>Ga0209864_1000001_pt1 | contig 1031779 bp, 1024 predicted proteins | sample GWRWT4_25Nov14_FD_187184 | JGI IMG/M metagenome (GOLD analysis project Ga0209864, IMG submission 187184) | Sand microcosm microbial communities from a hyporheic zone in Columbia River, Washington, USA - GW-RW T4_25-Nov-14 (SPAdes) (version 2) | ecosystem: Engineered > Artificial ecosystem >...
CTCCGTCACCTACGGCAATGGTCTTTTTGTTGCAGTTTCGATAAGTGGCACCAACCGCGTCATGACCTCTCCCGACGGTATCACCTGGACTGCCCGCTCCGCCTCCGAAGCAAACTCATGGTACTCCGTCACCTACAGTAATGGACTCTTTGTCGCGGTGGCAGGCAGTGGCACCAACCGCGTTATGACTTCCTCCGATGGCATCACTTGGACCGCCCGCTCCGCCTCAGAAGCAAACCAATGGATCTCCGTCACCTACGGCAGCGGTCTCTTTATGGCTGTTGCCCAGACTGGCACCAACCGCGTTATGACTTCCTCCGATGGCATCACTTGGACCGCCCACTCCGCCTCAGAAGCAAACTCATGGACATCTGTCACTTACGGGAACGGTCTCTTTGTGGCAGTTTCAAACACTGGCACCAACCGCGTTATGACTTCCTCCGACGGCATCACCTGGACCGCCCGCTCCGCCTCTGAAGCAAACACATGGAACTCCGTCACCTACGGCAATGGGCTCTTCGTTGCAGTTTCAAACACTGGCACCAACCGCGTCATGACCTCAAACGCGGGAACGACGACGTTTAATGGTGCGTCGGCGCAGACGATAGGAGGCACCCTTAATGGTGCCTCCGAGCTCGGCAACGTCGTCTTCCTCGGTGCGGGGACAAAGACGTTTGCAACGACGAGTGCGACGACTTCAAACTTCACCATTATGTCTACCTCTGGCACCGTCACCGCCCCTACGTCCACACTCATGATTCAAGGTGACTACACGAACGCGAGCACCTTTATTGCGCCAACGACCACCCTCAGTATTCGTGGCAACTTCACACAGAACGGTACATTCACCGCGGGCGTGGGCACGACGACGTTTAGTGGGAGTGCACAACAAATTGCAACGGGTACCATGACGGGCACTTCTGCATTTAATAATCTTGAATTTTCAGGAATCGGCAACAAATCCTTCATCACAAACGCCTCAAGCTCAAACTTCCGCATCAATGCAAGTACGACAGTGAGCGCACCGGCACTTCTCTCGGTTGGAGGACAGTACCAGAATGACGGAAGGTTTGTGCATGGTTGGGGGTTGACTATCAACCTTGCTTCAGAAGCAAACCAATGGCGCTCCGTCACCTACGGCAATGGTCTTTTTGTTGCAGTTTCGATAAGTGGCACCAACCGCGTCATGACCTCTCCCGACGGTATCACCTGGACTGCCCGCTCCGCCTCCGAAGCAAACTCATGGTACTCCGTCACCTACGGTAACGGACTCTTCGTGGCGGTGTCTACTGATGGCACCAACCGCGTCATGACTTCTCCTGACGGTATCACCTGGACCGCTCGCAGTGCCTCCGAAGCAAACTCATGGTACTCCGTCACCTACAGTAATGGACTCTTTGTCGCGGTGGCAGGCAGTGGCACCAACCGCGTCATGACCTCCCCCGACGGCATCACCTGGACTGCCCGCTCTGCCTCAGAAGCAAACTCATGGACCTCCGTCACCTACGGCAATGGTCTCTTCGTTGCAGTGTCACAGGATGGCACCAACCGCGTCATGACCTCCCCCGACGGCATCACCTGGACCGCTCGCAGTGCCTCCGAAGCAAACTCATGGAACTCCGTCACCTACGGCAATGGTCTCTTTGTTGCGGTGGCATACACTGGCACCAACCGCGTCATGACCTCTCCCGACGGCATCACCTGGACCGCCCGCTCTGCCCCTGCATATTTATGGAGAAGTGTCACCTACGGCAATGGACTCTTTGTAGCGGGTGGTTCCAGTTTCCAAAACAATCTTATGACCTCCCCCGACGGCATCACCTGGACTATGAGATCCAATACTGCAGGTTCAAATCAATTTTACTCCGTCACCTACGGCAAGGAATTATTTGTAGTGGTGACATTAGCTGGTAGCGTTCAAAATGTTATTGTCTTGAGTACAGGCACCACGACCTTTAACAGCGCGTCAGCGCAAACTTTGGGGGGCACCCTCAGTGGTGCCTCCTCTCTCGGAAGTGTAGTCATGAGTGGTGCAGGCACCAAGACATTTAGTAGTAGCGCAAGTACGACGAACGTGGTGGTGGAAGCGGGCGCGACCGCAGTCGCGCCCACAGACCACCTCTCCATCTCCGGCAACTACACAAACTCCGGCATCGTCACATACTCGACCGGTACCACCACCCTCGATGGCACTGCAACCCAAACACTCTCAGGTACGATGACCGGCACCAGTGCATTCAACAATCTTCATATCACCAATACGAGTGGTAGTGGGAGTAGTACCCAATCAATTATCTTTGCAAACAGTGCAAGTACGACCGACACCTTCACGATGAACGCATCTACCTCTGCACGATTCCTCGCAAGTGCAACCTCCACCTTCCAAAACATCTCTCTCAGTGGTGCAAGTGGACAACTCGTCTATCTCCGCTCGAGTAGTCCAAATACGCAATATAACTTCTCTGTCCCTGGGACACAGAAGCTCGTGACCTACGTGGATGTGCGCGACAGCAATGCCTGCCCCACAACCATCACGACAACCATAAATACAAGCTACAACTCTGGCAATAATACCTGTTGGACAATTCCGGCTTATGCAATCATCTCCTCCACTGCAAACCAAACCTTTGCATACAACCAAGCAACAACCTCCATGAGCACCATCACTATTACTGATAACCAAACACCAACCATCACATCTGCAAACGATATTCGTATTGTCATCGCCACCACTTCAGCCAACATGCGCTTTGACACGACGGATACCACTGCCACCGTAGGTGGCAGTGCATCCGCAAAAGTCTCGGGAACCGTCTCCTATCTCGGAAATGGTGAGATACTCGTCATTGACGTGACGAGTGACTGGAGCGCAGGAGATACACTCACTATCTCGGATCTTTCGTATGCACAGTTCGCTACCGTCACAACCGCAACCACCGCACTCGGTGTGCGCGTCGCCGGAGTGGGTACCACGACGGTGAGTAGTGACGACAAGACTATCTCTATTTCTGGTGCGCTCACCCTTGCCGATCACACGAGCGGACAGATTCCCGACAACTTCAGCGCTTCTACGCAGGCGAGTACGACACTCTTTGTTTTTGCGCTCTCGCCCGCAGGCGAGAGCGCAAGTATCACGTCACTCGTGTTCTCACTCTCCGGTATATCCGGGATAGTGACCGGCGACGTCACGGGTGCCACACTCTATCGTGATATGAATGCGGACAGGGCGTACGATGCGGGTGATGTGGCTGTCGGTGGATCGGGCGTCGTCTCCATTACCGGACAGTCGGGCACCATTACCTTCAGTACTTCATTTACCGCAACAACGTCACAAAATTATGTTCTCGTTGCAGATGTCGCAAACCTCACCGGAATTGACAGTGTAACCATTGCGCTCACCGCCACAAATATAACCACGACCGGGGTAACGACCGCACTCACGATTACGGAGACGGGATCGATATCAAATGTGCAACACATACGAATAAGCCGTGGGGGCGGTGGTGCAATTGGTGGCGAAGCGCCCGCAGGACAGGGAGTGACGACCGGTGGTGGACAGGGAGGTGGAGATATCGTTGACCCAAATAGCGGAGATACCATCGGCAATGCTGTGGGCTTCAACGCGCCAAGCACAAATGGCACACCGTTTAGTGCATGGACAAATGGTGGAAATGCATACACATCAGATGGTGCGTACACAACTGCCGTTGCAAGCGTACAACACTCGTACGGTACGTTTGGATTTATGGTTCCTTCAAACAACACCATTACTGGCATTGCGGTGAAACTTGAAGCATCAGGAAGCACCGCCGCGGGCACTATCTCGGTACGGCTCTCATGGGACGGAGGAACGACCGTGACGTCACTTGCTACCACCGGCACACTCACGACCACCGATGCGGTGTATACGCTTGGTGGTGCGAGTGATCTCTGGGGCAGGTCGTGGACACCTGCTGAACTTGATAACGGCAACTTCACGATTGAACTTGTTGCCAATCCATCGAGCAACACGATACAAGTTGATGCGATACAGGTACGCGTCTATCACCAAGCAACGGGTGGTGGGGGAGGCGGCGGTGGCGCCGTCTTCAAGCAACCGCAGAGATTCTTTGCAAGTGTATCGACCGCATTTGAACCTGTGCGTGAGGTGCTGAAAGATACCTTATATACAATGTTGCGGTGGTTGTTTGCGTGACATACTTTTTGCTCCTCAAGGCGCGACCTCTCCCCGTTGCTCCGCACCTCCTTGAGGTCGCACCTTTCCCCGCAAAAAATTTGTGGTATGTACTGAAGATATACACTTAGAACCAATCCACGATCTTCCCCCTGCCCAGAGAACTCTTATTTTTAGTTACAAAAATTCGTCTCGTTTTCAACATAATTCATTATGTTTCAAACTCCGACTCTTTTTCGCTTTAAAAATAAGAGCTTCTGGTCTGGGTACCGCGAGATCGTGGATAGGCTCTTAGAGTTGTACACATACCACTTCAAAAAGAGTCATGATTATTAAGTATAATGGGAGGTAATACCAATGAGACGATGGTACCTGTTAATTATTAGAGTTACACACAAATTATTATTTATGAAAAGCACATTTTTACTACACTCAGCGCGCAATGCATTTGTTGCAAGTATACTCGTACTAGCTCTCGGAATAGGTACGTTCTTTGCATTTGAGCCATCTGTAGGAAGGGCAATAGGGAGCAACTTCACGGTCTCGCAATCAATTACTGGAGAAATTTCATTTATTGCGACTACATCAGCAACAACTATGGTAAGCAATATTGCGGGTCTCACGGGAGGATATGCAACAGGTACCAATATGACGGTCGTCTCAACAAACAACTCAACAGGGTATAACATGACGCTCCAATTCAGTAGCACTACTGCTATGAAATTGAATGGTGCAAGCTCAACCATAAATAATTACACACCAGCGGCGACTTCTGCTCCCGATTTCGCATGGGTAGATAATGCGTCTGGTGGTGCGGCAGAGTTTGGGTACACGGTACGCGCATCAACTACTGGTGAAGTTGACTTATCGTTTAGGAATGACGGTGCTTCAGCATGTAACACGGGTTCATCAGAGACAGACAATCGTTGTTGGCAAAATCCAACAAGTACCGTGGCAGAAACTATCATCAACACCTCATCAGCAACTACATATTCAACAACAACAATTAAGTTCAAGATTGCAGTACCAAGCTCACCGTCACCGTCACTTCCTACCGGTATTTACGTTGCTACAGGTACGTTGACTGCAGTACAAAATCCATAGTACACTCATTCAAATATGTCTATTTTTGTGCATCAGACGCATGTTTTTAAAGCGGTGTTCATAGCGGTACTTATTAGCGCTACACTCACACCATGCGTTGTGCGTTCACAGGAAACTATTGAAACAGTACCGTCAGATAAAATTGCACAAACAACCACAACCACAACCACAATTGCACAGACGGAACAGACAGCTGTAGTTACCGATATTTCTGAATCTGTGCCTGAATCACTCATGAATCTCTATCCCGTTGAGGGAATTCCCGGAGGTGGTGGAGCCATTGGTGACTTTGTAGTTGGTCCGGGGAAAAGTGATATTACGATTGCACCGGGTGAATCAAAGATAGTAGAAATGATTGTGACAAACCGTACTGGTGTTCCTCATCGTTTTAATATTACCGTTGAAGATGCACAGGGTTCGCAAGATTCAGCGACTGCCATCGTGTTACTCGGAGATGATAGAGGACCATACACAATGAAAGACTATGTGTCGGTTCCGTACACGTCGTTTGATCTTGCACATAATCAGCGTGCGCGCATCCCTGTAACCATCACTGTTCCTCGTGATGCAGAGCCTGGGGGAAGGTATGGAAGTGTACTTATTGATACGGTAGCAATAGAAGCAAAGCCTGGAGATTCTATGGGTACGGTGCCACAGTCTGCGATTGTGGCACGCATTGGAACGCTCTTTTTCCTCACCATTCCTGGAGCAGTTGCTAAAGATGGAAATGTAAAAGATTTTACTACGGTACCTCAAAAAACTTTTTTCCAGAGTGGACCAATCAATTTCGGCATTCTTTTTGAAAATCGTGGCTCTATCCACCTCGCGCCATATGGTGAATTGCGTATAAAAAATATGTTTGATGAAGAGGTCGGCTTTATTGAACTTGATCCGTGGTTTGTACTTCCACAGTCACTCCGTCTTCGAGAAGTTGCATGGAATCGAGAATTTTTATTTGGGAGGTATACGGCAACTGTTTTTATAAATCGTAGCTATGACGACACTGTTGACGAAATGCAGTTTTCTTTCTGGGTACTTCCATGGAAATTAGTTGCAGGTGCGTTCGGCATTCTCTTTATGCTTTTCTTCGTTGTTCGAATGTTTTTTAGGAGATTTGAATTTAAGCGAAAGTCGTAACTATGTGTATTCGAGATTTTTTTATCACGACAATTTCGGCACTATTTTGTACCCCACTCATTTTACTTTGTATACATGTGGCTGGTGCGCAAGTAATGCAAAGCACCAACTATCGTATTGAGAGCGATAGTGTGAATTTTGGCGGTGGTCTCTCTACCTCAACAAATTATGCATTAGAATCAACTGCTGGTGAAGTTGCCACGGGTGACTCGAGCAGTACGAATTATGCGCTGAAGGCGGGGTACCAGCAGATGGTAAATTCATTTATTGCCATTACTGCAGCTGACCCTGTTTCAATGACACCATCTATTCCAGGGATCACGGGAGGTACTGCAAATGGTTCAACAACGGTAACCGTTACTACAGATAGTGCTTCAGGGTATCAGATGTCTATTCGCTCCTCTGCAAGTCCCGCACTTACAAAAGGCGCTGATTCTATTGCAGATTATGTTCCTGCAGGTAATCCAGATTTTACGTTTACGACCGGTGCAGGAAATGCACACTTTGGGTACTCACCATCGGGTGTTGATACTATTGCGCGATTTAAAGATGATGGCGCTTCGTGTAACACGGGTGCGCTTGAAACTTCGCTTGCGTGTTGGGACGGACTCGATACGGTTGATGAAAATATTGCACGTCGTACCTCAGCAAATACTCCAAATGGAAGTACCACCACGATTAATTTTAGAGTAGGTATTGGTGGCTCGGTGGTACAGACGGCAGGAGTATATACCGCGACGACGACACTCACGGCACTTTCCCTTTAAAACTTTTATAAGATTTGGTGACTGTATGATTGTGCTAATTCATATATAATTTTGATATGTTTGCATATATCTTTAGAAAACACTATCGGTTTTTTTGCGGGGAAAGGTGCGACCTCAAGGAGTTGCGAAGCAATGAGGGGAGGTCGTTCCTTGAGGATCAAAAAAACCGAATGAATATCATAAAGGTGTATCTAATGGTACTCATGCTGTGGTGTATGTTCCTTCCACTCGCCACCGTTTTTAGTGCAACAAGTAATTTTACAGTAGCGACGTTTGTGGGGGGTGATACCACTCCTCCATCAGTACCAATAAGTCTCACCGCAACTCCAATTGCAATCTCACAGATTGATCTTGCATGGGCAAGTTCTACAGATGATTTTTTACTCTCGGGATATCATGTGTGGCGTGATGATGTACATATCGCCACCACCACCATTGCGACGTATTCAGATACAAGTCTTCTACCAAGTACCTCGTATACCTATTATGTAACCGCGTTTGATTCATCGTTTAATATTTCTGCATCATCAACTCCGGTTTCAGCAACCACCCTCAGTATTCCACCGACGACACCAACTGCTACTTCAAGCCGAGGTGCGCTCTATGGAACTCGAATCCCTCCACCATCTGAACAAATTATTTCCCTTGAAATTTTACCGCAAAAAGATGCAGTCACGATTCACTACACTACTGATGGACATGTACGCTCTATTGTAAAATGGGGAAAAACTTCGTCGTATGAACTTGGTTCGCTTGCAGAACAAACATTTTCTAAAAGTCACGAGACCACAATTGTGGGACTTATTCCTGGGACAAAATATTATTTCACCATTGAAGGAGAAAATAAAATTGGTAGGTATGGCGCAATGTATACAGGGATGTTTATCACACTCCAGCCTGAGGATACGTTTCCTCCAGGGAATGTGACAAATCTTTCTGCAGTAAAAGAGGGGAATGATGTTGTATTGTCATGGGTAAATCCTAAAGATGTAGATTTGGCGAAGATTCGAGTGGTGCGAAGTGATATATTTTATCCAAGCGATAGTGCTGATGGGTGGGTAGTATATGAGGGGTTGGGGAATAGTATGCGAGATACGGGAGTTGTAGCGTCAGAAAAGTGGCACTACTACACGGTGTTTTCGTATGATGCACTCGGAAATGTTTCCTCAGGTGCAGTGGTGAATATATCTCCCAATATAAAAAATAATGAAAAAGAGGTAGTGCCTGAAATAAAGATTGATCCAACACAGAATGGAATTTCGTTGAATTTCAATACTCTTCTTTTTACACAAGAAGGGAATAGTATTACTGCAGTACATGAAGTGGTGCGTATTGATGGGTCGAAACAACTCACTATTGCTCTTCCCTATACTGTATTACCTGAACACCTCAAGACTATTCTGGTGGTTATGCGTGACCGTACTAATCCTGAATATACATTTCAATTTCTTCTTCGTGTGAATAAGGAAAAAACTGCATATGTAAGTACACTCGCGCCATTCGGTGTTTCAGGTGATTTTGCAATCGAAGTATCGGTATTTGATTTTAAGACTGCACAAATTGGCTACGCGCAAGGAATACTTATTTCGTATATCACACCGACACACACAGAACCAGAGGCCTTCAATCCTGTTGAGGATGAGACTTTCTTTTTCTCACGCACAGGAGGTCTCTACACAATAGTATTCATATTGTTACTTGCTTCGTTACTCTTTTTAGGTCAACGGCTTATGCGTGCAAAGTGGTAATCAGTGACTCTCCACATATACTCGTACAGACAAAAATTATTATAATGACAACGTCAGGCCAACACCCAGCTCTTGTTGAAAGAGGCTCATTTTTTATTGACCATCTCATGGTGATAGTTCGGTGTGTATCTTTCTTTTTTGGAGATATATATGCGGTATACTACTTCTATTATGAAACAGAAAACACGTGTTGCCATAAATGGCTTTGGAAGAATTGGAAGAACTTTTTTTAGAATGTCGTATAACAACCCTGATTTTGAAGTGGTTGCGATTAATGATTTGGGTGATATTAAAAACCTCGCATATCTCCTTGAGTATGATACGGCGTATGGGCGAAGCCCATACGCCGTTACCGTAGAAGACGGCGCCATTGTGGTCGATGGTAAAAAAATTATTTGTGCGCATGAACGCGAACCACAAAACTTACCTTGGGCGAAGGAGAACATTGATATTGTTGTTGAGTCAACAGGACTTTTTACCTCCTATGAGAAAGCAAAGGCACACATGGATGCAGGTGCAAAGCGTGTGGTGATTACTGCTCCCGTAAAAGATGGAGAGGGAAGTGTTCATGGAGAGACGGTACTTATGGGAGTCAATGAGTCTGCACTTAAGACGTGTGATATTAGCTCGAATGCGTCGTGTACAACAAACGCGACCAGTCCACTCGTTTCAATTTTGAATGAAGGTATCGGTATCGAAAAAGCAATTTTAAATACGGTGCATGCGTACACTGCATCACAAGCACTCGTTGATGGACCAAGTAAAAAAGATTTTCGTGAAGGAAGAGCTGCCGCACAAAATATTGTCCCCTCGTCTACTGGTGCAGCGATTGCAACGACACTGGTGCACACATCTCTCAAAGATAAATTTGATGGCATTTCTATTCGGGTTCCCGTACCTGTGGGTTCTCTTGTCGACATTACATTCATCGCAAAACGCGATACAACCGTGGAAGAGGTAAATAGTTTGCTTGAACACGCGTCGCAAAGCGACGCGTGGAAGCAACTCTTTGCAGTAACAAAAGAGCCACTTGTTTCGTCAGATATTATCGGCGCGCATTACGCGTCAATTGCCGACCTTGCGTTCACTCGCGTGGTTGGAGGAAATCTCGTTAAGGTACTTGCGTGGTACGATAACGAGACGAGCTATACGAGTACGCTTATCGCTCATGTATCGCAAATTGGAAAAATTCTTAATCAGGATTAGGCAATACTTTTATGACTATTTACTTCGCGACTGATCATGCAGGATTTGCAATGAAAGAAACACTTCTTTCGTATGTGCGTGATACATTGGGACATGATGTTTCTGACCTTGGTGCATATGCATTGGATTCTGAAGATGATTATCCTACATACATAAAAAAGGCAGGAGAAGCTGTTTCTAAAAATCCGTTAGACGCAAAAGCAATTATTTTTGGTGGTTCAGGACAAGGTGAAGCAATAGTTGCAAATAAATTTCCCTCTGTACGCGCAGTCGTCTACTACGGCGGGAATTTGGATATAGTGAAGCTCTCACGAGAACACAATGATGCAAATGTACTCTCGCTCGGCGCGCGTTTCTTATCTGCTGAAGAAGCAAAGGAAGCAATAGCGCTTTGGCTCAGTACGCCATTTTCACATGACGAACGTCATGTTCGACGTATTACACAAATAGATTCTCTCTAATACCATGTCAGTCATTATTCCTGCAATCATTCCACGGACGTTTGAACATCTTTCTGAAACACTTCAGAAAGTTATGTTGTGTACGCGCGAAGTACAAATTGATATTGTCGACGGTGTATTTGTACCGTTCACGTCATGGCCATATACAGAACATGCATCCCTCCTTCAACTTATTCCCTTGTGTGACGATTTTGATATCGAGATTGATCTCATGACCCAGACACCAGAACTCGTGGTAGAAGCATATCTTGCAGTTGGGGTAAAACGCATCGTGATACATCTTGAAAGTACACAAAATCTTGAGGCAATTATTGCATTGAAACAAAAATACAATTTCAAACTCGGCTTTTCAATTTTGAATGATACTGCAATAGATATTCTTACATCTGTTATTGTACACGCAGATTATGTACAGCTCATGGGCATTAGCAAAATTGGTTCTCAGGCACAACCATTTGACGCGCGAGTTCTTGAGCGCGTCACTCTGTTAAAAGCGATGTATCCAAATTTGCAAGTAAGTGTTGATGGGAGTGTTAATGCAGAAACACTTCTGCTTCTTAAAGAAGTAGGGGTAACTCGATTTGTGGTTGGGTCAGCACTATTCGGAGCAGAAAATGTGCATGATGCGTATCATGCACTACACACGCTTTTGTAACAATTGCATCATGGTCGACTTCGTAAGTCGACCATGATGCAAGGTGGTGAAGTACCGTAATACATAATTCTATAAACAGCACCTCTCTGTAAGCTGAAGCGTAAAGGCGGTATACTATTTTTATATGCACTATCTTGCGGATGATGAAGTCCACGCTTTAGAAATAAAGGCGAATGAAGTACGTCAGAGTATTATTGAAATGCTCGTTGAAGCGGGGAGTGGTCATACCGCGGGTCCTCTTGGAATGGCAGATATTTTTACATTGCTCTACTTTGAGATTTTGAAACATGATCCGAAGGATCCATTTTGGAGTGAACGTGACCGACTCATTCTTTCCAATGGCCATATTTGCCCAGTACTCTATGCAACAATGGCACACGCGGGATATTTTCCACGAGAAGAATTACTGACCTTGCGTAAATTTGGCTCACGTTTGCAGGGGCATCCACACAAGGAAACATTGCCAGGAATAGAGACGAGTTCTGGACCACTCGGATCAGGACTTTCACAGGCTGTTGGTATGGCGCTTGCCGAGCGTATTGATAATCCCTATTCTGCAAAATATTTTTATTGTCTTACGGGAGATGGTGAACTTGATTGTGGACAAATCTGGGAGTCACTTCTGCTTGCAGGGAAAGAAAAATTGCACAATCTCATTGCGATTGTCGACAGAAATGGAATCCAGATTGACGGGTATACAAAAGACATCATGCCACTTGAACCACTTCGCGAAAAATTAGAGAGTTTTAATTGGGACGTACAAGAAGTTGATGGTCATAATATTCGTGCAGTCAATGACGCAATTGGAAAGGCACAGGCAGTCTACAGTCAGCCTTCAGTTATCATCGCGCACACCATTCCGTCAAAGGGTGTGGATGTGTTTGAGCGCGACTTTCGGTGGCACGGCAATCCTCCTGGTATGGGTCCAGAGGACAGAGTGAAGAAAGCTGACCAAGCGAAAGTCGCGCTCATGAAGTTGCGGACGTTGAATGGTCATTTACATACTCACGACTTCAAATGATATGAATTACACACTCGCACAACATATAAACCCGAACCTCTTTAACGCTGATGTAGAAACAGCGCCGAATCGTAATGGATACGGTGATGGTTTGAAAGAAGCGGGAACGCTCGATGAGCGAGTCGTAGCTCTTTCTGCTGATTTGACTGCGTCAACAAAAACAAATGTATTTGCGGATGCGTTCCCGCAACGATTTATCCAAGTAGGAATCACTGAGCAATCAATGGCGTCTGTTGCGTCAGGTATGTCGGCAATGGGGAAGATACCCTTTATTGCATCCTACGCAATGTTTTCTCCAGGGAGAAGCTGGGAACAAGTGCGTACCACGATTGCGTACAATGGCTCGAATGTAAAAATCATTGGCGCACACTCTGGAATTTCTGTTGGTCCTGACGGTGCGACGCATCAAGCAATTGAAGATATGGCAATTATGCGCGTCATCCCACGTATGGTGGTGATTGCGCCATGTGATAGTAACGAAGCAAAACGTGCAACGCTCGCAATCGCAAAGTACGTTGGTCCTGTCTACATGCGTCTTGCGCGGGAAAATACTCCAATCATTACTACGCAAGGGACATCATTTGAAATTGGAAAAGCAGACGTATACCTCACACGCAATACGGAACATAAAAAAACTGTCGGCATTATTGCAACGGGGACAATCCTTTACCACGCACTCGTTGCGGGAAAAGTTTTGAATGAAAAGGGAATCGGCGCTTCTGTTATGAATATGGCAACCATAAAACCATTTGACACAAATGCAGTACTTGCGTTTGCAAAAGAACACGATTTCATTGTAACGGTAGAAGAACATCAGCGTATTGGAGGACTCGGAAGTGCCGTTTCAGAATATTTGAGCGAGGTGATGCCGAAGAAAATTCTTCGTATGGGCATTGATGATGTGTTTGGACAGTCAGGAACACCCGAAGAACTCCTCGCGCATTATGGCATTGATAGCGTCTCAATTGTCCGCGAAGTACAGAAATTTCTCGGGTAAACGTCCCATTACCTGTTCAAACTGTCATGTACAGGTGAAGTATTTTAATCAACCGATTCCTCACCCCTTGGGGTGCGGTAGTTCATTACAAAAGGTACGGTATAGTATTGATGTGGTAGCGATATGTTCGTTATATCGAATATATTCGATATAACGAACATATACACAGATTTACTGTTGAGACTCTTTTAACGGGGAGTTATTATATTTGTATGACAAGAGTTTCATCACATGCGCTCAAGAAAGATGCGCAAGAAAAATTATTCAGTGAACTCGCACGTTATATCGGTAAGGCAGACATCAATCATGCCTCATCATTTCTCCAAACGCTCCTTACTCAAAATGAGCAAATTATGCTCGCAAAGCGAATTGGGGTAATCGCACTTCTCCATAACAATGTATCAACATATCAAATTATGGAGAAGCTCCACATGAGTTCGTCAACGATTATTCGAATGCATCAGGCATATCGGAAAGGGGAGTATGCATCAGTAACAAAATTATTCAGTTCAAACAAAAAAGATTGGGATCGCTTTATGAAAATACTTGAAGTGGTCCTGTATGGAGCGCTCCCCTCACGAGTCGGCATGGGGCGGTATCGAAATCTTTAGTCAAGAAATTCCCACCCGTTTCTATCGGAGTGGGGAGTGAATGAAATAATATTTTATATAAAAATAAGTTGTCTATAGAGATATCATGGTGACTCTCTATACGCATTCAATTTTTTGGCATTATATTTTTTTTGGAACGTAATCTGCAGGAGCATTTTTAAGGTACGTTTCAATTTCTGGACGCGCTAGAAGACCAACTTGAGCACCGATGTGTTGTACGACAGACATTGAGTTAATTGGTCCCCATGCAAGTGCTGTTTGTATATCATGACCGAGAATGAGAGCGCTTGTAAATGTTGATGCAAAAGCATCTCCTGCACCAGTGCGTGAGATAGGTTCTTTTGGGTCTGGATACATAGGCATGTACCACGCAGTCTCTCCGTCAAGTGCGTATGCGCCGTTCGGTCCATCGGTAATTACGGGAATGGTGGGACCAAGGTCACGCATACGTCTGAGTAGCTCTTTCATGTTAGTTTCTTCAGTTTTCAGAATTTCTTGCGCTTCTTCCTTGTTACAGAAAAATATTTCTGTGCGTGCGTATAGCTCTTTCAGTATTTCAACACCAAGTCGAATTTGGAATGTTCCTGGTTGGAATGCAAGTTTTGTTTCAGGATGTTCCGCAAGATACTCAGCAATATCATAGTGAAGTTGGAGACCTTTTTCACCGATTGATGAAAAATAGAAGAAATGGGGCGGTATGCGAAAGTCGGGTAAGGTATATGGATATTCTTCATGTTTAATAAGAATGGTGCGTTCTGCACCAAGTTGCAAAACATAATGGTAGTTCGTTGCTTTTCCTTCGTGCATTTTTACAAAATCCGTATCAATGCCTTCTTTGCGAAGCTGATCGAGACAATCCTTTCCATTTCTATCGTGTCCTAGATTGACGACGGGTGCAGAACGAAGTCCAAGTCGGTGCGCAGAAACTGCTGCGTTTGTTGCGTTACCGACTGCATTGATTACCGTAACACTCTCATACGGAAGTTTTTCACCGAAATTCATCTCAAGTTTTTTGTGTCCTGTCTTTGAGTCGATGGTTACTCGGGCATCTTTTTTAGAAAGTTTAATAAAAGCGTCGTTGGTGATGTCGCCGATTGCTATAAAATCATATTGTTGTGCCATAAACTATACTATACCTAAAAATATCTTGATGCAGTACTTTATTGTAGCATTGGACATGGTACAATATTTTTGTTATCAACGTTTATTTTTCGTACAGTTTCTTTTATGGCACACATTTATATAACACGACATATACCAGATATTGGAATCAATTTACTTCGTTCAGCAGGACATACAGTAGACGTCAGTACGAAAGATGGTGTACTCACCAATGATGAACTAAAAAAAGCACTTTCAGAAAAACCGTATGATGCGGTTATTTGTCTGCTCACCGACACAATCAATGCAGAAATATTTGAGGTTGCACCGACCGCAAAAATATTTGCCAATTATGCGGTGGGATATAACAATATCTCGCTTGCAGATGCAGAAAAAGCGGGTGTCACGATTACCAATACCCCAGGCGTACTGACGGATACTGTCGCTGAGTTCACTATCTCACTGATGCTTGCTGTCGCAAAGCGTATTCCAGAAGCAGACCGATTTACTCGAACAGGAAAATATGTAGGGTGGGCGCCAGAATTATTTTTAGGAAGTGACTTGAAGGGGAAGACGCTCGGAATTTTGGGTGCAGGACGTATTGGATATGAAGTGGCACGGAGAGCGCACTTTGGATTTGATATGAAAATTATCTACAACGATATTACACAACTTTCAGCACTTGAAAAAGATTTAGGAGCAGTCTTTAAAGCGACAACGGAAGATGTACTCAAAGAAGCGGATGTGGTTTCGATTCATGTACCACTCCTTCCAAGCACAGAGCATCTTATAAATGCAGAGAGACTCAAATGTATGAAGTCGTCTGCGTATCTCATCAACACGTCACGAGGTCCAGTCATTGATGAAATGGCATTGGTAGAAGCACTCAAGTCAAATGTCATTCGTGGCGCTGGTCTTGATGTGTTTGAGCATGAGCCTGCACTTGCACAAGGACTTGCCGATTTACCAAATGTAGTTATTACTCCACATATTGCTTCTGCATCTGAAGAAACACGAAATAAAATGTCTGAAATGGTTGGACAGGATGTGATTGATTTTCTTGCTGGAGAAGTGCCAGAGCATCTAGTGAAGGGGTGATTCTCAGCATCATTCGACATTGTTTAAAGTATGTACGCATACTATGCAAGATTTCTCAGATTGCGTGCGTGTACTTCGTATGGTATGGTAGGCGACATTAAACTATAGTATATATGACATTTTCATTACCCGTTGAAATACGAAAAGTACGCGGAAAAAAACTCACTAAATTACGAAGTGAAGGTAAACTTCCTGCAATTATGTATGGTCCGAAGGAAGAAGCGACACCGCTTACGATAGATAAAATTGCATTTGAAAAACTTCTGAAACAAGCAGGTGAATCGAGTGTCGTGGTACTCAGTGGTCTCGATACTCCAAAGGAAGTACTCATTCACGATGTCTCATTTGACGCATTGCGTGGTGGTATTGTACATGTAGACTTATATGCAGTAGAGGCTGGTAAAGAAATTACGGTGCATGTACCACTTGAATTTATTGGTGAAGCACCCGCAGTGAAGCTTGGTGGGACACTGACAAAAGTACTCCACGAAATTGAAGTTACCTGCATGCCTGCAAATCTCCCACAACATATTGATGTGGATGTGAGTGTGCTTGATGATTTTGAAAAACAAATACATGTGAAAGATCTCGTTATTCCAAAGGGTGTCACACTTGAGACTGATGTAGAAGGTGTTGTTGCATTGGTACAGGCAGTAGAAGAAGAGGCGGAAGTTGAGGCTCCTGTAGATATGAGCGCTATTGAAGTAGTGAAGAAAGGAAAGACAGAAACTCCAGAATAGGGAAGCTCGAAAGTCGTGATACCTCTTAAAAAAGCCCTCACGGGCTTTTTTAAGAGGTATCACGAATTAACCAACGATATGCATGAATACTCCTGCATGTAGTGGTATACTAAAATACGCCTATGAAAATATCGGTTGTTTTTTCAGTAGTAATAGTAAGTATCGTTTTTCTCGTTTCCGCGCGTGTATTCGCTGAAACATCGCTTGTGTGTAACGATGATGTCACCGGGAAAAGCGAAGAACAGTTAAAGGCTGATCTTGCACTTTGTAATGCAGAGATTGCAAAGTGGCAAGGTATTTTGACAGGTACTCGTACTCGGGTAACTTCTATTGATGGGGATGTAAAAGCACTTACCGCAAAAATTAAATCTGCAGAAGCGACGATTAAATCAAAAAATATTGCAATATCCCAACTCTCGAAAGACATCAATGTTCGAAGTCAAAAAATTGATGAATTGGAGGTTCTTATTGATGATGGGAAACAGTCGCTTGCACAACTTATTCGACGGACAAATGAGATTGATGACTATTCGCTCGCAGAAGTAGTTCTTGATAGTAAAAACCTTTCAGATTTTTTTAGTGACCTAGATTCATTTCTTTCAATTCAACGAGGACTTGAAGAGCATTTTTTCTCTGTGAGACAGACTATTGCCGAAACTGCAGATGAGCGTACGCGTCTTGGTGAAATTCAAGATAAAGAACGTGATGCGAAGTATGAAGTAGAAGTGAAGAAAAAAACCATTAGTAAGAGTGAGCAAGAGAAAAAAGATTTACTTGCTGCAACAAAGAAGGAGGCAAAGTCATACGAACAAATTGTTGCTGATAGGCAAGCAAAGGCAAATCAAATTAATGCTGCACTCTTCCGTTTGCGTGGTGTCGATGGTGGAGGTATTCCTTTTAAAGAAGCCCTTACCTATGCAAAAATCGCATCTGCAAACACTGGTGTTCGCGCAGCTTTTATCTTGGGTATTCTACGTCAGGAATCAAATCTCGGAGTAAATGTAGGACAATGTTTACTTGTCGATCCAATCACAGGTGCTGGTAAGGGAAAGAATACCGGCACGCCATTTAGCAACCTAATGAAGCCAGATCGTGATGTGCCGTATTTCCTCGATATGATGAAGCGTCTTGGCCGTGATCCATATAACACACCAGTCTCATGTCCGCAGTCAGTTGGGTATGGCGGTGCAATGGGACCAACGCAGTTTATCCCATCAACGTGGAGAGGGTATGAAGGAAGAATTGCGAGTGCATTTGGGGTAGCTGTTGGTGACCCATGGAATCCAGAGCATGCAATTATGGCGACGGCAATGTTCCTGCAAGATCTGGGGGCCGGACGGGGTGGGTATTCAGCAGAGCGTGAAGCAGCTGGACGATATTACGCAGGAGGGAATTGGATGGCGTATGGACTTGGGTATGCGTCAAGCGTACTCGGTCATGCTGAAGTATATCAGAATGATATAGAATTCCTCGAAAACAGATAAAATCAATGTGGTTGGCAAATTTCTTTGTTAAAACTTCAGTCTTTGCTTTCACCGTACATCAGGTACGGCTCAACCAAAGACTTTGTTTCGCCTCGAACTTTACTCAACCACATTGATTTTATGGCGTGCTATGCAATGTGGTTGTCAAATTTCTTTTTTAAAACTTCAGATTTCTCTTTACCCTCCGGCATATATTGGGTTCAGACAAAATCCTTATTTTGCGTCGAATAGCGAATGTAGGTTGCCAAATATGGCAATTCTGATATAGTCTTACGACAATGAAAAAAGATATACATCCAAAGAATTACCGAATGGTTATTTTCCACGACAACTCAAGTGGGGCTCGTTTTCTTGCAGGTTCAACAATTGAGACAGAAAAAACTGAAACGTGGACAGACAAGAAGGAGTACCCGATTGCATTTATTGATGTATCAAGTGCGTCACATCCTTTTTATACTGGACAGGAGAAGGTGATGGATACTGCAGGTCGTGTAGAACGATTCAAGGCGCGTGCGGGTAAGGCAGTCACTCGCGGAAAGAAGGCGTAACGAAGAAAATACCGCTCGGAGAATATATTATCCGAGCGGTATTTTGTATGCCGTAGTGTATAGTTTATAGAATATGGAATTTAATGAAGAGCAACTCACAACGTTTCGAGAACATCACAAAACGCAGTTTCTCTGTGGACAATTTGATGCACTCCTCAAAAAGCGTGAGGAATCAGAAATGCTTCGCGATGTCGATGAAGCGATGCGAGAGCTTGCAGAAGAGGAAATACAGATACTCACGGAACAACTCACACATGCATATGCTGAAATGGGACGAATTATTGACGCTTCAAAAGAGGAGGATGTAAAACCGTACGGTATTATACTTGAGGTCCGTGCAGGAGTCGGTGGTGAAGAGGCTGCGCTCTTTGCGGAACAATTAGCGCAAATGTACCTTGGATATGCAGAATCAAAAGGATGGCACACAATTGTTATGTCTGAGTCTCGAGCAACACAAGGTGGATACAAGGAAGCCTCATTTGAAATAGTTGGAGACGATGCGTACGATGAGCTTCGATATGAAACGGGTGTGCATCGAGTTCAGAGAATTCCCGTTACTGAAAAATCAGGACGTATTCATACGTCTACTGCATCAGTCGCAGTATTTCCTATGAGAAAGAAATCGCTCATTACCATAAATCCTTCTGATATTGAGATGGAGTTTTCACGTTCAGGCGGTGCAGGTGGGCAGAATGTAAATAAAGTTGAGACTGCAGTACGATTGGTACATCGTCCAACAGGTATTGATGCGCGAAGTCAATCCGAACGAAGTCAGCTTAAAAATCGTGAAAAGGCCATGGCGATGTTGGTTGCAAAACTTGAGATGGCACAAGTAGAGGAAGAAGTAAAAAAGCATGCAGAAACACGCCGACAGCAAATAGGTACAGGAGATCGTTCAGAAAAAATCAGGACGTATAATATTCCGCAAAATCGCATTACTGACCATCGTATTAAGGAATCGTGGTATGCAATTTATGAAATACTTGGGGGAGCCTTGAGTCCTGTCGTACAGGCATTGCAGAAAGCTGTTCGAGACACTGAATCCGCAGTTGCGGAATGATATCCTGTGTGGTAGTATCACGGTGCTCTTCGTGAGCACATTTTTATATTATGATTACAGAAACAGCAAAAACACCAGATACATCAAAGACACTCATGGAGCGTCTTTTTAATGTTGGTGCACATTTTGGTTTTACAAAGTCCCGACGACATCCAACAGCAACACCGTATATTTTTGGTAACAAACAAGGAACAGATATTATTGACCTCGAGAAAACAACAGCATCACTAGAAACTGCAAAAACAATACTGAACGAAGCAGGAAAAGCAGGAAAGACTGTTTTGTTTGTTGGTACGAAGGAGGAGATTGTCACCACCGTTTCTTCATTTGCAAAGGGTATTGAAATGCCTTTCGTCGTGAACCGATGGGTTGGTGGAATGCTTACTAATTTCTCAGAAATTAAAAAGAGAATTCAGAGACTCAATGACCTAATTGCGCAAGGTGAATCCGGAGAACTTGAGCGAAAGTACACAAAGAAGGAACGCGTTATCATTGGAAGGGAATTTGATAAGCTCGTTAATAATTTTTCAGGTATTCAAAAGATGGATCGTCATCCGCATGTACTGGTGGTGGTAGATCCTCGACACGATGCAATTGCTGTAGCTGAGGCACGTCATCTCAATATCCCTATTATTGGCATCACTAGTTCTGATTCGAACCTTCGCCTTCTTGATTATCCAATTGTAGTGAATGATGCATTGCAAGCGAGCGTTGCGCTTATACTGAGTGAGCTTACAAAAGCGTATAGCGAAGGTAAGGCTGAATTTACTCCAGTAAAGAAGGAAGAAGAATTTAAACGTCGTCGGTAGATATTTGTAGATATTATCAAGATTAGTTAGCTCTTTATTTAATATATGGAAATTACTTCAGCACAGCTTAAGGAATTACGTGACCTTACAGGAATTTCAGTGATGCAGTGTAAGCGGGCGCTTGAGGAGGCTGGTGGCGATATGGACAAGGCAAAAATTATCCTCCAAAAGAAAGGAGGAGAAATGGCATTAAAAAAATCAGATCGTGCTCTTGGCGCAGGTGCTATTGGGAATTATGTGCATAGTACGCAAGAAGTTGCAGCGCTCGTAAAACTTTCTTGTGAGACTGATTTTGTTTCGAAGAATGCCGAGTTTGTTGCACTGGCGCGTGATATTGCAATGCATGTTGCTGCGCAGAATCCTCTCTACATACATCGTACTGAAGTTGACGAAATAGCACTCAATAAAGCAAGAGAAGTATTTATGGAAGAGGTAAAAGATAAACCAGTAGAGATGCAGGAAAAAATTCTCTCGGGAAAACTCGATGCGTATTTTAAAGACAGGATTCTCCTCGAACAGCCGTTTATAAAAGATGGAGACAAAACTATCGCTGATTTAGTAAACACCGCAATACAAAAGTTTGGTGAAAATGTTGTGATTAGCGCTATTTCTCGAATGTCAGTAAAATAAATCAATGAGTTTTGTTGTAACTGGTTTCCTTGTAAGTTTCTCGCTTGTACTCATCTTTATTTTTCTTTTTCGACATGAAGAGAGAAAAGGTGTGCGCTTGTTTGAACATGCAAGGAAACATGCAGATTTTTTTGTCTTGAAAACCGCCTATACCTGTAATGAATATGTACGTTTTCTTAGAAAAGATTTTTTTCAACAGACACTGCACTTTAGTTTTCACACGGTACTTCGATATATTCTGCAATGTATGGTATGGGCTGAAAAGATGGTGCGTCGCATAATGCGCAAAAATAAAATTATTGCAAAAAATGCTGAACGTGAAAGTACAACGTTGAGTAAGCTCGAAGAGATTGCGCTTCATAAAATTGAAAGCGCACTTACTGAAGAGGAAAAGAATGCACATAGAGAGAAAATACTGCAAGGGAAATAGGTTGCATTTTTGTTTAGTTTCTTACATAATAGCGATGCGCACAGAGAGCGCTTTTTATTTTCTTTGAGCCATCTTAGCTCAGTTGGTAGAGCAACGGTTTTGTAAACCGTGGGTCGTCAGTTCAAATCTGACAGATGGCTCAAAGAAAAGAAGAACAGTCTTAGCGAAGGTGGTGGAGCTGAGATAGTTTGGGAAACTATCTCAGAGTTTTGTAAACCGTGGGTCGTCAGTTCAAATCTGACAGATGGCTCAAAGAAAAGAAGAACAGTCTTAGCGAAGGTGGTGGAGCTGAGATAGTTTGGGAAACTATCTCAGAGTTTTGTAAATGTATTAGGATGCACACTTCGTAAATGTACTATAATACCAAGGTAATATGAAAAATTATACTGACGAATTTTCATTTGTGATTAAGCCCTCTGTTTTACCACAGGCAGGAGTCGGTATTTTTATGTGTCACGATGTATCTGGAGGAACAAAATTGGAACTCATGCCGAATGGTGGAGAGTTTCGTATGCTAAAGAAAGATGATGTACCCGATGCATTAAAACATTTTGTAATTGAAATTGGAAAAGGAAAATGTAAAGCCCCAAAGGTATTTAATCACTTGTGGATTGTGTGGTACATCAATCACTCAGATAGTCCAAACATTGAACTGAGATTACCTGAAAATAATTATTATGCATTGAGAGATATAAAGGCAGGGGAAGAACTATTTACCAATTACAATGCGTTTGAAGAACCATCTGAATTAAAGGAAGGTTACTATAGTACATAATCTTTCATACTCGTTGATTATGTCCAAGCACTATAAAATTGTCGTATATGTACCCGTAGATAATGCAGATATGTTGCGTGAGCATATTGGTAATGCGGGTGCAGGAATGATTGGTAACTATTCACACTGCAGTTTTTCGGTGCGTGGTGTGGGACGGTTTAAACCAAACGAAGGTGCGGTACCGACAATCGGCGAAGTCGGCAGATTTGAGTCGGTGGAGGAAGAGCGAATTGAGGTTGTGTGTTCGGAAGAAAAATTCCCAGACGTTTTGCGTGTAATCAAGGAGGTACATCCATACGAAGAACCTGCAACGGACATCTATTTACTTGAGAAGTTTAGTTAGTCGTATGTATTGGCTCCATCCTCCCATTGTTAAAATCTATGAAGCAGTAGGTGCGGTTGCTGACGGGAGGGTAGAAGTACTTGGAAATTCTGCGAAGGTATATTCTTCAAGTAAAAACAAATTCTATACAGTGACGTATGACCCAGATACACAGTCAATCATGATGAATGACAATGCGTCATTTTATAAAGATTATCTTGGATATCCAGCGATTTCATTTCTCATGATGATCGGTGAAATACGCTATACCCACACCGTAGCCGAAATGTTGAAGGGTATTCCATGGAAGGATATCAATCAGAAATTTAAGAATAACTTTGACGAAACTCTCGAGTACGTCTTACAAAGCAAGAGTCCAGAGGAAAGAAAAATGATTGAGGAAGAAGTACATAGAATTGAAGCGCAGTTCAGAACTAAACACTACCGGTTGCTTGGTGAGAAAATCAGACCGCCAGAGGGATACTGAGAGTTTTATTACCTTACTGACTTGTGCTAAGCATACTTATTTGATATGTTCGAGTGGGACTGTTAGCAACAAAGGAGATTATCGATGAGTATAGACGTTACTAATACAATGAAGGTGGTCGTAGCTACAGAAAGTGCCTTAAAAATAAGAGCAGTCGCTGTTGCGTTGTCTAGATTTGATATAAATATCAGTATCTTGCCTTGTAAAGCAGATTCTGGAGTAGGTGAGCAACCCTATGGTACCAAAGAGATGGAGGCTGGTGCTCGTGGGCGCGTCGAGCATGCGATGAAGCTTCAACCAAAAGGTCATTTCTATATTGGAATTGAGAATGGTCTCGTCTGTCAGGACGGTCGATGGTATGATCCGGCTTGTGTATTTATTCTTGACGCAACAGGTGGGGAGTCTCTGGCATTCAGCGCGTTTTTTCCAATTCCGGAATGGATAGTAAAAATAGTACAAGAAGAGGGTACTGAACTCGGTGAGGTCATCAAGGAACTTGCAGGAGGCGGTGAAAAGGATCCCATGAAGTATCTCTCAAAAGGGAAGGTTATGCGCGAAGAACTACTCACTCAGGCGCTCTGTTGTGCTCTGGCACAAATCCTCTTTCCAAATCGCTATGATCAACTTTAAGTTCTTATGGCAGTATCGCTCTGTGTAGAATGACCCCTTCGCTTCGGCGTTGGGGTCATTTTTACGTTGCGATGCCCGAGAATGCCGTCATAAAAACACTACCTGTTTTTTATGTCTAAAATGCGCTATACTCAAGCCTATTATGGCTAAATCTACGCAGTTATTACCATACGCACAGCGCCCAGATTTCAAGGTGGGGCGGGCTTCAGAGCTTACTGGAAATGACCGTCGTCTGTATCGTTTTCTAGAAATACTTCCTGGAGCTGCTTCATGGTTATCACTCATTGGAATGGTGCTGGCGTCGATGTACGCACCGTTTTTTGCAGCGTATTTCATTATTGCATTTTCTGTCTTTTGGGTATTGAAGACAGCGTTTCTTTCATATCATTTGCGTCACAATTGGCGGAGATTACGCCATCATATGTCTGTGGATTGGAAGGTGATGGCAGATCGATTTGAATATGGACATCTGTACCAGCTCATTATTTTGCCATTTTACAACGAACCCGAAAGCGTCATCAATGCTTCGCTTGAAGCGTTGAGTAATGCAAACTATGATAAAAAAAGTGTGATTATTGTTCTTGCGCGCGAAGAACGTGCCGGTGAAGAAGCACGACTTGTGGCAGAACGAATGAAAGAAAAATGGGGATCACTTTTTGGAAATTTTTATGTATCAGCACACCCAGCAGATATTCATGGTGAACTAGCAGGAAAAGGAGCAAATGCAACATGGGCTGCAGAAGAGGTACGAAAACAGGTGCTCGACCCACATGGTATTCGTTACAATCATACACTCGTGTCAATTTTTGATATTGATACTGTTGTGTACCCAGATTACTTTAATTGTCTGGTATGGCATTTCATGACTGCAGAACGGCCGCTCAAAAGTTCGTTTCAACCAGTACCCGTGTTCAATAACAATATGTGGGAAGCATCTGCACTTGCACGAGTTGTTGCAATGTCGAGTACGTTTTGGGAAATGGTTCAACAAGAACGTCCGGAGCGCATGGCAACATTTTCTTCACACTCAGTCAGTTTTCAAGCGTTGTATGAGGTAGGATATTGGCAAACAAATATGGTCAGTGAAGACTCGCGTATTTATTGGAATTTGCTTTTAGCAAATAATGGAGAGTACGATGTGGTTCCACTTTCGTATCCAGTTTCAATGGATGCAAATACCGCGTCAACATTTTTTGGGACGATTAGAAATATTTATAAACAACATCGACGATGGACGTATGGTGTAGAAAACTTTGTGTATGTTGTGTATCACTTCACAAAGAATAAAAATATACCACGAGGCAGACGAATTAAAATCGCCCTCCAACAAGCTGAAGGATATTGGTCTATGGTTACGAATCCAATCATGCTCATCATCCTTGGATGGGCGCCAATCTTTTTTGGTGGACGGGTATTTCACGAAACCGTACTCTCGTACAATCTCCCTATTGTGGTTCGTGACCTTCTTATTCTTGCTATGTTTGGACTGGTAATTTCCTCCATTATTTCACTCACGATGATTCCAAAACGTCCAGAAGGTAAGAATCGATTTTTGTATTTAGTCATGGCACTCCAGTGGATTCTCGTACCAGTTACTATGGTGATATTTAGTGCGATTCCAGGACTTGATGCCCAGACACGGCTTATGCTTGGAAAGTATATGGGCTTTTGGTCCACACCTAAGATTCGGCAGAACACACTTCGATAAATAATGTGTAAGGTGACAGGGGAAATTTTTAAGGGAACATGATACGCTATAAATACTATGGAGGAAATCATCAACGTACAACCATTGCCGTATAAGAAACGACGACGCACGTTCGGGCTCCTTGTTGTTGTCTTTTTAGCATCGCTTCCGTTTTTGTATTTATATGCGACAGGATATCGGTATGATTTTGGAACACCGACAAACCTCATTAGTACTGGTGGTATGTATGTGGCAGTTGACCAAACTGGTACTGAAATTTATATTGATGATGAATTAGTTCGAGAAACTCGTACATTTCGAAAAGCGTTTTATGCACAAAGTCTTGATATCAAGACGCATAAAGTACATGTGCAAAAAGATGGGTATCATACATGGGTAAAGGAACTTCCTGTGTTAAAACATTTAGTTACTGAGGCAGAGGCGTTTAATCTTCCGCTTGTTCCTAACGTGCGGGTGATCGCTGAGTGGCAAACGGCGACCGGTTCTATGATCGTACAAAATCCACTTATGCACGCATCATCGACAAACCCGATACTTGCAACAACAACAAAGAGTACAAAAATGTTTTTACCAAATCAGGAGTATACATTGCGTATGCTTCAATTTGGAACGACAAGTACAAGTACGAAGAAAGAAACTACTGCACAACAGATACGAGAATTATTTACCGATACAGGATCATCGACGAAAGACTCTGATATCCATGCAACGTCCACTGTAGAGAATGGTGGAGTAAAGCTCTATGAGGCAGGAGACGATTTGTATGCAACATGGGTTGGTCCATTTGAACAGATGCCCTACTATTACTGCGCGGATGATTTTCCTCGGTATAGCACTACTTCTGACAGTGTCAGAGAAGCTCGAGAGGAGGTGACCAGAGGTATTGTGAAGCCGGTGCCAGTGCAACCAGAGCTTGTGATGCACCCGATTCAAACTATTCCAAAAGATGTAGTGTGTGACCCAACTATTCGTATTGATAGAAAGTGGCAGAAAATTAGAGATTTTGATTTTTTCCCAGCGAGTAACGACTTGGTGGTTGTGGTACTTGAAGATGGTATCTATGTGGTCGAAATTGATGACCGTTCATGGCAAAATGTACAACCACTCATGCTCGGCAATAATCTTAGTATGTACATAGAAAATGGAAATATATTTGTCTATGATGGTGTACTTATCTATCAAATAATTTTTGACACAGAATAGTTATGGCAGAGAAGAAACAATCATTAGGACGCCTCCACCCAATTACTGTTGCGACTCGAGATATCGCGGCTATTTTTGGGCGCATGGGTTTTGGTTTTGCCCACGGTCCGGAATTAGAAGAGGAGTGGTACAATTTCTCGGCACTGAACGTACCAGCGGACCATCCTGCGCGTGACATGCAGGATACGTTTTGGACTGATGAGTCCCCGCGCCGAGTCCTTCGCACCCATGCTACTTCCGTGACGATTCGAGAATTGGAGAAGATGGCGCAGGCAGGGGAAACGGAAAAAAGGATGATCAGTGTTGGAAAAGTATTTCGAAATGAAGCTACTGATATGACACATGAGGCACAATTTTATCAGTACGATGGTTTTGCGGTTGGTCCAATAGGATCAGTGACGCTTGCGCATCTCAAGGGAACTTTTGAACGATTTTATCGCGAATATTTTGGATATGATACACAGATTCGTTTTCGACCAAGTTACTTTCCTTTTACCGAGCCTTCTGTTGAAGTGGATTTATGGTTTGAGGCACCGGGAAAGGAAGGAAGATGGCTTGAAATGTTTGGCGCGGGAATGCTTCACCCAAATGTACTCCGTAATGCAGGACTCGATCCAGAAAAAGTTCAAGGATTTGCATTTGGTCCGGGTCTTGAGCGAGTATTGATGGTCAAATATGGTATTCCTGACTTGAGATTATTTCATTCAGGTGATGTTCGATTTGTGTACGGATTTGAAGAAAAAAAGAACATATGAAAATTTCTCGCCAATGGCTACAGCGTTATTTTGATCAACCATTACCAAGTATGGAGGTGATTGGTGACGCGCTCACTTTCCATGCGTTTGAAGTAGAGGAAATTGAATTGGACTCAATGGATGTGAAGGTGCTGCCAAATCGTGCCTCGGACTGTTTGTGTCATCGTGGAATTGCAAAGGAACTTTCAGCCATACTTGATGTACCACTAAAAAATGATCCACTTGTCGGTCCTCTTGCAGAATGGCAAGGCATACGCTCGCCACTCATCGTACATATAGAAAATCCACAAAAGTGTCTCCGCTATATGGGTGCACTGATGAAAGGTGTTACCGTAGGGCCTTCTCCCGCATGGCTCAGAGAGGCGCTTGAGGAAGTGGGACAGCGTTCAATCAATAACATTGTTGATGCAACGAACTATGTGATGCTTAATATCGGGCAACCGCTCCATGCGTTTGATACTGCAAAACTGACACAGAAAGATGGGGTATATGCAATTAACGTGCGTAATGCAAATGATGGTGAAAAAATGACCACACTATCAAATGAAGCAGTATCACTGCTTCCTGATTCGTTACTTATCACTGACGCACATGCCGACAGTGTACTCGGTGTTGCTGGTGTGAAAGGAGGAAAAATTGCAGAAGTCACTGCAACGACAACTGACATACTTATTGAATCCGCCAACTTTGATGGGACGACTGTTCGTCGTACTGCGCAAGCGCTGAAACTATTTACTGACGCAAGTTTAAGATTTCAAAATCGTCCGTCACCTGAGCTTGTTGGATACGGCATGCGTGATGTGTGCGCGATGATTGCAGAAATTGCTGGTGGAGAAATGGTGAGTATTGTCGATGAATATCCAACACAAACGGTATCGGCAATCCCAGTCACTGTCACACTTTCGGGCATCAATGGGCTTCTTGGGTCAGATTTTTCTGCTGACGAAGTTATCTCGGTGTTTCGACAACTCTCATTCACTGTGCTTGCAGAAGGAGAAACCTTCACGGTGACACAGCCGTTTCCGCGTACTGACATTACTATTCCCGAGGATTTAATTGAAGAAGTAGGAAGGATTCTTGGCTTAGACAGAATTAAAGGAATGGAACTCCCGCCAATCTCAAGGGAACCAGATCAGTCTCGATACCGTGGCATTGAGCGCATGAAAGATGAGTTGGTTGCACAGGGGTACACTGAAGTTTCGACACAATCGTTTGCAAAAGATGGTGATATATATCTTGCAAATCCACTTGATAAAACAAAACCAGCACTGCGCACAACCCTTGAAGAAAATCTCAAAGATGCGCTTACACAAGCAAGTAACTATGCACCCCTCGTTTTGCCTCCAAATACGAAACCAAAACTATTTGAGGTAGGTACCGTCTTTCTAAAAGAAGGAGAACATCTTGAATTACGCATGACTGAACGCGTCTCTGCGTGGGGTGAGCAGGCGGGTATTGTCGACAATCTTTCTATTGCAAAACTTGAAGAGTACGGAAAAGAGTATGTGCCCATACAGTACACACTTGGCGCGTACAGACCATTTTCACTGTACCCATTTATAGTGCGTGACATTGCACTTTGGGTGCAGGAAGGAACGAGTGCAGATACTATTGAAAAGATTCTTCGAGAAAAGGCAGGGGCACTTCTTGTTCGCCTCACACTTTTTGATGAGTTTAAAAAAGAAGGACGAATGTCGTACGCATTTCGACTCGTGTTTCAGTCCTTTGAAAAGACGCTCACTGACGAAGAGGTTGGTACGATTATGGAGGATATCTATACAGAGTTGAAGCATCACAATTTTGAGATTCGCTAAATCACGTATTAAAACGTACAGAGTTCTCGTGTTGTCTTTCGTGCTGAAATAGCGAGCGCATATACAGATTTTGGACATATTTAAAAGCATATTTTGTGTATATTTAGAGAGGACAAAATGGCTTAGATTTGGTATACTGTAGGGGATTGAGCCATAGAGTTCATTTTTAATATTACCCATGAAAGACGATTCTAAAAAAGCAAAAAAAAGCACCTATAGCGCCGATTCGATTCAAGTACTTGAAGGCCTTGAGCCAGTGCGTAAACGTCCAGGGATGTATATTGGTACAACTGGTCCTGATGGACTTCATCATCTCATTTGGGAAATTTTTGATAACTCACGCGATGAAGCCATGGGTGGTTTTGCAAATCGTGTTGAGGTTGCAATTCTACCAGGTAACTATGTACGCGTTGTCGACAATGGACGAGGTATTCCTGTAGATACACACAAGCAGAGTAAAGTATCTGCGCTTGAAACTATTTTGACCACACTCCATGCAGGAGGTAAGTTTGGTGGCGAAGGGTATAAAGTCTCGGGAGGTCTTCATGGCGTGGGAGCATCTGTCGTCAATGCACTTTCAACGCACATGATTGCAGAAGTACACCGAGATGATGGATATTACATTCAGGAATATACCATCGGTAAACCGCGTGCAAAGGTGAAAAAAGTAGGTACTTCAAAACTGCAAGGCACCATCGTCACCTTTGAAGCAGATGAAACTATTTTTCATGAGATAAAATATGATTTCAAACGGGTGGTTGCGCACCTACGCCAGCAAGCGTATTTGGTAAAAGCAATGCAGATTTCTGTCATTGATGCGCGTGGGTTATTTGGACAAGATAGGGATGTGCAAGAAAAAGACGTTCAAAAATTTCTCAGTAGTCTTGCAGGGAAACAGTATCTTTCTGACGAACATCTCGAGGTACCCCATGAACATTTTTATTTCGAGGGCGGACTCAAATCGCTCGTTGCCTTTAATAACCAGTATCAGAAGCCTGTGCATGACACCATTTTTTATGTAGAAAAAAATGAAGTTGACTCTGCGGTACTTTCTGTCGAAATTGCACTTCAATATGTTGATGATATCACTCCGCGCATTAGTGCATTTGCAAACAATATTTATAATCCAGAACAAGGAACACATATTACGGGATTTAAGACCGCACTTACGCGTACGCTCAATAATTATGCAAAGAAAAATAATTTCTTTTCAGTAAAAGATAAAGATCCGAGTTTCACGGGTGATGACGTACTCGAAGGCATTACTGCGGTTGTGTCGGTGAAAATGCCTGAAATTCAATTTGAAGGGCAGACCAAATCAAAGCTTGGTTCAGTCGAAGCGCGAAGTGCGGTTGAAAGTGTATTCAGTGAAGCATTTAATATCTATCTTGAAGAAAATCCAAATGATGCAAAACAAATAATCAATAAGGTTATTATTGCCGTGAAAGCACGAAAAGCTGCAAAGGCTGCAAAGGATTCAGTGCTTCGCAAAGGTGCGCTTGAAGGTATGACGCTTCCGGGCAAGCTTGCCGATTGTCAATCAAAGAGTGCAGAAGAATCAGAAATATTTATTGTGGAAGGAGATTCCGCGGGCGGGTCGGCGAAAATGGGGCGAGATCGTCGTACACAGGCAATTCTTCCACTCCGTGGAAAAATTCTCAATGTGGAACGCGCGCGTCTCGACAAAATGCTTGCGTCAGAACAAGTGAAAAATCTCGTGGTTGCAATGGGTACTGCTATTGGAGATGTATTTGATCTTTCCAGACTTCGCTATCATAAAATCATCATTGCGACAGATGCGGACGTAGACGGCGCACACATTCGAACACTTTTGCTTACGCTCTTTTACCGTTACTTCAGGCCAATTATTGATGGAGGGTTTCTCTACATTGCGCAACCACCACTCTACAAAATATCGAAAGGGAAACAGATTTTTTATGCGTACACCGATGAGGAAAAAGCAGGACTTCTAGGTACCGATGCAGTTGTTGATGGAGGTGAAGAGGTTGAAGAAGTTTCGGGAGAAGCTGAGGTAGAGGCGGAGATAAAAGAAGAGGGAACTGCAAAAACGCAAAAAGTGCGTATCCAGCGATATAAAGGACTTGGAGAAATGAATCCTGAAGAGTTGTGGGAGACAACCATGAATCCAGAACGAAGGATTTTGAAACAAGTCAATGTTTCAGATGCACAAGAGGCAGATCGTGTGTTCGATATTCTTATGGGTACGGATGTTTCGAGTAGGAAGTCGTTTATACAATCCAATGCTCACATGGCAAACCTCGATGTCTAACAACTTTCATTTTTTGTGTATTTCGTTGTTGTGCTTCAAAAATTAAAATTCATCGTATGTCTGTATACGCCTCATTTTAATTTTTTTGCACGCCTAGAACTACACTAAAAAATGAAAGTTGTTGTACAAGGTTACAATGTTTGGAAAATATATCTTCGTCTTCCTCGAACTATCCTCAGTCTTGGCAGAATTTGTTTCTAAATAATTTTCTCACACGCCTTGATTATTTTGAAAATTCACCCAGCGCGATATTCTTTAACTTTATTTACTCTCAGTTTTGAGAGGATTTAGAGAGTAAATATATTTTTAGTCTCGCACCGCAACAGTCCAAACAGAACTATTATTTTGACGACGTGTATCTTCAATACTCATGACTGTATTTCTAATTTCCACAAAGTCTTCTCGACTATCTTCGAGGTCAAACCCAAGGGTAAAGGTCACTTGCTCTTGTGGTTTGAGTGGAAATTGTGGTTCTGACTCGTATACGTTTCCTGAGGGAAGTACCGTTTCAAATCCCCAAGTGCCAGAGGTTTTTGTACCTATGTTTTTAATAGTAAATTGAATTGCGTTTCGAGTATTTGTATCATATCGCGGAGTGAGAACGAATGTACCATGTCGTAATGCGCCACTTCCAAGGGTAATAACGCTCAAATCAACGTATCCATTTGGATTTGAATAGGAGTGAATAGTAGTTGTTTTTGGTGGGGGTGTATATTTTGGTTCTTCTGGCACTGATACTATTTGTATTGAATTCGTTGTCTCAGTATCCAAATTCTGATCTTCAGTACTTTGTGTGTTGGTTGGTGTTGTAGTGTCCTCTTCTTCACGAGTATACTCATTTGGTGTAGAGGAACTTGTTGTGCTAGGAGGAGTCGTCTTTTGAGTAGTTCGGTACGTTTGGATGCTTTCAGCCATGGATGCAAGTGAAGAAAATGCATTAGGTAGTCGTTTCATACCCTGAATCGAAAGCCATACAACTACTACGATTGTCACTGCAAAACCAATGATAACGAGTATTTTAATGAGTAGTGTATGAGTAGGCGGAGATGTGTGTGTTTCTGTCATATATCGTATGTTACAATGTTATATTGGTTATGTCAAGGTACCAAGCTTGACAAAATAAAAATCTAGTGTACTATCATTTTACTATCAATTTGTTATTATGAATCAAAATTCATTCAATGAATCATCTCAACGCACTTCAAAACTCGAGGATCGAGTGGTTTTTTTCTTCGTGTGTGTTGGCGTCATCGTACTCACGTACGGATTTCTTGTACTTATCGACTTTTTACCCGAAAAACCAAGCGCAATTTCTCCTAATGAGGAAGTGCAAGAAGCTATTTCTGATCCTGATACGTCTGAAGTATTCGCAACAGATGACACGATGTACCCAACGCGTATCATCTTTGATTCACTTGATAAGGAAGTATCTATTGCAAATCCAGTATCGGATTCTGTCGCAGATCTTGATTCCGCGCTTCTTAAAGGAGCAGTGCGCCATCCTGATTCCGCTGATTTTAAAAATACAGGAACCATATTTATTCTTGGACATTCAAGCTATTTGCCAAACGTGATGAATAAAAACTTTCAAGCGTTTAATGGAATACAAAAACTCGTTTTTGGAGACACGATTCGTCTACAATCAAAGGATAGGGAATATGTATACCGTGTCGATCGTGTGTACGAAGCAAAGGCATCAGATGCAGAAGTTCCAATGCAATACGAAAAAGCAAAACTCACGCTTGCAACCTGTAACTCATTTGGCACTAAAGACGACCGATATATTGTTGAAGCGTCACTCGTTGAGTCGAATGTGCTCAATTCATAAATCTACTCAATAAAATGGCTCTACTCAGCTATTTTTGAGGCACATGAAAAAGCTTGACAAAATAGATACTACGGTGTATAGTGTAATCATATTAGTTCCTCCTCGGCTAAGTATAAACAGATTGATCTGTTACAAGGCAATGTGTCTTGAGTATATTAAAAACAGTGATGTATGGTAGTTGGCTTCTTGCATGGAAGGTTATAATTTTTTTTGTATAATTTTCTTTGTAGTAAGCCACCTATGATTACGAATGTATGAAATAGGAAGGGTACGTTTTCGCATTCGCGGAACCGTTCATTGAAACAAAATTAAAAGGAGGCCCACCATGGCCAAGTCAAAGCTGGGCGTCATCGTGGCGCTTTCTATTTCTACTTTTTTCACCGCCCCTACGACATTCGCGAATGCGAATGACCGTCTGCCCTTTGTAAAAAAGGGTGAGGTGGCGACACCACAGGTTCTCGCCGACCGCATTGAGGAAGTCCTTAAAAAGGATCCTTCCGGAAATACCTATGTAAAGGGCGCAAACGCCGGACCGCCACTCTTTTTACAAGCGATCCAGTATAAAAAACCAGAGATAGATACTTACCCTGAGTTGGTAACATATCTCCGGTCTTTAAAATCCTGTGACATGCCAGGAGGTCAAATGAGACTTTCTGAAATTGATATGGTAAATGGTAAGCCGGTGATTGACCTCTCTGTTGGCACCACACGGTGGGCCGAGAAAGATGAAGTGGCATGGTGTGACAAGGACGGATTTGCGATGGCGGGTAACTGCATGCAAATACGGTTACCTTTGCGAATCACGGTTTACGATCCAATGGTGGGTGAAAAGTTTGTTGATCCATACGCGGGCAAACCGCGTGAGGTGAAAACGACTTCGTGTCCATTGGATAAAAATGAACGGTACATAGCCGTACACATGTTTGAGCCAAAAGCGGCCAAACATAAATGTGCAGTAACGTACATGCTTTCGCAATATGGCAATCTTGGGGAGGCAAAGGAAGGCCAGTCCACGAAAGACTGGTCTGATCCTGACGCTTTTTCACGCGAGTGTGGACAAGTAATCCACGAAGGAGGATACAAGTTTTCCACCAAAAAACATGCGGTGGAAATAGCAGTGGTGAACAATGACAGGACCGAAAAACATGTTTTCTTCAAAGGCATGTTGCAAGGTAAGCATTTCACTGCTGACGCAGATTCTGAAGCGTTGATTTCCCGGAATGGCGAAGCAGTACTTGTCCCAAAAGCGTTTGATACCCGGAATATCGTTGCCTTTTTCCCGGACCAATCAACGGTTCGTACGCCAGCTCCTTCAGGAGTAGGTATGCGTGTGGAGGATTTGGTTACCTCAACATATACAAACGCCGAAGGAATATTGCAGACCTGTACGGCGAAGACGCTTACAGGTATCGATATGCCATAAGAAACCTAAGTGTTGTCGGAAAGGTACATTTCGTACCTTTCCGACCAACATTTTTTTTGTACAGAATGCAACTGCTGATGAAGCAATTCATCATTAGGACATTCTTTGTAAAGATACAGGGAAATAAATATTAATTATTATAAAATAGAGTATGAAAACACAATTAACATACAATACTATAATTCCAAAGTACATGGTTTTTTTTGTGGCATCCATACTTTTTCTTGTATCTGGAACGAGTGTACATGCACAAATAAACTATAGCTTTGACGGTGGCGATTACGGATACAACACTACTTCTTACAATACTTACGAACCAATAACCTACAGCTACGATGGTGGAGACTATGGCTACAACTACACTTCATCAAATACCTACGAACCAATAACCTACAGCTACGATGGTGGAGACTATGGCTACAACTACACGACATCAAATACTTACGAACCAATAACCTACAGCTACGATGGTGGAGACTATGGCTACAACTACACTTCATCAAATACCTACGAACCAATAACATACAGCTACGATGGTGGAGACTATGGCTACAACTACACTTCATCAAATACCTACGAACCAATAACCTACAGCTACGATGGTGGAGACTATGGCTACAACTACACTTCATCAAATACCTACGAACCAATAACCTACAGCTACGATGGTGGAGACTATGGCTACAACTACACTTCATCAAATACCTACGAACCAGTAAACTACAGCTACGATGGTGGAGACTATGGCTACAACTACACTTCATCAAATACCTACGAACCAATAACCTACAGCTACGATGGTGGAGATTATGGTCAAGTTGCATATACACCAGCACCCTATGAATCATATGATAATGAACCATATACTCCATATACATATACGAATGATTACAATTACGACTACACTCCCTACACTACATACAGTTTGAATGATTATGTTTATACACCGTACACCTATGGCGGAGGTAATTATTCAACACCATACACATATGGAAGTACCAATTACACGTACACTCCATATACCTATCCAAGCACAAACTATACGTACACAACAACAAATTACGATAGAGATCGCGCAGATTGTGACTCATTTACTGTTAGTAATACACAGGTGAAAGATGGAGACTACGTTACGCTCAGATGGCGAACGACTGATGCTGATCGTGTATCTATCAATCAGGGTATTGGTAATGTTGATGACGATGGTGAAAAGCGAATACGCGTCACTGGTGACACTACCTACACACTCACTGCACGAAACGGTAGTGCAATTGATACTTGTACCGTTCGGGTACATGTTGAAAGGGAAAGAGATGTCAATAATAAAAATGTACAATGCGATTCATTTACGATAAGCGATACTCGTGTGAAAGATGGAGACTATGTCACGTTGAAATGGCGAACGACTGATGCTGATCGTGTATCTATCAATCAGGGTATTGGTAATGTTGATGACGACGGTGAAAAGCGAATACACGTCACTGATGATACGACGTATGTACTTACTGCACGAAATGGAAATGACTCTGATACGTGTCGAGTGAATGTTGCGGTTGACGAGAAAGATGATACTGACAAAACACTTCCTCGATGTGTGCTTCATATATCAGATACACGAATTACTTCAGGACAAAAGGTGACGCTCTCATGGGAAAACCTTCGTACTGATCGCATGATTCTGAAAGATAGTTACGGTAAGGAAATTGCTGATTCGAAAGATAATCGAGATATTGATGAAGATAAAGATTCAATTGTTGTGCGTCCTACAAAATCAACTGACTATACGCTTACTGTCTACAAAGGAAATATAAAACGTACCTGTTCAGTTGGTGTAAATATCGAAAAACAACAGGTGAGTGTTACAAGCGTTCGCACACAAGGAAGCATTCCACTTATTACTACCCCGTACACTGGGTTTGAGGCTGGTCCGACACTCACTGCAATCTTCTATATTGTCCTTGGACTTTGGGGTGTTGCTGTTGGGTATGCGCTTGTACTAAAGAAAAGTGCTGTTGTCGTCGCATCACATGCTGTTGGTGCAGCAATCATGGCACCGAAAGTAACAACATCTCCTGTGGTAGAAACGCATACACTCGTTATGCCTGATTTTCCTACAAATTTGCCGACTGACGATAGTGTGTTGCGTGATGGTATGAGTACTGAAGTTGTTTCTGATGAGGGTGCTACGCGAACACTTGAAGCACATGCACATGAACAGTACGCTCTATTTTCGAGTGACGCACTTCGATACATTGAAAATCAAAGCACCACGCTTGAAGGACAAGTTGAAACACTTGATCGAGTAATAGGACTTGCAAAAGCACGATTTCCAAAGGAAGGTGATTGGATTGTCATCAATAAAGAGAGGGTTCTTTCGCTTCTTGCGTAAGAACCAACTGGAGCGATGTGGCCAGAAAATAAGGAACAAAGCGACTATATTTTATGAGTGACCTAGAAGTTAATGAGGCAAAGCCGACTATAACTTCTGGTCTGTCACAATCTTGTATTCTTAATCAAAATTGTGACCAAGAAGTAAAATCCTATTCAGAATGGATTTTCCGACGAGCAAAGGTATGCATCGTCTCGAATTAGTGACCTGACGCTAATGGTACTCTTTATGTTCTCATAGGGCTGACCTATGTGGAAAACACAACACCCGCGCCTTCGGCGCGGGTGTTGTGTTTTGCTTAAATCTTCTTTGTTTCAATCTCGGTAAAGAGTCTGTTTCCTAACGCGCTATGCGACATGTGTTCAGAGGTGCCATTTCGTGATTCAAGTGTTACAGTTTTCTCGGCAACTTCCTTATCGCCGACGACGACAAAGTAGGGAAGTCGGTCGGTCTTTGCGTTACGAATTTTCTTTCCCATAGAATCATTACTTACATCAAGCGCTGAACGGATACTGATAGCAGTAAGTTCTGCGTGTACCTTTTGTGCATATTCATTATGTGTTTCTGCAACAGGAATAACACGAACCTGTTCTGGAGCAAGCCAGAGGGGGAAGTTGCCACTGAAGTGTTCTATCATTACGCCCATAAATCGCTCAAGTGAACCTGAGATTGCTCGATGAATGACAACAGGTCGTTCTTTTTCTCCGTGTTCATTTACAAATGAAAGATTGAAACGTACAGGGAGGTTGAAGTCACATTGAATTGTCGCAAGTTGCCATTCACGACCAATGGCATCTTTAAACATAAAGTCGAGTTTTGGTCCATAGAATGCTGCTTCACCTTCGACACGTATGTAGTTAAGTTTTTGTTTTTGTGCGGCATCTTCGAGCGCTGATTCAGCTTTTTTCCACACATCGTCTTCTCCTATGTATTGTCCATCTGCACCACGTACTGAGAGACGTACCCAGTACCCGTCAAGAAGATTCATCGTTTTATAAAATTCTCTAATGATGTCTACTATAGTGCTCACTTCAGCATCAATTTGTGAGACACGACAGAAAAGATGTCCATCGTCTTGTGTAATTGCACGCACTCGAGTAAGTCCAGCAAGTTGTCCTGTCTTTTCATCGCGATAGACTGTTGCGGGTTCAAAATAGCGCACCGGCATATCACGATACGAAAATTGATTGTCCGCAAAAATTTGCATATGGTGCGGACAGTTCATGGGTTTCAAAATAAATTTTTCGTCTTTTCCAGAAACACGAAAGAGTTCGTCACCAAATTTTGTTGCGTGACCACTCGTTTCATACAATACTTCCTTTGCAATATGCGGAGTCCAGACCCTGTGGTATCCTTTTCCTTTGTGCAATTCCCAAAGATATTCTTCAAGTTCTCGACGGATGAACGCGCCTCTTGGTTGAAGCAAGGGAAGTCCTGAGCCGACAAGTGGTGAGAGTGTAAAGAGTTTCATCTCGACGCCGATTTTCCGATGGTCACGTTTCTTGGCTTCTTCAATTTGTATGAGATGTGCATCAAGATCTTCTTTAGTATTAAATGCAAGGCCATAAATGCGCGTGAGCATTTTATTTTTTTCATTTCCACGCCAATATGCGCCAGCGAGCGAAGCGAGCTGGAATGAATCTACATCTATTTCTGTTGCGGGAGATTCGCTGTGTCCACCACGGCAGAGGTCGGTAAATGCAAAGTGTCCTTCGCCAATAGTGTAGAGGGTTATCGTTTCTCCATTTTTTTCGAGGTCATCAATGAGTTCAGTCTTGTATTGATTATTTTTGAAAACTTCACGCGCTTCATCAGGAGTGACAACACGGTGAGAAAAAGCTTTCCATGATGAAAGTGCTTTCCTCATGTTTTTTTCGATTTGTTTCAAATCTGCATCTCCTGGTGTATTTCCACCAGTAAAATCAAAATCGTAGTAAAAGCCAGTGTCAATCGCGGGCCCAATCGTTGGAAGCGCATGGGGAAAATCCCTTCGCACAGCGAGTGCGAGCAGGTGTGCGAGCGTGTGTCGTTTTTTCTCTAGGGAGGCATCCATGGATTTAAATAATTGTGTATATAAAATAGCACAAATTTCGCAAAATACTAAGCCAACGTTCTAGCTAATACATAAAGTCACTTAACACACACTGGATATCTAATAATTAGGGTACCGTACTTTCCATATGAAAATTGAAACAAAGAAAGACATATTCTCTGTGGTTCAATGTGAGACGGGTTCTAACCGTTCACCAGCGGTCGCTAAAGGTTTTATTTTTTCTATAATCACCGTTGGTTCTTCATTGCGCATTGAAAGTTTGCCTTGGAGTGCAATACATGAACCCACGGTAAAAAGGCTTGTGTATGTTCGGTATATTTCTGGGAATGCAACAAGTTCAATGCTTTCCATTCCATCGCCGAGCAATATGAACGCCATACGATCACCTTTTTTTGTGAGAAGTTCTCGAACGCTCTCAATCATGCCTGCAGTGACAACAGGAATGCCATTTCGTGATTCTTTTTTGAGTACTGCAATGCGTGGTCGTTTTGCAAGCTCTTCCTTGTATGCATCAAGTGGATGTCCAGACACGTATACGCCAAGGAGTTCTTTTTCCCACAGAAGTTTTTCCGTTTTTGTTGCAGGTGTACTCGGCGCGAGTGTAAGTGTATGTATGAGTGCATCTTGCATACCACCAAAAAGTGAGTCTTGTGCCGATTCTTTTCCATGCGATTGTTCTTTGTGATAGGAAAGGAGCATCTCGATATTTGCAAGCATTGTTCCACGGTCTTGAAATCGGTCAAAGGAACCAGACATAATGAGTGCTTCAAGCGACTTCTTGTTGAGATTTTTACTCGTGATGCGCGTCAAAAAATCTTGAAGCGATTTGAATTGCCCGTTGGCTTTTCGTTCATCAATAATTGATTCTGCGATTCCCTCGCCAAAGTTTTTTATAGTAGTCAATCCGAAACGTATTTTGGCAGGAACGCTATCCTTTGCAGGAACAACCGAAAAGGGTCCGAAGCTTTCATTGATATCGGGCGGAAGCACTTCTATATCCATACGGATACATTCATGAATAATTTCTGAAATTTTTTCCACATCACCCGCGTCTGCGGTCAGTACGGCCGACATATATTCCACTGGATAGTTTGCTTTCATATATGCAGTCTGGTAGGCGACACGGCCATAGCTTGCAGCATGTGCTTTATTAAATCCATACGCAGCAAATGGTTCAATGAGTTTCCAAATTTTTTCTGCAAGATTTTGTGAGAGTTTTCCGTAATTTTTAAATCCGTTGATGAGTTTTTCTTTCTCGGCCTCCATCACTGCAGGGATTTTCTTTCCCATCGCTTTACGGAGCATGTCTGCTTCAAGCCACGAATATCCACCGAGTTCTCGCGCAATCATCAGCACGTCATCCTGGTAGGTCACCACACCGTATGATCTGTCTAAGATGTGTTCAAGGCGCTGGTCTGGATATGTAATAAGTGCAGGGTTGTGTTTACGCTCAATGTACTGTGGAATCGATTCCATTGGTCCAGGACGATAGAGTGCAACCATCGCATTGATATCGTGAATATTGTTTGGACGAAGTTGTTTAAGAAATGCAGTCATACCTGTACCATTAAGTTGGAAGAGTCCCATGGTCTCACCGCGCGCAAGCATTTCGTATGTTCGCGTATCATCAACGGGTACATTTTCAATATCAATTTCAATCCCATGGATGACGCGCACACGTCGTACTGCCTCGGCAAGTATGGAGAGATTTTTGATACCAAGAAAGTCGAACTTCAGGAGTCCAACTCCGTCTTCACCCACGGAATGCATGTCGTATTGTGTAATGAGTTTTCCTGTCTTTGGGTCGGGTTGTACAGGAACGAGGTCGGTGAGCGGAACAGGAGAAATAACCACGCCAGCGGCGTGTACACCAACGTGTCGCACACGCCCTTCAATTTGTCGTGCAAGGTCGATGACTTCTTTTGTCTCTTGATCTTTTGCATATAATTCTTTGAGGTCGGGTTCTATCTGAAGCGCCCTGTCTATCGTCATTGGGAATCCCTGGCTTCCCATAGGGATGAGTTTTGCGATTCGGTCACCCGTTGCGTATGGGTGGCCAAGGGCGCGCGCGACGTCGCGGACTGCAGCGCGCGCCATCATGGTTCCGAAGGTGCCGATTTGCGCGACGTTATCAGTGCCGTAGGTCGCGCGCGCATACTCAATAATCTCGTCACGGCGATTGTCAGCAAAGTCCATGTCAATATCAGGGGCAGATGGACGTTCAGGATTAAGGAATCGTTCAAAAGGGAGCTTATATTCAAGTGGGTCTACGTTGGTAATACCGAGTACGTATGTCGTGAGTGAGCCTGCAACGGAACCTCGAATGGTGGTAAGGATTTTTCGTTCCCGTGCTTCTCGGAGGAGGTCACCAACCACGAGAAAATACTTTGCATATCCCTTCATTTTTATAATTCCAAGCTCATATTCAAGTCGTTCTTTCACAATGGGATCATCAAGTGAAAGTCCACGCCATGCGACTCCCGCGCGCGCTGTTTGTTCAAGTTCGTCGTCAGGGGTTTTTCCACTCTTAATCTTGTAATCAGGAAAGTACCATGTAGAACCAGGACTCATTTCTACGGTACATGCAGAAGCAATGTGTACCGAATTTTCTAATGCTTTTTTTCCTACTTCCGACGCAAAAATTTCCTTTGCTTTTTCTTGTGAGATGAATGAGAAATTGGGTGCAAGTTCACCTTTTGCGTCCTGTGTTTCTACAATTCCACCTGTTTGAATCTTAAGCATCGTTTCGCGCGCAAGATAGTCGCTTTGTTCAAGATAGTACACATCATGTCCTGCAACGAGTGGCGTCTGTGTCTTTTCTGCCAGCGCAATAATATTGTCTTGTAACGCTTCGTGTCCATCGATTTCTGGATGGTGGGTAATTTCAAGATAACAATCTTCTCCAAAAATTTGTTTATACCAATCAAGCGAGGACTCTGCTTTTTCTCGTGCGAGGTCTTTGAGCGCAAGGACAGGTTCACCACTAAATGAAGGAATGATACAGACGAGGTCTTTATGAAATTCTTTGATGAGGTCATGATCAATACGTGGTCGATAGTAGAATCCATTGATATATGATTCTGTCACTATTTTAATCAGGTTTCTGTACCCGTTGTTATTTTTTGCAAGAAATACGACGCGTCCTCGGGGTTTGTCGAGTCCAGTATCTTTGTTGAATCGTGTGCGTGGAGATAGGTATGTATCAACGCCAATAATTGGTTTTACTTTTTCTTTTGTACAGGCTTTATAAAAGTTCACTGCGCCATAGAGTCCACCGTTGTCGGTAAGCGCTAGTGCTGGCATGTTGCATTCTCGTGCGCGCACAGCAAGTTCTTTTGGGGTTGGAATGGCATTCAGGAGTGAATAGTGCGAATGAACGTGGAGGTGGATAAAGTCAGCTTGAAGGACATCTTTTTCACTCATAGTACTAGTATTGTATAGTAGTGAGATAGTTTGGGAAACTATCGCAAGACTTTGAACAGTTTTTGTGAAAAGTGTACAGCTCCTGTAAGGAGGGTGAAATCCAAAAATACCTCAAAAATTACCATGAAAGGTACTCTAAAAAATCAAAAAAATGCAGTGTTGAGGAAAGTTCAAGGAAGAGCAAAGGTTTTGACTGAGATGTACACATCGTACGATGAGGGAAAAAACTGCAGTTCTAACGATGAAATTTTCCAACAATGCAGTTTTTTGGTAGGGGTAGACGAAGCTGGACGCGGGCCATTGGCTGGCCCGGTTGCAATTGGTGTTGCCGTTGTCCCTGCTCATTTTGATTGGAACTTGATTCCGGGAGTGGGGGATTCAAAAAAGGTGTCGCCTAAAAATCGCGAAGCGATTTTTAGGCGCGCTAAGATGCTGAAAAAACAAAAGCAACTCAATTTTGCGGTGACGCTCGTGAGTGCTTCAATAATTGATCGAATTGGTATTACGCGCGCTGTTACTTTTGGTATTACACGTGCGTTTCAAAAACTCAACCTTAATCCAAAAGATGTAGACGTACGACTCGACGGTCTTCTGAAAGCTCCCGTTGAGTATCAATTTCAACAGACAATCATTAAAGGTGATGCAAAAGAGAAGATAATTGGACTTGCATCAATTGTGGCAAAAGTCACACGCGATGCGCACATGGTGCGCATTGCGCGTGACTACCCACAATACAATTTTGAAATTCACAAAGGGTATGGCACACAAAAACATCGAAATGCACTTAAAAAATTTGGCATGACATCACTTCATCGAAAAACTTTTTGTAGAAATATATGTACCATGATACATACGAATCGATAATCGAGATGTACTCCTGTGTACATGTTGTGTATATGTATACTTGCTCGCACACGTATCAGGGTATAGCATTGAGGTACCACTATCGAGCGGCGATAGGAGGATAAAGCCAAAAAGGGAGAGAAACGTGGGGTCTACAGAAGAACGAGATCATCTTGCTACTGAACTTCAGCTCGCATTCAAATTTTCAGACGGGGAGCACCAACTGAGTGATGCTGAACATTTCAGAAGTTTAACTGATCCAATGTGTATGAGGCGTAGTCTCGGTGCGTATCCGAGCTTATTTGAAAACCGACATGAAATCGAATCAAAGTAACTAAGGTAGCACAACAGAGTCGTACATTTCGACCACATAAATAGCTGTGGCATTCACATCCCACGGCTATTTTTATCGTTACCAAAAACCGTCACTCTTATTATCTCCGATGCGAAGCATCGGAGATAATAAAATAGTCAACAAAACATAGACTTTGCATTGATTGCATAGTATTATTTTAACTTCGTTCAAGAGTTATAGATGAGCGAAAGGGGCTACCAGCAAGGTGCTTGGTAGGAATACAAAACGCAGGAAATAGGGGAAATCTGTGAGTAAGAGTAAGAAGGGAGAGAAGGCGAGGAAAAAAAAGGAGACCTCCTCAAGAAATACTAATAATCTTGCTTTAGGATGTCACGGTTGCACGCATCTTATTGGACGACCAGTGGTCACCTCGACGGGATGGCATCAGAACAATTTCAATGTTCGAATTTGCTGTGAGGCAGTACAAGGTGGGAAGGAGTTGATTAGGCCAGTCTCTGTAGAGATTGGCACGGAGAATTGTAAAAGAGGGAAAAGACATCGTGATAAGATTGCTCGCGATAAGAAGCAAAAAGTATCTCAACCTGTTGAGGTACAGAATCTGCAAGGATAAATCGCATCATTTCTGGTAACGCACCAAGAAACGATAAAACGGCCATCGGTAACAACCGATGGCTATTTTCTTGCTTTATTGGCTATATTTGGTATAGTGCTTCACATTATGGTAATACGAATGCGACATACACGGGCTCATACAAAGAACCGTCGTTCACATCACGCGCTAAAAGCCGTGAATCTTGCGAAGTGTTCACATTGTGGCGAAGCACACCGACCACATCATATGTGTCTTTCTTGTGGGTACTACAACGGCAGACAGATTATGGATCTCACTGCTGAAAAGGCAAAACGAGATGCACGAATTAAAGCAAAGGAGTCACGTATAAAGAACGAAGTTGGTGTTACAGAAAAAAAATAAAGTAGGGAACACAAATGATGTTTCCACAGAAATACCCCCTACTGGGGGTATTTCTGTGGGAACATCTGCTATACTCTGTGGTAGTCGTTCATTAGATATTATGGCAAACAGGCATCTTTCAAGATCAATTGTTCTTCAATCACTTTTTGAGTGGGATTTAAATACTATAGAAAAAAATGAAGTACAGACAACACTTCTGCGTAATGTAGAAGAATTTGCACCGAACAAATCGGACATGCCATTCATGTCGAAACTCCTTGATGGCGTATTACAAAAACAAGTGGAACTGGATTTAGTTATAGAAAAGGCGGCACCTGAGTGGCCTCTTGATCGTATTGCACCTGTTGATAGAAACATTCTTCGCCTCGGTCTCTATGAATTGCTTTTTTCTGACAGAAAAGAAGTGCCTGCAAAGGTCGCAATTAATGAAGCAATCGAACTTGCAAAGCAATTTGGGGGAGAAAATTCTAGTCGTTTTGTAAATGGTGTACTCGGGGCAGTGTATAAAGAAATTGGTGAACCAGGAAAAGAAGAAAGTTCGCGTAATCATAAAAAGAAAGATATACCATTTGAGCAAATGGAAATTGAACGTCTTGCTGGAGCAGTAGTCTATGCAATGCATGATGATGTCATGTATCTTGCACTTGTACACGATATTTTTGGACACTGGACGCTTGCAAAAGGGAGGATTGAAGATGGTGAGTCAATGCGAGATGGTGCGGTTCGTGAAGTGAAAGAAGAGATTGGTGTGACGATTGAAATTGAAGATGAATTAGGGAAAAATGAATATGTAGCGACACACCCAGAGAAGGGGAAGATACGAAAGCAAGTCTCCTATTTCCTTGCGAAGGCACCCTATGAAAATCTCACGCTTGAGCAAAAGGGCGGACTTGACGATGCACAGTGGTTTAAGGTTGCTGATATTTTAGGGTTGAATTTTTATGAGGATATACTCCCCATTGTCACGAAAGCCGTCACCATGTTGGTAAGCAGGAAAAATTAAACGTCTGCTTTGTTGCACTTCAGCACGTTCAATTCATCGTAATACTCATACGCCTCATTGCCCGTGCTTCGTGCGCCTCGCATCCATTTTAATTTTTCCCGCTTACTATTCCGTGCACTAATTCAATTTTAGGATTATCTAGTATTGCAAGATAGATTGACTCTATAAAAACTCGTGGTTATTTCCTCAAAACTAAAGATTGAGATTTCTGATATACTTTTTCTATGATAATTGGAGTATGGGGAGATAGTATTTCATATGGTTCATGTGATCCTGAAGCGCTCGGCTGGGTTGGTCGACTCAGGAAATCATTACCTACAGATGACGAACATCATATCTACAATTTTGGTGTCTGTGGTGATACGTCAAGTGATTTGTTGTTTCGTTTTAAAATAGAAGCTGAAGCAATTAAACCAGACTACGTTATATTTGCAGTTGGTTTAAACGACACTAAGTATCAAGGAAAATCTGATACCAACCTAGTTCCTCTTGATCAGTTTGTAGCAAATATGGAGGACTTACTAGCACAAGCGCGTGTGTATACGGACAAAATAGTTATTGTAGGTCTAACTCGAGTTGATGAAGTTTGGAGATCTGCAAAGGGCAGTCGTTTCTTAAATGAAATAATTTGGAATTATAATCAGCAAGTTGCAAGTCTTGCAAAAGAAAATAGTCTGACATTCATTGATGTCTTTGAAATTCTTAACATAGACACAAACCTTGCCGACGGACTTCATCCGAACGCTCAAGGTTATCAAAAAATCTTTGAAGTGATAAAAAATAGTATTAAGATAGTATGAAACCAGAAATACCGAATCATTTTTACCGAGTTAGTGTTAGAGCACTTATTCTCGATGAGACACGTACAAGGTTTCTTATCACCCAAAAGGAGAATGGAAGATGGGTGTTGCCAGGAGGAGGACTTGATTGGGGAGAACACCCTTTTGAAGGTCTCAAAAGAGAAATTATGGGAGAGATGAGTCTGACGACTATTTCAATAAAACCCAATCCTTCATACTTTCTAACATTTCTCAAAAATAAGCCCGACGGTAGATATATAGCAAATGTGTTGTATGAAACCATGCTATCAAGTTTTGATTTTACTCCGTCCGAAGAATGCGTTGCGTGTCGTTTTGTTACCAAAGAAGAAGCTTGCGAAATGGAAGAGGATCAAGAAATTTGTATACTCGGCCATATGTTCGATCCAAAGAATCACGTTGGCACATAAATAATTTTTTCAGTCCAATATTTTTAATTTTTAGGAGTTTGTAAAGACCCGATTCGTCTGATGATTGCAAATTTTGCTGTGGTTTGTTAGAGTCAAATCAGTACAGAGATACACAAAGGAGTTCTTGATGGAACAGAACAGAGACGATGAGGGGGGAGCTTTCCTTGGCAGTGATTTCTATCATACACTGCAGCGCTATGTTACGTTCGTCAATAAATTTCGACGGATAAAGCGCACTATTTGGTATAAAGGTCTCACTCTTGATGAACCAGAGCGCAATGGCGAGCATTCGTATCAACTTCTGATGCTTGCACTTTTCGTTAATCAGTCGCTGAGGCTTGGACACGATATAGAAAAATTGATGTGGTATGCAATCGTTCACGATCTTCCGGAGACGTATGCTGGGGACACTCCTGCCTTTCGCTCTACAGGGGGAAATATGCAATCAGTACACACTCGAGAAACAAAGGAACAACGCGAATTGCAGGCATGTGCACGTATTAGGAAAGAATGGGATCAAGATTTTCCTGATATGGTACGGTCTATTATCGCATACGAGTCTCAAGCAGACCCTGAAAGTAAATTTATCTACGCGTTGGATAAATTGGCAGGCGTCGCAAATAACTGCGAGGACGGGTGGAGAACAGCAAAACATCTCGATATCACGTTTGACGCCCACGATGCGTACCAACGTCCACGAATGGCATGTGACGAGACGGTCACCGCAATATACGATTTGTATACTGCAGACATGAGGAATCATCCTCAATTCAAAAAATGAAAAAATGCGGGTAACTAAGGTTATCCGCATTTGATTTTCTCTTTTTATGACTTTATGCTAGGCTACCCGTATGACAGAACCACATCAAATTCCGGAGAGCCTTAAAAAACTTGAAAATCTGATCGGAGTGACTTTTGTTGATTCCATTCATTTACTTACCGCTATTACGCACCGTTCATATCTTAATGAACACCGTGAGGCAAAACAAGAGCATAATGAGCGATACGAGTTCTTAGGGGATGCAGTACTTGAGCTTGTGGTGACTGATTTTTTGTTTCATAAATATCCTGAAAAGCCAGAGGGTGAACTCACTGCAATTCGTGCTGCACTCGTGAACACACTTTCGCTTGCAGAAGTAGCAACCAATATGAACATTAATGAATTTCTACTTCTCTCAAAGGGTGAAGAACGTGATACAGGACGTGCACGTCAGTACATTCTCGCAAATACGTTTGAGTCGCTCATTGGTGCAATATATCTCGATCAAGGATATGATGAAGCAAAAGAATTTATTGCGAGGCACCTTTTTGATAAAACAGATGTAATTGTTGCAAAACGTTTATGGCAAGATGCGAAGAGTCGATTTCAAGAATTGGCACAAGAGCATGCAAGTGTGACGCCTAATTACGAAACAGTTAGTCAGAGTGGTCCCGATCATGATCGTGAGTTTACGGTAGGAGTATTTTTAGGTAAGGAAAAAATTGCAGAAGGGAAGGGAAGATCAAAACAAGAAGCAGAACAATCGGCTGCTGAGGCTGGAATGAAAGCAAAAAATTGGGACTGAATGAGCAAACGAGCGGAAGCGACTATTGCGAATTTATGTGGCCTAGAAACTAATGAGCGGAAGCGACTATAGTTTCTTGTCTGTCACTTTTTCTTCCACAAAGAAGAAAAAGTGACCAAGATTTGTTCTCCCACAGAGCAAATCGCTGGACTGAATGAGCAAACGGATTTCTTTGTAGCAAAAGCCCGCGCCTTCGGCGCGGGCTTTCTTTCTCCCTTCATTCCCTTAATCTTTTCCCAGAACGTGGGATTATTGCAATGATATAGTGAATGTTCATGGTAAAATATATATATGAAATTTTTTACATCTCAAAAAAAGGGATTTTCACTTATACAACTTCTCGTAGTATTAGCAATTTTAGGACTCCTCTCTTCAGTAGTACTTGCAAATATGCAACAAGTACGGATGAAAGCGCGTGACGCACAGCGCATGAGTGATATGGAAAATATACAACTCGCGCTTCGATTGTATAAAGATGCAAATGGCGCATATCCAGATTGTGCTTCAGGTATGATGCTTGGAGAGGGTGTCACTACTCCATCTGGTTGTACTAACAATGTTGATACTGCCATTGCTCCTTATATGCAGAAAGTACCCACTGATCCTCTTACCTCATCAGGTACTGCATACAAATACTGGTATGATAGTGATTACATATGTGTAAGTTTTACTGGTATACGTCGTACTATTTTATTTGTGAAAACTGCTGAGTTATCTGCAAACCAAGGTATATGGAAAGGGAAGGATACAATTTGTGGCGTAATATCTGGAGGTCAAGTTACATTAGATTCCTACGGAATTATTCTTAAGTAGTATATGTACCTCAAAGCACTCACGATACACGGTTTCAAGTCATTTGCTCGCAAAGGCGAGCTTGAATTCACCACGCCTATTACCGCAATTGTGGGACCCAATGGTTCAGGGAAATCAAATGTTGCAGAGGCGTTTCGGTTTGTTCTCGGAGAGCAATCAATCAAATCCATGCGTGGGAAAAAAGGTGAAGACCTTATTTTCAATGGTTCAGAAAGTGTTTCTCGTGCAAATCGCGCATCGGTCACTATTACGCTCCAAAATCTCCCTAAGAATGGAACACGAGTGTTTCCGCTCGACTTTGATGAAATCATTGTTGAGCGAGTCGTCAATCGTGATGGCACAAATGAATACTTAATCAATGGTTCAAAAACTCGCTTGAAAGATGTGCAAGAGCTTCTCGCTTCAGCAAATATTGGCTCTACAGGACATCACATTATTTCACAAGGAGAGGCAGATAGGATTCTTTCTGCAAGTCCGCGTGAGCGACGGGAAATGATTGAAGATGCACTCGGGCTGAAAGTATTCCAGTTTAAAAAAGCAGAAAGCGAACGCAAGCTGAAAAAGACGCAAGAAAACATTGCGCAGGTAGAGTCACTTCGTCGTGAAGTCGCACCACACCTGAAATTTCTTGAACGACAGATTAAAAAGATTGAGCGTTCTCTGACACTTCAAGAAGAGCTCAAGCGTGTGTATGCAGACTATCTCAAACGTGAAGATACATACATCGCATTTCATCATGACCGACTTTTGGAAGAACGTCGTGTGCCAGAACAGCGTCTTCAAGAATTGGCAAGTACGCTTGAGAAAGCGCGCGAGAAACTCAAAGCATGCGAACAGGATGATACTCGTGATGCACTCGTTAGTCTTGAAGGAAATATGCGTGAGGTACGACGCACGCGTCAGGACGTGACGAGAACTATCGGACAGCTTGAAGGGCAGATACTTTTTCTTGAACGGCAAATTGCAGAGAAGCAGAAGAAGCAAGAATCACAAGAAGATACTCCAATTCCACGACAAGAAGTAATGAAAGTTGTTACTCAGATTGAGCGGAATGCTGAACATGCACTTGCAAGTGGGGACATGAAAGCACTGTCTCGTGTACTTACTGAGATTTTACATTCATTTCGAGTATTACTTTCACATACGTTTACCGGAGAAGAAGTACGAAATCTAAAAGGGTTAGAACGAGAATTGGAACAATTGGTAGAAAAAAAGTTGGAAGCAGAAAAGGAGAGTGAGCGCATTCATACACAAGAGGAAAAACTTTCAAATGAATATACGGTACTCAAGCATTCTATTGAATCGCAGAGTACTGAAAGTCGCACGGCGGAACATGAAGTATTTGCGCTGATGAATGAGCAACGCGAAGTTGAGCAAAAAATGGATACACTTGATCGTGCACTCAGTGTACTTGAGCGTGATAGACAAGAATTTAAAAATGAATTGCAAGAAGCAGTGTCGCTCATTGGTCGTGGCGTGGGGATGTATTTTGAATATGTGGTGATGAGTACTGATGGCACACCGCTCGCGAAAGAGGAAATTGTGCGTGAGGAACGGTCTGTGCAACAAAACAGACATCGTGAGCTTGAACGTATAAAAATACGACTTGAGGAACTTGGCGTGGGAACTGATGGTGATGTGGTGAAGGAGTATACAGAAGTGAAAGAACGTGATGCATTTCTTGTCCATGAAATAACTGATCTCACCGAATCAGTACAAAAACTTGAAGCGCTCATTCAAGATTTGACGAACGACTTGAACGAACAGTTTGTAGTGGGTATAGAAAAAATTGGCACAGAGTTTAGTAAGTTCTTCATCCTTATGTTTGGGGGTGGAAGTGCAGAGCTTTTACGCATTAAGCCAAAAGTACGAATAAAAAAAGAGGATGACGCGGAGTTAGATGGAGCAAATGTTGCTGAAGAAATTGAAGAAGAAAGTGAGGAGGGAATTGAAATAGACGTTAAACTTCCAAATAAGCGTGTTCGTGGGCTAGATATGCTCTCGGGTGGTGAGCGAGCACTTACTTCTATTGCACTCATCTTTGCGATGAGTCAGGTGAACCCACCACTCTTTGTTATTTTAGATGAAACTGATGCGGCACTTGATGAAGCAAATAGTAGGCGCTACGGCGATATGATTTCTGCACTCGCAGAGAAGTCACAACTTATTTTAATTACGCACAATCGTGAGACTATGGGTCGAGCAGGTGTACTCTACGGTGTCACGATGGCAGGGGATGGAATTTCAAAACTCCTTTCAGTAAAATTTGACGAAGCAGTTTCAGTGGCGAAATGAAATAAAAGACGCCCAAGATGGAAAATAAATTCCATCTTGGGCGTCAATCCTTCAAAGTGCGATAACAAGTTCAGTAAATATTTCCTCTACGACTTCAGTTATGCCTATGCCGGCGTTTGGAACGCGTGACAGTTGATCCAGTACTTCGTCATAGTTCTCAAGTTCTGGAATCTCAACTTTAAGTAAGAGGTGACTGAAGGCAACCCGCAGAGTCGACATTTGTGTAAGTGTCCAACATTCCAGCACACTCTTACATTTCTTATGTACTTTAGAGTCGCCTGATATAGATATTAGAATGATCATCTTCACCTCCTGTGCAGTTCTAAAAAGATAATACCATATTTTAATAATTTACAAGTGCATGAAAAGGTAAATACCTTGCGCCGCAGGCGCAAGGTATTTGAATATACACAGTACCATCTCTACTTTTGTGCAATAAGTTCAAAATCAAGTACCCGTTCTTCCATATCAGCACGCGTAAGCTTCACGCGAATTTCTCCGCCAAGCATGTATACTTTTCCTGTACGGTTTCCTTTAATTCTATATTTACTTGCTTCGTGGGTGAAAAAGTCACTCTTCATACTTGAGAGTCGAATCATACCTTCACAGCGAGAGTTTTTTTCTTCCACATAGAGTCCCCAGTCAGTCACTCCCGTAATGAGACCATCAAATTCCTGCCCAACTTTATCGAGCATGTATTCAACTTGCTTGTACTTAATTGAATCGCGTTCTGCGGTGACCGCAGTCATTTCTCGTTCAGATGATTGGATTGACAGTTTTTCGTATTTTGCAACTTCTTGGCTTTGAATGAGTGAACCGTTGAGATGTTTTCGTAGGAGGCGATGTACCATAAGGTCAGGGTAGCGACGAATTGGGGACGTGAAGTGCGTGTAGAATTTAAATGCAAGACCAAAATGTCCAATATTTTTTGTCGTGTAAATCGCTTTTGCCATCGAGCGGATTGTTGCCGTTTTGATGAGATTTTCTTCTGGCGTTCCCTCAATAGATTTGAGAAGTTTGTTAATGTCGCGTGCTTCTACGACACCGCGCTTCGTTTCAAACTCATAGCCAAGCGCATGTAAAAAAATGGCAAGATTTTCAATTTTTTCAGGATTTGGTACATCGTGAATACGATACACAAACGCTGCGTCACGACCTTTCTTTTTTGTGTGATTGTATACAAATTCTGCGACCCGTCGATTGGCAAGCAACATATAGTCTTCAATCATGAGCATTGTCTCCGTTCGTACTTTTGCGTAGACGCGAATTGGTTTTCCCTGTGCATCTAGTTCAAACTTTACTTCTGGTTGATCAAATGCAATTGCGCCATCTTCGTAGCGTTGTTTTCGCAGTTTTCGTCCAATTCCCATGAGTACGCTGAGTTCTTCGTAGAGTGTTCCACTTCCAGTGGTAAGCACGTCTTGCGCTTCCTCATAGCTAAAGCGTTTATTTGAGTGGATAATTGTTTGTCCAAACCATTCGTGATGAATTACTCCTTCACTATCTATTTCAAATACTGCAGAAAAGGCGAGACGGTCTTCATTTGGACGGAGGGAACAGAGGTCATTTGAAAGTACTTCGGGAAGCATGGGAATTACACGATCGACAAGATAAATAGACGTTCCTCGTTCTTGTGCTTCTTTGTCTATGATATCCTCCTCGCGTACATAGTGTGAGACGTCAGCAATATGAATACCGATTTCGTAGTTCCCATTTGGAAGTGTGTACAAAGAAATAGCGTCATCAAAATCTTTTGCGTCCACAGGATCGATGGTGCACGTAGTTCGGTCGCGCATGTCTCGTCGCTCAGGATTGTCTCCGAGTGTGTGAGCGACCGCATCTTTGAATATTTCTTCTTTGCGCGCGTAGAGTGCTTGCCCTGCCTTTGCAACATGTTCAGGAAAATTTTCTGAAAAACCACCACCGCGGATAATGGCTTGCATCTCTGTTTCATGATCTCCCGCTGGTCCAAGTACTTCCACGATAGTGCCTATGGGGTCAGTGAGCGGGTTTTTCCATGGTTGCATCTGTACGACGACTTTCATTCCTTCGTGTGTGTTGGTGGCATCAGGGATAATGGGCCTAATATGAATGCGACGATTATCTGGAAGGAGTCGATATACGTTGGCTTTTTTTTGTACTACACCAATCAATTCAGTATGTTTTTGCTTAATAACGCGAAGCACCTTTCCTTCTTGGCGTTTTCCCGCAACTTTTTTTCCGATTTCAATCTCTACAATATCGCCATCGAGTGCAGAAGAGAGTGCTTCGGGGGGAATAAGAATATCTTCATCAAAATTAGGTATAGGAACAAATCCCGTGCCTTTTCCACGAACCATAATAATGCCTTCAAACAAGGTGAATTGCGGTGCAAGAGAGGGTACCCTAGGGTATATTGATTTTTCCGGTTCCATGTGGTCTCGATAGTAACATAAACACACTCATTGAGCCACTTTTACTCCAAAACACATATAAAACGCTCATAAGTATTTACAGTATGGTAATAGTATGTTACACTATGCTTAGTTTACGGTGATTGTCACCGTATATCACTCAAGCTAAGGAGGCTGAGATGTTCATTAAAAAATTAACTGTTGCATTATTAGGACTTGCACTGACATCCGTCGTTGCGGGTGCTAATGCGACCGTCTTGTATTCCGAGGACTTTTCAGGTCCTGTGGCTACTGGACCCCAAGCACCGGGCGTTTGGTATCAAAGTAGTTTTAACTATGCGCCTGAAGTTTTTGCAACTTCTGGTGGAAGGTTGATCGAAACAATCAGTTCGGCTGACTCTCAAGCAAACAGACCAATTACTTATGGAGGTGAATCATATAATTTCCAAGGTAGGATGTATGATTTGCCGACAGGGGTTATTCAAATTACAGCGGACATCTATATCCCCTCTGATTGGGTGACCACCGAACAACGAATGGGTGGAATGGGGATATATGCTTTTGATGATCGTTCCAGGTTCGTTAACTCCCCAACAATCTTTTTCACCTCAAATCCTGCAGGAGGGTACTTTGAGGGGTGGGGAGGTGGTTCATGGTACAACTTGGGACTCCCAGTATCTTTTGTGTTTGATGTGACACATCAAATTGGGATTAGACTTACACCAGATGAATGGGTGTATTCGCTTGATGGTGTCGACATTGGAGCGTTTGAAGGTCTTGGCAGCACTCAAATAGGCAACGTTATGCTGATGGGCTATAACAGCTATGCACGAGGCGAAACCGGCACATACGATATTTGCTGGGATAATCTTGTTGCAAGCAATACCGTCATTTCTGGCAGTGGCGTCAGAAGTAGCGTTGGTTGCGTTGCAAACGGCGGTGGCGACACTGGCGGTGGCGGAGGTGGTGGAGGCAACGGCGGTGTCGCCGATGTCCCAGAACCTGGAGCAATGACGTTGCTTGGTGCCGGGATTGTTTGCTTGGGGCTGATGCGCAGAAGCAGGAAAGCCGTCAGGCTTTCCTGAATCACACGTACGGTACGTTATCGTACCGTACACAAGACTCCCGTTGTATTTTATACGGGAGTCTTTTTATATGGTAGTCTCAACACATTTCATATATAGAATCATATATAGAATATTTATTTTGCTTGACCTTATGTGAGCATTCTGGTATTGTTCTCGACACTACAAGTGAGTGAGCGAGTGACGCGGACAAAACTGAGTATGACACATTGTGGTGGCATTCTTAGATTTGTACTTGTCCGAGCGAGAGAAACTTGTATAAATCTTGAATTTTTATGTTAAAGATGCGTTTACAACGATACGGACGAAAAAATGATCCCTCTTACCGAGTGGTTGTTACTGATTCTCGCAATGGTCCACGAACAGGAAATCACGTTGATGTACTTGGTTCGTACAGTCCAAAAGTAGGGAAGTTTCAGATTGATGGTGAAAAGGCAAAACTTTGGATTTCTAAAGGGACACAAGTATCTGATACTGTTTACAATTTTCTTGTTACTCAGAAGATAATCGAAGGAAAAAAGAAGAACGCACTTCCTAAGAAAACTCCTGTGGTGAATGAAGCAAAACTAAAGGCCGAGGCTGAAGCAAAAATAGCATTAGAAGCAAAAGAGAAAGCTGAACAGGAGACTAAAGAGAAGGCGAAACAAGAAGCAGAGCAAGCATCTCACGTTGAAGTATCAGCTACAGATGAAACTCCTGCAGAAGTGGTGTCTGAAGTAGTAGAGGAAACTCCTGCAGAGACAACAGTTACCGAAGAGGAAAAGGTTGTGTAAATAAGACATTGCTCAAAAATACCTTTCTCAGAGGTATTTTTGTTTTACGATTTCTTCAGTTGACGTATTTTACCGAGCTGTTACCATTCATAGAGTACGTTTCAGTACGAACGTTACGGAAGCTTAGCCTTAACAGAAAGTTCTTAATTAATTCAAAAATTCTATGGAATTAGATCAACAGTTTCTTGAACAACTTGTAAAAGCACTTGTCGATCATCCTGAAAGTGTAAAGATTAAACGTACCGTTGATGAAATGGGCGTACTTCTTATGCTTGATGTGCATGCGGACGATATGGGTAAGATTATTGGACGATCAGGTAATACCGCAAAAGCGATTCGTACACTTTTGCGTGTTGTAGGAATGAAGAATGAAGCACGAGTAAATTTGAAGATTAATGAACCAGAGGGGGGTACACGTTCAGCTGCTTCAGCAGATGTGAACACTGATGCGGGGATTGATGAGACGGTCAATACACCAAAGTCCCTTGACGAAGCAATCGACGGTTTGAGAATTTAAATTGGCAAACTGCTTTGTTGCAGTTTGGAAAATGACAGTCACCGTATTTCATTATACGTCTCCCGTCATTTCCCTCCTGCGCCTCGCATTTTATCCAATTTAGATTCTCAAAGTGAGTATCACAAAACCCGCAGGTTTCACCTGTGGGTTTTGTGATACTATGTCTCCATGCAAGAAACAAAACTACAAAAAGGGAAGGATTACACAGGAGTCGCTGTTGTTTTTGCGTGTCATGATGGCAAAGGAAATTTTCTTTTTGCAAAGAGGGGAAAAGATGTTCGTGATGGTCATGGCATGTGGGAAATACCTGCAGGAGGCGTGAAATTTGGAGAGACGGTATACGAATCTTTGTTGCGTGAAATTAGAGAAGAACTTTGTATTGAACCGATTGAAACTACGTTTATAAATTTTAAGGAAGTTATTCAGAGGGATGATGAACAAATTATCAAACATTGGGTTAATTTTGAATATTTGGTATTAGTAAATCCAGAAAACGTAAAAATCGGTGAACCTAATAAGTGTGATGCAATTGAATGGCGAAAATTAGACAACGTCCCAGAACCATTACACTTTGGTGTCAAAGAAACAATTGCAAGTGTTATTGTATTTCAAAAATCTAAGACCAATAACTAAAGTCTATACACACACAACTAAACACATGCATTTTCACGTCATTACACTATTCCCTGAAGTTTGCAAAGCGTACACAGACGCGTCTATTCTTGGGCGTGCGCAGATGAAAGAGAAGGGGAAAGGTGCAAAGCATGTTGGAAAGAAGATTGAAGTGAAATACTATAACCCACGTGATTTCTCAAAAGACAAGCATAAAAAAGTAGATAATCGTCCATATGGAGGCGGTCCTGGTATGGTGATGCAGGCTGAGCCTATTCTTCGCGCATGGGAAAAAGCAATCGGCAAGAAAAAAGACCAGAAAAAAATAAAGACGCTCATCACGTCACCTCGTGGTAAAAAGTTTGATACCAAGATGGCACAAGATTTTGCAAAAAAATATGAACACCTCGTACTTATCTCAGGGCGCTATGAAGGTATTGACGCTCGTGTGAAGAAAATTCTTAAAGCGGAAGAAGTATCAGTAGGGGATTATGTACTCACAGGTGGTGAACTCCCTGCACTTTCAATTATTGATTCTGTCTCACGCCAAATCCCTGGAGTTCTTGGAACATTTGAGTCACTTGAAGACGAACGTGTCTCAAGCGGAATAATGTATACCCGTCCTGAAATTCTTGAATATAAAAAGAAAAAGTACAAGGTCCCCACAGTCCTCACTCAAGGTAATCACGCTGAAATTGAACGCTTTAAACTTGGACAGAATAACAAATAACTGATGTATATTATATTGAACATATGTTCAGTATAATATCAGTTGGGTTTATATCGAGTTTTTCATTATTGTTATGTGGCTATACGTTTGTGTATGTATTCAGATTATTTCTTTTTCTTAGGGCGAGTAAAGCCATACTGCCATCAAAAATAGTGAAATAAATCGGGAAGATGTTTGACGTGAGTGATGAGGATCCTCCTCCAAGCACACTTAATACACTCGCAATAAAAAAGAGTGACCAAAAAGCAACACTCTCGCTCTCAGGATCAGCCCACACTTTTTTATATGTCGGGAGTGCACCTATAGAGTGAGCAAAAAGACTGAGTATGAGATTAATAAGTGGAGCATCGAAAAAAATCCAAATGAGTCCACTTATACAGAGAAGAAGTAGGCAAAAGTATTCGAGGTTGCCAATATACTTTGTTCCTTTCCAAAAACTCAAAATACATACAGAAAAGTTTCCAACTAAAAATATTCCTCCAAGGAGGATAGAGGACGCACTTGCATTACTAAGCAGTATTCCTGCAAATGCATTTATTGCGAGGAGTAGCCAGATTACACGACTAAACGTACTCGGAACGTATGTATTTTTGAGCATTTGAGATATACCCACAATATAAGAACTTATGCCAAAAATGCCGATCAAAATGTAGAGCGTAGTCATATTTAAGAGTATACTATAGGATGGTATATATAATTATGCTGAGATAAAAAAATTAAAATAGGATAATGAGCAATACGCTATGCAAAATAACATTGAAGTAGAAGTGCGAGGCAGATTAACTGATGGGGCGTATGAGAAATTTTTGAATGTTTTGAAAAAAGATGGTGCATATGTAGAAACAAAAAAGAGAGTACTTCTTGATTACTCAACGTTTCTCAAAGAGGAAGGGGTGAGAGAACGTACGCGTGATATACGACTTCGGGTGACGAATGGTAAACCTGAAATTATCACAAAAATTGGAAATTGGGGAGGTAAGGAAAATCGAAGAGAACTTTCAGTTATGACGGAGATAGGAAGTTTCGATACGCTTGTGGAAACATACGCAGTACTTGGGTATACAAAAGCAGTGCTCTGTATTCGAAATACTGAGGTTTTCATGTATAAAGATATTGAATTTGCGTTAGTTGAAGTACCGAATCATAGCTATTATTTTGAAGCAGAGATAAGCGTTTCCTCTGAACATGAAGTGGAGGAGGCACATGCGAAAATTGAAACAGTGTGTGCAGAGTTCGATGTAGAACTTTTTGATACCAATGGATTTCATGAATATATTGAGGAACTGAATCGTGATGCAAATGAAACATTCGATTATGCGTCGTATGAGCATGGCTATTTTGCTAAGCGATTTAACTTACCCACAACGTAGAGTTGATACATTTGAGTTCTATGAATTTAGCCTCTCGAGTTCGTATTATATTTTGACCAATAAAAATTACTCGTTAGTCAATATCATGTCTATATAAATATAGTGGTATACTTGTTGGGAAGTGATCTTTAGAGGAGGTGGAGATGCGCTACAAGGTTGTATGGTTAGAAGGAGGTAAAAAAATAAAATGCGCGTATCATCATTGCGTTCGAACAAAACAGGGGATTGTTTGGCAACCGTGCTTCACTGAAAGTGAAGCACGGTTAAATGATGTACTCAATTTTTGTCAAAGAACATGTTATGATGAACACTACAAGACGCATCCGATAACTGTTCCAAAAAAGAAATTAAAGGATGATCTAGTGTTCCCCATACCCATTGGCGTTACATAAGTGCGAATCATTGTGCATAAAAGTCCTCGATGTCATTCATACGGCCGGGGACTTTTTTCATGCAAAAAAGAGAAAAAATGACCAAAAAGCTCACTATTCAGTTTTCCCCAGCACGTGAGATTGACGGTTTTGGTAAACTCTGGTACACTCCTGCCCATACGCAATACGCTCATGAATGTGTTTTGGATGTGCGATTTTAATACAGTGGAGGTTTTGAGTTCTAAAAATCAAAAGATTTTTAGAAAGAGACAGATTAGTCTCTAGGGGTTCACACATCACACAGATGTCCGTATTACAATCTGAATAAAAAAGTGTGTGGGATTTGACGTGCATATGCACGGCTTTTTTGCTATCTATTTTTTATTCATGATGGGGTACATATTAGTAATTAGTGGAGGATTAATCGAGTACGCTATATGGCACACACATCAAAAATTCAAGAGAACCAAACTGTAGGAATGCTTCCAAAAAAACGTTTCCAAAATTATCGCGATGCACGTATTGCACTTCCTGATCTTGTGGAACCACAGCGTGTTTCGTACACCAACTTTATTGAGGTTGGACTTAAGGAGGTTTTTAAGGAGTTTTCTCCAATCAGTGACTATTCTGAAAAGAAGTTTGATTTGGTATTTAAGAAATATGAACTGGGGAGTCCAAAGACAACACCTGAATATGCGAAAGAAAATAAAATTACCTACGAAGCACCGCTTCGAGCGCAAGTAGTATTAAAAAATAAGACTTTTGCAGGAGAAAAAGAGCAAGAAATTTTCCTTACGGATATTCCAGTAATGACCAACAGTGGAACATTCATTATCAATGGTGTTGAGCGTGTCATTGTGCCTCAACTTGCACGTTCATACGGTATTTTCTTTACGACAAATGAATCAAAAGGACGAACATATTTTGGTGCAAAGATAATTCCTGCTCGTGGCGCATGGGTTGAAATTGAATCTGAAGCTGACGGAGTGATTTATGTAAAAATTGACCGAAAGCGAAAATTCCCAATTTCGTCACTCTTTCGTGTACTCGGTATTACTGAAGATAAGGATATTCAAAAACTTTTTAAAGGTGTTCCTCATGCAGATGAATACCTCGCTCGTACACTTGCAAAAGATCCTGCAAAAAATGCGGACACTTCATACATCGAAATATACAAGCGACTTCGCGATGGTGATTTGGCAACGGTAGAAAATGCAAAGGAATTTGTAAATTCTATATTTAGTCCACTTCGTTATGACCTTTCAGAAATTGGACGTCACCACTTTAATGAACGATTCGGGCTTTCAACTGATGCGAAGGCGGTTTCAAATCGAACGGTGAGCGTTGAAGATTTGGTGACTATCATTAAAAACATTATTGAACAAAATCACACGCCAGGAGCACTCGCTGACGATATCGACCATCTTGGTTTTCGCCGTGTGCGGTATTTTGGCGAAATGTTGCAACAGCGTATTCGTGTAGGTATGACTCGGGTGAAACGAAATATTCAAGACCGCATGTCTACAATTGAAGCAGAGACGTCACTTCCGATGCAACTGCTTAATCCACGACCACTGCAAGCGGCAATTAAAGAATTTTTTACGACAAACCAGCTTTCACAGTTTATGCAACAGCAAAATATGCTTGCTGAACTTGAAGGACTTCGTACACTTTCTGCGCTCGGTCCAGGTGGACTTACTCGAGAACGTGCAGGTTTTGAAGTGCGTGACGTGCATACGTCCCACTATGGACGACTCTGTCCAATTCATACACCAGAAGGACCAAACATTGGACTCATTCTTCGACTTTCAATGTATGCGCGTGTAAACCGTTTTGGAATTATTGAAACACCGTATGCAAAAGTTGAAAAGGGTGTAGTTACTGACGAAATTGTGTATCTCAATGCACATGAAGAAGAGCATTTCCATATCGCGCATGCTGCAATTGAAGTAGAAGATAATGGAAAAATTAAACCAGAAATGATTGAGGTGCGCTTCCATGGTGAACCACGCATGATTGCAAAGAAAGAAGTTGACTACATTGACATTGCGACGAACCAAGCGTTTTCAGTAGCAACGTCAATGATCCCATTCATTAACCACGACGATGCAAACCGCGCACTCATGGGAAGTAACATGTTGAAGCAGGCAACTCCATGTATTGTGCAAGAAGCACCACTCGTAGGAACTGGTATTGAAGAAATGGCAGCGCGAGATACAGGACGTATGCTTACTGCGGACGAAGCAGGAGAAATTGTTGAAGCTGACTCTCGACATATTGTCCTTAAAAATAAAGAGGGGAAAAAGAAGGAGTACACACTCACGACATTCCAACGCACAAACGACTTTTCTGCTTTTTCGCACCGTACTTCTGTGTCTGTGGGTGATAAGGTAAAGCGTGGTGATGTGCTTGCAAATACGTCATCAACTGATGAAGGACAAATGGCGCTTGGACAAAATATGCTTGTTGCATTTATGAGTTGGAGTGGCGCAAACTACGAAGACGCGATTATTATTTCTGAACGTGTCGTAAAAGATAGTAAATTTTCAACGATACACCTCGATGAGCTTGAAGTATCAGTGCGTGATACAAAACTTGGACCAGAGGTGACGACGCCCGATATTCCAAATGTGAGCGAACTTAAACTTCGTAACCTTGATGAAGAGGGAATCATTCGTGTGGGTGCTGAAGTACGTCCGGGAGATATTCTCGTTGGAAAAGTAACACCAAAAGGTGAAACACAACTGACTCCAGAAGAACGACTCCTCCGTTCAATCTTTGGTGAAAAAGCAAAGGATGTGAAAGATACTTCACTCAGACTTGAGGCAGGAAAGCGTGGTCGTGTCATTGGTGTAAAAATCTTTACGCGGGAAAATGGTGATCAACTCGAAAGCGGTGTGATTAAGCGTATCCATATTACGGTTGCGCAGGTACGAAATGTTTCTGTGGGAGATAAGCTCGCAGGACGACACGGTAACAAAGGAGTTATTTCACGAATTCTTCCAGAAGAAGATATGCCATATACTGAAGATGGGAAGCCTGTCGATGTCATTTTGACACCGCTTGGTGTTCCATCGCGTATGAATCTGGGACAGATTCTTGAACTCCATCTTGGTATGGCTGCAAATACACTTGGCTATCAAGCAATTGTCCCACCGTTTGCGGGAGCAGGCGAAAAGGAAGTTAAGGAAGAACTTGTTGCAGCAGGACTGCCTGCAGATGGAAAGCTCTGGCTTCGCGATGGTCGTACAGGTGACACGTTTGCACAGCGCATTTCAGTAGGATACATGTACATTTTGAAACTGCATCATATGGTAGAAGACAAAATCCACATGCGATCAATTGGTCCGTACTCGCTTATTACCCAACAGCCACTTGGCGGAAAGGCACAAGTAGGAGGACAGCGATTTGGAGAAATGGAAGTGTGGGCGCTTCTTGGCTATGGTGCTGCGTATACACTTCGTGAAATGCTCACGATTAAATCAGACGACATTGTTGGACGTTCAGCAGCATTCGATGCAATTGTGCGTGGTGAAAAAATTAGTCATCCACACACACCTGCGGCGTTTAATGTATTGGTAAATCAATTGCGTGGTCTTTCGCTTGATATCGATTTACGAAAGGAGGGTCATGGCGAACGCAATTAATAGTCTTTAATCAGATACATACTATGAAAACACAATCTCGTGAACAATTCAGTGAAGTAAGTCTCAAACTCGCTTCTCCTGAGCGGATTCTTGAATGGTCAAAGGGTGAAGTGACAAAACCAGAAACCATCAACTATCGTACACAGCGTCCAGAAAAGCACGGACTCTTCGATGAGCGTATTTTTGGACCGGTTGAAGACTATGAATGTGCGTGTAAAAAATATCGTGGTATTCGATATAAAGGTATTACGTGTGAAAAATGTGGTGTTGAAATTACGCGTTCAATTGTCCGACGTGAACGTATGGGACATATTGATCTCTGCGTCCCTGTCTCACACATTTGGTTTCTCCGTGGTGTGCCAAGTCGAATCGCACTTATTCTCGGCACCTCTGCAGCAAGTATTGAAAAGGTAATATATTTTGCAGGATACATCGTCACTAAGGTAAGTATTGGTGAAAAAAATCGCATCTTAAAGGAACTAGATACAGAATTTAAGACGAAGTACAAAGAACTCAATAGTGAAAGCGCACGCGATGAACTTAAGAGTCGCATGGATGATATTAAACATGAAATTGAGAGTATCACCGAAGGTACGATTCTTGATGAGATGCATTATCACAAGTATTCGATGAAATACTCGACACTTTTTGAGGCGCGTATTGGTGCTGAAGCAATTTTCGATATTTTCAAAAAGCTTGATTTAGTACTGCTTCGCGACCGTCTTGAGAAGGAACGAGAAACAGCAGGTGCTGCAGAACGGACAAAACTCGATAAACGACTCTCGCTCATTAAAGGAATGATTCATGCAGGCGTTCGCCCAGAATGGATGTTCCTCGTTCGTCTCCCGGTGATTCCACCAGCACTCCGTCCTATGGTTGCGCTCGAAGGTGGACGACATGCGTCGAGTGACCTCAACGACCTCTATCGTCGTGTTATCAATCGAAATAATCGATTGAAGAAACTCATTGACATTATGGCGCCTGATGTAATTCTTCGAAACGAAAAACGTATTCTTCAAGAAGCGGTTGATGCACTCATTGATAATTCAATTCGTCATGGCAATACTGCATACTCCGCAATGAGTCAAGCACAACGACGCCCACTCAAATCACTTTCAGATTATCTAAAAAGTAAGCAAGGATATTTCCGCCAAAACTTGCTCGGTAAGCGCGTAGACTATTCAGGACGTTCAGTGATTGTGATTGGTCCAGATCTTTCACTCGACCAATGTGGTCTTCCAAAGCACATGGCACTCGAACTTTTCCGTCCATTTGTCATTTCACAACTCCTCGCGCAAGAACTTGCATACAATATTCGTGGTGCCGGACGCCTTATTGAAGATGGTGTGCCTGAAGTGTGGGCAATTCTTGAAGATGTGATTAAAAATCGTCACGTACTACTCAATCGTGCGCCAACACTTCACCGACAGGGTATTCAAGCATTCCGCCCCGTCCTTATTGAAGGTAATGCGATTCAGGTACACCCACTTGTCTGTCGTGCGTTCAACGCCGATTTCGATGGCGACCAGATGGCGGTACACGTGCCACTTTCAGATGAAGCGCAGTATGAGGCGCGTGAAATTATTTCAGCAAATAAGAACATCTTGAAGCCGGGTTCTGCAGATCCTGTAGTATCTGAAAAACTTCTCGACATGGCGCTTGGTGCATTCTGGATGACAAAAGTGATTGATGGTGCAACAGGAGAAGGAAAATTCTTTCCATCTCCAAATGCTGCCATCACTGCACACGACTTTGGCGTTGTTGATCTTCGCGCAAAAATAAAGGTACTTGCAACTGATACGCCAAAGTACAGCCAATATGCAAATCAAATATTTGAAACCTCAGTCGGGCGACTTCTCTTCAACAGCGTATTGCCAAATGACCACGATTTTATCAATGACACTATCACTCAGCGCACATTGCTTGGAATCATTATAGAAATTATTGACGATAGAGGTATTGATGCGGTACCAAAGATTGTTGACCGAATGAAACGATTTGGTTTTGAGTACGCGACTAAGTCAGGAACAACATGGGGAATTGATGACGTTGTAGTACCAGAAAAGAAAAAAGGAATTATCGAAAAAGCGCGAAAAGAAGAAGTGTCAGTAGCTACATTTTTCAGCGATGGTCTTATCTCACGCGACGAACGTCGTCGCATGATTATTGAAATTTGGCATCGTGCAAAAACTGAAATTGAAAGCGTACTTCCAGAGACGCTCGATGTAAACGGCTCTGTATACGACATGTGGAAGTCAGGAGCTCGAGGTTCTATGGGGCAGATTGCCATGATGGCGGGTATGAAAGGGCTCATTATCAACACACGCGGTGAAACACTTGAATTCCCAATTCTTTCTTCAATGAAGGAGGGTATGAGTCCGATTGAGTACTTTATTACGACGCACGGTTCACGAAAAGGTCTTGCCGACACCGCACTCCAGACTGCAAAGGCAGGATACCTTACTCGACGTCTCTTTGTTGTTGCACAGGACGCTATCATTACTGAAGCAGATTGTAAGGCAAAAGAAGATGTTTCTATTGGACGTATCAGTTCATCGGGAATTGAAATTGCGTTTAGTAAAGCGATACGCGGACGGGTGCTTTCAGCCGATGCGGTTACCACTGCAGGTGAAGTACTTTTCAAGAAGGGACATCTTCTTTCACGACTCGATTCAATTCTTGTTGAAAAATCTGATATTCAAACGGTCGCTGTGCGTTCACCGATGACATGTAAAACACTTCAAGGAGTGTGCCAGCAGTGTTATGGTATTGACCTTACTACCAATAAACTTGTAGATATTGGTGAAGCAGTAGGTACGGTGGCGGCGCAAGCGATTGGTGAACCAGGGACTCAGCTTACGATGAACACGAAGCATGCAGGAGGTGCTGCGTCAGTTGGTGGAGACGTAACACAAGGTCTTCCACGTGTGGAGGAAGTGTTTGAAAAACGTCAACCAAAAGTTCCTGCGATTATTTCAAAGACTGATGGAATGGTAACCAACATTCGTACTGAAGGAAAGGAAAAAATCATTACTGTTGCGCCAACACTTGGATCACGATATGCAACAAAGAAGAATGATAATATTGATTATGCAGTACACTTTAGACGTGTGGTGCAAGTATCAGTTGGTGAGGCGGTAAAGCAGGGACAACTCTTGACTGATGGTTCAGTGCATCTTCCAGATCTCTTCAAGTATGCAGGAGAACAGACCACGCAGGAATACATCATTAACGAAACTAATAAGATTTATGAACTTCAAGGTGTAACGATTGCACGGAAGCACATTGAACTTATTGTGAAGCAGATGATGAGTCGTGTGAAGATTACCAATGTGGGCGATAGTCACTTTACGGTAGGAGATGTGGTAGAAGAATGGAACTTTGTAAAGACAAACAGTGAGCTTAAAGATGCGGGTAGGGAACCAGCAAAAGCAGATAAACTCATTTTGGGTATTACTGAGACATCGCTCTCGCGAAAGAGTTTTCTTTCAGCGGCGTCATTCCAAAACACGACACGGGTACTTATTAATGCAGCGGTACGCGGAAGTGAAGATAAGCTCACCGGACTCATGGAAAACGTGATTATCGGACGTCTCATTCCTGCAGGAACTGGTTTTAAGGGAAGTAATAAGTACGAGGCAATCAATGAGTTTCGATATGATAGCGAAAGCGAGCTGTAGAAATGTGCGTTAGCATACAATGCAAAAACCTGTGGAAGCGAAGCTTCCACAGGTTTTTGTTTTCATTAAATAAAAACAAACCCCAACTCTACAATGAGTTGGGGTTTAGGTTTATCACACAGTAATGATCCGAACTCCCGAAATATTCAAAGTCCCGCGATACAAAATCTGTGGCACAAGATGGTGCCAAAATGGAAGTTCTCCAGTCGCATATGTTTCCTTGAAATAGGTACGCGCTTTATCTGGGACATACCCTATTTTCGTAATATTTCTGGGATAGAACCAACTGAATGTTACTTCCTCATGCGCGTTATAATTCATGACAACGGTAGAATCTAAATCAAGTTTCTCAAGAGGTATTTCATAGAATCGTAATGTATCAACGCGGTGACCCACGTCATCAAACATTTTTCTCCACTCCTCTGGCGAGATTGCTGTCAGAAATATTACATCACTCCACACACAATTAAGTTTTGGAATAATGGTCCGTATGACGTCCTCACGCCCATCGTACTTCTGAAGATACTTTTTATAGAGTCCATAATCAAATCTTTTGATGTGATTTAAAGGAACTAGCTCCCATCCAAAAAATGTAGGTGGAACTTGATGGTATAGGTACATGTGCAACCCCCTTGGTTTGTGTATTTTCTGGCGCTATTGTACATCATCAGAATGAAGTATGTCCACCATATTATTTTTAATGGAAATAAAAAAGCCCCAGAATTGCACGGGGCTTTTCTGAGGCATGTTAGGCAGCTTGTTCCATCTGCGCTTCAATGACCTGTTCTGTTTTATAGAAACCACAGTTACGGTCACTAAAGACAAATACCTGTAGTCTTTTGTATCGGAGCTCAAAGATATCATGTATCATGGACGCCAATGTGTTGAGGTCGTTTTGCGATAGATGATTTGAAAGTCCAGTGATTTCTAAAATCAATTCTGGACAATGCTTACCTGCACAAGCATCACATCTAAAGTTCAGTCCACAGAAATGGTAGACGATGTCCTCCATTGTCCGCATATGCTGACCTGTGAGATTTTGCTGTACAGGTAGTCTACGATGTTCATCTCCAACAGCGCTTGCGCACCGTGATGGACAACTGGTGTTTAGAATTTTTGACACAGTAACCCCCTTGTTGTTGTGTACTTTTTTATTTTAGCATATCATTGACTAATGTCAATAGTACCCAAAGTTCACTAAAAAGTCGTATAATAGAGCCATTATGGCACGTACTCCTGTTGAAGAAATTAAAGAGCGCTTATCCATTTTGGACGTGGTTGGTGCGTATGTAGAGCTGAAACATGCGGGGAAAAGTTACAAAGGGAAGTCTCCGTTTACCAATGAAAAAACACCTTCGTTCTATGTATCACCAGACAGGGGTATGTATTACTGCTTTTCATCACAGAAAGGTGGTGACATGTTTACCTTTATCGAAGAAATGGAAGGTGTGGATTTTAAGGGTGCGCTCAAGATTCTTGCAGAGAAAGCACATGTTGAACTCGTACCAGAGGATCCAAAAAAACGAGATGCTCGAGAAACACAGTATGCACTTCTCGAAGAGGCGACCAAATACTTTTTTGCAGAACGGGAATCACATCTACATGTCAATGAGTATATTGGTAGTCGCGGTGTAAAAGCGCAAACAGTCCATGCATGGAGAATTGGATATGCGAGAGATGAGTGGCGAGCATTGAAACAGTATCTTAAAGAAAAGGGTTTTACCGACACACAGATGTTGCACGCAGGTCTCATAAAAAATGCTGATCAAGGAAAAGAGGCTTATGACGTATTTCGTGATCGTATCATGTTTCCAATTTTTGACTCGTCTGGACGTGTGGTTGCGTTTTCGGGAAGGACACTCAAAAATGAAATAGGAATTCCAAAGTATGTAAATTCTCCAGAGACAGAGTTGTTTCAAAAATCAGAAATTTTGTATGGATATGATAAAGCGAAACAGGGTATTCGACAGTACGATTTCTCACTTGTTGTTGAGGGACAGTTTGATTTGGTACTTTCACATCAGGCAGGATATACCAATGCTGTTGCAGTTTCGGGTACTGCACTTACGAAGCATCATATTATGTTACTGCTTCGACTTTCGAAAAATGTGGTACTGGCACTCGATGCAGATAGAGCAGGAATTTCTGCAGTGAAGCGATCGTCACTTCCCATGCTTGAGGCAGGTATGGATGTGAAGGTGGCACATATGCCAGACGGGATGGATCCCGCAGATATTATTCGCAAGGATCCGCACGATTTTAAGAAAAATATTGGTACCGCAGTGCATGTCGTTGAATTTTTACTTTTAATCCTTAAAGAGCAGACAAAGGATGAGCGTACTTACAAGCTCCGTGTGCGTGAAGAAATTCTCCCACTCCTTGTCGCTATAGATAATCGTATTGATAGAGAGCATTTTGAAGGAATTATTGCTGAAGGTATTGGTTCCACAAAAGAAGGAATTCACTATGAGGTAGAACGGCTGGGAGAAGTCCAGAAGAGAAGTGTGGAGACAAAGGTGCTTCCGCCAAAAGTCACGGAAAAGGGTGTTGTCGGAATGAGCGTTCAGAGAAAACATGCACTCGAACGTCATATTCACGCACTCATACAAGTACTCACAGGCGAATATTCATGGATTGGATCACGAATTACAGCAGCGCTTTCTTCAATACTCGATACAAAAGAAATGGAGGCATTTGCATCACGAGCGACCGGTGGTAATCATGGAGAAGTGTTTGCGCTTGAAGAACAATTAGAACATACAAAGGAACGGCAACTTCTTGAAGATATTAGTGCGACACTCACTTTGTTTTCACACATTACAGCACGTGAGCGTTTGAGTCAGCTTCGCGTATTACTTAAACAAGCTGAAGAGGAAACGGATCATGAAAAAATGCTCGTCATTCTGGCACAAACTAAAAATGCAGAACAACTATTGCAGACTACTATTAAAATTGAGAAACGAGAAGTTTAGTACGCGTTTAAATAAAAACCCCATTCTTGCGAATGGGGTGTTGGTGGCACCTGCAACTGACGGGTGCAGGTTTTCCGAGATGTGAAAAAAAGATCATCCTCCTTTCATACTAAGCAGAGTGGTTATTGACCAGTCATGCTCGTTTGGTTTTTCGGATCTACGGCAAATGACCCTAGTGACCAGAATGCAGTGCATCCATCGTATGCTCCTTATTTTGTGGCGAGGCGTTCTCGCCGTGACTTAATTGCTTTCTAACAGCACGTTTGACTTTGCCAGGCTAGTCAGTGGCCGTTGATGTCGCCTTGTTCGGGATAAATATGTCCGGGATCCATGTCGCTCTCCTCTTATCTGGATCGTTACGTCCCTTGCGGATGCTTGGGACTTATTAAATAGTAGCACACAATCACACAGGTAAATAGTGAGGTGTGGATGAGTAGAAAAGGTGTCTTTTCTGCCTTAGTATGAGTTATAAAGCACTGATGGTTTGAAGTAATCCCTCGCACCATCCCTACAATAATCACATTCCTCAAAACCTTTCAATCGATTGAAAGGTTTTGAGGAATGGTTAGAGTTATACATTCTTTATGATTTCCATATTTTTATCAATATGTTCGATATGAGGAATATATCTGATATGTTGAACAATCCAAACAAGAAAGGGCACTACGCTGGTGCTTTGTGAGGGTGTGAGAGGTTACGGTTTTAGGCATGGACAATTATAAGATTTACTGTATAGTGGTGAACACAATGGCAAAAAAAGCGCTCAAACAAAAGAAGAAAGCAAAAATAGCGTCGCCTCAAAAAAGGGTGGTTGCGAAGAAAGTGCTTAAAAAAACTATCGTGAAGAAGAACGTAGTCGCCAAAAAAATACTAAAAAAGGTTGTTCAAAAACATTCTGTAAAGAAAATTGTCAAGAAAAAAGTTGTGATAAAAAAAGTCGATGCGAAGAAAATCTTAGTAAAAAAGAAGACAGCAAGCAAGGTAGTAAAACGTTCAAAAGCAGATCAAATACAAGAAAATAAAGCAGTAGTACTCCTCGCGATTGGTCGTGGTCGTGGATACATTACCTATGATGAAATTTTAAAGGAATTTCCGACCATTGAAAAAGATGTGGAATTTCTTGAGGATTTGTATGAGCGTCTTGCGACGGCAAGTATTGATGTGATTGGCGGTGGAGGTATGCTCGGCAACAATGACCCCGAGCCACTCCTCGACAGAAAAAATGTCTACAAACGAAGTGATACTGCGTACGATTCAATTCAGATGTATCTTCGTGAAATAGGACAATACCCACTTTTGAATGCATTTGAAGAACGGACACTTGCAAAACGAATTGTAGACGGCGACAGTGAAGCTCGAAATCTTTTGGCGCGCGCAAACTTGCGTCTCGTAGTTTCTATTGCAAAGAAGTATGTGGGGAGAAGTCCTGACCTTACACTCCTTGATCTTATTCAAGAAGGAAATCTCGGCCTTTTTAAAGCGGTTGATAAATTCGACTTTACCAAAGGATTTAAATTTTCAACGTACGCAACATGGTGGATTCGTCAGGCAATTACGCGTGCGCTTGCTGACCAATCACGAACGATTCGTATTCCCGTACACATGGTCGAGACCATGGCAAAGTATAAACAAGTCTCACGTCGTCTCGCGCAAGATCTTGGACGTGACCCGATGGCGGAGGAAATCGCGACAGAAATGGATGTTGAAGTTGAAAAGATTTATCAAATTGAAAAAATCAGTCAAGATACAATTTCTCTTGAGCTTCCAATCGGTGATGATGACGATAAGTCACGACTCTCTGATTTTATCGCAGACGACAAGATAATTTCTCCTGATCAAGAAGTAGCACACCGAATTCTCGCAGATCAAATGCAGGAAATTCTTGAATCACTCTCAGAAAAAGAACGAAAGATTCTTGAAATGCGTCATGGCCTTCTTGATGGGACATACCATACGCTTGAAGAGGTAGGGAAGGAGTTTGGGGTTACCCGAGAACGAATCCGGCAGATTGAGGCTAAGGCTCTTGAAAAGATCAGACAGCACGATAAAGCTCGTCGTCTTAAAAGCTACTAATTTAGCGAATTTCGTTGTCAAGACTGCAATTTGCTATTCACCATACAAAAACGTATGGTTCAGGCGCAAACTTTGTCTTTCCTAGAACTTCATCTAAATTACTAGCTTTTCCTCAACACAACCCCTGAAAACCTTCGGTTTTCAGGGGTTGTGTGTATCCTAGCATTCCTCTTCATGAAGCGTATAATTGTCGAAATGTTTACAAAACTCTGGCAGAAATTTGCAGAAGCCAAACCTAAACACGATTTTGAATCCGTGGCCCATGACTTAGAAGAGCGCGCCTACAGATTATCTACACAAAATAATCCTTCAAACCTGGGTAACGACCAGATTGTTTTATCTGTTGCAAAATTAGTTAGAGCGCTTGGTACCGCAGAAAGATCAGCAAGTAATACGACTCGATTTGTGATTTTTCTTACAATTCTAAATATTGCTTTTACTCTTTATTATGCAAAGCTTCAAGTCAATTTAACCCAAATCCAAACTGTTCCTGAAAAATTGAACCAAGAGATAGGTAAAAGAAGAATCCAAGAGTTTTGTAATTCTAATCCTACTGCTGAAGAATCCCGGTGGTATTTAGGAGATGGTACTGGAAAATCAATAAGTTGTAATGAATTTTTAAAGACCAATAAATTGTAAGCTACACCTAGGTCTGACCTAGGGAAAGTCAACAGACAGGTGTCATGAAAGGGGCTATAATCTGGTAATGATTTAAACAGGTCTGTCTTGTTTAATACTCCACAGGAAAGACCTGTGAAAAATATCTCGGTCAAGGCCCGGCCTTGACCGACTTGTGTGAGATTCAATCTCCATAGGCAAGGCCTATGAAAAAAATCTCAAAGCACGCTTTATAATCCACAGCGCTCTCACTCCAGTGGGGGAATTTTTGACGTATATCAGATTTTGTATTGCATCTGTTCAATACCGATTTTTGGCGTATAATTCACAAATATGAAAATAATATCTATACGAGAGGGAGATATGTACGTTGCAGTAAAAATGCTCATTTCAATAGCTTTTTTGGCTATTTTACCAATGCAGGTGAACGCACAAAGCTACACCGATACATCGGATGATGACTTATTGTATGGATCATCATATCGATACACAACCTACTCCAATAATGGCTATTACTGGAGTGACGAAGACGATGCACTCATGAGTATTAAAGATACGCTTGAAACGGTGCGAGATGCACAGGATGAGGTTGATGACACAAACAAAAATAAAAATAAAGCAGAAGATCTGCTTGAAGACGCATTCAGAGACATCATCGATGCACTCTATGCCTACACTGATGGAGACTATGAAAACGCGATTGATTTTGCACATGATGCAGAAGAGAATGCGGAGGATGCACTTGATGCGGTTGATGGAAACTCAAATAATGACAGAGACAGGGACAGAGACCGAGACCGAGCAGAAGATCGCATTGATGAGGCGCAAGATGAAATCAATGATGCGCAGGATGAAATTGATGACGCTGACGACGATGGAGATGATGTCGATGAGGCAGAAGATATTCTCAGTGATGCAGAGGAAACTCTTGATGATGCACGTGATGAACTCGACGATGGCAACGAGGATGAAGCTTTTGATCTTGCAGACGAAGCAGAAGAGCTTGCCCACGATGCGATTGACGCTATTGATGAAAATGATAATCGAGAGAACGACGTGGAAGAAATGCTCGATGACGCATGGGATGCATTAGACGATGCATGGTACGAAGTCGAAGAAGCTGACGATGATGGAGAAAACGTTGACGACGCTGAAGACTTACTCGATGATGCAGAAGACCTCCTCAACGACGCAGAAGACGCGCTCGATGATGGCGACGAGGACGACGCGGAAGATCTCATTAACGACGCAGAAGAGTTAATTGAAGATGCTTTGGACGAGCTGTAAGAATGTGGGTGATATTGGTGCTCACATGGAAAGGGATATTAACTTGATTATAGATGTTGAGCCCAATGAATCTCAGTTGCTTATTGAGCTGATTGAGCAACTAGTCGAAGACTGGTACGTTAACAGGAAAGCAAAGCAAGATAGACTTCTAAAGATATCTGAACTAGCTAAGAGTAAAAAAGAAATGAAGGATAGCGAGTAATATCCTATGCGAGAAAATAAACTCAAAGAACTTTCTGGTGATGAACTTGTCTATAATGCTGGTCAGATTATGGGAAGTGACAGTGCTCAAGCAGCCCAAGCGGAGCTTACTCGACGGAATACCGAAGCCTTAGTAAATGCAAATAAATCTTCAGAGCGATATGCGGATAAAATGATGGGCTTGAGTTTGATTGTTGGCTTGATTGCTCTCCTTCAATTGATGTTCGAAATCTTAAGTGCTAATACTCCTCCATATGTAAAAGTTATTTATGCAATAGGTGCAATTGCATTGATTGTATACGCCTTTAAGGATTATTTTGGTTGGAAGAAGTAATTCAACACTCCTAGGTTTGACCTAGGGAAAGTTAATGCCGTATCTAAATTATGGTATTATATCACTATGAGCACAAATCTTGACGAACTTATTGTACTTACTGCGAATCGGTTTCCGGCAGATGAAGAGAATTACCCATCACTTGTGGGTAAAACAGACAAAGAAAAACTAGTGTTTAATATACGGCACCAAATTCTTCATTTAACAAAGCGGTGTGGAAAGTTTGCAAATGTTATTGAAGGATATGAACATGGTAGAAAGGAACTTGATATTACTGAGCTCAAAGAACAAATTCCTAAAGGCATTATTGATATTCTCCGCATAGCACAAACTCTTGGTATGACGGGAGAGGAAATAGCACAAGCAATAGAGATGAAAGAATCGGACTCCTAGGTCTGACCTAGGGAGAGTTAACACATCTCTAAAAACAAAAGATCTTTAGGAGGGTTAGTTAAACATTATTAATTATTTCATAAAAAAATTGCCACAATGCTGTGGCAATTTATATCAAATTGAGCGCGATTTATGTATTTTGTGAAAGTGCTCTCAATGCATCTTTCACACGCGTCTCGGCATTTTTGTCTGCCCGATCTATAAGGTCCTCGGGCTTAAAGGTATCCACGGTGTCAGCATGCTTTGCAGATATAATTCCGGCACTAAGTGCTGTAGGGTTGTTACGAAGATACGCTCGTGTATCGGCAGCTTGACGCAAGATTTCCTTTTTAGACATTGTCGGGGTCTTTTTCCTTGGCATGTGCTACTCCTTTATGTATACCAGATATTTACCTGGTTACTATAACAAAGTTTATCCATTTTGAATTTTATAACGCATTGATTTTTATAGCAAATCCATCAAAATCAGAACCTATTTTAGCCTTATAGGGAAAACCTGTGGGGATGGTGACTCGCAAAGTTTCGTGGTATTTCACGAAGTACGTTTGTTGGTTACTTGGAATCTTTAATACCCAGATATCCAGCAAGAATGTGTTTTAATCCACGGCGAGAGATAACACCAAGTGGTCTATCATCGTGATCAACAATAGGAATGTTCTGCGTACCGTGTGCTATGGCGGTACTTGCAATTGAAAGAAGTGAATCATCGACGTGGACTGATTGAATGTTTACAGACATGAACTCAGCGACAGGTTTATCAGTTGTATTTCGAACAGCATTTCCGAATCCTTTTTCGGTACCGAGTTCTTCCAAGATATTTTCAGGGTCGCCGTACTCTGGAACAATTGCATTGAGTAAATCAGAAACGTCGACAGCTCCTGAAAGTTTTCCTTCTTCATCTATAACGAGGAGTGAGTTGGTCTTTCGATGTACCATGAGTGCCAGGGCATCATGAAAGGTCGAGTCTTCACTAATGAGTACTGCTTCCTTTGTGAGGTCACGTATCTCCATATAACTATAATAATACTCCTGCCGTAATAATTGTAAAGCTCTAAAATCAGTTGTGTACATATACTGTAACAAACTCTGAGTACTGTCGGCATCATTATGGACAAGTACATAGAGAACCAAGGTAACGATGGAATTTTGTGACAATACATGTAGTTTATCGTTTCACTTTCTATAGTGTATAGATGAAACAGAAAACTAATTCTCACTGTAATTGCCAGTTATACTGTTCTCATTAGTAGTCTTAAGACAATACGCATATGTATGATGAAAAAAAGACCTAAAAGAAAAGACTGAATCAAGTCTTATGAAGAGTTCACAAGAAAAGGAGGTCACTGGCCTACAAGTAGAAAAGGAAAAGAAAATGGAAGTTCCTGCTACAAAATAGCTGGAGGATATTCAAAAAATACACAAAAACACGGGAGTGTTTTTGTGTATTTTTTGAGTAACCGGTATACGCCCGCGCCCAGAGGGCGCGGGCGTATTGTAGAGTCCAGCACTACAGAATTCTATAGTGTGGTACAATTTTTTGTATGGAAGAGTTATTAGATACAAAAGAAGAATTTTCTGTGCTGAAAAGAGCAAGAAGTTTTACCCATGCTGGCAGGGGAATAAAAGTATTTTTCAAGACAACGCATAATGCGTGGATACACGCAGTCGTTTGTATAGGTGCAGTATTTCTTGGTGTTTATTTTGGTATTTCGAGTATGGAGTGGATAGCACTGAGTATCGTAAGTGGGTTAGTTTTCACCACTGAAGCAGTCAATACGGCAATTGAAATAGATATTGACCTCACGTCACCGGAATACCACCCGTACGCGCGTGATACGAAAGACGTGGCGGCAGGTGCTGTGCTCATTGCGTCAGCTACAGCAGGTCTTGTGGGAATTTTGATTTTTGCTCCGTATATTTTTTAGTTGGTTCTTATTATTATGTCGGTCCCATCAGATTTTGTTGAGTACATATTGGATCTGCTCCAGCCCATTCCACATATACAGACTGCGCGAATGTTTGGGGGTGTATTACTCAAAGTTGAAGGGAAACAGCTTGGTGTTTTGTTTGAAGGTGTCATGTATCTGAAAGTAATCGATCCCGTACTCCAGGAACGATATCAGGAAGAAGGTTCAACACAATTTACCTATACAAGAAAAGATAAGAAGAGATCGGTCATCATCAAGAATTGGTGGACTGTTCCTGAATACGCACTTGATAATGGAGACGAACTCGTGCGTCTCGCTGAAGAAGTCTTGGCACAAGAAGCTCTTGATTAAGACGTTTCCTCCTTAGGTATTTGGTATACTTCATTCATGCAAGTATTGCTCATAGATAACGGAACGACCCTTCTTCATCAACTCAGAGCACTCATTCCAGGAGAAGAATCAGTTATTAGGTCAGATGTTTTTAGCGATACAGATGCTTCTACTGCTGACTTAATTGTTTTGTCTGGGAGCAGTGTTGGTCCACTGTTTGAGAATGAGAGTCTGTACCAAAAAGAATTAGATTTTATTCTAACAACAGATAAACCAGTGATTGGGATTTGTTTCGGTCATGAACTTATCGTTCACGCACTTGGAGGAAAGCTTAAAAAGTTGCCACGACAAGAACAAGGAACAATCAATATTCGTGTACTGCGAGAACCAGAACTATTTAATGGGAGAGATTCATTTGATGCATATGAAAACCACCGATACGGAATAAGCACCTTACCGGATGAATTTGAAATACTCGCAGAGTCTGATCATAGTCCTGAAGTCATTCGCCACACTGGTCGTCGTCTGTACGGTCTTCAGTTCCACCCAGAAAATCATGTTGAAACAACGTTCGGGAGTGAGTTGTTTCTGAATATATTCAATAAATTGACTTGTTAAGTACTCTGACTCATATCCCACTACTTTCTATAAATTTTACAAAAGTGTCTATGTGCATGCTTTTCTGTATAATGAGGCAACATGAGTGAATCATTCTTTAGGAAGGAATATGAGCGGCTTAATTCTGCACAGAAAAAAGCTGTTGATACGATAGAAGGTCCAGTCATGGTAATTGCGGGGCCGGGAACGGGGAAGACGCAGATTTTGACGCTTCGCATAGCAAATATTCTACGAACGACCGATATTGGTCCAGAGAATATTCTTGCACTTACGTTTACTGAATCAGGCGCTCGCGCGATGCGGGAACGTCTTGCTTCGTACATTGGGGCGCCCGCCTACCGCGTGGGGATTTATACGTTTCATGAATTTGCAGGGATACTTATTCGCACCTACCCCGATGCATACGCTCGCGCGGTAGGTGGGCGCCCCATCACCGACTTAGAAAAAATCACACTCATTGAATCAATTATTGAAATGCCAACGATTAAACTGCTTCGACCTTCAGGCAATCCGCAATTTTATGTAAAGCCAATTATGAGCGCACTTTCCACAATGAAGCGCGAATATATTACGCCCGACCGATTTACAGAAATTATTGATTTGCAAGAAAAAGTTTTGCATGCAACCCAAAAAATACATGAGAAAGGTGCACACAAAGGAAAAGTACGTAGTGAATATATTGAACGAGAGAAGCGTATCACTAAAAATCGTGAACTGCACTTTATGTACCTCGCGTATGAAGCAGCACTTGCAAAGCAAGGACACTTCGATTTTGATGATATGATTTTTGAAACGGTTGAAGCGCTTACCCGAAACGAGGATATGCTCCGCTCACTCCAAGAGCAATACCAGTATATTTTGGCTGACGAACATCAAGACGTAAACGGAAGTCAAAATAAAATTCTCGAACTTCTTGCATCATTTCATGAACGACCAAATATTTTTGTCGTAGGGGATGAAAAGCAATCCATTTATCGTTTTCAAGGCGCATCACTTGAAAATTTTTTGTATTTTGAAGAAAAATTTCCCCATACACACACAATTGCACTCACTACTAATTATCGATCAGCGCAAGGGATTCTTGATCTTTCACATGAACTTATTACGGTACATGCTGGTCCTGCACAGGCACTCCGCGTACCACTTACAGCTTCACGGAAAGAAATCGCACGTATTGAGCGAAGACATATGAGTCATGAAGCAGTTGAACATGATTTTTTGGTGGAGAAAATTACTGAACTCATTGAAGGGGGAGTGCCACATGAAGAAATTGCAATCATAGTACGTACGAATGCGGAGGTGGAATATATTGCCGGTCTTCTACGGAAGCACGGTATATCGGTTGAGGCATCAGCAGATGGCGATATTCTGTCGCATCCAATTACATCGCATATTCGAACACTCATATCGGCAGTCGTAAATCCAAGCAATGAGCGCGCACTTTTTGAAATTCTGCAAAGTGGCTATGCTGATATCCCGGTGTATGATTTGGTGAAAATAATGAGTAAAAAATCATACGCACACTCGCTTACGCAGATGGTTACAGACGAATCATTTTTAGCATCTATAGGTATTGAAAATATTTCTGCAATACTTCGTATTCCAACTATTTTAAAGACTGCGCGTGACCGTATGAGTGTTGAAGCACCACATCGGGTACTTGAGTATCTACTCCAAGAAACGGGTTTTATCACGCACGCACTAGCTATTGATCCCTATGAGGGAGGGCGAGTCATTCGGAGGCTCTACGATGAGGTTGAGGAAATGGTACGACATGAAGATGTCGTCACACTCCGTGATATTGAGACGATGATGGTGACACGAATTGAACACGGGCTTCCACTAAATGCGCCATATATCCGTGCGAGCAGACATGCGGTTATGGTTATGACTGCACATAAAGCAAAGGGACTTGAATTTCTCCATGTGTTTATCCCGCATCTCACTGATGCAAAGTGGGGAGGAAAACGACATGCTGAATATTTTGATATTCCAATAACCGCGCACCTTACGAGTGATGAGTTTGATGAGGGTGATGACGAACGAAAATTGCTCTACGTTGCGATTACTCGCGCAAAGGTAGGACTCTATCTCAGTAATTCTGAGACAAGCACCGAAGGACGGTCACTTTTGCCAACACGACTTCTCGAAGATATCGGAAATGAAAAGATTACTGATGTTGATACACAAAATAAAGAAGATACATTTAATCCAGTTACTGCACTCGCTCTCGTACACACGCCAATTCCTGTTGATGCCGAATTACTTGCACAAATACTTCATGAACGTGGACTCTCATCAACTGCACTCAATAATTACTTACGCGACCCGTGGAGTTATTTTTATAGAAATGTACTCCGTATTCCAGAAATACAGGCGGAGAGCGCTCAGTTTGGTACAGCGCTTCATGATACGCTCCGGAGCGTTATGAAGCATCGGCGTGAAAAAGGGACACTTCCGAGTACTGCAGAATTGAAAACATATCTTGAGCGAGAATTAGGAAAACTTCCCATTACGCCACATGAATATGTGCGTCATCATGAACGCGCACTTCTTGCACTTACACACTATATTGCATATGTTACGGAAAATCTTCCCCATGAGACAAAAGAAGAATATAAGATTCAGGTTATGCTAGAAACAGGAGATAAAGACTTTCCTGAAATTCTTCTTACCGGAATGCTCGATAGACTCGATTTTGCCAGTGATGGATCGCTGATTCGAGTTGTCGATTATAAGTCTGGGAAAGCAAAAACGCGCGGGTACATTGAAGGAAAAACAAAGGATTCTACAGGCGATTATAAACGCCAGCTTACGTTTTATGCACTTCTACTCTCACTCCATGATGACGAGCGACTCAAGAGTCGGGAGGGGGTACTTTCATTTATTGAAGCTGATGAGAAAGGTATGGTTCACGAAGAAACATATGTGATTACTGATGAGGAAATTGAAGCATTGAAGCAAGAAATTATCCGCGTGACGAAAGAAATTACGACAGGCGCATTTTTAACTGCTCCATGCGACCCAGAAAAGTCAGAGTATTGTGGTTTGGTGACTGAGTTACAGATGAGGAGGTAGGAGTGTGTGTATTAAAAAGCCACCGCGCCATCGGCGCGGTGGCTTTTATCACAACACTACCTATCTCTTATTTCTTTACTTTTGTGTCAATTTGTCCGAGTACTGTGTCAATCATTTGCTTTACCGTAGCGTACGGTTGGGCTCCATTGATGACTCCTTGTTGATCGCCCGCTATAAGAATTGAATACGGAGTACCGCGTGCCCCAACTTTTATAGCCTCAGCAACGTCTGCTTTGATAGCTTCAGTAAAGGTTCCTGCTGTAACGCATGCGTTGTATTTTGTTTTATCAACACCAGATTTCTCAGCATATTCAGGAAGCTTCGTTATGTTTGCGGGTTCATTTGCCGAGCGGTCTTCGTAAATGAAATTGGTAAATTTCCAGAATGCCTCATTTCCTCCAAGACTTGCGACACATTCAGACGCTGCTGCTGTTTTCGGAGCGTTTGGATGTATTTGTTCAAGTGGAAACTGACGAAACACCCATGCTACACGTCCATCTTTACCATACTCATCCATAATTTTATTCATGGTCTCATGAAAATTTTTACAGAATGGACAGTCAAAATCTGAGTATTCAACAATTATTACTGTTGCATTAGGATTACCAAGAATGTGGTCATTTTCTGTGACTGGTGGAATTTCCACATCTGCAGTCACTTGTTCAGCTGGAGTACCTTTTCCTACCTGAATTGGATTACTTTTGTTGATGGTACTCGTGTACACAATTGCTCCTGCAATGAGTGTTGCAGCAATAACAATGGCAATAGGTATACCGAGTGTATTTCGTGAATTGGCTACCGCTATAGGTGCTTGTTGAGGCACTATATGTACTGGTGTTTCAGGACTTTGATTTTCCATGGATGTGTTGTTAATTTGTATATGAAAAGTATATCATACTCATTTTTGTCCGTGGTATACTTTGCACCATGGAAATATATTCAGCAATTATTTTAGGCTTCGTTCAGGGAATTACTGAATTTCTCCCTGTTTCATCTACAGGACACCTCATTATCGCACATTCAATACTTGGCGCCGAGGATGCTTCGTCACTTGCATTCGATGCCGTACTTCACTTTGCAACGGCACTTGCTGTCATTGTGTATTTTTTTGATGAAATATCTATTTTGGTGCAAACGGTCCTCCGGAAATTAGGAAGGCTTCCTGTGAATGAAAAGGATCTTGTCATTGTAAAGGCGCTTGCAATAGGGACCGTTCCTGCAGTCATTCTTGGTCTTCTACTGGAGTCATACATGGAAAGTATTTTTCGTAACCCAATACTGGTTGCGATTGTGTTAATCATTGGTTCTGGTCTTTTTATGTATGCAGAGTATGTGTATCAAAATAATTTTCATACGGGAGAAATCAATGTAAAAACAGGTTTTAAGCTTGGTCTTTTTCAAACCTTAGCACTTATTCCAGGCATGTCTCGCGCAGGTTCAACAATCGCTGGGGGTATGATACTCGGACTCAGTCGTTCTGATGCGGCACGATTTTCATTCCTGCTTGCAATTCCTGTTATTCTTGGCGCGGGTTCAAAAAAAATGCTTGATCTTATTTCATCACATGCGGAAGTTGCATGGTTTCCGATTGGTGTTGGTGCGTTCGTAGCATTTTTCGTTGGTCTCTGTGCAATTCACTTTATGATTACATTTGTGCGCAAACATACACTGTGGCCGTTTATTTGGTATAGAATTACTCTTGCTTGTTTTGTCCTCTTCATCGCATTTTTTGGTTAAGAATTAAAGTGTTGCGGAAATTTCTTTGCTGAAACTACGAATTCCTCCTCATCGTACTACATTGTACGACTCGTTTGTAATTCTTGTTTCGCCTCGAAATTTCCGCAACACTTTAATTCTTAATGCTTGTACCCATATCCCTTATGCGCGTTTCAGTAATGTAAAAACGGGGTTTGTGATATCTAAAAAGGCAAGGAAAACGTCATATTGTGATTCTCGTGTGGAATCCATGCAGAAGTATCGAGTTGAATTTCGCGTTTCTTGTGACCATCCTTATAGAGCACTTTTTGATATGCAAGTGCAAATTCATAAATCTCTTTGGTAACTTTCACATCTTGTTTACAATATTTTTTAACTGACTCAATATCACCTTCGCGCCACCATTTGATTGCCTGCAAACCGTTTGCTGATTTTTTTGCACCGATAGTCGCTTGTGCTACCGAATCAAGTCGAAGACGACGACCGAGTGATATACGGATGTCTTCAAGAAGATCAATGCTTTTGATTTTGGTGAGGTCACCCGGATAATATTTATTTAACAGGGGAATATCAAAGTGATTGCTGTTGTAGCCGACAAGTACTTCAGCTTGTTCAAAAATTGGCCAAAGTTTTTGAAGTTCGTTCACGGTCACTACGGTGTATGTATCCGTCACCGAGTCGTACGCACAGCCGACTGAGATATCGAGATCAGCAGGATTGCTACTTTCTACATCAGAAAAAGTATTTTGGGTTTCTAAGTCAAAAACAACGTATCTCATACTATGCAATAAATGCTACAAGCTCAGCAATAGTTCCTTTGCTCTCTGCTTTTGTGGCAAGTGTTTTAAGCATAAATGATTGTGACGCAATTTCATCGGCACCAACCACAAGCACATACGGTACTCCTGTCGCATCAGCTTGAGCAATTTTCTTTCCAATCTTTTTGTCACTGAGGTCGACTGCGGTACGGATATGTGCGTTACGAAAGGACATTGCAATTTTTTCTGCTTCAATATTTTGCGATGCATCCATAGGAAGTATCATGAGTGTTGGAGCGGTGGCAGGAACTTTCCCTTCGAGAAGATTGTGCGTTTCGAGAAAGTCTCGCATGGTTACGTCCCCCATACCAAAGCCCATACCTGAGATAGGATCACCACCAAAAAGCCCTGTAAGATTGTCGTAGCGACCACCACCCATAAGAGAACGGTTATTGGTAGGTGAGGTATCAAAGACTTCAAAAATAGTCCCCGTGTAGTAGGAAAAACCACGGACTGTAGAAGGTGAGAAAGTGATATTCGTGATACCAAGTTTCGCAAGTCCGGCAACAACCTGAAAGAGTGTGCTTTCTTTGGGAACAATACTTGGCAATGTAAATTTTCCACCTGTAATTTTTTCTGCTTCTTCATCAAAATTACTGATTTTTTCTTTTCGGTCAAGAAGTAAAAGCATTGCGGAACTTTGCTCTACACCAAGGCCCGCTTCTTTGAATATCGTGTTGAGCCAGGCACGGTCATTCAGACGAATTTCAAACATATCAGGAGTTGCGCCAAAGCCAATGAGTGTGTTGTATGCGAGTGCAATCATTTCTACGTCTGCAGAATAATGGTCAACGCCAAACATGTCGCAGTTGAGTTGCCAGTGTTCGCGAAGGCGACCACGTTGCGGTCGTTCATACCGAAAGAGGTTTGGAATAGAGTACCAGCGGACAGGGAAGTTGAGGTCACGGCGTTTCCCCGCAACCATACGCGCGACCGTAGGGGTCATTTCCGGACGAAGTGTTACTTCGCGGTCACCACGATCAGTGAATGTGTATGTTTGGTCATTCACAAGTTCTTCATTTTCAGCACCTTTACTTTTGTACAGTTCTGATGGTTCAAGAATAGACGCGTCATAGCGTTCAAAGCCAAATGATTCTGCAGTTTTGCTCCACGTATCAAAGATGTACCGCTGGACAGCCATATCTTGCGGATAAAAATCGCGTGTTCCTTTATAGGATTCTGTACTTAGTTTTTTCTCCATGAATGAATTCTATAATAACGCATTGTCAGTATATGTGAAAGTCAGAATTTTAAATATTCAGTCGTACAAAAACAAAAAATCCAACAGGGAAGGCAGAGTGCCTTCGTCTGTTGGATTTGGTCTATTTGAACTTAAGCTCGTCTCTAGGGTTAGGTGTAGTCCATGTCACCGGATTTTGCGAGCTCTGGTGGCTCGTAGATTACTCGCGGTGAGAGGTAGTCTTTATATGACTTACCAACGAGGAAGCCAAGATCCTTTGCAAGACATTGGATAGCTTGAAATTTTGATAGCGCTTCGCACAATCTTTCTCCTGTGAGTTCTGAGACTTTATCAGGTCTCTGGTCGAAGGTGAGTGCTTCTACTTCCGCATATATCTGCTGTACACGGATTGCTAATTGCCTGATTTCGTTATCAACAGTTTGTTGGTTGATGAGTCTCAGTTTAATTAAGGCAATCCATCCATTCAACTCATTCCATGGTAAAAAAAGTTTATACCACATGAGTCCTAAAATAGTGAACCACAATAGTAGTATCATAATTACTATGAGAGTCACTGGAATCATGTGGTCGGCAACTCTTTCTGTCGCCACGTTTAGTGTTGTGACACCCCATGTAGCAAATATTGTGAGAAAGACAGCAGAGGTAATGAGGTACAGAAAATCAAAAAATTTTGGTTTCTTAAAACTATTCTTCATCAGGTGAGTCCTTTCAAGGTTCTATTTCTACCAAAGCCAATCTTTGGCAGAAGAAATCTTTATTCTGTGTACACTTATACAGTATTATGGTCTATGTGTCAAGTACTATGAAAATGGCTTATTTAAAGTATAAATTAAAGTCCTGTGTTTTGAGTTTGTATCAGGTTATTTGAGACGAGTGTTTCTGAGGCGTTTAGGATGAGTGCTTTTATATCTCCAGGATTTGGAAGTCCATACGCGATAAATCGTTCTTTTTCACCGGCAGTTTGGATTTCGAGTGTGCCATAGTCAAGTAATGTCGCGAGGATTCCGTTTACTGAAACGGTGGTATCTTGCAAACGGTCAAGACGAAAACTTGCCATAGTGCGAAAGAAAAAACCTCGTTGATCAACGGTGATGAGTCGCTTGTTCGTAATAGTCCAAATGTCGAGATAGTAATTTGTCCAGATATTAAAAAGTGCCATCCACATCAATAAAAGCCATCCTGAATAAAAGACGATAAAAACTCCAGTGTACGAAAAAAGAGTTGTGGTGTGTATAGTTGGTATATATGAAATAAGTATGTATAAAAAAATGGGTAGTAGCGCTATCACGAGTACTCCAAAAATTTGTAGAAAAAGAATAAACCAATGTTTTCGAACGAGTAACAGAATTTTTTCGTCAACTTCTAATTGTATTTTGTCAGTAATCATAGAATAGTAAGTGCAAATGAAAACGTGAGAAGTAACACTGCTCCACCCGTGAGGTAGATGGCAAGTGCGAGTGTTGAAATGCGTGTACTACTTCCATAGGTGAACCAGTGGTATGCAAGAAAAAGTGCCTGTACGGAAAAAATGAGGAGCAGTATGTAAAAGCCGATTTCAAGTGCGGTCTTTATGAGTGCGTCCACTTGTATGTTCATATGTATAATAACAAACTACTAAAATTAAGTAAGGAAATATCCAGCATTTGGTGCCACAACAAAAAATAAAAGAAAAAATGCAATAACTAGTATCAATGTTTTGTATAGACTTCGTTTGTTCTCTTCAATTTCTTTGGCATATTTTTTTGTTCTAGAATAAATTGCATAAACATACAATCCTATGGGCAATCCTAGTAAAAGACCAGACATCATAACCATTCCAGTATAAAATTCGGCATATTGTTTAAAAAGTATTCCATTCACGAAACAAGTATGAACTTCCATATTTCCAACATTCCACCCAGAGCAATTTGATATTCCTATTATTGGAAGAACAAAAAAGAGAAAATAGACTGTAGTCTTAAAGATTGTTGCATTTGACATAAAGCAAGGGGTTCATATTAAAATATTGATAACTATAAACAATGTATCATGTGCTCAGTGTGATTTGCGGATAAGGTGTGTGTATCGTTCTACACCGTATTGGTCGGGGAAGGTTCGGCTCGCAAAGTCACGGGGCTTTGCGAGTTCGTGGATTTGTGATGTTTGTTCTGGTTCGTGCTCAATCACGAGCGTTCCATCTTTGGTGAGGAATTTTGGAGATTCATATATGATGCGCTCAATTATTTCCATACCATTTTCTCCGCCGTAGAGTGCGATACTTGGTTCATACTTTTTTACACTATGTTCTGTGCGGTTGAGTGTCGGATCAATATATGGTGGATTCGTGAGAATGTAATCGTAGACAGTTGTACATTGTGTAAAAAGATCACCGCCAAAAATGCGTGCGCGTGAAGGGTCAATGTTGTTTTCGAGAATGTTTTTGAGGATGGTGGGGTGATGGCACGGGTCGATTTCTGCGAAATCGACCCGTGCCATCGGTACTGCAGAAAGAACTGCTACACCAATACAACCAGAGCCGGCGCACAAATCAAGAACATCCAATCTGCCCGAGGCAAGGCCTCGGGCAGATTGCATTTCTAAAATCACTTTCTCTACCCAAAGCTCTGTCTCGGTGCGTGGAATCAGCGGATGTGAGTCAAGAAAGATTTTTGTATTCAGAAAGGGAATTGAGCCGATGACATACGCAAGTGGTTCTCCTGAGTTGAGGCGAGCACAATCGGTAAGGAATCCCTTCACGATTTCACCATACGTTTGTATAAGAAATTGCAGTCGTTCATTTTGCATTGTCGTCGCACAAAATTCGGCAAAAAACAATTCAGACTCACTCATTGAATGAGTATTCACTTCTTTCGTCTTCTTTATTTTTTTCTCAAATTTTGTGCGACTTTGAAATGCAATGAAATCATTCAGTAATTCCAAAACCTCGGTTTTTTCACCGTGATACTTCTCCCGCAACAACCATTCCTCATCTCGTGACATTTCTTAAAGATACGTTGTTTATATGCTAAACTCAAGCACATGGAAAAATCTGACGACATCCTTATTATAGAAAATTTCACAAAAAAGTATGGTGAAAAAATTGCTGTCGATGATCTTTCGCTCCGCATCAAACGAGGTATGTTTTTTGGTCTCCTTGGTCCCAATGGTGCAGGAAAATCGACAATGATAAAATGTATTACGGGGATTGGTAAAATTACATCGGGAAAGATTTATATTGATGGAATTGATGTTGAAAAAGATTACAAAGAAGCTCGAGTAAAGGTCGGTCTCTCACCGCAAGATTTCAATGTTGATTTTTTTGGTACTGGAGAAAAAATTCTTGACTATATGGCGGGATTTTACGGAATTTCGGCATCGGTTCGAAAAGAGCGAATTGAGCTGTTATTGACTCAATTCGATTTGCAAGAGCATCGTAAGAAGAAATTTGATCAACTTTCAGGTGGTTTGAAACGTCGACTTGTACTTGCCCGAGCGCTGGTGCATAGTCCATCACTTCTTATTCTTGATGAGCCGACAGCAGGAATTGATGTGGAGCAAAGACATGCACTTTGGAAATATCTTCGGGAACTCAATGCGCATGGGACGACTATTATTCTTACGTCACATTATCTTGAGGAAGTCGAAGAACTCTGTTCTCATATTGCAATTATCAATCACGGCAGAATTGTTGCAAAAGGAACGAAAGAAGAATTCACACAAGATGGGTCGACGCTTGAGGAAAAATATCTTGAAATCACTAATAATACCGCTGTATGAAAAATACTAACTGGATAGGTCTCTATACAATGGTACGTAAAGAGGTAGAACGTACCATGCGCGTAAAGGTACAGACATTATTTTCTCCAGTAATGTCTGCAGTTCTGTATATTTTTATTTTTGGTCATGTTATCGGAACAAAAATTGATACTATCGTTGGTGTGTCGTACATTACCTTTGTGTTTCCTGGAATTCTCATGCTTTCGGTAATTAATGCATCGTTTGCGTCAAGTTCAAGTTCACTTTATTTTGCACGTTTTGTGCATAATATTGATGAAATTCTTGTTGCACCATTTTCGTATCTCGAAATGATTTTTGGTTTTATGCTTGGGGGAGTAGTGCGCGGTGTTATTGTCGCGACACTCATTATTGGTGTCGGTGTACTTTTTGATGCGGTAACTCTTGTAGATCCACTTTTATTTCTTTTTTATGTTGTTGCAATTTCAGGTATTTTTTCACTTCTTGGAATATTTGTTGGACTCTGGGCTGATGGTTTTGAACAACTTTCATCGCTCAATACATTTGTGATTACACCGCTCACCTATCTTGGAGGTATCTTTTATTCAATCACGATGCTTCCTCCACTCGTACAAACTCTCACAAAACTCAATCCATTTTTTTATTTTGTGGACGGTATACGAAGTTCAATGATTGGGGTGAGTGAAGCAAACACAGCTACCGGTTTAATCCTTGTGCTCGTATTATTGATTGGACTCACTGCCTTGGTGGTATATTTGTTTCGTATCGGCTGGAGAATTCGGTCATAAAACGCCTCTCAGAAATTAAAAAACGCCCCGATTTTGTTTCGGGGCGTTGGTTTAGCGCGTACCTTTTTCATTAGAGGAACAGCACCGCAAGTACAACTATTTGGTAGCTGAAACTTGCCATAGTTGGGGCGTTATTGGCATTCCGCAACTTTGGAGATGCAAGAATTGAGCACATGCATGCAAGTGCAGTGCCCACCCACAGCCACCATGTGTCAACTGCTGGACTCGTCCAGAAAGTTACGATTTGTGGCACGCCCGCGATAAACATCGCAATTGCAGATGCATAGAGTCCTCGTTCCGATTTATTGGTTACCCAGAAGTATGTGGCAATAACGACTCCAACGAGAGACACTATTTCAACAAAACCAATATGCCAACTTGCTCCTTTCAGTATCATCCCTGTAGTAACCAAGAGAGCTGCGAGCGTCCAACCAATAAAAAGATAGGGTTTTTTATTTCCTGCACGAATAGAGAGAGCCACGAGGACTCCATCCATGAGTGTCCACAAGACCCATGTTATTACGTTCATACTTTGTGAATCCGATTGTTGCAACAACCAAACCCCAAAGCTGAAGGGGACTAAGAATCCCAAAACCCCACTTACGTTGTTTGACCAAGTCTTCAGCTTGTTCATTCCTCGTCTCCTTGTTCTCGTAGAACTGATATAACTACCCATATATTAACATATATATTGAGTCGTGTCAATTATTCAGAAATTATGTCCACAGAGCTTGTATATTCAGTCTATTTAGTCATTTCTTCCATGCTACACTTGACGATATATGAGAAATAATACTGATCTCTACACAACAGTCGCTCAACTCATGCAGAGTGGAAAGGGAATTCTCGCTGCTGACGAAAGTGATGCGACTGCGGGCAAACGACTAGCAATTTCGCATCTTCCAAATCTACCAGGGAATCGTCAAGATTTTCGAGAATTACTTTTTACCGCGCCGGGTATTGAAGAATATTTGTCGGGAGTAATTCTCTACGATACTACATTGCGTGAAAGTACTGATCAGGGTGTACCATTTGCCGATGTATTAGTTGCACGAGGAATTGTTCCAGGAATTAAAGTTGATAAGGGGACAATTCCGATTCCTAATTTTGAGGGTGAGGTGGTGACACAAGGTCTTGATGGGCTCGATGAGCGTTTCAAAGAGTATTATGCGATTGGTGCGCGCTTTGCCAAGTGGCGTGGCGTCATTACGATTGACCAGCACATACCGACAGATGAATGTCTTGAAATGAATGCCGTGCAAATGGCGCAGTACGCCCTTATCGCACAAGAGAATGGAATTGTACCAATGGTTGAGCCTGAAGTGATGTTTCCTGGTTCGCATTCACTTGAGGTAGCGGAGGAAGTCACCACGCGCACACTCAATATTCTTTTTACAACACTCAAAAAATATCGCATCGATTTGAAGGGACTCATTCTTAAGTCGAGTATGGTGCTTGCGGGAGAAACGCATAAAGAACACACAACACCCGATGATGTTGCGTCGGCAACATTACGCACCTTTAAACTTTCAGTACCGCGTACTGTTGGTGGAATCGTTTTCCTTTCAGGAGGACAAACTCCAAAACGCGCAACTGAAAATCTTCAGGCAATTACCTCATATGGGAAACAAGCATGGCCGATTACATTTTCATATTCACGTGCAATCCAAGAACCAGTACTCATAGCATGGCAAGGAAAATCTGAAAATATTCCACTCGCGCAAAAGACACTACTGTATAGAGTAAAAATGAACGGCTTAGCACAACTCGGGAAGTATGATCCCGCGCGTGATACAAAATAAAATCCACGTCACAGGATGACGTGGATTTCTTTGTTGAAGATCTTAGAAGAACTCAAAGATGAGAACTCCCTCGACGCATTTAGGCACTTTTCTTACCCGAAGATCGAGATTTTTTGCCGCCCGCTTTGCAATCTCTATCGGGTCATCCTTGTACGCAGACAAAATTGTTTCATCTGCGTACGTGATATTCTTGTGCCCTACACAACCACAGGATGGTCGCGAGAAATGATATTCTCCTTTTTTAGGGAAGAAATACATCCTGTCCCCGCGTTTGATTTTGGTCGTTTGACCAATCTTTCCATCCCTCCGTACGATACGCATGCGCTGAAGCGTTTCCTTAGTTAGCCTCCGCGTGTTTGGTGGCGTCTTTGTTTGTCGTTGCCTCATAGACCTAACCCCCTCATTGTTTGAACATACCAGGCACTATGAAAGCATGAAAATAGGGCATATGCAAATGGAAAATATGGCAGACCAAAAGTTATAGTTGCTTCACTCGTTATTTTCTGACCACATCGCCCCGATCTCAAAAAATAATGAAAAACGAGGCTGATGCCTCGTTTTTCATTATTTTTTCTCCTTATATACCGTGTGCTTCTGAGCGATCGGATTAAATTTCTTAAATTCAAATTTTTTGTCAGCGTGCTTCTTCCTGTTCTTTCGAGTGTAGTAGGTATGACCTTTGCCGACTCCTTTAGAGTCGCCCACAGTGACGAGTTTTATAAGATTGTCTTGAGACATAGTGTGACGATAGTAGCAAAGATGCAGAGTAAAGTCAATCTGACCGTTCTTCATATGAAGTGGTGAAAAACTAAGAAACTTAATGAGTATATACCGAGTTTTTAAAACTGTTTCCACCAGAAACCACGTCGATTGCTAAAAGCCAAGTACCCGCCTATTTTTGTGCGATGAATTGAGTATGCAAGACCACATGTACCTAAATCTTCTGCAATTTTTGCACCAAGTGAACGCATGTATGTTCCAGAGGATGCTATACAGGAAAATGAAAGTATTTGGTAGGTTTCAGTTCCATTCTTTTCAAATTCATTCCATGAGGTACGTACGTCACTCCGACGAAAATCAGCACCAAGTGCTTTTTGTGGATCAGTCACTTTTGGAATAGTTTCAATTTTTGCACGCACATACTGCAGTATGTCTTCTTTATGAATAGTGCGGAGTCCTGTAAACGTAAGTGCATGTATTCGCGATGTTTTGGTCGGTATTTCAATCTCATTGAGGCGATTTTCGAGTGTCCACATATGGAGTGGTTTTCCACGTACAGTTTTTGCAGAAAAGTGTGGGTAGGGAAGTGATATTCTCCCGACATTCCCTCTAAGCACTTGTTGTACTTCTTTATCAATAAGTATTTTAGGGAGGCACGGTGAAAGTAATCCTAATACATCACCACTATCAGATGATACACCTATAAGTACTTCAACAGTATATTCTTTATCGAGTGCATGATATTTTTCCTGTACTTTACATTCGTCACCGATTAAAATAAGCAGTTTTCCCGATGCCATAGGATCAAGGCGTCCTGCATATGCAAGTGGTACATCATCAGGTATATTACGTTCGACACGAAGTCGTTCAGTTGCAATAAGGGGAGTTTCTCCGATTTCCTTTTCTACCGTTGCATATTGAGGAAGAGTTTTTGTATTAAAAAATGAAAACATATATTTTTATTGGTATGCAGTAATTTAGTATACAGAAAAAATTGAGTATATAGAAAAATAAATAACGGCAACCTGTAGGCTGCCGTTACGTCTTCATGCCGTCACTCAATGAGACGTCACTTCAGCAGAGGTAGCAGACTTGGTAGGAAGCAAAAAATTTCTTTGCAGTCCCGGTGTCTTACCAGCTGATCTTTTTTGTGTACAGCGTTCATCCACAACCTCAATCAGTCCAAGAGCACTACTAAGCGTGCTTACGAAGTCCGAAGCCATTTTCTTTTGAACTGGCGTAAGACTCTTATACTTTCGCGCACCTGCAATGAGTGTGTACCTCCTTACAATGACCATACGGATAGCACCACTCTGCTCACTTCGGGTTATAGAGATCTGCATATCTCCATTCATTCGTTCCCAGTGAGTCACGCGTGCAAGCACTTCTTGTATCATCCGATCGACTACTGGATTGCCTCGTAGTGTGTTGGACATTTTGTTCCCCCTTCTATTGATTTGATTGATCTGTTTCAAAGAACAGACCTAAAAAAGTATAGTTCTCTCCGGATATTTATTCAAGTGTAGGGATAGGTACTCTTAAAAAGGTACGATAGTATAAGGAGTGTAAGGATATCTTTACACACACGTCACCATAACTATAATCCATATGATTTATGTACTCCACTCAATAGGAAAAATACGTACATTTCTGAGTATTTTATTACTTTCGGTACTCCTCATTCCCACTGCTTCATACGGGTCTGAAGAAGATTTTGAGGTGTCTGGATGGATTCCGTATTGGCGTGATAGTGATGGTATACAAGATGCAAAGAAACACTTGAGTAATATTGACAGAGTATTGCCATTTGCATTTACGGTGACTACACAGGGTGTTATTAAAGATCAGGCAGGTCTGACTGATAAGGAATGGAAAAAATTCATTACACTTGCGCAAAAGAAAAATGTAGAAGTTATTCCAACAGTGATGTGGAGTGATGGTGATAGTATCCATGCAGTACTGAGTAGCACGTCAACACGTTCTGAGCATATTGCGGGAATTGTCGATATGGTGAAAAAAGGAAAGTATGACGGAGTGGATATCGATTATGAATCAAAAAATGCAGAAACAATCAATTACTTCTCACTTTTTCTGAAAGAGTTGAAAAAGGAGCTTGGCAAAAAATTATTAACCTGTACGGTAGAGGCGCGTACGCCTCCAGATTCTTTGTATAAAACAATTCCTGCAGTAATTACCTATGCAAATGACTATGTTGAAATAGGGAAGTATTGTGACCGAGTTGAGCTTATGACTTACGACCAACAGCGGGCTGATTTAAAACTTAATGCAGAAAAAGCAGGACAGCCCTACATGCCCGTGTCTGATGTTGACTGGGTGCGAAAGGTGGTAGAGCTTGCACTCAAGGACATTCCTAAAGAAAAAATAATTCTCGGAATTTCATCATATGGGCATCACTATACAGTGACCGTTGCGCCAAATTGGTATAAGGATTATAAGAAAATTGGCGCACTCAATGTTCCTGATATTTTAGACGTTGCGAAAGAATATAAGGTAACGCCAAGTCGTAATCGTGCAGGAGAAATGAGTTTTACCTATATTCCCAAGTCATCAACGTTGAAGTTAAAGAGCTCACTAAAGATTCCAAAAGATACACCGAAGGGAAATGTTGTTGCTGCGCGTGCGCTTGCTTATGCGGATAAAACTGGCAAGGAAGTTTCATTTAACTTGGTGTGGTACTCAGATGCAGAGGCGATGAAGCAGAAGATTGATCTTGCAAAGCAGTTTGATTTGCGTGGGGTTGCACTTTTTAAAATAGATGGAGAAGAAGATCAAAAAATTTGGAAACTTCTCAAGTAGTTTTCATCTTTTTCTGCAGTTTTTTGTATTCGTTATTAATGAGATACAGTATTCCTACATCAAGAATAATAATACTTGCGAGTATGAGTGAATGTGTGTGTGTAAATCTAAAAATTCCGTAGATAATAAAAAGAACTATAAAAATCATAGTGATTGGGAATACGACTACTATTCGTCGCAGTAGACATAAAGAAAGAACAATGTCCACGGTACCCCAAAAAATAAAGTATAGTGCAATAAAATAAGTGATAGTAAAATCTCCCATTTCAGATAGCCGATATAGTTCTTCAAGTACTGCATCGCCAGCTTTCCCGCTAATTTCGTGTGACATAAGTGTATACACTAAATCAGTGAGTGGTTGTCCAATGAGACGAAGAAACGTAATACCCAATACCAGACGCAATAGACCATATAAAATTCGCCACCACATACTTAGGTGAAAAAGAAATTTGAGACTGATAGGTGCTTGGGTCTGTAACGATTCTATGTCCTGCATGTCGTAAAGTATATCAGAGAGGAAGTTGATTTTTATAGGGATGGCACGAAACAACCCCACAGGATGTGGGGTTGTTTCGTGCCACAATACAGACATTATTGGTTATCCTTCAACAAACGTTAAGGCCTTACCATTTTCTTTTCCTCGTCCTGTACGTCCAATTCGATGCACATAATCTTCGTAGGTTGCAGGAAGATCATAATTGATCACATGCGTCACGTTATCGACGTGGATACCTCGCGCAGCAACATCTGTCGCAACGAGTACCCGTGCTTGACTGTCTTTAAAACGCTTGAGAGATTTCTGTCGTTGTGGATGAGATTTATTTCCATGAATTGAATCTGCACTGACACCATGAGCAACAAGCTGTTGTGCAAGTTTTTCAACACTATGTTTCATTGCGCCAAAAATAAGAACACGTTTTAATTCAGGGTTCTTGAGTAGCTCAATGAGTACTTCGAATTTATGTACATGTGCATATTTCACGACATCTTGTTCAATACTCGAGGTAATGTCTTGTTTTTTGACGGATACCGTTACGGGATCACGAAGAAAATCATGTACGAGTTTTTTAATATCATCAGACATAGTTGCAGAAAAGAAAAGTGTCTCGCGCTCTTTCGGGACTCCTTTCAAAATCATACGCATGTCGTTAATGAATCCCATGTCGAGCATACGATCCGCTTCATCGAGTACTACAGTTGTAATACCCGAAGATTTAAGCGCACCACGTTCAATAAGGTCAATCACGCGTCCTGGTGTTCCAATAATGAAGTGATTTTTTCGCTTTAAGCTCATAATTTGAGGACGGATGTTGATACCGCCAACACACGTTGTTGAAAATAGTTTAAATCCTCCTGAAAGTTTTTTAAGCTCCGCTTCAATTTGTATTGCAAGTTCACGAGTTGGTGTAAGAATAAGTGTTTGACGACCGTATTCGCGAAGTGTTTTGTCTATGAGTGGAATGAGAAATGCTGCAGTTTTTCCGGTTCCCGTATTCGCGAGTCCGATAACATCTTTTCCTTGCAAAATATGCGGAATAATTTCGTCTTGAATGGGACTTGGAGATGTAAGTCCTGATGAGGTTACGGTAAATGCAAGCTTTCCATCGAGACCAAAATCAGTAAAACGATGTTTTGGTACGAATACATCGGGTTCAACATTTTTTACAGGATTTTTATTGATGAATTTTGAGACATCAAATGTCTTTTGTACGCGTCCACCTCGTCCTCCACCACGTGGCACACGATTGTGTGTAAATGGGCGTGATCCACCTCGTGACGTATTTGTCTGTGGATTAAATGATCGTGGACGACCATCAGCTCGTGGGGGAAAATTACGCGATTTTGTGTCACTACTTCCACGAGATGTACTCTGTGATGAGTGACGTGTAGTACTTCGTGCATGAGAAGCACCCGTTCGTCCATCGCGAGTACGAGTAAATGGTTTTGATGCGCTTGTGCGACGTACGGAAGCCGTACCTCGACTTTGTCGATATGAATTATTCATAGAATATAAATTAGAAGAACAAATACAGTACGCAAATCGCGGAACAATATTTGTCCTATGGTTGTAAGGGCTTTGTGTGCAGGTAGTAATCGAAACGTACTAGGAGAGATTCCTATGAGAAGTCCGCACCTAGAGAGCCCTACACGAGAATCTTAAGGTACTGCTATAGTAATATATAATTGAATTAATGTCAACTTTTGACTTGTCCTTGTCACTCCAAAATGATAATGTCATACCTGTCCCAAATAGAAATGTCACTCCCTCATTGAAAGCTATTCTGTTCTGGAATACTATGGAGAATGAATATCGAAATATCATGTCTCGGGTAAAAGAATGGGGTTGCTAGCTTTTTGCTAGCAACCCCATGAGTTCATCGGACGCAGGTAATATCTGTACCTGCACTTCTGCAATTCCTTCATCGACAAAACCGAGCGCTTTTGCACCTGCTTTTGTCAGGTCAAAATCGCGACCTTTTGTATAAGGACCACGATCACGCACCACTGCAGAAACAGTGGTTCCATTTTCAGGATTGGTGAAAATCACCTTTGTCCCGCATGGAAGCGTCTTATGTGCAACAATATTAGGATTGTACATATTGAACCTTCCTCCACACGCCATTGTTTTTTTGTGGAATTCCTTTCCGTACCAACTTACCAGGACTGTGTTATCCGATAATTCATTATTGGTACGAAAAGCGGGGTATGCTGTAGCTGTTGTCATGAGACTCATGACAAAAGTTAAAGCATGCATACCACACCAGAACTTTTTGAAAGACCTAAACACACGATATCTCCTATGTAGTGTCAACTATTGCCTATGACGCGGTAAAGCATAATTTCTTACAGTAGTATAAGTACTAAGTTTATTAAACTAATAAATAAGCCATATTTTAGGTATTGTATTTGCCAACTATTGCTTTTTTGTGTTGTATCTGTTATAAAGCAATCTGAAAGTAACGTATCTAGAAGGAGAAGTACAGATGTTCTTTGATTGGTTTGAGTTTACATCATGGTTGATACTTGCGTTGGTGGGCGGTGTGGTAGCGGGCATCATGCTCACTATGCTCTCATATTATTACGGTCATCAAGATGATCATAAATTGCGAGTGAGTAAGTGGAAATTTTTATGGGAACATAAATTTCTCGTAATTTTTCCAGCGTTTCTATTCATTTGCGCAGTAAGTTACACCTATATATCAACAACCACATTTCGAGACGCACCTATTGAGGGTGCGACTCAAAATGTTGAAAATTAACACACCGCCCCGTGTAACTGGGGCGGTTTTTTTTTGTATACACAATCGGTGGTATCAATACATTTTTCAGAACTGCTTATTCAGTTTGTATACTATGAAAGTACGTACTTGTGCCGTATAGTCTTAGTATGTTAGAAACAATTCTCGTAAGTAATGAACTCACATTTATTTTCAATGTCGTTCTTTCAGTAATTGTTGGTTTTGCAATTGGTATCGAGCGAGAATCACGAGGAAAAGATGCAGGAATTAGCACACATACGCTTGTGATTATGGGATCAATGCTTTTCACGTTTCTTTCGTTACAAATTGAACCTGATCATAGTTCAAGAATTGCTGCACAAATTGTAACAGGTATTGGATTTTTGGGAGCAGGGCTTATTTTGAAAGAGGGAACAACGGTACGCAACCTCACCACTGCTGCAAGTTTATGGTTTGCCGCTGCAATAGGCATGGCATTTGGTTTTGGATTTTATATTGTTGGAATCGTTTCTGCACTTGTTGCGATACTCATACTCCATGTCCCGCATTTGGTAAGTCCGAGAAACAAAGATTGCGAAATTCACTAAAAGATGTGGCGTGGTGAATTCTAACTATGTATAGGAATTTCTAAAATATGAGTATTGCCATACATGCTTTGTTTCTTTAAATAATTTGCTGAAAATCATCTTTGAACGTGGCAAAACAATTTTCTTCATTGAGATTTAAATTTAAAAGACGTAAGGTATTTGGCGTAATTTTGAATACACTAATTTCTTCTTTTTCTAAATCAGGAATCTGGAACACTGGCCAATGACGGTCTTTTTCTCGAAGACGATTATTTATTTTGACAATTGTTTGATTTTCTTCCTCTGAACCTTTTGGAATAACTTCAGCCGTACCTTGTCCTTGAATGGTGATATATGCAGGACCAAATCCTATTGCGAGTGAGACTTTTGGATTCTCAATCAAATCTTTATATTTTTGAGTATTGGTGACGGTTAAAAAGTAGAAAGTAAATACTTCGTCAACGTAGTAGTATATAACTGCTGCGTGGGGCATTCCTTCTTTTGTACTTGTTCCGATAACTGCCGTGATATTTTCTTTTTTATTAAGAAATCTAAGTGCAAAGTCTTTGATTTGGGTATTGTCCATAGTATTTTCCATATATACATTGATTATCTATTAAGCGTATCTACTTCCATTATACATAATTATTGATGCATTGGTTATTGTGTAATTTCAAACGCACCGCCCCGAAGGGGCTGTGCGTTGATTATGATGCCACTTAAAACAGGATTTGAAGTGCTGTCGGAAATTAGAGCTGGAAAGAATCAAGATGTAAAAAAATCCCTGTTATTGTTGCATATAATTTAGGTCAACATTCAGATATTGAAGAAGCAAAAAAACTGGGTGCTGTTGACTTTATCATTAAATCAAATATTTCTCTAAAGGAGCTTTCTGAAAAAGTAAAGACAAATTTTCCGTCGATCCCCACCCTAAAGGGATGGGGCATTCGCGGAAAATTTGTCTTTACATACAGGACTTTGCTTTGAAGTACTCAGTTGCAGTGGGAGAATCGCCTGCTTTTATCTGAGCCACACGTTCTGCGCCGAGTATGGAGGTAAAACAGGTTTCTTGTTCTGGTGTGATTGATGTGGGTACATTTGCAGGATCAATACCGAATGTTTCAAGTGCTTTTTCTTGAGCGTCAGAAAGTGCTGTGTTCTTATCTGCTTGCCCTGCGTTAGGTTGTGTGGCTGTGTCTACATTCGTATCAGATGTTCCTTGTGTATTTATGGTCTTTTGTGTACTGTTGCCAAAAAATAATGGTTTTAAATTCAGCGGGTCGATAATAAAGAAAAATGTACCTGCTATAATGACTAAAACGAAGATGACACCGAGTGTCACAAAGAAAATTGTAAAGAATTTTTTCATATATGTAACTATACCACTATTTCTTCTTACAAAGTACACATGCGTTTAATTTAGAAAAAGAAATAGACTGATACGTGAGACGACTTACTTCGCCTCCGCAAAAGCAAAGAACCCTTATGATTTGTATCCCATATCCTGTACAGGTAAAAACCCCCTATACAGTTTTCTTTGTATAATAAATAACAATCATTACCTGCGATTTCATAGCGTTTCAACGCTTGTGTAAAAACTAAGGTATCTAAGAATTACTATACCGTTTCACAACAAATAGCATTGCCATTTCAGCAGAATATGCTATTATTGTGACTAGAAAGGGCTTTAAACACCCCTTTCGATCACTAAATGGATAAAATACCAACAAAAGGCGAATATTTGGAGATCTTGTTAAGATCCTCTCAAACCATCTTTTCAACTAAAGATGCCTCTTTATTGTGGCGAGAAAATGATAATTCAGTAGTAACTGACCGATTGAAGAAATACGTAAATTCAGGAAAGTTGTTTCGAGCGTATCGTGGTTTATATGCTAAAGACCAAAACTATGATCGCTTTGAATTAGCGACTCGAATCTATACCCCCTCATACATTAGCTTTGAAACTGTTTTAACAAGACAAGGTGTAAATTTTCAATATTATGGAAATATTTTCGTTGCATCGTATGTAAATCGAGAAGTGAGCGTTGGTAAGCTGAAAATTGAATTCGTTCGAATGAAAGACTATGTTTTGAGTAATACTGCGGGCATCGAACATAAAGATGGCTATGCAATAGCTACGAGTGAGCGCGCGTTTTTGGATCGTGTCTATGTGAGCAAGGACTATCACTTTGATAATTTAGCTAATTTAAATTGGGATAAAGTTTTTGAGATTTTACCCATTTATCACAACAAGCGATTAGATAGGAAGATAGGGGAATACTTTAAAAGTTATCAGGATAATCAGGTCAAAAATAATGATTTGAAATAATATGACATTAGATTATTCAAAACATAAGAATATTTTGTTACAGATTTTGAAGGATATTTATTCTGATACTTCCATCGCTCCCTATTTAGGATTCAAAGGTGGTACAGCAGCTATGATGTTTTATAACTTGCCGAGAAATTCGGTAGATTTGGATCTGGATTTGTTAGATGAGACCAAAAAAGACGAAGTCTTTGAGAAGATAAACAGGATCGTAGGTACCTATGGAAAAATCACAGATTCCTACATGCAAAGATTCAATTTACGAAATATTATTTCCTATGCCCTAAAAGCCCAGAACATAAAAGTTGAAGTTAACCGAAGGCAATTTGGCTCTAAGTACGAGATGAAAACGTTACTCGGTATCTCTATGCTCGTTATGGTCCAAGAGGATATGTTTGCCCATAAATTAATGGCGATGCTTGAACGAATCGGTAAAACAAGTCGAGATATTTTTGATGTTCACTATTTTGCAAAGAACGACTGGCCGATTAACCGCAAAATTGTTGAGGAGAGGTCTGGTATATCATTCAAAGACACCCTCAGTGCATGTATTGCATTACTTGAGAAGATGGACAACAAACATATTCTTGATGGTCTTGGAGAATTACTTACCGACGCGCAAAAAGATTCCACTCGTGCGAAATTGAAGAGTGATACAATTTTTATTTTAAAGATGATGCTTGATAGTGAAAAATAATCGTATGCATTCAATTGGTATTCCACAATTCACTGTATCTGATATTCAAATAGGTGTGGGAGATCATGAGTTTCAGAAGGCGTTAGCGTTATATAAAAAAGGTGCAGTAAAAATATTGCAAAAGATTTTCTCAGGTTTTAGTGCCGTTGTCTTTGGTACGCATGAGTACGAGGTACGTGTGAGCGTCACTTCGTATGACAGAGGTTATTGTGATTGTTATATTGGTCAAAAAGACGAACTTTGTAAACATATGCTCGCACTTGCGATTGCGTTGGTTTACAAATACAGACCAGAAGATATAAAACAAATTGGACAACCTTTAGATCAGGCTGTTTGTCTTGGAGAGATAAGGAGTATCACCCCAGATGAGCTGGTAGCAATTAAAAAAGGAATCAGAGAAGGAATGCACTATATAAAAAGCTACAGCGGAGGTTCTGCACGATGGTTTCAGTATCAGGATTCTTTAACCAAAGGGTCTCGGTTAATACTTCTTGCACTTTCAAATATCCCTGTCTGTAAGGATTCTGTGATGATTTGCATTGATGTACTTAAAAGATTGGATAAAAAAATTTTGAATGGTGTTGATGATTCTGATGGAACAGTTGGGGAACTCATGTGTCAGATTGTAGAAGTACTTAATCTGCACGTAAGTTTCGACAGTTCACTTAAAGAATTTGTGATTCAGAAATTACCGAAAGGAGAGTCTTTTGATTGGGAACGAGGATTTGGTGTTGTCTAGTTCTGTTGCAAAGGGTTCTGTAGGTTGTCATCTTCGTTCAGCTCACAAGAAAAAATTCAGCTCAAAAACCCTTTGGGGCGGGGTTCTTTTCATTTGCTCCGGTCGATTCGAACTTTTTATGTACACAATGATAGTAAAGTGATGGTACCTAACCTTCGAAATGATGGCGTTGCGATGTTTGTATAGAAAAGGGGGTACCCTTGGAATTGACCCGGCACCCCTTTTTGAGAAAGGTAGACTTACCTTAGGTAAAAATATCTCAGTTTTGATTTCAACAGCCTTGCATTGACTTTGCTATGCAAATTGAATATATTTCTTATATCAATGTCGGCCCCTCTGCTTATGCAAGGGCCGACTTTATTTGTTATAATTCACGGTAAATGGAGAAATTTACGAAACCCTACCTGACCGTTGAACAACAAATTGCCAAATTGAAAGATAAGGGAATGGTAATTGATGACATTGCTTTTGCTGAAGAATGTCTTAAAAATATTGGATATTACCGACTCAGTGGGTATTGGTACCCAATGCTCAAGTATAAGGTCGAGCTAAACGCTGATGGGAAAAAAGTGTATACGAAATTAGAGGGATTTCAAGAGAATGTCAGCTTTAGAGATGTCATAAATATTTATTCATATGACAAGAAAATACGAATTTTATTACTGAATGTTCTTGAAAGCATTGAAGCAATCGTGAAAACGGATTTTGCATTAGAACTTGGACAGCATGACCGATGGGCTTACCGCGAACCAAAATACTTTAATACGAAATTTGTAAGTGGAGAAACTTCTCAGTTTACAAAGTTTATTGAGAATTTTGATAATAAGACAGTCGTTCACTCGAAGGCAGATTTTGTAAAACATTTTAAGAATAAGTATTCTGACCCACTACCGATTTGGGCGGCAATTGAATTGTGGGATTTTGGAACATTGGCGACCCTTTTGTCTGCACTAAAAACACAATATCAAATGAACATCGCCAAAAGGTATAACTTATCAAAACCTGACTTGCTAACGTCGGGAGTATCATCTTTAGCTCATATTCGTAACGTCTGTGCACATCATTCACGTCTCTGGAACAAACCTCCTGTGTTTCAGCCTCGTATTCCTGCCGATATAGATTTGTTGTCACATTTGCGCGAAGATAGATTCTCACAACAAAGGCTTTATTCTGCAATTGCAGTAGCTAGGTACATGCAATTAAAAACAAACCCAAATTCCACATGGGTAGAAAAATTAATTGAACTGAATTCAACTTTTCCTGAAAGTAAGGGTATAAGCTTTAAATATACTGGTTTTCCTGGAAATTGGACTGACTTAGATTTGTGGAAATAAGTATACAAAATATTAAATTTAACTAGCTTTAAAGACGCATTTAAAGTGTTACAATAAGACCATGAAAAAGTGGTTTAGACGGAATGGTATTGAATTTGTACTCGGCATTGGATTGTCGCTATTTTTTATTAATCACCTTACGGACCAAACAGATGATTTATACATTTTTTCTATTCCGTTAGTAGTCTTCGGGTTGATGAAGTTGTATCAAAGACATTTTGATGCTCGATACTATTTCGGGGAGTCACTTTTTGCATACGATACAGGAGAGGGTGACGATGACGATTTATACAATGATGCAGAAGAAGCTGTGAGAGAAGCTGGTAAAGCATCCACTTCATATTTACAGAGAAAATTGCGAATAGGATATTCTCGCTCGGCTCGTTTGATTGATATGTTGGAAGAGAATGGAGTTATTGGACCAGCTTTTGGCTCAACACCTCGTGAAGTTTTAAAAAAGAAGGATTCAGAATAATTATTAAAATATTATGCCAACTAAAAAGATACCTAAGACACAGAAGATGGATGGACTCAGTGCGGACGTAGGGCAAGAAAAACTCGATGCTTTAAAACAGTTGGTGCCTGAGATTTTTTCTGATGGTAAAATTGATGCAGAAAAGTTGAAACGAGTGGTTGGGGAAAATAATGTTGCTGAGGATGAACGATATCGCTTGGAGTGGGCTGGAAAGAGTGAAGTTTTTGATGAAATTGCAAAGCGTTCCGCTTGTACCCTTACTCTCGATGAAAAGCGTTCGAGTAAGGACTGGGAGAAGTCCAACAATATTTTCATAGAGGGGGAAAATCTTGAAGTGCTCCGCATGCTTCAAAAAGCGTATCACGGTAAAGTAAAGATGATTTATATTGACCCTCCCTACAATACTGGTAAAGATTTTGTATACAACGATAACTTCAGAGTAACTGAAGAGGAGTATTGCGATGATGCTTGTAACGTAGATGAAAACGGTAATATAAAAAAGGCACTAAAGCTTAATTCAAAAGACAATGGCAGATTCCATTCGAATTGGCTTTCAATGATATACCCTCGCTTGTACATGGCTCGCAATCTATTACGAGAAGACGGTGTTATTTTTGTATCAATTGATGACAATGAAATTCATAATCTTCAAATGGTTATGAATGAAGTTTTTGGTGAAGAGAATTTTGTTGGGCGGATAGTATCTATCAATAACCTAAAAGGTCGAAATGATAAGAAAAATCTTTCAACCATTAATGACTATCTTTTAATTTATCAAAAAAGTAGCTCCTTTGAGACTTATGGATTACCACTTTCAGATGAGCAAATAGCTGAATACAAATTCATTGATGAAGTTGGTGAAAAATATAAATTGAGAGATTTAAGAAAAAGAGGTCGACCAGACCGGCGAGAAGATAGACCAAACATGTACTTTCCAATATATTTTAACCAGAAACTGAAGACAGTTTCTTTAAAACGTATTGATAAAGATGACGTTAAAATTACTCCTTTGCGAGGTGATGGAAGTGATGGACGTTGGAGGTGGGGTAAGGAAAAAGTCTCCGCAAACTTAGTAAATTTGCATCCAAAATATAATAAGAAAAAAGATAAGTGGGGTGTTGAACACAGAGTTTACCTATCTTCTGCTACGAACGAAGAAATACCTGGTATGGACGACCTTGACGAAGATGAAGAACTTTCTGAGGAGACCCGCTCAAGAGTTAAGTCAGTCTGGATGGGTGGCGAATTTTCAACTGATGTTGGTCGAAGAGAGATGAAAGACTTGTTTAGTTTAGATATAGGATTCGACTACCCTAAACCGACAGCTTTAATTGAAAGATGCATTCAGCTTTCTGCAAAAAATGACGATATCATCATAGACTTCTTTTCAGGTTCTGGAACTACAGCTCATTCAGTAATGGCACAGAACGCAAATGATGGTGGTAATCGTAAATACATTTGTGTTCAAATGCCAGAAGAGACCCCCGAAGGAGGAGATGCACGAAAAGCAGGATACAAGAAAATATCAGATATCGCCATTGACCGTATCAAAAAGTCAGCAGATAAAATCAGGAAGCAGCATCCAGAATTTATAGGAGACTTAGGTGTACGAGTGTATAAAGAAACTGATTCTAACTTCCCACAGTGGCATGCACGAGCATTTGAAAGTGACGAGGCACTAAAACAAGCGATGATTGATTATGGTAAGGCTTCAGTTGCAGGTAGTGCATACGACAGAGCTACTGAAGTACTCCTAAAACTTGGATATCCACTCACGACTCCGTTAGAAGAAAAGAAAGGCTATCTCACTACCCCAGATGGTATTGCTCTGGTACTGGACTCAGCGATGACTATTGATGGATTAAAGAAGGTGCTCAGTGAGTCACCAAAAACAATAGTGGTGCTCGAAAAATTGTTTAAGAAAGATGAAGATAAAATAAACTTTGGCTTGAGATGTAAGGAGTCTGGGGTAATTTTCCAAACTATTTAACCTATGAAGCTTCAGTTTGATGCCAGTCAGCAATATCAATTGGATGCCGTCGAATCAGTCGTGGACCTTTTTGATGGACAACAAACCACTTCGAGTGCTGGGTTGTTTGGTGTCTCTGGTCTTGGTCTTTTTCAAAATGAACAAGGCGTGGGTAACCTTCTCCAAATAGATGAGACGACCATCTTAAAAAACTTACGGATGGTGCAAGAGCGAAACATGCTTTCACTCCAGGAAGAATTTGAAGGTTGCAACTTTACCGTAGAGATGGAGACAGGGACTGGAAAAACGTATGTGTACCTGCGTAGTATTTTTGAACTCCATAAGCGTTACGGTTTCGCAAAGTTTATTATTGTGGTACCTGGAAAAGCTATTCGTGAAGGAGTGTTTAAGTCGCTTGAAATAACTCGTGACCATCTTCGTTCGCTTTACGGTAATCCAGCTTATAACTTTTTCTCATACAACAGTAAACGTCCTAGCGACCTACGTTCTTTTGCTACGTCAAACAACTTAAGTGTAATGCTTATAAATATTGAAGCATTTAAGACTGACGATAACTTGATTAATAAAGCCAGTGATTCAATTGGTGGAGTACCTATTGAACTCGTGCAAAAGACAAACCCCATTGTCATCATTGATGAGCCTCAGAACATGGAAAGTGAAAAGGCACGTAACGCTATCGATTCACTTAATCCGCTTTGTACGTTCCGTTATTCAGCAACACACCGAAACTTATATAATCAGATATATCGACTCACTCCCGTTGATGCGTATGACCAAGGACTTGTGAAGCGTATTGAGGTAGCTTCAGTCCGAGAAGACGGGTCTCAGAATGATGCCTACATAAAGGTGAAGGATGTGAAAGCCGTGAAGACTTCAGTGAAAGCAACACTTGAGATTGAATCACGAACGAGCACTGGAGTAATCAAAAAGAAAAGTGTGACCGCTTCCTTACACTTCAGTCGCCCCACAGCACCTTGTGACCTACATGAAGAATCTGGTGGACTTCCAGCCTACGAGGGGTTCGTTGTGACTGAAATTGACGCAGGTTCGAAAGAGGTAACGTTCCAGAATGGGGTTACTGTAACCGCGGGTAGTGGTATTGGTGAACTCGATGATGATATTATGCGACAGCAAATAGTCGAAACCGTACGCGAGCATCTCGACAAGATGCTGAAGTTTAAGAACCAAAATAGAGACATAAAAGTACTCTCGCTCTTCTTTATTGATAGAGTCGCCAATTATCGCAACCATTCAAATAATACTGGTGGTAAGTTTGCGGTTTGGTTTGAAGAGATTTATTCAGAGCTAAAAGAGAGTGCCAGATATAAATCCCTAAAACTTCCCGATGTGCTCAAGGTACATGATGGATACTTCTCCAAAGATAAACAAGGTCTAGTCCGTGATACAAAAGGAGACACTCAAGATGACCGTTCAACTTACGAGCTTATTATGAAAGATAAGGAGCGACTACTTTCTCCTGAAGAGCCATTGCAATTCATCTTTTCTCACTCTGCACTCAGAGAGGGTTGGGATAGTCCGAATGTTTTTCAAATTTGTACCCTAAACGAAAGTGAATCGTATGTAAAAAAGCGACAAGAAATTGGTCGTGGACTTCGCTTGCCAGTAGACGCAGAAGGACAAAGAATCTTTGACCGTTCTGTAAACGTGCTTACTGTTGTGGCGAATGAAAGTTACGAGACTTTCGCAAAGAGCCTACAAGAAGAAATCGAAACGGAAACGGGCGTTTCATTTGGTGCTGGACGTATTGCTAATAAGCGTGACCGAATTAAGGTTTCTCTGAAGAAAAAGTGGGATATTGATAAGAACTTTTTGGCATTATGGGACCGTATTAAACAGAAGACACGGTATGCCGTTGAACTTGATGAAGCCAAGTTTCTTACTACTGCCACAAAAGCACTGGTTGCAATTCCTTCACAGGCTCCACAAATACGGACTGACATCGCCACACTATCGTTTGATGCTGAGAAAGGTATTTTGACCTCAGCTCGAACTGTGCGTGCTGGTAAACAGTTTTTTCAGTCGCTTCCAGTACCCGATATTACTCAGTACATTTCAAACCATACTGGACTAAGACAACAGACTATCTTGAAGGTGCTAGTGAAGGCTGAGGCGTGGGAAAAGATACGTTCAAACCCTCAGTACATGATGGATAAGGCAGTCGAAGAAATAAAGCGTGCCATGAAGCTGATGATTGTCGATGGAGTGAAGTATGAAAAAGTTTCTGATAGCGAGTACGAGATGCAGATATTTAAAGACGCTGAAATTGAATCGTATGTATCAAACTTACGAATAGTAAGTAATACTGAGAAAACACTTTACGACCATGTGGCTTTTGACTCAGATGTTGAAAACTCTTTTGCGTCCGAACTAGAAGCTCGTGATGAAGTGGAATTCTATATAAAGCTACCGCCACAGTTTAAAATTGAAACTCCGCTTGGTACATACAACCCAGACTGGGCTATTGTATTTTATAACGATAAGCGTCTGTACCTTGTTGCTGAGACGAAAGGCACGAATCGTTTGGATGAACTTTCACTCACTGAGCAGTTGAAAATAAAGATGGGAGAGAAACACTTTATGGCAGTCGGTAAAGCTCAGTTTGTTGCACCGATAAAAGACCTTGAAGCACTGACAAAAAAGCTGTAGTTGCGTGTTCTGTGTGGACGTGAGAAGAAATGGGGTCAGCCACCATTTTCTTAAAAAATAATAAGAGGTGTTTTTATTTTTGATGTTTCTGCAGAATTGGGGTCAGCCACCATTTTCTTAGAACTCGAGTGTATAAAGAGTCAAAATGAACGTGTGACTTGTTGCAATCTAGTAGTAGGTATGGTGGCAGATAATATTTTAATGCTACTAAGCATAAGATAATCCATGTACTTTTTATTCACATAACATAAATTATGTGATATAGTTTAAGCATCGTTGTTTAACTTAACTATAGGAAACTTATGAAAATAATATTAGCACTTCTTTTAATAGTTGCATTTATCTCACCTGCACAGGCCTTTGCTCAAAATAGTGACGGATATAATAATTCAAATCCTGGTATCTTTGTTACTGCAGTAAACTCTAATAGAGTTGATTTAGTTCAATCAAACGTATCTGAAAATGCAACACTGTATCTCGAAACAGCTAACTCTAATTTAAAAAATCATAAATTAGGGAAGCTAAAAATGGGAAAAGAAACACAGTCATTTAAATTGCCTGATTCAACACGTGCTTTGGGTGGTATGTATGTGATTGTCGCTCGGGATGATATGGGTAGTTTTTTGGCACAATCACAATTTATTCAAGTTGGTGGTTTTGCAAAAGATGCCCCTGACTGTAATATTCTATCTACTAAAGTTAAAGTAGCACCAGCTGAAAAATTCACCATCAGCTGGAAAAGTCCAAAAGCAAAATCTGTTTATAAAAACGTTGGCTTTAGTGATGAACCTCAGCGGTCATTAAGAAAAAATTCGAAAATGACACTTAACTCTTCTATTCCTGGAATCCGACAATATACCTTAGTATTCGGATCTGACTCAGGAAGTCAGTCCGCGTGTACAGTATTCATTGAAGTTGTATCAGATAGTGATCAATCCACTAAAGGCGATCTGACTATCGATGTATTACCTTTAGATACAAAATCTTTGAGACCATTATTAACAGGCACAGCACCTGGAGCAAAATCTGTAAGGGTAAGTGTGACTTCACCAGATGAAAAAGTAGATGGATTTATGTGGATAAGCAAGTCTGTAAAAGTAAATAATGATAAATGGAGTGTCAGAGTTGCCAAATTACCAAGACGTAATGCAGAATATGTAGTAGAAGTATATATTTACGATAATGGTCAGTATGGGTCTAGTGAGCGAGCGACATTAGCTGTCCAATAATCATCTTAATACTTGAGTGCATAGAAATCACCAGACTTGAATGTCTGGTGATTTCTATGCTCGCTCCAGTTGGTGAAGAGTCCTAAAAAGAAATGGGGTCAGCCACCATTTTCTTAAAAAATAATAAGAGGTGTTTTTATTTTTGATGTTTCTGCAGGAATTTCGGTCATTACATGACCAGTACACCTTGCGGATATTTTTGTTCGCTTTGCTCCAATAATATCTCGCAAGGTTTTCGAGTCCTAACGAACAGTCTTCCTACTGAAGCTGTTCAGGTTGTAGAGTAATTTTCGTAAACTCAAATTACTGACAACCTCTTGCGAAGCTCCATGCATTCGCTTCTCACCCAGCATGTTCTCTCGGGAGCTTGTAACAGAAAATCGCCCTCACAAATGAGGGCGATTTTCTTAACAAGCTCCGTTTGGTGAAGGAAGTTCGAACCTGTTTGGTATAGTTTAGTGTGTCGAACTAAAGGAGGTTCGAAACTTCAATTCATTTGAACATTAATCATGGTTGGCCTAGATTTACCCAACCAGAGCCAGTAATATCCCAATAATCACCATTTTTATCAATAAAAGAGTAATATTCCCAAGCAACTATATCAGATACAGGAACAGGTAATATGTTTTGATTCCCTACAAGTTTCTTCCAGATTCCACCTCCTTGTTGCCAGACTGTTCCGTCTGTTTTAAGAACATAAGTTCCATTTGTAACACTCGTCAGGAATGCTATATTTCCAGCACCATGCGTTGCAGAATCACCAGAATCTCCTTTGTCACCTTTTTCTCCTTGTTCGCCCTGTATACCCTGCAATCCTTGTTCACCTTGTGGGCCGGGAAGTAGTTGAATATTGGTAATCTGGTTCTGCAAGTTTGTTATTGCACTCCATACATCTGCAAAGGGTACCCCGTTTTCACTTTTTGCGAGAGCTGTTCCTGAAACAAGAACCAAAGCAAGAACAGACAATACGATATATTTTTTCATATTCATTTACATTAAGCTAATTTATGTAAACTCTACTCCTATCTCAGATTTTCACAACCAACCATCATGATGTTAGGTGTGTCGAACTCCATTTTGTCCTCACGAAAATAACCCCACCAATTTGGGTTATTTCCATGTGTGCGCCGAACTTGAGATGGTTCGACATTTATGTTTCGTTCAAGCTACTTCGTAACTATTTGTAATGGCCACTCAAGTGGTTCAGTGAAAGGTAAAGATACGGGAATAATGTCAACTGACTTGGTGATTGTGCGACCGAAGTTCTGACAAGGCCCTTGCAGACTTGCTTTGTCAGATTTACTCGTTCTTGTGTACGGGGTGGTAGATAAGTCAGCTTTGTACAACTGATCACCAGATTCATAGGCCCCCTCGAACACAGTGTTTTGGAATGATGGTGATAATTGAATAAATGGCGTACCTCCACAATTTATTTGAGGATAGTAAAAAGTAGCTATCGGCAGATTTAATTTAATCATATAGTCTGGACTTGAGTGGAATTCCATAAGACGACCTATGTCAGGGATATAGGCACTGTAATTGTCTCCTGAAGAAAGGGAAGTGAAGATTCCTAGTTCTTGCCCATTGCCATCTTCGAGAACAAGACTTGATCCATCATCACCATCTTCCCCATGCTCACCCTTATCTCCCTGTGGACCGACTGGTCCTTGTTCTCCAGCCAAACCCGTTGCTCCAATTGGCCCTTGTTCACCCTGGGGACCTTGAGGTCCCATTGGTCCATGCTCACCTTGTTCACCTTGTGGGCCGGGAAGCAACTCGATATTATTGATTTGCTCTTGTAGACCCGCGATAGCATTCCACAGATCATTAAATGGAACCCCGTTTTCACTTTTAGCTAGTGCTGTTCCTGAAACAAGAACCAAAGCAAGAACAGATAACACGATATATTTCTTCATATACATTTACATTAGACCAATATCCTTAGACTCTACTCTTATCTTTGATTCTTGCAACTTAGACAAATAAGAGTAGATTGCAGGTATGGAATCAGAGCCGAAAAAGACAAATTGGTGGGGAATTGGAGGGATTATAGGCCTTGGGCTTGTTATTGCCTCAGGATTCGCTTCAGAGCCTACTACAGCCCCAGTTAATAAGACCACTACGCCGTCTGTAGTTGAGACTAAGGTTGTAAAGCCAGTAGATACTAGTGCTTTTCAACAGAGGACGATTACTAACACAAACAAAATACCAACAACGGTCGATACATCTGATGGTCTTTCGAATGATAACTACTACACAAATGTAGATGGAAATGCGGTTCATGCACCTGCGTATTCATTGGATGGGGATGTTCCTGCTGGAGCAAGCGCACGGTGCAACGATGGAACTTATAGCTTCAGTCAAAATAGACGAGGAACATGCTCTAGGCATGGAGGGGTTGCCGAATGGTTATAATCATTATTTAATTATCATATGGAAAACACTCCTCAGAATACTACAAAAAATAATTTAGATATAAAGAAGGTTACGAGCATTGCTGTGGTGGTTGTGGTTTTCATCGGTGCTTTTATTTATTATATCGATCTACAAACTGCAGAGAAAAATATTCAGCAAACATCACATCCTAAGGATTCATTAGCAGAGGATGAAGCTCAGGCCAGTGATGATTATGGCAATGTTCCGAAAGAAGAAATTGTTTCTGTTACGAAAGAAATTCTTGGCATCCTGCATAAACTGTATTACATCAGTATTGATAATAGCCCGACAGATTATGAGACTGACTCGGCTCTTATCTTGGGTTGGACTACAGAGTCAATGAAGGATAAGAATGATCTGGTTAAGTTGATTAATCGTACAGAACCTCTTGTAAAGAATAAAAATAAGGTGGTTGCAACCACTGCAATGGCACTCTCAACTGGAATGATGCAGCTTGTAAATTCTAATGATGCATTGGTCACCTACTTCAGGAAGGTTGATCCAAGCAATACAGATATTGCAGAATTTCAATACCAGGTAGCGTTGTTTTCATCAACTAATAAAGATGCATTTAACACTATTATAGAAGGAACTTCTTTGTTCCCATTCATTTGGTTTGATATGCAAGGTGACGATGATAAAACAAATGATATTTTAATTTCAGAAGCGGAAAAAAAAGAGATACTTGATGAGATAGACAGACTATTTGAAGATGTTTTTATTGAGGACGAAAAAAATCACGATCTCACGGGGAATACCAATGCTGTAGTTTTTATAGTCAAAAATTATCGAGACTTTCTTACGGGAGAAGAAAAATAATACTTGCGTAATTTTAGTATCGTATTCGAGACTGCTTATTGTCCCTAACCCATAAAACCACAAATACAGTCACGTACTATGCTTAGCGATTGCATAAGGGTTGAAATCCATTCTATTAGGTATACGATAACCCTATAAATGTAAATGAAAAAAAACAAGACAACGGAAATAAAAAGAATAACAAATATTCTTTATAATTTAGTATCAAGTGTTTCTTTCAAGAATGATATTCAGAAAATTCGCTATAAGTTCGGGATATCACAAAATGGTCTAGAACGAATAGATCTACCATTGTTGGATTATGCCATAAGTACTAAATATAGTTTTTACAAGAAGTTTAAGGTACTTTCTGATTCTGAAAGATTTGATATTAGTAGGCAGATAGACACTGAAGTAATGGAACTCTGTGATAAGTATGGATTCCATCATTTTAATTTTATTTTTTGTATTTCACCATTTGTTTTCCTCAACAACATAACAAAAACTGAATTTAGCGCATATATTACCCAGTTATACAATGAGTTTGGTTCATTAAGTATAGAATCATGCAGTCTATGCCTAGCTGCGGATTTTATTTCAGATTCTGAGTCATACAGAGAAGATTATTCATATAGAGATTCCTATTTAAAACAAAATCATTATCCTCAAGATTTAATAGATGAATACGAAGAAAGCTATTTATTGGCTAGAAAAAATTTTCAAGGTGAGGTAAAGAATTTCCCGATACTATTACAGATAAGTTCAAATGCTTCAATAAATCAGATTATTTCTTATATAAGGGGGCATAAGTCGGAAATAAAAGAATTGCAGTTAAAAAATCAACCAAAGAATCGTAATTATAGTACACGAACACGTATTACTCATGAGAAGTATAAGTTTATTTATGATAATAGAGGTATCAAGCCTCGAAGTAGCTTAGCCCAACTTGTGAACGGGAGATATTATACAAACCACGATGCGATTTACATAAGGAATATCCTTTCAAAAATGAACCATAATAAAATGTAACCACTAACTAATAGTAGTTTTTGTTACGACAGGAATATCTAGAAAGAGTTAGTGTATAGGCACTAACTTTTTCATATGAATTTCAATGAATATAGAACAAGCGATTTGAGCGAGGCAGTAGTTCTAAAATACTACGGCCACAAGCTTGAGTGTGTAGATAAAACACAATATAGAGCACAGTTTTGCTTTGAGAGACGTGAGGATACTGACGACATACTAAGAAGCTATCGAGAAAGGGTACTACAGGTCGAACCCTATGCATTTTCGCTGTGTCAGCGTGAGCTGAAGGACCGCTTATATAACGGATAGTATGCAACTTCAGGACTGCCACATTGATGATTTCATTGCTTTGTACCAGAAACACTATGGTGTGGCCTTGGAGCGTGCTGAGGCGCTTGAGAAGGGGCTAAAACTCTGCAGATTAGTAGAGTTGGTAGCTTTTGAACCTAAAACTGAAAATGAATATGGAAGAACTAAAGCTCAGTAATTATGTCGTGACTCCTCGCTATATAGCGAGTGATTATCGTAATGGAAAGTTGACACTTCCAGAACGAAATCTGTTTTTGTGGTTGCGTGTATGCGGTAGTCCGTATGGAATAGCTATTGTTGAGATGGAAGGTCTTGCAAAAGAGACTTTTAATAATCCAGTAGATAAAAGTTATATAAATAAGCTATTGCTGTCATTGAAGAGTAAGAGGTACATCTGGTATTCAGACCGTAAAGGACGCAGAGGTTCGTTTGATGTCCATATGGGTGATTGGATCTTACCCAATAAGAGTATTAAGACGCTAGATTCATATTTTGGAGATGCTGTTGTCAGAAGTGGTGAGTATACAGAGTCAGTTACTCGAACAGAAGTTGATGAAGAACTCGCGTCATTCAGTCAGAAGTTTACTGAACAAAATACTGTTACAAAATCTAGCTCAAATATACAATCCATTAAAGAGTTACTCAGAGGTTACGATAACGATACTGAAAAAGAAAAAGAAAACGATAATGAATCGAGCAGATCGCTTTCTTTTAAGAAAAGGGATTTTAGTGTTGATGGGTTTATTCCACTCTCTCATGAAGAAGAGCGTTGTCTGAATCTCGCCACTAAGCTTGGAGATGAAGGGGTTGGATTTTATTATGGAATATACAAACAACACGGACTCGGTCCACTTGACCGTGCGTGGAAAGAATTTAAAAATGCTGATGGTTTTGGTAAAGATCATCCACCAGCTTTCTTTAATGCCTTGGTGCAACAACAGCTTTAATCTCTATTGATTTAGGTTGATAACAGCGATATGTCACGTAACACAACAACAGACACAAGGAACTTCAGTATCTTCTTCTTGAAGAAATCTAAAAAGCTAGAGACCGACTCTTATTCATGGAATAATAATATTATTTGGTCTCGACATGAAGAAGAAACAGCACGTATTGGTTACAATATTTCAACATCATCTGAGAGTCCCTATATTGAGCTTAATTATAAAAGTAAATCCTATAGTGAAGAAGAATGGACTCCAATCAATTACAAAGTACCCCTTGAGTCTGTGAAGTGCAATTTTGGTGGAATAAGATGGTTTTTCAGGTGTCCTCTTTATCGAAGTGGTCAGTATTGTGGGAGGAGGGTTGCCGTGCTGTATTCTGTGGGAAATTATTTTGGATGTCGACATTGTGCGGATTTAACGTACGAAACATGTAACGAAGGGAAGCGATTTCGAGGTTTCCCGTTTGGAGTTCTAACAAAGGGTATGAAAGCGGATGAGTTGTATGAAAAGATTAGTCGTACCTACTATGCTGGCAAGCCAACAAAGAAATATAGACGTTATCTAAAATTGGCAGGTCAGATTAATAGAATTGACGCACTTGGGGCACTCGAAGATCTGCTTAAAGGAGGTAAAATATGAGTAGTCTATGAAAACAGACATTCCAACAAAATACTTTCTTTACGCACGAAAATCCTCGGAAAGTGAGGACCGGCAAATGGCGTCCATCGAGTCTCAGATTGATGAATTGAAAAGGATCGCAACGGACTTAAAACTAAACGTTATAGAGGTACTTACAGAATCAAAAACAGCAAAAGGGCCGGGAAGAGTAGTTTTTAATGAAATGCTTGCACGTATCAACTCTGGTGAGGCGAACGGTATCCTTTGCTGGAAATTAAACAGATTGGCTCGAAATCCAATAGATGGTGGTTCGATAAGCTGGATGCTTCAACAGGGCAAAATTGCACATATTCAAACTGTAGGGCGTGATTACAAGTCGGATGATAACGTGCTCATGATGCAGGTTGAGTTTGGTATGGCGAATCAGTTTATACGTGATTTAAGCACTGATACTAAGAGGGGTCTTAAAAGTAAGGCTGAGCGTGGTTGGTATCCTACTCGGGCTTCAATTGGGTACATGCCTAACCCATACAAATATAAAGGTGATAAAGAAATCATTAAAGATCCTGAGCGTTTTGATCTCGTGAGAAAAATGTTTGATCTAATGCTTACAGGTGCCTATACACCACCACAGGTACGAGATATTGCAGTAAAAGAGTGGGGTCTCAAGAATAGGCAAGGGAAGTCAATTTCAAGAAGTAATGTATATAGAATTTTCTCAGACCCATTTTTCTATGGAGAATTTGAGTATCCTTCGAGAAGTGGAAATTGGTATACGGGACAACATGAACCAATGATTACACGCGATGAGTTTGAGCGAATCCAAAGATTGCTTGGAAATAAACACAGTACTCGTCCGAAAGAATACGATTTTGCCTTTCGAGGAAAAATTAAGTGTGGTGAGTGTGGAGCTTTTGTAACTGCTGAACACAAGACGAAGAGACAAAAGAACGGTGTTGTCAGAAATTATATTTATTACCATTGTACAAAAAGAAAAGACCTAGATTGTTCACAGAAATCTATTGAGGAGAAGGTTCTGGAGGAACAAATAACTGCTGAATTAAAATCGATTGAAATCCCACAAGAGTTTTACACATGGGCTATGAATGTACTCAAAGAGCAGAATGAGGTTGAAATACGCTCACGCAAAAAGATCACCTTTAATCAGCGTTTCAAATATGATGAGATAGTTCATAAGCTCGATAATCTTATTGATCTTAGGGCATCAGGTGAAATAGGAGCTGAAGACTTTACAAGGCGTAAGGAAAGCTTACTGCAAGAGAAGGAAGCTATGGAGGGATTACTTCGTGATGCAGAGATGAGAACGAATGAGTGGCTGAATACTGCAGACCGATACTTCAAATTTGCAGAGAATGTGCAAGTACGTTTTCAGGAAGGAGACATAAGAGTTAAAAAAGAAATTTTAGCCATGCTCGGTTCGAACCTCATCTTAAAAGATCAAAAGTTCAGTGTTTGCTTGCCAGAACCATTAGTGACCATTAAAAAGGCTTCAAATGTGGTTTCTAAGATTCACGCTCGGTTCGAACCTCAAAAAACCCTTGATAAACAAGAGTTTTTTGACCAAAAGTACGTTTCAAGTTCTGTATTGCTCCGCGAGTAGGACTCGAACCTACGACCAACTCGTTAACAGCGAGCCGCTCTACCAGCTGAGCTATCGCGGAATGATGCTCAACATGCTCGTTCATGAGCATGTGCATTGTACTGGAAAATTGAGCCAAAGCAAATGGGTGTATGGTAAAATATACATATGCGACATGCGTTTACATTGCTTGGAATTATGACACTGGTGGTGTCTGTGGGTGCGTTTATTGCATTTAGAAATACTGTTGATGCACCATCAAATTTATCAATTAATACAAAGACACCTATGTCACTGACTCTTATGGCACCTGCATTTGCCGATGGAGAATCTATACCAATAAAATATACTTGTGATGCAGAAAATGTCAGTCCTGAACTTCATATTGGAAATGTACCCGAAGGGACTCAGTCACTCATGCTAGTCATGGACGATCCAGATATTCCCGAGTCGATCAAAAAGGAGCGTGGAGTAGAGACAATTGATCATTGGGTGTTGTATAACATTCCTCCAAATGCAGGTGTGCTTCCAGAGGGGGTTGCGTTAGGCAAAGAGGGAGTGAATTCTCGTGGAGTGACAGGATACATGGGCCCATGTCCTCCTGATAGAGAGCATCGGTATTTTTTCCGTCTTTATGCACTCTCTGAGACAATGAATTTCTTGAAGCCACCAATGCTTCATGAGGTTGAAGCGGAGGCACAAAAAGTATTGATTGAAACCACCACACTCATGGGTCGTTATGAACGGAATGTTAAGACGCAATAATATATTTGTATGATTACCGTATACGTAAAAACAGGATGTCAATTTTGCGCGCGTGTCATTGCAGTGCTTGATGCATACGGAATTAACTATGCACTGAAGAATGTTGCCGATGCGGGAGTTGCTGATGAACTTATTAGTCTTGGAGGAAAGAAGCAGGAGCCATTCCTTGTTGATGGACATACAATGCTGTATGAATCACGAACTATTATTGATTATATTGAGCATACTTATGCTTCAGATGTAGGAGAAAAACCGAAACCAAAAATTCATTTTGCGAAGGGAACTGAAGTGTGTAAACTCTAATAGTATGTATGTGCATGTGCAAGTTGTCACAGGATCACGAAGAGAGCGTGTGACGAAAGCGTCAGAAACAAAGTTCCATATAGAGGTGCGAGAACCACGTGAGAGAAATTTAGCGAATAAACGTATTCGAGAAATCTTGGCTCAAGAATTTGGTGTAACTCTCCCACAGGTGCTGATGCTGACAGGACATCGCTCTTCATCTAAAATGTATAGTGTAGAATTACAGTAGGTACAGACGGAGGATATAAGTTTAAATTTGACATATATGATATTCCCTCACATACGAACAAAGGCTTCAAACATAAGTATGACTCCGCAACTTGAGGAGTTACTCGCACAAAAGTTTGAATTACTTGGAAAACTGATTAATGAAAAAGATACGGTGCAGTGTGAAATAGAATTGAAAAAGTTACCAGAACATCATTCGGGAAAAATTTATAGAATAGAAGCAAATTTACACTGTGGGGGGAAATTATTTCGTGCTGAGGCAACTGAAGAAACCATTGAGCAGGCGATTGATTCAGTGCGTAATGAACTGAAACACGAATTAAATCATGCGCACGGTAAACGACAGAGTCTCTTCAAACGCGGTCGTCAGGCTATTAAAAATATGATTCGATTTGGGAAGTAGGAGTAGATATCGTGTTGTAAATAATCACCCCTGAGACATCCCAGATGTCTCAGGGGTGATTCATATTATACTGAACATATGTTCAGTATAATATGAGGTGACTAGGTGAGGTTTTTCATAAATGTATGAAAATCTGTTTCCCGTTTACCCTCCGGAATTATTTTTGTAATATGGAGTATTCCATTCTTGTATTCTGCATCCACAATTTTAATACGAATTTGAATACCATTTTTTTCATGAAAAAAGTATGTTCCTGGCCATGAGTCAAACGCACGTATTTTAAGAAAGTTTCTGTAATGATCGTCTTTTAAATTGATCAAACCCATTTCTTTTGTAATTTTTTTAGAATAGGTAGCGTTTGCATGGTCTTGTTCTTTTGGAGTTATTTCACCAGCAATCCACGGTGTGAGTGTTTGCAATAGGAGTTTCCCGCCAGTATGTGCAAGAAGTGAATCGAGGGCTGTTCCGCGGAGTGGCCACTCGGCATCAGGAATATGTACGACTTCTTGTGCAAGAATTGGTCCTTCGTCCATTCCTGCTGTAAGTATCATGATAGAAATTCCTGTCGGATTTATGTCTTCAAGAATTGCTGAGCGAATTGGACTTGCTCCACGGAGTTTTGGCAAAAGGGAAGGGTGTACGTTGAGTGTTTTGTATTTTGGTATATTGAGAATTTTCTCTGGAATTATTTTTCCGTACGCTGCAACAATAAAAAGTTCACAGCCCGAGGATTGTAACGCGGTTACAATCTCTACATCATTGAGTGTTGCTGGTTTAAGAAGTGGAATATTGTGTGCTTCAGCCCATAACGCAACGGGAGATGGAGTGAGTACCAGTTTTCTCCCCTGTGGAGCATCAGGATTTGTAATAACGAGTGTGGGGAGAATGCCTCCTTCTTTTAATACTTCAAGAACCCAAACTGCAAGAGCAGGCGTTCCAAAAAATGCTATTTTTGGAAAATCTTTTTTATTCATCACTCGCTTCGCTTAATTTCTTCGCCTGTATATCATCTTTGTTCCATATACGTTCTGCTCTCTCAATAAATAAAATGCCATCAAGGTGGTCAACTTCATGCTGAAAAATTTGTGCAAGTAGTCCACTCGCACCACGTTCGTACACATTTCCGTGTTCGTCTAATGCACGAATGGTGGCGTGGGTTGCGCGTTGTACTGCACCGTATTCGTCTCCGACTGAAAGGCACCCTTCGCCGACAACATGTTTTTGTTTTGATAGTTTTACAATTTTTGGATTAATCGCTACAAGGTCAGGAAGTAAATCTTTCTCTTTCTTATGCGTACTTGTATTATGTACAATAAATATACGAAGCGGGAGTCCAATTTGTGGTGCTGCAATTGCAACACCATTAAATCCATCGACGTTATAGGTATCGAGTGCAGTACGCATATCCTTCAGAATTTTCTGTACTTTTGGTGTGTGTATTGTTTCTACAGGTACCTCAACAGCAATTTCATGAAGGGCTGGATGATTTTGTTTTACAAGCTTTGCCATGTGTCTATAATAATGACGTTTCGTTACGTATATAGCAAGGTGATGATATACGAGAGCAAGGCACTCGAAATGATGCTCTGGGAAGAGTTCATTCCGACGGCTAAGATTCTCTAATTCCTTACAGGAACTGTCAACTTATTGGATTTTTACAACAAAAATCTCAATAAGTCTTGCGAAGTTCTAAGTATTCACTTCTCACACTACGCTCATAACAGAACCTAAGCACTATAGCGCAAAATATACTAAAAAACACTAATTAATGATCTACTCAGGCAAATTTATACAATAGGACTTGCCTAAACGGATACAGTTCGAGGCGAACAAGCAAAATAATAGGAGGCGTATACATAATACGATGAGTATTATTTTGAGCAGTTCAACAAAGAAATGTGCCGTTTAGGCAAGTCCTACACTATCTTATCTGGATTGATGACAATGCGTACCGATGGATCGATTTGTGTGAGCAATGATACAAGTGTGTTGTCTGGCCATGCATTTTTAGGCATACGGATAAGTCCATACATAATAGGTGCCGTACTTGGCGCGGTGGGATTTTGATAGACTGCAAGTGGAAAATCTTTGAGTAACTTTGCTATATCTGATTCAATCTTTTTCACTACTTCAGGTGTTCCTTGCCATGTCAGATGGATGAAAGTGACATATGGGGGATATTGAAAAGTTTTTCTTAGTTCAAGTTCTTCAGTGTAGAAGTGTTCAACGGTACCAAGTTTTGCGTAGGTGAGTACACTTGTTTCAGGTGTACGTGTTTGCACGAGTACTCTTCCTGTGGTCACTTCTCTGAGTGAAAGGAGCAGTGCGAGATTTTCTTCTTCAAGTCTCCATGTAGGAGTAGCGAGCAGTGCGTCCATATTGACAATGATAGACAAATCAATATTTTCGGTAAGGTAGGGAACAGCCATTTGTGTGCCGAGTAGGATTGCGCCTTTTGTCTTATAAAAAGTATCGCGAAGGAACGAAGCTTTCTTGTACGTTTTTGCGGTGATGTGGTCAAAGAGTGTTGTCGGAATATTTGGAAATAGTTTATGGAGTTCATCATAGATGTGCTGGATGCCAATCCCGCGTTCTTTTAGTCGCCATGAACCGCACTCGGTACAGGTGTCAAATGCACGAATCCTTTCACCAGAAGTACTGCACACAAACCACCGTTCCTCGATACCATTTCTTTGTGTTCGTATGAGAGAATACGGAGCGCCACTTTCTTTTGATCGAAAAATAAAACCACAATCCATACAAGCAACGAGTGGTGCCAAGCCTCTGCGTGCAGCAAAGAGAAATATACGACCTTTCTTTTTTTGGACATCTTTAATTGCTTCGATAACCTCTGCAGAAAAAAGTTGAAATGAAATGGTGCTATCTTCGCGTTTCTTCATTTCTATTACTTCTAATTTGCTGGGAAATTCTATCCGTTTTGGCGTTTCTCCAAATGTCTGGTAGACGTCCTGTCGACGTAATTCCTCTTCTTCGGCGCGCAGAAGAATGTCCCCATATATAATTTTTCGTCCTGTGTGCTGTGCATGAATTTTAAGCACATCACGATAATCAAGATATGGGCGAGTGAGTTCTTTGTAAAAAGGTGAGCGCGCATGTTCAACAATTACGAGGGTTATGTCGTGTCGTTCAAGTACTGCATGCGATGGTGTTGCGATGATAAGTTTTGTTTTGCTGTAGTCCTCAAGAAGTGCATATGCCTTTTTAATTTCTGAAGTTGTTGTTGATGTAGTGAGCATCACAATGCGATCGGTAATGCCTTGTGCCAAAGCTTCTTTTACTTCATGTGCATTGATGGATGACGGTACCACCAGAAGCACCGAACCACTATGTGCAAACGTTTCTCGTACAAGTGAGCGGTATGCACGATAGCGTTCACTTTTCCGTGCTTGTAATATTTGTGGTGCGTGTAATGTCGTTGTGGGAATGTGATGTGTATGTGGAAGTGGAACATCACCATTTTTAATTTCAGGGGGGAGTAAGTTGTATAAAATCATACCGAGTGGTGACGCGTAGTATTGTGAGAGTTCGGATACAGTACGAAGGTACGCCTGACCGAGTACGTTCATGTGCGTTTGTGGTGGTAGTTTTCTGAGGGAAAATGTCGCTGCACGAAGTGCAGTTTTTGCCGTACTTACTTCTTTAGATTCGGTGACGAGTCCGAGCGTCATGCTATTTCTAATAGGAATATGCACCATCGTTCCTTCACTATAAGGATGGCTTGAAAAATAGGAAAGCGTATCAATGGTAATTCCGCGCTTTAGTGGTACTACAGTAATAACAAACATGGAAAATATACAGTGAACATTTCTCCATTCTAGCAAAGTACTGCAATAAGCCCAAAAATGAATGATTCAGTATTATATTAGTGACACAGGATAGATACTCAACGTATATTATACTGAACATATGTTCAGTATAATATACGTTGAGTATGCGTACATAACGTGAATAGGAGTTAATACTCTTCGAGGTAGGAGACCTTTGCACCAAGGGCAGTGAGGCGCTCAATGAGATTTTCATATCCACGATTGATGCTGTAAATATTACGGAGTACCGAATTGCCTTTTGCACCGAGCATTGCAATGAGGAGAATTGTTGCAGGGCGAAGCGCGGGTGGACAGATGAGCTCGTTTGCGTGGAGTTGTGTTGGTCCAGTGATATAGATGCGATGTTGGTCTGCAAGTACCGTTTCGGCACCGAGTTTATCGAGTTCAGTAAAGTAGAGTGCGCGTTTTTCATACACCCAGTCATGAATGAGCGTTTGTCCCGTTGCCTGTGTGGCAATAACTGCAAAGAAAGGCAGGTTGTCGATATTGAGTCCGGGGTACACTGATGGATGGATTTTTTCGTGAAGTGCCGTGAGTGTGGACGGCTTTGTGGTGATGTCAACAAGTTTTGTGAGACCGTTCTCGGAGTAGTATGGTTTCGTTTTTGTGTACTGAAACCCCATTTTTGAAAGTTTCAAAAGTTCAAGTTCAAGGAATTCAATAGGACACCGTTTAATGGTAATCGCAGAATGTGTCACAATTGCAGTCGCAATAAAAAACATAGAGTCAGTAGGATCTTCAGAGAGCGTGTACTCAATGTCTCTATTGAGTGATTCAATTCCTGTAACCGTGAGTGTGGTAGTACCGACTCCATCAATCGTGACACCGCACACACGGAGGAATGCACACAGTTCTTGTACTTGATAATTTGCGGATGCGTATTTAATAGTTGTCGTTGATGGAGTGAGAGATGCTGCCATGAGTGCATTTTCAGTAACGGTGTCACCTGATTCGTAGAGGATTATTTCATTCGGTGTCCGTGGGTTGATCGATACATTAAAAGCGGTTTCTGTAGTTTCAATATGTACTCCAAAAAGTTCAAGTGCGAAGAAGTGTGGACGCACCGTCCGACTTCCTAAGCGACAACCGCCAGACTGTGGAAGTGAAAATGAACGGAGTGTATGTATCAGTGGCCCAATAAACATCACGATACTGCGCGTTTTTCGCGCAGATACAGCGTCAATTTTTTTCATAGTAAACACCTTTGGGGGAGTGATGGTGACGTCACTCTCGTTCCATTCGACGCGCACACCAATGCTTTGGAGAACTTCAATAATGCGATGTACTTCTTCTATGCGCGGGACTTTTCGTAACGTCGTCTTGCCTTTGTTTAAGAGCGACGCACAGAGAAGTCCCACCGCACCATTTTTGGAAGTACTCGTGGTCACGGTTCCTTTGAGCTTTTTTCCTCCCGTAATGCTGAGGTTCACCGTGCCGGGAGAGAGTGTCAGAAGATTTTTTTTGAGTGCTGTGCTTAATTTTTTGAGCATGTCGGTACTAATATTTTGTGTACCACTTTCGATGCGAGCAATTGCACTTTGAGTCGTATTAAGTTTTCGCGCCAGCATTTTTTGCGTCATTCCCTGTGTCTCTCGCAGGTCTGCAATACGCGCCCCAATGTGAGTTTTCATACTTTATGACTATAGCATTCATGCTATACCTTATTCAACCCACGATTGGTGGAGAATGGAGTCATTAAAAACTTGCTATTTCAATAAAATGTGTTTCTGCAGGGTAACCCTGTGTGTGTGATTTCAAGGTCTTTAAACGATTCGAAAGCCACCAGTTTCTGCTGGGGGAGTTTCATATAAAAGAGATGATTTGGAGATGGTATACTGAAGATATGTATTACGGAACAGTCTCAACGAGTGCACTCTATCGGCTGTTTGCGCTTTGCGTAATATGTAGTTTGTTATTCTCGTTTGCACTCCATGCAGTACAGATTGCTCATACACATTTTAATCTTGAACATACGCATCCGCACTCAGAAAAAAGTACCACAGAGATTTTTCTTGTGGAATACATGCACCTTGCTGATAAAAAATTACTTGTCTTTCTTTTCATTGCGAGTCTGGCTTCTTCGATGTTCTTTGGAACATTGGGTACTGTGTGGAAAAAGTTGATCCTGTGGGCATTGCGGAAGAATCGCTCGTTTATGATGCGGTGTATTGAACGCGCTCTGGTTTTTAATTATCTTCGTATCTTTTTTAAAAAAGGAATACTTCATACAAAAGCGTATTAACCAGTGTGAGCGTCTTTTGGAGAGCAAGGATTATTATTGAACAATTTAAAATCTATTCTATGGCTATTCTACACATTCGAATTATTGGATATGTACTGCTGTTCCTGACATTCTTTTTAGGAACAGCATATGCATCAGTACCACCGCACACTGAAGATCATGATGAACACACCGCAAAAGAAGTATCGAGTGCAGAGATTGCACGAATGGAACAGTTAGTATCGGTGTTGAAGCAATTAGTGACATTATTGAGCGCATTGAAGGTAGAGCAGTCATCTCTGCATGCACCGGTGACTCCGCATGTGGTTGAGAATGCACATGAGATGATGGATATGCATCATGATGAGCATAGTAGTGAAACAGCTACCATTGTGGCGACTTCAACACATGAAATGCATGCTGAAAAAAAATTAATTATTGAAATTGAGTCGCATGCAAATGGTACGCATGCGCATGTACGCTATGTGGACAAACCTGAGGCAATGTTTTTTGTCGATGCATCTATTGATAATGAGAATGGCATTGTTGCTGGTATTGTCGCGAAAACTGGACTTTCTGTGGATGAGGTGCAAACTGCTCTCAAATACATGCATTGAGAGTACTGGTGACGTTCTGTTCCCATTTTTTAAGACACCCACACGCTCGTAGAGCGTGTGGGTGTCTTCTGTATATTGCAAAATTTGAGACTGGGTACGGATAACTCGTGTGTTTGCAGAGTAGATTGAAATGTCATCCATAAGCGAGTACTATGGGAGACTGTCATGAAGTCATTTACTCCAAAAATTGGAATTGATCTTGGTACTACAAATGTGCTGGTATTTGTACATGGAAAGGGAATTGTGCTCAATGAACCTTCGGTAGTAGCGGTTTCAAATATGAATGAAATACTTGCAGTAGGGACAGAGGCAAAGCGAATGGTGGGACGTACTCCTGATACAATTCATGCGTACCGTCCCATGAAAGATGGAGTGATTGCAGATTATCGGGTGACGGAAGCAATGATCCGCTATTTTTTACGAAAAGCACTCGGAGGTTTTAATATTTTTAAACCTGATGTACTCGTGTCAGTTCCTGCTGGAGTAAGTTCAACTGAAAAACGTGCGGTGATTGAAGCGACTCTTAAAGCGGGTGCGCGCAATGTGTATGTAGTAAAAGAGCCAATTCTTGCAGCGATTGGTGCGAATGTGCCAATTTATGAACCGCAAGGACATATGATTGTTGATATTGGTGGAGGTACCATTGATGTGGCGGTCATTTCACTCGGTGGTATTGTAGCGTCGAATTCGGTGAAATGTGCAGGTACAAAAATAGATTCTGCAATTATTGATTTTATAAAGAAGACGCACAATCTTTCTATCGGAGAAAAGACTGCCGAGGATATAAAAATCAATATTGGTTCGGCACTTCCTGTTGATGAAGAATTATCCATGGATATTAAAGGGCGTGATTTGCTCACAGGACTTCCACGAACAGTTGAGATTAAAACAAATGAAATAGTACGGGCAACATCACGAGAATTGCGTGAGATGATAAAGGCAATAAAAGATGTATTTCAGGATACTCCTCCCGAACTTGCGTCAGACATTATTGATCACGGTATCATCATGACGGGAGGAACATCACAACTGCGTAATTTTACTGAGCTCGTCAAACGACGTACTGGAGTAAAAGCAACATTGGCCGACCAAGCGCTATTCTGTGTTGCAAAAGGTACTGGTGAGGCGCTTTTGCATTTGGACACCTATAAACAAACAATACTGGCGAAGCGATAAGTTATACAGAATTGTCAATTGTTGTCTTTTGAGTTTGTTACTATAATGAAAGAGGTACTGTATCGATGTGTTGTTCGCTTCTAAGAAATGGAGGGTGCTTACAATGGAGACGTTCGGACTTTCTTCAGCAGAGTGGAAGTCGGTGGAGTATATCGCGATTGGTGTTGGATTTGTAATTCTAGCAATATATTACAAATCCATAAAGGATTCTCTATGGACTTGGTTCTATCGCGCAAGACAGACTGTGAGCAGACAGTAATGTAACAGTAAACTCCGATGCGCGAAGCGCATCGGAGTTTTTTGTATTTTCCCCGTTGCAGTGCATGCAGAGTGAGTCATTCACGGTATGATAGTAATATGGAAATTTTAAATCAAAAAAAATTTGCTTCTCCTGAAGAGGAAGTAGTTTTTTTGCGAAATGAAATCGCTCGTCGTGAACGTGATTTTTTGAGTCGGAGTAAAGAGAGTGATAAAGCAGATCACGAAACTATTGGTAAAGAGGTTATCAAGCAATATGCTGAACATGACTCATCGATTATTCTTGAAAAAAAACATGCGTTCCCGACACATGAACTTGCTGAGTCACACAAAACCATTGAAATCGCAACGAATAAAGTTGATGAAATATTGCACATTGTGCATGAGAAAGGAATTCGTAACGCACTTTCTGTATTAGAAAAATTAGATGACCCATTCCTTACCGATGAAGTACATCGCTCCATTGTGAATCAACTTCGTAACGAAAAGGCTATTGCTGATCTTGAAGTTGGCATGCCATTGTGGAACGTGTTTACAATGACTCTGTTTGAGATTTCACTTCCGCGACACAAAGAAGAAGAACATGAAAATACGCTCAAAGCAATTTTTTCTGGAATGGAACAATTTTATTCAGGAATGCAAACTATTTCGAATGGAAAAAATCCACTGCACTACACTCTTGAAATTGCAGTTTCAAATAAACGTGATGATATTATTTTTTATGTTGGTGTACCAAACGAGTTTGTAAATTTGTTTGAAAAACAAGCACTCTCACTATTTCCACACGCAGTATTGCTTGAACAACGAAACGACTACAATATTTTTACTCCAGAGGGTGAAAGTTTGGTATCGGTATTGACTCAAAAAAGACATCCAATTTATCCTATCAAAATGTATGATACATTTGAAAAAGACCCGCTCGTAGTGTTACTTAATGCATTTTCAAAAATAGAGCGAGATGGTGGTGGCGCGTCGCTCCAGATTGTCATTGGAGGTGGCGCGTCAAAGTATCATCACACGTACCAACAAATCATTAACCGTATGGAAGATGGTGAACAGGTCGATATTGCAATTCGAAAGAGTACACTCGGTGGCAGTCTTTATGAAGGATTTAGAGAATTGGTCACATCATCAAAAAAGGAGGGTGCATATGAATCGCATAAAGATATTGATGCAACACTCATTGAACTTTTTCAGACAAAGATAGCATCACCAATTTTAAATACCAATATCAGACTTGTGGTATCAGCAATAAATGAAGAAAAAGCAAATAGAATCATGAATGAACTCGAATCGAGTTTTCATCAATTTCAAAATACAAAAGGTAATCAGCTTGTGTCCAAGCGACTCAGAGGTATGAACAAAACACGAGAATTAAAAGCATTTTCTTTCCGTGAATATTCGTCGTCACGCGCAACACCACTTTCTATTGCAGAGCTTTCGACTATTATTCATTTTCCGGGTGAGGGTGTAGAATCGTCACCGCAATTTAAACAGTCCCGTGCAAAGCACGCATCAGCTCCTGTGGATATGCCAACACACGGCACACTTATTGGTGAAAATATATTTCGCAATGTCTCGCGCAAAATATTTATAACGCCTGAAGATAGATTGCGACATTTTTATGTCATTGGACAAACGGGTACCGGTAAGACAACGCTTCTGAAGAATATGATTGTGCAAGATATTCAAGAGGGTGCGGGCGTCTGTATGATTGATCCACACGGAACTGATATTGTGGATGTGCTTTCTGCTATTCCTCCAGAACGTATGGATGATGTGATTTATTTTGATCCCGCAAATATGGAGACGACGATGGGACTTAATATGCTCGAATACGATGTGCGTTTTCCAGAACAAAAGACATTTGTGGTGAATGAACTTTTTTCAATTTTCCAAAAGTTGTACGGTGCAAACCCCGAATCAATGGGTCCTATGTTTGAACAATATTTTAGAAATGCAACGCTTCTCGTCCTCGATGATCCAGAGTCGGGAAGTACATTACTCGATATTTCGCGTGTCATGGCAGACGCAGACTATCGTGCATTAAAACTGAAGAAAGCGACGAACCCTGTGGTTATACAATTCTGGCAACAAATCGCAACAAAGGCTGGTGGAGAAGCTTCACTCGAAAACATTGTGCCGTATATTGTTTCGAAGTTCGATGTCTTTACTGCAAATGATTATATGCGTCCCATTATTGGACAGCAAAAGTCCTCGTTCAATTTCAGAGACGTGATGGATTCTAAAAAAATTCTCCTCGTCAATCTTTCAAAAGGAAGACTCGGCGAAATCAATGCAAATCTTATTGGTATGATTATTGTAGGAAAAATTCTCATGGCAGCGCTTTCACGCGTGGACGATATTACAAAAGGTTTTCCACCGTTTTACTTATACATTGATGAATTCCAAAACGTCACGACAAATTCAATTTCAAGCATTCTTTCAGAAGCGCGTAAATATAAGTTGGGACTCACCATTGCGCATCAATTTATTGCGCAAATTGATGAAAAAATTCGTGATTCGGTGTTTGGGAACGTTGGTTCAATTGCTGCGTTTCGTGTGGGAACTGATGATGCTGAAGTATTGGCAAAACAATTCGAACCAGTTTTTACTGGAAATGATTTGATGAATATTGAAAATAGAAGTGCATATGTTCGGTTACTCTCCAACGGTTCACCGACACCACCATTTAGTATTCACACAATGAAACCGAATGATGTTGATATGGAATATGTGCAACAAATGATCGAATTTTCAACGCTCAAGTATGGTACCTCACGAAGTATTGTTGATGCAGAAATTCGCTCACGGTATATGGCGTAGAGTATGTCTCAAAAACCACCATCTCCTGCGTTCTCTACGTCATTCAAACACTCGCCGTACTACATGTACGACTCGTGTTTTCACGACTTGACTCCTTGGATATGGAGCTTTTTGAAACATACTCTCTGTTGAAGTGTGTATTGCAAAAGAGAAGATGGTGGTTGGATAATGTTTTCCAAAAAACTCTAGGTTATCAACGCGTATAGTACTCAATTAAAATATTTGAATGGTACAATGGAAACAATATGGGAGGTTCGAGTACTTCACACAGTGCTGTTTTAGGTAGTCAAAAGGCGAAAGCGTCTCCTGCTTTTGACGTGCATAGCTGGCAGGGTTTAACAGAATTATTACGTGTAGGAAAGGAATCATTCCGAGATTCTGCAGAATATGCTGAGTTTAGAAATCTCGTTCTTGAATACGCACAGAAAGGGGGAGATTTAGAATTGCGTAAAAAAATTGATACTATCGTTACTCGTTTTTCTAAAGACGCGTCCCACGCGGTATCTCACGCTACAGATTATACTGAACAAAATAAAGAAAAGCACTCAACGGAAGTAAAAAAGGTACCGCTCGATACTCATGCGGTTCCTGCAGAACCTGTACAGGTTGGTGAAGAGAGGTATGAAGAAATCGACATTCCTGATACAAATTTAGATATAGAATCTGAAAAAACTGAAAAACTTTCTTTCGGTACGATAACACGTCGTGTACCACCACGATTTGCTTCTTTTAAAGAAAGCGATGAGGCAGTAGTGCATGAAATGCTCGATGCGGTGCATGAAGAAAGTACCGATGCAGTGCTATCAGAACAGAATAGTGAGAGAAACAAGATTGAAAAAGATGAGAGTGGGGAGAGTGTCCCAGAACAAATTACTGATATAAAATCTGATACGTTACCAGTATCTGCCGATGCATCGTTTTCTGTACCACCAGTTCCCACCTCCTTTAAAACTGTAGAAGAATATAAAGCGCGCATTTCTGAAATCAAACGAATGGTGCATGAGCATATGGGAAATCCCGCTGCGCTCATGGATACGCACAATGATCTTGGTAAGAAGTATATGACGGCACTACTTGGTGCGCTGAAAGCAACAGGTGCAGGAAGTACGGAAGCTGTAGAGAGTGCTATGGTACGTCTTGAAACGGCATATGAAGCACTGAAAAATGATGTGCCAAAATTGCCGAAGCAGGAAATCTTGCAAGAAGTTGCTCAAGAATTACCACAGACGATTGTGTCAGAGGAGAAAAAGGTGACTGCTGATATCCCAACACATATTGCCCCCACTGCATCAGTTGTACCGCCCCTTCTCGTAGAAAAAGAAAACGACAAAGATATGCATGTTCAAAAGGAGAGCACTTCGTGGATTACACGTGACGTTCCTGCAACATTTGAAAAGTCTGATGAGACCATAACTTCTGCTGTGAAAGCAATGCATGAAAATACCCGTTTTGCGACGCAAACACTAAAACCACTTCTCACTCATGAAGGAGATTTTGAAGAGTCACCAAAAGAAATTCTCAGTTCATTTGAAAAAGATACAGATACTAAGATACATACACAGGTAACTGAAAATACTCTTGAAGAAATATTGCCAACACCTGTATTTAAACCACGTGTTTCAACAGAAGCGCGTACGAAACACTCCTTTAAGGGTATTGGAAAAACAGCACATGCACACGAACATGTTGTAGATACTACTGATGTCGCAAGTAGACAATCAGAGCTTTTTTCTCCACACATCAATCATGCGTTACATCAGCTATTGCAAGATTGGAGCATCTTTGGAAGCAGTGGCATTTTTGGTATTGGTCCTGGTGGCGCAGAGCATCCACTCTATGAAACACTCGCACCCCTCAGTATGGGAGAAGTGCTTGCGGGGCGATGGGAGAAAGCAGATCATAAAATTATAAAAATTATTAAACAATATGTAGATGCGTGGCGTCATGAGCAAGGAGTTGCACATACTCCAAATGAAACATTCGAACATTACCTACGCCGTGTGATTCAGCGAATTTTGAAACGGCAGAATATAGAATAAAAAGTTTTGTAATGAGTTTTCATCGCACACGATTCTGATATACTCTGTGTATATGCATCACGCGAGTCTACTTGTCGGTACCATAGTTTGGGCGCGTACTCAAATTCCTCCAGAGGAACAAGTACTTGGTCAGGATGTACTTCTGTATAAGTATGAACGCATGAGTATCGCGAATGTTCGCTCGCTTATATATGAAGCTGGTCTTAGACCTGTAGCGCGCGCGCATCGTACATTTATTATTGTGTGTGATTCGATTCTTCATGAAGCACAAAATGCCCTCCTTAAAATTTTTGAAGAACCGAACAACCATACTCTCTTCTATCTCGTCGTTCCTCGTGAGGATATGTTACTTCCGACACTTCGTTCACGCATGCAACTCATTGGCGTTGAAGAAATGATTTTGCAAAATAATTTTTTTTCTGAATTTTTAGAAATGGGCTATGCAGAACGACTTGCATGTATCACACAAAAACTGAAAGAAGAAGATACGCAATGGGTTGAAACAATTGTGCGGGGAGTAGAACAGTACGCACACAAAAAAAGAGATGCAGTGCTGATTAAGGACGCACTCATGCTGAGTGCGTATGTGCATACTACAGGCAGTTCCAAAAAAATGCTCCTTGAGCATATTGCCCTGAGTATAAGCCATAAAAGCTGATATTGACAAAAGCTGTATAAACTATATAATAATCTTAGATTTTGACCTTTAATTGAACCTGAGGAGATCAGTACATGAACATGAAGTCGGTCACACTTGTTGCGGTCGTACTTGCGACAAGCCTTATATCAAGTGTTAGTCAGGCACAAGCTGCTTGCAACAAGACCACCGTTTACGGACGTATCCAAACGGGATACGTCTTCCAGGATATTGGAGTAATGGGAACAGACGAACCAGTATTCCAAGGTGGGATCACCCGCTCATGTGACAGTGGCTGGTGGTTTGATCTTTGGAATTCGACAGGACTACGGACAGAAGGCGACTACGGTCAGTTGGATGATCGTGACTATGCAGATGAATGGGATTTTACCGTTGCAAAAAATGGTAAAGTCGAAACAACTCTCGGCGCATTTCAGTATGAGGTCTTCGCCTCGTACTATGCACTCGCCGACCTCAACAGCGCGAGTGATGACATCGTTGAGCTCCATGCAGATCTAGTACGTGAGTTCGTCCTCGGGACAGAAGATCATCATTTGTCTGTGTCACCGTACGTTCGCGTGATGGAATTTATCGGTATGGGCGACATTCCCAACCAAACCATCGTTCGGCCGGGACTACGAGTATCTTTTCCTTTTACAGGAAAATTATCCCTCAAAACAGACATTGGGATTGGTTTTGATCCTGATGCTGATACTAATGTTCACAGAACAACTACAGGACTGCACTATAATTTTGATGGCGGACTGTCTGGGAATATTGGTGTAAAGACTGCCGAAGGCGTCAATCCTGTTGCGCTCATCGGGTTCTCCAAAACGTTTTGATTCGCCGACCATCGAAAAAATGGGCCGATACTTCGCAAGAAGTATCGGCCCATAATTTTATATATATTTTGAGTTGCACGGATGGTGCGGTAGAATGTAGAGAATATGACATACACAGTTAAGAATTTTATTTCACGAGGGGAGGGAATTGTGCACTGGCTCGAAAAAGAATTTGCAAGTATTCGCACAGGGCGTGCGACTCCAATGCTTCTTGATCTTGTGCAGGTTGAATCCTATGGTACACGCGTCCCCATTCAACAAGTCGGCTCAATAAGTGTTGAGGATGCACGTACGTTGCGTATCTCTGTGTGGGATCAGTCAGTCATTAAAGCAGTTGAAAAAGCAATTACTGAAGCAGATTTAGGAATTTCCTTAGTGACTGATAGTTCTGGTTTGCGTGCAATTTTCCCTGAACTCACCAGTGAACGCCGTGTTCAACTTATGAAAATTGCGAAAGCAAAATTGGAAGAAGCGCGTGTATCACTTCGTGGAGCACGCGATGAGGAAATCAAAAAAATTGACAGCATGCAAAAATCTGCAGAAATCAGCGAAGATCAAAAGTTTGTCGCAAAAGAAGAATTACAAAAGAAAGTAGATTTTTTTAATAACGCTCTCGGTAGTCATCTTGAGCTAAAGGAGAAGGAAATTAATTCATAATACTATGTCGATACTCATTTTTCTTGGAGTGCTTTTTGTACTTGTACTTGTACACGAATTAGGTCATTTTGCGGTGGCAAAATGGACAGGTATGCGTGTTGATGAATTTGGTATTGGATTTCCACCAAAACTGTTTGGTATAAAAAAAGGAGAGACACTCTACAGTATCAACGTGTTTCCAATTGGAGGTTTCGTGAAGATACATGGTGAGGACAGTGTGCTGACTGGTGAAAAAGCTGATTCAGGTCGTGCATTTACTGCAAAGAGCAAATGGGCGCAGGGCGCTGTCCTTATCGCAGGAATTACTATGAATATTCTGTTTGCGTGGATGCTTATGGTGGTTGTATTTACTACTGGGGTGGAGACTTCAGTTACAGAAAGTGAAGCGAGTGAAAATGCAAAACTCATTATTACAAATGTACTTCCTGAGAGTCCTGCAGATAAAGTACAGATTACTTCTGGTTCGGTGATTAAGAGTGTACAGGCAGGAAACGAAACATTAGCAACACTCACACCGTCTGCATTTAGTGAATTTGTAGAATCTCACGCTGGTATGCCACTCACTATGGTATATACCTATCAAGGTGAACCGCGGGTAGTGCAACTTGAATCAGAAACAGATATTATTGCGGATAAACCCGCACAGTATGCTGTCGGCGTTGCGCTTACACAGGTAGATACTGTCAAACGTTCATTCATAGACTCTACTTCTGAGGCATTTGTGTTTACGATAACGGGACTTCGAGATATCACTGTGGGACTCGCGTCACTTTTTTACGATGCAATTCGTCTTAAGGCTGATTTTTCACAAGTCGCTGGACCTGTTGGAATTGTAGGACTTGTTGGTGAAGCGTCTGCATTTGGTATAACAGCGCTCCTTATGTTTACTGCATTTATCTCGCTCAATTTAGCCGTCATTAATATTCTTCCATTTCCCGCACTTGATGGTGGAAGACTATTGTTTGTGATTATCGAAGCAGTCAAGGGTTCACCAATGAACCCTCGATATGTTGCAACTATGAATACTGTTGGATTTGCACTCCTGATACTTCTTATGGTGGTAGTGACGTGGAATGATATTGCTCGGTTGTTGTAGTTTGATTAAACACTCCTCCGCGCCGAAGGCGCGGAGGAGTGTTTTGTATACCATTTTTACGCAACACACTAATTTTTGATTATTATTGTTTTTGAGGATAGAATGGTATGTAAACGTATAGGTTTTTTTGTTTGGTACAGTATTTGGTGAAACTTTCTGTATTTATTATTTATTTATTTTTTATGAAACAATCTCATTTATTCACAAAAACACGGAAAGAAGTTCCTGCAGATGAAGTTTCAAAAAATGCGCAACTGCTCATTCGTGCTGGATATGTTCATAAGGAAATGGCAGGTGTGTATTCGTATCTTCCGCTCGGCTTACGCGTACTTGAAAGAATAAAGGCAATTACGCGAGAAGAAATGAACAAAATTGGAGGACAAGAGCTCATTATGACTGCGCTTCAAAAAAAGGAAATCTGGGAACGCACTGATCGGTGGAGTGACGAAAAAGTGGATGTGTGGTTTAAATCTGAACTCAAGGCGGGTGGAGAAGTTGGCTTTGGATGGAGTCATGAGGAACCGATTGCAGAAATGTTGAAAAACTATATCTCCAGCTATAAAGACTTGCCAATCTATGTCTATCAATTTCAGACAAAACTTCGAAACGAACTTCGCGCAAAAAGTGGCATTATGCGTGGACGAGAGTTTGTGATGAAAGACATGTACTCATTTTCTATAGGTGAGGAGGATCATACAATTTTTTACAATGAAACAATTGAGGCATATAAGCGCGTATATAATCGCGTTGGAGTTGGAGAAGATACATTTATAACGTTCGCTTCTGGAGGAGCATTTACACAGTTTAGTCACGAATTTCAGACAATAACTGACGCAGGAGAAGACGTCATTTACATTAATCGAGAGAGGAACATTGCGATCAACGAAGAAGTACTCAACGATGAAACATTAAAAAATTTGAATATCACACGAGATGCACTTGAGGAAGTGAAGACTGCAGAAGTTGGAAACATTTTTAACTTCGGACGACAGAAGGCAGAAGATGTGGGACTTACGTTTAAGAATGAAGCAGGTGAAAATATTCCTGTCTGGATGGGTTCATACGGCATTGGCATCACACGCCTCATGGGCGTCATTGTGGAAAAATTTTCCGATGAAAAGGGAATTGTGTGGCCTGCGAGTATCGCACCCTACCAAGTGCATCTAGTAGAGCTTTCAAACGGTGATACCGATGTAAAGGATTATGCTGATGGTATTTACAATACGTTCAATGACAATGGCGTACATGTACTTTATGACGACAGAAGTGCGCGCGCTGGTGAAAAATTTAATGACAGCGATTTACTCGGTATGCCGTATCGTGTAGTAGTAAGCAAGAAAACACGTGAGGAAGGGAAGTTTGAGGTTGTGGAGCGAAAAACTGGAGCAGTGACATTTTTGACTGAAGAAGAATTGCATCAAAAGTTTATATTTACCGACGCATAATGAAAAAATTTACTAAGTACATCGACAAAATATTTGGCTCTATTTCGACGGATATTGGTATTGATCTCGGTACAGCAAATACACTCGTGTATGTAAAAGGAAAAGGTATTGTTTTGAATGAACCAACAATTGTCGCCCTCAATAAAAAAACAGGGCAACTTGTTGCAGTTGGAAATGATGCAAAGATGATGCAGGGGAGAACACCTGCGCATATTGAAGTAGTGCGACCACTTTTAAATGGAGTTATTTCAGATTTTGAAGTGACTGAAGAAATGCTGGCGTATCTTATCGCTCGCGTGCGTTCAGGAACGCGTTCCTTAGTTGCTCCGCGGGTACTTATTGGCGTGCCGTCGGGTATTACATCCGTTGAAATGCGTGCCGCGCGTGATGCGGCGCGGAATGCGGGCGCGCGTGAGGTATTTCTTATTGAGGAACCAATTGCTGCGGCAATTGGTGCAAAGCTTCCTATTCACAAAGCACAAGGAAGTATGATTATCGATATTGGTGGAGGAACGACTGACATCGCAGTGATCTCACTCAATGGAATTGTTACAGCCAAAAATCTACGCATTGCAGGAGATCAACTCAATCAAGATATCATGACGTATATTCGTGATCAGTTTAAAGTACTTGTTGGTGACAGGACTGCTGAAGATACAAAAATCGCTCTCGCTTCAATGGAGGAACATGGTGAATCAAAAGAAATGGTAGTGCGTGGTCGTGATGTGGTGACGGGACTTCCGCGAGAAGTGGTAATTACGGATGGTGATATTCGTGAAGCCATTCTCGGTTCAGTAAATGCTATTGTAGAAGCAACGCGTGACGTCATTGAACTCACTCCTCCAGAAGTGCTTGCTGATGTTATGCAACGCGGTATTAGTATTTCTGGCGGTGGCGCACTTATACCAGGTGTTCCGCAGCTGCTTGAAAATGTACTTAAACTTAAACTTGTCGTTGTACCTGATCCACTTCGTGCGGTAGTGCGCGGTATTGGTACTGCACTTGAAAATTTAGAAAATTATGAAGAACTTCTTATTGAAAACGAGGGAGAACTTTCCCCGCAACTCGCAAAATAAAAGTGTACGGAATCTAGTACTTTTGGTTTTACTAACATTTTTACTCCTTTTTACTGTACGTGATATTGTTGGTACATTCGCCTCTTTTTTTACTACGCCACTCTATTTTGTGCGTCATTATATTGAAACATCAACAGCAACAGTGCCAGTGTTTGTACGTAGTCGCATTGAGCTTCTTAACGAAATGCAGAAACTCGAAGCTGAAGTCGCACTGCAACAGTCGCTTCATGATGAAAATAGTGCACTTACAAATGAAAATAACGAACTTCGTGACATGCTTCATGCATCGAGCTCACCACGTATTGTTGCTGGTGTGATTTCTAGACCACCATATACACCGTACGATACGCTTATGATTGACCGTGGTAGTGCAGAAGGAATTATTGCGTATGCACCAGTCTATCACGGAAAAAGTCTAGCTATTGGATATGTTAGAAATGTATTCTCGCATAGCGCACTTGTGACACTATTCTCCTCGCCAAGTGTAGAGTCGTCCGTGTATATCTACGGTCCCAATCTTTTTACTTCAGCGTATGGAGAAGGTGGTGGAATCTTGCGTCTCAGTGTTCCCCAAGGTGTTGCAATAGAAAAAGGAAATATTGTCGTCATGCCGTCACTTGATATGGGTATTATAGGAAGTATTCAAGAAATTCAGTCAATCCCAACAGAGCCAGAACAGCATGCATACGTCTTGCTTGAGGTACCAATGCAGTCATTGCGTTTGGTGAGCGTTGGTACAGCGCCTATTCAACAGATTTCGTACACAGACGCTGTAGCTGAAGTGGCGGAAGTGGAACGTACGCGGTTCACCTTTGAAATTCCTCCTGACGCGTATAAGAATATACCAACTACTCCGACATCAACTCATGGAGTACTTGCAACCACCTCTCTCCCGATGACCATTCCTGTACAAAGTACAACGACACCATAAATATTGTTATGAGAATTTTTTGTTTTTTAGGAATTATACTCACGGCGCTCTTCCTTCCGTTTTGGATTTTTGTATGTATGTCAATTATATATGCGCTTACATGGAACGCGTATGAATTATTAATCATTGGACTCTTCATTGATGCGCAGTTTGGTGACGTAAGTAGGCAATTGTGGTATCTGTATAGCATAAGTAGTGCGGGTATTCTTGCACTCACCATATATATAAAACCACACCTTCGATTTTATCAATAATACCATGTCATTTTTTCGAAAAAGAAGAAAAAAAGAGATCTCATTTGATGAGATTTTACTCGATGCCTCAAATCTCCCCTCATTTAACACTGCCCGTCTTGAAGGTCGCATTGAACTACCTCTGCAAGCACGAAATATATACATTGTGGGTGGTATTTTCGGTATCATTGCACTTTTATTTTTTGGACAACTTTTTAATTTACAAATTTTACAAGGTACTGTGTTTGCAGAAAAAAGTATGCATAATCGATTCGAATCTACACTTATTGTTGCAGAACGTGGAATTGTACTAGATCGTTTTGGCGAACGCGTTATTTGGAATGAGCTTGATACTACGGGACAATATGATTTTCCAGTACGCGCATATACTGACAGAAGGGGATTCGGACAACTTATTGGGTATGTCAGTTATCCGCAAAAAGATTCTTCGGGTATATATTTTCGTAAGGAATATCTTGGACGTAATGGTATCGAGGAAACATACGAATCAAAACTTCATGGAAAAAATGGAGTACAACTTGTAGAAGTGAACGCCTATGGAGATAAAATCTCACAGAGTGCAGTGGATAGTCCTGTTTCGGGTGAAGCAGTGACACTTTCACTTGATGCAGAGTTATCTGAGGTCATGCATGATTTAATTGCGACAACAACTGAACGAAATGGATTCAGAAGTGGCGCTGGTGCAATTATAGATGTACATACTGGCGAAATACTCGCACTCACCAGTTTTCCTTCGTATGATCCAGAAGTACTTGCGGATGGCGATGACGGAGCGCTTATTCAGTCTTATAATGACGACAAACGATTTCCATTTTTAAATAAAGTGGTTGGAGGTGCATACACGCCGGGTTCCATCGTTAAACCATTCATTGCGTATGCAGCATTAAAGGAAAAAATTATTGACCCGATGAAAATCATTGTCAGCAATGGTTCACTCAGTGTTCCAAACGCATACGACCCAGGGAATCCTACCGTCTTTAAAGATTGGCGTGTGCAGGGAGCAATGACGATGCGTGATGCAATTGCGTATTCTTCCAATGTGTACTTTTATACAATCGGTGGTGGTTTTGGAGACCAAAAAGGATTGGGTATTACAAAGATCAATCAGTACATGAAACTTTTTGGTTTTGGGAGTAAAACAGGTATTGCGCTGAGTGGAGAGCAAGCAGGTACCGTTCCAAGTCCCGCGTGGAAAAAAGAAGTGTTCCATGATGATTGGCGACTTGGAGATACGTACCACACTTCAATTGGACAATTTGGATTTCAAACTACTCCACTACAAATGCTCCGTGCATATTCTGCAATAGCAAATGGCGGAAAACTGATTACTCCGCATGTCATTAAAGGTGAGCAGGGTGCCGTTACTGAACTCAATCTTGACGCAGAAGCATTGAAGGTCGTTACTGAAGGAATGCGAAGAACAGTGATACAAAATGGAGGTACGGCACGTGCACTCGAGCGCGATGACGTAGAAATTGCCGCAAAATCAGGAACAGCCGAACTCGGTGTATCAAACGCACAGGTGAATTCGTGGATTGCAGGATACTTTCCGTATACAGAACCAAAGTATGCATTTATACTTTTTATGGAATACGGTCCGCGGAGTAACACGGTTGGTGCAGGTTCTGTAATGGGGAAGGTGTTTGATTGGATGGCTATTCACCGAAAAGAGTACCTGAAATAGACCTTTTTGCTTTGTTGAGCATCATTCTGTAGAGAAGAATTGAAGAAAAAAATTTGACTCTATATTGTAAGTGTGTTACTTTGCAACTAGGTAGATTGGATGATATCCAATCAATGGCACCTTACACAAGGAGACAAGATGATGCAAAAGCAGAAGATTCTTGAGACGCGGTTGGTAGATATTGAGTTGACTAAGTTAAATATTCTTCGAGTCTATGAAGAATGGTTTATGCGTTTCAAATATACTGATCTCACTGACTCAGAAAAAATGGAATGGCGAAAAAATCAATGGAAGGAAAAGGTAAGAGATCATTTTCGTCCATTTTTTGAGGCATTGACAATTAACGCTATTGTTGATGATTATGGTGAGTTACCTCTCTATTATAATGGTGAATCGGGAAGGACGGTATTTTATCAGTCATCACCGATGTTTTGCAGGTTTGGAGACAAACTTCTTGAGATGGGACTCACTGAAGAGGACTGGCCGATGCTTGCCAAAAATGTCAAAGGTATTTTTGCAGTGCATCTTCGTAGAGCTGGTTACAATAAAAAGAAACTCAAAAAATGTCCTGCCGTGGTATTGGGCATGTCGAGTGGCCTCTTGGAAGGTCTTGGGACATTTTTCCGTTACTACGAAATGGGAGAAGAAAGCAGTGAGTCAATTGTTATTCCATGGAAAGACATTACCATTGAATACCTTCTGACACTCTCGCCGTTCGATATACAACGGCTATCAAATGCTCAAGACATTCGTCACTCGCTCATTGCGACAAGAATGAAACTTCGCGAACTTGGTTTTACCGATAGTGACGGACAGTTCATATCTGTTGGTAATGTTGCGACTATCATTTCTCGCGTTGCTGAGCAGTTTAATGTATCCAAACAGAAAGCGGAAGAAATACTTGACCACTTTCATTGGCGTGGGTATGAAGTCCTCAAGTAACATTTGCGCAGTAATTACAAACCTAGCATCAGTAAGATGCTAGGTTTAATTTTTTATGTTTATCAAAAATAGATTGTAAGCATTGTATTTATACACACGTTGACTTGCTGAGTGTCCTGCGTATAATTGTGTCACCGCAGTCTAATGAAATAAATAATTATATGAGTGAGCCACATGATTCGTTTCTAACACAAGAGAAGTTTGAAATACTTAAAAAAGAACTTGATCATTTAAAAACAGTTCGTCGAAAGGAGGTTGCAGAATCACTCGAGTACGCACGCAGTCTGGGAGATATTTCCGAAAATGCCGAGTACCAAGAAGCGCGTGACATGCAGGGGGCAATCGAAGAACGAATCCAATATCTCGAACAAGTTATTAAGGAAGCAAAGATTGTTGCACATGTGAAGAAAGGTGATGTGGTAGGACTTGGCTCAGAGGTCTCTATTCAAAAAGAGAAAGAGAAGGACAGTCATACATATACTATTGTTGGTTCAGAGGAAGCAAATATTCACGAACACAAGCTCTCGTATCTTTCACCACTTGGTGAAGCACTTATGGGTAAGGCGAAAGGCGATTCATTCACCTTTGAAACCCCAGGAGGAAAACAAGCCTACACTATTTTGAAGGTTGTATAGAGTTTTTGAAGTGTTTAAAATAAGCACAATAGTTTATAGAAAAGAAAAGTACCGTCGCCCCAAAGGGGCGACGGTACTTTTCTTTTATCCCATTAAACGGTACTATATTCCGTAATGTCAGCACTTAATGAAATACGCGCAGAGCGACTGAAGAAACTTGCAATCCTCCAAAAGGCGGGAGTAAATCCGTATCCTGCAGTGACGAAGCGTACGCATACGATTAGTGATGCGGTGGCATCTTTTGAAGCACTTTCCACGAGTAATGAAAACGTAATACTTGTGGGACGAGTACTTGTAGTGCGTGGACAGGGAGCGATACTGTTTATCGACATTCAAGATGGAACAGGGAAGTTCCAAGTAGTATTTAAAGAAGATGAAATTGATGCTGAAAAATTTTCTTTGTTCAATGATGTTGTTGACGCGGGAGATTTTATAGAAGTGAAAGGAAATCTTTTTGTCACACAGAAAGGTCAGCCATCTATTCTTGCGAAAGATTGGACGATGCTTACTAAAAGTCTACTGCCACTTCCAGATAAATTTCACGGGCTACAAAATGAAGAAGAACGTCTTAGAAAACGTTATCTTGATATTTTGACACATCCAGAACTTAAAGAGATGTTTATTCGAAAAGAAAAGTTCTGGGACGTGACACGAAACTTTATGAAATCACAGGGGTTCATGGAGGTTGAAACACCAACACTCGAAGTAACTACTGGTGGTGCTGAGGCGCGACCATTTAAAACGCATCATAATGATTTTGATATTGATGTGTTTCTTCGCATTTCAGTCGGTGAATTATGGCAGAAGAGATTACTTGCATCTGGATTTGAAAAGGTATTTGAGATAGGACGAACATATCGTAATGAGGGAAGTAGTCCAAACCACCTACAAGAATTTACAAATCTTGAATTATATCAAGCATTTGCAAATTATGAGGACGGTATGAAATTTGTTACAGAGCTATATCGTACCATCGCACAATCTGTGTATGGAAAGACTTCATTCACACGAGGTGAATACTCTTTTGATCTTGCTGATGAGTGGAAACAAATTGATTACCGTGAAGAGGTAAAAAGACAGACTGGCGTTGACGTTCTTACTACAACAAAAGATGAAATTAAAACACGACTTCAAGAGCTTAAGGTTGTATATGAAGGAGATAATAAAGAGCGACTCATGGATACACTTTGGAAATATTGTCGTAAAAATATCGCTGGACCATCCTTCCTTGTGAATCATCCATTGCTCGTCTCACCGCTTGCGAAAAAAATTGAAGGTGAACCAGAGGGATTTAATAGAACACAACGTTTTCAGCCAATCATCGCAGGTGCTGAAGTTGGAAATGGATATTCTGAACTTAATGACCCACTCGACCAACAAGCACGATTTGATTTACAACACGCATTACTCCAAGCTGGTGATGAAGAGGCAATGATGTCTGATAATGAATTTATTGAAATGCTTGAACACGGCATACCACCTGCATTTGGCTTTGGTTTTGGCGAAAGATTGTTTGCAATTTTTGAAGATAGACCAATTCGCGAGACACAACTCTTCCCACTCATGCGTCCGAAGGAATAGAGTAAGAGGTGCTATTTGACATTTGTTTGTGTAAACAATAGTATCCATATCAGAGTTCACAAACTGTGGGAGTTGTTAAATGAAACAAGATCAAGGGAAACAAGGTCAAAACTATAGTGCAGTCTGTGCGTTTGACGAGCTTAACCGCACCATGTGGAAAGTGACTGGAGACGATAGTTTTCGAGTCGCGGCTTCTTCGGAGCAAGTCGCTCGTCAGGTTGCTGATGCACTAAATCTGAATGTGTTCCTCAAGCAGTCCCTTGCGGAAGCTCAGGAGAAACTCCTGACACTTCAGAGGGAAAATATGCGATTGAAGTTTGAACTGAGTGGTACCTATGGACCAACGGGCGAACCTTTGATAGATGAAGCAAAAAAGGTTTTCTGAGAATCTTGTTTTGGAGGATCTCCGTAACTCCAATTCTGTTTCAATCAAACGACCGCGTGTACGCGCGGTCGTTATTCTTTTAATCATATGCATGAATTTCTTTTTTTGAAGACATGAAATTTGACTAAAAATATAGTATTGTATACTAGTTTCGGATACATATTGTAAACACTCACTTGTAGAAAAGGAGGAAGAAATGACTGGCCATTCATTTAATGGGTCTGCGATGGTAATTCTGCTTAGTAGCGATCTAAAGCAGGTCGCAACGGGATATTGTCCAAATGACAACATACGCAAGTTTTTTGGTGGCAAGATTGAGCAGAGCGATGGAGAGTACAATTCATGTGAAGAAGAAGTCGCAATGAATTGCGCCCTGCGCGAACTAATGGCTGAAGCCGGGGTTCCTCGCACAGACATTTTTTTCATCACCAAACTCCACGTTCGTCGTTGGGGAAAATATAATCCGTCAACGAAGATACGGGTTCCATGCTTCCAGTACTTTTTTCTGGCATCTGCGAAAGCGGGAATCTCTCTTCCGAGTAGAGTTGCAGAGGAAGAGGAGATGACAGACAGAAAGTTTGTTGACATCCCAATGGTGCTTGCTTCGTGGAATTTGTCATTCGGAGACAAAGACAGAATCAATCCTACTCATGCGATTGGTCTCATGCGTTGCTTACACTTCCTTGAAGAAAGATTTTCAGGTGACAGAAGATTTGAAAGTTTTTTTCAAATGCTTGCTCACTTGGATCATTCAGGAATTCATCGCAGTTCCTATATCACTGAGATAGAAGATGCTCTGTTACGCGGACATCTTCAGCGAAGAGGAAAGTAGTTCACTACAAAAACACCCGAAGAAATATCGGGTGTTTTATTTTATTTCAAATTTGAAGGTTGTAGTGTGAAAGATCTAGTTTATGTGTGATGTGGATAAGTGTGGAGTACTGTGGGATAAAGTGGTATATAATGTGCATGTGGTGGGAGATAGTGGTAAACTATGACAATAGTTTAACAGTATTGAGTTCATCAATCATTCACATGTTGATCGGAGAGTATACGCACAATATCGATGCCAAGAAACGGCTGTCCTTACCTTCTAAATGGAGGGAGGAACTTGGCAAGAAACTTGTCGTTACTCGCGGACTTGATAACTGTCTCTTTGTATATCCCTTGAAGGAATGGCAGAGGATTTCTGAAAAGATTTCCGCACTGCCATTCGGTCAAGCGGATACGAGAGGATTCAATAGATTTTTTCTCTCGGGAGCGGTAGAGGTGGAGGTAGATACAGTAGGACGAATTCTCGTTCCTGATTTCTTAAAGGAATTTGCAGGACTTTCTACGAAAGTAGTGCTTGCAGGTATCCATGATCGTGTAGAAATGTGGGATGAGAATCGCTGGAGTGAGTACAAGAAACGCATTGAGTCTCAGGCAGATGCTCTAGCTGAAAAGCTTGGTGAAATAGGAGTCCTGTAATCATTGCATTCAAAAAGCTCATATACTTTGTCGCCATCGCTATTTAGACATTCCTTACAGGAACAGTACACCTTTAAATTATTTTTTAAATAAAAATATTATTAAAGGTCTTGTAAAAGTGCCCCGCACTTTTACAACATCGTACTATCTGTACGCCTCGTGTCTTCATAGCTCGGCTTCGCGTATCTGAAACTTTTTGAGACACAATGAATTGCACATGTGTGTAATAAAGATTGACTATGGAAAAGCACATCACCGTACTGCAAAATGAAGCGATTGAAGCACTCGCTCTTCACCGTACATCAGTAGTCGTTGATGCAACTCTTGGCTCATCGGGTCATGCGCGCGGGATACTTGCGCATCTTGGAGATGAAGGCATGTTCATTGGCATCGATGCTGATGAAACAGCGATAGAGCATGCGAAAAAAATACTTGTTTCAAAAAAGGCTCCCATGCATCTTTGTGTTGGAAATTTTAGAGACATAGATTCAATTTTAGATCTTTTACATATTAAAAAGGTGGATGCGATTCTCGCAGATTTTGGTTGGCGCATGGAGCAGTTTTCAGGAAGTGGTAAAGGATTTTCTTTTGCGCATGATGAGACGCTTCTTATGACATACGGAAATCCTGAAAAATATCCGTTTGTTGCACACGATATTCTCAATGACTGGAAAGAAGAGGATATTAAAAATGTACTTAAAGGATATGGTGAGGAAAAATTTGCTGGTCGTATAGCGCGACACATCGTAGAGCAAAGAGAAATTTCACCTATTATGACTACATTGCAATTAGTCTCGATTATTGATGATGCAGTGCCATCATTTTACCGACGAGGAAAGATTCATCCAGCAACACGAACGTTTCAAGCGCTTCGTATTGCAGTGAATGATGAATTTGAAACCATTGAGCTGTTTGTCAAAAAATCTATACAACTTCTCAATCGCGGTGGGCGACTCGCAATCATTACCTTTCACAGCATTGAAGACAGAATAGTAAAGCATCTCTTCAAAAATTTTGCACATGATCATATCGGTCTTATTCATACAAAAAAACCGATAGTTGCAACTGATGAAGAATTGCTAAAAAATCCACGAGCGCGAAGTGCCAAACTACGCATATTTGAAAAACTATGAAAAAACAGAAATCAATAACAGCATACAAACAAGAATCACGACTTTTCTACATAGCGTTTATATCTTGTATTTTTGTTTTTTGTGCGTATATGTACTTTGTGAGCGCGTCAATTGTTCATGTGGTTATGCGAAAAGAGGTTGATGCACAAATTGCGCAACTTGGCACGCACGTGGGTGAGCTTGAGTCAAAGTACATTGAAATACAACATTCTGTAAGTAGTAATATTGCGAGCCAAAAAGGTTTTGTCCTTGTTGATAAAAAAATATTTATTGATAAAACAGTCGATACGCTTGTCGTATCTCGTAACTAGTGTGTAATACATGAGAAAAGAAGCAGTCACAAGGATACGTGTCATCACACTCCTCGTCCTTTGTTTCATGCTTGTCTTGATCATACGATTATATGTAATACAGGTACTCCATGGTGAAGAATATCGAACAAGTGCACAAAAACAATATGTGCATACGGTTCAAGATATGTTTAAACGGGGGAGTATATATTTGACGACCAAAGACAATGAAAAGGTGTCGGGTGCAACAATCAAATCTGGGTATCTTCTTGCCATTGACCCGACAAAAATTGATGATATTGAAGATACGTATACAGCACTATCTCAAATAATTCCTCTTGAAAGGGAAGTCTTTTTTGACCGTGCAAATAAAAAGGATAAAACATATCAAGAAATTGAGCGAACGGTAGAAAATGAAACAGCAGAAAAAATTGAATCATTGAAATTATCAGGAGTTAAATTGTATAGAAATCAATGGAGATACTATCCAGGGAAATCACTTGCGTCACGCACAATTGGATTTATTGGATACAATGAGGATACACTTGTGGGAAAGTATGGTCTTGAGCGGTATTATGAAGATACTTTAACGCGCGATAATGAACATATTGCCGTGAATTTTTTTGCTGAAATCTTCAGTGATTTAGGTGAATTAATATTCGATTCATCTGATTCACAAAGTGGTGATATTGTGACCACTATCGAACCAACGGTTGCACGCGCACTTGACCGTGTACTTGACGAGGCACAAACAAAATGGAGCAGTACGTTGACGGGAGGTATAATTATTAATCCAAAAAATGGAGAAGTAATCGCACTGAACGTAGTACCTTCGTTTGATCCCAACAATCGGTCAGGAATAGACATTGAAGTATTTCAAAATCCACTTGTTGAAAATGTGTACGAAATGGGATCTATTATTAAACCGCTTACAGTTGCAGCGGGACTTGATGCTGGAGTGATTCGCCCCGAGTCAACATATTATGATGCTGGCTTTCTTACATTGAGTGATTACACAATAAGTAATTATGACAAAAAGGGAAGGGGTACGGTAAGTATGCAGGAAGTACTCAATCAGTCCTTGAATACAGGAGTGGCACATATCGCATCACTTCTTGGAAAAGAACGCTTTCGCAAATATTTTTATGGACTCAAATTAGGTTCTGAAACGGGTATTGACTTACCAAGCGAAGGTCATGGGTTGGTCAAAAATCTTGAAAGTCCGCGTGAACTTGAGTATGCCAATGCATCATTTGGGCAAGGAATTGCTTTGACACCCATTGGCACCGTACGCGCGCTGTCGACACTCGCAAATGGTGGGATACTTATTACTCCACACCTTGTAAAAAGTATTGAGTATGAAAATGGGAAAGTGCATACCGTCAATTTCCCTGACGGCGAACGGGTTTTTAGTAAAGCGACAAGTGAGGATATTACGAATATGCTTGTGGAAGTTGTGGATACTGCATTGAAGGGTGGAAAAGCAAAAAATCCGTATTACACTGTCGCTGCCAAAACAGGAACGGCGCAAATTGCCGATACGGTAAACGGGGGATATTATGAAGATAAGTATTTACATTCATTTTTTGGGTATTTCCCTGCGTATGACCCGCAATTTCTAATTTTCCTGTATACTGTTGAACCGAAGGGAGTCAAATACGCGTCTGAGACATTGACGGACCCATTCATTGATTTGGTAAAGTTTTTAATTAATTATTACGCAATTCCACCAGACAGATAATATGCATATTTCGATGAAATAAAATCTATGAAAGATATATTTAAAAAAATTATTGTTGCCATATTGACACTTGAAGCTAAAATGCTTTTGCGGAGGACGAATCCAAAAGTGATTGCAATTACAGGAAGTGTAGGGAAAACATCAATTAAAGATGCGGTCTATGAAGTCTTGAAGGGGAAAATGTATGTACGAAAAAGTGAAAAAAGTTTTAATTCTGAAATAGGAGTTCCGCTTTCTGTACTTGGATTGCCGAATGCATGGAATAATCCATTACTCTGGCTTAAGAATATTGTCGACGGCGCACTTTTGATACTTCATCCAGGTGAGTATCCAAAATTATTGGTACTCGAAATGGGAGTCGATAGACCCGGAGATATGGACCGACTCACCTCGTGGATTCAACCAGATGTAGTAGTGCTCACACGTCTTCCTGATGTGCCAGTACATGTGGAGTATTTTGATTCTCCAGAAGCTGTAGCGCAAGAAAAGGAAAAGTTAGTACGAGCACTAAAACCTGATGGTGTGCTTATTTTTAATCAAGATGATGAAAAAGTTTGTGCTGTCGCGCGTCGAACCTTCCAACAGTCCATTGGCTATAGTCGATATTCGCTCTCTCCATTTATGGCATCAGGAGATACAATACTCTATGAAAACGGTCAGGCTACTGGTTTTGAATTTTTGCTCACGCATCTCGATGCTGACGTGCATATGCGAGTTGAAGGTTCTCTTGGAGTACAGCATGCATACAATTATGCAGCAGCAGCGGCAGTCGCATCACTCTTTGATATTACTATTGATTCTGTTGCTGAGTCGCTTCATGAATACATACCACCGCCAGGACGCATGCGACTTATTTCTGGAATTAAAAATACTTTAATTATTGATGACACATACAATTCTTCACCGATTGCGTCTGAACGTTCGCTCACCACACTTGGTGAATTGAAAGGTGTGCAACGACGTATTGCAGTACTTGGTGATATGATGGAACTTGGACAGTTTTCCATTAGAGAGCATGAGCGTATCGGACAACGCATACCTCCTGTCGCAGATGTACTTGTAACAATCGGTATACGCGCACGGGGATTTTCTAAGGGCGCGATTGAAGCGGGTATGAGCGAAGAAAATATTTATGAATATGATGATGCGCTGAAAGCGGGGAGAGAAATGCAGACATTTATTAAACCAGGAGATGTACTCTTGGTAAAAGGTTCACAGTCAATTCGAGCTGAACGATTCGTTGAAGAGCTTATGGCAGAACCTGAAAAGGCTGAAGAAATGCTTGTCCGTCAAGGAAAAATGTGGAAAAGTATTGAGTAACAATTTCTATTCTTAGAAAAAATTATTTCTGTAAATGTTCCCTGATTTTTTGAGAAAAATTAGGTGCATCTTGGTATGTATCTACATACGAATTAATTTTATGTGTTGCGCGAAGTTCTTGAAAAGGAATACTTGTATCAATGAGTCCGAGCTCGTATGCGTACTCATCTGAATCGAGAGGTAAGAGTACACGCAAATCCCACGGAACTCTTCGTTCAGTAATGGCGTTAATGTGGTCAACGATGTTTGTGGTGCAGGTATTGGTTATGGTGTTATAAAATTCAGGTGTTTTTTTCAAGTCGTTAACACGATGGATCATATGTACAAAGAGTTCTTGGACTTTTTCTTTGGTAACAATTGCAGGGTACAAATAGAGTGTGTCGTTGCGGTGCAGTGTTCGTAGACGTATGACATCGCGCTCGTCAGCAATAACATACATCAGCTCAAATTGGTCAAACAGACCCTTTATAGGTGAAAATTCTTCACCAACTTCTTTCCGTATTTCAACAGAGATTGCAAGATACTCTCCGTTTTTAAATCCAAAACTGAGAAAGGTATGTGCAACAGCTATTTCTGCAAGTGGTTCAACGATAAAATCAACTGATTCCAATTCATCTATGTTGTATGTTTTGTCATAGTAACTTGGTGTGTAGGTATGTTCTGAAGTATACGAAAAATTTCGAATATTTTTAATGGTAACAAAGTTATTATCAAATTCTGCGTACGGGAGTACTTTCTGATCGAGTGTCCATTCTCGTTCATTTTCTGGAGTACTCATTAAGTGTGTTAGATACATTGAAACAATAAAAAAAACAATGACACTTACAATCAGTATCGAAATGTATGCAACACTTCTTTTAATATGAAGCATATTTAAAATCTAGTGTTTACGCATGTGTTCTATTACCACCACTTTGAGTCGTTATTAAAAGAATCGTGATATTGATAATACCATCGCATGATATACTATGACAACTTTACAAAGTAGTAATATGCATATGGATACAGAGGAAGAAGAACAACAAAGGGATCAAATTATTGAACAACTCGAATTGCTCAATAAAAAAATGACACAACAGAATTCAGTAAGACATAATTTTATGAAGGGTATTATCTATGGTGTTGGTTTTTTTATTGGTTCTGTTGTCATTGCAACTATTTTGCTCGGATTACTGAGTCCGTGGTTTGGCCAAATCGACTTTGTGCGTAATAATTTTGAAAGAGGTACTTCTTTAAAATAATTAATGAATCTTTATGTGTATCCTCAATATACCGTACAGTACTTGTGAAAACAGTATTTTCTGATACAGTACACCTAGAGTAAATAGAACAAGGAGTGGAAAAGTGGATTTTAAATCGTTAATTGGCTGGATGCGCCGAGGACCTGATCTCCATGGAATACCTAAAGCAGATTTGCCGAAAATTGGTGATAGTGTACGAATTGTGGGAGACAAAGCAAACACTACACATAAAATCGCACTCATTACTAATGGCGGACTCAAGATTTTTTTGAAAGGTATTACAGGATACTATTCCCCTGATAGCCTTATCAAGATTCTCAACAAGATTGAGAAAAAAAATTAATGAAATTGTAATCCTTATATAAATATTGGATTACCATTTCTTGATTAAAAAAGCATCACTATTTGGGATGCTTTTTTTATACACGGTATTTTTCTTTTCTCTTCGAAGTTGGATTGTGTTACTGCACAGGGTTACCCCGTGTAGTAACAAATTCTTAAAATATTGTCCCTGTCCCCATTTCTCTAAAATTTGGCTCCTATAACATTAGACTAAAGTAGAGAGAGTCATGTTTAACAATGAGGTTCCATAGGTCGGTCCTATGTATGGGACTTGATGATTTCAATTTTCATAAGGTTTATTTAAGCAACTCATCAGCCGAAACATTCAATGCTTTGGCGATATTTGTAATTGTTGAAAGGGTAGGATTTTTGTTCCCACTTTCAACATTACTTATATACGCACGGTCGAGCGCAAGCGCTCTACACAGGTCGCCTTGCGACATACCTTGTACAGCTCGTATACGTTTTATGTTCTCCCCAAGCTTCTTGGCGTTATCTGTCATATCAACAGTTTTAGTATAACTTTGTTTTATATGACAACTATTGTTATATAATACAAATGTGGGGAGAAGCCAAACACGCCGTGCTTTCACACGATACATCGTACGCCGAACCAAAACCAAAAAACCTTTCCTTCTTTTTTAAGGCGGGAAGGGGTCGGGGGAGGGACGCGAAAAATTGGAAGGGTTTTTGGTTTTGGACGCGACCAACGGGAGCGCCCCGAGGTGAGAAAGTCTGGGAGACTTTCTCAAGACCTTGAGCACCGCAGTGCGAAAGGTGTACCGCTCCCGTAGGGAGCCGTCGTCAGCATTACCATGCGAGCCGAGCGTACGGAGAAGTATAAAGCCACTACGCGCTCGGTGCGTGCGAAGCACGCAATCAATCACTTCGTGATTGAAAGAAAGTTAGAGCAAAGGATATGATTTCATCACACATAGAGACTTCGTAAAATTTGTGACCCAATTGCGTGGCTTTCAGAACTCTATAAAGATAGAGAGTATATACAATCAAGCATAGTTCTGTTTACTAACATAATCCAATCATAAAAAATCACCCCCAGACAATTGCTTGCCTGGGGGTGTCTAAACGAGACCTCGATTACTCGGTCTTGGCTTCCGGTGCACCTTCACTGCTCGAGGCAGTGTCGGTCACCCTGGCCGGAGCCGGGTTGGTCAGCTTGCCGACGATGGCCTGGCCGAGTGGGCTCTGTGCGAACGCTTCGACCGCCGAGGCCAGATGGGTGCCACCCTTGGAGGTGAACAAATCCATGACGTTGGTCATGCCTTCGCCGGGCTTGCCCGTGTTGGCGATGACCTTGACGTCGGCCTTCTGGAGCGCTTCGGCCTGCTTGCCGCCGACCACCACGTAGCCCTTGATGCCTTCGATGGTCATCAAGTACTGCTGGTAGCCGACGTTGCCGCCGATTTCCTTCGCCAGAACGATCTGCGCTTCGACGGGAGCGAGTTGCATGGCCTTCTCGGCCGCTGCCTTCGCTTCGCCGACCGCTTGGATACCTTGCGCATTCCTGCGTTCGGCTTCGAGGTTGCCTTCGGCGATGATCACCGTGGTCTGCTTTTCCTGCTCGGCGGCCACGACCTGCTTGTCCTTCTCGATTTCGGCCGTGCGCACTTCTTCAACGCGCTTCACAGCCATGTCGCGTTCCTTGGTCTCCTTCTCTTGCGTCAGAACTTCCTGACGCGCGAGTTGGTTGGCGATGCCGACGGCCTTGTCCTTCTCGGCCGTACGTTCACCGACGGCCTGTTCGGCCTGCTGGCGCTGGATGTCGATTTCACGCTTTGCAGTGATTTCGGCCATCTCGGCAGCCCGCATGTTCTCGGCAACATCACGCCGGCTCTCCATCTCGATTTGCGAGGTCTTCTTCGCCATGATGTTGGAGATGACCTGACTGCCGGCGCCGTCCCGAATGTCCATCAGTTCCATGGACTTGACCGGCTCGACGCCCCACTGCTTGAGCTGCTCGACGACTTCATCCGTGAATGCAGCGCCGAACTTCGCACGCTCCAGCATGATGCTGTCGACCTTGTCGCCGGCGAGGACCTTGCGGACAGCGCCCTTCACGATCAGGTGCAGTTGCTCATGGAGTTCTTCGATCGTGGCCACACGCTGAGCGGCGAGTGCCGTATCGGCGATGCGGAAGAATGCCGTGACATCGACCTTGAACGGAACGCGGTCGGCGTCGTATGCGTCGTAGCCATCGAGAGGAAGGTCGAAGTTGCTGACCGGTAGCTTGATGACCGTGACACCGAACTTCGGAATCCAGCTCGGCCACGCGTAGTACACGTTGCCGCCTTGGAGGCCGGTGCCGTAGGGCATGGTGGTGCGACCGCGTTGGACGATGTGCACCATGTTGGTGCTCACGACCTTGCGATAGAGGATTGCGAGGATGATGGCAAAGAACGCCAGTACGCCGATCAGGACGAACCCAATCAGAACGGGGATATTGAACATGTGCTTCTCCTGTGGAATTGGAGGGTATTCTCCAATTGCTAGCTTAGCATACCTTTACATTATTGTCAAGTTTTGTGCTATTTATAATATGTAGATAATAAGCCATTTTTTCCCTAGTATTGATTATGATAGATATATTCAAAGTCGGGATGTCTTGTTGGATGATTGTCCTCAACACAAGTCAGGATGATAGAGAGAACCAAAAATACAAATCCTACGTACAAGAGCAGATGTGTCGATTGAAAAAACTTTCCGTTGCCGTCCTTATTCCCAGCGTCTTGCCACGCTTTAGGGTAGATAGGATCCTCTTCGTTCTTATCAAAAAAATTGGGTTCATACATTCCTAATGCCTTTTCAAGTCGAACGGCTACTTGTTGTTGTTTTTTGAAACCTCGCTTTAGGTCTTCTAAATATCTAAAACGTAACGCATAAAAGCAATAAACAGACCTATCTTGCTTTTGCTCCATAGGTCTTGCTCCATAGGTCAGCCCTATGACAACAAATGTACGAGAACTCGAGATGTAAATTGTTCATGTGGATTTATAAACGAAGATGATCTTATTCTGCAACTACAAGATCTAATGAATGACCTTGATATACAGACGGTACCCATGAAAGAGAAGATAGCAGATGATTTGAAAAGGTTTAAAAAGTTTGAGCAAATGCTGTTGGGTAGTAAATCAGCAATAGCTGTAAAAGATATTGATATTCGCAATTATGCGAAGTTTATACTGCAAGAAGGAACAATTGAAGAAAAACGTGAGTTTTTAAGGTGTCTAAAGAGCGAGATAGTGCTAAATAAGAAAAAAATTAGTTTAAAAGCTCAATAACACCTATTAAATTATTGCGTAATACACCCACGAGATCTTGTGTCTCATTTCCTATGAGCTATAATAAATAAAGCGTAAACACTATGAAAAGAAAACCCCAAGTTATTGATTTTTTTTGCGGTGCAGGTGGTTTTTCTGAAGGTTTTAGACAACAAGGTTTTGATGTGGTAATGGGTATCGACAACTGGGCACCAGCTATTGAAACTCATAATATAAATCACAACCTCAAGGATAAAGTCAAAGATGTTCTTGATTTTGGAACTTCAATTGAGGAGATAGATAATCTACCAGATACTGAGGTTATAGTAGGAAGTCCTCCTTGTGTGCTTTTTTCATTGTCTAATAAAGGTGGTAAAGCAGATAAAACACTTGGCCTTAAATTGATTGAATCATTTTTAAGAGTTGTAGCAGTTAAAAAACATCAACCATCCTCAAAACTCGTGGCTTGGTTTATGGAGAACGTACCTAACTCAAGAAATTACGTAAGACCTACATATACATTTCGACAACTAAATTTAGAAGAATGGGCTAAGGCTCATAAAATTGACCCAGATCAAATTGCTATTAAGGGATCAGAAAATGGTCATGTATTAAATACTGCTAATTTTGGAACCTCACAAAAAAGAGAGCGTTTTGTTTGCGGCGAAATTGTTTCAAATGGTAATTTCCCAAATCTTGAACAGTTCATGACGAAAGAATTCAGAGGTATTGGTACAGTGAAAGAGAAAATGCCTTCACCGGAGATGGAAATCTCAAAAAAGATTTACGTTGACCCCAATTACCCCTCATTAAAGTTTATTGCACACAAAATCACCGACCACTTTTATGATACTGGGATATATGAAAATCAATGGAAAAAAGCTAGAGATTTAAAAATAAACCATCCTTTTATGGGAAAAATGTCTTTCCCTGAAGATGAGCGTAACCCTAGTCGTACAATTATGGCCACACGGTCACTGACCAGTAGGGAGACTTTGATATATAAGTCTGAATACAAAAGAAAGGGTGATGGTGAATATCGTCTCCCTACCATTAGAGAGATTGCTACTCTCATGGGTTTCCCATACTCGTACCAATTTTATGGAGGTGAAAACACAAAATGGAGACAGATAGGAAATGCTGTATGTCCCCCGATGAGTTCTGCTCTTGCTAAGAGTGTGCGACTTTCTCTTAAATTGCCAATTATTGCTGATTCAAAAATTGAATTCGTATCTTCAAACGAGACCTCAAATAAATTCGAAAATCTAAACACTTTTGCAAAGAAAATGTTTGACACACCGCCAAAAAAGAAACCGACAGCACGTTTTCGAGCACATCCGTTTAAAGATGGAAATATGACAGTCGCTCTAACAAACTTCAATCCTTCCAAGTCCAATGAGTCACAGAATCAACTTGTCGAGTGGCACTCGTCTGTATTTTTAGGATCGGGTAAAGACTTTATAATAAAAGCAATACCTAAAAATAAGTTCAAGCAGATAGCAAAACTAATTGAGTCTCATCATGATGTAAAAGGAAAAAGATTTGTTATTGAATTTGATAAGAAATTCAGACACCATATAGGCAATAGTGATAAGTTCCAAGATGCTTATGTTTCTGGTTTGAAGTCAGATTTATTTGAACCCGGGCAACTAATTGATGAGATTGGCAGATTCATATTAGATTACGAACCAGAGGAAAAATACATGAAAATGTCTAATTTTATTCCCGAAAAAGAGCAAGTCCCAACAAAACAAGTATTGGCAATGTACGCCATAAATAGGCTTGTCTCATAAGTTGACAATGTTCATAAATTTATGGATTATTAGGCTACTTTTATGAATAAAGATACCAGAACGCAAAAAATTGCTCAAATAGTCAAAACAGCCCAGCCATACGGAAAGCAGAGCATTTTTTGGCGTGGCACACCCACTCCTATGGATGTGTTTCAAATACCGCTCGAATACTTGGTGTACAACAAATACAACGGCAGAATATTGAGTCGTACTAAAACTCTTCAAAAGCAAGGTAGAAGCGTTGATCCTGAAACAGATGAAGGCAAAAAGACCATCGAGAATCTTCTTTGGGATTCAAAGAAATCAAAGAATGAAATCACAAAAAAGGACATATACGAAAAAGGTCAGCTCAAGGTAGGAATCATCACAAGCGACGGAATCGTCATAGACGGCAACCGACGAATGATGCTTCTCAATAAAATAAAACCTAAGTATTCACATTTTAATGCGATTGTTCTCCCTGTTGCTCTTGAAGATGACCCTATCGAAGTCGAGAAGCTTGAGACGACTTATCAAATGGGCGAAGACGAGAAGCAGGGTTATAATCCGATTGAAAAGTATCTCAAGGCAAAGGAGATTTATAAAAAGCTTATCGAACAGCATACCCATGATGAATCAATCAAGGAGATTGCTGAATGGATGGGAGAAGAAAAATCAGTTATCGAGGACTGGCTCGGTGTAGTAAAGATAATTGATGACTATCTTGAATACCTCCAGTATGACGGCATCTACGCAATGGCGGATACGCCTAATGACGGTAAGGAAGACCTCTTCCTTTATATAAAGAAATGGCTCAATACTTTTGCTGAAAAAGAATCAGGCAAGGCTTTTGACGGCTACCAACCGATGGACGTGGATGAACTGAAGCAGATTTGTTTCGATTATGTGCGAGCAAAGATTGGAAAGTCATATGACGGTAAGATGTTCCGAAGCATTGCTGATGGACAGAGAAAAAATCACTTTTTCGGAGACAAGAAAGTGTGGAAAAGCTTTAGTGAAGAACACTTCGCTAACACTATTCCTGCTGCTGACAAAATAAATGCTGAATATCCCATAGACTACAACTCGGAGAATATCGAAGCGACTTTGTCTAACAGAGATTCTCAGTTCAGAGACGCTGTATTGGAAAAGCTTACTGATAATTTAGAGACACACGTTACAGAATTGGGTTACGCAAAAGCGGCTGACAAACCTTTAGAATTGGTCAGTAATGCTAAGAAAGCAATTGATGCTATCGACCAGAGACATAAGGCATTTTCAACACCTCAGGTTGTTGAACAGATTGAAGAGCTTATCAAGAAATTGATGGGAATGTTAAAGAAGAAAGCTCCTGAGCAAACCTTGTCTATCGTTGCTGATCTTCTTGAGAGCATCAAGCTTGATGCTGGTTCAACTGACAAAGTAGAGTTATTGAACAAGATCAAAGATATCGAGAAAATCGCATATCAGTTAGAGAAAGATGTTAAGTCATCATGATGAAATCAAATTATGAGTCAATCCATAGAAATTCATACCGACAACGGGAGTAAACACTTCCTGCTAACAGGTGATATGGAAAGCGTGCTTAGAAATGCGCGCTTCGTTTTTTCGCTTAAGCGACTTGGATATGTTCATAAGGATGACAAGATCATCATTCCGTTCGAGGACGCCACTAAGATAAAGATACTCCAAGAGCTTCAAGCGCTCGCCAGTAAATTTTTGTTTACAAGCAATCTTTCAGAAGAAACTCGTAATGAAGTATCCAGTTTCGATAGAGAGCTGAGAATGTTTGATGAATTCTCTGATAAGGCAGAGAACATTAGAAACAACAAGTTTGCTGATAATCCAGATCTTGTTAAAAAGTTCGATGAGTTCCAGTCGGTTCTTAAAGAAAAGCTAACGCGACCGCTCTATCCGCTTCAATTGCTATCTGCCTTTCATATGGCATTCTCGCAGAATGCCTGTAACTTCGCTGTTCCTGGTGCAGGAAAAACATCAATTGTGTATGGGGCATATGCGTATCTAAAAAGTCTTCCTGCGGATGATCCTAAGCATGTAGACAAGCTACTTGTAATCGGACCGCTCTCATCTTTTGCTCCCTGGGAAAAGGAATACAAAGAATGTTTTGGTACTGATGTGACATCACAAAGACTCTCGGGTGACAATACGATTTTACGCAACCACAAAGAGCAACATCTTTTTTCAGTCAATCCTGCTGAATTGACTCTGATTTTCCACGGAGGCGTAGAAAGTCTTAAAGATGAAATCGTATCTTTTCTCATAAGGAATAAAACTATGGTTGTTGTGGACGAAGCTCACAGAATTAAAAACCCTGAGGGTGTATGGGGTAAAAGTGTTGTTGAAATCGCAAAGGAGGCTAAGTCAAGAGTTGTCCTTACAGGAACGCCTGTACCAAATGGTTACGAGGATCTCTTTAATCTATTTCAATACCTGTACCCATATAAATATAAAGAAATCTTAAAGTTTCATTATGACAATCTCGTAGAAATGACAAAGAATAGCGACCCTGACAGCGATCGAGTACAGGAATTTATTTCTAATATATCTCCCTACTTTATCCGTATAAAGAAGGCAGATTTGAAGTTGCCTCCTGTGGTAGAGAATGAGGTTGAGATAGATATGGACTCTCACCAACGAGAAATCTATGACTTCATAGAAACAAAATATGTACGATCTTTTGAGAACAACAGTACCGCCGCAGCTAAAGATATTTTAAATAAGGCGAAATTAATTCGTCTACGACAGGCGGCAACAAATCCTGCGCTTCTCTTAAAACCGATTGCAGAAACTTTGAACATGGAAGACTACGAATCAAGAATATATCCCAATGGTAATATTCCTGACGAATTTCAAGACGACTCTACTGTACTGTCTAAAATTTATAACTACCAGAAAATTGAAACCCCTAAGAAATTCGTTGAGGTGAAGAAGCTTTTAGAGGAAAAAATTATTGCCAACAATGGCAAGGCAATTATTTGGACAATCTTTATTCAAAACGCAAAACAGCTACAGGAGTATTTGAGCAATAATGGCATCGCTTCAAAGCTTCTTATTGGTGAAGTCGAACAGACAGATCGAGAAGTGATTATTGATAAGTTCAATGATCCGACTAACTCGGAGTTCCAGGTCGTGATTGCCAACCCTTTCGCGGTATCGGAATCAATCTCTTTGCATAAAGGATGTCACAACGCCATTTATATGGAGCGTGACTATAACTGTTCAAACTTTCTTCAGTCGAAAGATAGAATTCACCGTTATGGATTGCCTGATGGTCAGGAGACCAACTACTATTACATTCTTTCAAAGGATTCTATAGATGGCGTTATAAACGATAAATTGGGAGAAAAGATCAAACGAATGGAGAAAATTATTGATGAGGATATTCCTCTATTCACCAGAATAAACGATTCTGACGAAACTGATCTGATCAAAGCTCTCATCAACGATTATGCTAGAAGAGCTTAGTCAATATGAAAATTTGGGTACCCCAAAATTCTTTTGCGAGCTTTTCACTCAGCTAAAGAACACTAAACAACCGTGGAAGACGGATAATGTCAGGGGGTATTTCTATAATAGGATTATTGATGAGCAGACCATCTTTGATGGTTGTCTTTCCATGGCTCAAGCCGTAGGGGCTGTAGTCATTGATGACGAGGGTCTAATAACCCTTAATTCCGGCTTAGAAGCCTCTTTGGTGAGCGAAAAGTACCTAGCAGGTAAATTGCTAGAGATGATTCTTTTGGCGCTTCGGGAGGACAAAGTCTTCCATGAGATATTTTGCTCGGAGAACATATCGTATGACGTTATTTACAGACTTATTCAGATAGAAAGTTCAGCCTTCCGTTTTCGATATTCAGGCTTCCGAAACCTCCTTATTAATTTTGAATTTCTCTATCCTCACCCTGATGCAAACATTAGAAAGATGATAGTGAATTCTAAGTATAAGAAGCTTTTTGATAGTCAGGTAATGCCTGAAATTAAGAGGAGAAAAATAGGTATTGGTGAACTAGAAAAGTCGCTTGAACAAAAACAAATCTACGGTGCTGAGGCAGAAGCGCATGTTCTTGCGTATGAACAGAAGAGATTAGCTTCTCATTCAAATTTTGATCAAATAGAACGAATCTCTGAATACGATGTTGGGGCTGGTTACGACATTGTTTCTTTCAATGAACTTGACTCTACAGAACTAGACAGACTTATAGAAGTAAAATCTTTTTCAGGTACCCCAAGCTTCCATTGGTCTCGAAATGAGATAGATGTAGCTAGATTTAAAAAAGATCAGTATTTCATTTATTTAGTTAATCGAGACAAAATGAACGAGACTGGATACATACCGACCATTATTCAAAATCCTTACGATACCGTTCTTGCAGATGACACAGAATGGAATAAGCGAGTGGATAGTTATTTCATAGTAAAAACTGGAGACAGTGAGGATAAACATTAATCATATTTATGGCAAAAAAGAAAAAAGTAAGTGGTGAGAATATCTTGTACCACTACATACAAAAAAATATTTTAACAACCGAAGAAATAACACCTTTTCAGAAAGAGCTTATAGAGCATTTGATTGTTAATCTCAGTATCTGGATTCCGATAGAGGTATACAAAAAGATGCCAGTACTACTTCCGTTTGTTGTACGCGATTTGTCATGCCGAAAAAAGAATCCTGCGACAAGGTCTGACGACTGGGGTGTATCTGACAAATTTGGATATCTCAAGGACGATAACTCCCTGATAAAGAATATATTTGGAGCCTGTCCAATAAGTAGTCCTCATATCGGAGAGTACCAGAACTCATATCTTGGAAACGGTTTCGTAGCGAGTCATATATGGAGGAAAGTACTTGGGTCGGAAAAACTTGCATCAACAATGCCTCAACTCAATACGTTTGTTCCGAATCTTGTTTGGCTCCCTAAGCAAATATCTAAATTAACCGATCGTGAAAAAAGTTATGCCCAACAATTATTGCAATCAATGTCTTTCAGGATATACAGAAATGAAAACAATGATTCTTATACTCAATCAATATGGAAACATTTAGAAAATCCAAAAGTTGGACATCAGATAGACATAGGAAATATTAATTTCTTCTCTGTGTCTAGTGATTGGTTAGATAAAAGGTCAAAAGGTTTATTAACAGAAATGGCCAACATCCTAGATGAAGTTAACGGTTCGATAAGAGGCTCTAAAAAAGTGAAATGTTCAAAATATCTTCCAACGCTTAGAGAAAACCTAGATTCAAAATACAAAAAAGATTTTTCTCGTTGGATAAACGAGAGTATTAATAGGATATCCTGACTTAAATCCTAGCATACAAAAATAGCCCTTTTGGGGCTATTTTTGTATGCTTCTCGTGCGCGCTGTTGATGGTGACCTCACGGAGAATCGAACTCCGATTACAAGAATGAGAATCTTGTGTCCTAACCGTTAGACGATGAGGCCTTTGTGGCTGTGTGACCTTTGCAAATTGCTTGCATCAGTCGCACAGTTATACCAAATTTCTATAATTTACGAAAGAAGTCACAAGTCATGGCGTGAGTGCATCTCACAGTTGACTTCTGGAAGTGCTATACTAGGTATCATGACACAGTCGCAGACACTTGAAATTTTAAAAACGGGAGCAAATATATTTTTGACGGGGGAACCCGGTGCGGGAAAAACGTATGTACTGAACGAATATATAGATTGGCTCATTTCGTGTGATATGTCTGTCGCAGTGACTGCCTCGACGGGAATTGCAGCGACCCACATTGGTGGCATTACCATTCACTCATGGAGCGGGATCGGTGCGCGAGATGTACTTACTCCGTATGATCTCGATACTATAGCGAGTAATGAAAAAACCGTAAAGCGAATTAAAAAAGCGCGGGTACTCGTCATTGATGAAATATCCATGCTCGATGGACGCGTCCTCGATATGGTGGAGAGCGTCTGTCGTACCGTTAAGCAGAGAGGTGAAGCCTTTGGTGGAATGCAAGTTATTTTGGTAGGTGACTTCTTTCAGCTTCCGCCGATTGCGGGAAGGGGAGAGATTTCACGGTTTGCGTTTGAGTCGCGCGCGTGGGATTCGGCGAAGTTTTTAACCTGTTATCTTACTGAGCAACATAGGCAGGAAGATGAATTACTCCTTGGACTCTTAAGTGCAATTAGAAAAAATGATGTTGATGAAAGTCATTACACGTTACTCAGTGAACAAACGGAAATTGGATATCCTGATATAGAACCAACAAAGTTGTATACACACAATAGTGATGTCGAAAGCATGAATACTGCACGACTTCGTGAACTCAATACGCAAGGACGAACGTACAAGATGGAATCAAAAGGAAATAAACAACTCTTGGTCAATTTGATAAAAAATTGTCTTTCGCCAGAGGTGCTGGAGGTGCGTAAAGAAGCAATGGTCATGTGTACAAAAAATAATTTTGAAGCGGGATATGTGAATGGTACCTTGGCAAAGGTCATTGATTTTGACAAGGAAGATGGTTTTCCCATTATAGAAACGAGTGACGGACGAAAAATTAAGATGGTCTCGCAGTCGTGGATTATTCAAGAAGATGACAAAATTCTTGCAGAAATTACACAAGTACCACTTCGGCTTGCGTGGGCAATTACCGTTCATAAAAGTCAGGGAATGTCTCTCGATGCTGCTGAAATTGATTTACGGAATGCGTTTACCTATGGTCAGGGATATGTTGCAATTTCGCGTGTACGTTCACTTGTCGGTATGAAAGTTATCGGTTTGAATGCACAGGCACTGCTTGTTGATCCGCGTGTGGTGCATAAGGACGAACATTTTAGAAGCGATTCCGATGAAGCAGAGTATGCGTTCACACAGATGGATGATGCTGAGATTAGTACGATGCAGAAGAATTTTATTTCTGCGAGTGGTGGGAAATGGCATGATGGGGAGGTGACAAAACGTGGTACACACGCGGAAATACTTAAAAAGGAAAGTACCTATGAAATTACAAAAGTACTTATATTGAGGAATATGAATGCACAGGCGATTGCGCGTGAACGTAATATGGCGCTGTCGACTATCTGGAGTCATGTTGAAAGATTGGTTGAGGAAAAAGAGATTACACACGAGCACGTGAATAAACTTATTCCAAGCAATATCTCGTGGGATATTATTTATCCAAGTATCTCAAAAGCAATTGATAAACATGGCGCAGAAAAATTGAAACCAATTTATGAAGAACTCAACGAACTGTATGATTATGACCTTATTCGTCTTGGTCGAATACTGTATTCGCTTGATAAATAAATTGAGTGTAATTTGTATGCAGTTTTCGTGGTTTGGGAAAAAGAAGGTGATGCTTCGGCGTCGAAGACGCCGAAGTCCACACCATTCACAACATGCAAAACATTACACTGAACATAAAGAAACTGCGCGAACACTCGTACACGCACGTTTGGCACATTGGAATCAATTCTATGGACATACATACAATCGTGTCGCTATTCGCAATCAGCGTTCACGGTGGGGAAGTTGCTCATCAAAACAAAATCTCAATTTTAATTACAAACTCATTTTTCTCCCTATAGAACTAGTTGACTATGTGATTGTTCACGAACTCTGTCATTTAAAACACTTTAATCATTCGGACGTGTTTTGGTCTGCGGTTGAAGAAACGATTACTGATTATGAAATTAAAAAACAACAACTGCGCATGATTTCGCTCACGATGAATCGGTATGTGCAAGACGGCGTGCATACTTCAGTACAACATGTAGTATGTTCCGATATTGTAATACCAGCAGTATGAAACTTCCTGATGACATACTTCTCGTTGATAAACCAAAAGGAATAACTTCTTTTGATGTAATTCGTCGACTTCGCAAAGAATTGCATATCAAAAAAATGGGACATGGAGGTACACTCGATCCACTCGCGACAGGACTCATGATTATTGGTATTGAATCAGGTACTAAGAAATTACATGAATATTTAAAACTACCAAAAGAATATAATGCAGAAATACGGATTGGTGAACGAAGATCAACGGGGGATATGGAAGGTGACATTCTTGAAGAAAAATCAGTCAGCATACTTGACGAAGAGAAAGTAAAAAAAATACTCAAGGAAATGCAGGGAACACTTGCGCTTCCTGTTTCTGCGTACTCAGCAATTAAGAAAGATGGTATCCCACTCTATATGCGCGCGCGTAAAGCAGAGAAAACTGGTGAGATAGTTGAGGTACCGATACGTACCATGCACGTTCTGGAATCAGAGCTACAAAAAATTGAGTATGCTGAAGACAGAGGAGTTGTTACCGTCCGATTTTTTGTGGGTAGCGGTACCTACATTCGTTCACTTGCGGAAGAATTAGGAAAACGTCTTGGATATCCTGCAACACTCCAGAATCTTCGCCGTACAAAAGTTGGTGATTTTGATATTAAAGATGCAAGAGAGATATAAATAAAAAACTGGCGCTTTCGTACTGAAAGCGCCAGAGGTACCAAAGATAAGTTTGGTTATGCGAATTTTGGTCGAAGATTATTTTTAGACACAGTGCCTAAAATTGGTTTTGCCAAAATTTCTGCGTCGCGTAAAATTTTAGCAAATTTGCGAAGCAGGTCGTTCAGGATTTTTGGCGTGCAGTAGTTATGTTTCATTTGAACCATAACTTTCATTACAACATTTTTCACGTTGTTAATCTGAACAACCATAGAGGTAAAAATTGTTGCATCAATTCCTGCCTCCCGTGCGCATTTTCCTATGAGTACGACAATTTCTCGTGCCGACTTATTTCTGCGAGGTGCTTGGATTTGAATTTTCACCTTTAAACACGCTTTTTTAGATCCAAGTGATTCTCTATCGGTGATTTTCAAAATACCGATATATCCATCATTAGCAGTTGTCGTCATCGAAGATACCCCTCTTTCTGTCTTCATGGCACTATTGCCAAACTATATTATTAAACGAATTACTGAATTTGTCCAGTACTTTATAGGCAGTTTCAATTGGATCGTTTGATAACAATATAGCGGGTTCTTAAGGAGAACCCGCTATTTTAGTTAAACCTACGTCACTGAAAACTTTCTCTATATACTGGTATCTGAAGCCGACTCGTCAGGAATGTCCCGCTGACACCTGCCTTATGAAAGAAATCCTTACATAGATTCTCTATATTTCTGTAATAGTTCCGGGCACCTTGTGCCAATCGAAACACTACAATAACAGTAATTTGCATTGGATCCCAAACAAAAGTGCGTCTTATTTCAAGAACGCTTTCAATCCATCGCTCACTTTGCAGTAAGTTTTTCAACCTTAATTCAAAGTCCATATTCGCCATACCAAACGGCATCCCTGCAATACAGACAATCTCGTCTTGGTCGCAATTCAAGGCTCCTACACCAAGGTAATTCGTGTATTTGCTTTTTGCGTGCTTCGATTTATTTGGAGACATCAGCGAAACCCCCCTCATTAAGAACATATGGCACCATAGCCATTGAATAGTATTAAACAAAGCATATGATTTGTCCACTTTTTTGAGTGTGTATGTGTTTGGGTAAAATTCAAGAAAATCTTTATGCTGAAGAGTAATTTTTTGATACACTGTACTCATGAAACGTAGCACATGGGTGAAAAATGCTGGGAGCATTTTGCAAGAGGGTGTTAGTATTTGACTAAAATACATTACAACCTGAACAGTATTGGTAAGATGCATTCTAAAAACTAATATGGTAAGCACGAAAAATAGATGTACATGGGCAAATCCCAAAAACCCGCAGATGGTGGAGTATCACGATTTGGAATGGGGTGTTCCCGTACATAATGATCAAAAGCTTTTTGAATTTATTGTACTTGAGAGTGCGCAGGCAGGTCTTTCGTGGGAAACTATTTTAAATAGGCGAGAAGAATATCGAAAAGCATTTAAAAATTTTAATCCTGTAAAGGTTGCAAAAATGACTTCTGAAGATGTGGAGAAATTGCTACAAAATTCTGGAATTATACGAAATAGACTGAAAATAGAAGCAACAATTACCAATGCACAAGCATTTCTTAAAGTTCAGAAAGAGTTCGGGAGCTTCAGTGTCTATATGTGGAATTGGGTAGGAAACAAGCCAGTTAAAAATTCTTGGAAAAAACATGAACAATTTCCTGTGTATACCGACATTGCAGAAGCTTTTGCAAAGGACATGAAGCGACGAGGATTTAAGTTTTTTGGTCCAACAATTTGTTATGCACATATGCAAGCGGTGGGTATGGTTAATGATCATACGCAAGAGTGTTTTAGATATCACAAAGTTTAGTTCAGTTTTCGTGACATACTGGGTACAACTCGCTATTTGCGAGTAGTCAAATGTTAGAATGTATTTGTAAAATAATAATTTTGTATATGAAAGAGGTATTGCTTGAAGAATTGTCGTCACCAGGTTGTCATAACTGTGCTGGATTTAAAGAGTTTTGGGAAGGTATTCAAAAAGATTGGCCTAACGTGAAATTTACTGAACACAGTATTATTACTCCAGAAGGGCAGGCGCTTGTTCAAAAACATCAAATCTTTGCATCTCCAGGAATTATTTTCAACGGTGAATTATTCTCAACAGGTGGCATCAACAAGGATGATTTTATTAAAAAACTTACCGAGCTTTCACAGTAATTTTAGTACTTTTAAGAATAGTACATTTATATTTATGAGTACATCCATTCAGACACCACAAGGTACCGCAAAAAATTGGCTCATCGGTGGGCTTTTAGCGCTTTCTGGGGCAATTGTGTTTGGTCTGTTGTACCTTTTTGTCATTGCGCCATCTGTGCCAAATGGAAGTATCGGATGGTACCTCTTTTCATTTGCTACTGGTCTCACCATGATCGTGATGCCGTGTACACTTCCGCTTGCGTTTGTCATCGTCCCACTCTCTATGGGTAAGGGAATGATTAAAGGAATTGGAATGGCACTCGCGTTTGGACTCGGTGTCGCTTTTACGCTCAGTCTCTACGGCGTTGCAGCAGCATTACTCGGCGGAGTTGCCATTGGTGCGCTCGGTGCTGATCTCGAATCGCTGAAGAACTGGGTGTATTTTATCGCGGGAACATTTGCACTTCTCTTTGCACTTTCGGAAATCGGTTTGTTGAATTTTCATATGCCAACGTATTCTGGAGCTGCTCCGGCATTCATTCAGAAGCGTCAAGAAATACTCAAAGCTTTTTTCCTTGGTGCATTTCTTGGAAATGTTGGTGTGGGATGCCCCCATCCAGCAACACCACTTATTCTTATTGAGATTGCGTCGAGCGGTGACGTATTGTACGGATGGACGATGTTCCTTATTCATGCAATCGGACGAGTACTACCATTGTTGCTTCTTGCATTCCTCGCAATTCTTGGTGTGAATGGACTGAATTGGCTTATGGCACGAAAGGATGCGCTTGAACGAATGACTGGTTGGGCAATGGTGTTTGTCGCAGGATTTATTCTGACACTTGGTCTCTTTTCGCACGCATGGTGGGTAAATTCCGGTATTCATAGTGGACTTGAAACGCTCACGTTAGAACATCGATTCAATGTACTTATAAATGACACATTGGGTACTGAGGTTGCGCATCTTCATGGGCTTGAGACTGTCGGTACAGGACTTTTTGGCCTACCACTTGCATGGGGAAGTTGGTTCTTAGTGTTAGTATGGCTCATCCCAATATGGTGGTGGTACAACAAGCGTAAAAAGCAAATGCAAAATAGTCCTGCGTTTAAAATTACTGCACTTGAAGCACAGATTGACAGACTTGAGCGTGATAGACGTCAGATTGAGTCAATGATGAATGTCGATGAGCTTGAGGTTACCTATGATCTTAAACATGCTCAAGAAGAGATTGATGCACTTGAGACAAAACGTCGTGAAGAGGAAGCAAAAATTCAGTTTGGTGAAACAGGTGTGTTTAAAGAACCAATAGCGCGTATCTATGAAGACCGCATACTTAAAATTCAAAGGAATTACCTCATTGTCATTTCGATATTTCTTGCACTTATATTTATTTATTATCTTCCGACAAACTTCTACCTAAAAAATACTGGTATGAGTGGCATGAGTGGCATGGAACATCATGGTGCAACAAACAGCACTGCTCCTACACTCGGCACATCGACTACCGCTCCAGAAGGTACACCATTTACAAAAGATATTTCAAATCTTCCAGATGCGAGCCCTCTTCAGTTCGTTGAACTAAAAGACGGCGACACATATACAATTTCTGCTGGGTATGTAAAAAAAGAAATTGGAAATCGTACACTCCGTATGCTCGCGTACAATGGTTCAATTCCGGGACCGTTTATCAAAATACTGCAAGGTTCAAAAGTTACGGTGAATTTTGTCAATAACACTGATACTGACCAGACCATTCACTCACATGGTCTTCGACTTGATAATAATTTTGACGGTGTCCCAGGACAGACACAAGATGTGGTAAAACCAGGTGCAACGTATACCTATGTTCTCGATTTTCCAGACGCTGGTATCGCATGGTATCACCCGCATACACGTGATGATTATGGACAGGAAATGGGATTGTATGGAAATTATCTTATTGATTCTACTGATCCTGCATATTGGTCACCAGTAAATAGAGAAATCCCACTCATTATTGATGATATCTTGGTAGAAAATAATCAAATTGCAGATTTCTACAAAGAATACACCAATCACGCGCTACTCGGAAGATTTGGGAATGAATTCTTAGTCAATGGAAGTACTGACTATATTGAGAATGTTGCAAAGGGAGAAGTAATACGATTCCAAATTACCAACGCATCAAACGCGCGTACCTACAGACTTTCAATGCCTGGAGCGCAACTTAAAATTGTCGCCAGTGAATGGAGTAAATTTGAAAATGAAACCTTTAGTGACGAGTTCATTATTTCTCCCGCAGAACGACTTGTTGTTGAAGCGTACTTTACCAAGTCGGGAAGAGTTAAGCTTCAAAATAGAATGAAGACAGAGACAGTCACACTCGCGGAATTTAATGTGAGTGATGAGAATGTAGTAGAATCATTTGCTGATACATTTAATACGGCTCGCCGTGATGAGGTACTTGCAAATGAGTTTGCAGAATTAAGAAAGTATCAAAATCTTCCTCCACAGCGAAAACTAACTCTTTCTGTAAATTTAACTGGAGGGCAAGTTGACCATAGCGCACACGCTCACAGTGGCGGTACGACAAACACGATGGATCATACGGCGATGATGGGCATGATGCAGAATCCAATGGACAATATTGAGTGGGGCGAAGGACTGACGAACGATGCCGTTAATACTACAAAGAATGTCGAGTGGACTATCACCGATGAATCCTCAGGGATGAAGGGTATGCAAATTCCTGTTTCTGACTGGACATTTAAACAGGGGTCGCTCATTACAATGCGTATTACAAACGATATGATGGCAACGCACATCATGCAACATCCGATACACATTCACGGGCAAAGATTTGTAGTGCTTTCGGAAAACGGTGTTCCCAATAAAAACATGGCATGGAAGGATACTGCACTCGTTCCTCCTGCTGGATATATTGATGTGCTTGTCGATATGAGTAATCTCGGTGAGTGGATGCTTCATTGTCATATTTCTGAACACCTTCATGCGGGGATGATGATGCCGTTTCGAGTAGAAAATGCAGATGGCTATGCAACGGGGGATGAGTATCGCGCAAGTCTTAAAACCGCTCCGGCGCCACAGTCGGGGGGTGTTCCTTCAGATACAAGTGATATTTCATACTCATATGCTGATGTTGTAACAGGACCGTATTCTGTGTCTGTTGATACACAAAAAGTAATTGTCGGAAAAGATGCACTCGTCGCACTTTCTTTCACTGATGAAAGTGGAAATTCAGTAAACCTCAATAGCACTGTGGATAGAGTGGTGAGCGTCTCGTTTGTAAAGAGTGATGATAGTATTAAATTTCGCACATTCCCGGGAAATACAAATTTCCCGATGCCACCAGTAAAAGCCATTCCGATGCAACAGATGCCTCCAGCCGATGACCATTCTGATCATATGCATTCATTCAATTTTATCCCAACCGCATATGCACATGGTGATATGGTCACTGACAATCATCATAACGGAATAGTGGGAAGAACCTATACTGTTCCCGTCAATTTTTCTTCAGTCGGAGTGTATAAAGGGTTCGTTGAATTTATTCTTGAAGATGAAACAGTCCCCCGTGTTGCAACATTCCAAATTGAAGTCACCGACACAACATTTAATGTAAATAACTTTGGATGGTCACCGACAATGAAGTGGTGGATTCTTCTACTCATATCGCTTTTGCTTATGGCGCCACTTGTGTACGGTGTACGTAAGTATGTTAATGGAAAATAAATACTATGAATAAATACAGCATCATTGGAATAGTACTTGCACTCATTGTTGGAGGAGGTGTTATTTTTAGCGCACAAACTGATACCGATAATTGTAGTGCAGATATGGGTACAGACCGTTCTTTTACGGTTGTTGCACGCAAGCTTGAATGGAGATTTGATCCTGAGGTTATTACTGTTGAAAAGTGTGATCGTGTGAATCTTAAAGTCATTAATGAAGACAACTTTGATCATGGGGTCGCTATTGATGCTTTAGGCATATCGCAACGTCTTCCTGCAAATGGAAATATCGATGTCTCTTTCATTGCGTCAAAGACAGGGGAATTTCCATTTTACTGTTCAGTATCCTGTAGCGATAGTAAGAGTACCGGTGAACTTGCTGACGGTGTGGTACAGACTGGTCCATATGCAAAAACATTTCGTGGGCACTTCGAACATATTGGAAAGTTTATTGTGACTGAAGTTTCTGCACTCATTAATTAATTATAAATTATACATACTATGACGAAACTTGTACTTAAGGTAAAAGGAATGCACTGCGCTTCATGTGCTATTCTCATTGACAAACTCCTTCTTAGACAGGCAGGTGTCGTTGCAGTAAGTACTAGTTATGGTGCGCAGAAAGTTGCACTCGAGTTTGATGAAGCAAAAATTTCACTCGAACAAATTGATGGTTTCGTAAATAAACTTGGATATGATGTCATTAGACCTGATGAGGATACTTCGTCAGTAGAGGAAGAAGAGGCGGCTGAAAAAAATGAGCTACGACTTGCAAAGAAACGCGTAATCGCTGCCTTCGTACTCTCCTCACCGATTGTTGCCTATTACATGGGTGTACACATGTTCAATCTTCCGCATATACATCAAGTGTGGGGGATTGATCTTAACTATATCTATTGGATTCTTTCGACGCCAATTCAATTTATTATTGCATGGCCATTCTATCGAAACACGTGGTCGGCCGTGCGTATTGGAGCTGCAAACATGGACGTACTGGTTGTTTTGGGCACAACAGCTGCGTATCTGTATAGTGCCATTGGATTTCTTTTCTTCAATATTGACCATCCATTTTGGGAAAGCTCAGCAGCACTGATTTCGTTTATCATTTTGGGACGATATGTTGAAGTGGTTGCAAAAGGAAAAGCGTCAAGTGCAATTAAAGAACTTCTCAAACTTGAGGCAAAGGAAGCTCATGTTGAGCGCGGAGGAAAAGAAGTCACCATCCCACTTGAAGAACTTATTGAAGGTGACATAGTGATTGTAAAACCGGGAGAAAAGGTTCCTGTAGATGGAACAATGGTAGAGGGTGAAACGCATATTGATGAAAAGGTGGTGACTGGTGAATCCTTTCCCGTAAAGCGTGTTGTGGGCGATGAAGTCATTGGTGCAACGGTGAATCTTGAAGGACGATTTAAATTTAAAGCCACAAAAATTGGAAAAGATACACTTTTGAATCAAATTATTCGCATGGTTGAAGAAGCACAGGCAAAGCGTGCGCCTGTGCAAGATCTTGTCGATAAAGTGAGTGAATATTTTGTACCAACAGTTATCATTCTTTCGGTACTTACATTTGTGGGTTGGGTGTTTATTGCAGACCTTCCTGTTCGTGCTGGTATTATGCGCATGATTGCTGTCCTCGTTATTTCATGTCCGTGTGCGATGGGCCTTGCAACCCCAACCGCGCTTGTGGTAGGTATTGGACGCGCTGCAAAATTTGGAATTATTTTGAAGGGTGGAGCAGCGCTCGAAAAAGCCTATAAAGTAGACACTATTGCACTCGACAAAACAGGAACGCTCACTATTGGAAAACCAATTGTAACCGACTTTGTTATGCTCGATAATTCCGCAGATGAAAAAACAGTAGCCATTCTTGCTGCGTCTGCAGAAATGGGATCAGAGCATCCACTTGCACGCGCTGTCATTGAACATGGAAAAACTTTTGGTGAAGTACTGACACTTAAAAAATTTGAAGGTATACAAGGGATGGGTCTCCATGCAGTCATTCCTATGGATGGAAAAACTAAAGATGTCATCATTGGGAATATGATGTACATGAACAAACTTGCCATTGATACAAAGTCATACATACCAAAACTTGAAGAACTTCAAGCACAAGCAAAAACAGTAGTATTTCTTCTTATTGATAATAAGCCGACAGCACTCATTGCAATGGCGGACGCACTTAAGCCATTTGCGCGTGAAGCAATTGCAGAGCTCATTCGCATGAAGAAAGAAGTCATCATGATTACTGGAGATAATGAAAAGACTGCACAAGCAATTGCTCGTCAGGTAGGCATCACTCGCGTACTTTCTGAGGTGCTTCCACAAGATAAAGCAGCGATGGTAAAGAAACTGCAGGAAGAAGGTAAAAACGTCGCGATGGTGGGTGACGGGATCAACGATTCACCTGCACTTGCACAAGCAAATCTTGGTATCGCTATTGGCTCAGGGACTGACGTTGCTATTGAAACTGGTGAGATTGTACTTATTAAAGATGACCTCCGTGACATTGCTACAGCAATTCAACTTTCGAGCAAAACTATTGTCAAAGTGTGGCAAAATCTCTTCTGGGCATTCTTCTACAACGTTGCTGCGATTCCAGTCGCTGCGGGGGCACACTTACTTCTTACACAATCGTCATTTGGTATCGCAGCAGGTTGGGTGGTGGCAATTCAAAGTCAGTTTGGTACCGTAGGACAGATATTCTTCAATATCTCTCAAGCAACGCTTCGTCCAGAAATTGCAGGATTTGCAATGGCATTCAGTTCTGTCTCAGTGGTACTTAATTCAATGACGCTTCGTTCATACGTGCCACCAATTGAGAAAGAAATTGAGAAGACTAAAAAGAAAGTGTGATAATGGTTCTGGCACATATGATGTATGTGCTAGAATGTGAGTATATAAATAATTACTTCATTTCATGGACACGATAAATTTAAACATTGAAGGAATGCACTGTGGAGGGTGCGCCACGGGTATTCAAATGGTAACCGAACAAATTGACGGTGTTTCCTCAGCATTTGTTGATCTTGATGGTAAGAAGGGAACATGGGAAATTGACGCTACTAAAGTCACTCCGCAACAAATAATAGAAGAGATTACCAAACTTGGATACAAAGCAGTAGTCGCATAATATAATCACCTATACAGATTTATTTATGGAAGTGCATGCGTTCCTTATCATTGGTCATATCATCGGTACTATTCTTGGAGTAGGTGGTGCAACGTTTATTGAGATTCATCTCAATATGGCACTCAAAGATGGGAAAATGGATGAAACCGAACGTATGTTTATGGGCAAAGATTTTCTCATGACACGGATTGGTATGGGAATTGGATTTCTTACAGGATTTGGTTTTGTTCTTGAGTATTACCTAAATAACCAACTCTTTAGACTCATGGACGGTGTGTTCTGGGCAAAGATGGCTATCATCGCAATCATAATTATCAATGCAATAATGCTCGATAAGCATAAAGTAGGTCTCTATTGGGGAAGTGCCTTTTCTTTTGTGTCATGGTGGACAGCAATGATACTTGGCACATTTCTTACCAATGGTGTGAAGTTCTTCCCCGGAAACGTTCCTGTATCATTTGTTTCAATCATGTTTGTATACGGTATAGCGGTAATAATTGGTGCATATATTTTACATAAACTAAGAACATGGGGAGCCTTACCGAGACCTCATCCATAGTATGTTGACAAATTTCTGTAGTATTATATAGTACTCACCAGAAACCAGAAATAAACGTGGATGAAAAGGAGATATCCAATGTCACATGAGTTGTTTGAAATCAAAACAAAACCTGACCTAAATGCTGGAGAAACACATCGATATGATGAGCTCATTCAAAAAGCTTCCATTGCTCGGAACCTGGGGCTTATTGTGCAAGTCACTTTAATTGAGAGGCAAGCACATAACCTCAGAAGAAGTTGTTTACTAACAACAACTCCACTGACGAGTGAAGAAGTCACGATTTGGCAATCGTGGTTGCCGTCACGTTTTTCTACTGACGAGAAGTCGAAGTGCCTTGGTATTGGCGAATATGCGTATGAAACCATTTTGTCCTCAGTTCTAGAGAAGTGGAAGGATCTAAGAGATCAAAGGATCTTTGAGAGCTTTGAAATTTGGACTCGTAGTGACGCGAAGGAAAGTCTACTTGTTGGGATAAATGGGAATAATTGTTATTTGGTTGCCAGATGGAATGGTTCTGTCGGAAGTCTTCTTAGTTTTGAGAAGGTTAAGTCAGAACTGTACTCAACATGGTTTAAAAATCTGAAATTCTCAGGTAACCAAAAATATCCATGGTTTGATCCAAGGAGATATAATCATCCAGATGTGATTTTTGGATCAGTTGCATTTATGTTTGTCCTACCAATTCTTTTTGAGTATGACATTCTCCTACCTCCGTACACCATGGGTACACTATCGAGTCTTGTGTTGTCGTTAGGGCTTGGGTTTATCGGCTTTGTGATCAGTCGTAGGAGAATGGTTAACAGACTTCGTCTGGAGAGTCCACTTATTCAAGCTATTATGACTAATGATGGACTTAAAAAAGTGGAAACATTCGACCTTGAGCCAAAACCCTCATGGTTCTCGTGGAGAAAAAAGAAACAAAAACCATGTGACTTGTTCCATGATCTAAGCGTCTTTGATAGACCACATCCATATACTATAAAAGAATAGTAGTGGTATATTCATTTTTCCTTAGCAGTTCAATTCCGCGCAGATTTTTTCATACGTTATTTCACAAGAATAACAAATGATAAAATCTGCGCGGTTTTTTGTTCCACATTCATCCATACAAATATGTTCGACGTCCGACGTCGAACATATTTGTTGAAAGTTTCGGTGTAGCACTGGGTAATGCTATGCACTGTGAAGGTTCTTTGAAAGCTTTATTTTATGTTGTAATTCTGCTATTATTCCCATCGATTTACTTGTCCCGTTAGAAATACAGTCAGACGGTTCAAAGGATCAGAATTTCAATGTAATTTTTAATGGGATGAGTATTGCGTATGCAGCTACAGAAGCAGTAAAAGAGAGTGGTATTTCAATCCACCTATCCGCACCAATTTTGGGGCATTTTTTTGGAATTCCACTTACCAGCACACTGGTGATGGTGTGGTGTACTCTCATACTTCTTATTATTTTTGCAATGGTAGGGAAGTCGAAGCTACAACTCATTCCTGGAAAGATACAGACATGCGTCGAACTCCTTATTGGCGGAGGATTTGAGTACATTGCCGAAGCGCTTGAAAGTCGTGATCTTGCGCGAAAGTTCTTTCCACTTATTATGACTATCTTTATCTTTATACTTGCATTGAACTGGATTGGTCTTGTACCAGGAGTTGACTCCATTGGCCTGTACACCTCACTTCATGGTGAACGTGTACTGGTTCCATTCCTCCATCCAGCAAACACTGACTTAAACATCACGATAGGACTCGCCTTTGTTGCCTTTGTTGCCATTGAACTTGCAGGAATATTTTTCCTTGGTTTTTGGAAATATGGCGGTAAATTTATCAATTTTTCGTCACCACTCGCTTTTCTCATTGGTATTATCGAACTTTTTAGTGAACTTGCTCGACTTATTTCGTTTTCGTTTCGTCTTTTTGGTAATATTTTTGCAGGAAAGACGCTCATTGTGATTGCGATTTTTTTCGTGCCTTTCATTCTTCCGGTACCATTGTTAGCATTTGAAATGTTTGTGGGACTTATTCAAGCATTTATTTTTGCGGTACTCACCTTGTTCTTCATTAAACTTGCAATACAGGAACCGCAGCATTAACATTAGTGTGCAATCGAAAGTCTATGAAGCATTATAGATTTTCGATTGTCCAGTAAGGGCATGGAGTTAGTAATAATAATACATTGATTCATATGGAAAATTTAGAGGCAGTAAAAGCATTGAGTATGGCGATCGCAGTAGGTCTCGGAATGATTGGTCCAGGTATTGGTATTGGTATTTTGGTATCAAAGGCACTTGAAGCAATAGGACGAAATCCAGAAGCTGCTGGAAAAATTCAAACAAACATGTTTATTGGTATCGCTTTTACTGAAGCGCTTGCTATCTTTGTGATTGTTGTTGGATTTATCATTAAATTTGGCTAAAGTTTCTTAAAGCATCAACTACTGCGTTGTTTGCGTCATTCAGACATTCACCGTACGATTTGTACGACTCATGTCTTCATTCCTCAACGCCTTGTATTTGAAGCTTTACATTCACTTTAGAAAAACACATTAATCTATATCTATGCAAGAAATAATACACGCATTTGGCATCGACTGGAGACTCATCGTCATTCAGATATTTAACTTTGGACTTCTTGCGGGGGCATTGTGGTATTTCTTGTATACTCCAGTACTCAAACTTATTGCAGAGCGTGAAGAGAAAATAAAACAAGGAGTAGAAGATGCACTCAAGGCTGAAAAAGCACTTGAATCAGCTGATGCTGAAAAGAATGTTATTCTCAAGCAAGCCCATGGTGAAGCTATGCACATTGTAACGCGGGGTACACAACATGCGGAAGAAAAGGAGCAAGCGCTTATTCGCGAAGCTTCTGAGAAAATTGCACGACAACTCAAGAATGCAGAAGTACGTGCCGAGGAAATCAAGGCAAATGCGCTTAAAGCGAGCGAAGCTGAAATTGTAAAAATGGCAATGCTTGCTGCAGAAAAGGTTTTGAATACAGAACTTGCTCGCGTATCGTCAAAATAATTTATGTATATAAAGGATTACATACAAGCGACGTACGACGTCCTTCAAAAACAACCAGACAATACAGAGACATTCGATGCACTTAAAATCTATCTGAAAAGTCGTGGACTTATGAAATTGTACCCATCTATCTTGCGAGGACTTATGGAGATGGAACGAAGGACGTTAAAAAGTAGTATACCGAAAATAATCGTTGCACGAAAAGAAGATTTTAAAAAACATGCACAAGAGATAGAAAAATATTTAGAATCAATGAGTTCAGGAACGGCACATGCAGGAATCATTGACGAAAGTTGTATCGGTGGGTTTATTATTCAGACGAAAGATAAAAAAATTGATCACAGCTACAAACAAAAATTATTACACGCATACCAACGAGTAACTACACACGATTAACATATGAGTACCATAATAGAAAGAATTAAAAAAGAATTAGAATCAATTACCCCTACAGCACACGTGGAAGAAACGGGTACAGTTGTTGCCGTTGGGGATGGCGTTGCTGAAATCGAAGGTATTCGAGGAGCGCGCATGATGGAAATGATACTTTTTGACGATACGGAAGGAACATCACTCAAAGAAAGTATGGAACAAAATACTGTGCTTTTTGGGCTTGTACTCAATCTTGAAGAGGAATCAGTGAAAGTGGTAATTCTTGGTGACTCATTTCGTGTGCGAGAAGGTATGTTGGTAAAGCGAACGGGCAAACTGCTCAGTATTCCCGTAGGAGATGCAATCATTGGTCGTGTCGTCAATCCGCTTGGTGAAGTGATTGATGGGAAGGGTACATACAAAAGTGAGAAAGAAATGCCTATAGAACGTGTTGCGTATGGTGTGATGGATCGTTCTGCAGTAAATGAACCCATCCATACGGGTATCAAGGCAATTGATGCAATGATTCCAATTGGTCGTGGACAACGCGAGCTTATCATCGGTGATCGATCTACAGGCAAGACAATGGTAGCTATTGATACCATTATCAATCAAAAGTATGAACCAAAGGAGACTCGTCCTATTTGTATTTACGTTGCAATTGGTCAAAAGGAGTCGAAGACCGCTCGTATCGTTCGAGAGCTTGAAGAGCATGGTGCGATGGAATATACCATTATTGTGTCAACGTCTGCAGCAGACCCATCTCCGCTTCAGTTTCTCGCACCATTTGCAGGAGCAGCGATTGGAGAATTTTTTATGGAAAAGGGTATGGATGCACTCATCGTGTACGACGACCTTTCAAAACATGCTGTCGCCTATCGACAAATGTCACTATTACTTCGACGACCACCAGGACGTGAAGCCTACCCTGGAGATATTTTTTACCTCCACTCACGACTCCTTGAAAGATCAGCAAAACTTTCAGAAGCACTTGGCGGCGGTTCGCTCACGGCGCTTCCTATCATTGAAACGCAAGAGGGAGATGTATCCGCGTATATTCCGACAAACGTTATTTCAATTACTGATGGACAGATTTTCCTCGAAACTGATTTGTTTAACAAAGGAATACGTCCTGCACTGAACGTTGGTATTTCTGTATCACGCGTTGGAAGTAGCGCGCAGACAAAAGCGATGAAAAAAGTCGCAGGAAAAATCCGCCTTGAACTCGCGCAGTTCCGAGAGCTTGAGGCGTTTATGCAGTTTGCAAGCGATCTTGATGAAGACACAAAAACTCGAATTGAAAGTGGCCGTCGCTACACTGAGCTTTTGAAGCAAGATCAGCACGAGACACTTCCATTCTACAAACAAGTCGTCTCTATCTTTGCAGCGAACGCAGGTATTCTTGACGGCGCGCCTATTGTTAACGTGCGCGCGATAGAAGCGGAACTCCTTGCGATGATTGAACGCGATAAAGCACACATCTTTGAAAATATTCAAAAGGAACGCGCGCTTTCAGAGGAGACTATTGCAGATTTAATTGCTGTTATCGAAACATTCAAAAAAACACAAACACAGTTGTATAAGTAATCATCTATGGCGCTAAAACAAATTAAAAGCAAAATAAAAGCAACTGAGCGTACGAGCAAAGTGACAAAAGCCATGGAGGCAGTTTCTGCGGTCAAAATGCGCAAAAGTCAGGAACGTGCATTTCAAGGACGACCATTTGCTGAATCTGCATTGCGTATTCTTGAAAATGTTTCTCTAAGTGCAGAAGTACGACAGCATGCGTTTGTACAAGAAAGTGCAGGAAGTCATGAATGTCTCATTGTGATTACTTCAGATAAAGGTCTTGCAGGAAGTCTCAACAGCGCAGTCTTGAAAGAGGCAACGATAGCTGTACAAAATCTACCACGTGAAAATCTAGAAGTTATCTGTTTTGGAAAAAAAGCATATGAACATTTTCTGCGACGGGGCTACACCATTCCAAAACACTATCTACAAGTAAGTGATGAGATAAGGATACAAGATGTGGAAGAAGTGGTGGCGCTTATTACCGCACGTTTTACCGCAGGTATGTACAAGCGTGTACGGATTGTGTATCAGCAATTTGCTTCAACGTTTGAACAAAAAGCTACGATACGACAAGTACTTCCTATTAGTCAGGAAGCTGTCCGTGCAATGATTCATGATATTCTTCCAAAACAGGGGAAATTTAGTGAGAGAGAAAGAACACAATCTTCCGTTGCGTACAACACCGAACAAAGTAGTGAATCATTATATGATGCGATGTTCAGTATGCTTGTTGAAATTATGGTGTATCATGCACTCCTTGAATCAAAAGCGAGTGAACATTCAGCAAGAATGGTTGCAATGAAGAACGCAACCGATAAGGCAAAAGAAGTTACGAAAGCACTCACACTCCTTTATAATAAAAAGCGACAGAGTGTGATTACTGCAGAAGTGTCAGAGATTACGGGCGGTATAGAGGCACTCAAAAACGCATAATTGTTTAAAGCGGGTATCATTAACAGCAAAGCAATAATTACACATCTATGAACACAAAAACAAAAATACACGGCGTTATTACACAAATCATTGGACCCATCATTGACGTCTATTTTGAAACTCAAGTACCCAATGTGAGTTTTGCACTTCGTGTAAAAAAAGAAGATGGCACCACGCTTACACTCGAAGTGGCACAACATCTTGGTGGAAATCGTGTGCGGGCTATTGCAATGCAGGATACTGCGGGCCTTACTCGTGGACTTTCGGTGGAGGATACAGGTGCGCCAATCAGTGTGCCGGTGGGTGAAAAAGCACTTGGACGTCTCCTGAATGTGCTCGGAGATACACTTGATGGCATGGGAGATATTACCGATGCGCCACGACTTCCAATTCACCGCAAAGCACCGCACTTCACTGAGCAATCTACAAAAACAGAAGTATTTGAAACAGGAATCAAATCTGTTGACTTACTTGCACCATTTATTAAAGGAGGGAAAGTAGGACTTTTTGGTGGTGCAGGAGTAGGGAAGACCGTACTCATTCAAGAACTCATTCGTAATGTGGCGACAGAACACGGAGGATATTCGGTGTTTGCAGGAGTTGGAGAGCGCGTGCGTGAAGGAAATGACCTTTATCATGAAATGAAGGAATCTGGTGTACTCGAAAAGACAGCACTCGTATTTGGTCAAATGAATGAAGTCCCCGGAGCGCGTGCACGCGTAGGACTCACGGGACTTACGATGGCAGAATACTTCCGTGATGAGGGAGGAAAGGACGTCCTCTTCTTTATGGACAATGTATTTCGCTTTACACAGGCAGGGCAAGAAGTGTCGTCACTTCTCGGACGCGTTTCTTCAGCAGTAGGATACCAACCGACACTCGCAGAAGAAATGGGACAAATGCAAGAACGTATTACCTCAACGACAAAGGGTTCTATTACCTCAGTACAGGCGGTGTATGTGCCTGCAGACGACCTTACTGACCCTGCACCAGCAACGACATTTTCACACCTCGACTCAACCGTGGTACTTTCTCGCGCCCTCGCGTCGCTTGCTATTTATCCTGCTATTGATCCGCTTGAAAGTAAATCATCTGCACTTGATCCGTTTGTGGTAGGGCGCGAGCATTATGACGTTGCGCAAGGAGTAAAGCTCGTGTTGCAACGATATAAAGACCTGCAAGATATTATTGCCATCTTGGGTATTGAAGAACTTTCAGATGACGACAAGCAAGCGGTGTATCGTGCGCGTAAAATTCAGCGATTTCTCTCGCAACCATTCTTCGTGGGAGAGGTGTTCACAGGAACACCGGGCGCGTATGTACCACTCAATGAAACCATTCGCGGTTTCAAAGAAATTCTTGAAGGAAAACATGACGATAAACCAGAACAGAATTTCTACATGAAAGGCAGTATCGATGAGGTGACCGTATAATATGAAACAAGGAAAAACATTTATAGTAACCATATCAAAAGTACACGGACCACTTTTTAGTGGACACGCGTATTCTGTAACACTTCCTGCCGTTGAGGGTGAGATGACTATTCTTGCACATCATGAACCATTTATTAGTATGTTGAAGCAGGGTACAATAACCGTGCGCGACGAGGAAGGTACAAAAACTTTTCCTGTTCAGAAAGGATTGCTTGAGACGAGTAATGGACAAGTTACTATTCTCGTCTAAAATAGAACGTAAGCACTTTGTGTACTGTTGTAGATGTTTTGTAACGGAGGTGCGTCCTTAAGGAATGCGAAGCAATGGGGAAAGGTCGTTCCTCGGTAAAAACCGAGGTGCGTCCTTAAGGAATGCGAAGCCATGGGGAAAGGTCGTTCCTCGGTAAAAAATATCAAACACCTGAAAAACTTCTGTGAACAATGGTTAATTAACAAATGAGTGAGAAAACAGATTCAATTTAATTAAAATACATATGTTTGATAAAACAAAAAATTTCATGATGCGAAAGCTTGTTGAGAGACAGCTTAAAGATGCTCCACCTGAACAACGCGAACTCGTGATGACACTCATGGAGAAAGATCCTGAATTACTTGAGAAAATCAGTAAAGAAATGCAAGCAGAAATTAAAGCAGGGAAGACACAAATGGCTGCAGCAATGAAAGTCATGCCTAAATATCAAAAGGAATTACAGGCACTTATGGGTGATAAACTCACACAACAGGGTGGCGGAAGTGGTACACGTTTCAATCCAAATGGCACCATCCACAAATGACCGAAAAATAAGGAGCGTCAGCGACTATATTTTGTCGAGTGGCCTAGAAATTAACAAGCAAAGCGACTATAACTTCTGGTCTGTCATTATTTCTTTTACATAAAAGAAATAATGACCAAGGAGGAAAATTTTACTAGGCGGACGACGAGAATGCCTCGTGCCTTCAGGCCGAGGATGAATTGTCGCCCCGTGGAGGAGTCACTCTGTGACATTCCGACACGGAATGTACGCCCGGTGGGCGTTCCTCTGCGAGCACAGACACCATGGTGATTTTCCGCGAATGCCCCATCCCTTTAGGGTGGGGATCGACGGAAAATTTGTCTTTACTCTTCACAGAATAAAAAATGGCGTATCGGTATAAAATTCTTGTAGAAGTTTTGATGTGGCATTACTCACAGACACGTATGGTGCGTGTCTATTCCGTAAATACTCCATGATAGTATTGTTCATGGCACTCGAATGTATTATATGAAAACATATCTGAACGCACACATAATAGTACCTATTTTCATTACGTTCGTAATTGCGGTAATAGGAGTAGGTGTTTTTGTGTTTATTAAAAAAGATACTTCGGTAGATGAATCAAGCATAGAACTCGTAGATAAAACGTATAAAAATGAAATCTATGGTTTTTCTTTTACTATACCGGCAGGATATACCGTACGTGAAACAGAGGATACTATTTTAGTAGAAAATAGTGAGGGTAAAGGTGTACAAATACTCATTTCAGAAATGGACGAAGATATACCAGTACTTACAGAAGATATGATTCGTAAGGATATTCCTGACATGATTATTTCTGATACTCAAACAGTTGAGATAGGAGAAAATAGAACCGGACTTGCATTCAAGAGTGATAATGAAGCGTTTGACGGCGCGAGTCGTGAGGTGTGGTTTGTCTATAATTCCATGTTTTACCAAATTTCAACGTACGAGTATCTGGATCCTTTTTTAAAAGAAATCTTTGCAACATGGGAATTTTCTGTTACAGAGCAAGTACCATAGGGTATAATGAAAAACATGATGGAGCAACAAAAAAACAGAAATGTGTACTTGACGCCAAACACTTCGTGTTTGGCGTCAAGTACAACCTCTCAAAAACAAAAAGCTGTCTCGTGTCTTGCTACACATGTTTTATTTTTTTTCCTCTTCACTATTTGTGTGTTACTCGCACTTCCACTGTCAGCCCATGCATCAGTGTTTACCAAGCCAGCAAATAATCTTGGCCTTGTCGGGTACTGGAACTTTAATGAAGGGACGAGTACCTACGCGGGGGACTTTTCAGCAAATAGCAATGTGGGAGTACTTACCAATATGGCAAATCCCCCAACCGCTTCCAGCGGTTGGGGAAATGGAAAGTTTGGTGGAGGAATGAATTTCGACGGGACGGATGATTATGTCAGCGTTCTCGACCAGAATTATTATAGCCCATCAGTCAATGATGTAACTGTTTCATTTTGGGCAAAGATTGAAACTAATGCAACACCTGGTGACGACAATGGATGTGGAGCTGCAGGTGACTATCTCATTGCAAAAGGCATCACAAGTCAATGGGAATGGGGTTTTGAAAATGATGGAAATGATAGATTTTGTATGACATTATGGCAGTTAAATGGACAAAATCATATGTCAATTGGAGTATTGCGTACAATGAATGATGGAAAGTGGCATCATTTTGTTGGAGTGATGGATTATCTTACGCAGTACACTATTTTTGTTGATGGTGTATCTGTAGGTACTACTGCTTCATATACAGGTACTATGACTAATGGAACACAACCATTCGAAATTGGTCGAAGAGGTACAGGAGACAATGCTCAGGCAACTGTTGACGATGTCCGTGTGTTTAGTCGCGCGCTCACCGCGAGTCAGATCTCAGCACTCTATCAAAATGGCTCAGCGCGCTTCGCCTCGTCACAGACGCTCACCCAAGGCACCACCCTCACCAACGGTCTCGTCGGTCACTGGACGTTTGACGGGAGTAAAACAACCAACACCACAGCGCTCGACAGCTCTGGACAAAACAACACCGGCACCTTCTCAGGCTTCACTCGCGCCACCAACGCAAAAGCAGGCAAACTCGGACAGGGAATGAATTTTGATAACGTGAATGATTCTGTCAATATTGGGGTTAACCCTACATTTGATGGTGCTAGCGCAATAACCATATCAGCTTGGATAAGACCAAGTGCTTCTATGAGTGACGACGCTATTGTTGGAAAAGCAACTGGCGTTGCAAACCAAATTTATTTTTGGGTTGGACACTCTGGTCTGGCTACAAATCAAATCAGTTGGAATGCTGGTCCTGGATGGTTGGAAGCTACACAAACTCTAATTCTTAATGAATGGACTCATGTTGTTGGAACTGCTGATGCGTCAGGCCATAAGATTTTTTATAACGGAGTTTTAATCAGCTCAAATTCTAGCGCTATAGATATTTCGGCAAGCAATGCTCACTCCTGGCTGATTGGTTCGATGAGTGGGAATAGAATTTTCAATGGCTCCATCGATGACGTCCGCATCTACAACCGCGCTCTCTCAGCTGGTGAAGTGAAACAACTCTACAATCTAGGTTCTGCAAAAGCACAGGCATCTTCTGTAACGCTTCAGCAAGGCACCACGCTCGGAAGTGGCATCGTCGGTCACTGGACTTTTGACGGCAAAGATACGACAACCACCACAGCGCTCGACCGATCCGGACAAAACAACACCGGCACCTTCACAGGGTTCACCCGCGCCACCAACGCCAAAGCAGGTAAGCTCGGACAAGGAATGAGTTTTGATGGAACGAATGATTATGTGGATATGGGAGATGTACTTGACCAAACTGGAAGTTTTACGCTTTCCGCTTGGGTAAAAAGAGCTGGAGACAGCATCACTGGTAATGCGAGCACTATAATTGGAAAAGAAATGGTATCCTCCGCTCAATTTGCTTTTGAGATAATTGATACAGGTCAGACTAACCCAAATACAGTACGATTTATCACTTTTGGACTTGCTACAAACAACCTATATTCCACTCAAACCATAACCAATGGCCAGTGGTACCATATTGTCGCTACGTTTGATAGCTCTTCTATAACGCAGAAGATATATATAGATGGAGTTCAGAATGCCACCCAAACCACCACAGGGACAATGACGGCCAATAGCAATACTTTGAAGATCGGATATTCCCAAGGGACAGGGGATAGCAGTAACTATTTTAATGGAAATATCGACGACGTTCGTGTCTACAACCGTGCGCTTTCTCCGAGCGAAGTGAAACAGTTGTACTTAATGGGGAAGTGAAATTTATGAAAATTACCTACGATAAAAAAATTGATGCAATCAATGTCGAATTTCGGACTGGTACAGTTAAGAATACTTTGGAAATCTCTCCAGAAATTTTGTCAGATATAGATAAAAATGGCGTACCTTTGTATTTAGAGATTCTTGGTGCGAGTGAGAATTTAGGAACAAAAAATTTTTCAACCGTTTCTGTTGGAGGAAAATTGGTACCGCTCAATGCAAAATAGATCGTGTGTCAAACACCGAGTGTTAAACACATACCCCGCGGCGAAGCCGCGGGGTATGTGTTTAAATACGGCTACGCGCACTTCTGTCAAACACTGTTAAACACTCGGTGTTTGACAGAATAAGTGCCACAAGAAGACTTAAGGCAACCTTGCTCATTATGAGTGAGTCCTGTATCATATTTCTAAATATGGATTATAGAAAAATTATCACAATTGATGTGGGTAAACGCGGTGGCAAACCGACGATACGCGGAATGCGTATCACCGTGGATGATGTGCTCAAAATGATGGCGTCTGGGATGACACCAGAAAACATTATAGATGATTTTCCTGAAATGACTTCCGACGACATACGTGCCGCACTTGCCTTTGCCTCGCGAAGGGAAGGTGAAACAGTGTTTGCAACGCATGAAATTGTTACTTGATTAAAATATCTCGCATAAACTGGTAGAAGACCTCAGCAGTACCTTTCCGGGAACGAGCCACGTTTATACATTGGGTCTCTCTACTGCTTCTGATCTTGAAATCTAAGAAGATGCACGAACGCATGCATACGTCATCGTTACTCAAGACTCTGACTTTAGTGAACGAATTGCCATGCATGGACACCCTCCTAAAGTGGTTTGGTTGCGGGTAGGCAACACATCGACACAATATATAAAAACGCTCTTAGTACATCGCACGGATGACATTACTGCATTTATTGAAGATCCCCAAAACGGTTGCCTTATTTTGTAGTAATTTCTGCGACGTTCGTATCTACAACCTCGCGCTTTCTGCCAGTGAAGAAACACAACTTTATTTGATGGGGAGGTAAAAGTTGGAGGTTGCCCACAGACGCGCCGAAGGCGCGTCTGTTTCCATAAGATTCATATGCTACTATGGTACTTGTATTATGAAAAAAATATTAGTGTTCCTTGGCAACCCAAGCACAGACTCATATTCAGGAAGGCTTGCTGATGCATATGAGGAAGGATCGCGGAGTGGAAATTTTGAAGTAGAACGCATCAATATTGAAGATTTGAAATTTGATCCTATTCTTCATTTGGGATATAGAGAAATCCAGCATCTTGAACCCGATCTTAAAATGATGCAGGAAAAAATTAATTGGGCTGATCATATAGTTTTTATATATCCAAACTGGTGGTGCTCAATGCCTGCAGTCATGAAAGGTATGTTTGATAGATTGTGGCTTCCTGGTTTTGCATTTAATTTTGATAAGGAGACAAAGAAACTCATTAAACGATTAAAAGGAAAGACTGCCCGCGTGATTATTGTTGCAGGGACACACAGTCCATTTATGACATGGTGGAAATTTGGAGATTATACTAATGAAATAGTACACGGTATTCTTGGTTTTGCTGGTATTAGAGCAAGCGTCACTGCCTTTGGTCCAGCAGAAAAAGTATCCAAAAACGTACTCGACCATTGGGTAGCACAAGTAAAGATTCTTGGGTCAAAAGGAAAATAAAAATGTTCGACGTCCGACGTCGAACATTTTATATGCAATGTCTATGTAGTTACACAAGATACACGTCATTTTCAAAAATAAGTTTCTCGTCAGCAAAGACACTCTCAACAACAGGAAAGAGGTCAACATGAAAACGTGTTTTGTCTGCTTTGATCCCTTCTTTTTTATACACTGTATGCTTCTCTCCGAGCGAAAAATGCATACCAAGCTTTCGTTCAAATGCAGTAATATCTTTTAAATATTTTTCAGTGGTTATCGCACGATTAAGTCCAAAGCCTATCTCTCGAATAATTGGACGCTCAGTTGCTTGTACATGATGTAGGACATCAATAAATGTCTGTGGTGCATTTTCTCCCCAGCTCACGACAAGCCCATCGTGTATATCTATACGAAAAGGGTCGTGTATATTGATATGATAATCTGTTCCTGCAAATGCATGTATCATGAGCGAACCGTTTACCATGTGTAAATTCTTCGCCTCAGTAAAAACTTCGCCAATAGGAAATGTACCGCCAATATTTTCCATTCCTGTGTAATCACCAATATTGAGTTTTGGAATCTCTAGACCACCTGTAATTAAAAGTTCACTTCCTCGGCTCTTTACATGGAGTTCTTTTGTTGCGCAAAGTATTGCATGTAACCTTCGTCCTGCTCCGCGATACCATGTCGTGTCATACGCAAGTGCGTTCACGTACGTCTCCCAGGAATCTGGGGTATTGCGGTAGAGGTGAAGGTGATCAATGACCTTTAATTTTTTCTGAAATAAATAAATACGAATCCTAAATTCATTTAATCTGAAATCACTTGATTGAACCAAAACGACCAAATCTCTCGGTAATAGTGCGTCAAAGGCTGAAATTATTGTTTCTTTACTTTCAGTATTAAAATCAAGAAATGTTGCTTCGGGAAGCACTACGCGATATGCTTCTGTGATAATACGCGTAAGTTCATTTTCAGTATCGTATACCACAAGTGCATTGTGTGAAGTGGTATGCTCGAGTGCGATAGTCACCATGTCACGAATATTTCGGATTGCTTTTTCTTGAATTATTGCTCTGTCTGTCGTCATCATATAATTCTATAGAGTACTACAGAATGGGAATAAGACTACTCGAAAATATGCAGAGTGTATTATACTATAGTCATATGGCACATCCATTTGAAAAGATATTTGAGAAAGCACTCAAAAAAAGTTCGCCCGAAGAAAATCATGTATTGAGCATTGCTGAACGTCTTCGAGAAAAAGGGTATGCACACGATGAAATACTCAAGGTACTTTCAAAACTCCAAAACTCTCTTATAGACGACGATGAAGCAGAGATTGTACAAGATGCTATTGATGCATTTGAGATTGATTTGTAGTAAAACCAAACATGTCAAACACTTGGTGTTTGACATGTTTGATAAGTGGTACAGGTATAAGAAGAAATATGGATATTATTTCACACGGACTCTGGGGAAGTGCAGCCTTCGGAAGAAAAAGTAAAAAACTATTTTGGATTGCATTTTTCTTCGGTATTGCTCCTGACCTTTTTTCATTTGGTATTTTTTTCGTTCACTACATTCTCAAAAATGGTTTTGCATTTTCGCACGAAGCATATCACACAGTAATACCATCGTATGTGTATACGTTTTACAATTTCACACACAGCCTCATCATCTTTTCAATCATTTTCCTGATTGCTTCGTATTTCCTAAGACGACCTGTGTATGAAATGTGTGGTTGGGGACTCCATATAGCATTGGACATTTTTACCCATAGTTATGCCTTTTTTCCAACACCGTTTCTCTTTCCAATTTCAAATTTTAAAGTCGACGCAATTGGTTGGAATCATCCCATTATATTTGTGCCGAACATCATCTTGCTCTTGATTGTGTATGCATATCTATGGCGCAGAAAGCAGAAGAAAGTGTCAACTACCTAATTGAACATAATAGTCTTATTTTTAAACATATTTGACACAATTCTGTATAAATAGTATAATAGATTCAGAAGTTTGAAATGCCAGCGAATTGTTGTTTGGCATGACTTTGAGGGGAATATCGATGTATACGTTGACAATAGTTACCGATATGGATTCGACCTTCTTTGAGGAGGACGAAGATGGAAATTTCTATCTGCCGTCCCCAATTTTTGAAGGGGATTGGCGCGAAGACCTTGTTCTTGTGACGGGATCAAACGCCGGCATTTTCACCAACGATGGGGATGATGTGGTCATTTCCATCGGGCAAGGAACGTATGCTGACCTTGGCAATGGCGATGACCTTGCCATTGCATATGGAAATGAAGCATATTTCTTTGGAGGTGAGGGCAATGACACTCTCATCGGTGGCGCTGGAAACGATACACTTATCGGATCCGCAGGTGCCGACGTCCTCATCGGTGGAAAAGGTGATGATACTATCAACTTTGATGTTGAGGATGCATATGTCTCCGGCGGAAAAGGCGCGGACACTTTCACATTCGAGCAATTGGTCTTAAGTTTTGAAACTCAAGACCAGTCGAGTGAGACATCAGCACACATGTCTGCTCAAAAATCATTTTATTCACAACTGATTCTGAGTGGCGCGGTTAAAATTGCCGATTTCAATCCCTACGAAGGCGACGTGCTCGACATGTCGGCGATGGATATTCATCCATGGGATGTCTATTCAGACCCCGAGACAAACACGACAGTGTTTGTCGGATCAGAGTCAGCGGTCGCAGTCGTCGGAGTTTCGTTCTATGACATCAACGACGCCATCCAGTCGGGGACTCTCGTTCTTGATAATGGTGGCAAGGGCTGAGCAAAAACGACTAAAACAAAACACATACAAACAGCAGGCAACCAAGCCTGCTGTTTTTTATAGATAGTATTTATCACTTACTTGTAAAACAATTTTATGGATGCGTATACGGCAGCCCTACACTTTCAGAAATGCATAATATCTGATACTGTAACATCCTCTGTCCACCACAAGAGTATTTCTATTTTTCTAATTCACTTCATTCATAACAAAAATATGTCACTTTCAGTAGGAATCGTAGGGTTACCAAATGTCGGAAAATCGACGCTTTTTAATGCATTGACGAAGAATTCAGTTCCTGCTGAGAATTACCCGTTTTGTACTATTGATCCATCAGTCGGTGTGGTTGCAGTTCCTGATTACCGACTTGAGACACTCTCAAAAATTTCTGGTTCAGAAAAAATAATTCCCGCGATTGTTGAATTTGTTGATATTGCTGGACTGGTTAAAGGTGCGTCATCAGGTGAAGGACTTGGAAATAAATTTCTTGCAAATATTCGTGAGACAGACATGGTTGCAGAAGTGGTTCGTATATTTGAAGATCAGGATATTATGCATGTACACGGCGCGGTTGACCCGCTGTCTGATATTGAGGTAATAAATCTTGAATTGATACTTGCCGATGCAGAGACAGTTTCAAAACGACTTGGCAATGTTGAAAAAGACGCAAAGCGCGGAATGAAAGAAGCTGAAATTGAACGTGATGTACTTACTCGATTACTACAACATCTGGAAGCAGGGAAGCTGGCAAATTTATTTTTATTTGAGCAAAATGAAATAGTACCTATACAACATCTACACTTGCTTACCATGAAGCCGTTTCTTTACGTGTTTAACAAAAAGCACGGCGCATATAATTTTGACGAGAACAATGATGATCGGTGGTATGAACTACTTGAATTTATTGAAAGTACTGGTTCGGAATATGTACTCATAGATGCTGGCATAGAGCATGAGCTTAAAGATCTTGATGAGGCTGAAAAAACTGAATTTAGGAGAGAATACGCGACACTCGATTCTGGAATTGATTCACTGATTAAAGCGTCATATCGAAGATTGGGTTTGATGTCGTATTTCACCACCGGAGAAAAAGAGACACGCGCATGGACAGTAAAAATTGGCGCAACAGGACCAGAAGCAGGTGCAGAAATTCATACAGATTTTAAAACTCGATATATTAGAGCACAAGTAGTGGCGTTTGAAGATTTGGTTGCGTGTGGCTCGCTCGCGAAAGCTCGAGAGATTGGTAAACTCCGCACCGAAGGAAAGGAATATATTGTGAAAGATGGAGATGTAATTGAGTTTATGGTTGCGTGAAGTTTAATATATGAGTTGGTGCGTATACATGATTCGTTGCAGTGACGCGTCGCTCTATACGGGAGTGACGACTGATGTTGAACGAAGATTTAAGGAACATACTGAAAAGGGGAAAATTGGAGCAAAGTATACTCGTGCGCGGATTGCCATTCGGGTGGTGTATGTGGAGTCCTGTGCCTCGCGAAGCGAGGCACAGGTACGAGAATCTCAAATTAAGAAAATTTCTAAACTTGAAAAAGAAAAGTTAGTGAAAATACAAGCTAAAAAACCTTTAAAATAAGGTGTTTTCTAGCACTTGACAGATTCTAGCTATATGCTAAGGTATAAATACTTGCAGAGGCATAGTTGTTATGTTGTTTTGCAAGTCATTCTCCCTAGCTAAGAGGATGCAAAATTTACTTGCAGTAAAGGAAGGATGAGTTTACTCCTCAAAAAAAGTTAGATGACTTTGAGGGAACTCACTTTTCTATGTCAGTCCAAATTTTTTCTACAACCAACATTCTCACATGGATGGTGGCAGGAGGGCGGTCATGATGCATCATGCCACCCTCCTTTTCTTTTTATATTAAGAGAGTTCATGTTAATGGTTGACTTCGTAAGTCGACCATTAGGAAACCTTAACCCTGTTTGAGATAGGAAGTGCAGTCAAACTTCCGTACGCTTATTTTCATACACTGTAATTTTAGGAAGTTGTAGTCACTAAACATATTGAGCTATTTAACATGAATATCTCAAACGGGGTTGACTTAGAGCCTATTTTCAGGTACTCTATTGAAACTTTGCGCCCATGAGGTGGCGCATTTTATATTATTTTTTGCAAATATGATTGGAAAAGAAACACGAAATATTGCGATAATCGCACACGTTGACCATGGTAAGACCACGCTTACTGATGCCATCATGCGGCAGACTGGTGCTATTACTTCAGACTCAACTGCAACTATGGACTCAAATGCGCTTGAGCAAGAACGTGGTATTACTATATATGCAAAAAATACCTCTATTGAATACAAGGGTACAAAAATCAACATTGTTGATACTCCCGGTCACGCAGACTTCGGTTCTGAAGTAGAGCGTGTGCTTCGTTCTATTGACTCTGTACTACTCATTGTAGATGCACAGGAAGGGCCAATGCCACAGACACGTTTCGTACTCAAGAAATCACTTGAGCTCGGACTGAAGCCAATTGTGGTTATCAACAAAATTGATAAGCCAGCAGCTGACCCACACAGAGCTGAAGAACAAGTACTCGAACTTTTTCTTGAACTTGGAGCAAATGATGCACAAGCTGATTTTACTGTGGTGTATGCTATTGGACGACAAGGAATTGCAAAAAGGAATCTTACAGATGAGTCATCAGACCTTACGCCACTCCTCGATACAATTCTTGAAAAAGTAGCACCTGCAAAATCCTTTGTAGAAGGGGAAGCGCTCCGTGCGCAAGTTTTTAATCTTGGATATGACAATTTCCTCGGACGTCTTGCTATTGCTCGAATATATGAAGGCTCAATAAAAAACGGACAGAATGTACACATTCTTCATGAAGGAAAGGCATCCAGAAAGGGTAAAGTAACAAAACTCTTTACATTTAAAGGAATAGAACGTGTTGAATCGGATATTGCGTATGCAGGCGACATTATTATTGTTGCAGGTTTTGGCGATATTTATATTGGAGAAACAATTTCAGATTCTGATACTGTTGAACCCCTTACCGCCATCGCAGTAGATCAACCTACTATTGCGCTCGATTTTGTAGTAAACAACTCACCATTTGCTGGGCGTGAAGGAAAGTATGTAACTACACGACAGATCCGTGAGCGACTTGAAAAGGAACTTGAAATCAATGTTGGACTTAAAGTGGATTTTGATAATGGGGATTCGTGTAAAGTATACGGACGTGGTGAAATGCATATTTCAATTCTTCTTGAAAATATGCGCCGCGAAGGGTATGAACTACAGGTGTCACAACCACAAGCGATTATCGAAGAACGAGAAGACGGGAAATATGAACCCTTTGAAGAAGTGACCGTTGATATCCCGAGCGAATTTCAAGGTGCAGTGATTGAACGACTCGGACGTCGTGCATTTGTGATGACAGACATGATTTTGCACGGTAATCAGGTACGTTTGCTTCTTGAGGGTCCAACACGTGGACTTCTCGGCTACAAAGGACAGTTTATTATTGATACAAAGGGTGAAGGAATTTTGTGTTCAAGAGTACTTGGATTCAAGCCGTATGCCGGAGAAATTAAAAAGCGACAAGCAGGTTCCATGGTTTCAATGGCAGGAGGAAAAGCGCTTGGTTTTTCTCTTTGGAATTTACAAGATCGTGGACAGCTGTATATTGGTCCTGCAACTGAAGTATATGAAGGTATGGTCATTGGTAACACTTCAAAAGGAGAAGAAATGATGGTAAATCCAACAAAAGGAAAACAACTCTCAAATGTCCGTTCATCAGGATCAGATGAAGCGCTTACCCTTGTTCCATTTAGACCTATTTCCATTGAAATAGGTCTTGAGATTATGGCAGACGATGAATATCTAGAAGTAACGCCTCAATCGACACGTTTGCGTAAGCAAATACTTAAGGAAAGTGAACGAGGAAAAGCACGTCGATAAAAAAACATTATTAAAAAAGCACAATGTTCGACGTCCGACGTCGAACATTGTGCTAAAGTGATGTCAGCATCATTTTTATGTGTATAATAGACACGTATTTATGGTTTTGAAACTTTTAAAAGTGTTATAATCGCTTAATGAAAACTACCCACATATATATAGCACTTGCTCTAATAATTCTTGCAGGGCTTATTTTTATTCGAAGTAATTCTGACGATTCAATGACTGTGGTTGTGACCCCGTATGATACATTCGCACAATGTCTTACTGATGCGGGTGCTAAGTTTTATGGAGCGTATTGGTGTCCTCATTGTCAGGATCAAAAAAAGCTTTTTAAAAACTCAAAGAAACTTCCGTATATAGAATGTTCAACTCCTGATGGGAAAAATCAGACTCCAGTTTGTATTGACGCTAAAGTCACTGGTTACCCGACATGGGATTTTGCAGATGGAAGCAGAGCTGACGGTAAGCAAAGCTTTGAACAACTTGCAGAGAAAACAAACTGCCCACTTCCACAGGCATTGTAAAAAATATGATTGAAACAATTCAAGCGCTCAATTATTTTCTTGCACTTCTTGGAATTGGTGGAATTATCGTCACATTTTTTTTGATTGCTGACTTCAACATGAAGCGGGTGCTTGCCCCCTTTGTTTCAATGTATGCTTTAGTAGTTGCATTCTTTGCAGTAATAGGTTCTTCACTTTTGACACTCGTCTATTCAGAGTATTTTGGTATTATCCCATGTGGTTTATGTTGGCTTGAGCGCATTGCACTCTACCCACAAGTGCTTTTAATTGCTACCGCCATCTACTGTAAAGACAAAACAATGCCAAAGTATGGCATTGTACTTTCGGGCGTTGGACTTGTCGTGTCTCTCTATCATCACTACATACAGATGGGTGGTAACCAGTTCATTAAATGTCCCGTAGCGGGTGCAGGCGCAGACTGCGCAAAGCGATTTTTCTTTGAGTTCAATTTTATGACCTTCCCCTTGATGTCAGCAATTCTTTTTGCATTTCTCATTGCATTGTATCTCTACATGCTCAAGGCTCAAAACGACTAGAGCGTGGTCAAAAACCCCTCAGACGAGACGTGCCAGTGAGGAAATACGAGGCGTATTCAACATACGATGAGTGTTTCCGAGTGTAGCACAACGACGTATGAGGGGTTTTTGGACGTGCTCTAACTCATTTCTCCAGGAGCATTTAGTTTCTGTACAGGACTCACTACATTCGGGTTCCATTCTGCCTTGATTTCGCCGTTTACTTTTTCGTATTGTTCTATTTCATGGGCAAGATATTGAACGAGTCGTTTTGCATGAGCAGGAGTGAGTGAATAAATTGATGACTGCGCTCCCGAACTAAGTCCAATAACAAAAAATTCAGGTGTGTATCCTAATTTAATATTTTCGCAAAAAAGTTTTGGCGCCTTTTGTAAGTCTTCTGGTTTCATACGGATGTTGTATTACTATAATTGTCTAGAGTATACCAGCTAGAATGATTTTAACCCAGTGTCCAGTATTATGAACATTTTTCCACAAGATAAAGAAAGCCCCGCATAATCTTGATATTTCAATCAAGGGCGGGGCGCTTAGTATCGCTTGCTGTTCATGATATCCTCCTTGATTCTTGTACAAATCACTCAGATTGTTTTCATTGTATTTCGCAACACTCTCTCTGTCATATCCCAAACCCGTTTTGGATTGTGGGGTACAACGACCCAAAATAACTCATCTCCGTCGCTATCTCGCGTGACTGCGCCTGCTTCATAAGCGCTTTCGATGGCTTGTTCAACGTCAATGTCACCTATTTCAAGAAAGAGAACTTTTGAAACACCAAAGCGCTCTGTATGTTTTGAATCAGGAGAATAGTCAACGTACATGGTCAGTTCCTTTTTTTTTGAGAGAAACACGATTGTTCCAATTTTCACTATAGCATGTATTAATTAATATGTCAATATATGGTCAAAAATCTCAATAATAGTCCAATACCGTGAATATAATTAGTAGTTAGTGTGGACTAAGTGTTTTTATTGAAAAAAGTTGCATATTTTAAGGTTTTCTTGTACAATCACCCAACTTATGAAAAAGAAAGAACCGACAACTATACAGACAGAATTTGCAGTCATTGAGACTGGCGGTAAACAGTACATGGTTTCAGTTGGAGATGTACTCGAAGTAGAGCTTCTTGGTGGAGATTTGAAAGAAGGAGATACCATTGAATTTGATAAAGTCCTCATGGTTGATAACGGTTCTGACACTACCATTGGTGCGCCGTATATAGAGGGAGCAAAGGTGCAGGCAACATATCAAGGTTTGAAAAAGGGGGTAAAGTTACATATTGTTCGCTACAAGGCAAAGAGTAACCGCGACCGAAGAATAGGTCACCGACAAAAATACGCACAGGTGAAGATTGATGCACTGAAATAAAAATGAAAAATCCCCAGCGAACTTCGTTCGCTGGGGATTTTTCTGTTGCAGAAAATTACTGAATATTGTACTCTATTATCTTCGGAAAGTCCGAAATTTGTTCAACACAGAAGAAGAGGGATTCGTCGTGCCTGTATGGTTGATTTTTGTCTATTGCTTTTTTGCTTCAGTGGTAGCCTATGGTGCGTTTCGGTGGCATACGTCACGAATCAATGATTGGTCAATTGTGGGAATCATAAGAGAATGCTTCAAGCTTTTGATGCGGGTTTTCTTCATTGCAACACCACTTTCACTTTTCATTGATAGTGCAGAATGGTCATTTTTCGGCGCATTACTTTGCTATTTCTTGTGGTTGTATACCACAAGAAAGTATTCGATACAGCAAATAGTCTAGCGCAATTTTAAAATAAGCTCGATACGTATAATGTATCGAGCTTTAATTTTATTTGATTGAATTTTTATCCTCTATTTTTTAAAGTATTAAGTTAGTAACTCTCAAATATTTTCTATCTTTGTTTTAAAGGGTCAAGTTGCTAAGTATAATTTTCACTCTGTTAAAATTCTACTAAGCACTTTCTCCCCGGACTCACTGATTCGTCACATTATTGATGGTGACTCATATCGCTCCGTCTCATTTAAAAACCGTTCTTTTAAGAACGGTTTTTAAATGCACTTTTAATTGTTTCGGCATCTGCGTATTCAAGTTCTGACCCTGTTGAAAGTCCGCGTCCAAGATAGCTCATATGTAATCCAAATTGCGTCATGCTGTCTTTAAGAAGCATTTCTATATATCGAGCGGTATTGTCTCCATCAGGATTGACAGAAAAAGCTAAAATAATTTCCTTTAAACCATTTTCTCCGCGTGTCTCCACAAGATGTTTCAATGCACCACCACGCAGTTTTTTAATATCTTGTGTATTGAGAAGGGGAACAGTGCCTCCAAGGACAAAGTACAGGCCGTCATACGCACCCCCACGTTCTATTGCATCGATATCAATATCTCGTTCGACTATAGTAAGTTTTGTTTTATCTCGAGTCCCACTACTGCAGATAAGACACAACGGTTCATTGTTGTACATTGAATGAAACCTGCAACATGAAGGACATTCAACAACATTTGAACGAATAGTGCGAATTAGTTCAGAAATTTCTGCAACATCGGCTTGATTGAGTGTGAGTAGATGAAATGCAAATCGCTTTGCTTGTCGTGAGCCAATTCCAGGAAAGTGTTCAAAATGTTTAATGAGTTTCTCTAATGACGTCATACACTAAAAATCATCTGAACTGATATCTGCTCCAGTGGTGTGGTGTGTATCAAGGTTGATAAATCGAACATGTTTATCATCAAAATAGAGTTCGGCATGTCCCACAGGACCGTTTCGGTGTTTTTCTACCAATATTTCAGCGATATTTGGTCGGTCAGATTCCTTATTGATTTTATCCTCACGATGAATAAACATCACGACGTCGGCGTCTTGCTCAATAGAACCTGAGTCACGGAGATCTGAGAGGCGAGGCTTTCCTCCACGCTGTTCAACTGCTCGGGAGAGCTGTGAAAGAGCAATGACAGGTACATCAAGTTCTCGTGCAAGAATTTTCAGGGATCGAGAAATTTCAGTTACTTGTTGCACCATCGAATCACTTGCCTTTGATGATGTTGGACTCATGAGTTGCAGGTAATCGACAATAAGGAGATCGAGACCATGCTCATTTTTAAGACGACGTGCAGAAGATCGCATTTTTAAAATATTATTTCCAGGTTGATCGTCAATATGAATTGGTGCTTCAGAAAGGCGTGCCATCGCAGCCTGTACTGCTTCAAACTCTTGATCGGTACGCAATTTACCCGTACGGAGCTTCCACGAATCTACACCAGCTTCAGCTGCAAGCATACGATCGACAAGTTGTTGGTCACTCATTTCGAGTGAAAAAATACCCACTGATGCCCGAGCATGAAGCGCTGCATTACGAGCAATATCGAGTGCGAAAGTTGTTTTTCCCATACTAGGACGAGCAGCGAGAATGATGAGGTCGGATTTTTGTAGACCTGCGAGAAGATTATCGAGTGCGGTAAACCCAGTTGGAATTCCACGATTTTCATGTTCTCCTGAATTAAGTTTCTCAAAACGATCCCACGCTTCAGTGAGTGAACTTCCAATTGGTGTAAACTTTTGTGTCGTTGGTGCATTGGTGACCTGAAACACTTTTCGTTCTGCACTATCCATTGCTTGCTCAACATTTTCTGGGTCAGAGTATCCAAGTTCTGCAATTTCATCAGCGGCAGTGATGAGTCCACGAAGTATTGATTTATTTTGTACAAGTTCCGCATAGTAGAGGGCGTTACTCGCTGCCGGTACCATCTCGACTAGCTCCGTGAGATAACTTGCACCACCTGTGCGTTCAAGTAGATTTCGTGTTTTGAGTTTTGTTGTAATGGAAAGAATATCAATCGGGTCACCTTTGAGAAACGTATCAAGAATTGCTCGAAAAATTTCCTTGTGTTTATCAGCAAAAAAAGATTCAGGGTACACCGTCACCGAGACGTCATGCATTGTTTCTGGTTTCAAAATAAGTGCTCCAAGAAGCGCACGTTCAGCGTCCATACTTTGCGGAGGTGTACGAAGAAATTTACTTCGTGTGCCTTTTGACATTTCTATCTCGTGCGTCAATTCATCCATGATATTGTCATTGTAGCACGAATAGCAAAACGGCTGAATTTTCGCATTTTGTGGATGAGTGGGGGATAACTCGTTGGCTTCTATACGTTTTAATAGGACGAATGTTCTCTATTAAAATTTAAAAAGGGGAATAGGACAATGGCACCAATTATTGAGCCGACTAGGTTGCTGATGAGATCATGCCATGTATCGTTAATATTTGTCGCAAAAGTCCATCCCATATAATTTTGTAAAATAAATTCTAATAGTTCGTTAGAAACTCCGAGTGCACTGACAATAAGGATTGAAAAAAATAGAAAACGCACTCTGTCTATAGATATTTGTGAGTCTTGACCCGCAAGAAAACAGGTCACGAGTGACATAAAACCACCACCAAAACCATGCAGAATGCGGTTACTTAATTCAATATTTGGAATAGTGAATGCCACGATATATCCAAAAATACTTAGGGCAATAATGATTGCAAGCGAACGTATCTGTATGTTCGATATACTGACTTTCCCCGTATTAAAAAAGTAGGGGTACAGTACGGTGAGACCCGCATAGGTAATACAGAGACCAATTGTGATTGCAATTAAGTACATTATGATTTAGAAATTTTTTGTCCTTGGGTGGTATCTTCGATTGCGTAGCCATTAAAATTGAGTATTTCACGAATATGATCAGACTCTTCCCAGTTATGCATTGCACGTGCAATATCACGTTTTTCAAGCAATTCTTGAATTTCTGGTGGAAGATTTTCTTCGGCGACAATACCAAGTTCACGAACGACTGCATCTCGCTCATCACTGAGTCCTATATCGAGTACAGAATCTATTTCTTGGATTGTTGCGATTTTATCAGCAGGGGAGAGTGTTGCACTTTTCACAATTTCCCATATAAGTGCAATAGCACGGGGTGTGTCAAGATCATCATTGAGAGCAGTATGAAATTTTTCTCGATATTCTTCACTCACTTTGCCATTTGTATGCTTCGATTCTTCAAGTATAAAACGTTTGAGTCTAAACAATGCCTGCTTTGCGCCAGCGAGTGCTTCAAAAGTAAAATTCATTTGCGCACGATAGTGTCCAGTGAGAAGCCAATAGCGGTATACGAGTGGAGAAAAACCTTCGTCCATGAGTCCTGAAAGACGAATACCGTTACCAAGTGACTTTGCAATTTTTGTATCGTTAATTCTAAGATGTGCATTATGAAGCCAATATGCAACATATTTTTTACCAGTAATTGCTTCTGCTTGCGCAATTTCACCATTGTGATGGGTATATTTTAAATCCTCTCCTCCTGTATGAATATCAATTTGCTTTCCCAGTGTACTAAAAATCATAGCAGTACATTCGATGTGCCATCCAGGAAAACCTTTACCCCAAGCGCTGTCCCAGCCAAGTAGTCCTTTTTTCCATAACGCGAAATCCGCAGGATTTCGCTTTTCTGTATTGATATCAACACGCGCACCGCTTTGAATTTGAGTAAGGTCAATATTTCCGAGCATGCCGTATGTAGGAAATTTTGAAATATCAAAGTAGACACCATCACTTGTTTCATATGCATAACCTTTTTCAACGAGTGTTTGTACGAGGCGTATTTGCTCCTTAACGTAATCACTTGCAGGAGTGTATGTTGTCGGTGGAAGATTGCGGAATGACGCATTATCTTGTTTAAATGATTGTATGTATACCTCTGCAACTTCACGCATTGCAGTGAGTGAAATTGTTTTATGTTCACGCTTTAGTGCTTTCATCATTTTGTCTTCGCCCTCATCGCCGTCCGAGGTGAGATGCCCAAAGTCAGTGAAGTTAATGACATGTTTGACGGTGTAGCCATTATAGAGACAGACACGTTTAATAAGATCGGGGAGCAAATATGCGCGTAAATTACCTATATGAATGTGGTCATATACTGTTGGACCGCACGAGTACATGGTTACAATCCCAGGTTTTAGTGATGTAAATACTTCTTTTGTATTTGTTGCAGAATTAAAGAAATAGAGCGGAGGAGATGCAGTTACAGTCTTCTTTGTAGAAAAATAATCTAATATGCTCATAATAAAACAATATCTAATGGTGTAAGTGTATCAAATACTCTCGAAAATAGCACTTTTGGGTATATGTGTCCTCATCCCCGCGCCGAAGGCGCGGGGATGAGGACACATTAAATCTTTTCATCAATACCTCACACTACATCCAGCCTTTACGTTTAAAGTAGAAAAAGAAACATATGGTTGCTGTGGACATGATACCGAGAATAATCCAAAAATCTCCAACTATGCCAATGATTGGCGCAGAGGTGGTATTCATACCAAACATTGAACTTAAAAGCGTAAGCGGGTAGGTAATAAATGCCATGATGGTCAATGTTTTCATAATTTCACTTTGTTTTGTGGAAAGAAGTGCTGAATTCGTTTCCTTGAGTGCCATCAGTGTGTCAAACAAATTCTGTGTACGACGGAGTACAAGAAAATATTGACCTTGAATATTTCGTAAATCTTGGGTAAACATATTTTTGTAAATACTTTCAAACTGTACGTGCGCATCCCGAAAGACTGCGTCATGACTTTGCATAACATGACGAAATGCAATTAGTTTTTTACTAATGTTTGCAATATTAAAAACCATCTGCTTTTCATTATCATTTTCATTAAATACCTCCGTCTCAGCGTCAGTCAGTGTTGACTCAATGTAGTCTAGTTTAATAGAAGCGCTGTCATATAGGTTGTTCATAAGGGAAAAGAAAAGATGCGCTCCCATAATATGCTTTTGATTTTTACGAAGAGTCGCAGCGACTTCAAATTGCCGTCGGAAACGATCAAGTGCAGACATTTCTTCATACTGAATAGTTACGAGACTTTTTTTTGAGATAAGAAATTTAATTTCATACGGATGCTCAACATCTGCGCGCTTTACCACAGGAAAATCTAGAGTAATTTTGATGGTATCGTCAATCATTTGAGCAGAATTTCTGGGTACAGGTGTTGTTAAATCGGTCATAAGTTGGGGCGGTAAATCCAACTCGTCCATAATTTTCTGCACTTCTTCGAGTGTGGGGTTTTTCAAATTAACCCAAAGGAGCTTTCCATGTGAAAAACGTTCAATCATGTAGATATTTTATCATTGACTCAATGTATATAAAAGTTATTTTTTGTATAAGTGGGTGTGAGTATGCGATAATTTACCTGTATGCATAATAATTCCACTGAAACTACAAAGAAAACATTTGAAGTTACTGAAACAACAGCTATTCCTCATGTGCTTCCTTCAGCAGAAACTTCTGCAGAAAAAAATAAATCTAATTCATCATTTCTAGGTATTGGCCTTGCGGTTTTGCTTGCAACGGCAACATTTTTTTCGGGACTGCACATTGGTAATGATACGCAACTTGAAGCAAATATTTTTTCATTCTTTAGTAGAGAGACACGTGCAGACGATGCAGTAAATATGGATGAGTTCTGGCGAGTATGGAATCTTCTTGATCAAAAATTTGTTATTTCATCCACCACACCACCACTTTCACGCGAAGAAAAAATTCGTGGTGCAATTTCAGGTTTGGTAAAGTCATACAGTGATCCCTACACAATTTATCTTCCTCCAGAGGAATCAGCTTCATTTGAAGAAGAAATAAGTGGAAATTTTAGTGGAGTTGGTATGGAAGTTGGTATTCGAGATGATATTGTGACAATTATATCTCCACTTCCAAATAGTCCTGCAGAAAAAGCAGGCTTTATTGCGGGCGATAGTATTATTCGCATTGATGGAGAATCATCTGAAGGAATGAGTATTGATGAAGCGGTCCAACGGATTCGTGGTGAACAGGGAACTGAAGTGTCGATAACAATTTTTCGTAAAGGAGAAGAATTTAGAGATATTAAAGTTATACGCGATACGATTACCATCCCGACCAGTAAAACTGAAATCAAAGGTGATGTTTTTGTCATTTCGCTCTATAGCTTCAATGCATTATCAGAAGCAGAAATGCAACAAGCGTTACGAGCATATGTAAAAAGTGGAAAAAAGAAACTCGTCCTCGATCTTCGTGGAAATCCAGGTGGATACTTACAGAGTGCTGTAGCAATTGGTAGTTATTTCATACCGCTTGGTAAAACGATTGTACGTGAAAGTTTTGGCGGTGATACAAAAGAGGAAATATATAGAAGTTCTGGGAGGACGCTTGGTGCATTTGCTCCTGAAAAATTTGTAGTACTGGTAGATGGCGGATCTGCTTCAGCATCAGAAATTCTTGCTGGCGCACTTAAAGAACATCATGTTGCAACGATTATTGGATCACAGACGTTTGGAAAAGGGTCTGTGCAAGAGCTTGTAAAACTTGAAGATGGTTCGTCACTTAAAGTAACTGTTGCACGTTGGCTTACTCCAGATGGAATCTCAATTTCAGAAGGTGGACTTGCTCCTGATATCGTTGTAGAACGAACTCCAGCTGATAGAACTGAACTCAAGGATCCGCAACTTGATGCTGCACTTGAATTCTTAAAGAAGTAGTCCCAAGTAGGTAAAAAGTATCTGTTATTCTTGCCATTGAATCATTGGCTGGATTTGGTATGATGTCTGTGATTTAGATAATCATGAGTAACTATGAAAGTAATTCTTATAAAAGATGTTGCGCGACTCGGACGAAGGTCTGAGGTGAAAGAAGTCCCGAGTGGGCATGCTATTAATTTTCTTATTCCTAGAAAATTAGCAATTCCTGGAACTCCAGAAAACATAAAACGTCTTTCAGCGGAGATAGCAAAACAAGATATACAAAAGCAAAATACTCAAAAAATGTTTGATGAGTCACTTGCACGTTTAAGTACAAAATCAGTTGTTTATACAGTTGAGGCAAATGAGCAAGGAAATCTCTATAAAGGGATTAATGCAGATGATATTGCTAAGATTCTTGAGTCAGAATACGGAGGGGTGTCGAAAGGTCATATAGTACTCGAACAACCGATAAAACATGTGGGTACACATACCATAGAACTCATAGATAAGCATACAAAGGGTAGTTTTCAATTAGAAGTTGTTAAAAAGTAATCATGGCGAGTATCAAACAAATAGGATTCGTACTTGGAGTGTCGATTATTCTCATTGCACTTATTGGATGGTGGGTTGATACGAACAATCAATCTCCAGAATTATTACTTGATGCAGAACAAAAACTTGAGGGACCACTTTCACCTGAAGAATTAAAAATAAATAATCCTGATATAACAAATACTATGAATAGAATTGCGGTCATGAAGACAAATAAAGGCACTATAGAGATAGAACTATTTGAAGACAAAATGCCAATTACGACAGGTAATTTTATAAAACTTGCTGAAGAAAAATTTTATGATGGTATTAAATTTCACCGCGTAATTGATGGATTCATGATTCAAGCAGGTGATCCTAATACAAAAGGTGACAATGTACTCAGTTATGGTAGTGGCGGTCCTGGATATACGATACAAGACGAATTTGTAGCAGGAGACCTTCTTACAAACACACGCGGAACAATCGCTATGGCAAACACTGGTCAACCAAATTCAGGAGGGAGTCAATTCTTTATTAATCTCGTTGATAACACAGGGCTTGATTACGATAAGAAACCTGACACTTCAAAACATCCAGTGTTTGGGCGTGTGGTGCAAGGTATGGATATTGTTGACGCCATTGCCTCAGTTGATACGGGGGAGCGAGACTTACCGGTAGCGCCTGTCATTATTGAATCAGTAACCATCAAGGAACCTTCATAGTAATTGTTGTGTCACTGTATAAAGCTCCCGCGCCAAAGGCGCGGGAGCTTTATACTAAACGCACAGGTAGCATAATCCCCCACGCACCGTAGGTGCGTGGGGGATTAACACTTCCAACTTACGAGACTTCTACAACTCCAACCTTTTTCTTTATCTGTGTTTTTCCTGTGAAATTTGTCTTTCGCATATTTCCAAAAACAACTTTTCCCGCCTTCATTGCAAAAAGAGTATGATCTTTTCCAATGGCGACATTTTTTCCTGCTTCAATCTTCGTTCCTCGTTGACGTACGATTACTTCACCGATCTTTACAATTTGTCCGTCACCACGTTTGACTCCAAGATACTTTGGTGCTGAATCAGTGAGGTTATGGGCGCTACCGCCTGCTTTTTTTGTTGACATATGCCTTATTTCCTAAATACTCAGCAGGTTTTGGACCGCACGAGTTCATGTATAATTAACTGGATGAGTATACAAGAATTATCACCAAAATTCAAGGGCATTTTAAGAAGTACTGAATTTCATCTTTCTCTCCTTATTATTGGGGTTTCTTTAGCCTCCTTTACACTTGGTAGACTTTCGGTGACTGAAAAGAGTTATGTGATAGAACAAAAAGCACAGATTGTCGATACTCAGCCGTTACCACCTGAAGCTACTACAAAGCTTAAAAATAGCATATCTAATCCTGATAGTGTCACAGAAGCACCGCAATCAGAGAATGCATACGTTGCATCAAAAAGTGGCACAAAATACCACCTCCCGTGGTGTGGCGGTGCAAAGAGAATCAAGGAGGAAAATAAGATTTGGTTTGCAACAAAAGAAGACGCTGAAAAAGCTGGCTATACCCCCGCCGCAAATTGCAAGGGCATATAGCGTGAATGATAAATATCCCTTCGGAGATCTTTCTCGCTATATGAGCCGGAATGATGTCTGGACTATTCCTAATGTCCAGACGAATGAGGTAGGACAGGAGGTCGTTGGGAGCATGGCGAGTTACGAACCTGCGTTCAACGAATTCAAACGCATTGCAAAACCTTACTCATGCCTCGTATCTGCTAGTTTCCTATGAGTTTCAGCATTTGACTTCACCACTCGATTGGTTCTTTTCCGTGTTTTTTAAGATATTCATTTGCTTTGCTAAAATGTTTACAACCAAAGAAACCTGAATATGCAGAAAGTGGGGAAGGATGCGGTGCAGTAAGTACCAGATGTTTAGTAACATCAATTCTGTTGCCTTTAACTTGCGCGTACTTGCCCCAGAGGAGAAAAACCACATGCTCCTTTTCATCAGAGATTTTCTGTATCACTGAATCCGTAAATTGTTCCCAACCAATACCTTGATGCGATCCAGGTCGCCCACCTTCAACGGTAAGTGTTGCATTGAGAAGGAGTACCCTTTGTTTTGCCCATCTCTCCAGATTCCCTGAGGGGGGAATGGCAATCTTTAAATCACTCCGCAGTTCCTTATAAATATTTTGAAGTGAAGGAGGAGTTTTGATACCGTCTTGTACTGAAAAACAAAGGCCGTGCGCTTGCCCTGCACCATGATAGGGATCCTGTCCAAGGATGACGACTTTCACCGCGGTAAAAGGACAGAGTTCAAATGCATGAAAGAGTGACTCTGGGGGCGGATATATAGGTATGTTTCCAAGGTACGCTTCGTGAACTTTCTTTGAAAGTTCACGAAAATAGGGTTTTTCAAATTCTGCTCTAAGTACTTCCTCCCATGATTTTTCTATAGTAATTTTCACAATAGTTTTATTATAGCTAAAAAAATAGACAGGCAGGGGGAAGATGTGAATAGATTCTAAACAAAAAGAATTGTCTTCAGATACAAAACAAAATATAAAAATGAATTCTTAATCAAAAATTAAGTTTATGAAGGTGTTTTATTGCGAATTGAATCGAGTTATATCTATACATTGCAATTTGTCAAGAGTTGGTGTATACTATTGGGTATAAATGGGTGTGACCTTCTGTAGAGTAAATAGTCAGCGTTGCTAGAGATATATCCATATATTCATTCATATAATAATGATTATGAAACAATCTATATTGACAGTTGTATCCTTAGTATTGATACCAACATTTTTCATACAACCGTTGTCTACTTTTGCATCTCTTGAGGATTCTGAAATGAATCCTAAGATTCTAGTAGAGACGGAGACAGTCATAGTCAACGAACAATCGGCTGTAGCTGACCCAGTAGTACCTATACAGGATGAAACGATAGAAATTGTTACTCCGCAAATTGAAGATAATTTTATACAAGAAGTAACAGTACATACTGATACTTCCGAGGTCATTATTCCTGAGCCAGAGAATGATGTGACGAAAGAATCACTTTCTTCTGATTATGTCGAGGGGGAAGTTTTAGTAAAATTCAAAGATAATAAAATCAAGCTCACCACAGCGACAGGGAGAACGGCGGCTAAAAAGTTTGCTGGAGCAAATTCACTTGAGAAAGAAGAAGATTTTGTGACTGCGAACAGCTCAATTTTAAATATAACAGATTCAAGTACCGTAGAAGAGAAAATTATTGAGTTAGAGAAAGATAGTAGGGTAGAATACGCCGAGCCAAATTACAAACGATATCCCACAGTCATAGTTGATAATGATACCTATAAGGATCAACTTTGGGGATTGTATAACAGTGGACAAACCGTTGCTGGAGCATACGCAAGCAATAACCCCGGAGAAACCGATAAAGACATTGACGCTTCTGAGGCGTGGGGGATAAACGAAGGCACGAATGCCGATATTATTGTGGCAGTTATTGATACCGGTGTTGCATACAATCACCCTGATTTGCGCCCAAACATGTGGGACGGAACAGCGTGTAAGAAAGAAGATGGAACAGAACTCAGAGGTTGCTATCACGGATATGATTACAGGGATAACGACAAAATTCCTTTACCGAGTGATTTTGATCATGGAACACATGTCGCAGGAACAATTGCTGCAGTTAAAAATAATGGTATGGGTATTATTGGAGTAGCACCTCGGGCAAAAATAATGGCGTTGCGATTTGGGTATGATGTGGCATCGGAAATTAAAGCTATAGACTTTGCAATTCAAAATGGAGCAAAAGTAATAAATGCCAGCTTTACCGGACATGCTTCTTCAAGTTTCGAGTATGAAGCAATTAAACGTTTTAAAGATGCAGGTGGTATTTTTGTCGCTGCTGCAGGAAATGGGGCTGGAAATAACGAAAATACTCACAGCTATCCTTCAGACTATGATCTTGAAAATATCATTTCTGTCGCGGCTACAGACCAAAGTGACGCACTCGCAAGCTTTTCAAACTATGGCGCGACCTCTGTGGACGTGGGAGCACCGGGGACAAACATCTACAGTACCGTCCCTTCAGAGATAACAGTGCTGAGTGAAACATTTGAGACCGTACCTCAGTTTGCTGTACCTGCTGATTGGGTTACTGATGAAAGTGTTCCAAACAATTGGGGAACGTCTGACTTTTCAGGAGACATGGTTTTGTATGGCGATACTACATTACCATACGCAGACAACGTAGATGCCACTATTTTGTCGCCTTCACTCAATACATCGGGTAGTGACGCGTCTCTAAGTTTTTCAACTCAGTGTGATACAGAATATGATACTGACTTTTGGAAGGACTATATGACACTAGAGTTTAGTGACAATGACGGAGCTACGTATACTGAAATGAAAAGATGGGATGAAGCGAGCTTAGATATGCAGAATGAAGAATATCCACTCGACGACACCAATGGTTCATTTTCTGTCTTTACCGATGTTCCTATTTCAGATGAATATATAACAAATGATTTTAAATTTCGTTTCAGATGGATATCAAATAGTGAAGATAACAACTACTCTGGATGCTTTGTTGATGACATACTGATCAAAAAACTGAGTGATGGATCAGACGAGCAGTATGCATATTACAGTGGAACCTCAATGGCGACCCCACATGTGGCAGGACTCGTTGCGTTACTTGAAGGATATAATCCAAATCTCACTCCCGTTCAGGTTAAAGATATAATTTTGAATTCAGGCGATAGTGTTGAAAGTTTGTTAGCCACAACAGTTTCTGGAAAGAGAATTAATGCATATAGAGCGCTTGCAGAGGTGTATCCGGCAAAAGCAATCACTGCCTTTACGATTCCTGCGCAAATAGGTACCACGACAATTGACGAGAATACACATGCGATTACGGTGTCAGTAGCTACAGGCGCTGTTGTTACCAGCCTTCAACCAACGATTACTACAACGGGAATTTCAGTAAGTCCGGCCTCTGACATACCTCAAGATTTTACTCAACCCGTGTCCTATACCGTGACTGCCTTTGATGGCTCAACGCAAACCTACGAGGTGACCGTACTATTTGTGTCTGATTCCACTCCACCAGTTATTACCCTCATAGGTTCAAACCCAGTGAACCTCTTTGTCGGAGAGATTTTTACTGATCCCGGTGCCACAGCAATGGACAACTTCGATGGAGTTATCACTCACTCAATTGTGGCAACAGGAACAGTTGATGTAGGGACTGCTGGGACATACACTGTTATATACACCGTTACTGATGGAGCAGGAAACACGAGCACGCGTGAACGTGTGGTAAACGTGAATGAACCGGTAGCTCCACCTGCACCACCAGCTCCTCCTGTATCCTCAGGTGGTGGAGGTGGAAGCTCAAGAAGCGCTGAGAATATATCCGAGTATTCTGTAAAAATAAATGGTAATGCTCGAGAAGTGGACACAACCACTGTTCTTCTTTCCATCACTCCGGTCACTAATATAAAACAAATGCGGGTTTCAAATGAAGCTAATTTTTCTGGTGCAACGTGGACACCTTTCAAAAGTAAGTATTCATGGACACTTACTCCTGGTTCTGGACTAAAAACGGTGTATGTTCAATATGGTAAAAATGACAAGGTAGTTGGAAAAGCAAAAGACGATATTAAGCTTGTTGAAAAAAATATTTTAACGTCATCGTCTCCATCGGCATCGTTACCATCACCTGCACCAAGCAATATTGTCAGCGCATCTACATTTTGGCCGACTGAAACCTTTGTGATTGGTGCTAGGGGACAGAACGTGGTTGAACTCCAAAAAATGCTCATCACAGCGGGGTATTTAAAAATTATTGCACCGACCGGTTATTACGGACCAATGACAAAATCAGCGTATGAAGCATACCAAAACGCGCAGAAGATCACTCCTCCTCTACCTACCGTAATCAGTATCGAACAAAAGGCTCTCTTACTCCAGGAACTTCAAAAAAAACTTGTAGAACTTTTGGCAGAGCTAAAAACACTTTCCTTGTAGAATACGAAACTCCATACACCGCATCTTTTTTTGTATAAAAATTATATGGTATTCTATACCCTATGATAATTATAGACATTGAGGCATCTGGAACAGAATATGAAAAGCATTCCATTGTCTCAATTGGGGCGCTCGATTTCGATAATCCAACTAATAGATTTTACGAAGAATGTCGTATTTGGGAAGGTGCACATATTATGGATGATGCGCTCGCAGTCAATGGGTTTACCGAAGCTGAAATTACTGATCCTTCAAAAAAGTCTGAAGGAGAGATTGTTCGCGAATTTTTTGAATGGTCGCAACATATGGGAGATAGAACGCTCGCAGGTCAAAATGTTTCATTTGATAGAGATTTTCTTAAATTTGCATGTAGACGTGAAGGTATACCGTGGGATCTGGCGCATCGCACCATTGATACACACACGCTTTGCTATATGCATATGACGACTCATGGAATTCTGCCGCCAATAGACCCTCAACACAGACGTTCGGCACTCAATCTTGATGCCGTTTTGAATTATTGTGGTATAGAAAATGAACCACAACCGCACAACGCACTTACGGGAGCTTTGTCACACGCTGAAGTTATTTCGCGTCTCCTTTATGGAAAAAAACTTGTACCAGAGTTTGAACAGTACTCGATTCCTTGGGTGAAATAAATGTAATTATTTTTAATTTAATTGTTTTATACAATACTGTCCACGGATGCTTCTATATTTTTACACTTTTACCTATCAAGTCGTGGTAAAATCTCTTCATGGCAATATTCAAAAAAGCAAAAAATGCTACTCCTAAATCTTCTAAATTTAGTCTCAGAAAAGATGTTCGCGGTATGGATTGTCGGGTACTGACTGAACTTTTTGAGACTGATGATGCGGTACAATCATGGCGCATCTTTAGAATCATGTCTGAATTCGTCAATGGTTTTGATATTCTGAGAAAGTATAGTACTGCAGCGACATTTTTTGGTAGCGCGCGCCTTACTCCACAGGACACCTACTATAAAGATGCTGAATTACTTGCGTCTAAGCTTGCAAAAAAAGGTTTTGCAATCATTACCGGAGGTGGTCCTGGAATTATGGAGGCGGCGAATGTTGGTTCATATAAGGTTGGGGGAAAATCCATTGGATTAAACATTCAGCTTCCTATGGAACAAAAGTTGAATCCCTATGTTACTGAATCTGAAAGTTTCCATTTTTTCTTTTCTCGCAAAGTGATGCTCTCATTTGCCTCAGAAGTATACGTCTATTTCCCTGGTGGATTTGGTACACTCGATGAATTTATGGAAATTGTGACACTTATTCAGACACGAAAAATTAGCAAAATACCAGTTGTTCTCTATGGAAAAGATTTCTGGACACCACTTATAGAATTTTTTGATACTCAATTACTCAAAAAATATAAGACGATAAGCAAAGAAGATTTTGAACTCTTTCAGGTAGTAGATTCAGTTGAAGACGCCTACGACTACATAATAAAACATGTCGATCCTACTTCACCACGTCAAATTTAATAACTACATATGAAGTCCTCATTTCATCATAGTATGTTTACGAAGCGACGGAAAGCGGTATTGATGAAGAAAGTGAATCGCTATACCCAAATCATAACAGCACTTTGTAAAAAAAATGATTATACATCTCCCGAATCAGCACTTTGTATAGCAAGTGATACTGCCTATCAGCAATCAATCAAAAAGGTATTAAAATCGTTTTCTGGCGTACAGCAGGTGATTCTTGTTGGTATTGGCGGTTCAAGTCTTGGCACTGAAGCCGTGTATCAAGCGCTCGCATATACGACCAGTCCTAAACTCTTGGTGACTGATATCGTCGATACTGAGTCACTTGTACGGCTTGAGTCATGTATCAATACTGTCTCAAATCTTCGTGATGTTGTTTTGATAGTTGTCAGTAAATCTGGTACGACAACTGAGACCATGTTTAATGGAGTTAAAGCACTTGAATTATGTGAAAAAAAGTTTGGTAAAGCTTTTTCTAAACAGGTGATATTTATTGGAGATAATGATACTGATTTTCTTAAGATAGGGAAGAAGCGGAAAGTAATTTGTATCTCTCTTCCATCCATTATCTCTGGACGTTTCTCCGTTTTTTCGGCTGTTGGAATTGTGCCACTCACATTGTTGGGGATTGATATCATTTCTTTTTGTGAGGGCGCACAAGAAGCACTTACAAAAAAAAATATACAGAATATTCAAGAAAGTGCAGTCACACTTGCGCTCCATGCAGAAAATGGCGTGCATACGGTTAATTTTTTTACATTCAACAAAAGACTCGAACTTTGTGGACATTGGTACCGACAATTACTTGCGGAAAGTATAGGTAAACAAATGACTACAAAGGGAACTTCGTTTCAGCATCAGTTACTCCCCATTGTTTCAACTGGTGTGGACTTACACTCGATGATGCAACTCTATTTAGGCGGATATACAAATATATACACACATTTTGTCTATTTTGATGAACAGCATCCCCACAACCTTCCTTCGGCACATTGGTTGCTTAATACTATACCTTTTCTTTCGGGTAAGAATGTCCGAGATATACAGGGAGCTATTATGCAAGGTGTACTTACCGCGTACGACGATCAGAAGTTGCCGTATCGAGTGACACCACTTGAGAAATGTAGCGCACATGAGGTTGGTTATTTACTCGCATCATGTATGGCTGAAGTAATGTGTCTTGCTTATTTACTCAATGTAAATGCATTCGATCAGCCAAGTGTTGAATTGTATAAAAAACACACACGGGTAAAACTCTCAAAATAGTATGTATATTCTTTTTGATATTGGAGGAACGAAAACACGTGTCGCGAGTAGTGACGATCTTCATATAGTTACAAATATATTGAAATTTGATACACCGCTTACCTATGCCGAAGGAATTAAAAAAATAAAGGAAGCGATAGAAAATCTACAAGATGGAAAAGTCGTTACTGCAATAGCAGGAGGAATACGAGGTCCGCTCAATTACGAAAAGACAGGCATTGTCAGTGAAACAAAACTATTAGATTGGGTAGGGAGGTCACTTGTCGATGATTTAAAAAAAGAATATCCAGTACCAATCTTTCTCGAAAATGATACCGCACTTGTTGGTCTTGGTGAAGTTACGTTTGGTGCAGGAAAAGGCTATGACATCGTTGCGTATCATACCGTGAGTACTGGAGTAGGGGGTGCTCGATTTGTACGTGGGAAATTGGATGTGGCAAGTATTGGATTTGAACCAGGACATCAGATTATTGATATAGACCGTTCACTCCTTGGACCGCATGTATCACCAACACTTGAAAATCTTATTTCGGGTACTGCGCTTGAAAAGAGAAGGGGAGTGAAACCATATGCCATTGCACAAGCTGATCATGTGTGGAATCAATTTGCATTGTATCTTGCATCTGGTTTGAAAAATACTATTGTGTACTGGTCGCCCGATATCATTGTACTTGGTGGTTCAATGATAGTGGGGGATCCAAGAATACCTCTTGAGTCTATACAGATCCATACGAAAGAACTACTAGGCGACCTTATTCCATGTCCAAAAATTGTTGATGCACTCTTAAAAGATGATGGTGGACTCTACGGAGCAATGGCACTCATCCAAGACAAATTAAGTAATACTTAGTGGATAGTTGTCAAGAAATATTGATATAAAAATGGCTTAAAATATAACAATTCTAATATATTGACAAATAAAGATATTATTGTATAGTTTGCATTATAGTAATACAATGATATACTAGTGGGGTAACGGCAATGGCCGTTTTTTGTATGACATACAGTCATACAAAGGTGATCGCTCGGTTATGTGTACGTAATACACATTTATGTACACATGACCATCGCTCGCTATTTTGTTGGATAAGACCCTTGGCTTATTTTATCTAGTTTAATTACTGCGGTAATCGTAGTAACGAACGTAGTAGCAGTTCCAATGATGGATACTGCATATGGGCACATTGCAACAAATGAAGATCGTATCACTAAAGAACGGCAGATTGGAACAGATACTGAGGCTGCAGTGCGTTCCTACTTTAGTGATATACCCGTCATGATTCAAATCGCGCGTTGTGAATCGACATTTCGTCATACTACTGATGATGGTACTGTTCTTCGAGGAAAAGCTGACCCTGCTGATACTGGTGTAATGCAAATTAATACGCGTTACCACGGTGAGAAAGCACGAGAACTTGGTCTCGATCTTACGAACATGTACGATAATATGGAATATGCTCGTGATCTCTACAAACGAAATGGTACACGACCATGGAATGCTTCGGCAAACTGTTGGTCACCTACTATTGCAATGCGCTAAAATATTGAAGTTCAAAAATCCCCTGTATATGTACAGGGGATTTTTGTTGTACTAAGTGGATTTAATTTATTTGAAGATTTTCCATCCATCACCAGCGCCATAGGCAAGTACATACAGCAAGCCTCCCATGATAGCAAGATTCTTGAGTGCTGCAGTCATCTCTGCTTCATTATTATGTACGAGTACAATAGTAAAAAAGGTAAATACGAAAAGCATAAGGGCAGATTCATCAGTATGATATCCAAGAATAAGTCCTGCACCACCAAGTATTTTTACAATGAGGATAAGAATGGCAACTAATCCTGCCAAAGGCACGCCGAGTCCCTCAAGCATTCCAGTAACTCCGTCAACTCCCATGGTGCGAAGCATACCAATTCCTGATACAAAAAATAAAAGACCGAGGAAAAGTCGTCCTAACGTTGTTCCGTGTGTACGTAAAAGCATACGTTGTGCATCGGTAATCATCATCATAAATTTTATAGCTACTTTTAATAAACAACTATGCAAGAACCCCCTATACAGATTATAACAAATACGCTACCGTTGTGTATGCGCTATTGGTTATTAAAAAGTGAGCCCACTTGTTACAGCATTGATGACTTAAAACGCGAAAAGATAGGTATGTGGGATGGTGTTCGCAACTATCAAGCACGAAATCTTTTTCGTGAAATGAAGAAGGGGGATAGGGCGTTCTTTTATCACTCGTCTGCTGACGTGGTTGGTATTGTGGGACTTATGGAGATTGTAAAAGAAGCCTATCCAGATCCGACACAATTTAATTCAAAAGCGGATCACTATGACCCAAAGTCGTCAAAAGAAAACCCACGATGGCTAACGGTTGATGTAAGATTTATCAGAAAATTTAGCCACCCTGTTACACTGAGTGAACTAAAGAATGATCCATTCTTTAACGACTTACTTGTGGTAAGAAAGGGTATGCGTCTGTCAGTGCAACCTGTCTCTGAAAAGCATTTTTTACATATTCTAAAACTACGCTCAAAACCCATATAAAAATACTATTATGGAAGCAGAAATAGGAAAGCGATATAGACATTATAAGAATCATAAGGAGTACACGGTTTTACACATCGGACGATTAGAATCTGACTCGCACATTGAATGTGTAATTTATAGATCAGAGCACAAAACTGAATTTGGAGATAATCAAATCTGGATTAGACCCAGAGACTCCTTTGAAGGGGAAGTAGAGCAAAACGGTACAATCATACCCCGTTTTGTTCGTTGTGACCTACCTACGGTTAAACAAGAGTGAGCAAAGAAGAGGCAGGAAAGTAGTTCAGTATAAAATGCCTGTATGTCGCACAATATATCTTTTGCGACCTATCTATACAGAGCAATTTCTGTTTCATAAGATTTTAAAATAACTAATGCAATGTGGAGAAATAGCTACTTCTTTATTTATTGTTTTGGCAAATACAACATTGGATCTATGTATGCATCAGTTGCTGCAACTGGTGTCGTTGCGGATCCACAACTTGTGACTGCTTTAATTTCATTAAATTTTCGCACTGAAACTCCTGCTTTTGCATATACAGTAAAATGTAAATGTGGACCAGTTGAGTAGCCACTATTACCGCTGTAGCCGATTACTTCACCAGTTCCAACTTGTTGTCCCGCAACGACGCTTTGCTGGCTCTGATGCGCATAAAGTGTCGAAAGTCCATTTGGGTGATCAATGAGTGTCCATTTGCCCCATGAGTAGCATCCAGCGACAGCATCCGTATTGCCTATAGCACGCACAGTACCAGAAAGCGGTGCATGTATTTTAGTTCCTATGGGTACACCCAAGTCGATGCCTGGATGGTACGCGCGCCCTCCATACACTGAAGAGTTCTGCTTAGCAAATTCTGTGCCACCAAAAAGTTGTGTAATAGTGAATTTTTCTAATGGCCATGCAAACACTGCAGTCCCCACTGGAGGAATTGTGCTTGGATCAAGGATAAATTGTAGCTTTGATTCAAAATCACGAAGTTCTTTCAGTATTTGTGCTCTTGCAGCTTCCCTTTCTTTTAATAATTTTTGAAATTCAGCTTCTTCATTTTTTGTTGCGCTGAGCAATTTTGTTTTTTCAGTTTTATTTCCCGCGAGTATTTGATTTTGGTCAGTATATTGTTCTTTAAGGTCTACAAGGTCGGCGCGCTTTTTTGTATGTACAGTATATTTACTATCAAGCAAGACTTTTTGGGATACGAGACTATCAACCTCGTTACTCATGATATTTCGTACTTGATCTAGTTCGTCTATTTTTTTCCAAAAAGCAGAGAGTGAATTATATTGAAGAAGTAGTTGTATGAGAGAATTATCATCAATTTCATGGAGTGACTGCAATGTCTCACTAATGGCCTGCCTGTTTAGTTGAATAATTTCTTCAGTATCATCTATTTCAAGAGTTATTTTATTTATCTCGAGATCAGTAGCCCCAATCTTATTTTGTGTGTACGAAATATCAGCTTGTACTTTCTTACGTTCTAGCTCAAGCTGATTTATTGCTTTTTGAAGCGACGTTTTTTCACTTCCTACTTTTTTAAGTTCCGTTTTGTATGATTCAATTTCTTTTTCAATTTCATTGAGACGTGAACTTCTTTCCGTAATTTGGTTTTTCAGTGTTTCTATTTCTGATTCAGCAAACACAGGTATTCTATGTGTTGCTCCGTATACTAAAAAAACGAAAACGACTGCAATAAATAATGCAGTAAAAATACTCTGAGGAAATAGTTTTTTATGCATAGATGTATGTCCAAGTTACTTGCGTATATGCACTAGGTGCTATTTAAAATTGTATCACACGCCGTCTTGATACGTTTGTATGACTCACCAGAACCTATAATATGTATAACGGTAAATGGATCTGGTGATTTTTCTCGACCAGTAAGGGCAACACGAAGTGGCCAGAGTACTTCCCCTTTACCTATTTCAAGTACATAATCCCACATGCGATTCTTTATCGATACACTAGAAGTATCTTCAGGTATAGTAGCTATAATTTCTGCAACCTTTTGAAGTCTACTGAGCGCATCGCGAGGACTCGCGTCCTTTTTCCAGGCTATCATCTGTGCGTCTATGTGCGGTGCAGAAAATGCAAAGTCATACTCCCCTTTTAAAACTTCGTCACGTATCTCCGCGCTTGTGGTGATACGTTCTCGAAATACAGGTAATAATTTCTGAAAACGATTCTCACTATACTGTGGAAGTTTAGCAAAGTACTCACACACGTGTGGTTGTATATAGGTGTACAACAAATCATCAGAAAACTCTTTGAGTTTTTCACGATTAAACCACTTTAATTTTTCTATATTAAAAATGGCACCACTTTTTTGAATTCCTGATACATCGAATGCATGAATGAGCTCCTCTAGTGTATACAGTTCTTGATCTGTACCTCCATTCCAGCCAAGAAGTGCAAGATAATTCACAATTGCTGAGGGAAGAAAACCTTGCCGTTCATATTCTGAAAGCATAACTGCACCGTGTCGTTTAGAAAGCTTAGAACGATCTGGTGCTAAAATAAGTGGTAAGTGTGCATAAAGTGGACGATCGGCACCAATGGCTTCCTGTATGAGAATTTGACGAGGCGTATTAGAAATATGATCTTCACCTCGAATAACATGCGTGATACCCATTTCATAATCGTCAACAACAACTGTGAAATGGTACAACGCATCATCTAGTGAGCGTGCAATAACAAAATCACCAAGCTCTGTTGTATTGAATGTTATTTCACCACGAATTTCATCAGAAAAAGTTATGTCTTTATTAGGATTTTTGAGACGAACAATTTCTACCATTTCATTGGGATTAGCTTTACTCTCCTCGGTACTTATGTAGGCGTTACCATTGCTGATTATTTTTTCGAGGTATCCACGATAAATTTGAGAGCGTTCAGATTGTCTGTAGAAGGAGTCACTGGTTAAGCCGAGCCATTCAAGTCCCTCAATAATTTCAGCTTCGTATTCTTCTTTACTTCGTTCTTTGTCTGTATCTTCAATACGAAGAATAAATGTGCCATTGTACTTTCGTGCGTACAGGTAATTAAAAAGTGCGGTACGAGCAGTACCAATATGTAAATGTCCTGTTGGACTTGGTGCGATACGAGTCACAATATGTTTTAGTAAAGTTGACATAATTGAATTTAGTGTTTTTCTGCTATGTTGAGAATGAGGTCTTTAATTTTTTCTGCAGTATCTCGTTTTCCAAACGTACGTGCAGATTCGGACATTTGCTCGTATAAAGAAGGGTCTTGCATAATACGGTCTATTTCAGCGCGGAGCAAGCCATCGGTTAAGTTCTTTTCTTCCATGACCGTTGCTGCGCCGTAGCGTGCATATGCATATGCATTTGTACGCTGATCATGACTTATTTCTTCAGGAATAGGAATTAAAATTGAGGGTTTACCATGTAATGCAATTTCATAAATTGAGTTGCTTCCTGCGCGTGAAATAATAATGTGTGCAATATGGTATGCATCGTTCAGTGCTGTTTCTTGTAAAAAAGGAAATGGATGATAGTGCGCATGTTGTGTTTCATCAGAAATAAGATTTTCTGCAGAAAGTTTACAGAGTTCGTAATTCAACTTTCCTGTTTGATGTATAACGGTAAAATCAGGAAGTAATTCATCAAGTGCGTCTAAAATGAGCGTATTAACGCGTTCTGCTCCTTGTGAACCACCAAGTATTAGAATAATTGGTCTACTCTGATCGACACCAAGTCTTGTGTATGCCTCAGGCGAAATGTCTGAAAAAAGACTTGCACGAACAGGTATCCCGAGTTGGTGTATTTTAAAATCATTGCGTCCAAAATGTACGGAGTCATAATTAGTAATAATATCTTGTGCAAATTTGCTTGCTAATATATTTGCTTTTCCTGCAACAGCATCAGATTCATGAATAATTATTGGAATACGAAGAAATGAAGCAGCTAACACAACGGGAACACTTGTGTATCCACCTTTACTCATCACAACATCTGGATACAATATATACAATTTCACAATAGCGACGAGAAAACCAAAAAGGACTTTAAAAATATCAAAAAAATTGAGTATAGAGGTATAGCGTCTTTGTTTACCCGCGCTAATTTTAATGAATGTAATTCCTTCCTTTTTCAGAGCATCGCTATCGTAAGAGTCTGGTCCAGCATAGTAGAGCAGAGGTTTTTGGGGTGCCGTATTGAGCGCTTCAGCAATACTGATAAGTGGATAAAAATGCCCCCCCGTACCTCCTCCAACGAAGAGTACCAACATATTTTTTGACGTACTAATCATATCGTGATCTCAATTATATCATGTTAGTGTAAAGCATTTTTTTGATATTTGGATACATTGAGTACAATGCCGACCGCCGCGAGTGTGACGAGTAGTGCAGTTCCTCCATGGCTAATAAAAGGTAATGGTAAACCAGAAAGTGGTGCAATTGCAATCATTGCTGCAATATTAAGAAATACTTGCGCAATGATAATGGTAATTATTCCAACTACAAGAAGCATTCCAAATAAGTCTGGTGCATGTGTTGCGATGCGGTATCCACGAAGTGCAAATCCAGAAAAAAGTAAAATAAGTATTACACTTCCAATAAAACCGAATTCCTCAGCATAAACGGCAAATATTGAGTCGCCGATTGGTTCTGGCAAGTATTCAAATTTTTGAATACTTTGACCAAAACCTCTTCCTAAAAGTTCCCCAGAGCCAACTGCTATGAGCGACTGTTTTATTTGGTACCCTGAACCTTGTGGATCGAGTGATGGGTTAATAAATGTTTGAATTCGACTCATGACATATGGTCGCATAAAAGCAAGTGAGGTAACCAATATAATTGCAAGCAATGCCATAATAAGTACATCACGAATTCTGCCACCTGCAGTGACAAACATTGCAATTGATGCACTGACCAAAATAAGATATGTGTCAGTGTCGGGCTGTAACAAAAATATTACACCAACACCACCAACAAACAGTGCAAACGGTACTGTACCTTGTGCAAATTTTGTAATATTTTGTTTCATACCAGAAAGCCACGTTGCCATGTATATGGTAAATCCAATCTTTAGTAATTCAGCTGGTTGAAGTGAAAAACTACCAATAGAAATCCAGCGACGAGCGCCTCCATATTCTTGTCCAATTCCTGGAATAAATACACACAGTGTGAGAATAAGTGTCCCTGCAAATATATAGAATGCATATTGGCGCCACCACCTATAGTGGAGTGTGCTCGTAAGAAAAAATGCAATTGAACCTCCGATTATACCAAACAAAACTTGGTTGAGTGCTACTGATGAAAAACGGGCTCCTTCGCGTGCAAGGAGACCGAGTGACGCAGAAGAGAATATCATAAAACCAAATATAACAAGTATGATGGTGATAGTGAGGAGTACTTTATCAAGTGAATGGTGCATATTTTAAAATGCTATTGCAATAAGCATGCCAATAATTGCAAACACAAACCCAAGAATCCAATAACGCATAGTAACTTTTTCTGCCGGCCATCCTATTGCTTCAAAGTGATGGTGGAGTGGTGCGATATGCAAAAACTTCTTCCCAAAAAATTTTTTGGAAAGTAATTGGATAATATTTGAAAGAACCGTTACGACAAGTAAAATTCCAATTATCGGAAATATACTCACTCCTTCTCCGCTCCCAAGTGAGTCAGTCATAAATACAATGATGGTAAGTGACATCGTGAGCGCCATAATGCCCGTCTCAGTCATATAGAAGCGTGCTGGCGGAACATTAAACCAAAGAAATGCAAGAATTCCACCGACAACCGTTGCGCAAAATGCTGCAAGATCTATTTGATTTTGAAATACTGCAATACCCGCGTAGGAAGTAAAAATAAACATCAGTGTTCCTCCCGAAAGTCCGTCAATTCCATCGATAACACTACTTGCATAAATTGCAATTGCAACAAGAACAAAAAATGGTATGAAGAATAGTCCAAAATCAACAGGTCCATGCCCTACGAGTGTAACCGTTGATACTTCAAGTTTTTCATAAAACCACCATGCAGCAAAAAGTGCTGTCGCACCAACAACAATGAGTCTCTGAGATAGTGGAAGACCTCCAGCAAAATGCGTTCCTGTGCCTCGAACAACAAGCAAATCATCAATAAATCCAACAATCGCACCAATAAGGAGTGCGCAGAGTGGAAGCCATGTCTGTGAGCGACTGAGAAAGTTAAGAGTTCCAAATATATGATCATTAAAAATAAATTGAAAACTCCATAAAAGAATAACTGTCAAAATTACACTTGCCCAAATAACAATTCCTCCCATTCTTGGGGTATTGGTGTCACGATTTTTATGAAGCTCATCAAAAAAAGGAGTTTCCCCGCCACCGTATCCTACACCTTTCCCCGCTTTCTTTTTCCACATCTCAAAATGATAGAGATAGTGCGTAATTAACGGTGTTATTAAAATACCAATAATAAACGCTATTGCCGTTGGTGTGAGTACTTTTATCAGGATGGTTTCCATAAATTATATGAATCAATGCATGAGTTATGTCAAATACTGTCTTGTCCAATATATGTCTGTGTCCGTGTAATAAGTTCGAGTGTATCAGAAAATCGTCCCTCTTGCGTTGAGCCAAGGACAACGATTACGATAGGTCTGTTAAGACCTACATTCACCGCCACAACAAGGTTCCCTCCTGAAAGCTCAGTATATCCTGTTTTTGAAGCAATAAGTCCTGTCATTGCCTGCACAGATTCGTTTGTATTTTTTGCAATGTGATATGCGCCTGCCTCATTTTCAATAGTTGTCACACCAAGATTGGTTAAAGCTACTGCATCTGTAATGCGTGTAATGAGATATTCCATCAGTAATGCAATATCACGCGCACTCCCATACGCACCTGCGTGCGTTTCTGACATATCAAGACCAGTGCTATTTTTAAAATATGTTTTGGTGAGTCCAAGCTCGTCAGCTTTAATATTCATTGCTTTTACAAATACCAATTCTGGATCTAATTCAGAATCAATAGCATTTCCTACTCGTGCGCCAAGTGCGGTGGCACCATCGTTTGATGAGGATATGAGCGTGAGATCAATAAGATTTTGAATAGTAAATTCTTCTCCGTCCGAGAAACCACTGTCACCTTCTGCCTGTAATGAACGTTGTGATATTGATATTTTTTCTTTTGGATCAAGTAATTCATAGGTGACAAGCGCAGTCATGAGCTTCGTAATGGAAGCAAGCGGAAGTTGTTCATCTGCATTTTTATTAAACAGTACTCGTTGCCGTGCTACATCCCAAACAAATGCGCTTCTCGCTTGTAATTGCATATCCTCGAATGAACTTGCAAGTGAGAGTGCTGTATCAGTATTTTGAGTCACTACGGTATCCACACGCACATCATCGTTTGCCAGTTGAGCAGTTGAGCTTGAAATACCAATATAGGTAACTCCAAAAACAAAAAAAAGCAATCCAAGTGCAACAGAAAGTTGTGGAATTACCGGTACTGTTGAGGTGTTGGGATGTGTTGTCGTATCAGGCACCTCATCATCGTAGATTTCTTCTGAAGGTATTTCTAAGTTACTTTTCTGCATGTTATGAAGAAACTAATTGATTTGTTTCAGGGATACTATCATTGTTCTCTTTTTCAAAGGCCTCAATAGCATCTATGATTTGCCCAAAATCAGGAAGTGCTTCACGCTTTTCTATGCCAAGATGATTAAGTAAAAGTGGCGTAATTGCATAGAGAAATGAACGTGAATCTGTAGGATGTGGACGACGTTCTATAAGACCTCTCATAAGCAAGTTTCGCAATACAAATGTTGTATTAACACCACGAATTCTATCAAGTTCTGTTCGTGCTATCGGTCCTCGATATAAAATTATTGCAAGTGTTTCAGCACCTGCTTTTCCAATATCTCCACGCAACTCATCTTTGCGTATTTGCTCTATCACCTCAGCAAATTCTGGCGCGGTAACCATTTGCACCACTTCATCTGTATGTGTAATTCGTACGCCACGCACACTTAGTGTTGTTGTGAGTGTTTGGAGTGCTTGCTCTACTTCTGTAATAGATACGACAAAGAGTTCTGCAAGCGCAGTTTTTTTAATTGGTTCTGTCTTGTAAAATAAGACAGCCTCGATACTTGCTTCGAGATTCATTTATTCATTATAGCAATAAAAACATTAATTTTCAGTCTACACCTGTGGTAAAACACATCATCTGCTTCTTCCTAACCGTAAACGGACTGACATTCTCGGAGTTTTACCCGTGTGAAACAAAAAATTGAAATACACGCGTCATTTAGTGATACATTGGTACGGTAGTGCTTTCACGTTCTATTTCAATATCATGAGCGCGTGACTGCTGACGCACGAGTACACTTCCCTGTTTAACCATTTCAAGTACTGCAAGAAATCCAACGATAATAGTTGATCGTTCTTTAGGATTGCCTGTAAAATCTCTAAAGCTAAATGACATCTGTTTTTGCACACGGTCTTTAAGTCGTTCTATCATGGTCTCAAGAGATACGACAGTCCGTACTTGCACTTTTGGCTTTTCTACTTTCTTCGGGAGATTTTGTATGACATCTGTCATTGCACGTCGAAGTACTTCTGTGGTACACAATGAATCTGCTAAAAAAAGTGAATTTTTATCAGGTACAAATCTACGTCCATAAGCTTTATTTTTTCCAAAAATTGATTCTACTATTTTTCCTGCATTTCTAAATATTTGGTAATACCTGAGACGCTTTTCGAGTGAGTCAAGATTTTCTTCTTCTACTTCTGTGAGTTCAAGTATTGGTAACAGTGACTTTGACTTGAGTAATAGGAGTGTTGACGCAAGGACAATAAAATCAGCCATTTCCCGTAATGGATTTTTATCAAATTGTGCTATATATGCAAGGTAGTCGTCGGTTACGGATGCCAGCGAAATATCATTTACAAGAAATTTTCGTTTTTCGATCAAATCTATCAGCAAATCCAAAGGACCCGAATACGTTTCGGTCTGTATACTAAATGCCGTACTTGAATTTTGAGGATGCTCTACGTCCACACGAACATTTTAGCACGTTCTCTAATTTTTTTAGCAACTTATCCCTTTAGTCTTCTTTCGTAGTGCTTACAGAGGTCAGACCTACGACAAGGTGATTAATTCGTTTTGTCTAAAACGTCTCTGCAATCTTTACCAGTAACCGCACTGGTTCACCTGTTGCACCACGAGCGAGCTTGTCGCTTGGAATTGAAGTCATGCGGGATGCCATATCAATGTGAACCCATTTCATTTTCCTTGTAAAGTGTGAAAGAAACATTCCGCCATTTATTGTACTTCCGTACTTTGAATCTCCTGATGGTACATTTGCTATGTCCCCATGTACACCTTTTGTATAGGGTAAGTACTCATTCCAAAGTGGTAGTGGAAAGGTGTAATCACCACTCTCTTCACCTAGTTCACGAAATTGGTCTTCAAGGTTACGACTTTTGGTCATGATGACATGTGCATGTTGTCCAACTGCAGCAAATGCTCCGCCTGTAAGTGTCGCAACATCGACAACAAGCGCTGGATTATATTTTCGTGCGTAGTGGAGCGCATCAGCAAGAACCAATCTTCCCTCAGCATCAGTATGAAGTACATCAACGGTTAGTCCCGACATCATCGTCAGTACATCTCCAGGACGAATTGATTTGTCACCAATAGCATTTTCTGCAGCGGGAATAAGTCCAATAACATTTTTTTTAAGTCCCATTCTTGCTATTGCGGAAATCGCAGTAATAACTGCTGCACCTCCCGACATGTCCATGTGCATTTCATACATCGACATCCCCGGTTTTACTTGTAGACCTCCCGTGTCAAAAGTAATTCCCTTTCCAACAAATACTATCGGAGTGCCTTCATTTCGTTTGGCCGAGGATGTGACCGAGGACGGTCCTCGGTCAAGTTTTGGTTTCCCTAATCCCCAATACTCAATAATTATAAATCTCGGTTTTGCAAGTGCGCCTTGCCCAACACCTAAAAGACCACCCATTTTGAGCTTTTTGATAGCCTTGTCGTCAAGTACACTGACAATAGCTTTTGTACCTTTTAGGGTCATTTTAGCTCGTTCAGCAAGTATTTGAGGAGTCATGTCACCTCCTGGAGTATTTGCAATATCACGGCATATATTCGCATATGTTCCAATGATTTTACCCCGCGCGACTCCGTCGCGCGGGTTTTCCTCCCCCTTCGTTACAAGCAATATCTCAATTTTTTCATCTTTTGATTTTTTACTTTTGTACTGAGTGTATTCGTAATCAGCAAGTAATAGATTTTCAGCTATCGTACTCCAAAACCACGTTTCGCCGTACTGATTACATTTAGGAAATGATGCATACTCAATTTCTAAAACAATTTTTTTGAGCTTGTTTTTTTTGACACTTTGTACAATTCCGCGAATAAGTGTTCGAAAAAGACGTGGATTTATTTTTGCGCGTTTTCCAGAAATTATTTCCAAAGTTTCAACATTCCCCTCTCGGAGAAATCGTTCCGTCCCCTTTTCACTCAGTACTACTCGGGTGTATGAATCTTGAATTGTATGTAATGGTTTGTGTGTAATGTTAATCTCCATGTTCATTTGTTTTAGAAAGTAATGTGTCAATTCTGTGCATATCGCGCGGAAAGAGTGTTGCTTCCCTGATATTTTTAAGTCCGAGTATTTGCATTGTCATACGTTCAGCACCAAAGGCAAATCCACCTTCGGGAGGAACGCCGTATTTAAATGCTTCAAGAAACATAGAAATACTTTCTGGATCCATTTTCCATTCTGCAACATGTTGCATGAGTTGTTCATAATCATGTATACGTCTTCCTCCTGAGAGCCATTCAATCCCTCTGCAAAGCAAATCCATACCTTCATTGAATTCTGGATTTTTAGGATTTGGATACACGTAAAATGGCTTTTGACGTGTTGGATATCCATAGATATACACGAAGTCTGAGCCTGTTTCTTCTTTAATAATTTCACAGAGTCCGCGCTCATCTTCCGGACTCAAATCTTTTTCACCTCGAGTATCACGACCAGTCTTTTCAAAAATTTTCTCCTGTGCCTCGGTGAGTGAGAGTGTGGGGGTCTTCTCTATCATTGTGGGTAGTGTTGCATTAAGAAATACAAGTTCAGGGGAGCATTTCTCTTGCACTGAGTTTAGAATATAGCGTACGGTTGCCTCAGACATGTCACGCACATCCTCCCATGATTCTATAAATCCCATTTCTGCATCAAGTGAGACAATCTCGGTGATATGTCTCGTCGTTGCACTTGGTTCTGCACGGAATATCTTATTCACTGAAAAGACTCGCTCAAATGCGGTCATGACGATTTGTTTATAGAGTTGTGGCGATTGCGAAAGGTACGCTTTTTTGTCGAAGTAATCTATTTTAAATACCTCCGCTCCCCCTTCTGCAACTGCGGGTGTAATAGATGGTGCTTGAAATTCAAAAAATTCTTGGCTCTTCATATATTCACGGAAAGAATCAATGATGACCGTCTGCACCTTGAAGATAGCCTGTAGTCGTGGGTGACGGAGTGTGAGCGCACGATGATCTAGTTCTGTAGTGAGCTCAAGGTTGTATCCCTCCACTGACATATCAAACGGAAGTGCTTCTGCTTTTGCGAGGATTTCAATTGCAGTAATTTCAAGCTCAATATCGCCATTCTGTACTTTTGTGTTAACCATTTTTTCAGGTCGCTTGTTCACTTTGCCGGTGATTGACACAACCCACTCCTGCTTGAGCTCTTGTGCAATACTAAGAATCTCAGGCTTTCCAAACACAACTCCCTGCACTTTCCCCGTGCGGTCACGAAAATCAAAAAAAGCAACCTTGCCTTGATTGCGTGCAACATCAACCCATCCTTTGATGGTAACTTCCTTGTCTACATTGTTCTTGAGATCTCGTATGAGTGTGCGTGTTGTCATATATTTGTGGGAGCTTGTAGAACGTAAAACCGCCACTACAAGCTAATTTTCTAATAAAAAAGCTTGTAGGGGCGGTTTTCCCGCGGTGCCACCCTACTTCCCCATCTAGAGTGCGGGATTAAACCCTATACTTAAGATGGGACACTCGTTAGTTGTCTCCTCAGCAGGTGTCAACTGCGTCATTGGTTGTTTATAGAATACCGCAGAGATCTGTACACGTCAACTTAACTGTCACAAAAAATCATATACATAATTCTACATAGGTCATTCTACATAGGTCAGCCCTATGAGAACACAAAAATATTATATTGCTATACCAATTTTTTTCCGAACGTCAGTCATTTTCAGAGACGATCGTTCACGAGCTCGCTCACTTCCCTTTTTAAGAATTGTTGTTACGTCAGCATCGCTGATACTTTCGCGACACTCTCGCATTGGCGCAATGCGTTCTTCAATGTCGTTAATGAGCGCTTCTTTAAGATCCTTATACTTTCCTTTATGGATTTCGTACAGTGTCTCAAGTTCTTTTTCTGTCCTAAAGAGCTTATGAATCGCATAGACATTTTCTGGACGTTCACCACTTGAGTCAGTAATGATACTCATGACTGCTTTTGTAATCTCATCCTTTGTTCCAAAAAGTGGAATGGTATTCTTATAGCTCTTACTCATCTTCTGTCCGTCTGTACCAGGTACAATACCAACTCCTTTTAAAATCATTTCCTGAGGTGCTGTGAATGTTTCACCGTATGCAAGATTAAATTTATTTGATGCTTCACGGGCATATTCAATGTGCTGACGCTGGTCCTCACCGACTGGTACTACTTCACTATCATACAAAAGAATATCCGCTGCCATAAGCATTGGGTAATTAAAAAGTCCTGCGTTCGCCTCAAGTCCCTTTGCAATCTTGTCTTTGTACGCATGGGCTTGATTCAGGAATGGTACGGTTACAAGACATTCAAAAATCCATGCAAGTTCAGTATGTTCTGGAATGTCAGATTGTTTAAAGAGAATTGCTTCACTCGTATCAATTCCTGCTGCGATATAGTCCTTTACGACATCAATAATATTTTGCTTGAGTGCAGTTGCATCTTTGAGTGTGGTGAGTGCATGGAGGTCTGCAACCATAATATGACTCTCGTAGTTCTTGTAGATATCAGTAAAAGGTTTGAGTGCACCAAAATAATTTCCAATATGAAGTGCCCCTGAAGGTTGCATCCCCGTAAGTAGTCGTTTCTTTGTTTCCATACCAAAATAGTATCAGAATAGACAGTATTTATAAAGGTCTTAAAATATGTCCCACATATTTTAAGATTCAGATTCTGTCCGTATTTTTCAGCGCAGATATATTATCTACGCATTTTTGCCTCCATTAGTCGTACACGCCGTTCAAGTGCTTCAAAATCCTTGTAGTCAACTTTAGCCCTCATTCCTGCTTTCAGAAATTCAACATCAGATTTAATAATTGCAACATCTTCCATAATGCCACCAATCATTTCAGTATGTATATTTAATTTTTTATCTACTTCACCAAACCTTTTATCTACTTCATCAAATCTTTTATCTACTTCATCAAATCTTTTATCTACAACATCAAATTTCTCGTATAGACCAGAAATCTGTTCTGCCACAGCTGAAACTTGATCTCCAAAATGTTCTGCCACTGCACCTACATACCGCTTCACATCATCATTTGAGTGTACATCAAGTTTTTTTAGGACTTTCTTTTTTGGAGCTTTCTTTCTCATATGTTCATATCGTATCACTAGAGCAGTCGGTGTCAATGGCGATAATAGTGATTTCTTATGCAACGATGAGGTCAAAATCAGTACCGGTGAAGTTGATGTTATTTGCATTCTTTGCGCTCATAAATTTTTCAAAGACTTCTTCTTGCGCTTCCTTGCTCATGCCCACACCTGTGTCTTGGATAGTAATGTACATTTTACCCTCTTTAGATTTTCTTGTTTTATCATCCGTATTAGACTTGATGCTATAATATGTATATGGATGATTTCTCAAATTATGAAAAGCTACGGAAAGATTCACATTCTTTCTTTATATCACTTAAACCAATTTACTCACCAGCATTAAAGGAATTGATTTATTTTACTGCGGAAGGTTTCAATCACATTGTCTTTAAAGGTTCGCGGCATGAACGAGATCGCTCATCACAAATAATGCGCTTCAAGCTTTTACCATGCGCAGTCGAACTTATTAATGTATCGACGACATATCAAGAATATGAGGAGACTTTAAAAGAGTTTGTTGTAAAGCAGAGGAAATCAAAAATCAAGAAGACAAAGCGAGTTCAATATTGGGGGATTATTGCTATTATTGATAATCGCAAGATAAAAGTCATTTTACGGAAAATCGGAGACAACGGACAACTTCATTTCTGGAGCATTGTGCCAGCGTGGACAACTAACAAGTTTAGAGATATTAAGTTCATATCTACTATGAAGGGCGATCCTAATGAAGATTAAAAAACACCACCCAAAGGTGGTGTTTTTTAATGTGCTCGCCTTCAGCTTATGTATTAGCCGAATAGGGCTGACGCCCCACAAGCACTTTCTTAGAATACCTTAGAATCTACATGCGTGCAACTTATTATCGTGTAATTGCTGAAGAAGATTGCTAACTACCGCATCGACTTCCCTTCAACGAAAGGCAACTCTATATGGAAAGTGAGAAGTGATTCAGTATCACTTCGCAAGACTTTGAGCAGTTTTTGCGAAAAGTGTACAGCTTCTGTAAGAAGGAACCTTTCCTTCACCTTCACTTTCTGCCCTTACTTTGTCACCGTACCGGTGCAGTTCGGGTTCTATGACCCAGCACTTATTTTGAAAAAATAAGTGCTGGGTCGAGAACCTCTTGCGAAAGTGTCCCACACTTTCTCACCCATTTCATCTATCATCTTTTTTGCGACGAAGAGTCCAAGTCCTGTACCGGAGTGACGTTTGCTTTATTAACAGCTACTTAATCATTCACAGATATACACTAATATCTCATATGTGGTGATTGATTAAAGAGATTGTTTTTAACTTGTTATTTGTCACATTGTAAAAGAAACTGGTGCCAATGCCACACTTTACTTCCAGATTCATAAAGATATTCTCCCACGTCTTTGAACGAATGAGTCTCTATAAAAGTAAAGTGGTTATCTTTCAGATAATCTACAATTTCAACAAAATTAAAACCGATAGCTTTTCCTTCTAACACAAAAGGATCTTCCTTGCCCATTAACGTGATATACATGAATCCATTTGGAACAAGAGCACTCTTCATTCTTTCGATTGTCTTAAAAATAGTTTTTTTGGAGTCTAAAAAAGACAAAACATTTTTAGAGTATACAAATGTATAGATGCTCTCCGGGAATACATAGTCTTCAATTGAACTTACACTTAAATTTAGGCCACGGTTTTCATCCTTGGCACTTTTTATACGTAAAGGATCCCTGTCAAATGCATCTACTATAAATTGATGCTTGCTAAAAGTACATGCGTCAGTAGCATCGCCACATCCCACGTCTAAAATTCTATCGGGCGGTTTAAAAAATCCTTTATTAACAATTTTTTCTGAAAATGTGCTTTTTTGCATACATATTAATATAAAATCCTCAGGCAATACTGCTTGCCTGAGGATATTTCCTATGCATCAATATTGCTATATCTGAGCATTAGGGATGATTATACCACAGTTTTTGGAAGAAGACGGACCACCTTTTGAGCATATACCAAACTCTCCCCAGATTTCTCGAGAGTAGTCGGGGAACATTCTGCCCAGTAAAGTTCTCGTTTGTGTCGCCATAAGCGACATATCGAGTGCCTGGATATCCCCGCTATGTTCAGGTACATGATGCACAAACTTACCAAAGTGCCTTTGACAAAATTCATGGTACTCTCTCGTAAAGAGGAGAAAAGCGTGCCAAAATTCGTCAACTTCAGCAGATGGCGCATGCATACCCTTGTTGACAAAACTTAGAGAGATGAAGCGGAGAAATTCGATTCGCACTTCATCTGCTCGACTGGGATTCCAACCTTGTTTTTTGATCAGCCGATCCTTAACGAAAGAGAGGTGTTCCTTCTCTATCGCAGTTACTTGTGCAACTATGGTCTGACCGGCTGCTTTTTTAAGACCAAGTGGTCTAAATGATGGGTCATAGTCCTCTACAACAGCGGAATTTTGTGTGCTCATGTGTTTAATCTCCTTTACACATGTATGGTTTATGATCACTGAGGATCAGTGATCATAACTGAATTTTAAATACAATGATTCAAATGAAGTATATCACTCCAAATTTAATAGGATAATACATTAACTCTATTTTCCAGTCACTAACGGAAGTTCAATACAAAAAGTGGAACCAAGTCCTTCCCCATCGGATTCTGCCCAGACGCGGCCGGTCATTTCTTCTACCATTTTCTTTGCGACAAAGAGTCCGAGACCTGTGCCGGTGACGTTGATGTTATTTGCATTCTTTGCACGGACAAATTTCTCAAAGACTTCTTCCTGTGTTTCTTTACTCATGCCCACACCAGTATCTTGGATGGTTATACGCACTTTTTTCTTTTTGATATCATCGCTTGCGACGACAGTGATAGTTCCTTTCGGTGTATATTTCATTGAATTATCAAGAAGGTTCATGATGATTTGACGTGTTTTACCAATGTCTGCATGTGTTATACCGCTGGTGCAGTCAGACCTGAACACCATCACAAGACCTTTCTTCATTGCAACCGGACGCATTTCATCAACAACCTTCTCAGTAAGTTCCTTGAGGTTAAAGTCACTCATCTCGTACTTCATATTCCCTGCTTCAATGCGAGACACATTGAGGTAGTCTTCAACGGATTGCGCCATGAACATACTGGATTCGGCGATAGTATTCACGGCCTCTTGCGCCTTCGGCGCAAGCTTCCCAAACGAGCCCTCCGCAAGCATAGATGCATACCCGCGAATTGAGGTAAGCGGACTGCGAAGTTGGTGCGAAGCAATAGAAACAAACTCCGACTTCATTTTATCAAGTTCCTTGAGTCGTATATTTGCCTTTGCAAGGTCACCCGCAAGTTCTTCAATTTGTTCACGCTGCTGAATCTCCGTTTGAACATTTTTTATAAGCAAATAACCTATGACAGAAACAATAATAAAGGTAATTCCTGCAATTATCCGGACGGTTTCAACTGTCTGCAAGAAAAGCATTGAAAACACTAGAATAGCCAGTGCAGTGACAAGCGCCTGTGCCGTTATCATCTTAAGATTGAATGTTTTGAATTTAATTGAGCAATAAGCTATAAACGCAACAAAAATAGGCATTCCAAAAAGTTTGTATTGCTCATACGACCAATCAACCTCAAGAAAATATGAAACTAATATGTTTCCAATAGAAAATATAAGGAGGAAGATGATAGTTCCAATAGAGATGAGCAGGAATTGTTTTTTTTCTTCTCCAACCATTCTTTTAAGTCCAGAATAAGCAGTCTTTATTATCCATATAATATAGATCAACTCCATGCCATAAAGATACTGAATAAGAGGGCCTTCAATAGCTTCACGATCGCAGTTTGTGAAATCAAATCCTAAAAGGTTCAATTTTGTATGTGTAAAGAGAAAGAGTGGTAGAAACGTGATGAAAATAATTATTTTTTGATAAAAAGGAATATCAGTATTTTTATTAGCAAAAACAGCGACAAGGTACCACCCAGCTGCATAGATAAGAAGTTCTACTGGAACTATGATAGACCAGAAAAACATGATAAGTTCAGGACGTTCACTTGCCCAAAGAATCAAATCAAAGTATACCCACAGAGAAAATGCACAGGTAATCGTAAAAAGAATACGATTAACTAGGCTTCTGGGATTAATGATCAATACGGTAATCCCCACAATCAACGAAACAACCAGTGGTCCTAAATGTGAATAATAAATCAGCGAAGAAAATACATTGTCAGAGAAAATGAACAAGCTCGCTGTATCCCATTCACATAGAAGTGGATCCATAGCTACTCTAGGTTAAGCAAATAGAAAACAAGGTCTGTTGACTCTGGGACTTCTTCTTCATCAGTGAAAGTCACAAAATCTTTTTGTACAACCATAACGAAATAGGTTACAGTAAAAGTAATAAGGAAGAATATGAAGAACAAGGAGAAAAAAAACTTGTTGTAAAAAATATTCTTCTGAATACTACTACTTGGTCCCATCATTATAGTCTAAGTATATCTTTTGCAAAAAGCAAGGAATATACGGTAGATAACTTTTGTATATTTTCTTTGGAAGAAATTGAATAGAATACATTTCTTTTCGACAATTTGGTGCACCACAGTGACATGGAAGCCTCCAGTAATCAACGTATTCAATTGTTGAGTAGTCAATAGTAAGCTCTTCTCCTTTTGATATTTTTCTAAGAGCATAAAGGCGTCTTGGCGTCTTAAAGCCGATATTTGGTTCACATGAGTGATTCATGTATTTAATAGGAAAAGTCGGATTTACCCACCAATGCTTCTTGACAGGGACCCATGTGCGTCCGATATTAAGATCGCTCTTTGTCCGGTATACCCTATGAATCACTTTTCCATGCATAGGGGTCACAAATTCCCCTTTAGCGATATCTTCATCAGCAAATACACCGCGTCCAGCAATCATACTTTTACCAATATGCATTTTTTTCATGATTTCTGTGTTGAGTTTTTTGTTTTTGCCTGAATATAACTATTTATAAAGATGCGCTGAAAAGGTTTCGCAACGTACTTAAAATGACGCTTAAATACCTCGGTAGGGACAGCGTAAATTGCGCGAATTTCCTTTCGACATCCATCAGCACCACATGAGCAAGTTATGTGCCAAAACGGGTCAGCGTCAGTCATTGAATAGTCTATAGTAATTTCAGTACCACATTTTATATCTTCTAAAGCTATAAGTGTTTTAGTACCTGTAATTGCAGCATTTGGATAGCATGAATGATTAATGTATTGGAAAGGTGTTCCTCCGGTATCAATCCACATATGTTTTTCAACTCCAATCCAGTTTTCAATAATTTTAGATTCCTTTGGAGTTTTAACTATTTTTTTTATTTTTGGGCCATGTATATACTGAATCTTTTCGCCGCTCTTAATATCTTCATCTGCAAAAATTCCTTTCCCATGGATTTTACTTTTCAATACTTTAATACGTTTCATACTTTTGCAAGAATTATCAGTAAGAGGCGCTTAATTTTATCACATTCTCTTAATAAGAGATCCTTGTTTGTGAACTTCACAAACAAGGATCTAAATATGAGCATCTTGTCGTCTTTTTCTTCGTGAGAGCCATGCGACAGTACTGTGTAGCATGACATTGATTACTGGATATACCAGTAACACTGAAAGGCCGGTCTCGCACCATGTGGCGAGTGATAGTAAGGAGTACGCACTTGTCCAGATAAGCCAAGGTAACGATTTTTCGTCATCTGGATTTCGTACTGTATTCCTAATGAGTGGTGAGAACTCAATTATTGTCACCAGACTTAACAGAACAAGTGAATAGATTGCCACATGTTCACGTATATCGGTATCAATCACCTCAATACGAAGCATTACCCATCCGAGTATGTACACTCCTGTGAGTGATAATCCAAGGAGGAGTGCAAGCCTATTTTGCCACTCATGAGACCATTTAATCCGACCTTTTCGCCAACACCTCATAGCGATTATTGCAGCCATAAAACCGCAAAGTATTGGTAGTAAAAGCAACGCTCGTTGTTTGTCAGGTATCACCGTCCAGTGACCATGTTCTAAGATCATTGAATCTGCTTCTATGACAGCAATGACCCAAGTGGTACTCCCCCACATGAACCACGCCAAGGGCTCAGGCTCAATCTTTTGCATGGTCATATAGCAAATATATCCAAGCAATTGTATGACAGCTGCGGCTAGTGCAATGTGCAGCGGGGAGAGCTGCAGCAGAGTCGAAAACTCCATTGTGACCTCCTTGTGCCATTGGCACCGTGAAATGGTTGATGTTTAAGAACAATTTCCGAACTAACTCAAATTATACCATATCCCTAAAAAAACACAATACCTCAAAAAACACCGTCAGATTCGTCTAGGACTCTCCTAGGCACTCTACACATCTCGACATGACAACCAAGCTGACGGCTCCAAATATATTCCGTTTGAGTTTGTAATTAAGATGCCTCCTCCGTTGGTAAATGCTGTGGACTATGGGTTTAGGGGCTCTAGTAAGCGATTTCGGTATTGATCTCAAAAGCTAAGACTGTGGCGGATGCACCCCGGAAATGACCTCCTGGCCTTCTGTAGAAGTACTATCATATGACACTTCCTAAAAGGCCTAGTTTTTCAGATAATCGCAATGGGGGGGTGTAACATCATGATTTGGAGTCATTTTTGAAAAGCTGAATCTGAAAAAATTTCCGTCAGTTTTTTGCGTCTTAGTTGTAGACTAAAAATGGGTAAGTATTGATTCAGGGATATGTGGATCAAATGTCGATAACAAAATGGCGAATAAAATGAAAAGTTTTTGAACAGTCCTCGGATACTTATTGGGATCCTTAGTGAGAATGTGGCAAAGGAATAAGTAATCGTTTAGTGAAAGGAAATCTTCAGTTTTCGCATTGGCAGTATCTTTTCGAGCCTCTAGTTTTATTTTTGTTACCTCAAGGTATTCTCCTAAAGGTTTTGAATAATTAACTCGAATATTAATGTCAGTCCCTGTATCTTTGTATCCGATAACTTTAAAATATTGATTGAGTTGTTTGTGTTTATGAAAAAACAAATTACCTAGAAAATCATTGTAGTAGGGTTTAGCAAATTCCATAAAGGGAGTTGTGTTGTCGGCGTACTCGTTGTCAATAAAAAATATATCTTCGCCTATTATTATGTTTCCATGGTGAGCGTCTCCGTGACCTATAAATCCCATTATTTTATTTGGATGGCTAGCATTATATTTATCTTTAATGCCGTCAACAATCTGATTGATTGTCAGAGGAAGTCTTACATCATTAACGGTTACTGCTCTGTCGAATAGAGAGGAAATGTTTTTTTGGTCTGTTTCATAAAATTCCTTATATCTATTTCCTAAAAGTCTATCGCGAAACAATTTATTCCCCCTTGATTTGATATAATCTTGGTAGTCGATTAAAGACTTAGTTTGAACGTGAAGTTTAGCCAAGTAAGACTCCTTCTGTTTTTCGAGTTCATAAAATTGGATCAGTTTCCGGTTTTCTCTAAGTGTGGCCAATTCCTCGATCATTAGTCGTCCTGGCATGTATTCATAAAGGATCCACTCATGACCATCAAGTTTCTTTTTTGAAGACATGACCATTTTGGGTGTATTAAGTAATCCATTAATACACAAATCTCCTTTGAGTTCGTCGTCAATACTCTTGTCTCTTCCAAATTTTAGTAAGTAAGTTGTCGGGCTATTATTTGCAGAGACTGTTTTCACAAAAAAACATTTGAATTGGAACCGTAGATCTTTTTAGTTCTCTGTATCTCAGTTATTTTTATTCCAAGGCGTTCTTGTATCTCAGAGAAAGAGTTATCAATAGCGTCGATAAGATGGAATTTTTTATGTTCTGGACTTTTTGCTCGTAGTGGAGTAGACATAATTAGGATGGACTATACCATGTTTATTGAGAATAGGGAAGCTGTCTTTGACGTCGCGCCATATCTGATGTATTTTAGTTAAATGTCAACAAAAGAAGACTACGTTAAAATAGAGGGGCTATTTTATGAAAGTTTACTCTCGTCCATAAAAGAAGAGATTTGTTTGTATTGCGTCACTGGCAGTTTGGGTCGTAATGAGACAATCCCCGGCTGGAGTGACATAGATGTCTTAATTGTTATAAAAGATTACAAAAAATCTACGTTTGATTCCATAAATAGTGCTTTGTTAAAAATAAGCAGTGGAATTAAAATTGGAACTACAATTTTTTCGTTTGAGGAGTTCAATCATCAATATTTCAAGGATGCTAAAACTTATGTATCGATAAACCTAATCGAAAGTGGACATTACAAACCAAGAATAATGATTCCTGAAATTAAATTAGTTAAAGCAGACAAAGTTTTTAATAAATATATGGATATAGTCTGCTTTTCTGGATGCAGTCATAGTTTAAAAAGATCGCTCTTGAAAATGGATGAGTACGACGAAAATAAGACATACAAACTTATAATTGTTTTATTAAAGATCATTCTTTCTAGGTTGGGTGTTGTTGCTTTAGGGTACAAAGACACCTTGGTGAAAGCATCTAAATACATATCTAACTTTGATATCAAGATTCCAGAACCAGAAAAGATAATGGCTGAGCCTGAAAAGAAGGATGAAAGGTACGCAATCTATTTTGACGTTCTAAAGTGGTTAAATAAGAACACGGATAGCATTTTTCACTAAAATAGTAAGCATTTACAAACAATAAATACAGTTTATATTATCAACTAGAGAACCAATGACCTTAACTAGGAGGAATCTTATGAAAAAAAGAGTCAGAGCAATAATCGTTCAGGATGGATCAGTTGTTCTGGTTCATCGCGTCAAAGCGGGCAAGGAATACTGGGTCTTTCCAGGTGGCGGACTCGAGGATTCTGACGCTTCTCAGCAAGACGGGTTGAAGCGAGAGTGCTTGGAAGAACTCGGCGTTGTTGTCGAAGTCGGTGAACTCTTCGTGGAAAGACCGTCGGATGATCCGGTGGCAGACCAAGTCGAGTACTTCTACCTCTGCCACATCGTAAGCGGTAGCATTGGAACAGGCGAAGGTCCCGAGTTTACTCGTGACCCGAGCCAATCTGGCACCTACGATATCCAGCAGGTACCCATCTCCAGTCTCGCGGACAAAACCGTTTACCCGCTTGATGTGAGGGACCGAGTCATCGGCTCACTTTAGCAGATCTTTGCAGTCAAATCGGTGTCGCTTGAAACTTAGCGGCACCGATTTTTGTATCACCATAGGTCAGCCCTATGGAGCGGAATATACTATCTCGCGCTGGACAAAACCCCATCGTTAATATTTATCTATAAAGCTCTCTCATGTCATTAGATTCTCTCAATATTGCCATCGTTGACAAATATTGCTTGCCCGTCTGCGAGCTCCATAACCGGATAAGAAGCAGTACTTCGAAATGCTTCAACTTCCGCAAGTAATTTGTCATTAAAATGCGGAAAAATTGCAAAGTCTACCAAATCTAATCCTTTAAGGTCAGCTAATCCAACGTCATTTTTATCACCATTACTTCCGTAGCTTGCAATTTTAACGCTAGGTCCCGCAATTATGCCACCTGCTGACACACCAACATATACCGCCCCGTTCTCGACACTTTTGACTATAAACCGATCAAGCGTAGTTCGTCGCAACTGCTCTAATATTAAAAAAGTATTACCGCCGCATACATAAATTATGTCGACCTCACCCAATTGTTCTGCGGAGACTGCTTGGAACATATTGACTTCAATAATGTCCAGTAGACCTGAAAATTCTAGTTCTTTTTTTGATTGAATTAGGTAGGATTCTTGTAACTCATTCTTTGCATGTGCAATCACTACAGCTTTAAGTGCTTTAATGGGTCTATCAAAAACACTGAGAAACTTCGTAGAAACGGCTTGGTTTTTTAATCCATTTGAAGTTAAAAATATCTTTTTCATAACTGACTATCTGCCTGACGCACCATTTCAATGCTTGTCATTACCGCTCTGTTAATTACATCAGAGTCGGCAACGTAATGACTGGTCAAGCGATCGTTTTGTGAATGGTCTTCAATCTCTGCATTTACATCAAGTATTCTAGCAATTTCTTCCGCAAATTCTTGACCTTTTCCTTCAAGAATTTGATCGGACTTGTTTCCTGTGACATAGATATTATGCTTAGACTCATTTAAAAACTCTCGTAACCCAGCCTTAAGGTCTTCGCTCAATTCATCGATTGCAAAAGATGTACCTGAAGCAACCGTGGGTGCAATAAAGTGTATACCCTTGATATGTATTCGATTATCTATCAAAAATTGTCGATTAGATTGCTCAGAGAGAAATTTCACAAAAAATGCCGTACCAAGTGACCATGTATCAACAGTAAGATGAACTTCTTGAACATTGTTGTCTCTCTTGAGTAAAGTTGAGCACATAAGTTTAAACTTGTCTTCCCATGAAATATATTCTGCACTACGTGTGTTAAGTCTCAGATCATCTGGATATTCCGAAGCACCAAGAATTTTTTCCTCAATTTTCGCTTCTTCAAGTGATTCAGGGAGATTGTCAGTCATTCGTTTGCTATATGTGCCAGCTTCTGGCAGCATTGAAACATGCGCTTCTATGGCACTTGCATTTAATTTCTCTGAGATAACGTCGTAAATTGATCGAATATTTCGATCAAGACGAGGGGAATCTAATGTTGCAAATTCAACAGGGTTACCTCCCCTTATGCTAACGTGAATTCTTTTAGGTTTTGGTGATTCATGCATCTCACGAAATTGTAGCATAGTGAATAGATTTTTGCGTCAGCTTCGCCCAGGACTCTCCTAAATAGAAATGGGGACAGACACGACTTTCTACATTTTTCTAGGTCTTCCAACTCCACGCATTGTTTGCTCCAGATCGTACGTTTCAATCATATTTCAATTAAGTGGTTATCAAGTGATTTGCTTTTTTTAAGCTATCACACAACCATTTTGGAACATTGGGATAATTCAATATTTCTTCAGTCGTAAGCCAGATCAATTCTTCAAGTTCATTAGTATCAGATATCTTTGGTTCTCCGGATACTGTCGTGCAAAGGAAAACAACATTCAAAACATTGTTTCCTCTTTTTGATACAAACGAAGTATCATTAACAAAATCCAAAACCTTCACCACAACACCTATCTCTTCTTCAACTTCTCGAACCAAGGCGTGCTCAAGAGTGTCTACGTTTGCTGTATCTGACTCATCTACAGTGCCACCAACAAAAGACAGGAGACTCGGAGCCTCACTTTCTTTTTTTGATCTGATTCCGACGAGCCATTTTCCGTCTTTATAAATCGCCGCCTCTGTATTGATGACAAAATTTCTAGCCATAAAATTAAGTATCTATGAATAATTCTGGTTCTTCGACAACCGGTCTCTTTCTAAAAACAATAATACTGTAACCAAGATACTTAAGGAAATGGGGACATTCACGATTTTCAAGAAATGGCTTAAAAGTTATTTGCATTGATCCTAAGGATGATGGAAAAGTGAAAGATTCATTTTATATTCACTTGAATAAGTGAAAAAAATAATAATTTGATATTCAAGAAGAAAGCAACTAAGTCATTCGTTGAGTTGTTTTATATTTTGAGGTGAAAAGGATTAGCGTTGATCAGAAATAACTCAAAATATATGAATAATAAATTTAAAATTGGAATAATTGGAATGGGATGGGTCGGAGGGAGTTACGCTAAAGATTTCCTGACTCGTGGAATAGAACCAGTTTGTTATTAAACTGAATTTCAATACATAGATAATAAAGATAAAATCAAGGATTGTGACTTTGTACTTATTGCAGTGCCCACACCGACCACAAAAGATGGTTTTGACAATTCAATCATTAAAGATGTTATAAAACTAGTTGGTAAAGGTAAGACTGCCATTATTAAATCAACTATTATTCCAGGAACAACTAATGCTATTCAAGCAGAAAACCCTGATATTTTTGTGCTACATTCTCCTGAATTTTTGACAGAAGCATCAGCACTTCATGATGCATCTCACCCGACACGAAATATTATCGGTATTCCAATAGATACTCACGAATTTAGAGAAAAAGCTGAAGCACTTTTGTCCGTATTACCGAAAGCACACTACGATATTATCTGCAGTGCCCGTGAGGCAGAACTTATTAAATATGCGCGAAATTGCATGGGGTACATGAGAGTGATATTTTATAATTTATTATATGACGCTGCTCAAAATGAAAATGCAAATTGGGAAAAAATTCAAGAAGCAATTTCTGCCGATCCTGATAATGGTCCAATCTATACCTTTCCGTTACATAAAAATGGTAGAGGAGCAGCGGGACATTGTTTCGTTAAAGACTTCGCTGCTTTTGCAAATTACTATGAAGAAAAAGTGAAGGATACTTTAGGATCAGAAATTTTGCGTGATTTTGAAAAGAAAAATATCCAACTTCTTACAGAAAGCAAAAAGGATCTGGATATGCTTAAGGGTGTATATGGTTAATTCTTAGAATTACAAGGAAATGGGGACAGGGACAATTCTTTTCTAAATAGTCAGCTTCGCCTAGGACTCTCCTAGGCAGAATCAGCTTTGAGCAAAAATGGCCCGGGATCACGAAAGTGTTTTCCGGGCCATATTTCTATATAATGGATATGATATGCCAAATTTAGATGAACTTATAAAGACGATAAAAGAATCACAAAAAACACTTTTTATCTTGTGTGGTTTTCCGTATGCAGGAAAATCTTTTGTTGCAGAAGAGTTGCGTAAGCACACCGACATTGTCTTTGTGAGTATTGATACTATTTTTCATGCACACGGATTTGATTGGGATACAAATACACTGCCAGACACTGAAGCATGGCAGAAGATTTTTGATGAATCATATGAAAAGACAAAAGAGGAATTAAAAGCAGGAAAGAACGTACTGTATGATTCAACTAATCAGACTATAGCTAGTCGCGACAAACTTCGAGAAGTTGCCACTACAGTAGGAGCAACTGCGTGCGTAATTTATGTAAAATCATCGGTGGAAATAGTTTGGAAGCGGTGGGAAGAAAATCAAAAGAATCCAACACGGTCAGTATTAAGTAGAGAGTTGATACAAATGACTATTGATATGTTTGAAGAACCAACTCATAATGAGAACGTGATCATTGTAGATAATTCGTAGTCTATGAAAAAATTACCCAAATTAAAGAAAGGAGATAAAGTCGCAATTGTGTCACCAAGTTTCGCTGCGTCAGCCGTCTGGCCAAACGTTCATGAGCTTGGACTTAAACGTATTTGTGAGACGTTTGGACTTGAACCTGTTGAGTATCCGGCGACTGCAAAACTTGACGCAACCCTTGCAGAAAAATCGACTGACTTAATTGCGGCATTTTCTGATCCTGAAATTAAGGCAGTAATATCAACGCTTGGTGGCGATATACAAGTAACGTACATCAAACACCTTCCCAGTGAACCATTTGTGAATAACCCCAAACCGTTTTTTGGATATAGTGACAACTCTCACTTCGCAAACTTTCTATTTCTAAATGGAATACCATCGTACTATGGCGCGTCACTCTTTACTCAGTTTGCTATGCAGGGTGGCATGGATGCATTTACGGCAGAATACATCAACCACGCCTTTTTTGATGAGGGTGAATTTGAGCTTTGCGCATCAACTGAATATAATGACCAAGGATTAACATGGGATGATCCTGACAATCTCAATAAAAAAAGAACCTACTGGCCAAACGAAGGATGGTACTGGAGCGGAAAAGACGATGGTGAAGGACTCTTGTGGGGAGGGTGTTTTGAGTCAGTTGATGAGATGTTTCGGAACAACGTACCTATTCCCACACTCGCACAGTTTGAAAACATTGTTCTTATGTTGGAATCGTCTGAAGAGATACCATCAGCTAATTATGTATTCCGTGTTATGCGTGCCTTGGGAGAGCGAGGTATTCTTGCGAGAGTAAAGGGAGTGCTCGTCGGTCGCCCGAAAGCATGGGAATTTGATATACAAAACACGCCAGTGCAAAAGATTGAATACAGAAAAGCTCAACGCGATGTGATTAAAAGAGCAATGCAACAGTACAGTCCGAATATTCCACTTGTTCAAAACCTTGATTTTGGTCACACTGATCCGCAAATACCAATGCCGTATGGTGGTAAGGTGCGGATTGATACAATGGATAAGAAAATATTTGTAACATTTTAAACATGATTATTTTCATCAGTGGCTCAATTAATTCTGGCAAATCAACGGTGGCTAAATTGCTTGCTTTGCAAATACCCAATACTGCACTTCTTGAAATTGACTCGCTTCGCGAGATGGTATTTTGGATGCAACTTAAGGATTCAATACCACTTAACCTAGAGAATGCAATTTCGCTTATTAAGAATTTTGTAAAGAAAGGAATGAATGTCGTCGTTCCGTACCCACTTTCAGAGGAAAATTACATATATCTTATCTCTGAACTTACAGTTGTTTCAGTTCCTATTCATTTCATTACACTCTCACCAACGCTTGCAGTCGCACTCAGTGACAGAGGCACACGTCTACTCAGTGACGCAGAAAAAGATCGTATCAAGTACCACTACAGTTCAGGTATTATCACTCCTTCTTTTGGCAAAATTATTGATAATTCAAAGCAAACACCCGAGGAGACGGTACAAGTAATTTTAAATTCACTCACGTTGGGAGTATGAACAAACGATAATTTGTTACTATAAGATAGCACTTTATCATCATGGGTCAGCCCTATGGAGCGGTAGGGAAATAAGATCAGGGTTGATTCTGAAAAAAAGAAAATATATGCAACATTCTAAAGAAACATTAAATCTTCAGTTTATATACGCGTACCCTCTTGATGAAGAATTGCGACGCAGTTTTGAAGAACGTGGGCAAATATATCCGACACGAGACGAAATTAAGGATGTGATAAAGCGTTGGAGAACAATCTGGCAAGATGTAAACGAAAAACATAGTATTCAAGAAAAATTGGCAACTCTCACAAAACGAGTACCAGAACGCAACTTTGAATGCTTTATTTTTGGACGTGGGCTCACACCTAAATCAGCACCGTTTATGCTACCTATCTGGAATAGAAATCAGGAACAATGGTTAGACGAGAAATTTATTGATTTGGTAATTCACGAACTACTACATATTTTTTTAGTAACAGACAACAATGCTTATTGGGAATCAGTGCGAGAGATATACGCCAATGAAGAATCAGTGACACAGAACCATATCTTGCTGTACGCCATGCTCTATCAATTCTATCAAGATGTTTGGCAAACTGAACCTGTTGACTTTAATCGTGACAACCTATTGCCGGGTTACGCTCGGGCTATTGCATTGGTAAAAGAAATTGGGTACAAGGAGATAATTTCTGAATACGAAGACTTTACGGCAAAAACACACGATGGTGCATCAGATGTGTAGCTTGATCGGTAAACATATCTGGATCAAGATCGTATTTTTACTGCCATAAGACAACTCTATGAAGCGATTGAGGAGTTAATACATTGTAAATCTTATGTAGTAGTTTTGCAGAAAATTTTAAATCGCGTACACTCTAGTGATGAACGCAATCACTGTTTCAGGCCTCACAAAAAGATTTTCATTTCCTATAAAAAATGAATCTGCAAGTTTTCTAAAAAACTTGTTGAATCCAGATATAAAGGAGGTTGTTGCTGTGGACGACATCTCCTTTTCCATTTGTTCAGGTGAACGTATCGCCTTCATTGGTCCGAATGGAGCCGGGAAATCTACAACTATTAAGATGCTCACGGGCATTCTTTTTCCAACATCTGGGGCAGTAAGTGTACTCGGCCTTGACCCAACAAGAGAGCGCAAGAAACTTGCGTATCAAATTGGTACTGTCTTTGGTCAGCGTTCCCAACTTCTTCCCAATCTTCCACTCACTGATTCATTGGAGTTTTTTGGGGTTATGTATGACCTCACTGATGCTCAAATTAAGAAGCGAATTCAGGAACTCGTTGAACTTTTCGACATGGGTTCATTCATTACACAACCAGTTCGCAAACTTTCCTTGGGGCAACGAATGCGTGCAGAAGTTGCAGCGTCACTCATCCATAAACCAAAGATCATACTACTTGATGAGCCAACGATAGGACTTGATGTGGTGGCGAAAAAATCACTTCGTGATTTACTTCTTCGCCTCAACACAGAAGAGAAGACAACCATCTTTCTCACCTCGCACGATGTGGGTGATATAGAATCACTCTGTGAACGAACGATAATCATTAATCACGGCGTCGTGATGCGAGACATGAAAACTGCAGATATCGCGAAAGATTTCATCTTCGAGAAATACATTGATTTGTTCCCAAAGAATCAATTTGTAGAATTCAAAAATTTACCCAAGGGGATGAGTTACCATCTGCAGGAAAAAGACAAAATGACAATCGCTGTCGACCTTCACACACTCACGGTAACTGAAGCACTTAAAAAACTCCTCAATATTTTTGAAGTGAATGACGTTGATGTATATGATACTGATCTTGAAACGGTCATTCGACACATGTATGAAAAGGATTCGCTTCGCGCGTAAAATAGTTACGACTCTCCTTCGAGACCGGACACAGTATCGGGGAAGATTGTTCGTAGACACCATGTCACTCATCGCGCGGTGTGGTGTGCTTCTTGTGCTTTATTACTATGTATTCGAGCTCAAAGGAGGAGAAGTGAACGGTACCCCATTTATACTCATCGCTTGGAGTATGCTTTTTTACTTTATTTTCATGACATTCCGCCTCCGTGACATTGCACGTGAGATTATGCGTGATGTGCAATCTGGCACCGTTGAAATACTATTTAGTAAGCCAGTCTCGTACATTGCGTATAAAATGTGGTGGCAATTTGGATCTGGGATATATTCGTTCCTTGTGGCGGTAGTTGTCGGCAGTATCGCTCTTGTGAGTATCGTTGGAGTACCAAGTACGATGACCGTCATATCTTTTATACCAACATTTCTTATCGTACTTGTTGGAGGAATCCTTCTGTCGCTTCTTATTTATACGATAGTCGGACTTTTGTCCTTTTGGATAGAAGAAATAAGCCCAATATATTGGATTGTGGACAAGGCGGTGATGATACTGGGTGGCTCATATCTTCCCATAGCACTTTTCCCCGACTTTATGTATAAGCTCGCACTCTATAGCCCATTTGGTGCATCCCAATTCATTACGCATACGGTCTATGAACCGTGGCAAAACAACTGGTATATACTTGTGGGCATTCAATACACATGGGTCTTGGTGCTTAGCATCGTTACGCTTATTATGTTTACGTATGCACGGCAGAAGGTATCTGTTAATGGAGGATAACTATGTTTAAAGAATTATATTTTGCGCTGTATGCAATTAAGAAAAATATCGTCAGTAGTGCTGAGCTACGTACGAGTTTTTTGATGAATGTTATTGGTATGACAATCAATAACACTGCCTTCATTTTTCTTTGGATATTCTTTGTGCAATCAGTCGGGGTAATAAACGGGTGGACTGGTGCCGACATTGTCGGTCTGCAGGGATTTACAGCACTCTCATTCGGCATCGTCTTTTCTATTGCAATGGGTATTCGCAAACTTCCTGACTATGTCGCAAGTGGGGCATTTGACCGGTTTATGCTTTCACCTAAAAATTTACTCCTTCGTGTCGCAACTGCCGCGTTTAGTCCATCAGCTGTTGGGGATGTGGTTTTTGGGCTTACGTGTCTCATTATCTATGCCGTTCTCCTCCACGCTGGATTATTGCAAATATTCCTTGGAATCCTACTTGTACTCTGTTCTGCCATCGTTTTTCTTGCCAGCGCTATCATCATATATTCGACAAGTTTTTATTTTGTTGATTCGCATAATGTTTCAACGGGTCTCTTTGAAATTTTTCTCACACCCGCACTATTTCACGGAGGTGCCTTTCAAGGAGTTACTCGATTTGTGTACACGTTTCTCATTCCGTCACTGCTCGTCGGTACATTACCGGTGGAAATTGTGCGAGACGTATTATTCCCTGGTGTCTTACTAGTAGCTCTTCTCACTATGATCTGGCTATTATTGGCTATTGTAATCTTTAATAAAGCAGTACGGCGATACGAAAGTTCTAACTTTATGACGTTTGGGAATTAATAAAAAGATATGATTATTTTTATCAATGGTTCAATAAATTTTGGTAAGTCAACGGTGGCTAAATTGCTTGCTTTAAAGCTTTGCCTAGGACTCTCCTAGGCAACTATGAATGGCTTCTTCTTCAGATTTTGTATAAATGGTGGCTGACCCCATTATCACTTATCATTATTGATGGAGGACCCACTCCGGAAGTGTGTTTGTTAAATAGCTCGGTGTTAATACACCGAGCTATTTGATTTCTGTGGAACTGAGCAAGAAGTTTCAGTGACTTTTGCGAGCGAGCCATTCAGCCAAGGCGATGCCAACCGCTGAGATAACAAATATAAAGTGCACCGTGGCCACAATAATGATGTCAATCGACGTGTCGCCCTGAAGATAGTTTTTGAGCGCATGAACTCCTGAGATTGAGATAATGGCAAACGCCAACTTCAATTTCAAGTTATAGGTGTTTACATGATCAAGCCAGTCAGGTTTTTTGATGGCATCGTTGTCAAAGTGGGCGGCAGTCACAAATAGTGAGAACCCAGCGAGAGCTACAACCCAGACCAGTTGTGCGACCATCGTCATGTCGACCAACTCCAGTACCTTGATAATCATGTCAATTTTCGACATGTCAGCAATTTTGACTGGAGAGATAAGGGTGAATATCTCACCGCAAAACTTCCAAAGAATTGCCGTCATCACAAGGACAAGTCCCAGGTAGAACAACGACATAATGAACCGTAGTCCAAACATCATTGAACCAATCAGTGTCAGTAATTTATCCATCGAAGGTACCTTTCTAGGTTGCAAAAGAGCTGTAACGGCAGTCATAGTAACGTATAATCCATAATTATCAACCACACACCAGCCAACTCGTGCTAGCACAAAGCACAAAAAGAGGAAATGTGAAAATGGGGAAAATAGTGACAGTCACGATTTTTTAGAGAGTGGTCGTGTGGTGGGTGCTTACTCAGCTTCGCCTAGGACTCTCCTAGGCAAATCAAGTTCTTTCAACTGTGCAACACTCACTAACGTATTGACGTTCATGGCCATTGTCATTATTAGCCACAATACGCTGATTCCGACAAATAGGAATCCTTTGGGTTCCTTTTTGCGTTGGAGTCGGGGTGTGTTTCGGTGTATTCGTGCGTTGGGCAAGTATACGCGCTGACTTTAGACTATAATATAACTAAACAATCGTGACAGTAAATGGGGTCAGCCACCTTATTCTCTATATCCACATTGGTCAAACTATTTGTAGATGTAGCCGTATCAAAAATCTGCATGCGTGTATAAGTATGGTTGGTGACGTGATAGGTCTCTCCACATTACTAAGAAATATTTTCTGTAGGAAATTTAACCCCTCGTTTCTGTATGTAGAAATCTACCTCTTTGAGTTCAAATGCTTTTGTGAAAAATTCAATGAGACGTTCACTATCGATGGTATCTTGGCACGTGTATATATCAATCGTGACAAATCCCCTTTCAGGAAACGTATGAAAACTAATATGACTTTCTGCAATGAGTACAAAGCCACTCAGACCACCAGGATCCTTTCTGTTTTTTGGACCAACCTCAACAACGAGAGGTTCTGAGATTGTGTGCATGCCCATACTCTTTGGTATATCAGCAAGCATTTCGAGTAGTGCTTCTTTATCCTTTAAAATATATCGAGAAGCGCCATATCCATCTATCATAAGGTGTACTCCGAACTGTTGAATTGGTGATATTTCATTCATAGTAGCAGATGGTAGCATACATGTTGTAATCAGCAATAGTTTTTAGTGTTTATAGCTCGAATCAAATAAATTGACAAATTTGATTTACAAATTTATACAAAAAAAAGTGTTATGAGTGGGAGAATGAGCCACCAGAAAAAGTTTTCCTGAGGAGCAAAGAGTGCTTGTATTGGTGATCCTGGAGTGATTATTTCTGTTACGGGAAGTGCATGAAAACTAAAAATCATTACAAGAATAGTTGCCATTCCTGCAAGTACTATTTTCTTCCAAAAACCTTTAAATGCTGGTTCAAAGTCATCACCTGGAATGTGTCGCCGATGTAAGATAATGCCGATGACAACAAAGACTACGAAGATAAGAATTTTTACAATTGCACCACTTTGCCCTTCAGAGTTTGCAAGCTCTGTGTAGTAGGGAAATTTAAGTGAAACAAGGAGTGCAAGATATAACGAGAATATAAGATTGATGAGTGCATATCTTCCCTTTCCCATTGCATACAGTAAAAACACAGAAAAAACAATAATTAAAAAAAGTGATTCTTGAAATAGAGTTGTGAGTTCTGTGGTGCCCATGCGCATCCTATTATAAGCCTATTTTTTTATCTAAAGTATAGAAATATTTTAAAACTTGGGATAACTAATAATCCCCTCCACAAGCGAAGCTTGTGGAGGGGATTATTTCAACGATGCAATATATCTATATGCCCTCCTTTTTTAGTTCCTCGATGAGCTTTCGTGCATTACGTGAAATTTTCTGTGGAATATCTATTGATATCTTGACATGAAAGTCTCCTCGTGAAGAAGTTCCTTCTGGTACCCCCTTTCCCTTTATTCGAAGTACTTCTCCATGTTTTACTCCTTCAGGAATTTTAATATCTATTGTTCCATCAAGTGTTTCAACACCGTAGGTGGCGCCAAGGAGCGCATCTGAAAGTTTTACCCGTAGTGTACTTTCTAAGTGTTTATCATTTCGCTGTATAGTCGGATGTCTTTGTACATGTACTTTTACATACAAATCTCCTGGAATACCTCCACGAATTCCTTCGCCACGCCCAGTCATGCGAATCATTTCACCATTTTCAATTCCAGCAGGAATATTTATGTCAACCACGTCTTCAGTTCTTTTAATTCCTACTCCGTGACAATCAGCACACTTTTCTTTTGGAATTTTTCCAGAGCCGTTGCACACTGAGCATTCTCGCACTGTTGCAAATTGTCCAAGTATACTTTGTCGCGTCTCACGAATTTTTCCGTTTCCATTACACATTGAACACGTCACCATTTCAGAATTTATTTTTGCACCAGTCCCTTTACATGTTACACAGGTGTTGTTTTTAGTAAGTTTCAATGTTCGTTTTGTACCGAAAATAGCTTCTTTAAATCCAAGTTCAATGTCTACAGAAACATCATGTCCGCGTGTATTTTTGCGTCCACCACCACGTCCACCTCCACCGAAAATGTCACCAAAATTTTCAAAGATGTCATTGAGATCAAACTCAACGCCCGCACCACCAAATCCACTTTGAAAACCACCCCATTGGGATCCTTGTTGCCCACCACCTCCCGCAGAATACGAACGTCCATAGGTGTCATATTCTGAGCGTTTTTTGTCGTCAGAAAGTGTTGCATAAGCCTCGCTAATTTCCTTAAATTTAGCCTCGTCACCAGTTTTCTTGTCAGGATGGTACTTTGCAGCAAGTTTACGAAAAGCGCTCTTTACCTCGTCTTTTGAGGCATTTTTTGAGATTCCAAGGATTTCGTAATAATCTTTCATAGTGAAGTCGTTATACTACCTCTTTTGTGTTAATTTGTCTCGTTTTTGTCGTTTGGTGTTTCTGCATCACGAATATTGTCATCTGAAGTATTTTGTTGTGTAGTTTGTGTGTCTTGTGGTGCTTGTTTCTGTATCGCTTCACCAATTTTTTGCATCTCAGTACTTAATTCTTGTGTTTTTGTTTTGATTACTTCGCTATCATCCTTTTCTTTCGCTTCACGCAATTCTTTTATTTTACTTTCAATTGCAGTTTTGATTTCTGCTGAAATAGCATCTTTGTGTTCAGTGAGTGATTTTTCTGCAGTATATATTAGCTGATCTGCGAGGTTGCGTGATTCGATAAGCTCTTTCTTTTTTAAATCTTCTCCTGCATGTGCTTCTGCCTCTTGCTTCATACGTTCAATATCATCGGGAGTAAGTCCTGAGTTTGCTTCGATACGTATTTTTTGTTCTTTTCCAGTTGATTTATCTTTTGCAGTTACGTTCAGTACACCGTTTGCGTCGACATCAAAGATTACTTCAACTTGTGGCATACCGCGTGGTGCTGGAGGAATACCATCAAGAATAAAACGTCCAAGAGATTTGTTGTCACTTGCCATTGGACGCTCACCTTGCGTGATATGAATCTCAACTGAGGTTTGGTTATCTGCTGCTGTTGAAAATACTTGATCACGTTTCGTTGGAATGTGCGTATTTTTTTCAACAAGTTTTGTAGAAACACCACCCATCGTTTCAATACCAAGTGAAAGTGGTATAACGTCAACGAGTGTAATATCATGAATGTCTCCTTGAAAAATTCCCGCTTGAATAGCAGCTCCGAGTGCCACAACTTCATCTGGATTTACCGATTTATTTGGTTCCTTTCCGAAGAGTTCTTTTACTCTTTGTACTATCAACGGCATGCGTGTCTGTCCACCAACAAGAATAATCTCATTTATATCTTCTTTTTTGATTGATGATGCTTCGAGCGCGCGCTTTGTAATTTCGATTGAACGGTCAACAAATTCTGATGCGAGTTCTTCAAGTTTTGCTCGTGAAAATTTCATGTCCATGTGAAGTGGACCATCAGAACCTTGAGAAATAAATGGAATGTTGATATCTGTTTCAGGGGTTGTAGAAAGTTCGTGTTTTGCTTTTTCTGCAACTTCATCAAGCCGTTGTAGTGCGAGCTTGTCTTTACTCAAATCGACACCGCTACTTTTTTTGAATTCATCGATAAAATATTGAATGATCTTTTGGTCAATATCACGCCCACCCATGTGTGAGTCACCATCTGTTGACTGTACCTCAATAACGCCGTCTCCTACCTCAAGTACGGTCACATCAAATGTACCACCACCAAAGTCATAGACCACTATTTTTTCGTCTTTCTTCTTATTAAATCCGTATGCGAGTGCTGCAGCAGTTGGCTCGTTAATGATTCGCTTCACATCAAGTCCAGCAATTTTCCCTGCGTCTTGTGTTGCTTTTCGTTGTGCATCATTGAAGTATGCAGGAACAGTTATTACTGCTTCAGTTATTTTTTCTCCTATTTTTGCTTCAGCGTCTGCCTTAAGTTTAGAAAGGATCATTGCAGACACTTCTTCTGGTCGATAGTCTTTATCACCCATGTGAATAATAACACCTGAATCATTTCCCTTTTTCACTTCATAGGCAACGATTGCGGTATCATTTTTAATAGCATCTTCATCAAAATTGTGACCCATGAATCGTTTGATACCATAGATAGTATTCTTTGGATTAGTGACCGATTGCCGTTTTGCAATTTGTCCCACAAGTCGTTCACCTGTCTTTGAAATAGCAACAATTGAAGGTGTGGTGCGGTTTCCTTCTGTATTTTCGATGATAATTGGTTCACCACCTTCAATAATAGCCATTGCTGAGTTTGTTGTACCAAGATCAATTCCTAAAATTTTAGCCATAGTATGTGTGTATTAAATTATAATTTGATAAATTTTATAAATACTATTACTTTGCGTTTGTTATTCCGTTCCAACAACTACCTTCGCGGGTCGTAGAATAGTGTCGTTACGTTTAAATCCTTTTTGAAGAACGGTAACGACGGTATCTATTTCGTCTACATTTTTTACTGGTACACTCGACACTGCTTCGTGTTCCTCTGGATTGAATGAATGTCCGAGTGCATCCAGTGGAATTACATTATTACTCTTCAGCGTTGCGAGAAGTTTTGCATGAATTGCTTCTACTCCTAGTCGCCATCGTTCGTCAACAGTTTCCCAAAGTGCTTTGTCTGCCATTGCAGTATCAAAACTGTCTACAAGTGTTAGCAATTCAAAAAGTAGTTTGTCGACTGAACGTTCTTTGTCGCGCGCAAGTTGTTCTTCAAGACGGCGTTTACTGTTTAAAAAGTCAGCACGTACTCGTGCAAGATCTTCCAAATACATACGCTTCTCTTCATCACATTGAGTAAGTTTCTTTCGGAGTGACTGTAATTTATTTTGAACAGAAACTTCCTCTTCATCTGCTTCAAGTTCAACATCTTCTGGTAAAAATGTATCTTCAAGCTCTACCTCTTCATCATGTTTCTTTTCAATATTAACCATAATTTGAGCATTATACAGGCAGTTTAGAAGGATGTCAAAAACGTTTCAAAACATGTAAGTAGGTCGGTGTCTGCAGGTGATTAAGGAACTGTGTTAGAAAACAATGTGTTTTAGACTTGCAATTTAGTGCATATAGTTCTATAAATAAATACAGAAGGTTTGAATAATAAAGACTCTAACTAATTTGTTTAGACTCAACGCAAAAAAGGAGTTGAAGAATCATGGCATTTAGGAAGACAATCTTTTGTTCTTCTTGCGGACAAAATGTGGAGATAATAGTTGGCTCAGGAAGACAACACTCTATATTTTCACAGCAGGGCTGTGACTCTTGTCGTGAGAAAGAAAAGATTAAGAAAAAACAAGAGTACCTCGCAGGACTTGAAAAGTTGAGCATGGAAGAACGCATCAGAAAGCTTGAAGAACAGGCTTATAATCACAGCAAGGTGGCACATGGATACATACCTCCACCTCGTATTTGATCCTGATAGTTCTCAACCCTGCCACTCATAAATCCCTAGGGTTCCCCTAGGGATTTCCTTATTTTACGGCCCATCGCTCCGACTCAAAAAGATGTAAAAACCCTCCGCAGAGGAGGGTTTGTCACTATCTTTTTGCCCACTGTGGTCTCTTTCGTGCTTTGAGGAGTCCAAACTTTTTACGTTCAACTGCTCGGGGATCTCTTTTGAGAAATCCAGCGCGTTTGAGTGGGATACGACGATCAGCTTTTTCTTTAACTAATGCTCGTGCAATACCAAGTTTAATTGCATCAGATTGCGATGAAAGTCCGCCACCTTCAACTTTTGCACTTATTTCATACATTTCAATACCAGCATTTTCAGTATCAAGTACAGAAAGAATATTCTTCTGCAGGGTTGGAGCGTAAAAATATTCGGCTATTGGTTTATCGTTGATGATAACGCGTGATTCTTTTGATTTTGTAATACGAACACGGGCTGTTGCAGTCTTTCGTCGTCCTATTCCTTCAATATATTGTTTCGTTACCATAAAATTTATTACTCAGTTACTACAAGATTATGCAAACGTTTTGCATGTAGTTTGTTTTTTGGAAGCATACCACCAATTACTCGATGGAGAACTTCAGTATACCCGCGTCTATTTGCGAGGTGTCCGAGAGTTTCAACTCTCCGTCCACCTGGGTATCCCGTATAGTGTTGAAATTCCTCAGTTGCACGTTTTTCACTAATATCAAGCAGTCGAGCATTGGTGATTTTTACAACCACAGGCTCGACAACATTTTTAGCAAAATGTGTGGTGTTCTTGCCGAGTAACACAGACGCAGCTTCTGTAGCTACACGACCGAGTCGTTTATTTGTTGCGTCAATAATGTATTCTTTCTTTTCCATAATATTTATACAAGTTCGATAGACGCCTCTCGTCTTCCTGCAGTAGTTTCACCAAGTTTAATAATTCGTGTGTACCCGCCGTTCCTATCTGCATATTTTTTTGCAATTTCACTAAAAAGTTTTTTTACAACATTCGTGTGAGGTTCACCTAATTTTGTCATAACAAGCCGACGTGAAGCCACTGAGTCGTCCTTACCTTTAGTGATGAGCTTCTCTACATATGGGCGTAGTTCTTTTGCTTTTGCTTCCGTAGTAGTAATGCGCCCATGTTCTATGAGTGAAAGTGCAAGCCCACGAAGCAATGCTGTTCGTTGACTTCGACTTCTCCCAAATATTCTGTTGTGATTATGATGTCGCATATTACTCTTTAAACCCGATGTTCATCTTTGTGAGTATTTCTTCAATTTCTACAACTCCCTTTGGACCAATACCATCGAGCGCTAGAATATCATCTTTTTTCTTTCGCACAAGACCTCCGAGTGTTCGTATGTTTGCTTGTTCAAGTGCATTTTGTGTGCGATTTGAAAGATCAAATGTTTCAATACGAGTCTTTAAAATATCTGAATCTATAACTCCTGGTTCAGCTTGAGATATTTTTGTTGTTTCATCAATGGAGGTGTTTGCAGACACAGATGATTGATCTTGAAAACCAATAATTGATTTGAGTTGATGGATCATTATCTCAATTGAGTTTTCTAGTGCTGAACGAGGTGTGAGCGTACCATCAGTTTCAATAAATACTCGAAGTCTGTTGTAGTCAGTTCGATCACCGACACGCATATTTTCTACTTCATAATTAACACGTCGAATCGGTGTAAATACTGCATCAAGCGCGATAGTGCCAATACTTACTTTTTCCTTTTGATGAATTTCACGAGGAACATATCCAAGACCATGTTCAACCGTAATTTCGGCATTAAAGGTAGTTGATTTGTTGGTAATCTCGGCAATTTTTTGCTCAGGGTTAAGAATAGTAATTTGACTTGGAGCAGTAATATCTCCTGCAGTTATAATCTTTGCTCCTGAAACCTTAATTGCAAGTGTCAGTGGCGTGTCGCTATGCATCAGTAATCGAACTCGTTTTAAATTGAGAAGAATAGTGATGACATCCTCCTTTACACCTTCAAGAGTTGAGAATTCATGCTCAACACCATCAATTTTCACTTGTGTAATTGCTGCTCCAGGAAGTGATGAAAGAATAATACGACGAAGAGAATTTCCAAGCGTATGGCCATACCCAGGATAGAGTCCATCAATTTCAAAAATTCCTGAGAATTCTTCCTCTTTAATAACTCTTGGCTTTGATGGTAGTGCTACATTTGTTTCAAGCATAATACTTAATTTAATTACTATTATTATCGACTGTAATATTCAAGGACTTGCTGAGCATCAAAAATCGTTTCAGTAGGTTCATACGTTGGTTCACCCTTCTTTTCACCTTTTAGCTCTTTGATAGTAAGGGTAAGCCAATGCGAAGGTGTGTGTCCTGCGAGTGTTTCGTCAAGAGTGACAAAAAGTGGAGACTGCTTGCTTTGTTCTCGTATAGAAATAACATCATTGATACGAACCCGATGAGAAGGAATATTGAGTCGACGACCATTTACCAAAATGTGGCCATGAGAAACAATTTGACGTGCAAGTCGGCGTGTCTTTGCAAATCCAAGACGATAGACTACATTATCAAGACGAGATTCCAAACGCTCAATAAGTTGCGCTATTGGCTGATGACCTTTTTCAAATGACTCCTGTACATATCTTGATAGTTGCTTTTCTGAAATACCATAGCTGAAACGCATTTTCTGCTTTTCAATAAGTTGCTTCTTAAAGTCTGACATCATGCCACCCTTTCGTACCTTTTTATTACGCGCACTTCGTGCTTCTGAGAGTGCAAACTTTTGCGTCTGTGTTTTTTCAAATACAGCTGCGCCAAGTCTCTTTGCTATTTTATATTTGGGTCCTATTATCATATATATACTATTAGATTCTACGTGGCTTTGGCGGTCGTGGACCGTTATGTGGTACTGGCGTTACGTCTGAAATTTTTGTAATGGTGACACCTTTACTTGAAAATCCACGAAGTGCTGACTCACGTCCTGCACCAATACCTCGAATAACTACATTTGCGTCTTTCATACCCATTTGGTTTGCCTTGTCACCGATAATCTCACCGACCTTTGCTGCAGCAAAAGGGGTACTTTTTCGAGATCCCTTGAAGCCGATAGCGCCACTTGAAGCTGAGATAAGCGCATTACCTTTATTATCACACAGCGTAAGAATAGTATTGTTGAATGTTGCGAGAATATTCAGTGTACCAACAGCAATTTTTTTCTTTGGAATACGAGAAAGAGCTCGTGATGTCGAACTTGCCTCACTCCCTCCCCTTTTTTTTATAATTCGTTTCTTACCCATAGGTCATTCGATAAAATAAATAATAGAAAAATTACGTCTTTTCGAGCTTACGACGGCCAGATCCCATTGTCTTCTTTACACCTTTGAGTGTACGCGCATTTGTTTTTGTGCGCTGACCGCGAGCAGGAAGCCGTTTTGCATGACGAGTACCACGGTATGATTGAATATCTTTAAGCCTTTTGATATTTCCACCTACTTCTCGCTTTAATTCACCTTCAATTTTAAAAGATTCAACTTTTTCTCGAATTGCATTTTCTTCTTCTGTTGTTAAGTCGGGAACCTTCTTTACTGGGTCAATTCCTAATTCTTTAAGTATGGAGAGCGCGCGTGCATTCCCGATACCAAAAACTGACGTTAATCCATACGAAAGTTTTTTTGTGTCTGGAATTGTAATACCTGAAATTCTCATACTTATCCTTGTCGTTGCTTATTGCGAGGTTTCTTCTTGTTAATAACGTAAATTCGTCCGCGTCGACGAACAATCTTATCATCAGGACTAATTTTTTTTACAGATGATCGTACTTTCATAATTTATAGTCGTTTAGAAATGCGTGCCTTACCTCCGTATGGTTCTGGAACAACTGCCACTCTATCACCGACAAGAACGCGAATTTTAAATTTCCGCATTTTACCGGCAAGGTAAGCAATTATTGGTGTATCCGATCCGTCTAGCAAAACGCGAAAAAGCGCATTAGGGAGCGCCTCCTCTATAGTTCCATAGACGAGATTTTCTTTGTCTGATTTATTCTGCATCAAACGACCGTGAGTTTAACAAACAATGCGTAAAACGTCAACCTTTTGGCTCTCATCTCATGTGTATAAGTAATATTATAATAAAAAGATAGCATTATTTTGATTATTATGGTTTCGACTCATCGATAATTGTAGTGACCTTAATCTCTTTTGAAGTATTCGGAAATGTTGTTCTCCAAAACGGCCTCACTACTGCCTGTGCATGACTAATTGAATTATAACTTGAAAAAATTTGTGTCGCAGAAGTCTTTTTTATATTCAAAAGTTCTTCTTTTAATTTTTCCTCATCAAATTTCCAAACAATTCTTGCGGTACCGCTAAGCATAAATTCAATTGATGAATATTCGGCAATATCTGTGATGGTTGTTGTTGCTGAAGTATAGCTAAATACAAATGATTCAGGATTTATGATAGTAACAGGATCTCCTGTGTAATCAGGAATAGATTTCTTTGCTATGAATTCAGAAAATTCAGATTCCTTAAACATCGGTACTTGTAAACGAGCATTTTGTTTGATTGTTGCAAGTGAATCTCCATATTCAGTCGATGGAAGTGAATCAAATGTAAATGTTATAGATTCTTTAAATATAACAAAACCTGCTGGTCGCTCATTTTGAAGCTCACCAAGGAGTTTGTCACGAAGTTCCATTTGAAGTGCTTGCTGTGCAGTGTTAAGCTCTTGTTCGTCAATTATATATTTTTCTCCTTCAAAACCACCTGTAAATGGCGAAGTATTTTCCGCGTATACGCTGTCGAACTGGTCAGTTCCCTTGAGTCCTGGCACTGAAAATCTTCCAGGCTGTAGATTATATTGTTCGCCTGTACCATCTGCAAAAACATCAGCAACGACACTTCCTGGCACACTTTCACCTTTTGAACCTTTGGTAACTCCGGGGACCTCTACAGATTCTTTTATTCTGAATATGAGCCCATCTTTACTCTCAAATCGGGTATTCTTAATGAGTCGTTGAGGTGCTGTACTCTTTGTGTTGTATATAAATATTTTACCTTCTGATTTTTGTGATACAGTCTCCTTCCCGTTTGCTTTTACCTGTTTTTCTCCGACAGCTTCAAGTTTGAGTAATTCGTACCCTAAATCATCTGCTTGTGGTTGAGTATACGCTGTAAATGAAGCTTGTACCGAAAGATCTTTTACCTTTGGATATACGGTTACTTCAGCACCACCAAGGAATATGTTGGTCAAGAAACCTAATACGATGATGATAATTGATACTATTGTCGTCGTCACCACTCGTTTTCTCTTCAGTGTATTACCATCAATTATATCAATCGTAGAAAGATCTGAATCTGTAACCGTTTCCACTGGTTGTTTTTTGGGAGTACGATACGAAATATCTTGATGCGATTTTCGCATTGGTATTTCGCGCGTAGTTTGTTTTGAGGATCCTGCTGGACGTATATCCTGCAAATTCCATTTTTGTGACATAGTATTAGTATATACCTTTATTACTCTGTAGACTCAGCACAACCGTGCAATTTGTGGAAAAAGCGAGCGCCCAGTGTCAGATAGGTGTCTGCATCAGGATTATGCTCAATTTCCTCCATAGTACTTGAGTCAATAACGAGAACGCGTACGTTTGTTTGACCAGCATTTTTTAGTGCATCTTCGATAGTATATTTGAAAAAAGGTATAAAAGGCTTTTGTACAGAAATAATTATATCTGATGGAATCATTCGTCGGCTTAAAATTTCATTAAATTCTTTTTCTGCATTAGAAATAAACATGGTTGCATGTTCAGAAAGTACATCGTCCAGCATTTTTTTATCATCTGAATATGCTTGTATACGAGTAAGAATATCACTTGCAGGCATATTTGTTTTGGACATTATGTCACGAATAAATGAGTTACTACCGTATAGCATGAATATATTTTCTGCAAGTAAGTTATTTTCTACAATACCGAATTCCGTTGCTTCGCTGGTAATATCAATAATGCAGAGTGAGTGTAACTTAGGAAACATATCTCTCATGACACAGTACATAACAAGCATAAAAGTATGTATACGAAGATCAGTATTAGGGAATAACTTATCTTGCGCTTCCTTCACTGATTCAATAATTTCTTTCGGAATCACACCAGCAACGTGTGAAAGTCCAAGTATCGTACCCGTAAGTCCCAGAGGATTTGAAATTGGATAATCATTCACGGTTACATCAACGGTCGCTCGTTCTACAACTGCAAATCCCTCTTTTGTTAATAGTGTGGTGTCACGAACATGTGAAATAATTTCTTCTTCAGCAGAGTTAATAAGATCATTGATAAGTGTTTTACTTACTTCAAAAGGTTTTGAATCTTCATAGTGTACTGTGCGCGCTACAGTGTATGACCATGGTGATGAACAAGTGACACTAATTTTGGTAATTTTTGCCTTTGGATTATGAACATGAAGCGCTTCTAAACCTTCTTGTGAAAGTTGTAGCAAGCCTGAAAAAAGTGCTTCTCGTATTCTACGCAAGTTCTCATCTCGTTCGCCCATGCGTTCTGTGATTCGCATAGTAACTCTATGCGAATAAAGTAGAGAAGGTATTTTTTTGTTTGTATCGGATACAATGATGGCAACACCAATTGATCCAGAGGAAATATCAATGAGTGCGCCATACACAGGTTGATTGGTATGTCGATTTAAATAAAACATATTAATAAGTATACCTTGTTCTGTAATCAAAACATGCTGTAATCTACATAGTATTGGGTATTTAAAATCCTCCGCCCCTTCGGGGCGGAGTATTTTAATGTTACTCAAAACTCATATTGTAATTATTCAATAACTGCCTTGATACGTCGAATACCCCGTGATGATGCTTCTTCTTTTACAATCTTGAAGGTACCATTTATGACATCAGTACTTTCTATATGTGGACCACCGCATAGTTCTCGAGAATAAATCACGCCAGAATCATCGATGATACTATACACCTTCACGTGGTTTGGATATTTTTCCCAGAAACTACCTTCAATTGTAGTATCATTTTTTGCGTCATCTTTCGACATTGTCTGGATTGAAACCTTAGCACCCCTTTGAATAGCAATATTAACAAACTCTTCAATTTTTATAAGCACCTCTACGGGTACTTTTTTTGGATAGGTGAAATCAAAACGCATACGTTCACTTGTAATATTTGAACCCGCTTGATGCACGCTCTCACCCAATTCTTTACGGAGTCCAGCAAGCAGAAGGTGCGTTGCAGTGTGATACATAATTACTTTTTCAGAATTATCTGCCAAACCTCCTTTGAATTTTTGTTCAGAACCAGCACGAGAAAGTTCTCTGTGTTTATCCATAAATACTTTGAATTCATCGAGTGCAACGCTCATGCCACGTTCTTTTGCAATTTCTACGGTAAGTTCAATGGGAAAACCATATGTAGTAAACAGATTAAACGCATGTTCTCCTGTTATAAATCTTTGTTGCACTACTGATTTCTCAGTGTCCTTAACAATCTTATTTCCCACTCGTTTGACAGGCACCGTAAGCTTAATGGCAATTTTATTAAATTCCTTGAGTCCGTTATCAAGTGTCTTTCGGAATTGTACTTCTTCATCATGAATAACATCTATAATATCTGATTCATGCTCTGCAATCTTCGGATAGTGGTCTTTGTAGGTATCTACGACACTTTTTGCAAGCATTTTGAGTTCATTGTGTGGAATTCCAATAACGTCTGCATAGCGTACTGCACGGCGAAGTAATCGACGAGTAAAATATCCTTGTTCGCCATTGCTAGGATAAATACCTTCACTGATCATAAATACTGCACCACGGATATGATCGGCAACGACACGAAATGCATACACATTATCAGCATAGTGCTTACCAGATAGTGTTTCAATATTTTTAATTATATTGTGAAGTAAATCAATGGTAAATACATCTGCATTATTATTTGCGGCTGCGGCGATACGCTCAAGTCCTCCGCCAAAGTCAACATTTTGTTTTGGAAGTTTCGTGAATGTGCCATCAGGTGACTTAATGTACTCAATGAATACATTATTCCCTATTTCGATAAAACGCCCGCAGTCGCAATTTGGATGACAAAATTTTCCATATTTTTCATCGTGGGGAGTACCAAAATCATAAAACATCTCGGTATCTGGCCCACCAATTTCGCCGATAGGCATTTTTTCTGGTACTCCCACACGTGACCACCAATTTTTCTTTGCATTATAGTAAAAAATACGTTCACCATCTCGCATTCCCCGCTCACCTGCTTCTTCCTCTGAATGCATTTCAGCAATGCCCGATGACACATGTTTTTCTATGAATAAACCTTGCCAAATCGTTGCTGAATCTACATCACGCGGAATGTTATTTTTTTCATCGCCAATAAATGCACTCACATAAAAGCGTGCAGGTTCGAGACCAATCTCCTCGATGAGAAATCGATATATCCATTCTATTTGTTCGTTTTTGAAATAATCTCCTAATGACCAATTACCAAGCATTTCAAAAAATGTGGTATGTCTATTATCTCCTACATCCTCAATATCCTCTGCACGGAAACATTTTTGTGAATTGGAAAGACGTGTCCCCATGGGATGCGTTTCTCCCATCAGAAACGGCACCAGCGGTTGCATACCGCTTCCTGTAAAGAGCGTGGACGGGTCGTTTTCTGGAATAAGTGGTGCAGACGGTAAAATCACGTGACCACGCTTTTTCATGTATGCGAGGTATTTTGCTCGAATTTCGTTACCAGACATGAGACGCATACTATACTAAATTTAATCTAATCTTTCCATAAAGCATGTGCATGGTTATATTTGTAGTAACCAACGACTATTTTGTGAATGCATTTTGTATTAAACCAGTACACTCATTTCCTGTACATGTTAGAAAATCAGTACCACTTCCATAAAAATAAATTTCACACAAAAAACCAAGCACAATCAGAAATAAACCAAATATAGTTATGTATTGTTCGCGTTTAAGTGCCTTCAATACCACAGTATCAATTTTATGTTCACGAAGAATATAAATATGAACTCGCAAGACTGCAATACCAATGACTAGTTTTCCAATAGTACCCAAGGTTATTCCTAATAGTAGCAAATTCATAATAAGCTGTATATGTATATTTTATTTTATAATTGTCACATATTTTCATATAAAAACAATGTAATGACGATGTATATAAACAATTCCAAGAAAAAAACTTGACAGATAAATCTATGATGTTATTATGATAATACAATCTGCTGTAGATCAAACTAGCAGGTTGGCATCAGGACGATCCCCCTCGTGACTGATCACCCAAAATTGGGCATAGGTACAAGACCCGATTTTAATGAACAGTTTGTTCCGTGATAGTTCACTGTTCTAGACTCAATGACCGTCAAATATATTTGACGGTCATTTTTATTAAAGAGTGATTAGTATGATCTAGTTTTTGGGAGTAATTTTTTGCGTAGTCAACCATGTTGCATATGTATCTGCCATCTCGATGAAGCCGTTCTTATTTGATGCAATAGTTTTTTTACCATGCACCATTTTGATATGTACATTAGGAAAAATCTGCACTTTTGATTCGGGTACTTTTTTAAGTCTCTCAATCTTCTTACGAGCTCGTGTAAGTATCGTCGGTAACGGTGCGGTAACGCTCTCAAGAAATGCGTCAGGAGTAAGATTTTTACCCGTTGCTTTCTTTACACATTCTTTAAACGTGAGAGAAGATCCGAATGACCACATCTTTCTTAATTCATTGCCAACTTTTGGATTATCGACAATAAATTCATATTTTTTGAAGAAATATGAACGCCACTGCGATACCGCAAGTTGTGCGAGTCCGTACCCATGATATGAGCAGGCACTTTCCCATGAGTAGATGTGTGGAATGCCAAGGAGTCGCACACTGTCATATGTACTTCCAGAATATTTTTTATATGTTGTTTTTGCAATTTCCAAAAGTCGTTCTTCGGTTAAATTTTTCTCTTCATACACTGCCTTTTCAAATGCCATAACAGACGTAATACCATTCATAGAAAGTGGGTTGAGTCTATGAAGTTTCCGTACTTCTCTTTGGAAAAGACTGAATGGATATTTTTTTCCTTGTATATCTTTTGCATATCGTGTAGTCCATTCAACACTACTGAGCAGTGAATCCAGAAACATTGATTGTGTTTCATCCCAGGCAGTTGAAGCTGGTGGGTACTCATTATTCACGCACGCTTCTGTTTGCTCAGAGTTTAAGAGGTGCGCCGCATGCCCTCCTTCATGAAAAAGTGTATTGTAGCCATCTTCCGATGAACCAACTTGTCCATAAACAACGTTGCAGGTAAAATTCGCTGAACCTGGTTTTCGAATGCCTTTTTCAAATTGCACGAGTTCAGGCCAATGACAAAAACCATTATCATACTTCCCTTTTCTGTCCAGTAAATCAAGTTGCAACGTGCCACCTTGAAAATCTATGCCAAGTCTACTAAAGGAAGTTCCCCACCGCTCAAGTGCTTTTTCAAAAGGAAAATATGCATCAGATTCCTTTGTAAAATCGCCAGAAAGCATATACCCTTTGTTCCACGGTAGTCGAAGTCCTGGCTGTTTTTTTTCCATTTTCTCAAGCTCAGAAAATGCGTATTTCGTTTTTTCGTATATGGTATCGAAAATCTTAAAAAGTTCTCGCTTTGTCATATCTTCCTCTGTCTTTACCTTGTACGCATAGAAATCCTCAAATCCAAGTTCATGAGCATACTGATTACGAAGTTTTACCAATGCAATAAATTCTGATGTGGTGGTGACTGCAAGCTTTTCAAGTGCATCAAAACAAGCTTTTCGCATAGATTCATCAGCGTCAGTCGACATAATATCCTGTATTTGTGAACGAGAAGCAACGATAAATTTCTTCGTTTTTGGATGTATATAGCCTTCCGAACGGTCAGATTGTTTTTTGTGAATATCTTTTTCTAATGCAACAATTTTAGTAAATATTTTTTTAACATGTGCTGGTGTTTGGAATTTAGAAAAAAACCATTGCCATTGTTTAAGTTTTACAGACGCTTCATCGGTTGCACTTTCAAGTGCAATTTTTACAAGTTGAGCAAGTTTTTCATTTGTTCTAAATTTTTCACGAGCTACTTGTGCTTTTTGAAATTCAGCATCTACACTATGGTCCCCCATATATGATGTCCAAAATAACTGCTCATAGGTACGATGAATATCTATATATGATGCATTCAATTTTGCTAGTAATCGTGACGCGTCAGAACTCGTTTCTTTTCTTTTCGACATTTTGTAAAAAATTTTTATATTCAGTAAAAACACTATTGAACTCGGCAAGTATAGCACTTTTTAAATTTCTGTTCAGGGTATTGCTTATCTCTTGATATAAAAATAAACGCATATTCAAGGAGGATCCAAATTCTGCAATAAATCCTGTATAATCGTCATAATATTCCTCTACGACAGAACGCATATCGTGAATCGTATCTGCAGAAACAATAATAAGTGCCTCCTCTGGAGCATTTTTAAGTTGTCTAATATATTGTTTCTTTTGCTCAATGAGTGCGTCTTTTCCAATATTGGAACTTGGTTTTTCTGATAGTGACAAAACGATATCTTTTACGGGTCCACCAAAGTCATCTTCAAGCTCTTTTTCTGTGTAATCAGTATCTTCCAGTGAATCATGAAGAAGTGATGCCACGATTGTATTTTCGTCGTCTGTATAATCCATAACAATTAAGGTAACCGCGAAAAGATGCGTAATATACGGATACGGAACAGAACCTTTCCGCACCTGCTCTTTATGAAGTACTGATGCTGCACGTATTGCTTGTTCTACTGCATAGGAATACGACATACTTGTTGTTATTTACGATTCAACGATCTTTTAATTGTTTCAAGTTGTCTCTGCAAGTCGTCTACTTTTCGTTTGTATAGCGTCTCACTATCCGTATCTTTTTCAAGAGATTTTTTTGTTTGTGCAATATCTTCAATTAGTGTCTTTAATTCCCTAGTGTTTTTGTCTAGGCGTTCTTCATCTTTACGAATGAGATCCTCGATGTCTCTTTTTTTCCGAGAAAGTTCGTCTAATTTTCTTGTTGCGTTATGTATGTTTGACTGAAGTCGTGGATAATCTCTTACTGCTTTATCTAATTCTAATTGTATTTTACTTGCATCTAACATACTATTTAAAAATTATTCCTTCTTTTTCTAAGATTTTTTGTTTCTCTAGTATACCGCCTCTATTGTATCCACCCAAATGACCATTTGCACAAATGACACGATGGCACGGCACCGTGGGATCATAATTACTACTCATAATACGTGCGACTGCTCGTGCACCACGTGGTTTTTGCGCAATTCCAGCAACCTCACCATAACTCATTGTTGTACCTTTAGGAATATTTCGTACAATTTCCTTTACGACTTCTCTGAATGATTGGTTATTTTTTGGCATTTTTATGCATATCTTGTAGCTTTTTTCCACACGCTTCACGGTACGGACAAAACTCGCAAGCTTTGCCAACCTGTGGGATAGATTCACTTTCTAAACATTTTTTTATTTCATGGAGGGTTGTTTCAATCCATGTAGTATCACCTTCACAGGGAACAATCGTCGTATCAAAGTGTAATGTATTACTGAATGATGCACTGTCAGTTTTTGCGTTTGCATATACAAAAAAACCAGTGTTATGTACTTGAAAACCATTTTGCGTAAGCAACCATTGGTAGACACCTATTTGCCTTTTATATTGATCTTCCCAACTAGAATCTGCAAGAGATTCTATCGCTCCTTCTTTAGAAGTGGACTTGTAGTCAATAACAATAAGCTTTCCATCAATATCAATCCATATGTCATCTAGTGCTCCAGAAATAGTAAAGCCAGTTGGTGCATGTATGTACGCAATACCTTCAAAGTTTTCTCGCCACGTGTTGAGATCTTTATGTGCAAATGGAATTGCCGAAATATTATACGCCTCCATTATGGGATGCGGTTTTTTTTGGACACGATAGGCATCAAATTCCTTTTTGAAAAGTGTGTCCACAGCAATATTAAGAGTAAATGCAGGACCTCGTGGGCGGGCAGTCCCAAGTTTATTATCGAGATAAAAACATCGTGGGCATTCAATAAATAAGTCAATTTTAGAACGTGAAAGTCTCCATTTTACACCTCCAAAGTTCCAGTCGCTGTTTCTATTTGGATTATATTTTTTTACATATTCAGCCATATATATACTGTATCATACAGAAATCACAAAAAGCACCCTATGGTGCTTTTTGTGTGACTGTGTTTGAGTACTAGTTTGCTTTGAATGTAGCATTAACACCTTCAATCAGTTTATCTTCACCCAGCGTAAAGTTTAGCGCACCTTCATTCGTGTAAAAGAGAACTTGGTATGAACCACCCACTGTTGTATCCCGTAACAACTCAATAGATTGAGCGGTGAGTCCTTCATCCATATTATACCGAGCTGTACCAAGGATATTTCCGAGCACACCATCTTTTACTTCACGAACAGCAACCCAACCACTCTTTGTTGGATATTTTGAAACATTTATGAGAACAACATTCCCTGCTTTTTGATCATCAACCGTAAGCGCTCCTTCTCCCACCATATTTACAATTGGTTCTGCTTTCGCTTCAGTTTCAGCCTCTGTTAGACGGCTTGTCTCTCCTTCTTCTTTTGTTATTTCTTCTGATGTACTATCCACATTTACCTCATCTTTTGTAGGTTCAGCAGAATTATTTGGTGTTGAAGAAAAAACCCATACGAGCAAACCTCCAATAAGTAACCCCGTAACAAATGCAACTACAGTTTTCTGACTTTCTTTCTTTTCTACTTCTGACATATAATTTTGTAACAACTACATCTATTATTAATATTTTTTAATTATAGCATGCAAAAAGAATCAACACACAAGCCGTATAATTGGACGTATCCAATTTTTATTTGTCAAAAAGTACTATTTTGAGCCACAAAGCGCACGTATTTCATTCATGAGCATTTCTGTCTTAGTGCGTGACAATTTAAATTGTTGTAGTTGCTGTGGATTTTTTGCAATATCAGAACATAAAATAACACCCTGTTGCAAAAGTATTTGTTTTTGATTTGTACTTAAGTGCGTCAACACGGTTACTGGATAAATACCGTGGTGTTCAATTTTTTCGTGGAGTGAATTTTTTCGTGGATAATCCCAACTCAATAATTTTATGCCAACACAATTTGCGTATTGAATTGCTGCCTGAGTAAATTTAGTATTGGTAATGACATGCAGTGACACAATACCGCATGTGTCACCTTTACAAATACGTGTGGAAGACAAATCTAAAAATCGTGCATATGAATACATTGCAACCTGTAAATCCGACTTTATTCCAGGATGCATGTGAAACTTCGCCTCGGCAATAAAACTATCTGTTGGTGAGTACGCAGCTAAGTCAATTTCATGGACAGCACACTTCCCTTTAATAAGTAGTCTTCGCTTTGTTTTGTATCCTTCAGCTTCAAAAATTTTACCGAGAAAATCTTCAAATGGAAAACCTGTCGGTCCAAGACCAAAGACAGCACGTCTGAGTGAGTATTTTGCAGCAATTGGATTCTCACTTTCACGAAGTAATTGAAATGCCTTTTCATAAATTGCTTGTGTCTTCATACCGTCCAGGAGAGACGATTCAATTGCACTTAGAATTCTATTCACTTCCTGAGGTTTTGCGCCTGCTTTTTTCAGCGATGTTATTAGTTTTTGTGGTTTAAATTCTTCAGTATTTCCGTCAGCTTTAAGAATTCTCATGTACGTTTCTAGATTTATACAATTTCATTAATAATACCACCACCAAGGCATTCATCCCCATTATATAATACGCACGATTGTCCTAATGAAGGCGTTTCAATGTGTGTATCTACGATGGTAAGCATAACACGCGCATCAGACATATCTGTACACTGTACCCTAAATGGCTTTTGACGATATCGAAATTGAGCTTCACAGACAGTAGGACAGACACCTTGCGTAAAATGTACTTGTGTCAGTAGTATGCTTTGCCCAACTAACTCTTTTTTATTTTGTGAAACAGTTATTGTATTCTCATCCATATTTTTAGCCACAACAAAGTATGGAGTACTTTCAGAATTTGAATTTTCTACAGAAAAACCGTGTCGTTGTCCGATGGTATAAAACAATGCACCATCATGTGTGCCAATAACTTCAGATTGTTCATTAATCACGTCACCATTTTCTACTCGTACATAATGTGAAAGAAACTCTTGTATATCTATTTCACCCAAAAAACATATCCCTTGACTATCACTTTTTTCTGATGTTGAGAGTCCAGATTTCTGAGCCTCTGCGCGTACCATTGATTTCACGGTGTCACCAACAGGAAAATATATTCTTGATAATTGCGCTTGTGTCAATGTCCAAAGAAAATAACTTTGGTCTTTTAGTACATCTTGTCCTCGATAGAGGCGATACCTTCCATCAATTTTTTGTACCCGTGCGTAATGACCAGTAGCAATTGTATGCGCACCATGTGCAAGGGCAAAATCTAAAAATACACCGAATTTTACATACTGATTACACATCACATCTGGATTTGGAGTTCTTCCATTTTTATACTCGTCTATCATGTATTGTGCCACTTCATTTTTGTAAGCTGAAACTGCATCGCACATTAAAAATGGAATGCCTAGATGCGCACAAACACGCATCGCATCCAAACGTTCAGATTCCCAATTGCACACAAGAAAATCAGGTTGCCATGTTTTTATAAAAACACCCACAACAGTATAGCCTTGATCAATGAGTCGCTTTGCGGACACACTCGAATCCACTCCTCCTGAAAGGCCAACAAATACAACCTCCTTTTTGTTTTTGTGATTAGTCGACATCTGTGTAACTACGTATAAAACGCTAGCATATATTATTTGAAAACACTACTACTGTATATATTTTGCTTTGTTGCGCCTATGTTCATCAAATGTTTTTGCATAGTAAAAATTTCCATCATCCCCCGTTATATAATAGAGATATTCAGTTTCTGTAGGATGGAGTACTGCTTCGATCGCTTCAACTCCAGGGTTTGAAATCGGTGTTGGCGGTAGACCGACGTTACTGTAAGTATTATATGGAGAATCCATTCTAAGGTCTTCCTCAGTCAGTTCTTTACTTGTTTTATCTAAAATATAGCCAAATACAGCATCGACTTGTAATGGCATACTAATTGCAAGTCTATTGTGTAGTATTCCTGATACCATCTTTTTTGATTCAGCACTATTTGCTTCTCGTTCAAGAATTGACGCAAAAATAATGACTTCTGATTCACTCAATGAAGAGCGGGCAATCTGCTCACTAAATTGTGCCATTTTTATTTTATGAGTATCTTGCAAAAGTACCAGTATGTCACTAAGTGTTGCTTTACTTGAAATGAAATATGTGTCAGGAAAAAGATATCCTTCAAATGACGATACATCGTGTGTCGTTGTAGAAATTACTGATGCGGGAAGATATTTGTATAAATCTTTTGTCTGAAAACCTTCTGGCAAAAATAAGGTTACGAGTGGAGAGAGATTTTCGCCACTCGTAATTGATTCTGCAATTGCATAGGTAGATCGTGGCGAATCAAAACGATAGGTACCTGCTTGAATATATTGGTTTGCATACATATACCGAAGTACAAGTTTCAAATAAAATGACGATTTAACCACATGCGCAGTGTCAAAAATTTCAGTTATTTCATCTACAGATACGTCTTCTGGAATAATAATATCAGTCTGTACAGGAAAATCTTGTGGTGGTGCATTCAATAGGCTATGTGAAGCAAAGACCGTGACCGCTCCAATAAAAACAGTCACTGAAAATAGAACAAGGTAAAATGAATACCTTGAACACGTTCTATATGGTTTTGCTGAATACGATACTTCCATGTACTAACCAATAGGAAGATTTGACGGTGGTTCTGAACGTTTTGAAGGTATACGTGAAAGTGATGGAGTACCAACAACTTTACCTGGAATGTGGAATATTGTCGCAAGTTCTTCAGTCGTCATAACTTTAGGTGTATCAATCAAATTTTCACTGAGTGTGTAATATCTTCGTGCTTTATAATCATGAAGTTCGTGTTTTTTCATCATATCTTTTCGTCGACCACTCGGGTCTTGCCACATATTCCAGTCAAAGTCTGTACGCCAACGAACACCAATTGCATTTCGATTGAGATCATCGTATGAACGCCAACCAGTAATGAGTGCACCAATACGTTCTCCTGGATTATATCGATCTTTTTGTGCGATATACATAGCGCGAATTGCAGTATTAAACGCATTTTTTCCAAGACTACGCTCAATTGCTTTTACTGCATCTTTTTCTCCTTCACTAAGGCTCATCATCGTCATGGATTGTCCTTCCTTTTTTCCATCAATTCCAAGACGTTTATTGGCACCTTCTATAATTTTTTTTATTTCTGCTCGCGCAGAATCTTTCCAATCAGATTGCTTATGAAGCGCACCTTCTTTAAAGCCAACTTCCCTATTTGCATCAATTAAAATTTGTACCCAATAAAACTCGCCGGGACCAATACTACCCAGCATCTCAATCATTGACGATATGGGGTCGAGTTTTTCTTCCTCCTTCGGCATGTCATCAAGACCGTAGTCGATATATGTTTTAATAGGATACGCGTCAGCTTTCTTTAATCCAAAGTGAATTGAGAAATATTGAAATTTGTTTACATCCCAAGGAATTTCTGCAGTATAATCTATATCAAGTTCATGAACTTCAATACCAGGATATTGTGCATAGAGTTGTGTTTCTATAATATTTTTATACTTCTTTCGTGGTGTATTGATATAAAACCGAATATCTCCACCTCGAGACACTATTTCTAAACCATATTTTGGAGGATGTTTTCCATCAATATATGTTTGAAGATGGTTATCTGGCGCAGCTGTTTGATGTAGCTGATTCAGTACAAGTTCCATTGCCTCAGGAGATCTGAACACTTCTTGCGGTAACTTGATTTCAAGTGTGACGCGTCCTTGTTGCCAATTGAAATCCTTCTGCACATAGTGAAGCCACGCATCAAAAAATAATCGAAAGGTAATGAACGGTAACCAGAGTGGGGCGGTACTAAAAATATATTCAAAGACGATATTTGATTTAACATCGAGTGTCAGGAATACAAAAAGAATAATGCATAAACCAAATGTGACTAAAATCCATGCAGAATTTATGCCAAACCCATCAAGTGTTTCTAAAGGTGATTTCATAGCGGTACTGTGTATCTATTGTACAACACGTATCGTAAAAGCCCCGTATAGTGTTTGTGGAACAAACACTATACGGGGCTTTTACGTGTCACACAATATATTATTCGGCCAAAATATAATTACCGTCAGCTAATTTCTTGAAAAGCATCGTATCTTGAAGATTCACGATGATAGTATTATCCTTTACGTATCGTTCTTTTCTAACTTTTCCAATGATTTCTTCGCGAGTAAGTGGACCATGCGTGGTGAGAATATCTCGAAGGACATCTTTTACCACACCTGCAGAGTAGCCCCATTCTGAAAGTGCATACAGTCCTCGTCCAACAAGTACAAACCGTTTGTCCTTAATGAGTTCGTTGTGAGTCGTTGCGATGTGTGCTTTTTTATTGAAAAGTTCCTTGATAGATTCAGCGACTTCTTTAAAGTGCATTGGTGATCCATGACGTTTCACTGCAAGATATGCAAAATCACGAATTCCCTTTGCACGCACATTTGGACTTGTTGCATGCCCCCATTCACCGAGCGGGTTGCAATCAATATCTTTTGAGATAGATAGCCAGCGTCTAAGAATTTTTTCGTCACGATACCGTTCTTCAAGTTCACTGAGTTCACCTTTTAATCGTGAGAGTATTTCATCTTCAGAAACATGGTCATCTTCGCTCAATGAATCAAAAATATTTTTAAGCGCTTTTTCAACAGATTCAGCGATATTTTTTTCAACACACCAACGATGCGTATACGAAGTATCTTCTTTAATTCGTTTGAATGGATCCCCAATAACAAGTAAGAAAAATATGTGATTACGGAACGACGTGTCTTTTGCCAATGCATCAAGTAAGTCTTTTTCACCAATAACTCCACCGAGTTCATCGAGTGCAGTTTGGAGTTCATCAAACACTTCTTTTGTTTCTGTATATGCATCAGATTTTTGAATTGATTGAATACCATAATTTTCAATCTGACGTACTCGTTCACGAGTAATACCATACGTTTGTCCAATCGATTCAAGAGTAAAAGTTTCTGACGTATTGCCTAATCCATAGCGTTTTTCAAGCACATCACGCGCACGTGGAGGAAGTACTGAAAGCAGTTTTTTTGTTACTTGTTTTGGTTTAAAGGTAATCATAGATGTGGTGTATTATGTATTTCACTCTGAAATATGTGTTCTTATTTGTATCATGATAATTACAATGAGTCAAGTACATTTTTAATAATTAGGTTATGAGACTAATTATTTTATTTGGGACAAAAAAACTTTTTTTTATTTCAGTTCCGATTTTTGATGTAAAATCATCATGTGTATGAAGTATCTCCATCACATCGCTTTCAGATGCATCTGTTGGCGCTGTTATCGTACCGCGCATTTTTCCGTTTATTTGTACACTAATTGTAACGGTATCGTCAATAAGTAAATCATGTTGCGCAGAAGGCCATTCTGCACAATGAATAGACGCTTCCTTAGAAAGTGCGATCCACAGTTCCTCAGTAATATGTGGTGCAAATGGTGCAAGTAGGCGAAGAAACGTTTCATAGGTATTTTGTGAACATCCTACTTTCTCTACATGATTTACAAAAATCATAAGCGCACTAATTGCGGTATTAAACTTATATACAGAAATATCATGCGACACTTTTGCGATAGTCTTATGGAGAAGTTTTGTTGTCTCTGGTAATTCTGAATCTCCAATATGTTCATGGAGACCATACACACGTTCAAGAAATCGTCGCAATCCTGCAATGCCACCAGTATCCCATGGATAATTAGTCGGTTCACCATACGGACCCATGAATGCAAGATACATTTTTACCGTATCTGCACCAAGTAATTTTACCTGCTCATCTGGATCAACGGTGTTCCCTTTTGATTTACTCATTTTGTTACCATGTGCATCAAGAACCAAACCACGATTGAGTCGTTTCGTATATGGTTCATCATGAGCAACAAGTCCTAAATCATACAATGCTTTTTGCCAAAACCGTGAATACAGCACGTGCATAGTTGTATGTTCTGAACCTCCAAAATAAATATCTACAGGCATCCATTCCTTTTGAGCGGTGAGTGACGCAGGTTCAAAAGTGTTTGCATTGTCAATGTAGCGCAAGAAATACCATGAAGAATCCACAAAGGTATCCATCGTCTCAACTTCTGGAGTCCATCCTCTTCCAAAGATACGTTCAGTTCTCTCTTTCAACTCTTCACTCTTTGCAAGAGGAGGTTCTCCAGTGGGAGTAAAGTCTACATCAGTCGGAAGAAGCCACGGCAAATGTTCCTTTGGTACCACATGCGCAGTACCTTCCGGATCATACACAATTGGAATGGGTACTCCCCAATAACGCTGACGTCCAATTGACCAATCGCGGAGTCGATAGGTATTCATTATCTTCCCTCCAACCTTTTTGGTGATTGCTTCCTTTGCTTCTTCTGAGTCCATTTCATTAAATTCTCCAGAGTTTATTAATTTCCCATGGTTGGTGTACCAGTCATTCCATTCATCCATGTGATTTTCTAGTGTCCAAGGGCTTTCTCCAAATTGAAAACTCCCTCCAGAAATAATGACAGGGTAACCAGTAAGTGAATATTTTTTTGCAAATTCAAAATCTCGTTCATCGTGGGCAGGAACAGCCATTATTGCGCCAGTACCATAACCAGATAGTACATAATCAGCAACATAAAGTGGTATTTCTTTGCCTGTTGCAGGATTTATTGCACGAACCCCTTTCAGTTTAATACCTGTTTTTTCCTTCGTTGCATTTGTTCTTTCAATCTCAGACTTATCCCTTGCAATTTTTACATAATTTGCTACCTCCTCTTTATTTTCGAGCATTATATGCGCATCGTCGAGCGCACGCGTCACCCATGGATGTTCTGGAGCAAGTACAAGATACGTCGCACCATAGAGTGTATCGGGACGCGTGGTAAAGACATCAATAGATGGTGTCAAAAGTGTATGCAGTGCATCAGTAATGGGTTTGAGTTCAAGTAGTTCCTCTGCTTCACTTTGTTCACACACATATTTACCAGTTGGTACGGGTTTGTACATTGAACGAAGTGGTAGATGTGGATCAAATGTTCCCTGTATTTCATTCGTCAAAATAACGGGACGAACGGCTTTTCCATGTCGCACACTTCCTTGTATAGCGAAACAAAGTGCATTTCGCCATTCTGCGTGTACCGTACCACCATGTTTCGTTGCAACATTTTTATAGTATTCAGCAATACGATGGCCGACTTCATCAATAGTTAATTCATGTTCATGTATACCACCGAGCGCATTTCGCTTTACCGTAACAGGATTACATTCTTCACCTTCAATATAAAAACCTGAATCATCAGCCAACACAGGCAACTGTGTTAATTTAGAAAGTTCTCGCACCTTCTTCTCAACATTTCCTTCGAGTGTATCTTGGTCTTCGACAACTGTAAAATTGGTGATTCCAATTTCTTCAGGAGTTTTGATGACAATATCAAGTCCAGATGCAATGACTAATTTACGCATGCGCGCTACTTTTCCAGCATTATTTGTAGCAAAAACTATTTCACCTTGAAAACTAGGGAGTGTAAGTGCGAACGAAACCTTTGCACCTTTTGAGCGACCTATCCATTGTCGCTGTGATTCCTTAATATGTGAGGGCCAATCAAGTGCATCGAGGTCATCAATCAATCTATCTGCATATTGAGTAATACGAAGCATCCACTGTGGCATTGTACGTTTTTCGATAACATCACCTGATCGTTCACAGGTATTATTGTTCATGACTTGTTCGTTCGCAATCACGGTATTACAGCCAGGACACCAATTCACCACAGCAGTACCACGATAGGCAATATCATTTTCAAAAAACTGTGTAAACATCCATTGTGTCCATTTATAATATTCAGGATCAGTAGTATTTGCTGTTTTGTCCCATGAAAATGCATTCCCCATACTTTCAAGTTGTTTCTTCATGTATGCAATATTCGTATCTGTCCACGCTTTCGGATCGAGATTTCGTTTTATTGCTGCATTTTCTGCAGGGAGTCCGAACGCATCAAAACCAATAGGAAACACTACTTGCTTCCCTTGCATACGTCGCGCGCGCACATAGATGTCCACCACGGCGAACGCAAACCAATGTCCCACGTGAAGATTGCCTGAGGGGTATGGAAGTTCCACAAGCACATATTCCTTCTCTTTTAATTCATCTCGTCCGCCAACGTCATAAATACCACTTTCCTTCCATTTTGCTTGCCATTTCTTTTCTATTTCATCGTGATTGAATTTTTTATGCATAGAAATTTGTGTTTCAGAATATATCAATTACAAGTGCCATTATGCAGTCTAAATCTATTATGTCTAGTTTACTTCAACTTTTGCATTGGATTAAGTGTCACATCTTGTACATTGATAACCCTCTTGAAACACCAAACGCCAGCGCCATGGTCCCAGTTGTAGGGATTTTTTAGAATCATTCCCTCTTGAGTAACTGGTTGCGCATACTGCATCTGTTCGGCTTTATTTGATGGGTATGCAAATTTTGCACAGAGTTCAAACGTTGTTGGACTCGTCACCGTGTACATATACGGACTCCGTTCTGGACTCGCTTGTGGTGCTTCGATTCCCAAAAATAGGCTGCCTACTGATTCAGGGAGCGCATCATTGATGCGGTATGCTTCTTCGATACGACTTTGAATATTTTGAAGATCATAGATCTGCGTTGCATCGATTTTCATTTCTCGAACGTTTGCAGGTCCTTCAATGTTCATAAATCCCACAACGAGTGAGGCGATAACGAGAAAAGTTGCCCCTGCACCATATTGGATAGAATTTTTTTCATGTGTTTGCCAGTATCCGCGCGCGTCAAAAAGGTAGTAGACAAAACCAGCACCCACAACAATAAAGAATGAAAGTGCCTTCAGAATAAATCGTGTTGTCAACTCTCCATTGAGAAAACTATTCAATACAAATACAAGATCGCCAAGCAGTATTGCACCACCAATGAGAAGTGAAATATAAATAAGCCATTTTGTCAGGGTGAGATAGACACCATGTTCTGTGCGACGGATTGAGTTTACAAGGCGGGTCAATATGATGTACGTTGGAAAAAAGACAACAAGCAATGCAATGCTGAAACGAATGCTGGAAGTTGCACTTTCAGATTCCCAGTATCCTTGTGCAACGTCTGGAAATGTTACGGTGATAATACCAAATAAAAGTGAGATAAGTGCACCAATAGATACGTATAACGAAACTAGTGAACCTAACTGTAGAGCGAAGTTTTTTGCGGTATTTTCCATATATTTAAATCATGCGCCTTTTTTCAAATTTGTAAAGTGCGTTCTTATGGTCGACTTACGAAGTCGATCATAAAGCCACCTACGGCTTTAATGCATGTGTTACTCAGTAGTTTGTGGCTTATCAATTGCAAGCTGATCAAACTCCATGGAATCACCCGTTATTTTTGCAATATCTTTATCAACTTTTCCGAGTTCTTTTTGTGCGGTGTTGTAGTGATTCACTGTCGTACTGAGTGAAATACCAATTTTTTTAAAATAATCATCGTACGCCTTCAGATGGCGCGAAAGTCCCTCAACGTGTTTGCCTATCTGCTTTGCTGATTCTTCAATTTTAAATGCACGAAAACCGTACAATACTGACTGAAGATACGCGGCAAATGTTGTTGGAGAAACGATGATGACGTTTTTATCTTTGTATGCATAATCTATCAGTGAGCGTGTATTTACTTTCACTGAGCCAACCTCATTGACCATAAGATCATAATAAATTGCTTCAGCAGGAATATACATAAATGCAAACGGAAGCGTTCCGTCTTTTACACGAATATATTTTGCCGTTTCATCAATACGCTTTTTTAAATCGTTTTTAAATTCCTTTTCAAGTTCAGCTAGACGCACATCATTAGTTTCGTCAACGAGTCTACGATAATTATCGAGTGAAAATTTTGCGTCAACAGGAATCATGCCGTCTTTTGTCACAATAACCGCATCAACCTGATCACCTCCGGGGAAAAGATATTGTAGCTTATATGCATTTGGCGGAAGCATATTTTCGAGGGCAAGTTGAAGCGAAGCTTCACCGAGATTTCCTCGTTGTTTTTGATGTTTCAATACCTTTTCAAGATTTTGAAGTTGTTCTGCAACAGAAAAGACTTGTTTAGATGATTCTGATACTTCCGTTACACCACGCACCACATTCCGCAGTTGTTCGTTTACTTCTTTATTGATTTCCTGTATAAGCTCCTTACTCTCGCGAAACTGCATTCGCGCACCCTCTTGCATCGCTTTATTGCTTTCACCCATACGCGCGTCAATCGTGTGTGTAAGATTATTAAGTTGCTGTTGCAATAACAACAGTCCATTATCTGCTGATGTATCTTTTTCTTCCTTTTTAAAGAAAAAGACGTAGGTTAAAAGTCCTAATGTTACAAGTAATAAGAGAAAAATTCCAATTTCGATTGTATTCATCGCCGTATTCTAACATATAGTTTTTATGATAGGATAGAGAATCAATAATATTATTACACTATGACTTTACATACACAAATAAAAGAGGAGCTCAAGACGGCAATGAAAGCGAAGGATGCAGTAAAATTGCGTACAGTCCGTAGTATGCTTACTGCATTTACTAATGAGTTAGTAGCTACTGGAAAAACACCGCAAGACACACTTAATGATGTAGAAGTACTCGGTGTCATTAAACGACTTGCGAAGCAAAGAAAAGAGTCAATTTTACAATTTGATGCAGCAGGACGAACAGAACTTTCACAACCAGAAAAAGAGGAGCTTGCAGTCCTTGAATCGTATCTTCCAACACTCATGACTCGTGATGAAATACGCCCTTTTGTAGAGAAAAAAATTGCTGAAATTGGTGACGTAGATAAATCTAAAATAGGCATACTTATTGGAAGTCTTATGAAAGAACTTGCAGGCAAAGCCGAAGGTTCTGACGTAAAAGCAGTAGTTGAGGAGATTTTGAAATAAAGGCTAAAATAGTGCTGAAAACCCCCTGTGAAAAGCAAAGCTTTTCACAGGGGGTTTTCTTAAATTTGCATATTTTAAAATTTATCGTATAATTTTATAAGGTACAAAAACGGAGGTGATGATGTCAGTTTATGAGGCAAAAATGGTAAAAGGTGCTTGTGAAATTACCTATAGGCACCAGAAAGTTTTTGTTTTTAGGATGATCTCTTCAAAAGTAGTATGCACCGCAAAGTGGCGTATATGGGGTAATGTGAACCTTTTTGTACCAGGAGATGTGTACAAAAAAATGTGTTCTATCGCTAAGGGGATGTTTGTAGAGATCAACGATAGTAGTCATGGGACACACACACCATGCTATTGTCCGCCAAATAACGAATACGAAAATGTGCAGCGGGCCAGTGAGGCGAATGAGCACGTATGCCCAGTAGACGATTGATGCACACAATAATCAGCCTGAAACATTTTATGTTTCAGGCTGAAGTTTTCTATAACCAATAATTCATTGACCAAAATGAATAAAGTGCGTATTATGTGCAGGTTCAAAAGGTGTGGAATACCTTTTGAAGACCTTGAGCAATTTCTGGGAAAGGTGTACCGAACATGTAATGTTCTAAAGAACAGTAGAAACTTTATTGGGCCCGTAGCTCATCTGGCTAGAGCGCCTCACTTGCACTGAGGAGGTGGCAGGTTCAAGTCCTGTCGGGTCCACAGACAAACAAATTCCGGCTTTTGCCGGTTTTTTTGTTTGGCTGGCTGGGTGTGGCACGGACTTGAAAACCTTGAGCAATTTCTGCGAAAGGTGTACTGAACATGTAATGTTCAAGTCCTGTCGGGTCCACACATAGAAAAAACGATGCCTGCGCATCGTTTTTTCTATGTGTGGAAAGCGGAGCGATGTGGCCAGAAAATAACGAGCGAAGCGAGTATATTTTCTGAGTCTGTCTTAAAATCCTATTCATGATGGATTTTAAGACCAGGCTATTTACTAAAAGCGAAACCGCGAGCTAGGGCAGGAAGTGCTTAGTAGAATCAAACAAAGTGATGATTATACTTAGCAACTTGATGTCACAAACATCGAAAAATCTCCAGTTTTTCTGTGGATTTTTTGTTTGGCTGGCTGGATTAAATTTACCAAGGACGGTCCTCGGTATTTTACACAAACTACATTTATAAAAGTAATGATTAAACTAAAATTATGTAATTTTTAAATTATCAATTTTCTTTGCAAGTTCAAAATCGGCATTTGAGAGTCCTTTTACATCATGTGTTGAAAGGATAACTTTTACTTTTCCATACGAAAGTTCAATATCGGGATGATGGTTTAAAATTTCGGCATGCACTGTCACTTTTGCAACAAATGCAAGTCCGTTAACAAAATTACTAAAGAGAAATGTTTTTGAAAGCTCTGTTTCTTTTGCATTTGTATTCCACTCCGAAATACTTTTTAATTTTTTTACTATATCCTTGCTGTTTAATTTTTTGAGTAATTTCATAATACTATATACAGCATATCATTTACGACGATGTTGTATGATTGCATCTGTGAGTAGGTGTGTAATAAAATCAGTATATGTTCCCCCGACTGCCTCAATCGCTTTTGGAAACAGGGATTCTTTGGTAAGTCCTGGAAGTGTGTTGACTTCAAGGAAGTATATTCCATCCTCTGCAATAATAAAATCTGAACGAGAATACTGCGAAAGATTGAGTGTCTTATGAACATTCTTTGATATATTTTCTATTGCTTCTTTTGTACTTCTATCAAAACGTGCTGGACAAAATTCCTGCGTCGTTCCATTGTACTTCACTGTACCATCAAAAAAATCTGCATGTGTAGGAGGTACTATTTCAATTGGTGGAAGCGCATATATATCATTTCCACGATATCGGTCAATAACGCCACATGTCGCTTCCCTCCCTGGAATTTTTACCTCTACCATCACTTCATCAAATTTACTCAGTGCATCTGTAAGTGCTTGTGTGAGGAGAAGTGGATTTTTTACCATCATGGTTCCGACAGAAGAACCAGACGAGACAGGCTTAATAACATACTGCGGTCCAAATACATCAGTAATTTTTTCGACAACACGCCCTATGTCTCTCAGTGAGTCCTTTGTCACATGGAGATGTTGCGGTACTTTAATGTCAGTTTCTTTTAAAAAGTTTTTAGTCAATACTTTATTCATAGCAATACTCGAAGCGAACGCCCTACTTCCCGTGTATGGAACCGCGTATCTATCGAAAAGACGCTGAATCGTACCGTCTTCACCGTATGTTCCATGAAGTGCGTTGAAGACAACATCTACAGAATGAAAAATATGTTCTGGAAGACGTATCCGCCCATCGACAAGCCATTCACCGTTTTTAGTTATGACAACGTCAATTGGTTCAAACAGTTTTGTATCAATATTTTCAAGAATTGAAGCCCCTGTCCACAGCGAAACCTTGTACTCATCACTGAGACCGCCACGAATAACCGCTACGCGTAATCTACTCATGTCTTCAGTGTATCATGTCACTCTCACCACTTTGGCAACTTATCCAAATATTAGTAGTCAACAATATTATTTTATAAATGTGTTGTTTCTCGTTCGTCTATGAAAGGCAATCGCAAATCTATGTGCTTCTGCATTAGCATGAAAAATTTCTGATGTGTGTTCGAGTATAATTTTTTGAACACCAATAATTCTTTTTGGATTATGTGTTTCATCTTTTACAACACCGACAACAGGAATGAGTAGCTCTAATTTTTTAAGAACGCTAAGCGCTACATTTCTTTGTGCGGTACTTCCGTCAACAACAATGAGGTCAGGAAATTTCCATTCAGTATGTGTGAAGCGACGCTCTAAAACTTCACGAAGTGCGCGTGTGTCATCTGCACCTTTAAATCCTTTGATTTTAAACTTCCTATAAGAATTTTTTTCTGGGATATTTCCCACGAGAGTCACCATAACACCAACAACATCTTTTCCTCCTAAATGTGCAATATCGTAAGCTTCAATACGAATATTTTTATCATCTTTATACGCACGCGATTCATCTTTAATAAGAGAAATATCTTGTATATGTTTCAATGCAAAAATCTTTTTTTTAACTATATTCGCTTTTTCAAAAGCCTCTTGCTTCGCAAACCACATCATTTGTTTTTCAAGGTCTGAAATAATTTTTGTTTTTTTACCTTCAAAAAATAATCTCAAGTGTCGTATAGTTTGTGCATATTCTGATTTAGTACATGTTTCTGGATACAACCCAATTTGACGATTGAAATCAATCTTTCCTTTGAGCATTTTATTTTTCTCGGTATCAATATTGGTGCGTGTATCATAAAATTGAAATAACTTCCGTATGATTTTAAGTGCATCATTAAACAATGTTCCATTTGGAAAAGGTCCAAAGATATATTGATACAGTACATCATTTTTGTTTTCCAAAAGATCTTTTCCACGAATAACGAGAACACGAGGAAATGCATCATTGGTGATAACCAAATGATTATAACTTTTGTCATCTTTCGAACGTGTATTGTACTGAGGACGATGTGTTCTAATAAGATTTACTTCGAGAAGCATCGCTTCGAGTACTGAATCAGTTACTGTCCATTCCACTTCTTTTGCTTCATGCACCATTTTTTCAATTACGGCACTTCTTTTTTTTGCAATATCAGCAGTAAAATAACTTTTGATGCGACTCTGCAATGACGTTGCTCTACCAATATATAAAATCTCTTTTTTCTTACCCAAGAAAAAATACACACCTGAAATAGCAGGGATTATTTTATTTCTTGAACCGATACTTTTCATATGTCACATTCATAGCATTTTTTTGAGGTATGCACCTGTAAAAGACTTTGAGTTTTGAGCAACTTCTTCTGGTGTTCCTTTTGCAATGAGCGCACCTCCCTTTTCACCACCCTCTGGTCCAATGTCAATAACATAATCTGCACACTTAATAAGGTCAAGGTTGTGTTCAATAACCATGACGGTATTACCACGGTTTACAAGTTGTTGTAGTATCTCAATTAATTTTTTCACATCCTCATAATGAAGTCCTATTGTTGGTTCATCGAGAAGATACAACGTTTTTTGTGTGTGCGGTCGATACAGTTCAGAAGCTATTTTTACTCGCTGTGCCTCTCCTCCTGAAAGCGTCGTTGCACTTTGTCCGAGTTCAAGGTAACCAAGTCCTACTTCAAGGAGTGACGCGAGTCGTTCGTGAATTGCGGGAATGTCTATAAAAAATGCATCAGCTTCTTCAACAGTCATATGAAGCACTTCGTTAATATTTTTTCCTTTGTAGTGGACTTCAAGTGTTTCTTTGGTAAATCGTTTTCCATCACATACATCACATATCACATACACAGTGGGCAAAAAATGCATCTCAACAGCTATCTCACCATTCCCCTGGCACGCTTCACATCGTCCACCTTTTACATTGAAAGAAAACCGCCCCGGCTTCCACCCACGAGCGCGTGCTTCTCCTGAACCAGCAAAAAGGTCACGAATAAAGGTAAACGCTCCTGTGTAGGTGGCTGGATTTGAACGGGGTGTTCTTCCTATTGGTGACTGATCGATGAGAATTGAACGTCCAAGATATTCAGTACCAGTAATACTCGTGGCATTGTATGTATGTGGCGTGCGATATTTTCTATCAAGTCGTGAACGTAAATTTCTATTTACAATTTCATACATAAATGTTGATTTTCCACTTCCAGATACACCCGTGACTGCAATGAGTCGCCCGAGTGGAATGTCCACATTAAGATTTTTTATATTAAATGCTTTTCCGCCACGAATTTTTATTGAACCTTTTTCTCCCTCACGTCGATTCTTTGGTACTTCAATTTTTTTGTCCCCACGAAGATAGTCTAGTGTGATGGATTTTGACGAATTTTTTGGTGCATCAAGCAGTTTTTGGAGATAATCTGCAACAACAATTTCTCCTCCGTGAATGCCTGCGCCTGGTCCAATGTCTACTAAATAATCTGCCGAAAAAATTGTATCCTCATCATGTTCAACAACGATAATAGTGTTTCCTAAGTCCCGTAAGTCTGCTAATGTTTTAATGAGACGGTTATTATCACGCTGATGTAAGCCAATGGTTGGCTCGTCCAACACATACATTGCTCCCACGAGTCCTGAGCCAAGTTGTGATGCAAGTCTAATGCGTTGTGCTTCACCACCTGAAAGTGTGTTTGCACGTCTATTGAGTGTGAGGTATTCAATACCAACATTAATCATAAACTCAAGACGTTCTATAATTTCTCGAAGTGCTGGCCAAGCAATATCTTGATCTTTTTTGGATAACTTGAGCTGTGCAATAAACTGTGACGCCTCACCAATGGTCATATTGGTGAAGTCAACAATATTTTTACCTAAGTCATCTTTTCCATTTCCACCAATGTACACACGGAGGGCTTCCTTTCGCAGTCGTGCGCCATTACATGAAAGGCAGACATCAGTATTGAAGATACCTGTCGTACCCAATCCATTACATGCTACACATGCGCCATATGGAGAATTAAAAGAAAATAAACGTGGTTCAACTTCTGGAAAAGATGAACCATCAGTAGGGCAAATAAATTTTGCTGATAATATACGCTCTTCTCCATTTGGAGTTCTCACTTTTACCAAACCATTTGATTCTCGGAGCGCAAGTTCTACTGCTTCTGAAAGTCGTTCCTTTGCATTCTTTGGTGAATTTGTAAATTCACTCACATATATTTCATCAATCAAAACATCAATCTCGTGACGTTTTGTTTTTGTGAGTATAATTTTTTCTCGCAATTGTTTTATTTCTCCATCAATCTTAACCACCTCGTATCCTTTTCCGAGGAGATCATACAGCATTTGATAATACTCACCTTTCCGTCCTACAACCACCGGTGAAAAAATGGAGACTCGCGCAGAACTAACTTCAACACCGAGAACATGTTTTGTATCAGCTTTCAAACGTTTAATTTCTCTATCTTCAATAGACTTTTGCACAATTCCTAATATTTCATCTTGTGACAGTTTTTGAATTGGTACATCAACATCAAGACAATATGGCTGACCAATGCGTGCATATAAAATACGAAGATAATCATAAATTTCAGTTATCGTTGCAACCGTCGAACGTGGATTGCGTGATGCAGATTTTTGATCAATTGAGATTGCAGGAGAAAGACCGCTTATTTCATCAACATCAGGTTTTTGCATTTGCTTCAAAAACTGCCGTGCATATGAAGAAAGTGATTCAACGTATCTTCGTTGTCCCTCTGCAAAGATGGTATCAAATGCAAGTGACGATTTTCCACTTCCTGAGAGGCCGGTAAATACCGTCATTTTATTCCGTGGTATCACTAAATCAATATTTTTGAGATTGTGTGTCCGAGCACCACGAATGACTATCTTTTGATCCTGTGGGTCAACCCATGCAGTTTTTGGTGATTTTAAAGATTTTTTGTGTGCCATACCAATCCCCTCCATGTTGGTGCATGGAGTAAGTGTGAGCCATTATACAGGAATGTATAGATACTGGAAACCTGATGCTATTTTGGCAATGTCACCACAATGTGTGTACCGACACCACGGATTGATTCAACACCAATCGAACCTTTCATGAGTTCTATAAGTTGCTTCGTGATCCACATACCAAGGCCTGTTCCGACAGTCTGATTTGTTTCAATATTTTCAACGCGGAAAAATGGTGCAAATAGATTTTTTTGATTTTCTGCGCTAATGCCCATTCCTGTATCTTTCACTCGTATTTCTATACGGTCATTTTTTTCTTCAACGCTTAGAGAAATCGCTCCAGCTTTTGTGTATTTAATAGAGTTACTTACTAAATTTGTGAGTGCTTGATACAGTCGCTTTTCATCTATAGTGATGAAAAGCGAGGACGACATGTTCTCAAAGGTTAATTTGATATTTTTCTCAAGTGCAGAACTTTGCATCGATTCGGTAACTCCTGTAATGACTGTGTACACATTACATGTAGTATTTCTAATTGAAAGTTTCCCTGAGTGAATTCGCGCAACATCAAGAAGATCGCTTACAATGAGGACAAGTCTTCCTGCAGATTCCTCAATTCGTTGTGCATTCATTTTTGTTTCAGCATCTATTCCTGCTCGTTCCACAATTAAACTTGCATAGCCACGCATTGCAGTAAGTGGCGCGCGTAGCTCATGTGCAATCATGTTTGTAAATAAATCTTTCATTTCATTTGCTTTTTTTGTTTCTGTATAAAGATATGCATAATCAATAAGACGAACATGTCGTACTACAAGTAACAATACAATTGCGAGTATCCCGAGTAGCCAATAATATGCAGTTATAATTCGGGAAGAAAATAATGTATCAATGTGTGCAAGTGAGGTTTTTGTATACAGATAGTAATCTTCACCTGAATCAGACTGCAATAATCGATATCCTTTCCAATATCGAATTCCATTTTTTGCTTCAGGAATAATAAGAGATCGATTTGGATCAATGTTTCCAGAACGATATTCTATTGGATTTTCTACTATTGTAGCGCGTGTATCCTTTTCAAGAGATGCAACAATCTGCAAATCATTATCTATCTCTGTAACAACCGTAAACTCTACTATGTCTGGATTTTGATTTGTAATATTCTCTATTTCACTTTGAATAATCTCAGTATCAAAATCCGATGTCTTGATGAGAGAAATAAAAACATCATGAAGTAGACCGATTCGTTCCTTTTCAAGACTTTCCTGATTTTCTTTTGCCGCACTTAAAAACTGTTGTCCACTTAATAAAAATGCTACAGGAATTATTACTATTAACACAAGTGTCATGAGAAGCTGTGGATGCTTCTTGACATATGTATAGCCGTTTAAAAAAAGTATTGCTATTGCATCTATCATGGATTCAGATAGTGGGTATCTCATCTTCACGCTTTCCTTTAACATGAAATCCAAGAAGTAACAGCACCAAACCAAGTGCTACAACTGCAATTGATGCAACGAGCAAAAGTGCCTTGCTTTTCAATAAGGACGGTTCAAATGTACTTGTATCAACTGCTTGTGTCACTGCTCCTGTTGCAGTAAACGCCTCTGCTGTTTTAACGAATGGTAGTGGGTTACTTTTAGCAATAACTCGACCAATGTTGTCTGTTATGGCTGCATATACTTCATGTTCTCCATCTTCTAGATCTTTATCAAAAATATAGCTCCAGTTTCCATCTGCATCTGTTTTTACGGTCACCACAATTGGTGTGCTGAAAATATAAAGTGTTACAAAACTATTTGGCAGTCCTCTACCAGAAATTATTGCACGTGGCACATTTTCATCTTGGGGTGCATCTGTTTCCCGAGGTAAGGTTGTAATGGTATTAATTGCAAACAAATCTTCACGGACTGCTCCCGTATCTTTTGGTGATTCGTAGACTACAAATGCTTCGCTGGTACTATCGTGCGGATTATATCCTAAGGTAATTTCTGCACTATCTATATATCCATCACCATCAGTGTCTGCCGAAAATGGGTCTGTGAGGTACACATTCACCTCATCATAGTCTGAAATATTATCTTTATCACTATCCTTTACTATATTATCACCAATGCGTTCATTTAATATCTTTTCATTTCTTGATACAAGTTCTTCTAACTCAAATGAAATTTTTGAAAGATAACTATTAATGCTATCGATAAGTTCTTTTTTCTCTATACCTGTTGGGAGCATCTTCAAAACATCTTCCCTACTCTTTTCAATTTCTGCTTTAATTCGTACCAGTGCTTCTTCGTCTCCCGTTCTTTTTGCTTGTGCGTATTCTGTAAGTTGTGTATTTAGTTTTTTTCTAAAATTAATGAGCAACTCCTGCACTTCAGCATGCACGTCGTCTTCTACATCAACTGTACTCATAAAATCTTCAACAGGCTGAATATATACAATTTCAGGTTTTGTAAGGCCCTCATCATTTGAGAGGTTGAGTGTTTCATCTTCTTCATTCTCAACTACAATTTTTACCAATGCATCATTTGCTTTATACAATGAATTAATTTCTGACTCTTGTGTCTCTGAAATTTGTGTAGCTACTTGATTTTGTATACGTATCGATGTTCTTTGTCCATCAATATTTCCATAGGATGTTTTTATACGAGCGAATAGGCCATAATCGCCATTCGGTGTCTGATTTGTGTTCCAAATATATTTCCAAGTATGTTCAGAATTTTTTTCAGCAAGTCCCAAAACATAGGGCGTCAAGGAATTTTTAGATTGTGCATATAATCCAACTCTTTCTATTGCTGTTCCTTCAACGTCAACAATAACTTCAACAAAATTTGAAAGTGGGCTTTCCTTTGAAAGATGCAATTGTATTGCAGGTTCTAGAATTTGGGTGATGCTTGTCTCTAGAGTGTCATCACTATTGGTTGTGCTCGCACTTTCGCTTGTTCCAGTCGTGGTTCCTGTGTGTGACTCATCGACATTATTAACAGTCGTACTATACCTGATACTCTCATATAAAGACCCATTAACTTTTGCAATTGCTCGTAATTCATAATTTCCATCTGGTACTTTTGTAGTATCCCATGTAATCCTCCATTCATTTCCTTCTTTATGTGTAGCAAATCCTACAAGATAACCTCTTCCCGTCACTGTATTTTTAGCATATACTTTTGCTTCCTCTGCATTTTCTACATACACTTTTAACTGAACCCCACCAGTAACTGGTGCATCTTCGAGTATTTGTAATGAAACTGAAGGAAGTGTTGCAGTACCTGGACTACTATTAGATAGCGTGGAGATAGTATCTGTAGACGTTACAGTTGAAGATGTGGTATTAGTTAGATGGTATATAGTAGTGTCAGTTTTTTCAAAACTACCATTTGCATCTGTAACAATAACTTTTAAAGTATAATCTCCATCTTGTAATTCTGTTGTGTTCCAAGAATATATCCAGTATGCATCAGTGGAACTTACTCGTTCCATGTACCCTAATGGGTATTCTAGATCTCCTCTCACTGCTCTTATAGCAATTTGCGTTACCCCATCAACACGCAATTTAGCCTCCACAGTTCCATGCAATGGTTCGCTACTTATTGTAATAAATTGTACTTCTGGTTGTGTAGTAGAAAGAGTAGAACTTGTATTAATAGTTGATCCTGATAATTCTGCCTTTTGTGATATTGTATCAAATTTTACAAAATCACCATTAACAAAATTTAAATTAAGTAACGAAAAGAAACCACCTACCACGATCAAAAAAATACCTGCATACCGTGCTGTTGCACTTACCAATTGCTCGTTCGGAACAGGAAGACGATATGGCGAAAGTAACGCTAGATTAAATTTTGAACTAACAATAACAGATTTACCTTTTTCTTTCTTTTTTGTACCATTGTAGATATTAATTTTTGTTTCTGTTACAGCAGTATCCTGCGACAGTGAAATTGGTGTTCTTGTCACCCGCACAGTACTCTTTGCTGATTTTTTGCTATTGTTTTTTTTAGTATTACGTATGAGTGATTTTTCCAAATTTAATTTTTTGGGGACACTACGAATTACCTTTTTATTTTCTGAGACTACAGGTACACTCAAATCTTTTTTTCTTGGCGTAGATGCCATATATCACTCTAGTATATAGTGAAAATTAAGTATTGCGCAGAGTACCTGTCGATAACTAATTGTCTATTGAAGTGTTGTTCTTTTCTTTTTTGGTACTTTTTCTAGTGCTATTATTTCATCGCGTATAATTGCTGCAGTTTCAAAATCTAGAATGCTCACTGCTTCTTCCATTTGTTTTCTCTTTTCTCGTATCGTTTCTTTTGGATTTTTTCGATACAATTCTCTATCCACCGCAAGGAGTGTTGCAACTGTTTCGTCATGCTTTGTTTGTATGTGTTCAGTAATATCTTTGATCTCTTTTGCAATAGTCGTTGGTGTTATATTGTGCTTTTTATTATAGGCAAGTTGTACATCTCGTCGTCTGTTTGTTTCGCTTATTGCTTTATTCAGTGAACCCGTCATCGCATCTGCATATAAAATGACTCGTCCATTTACATTTCGTGCGGCGCGTCCCATAGTCTGAATGAGTGACGTTTCAGAACGTAGAAATCCCTCTTTGTCAGCATCAAGAATTGCCACAAGTTCAACCTCAGGTAAATCAAGTCCTTCACGAAGAAGATTTACACCCACCAGACAGTCAAAAAGCCCTCTTCTGAAGTCGGTGAGTATTTGAATACGCTCCATCGTTTTAATATCACTGTGAATATATTTTGAGTTAACGTCACGTTCTGTCAAAAATTCAGAAAGATCCTCTGCCATTTGTTTTGTAAGGGTAGTAACTAACACGCGTCCGCCACCTTTGATTACTTTTACTGATTCATCAATAAAATCTCGTACTTGACCAAGACCCATCCCTTTTTGCGTAACTGAGCGAATTTCAATGATCGGATCAACTAAACCTGTTGGACGAATTATTTGTTCTACTATTTCCCCTTGTTTTTTATCTGCATGATCAAACTCATACTTCCCTGGCGTTGCTGATGTATAAATACGTTGTCCGACCTGTTCCTCAAATTCAGCAAAATTAAGTGGGCGATTATCAATTGCGCTTGGAAGTCTAAAACCATGTTCTACAAGTGTGAGTTTTCGTGATCTATCACCAGCATACATTCCACCAAGTTGAGGAATAGTGACGTGAGATTCATCTATAATTGTGAGAAAATCTGGTTTTCCATCTTTCGTGTGTGGAAAATAAGAAAGTAATGTATATGGTGCTTCGCCAGGCATTCGACCATCAAAGTGTCGTGAGTAATTTTCAATACCGTTGCAATACCCGACTTCACGTATCAGGGCAAGGTCATGATCGGTGCGTCGCTTGAGTCGTTGTGCTTCAAGTAATTTTTCTTCTTTTTTAAATTTTTTGAGTTGCGCTTCAAGTTCATATGTAATGTCTTTTATCGCACGCTTTCGCTCAGTTTCAGGGGTCACAAAGTGTTTTGCTGGAAATAAAAAGAATACATCACACACACCAACAATTCCTCGCGTAATTGCGTCTATTTTTATAATATCTGCAATTGTTTCTTCAGAAAAACTGAGTCTAAAGATGACACGTTCGTTTGTAGGCATGATTTCTACCGTATTACCCACCGCACGAAAATGTCCTGGGGTTAAATCTGCGTTGGTACGTTCAAAATACATGGACACAAGTAAACGGAGCATTTCACCGCGAGAAATTTGAAACCCTTTTTCAATTTTTTTATGCACTTTTGCATATTCAATAGGAGAACCTAGACCATAAATACATGACACTGATGCAATAATAATAACGTCATTGCGTGTTAGGAGTGCTTGGGTTGATGCATGACGTAGACGGTCAATTTCTTCATTTATCATTGCCTCTTTTTCAATATATGTATCAGAGATAGGCATATATGCTTCGGGCTGGTAGTAGTCGTAATAGGAAACAAAATAATGTACTGCATTTTCAGGAAAAAAATCTCGATATTCTTGCGCAAGCTGTGCCGCAAGTGTTTTGTTGTGCGCAATGACTAACGTTGGCTTTTGAATTTGTTGGATAACATTTGCTGCAGTAAACGTTTTTCCAGATCCAGTCACACCTAAAAGTGTCTGGTGTTTCATACCTGATTTAATGCCCTTCACCAGCTTTTCTATTGCTTTCGGTTGATCGCCCGCAGGTGTTTTATCTGTGGCAATGTTGAATTTCACCACAGAATTATACACCACGGATCTCCTTTAACCTAGAACATCCGATGTCCTAGGTGTATACTATAATGACAATATTTGTATGGATGTTTACCATGTATTAAATCGAGGAGTAGAAAAGAGAGACGTTGTTCTTCATGATGATGACAGAATGCGCTTTGTTCGCAGTTTATATATTTTTAATGATATTAATAATGCACCAAATAGTGTCAGTCAATCTACGCGATGGCATTCTGATATTGAGAGAACGTGTCTCGTACACATTCACGCTTGGTGTTTGATGAATAACCATTACCATATCATCCTCTCCCCCGCTGACGACGACGTAAAAAACATCTCATTGTTTATGAAAAAGCTAAACATGGGTTATGCCAAATTTTTTAATGAAAAATATGAACGCTCAGGATATTTATGGCAAGGAAAATACAAAAAAATACTCATTGAACGAAACAGTCAATTCAATTACATACCGTATTACGTTCACTTGAACCCTTTAGACTATACTCACTACGAATGGAGAAAAGGCGGCGTACAAGATACATCATCAGCAAAGCAACATCTTGATAATTATAGATGGAGCAGTTTTTTAGATTACAACAATAAAAGAAATTTTCCTTCGATTTTGTACACTGATTTATTGAAAGATATTCTCGGCTCTAAAGAGCATCAAGAAAAACAAATCAATGCAATTATTTCTGGGAACAATAGCGAGTATCAGCACTTACCACGCTCCACTGCAATAGAATTATAACCTGGTAACCTAGGACATCCAATGTCCTAGGTTTGGTGTATCAGAGTTTACCGCATGTTTATAAATTTATAAAAAAGTCGGTCTGCTTTTACAAGCAGACCGAATTCAATAGTTCAAGCTTCGGTTAGGGTGGGGCAACCATCGCTTCTTCAAGCTCATGAAAAAGAAATATCTGACGCTCAGCAAGTGGAAGATAGTACGCACGAGTCTGAGAGATTTTTTCATCCCGACTTTTTTCGTTGGCCTTATCCCACAAATCCATGAGATTATCGAGACGATCAGCAAGCTTAACGAGACTTGGTCGTCGCGGCAATTCTGGAAACCTAGAGAAGAATGCATAGTCACGGGCATTTTTGTTACCTTTGAAAGAGCTTAAATCGCCTTTTGAAACCCATTCAATGTCCTCGGCAACTTGCGAATTGAAGCGAAGCTCAAGTTGATATTCAGACCAGCGTTTTTTATCTTCCCTGGTGTCATGGTTCAGTGCTACACAAAGAGTGACAGGGTCGTAAATCCGATAGTACATCAAAATGAGCGTAACCCGTCTAAGATGTTCAAAGTAACGCTCACCATTTCTCCGTGTATCTTGATCGAACGCTTCCTTTGCAGTTTGATAACCATTAGCGACAAGCCTAAATCCAGGGCTGTGTATTGGGTGTCTTTCGGCTAGCACCTCGAACATTGAATCACGATCGGGATGTTGTGTAATGAACTCTTTAATCCCCTTAAGCGACGACATTTGATCTCCTTCCTGCTCAAGTTAAAGATGTGTGGATAATACGCTACAGGAAGAGAATGTAAAGCTAATAACCTATCCGGCTATAATCTCTTCGCGTAATTTCTTGGTAAAATTTACTATAAAATAGAGGTTGTGGAGTGAGGCAAGATGCGCGCCAAGCATTTCTCCTGCCCTAAATAAGTGTGCAAGATACGCGCGTGTATAATGGGTACAGACATAACAATCACAACCTTCATCGGGCTTATTCAAGTCCCGCTGATATTGCGCATTTTTAAGATTAATTTTTCCCGTTCCTTGGTGAGTGTGTATATAAATTGTTCCAGTACGTGCGATGCGTGTCGGTGCAACACAGTCAAAAGTATCACATCCCATTTCTACTCCTGCTCTTATATCTTCTGGTTCTCCAATTCCTAAAAGATGTCGTGGTTTATCAGGAGGTAAAATATCATTCACGACACTGAGTGATTCACCGAGATCTTCCTTTGAGAAAGAACCCCCGATACCAAATCCGTCAAAATCCATATCGGAGAGTGTGCGGGCGCTTTCTTGACGGAGGTCAAGAAAGCGCCCGCCCTGCACCACACCATACAACCCTTGTGTCTTCAAGGCATCGTAATTTCGCTTATGTGCTAGTACAGAACGCTTTGCCCAACGATGCGTCCGATCCATTGCTTCTTTTTGATATTCGTAATCAGCCGTTGGCGAAGTACACTCATCAAACGCAATGATAATATCCGCACCAATTGCATGTTGAATTTCAATGGAGCGTTCTGCGGTAAAGCGATGCATTGATCCATCAATATGCGAGGTAAAAGTGACTCCGTCTTCATCAATGACACAGAGTTTTCCATGAATGTCAGCAAGCTCTTTTGAATATACATGTAATCCTTCGTGTATTTCAGCACTCACATCACCTTTTGCAAATTTGGTGACTCCTTTACCAAAAGCAGCGCCGAGTGAAAAAACTTGGAATCCTCCAGAATCAGTCATTGTCGGAGTTTTAAAATTAGAAAATTTTTGAAGACCTCCTGCTTCAGCCACTATTTCATATCCTGGTTGTAGATATAAATGGTAGGTATTCGCGAGTGTCACTTGGTTTCCAACATACATTTCTAAATCCTCAGGCTTCAAGGATTTTACGGTACCCTTTGTACCAACAACAACAAAAGCTGGCGTTTCAATATCACCGTGTGGTGTATGAATAACGCCGGCACGCGCACGCGTGCCGGGTTTTTCCTTAATCACTTCAAACTTTACTGGTGTATTCATTACATCGTTAATCGATAAATGGTCGACTTCGTAAGTCGACCATTTGACTACTTTATTGAGAGAAGTTCAATTGAAAATACCAATGGTGAATTCGGGGGGATTGCACCAACTTGTCTATTTCCGTATGCCATATCCGCAGGAATTACAAGAATTCTTTGTCCACCAATTTTCATTCCAATAAGTCCTTTTTCCCAACCAGCAATAACCTTCCCTCCACCCACCGTAAATGAAAACGGTTCTCCTCTTTCATATGAGCTGTCGAATTTAACTCCATCCTGAGTTGTGCCAACGTAGTTTACGGTCACCGTATCTCCATCAACCACTTCAGCTCCTGTCCCAATACGCACATCATCAATCACCATTTCAACTAGTGTACCGTTACTCGTTGAAGCATCAATGAGTTCTTGTTTGAGTTCAGTATCACCCTTTAAGCCATCTGAATTTTCTTGACTCACAGCAACAACTGCCCCTTGTGTTTCAGAATCAATAGCTGAATTCAGAGCGAATGTATCTGTTTTAAATCGAATAAGACTCAGCGCAAGTGCCATAGCTGCCACACTTAAGAATATCCCCACTGCTTCGAATTTGTTAAATGCATTCATATCACGTTTAATGGAATTAGTATGTTGACTATAATAGCTGTCCTGCAGAAACATGCAAGTTCTTAAAATAAATCGTTATGAATAATTATTGTTCCCGTAACAACATCGACTGCAGGCATATCTGTGATATTTTTTAAGATACGAGAAAAAAGTATCTGCGAATCACTTTCTTGCATACGCGCTGGTTGATTGCGTACTGCTTTAGAAGAGAAAGGTATGAGTGTATATGTAATTTTTTCCGCTTCAATCTTCATTTGTACACCCAACCCCTCTTGTACAGCATCACTGAAATATTGGTCAAATACAAAGTTGCCCAAAGAGTAAAAAATTGGTTTATTTTTGTACAATGTAATATCTTGGACAACATGTGGATGATGCCCTACCACCGCATCAACTCCAAAATCAATAAGGAACTCAGCGAGTTGTTGTTGTGTATCTGTGTGTGTCAAAACATACTCGTCTCCCCAATGTATATATGCAATTTGTATATCACTTTCAGACCGTAGTGCATTAAGCGCTGAGGTGAGTACTCTTGTGTCTTGCTTTTGATATAACGTATGGAGAAAAATAAACCCAATTTTTTTGGTATCAAATTCCTTGATGACAACACTATACGTATCAAATTCTGTTGACGACCCAGCGCATAATATATCTAATTCTCGACATAACTCACGAGTATAGGTAAGCGCCTCTACTCCATAGTCACCACTATGATTATTTGCAAGAGACAGTAAATCGAAACCAATATATTTTAATAATGTAAGATACTCGCTTTTAATTGAAAATTGAAATCCCATTAACGGAGTCTGCACGTGTTCTGTACTCACAATCCCTTCAAAATTTCCTATCGTCATATCGGGTGCCATGAGTAATTCCTGCACATGTTGAAATGGGTAAAACATTCCATTTTGTTTCATACGTGATTCTACTTCGCGTCCTAACATAATATCTCCAACAAACAAAAGTTCTAATGATGAATTGGAAATTATTCGGTCGTCTTGTGGTACTGCTTCCAACACATACACATCCTCTTCTAGAGTATGTGGAAAAAACAAAATAACGAACGTGAGGATAAAAACTGCTAAAACAGAGCAGAAAAAAACTATTCGCATGTAATATAATTATTCTCCTTTTTTTATATGGTGATGATACAACTCAAGAAGAACCATGAAAAGACTGAGAATGACAGGCCCTAAAATAAAACCCAATGGCCCAAACAGTGGAATTCCTCCAAGTACTGAAAGTAAAATAAGAAATGGATGTACATTATTTCCACGACTCATAACATATGGTCCTATCAAGTTATCGATGAGGCCAACAGCGATTGCACCCCAAATTCCCAAAAGTAGTGCTGATAGGTAAGCTCCTGAATATAAAAGAAAACCAACTGCAGGGATAAAAACGATGGCAGTTCCTATCCCTGGCACTAATGCACCTATTGCTGCAACACACCCCCACAAAATCGCTCTATCAAATCCAAAAAGTGTCAAACCAAGCGCAGTCAGTGTCCCTTGAATAATCGCAACAGAAACTGTTCCTAACGCAACTGAACGAACAGCGGTCGCAAGGCGAGCAAGAATGCGAGCATCATCTGCATCTTTGAGTGGACTCAGCTGAATAAGATAAGTCGTAAAATGCTTTCCATCCTTAAAAAAATAGTATGAAGCAATCAGTGATAAAAAAAATAGAAAAATTGTGGAAGCAGTTCCTGCAAATAAACTCACTAAATGTTCTACAAAAAAACTAGCGGTTTGTTGTACAACAGTAGCAACATCAAGAGTAAATGTAGGTATGAACGTTTGTATGATTGATTCAAATTGAGTAAGTGAATCAAAAAGTGAAGCGTGATCAGTAGCGTTAAAAAGTGTATAAATAGAAATCGCTTCACTCAAAATGAGTGAAGTTAAAATACCTAAGGGCACAACAATAGCAACAACAACAAACGCCAATGCCCCAAGTGCAGCAATACTCTTATTATTGTTTGGAAGGCGTTTCAGAATACCCTCATAGAGCGGATTACAAATGACAACAATGATAGCTGCAAGTGACAACGCTCCTACAAAGGGTAGAAACAATTGCCACACAAAATATGCTGAAGTGCCTAGAATCGCAAAAAAGAAAATGTGTTCTAGAAATTTGTGTGTCACATCACTCATCTGTGTATTGTATACTGTATTTTGAAATGAACAAAGGCTAAACAAATGTTTAGCCTTTTATACTTATTTATTAAATTGTTTTTGTGAAGCAACGGAAGCAGCTTCAAGCGCACCGAAAGAGACCGTGAGGGTTCTATCGAGTGCTAAAAAAGAACTTGAAAATAGTGATGAAAGATACCATAGTATAATCACCACACCTATTGCTCGAAACATGATAGTAGAATTGTAACGCGTGCTTTATGGGACTACATAAAGCTGAGATATTTCCCTGCGTCACTATCAAGCTTCGTTAAGAACTTTTTCTATATAACTGCACAATAGTTTATAAAGTTACGCAAGTCTTTTACCCGTTCCGAAATGGATATTTTCTGTAGATGATTATTTTGTTGAAAGAAGAGTATTCACGAGGGCAGTAAGCTCCGATTCCGTAAGTACTCCCCGTATATGCGTTCTGATTATGCCGTCCCTATCATAGAATACTGTTTCAGGCATTGCATATCCCCCCACTGCCTTATAGAAGTGATCCGACGGATCGGTGAGGAATAAGATTGTTCTTGCAATAGTATATGTGTCTAAATAAGACTTTATAACAGCATTATTTTCCATTCTATTGATAGCAAGTATCGTAAGTGCATCACCATATTTTTCTTTCACAGTGTTAAAAAGCTGTAGCTCTTTCTGAGAAAATGGTATCCATGTTGCCCATGAATTAATAATCAGCGGTTTCCCTTTAAATGCGCTTAGGTCAACAACCGTACCATCTAAATCTGTATAAGAAAATTCACTAGACGGGGTGATAATTTCTAAATCTTTTGAAAGACCAGAAAACATGCCTTGCGGAGACACGATTGAATACGTTACAAACCCGGCTACTATTATAATAAGTATGAGAGCAATAACTACTTTTTTATGTGACGCTATAAAGATATACATACACTATTTTTCTCACTACACAGATTGCCGACTTGGTAAGTCGGCAACAAGTTACCCTTTAATAAAAAGTTCAAAATCATCAGGCGACTCATCTGGCGAAGCTGAAATCAAATTTAATTCCACAAACCGCCCTGCAAGTGACGCTCGTATGTTTGCCTTTTCACTTGCTTCAAATGAAACTTTAAATCGCTGTGGTGTTACCATTTGAGTACATGCCTCAGAGTGATTCACGACATTAAAATCAACAATAACCTGTTCTGGATTTGACTCTGCAACGCGTGTATCCCAATTGAGTAGGTCACACGGCGTTGGCATAAGTATTTCTCCTGCAAGCGTGTGTGTTTTTCCATCAAAAAAATGTTTTGCATCAATGCGCGTTATCTGCGCATATGGCACAGTATCAACAACCACTTCGTCAGTTTTTATCGGATCGTTATTTTTGATTTCTTGCTTTTTAAGATATGCAAATACAAACATACCCACAACAATAAGGGCAAGAAGAGCGACTGCAATTATTACATTTCTGTTTTCCATATAATGAAGATAGACGAATAAACGAGGTACTCAATACAGTATATCATGTGTACTTGATATCAAAACTGTATTGAGTACCTCGTTTTATCTATTGCAGAGAATCTATATCACCTCCTTGGAGTGTTGTCGTACTCTCACCATCATTAATAATTACTTCATATTCTTGATTTTTTTGTGTAGCCTTCCCTATGTAGAGGGTCATACTAACAAACATAACTATCAAGAGTGAGATTGAAATAAAAAATATTTTATACACGATAACAAACTGCATTATTGCCCTAACCACATCAACTGACTCATCAACTGTTCTAAATTTCTGTCGCAAATCAAGAACACCACTACGTACTGGTGCTGATACTTTTTTGTACGTTAACAGTGCTTTTTGTGATCTTTTTTTAGTCACAGACATGTCTCGTACAATTTCTCGTTTATTATTTTTTTGCACATCCACACCAGCAAGCAAAAGTACACGGCGGATATATGCTTTTACCATCCACACAATAAGCCCTATAAATGAGAAAAGAACCATGAGGGTAATGAACGTTCCCTTCACCGGTATCACCCAGAAATAAGTAGTCGCCGTAGTACTTTGTACGCCATCTTCTCCATACGCAAGGGTCGCGATAGCTTTATAACGTCCAATATCGGTAATTTTGAATTCACTTTTCCATGAAAACTTAAAGTCACGAATACTATTGGGAAGCACGTTCCCGAAGTGTGTTTGATAATTAACAGGGATCACACCTCGTTCAGTTCCCCACATATTGGTGATAACGATATCTCCTCGTGGTTGTAAATGTACATTTCCTTTATTTTCAAAACGAAGTGAGAATTCAGCCTCTGGCGTTGGCAGAAATGCATCACGCACACTAAACTCTCGAATATCACCTTTTTCATGCACACCTCCTTCTATACGCACAAAGAAAAGTGAGGTGACCGCTTGTGCGGTTTGCACTATTGGTTCGATTGATTCACCTGCGGGAGGTTTGGTACCAATCAGTATTGCGGCATAATGACCTCCTGGCGGTGCATCTTTTGGAACGTCAAGAAAAAACGATATGTCACTTGTTGCTTCAGCAGGAATCTCGTAAGGTCCTTCAGGTATAGAAATCCATTCAGCAAGTGTTATTTTATCCTCTCCTTCAGAAAATATGGGAATAAACTTTCCCTGTCCACTTTCACCCGTCGCCACAAAGTTTACAACCTCTGCATATACGGTAAGTGGATAGGGGTTTCCATTTACCACTTTAATGCTACTTTGCCATACATCACCAGGGACTACTGAGATTTGAAATAGGGGTGGGGTCACACTTAAAATTTGGCTCTGCTCAGCATGAGTGGTAGGAATATTTGCTATACCAAAGCACATACACGCATATATACATAAAAAACTATATTCAAAATATTTCATGGTGATTTAAGTACAACATCATGGTCTTTTGGTTCACTCACTGTATCGCGTACATGAAAAGTAAGTGTATCACTATCACCATCAATTCCATCATCTTTAAAATATTTTTTATGGTAAAACCATGCAACAAGTACTGCCATAAGGAGTACCGATCCAAGAATTATAAGTATTTTTTTAAACGGAAAAATGTAAAAAAAACTTGTATCCTGTACTGAACCTTTTTGTGTATCACCATATTCTACAGATAAAAAAGCTTTGTATTTTCCAAACTTTCCATCGACGGGAATCGGCGCAGAAAATACATGCTCACCACCTGGTGGAATTTGAATTTTCTCTTCATTCACAGTAAGTGCGCCTACTTCATTTCCTTTACTATTATACAAAATGATTTCACCCGTTGGAACAAGTGTTTCATCTCCAGGATTTTTAAATGAAAATACTGCTGCTTGATTGTTACTTGTAGTAACAAAACGATCTACAATAAATTTTGAAAGTTTTAATACGACATTTCTTTTTTCCGCTATTGTTACAGTTATCATCGTTCCTGGTGCTTGTCCATTTTTTACTTGTGTTTCCGCCTCATCTCTATTTCTTCCAGTACCAAAACCTACAAATGCATGGTATGTCCCTGGAAGTGTTTGAAAGTTAATGCGAAGTGTTATAGGAATTTTCCTTGATTCGCCAGACTTAATATCTATACCTAAACGGCTAATCTCAATCCATGATGCAAGTGAACGTGTGCGGTCACTTTCGACCGGAGGAACAAATGTTTCGATAGTACCACTTTCTCCAACAGAAATATTGTTGACCGTTGGATACACGGTGACTTGACTGCCACTATTGTTGGTAATGGTTATTTCTTTGGTGATAATATCCCGAGATTCAGCAGTTACATCAATAACAAGTGGCACAACAGTGTATTGCGAAGCACTGTGTACGGAAGAAATACCTGCAGAAATGACTAAAAGAACTATTGCACTTTTACACAAAAACATTTCACATTTAATATATTCCATTCTAAAACGAAGTTTTTTAATTTTCCGTATGCATTGTGCCGTAAATAAACGAACTGAAGTTTTAAGAATGGAATTTACCAATTTGAAGTATTTTTTCATATTAGAACATTGGGACTGATATATACATAATACTACTTTCGTACTGTCCTGCATCTTGTAATTGTCTCCTAAAAAGTCGAAATACAATATCAGTAACTTCTCCAGCAACAGGTTGCGAATTATACGATACCTCTTCTGGAGTTGTTGTACTCATGCGTGCATAGGTATCGATAGCAGAAAAGCGTGTTGAACCACCCTGAAGCGTATCATCACCCGTATGATATCCAAAACAGCTCGTCGCCTCAGCGGCACACCCTGTATTCCATGCAGTCGGAGCTTCGTTAGTACCGGTAATCGGATTTATTTTTGCTCCTCCTGAGCTGAGTAGATCTCCGGTCATCATCATAAAAATTTGGTGTCCTTGTGTACCATTGGTATCAACGGCGAGGCGGTGCCCCGCTTCAACCATAGTGTCAACGGGAATGCTGCCGTATGCAATGGTTGTTGGTGTTGAGTCAACATCAAGTGTGACCCCTTCGATGACGGTAGACGATGCAAGTCCTTGCATAGTAAATACGAGTGACGCGCCTTTCGTCACAAGACTTGGGTAGACTTCTCCCGAGCCGAGTGGAACAGTTTCATTATGCGCTACATCATACACCCTAAAATAGTACACACGGTTGGCGCGAGCACCACTACTTCTTATGGTAAAGGAAAACTCCGTTGCCGCACCAACATTGTGAACAAAACTACTCGTTGTCGTCCCTGACTCATTCTGCATACCGCAACCATTCCCGCTCCCGCCTGTGCAGGTGTCTGCATCGCCTATTGTTCGTGTAGTAATCGTTGCATTATCAATACCCCCTCCGTCCGCGTAGCACCAGTAGGAAAGGTTTGTGCAACTGCCAATCTCTTCAACATTTGTCGTTGTTGAGAAACTTGAAGATTCTGAAAACTGCAATCTAAACTTAGTATTTGTACTTGGAGCTCCGTTTACCTCACGCAGTGTCATTCGAAGTTTTATTAGATTATTGAAATCAATATCAATCGGTGCGGTATTTGTCGCTGCAAGTGTAACCGTTGGTGTTTCATTTTCTGCGTCATCAAACCAACGCCAATCCTGTGATTGTGCTCCATATCCTACCGTACGAATCGTGGGATAAAAATTGTATGCAAGAAAGGACGTACCGTTTGATTCAATCATACGGAAACAATAACTGGTCTTATCTGTGGCACCATTGTCTTGGATTGCCCAATCGTATTCAACATCCTCTCCTGGTGCAACAATGAATGGTGTGAATGCAGTATCGTTTTCTTCCTCGAATGTACCTGACACATCCGAGACTGAAAGATTGAGTGCGTTAACCGCAGGAGGATCAGTTGAAAGTGGTGTTCCATCTGTAATTGGTGTTGATGTTGCACGCCACAGTGCAGTGGTACTTCCTATATTTCCTAGATTCAACCAGTCAGAAGTAGCAATGGCGCTACAGGTGGTATTTCGCGGTGCAAACTGGAGTTTGAAAGAGTCAACGCCTGCAATCATTGCACCTGAACTTATCTGGAGTGACATACGAATGCGCAGAGTTCCACCAGATGCAATCGGTGTATCAAGTCCTGTCACCTCAGTATTTTCACCGAGGTCGACACCCCCCGCTGGCCATGGATCTGTTGGATCAAGTTCATTATTATTGACGTAAAGGCGGTAATAATTTTGGGTTATTTTTCTCAGTGCCGTGGGCCACTCAACAATTTCAGTTTGATACACTCGGTTTCCTCCTGTGTTGCTTACCCATAATTCGTATGTAGTGGTAGAGATAAGTCGTGCCGCAATCATTGGTTCTGGATAGGTATTGAGTGCGCCCGAGGCGCGGTTGTTAATAAAAATAGAAGAAACGCTTAAGTCATCGAGTGTCGCACCAATACCTACATTTATGGTGAGCGGTGCCGTACCTCCGGTTGACGTGCCGTTTGAACGAGTGACGAGCATTGTGTCTCCTGTCGTTTGGGTATTCTCAATCACCCATGCAACCGACACTTGACTACCCACTGTGTTAGCACCCGGATCAAGTCGAAACGAAACTTGTCCAATACTTGAGAGCCACACTTCGTGACCAAAGTCTTCGTGCTGATTGAGTCCTGTGCCAACACGCTTCTGTGTATGAATAAATGCTCGACTGAGACTTCCGAGAGCCGTAATCGCCTCTGTTTCTGTAACTCCGGGTGCGCTGTATGCGTGATCAGGTGTTCGTTGTACTGCCCAATTTGAACCAATAAATTCAACTATTGCGTAACTCACACCGACCGCATCAGCACCTGCTTCACCACGTCTAAACGTAGCCGTATCGGCGCTACTATTCCATGATGCGGTAGAGAGTCCCGTATTGTAATTTGTTCTTCCTGTATCAGGATTGAATTGACCAGTAATGAAGACAACGACATCAGTATCGTCAACAATTCCAGAGACCGCTGTCGTCGTTGCACCAAGTTCAGTCGAGACGTAGGTGAGCGGTCCTTGCTGTCTCACTATAATCTCATTTTCTCCTCCGGGACTTCCAATGTATTCAACAATTTCCCATGCAACACGAGTATCATTGACTGCAGATGAACCACGCGCAAACGTAACACTGGTCATGATATTTGAAGGATTGGTAATATACGACGTGACATTACTTGAAAATTGATTTCCCGTTGCGGCAGTATCCCCTGCACCTGTATTATGCGTGTTCGTAATACGAACAAACGCAGAGGTTGACGCACTTGGCGCAACATAATCTACACCAGCAGTAATGGTGAACGTTGTACCGGTCATGGTGAATACACCACGCTGTACAAAAAAGTCTGTTGGGTTTTTAATTGTTGCTTCTGGGTATTGCAAGTAGTTGTCGATTATATCGCCTGAAGCAGTCACACGAAAACAATAGGTAGCAGCGGGTATAGAACTTGCGGTGGCTTTAATTGCATATTCAAGCTCGACATATTGTGATGTGGTCAGAATGATATTGCCAGTCTGCGATGATGTCTCACGTTGACCACCGTTTGGGGTTAGGAATGTAGTATTCTCATTGGTGACACCTCCTGTTGCAACTGCAATGTTTGTAGTATCACTCCCCTCAATAAGTTGTGATGACGCCATATCCCATGCATCTACTGCACTACCTACATCAGTCCAGCCAGATGCGGAGCTACAACTCGTAATTTTTTGTGCATACTCAAGTCGATATTGTGAAGCAGCGGTACTTGAACTCCCCTCGTTTGAAATTGCAACTCGAAGCCGATAGGGGATATTTTGTGAAACCTGTGTGAGTAGTGTATCTTCATTTCCTGTAGCAGATGATGCGCTCGCTTCCGTTCCATCGTTTCTTCTCCAATGATAATGTGCAAGTGTTACATTGTCATTGTAGATGATTGTTGTGCCTGCAATTGCTTTTGCTGTAGGTGGTCCCGCAATGCCATTCGTCACCGTAATATCTGTTGCTGGATTATTTAACAAGATTTCAATGGTCGAACTACTCACCGCGGAGTTGCGTACATCCATGACAGGATAGAGACAGAGTGCTGACGTTGTGCTGACCGTAATTGTTGTTCCTGTAAAAGTAGAGGTGCCATTTGCTCCTGAAAATCCATCAGTATCGGTCGTCCCAAACTGACTTTCTCCTCCACCAAATGACTCGCTCGCACAATCATATGGTGCCGTGATATCTGCATCATATTGTAGCTTTATGTTTGCAAGAGCAGTACTCGCGTCAACTGTTCCATTCTCCGTTATGACCACTCCGGTAACGTCATGTTGTTTATAATTTTCAGTGATGACTATCTTTCCCCCGACATAGAAGTTTGATGTGCTTGCGTTTACTGACGCTGTTTGTGTACCTGTTGTTGTGGCGTGAATTCCCGGAAAGACATCTGCAATGGTATCGCCATAGATATCGTCATCAGTATTATCAAACCAAGAAAGGTAGAGCCGTTGATCACTTGCGCTATTAATATCGAGACCATAAAAGTCATCCTGTGTTGTATCAAGTGGTCCTACTTCTGTACTCCAATTCATCATTGTACTTGTTGCCCATTTGTAGTACACGCGCCCGGTGTTTGCCGTTCCCGCAGTTGTACGTCCTGTGTATGCCACATAGACATCATCATTTGCCGCATCAATACCAATAGCAACGTTTGTCAGACCGCGTGTCGTCGTAGTCAAAATGTCGGTTGTGGTCGCCCATGTACTTCCATTAAACTTGGCGCCCCGCACCTGATCATCAGTACCAAGCGTTGCGTTTCGAGCAATGTATGCAAGATAGAGATTTCCCGGTGTGGTTGAGCTCACCGCAACTGCCATACCAACGTCGTATACGGTGTTGTCAGTTGCATTTGCATCAAATGTTGTCCATGTAGCAGACCAAGTGCTGTTATTCCATATTTTGTAGCGCATATCTTCAAGAGAAATATCACGATCAATCACCATAATATTTCCGCTTGCAAGCGGAACAAGAATGTCGTAGTCATTGGCAAGATCAAGTGGATTCGTCCCCGTTTCAGTCCAACTTCCTGCAAGGTTACAATTTATCGTACACTCAACAACATACGAATCGGATGCATCATTTACTGTGGCATAGAGCGTGCCGTCAGTACCACGCGTGATGGACGTCGTGTTTGCACCTTCAACGATTGTCGCAACACTGTTCCCACTATTTGTACTCACATCCACGGGATTTGAGCTGAGGAGTAGCGTATCACTCGGAACATCAAGACGATTGTAAAAAATATCACCTGCACTCGTATCAAGTGTTGCAATATGAATACTTGAACTTGCAGAATTCGGTGTCCACTTATCGTACCAGACTTGAATTTGAATGCAGTCAGTTTGTGCATCGACGGTAGTAGTTGCACCCCAAGAAGTGCCACCGTTTGTAGTTTTTCGATACACACAGTACCCGAGGGCATCACGAAAAAATTTGTACCCATTTTGATCGTCAACAAATACTGTCTGCGCACCCGATTGTAAATGAGACGTACCGTTAATGGCGGCATCGGCATCAATGGTTGCTTGCGCAGCTTCAACAGTAGGAATTTTATTTCGTATCAATCCACTTCCTATATTAGAAAAAAGAATGATTACTAATAAAATAACAGAAATTACCTTTCTGCTTTTTAAAAGCACTTTTTGTAAATTACCTCCCATTCTCTTTAGTATAAGTTACTTAGCTACTTGAAGCGACATCCTCCTGTGAGTGAGAAATTGGAGCAGTGACTTGCATAAATGGCTCAATGACAAGATCTTCGATATGCGCAGTTGCATCGTGTGTAGTAGAAGCAACTGCAGGTATCACCACATCAGAATATGACTGACTTTCTGTTGTAGTACTCAGAGTAATAGTGTCTATCACAGCCACTGCTGTACTACTGGTCATTGGTAAAATAACAAGATCGTCTTCTGATACAGGAGGATTGTCGCCAAATGCTTGGTCGTCATCAGAACTCGCTTCTGTTTTGGTTTTGGGTTGCACAGGAGGTGAGACGAGCGCTCGTTTTTCTCCCGTTTGATCAGGATCAGGTATTTCACTTGGCACGGGAACTGGTTGTGCTGTAAGCGGAATCACTTCACCACTTTTTAAATCGTATCCTCGCGTTTCAACATCACCTGAATCTAACTTGGAATCATAGACAAGCACAAAACGAGGATTTTCAATTGAACCTCCATTTGCATCTTCTATAGTTTCCAATGACTTTGTTCGTACATCATATACTTTCATTTTCCATGTATCAGACTCAAATGATTGCCATACGATATAATCACTACTAATACTCGGTGTAATGTCCTGTACCGTATTATCTGTAATCATGGTCAATTCATCGCGCTCGAGTAAAAAGATTTCCCAGTCATTTCCTATCCATCCTTGCCATACGATTGCATCTCCAGAACGTTGTGGTTCCATATTATTGTATCTATCTGATGTAATCTGTACTTCTTTAGATGTTTCTACATCGTATGAAATAATCTGATATCTCCCCTCAATAAGTCTTTGCCACACAATACTATTTGAAAGTGCGTCATACTGTGGTGCATCATCTTCAAACACATTATCAGTAATTTTCGTTATATAACTGTCCTTTTCAATATAAATTTCCTTATCACCCGTCTCATCGAGTGCGGAAAACACACGGTCTGTATTACTCACCTCTTTGTTTACTGTATCTTTCCTTGCACAATAAAACGTTCCCTCACCAACAACAGTACACTCACTTTTTGCAAAACTAAATCTATTGTCATCATTGGTAACGGTATTAACAGAAATAACTGTTGTAGTTGCTACAGTGTCCTGTGTAGTCGAGGTGGATATTACTTCAGTGACTGCATTTATTTCTTCAGCTACACTATCATCAAAAGAGTCAATTTCTTGTGAGGGAATTTCGACAACCAGACTATTTGAACTATCATCTGTAGGTACTTCAGGCTGAGTATTTATGTCGTTTGTTTGAAACGCTTCACTATTTTGATTTTCAACACTTTCCAAAACAACACTATCTACTGTTTCTGAGAGTGGAGTATTTTCCATCGTTGTGTCGTCAACAACAGGTGATACTTCTACAGATACTGGTGTATGTTCATTTTGTATTTCATCTGCACGCACTTTTGTTTCAACATGTTCAGCGTTGGATTCATTTGAAATACCATCTGTTCCGTTTGTAGTAAGAGCAGTTTCTGCATCATTCGTAATAGTATGCTCTGCTTCAGTACTTGTTACATCGTTCATCGCTTGAATGTCTATATTTTCTGATATTTGATTCGGTATATCATTTTCTAACTCCGAAGCAAAAAGAGGGGCTAGGGGCAGAAGAACAAGCACCATGAGTAGGCCACAAGAAAAGGCACAATATACAAGATACTCAAAACCTCGCATCTGTGTATGCGAATTCTTCATTACATATATTTTCTGCATGTTCTCCGTACAGTAATATTGGTATAAAATATTCTGACCCAATACCCCTGTCTACATAATAGTAACAGGTATATACAGACTTATGCACAGAATTATCAACAGTATTTTTGAATCAATATATTCTATGTTCTCATAGGATAGCCTTGTAAGAACCTATCCACGATCTTCCCCCTGCCCAGAGAACTCTTATTTTTAGCTATAAAAATTCGTCTCGTTTTCAACATAATTCATTATCTTTCAAACTCCGACTCTTTTTTCGCTTTAAAAATAAGAGTTTCTGGTCTGGGTACCACGAGATCGTGGATAGGTTCTAAGAACATGGAATTAAAATTTGTCTATTTGAAAAATGAGTCTGCTAGGAGAATTGAAAAATCACTAAATGTCATTTGTCCATCTCCGTTAAAGTCATACGTCTTCCCTCTTGTGAACCAAGCTGACATAAAAACTGAGATATCACGCAAATTTACATCACCATCTCCATTGGTATCCGTAAGAATAGTTACTGTCGCTTTAGCTTTAAGAACACCATCACTTCCCTCTATATGAATTTTTGCCTCATTATATTGTTTTGAATTATCAGTCTGTATCACTGTTCCAATTCCATCTCCTGCGACGAGTTGCGTTTTCTTTATAAGGACTATAGCATCACCAGCTTCTGTCGCTCGAGCTTTAATGCGTACAATTTGATGTTCACCAATAAATCCTTTTCGAAGCGCTGCACCACGAATATAGATATTTCCATTTTCTGCATAGGGAGCTTCTGTCCAAAGCGAAAGTACTGAATTCCCTATATCGATACTGTCAACTACCATTTTGTCTTTGGGGTAACTGATAACAATGTCAACAGCATTTACAGGAACGTGCGTTGTCGCAATTACCTCGATAATAAATTGTTGATTCTGCGAAACTGTCTCCGCGTTCGTTCGTATAGTAATAAACGAACTATTCTCTGAAATGACAGCAGCAAATCCTGCAATGAGCGCCGTGAAAAGAACAAGCGGAAATGCATAACGAACAGTATCATAATGCGTTCCTACATAACTTGGAAATAATTTCTTCCAAACAAATTTAAACATATTATATAGTTAATGATTCTCTCAATATATCAATCGCAGTATCATTAAAGATAAGAAGCTCATTTATTTTTTGAGCATCCTGTACAAGTGTGTATACTCCAGTACTTTGCGCACTCATACCTGAAATAAGAAGTGTGATAATTTTTTTCTGTATAGTGAATTGTTCTGTCAGAAGCGCACTACGTGTTTTTTCATGTTCAAGAAGTTGCTTCCACTCATCGCTTCGAGCTAGAACAGAAGGATTTGATCGTAGTGTTTCAAGTAATCCAATGGTGTGTGTATATATTTCTATTTCGCGTTCTAACTTTGAAACCATAAGCGACTTACGTTCAGCAAAGAAGTTCCCACAATTTTCAAATAAATTTTGTACAGTAATTAACTCTTGTTTATTCAATGTTGCAAGTCGAACAAGCAGTGTCTCGTATTCGTCACGTCGTGCGCAATCTAAGATGGTCGCCTGTATTACCGCATCTGCACCATTTCTATCTGTAGTAACTGCCAAAGCAAGCATGTACTTTTCTTGTGATTCTAATTGTGTGCGAATTGCAGTTTCAACATGACGCTGATTATAATATGCCACACCAACTCCCAGTACAATGGCGAGTGCAAAAGAAATAAGATGTATTGCTATCGAAATATGTTTGCTTTCATAGTTTTTCATACTCACTACGTTATTACTTTTTCGATATCTACAATCTCTTTTGCAATTCTTTTTCGCGCACTCAGAACATCTTCTTCAATCTGTGCAATGAGATGTTCTTCTTCTTTTGTCAGTTTATTCTTTCGTGAGTCCTTCAATGTCAGAACGTTATCGTGCAAGTTTTTAATAAGACTATCAAATTCTATAGTGAGACTTTTTTCAGCCTCACGTGTTTCCGTTTGAACACGGTTTTTCCATTGACTCAGGCGATGCCAGAGATACCATGAACCAAATACCAAAAGTAATACCGTTGCAAGAAGCGGAATAATCACTGAAAGTGCATTTACCACCATGGTTCCTACAACAATGTATCCCGGAGCCTCTACAATAATTTTAATTTCATCAGACCGCTCACTGAGTCTCCCGAATTCGTCTCGTGCAGTTGCAGTAATGATATATACACCCCGTTCAAAAGAAGTATCGGGAACATACACAAATTCACCATTTTCATCACTCTGTATTGAGTATGGGTCTTTTCCATCACCACCTTCAACTCTCTGTACAAAGGTGCCGTCACTTGCTTTTCGGACTTCTACTGCTACAAATGCGTGCGGACGAGTTTTTCCTTTAATTGCAGGAATGATTTCAGTATTGATGCGTTCTGGATATTCAAAAAATGTAGGTTTTTCAAATGCCTCTACGGTAAATGAATGCGTTGCAGCAGTGCTGTTCCCCGCACTATCAAATGCCTCAATGATAATTGTATGATAGCCAGGAGACAATGTCTCTAGTGTATATTTTTTGGTATCGCCCTCATCCTTGTATATAAAAGGCTCTTGACCATCTATCTGAATTTTATACTCAAGAATTGGTGAAATATCATCAAGTGAAAATGAGAGGACATGCTCAGGTGTAGAAGTTGCTGATGGTGCAATTTCTTCTATCGTAAATAATGTAGGTGCTTCAGTATCTACAGCAAGTCGATAATGAGTGATTTTACCCCACCCTTCCTTATTCTTGAATTGAATATGAAAATATGAGACCCCCTCTCCTAAGTCTGCGATATTTTTTTCTGTAATTAAATCGTCATATACAATTGTTGGTACAGTGCCTTTTTGGTCATCAAGAAGTGTCCGAATAGCAACAACACCTTGCGGGAGCTTCCATGAAAGTTTTGCATTTTTTTCAGCGTACCACTTCGTCTCATCTGGATGTGTTATTGAAGTAATTTGTGGCGCGGTTGGGGTATTGGCAGGCGCTATGTATTCTGGTTCAGGATTAGCAGATGGTGCGGAAACTGTATACGATCCTCCATACATTGCAGTCAACACATTTGTACCCAAGCCATCAGCAGCGAGTACTGATCCACTTTTGAATTGCACCTTTGGTGTACCTGCTGAAAGTGCTTTAAACGTTACCGTGACAATATTTCCTGATGCTCCCGTATATCCTGTCGGTGATCCTCCACCAAATGAGACTGAACCTGCAGAATTAGAAAAGGTAGGCTCTTCTGTCCACAAGTTAAAAATGGAACTCCCTCGAGACACTCCTGCTACTTGTAATTCACGAGGATTAAACGACAGTTGTCCATCAGCAGCATTTACTGCCTTACCCTCAGTATTGAGTATAACGGACACACTAAATGATTTTCCCGCTGAATACACTCCTGTATTTGGATTAATTTTAAGAATTGCAGCATCCGCATTAAAAAAAGCTACTGAGAAAAAGCTACATGCAAAAAATAGTATGCTAAAAAATTGTCTATATTTCATAGTTTTCATTATGTTGTCGGGTACGTCTTCGTTTGCGATAGAGCATGTATACAACAATACCGAGTGTGATGACAGCACCGACAATTAAACCGCCTATGATAATCAAGATGCGAGTATTCTGGGACATACTACTGAGCGCCTCATCGGGAACAATGACCGCAATACGTTCGTTACCAGCTTTATCAATTGCTTTTACACGAATAGTACTATTGAGCGTCTGATCTTTTAACACATAGGGACTCTCTGCAATGAGCCATGGCGCGTCAGCACGTCCCCACTTAAATGCGTTAAATTCTTCAAACGGTTCCTCCATGACTTCGTAGTGATCAATTCCTGATTGCTTATCGTTAGAATTAAAAACAATAAAATATCTACCGCCAAATGCCACATCATCTTTTGTCAGTGTTATAGAAAAGTCTGACGGTAATTCTGCATCATTTTGCACTTCCGTCGTCCATGCATCTGTCGGTGTACCTCCTGCTTTACTCTCAAGAATAATTTTTGCATCTTGAAGTCTCAGTTCTGCATTTGTACCATATCCGTCATGTAGCAATACTTGTGAACTTTCATCAATCCATATTCGTGGGGACGGATTGTCTCCCGTGCCGATACTCAATCCTGGTGAACGGAAGACGAGTTCAAGAAGTACATTAGTGAGTCTTGGATCTCCTGGAATTCTCCCGCAATATCCCCCTGGAATACCTCCAGCAAATGTGATGGTGTGTTCTGCTTCATTGACCACTGGATTTTCCACCCATATATTAAGAATGGAATCACCACGAGAAACATCCACTGCCCGAATGGAAGGATCATAATGTATGACTGCATCTACAGTATTAATACATTCACCCTCATCAGTATCAATGCGTAAACCAAGTGTCACTGTATCACCTCTAAATACAGTGGATTCTGCAGGATCAAAATAAAGAAGTGCAGCGTGAGCAGAAAGTGTACCGAGCATTGCGTACGCACAAAGAAAAACTCCCACAAAAATACTACTCCGAGTGACTATGCCTACCATATTGTTATTCTAGTATACCAATTTAAATAGTAAAAAAAGTGAACTGTACCCACACCTGCCGTTATTGCAGTTAATGAAATAATTTAAGCCTGAATGTCCATTTCAAATATAGTGTTTTAAAAATATTTCGTAAAATGTATTTTGTGAAAAGAAAAACCCGTCTCGTGGTGGGAGATAGGGTTTTTCTAAACTTCTAGACTGTTGCTTAGAATGTCGGCGTTGCAATGTAGCGAAGTGTCGTTGTATAGTCGGCACCTGCTTCCTGCAATGCTGATATTTGAACCTGGTAACCAATGCGTGCTGCACCAGTTCCCGCAGTTACACCATCAGCTGGACCTGTGTGTCCCATAATTACTATTGGTGTTGTACTTCCTGAGACCCACGTGTTCGAAGTAAACTGCGAAGAACGTGTGGTCGTACCGTCAGTTGAAGTAAGTCCCCAGTGACCGTAGGTGTTTGGATTCGCAATAGATGCAGACGGTCCTACCCACGCCGATGGCGTTACGGTATTTGCTCCATCGATGAATCCATCGATAGTAGCACCCGTCGTTGACTGGAGCGAACCAGTCTGTTCTACAGTCACCGTATAGCCATTTGTGGCATTGGTCGAAACTGCTAGGTCATGTGCGAGCGTTCGCGATGTTCCTATAGGAAGTGTTCCGAATGGCAATGAAGAGCTTGTTGAGGTTGCTACAGTAGTTGTCGGACTTCCGTTCACTGTTGAACTGGAGTTGACTCCAGAAACGGTAAATGTAAGTGACGTATCAACACTTGCTGAAACCACAACTTGATCGGTTATTGCTACTCGTACCTGACCTGAATCAGGCATTGTTCCTCCTATGTTTATCGCATACGATGTCGTCGCTGTTGGATTAGTAATCTGTTTATCTCCAGTGGTGCCTGTCGTTGCATTTGTACCAATTCTGATAACATATGCGGTACTTGAGGCTTGAGGGACGTTACTTGGTGAAACCAAAGTAAGTATCTGTCCACTGAAATATGCTCCCCACACTCCACTCGCATTCCCTGCTGCTAACGTTTGTGGCGTTCCAGAAGCGTTAATGTCTACATCACCGAATTCCAATAATGGATCGAGTGTAAACTGTGCGGGAAATGTAATGGTAATTGTTGAACTCGCCACCATGCCGTTTGGTGTCGTGAATGCAAAAGTATGGTTTGCAAGACTATTTGATGCAGAGTTAGACAATGTATCGCTTGCACTTGTAATTGATGCCGCTTCCGCAAAATGGAAGAGTGTTGGTAAACCAGTACTCCAAAGGAATACTGCTAGTCCAACCGTCATCGCAACAGCCTGAATAGTTCTCACGGTTTTTTCCGTGTGAATCATAGGCTTTACGTTGTATTACATCAGTATGTCGACTCTAATAATGAGTTAGTGCGCATGCTGTGCTCTTTTCAGCATAAATTTGCACTCCGCAAACATGAAAGTCTCCACACTCTCTAATGTCCACTATCGAACATACTACGAGTACTGGACAATGCTCGGCTGTAAGCATTGAAATACAAAATTACTCTTATATTTCAGTATATACTTCTCACATGTATGAAATATATACCTCCAGTAACCGTACCGTCATTGTAACGTACTGCAAAAAACTTTTAATGAGTTATACACAAATTTTTATTTATTGGTTGCTAGTTTCATAAAAAGATAATGTAGCTGCGAAAGATTCAAGGAAAGACAAAGTTTATGAATGAGTCATACCTGATGTATGGTGAAGATGAAACTAAAGTCCTAACAAAGAAGGTTTCCAGCTACACGTGTTTTAGCCCGACCAGTTAAAAAGAAGGATTGAAAAATCTTCAAGTCCTACTTTCGCATTTCCATTAATGTCTGCAGGTGGATTTGAGTTCCCTCCGGGGGTTCCCCACCAAAATACAAGAATCGAAAAATCTATTAAATTTACCTTTCCATCACGATTTAAATCAGCATTACTGGTTGCCTTTCCTGCAACGCCCACAAAAAGTGAGAGTGCTGTTCCGTAAGTACTTTCAGTTTTTAACGCGCCTGTGCCAGTAATAAAACGAGCTTTAGCAGTGTGTGTGTCAATTGATACGGTGCTTGTATCAAAAGACACTGACCAATTTCCAAATGCATCTGAAGTTGTGGTTAATACTTTTTTTCCATTATCAATTGAAATCTCAACGCTCACACTGGGGACTGTCTGTCCATTTAAAATGATGACGGCACCAGGGTTGACTGTTGCAGTACTTGTTTTTATTGTTGGGGGTAATAAAATACCATTGAGATTTGTCACGGCTCCTTGCGTAATATCAAATGTTGTATTGACCGTTGCACTCCGCGTACCAGAATTATCGTTTGCCCAAAAACTCAATGACGCAGTTCCTGGATCACTCTCGACATTAAACAAAAATTCCCCTTTACTATTAGTTCGTACCGTTCCAACTGAATCACCATCAATGAGTATGTTTATTGTTGCATTTGGATATGCCATACCTTGAATACTAATTTTTGTATCTCCAACTGCTGAATCTTTACCTCCAGAGTTAGAATTACCACCTCCACCGGTAGAACCTCCACCACTATCTGCAAACTCAGTAGTACAATTTGCTGCACAAAAGTCGTCATCAGTATTGTTCCCATCATCGCATTCTTCACTATTGAGTGTCTGCAAAATTCCATCACCACAATATGGCCCATATTTACATTCAGCATTACACTGTCGTCCTATTATTGTTGTACTATACACCCCTGTCTCGCCGGGTATATCACAATCTTCACCAGGATTGATCAGTGTGTCTCCACAAATACTCACACGCACTGTCGTTGTCGCAATATTTATTTCTGCATACACATCTAATATATCTAATGTACTAAAGAAGGCACAAATTAAAAAAGTTACAAATACAATTCGAGATGTTGAAAGCGACATACGTATTATTGTTTCCTTCGTACACGAAGGAAAACAATCATACTCGTGAGAAACACAAAAATAATTGGAATGATTATTGATAGTTTATGTGGAAGCGAAAGTCCCATGAAACCAAATCCTGCTGTCTGGAGTGTACCGTACGGAAGAATACTGAGATTCACCTCACCTTGCAATTTTACGGTCTCATCATTTTTAATTTCAAATCGTGCGAGATAGCTTCCTGATGGTAATTTAGTTGGTAATTCTGCATACACTGTTTCAGTCATAAAGGGATCTACTTCAGTAATTTTTCCTTTATGATGCGTTTCTTCAAGAAGGACATTTCCTGATTTATCATAAATCCTAAACACGACATCTGTAGGTGATACAGGGACATTACCAATATTTTCTATAAACATTTCAAAACGTATTTTTCCAGGGAAGTAGAGCCATCCAAGCTTATGGCCTTCATTTAAATCAGAAATGCCAATTTTTCTAACTTTAAAATCTCGTATTTTTTTATCAATTACCGTAATATCAACATCGATTTGTGCACCAAGAGAAATACTTACCGCTCCTCCTGCAACAATACCATCAGGCGCACCTGTCTTAATACGTACATTCCCTTTGTACTGTTTGTAATCAGCATCATCAGGTACCACTACTTTCACCGTCATCGGAACTTTCTGTTCACCTTTCGGAAGAAGAAATTCTTGACCTTCAGTAATCGTAAACCATTCATTTACTCCAGGTACATCAATGCTTACTGTAGCCTTTAGATCTGTCGTCGGATCACTTCGAACTAAGAATATAGTCTGTTCATACACTGAATTTCGCGTAAGACTTACGTTGGTCACGTAAGGCGGTGTCACACCAAAACCAGCAAACGTCGTTTGAGTAGCAATAAAAAAAACAGCTAATGCAAGTACAGATAAGCGAACAAATTTCATTATAAAAAATATAAATACGCAAAGCGCATTCAGCCTTAATTATCAAATATTTACAAGATAAACGCAAGAACCCGCGCTGTATAAGCGCGGGTTCTTGCGTTTATCTTCACAACTCTACCAGAACGCTGATTCTCCAACAATAGCAGTAAATGTGTTTTCTCCTGTATAATCTCCAGAAAATGTAATCGTTGATGGGACTTTAATTCCCCAATAAGCATTAGCGGAGGCAGCTGTAGAAGTAGACGTTGACTTTGGAACATTTATTTCAACTTCAAATGGTGTTGATGTAGAAATTGGAGTACCAAGTGCATACGCAACAGTTCCTGTGGCGACGACCTGTTGATTTGCAGGGATGGTAGACGTTGCAGAATCTGGACATGGTGTAGTACCTGTATATGTCGTACACATAGCCTTTCCAGTCACGTCTTTATCAAGTCCTACGTTACCTGTTGCCGAAACAGTAGTAGTTGCAACAAGAAACGGTGTTTCGTTACCAGGTTCGAGCGCACCATACGGAATAGAAAGTGTGTTCAATGCAAATGCTAAGAAACTATTTACTTCAATATCTGCTATGGTACTTTCTGAAAGCGCACCAGTTGCTGCATCATCATCTACTCCTCGCACTTGCGCTCTCCAATCATCAGTAGGATATTTTGTAGATGTAGCTGTACCATCAGTTGGATCAGCAATGTACCAAAGTGGGAATGTACAATTCCATTGCATATCTGTATCACTTGAGCCTGTACACGAAGTTGTCGATGCCGTACAGGTGAGATTCCATGTTGTTGTCGCTACACCACTTGGGTAGCATTTAGTTGCGTTATATGAACCTGCACCTACAGTACATGTCGTCGAACTGTTTGCTGTTGGAGTTCTATATACACTCAAGTCATAGTCAACCACTTCATCTCCCAAACCACCACCTGGTGCATCACAACTATTATTATCTGTGGTAGAAAACTGAAGAGTAAACCCTGTTGTTTCTCCAGACTCAACAGTAAGTACCATATCATTTCCACCATTCAACGAAATACTTGCACCAGAAACACTTGGTGCGACATTACTCACGGTCAGTGTTGAATCTGTTCCTTGAGATCCTCCTGAAGCTTCAAATCCATGGTTATCAATCACGTATCCAAATGCACTATAGTTTTGATCTTGAGTTGGGATAATTATAGTATATGTCGAAGAAGCATTCGCCGGTACATTCGCAGTTGACGTTGCAAGCGTTGTACCAGTACAGGTGTTTGTTGTCGTACTAAAGCCTGCTGTTGCACAAACAGTAAGAAATACTGTATCTGGAGTACCTGAAGTGTCAGAATCAGAGGAGGTGCTGGTAAAGGTAACAACTTGACCTGGGTCTTTTGGCGAATCGTCAACAAAGACCGTGAAAGAAGGTCGATGATTTATTTCAAATGGTGATGAGTTAGTCGCATTTGTTCCTTGTGTATAGGTACTATTGCAACGAGGTGTTCCTGCATTACCATCACAAATCCAAGCAAACCAAGGATTTGATTCAGACCAACTTGCAAGTGATGTTGTTGCGGCGGTAGCTTGTGACCCACTCGTTGTGGATGCTGAGACTGCCCACTGGACACCCGAGGTACAACTTGGAGCAGCACTTGAATTTGGTGTTGGTGTAGCGTTAGTATCACAAATTAAAAGATAATACCGTTCAGCATTTGAATCTGTCGCTACAGCAACCCATGAAACTATATCACCCGCATTTGTAGGATTTGTTTGTGAAGATTCTATCAACTCAGTACTTGAAGCAGTCCATTGTGGCGGTGTGTTAAGGACTGTAACGGTAGTAGTCGCATTACTCTGAGCTACTGCTTCTTTAATATTTCTTTCTCCAACATTAAAAATAAATATGATTGCAAAAGCAACCACTCCAATAAATGTGGTGTACACAGTGATTTTACCTGCCGTACGTAAGTGATCTGTGTTATATGACATAAACTAATATAAAATTGTTTCTTATATTGTACGTCATTCTTATAATTTTTTATGTGACTTATGCACAGGTGTGCATAGTAATTATTTCACATTATTCATATCGTATCGCATCCAAAGGATTGAGTAATGATGCCCGTCTCGCAGGAAAAATTCCCGTTAAATAACCAACAGCGGCAGAAAAAGTTGCGATAAATAACAAAAACGGAATAGGGAATGAAAAAAGTGAAACTGATTTTCCACCAAATTGGCTCGCAGCAACATTAAGTGTAATATTTACTACAAAACCAAGTGCTACACCCATAATAATTCCACTAATACCACCTAAAAATCCTACAATAATTGACTCAGAAACAAAAAGAAGCTTAATGTCTCGTGGTGACGCACCGATAGTACGCATAATTCCAATTTCTTTTGTTCGCTCAAGTAGTGTCACGGTCATCGTATTGAACATTCCAATTGCCGATACGAGAAGTGCAATTCCACCAAATGTTGCGAGAACCGCCTGCACACCTTGAAAGATTTTAGATGCCTGTTCAACCGTCTTTGAAAGTGCCGTGACCCGATACCCTTCCTCTATGAGCTTTGCCTCAGTAACATCAAGAAATTCACTTGCCTCGACACGCACCTGCGCTCTATCATATTCTTCAACACCAACATAGTTGCGAAGCTCTGGAAGCATCATCAGCGCATTGAGTACTCCTTCTTCTTTTGTAATTCCCTTTACTCGAAACTTTTTTTCAATATTTATTTCAGTAATATTTTCAGTTCCATCTTCGGCAGGAACAAGGAGTCGAAAGGTTACCTCTTGCCCAACAAATGATTCGACATCTTCAATACCAAATAATTTCAAAACAGCAGGAGAAAGCATAACTTCATTTCCATTTGAGATATCTTCATCAACGAAAACCTCTCCCGCTGATGCAGTAATACCACCATAACGAATATAGGCAGGCTCGGCTCCTTGAATAAAAACATTTCCCGTAAGTCCTTTGTACGTCACGAGTGCTGGATATCGTGCGAGTGGCGCAACATCAATGACGTGTTCTATTTGCTCAAACTTTTTAACGGTTTCATCATTGATAGTAAGATTTCTTGCTCCAGTTGCTGACACTCCCAAAGAGAGCAGTGTTTCACCAAAAACGATTTGTTCAAGAATAATTTGTTGCAAACCAAATCCAAGTCCCACAAGCACGACCACTGCACCCGTACCCACACCCATACCTAAAATCGTCAGCCACGTTCGTAGTGGATTCGTTTTAAACATTCGCGTCGAAAGCCTCGCGAGATCAGCGACTTGCATATACCACTATGATAAAGAAAAAATCAGAAATAAGGAACACAAAATAATGAACAACTTTGGAATAGTAAGTAGACGATAGATGATTAAGAATAAATGCGAATTATTTAAATTTGAATACACAAGGTTCGAACCGCCTCCAGTTCGGCGCACCAAGGTACAAAGAAAAACACTGGTTGGCTAACCAGTGTCTTTCTTTGTAGGAAGCAAATAATTTTGCTTCCGTGCCTTGGTGCGAGTCGGAGACATGTTTTGCTATTCAAAATGCAAAACGGTCGAGACCGGGGAGGAAGTTCTTAGGAGCGCAGCGAGTTAGAAACTTGACCCCATAAAAGTAAAAACATCGGATTCTTTCCGGTGTTTTTAATTAGTTTCGGAGGGTTCGGAAAGGTTGTCGATAATTTCGACCAACGACAGAAATTGTCATACAACCTAAACTGAAGTTGTAAACTTCAAATCCTCCCCGGCACACATTTCAAGACACCCTTCATGGGTACTTTTGAAATGTGCGCCGGGAGTAAGCTCTGCAAAAGAATGGGGGCAGTCACGGCTAATTCTCTATCATCAATACATTTTCATTTACTGTCGGTTCCTCAAACATATTAATTATCATTTGTATCAATTCTCTACTCACTACCGCAGCATCTGCGTCACGAGCGCTACCATTTGTTCTTTTTTCTGCGGATCACTCTCTGCTATAAGGAGAGTGAGCGCGGTGAGTGCAGCTGGGTTAATGTTCTTACTTCCCTTTACACCAACTTTTCGGAGGAACCACACAAACGCAAAAGCGCCCGAACGTTTGTTACCGTCCGTAAATGGATGATTCTTTACCATGAAGTAGAGGAGGTGCGCTGCTTTTTCTTCAACAGTCGGATACACTGACTTCCCGCCAAAAGACTGCATCACGTTTCCAACAATTCCCTCAACATTCCCTGTCTTGCGCTCTGAAGCAAACATATCAGTCGCTTCACCCTTTCGCATGAGTTCTTGTTTGAGTGCTGTGATCGCATCTGAGAGATCGGCGCTTACAAGCGTCACCTTCTTTTTCGTCACGCCCTTGAGCTCAAGAGACTCCTTGTCGTACGCATCGAGTGATACCCAAGTACTTGCAAACTCTTTTATAAGTTCAAGTACCGCCTTAGGATCAAGCACCACGTGATCAGGAAGCAAATTCTGTACATCAGCAACCACCTTCATGAACGCATCATAGTTTTGAGAAATTCTTTTTCGATTTATGGTATATCCCTTCGTGATATGTTCTCGAAGTGTCTTTGTCGCCCATTGACGAAATTCGATAGCTTTCGCAGAATTTGTTCTGTAACCAACAGAAAGAATGACATCAAGATTATAAAACTGCACTTCGTATGTTTTTCCATCGTCCGCAGTATGTGCAAATTTTGCACATACTGAATCAGCTTCAAGTTCCTTGTCATTGAGAATATTTCTAATGTGCTTTGTAATTACCGAACGTTCAGTTTGAAACACTTCAGCAATCTGTGCCTGCGTAGCCCATACCGTCTCCTTCTCCAGATCACCTCGCAACTCCAAAGCACCGGACTTTGTCTGGTAAATTACAAGTTGTTTCTCCTTGGCTTTCTTGATCATAGTAACGCCAGTTTATCATACTCAAAATCCGAACCGCCTCCAGTTCGGCGCACATTACTTGACAATCTACTAGAAATAGTGTATTGTTTTTTGTAAACAATTTTGCTCTTCAACAACTACGAGGAATCGACATGCCTGAACAATTCACTGAATATCGTGTTCATTCTCTGACTAACCCCAACAATGGGGTCGGCTTAATGAGGGGTTTTCCTTACCTGAGCAAGCAAAAATATTTTACTCGGCAAGAACTGGAGGATCTTCAAACTGCTCTTTATGAGGAAGACTTCCTCATAAAGAGACGAGGCGAAGATCGCTATCGTGAAGAATTCGTCCTGCAGGGCAAATGCGGAAGCGAGTGGCTCACCATAAAGGAAGTCTCACTTCTTCCAGGGGATGGACTTCCACCTGACTATGGAAACTGCAAGGACTGTGGCGACGAACTTGTAGAGTCCGAGTTTGCAGTCGGCGTAATCTGCTGTAGCTGTCTTGAAGTAATACATGACAGACGCGAATCGTCGACCTGGTAGCACACCATCACCTATACCTGAAAAGCCATCTGGCTTTACGGTTGGGTGGTTTTTCTTTTTACCCCACACATAATTGTCTAACTACCTCCAGTTCGACGCGCAAGTAATGTTTATTACTAGAACACGAATGTTTATTACTAGAACACGTGAAAGTGGATGCAGTTCTAGGCGCGCAAATAAAATGGTTTGAGACGTATATTTATACGTTGAAAATTATTTTATGAAGCGCAACAACGAAATGCGCCACTTTCACGTGTTCTAGGCTTTATAGCTTACATCAACGCCTAGTGCAATGAGCTTCTCCATGTAGCGTGCAATGTCATCACTGATATCTTCTTTAAGTGCCAGTCCACCTGTTTTGAGTGAACTCATGAGTTCACGATGAAATTCCTTTTCACCGTGCACTCCAGAAAGACGGTCTGAAATAATCGTCGTGAGATTTGCCTGCATTACTTTCGTAAGCGGAACATGATGATGCATGAGAAGGTAATCGCGTACACGTTCAGCAAATTTATGTTGTGAAAAAAATGCAGCATCTGAATCATTATCACCTCTAAATCTCCGAATATCCTCAGCTTGATGCACTAATGTAACAGAAATATCAGCCATTTTAAGTGCTGTTGCTTTATCTATACCCACTCCGCCATCTTCATATTTTTTAACTAATGCATCTATAAAAAGTTTTTTATGTATTTTACCTTTAATAAGCATTTGAATTGCTTTTTCAAGACGAACTAGTTGATCAAATGAATATTCCTGTGTTAAAAAATTGGTTAAACTTTTTACGCGTAATGTATCAACTGAGTCATACGGGAAGAGTCGCGCCAATTGTTCAAGTTCAGTCACAATCGTCTCCCCTTCTTTTACAGGTTTAATTTGCTTACGCTGGGGATTAACTACTTCACGAACAATAAAGCCGTCTTTAAGATAGTACACACGATGTGCATATGAAAGGTGCGCTGCATTGTGCGAGACCATAATAATGGTGCGTTGATCAAAGGTATTAATTTCATCAATCTTATCCATTACTTGTTGTGTGGAAATAGAGTCGAGGTTTCCCGTTGGTTCGTCGGCAAGAAGAATCTGCGGATCATTGACCATAGAGCGTGCAACAGAGACGCGCTGTTGTTGTCCTCCTGAAAGCATTGATGGGATTTTATGCGATACATGCCCAACACCAAATCGTTCAAGCAACATCTGCGCACGACGCTCTCGCGTCGCTTTATTCGCATCGCAGAAAATCATTGGCAGTGCGACATTATCAAGTACCGAAAGTGAACCAATGAGATTAAATGACTGAAAAATAATTCCCATAATATAACGCTGAAAGTACACACGTTCGCTCGGTGGATATGAATAAATGTCATCTCCACGAATCAACAATGCTCCACTTGCTGGTGGAAGCGACCCTTGAATTGCATACATGAGTGTGGATTTTCCACAGCCTGAAGAACCGAAAAGAATAATATATTCACCTTCGTAAATATCAGTATTGACTGCTTGCAGTGCCTTATATTCATTCGACTTCCCTACATTGTAAGTAATAGCAAGGTCTCTACAGGTTATAAGTGGTTTTGCCATAAAATATGCATGCTTGACGCACTTCTGCGTTGCTTCACTCGTTTGCTCCATGCACTGTAGGTTTACTACAGTTTAATCGCAAGCCTCGTTCGCGCCTTGAATTGCATCAAGCATGCTCGTTTTATAATTCTACAATACAATCAAGCTAAACGTGCACCTTTCTATCCACTACACGCATACCTACCTAAACATATTCAGAGTCGATGAGATACAAGGAACCGGAGTTTTGAAAGTTTGAAGCGTATATGGACATACGACGAATACTTTCAAAACAAAGGTGACGAAGTAGCTCGCGACTATGGATATGTTTAGGCGCCAATGTTTTTAATCCAGCCGAACGTACTCTGGAAGTTTTCAAGAATAATATCGATGATATTTTTTTCTTGTATCGGTGTAAACAATACATAATTTTCAGATTTTATTTCATTACCAGCATCGTCAGCACACATAAGCCAAAATTGATAGACTGTTGCGGGAGCAAAATCAACAATTACCTCAACGTGTTTTGCGGTATATCCAGAATCTTTTGAGTCAATGACGGTCGGATCAACTCCTCCTGCCACACCTTCACGATACGTCAGTGTACAGTGTGCAGGTTCATCAGTAAGCCATTCAATAATGGTTTGGATACGTGACTCCCCCCCTGGAAAAATTGTTGAATCATTAGTTACATTACTAATAATCGGTGGTGCGGTGTCTTTTACCGTCACAAAGGTAATCGGGTTACTTTTTACTCGGTCGCCTCCAGCATTTTCTGCTATGACAAATGCGACGTATCGAGTACCAAGCGTAAGGTCAGAAATACGCATTTGATGTGTTGCTGAAAGTGTGGGACGACCAATAGAATTTTGTACACCTGTAGTGAGGTCTTGATATTCGATAAGTGCTTTTGCCGGTACGGTCGTATCCCATGCAAGTGTTGCAGAATTTTCTTCCACTTTTACAATGTGCAGATTTTTGATATCAGGTAGTGACGCTTTTGTTTTAAAGGTGTAGTCTTTACTTTCTCCAGTGATACCGAATGAATCCTTCGACTTTACTTGAAAATGATATTCAGTATATGGTTCAAGTCCAATCACCTTAACTTCATGGTCTGTGGTATCTGCCTCTGTACTCGCTTGCGAAAAAGTATACTGACCAGGCGTATAATTCTCTGCCGAAGAAAAAACAACCTCAGAACTCGCCTCCCTATCGGTAGTCCACTTAACTATCGCACTTGTTGTCTCAGCGATCACAGTCGGTGGACCAACAATAGTCAAATCTTCAGTAACACCCTTAATAGCTTTTACCGTTTCGTTCAGAATTTCTTGGAGTGTTTCAGGGGATTTAATTTGTTTTATTTGTTCAATAATTTCTTGTGAAACTTGTGCATCTGTTTGTGTCTGTGACCCTGATTGCGAGTCAGTTTGCGACTTTGACTCAGTTTGGACAGTCTGATTTTTTTCAGTTTGTGATTCTTTTCCTTTTCCTGCTTCAGCACCTGATTCTGGAGTACCCTCCGTCAACACTTTATAATTTGCAGATATTCCTTGATTACCATCAACATCTGAGGAAACGACACGGAAATAATATGTTCGTCCTGGTTCAAGTTTATTGACCGTTATGGAATGCTTCACTTTATCTGCAACTGGCACACGGACAATACCGTAATCTTCTTGCAAACCATAATTCACGGTTGAGTCCGCATCTTCGTCAGTATCCCAGGTAATGGTTATTGTATCCTCAGCAACATTTGTAATAGCGACATTCGTGATGTCAGGAGGAATAACATCTGCAGCACGCACGACTGGAGAGAGGTGTGCGTAATACACAAGCGCAAATAGCGTCAGTACTGCTGATGAAAGAGAACGAATCATATCTTTAATATATGTATTGAGTGTATCATCAAAAAACAATTGTCACGGGTGCATTATTCACAGAATAATGTGACGCTCTCTTGCTCACGTCAACAAACCTATTATGGTGTATCGGCAGTTGCATAAAATATATTAGTGCCTTGATGTGGTGTCCCTGCAACGCCGAACGGTACTGAAATTCCCCAAAATATTTGATCGGTAACTGCTGGTGTGGTACTTGCTGGTTTTGCAAGATCAAGTTTGTAATTTGTTGTTGTTGTTGAAAGCGATGTACAGTAGACACACGCACTATAGGTGAAAGTTGACGTTGCAAAGTGTTGTGTATTTACAGGAATTGCTGAAGAACCGCCATCCGTTAAATCGGTACCTTCAAGGAGAATATCAAGTGCACCATTTCCTATATTTGCTACGGTTGTCGTTGCGTTATACGATCCAGTATCGGCGTTTACTGCAAGTGACCCGTAGTTAATACTGCTATCAACTGATATTGCCTGCAACGTAAGTAGGTCAATAGAAGGTGCTGTGGCAGTAGCAATTGATCCTCCAAAATCAGATACAGCAAGGAGTGCTCGCCACGTCTCACCTCCAAATGTACCAATATCAGTTGGGTCCGCGTGATAATAAATATCTGCAGTACATTCAACATCACAACTGTTACCCGAACAATTTACAAATGAACAGAGAGAATTTCCTGAAATGTAACAATTATTGTTATTGAGTGAACACGACTCACCTACACCGCTACGGAAAATTGTTGAGGTTGCACCCGCAAGATCAGTATAACCATTTTGGTCAGTGACCGTACCTGTTGCGGTAACGGTCGTCGTTGCGCCACCCGTGAGCGTTATATCAAAACCACCATTGAGTGAAAGCGCAGTGATGTTTGGAGCAAAGAAGAGTCCGAGTTCAGCAACATGCGTATACGAGTCAAGGTCAGTTCCTTCATTTGATACGCGGAGACAATACACTGAATCAGACGCATTCAGTGTCGGTGTAATAACATATTCAAGTTCAGTGTACGCGTCACTTGCAACAGAAATATTCGTGGTGTTATTACTTGGGTCTTCTATAATCTGACCCTGTGTAAACGTACCTGTGCCACCCAGCACATCTGTGGTTGACGCAAGATTGGTAAACTGTGTAGATGATTCCATACAGAGCGCACTGGTTCCGCAACTTGCCACATTTGGCACTTCAACATAGCTACTATATGCAACTGCCTCACAACTTGGAGATGCGCCTTTCGATGCAAATTCAATTTCATAATTTTGATTCGTAATTGGAAGCCCCGTGTTTTCAACAAGGAAACGTACCCGCGTTTTATCGCCGGCACCAATACCAGTCCCTGGAGTATTCAGCGCAGTGAGCCACGAGGCACCACCTGAAACTTGTTCAAATCCAAAAGTAATGGTCGGTTCTGTTTGAAGAAGTGGTCGAGCTGAATATACATCCCATCCTCCATGATAACCCCACAGTGTATATCCTATTCCTCCTGTAGTATAAGTACTATCAGTTGCACTCGTCGTTGCGACCACACTTCCATCTTTTGAAAGAGTCACAAAAATAAGATTATTCGTATTCCATTGTACTTCTACTTCATACCAACCTGTACTATAGGTCACTGTCGTTGAGGAAAGAACGGTTCCGCTTGTATCTCGGTGGAGAACATTTTTTGCAAGTGAGAGACGGTCAATGCCAAAGAGTTCCAGACACACTGCGTAATTTTGTGTTTGATTTTGTGTTCCAAAGAGAGTACACACTTCGTCACCAGAACCGGTACTTGTATTAATGTATTTAAGAACGCGCAGTTTTTTTCCTTGGTTTACGGTCACACTATTATTGTACATACCGCCAAAATCAGTTTTGCCATTATCAGGATCCGATGCTTCAAGTCGATACGTTCGTTCATATGCATCAGCACCATCAACAATAAATTCTGCAGTGTCACCAGTATATTCACTGATATTTCCATCTTCATAGGTATCTATAACACTAAATGTACTTGTTGCACTCGCGTCGCTCACACCACCATTACCATAGTACATATATATTTGTGTATTCGTCGATGTTGCAAGTGTCGGTACTTTAACCCAAACCACAGCATTCGTACTTGCAGTATACGATTCGGTAAAGTGACTAAGCAGTGTCGTCCCACTACTATCAGTAAATCGTACGTCTTCAAAGTCTGTCTGCATATCACTGTCGTAGGTAACCGTGAGTTTTACTACCGCATTTGTATAACTCACCGCATCGGGATTCGCTACTGTAACTCGTTTTCGTTTACTCCAGTTTTGGTCATACCACTCAGAATTTGGAACTCCTTCTCCTCCGTCGTCATTACGAAAGCGATATCCTGACTGTGTCGTGAGGAGACACACACTATCACTCCATCGAATAGATCCGCAGTCATCAATACCATCGCTATCAAATGCCTCACCATCAAAATTCCCCGAATGTCCGGTGAATGTCCACGAACTTGGAGTTGTACCTAACAGCGCAACGTTAAAGCCAGTTATTGCGGAGGTTGTTGCAAAGGATGTGTTACTAATTATCAAACCAGTATTGTAGTTGAGTGTTGTTGATGACAGCGTAATAAGTGAACCACCGTTCACCGCCAGTGTGAAATTACCCTCAGTAAGCGACGTGATAGTGGTTGTGCCACTGAGCGTTAATCCATCTACATTCATATTTGCAAAACTATAATATTGCGCGTTAAAAGTTCCCCCAAGAATATCGATGGCGTAGGTACCACTACCTTGATTTGAAATAGTCGTATCAAATCCGTTCGCTCCCACAATATTGAGTGTACCTCCTCTAACTGTGGTAGAAGCATTACTTCCCATATACACAAACGCCTGCCGTGAACTGCCACCAAGTGCTGTTCCGTCAAAGTCTGTAGCATAACTCCAGTAGTCTGTTCCTGTAGTACGGAGATACTCACCATAAATGTACAATGTCCCACTCACACCCGCATGATCTTGTGAGTAAAGCGAACTCTGTGCATCTCCCATAGAAATTATTCCTGAACTATCCCATGCACGAAGTGCTGTCGAAGAACCAACGATAAGAGTATTATAGACGTCTCCTCCCGCGACCTTCGTGTTAATGGTGTAACCTGAACCAGAATTAATGACGAGTGTACTTCCTGTCCATGTAGTATTTGCACCGCCTACAAGATTCGTAAATACACCACCAACAGTGAGGCGCGTACTCGACGCAAGGGTGAAATTTGTTGCGCTCGTGAGTGAAAAGTTTGACGTTGTTGTGGCATTTCCAGAAATCGTCCATCCACCACCTGCGCTCGCAAATGAAACAACATGGAATGGTGACGCACCCGGATTCACTGTCTCGCCAGTATCACTTGAATTGAATAGGATTGTTCCTGACGAATGATTAAAGGATCCGCCGGTATTGAGGAATGATCCTGCAACGGACATCGTACCCGTAGCAAGCGTTACAGAACCACTTTGAATAGAGAGCGTGCCAAGAAGTGCTACGTTTGTATCAGTAAATGTATAGGTGCCACCTCCCGCAAACGTGGTGCTAAAGAGATCAGAACCAAAGGCGGTTACATTCGTTGTGGTTGTTCCAGTAAATCGGAGTACACCACTTCCGTGGGTGAACGTATCATTATTTACAAAATCTCCACCGATTGTAAGTGTCCCTGTTGCACTGGTGAATGTTCCATCTTGAATAAGCACATCAGCGGTGACTGTTGCATTTGTTCCAAGCATAGTGAAACTTCCCGATCCATTTATGGTGAGCGCTCCGAAGTTTGAACTGCCTGCACGGATTGTTTCGGATGCAGAGGAATTAAAGAGCATTGTGCCACCATTTGCATTGAACGAACCACTGGTAACACTGAGTGAACCGGTGACTGTCGTTGTACCTGAAGGAAGTGTCACTGCACCTTGGGTAATGGTGAAATCATTTCCGATACTGAGTGACGCATCAGTCACCGTCCAGCTTCCCGAGCCATTAAAGACAAGATTGTAGAACGGAGATTGATTTGTATCGACGGTTCGCGTTGCACCGGTCGTCGTAAAGGTCACCGTTGAGGTTTCGTCATCGAATGTTGCACCATTCCCACTAATAAAACTTCCGCCAATTGCGTGCGACTCACCGCCAGTCGCATTGAAAATTGCATTCGTATAGAGTTCGAGCGTGCCGTCATATGCAGCACCCGCTCCACCTCCCGAGAGTGTGACATTACCATTTGGTCTGAATTCCTTGTTTGTCCATACAATGAGTTTTCTGTTTGCAGGAAGTGTGAGTGTGTCTGTTCCTGCATCAACCGCAGTGAATGGAATGTCTGCATCGTCTGAAGAATCCCATAGTGCCATATCAGCTATAGAAAGTGGGTCGATGCCTTCGTGACGCACAATGACACGATTCTCATAAAGATCCATGTTGTTTATATTTGAAATAGGATCTTCAGTTACTGTCGCTGCCTGCTGTGCAACACCGTCAATATATACAATAATAGGATCTCCGACTGAATATTGTATTCCTGTAAACTGGTAAAATCCTGTACCCCCTCCAGCGCCATTCCCGTTACAACTGGTAACTGTCGTTGTCGCTATACCACCAACAATAAGTCGGATACGCGGTGAGGAACTGTCACACACCGTTGAGACTGACGACCCTTCATCACTATACACATTTCCTGATATTGATATTGAGCCGGCACTATTGTCCCACGCAACGTATCCGGGATCTCCATCAGGGTCAACGTCAAATGCTTCTCCTGCAATATTTCCGCTGTGGATTGTAAATCTCCATGAACTGTTTGCTGTTCCTGTTGCCGTAACGTTGAATGCACTAATGGCAGTTGACGTAGCAAAAATATTTCCAATAAATGTCTTTGCAGGATTTTGCGTAATGACGGTACCACCAACGGTCATCCCCGTACCGTTATTTTGAGATACCTTAATATCTCCGTATGAAAGTGTCACCACGTTCGGTGTACCGCTGAATGTGAGCCCTGAGGAATCCATATCTCGCAACTCGTAGTACGACCACGTCGTCGATGCAGTACCACCAATACGAAGTCCATAAGTTCCTGATCCTTGATTTTGAATGGTTGTTGAAGCGGCACCACTACCAACCACGGCAAGTCCACCCGTTGTAAGTACCGCGCTCGCGCCACTTGCGAAAAATACATCAACTTTTCGTTCACTTCCTCCAAGTGTAGTGCCGTCAAAATCTGTTGCATAATTCCAATAATCAGTTCCACCGTTTCCGGGATAATTTCCATAGACGTAAAGATCACCATCAACACCTGCATGATCCTGCGAATAGAGTGAACCCGTACCATCGACTGCGTAGGTACTCGCAGTACTATTCCACATACGAATGTCAGTATTAGTACCAACTACGAGTGTGCTGTAATCGTCACTAATAGTCTTTGCATTAATACTGTAGTTGGTACCACTATACAAAGAAAGTGTGGAGCCAGTCCATGTCGTTGCTCCACCTCCAACACTGTTTGTAAATACACCGCCGACCGCAAGTACTTGCCCGCTATTTACCGTAAACGCTCCGGCATTTGTAAGTGTAAAGGCACCAGTCGTTGTTGCGTGTTCCGTAATGGTAAATGATGCTGAGCCATTTATCGTGAGATTGCTAAACGCAGAATTACCTGCACTGATATTTGAAGTGCCATTTCCGTCAAATATTATTCGTCCGTTACTGCCAGTAAATATTCCATTGTTTGTCCAATTACCTCCAATAGTTGTTGTTGCACTGCCACTTCCTATAAATATTCCAGTAGTATCAATTGCTACATTTCCATTCACATCAAGTGCTGGGTCACTCGTATCAAGTGTAAAAGTAGTAGTAGTTGCGCCACCTACGGTGAGGTTATTACTGACTATAATACCAAGTCCAGTCGCTGTATATGTTGGTGCATTTCCCTGCGCCATAAGTTCAAGATTGTAATAGGAAGTTGAAAGGACATTTGTTGCACCAACACCGCTATAACGGACTGTGGTATTGCTTTCAATAAATGTTCCATTTTCAACAAACACATTTCCAGAACCCGCTAAATTCCAAACAGTATTTCCACCATTCAAGTAATGTCCTGTACCAATGGTAAGTTTTCCAAGAATGGTAGTAGTCGCGCCGCCTGGAGTCGTTGTACCTGTAACGGCTCCACTTCCCAGTACAAGATTTCCAAATGTCCATGGTGTTGTGCTTCCGAGCGTATTCGTGCGTTCAATGGTTGTCGTACCACTACCGAAAGAGAGAACCCCTGCACCCGAAAGCGAACCATTCACCACCGTAACGTCACTGGTGCCGGTGACAGTACCCGTTGTGACATATATATCTTGTAGTGCGCGAATATCTCCGTTTATATTCCAACCACCACCTGAACCATTAAAGGTTAACGTATTGAAGGTAATTTCTTGTGATGCGGTCGTGGTAATAGTCTTCCCTGTTGTGGTTGCGTTCATCAGTACCGTTGTGGACGCGCTTGTGAATGTTGCACCAACATCCATCGAGAAACTTCCTCCCACTGTGTAGGTAGAGGTTGCAGAACCGATGAACGTCGCGTAATTATCTATGTGAAGTGAGCCATCTTGCGACGAACTACTTGCTTGCGCATGAATCGTAATATCACCACCTGGTGCAAAGGTTGTACTTGAAGCAATATGAAGTTCATTTCCCGCAAAAACTGTGAGCGTGTTCTGGGTTCCTGTTGCAGCATCGTATCGTATGTCAGTATCATATCCACTATCATAGATTGCCATATCAGCAATCGTGAGTGCATCAACATCTTCATGTCGTGTCGTTACCCGATTTGCATAAATATCTAAATCAAGAATATTAGCAGTTGGTGTTTTGGTAATCACCGTACCTCGCACGCCACCATTGGTATCAAGATATACCGCAATAACAGGACTTCCTACAACAACTACTCCAGGGATTGAGAATGTACCATCTGCAGAAGCACAACTTCCTGTGTGTGTACCACCCCCTTGTACAACAATACGAATATTCTGTGTTGTATCATCACACGTTGGTGAACCAAGTGGTGTAACACCATCATCAGCATAGACCTTGCCTTCAATAGTAAGTGAGAGCGAACTATCATCCCAACGAATTGAGCCAGGGTCACCTGTGTCGTTATCAAACGCTTCACCATCAATATTTCCAAGACTTTCTCTAAACCACCAATAGGATGTCGGTGCACCTCCATATTGCGTCACGTTTGTTGCACTTATTAGAGTCGTGGTTGAAAAGTCCACACGATATATCTGAAGACCTGGATTTGCATCAATTGTACTTGATGCAACAGTCAGTCCTGTGCCACCTCCAACACTCGGCTCATACGATCCGTCAGCGAGCGACGTCACTACGCCAGTGCCTGCAAGAGTCACTCCTGAGATACCCAAATTATTAAAATCATAGTATCTAAATGTTGTAGTCGAAACTGCTGATGCAATAGTATAGGTACCACTTCCCTGATTCGCAATTGTTGTGGTCGCAGTTGCAGAGCCTTGAATTTCAAATAAACTGCCTGTAATTGACGCACTTGCACCACTCGCAAAACGCACATCAACTTGGCGTGAAGATGATGTGCCGAGTACCGTACCGTCAAAATCTGTTGCGTAACTCCAGTACTCATTCCCACTGGTGCGTGGGTAATTTCCAAATATATATAAATCCCCATCAACTCCCGCATGATCCTGTGAATAGAGTGAACCCGTACCATCGACCGTATAGGTACCCGCACTACTATTCCACATTTTAATATCAGTATTTGCTTTCACTCGAAGTGTGGCATACGCATCACCAGTATTTGTTTTTGTATTGATACTATAATTTCCTGCCTCAAGAGAAAGTGTTGAGCCTGTCCATGTTGTTGATGCGTTTGCAACAGCATTGCTAAATACTCCACCTACCGCAAGTGTCTGCCCGTTTGCAAGGGTGAATGCTGAGGTCGTAGAAAGGGTGAAGTTATTGGTCGTCGTTGCATGCGCTGTGATTGTCCATCCACCACCTACTCCATTGAATGTCATATTATAGAGTGAAGAATTACCAAGATTGATTGTTTCTCCACCATCGGTTGAACTGAAAAGTACCGTGCCACTATTGTGTGTTATTGATGCCGTATTGCCTAAAGAACCACCTATAGTAAATGTCGATGACGGAAAGATTACCGTACCTCCATTCACCCACACACTGCCGAGTGCAGTGACTGATGCATCAACGAATGACCAACTACCACCTCCCATAAACGCGAGACTATTAAAGGATGTATTATTTACATCAATTGTCTCTGCGCTTGCACTCGTGAATGTAACGGTGCCACTATTGTGCGTGAACGAACCACCAGACTGCGTGAACGAACCACCAACTGAAAGATTTGCTGAGGGGAATATAACCGTGCCTTGAGTAATCAGCATATGATTTGAAGTTGTCGCACTTGTATCAAGGAATGACCAACTTCCACTTCCCATAAACGTCATGTTGTAAAATGCATTCGTAAACGGTGTACCACTAGCTGAAATAGTTTTTGCAGATGAAGCATTGAAAAGTACGGTTGCGTTATTGTGTGCAAAAGTTCCACCAACGGAGGAGAAGGACCCTGACAGTGTCGTTGTGCCTGTTGGCATGGTCACCGTTCCTGTCGCGATGGTGAGATTATTGGTGATAGAAAGATTTGGCTCCGTAAATGACCATGAACCACCTGCTCCGTTAAACGTCACGTCATAAAATGCATCACCACCAGCAGTAATAGTGCGATTGGTAGTTGTTGCATTGAAAAACACCTCACCACTCCGTGCTACAAAGGCATTATTATTTATGAAATCAGAATAGAGATAGATGTCATAATTTGATATGGAGACATCGAGTACATCATCTGATCCAATAGATACACTCTGCGCACGCACATTTCCACCAAGCTGTATCGTTTTTGAGGTACCATCAATTACTACCCGTCCAACATTTTGCAACACTGCATTACTATCAGACCAATTTGAGGTCCCAGTACCATCAAAAGTTGTCGTACCTATTCCTGTCCATGTACCGTTTGCGCTATTCACTAGCGACCCACCCACAGTTATCGCAACAGTTCCTCGTGCAAGTGTCCCGCGCGTGACTGTTACAGTGTTGTTGACATCGAGCGGAGTGGCAAGGTTCCACGTTGCAGACCCCGTCGTGGTACCAAACGTGAGGTTGTAAAATGATGGCGTGATTGCACCTGTCTCATCTATTGATTCGGTCGTCGACGTCGCCGTAAATATCACGTTTGAGGTTGCCAACGTTGTCGTACCATTATTGTCCCACGAACGTGCAACATATAAAGTGTTTCCTTCAAAATTAATGGTTCCATTATTTTCAATATTATTGAGATTTGTAGTACCTGTTGGTTTGTACGTAGAACTTGCCATGATGTACAATTCGGAATCACCACACGTTGCATCCGCACACATGGTGAGCGAGGTACTCGCTACATCATAAAATAAGTCCTCGTCATTGGTAAAATCATAAAGACCAATATTTGCATTGGTGAATGGAGTGGAAGTGGCATCATTTGATCCCAGTGTGAGATGTTGCTCATAGAGTCGCAAGCCACTCATATCTCCCACACCATCGTACCTCGCAACTGCTGTTGCCTCGTTCGTGTCGTTAGCACCATTTACAAATACCGTGACAATGTCACCTTGAGCAGTATTCACATTAGCAATTGACCACGTACCACCAGAAATAGTTCCTGTTTTTCCGATCTGTAATACTCCATTCACCGCAACCGAAACGGTGCCAGAAGTTACATTGGTTGATTGGTTAAATTGTTGTGCGGTACCTGAGATAGTAATACCTGCAGACCACGTAATAGTCCAGTCACTGAGGACTGGACACGTCCCAAGATTACAGGTCATATTCGCAACAGGTCGTATCATGCTATACGTTGATGCAGGAAGTACACTGGTAAGATTGATGGGACTTGTCGTAATACCCGCTGAGTTTCCTGAAATGAGTGAATCAGGAACAAGTTGCCACGAAGTACCATTGTAATATTCAACTTGATACAAAATATCCGAACCTCCTGATGTCGTATCTACCCATGACATCTGCTGCCAATATGGACCAGAACCATCATAAAAATTAATAGCTGGATTACCCACCACCGTACCGGTCGTCCCTGGGTTATTGGTAGCTATCATAAACGGCTCCTTGTATGGCGAAGCACCTGCAGAACCATTTGTTTCGAGTGTTTGGAATGCACTCCATGCAGTTCCATTCCAATAACTATAATCATAGCGGTCATTTGTATTGTCGTATGCAATGGTCTGTATGAGATTGTCAGTAGTTCGACGTACTTGCACACGAGGAGAATCTTGTATCGTTGAAATTGACGCTTCTGCAATCCATGTGGCACCATCCCAATATCTATAGCGGAGGTTTGTCGTATCACTGTACACCGCCATAATGTACCCATCTCGTACACCACCCACTTCGAACACACAATCAATAGGGCGATCCTCAAACGCAGTAGCGGCCCATGCAGTCTCAAGTTCTGTTTGTCCAACCCACGCAGATCCATTCCATCGCACTGCACCAATATCGTTATCTTGATCAATATAACAAAGTGCCATATTGTCACTTCCATCATCAGCAACAATCGTACCCGCTTCAAAATCGTCACCAAGCGTGACTGCGGTAGCAGCACTCCATGCACTTCCATTCCATGCTCTCCATGAAAAACTTGAAGCCGTACCATTTGAAACTGCTACCACTGCCTGATTGCCACTTTCTTCATATTCCGCAGCAATTCCTTCGTGATTTACCTGATTCATCGAACCCCATGTTGCCGAATTACCCCATGCAGAACCGCTCCATACGCGTGCTTCATACGAAACACCACTCGTATCTCTCGTCACTACAATAATCTCATCCGAAACAGGGTCTGCAATAAGTTTCACCCATCCGCACGTATTCGTATTGGTAAGTCCCACTGCACCACCATTTGTCCACGAGGTGCCGTTCCATACATAATATGTTGGATCTGCATCGCCATCACAGGTAACCACCAACGCGTCACCTGAAACCTGTTCATACACAACATCAAATCCTCGCATTGCCGTATTTGGTATTGCTATGGTTACCTCCTGCAAATTCCCCCATGATCCATTTCTAAATACTTGCACATTTACGTCAGCATCAGTACCTATCGTCGCGAGTATGTATTCACTTTCAGACGGTGCCGAACGAGTGGTAGTCCACAAAATTGGAGCACCTACATCTAACGCATCGCTTTCAGTACCCCACACCGTTCCATCCCATATTCTGTATCTCGGTGTTGACACAGTTCCTTCGGCATACGCTATAAGTGACTCTTTCGTTGTGGTAGCAACAGTAGCAGTATTTCCTGATTGTGAGACGGTACCAGAAAGAATGTCTGTATCAAATTGTTCACTTGTAGTTTGAAACCATGTGGACACGGTCACTGTCGTATCGACCGTCACACTTTGTGGCTCTGTATAAAATGAATATTGATTTGAACCAGTAGGATCAATCGCACGCACGCGCCACCAATATGTAGTGCCGTTAATCAATGCGTCAGCTGACCGTACCGTAAATTGGATCACATCACCTGAGTTAAATGGACTCGTATCACCTCCTACTTCACTATTTACAAAACCTGCATCTATTCCAGATATTTTTGTTGTTGATGCCGTAAACGCATACGTTGTTGACCATTGTATTTCATACACCAAATCGTCATTCTGTGGATCATTTGTATAAAATTCAAATGTTGGTGTGGTGGTACTTATTTTCTCATTTGGAAATGGCGCATTATTGGTTGGTGTATCAATACGATATCCCCATGACACAGTCCAATCAGAAAGTACCGGACTTGCACCAGCATTAGTAAATACAGCAACAATTCTGATAGAAGTATATGTATCAGTATCCAAACCGAGGAGACTTATTGGTGACGTGTCAAAGCCTATACCATTTCCTGACAAGGCTGAATCTGGAATGAATAACCAATTACTGGTACTCACCTCATAATATTGTATACGATATTTTAAATCACTCGACGTCTCCGTATCTGTCCACGCAAGCGACCCCCATGCATTGCCAAGATTTCCATCGCTAAAATCAATTGCGGATGAGGTTGTGGTACCTGTAGTAGAGCCAGTTGCAAGTTGCACCACATCAGTCACTAAGGCATCTGTACCACTGAGTGTATCAGTATCAAATTGTTCCTCTGTGGTCTGGAACCACGTTGATACTGTTACCGAAGTATCAATAGTAAAACTATATATTGTTGACCACGTTCCCCACGCGTTTGAACCATTCGGGTCTTGTCCTCGAACACGCCAGTAGTACGTCACTCCGTTAGAAAGTGCAGAAGGAGGTGTGAATCGAATTGTCTCACCATTTGTAAATGGATCTTTATCGGCAGGCGTTGCAAGATTGATAAATTGATCACCATTCGACACAGAGTTTTGATCAATATTTACTGATCCAAATGTTCTATCATCATCAATTTGAATCTGATACGAAACTTCGTTTGATTCAGCGTCTGAAGTTGTAAATTCAAATTCTGGTGTAGTTGACGCAACTTTTTCATTATCAAATAATTTTGATAATGTCGGTGATGATGGAGCACTATTCGTAACAAGCATTGGGTACATAGTATAGGCAAAAAGTTCAGTGCCATCTGACTCAACCATACGGAAACAGTAGTTGGTTCCTGCTTCTGCATTATTTTGTTGTAATACAAAATCCCATTCACCATCTTGCCCAATGCCGAGAACATTCGGTAATGTCACTGTTGGATTTAGTTCCTCATATGACTCAAGGACGTCTGTTGCACTGAGTACCGAACTCGAAAGTGTTGCGCCATCTACTGGCGTAGCATTATTGTATCCAATCCATGCAGTTGAAGAGGCAAGTTGACCAACGTTACTCCATGTTGAAACCGCAGTACAGAGTGCAGTTGTCGTACCAAACTGAAGCTTGAAACTTTCACCAGTGGTAGTTGAGTTTGAAACAGTAAGTCCCATACGCAAACGAATCACCTCACCATTACTGACAGGTATTTGCGATACATCAATTGGTTCATTTTCTAAAAGATCAACAGCACCAACAGGCCACGGATCGGTTGGAAGTGTCGCGTTATTATTTACATACCAGCGAAATGCGGTTTGATCATAAATTGGTATATAGCCATAAAACTTTGCAATGATTGCCGTCACATATGGTGGTGTATTTGAAGCGGTTGAAAAACTAGTGACGTCAGTGACGTGTGTATGCGTACTTCCCGCACCAGCACTTCCCGTTCGTGCATTATCGGTACCAACTGCCTGACTTGAGGTAATCGCCATATCAGCATGTGTATGCGTTTCTGCACCACCAACCGTACCGTATGTCGACGCACCTTTAATGTATTTATTGTAAAATGGCTTTTCACTCGTTGACGAACGGTCGAGCCATCCTGCTGGTGGTGTATCACTCCACAATGCAATTGCATTTACTGGTGTGGTTGTTGCTACTGACGACGTTGCGAAAATAACTTCTATAAATGGAGGCTCTTGACTCACTGCGGGTGTGCTACTACTTACACTGTGGGTATGCGTCAGTGACGCAGCAGTAACTTGCGTACCACCTGTTCGTGAGTTATAGGTTGAACCACTTGCCGCACTCGTCGTACCAGTAACACTGTGTGTGTGAGTATTTGTACCTGCACTGACTATTGTATTTTCACCTCGCGGGTACCGATTATCGAGTGGTGCATACTGTGACCATCCTGCAGGAAGTGTCCCATCAAAAATAAGTATTGCTCCCGCTGGAATAGTGCCGGGGTCACCTGCATTATTACTTTGTATCACGCGAAGTTGTCGATATGCAGGAAGGGTTGTGGTGCTTGCAATCGTTGGTGTATACGTATGGGAGTGCGAGACGATACTGACAAACGACCCTGCATTATTTTCTGCGTTCGCAACCGTACTTGCATTTACTGATCCATTTGCAGTGTGTGTTGTTGTTGCAGTACCACCATTCGTGCCATATGTTGCTCCGCCCTTTGGAAATCGTTGATAAAATGTACTTGTCGAAGTGCATGAAATACATGTCCAATTAGCAGGTATCGATGCACCACTGGTCCAAAAAACAATCATACTTCCCGTTGCATCGGAAGCAATCTGCCATCTGCGATGTTCGGTAAAACCTTCCTCTGCCTGAATTGGTGTGCTTTTTTCAACAACAGTCTCGGAACTTGTTGCCTGCTGTTGTGTATCTACTTGCACTGTCTCTTGTTCTGTATTCGTTTCATCACTTGATGTGTCACTTTGAAGTGTTGTTGTATTTTGTGAGACGTCTTCAACCACGTCTTGAACAGTAGTTTCGTCAATCGTAACTGGTTCTACAACTGCATCATTCGATACTGTATTTGTTTCTGAAATGTTCTCTGTAGGTACTGATGTTTCTGTAATTGTCTCTGGCACTGATGTTTCGTTTGGAGCATTTGTTTCTATCACTGTCTCGTTCACCAATGATTGCATTTCATCATCAAACATCTCTCGGACAACGACAAGATTTTTTTCATCCACCACTTTTGCAGGTCCAAGTGTGTACAGAAATGGAGAAATGTCGGGTGCATCAAAAGTGTACTCAACACTGATTGATTCATCTTTCTGCATATCAACACTCCATCGCAATTCGTGCATACCATTCACTTCCCGTACCTCAGCATCCGTTGCAAGAATTGTAAAATTAAGAGGAACATATTCGATAATGTCACCCGTGAAATTTTCCTGTGCGCTGAGCGTGAGTAACATTGGATACGCGTACTCAGGATTAATACGTGTTGGACCTCTTCGCGAAAGTGCAAATGGTTGTGCATCAACCACATTAAACGTATCACTTGTATGCGCGATGACTTCCCCATCTGGACCAATACGCTCTACATATACTTCATACACACCAGTGACTGTTGGTGTAACCGTAGTACTAAAATCAGGTACATCAATAAAATTATTTCCATTACACTGTCCCGACGAAGTCACCACCGCTTCACTAATGTATTCAAGTGGATCTATTATATAAACCAAAAGTTCTGCATCACAAAGTGTATTACCACTTTCTGAAACCGCACCGAGCATAACTTGCGTAGTCTCACCAAGTGTATATTGCGTTTTATCAGTGTTTACCGCGAGTACACCCCACTGGAAAGTGAATGAATCTGTAAAGCTTTTTCCACCCTCATCTACTACTAGTTCTATTGCATACGTTCCTGGTTGCAACGTTTCAGTATCTGATTCGGTGAGTTGAATCGTTATCAATCCATCACTGGTGACATCAATTTGTGGATTCAATGCAATAGGCGCTCCACTCGCATTCCTGAATTGCACCATCTCAATTTCTGCAAGTTGCTTTCCGAAAAGACTGCGAATGAATTGAATGATTCCATTCCGTTGTGATTCATATTTCAATGAAAACTTTGGTAGTTCCTCACGAGTAAAATCAAGATCGGTACTAATAAATTCGTATATCGTTGGAAGCGTAAGTCCAGAAAGCTCTTGCGGAAGCACACGTTCTTTAAGAACATTTCTATCAAATGTTTCAGTATCAATTTGTAGCCACATCGAATCAATAAACACACGTTCCAATCCCACTGTTGCTCCAACATATGAGACACGCACTTGTAGATTCTCTAATTCTGTAACTTTAGAAAAATGCGGAAGTGCAAAAAGAAAATATCCGCCATTGAGTGCATTTGACACTTCACTATCGAGCAAAATTGTTCCTGCATTTATCCATTCATTCCCCACTGCATATTCAACTTCTATACTCGGTGCAATTTCATCTATTGCAATAGTACGAAGCGCTCCAAGCGACATCCGCAACTGCACGTTTCGAATAAATTGCCCCGAATTAAGTTGCGGTAGTGAGAAGTCTGAAAATACAATTCCTGTCTCTGAATTTGAAGTAGTTATTTTTTGCTCGGCAATGTCTTTATTTTCTTCAGATACCTGTTGGCCGTTAGTATCACTGTTTTCCAAAATTGTATCAGTTGATAGTGTTTCAGTATTTTCATTCACAGGTTCAGACACAGATTTTATAGGATTTTCATTTTCTGCATTAGGCAACGATATAGCTTCAGGCATTTCACTGATCTCTGATTCACTAACGATTGGTGTGGTGAGTGATTCATTCGCAAGCGGAAGCAATACACGTGTGACGTTTGAAAACAAATAAAATCCTGTACTCATTTCAAAAAGAGACACTTCTGGTGAAATACTCGCTTCGGGTGTTGATTCTGGTACTGAATCTGTTTGAGGAGAATCACTTGAAGCTTCAGTATCTAAAGTGTCTGATTCAGTTTGTGTTTGTGTATCAGAAACATCGCTAGGTACAGAAGATGTTTCAATAACATTTTCATTACTTGTATTATTTTCTGGTGTGAGTACTTCATTGGTTACATCGTCAGATACTGGCACTACAGTATTGACTTCAGTATTCGTGTGAATCGTATTGATAGTTTCATTACCAATTTCTTCTGGAAGAGTTCCGTCAAAATATGCAGAATTATTTTTTGTAAAGCTTTGATACACACCATTTTCATCAACATCATGAACGAGCGATGCATGAGGATTGTGCCATAGAGTACTCTCTGTATTACCTGGAATGACCAAAACGGTATCAAGTTTTCGTGTAACAGAAATATTTGACTCAGCAGTAGAAGTGATGGTTAACAACAAAAGTATAAGTAGGAAACTTACAAAATATGTAGAACGAGTTGTATTGAAACTGCTCTTTAAAAATTCACTTTTGCATGTACACCTTTTTGCATATGTATGCAATTTAATTTTAATACTAGAAAAACTGCACGCTTTCGATTTTAGCGCTTTAAATAAGAATATTATATTTTTCTCCCTCCCTTTTTGAGAATAAAATCTCATCAAAACTGCAAAGTAACCCAATACTCAAATAGAGTACGGGTCAAGTATAAGTATAGCGCGCCAAACCCTAATTTGACGCGCTATAACTGTGGATTGATTATCATGATAATCATGATTGAGATAATTCAAGCGAATGAAATAGAAACATCCATGAATTTTAATGCAGTTCGAGGCGCGAGCGATGATTGCGACTAAGAGGTAGTAGACCTACCGTGCATGGAGCAAATGAGCGGAGCAACAAAGAAATGCGTAAAATTCATGGATGTTATTTTAATATTTTACTTACATCTGTTATTTCCTTCTCAAGTAATGTCTCAGAAACTTCGAGTGCTTGATTGAGCCCTTCAACCGCTTCCTTTTCTTTCTTTGATAGACGTTCGTGTTTAGTAATCATATTGATCTGGTCATAGATTTCATCTCGGAGTGCAGAGAATATTTTTTCCATTTGATCTTGTATCTCACGTGTTTCTTTTCTTAGTTTTTGCTCTTTTTGATCATGTTGTTTGCGCACGTATGCCATGTACACATTCTGTGCAATAAGAATAAGTATAAGAAGTAAAATGACCAGATTTTTACCTTTAAAAATATCCCAAATTGAAGTAACCGAAACTACTTCAACTGGTGGATGCCATCCTGCAGTAATGAGTACCGCAACTGATGATTCAGTCTTATTTCCTGCAAAGTCAATTGCAACGACTTTTACCGTATAGGTACCATCTTCAAGATTAGTCAAAAGATATCCCAGCTTAGCTTCATCTGGAGTGACTTCGAGTAACTCTCCGCCCGCTATGGTCATTTCATATTTTGAAATACCAGAGGTACTATCTGTAGCTTCAAACATGAGTAGCGGGAATGCTGATGGTGAATTTCCAGCACGCACATTGATAGTAAATTGTTCGGGAGGAATAGTATCTATCATTATTTTGCGATGAAGAATTCCTCCCCAACCAACTTGGTTTTTATACTGCATAGTGAGGTACTGCACTCCATCACGTAACAACTCTTCTGACATTGAAAGTTGATCTGTCGGCGGATCATAGACTGTTTTTGGCTCAAATTCTGATGAAGTAGATATATCCAGCGCAAGTACGTCAACATCAAATGGAACTTCCCAAGTAAACACACCAACTTTTGTTGCATACCATACTTCAGGATCAAGGAATGTTGTCGATCCTGCTTCAGGTGCCCTTGGCGGATCACCAAAAGTAATCGTTGCATCATCTGACTCCTGCTTTGGCTCCTCATCAGAAGGCGTTGGATTTTGATTTGGCGGAGGTGTTGGTGGTGGCGTTGGTGTTGTTGGAGGAGTCACCGTATAGGTAGCATTGCCAGGGGCAGTGTACACATCAGTACCGAGTCCATCAGCAGCAAGTACTGAAGCTGAAGCAACTGAAACTGTTGCTGAACCTTCTTTCAACGTTCGAAATGTAACCGTAATAAGATTAGAACGTACAGAAAATGGTGACGGACTCCCACCACCGAAATCAATCGTTCCTGCTGTATTTGAAAATGTTGGTTCCGTTGTCCAGAGAGAAAAGACTGATCCTGTTTTAGAAATACTCACCACACTTAGTTTTGTATTATCAAAACTTAATTTTGCTTCAACTGCATTAACATTTTTACCTTGTGGATTTGTTTGTATAGTTGCAGTAAATGATTGCCCAACTGAATACGAACCAGTACTTGGAGATACGAGTACCTCTGCTGCGTGTGTAAACGTAGGAATACACAAATACAAAAACGCACACACTAAAAATATTTTTAGTGGTGCTATTTTTTTAAAATGAACTGAAGGAACTCGCATAACTTTTCTTTTTCTCACTACCGTGTTGGTTTTCCTTTCACTCTATTTATTTTTAGTCTTACTTTTTCTTTTTCTTCAGGTTTAAGCAATGGAAGTACCAACACGAGTACACCATTTTTTACTTTTGCTTCAGCATGTTGAATATCAACGCTTTCTGGAAGAATAATACGTCTATAAAAATCACCCCACACACATTCTTCAGTAAAAAATGCTCCATCTGCTTTCTTTTTTGGAAATGCAAGATGGGCTGGACGAAGACGCTTACCCTCAATAAGCACTACGTCTGCATCGCCTTCTATCGAAACATGAATATCTGAAAGTTCTGCACCTGCAGCTTGTGCATACACCACAATAAGATCAGTCGTCTGAAATACGTCAACATCAAGTTGCACAATTTTATCAAGCGCAGTTTCTTCCTCGCTTGATTGCAAGCGTTGTTCAGTACGAATACCTCTTCCTTTGAGTCTCTGCAAAAAGGACATATGTGTATAGTATACGACACACGAGTGATATTTTTGCAATCAGTTATGCACAAATGAAGAAGCAAGTGAGGAAGTGCGGGGCACTTCTGCAAGAGGTTGTCGATAATTTTGCTTAAAAAATTGTCACACAACCTGAACAGCTTCTGTAAGAAGGAACGACAATGTTACCCCGTCCAATTGAAAATCATGATAGAGAAGTCAGTCAATGACACCTTACCGTCTCTGTTAATATCTGCTGGGGGATTTGAATTCCCTCCTGCGGTATTCCACCAAAAAAGAAGTATCGAAAAGTCGGTCAAATTCACCTTTCCATCACGATTGAGATCTGAAGTTCGCGGAACATCAGCAGTCTGTCCAACTCCATAGTAGGTATATCCAGAAAAATTAGTAGACACGCCAGTTTCTTGCTTCGCTTTTGCACGTACTTTGTAGGTTCCTTGTGAAAATCCTTGCGTACTAACCTCTACACTCCATGCACCATTCGCATCTGATGTTGCGGTAAATGTTTTTAAATTTACACTTGATTTATCACTCTGATTTTCAAGTGTAATCACCGCATTCGGAATTGAGTATCCACTCACGAGTACCTTACTATCTGGCTGTGCAGGATCTGGAGAGACTTTAAGTGACGGCATTACATTAATATTTGAAAGTGTTGAACCTCGTGCGCCTGTTACCGTAAACGTTGTTGAAAATGTGCTTGATTTTACTCCATTTTTGTCAACACCATACACACCAAATGTATACGCGCCTCGGGCAATTGCATCGAGTGTTACTGAGAATACTCCATCACTAGCACTCGTTACACTATCAGCAACTTGACCGTCAACGAGAATAACTACCGTACTTCGAGGAAACGAATATCCCTTGATAATAACTCGGCCGTCACCACTCTGGTATACTTTTTCGACACCTTCAAATCCGCCACCCCCATCACTTCCACCACTACTTGAACCACCTCCTCCACCGCCACCTCCGCCACTCCCTCCGCCACTCGATCCACCACTACTATCATCACCACCCGATGGATCACCTGATCCACTACTCGAATCACCTGAACCCTCACCCGTACCAGTACCTTCGCCCTGCTCTTCACCACTTCCTCCAGGAGTACCTTCTGGAGGAGGAAGCACGATAAAACTTATGACATAGTCATCGATGTTCACATTTGATTCATCATCGATACACCGCACAAAAAATGAATACGCGGTACTTGAGGAAACTGCTACACTTTTTGAATGTATCGTTGTAAATGTTGAGGAGAATTCACTTCCCATCGAGAAGTAGGGAGTTCCTGACGCAGTACTATAACGACATTTTGCAAACTCATCTGTTTCTAATGATATCTGTACAAGAACAGTTGTTCCTGAAATTTCTCCACTTGGAGCACCGTTAAAACGTACAGGTGGTGCTATTTCACGAGTATCAACGTCTGCAATTTGTACATGTTCAACGATTGCGTATCTCCCACGAACTTGTGCATTAGTAACACCATCGCCCGCATGTAACGAATAATCAAACGTACCCGTTGTCGGCGGATTTGTTATACCCACATCTGTAGTAGTAGAATTTTGTGTATGTGTACCAACAAGTAATCGAATGTTTGCATTTACTGGAATACCATCAGTACTGTTGAGTGTCACTTCAATATTTCCCGATGCACCAGTGGTAATAGAAATGCCGTCCTCAGTCGCAGATGGTGTACCCGTTGCTGAACGAAGTACATATCCAGAACCAGTTGATACATATAGTTCAACATTATCTATATCAAAATTTGTCGTTGGAATATTAAAATCACCATCATCTGGTGTAAACCGTATAAAGCCACCAGCAGGAATAGCGACCGTTGTTTTGAATTGAATTGTATGATTTGAGGATTCGTTCGGAGCTGAATTAGAAAGCCTATCACTGTATGTATGAATCGTTGCAGCACTGACAATATGATAGATGAAGAATGCACACAGAAAAAAAACACAAACAATCAAATGTGCCAATGCTTTATATCGTAAAAATCCCTGCATGTGCATGGTATGACTTCATTGTACAATACTCTAAACAATTTTTACTCGGTTTTACCCTGAGGAGGAAACTTCGGTCACTTTTTCTTTTTTGTGAAAGAAAAAGTGACAGACCAAAAGCTATTGTCGTTTCCTCTTACAGAGGCTGTTCAGGTTGTATGATCCAGCACTTATTTTGAAAAATAAGTGCTGGATCGACAACCTCTTGCAAAAGTGCCCCGCACTTTTTCACTCTGCACCTTCTAGACCAAGGAAATTTAAGTTCACAATAGTCGCTTCCGCTTCTTATTATAAACTCATTTCGTCCAGCGATTTGCTCTGTGTGAGAGCAAATCGGGACATAAATTCGCAATAGTCGCTTCCGCTCGTTTGCTCATTTAACACATCTGAAACCAATTCCCGTTCCTGCAGTTGTAGGGGGAGTGTCTGCATGTGCAGTATATATTCCTGCATCGCTACCACTATCATAATAGCCTCCTCGAATAATACCGTACGCGCCATCAGCACGCGACCAAAAATAATCTTTATCGAAAAGCTCTTGCGCATCTCCACTGACCATAGTTGCCATACCTGAACCATCTACCTGTGCAACGTACCCTGATTCAGGAATAGTAGATTCACGATACTTTCCCTCAATAACATCATCACTCACCCATTCCCAAATATTTCCAACAAGGTCATACGCTCCTGCAGGTGAAATACAGTCAGCGTATGTACCAGTCTTACTGATACTTTTTGATGCAATATTACATACGCTTTCTGTATTTACTGTACCAAGTGTTAAAGAATACCACTCCTCATTTGTAGGAAGTCTTTTACCTGTACGCGCGCACATTTGCATCGCTTGATCTCGAGTAATATATCGCCATGGAACTACATCTTTTTTTGATTCAGCCTGACATTCTTTTACATTCATATTTTGTTGAGTACTAAGCATTTGCTCGGGATCTAATGAAGGACAACCTGCACTTGCAGATACCTCAAATGTATCTACACAAGTAAGTGAAGGACTATTTTGAACTACACTCATTCCCTGAGGACATACGCCACTATTTTTAGAGATAACTTGTGAGAGTAACGTGCTATTTGACCCATTGAGTGTGTCGGCAGCATCAATACCAAGCGCAGTAATGATAAGCGCACCAAAAATAACGAGACTTATTCTCCCCCATTTCATACCAATCAGTATACATGTAGATAGCTACAAAATACGGTACATATGAAATAATTGTTGAAAAATGAAATTTTTCTATAATCCATATTTAGAAAAATGATATAGAACTCACTCATAATGATTAAAGTTACCTTAAGTCTTGTAGCATTTATTGTGTCAAACACCGAGTGTTTGACACATCTCACTTCCCCATTAAATACAACTGCTTCACTTCGCTTGCCGAAAGCACGCGGTTGTAGACGCGGACGTCGTCGATACTGCCACTAAGATATTTTTCTCCTACACCATAATAATTATCAATGCGTAGTGAACGAGTAGCATTAGATATTCCAATTACTCCCGCATCAGTATTCGTACCTTCCAACACTCCATTTAGCCCATCGACTTTTCATATGCAAAACGTCTTATACGAACCCAATCCATTACATAATTTAGCACTAATAAAACGGTAAGAATAAAGAGAACGACACTTATAATGTATGTTGAGTAATCTATCGAACCACCCGAATCATATCCGCGTGCAGATATTTCTCTCGCGCGAAGCGCAGCTTCGCGCGCGTCAAGCATTTTTTGTTGTTCTGCAATTTGTGCCGACAATGTATTTATTTCATTTTGCGGTACGCTTGCAAACATACCAGTACTTCCTGCGGTGCCTGCCAAATAGGTAATGGTATTGTCAGAAAACTGCTTGGTAACAGGAAAAAGTATTCCACTATCGAAAATAAGTGCAAATGCTGAAACAAGAATCGAAATTCTAAGGAAACTGTGATATCTGTTTACCTTCATATATACCATAGTCTATCACGAACATATATAATTTATGCAAAAAATATCATGACAATGAGTAGAAATACTATCAGTACAACCATAATTGTAGCAAAAACAAATGTAAACCGTGAGACACCTACTTGCTTACGGTACCGTTGTGGAGTAATGCGCCTTCCGCCCGATGCGCGAATAATTGCCTGATTTATATAGTACTTGGTTAATGCATATCCAATAACAATAACTGCAATTAACGCGCCAAGAATACCCAGCATAATTTTAATTGGAAATACCCAAAAAACGAGTGACGCATCAATTGTTTTTTGACCATCTGCTCCTTCATACACAAGCGCGAGAATTGCTTCATATCGACCAAAGCCTAAACCATCAGAATTCCACTCAAAGGCAATGTCGCGCATCGTCCCAGGGAAAACTCCATCCTGTTTATCATTCGCAATGATAACTTCAGGTTTCGTGTTGAACATACTTCTAATTTCGACAGGGCCACGTGGACGTATGAGAATATTTCCTTGGTTTTCAATTTTTGCTGTAAATTTAACATTCTTTGTACTATACAAAAGCTTATCGGTAGAAAATGAACGAATGCGTGCAGTATCAATTATGTCACCACTAATTCGAATCGTCACAATGGACGCGACTTCATACCCGACTCCCGCACCAATTTCACGAAGTTTTGGAGCCTCAACAGAAATAAAAATGCCACCAAAGTGACTTCCAGGTGTTGCGGATTCAGGCACACGAATAGTTATGGGTAAATCAATGGTACCAAATGCAGGTACTTTAATCGGTTCAGTAGGTATTTCAATCCATTCAGTAATTTCAAACCCTGTTTTTTCTATACTTTCATCAGAAAAAATTGGCACGCCACCCGTCTCAACACCAATAATATCCTTCTTATATATAAAATATTCTTTTTCTTGATCACTTTCATTTGTAACCTTAAATGTTTCGGTAAGAACGTCACCAGGATTTATTGCCTGTTTTGGTTCTATTGTTGCAGGAACGAGTTTAATTCCTGCAGTTTCCTGTGCATGTACATTGTTGGTAAAAATTCCTATGAGAACCAAAAATAAAAAAAGGCCAGCAATTCTTGTATTCCTCATATCGTAATGATGATTGTAACATTCTAAAAAATATTTCACTAGAAAATGTTGTATATAAGTATAAAATAAAAACTTTGCCATTTGGCAAAGTTTTTTATTTTTCCTAAACTCTAATTAGTTAGAAGGTAGGTGTTGCAATGTATGTGAGCGTAGTGCTGTAGTCATCACCCGCTTCCTGCAATGCAGAAATTTGAATCTGATAACCTATAGATGCACGCCCAATACCGAATGTTGTGCCGTCTGCTGGTCCCGTATGAGCCATAATAGCTCGTGGTGTGGTACTAGCAGATACCCACTGATTTGATCCGAATTCCGATCCAATACCAATAAGAGTATCTGTGGTCGTAAGACCCCAGTGACCCCATGTCTTCTCGTCGGAGATGCTATTGCTTGGTGCGACCCATGCAGTTGGTGCATTAGTATACGCTCCATCAATGAATCCATCGATATCAGCACCTGTAGAAGAAAGAAGATTTGCATCTTGTTCTACAGTGACTACATATCCATTTCGCGCATTCGTTGCCACTGTAAGATCTTGTCCAAGTGTTTTTGCTACACCTGCAGCAAGAGTCTCAAAAGGAATTGCTGTTGAAGTGGTGTTTGTAGCTGTTGGCGCTGCGCCATTAATCACAGCTCCTGTTGTTGTACCACTTACTGTAAATGTAAGTGTCGTATCAACGTTTGCAGTTACAAGAACGTTATCAACTATTGCAACTCGTGTCTGACCTGAGTCTGACGCTCCTGCAGTTATAGTGAATTCGTACGAACCAATACTTGATGGATTAGTAACTTGTGCATCGCCTGTCGTACCAATTACAGCATTTGTTCCGATTTTAATGGTCACTGTTGCATTTGAGCCAACTACTCCGGTACCACTCGTCAATATCAAGTTTTGACTTGTAGTTGAGACACCCCATGTTGCTCCAGATGGCGTTGCCGCGAGTGTTTGTTCCGAGCCGTTGACTGCAAAGTCAACATCAGTAAAGTTTACACTACTTGTTCCAATGTTAAATCCATTTGGAAAAGTAATAACAATTGTTCCCCCCGCAATAACTCCTGTCGGTGATAAGAATTGTATCGTGTGGTTTGATGGTGAACCTGTGTCCGAATCTGAGAGGGTGTTTTTCACATAAGTGAGGTTTGCGGCCTCAGCTATGGTGAACATGTGTACACCAACTGCCCAGAGTACAAGCGCTATTGCAAGTAGGGTCGCGATCCCGCGTTGCATAGTAACCTGCCGTTTATAAACGTACATGTACTTTTGTATTAAATATTTGTAAATAACTTTCATTGCGTTCGATGCACAATGAATTTCGATTGAGGAAAGTCTGTGGAGAGATAGTACTTTAAGTCGTACCAAAAAATGATACAGCCGTTTTACTTAAAGTCATATCAGTGACTTTTTTATCCTCGCTCGACCTTATGTAGTATAACGTCTTTTATACGTGAAAAAATAAATGCGTGTTGATAACTTACTGCTTAGCATATACAAATATATTCTATAGATAGTAAAAGGACTTTTCTGAAAGACTTTGTGAAGGACATGTCTTATTTGGCTTTAACAATAGCTATTTCTGTCCATTGTGTCGTGTACTCTGGTGACTTGAGTTTTTTTCGTTCTTTCCATGTATGCATATCAAGTGTGACCGCTGAACGTACTGTTCCTAGACCAAATTTTTTATTTAATGTATCAGTAACAGAATTTATTTTACTCGTCTTTTTTATTGAATGAGATACACCAAAGAGAGAATCTGAAATGCTACTTTTTGGTCGTATACCACTCACCACAACACCTGCTTTTTTATAGGGTATTTCTGAATCATAGATACTCTCGAGTAGTTTTGATACCTCATTCATAAATACAAATGTATCGTCTGTAGGTATCGTCAAATCTATCTGTGCTGTACCATTTCTATGTGCAAAGGTACCAAATCTACTTCCTTGTATAATAATATTAATTTTTGAAGCAACGTTTCCATCCAGACGAAGCTTTTCAGCTATATGAGAAATGTGATGTCCAAGCGCACTCATGAGTGTGTATCTATTGGTAACAGACTTACTGAAAGAACGCGAGCTTGTGTAACTTTGTTGTTCCTCTTTCATCGATTCGCCAAGTGTATGTACTGATATTCCACTCAATTCCAATACTAGTCGCTCACCTACAACTCCAAGTGACTGCTTAATAAATACCCTATCTTGTGCAAGTAGATCTGAAACAGTCTGAATGTTGTGCGTAGTAAGAAATGCTGAGGTTTGCCTCCCAATCCCCCACACACTTCCGCAAGAAATCTCTCGCATCACCTCCTTCCACATTTGCTCGTCCATAATGCATACCCCCTCCATTCCACCACTTATGGTCGACTTCGTAAGTCGACCATTTCGCTTCTTAGCAATACTATTCGCCACTTTCGCAAGGGTTTTTGTTTGCGCAACTCCAATTGAAACAGGGATACCTATTTTTTGGATAATACGTCGGCGTATTTCAGCAATTTCTCTTTCAGTTACATTCGGATCAACCTGAAAAAAGGCTTCGTCAATAGAATACACTTCGCATGAGTCACATTCAGACTTCAATGCGTTCATTACGCGTGCTGAAATATCTCGGTAGAGAGCAAAATTTGATGAAAAAAGAGTTATTTTGTTCTTTATGCAAATATCTGCCACTTCAAAATACGGAATACCCATGGGGATACCTAAATCCTTAACCTCCTGACTGCGCGCAACAATACAACCATCGTTTGAAGAAAGTACCGCTACAGGCTTAGTGCGTAAATCAGGCCTAAAAAGTCGTTCACATGATACAAAGAAATTATTGCAGTCAACAAGCCCGATCATCACACCAGTATAACAAACCAACGCACCAAACTTCCCCACATCTATCTCTACCCAATCTCCAAATGGCCGACATCGTAAGTCGGCCATCTTCCATTACTCAACATGGCCGACTTACGATGTCGGCCATGTGTACTGTACAATACAATATATGGACTTGTATCATGCATTAAATCGCGGAGTCGACAAACGCACAATTTTTCTTGATAATCAGGATCGTGCACGTTTTGTACATGATATGTTTGAATTTAATTCTGACAAACCTTCGAATCACACATATCGAAATAAGATGGTCGATATCGTAAGTCGGCCATCAGGCATTAACAAACTTGTTGATATACACGGTTGGTGCATAATGCACAATCATTATCATCTACTTCTCAGTGACTACACTGAGAATGGTATTTCACTTTTTCTAAGAAAATTAAATGTAGGATATGCAAAATATTTCAATGAACGATATAAACGTGTTGGCACGCTGTTTCAGGGTCGAACAAAGAAAATCTTAATCGATGATGATGCTTACTTTCTACATATACTTAACTATATTCATTTCAATGCTTTGGATACCCTGAGTACAGCAACCGACTGGAGATCCCGGAAAATAGCAAACAGTAGTAGTGCACTCGAGCATCTTAAAAAATATCGTTGGAGTAGCTACTTAGATTATAGTGGTATCAGAAATTTTCCGTCTATACTCACAACCACACTATTTCAGGATGTTTTCAACAATAACTACACTAATCAAGTTGAAGAATATCTTCGAGAGATCAAAGTAAACGGGATTAAACACATGATACTTGAATAGTTACTGTACCTATAATGGCCGACTTACGATGTCGGCCATTAATTTTGTTGGAATTGACGGACAGAACCTACTACAGCTCCCCAGATGAAACAATCCTCGTGGTCGGAAATAGTGATTGGTTCATATTGGTCATTTTCTGATATAAGTATATGGGTATTCCCTACTGCTTTGAGGCGCTTTACAACCATCTCTCCGTATACTGCCGCAACGACAATAGTGCCATCTTTTGGAGTAACAGAACGATCAACAACAAGTACGTCTCCAGAAAAAATGCCTGCGCCTTCCATAGAATCCCCTGAGACGCGCACAAAAAAAGTTGAAGCGGGATTTTTGACCACCAAATCATTAATATCGAGTACTTTTTCAACTTGATCATCTCCTGGTGACGGGAATCCTGCCTGTGGACGCGATGTGTAAAGTGGTATGGCGGTGTTGCCTTTGGCAACACCGCCAAGTAGTACTCCCCGTGCCTCGATCCTCGTTTTTTTCATATTTTGATCATACTATCATTATAATTGCTCAGTATCCTAATGTTCGACGTCCGACGTCGAACATTAGATTATGTAATAAATGCAGTACTTGTAAGTACTGTGTGTATGTAGAAAAGAAGTGCCATGGTTGCTAAAAGACCTCCTGCGTAGGCAATTTGTACAGGATTTTGTCTTCGCCTTTCAATGATAATAGAAAGTATAAGTGCGCCACTTACTAAACACGCAAGTATTCCATATATAAATTGTAGCCATACGCTTGGCTGTATTGCAGTGCGCTCAATGGTACTTACTGCATACGTTGTCCCAGAAGTAAGGTTGTTATGCATCGGTGCTAGAGTCGCAGGAATTCCTGGACGTGATGTTGAAGCAAAATCAGAATATATGACCATAGTTTCTTCAGACACTTTTTTTTCTGCTACTATTTCTTCTGTACCTGCTAAATGTGTCTGATCCTCGACTACTACATTCTCTGACTCTGCTAATTGTGTTACTACAGAATCTAATTTTTTACCCTCCCCACTCTTCATCGTTGTATCCGTGGCAGTCATAAACTGCTCTGCAAGTACATTTGTATTTTGAGATGAATCATGAACTACATCTTGAGTTGAAACGAGAACAACTTTTTTTAAATCTATTTCTGATCCACTCAATATTTCCCTCGATTCCTCATGAGCTTTTGGAGTAGCGAAAAGTTGTACCACAAATACCGTTGGGACACCTCCATACATCCCTTTCGCAGTACCAACGCCAATTTCAGTATAATTACCATCAAGTATATTTGCACGATGTGTTGGCGACTCCATCCATGCATCAACTACTTCATTTGAATCAGCAAAATGTATCGCAAGATTTTCGCCCGCGTATACAAAGGAGTATCCAACTTCGTCAAACCAATACCACGGTGAGATTCCTTCAGGACTGTAGTGTGCAAAGTAGGTATTTTTTGACATATCTTCTGCTTTCTTCTGCGCTGCTGTATCAAGAAGAGTACTGTGTCTCAAAATATGTAACTGTTCACTATTTCGCTCATTATTGGTATTCTCAACAATAACTGCAGGCAAAATACTTGACACCAACCAATCAGAACTAATCCAAACAAGTGACTGAAGATTTGCAATCGTAAATGACAGCATAATCAAAACAAGCATAATTCCCATTGATGCTCGCTCAAGAACATCTGGTTTAAAATTATTTCCATCATGAGGAATAAAGAGTTTTTTGAGTCGCTTTTTCAGCATAGTTACTCTATTGTACTGAATTCTGCCCCGTATAGGAAGAATTTCGGCACGAAGAGTGACGGCAAAAAACCCACGGATGTGGGTTTTTTGCCGTCACTCTTCTCTCCCTCGCTTACATATTCTGCTCACAAAACCTCAATGGTCGACTTACGAAGTCAACCATATTAACCCACCTTCAACACATGGCCGACTTACAAAGTCGACCATGAGCAAAAGTCAATCAGTACAAATGCCTGATTCTTTGCCGAAGTATAATTGTAATTTCTTGTATATTTTCAAATTAAATATTTTTTGAATGATTTTCCACGCACGATGTATCACATAGACACGAGCAATAATTCCAAAATCACACTCCTGACTTGTCGTTTCTAACAATATAAATAACCTATACTTTTATGTATAAATTTTTTGCCTTTCCATAAAAAAGTATAGTTACACACATAATGGTAATGTATTTTTACTATAAACGTCTATACTATAGGTAAGCAACCGTTTTGGAGTGCTTTTATTAGTGGACATTAAAAAATTAACTTTAATTTTAATGAAAAAAATCATTTATAGTGGTGTATTTACACTTCTTCTTGCAGGAGTAGCATTCGCACCTACCATATACGCAGAAACAACACCGACAACAGTACCGACATCAATGGTTGAAAAAATTCAGGCATTGATGGCACAGCTAAAATCTTTACAAGAACAGCTTGCACAGCTGAAGGGTGAGATTAAAACCTTAAAGAGCGACTTACGTGAAGGAATGACTGATGCAGATATTAAGAAAATCCAAGAACTTCTTGCATCTGACTCAGCTATTTATCCTGAAGGTAAAGTAACTGGCTACTTTGGTCCACTTACTAAGGAAGCATTGAAACGTTTCCAAAAACGACATGGTCACAATGAGACTGGAGAGATTGACGAGGAAACTCGTGACCTCCTTGAAGAATATCTTCATGAAGGCTTTGGAGACAGGATTCCTCCAGGACTCCTTAAAGCACCAGGAATTATGAAAAAAGTTGAAGACCGTTACCGACTCGGATGTGATAATAGTGGTCATGGCAAAGGAATGGGACCGCTTTGTAAAAAGATGAAGGAAATGCATGGTGATGACGAAGATGATGAAGATGATACTGCAACATCGACTGACGATGAGGACGAGGATGACGATGATACTGCATCATCGACTGATGACGGTGACGGGGATGAAGATGAAGATGAGGACACAACCACTCGAAAAGAAGCACGTGACGCTATAAGTGACGCTGAAGATGCAATCACTGATGCAGAAGAGGCTATTGACGACGCAAGCGGAGATACTGATGACGCAGAAGCACTTGTTGCAGATGCAAAAGAAAAGCTTGAAGGTGCTGAAGATGCATTTGATGACAAGGACTACGAAGAAGCTGAGGATTCTGCTGATGAAGCAGAAGATCTCGCAAAGGATGCTGAAGACGCACTGTAATCAAATGCTCTGTAATCTTTAAAAGAGATACTTAGTACACATACGAAAAAACCGGCAAATTTATGCCGGTTTTTTCGTGCCTCCACAACAACCTACACGCAACACATTGTCAACTCGTATATGGTCGACTTCGTAAGTCGACCATCTGTTGAAGGTGTGAGAAATAAAATTCATTTTTTTGCTATACTGAAAGCATATGACATATACAATAATACATACACTAAAATCAATTGCATTCATTACATTTTTATTGTTTTCTTTTTTTCTTTTTACCACATTAGAAACCAATGCCTACTTTACGACCAATCAAGAAGCTGTCGCACTTAAGAACCACACAGGATTATTCCTCATCGAATATAATTTCGGCATGAAAAAGCATGAAGTATACATGCCGATACTTGCGGAAAATACCACAACTACAAGTGATACTCGAGTTTCATACCAAATAATTGATGATAAGGGTGCTGTAGTAACAACAGGTACGAGCATAGGGATGGTATTAAGTAGTACACCACTATCATCTAAAGAACCTCAGTATGTAACACCGAAAGGAGTAGCGAAAAATTTTATGCTAGCAGTTTTATTTACTCCCAACCAATCACAATTAAATGCAAAATACCGTCTCCAAGTCACACACCTCCCTTTCAACTTTGATGGCACCCAACAACTCCAGCTCAATCCTTCAGAACTGCAATACTACACAACAAAACTTATTTCGCTGTAATTTACATGGTCGACTTACGAAGTCGACCATGTATGTTAACTGAGTTTATTTACACACACTATTCCCTGCTACCCAGCCAGTTGTCCAGCAAAGTTGCAAAGAATATCCACCCGAAGGTCGATTGATATGTAAAATATCTCCCGCGAGATAGACATTTGGATGTAATTTCGATTGCATAGTACGTGTATCCACCTCTTTTAAATCAACACCACCATCCGATACCACTGCCCAGTCGTAACCCATAGTACCAGTAACAGTAAGCGTAATATTTTTCATCCGCTCAACAAGTGCGTGTCGGACATCCCTCGAAAGCATGGTCGACTTCGTAAGTCGACCATCTTCGGGGAATGGAAGGAGTATTGCTGTAATGACACTTTTTGGAAACCACTCTTTTAAAATATTGTGCAGTGTCTTGTTTGGATATTGTTCAGTAAGTTTTTGGAACTTTGCGCGAAGCATACCAATATCGTCTTTATAAAAGAGATCTATCGTTGCGGTCACTGCACCTTTTGTTAGCATTTCTTTTACATCATGCGCACTATTTAAAATAGTAGGACCAGATAGACCAAAGTGTGTAATAAGTATATTTCCTTGTTTTACTAATTTATTGACACCTTGCGTAAAGGTGACGCGAACGTTAGTGAGCGTCGTACCTGATAAATGCCTTACCCATGCATCACTCACGACAAGAGGCACAAGATTTGGATTTGAAGCGTGCGTAGTATGACCAATTTTATGTAGCCATGAAATACCTTCACCAGTTGCACCTGTGTCTGCATGCGATTTCCCACCACTGGCAATAATATACGCACCAGCTGTATATACTCCTGTATCAGTGACAATTCCAGTCACTTTTTTGTTATGAGTCTCAAATCCTTGCACCGTGGTATTAGTAAGTACGGTTACATTTCCATGCTTCAAAAACAGCTTCATTGTATGTGTCACATCCGTCGCTTTTTGTGTTTTTGGAAATACTCGTTTTCTTTCCTCAATAACGAGCGGAAGTTTTCGTGCAGTAAAAAAATCGAATGTACTCTGCACTCCAAACTGCACAATGGGCGAATACAGAAACTGTTCAGCTGTACCATAGTGTTTGAGAAATGCCCGTGTCTCAAATTCTGCATTAGTAATATTACATCTTCCGCCACCAGTAATAGAAAGTTTCTTTCCAAGAACAGCATTTTTCTCAATAAGAAGCACACGAAGACCACGTTCTCCAGCACGTCCGGCAGACATCATTCCTGCAGGACCACCGCCAATTACAATAACATCATAGTGTGTGTTGGTTGACATATCATGTACAATATAGCATAATCAAATGTCAAATCAAAATCCTATGGAAAAAATTGAATTCCCAATCCGTATAAATAAATTTCTTGCACACAAAGGATTTACAACACGCAGAAATGCCGACGTACTTATTGGAAAAAAACGTGTATTTGTAAATGGAAAACCGGCAGTTATCGGGCAACAAATAGAGGAGACAGACCGTGTGGAGATACAAGATCATGACACTTCACAATATCGCTATATTCTCTATTACAAGCCACGGGGAGTCATTACACACTCACCAGAGTCACATGAGACTGATATCGCTACTCGCATTAAAAAAGACCACAGCCTCACAGGAGTCTTCCCTATTGGTCGTCTCGACAAGGATTCTGAAGGGCTCATGCTACTCACAAATGATGGAAGAGTCACTGAACGTATTTTAAACCCTGAACATGGTCACGAACGAGAATATCAAGTAACTGTTGATAAACGTGTCACGGGGAACTTTTTAAGCCTCATGGAAAAAGGAGTACAAATTGAAAAATATAAAACAAAGCCAGCAAAAGCGACGGCAGATACAGGAAACCAGACAGTATTTACAATTACACTTACTGAAGGAAAGAAGCACCAAGTACGACGTATGTGTGCGGCACTCGGCTACCAGGTACAAAAATTGAAACGGACACGTATGCTTAATCTAGAAATTAAAAATCTCCGACCTGGTGCAATCTACGAACTGAAACCAAAGGAATTTCAAAATCTCCAAATGACACTTGGATTACACTAGAATAGTACTATGGGACAGTTTTTTAACATCCACCGCGCCTTCGGCGCGGTGGATGTTCTTATTTGCACATCTCCCGCACTTCCTTTTCATGGTCGCTACTGACTAGCTTAATAGTCTTATAGAAGAAAAGATATGCGATAAGATTGCCGAGTGCAAAAACTGCAAAAAGCACATTGATTTCAAGTGAGTAATTGCGTGCATTAAATATTAGCTCAATGGTAGGTGCGATAATTGCTATTTCAACAAGATATTTAATGTTTATTCGACTTGTCTCCGCATAGGAGATCAAAATCTTATATGCCTTGACGAGCACAATGGTAAACGCGATGGTGTGGAGCAATTCAAATTCAAGCGTACTCAATTCAGGTGCAGAAATAAATTCCTTTAATGACGTGGAAATATTTAGAAAGCCAGTGATGAGAGCGAGTACGCCTGTCGCAAATGAACTAACCATGTAGAGCACCAGTGTGAAGGCAACAAAATACACATACCCTGAGACTGCATAGTTCATTATTCGCGCAGCAAGACTTTGATTTTTCATGTATATATATTTGTTTTGCTAATTATGATTTACTGTATTATTAAAACATACCGATGCTACTTTTTTTGCTGTTGTACACAAAAACCCGCAGACCAAAGGTCTGCGGGTTTTTGTTTGGTTTGGCTTAAGCGAGCTTAACGTTCACTGCAGCAAGTCCTTTTTCTCCTTCCTCAACATCGTATGATACAACGTCACCCTCTTTGAGTGAGTCATACATTACTCCGTCTGCGAGTGATCGCGCGTGGAAGAAAAGATCCTTGTCGCCTCCCTCATCAGGAGTGATGAAACCAAATCCTCGGTCAGTAAGACGAGCGATTTTTCCCTTCATTGATCTATCATTTATTGAATAATCAAAACCGTTGCTACTGATCCGACTAACCAGGCCCTTCGTTTTGTTACTTGAATACTACCACGGATTGAAAATTTGTCGATGTGCTGGAGTACATCTGTGTATAACCCAAAATCCATCGGTAACATTGACATATTAGTTTTGTAGAGTATGGTGCTACATATATTGTTCCCCTGTTCACCATTTCTGTACGTACAGAAAGTAACATTATCTCAAATAGTAAAACAATCCTGTCGTGTATATCCCCGATGCAGAGCATACGGGGCATTAGCCGACAGGCACCAGGTTGTTTTTCTAGCATAGGTTGTGGCCACCGCCACACTCTATATTTGTCCATTCATCCTCGGTGCAGAGCACACGAGGCATTCTGGACGAACTAGTAACTTCACCGCCATTATGCGTACTTTTTTCTCTTCGCTCACACTGTATATATTGTTTTCTACTGTTTTATTTCTGCCACTACAATCAATTTTTGCAGATGAAGTATTTGAAGTAGGAACAATCCTAGTACCTGCACCTTTTCGTTTCAATAACGAAAACTGGTTCACAACTCCACATCCAAAAATTGCTTCATTTATCGTTCGAGATGATCGAAGTGCATACGGATTAACTGAAACAGGTATTCCCTTTTCACAATATAATATTCCAAACGATGTTGGTATTCGTATTCAACGGTTTGAAATGCAAGATTATTCACACTATGTTGTAGAAGGAGAAATAGCATACACGTTTGAAGAACTCTCGGTACAACTTGCACGAGCATATGGAGAACAAGCGCGTAATTCTCCAGTGTAACCGGCACAAAAAATCGCGGACACGTCCGCGATTTTTTGTGCCTACGACTACCCGTTTTGCTCCTTTAGGTAGTTGAGCATCGTATCTGCATCACTTACTTCAAACGGGTCTGACGGACAATCGTTACTAAAACCAGGTTCAACAAAGATTTTTTTAATTTCTCCATCATCGACGAGCATGCTGTACCGCCATGAACGTTCTCCAAAGCCCAGATTATCCTTCTTAACAAGCATACCAATTTTCTTGGTGAAATCTCCAGAGCCATCAGGAAGTAACTTCACTTTTGAAATTCCTTGTGCTTTCCCCCACTGGTACATAACAAATGCATCGTTCACACTCAGACAAATCACCTCATCAATACCAAGTGCTTTAAATGCATCATACTTCTGTTCATATCCAGGAAGATGTGTTGACGAACAAGTTGGTGTAAACGCTCCAGGAAGTGAAAAAAGAACGACTTTTTTTCCTTTAAAAATTTCATCAGTGGTAACATCTTGCCATCGAAACGGATTGTCGCCTCCGACACTTTCATCGCGTACCCGAGTCTTAAAGGTGACCTGCGGGACATATTTTGGAAATTCTAATTCTTGCATAATATATTTTTTTATCAATTAATTATCTTTTGATCGAAAGTTTTTATCAATAACCATCGCTGAGATACTATTGTATCTAATTTTACAAAGTATACAACAACTACAGAAAACATTGATACACACTTGCTCATACATAGAAAATTATGCTATATAAATACTGGACCCAACAGAGGAGCAGTAAATGCACAACATGGTTTTGCCCACACTCACTGATACCCAGTTATTGGTATTGACGATACTCTCTGAAAGACAAGCACAAAGATTTTCAAATCCTGAAGATTATGTGAAGATGATTAGACACGTTGCCATCCACCAATATGGGAAAAATCATACATTTTGTGAGTTCACAACTCACTACAATGAACTCATTTCATTGGGACTTATCCAAGAACCACGAAGATACATGCCACAAGGTGTGATAACTCAAAAGGGTTTTCTTCTGCTCATCAAAATGCAAAACACTGAACGATGTGCATTTCTCGAAGCACAGAAGAAACCTGGACCATATCCATTATTTGACCCTCTCAGTGACTGTACATAACGTACCGTCAAATATACGATGGCAATAAACCTATAGTACATCCATACCAAAAATCGGCGCACCTTCGGTGCGCCGTTACTTTACACTCCTACACTATTGCTATTTCCCTATTTTTTGGCACAATCAATACGCTTTTAAAAGAGAAACTCTAAAAGCAAATGATAACAACGTGTACTGATCATGTAATGATCGAATCCAAGGAGTCGAACAGCACAATTGTGAAATTAAATATTTGGGGTATCGTCTAATGGTAAGCAGAGCTTCCTGTCTGCACTCGCTCGGAATTAGAAAAGTAAACTTTTCTGCTTCCTCGCTCGCTTGACAGTAGGACATCAGGCACAACAGTCTGGTAAGCTGTTGTGGAGGTTGCTTATTATTTTTATGTGCATGGCACATAAAAATAATTGCAACCTGAACCGTTCATGTAATGAAATGGTCCTGAGTATCGAGGCTACTACAATGTGGGACATTGAAGTAGAACGTTGCCAGATATTTTATTCAAAATATCGACTGACAAACGAACGAGAAAATGGATAACGATAGTTTTCTTTTTTCGAGTGAGTGCAGTCAGAAAGCTTTTGCTTACAACGTGTACTGATCATGTAATGATCGAATCCAAGGAATCGAACAACACCATCGCACAAAATAATATTGGGGTATCGTCTAATGGTAGGACATCAGGTTTTGGTCCTGAGTATCGAGGTTCGAATCCTTGTACCCCAGCTTGTTAACAAAATCTCTTTGAGAGGTTTTGTGTTACAAGCTGGAGGTAAGCACAGTGTGGGACACTGTGCGACAAGGGTTCGAAACTGTTCAGAGATATCTTTTTGAGTGAAACGAACAAAAGTATCCTGAACGGATACGGGTCATGTAATGACCGAAATTCCTTGTACCCCAGCCAACTCGAGATGGGTTATCCAGCACGAGACGCGTCATTTAGGTGTAGAATTAGACCACTCATTTATGCGATATTCCACATTGGCCTTAGTGAAGGACATCTACACTTTTCTTAAGCCATACAGACTCAAGTTCATCATTGCTACGATTTTTAGAGCCGCGAGTGATCTTGCGTGGCTATACCCTGCCTATGCACTTGCTACGTTGGTCAACTTCCTTACCACCTACAGGACAGGAGACTCTCTGCTGCCGATTTGGAGCACCATTGGCATCTTTGCGCTCGCTATTTTTGTCCGCTCCAGCGGGCAGTACACGGCAAAGCGACTAATGTTTTCTGTCAGCGAGCGCATCTCCCTTGATGCTCAGGTCGCTGGCATTGCGCACATGTTCAAAATCGATATCGCCTGGCACGAGCGTGAAAATACCGGCAATAAGTTGAAAAGAATCCAGCGCGGTGGCGAGAGCATGGACCGGATATTGAGGATCTGGATCAACAACATCATCGAAATTGTGATAAATTTCGTCGGCATAACGTTTGTGATAATGCAGTTTGACAGGACTATTGCGCTTCTTACACTCGCATTCCTTGCTATCTACTACACGATAGCCCGGGTGTTTCGTAAGCGCGCTTCTATTGCAGCACAGGTCGTCAATACCCAGGAAGAAGAGGTGCAGGGAGTGTACTTTGAGGCCCTGAATAACATTCGCAGTGTCAAAGTTCTTGGCATGGCCACGGCGTTACGACGCATCATTATAAGGACATCCGATGAGTTGTTTGACAAAATCGCTAAGCGCATTTTTTGGTTCCAGACCGGCAACTCCGTACGCGGACTTTGGTCGGAGCTCTTCCGGCTCGGAATGGTCACGTTCATCATATACGGGATAGCGCAGGGGAAATACGAAATGGGGTTTCTAGTGCTTTTTTACGGATATTTCGGAAATATAACCCAATCGGTTGGTGAGCTGGCCGATATCACGCAAGATTTCATAATCGCCAAGTTCAGCATCAGGCGGATGACAGAGGTTCTTGAGGAACCGGTGCGGATCGACCTCACCGAGGGGAAACAACCCTTTCCCCAGGGCTGGAAGATGATATCTCTCCAAAACATCTCATTCTCTTATGGAGATAATAAGGTGCTACAAAATATCTCTTTTGACATACGCCGAGGAGAAAAAGTCGGTATTGTTGGTCTGTCAGGTGCGGGAAAATCGACGCTTTTCAAGCTTTTGCTAAAAGAGGATGAGTCATACTCCGGCCGCATCTTCGTAGATGCAATCCCCCTTGCGGATATCAGCAAGGAAGATTACTTCAGGCATTCGGCGGTCGTTTTGCAGGATACTGAAGTGTTTAGTTTTTCTCTCCGTGAAAATGTTGTCCTAGCAAATATAGAACAAGCAAAGAATGAAGAATTGTTTAGAAAGGCCATCCGTGTGTCTCATGTGCAAGATTTTCTCGACAAGTTGCCCCAGGGGGTCGATACGCCTATTGGCGAGAAGGGTATAAAATTATCGGGGGGCGAGCGTCAACGTGTAGGAATCGCGCGAGCTGTCTTCAAAAATCCTCAACTGCTCCTATTAGACGAAGCGACATCGCATCTGGATATTGAATCAGAGGAAAAGATCCGCATCTCGCTACACGAGTTTCTCCAGAATGTGACGGCAGTCGTGATAGCGCACCGGTTGACTACGATACGAGAAATGGATCGCATCATCGTCATTGAACAAGGAGGAGTCGTGGAAGAAGGGAGTTTCGAGGAACTACATGCGAAAAAAGGAAGATTTTTCGAGTTATGGGAGAAGCAGAGTCTCTAATGGTGCTCGAGACGCGTCGTCGGCGTAGTGTAAAATAGAGCGATTTCGTCAAACAGGGCTTGACCATCCATGGTTCTAATATGAGACGGCCAGCCAACTCGTGCATAGCACGAAAAGCGCCAATGAAACGCTTATCTAATTTTGCATAGACTTAGCAAAAGCTCTAAAAGTGATACAATGTAAAAGTCATGACCAAATACGTTCTCCATGGTGGATACACAAGTACAGTCAATGAACTCAATCGTACTTATTACGAAGAAATTGCTCGTGATGTTCCAGACCAAGGAACAATATTACTCTGTTACTTTGCTTCTAAAGACAAAGATAATTCGGGTAGATTTAACGAAGATAGTGAGAGAATCAAAAAGTGGTCTCACGGTAAACACTTTACTTTTTTACTTGCGGATGAAAAAGATTTTATTGAGCAACTAAAGCAGTCCGATGCTCTTTATCTACGTGGAGGTAGTACTCCAAAGCTTCTTGGTGCTTTAAATAAGTACGATGATTTAAAGAAATGTTAGAAGGTAAAACAATTGCAGGATCTTCCGCTGGTGCTTATGTGATTGGGAAGTATAGTGCTTTTCATGATGACGAGTCAGGTGGAAAAATACGTAAAGGACTTGGACTTTTACCACTAAGAGTGGTCACTCATTACGAAAGTCTAGATATGCCACCAAACCCAGAAGCATTTGAGCTTTTAAAGAATACGGAGCCAGAAATTGAGTTGGTGCTACTCAGGGACTTTGAGTGGAAAGTTTATATGAAGTAGATTAGTAAATTTATACGCACGAGACGCGTCCTTTAGCTAAATCGTTAAAAGCGTTATAATTCACTTACTATGATATCTAAAGAAAAACCCGCAGATTTCAATAAACGATTTGATATCGTAGGATGTTTTCTTAAACACGACAATAAATTTCTTCTACTTCGTCGACAGCCACATAAAGCAAACGGCGATGCATGGGGACTGCCGGCAGGAAAGAAAGAAGAGAATGAGAGTATAGAGCAGGCTGTATTACGAGAGGTTGAAGAAGAGACAGGAGTTAAATTGTCGGCTTCTGATGTACAATATTTGACTCGCTGTATGTTAGAGATGGCGACTTCGATATTGAGTGGCACATGTTTTCAACAACGCTTGATAATTTGCCTACTGTAATATGCAATCCAAATGAACATTCAGAATTCTGCTGGGTACTCCCTGGTGAGGCCCTAGAGATGTCTCTCATTCACGACTTGCCAGAATCTATAGAAATCTTTTATAGAAAGTAGTTACTGGGGACAGGTCGTTTTGAATTCCGAAGACTCACTAAATGGACTAAGTGGGACTTTGTTGTTTATGGTTCCAGCCCGAGACGGCCAGCAAACGACTTTAGTCTTAACTCCCAACATAAAAAGTCTTACCGCAGAAACAATCATTCTGATATACTTTTGATATGGCTCACTTAAATTATCATGTAGATTTTTGTACCGATGCATATATCGTGAATAATGGGGCGGTACTGCTTCGCTTACATGAAAAGTATAATCTTTGGATGGCGCCAGGTGGTCATGTGGATCCGGGAGAAGATGTTAATCAGGCAGTGCTTCGGGAAGTCTGGGAAGAGGTTGGTTTAGAAGTGGAATTAGTTGGACCGAGCACATGGACTAAACAGGATTTTGATATTAATAAAGATCTTGTACCTCCGCTATTCATTAATAGACACCCAATCAATGAGCATCACGATCATTCCTCTTTTATTTTTGTCGCGAAATCAAATAGCCGTGAAATAAATCCTCAGGAAGAAGAGAGTAAAAATACTCAGTGTGTTTGGGTAACTAAAAATGAACTGGATCAAATGCACAAAGATGATACGCGTCTACAAGAAGATGTGTACCGTTATGCATCTGCAGCTCTTAAACGCATACAATAAGTTTTAATATCGTCCGAGACGGCCAGCTTGTTAAGATACATCCATACAGGGATTTATCTGTTATAGGCTTGAAATAAGCAAGGTTTAGAAAACCTTGCGACAAGAGCTGAAAAGATTGTAGAGTAAGCTTTGTTTCCAATTAAATCGGTTGCATAAAAAAAGCGGATACCGAGGTATCCGCTTTGTTCCTGAAGCCAAAGGCTTCAGGAAATTTATTTCTTCCGACGCACAAAAGTCAAACCGAGAAGTCCAGCGCCCAAAATTGAAATCGTTCCAGGCTCAAATACTTCGTCAGGTACTGGTATCACCGTCACCGTATCTGGGACAAGGATGAACCCAGTGGGTGCAATGCCAAATATATCTGCGCTTGACGAACTGCCAAACATAGAATTATAGGCATAGACATCAACCCCACCACCTGGTCCTCCAGATCTTCCGTCCTTAGCATAAAAACTGCCCCACATCGGCGCACGATCGCTGACAATAGTGAACGTGTCATCAACGTCAAAGCCTGGGAATTTTAAACCATACAAATTGGCTGGAATTCCTGGATTTGAGTTGCCTTGGTTACCGAAGGTACCAAGTTCAAAGCCAGTAGTTGTACCAGCTTTAACATTACTTGATGTAAAGGTATCGCTCACCTGAAAGATGATGTGCGAAATATCTTTCAAGGGAACAGCAAAACGATAGTTGTACGTCCAAAGAGAGTCGGCACCTTGAGAAACATTCCACGAAAGTGTGGACCCCGTCGCCCACTGTCCAGTTCCAATCACTGATGCAGGAGCTGTAACCGCACCTGTGATAGGAATTGCCATAACTGTGGTCATACTGCCAAAGAACAATGCAAGAGCAACGAGTGCTCGATTTAGTATTTTCATTTTCTCCTCCTACGAGAAAAACTGATGAGCGATATTGCTCATCAAGTTTTAGAGATTATCATTTTATCTTAATAAAATCAACTCTTTTATACAGTTAGACTCGCGGATTCAGACGGCATTCATATGATGCATTTTAGACAAACTCTTAAAAAGCCAAAAACTATCCTACGGATAGTTTTTGGCTTTTTTCCTCACTTCATTAGAACTCATCTCATACTGAATATATTCTGTGGTGCAATGTGAAATAGGTTCTAAATTAAATCCCTCTTTTTTTCTTCAAATTCCTCTTTCTTGATTTCACCTTTAGCATATCGATCCTTCAAAATATCAAGTGCTGACTTCTCTCGGACGTCATTCCTATATGTCTGACTATTTCCAATACCTCCCTTAATTACAGCGATGATTCCCCAAATTACAAGACCCCAAAAGAGGACCATTATAATCCATCCAAATCCACCAAGAAACGGAAAACCATATCCCATCATAGAATAATTTGATTGTTGATTAAACCCGACGGGAGACGACCACCCTCCCATCATTGGCATCCATCCACCGCCAACACTACTATTTTCTGTTGACGGATTACAGCCAGAAAGATCTTTACCAAGATCAATATGCACTTGCTCCTCACCCTCCTCTCCATACATTTGCAACAACATCGCATTCATTGATGCATGTGATTTTCCTTTTGCTTGTCCCATGAAATATTCACCAAGAACACCAAAATCATCTTCAGTGAGATCATCACATATAATTTCTTTCCCCTGCAACTTTTCCCATACTTCTTTCCCCTCTTTCTCTTCTTCAAGTGTATGCGCAACGACAGTATCCCAGTTTGTTGTTGAACTCGCTCGCCCACCCATCATCTGCGCATGTGCTTGTGCATTCAGTAAACCAACAACACCTACTACAAAAATTACAAAAAATATCTTTTTCATATGTACTTTAATTATGAATAGAAAAATAAGACACAACGTCTTTTATGTATTCTATACCTCTATGGTGCAGAGTCAACAAAGCATGACTACATGAGAACGTACGTATAGTTAGAATCCCTGCGACAAAACAGTTGTGGTATACTTAGCGTAACTGTTTTGGGGTGGCACTAATCACTTATTAGTAGCATTGTAATATAAATAATAAAATTTATGTATAAAAAAATTTTAGTACTTATTCCGGTAATCATGTTTGGCATATTTATTTCAAATGCTGACGCATTCCATACATGGGGAGGATACCACTGGGCTCGTACTGCAAATCCATTTACGCTACAGCTTGGAGACAACGTCTCATCTGCATGGGACGGTTATCTCCTAACTACCGCGGGAGATTGGAGTACATCAACCGCACTCGACACTATCGTTAAACCAGGTAAAACAAAACCACGTCTCTGTAAGCCAACCAATGGAAGAGTTGAGGTGTGTAATGAAAAATACGGTGCAAATGGATGGCTTGGTATTGCGCAAATTTGGGTCAGTGGCGGTACACACATAACGCAAGGTATTGTAAAAATGAACGACACCTACTTCAATACACCAAATTACAATACTCCTGCATGGAAAAATCTCGTCATGTGTCAAGAAGTTGGTCATACACTTGGTCTCGGTCACCAAGATGAGAACTTTGAAAATGCAAATTTTGATACCTGTATGGATTATACAAACAATCCTCTGACAAATCAGCACCCAAACCAACACGATTTTGACGAGTTGCTTACAGCATACAATCACACGGATGCATCAACATCACTTCTTGCATTATTTACAAACCGTTTCACTGGATTCAGTAGTACAGTTCCGCAAATTCTTACAAACATTGATTTGAGTGATTCTTCAGCATGGGGTGAAATAATAAAAATAGATGTACAGAATCATGCTTCACTCTACAAACGAGACCTTGGCAACGGAAATACAGTATTTACACACGTAACTTGGGCAGAATAGAGATTGCACCAAATACTCAAGCTATTCTATAAATAAATTCCCTACAATATTTCTATCAATTTTAATGATTAATAGGAACATTGCATATCAAGAGTATACTATTAAAGTATGAGATTAATTTTTTCTATTCTTTCTCTTATTGGTGTTATTGGTTTTGTCGTATGGTGGAGTACACAGAATTTGACGAACGAAATACCTCCCGCATTACCATCAACAAATACAACCGTTGAAACGACTCCACAAAATGGCATTACTGGACCAATTGAACAAGCCTATGACGCAAAGAACGCTCTTGAATCACGATATTCAAACGCACTTGATTTGAGTAGCCAAGGACTCACGAAAGTCCCTACATATGTCTTTGAACGTACTGATTTAGAAAGTTTAAATCTCTCTCACAATACTTTGACAGGTGCGTTACCGGGAGAAATACGGCATCTGCAAAATTTAAAAACACTTGACTTGAGTAATAATAAATTTACAGAAGTACCTGCAGAAATTGGTCAACTTAAAAATTTGGAACTATTGAATCTCTCAAACAATCTACTTACAGGACTTCCGTATGAAATTGGTAATCTTTCACGCCTCAAAGTACTCAACATATCGGGTAACACATACTCTGAAACAGACCTTTCTGTAATCAAAAAATTACTCCCCGTTTCTGTTATTATTACTACAGACTGACATCATGTATAAATATATTTTTTATGACTACAAAACAAATAGACGTACATTCCTTTCAAACGATACTTGCAAAAGATTTAGGTGATGCCGATGTGGATTTTATAAATGTGTGCACTATTCCTGAATATAATGAAAAACATATCCCAGGTGTGCGAAATGTTCCCCTTGATACACTGGAACAACACATGCACGAATTTACTGATAAAAAAACTATTTATATTCATTGTAGAAGTGGTGTACGAGGACAACAGGCAGTAGAGAAATTGGCACAACTTGATGTAACTGCAGAATTGATAAACGTTACCGGCGGAATTATCGCATGGAGCAATGCAGGATTTGCAACCACAGCAAACACTTCTCGTAAACTACTCATGCACCAAGTACTTCTTATTACTGCAGGAGTTCTCATCGCACTCGGTATTCTCCTCGCATTATTGGTACATCCGAATTAAGAATTTTTGTCACTGTATGTGGGATGTGGACTTATTTTATTTTTCGTTGATACACTCGATACCCAATGAATATGAGTACTGATAGCACTACAATAACTTCTATATATGTTTCAAGGTTTGTAGATTGTGCAATAATTGCAGTGAGTGCTTGTGCGCCGATGTATCCTGCATAGAGATAGAAACAATCCCGAAATATGGTTCCTAAAAAAGTGGAAACGATAAAAAGTGGAAGTGGCACCTTCAAAAGTCCTGAACCTGCAGAAATAACAACACTCGGTATAAACGGGAGTGTCCGAAGGACCGTAAGCAAGACATAATCACGTATACCATTACCAAGTTTTTTTCCTAGATTTTCGACATCTTCATGGGTTACATTAAAAAATTTCCCAAATTTATGCATGACCACATCCTCAGCTTTATCCGAAACATAGTACACAAGAAGAGCTCCAACGGTCTTTCCCACTGCTCCAATGAGTGCGAGTGGTATCAGCATGAAGACGGTATATTCTTGCACTTTGGCAAATGATCCTGCAATCAACATCACCGTAGGCGATGGAATAGGTGCAATCACCTCTTCAATAAATGAAGCTACAAGTACAAACACTTCAAGAGATAATGTCTGTGCAAATGAAAGTAACAGGGCTTCAAGCTGTAAAAACATATGCATACAATATCACAATGTATGATACATACGCTACTGAAAAAATAATACGTCTGTCATAGCAAGAGTACCCATGACCATCTGCGGAAGATAAAGGCTCTTTTACATACTCACTTCCCTCTTCCATAATATTGCTTCAAAAGTGCAACATGCTCCTCGTATGTTTGTGTACAATGAAACCCTGAATTGCTATCGTGAAAGTAATACATACAATCAGTTTTCTTTGGATTTAATGCTGCGAGTATTGCTTCGAGTGATGGATTTGCAATAGGTGCAGGTGGAAGTCCATTATTTTTGTACGTATTGTAGACAGATGCAATGTACTTATCAGAAGGATTTACTTTTGGCCACCACGGCTGGCTCGGCTTACTTCCCTTTGCATACTGTAGTGTTGCATCAATTTGTAGTCGCATGTCCGTAAAGAGGCGATTCCAAATTACTCCAGAGATAAGACGCATATCTTCAAAATCGTATGCTTCACGTTCTAGGAGTGATGCAATCGTCAATGTATCAGTAAGTGGCACTTGTGCTTCCACTGCATCTCCATAACGCGAAAGAACTTCAGCATCAAAGCGCTCAAGTATTAATGGCGCAACTTCCTCAGGCTTTGCACCTCGTGCTACGGTGTATGTTCCTGGAAAAAGTTTTCCGTCTGAAATTTGAGGCACCGAACCCTCTATGTGATTTAAAAATGTCTTTTCCTCCTCGTCACTCCATCCGAGAATTTTTTTCATATGTTGCGCCACCTGCTCCTTTCGCTCACCAGACTGAATAACGAGGATACGACTTGAAAGTGACGCAAGGTTTTGATACCAATTCATCAACGCAAGCCTTCCAAGCGCTCGACTTATCCAACTAGTTTTTATAGAAGAAAGTGTACCCTCGTTTGACACGTGTGTAGTAAAATAGCTCTCCACCATGGGATTCTCAATAATTTCCTCTCGCTTCAGATTAACGCCAACAGGAAATTGTGTGATGATCTCATCTTCTACTTCTACGATAATTTCTGTTGCTTGTTGCGTATTTGAAGTTTGATGCCATGCACGCTGTTTCGCTTCAAATATAAAAAATCCAACCGTTACTGTACTAAAAAATACTCCTATACATATCATGTACATAAGTACTCGTATCCATTTTTTCTGTTGTGGAGCCTTATCTTGCTTTTGAAACGGTTTCATATGTACTCGTTGATATTAGAAATTTGAAATGAGTTTTCTAATACTTAGTATACTATGCACAATTACTTCTCGGTAATCAAATTCCATGAACAGGTATTTGCACCTTGTGTACCAGTATATTCGACATGTATTACTCCACCATTTTTTAAATGTTCAATAAAAAGAAACGTTCGTGCCATATCAAATATATTCAAGAGATTATTATTGCAGAGGTAGGCAATCATAAGATTTATAAATACTGTATGTGAGACAACAACAACTGAAGTATGTACGGAACTAAGCGATTCTAAATATGCACGCGCTTTCTGCGCCCGCATACTTATTTCTACAAAATTCTCTGCGTCAGCATATTTCCATAAATGATTCTTATGGTGTACGACTGAAAGCACAACGTACCAAAGTGTCTCAATACTATAGATATATTTTCCAAAAAATTTTGACGGTCGCATAATTTCATAAAAAAGTCCATTTGTTATAGGTGTGAGTCCTGTCTGCATACCAATAATACGCGCCGTTTCAAGTGCGCGTGTATATTCACTTGAAAGTAGTATATCTGGATTCAAACTGCGTACATACTCCGCCGTAGAATTTGCTTGTTCTCTCCCTGTTGGCGAAAGTGGTGTATTGGGAGATTGATGTCTATGTCTCCGCAACTCAAACGTTTCACCATGACGAACAAAATAGACATGCATATACCGTGAATAAATATTTTACTGACAATGTTCTATAAGCAACAGTTCAAGCGGAAGCATACTCACATAACTTTTACCTAAGTACTCACTCATCTGAAGTGTTTGTAAAAGTAACTTTGAGTTAATTGGTGACTTTGCATCCTGTGCATATTCCATAATTAATTTTTGCTCTTCTGCTCCGTATTGCAATGCCAGATGATCAACACTTTTTGGAGTATAGCGGGTAATGATAATACTTCGTATGCGTTCTAAAAGAAGTTTATAAAATAACTTTACATCAACATGTGATGCTTGTGCGTGTACAAGCGCAGTAAGTCCTCGATCAAGATCTTTTGTAGCAAGTGCAATCAGTATATCTTGCAAAAGCACATTTTTCGGCGCACCGACAATTTCAGCAACTTCATCTGCAGACAAGTCGTTATCTCCTGAAACCATCATAACCTTCTGGGTAATTCCCAGTGCATCGCGATACGAACCATCTGCAGAAAGCGCAATCACGTCTGCAACATGCGTATCGAGTTTAAATTTTTCCTTTTTTGCAATATGGAGTACCGTATCTCGCAATTCCTCTCGTGTTGGTGCATGAAATTGAAATACCTGACAACGTGAGGTAATCGTATCTAATAGTTTATCTTTCTCTGTTGTAGCCAAAATAAAAATAACATGTACCGGTGGTTCTTCGAGGGTCTTCAGGAGTGCGTTAAATGCTTCTTTGGTAAGCATGTGTACCTCATCAATTATATACACTTTGTAGGGAGACTCAAATGGAAGTGTGTGTACTGATTCGGTGAGCGCGCGAATATCATCAATGCCACGATTAGACGCAGCATCAATCTCATATACATCAACATCGTGCGCACCAACTGCATGTGCAAAAATGCGTGCAACCGTTGTCTTCCCTGTCCCCCGTGAACCAGTGAAGAGAAGTGCGTGTGGAATCATGTTCTTTGCAAGTGCGCCTTTCAGTACTGACACAATATGTTCTTGATTTCGTACCTCATCAAAACTACTCGGTCTATATTTTCTATATAATGCAAGTGAAATTTCTGTCATGTCCCATAGTATAGCAGATTACATGACCTGCTTTAAATTGAAATACCTAATTGTCAATTTGCTCACTATATGCAAGTAATTCTGTAATATCATGCAGTAGATCTTCACTTGCAAGTAGCACAATGCCAATTTCTTTAGATGTATGTGGGAGTATGAATGTACCCACAAACGTATGTCCCGCTTCTTCAGTGTATCCATGCTTCCCACCAGTAAAATTATCTAACGTTCGTGCTGGATTATTATTTATGTACCCTGTAACAGTACCAACATATGTATAGAGTTGGGTGATATCCAGTATGTGTGGATATGTCCTTTTTACATACGAGAAAAATAATGCAAGATCAGAAACTGTTGATATGTTTTGAGCGCTCAGTCCTGAAGAATCCGTGAGTGAAGTTTTATGAAGTGATTGTGTACTCAGTACATCAGAAAGAGTGCGTGTAAAAGTATCACCAAGTGTACGCTGAATTGCTACTGCAGAATCATTTGAAGATTCAATAAGGAGTGGGAAGAGCAGTGCGTACGGTGTCGTATGTTCGCCAACACGAAGTTTTCCTGATCTGCCTTCAGTTGCTACATCCATGTGCGTAATATATACGTCAGTATTGTGCATATCACTTTGCATCACTGCTATCGCAGTAAATAATTTTGTTATTGACGCAATAGGAAACTGCACATCAGTATTTTCTCCGGTAATTACCACACCCGTAGTTGGGTCAAAAATAGCCCATGTATTCGTCGTCAATTCGTTTGGCATTGCTTGTGTAGGTGCGGTGATTCTTTGTGTTTCATCTGTAGAAAGGTAATCACTCAAAACAGACGTCTCCAATGAAAGAAATAGCGCAAAGACGCACGTGAACACTATGATGATTTTTCGAAACATATATATAGCATACCGCGCCCCGAAGGGGCGCGGTAGCAACAACACTGCACAATAAAATACTTATTTCTTCTTCGTTCCAGAAACTTTCACAACCGCTTTCTGTGGAGCGGTTTTCACTCCTTGTGTTTTAACAGGAGCTTTCTTTGCAGTATTTTTTGATGCTACTGTCTTTGTGGTTGTCGTAAGTTTTTTGATTGCATTATTTTTTTGAAGTTTTGCCCAGTGTTCACCCATTTCTTTCTTAAAATCCTTTACTTCCCCTACCGTCGCATTTTTCATCGTACTATATGCACCACTTGCAGTCTCTACAAGAGCTTTGTATTCTGCCTCGGTAATAGTCTCAGCCTTTTCAAGGGCTTCTAGTACTTCACCCTTTGCTTTCAGCATCCAACCCTTTACTTTTTTTCTATTTTGCGTTGACTGCTTACTCCCATATAAAAAGTACGCTCCTGCTGCAGTAACCGCAGCCGCAGTGAGTCCAAAACCGATCCCAACTTTTTGTGCAGTATTCATCCCTCCCTTCGTTTTTTTCTGTGTCATAAATAATTTTTATCCCTCGCCTTTTATTTTTAATTCATTTTTGCGCTTCTCTGGTTTTTTCACCGTAACCTCAATTGTATCACTATTACGAAATGTTCCAATGATGGTACTCATCAAGCGTTTTACAAATCCTCCTTCAGCAAAATATGCACGAATACTATGCATGTCTTCAGCAATAATTTCTGTTCCTTCCTCAATACGATTTAAAATACGTTGTAATGATTTAATCATTCTAATTACATGGAAGAGTGCAACACAAAGTAAGGCAGTAAAAATAATGACTGCTATTCCTGTAATAAAGAAAAAAATATTCGCCTGTAATACCTCACTCATCTATCCATTGTATCAGACCCACGTGCATTCACCGTACCTGCTCTGCGAGCCACCTGTTTACAACTTCTTGTATTTCATCAGCAGTAGACTGCTCCATGAGTTCAGCGCGCAATTCCTTTGCGCCGTCAAAATTGTGGACATACGCTTTATAATGTTTTTTCATCAGTGCAAAATTTTTAAACGGAAGTACCTCTTCAAAAAGTCTTGTATGCTCACACATCACACGCAATCGTTCTGATACATCCAATTTCTCACCTGTAACTTCAGGATTGAAAAGCCATGGATTTCCAAATATCGCTCTTCCAAGCATAACACCATCAGCACCTGTTTCTTCGGCACGAGTGTATGCTTCTTGAAGTGTGGTAACATCACCATTTCCAAAAATGAGTGTCGGGTGACTATGCGGATTTTGTTTCTGCCACACTGTTCCTTGTAGTTCATTGCGCATCTGTACTGCTTCTTGTACATGCTCCCAGCGCGCGGGAACTTTCGACATCTCTTTTCGTGTGCGTGCATGAATGGTAATAACCGCTGGATTTTCAGCAAGTAATGTCGGCAACCACGTTGCGAGCTCGTTTTTGTTGTATCCAATACGTGTCTTCACTGACACAGGAATCTTTCGACTACTGGATTCCACGCCACGTTTCACGGCACGGATAATCGCAACTGCTTGCTCTGGATGACGTATCATCGCAGCGCCACATCCTTGTTTTTCAATTGTTTTATCAGGGCATCCCATATTGATATCAATACCATCAAAACCCAGTTCGACACAAAGTTTCGCTGCAGATTCCATATGTTCTGGACTCGACGAAAATAGTTGTGCCACAATCGGTCGTTCTGATTCTGTATAGAATAAGTCTGCCAGGAGTTTCTTCTTTCCCTCTGGTGTTGCGCGCATAAGCCCATCAGCAGAAACGAACTCCGTCCACATTACATCAGGACCTCCTTCTGTTCCATCTCTTCGAGTATGTCGAGAGCATTTTGCAATCACCTGACGAAACGACGCATCAGTCACATTCGCAAGTGGCGCAAGCACAATAATAGGTTTGGGTAAATTATTCCAAAATGACATTCGGCATTCATACCACGTTTCCACTTATTCTGGAAGTGATAGTACTTCTGTCGTTGTTGCTGTGTCTGTGGTTTCTAAGGATTCATTTACAAATACTTTATTATCAAAACGTACATCGATATACTTAAAGTTTCCGGGTTTAATATGGCGAAATTCTTCTGAAGCAAGCACTGATTTTAAATTTTCAAATGTACTCTCTAAATCAGTACTGAGTGTGGCATAAATCATTCCACCCCCATTTATCATAAACTCTACATCATTATTTTCTTTATGTATAAGTGAAGTGATACGAAAGTTACTTTCTTCTTGCGCTCGTGCAATAAAAGTATCGATTGCATGTAATTGTTCTGCTTCAATAACTACACCTTCTGTAATCGAGAGAGCGCCTTCAATACTATGACGTGTAAGTGTGCCCCCAACAAGATCGGGTGCAGGAGCAAATGCATATCCATCACTCGTCACAAAATAACAGGGAACATCAGCATTTCCCGCAACACACCATAATGCATGCGGAATATATTCATCAAATGAAACATCAAGTACGGTACGTGATGCTCGTGATACCTTTATGTCATACACACGTGGTATTTTTTCGAGCACCTCTACGATACGATTGTGTGGATACAAGAACGCAAACTGTTTTGGCACAATAAGAAAATAGGCACCTTTCAGTTCATCAGTCACCCGTGCGCGTACCTCATCGTGCGAAATAGTTTCACCGCCAACAATCGTCACTTCTGTAATAGTCACTGCATTGAGTCTCGTCGCGTAGTATATAAGTGTCACCACAACTCCGATACTGATGAGACGAAGAAAACCTTTAAGCAGTTGCCGTTGAAAACTTACTTCTTGCAAAGTCTGATTCCGTATTCTTGGACTTTTCTTTTGAAAGAGTGACACACATTATGCAATTACATCAGCGCCAAAATACGGAACCAGTGTCGCAGGGAGTTTGATCGTACCATCTGCTTGTTGAAAGTTTTCTACCAGTGATACTAAGATGCGTGGTGTCGGAATGGCGGTACAGTTGAGTGAGTGTGCGTAACGCAACTTCCCTTCCGCATCTTTATAGCGAATATTAAACCGTCGTGTCTGAAAATCGTGAAAATATGACGCAGAGCTAATTTCACGATATTTTTCTTCAAGTGGTACCCAAAGTTCAATATCATATTTCTTCACTTGACCTTGCCCTAAATCACCACCACAATTTAATACCGTATGATACGGAATACCGAGTGATTCTATAAATGTTTCTGTGTTTTCATTGAGCCATTCATGCCACTTTACTGACTCCTCATGACTTGCTTCACAAAGAATCACCTGCTCAAGTTTAAAAAATTCATGCACCCGAATAAGTCCTTTTGTGTCCTTTCCATGACTTCCTGCTTCGCGTCTGAAACAAGGAGAAAACGAAAGCCACTTAATGGGCAACGACTCTTGCGGGATCACATCATCTGCATAATATCCCATAGTAGAAACTTCTGAAGTACCAATGAGATAGTCGTCATCTTGTGTCCTATATACATCTTCTGCGTCATTCGGAAGATGGCCTGTTCCGTATAAATTGCTCTTTCTCACAATCGCAGGGACAATCAGCGGATCAAATCCTTTCTTAAGGAAAAAATCCTGTGCATAATTCCATATCGCCCATGAAAGTCGCGCTCCTGACTTTTGTAAGTAGTACCCGCGGAAACCATGCACCTTCGTTCCCCGCTCAAAATCCACCATACCGAGCTTCGTCATAATTTCTACATGATCCTTTGGCTTAAAAGAAAATTGCGGTTTTTCTCCCCATGTTTTGATTTCTTTATTTTCAGAATCATCTATACCATCAGGCACTGACATATCAGGAATATTTGGTACTTGAAGCATGAGTTCTTTCCATTTCTGCATCACTACACCAATTTCCTCCTCCTCCTTTTGAATTTCTTCTTTTAAAATTTTCATTTCAGCAATGAGTTGCGCACGAGTTGCATCATCCGCCGCCTGCGCAACTTCACGTGAGACGGTATTTTGCTCTGCTTTCTTTGTTTCCACAGAAACAAGCAACTGCTTTCTAGTATCATCAAGCACAACCAAAGCATCCAAATCAATGGTTATGTGCTTTTTCGTCGCCCCCATTTTTACGAGGTCAATATTTTCGCGTATGAATTTTATATCTAACATAGGTGTATTGATTATACAGTATAGACTACCCTATTCGTACTTTGTGAATGATACACTTTATACCATATGGACTTTCCTATTTCCAAACTACTTCTTTCCGATTGTTCTGAAATACTTGGTGAAATACCCGATGCACCGGAGGAATTATATGTGCGCGGATGTTTGGCGCCGCGAGCAACGAAGTTGCTCGCGGTCGTCGGTTCACGTAATTATACCAACTACGGGAAGCAAGTGGTCGAGTATTTGATTGGCGGACTCCGTTCATATCCTATCTCCATTATTTCTGGACTCGCGCTTGGTATTGATGCACTTGCACACAACTCTGCACTTGACGCAGGACTCCACACACTCGCTGTTCCAGGCTCAGGCCTTGATGATTCAGTGCTCTATCCACGCAAAAATTTTGCACTTGCGCAAAAAATTCTTCAGAGTGGTGGTGGTCTACTCAGTGAATACGGACCTGACTTTCACGCAACCACATGGTCATTTCCAAGACGAAATAGAATTATGGCTGGGCTTTCGCATGCTGTACTTCTCATCGAAGCAGGTGAACGCTCAGGAACACTGATTACCGCACGACTCACTGCAGAATATAATCGTGATTTACTCGTTGTGCCAGGAAATATTTTTTCTGAGAATAGTTTTGGGGTACATCAATTCTTAAAACTTGGCGCGACTCCTGTTACCACACCTGCAGACATCATTGAGGCGCTTCACCTCACGCGCGATGATGACACACCCGTCCCCGTATCCTCGGGGACGGCCGAAGAACTCCTCATTATAGAAATACTCACCGAACCAAAAGACCACGATACCATTATCCGCACGCTTCCCTTCACCCGTGAAGAAACCCTCACCCTCCTCATGCGTATGGAGCTCAATGGACTCATCCACGAACAAAACGGCGTGTTTTATATTGTGAAATAAAGGTTTTGAATTACCAATTTTTATTGACAAGATACTAGATAAATGCTTTAATTTACTTAGAGATTTCGCATACGCGAAGTTACCTGATCATTACACAGAGGAGAATCTGCCATGACCAAAATCACACTTGCTGCGCATCTTCGTCTGAGATTAACCAAGGAATACGGTAACTATAAAAATGCCTGTAATTTTTATAAAATCTCTTATGAAAGTCTCAAGAAATCGATTGCTCGCAATATCTTTAGCGAGCATATTATTAATGTCTTTTTTCCCGGAGTCAGTCTTGATAATCTTCAAGAGAAATATGATTTCCAAGTGGCAAGAATCTATAGGCCGAAATTTGGTGAGGATATCGTGAAGAGAAAAAAACTGTCTCACCTATTGAACATCATCGATGAGGAGGATCTATGTCTCATTGAGGAAAACAAATTGGTAGCTGAAAAAATTGCTGAGGTTATACGATCAACATGTGCCCAAATTCGTGAAGTCTTACGCTAACACCAACACACCAAATCCAGTTACAGGATGAGAAAATATTTTCTCATCCTGTTTTCTTTTTATAGTAGACTCTCCACGGTTCCCTAGAAAATTTGCCTTTATTGTTCTATGTGGTACTCTTTTTTTCAGTATTGTTCATAGACAAACATGGAGGGGAAAAGGATGCGTAAGAGATGGCTGCGTAAAAAAGACTCGGGCTATGAAGCCTTTGTTGAAGAACTCCGACAAATTGTGTCAGACGGACACACAATGATGCAAGTTGCTGAGATGTTCGGCACCGCAAAAGAAGCCGTGACAAGAAACGCGGTGGCAGGATGTGCTCATCGAAACGGTATCACCTTCGGCATTAAAGACTCTGAGAAAGGTGGGTCTACGAAAGATCCAGCTCACTCAAAGACTAGTGTGGGTGCTGTGCTTAAAACACCCTCAAGAAAGTCTCAGAGCAAGATTCTTGTCTATGAACCTCTGCCGATCTTGCTCTCAACCGTCAAAACGAACAGGTGTCAATGGCCCATAGGTGACCCTAGAGAAAAAGGGTTTCACTGGTGCCCCAAAGATAAGGAGAAAGGTCCATATTGTCCAGAACACTATGAGATGGCTTACCCTCAAAAAGATCAAAAGAAAATGTCTACACAGACTTTTAAATTTTGATGAAGAACACCTAAATGCGCGCAGGAAAGAACATTTTCTTTTCCTGCGCGCATTTTTTATAACCTGAATCCAATCTATTAATCACTGCACAAGGTAACCCTGTAAGGACACAACTTCTTGGAATAGCAATCTTACTCCATAGGTCAGCCCTATTACTCCATAGGTCTTACTCCATAGGTCTTACTCCATAGGTCAGCCCTATGAGGACATATTTTCTTGAAATAGCAAGTGCAATTATTTCAAATGTACTTGACCTATTATTTGACACATGGGGTATTCCCTAGTATGTATGGAGGTCATGAGTCACACACTAGTCATCGTTGAATCTCCTTCAAAGGCGAAAACGATAGAGAAATACTTGGGGAAAAACTATACCGTCCGCGCATCGGTTGGGCATGTTCGTGATCTCCCGAAAAGTAACAAGGACGCGGTTGATATTGAAGGAGGATTTATCCCGCGATATATACAATCAGCAGGAAAGGAAAAAGTTATTGCAGAACTCCGTGCTGAAGCAAAAAAGGCTGATTCTGTACTCCTCGCAACTGACCCCGACCGCGAGGGTGAAGCCATTGCGTGGCACGTTGCTGAACTCATAAAGGATGCGAACAAAAATCAGAAACGCATCGTCTTTCACGAAATTACCGAAACTGCCGTGAAGGAAGCGATCGAGCATCCGCGTGCTATTGATATGCATCTGAAAGAAGCACAAGAAGCACGGCGCGTGCTCGACCGACTCGTGGGATACGATCTCTCTGGACTCATTTGGAAGAAAGTCCGGTACGGACTTTCTGCGGGACGTGTACAATCCCCCGCTCTTCGCATCATCATGGAACGAGAACGTGAAATACGCGCATTTATTCCTGTTAGCTATTTTGTACTTACCGCACTCACAAAGACAAAGGATAGCACTTCTCTCCCTCTCACAGGAAGTGTTGAGCCGAGTGAAGAAAAAGAAGCAGAGCGGATTCTCACTGTCGGAAAAGCACATTCGTGGAAAATTATTGCTATTACAAAGACAGATCAAAAACGAACGCCAAAACCTCCCTTCACAACATCAACGCTTCAGCAAGTTGCTTCCACACGTCTGGGATTTTCTCCATCACGTACCATGGGTACAGCACAGAAATTGTACGAAGCAGGATTCATTACGTACATGCGTACTGACTCAACCAACATGAGTGTAGTCGCACAAAAACAAATACTTGCACTCGTACATGCAGACTATGGAAAAGAATATGTGAGTCCACGAAGTTACAAGACAAAGAGTAAATCAGCGCAAGAAGCACATGAAGCAATTCGACCGAGTAACTTTGCAAAAAGAACAGCGGGTGCAACAGACGATCAGAAAAAACTGTATCAACTTATCTGGGAACGTACTGTTGCCTCGCAAATGAGTGACGCGCGCATTGAGCGAACAAAAATCACTGCTAATGTTATTGACGCATCGGAAGTCATCCCTGATTTTGTCGCACATGGCTCACGAGTATTATTTTTAGGATGGCTTACCGTCGATACTCGAGCGCGCGGTGAAGATATCGAAATACCAAAACTTGCCGTAGGTGACCCCCTCACACTCAAAGAACTTTCCTATGAAGGAAAAGAAACGCAACCGCCAAACCGCTATACAGAAGCGGGACTCATCAAAGAACTCGAAAAGCGTGGTATCGGGCGACCGTCAACATACGCATCCATTATGAAAACCATTATCGACCGTGGCTATGTAGCGAAGGAAGGACGCACGCTCCTCCCCACAGATACAGGCGACTTAGTATCATCTTTTCTTGAAGAACATTTTGCTGAATATATCGGTGATGATTTCACCAGTGAAATGGAAGATGAACTCGATGAAATTGCTGAAGGGAAACGAACTTATCTCAAAACGCTCAAAGAATTTTATACGCCATTCAAAAAAGCAGTTGACGCAAAGGAGGATATTCCAAAAATCAACAATCTTGGAGCTGGTCCAAAAGAATTCCCCTGTCCTCTGTGTGGAAGCACAATGGTTATCAAACTTGGTCGTGGCGGTAAATTCCTCTCCTGCGACACCTATCCAACGTGCGATGGCGCACGCATGATTGACGGTTCGCAGATTAAAGCAGATGATCCACTCGGGAAACATCCAGAAACGGGTGAAGATATTTTTGTATTAAATGGAAGATTTGGCCCCTATGTGCAACTTGGTCCCACACCAGAAAAAATAAAGGGGAAGAAAACCATTGCGCCAAAACGAGCAAGTCTCCCTGCAGGAAAAAGTGTTGCTGAGGTAACGCTTGCAGATGCCGTACACTACCTTATTCTTCCACGCACACTTGGAAATCATGAGGAAACAGGTGAACCAATAATTGCAAACACAGGTCGCTTTGGTCCATACATTGGTCACGCAGGAGATTTTCGATCACTCAAGGGCAGTGACGACCCCTACACTATTACACTTGAACGCGCGCTTGAGATACTTTCAGAACTAAAAAAAACTCGCTCGGGAGAAAAACTTATAAAAGAGGTTGGACTCCATCCAAAAACGAAGAAGATGATAAAGGTATTTGAATCAAAATCAGGAAAATACATGAAACGTGGATTTGCACGCATTTGGCTTCCCGACAGTGCTGATATTAAAACATTTTCTATTGAAGATGCAGTTGCACTTTTAACGAAGAAGTGACGCGTAGCTCACGATTAAAATTAGAATACAAAAATTTGCCAACTGCACAGACCCGAGTAGAATGGATACATGAGTGAATTAATCACTGCAAAAACCATAATCAAATATCTCCATGCACCAAGTGCTACCGACACAGCGCTTGTGGAACGTGCGTATGAATTTGCCAAACATGCTCATGAGGGACATCTCCGTTATTCTGGTGAACCTTATTTGAGCCACCTTGCTGAAGTCGCACGCATGCTTGCAGAAATCGGTATGGGCGCACACACTGTGGTAGCAGGGCTACTTCATGACAGCATTGAGGATACTGAGGTAACTCCAGAAGAACTACAAAAAGAATTCGGTGACGAAATATATTTTCTTGTACAAGGAGTGACCAAACTTGGTTCAGTCCGCTACTATGGAAGTGACCGCCATAACGAAAGTCTCAGAAAACTTTTTGTTGCAACAAGTCAAGATATTCGTGTGCTCATCATTAAGCTTATTGACCGACTCCACAACATGCAGACATTGCACTATGTACCTGCAGAAAAACAACTTCGTATTGCGCGGGAGACACTCGAAATCTATGTTCCTGTTACCCATCGACTCGGAATGGGCCGTATTCGAAAAGAACTCGAGGATCTCGCATTTCCCTACGTGTATCCAACAGAATATAAAAAAGTTACTGATCTCGTAAAAAGCATTCCCAAAAATAGTGACACTGACTTGGAAAAAGCACGAAAGAATTTGATGAAGCGCCTTGCTGAAGTTGGACTTCGTCATTTCCATACGTCATATCGTTCAAAAGGCACATATAGTCTTTACCAAAAACTAAAACGTCGAGAGTGGGATATTGATCGTGTCTATGATTATCTCGCAATGCGTATTGTCGTAACTTCCGTTGAGGAATGCTACCAAGTACTTGGAATTGTACACGAACTTTGGCGTCCTATGCCAAAACGGATGAAAGACTATATCGCTTTCCCGAAACCAAATGGATACCAATCAATTCATACAACAGTCATTACTCCTAATCGTACAATTCTTGAAGTACAGATTCGTACCGAAGCAATGCACCGAGAAGCTGAATACGGTATTGCTTCACACATCATGTATAAGAATGATATTTTTGGTGAAAGTGAATCTCGTGCAACAAAATCTTGGTTCGAGTTACTCGTACCAACATTGTTTCGACCATTTATATGGAAAAATCGTACCCAAACAACCGACCATAAAGTACTGATGCAGGAAGAAAATCATAAGAAAAAAATTCCGCATTGGATTCAAGAAATTGCGAGTGCACACACAAACGTTGGCATATCGCGTGAGTTTTTTGAAGGACTAAAAGATGATTTTTTTTCGTACCGAATTTTTGTATTTACACCAGAAGGTGACGTAGTTGACCTACCCGTCGGTGCCTCACCCATTGATTTTGCCTATGCTATTCACTCAGATATTGGCGATCATACATCAGGAGCAAAGGTGAACAACAAACTTGTAGGACTTGATACCGAGCTTAATAACGGTGATATTGTTGAAATCATCAAAAACAAAACAAACAAACCAACTCAAAAATGGTTGGATTATGCAAAAACCTCACTTGCCCGAAGAAGAATCCGCGCATCACTCGCACTACAATCACCTACAGGGAAAAGTTTTTAAGTGAATATAAATCTGTATCATCGGAAACTTCTTTTACAGGAACTACTACTGGTTCAGGAATTTGCGCTGTATCTTTATTGATTCCCTGAATACTACTCTCTTGTACCTGCACAATCTTTTCAAAAACCTCTTGTATTTCTGGCGTCTCATCGTATTCTCCATCTGTCTCTTCTGGTGTTATCGGTGACTCGGGGACATAGAGTGTATCGTGGCGCGTATACACATTTTCACCTGCATTTTCTGTTTCAGAGATAATTTCAGGCACAACATCATGAGACATCTGCGAGACAATTTCAGGAACGACCTGAAGCGGTGTTGTAGATTCTATGTGTGCAAACATTTTCTTTTCAGTACCGCCATAGGTCACTGTTTCAGCATGATGTACCATTTCAAGAAGTTTTCGAAGATCTTCTGGAGCAAAGTAATCTATGGTAAGTTTTCCTCCAAAATCTGTTTTCTGAATTTGCACGCGCGTACCAAATGTTTCGGTAAATTGACGCTCAATTTCAATAAGTTCTGGATCTGAATTTTGCCAGTCTTTCTTTCGTACCTTATCTGAAGCAATTTTTCGTGTAATGCGTTCTACTTCACGCACTGAAAGTTTTTTGAGCAAAATTTCTCGAAATACCACATCTTGTTCTACAGGACGATCTGTCAACATAAGGAGCGTGCGTGCATGACCATCAGAGATGTCATTTATGCGAAGTGCTTTCAGTATAGCCTCGGGAAGCGCAAGAAGACGAATGGAATTTGAAACATACTCACGACTTCTTCCTACTTTTTGCGCAACCTGTACATGCGAAAGTCCAAATTGTTCGGAAAGTTGTTTAAACGCAAGAGCTCTATCAACTGCATTCAAATCTTCACGTTGAAGGTTTTCAATAATTGCGAGCTCAAGTTTCATGAGCTGTGATTCTTCACCTGATCGGATGATTACGGGTACTTGTGTGAGTCCTGCAAGTTTTGTGGCACGAAGACGGCGCTCTCCTGCAATCAATTCGTATTCTGTTGAAAATGCACCATGTTCACCAATAATCTCCCGTCGTGTCACCACAAGTGGTTGCAAAATTCCATACATACGAATAGAATCCGCGAGCTCTTGAAGCTTGTGAGGATCAAATTCTCTTCGAGGTTGAAATGGATTTGGAACAACCTTCTCCACCTCAATCCAAAAAATTGAGTTACTCTCGTACGCCATGTGGGATATTGTATCATAGAGTAGATTTTTACCCTGTGTATAAAATGTGGTAGACTCACAGCATCGCTGGAGTGTGAGAAAGTTTGGGTGAAAAATGCCGGGGGCATTTTGTAAGACTCACTGAGATTTTTTGATCCGCCAGCTGGCGGAAGAAAATCCAGTGAGTGGACAGCTTGTGTAAGAAGACTTTCGCAAGACCTTGAGCAGTTTCTGCGAAAGGTGTACGGCGCCTGTAAGGCGAGAATTGGTATACCGTGAATCAGTCTCCCAGACTGATTCACCAACTCAAAATCGTGTGCCGTAAGGCTCCAATAGTTTGGGAAACTATTGGAGGAGGTTGTCGATATTTTGAGTACATGAAAAATATCATACAACCTGAACAGCGCATGTAATGCGGATGGGTTCAGGTCATTTTGATATATACTATAGTTAGTTCAGAAACATTATGCTGGAGTGGTGGAATGGTATACACGCACGACTCAAAATCGTGTGCCGTAAGGCTTATGGGTTCAAGTCCCATCTCCAGCACCACATGAAGAAAAGTAAACCAAAAATACTAGCCATTGTTGGCCCAACAGCTTCAGGCAAGACTTCCCTTTCTATTACACTCGCCAAAAAATTTAACGGCGAGATTGTATCTGCTGATTCGCGTCAGGTGTATCGTGGACTTGATCTCGGGACAGGAAAAGTAACACACGAAGAAATGCAGGGCGTTCCTCACCATTTACTTGATGTTGCTGATTCGAGAGATGTGTATACCGTCGTGGACTTCGTCCGCGACGGTCGCACCGCTATTCAAAACATCCTTTCTCGCAATCACCTCCCCATTATAGTCGGTGGGACATTTTTTTATAGTGATGCACTTCTTGGTCGAGTAACTACCCCCGAAGTATCTCCCAATACCCCATTACGTACCCACCTGGATACATTGGGTCTTGATGAGCTTAATACACTACTCAAAGAGAAAGATCCGTTGCGGGCAAAAACTATAGATACAAAAAATAAACGGAAACTCATTCGCGCGCTAGAAATCGTAGACACACTTGGTGCAGTACCGACGAGTAACGCAAACGAGCTGTATGATACACTCACGATTGGTATCACTATTTCGCGAGAAATCCTTAAAGAAAACATCCACATACGTCTCACAAATCGTCTCAAAAAAGGAATGGTTGCTGAGGTGCAAGAACTACACAAAAATGGTCTTTCATACACACGTATGCATGATCTTGGAATTGAATATCGATATATAGCAAAATATCTCCACGGAGAAATCTCAGAGGAAGAAATGCAAATACAGATTGAAACAAAGAGTCTCCAATATGCAAAACGACAGATGACATGGCTTAAGAGAGACACCTCGATACGATGGTTTGAACCACATGATATATTGGCGATTTCAAACGAAGTAAGAGCTTTTTACAAGCAGTAAGAGATGCGTGGAATGCACACCTTCATGTATTGTAATCTCAAAGATATGTGATATATTCGAAATCGGAAAATTGTTCCATACACAGGAGGAAGTAGATGCGCAATATTCAGTCGTTACTCAAGGAAAATTTCTTACCGCAAAAAAACGTCAATTTTGCTTTTGGCGGATTTAAATTGAAGGAGGATATAGCCCATATCAGATTGGCGCTAAACACACGATTTGAATGTAAATATGGAGAATATCCATATGTCATCGCTGATTGCAGTAAACCATTTTCAAATGAATTTTCAGAGACGGATATCATTTGGAGTAATGCGAAGTATCTTTTGGAAGGACCGCTCAGAGAAAAAGTTTTTTATGTTAAACCAGCAGATGGCGAGACCGAAAAACTTGCTCGTGCGTTAATTCGCGGAGAAAAATACTTCATGCAAGTTTCTATTGCATATGAAGGTGTAAAAATCCAAGAACTCTACTTATCTGAACAAATCTTCATTGACTGGAGATTTTTTCTCAGAGAAACAGTTCGTGGAGATGATTGCGAGAACATAAAAAATGTTCTTTTGAGTGAATGTCCCTGGCTTAATAATAGATGGACACCCACACTGCCTCATTTCAAAGACTTCATAAACTTTGAAAAAGAACATCATCATGACATACAAAACATGCTGTATCATTAAATTATACAGCAAAGTAAAATGGGCAAGGAAAATTCCTCGCCCATTTTTGTATTCAAATACTGCAAGAGTTGGTTGTGTAAAAGAAAAAAGCCCCTATTTATGAGGGACTGAGTTGGGTCTACGCTCTGAATGGGCGATAATGAGTTTCATTTCTTCTATATTTTTCCAAGCAGCACTAATGTTTCGTCCCGCTTTGGCGAGTTCTTCTCGGGATGCTTGTATAAGAACTTCTGTTTCATTTGTCATTTTTCACTCCAATGAAAAAGGGGCGAGGTTATTGAAACCTCGCCCCGTGTTGATGATGACGACGTTTGTATTACGTCACTTCATCTGCTTGAACCTCGCCATCAACTCGACAGAGACCGCCTTCGGGTCGACCTTGCTGGTCGCCTGAAGTTCAGCTTCCAGAGCTGAAATGCGAGCGTCCTTCACGGTATTTTCGCCCTTCAGCCGTTCAACTTCGGTAATGACTTCTGCCAGATTGTTATTCATCTGACTGATGTCGTCATCGCTGACTATCGAAGCAGATGCTCTTTCCAGCTTTTCCAAACGCTTCCGCATCGCCTGGTTTTCTTTCTGAAGTTCGTGCCGTTCGCTCATATACCTGAGAACAGAATGAATGCTTTCCTCCGTCACAAGGAGGTCAAAAAAGGTGGGGTCGAAGACCAGATACTGGTACTGCGACTCACTTTTCCTACATCCATCCTTGTTGAGCTTGCGAACAAGACCCATAAAGTTCAGGAAGAGAACGAAGTGAGGTACGCCAATGGTGAAACCTGCCTCTTCGAGCGTCTTCTGAATGGAAAAACGACCGATGTAGCGACCAGCTTCATCCTGTTCGCACAGGGTGTGGAGATAATCCACTGCCGCACGTGACGTGGCGATGATGTCGTCACTCATGCCTGTTGCAGGGTTTATGGTCGAGATAGGGTAAGGCAACTTCTTGTTCATTACTATTGCTCCTTGCTTTTTGCTATTGCTGTATGGAAGGACGGAGACGCCGTGCTTCCATCGAACGCCATCCAGCCTGCTTCTTACGGAGTTTGGATAGACAAACGATTTCGCCCAGTTCAGGGTTATCGTCCTCGGACCAGACATCATCGGTCAGGGCAAAGGTGATTGACCCCAGCTTATCATGTGATGTGACTGCGTAAGGACCGTGCTTTCCGTCAGTAACGACTTCGTGCACAATTGCCTGAACTGATTGGTCATCAGACATAGTCGGCTCCTTTTCTGGCTTCAGGGAAGAGTTGATAAATGTGATAGAGCTGAAACCGTTTATCATTATACATATAAACATTGTATTGTCAATCCCTTGTCTTAACTGCTTTAAAAGCCATTAATTCAAATATGAATCAAACCAACCCCTTTTCAAAGAGAGCTTGTTCTTTATACTCATCCTTTTCAGGAGAGTCCCGCTTCCCTGTTTGGTTTATTTGTGAGCAGTGGAAGAATATAACGATAGTTATTGGGAATGATACGAATCACCTACAAAAGCCTTATTTCATTGACACCTGCAAAGAGAGATCGAGAGCACTCGCTATCTTATGGAGTGTCTGAAGGGAAGGATTCCCCTCTCCACGCTCGAGGCGAGAAATCACTGGTTGACGACTTCCAATTGCATCAGCTAGCTCTGTCTGTGACCAGCCACGCTTTAGACGGTACTTTATAATTGCCCGCACCACATCATATTCTGGATTGAGTGCATCGTACGCCTTCCGCACTTCCTTATTTGTGAGTGCCTTTGTTTTAAATTTTTTGTATGAGATATCCATATCTATAATATAACTTATAAGTTATATTATTGCAAGGCGTCTTTTGCCATCCGTGCACGTTCAAGTTCCCTGATGGGAATCTGCTCGGTTTTCTTAACAAATGCATATAGTAAAACTACTTTGTTTTTATGAAAGCAATAGAAGATCCTGATTTCTCTTTTTCCTCGAACACGGAGCTCGAGCAGGCCATCAGACATATGTCGACTATGAGGTAATCCGAGCTCATGACCAAATTCTTCGAGCAGGTCGACGGTTCGAAGTGCTTTTGCAAGCTCGGGAGGAGTCAATGACTCAAGTAGTTTCTCAACAGAATTTTGTACTACAATTTTCATATCAAAAGTATACCAAAGTTCTGAACAACATGAGGATCCTCTGAAAAAGCTTTTAAAATAAGGAGATTATTTTGCGGTCACGAGTTGCTAAGTAAATTATTTCACTGCGTTCACAATTTACTAAGCACTCTTGACCACAGCTCGCGGTTCGCCACATTTTGAAAGTGCCTCACAACGCTCCGCATCCCGCTCGAGTACGCATGTGACGCAGGTCACGTGCTATAAAAGAAATCACTGACACAAATGTGTCAGTGATTTCTTTTATACTCGAGCGGGCCCACGTGGAATCGAACCACGGCCGCTGGTTTTGGAGACCAGCATTCTACCTCTAAACTATAGGCCCAAATGCCATGATGGTACGGTAAATACCAATTTCGGTCAAACAACTATTTTAAGTACACATCATGTTAACATTCCAGACCTTGTAACGTCAGTGTCCTACAGATATTTGCAACATACGCTTGCGTTTCAATCAATCCACCCGGATTGATTGAACATTGATACGCTAAGAGTCCTGTGCAATCTTGACTCGGTGCAAGTGCTGGGCGCCTACCACTCGCACTTGTACCTTCTGCAGTTCCACCTCCACTGTTATATCCTGCAAATGTATTGGGTAAATTATTATCTACTGCATTATTATTTGCATAGAGATTATTAAGCATACTCGCACCTTTATTGATTTGACTTTGAATACACGAAGTGTCATTTTGACCGCATATGCGACCACCATTTGCAGGTATAAGTTGCATTATTCCCAACGAACCAGATGGGCTACTTGCAGATGGGTCGCCCCTTGATTCATTTGCAATAAGTGCGGTCATTACCTGCGTACAATTCGGAACTGATGAATTCTGACATGCACTAGAAATCTGTGTTGCATATTTATTTTTTACTTTTTCATAATTAGTATTCAATGCACTATCGGATTGTGACTGGCGCAGAGAGACTTGTTGTATATTCCCATTTACATCTTTTACACCTATGCTACCGGGTACACCATCACGAACTCCTCCACTCTGTCCTGAATCTCCGTTCGTGATGGTTCCGGTCGGAGCTGCATTTTTTTCAGGAGGAATTACACACTCAATTTTATTCCACATACCCACACCGATTCTTTGATTTACGCCTTGATCATTTTTATTAACAATGACTTTCAATACTGTATCAACAATGAGCCATGCTGCAAGTAAAATAACAAAACCAACAATTGCGTTCGTCATCATTCCACGAGCCTCAGAAACTGCATGCGTATCACCTGCCGACATGACCATCTTAAGTCCACCAAATACAAACACAAGCGCAATGATGCTTGCCATAATGCCAATAATCCACCTCAGAAGATTATTTCCAAGTTGGATAAAGTGACATGCCTGACACTGTTCAATCACACCATCACACGGAACAATTCCTCCTGTTTCAGGGGGTTGTGCAAACCCCAAAACAGGAATAACAAATATTGCAAAAACAAAAGTAGCTATCAAGAATCGTCGCATAGTATACTAATCGTACCATGTTTCTCCACAAGACTTTTACTTAGAAGTGAATTGTGGTACTTTATATGCTGTCTTCATTAGGCAAATGCTTATGCGTCGGTGGCGGAGTGGTCAATCGCAACAGACTGTAAATCTGTCGTCTTCGGACTTCGTTGGTTCAAATCCAACCCGGCGCACAATAAAAAAAGCCGCCTCCATCGTGTGAGATCAAAGCTAAGCTTTTTCTCGCCGATGTGGCGACTAGGCATCTATTTCTTGTTTTGTTATACCTTCAGCCAACAAGTCATCCTCCCAAAGTTGAATGAGGAATTGCCCATACTTGCTGTCGCTATGAAGTAGTCGCATCCAACGCAAACCTTTGAGCTTTGGGAAACCAGCATCAATAGCTTTCTCAATGCCATAGATACTCACTTGGTCACCGCCCACATACAACTTCTCAAGCAACTCGAGAGTGAAATTAGTCCAACCTTTCTTTCCCGCTACTAGAGCCGCTATCAAGCTCCAATCATCAAGCTCAAATAGCAGAGCGAGTTCAACCTCAGTAACTGGCAAAGCTCCTTGTGAATTGAGAGCAATCGTCCGATGAGTTCCTGAATGCGGACGAGGGCTTTCCTTCCACAGTCGCTCATAGTAAGGTCTGAGACTTTCATCTAAAACCCCGTCCTGAGCGAAGGCCATATCAGCCACCCTCGTAATCGGATCAGCTTCCCAATCATCTCGCTTAATCGTATCAAGCTCCGTCCAACGATTGAGGATGGCTTGCACGATCCTCGGATAGATGACTTGCTTTTCCGCACTTGGCAGGTGCTTAGGCAATTTAAACACTGTGACAAACCAACCTAGAGGCGAGCCACCTCCATGGCCGGATATTTCCCGAGTATTATCGCGATTGGTGATGTACTCTTCCCAATCTGAGACAGATCTATCAAGAACAGGTATTTCTGACATGAGAACCTCCTTTTGAACTATTTCTACTGATAGGATACACCTTTTATAAGAAAAAACTAGGCGATTCTATAGGTACTTTCTTTTATATTACACCAAGCAAAGTTGCTTAACCAGACCCACCTCAGCAAATAAACAGTACCATCTACGGATTGGAAAATACTGCTGAAGAGAAAAAAATTCCCGCATTCCTTGAATTTGAATGTCTCTAGACTTTTCTCACACCTATACAATCGGCTCTTCGCGTTTTGGTGTAAATGCAACAAGCATAAAGAGGGTTGCGATGACGAGTGCGGCAACTCCCATTCCTACCCATGGTACCCACGCATACTTTTCGGTAAATCGACTCTCCTCATCATCGCACGCATCAAACATCTGAAGTCCTGACCAGAGGGCAACTATGCACTCGACAGCGCAAAAATATGACGACTACCATGTCCACATAATTGTTTTTATTATGCCTCAAATACACATCACCACTAATCAAACACTCGGTGGAATATCTGTGTCAGTCTTTCTAATTTTTTCAAATGGTTTTTCGAAAAGTGCCGTGAGGATGAATAGAAGTCCTACTCCAAGGAACGTCACAATACGACCTATCACTTCCATTCCCCATACATCAATAATAAGGAGGCGCGCAACGACAATACAGAGAAGTGTAATCCCTGCATAACGTACACCATCTTGATTCTGTGACTTCCCTACCATATAGAGCGTCAGTCCTGAAACGGTATATACAAACAGTGCCACAGATACCGCAACGTCAGTGGATATGAAAACTGCATGTGCAATACGCCACACAAGCGCAACAAGATACATGCCAACGACTACCCAGAGCAACGCACTATATTTCTCAAGTAATTTCCTATCCCCAGAATATACTGCTTGACCAGAATATAACGCAAGAGCTGTCAAAATTAAAAGAGTTGTCAGAATATATAGTCCAACCGCATCAAGATGTGTCCATGAAGAAACCCATAGTGGGCTTGCAAACGAAGCAAACGAAGCAATCACCGGTAGAGTAAATATCCAGAGGATAGTAGATAACCACCATGAGGGCACCTGAAGATGCAGAGCGCAGTATGCAAAGGTAGATATGAGTATCGTCCACGAAAGATACCGAAGTACATTTGCTGTAGTTTCATCTCCACATACTGCACCCCAGAATAGAAACACGGTAACCGTAGCATATAATCCGAACAATACGAACCATCCACCACCTTGCGATAGTGTCGATGCGTCTTTAGCGTATATTCCTCGAACAAGAAACCATACCCCGAGTCCAAGTGACAGTGCGTTCATGAAATAAAGACCGAGTGCATTTGCATGAAGCCAAGAAGTTGCCCATAGTGGATCATAGAGAGAACTAAACGATACAGAGACAGGAATGATAAAACTTACATATACCGTAAACACCCACGTTTGTGGTAATCTGCAGAGTAGTACGTAGAGAAGAATCAAGGTACTTATAACAGCCCACATTATATATTGTAGTACAAATGCCTCTGGTTCAGCAAAGAGTGAGTCCCACACGAGCCATGTGCAAGTATACGCATAGAACCAAAAAAGAAATAGGAACACTCCGCCAATATATTGATGCAATGGGTTAGCAATACGGCGTGAACTGTCAATTGCATATACACTGAGAGCACCTGTCGTAAGGAGAAGCGCATAGAGCGTTACACCTGACGCATGCCATATTCCGGTACTCCATTCTGGAGTAAAAAATTCTCTCACTGAAAGAATAACTGGTAGTGCAAATGCGTAAGACGTTATTATGGTGATTCGCGAGGGGAGTTTGAGATACATTCCAAGTATGAGGGCACTACCAATTTCAAATGTATACACCATAGTGAGCACATACCCATCAAAGGTAAGCAAAGTAGCAATGAGTACTAAGACAGCTGAAATGCTGGTGTACACAGCAATTAGTTTTTCTGACCGTTGATTCAGATACAAAACATACCCAGTAATTGCTGAAATAGACGATGCAGTAAACGTAACCAATCCATCAAATACTGCCAATCGTTGTGTCCACATGATAAAGGGTACAATGACTGTTCCCAGAATAAGCATGTCTATACTCTGCACTTCATTATTTCTAGACATACTCACCGTGCTTGCTCCATAGAATAAAGCAGAAAAAAGTATCACAAAAATGAACAGAACATTATCACTGATGACACTTTCACTAAATGTTGCCCACAAAAAAAACGTAGTTCCCAAACTCAGTGTCAGCGTGACATGACGCCAGTTTGTTTTAAATACAACGCCAAGAAACGCGACCGAAATAATTAAGAAGTATGAAAGAAAAAGAATTGGATCAAGATTTGGAGCATGCACAAGAATTGGTATAAATAAGGATGCGATTGCAGAAAGTACACACAACCACTGCTTTTGCATATCAAGACTTACTGCAACAGCATACCCAATTGTGCATACCAATAAGAAAAATGCCAAGAAAGGAGAGAACAGATTAAATAGAAATTGCCCTGTAAAAATACTTGCAATTATAATTCCCAAACCCAGTGTAGTGAGCGTGAGATACTGCTCACTATCATTTTTCTTTCTCCAGATACCAAGTATACATACACCAACTCCACATAAGATACCGACAAAAATACGCATGAACGGACTAATCCAACCTTGTGAAATAGCATAACTAACAAACCATACTGCACCAAAGAAAAAGAGGAGAGAACCAACTTTAATCAATGTATTGTGTGAAAACCAGACCATGATTGGATCTGGTACTGAGGGAGTTGGCGACAGAAAAGATTCTCCTCGTCTTTCTCCTTGAAGTTCAGAATCATTTTGAGCTTGAATGTTTTCGGTAGCAAAATGCCCAGTCTGAATATTTTCTTGCAACGATTGCACAAAAGACGCATTTTTTTCTTGATCGGGTACCGGGACAACTTGTACTGGTCTCGCATCAAATGGTTGATTTTCAGCTGAGATTTGTGCGTTCGGAATATTTGGGGATGGAGTGACTGTTCCCTTCAACTTTTCTTCCAAGATAGTGATCCGAGATTGCAGTTTTGAATGTGAAAATGCAAATATAACACCAATTACTATAATGAGTAAAATTTCCATAAATAAATGATTAGTAAATATACCTATAGTATATAGGACAAGTGAATCACAGTATTACGTTGTCCACCATCAAATTCTTGTGAATGTGTGGGCCATGCATTAGTTCAGAACGTACTGAAACACAAAAGCGACGAGGGAACCTCGTCGCTTTTTGTATTCAGTACTCTGTAGAGCGTTACACACTTGCCATTTCCTTTATCGCTCCATTTTTATTTTTTTCTTTTGAGTGTGTCTTACTTGCCTTTTTCTTTATATCAAAAGAAAGCTCTCCTTTCTTCATCGTTACCATAACACTTCCTCCTTGAAGCATTCCTTCTCCCACCATCATCGAAGCGACTGGTGTAAGAATCTTTGATTGAATTACTCGCTTCAGTGGACGGGCGCCAAACTTTGGATCATAACCTTCTTTTGCAATATAATCCAAAACCTCATCACTCACCGTAAGTTTAATTTCCTTTTGACGGAGTCTATCGGTGACCATCTGCACCTGAATACTCACAATATTTCGAATGGTTTCTTTTGAGAGAATATCGAAAATAATTATCTCATCCAATCGATTCAAGAACTCAGGACGGAAGAAATTTTTTAAACTTTCGAGTACTTTATCTTTTGCCTGCGCATATTGAGTAACCTCATCAGAGTGATTGCTGAACCCAAACTTCGACATACGATCGATATGTTCAGCGCCTATATTTGACGTCATGATAATAACGGTATTTTTGAAGTTTACCTTTCTTCCCTTTGCGTCAGTAAGGTGTCCTGAATCGAGTACTTGGAGTAAAATATTGAAGACTTCTGGATGTGCCTTTTCAATCTCATCAAGAAGAATGACTGAGTATGGTCGGTGTCGAACGAGTTCAGTAATAGAACCTCCTTCTTCATGTCCAACGTAGCCAGGAGGCGAACCAATAATTTTTGACACAGAATGTTTCTCCATATACTCACTCATATCAATTCGCACAAGCGCACTTTCGTCATTGAACATAAATTCGGCAAGCGCGCGGGAAAGTTCTGTCTTACCAACTCCTGTAGGACCAAGGAATAGGAATGAGCCAATTGGTTTATTTGGATCAGCAATTCCCGCGCGCGATCGTTTAATCGCATCACTGACACGCTTTACCGCATCGAACTGCCCTACCACACGCTCAGCAAGTACTTCCTCCATGCGTGCGAGTTTCTTTGCCTCTTCTTCAATCATGCGAGAAACAGGAATACCTGTCCATCGTGATACAACTCCTGCTATATCTTCTTCAGTAACTTCTTCTTTAAGGAGACGACGTGTACGCTGGAGTTTTTTTAGTTTCATTGATTTTAGTTCAAGATCTTTTTCAATTTTTGGTATTCGTGCATAACGAATTTCAGCAGCACGCGTGAGATCAGCCATAGCTTCTGCTGAATCAGCTTCAATACGCAATTCCTCAAGCGACTTTTTCATTTCACGAATCTCACCAACTGCATCTTTTTCATTATTCCATTTTGTTTCAAGTACTGATGTCTTTTGTTTTAGCTCACCAATTTCATGCTGAATTTCTTTAAGTCGAGTCTTTACGCGTACTTTATGTTCAGAAACTTCTTCCTCTTTTTTAAGTGCTTCACGCTCTATTTCTAAACGACGTACTGCACGGTCCGCAATCACCAACTCTTCTGGTTTATTTTCAAGAGAAATACGAAGCGCAGACGCAGCCTCATCAATAAGGTCTACAGCTTTATCAGGAAGAAAACGATCTGTGATATATCGACTTGATAGATTTACTGATGCAATAATTGCATCATCGGTTATGCGAACACCGTGGAAGATTTCGTATTTTTCTGCAACACCACGCAAGATAGCAATCGCATCCTCAACTGAAGGTTCGTTGACATACACTGGCTGAAAACGTCGTGTCAACGCAGGGTCACGTTCAATATGTTTTTGGTATTCTTTGAGCGTTGTTGCGCCAATAACCCGCATCTCACCACGCGCCAGTGCGGGTTTCAACATATTTGAAGCGTCCATTGAACCTTCCGCCTGTCCCGCACCCACAATAGTATGAAGTTCATCAATAAAGAGAATGACTGAACCTTGTGCTTGTTCAACTTCTTTCATTACTGCCTTGAGACGCTCTTCAAATTCTCCACGGAATTTTGTCCCCGCAATAAGCAAACCCAAATCAAGTGAGAGTATTTCTTTATTTTTGATTGACTCAGGCACATTTCCTTGCACAATTCCTAGCGCAAGCCCTTCAGCAATTGCAGTCTTCCCCACACCCGCCTCACCAATCAGCACTGGGTTATTTTTGGTACGACGTGAAAGAATCTGAATGACACGCTGAATTTCTGCATCACGCCCAATGACGGGATCAAGTTTATTTTCTTGCGCAAGTTTTGTAAGATTACGCGCGTACTTTGAAAGCGCACGATATTTCTTTGGTGATTGCACATCTTCAATATTATGTGCGCGTACTTCTTTGAGTGCATTTTGTACTTTCTTTTTATCGATATGCGCGCGTCCAAGCACTTCTGCAGCAGGACCTGGATGTTCAAGAAGTGCAAGGAACAAATGTTCAACACCTACATATGAATCATTGAGTGACTGTGCAATACGTCCTGATTCTTCCAGTGCCTGTGCGAGATCGGGAGTAAGATAGAGTTGGTACGATTGCGCAAGTGTTTGTCCCATTCCTGGCACTTCTAATGCTTCAATGAGTAAATCAGTGAGTGCAATAATATCAATATCGAGTCGATCAAGAAGTGAGATGACCGTATTCTCGTCTTGCATCACCAGAGCTGCAAGAAGATGTGTTGGACTCACATGATTTTGGCCACGCTCAATAGCAAGTTCATGAGCCTTTCTAATAGCTTCTTTTGCGCGAGATGTGAAGTTGTGAAAATTTGGCATAAATGAAGTATGTATACTTAATATTATATGAGAGATTGCTCTAAATCAAAGGACAGTATAGACCAACCCACAACTAATAACTCCATAATACAATATATAAATCCTCTGTCAACAACCCCTAGACAAACAAAAAATCAGTAGTAGAGTGTGAACAGATTGTTTTGGGTACCCTATCACCCAACTTTGAAATTATGCCGAGTTTGTAGGGGGCTTGGCGGGGAGATGCGTGTGAAAAATCTACAACGGAGGCTACGGAATATCATAGACCTTGCTCTCATATTGTTAGTCCTTATAATCATTGGATTAACTCTCTACAATAGCACGAGTCATGCGGAAGAAAATGTAGCCAATCTTAATAATTCGGACATGGCGTTGCCTACATCACCTACGTCAGAAGAAACGAACGTACCTAATAAGAATCCAATCATTGCAAAACTAAAACAGTTTAAGCGCGAATGTATTCATCCTGAAGTTGAACAAACAAAGGAAAAGTACGACGGTACGCTAAAACTTTGTCTCTTTGTACTTGATGACGGACATGTCTATCTTGCTCACCATGGACGCGTCGGTCCTGAGCGCGTTGAATTAGACAACATTGGTACTCACATGGAGGCGAGTATTGATCCTCGCGATGTTGGATATATTCGGTACATCGCGTTTCAAGATGACACAAATTTCGCATTCCTTCTCTACTCACTGGTAACACGACTGAATGTAGCTGAAGAATAATTTGGTGACGAAAGGGCGCATCGCTTCGCAATGCGCCCTTTTTTGATATATGTACAACCACTATTCAATTGGCTCCTTTTCTGGAATATTTTCAGCCATCATCGTTATGAATTCTTTGAGTACCACAACAGCTTTTTCAATATCAGCTTTTGTTGTTTCTTCGCCGAGTGTAAAGCGAAGTGTCGAAAGTGCGCGAGGTTCGTCGTGAGAAATTTCTCGCACAACCTTTGAACCAGTACTCTCCTTTGCACCACACGCACTTTTTGTTGATACGGCAATTCCCTTCGCATCGAGCCAGATGACTGCATACTCAGTATCAAGTGTAGTAATTGAAATATTCACATTGTTTGCAATGCGATGTTCACGACTTCCATTTACTACGACATTCGGAATTGTAGTGAGCAGCGAAAAAAGATACTCCCGAAGTTCGGCTACCGCCGAACTCCGATTAAGATACTTTTCTTGTGCGCGTACACATGCGCGTACACATCCAACAATGAGTGCTGTATTTTCTGTCCCAGACCTCAATCCTCGCTCTTGTCCACCACCGTAGAGAATTGCGCGCAACGGTACCCAGTGTCGGTGGACTAACATACCAACACCTTTTGGTCCGTAGCACTTTCCTGCGTCAAGAGTCATCATATCAACACCGAGCATATCAAGCGCACACGGAAGCCAAAGCGGTGCCTGACTTGCATCTAGATGCACAAATATTTTAGTGTACGATTCTTCTGTAAATGCACGGACTGCTCGTGTAATTTTTTTGATATCTTGCACCACGCCAATTTCAGAATTGGCATACGCACAGGTAACAAGTATAGTTTTTGCAGAAAGCAGTGATGCAAGCATGCCAACGGTGATTCGTCCGTCGCTTTCCACTGGTACATACACAATGTGTACTCCTCTTTTTTCTAAGTAAGTAAGTGTCTCCAAAATTGAAGGATGCTCAATTCTCGTTGAGACTATTTCCATATCTTGATATTTTCTTCCCGTATCAAAGAGCGCTTCCACAAGTCCAATGAGTGCAAGATTATTTGATTCTGTTCCGCCACTGGTGAAGGTAATATCGGTGGCACGTACGCGAAGCGTACGTGCCACCTCTGCACGCGCATCTTCTATCACTCGCTTCGCTTCAACGCCTTCTTTATATATGGCACTTGGATTTGCCCACTGTTCACTAAAGTACGGAAGCATTGCTACCAACACCTCTTCACACACCGGTGTCGTCGACGCATAATCAAGATGAATTCGTGATTGAGACGATTTCCATTTCCAGATATTTTTAAAATTAAATTTCATTTAATGAGAGAATTTTTGAATAGCATATACGGAATTGGATACACTGCAAATCGCATGAACAAATACTTAAACACATAATTACTGTATATGTTAAAAAATTTTGAGAAGCCCAATGCAAAATGTACCAACTCCACACACGTTCATAAATCATGTCACAGGGTGTCAAATATAACAATATCTGCTATACTCTCACACATTACGTTGCATATGCGCCTGATACGGGCGTTTTTCAGTACTCACAGTCATATTAGGAATACACCATGCCAAAACAAAATGCAGTAAAAACACAGAGTGTCAGTCGACCGCCCATTGTGGTTATTATGGGGCATATTGACCATGGAAAATCGACACTACTCGATTATATAAGGAAAACGAACATTGTAGATGGTGAAGCGGGAGGTATCACTCAGCACCTCTCTGCATATTGCGTACTCCACACGACAAAAGATGGCGCCAAAAAACCAATAACTTTCCTCGATACACCAGGTCATGAAGCATTCCAAAAAATGCGTTTTCGTGGGGCTGACGTGGCAGACATCGCAATACTCATTGTCTCTGCAGAAGATGGTGTAAAACCACAAACACTCGAAGCACTCACCTGTATCAAAAAAGCAGGTATTCCCTATATTGTCGCAATCAACAAAATCGACAAACCAGGAGCTGATCTCGCCCGTACGCAATCAAGTCTTATTGAAAACGAAATATATATTGAAGGAATGGGTGGAGATATTTCATGGACATCAATCTCTGCAAAGACAGGCAAGGGTGTCGACGAACTCCTTGATCTTCTACTCCTCACTGCAGAACTTGCTGAATTCACTACCGATGCAAATGCAGGAGGAACGGGAAGCGTGATTGAAGGAAAACTTGATCAAAAGCGAGGTAATACTGCCACGCTCATGGTCAAAGACGGCGTAATCAAATCGGGTACATTTGTTGTTTCAGGAACGAGTTACGCACCAGTGCGTATCATGGAAGATTGGTCTGGAAAAACTATTAAAGAAGCGCACGCGTCCGAACCGGTGGGCATCGTCGGCTGGAACGAAGTGCCAAATGTTGGTGACACTTTCTTCACCGTCGCGACGAAAAAAGAAGCTGAGCAAATCATACAACAAAATAAACTTATAATACCAAAATCTCCTGAACATGATTCAGACATACCAAGTATTCCACTCCTTATCAAAGCTGATGTTCTTGGCACCATAGATGCGATTGTCCATGAACTCGAAAAATATACTTCAGATCGTCTTGGTGTCCGTATCATTGGCACAGGTGTCGGTACCATTTCCTCAAACGATGTACAGAATGTAAGTGCCACAAAAAATGCAATCATTGTTGGTTTTAATGTAAAACCTGATCGTACTGCAATTGATCTCGCTGAACGACTCGGAGTCGAAATTGAAACATTTGATATTATTTACAAACTTTCAGAGTGGCTCGAGAAAGCACTGAAACATCGCACTCCGCAAAAAGAAGAAGAGCGTAGTACAGGGAAAGCAAAAATCTTAAAACACTTTAGTACACAAAAAAATGCACATGTGCTTGGAGGAAGACTTGAAGAAGGAACACTTACACTTGGACAAATGGTGCATATTACACGAAGGGATATTCTTCTTGGAAAAGGTGTACTAAAAAACCTTCAACAGCAAAAATCAAACGTGCAAACAATCTCTGACGGTGAGTTTGGTATGCAACTTGATTCTAAAATAGAAATTGCTCCAGGAGACTACATCGAAGCGTTTGAAACCGTCATCATATAAATCTATGGAATTCAACCGACAAGATAGAATGAAGTCTCTTCTGACCGAAATGATTGCAACGTTTATTCGTGAAGAAGCAAGCTCACACCCACTTATCACCGTTACCAATCTCACCATTTCACCAAATAATCGTGATGTAAAAGTACTTTTTACAACTATCCCAGATGGTGGTGAAGCAGACGCACTTATATTTCTAAAACGTAAGGCGACCGACCTACGAACCTATATTAAAAAGAACGGGCGATTCCAATATATTCCCCATGTAGATTTTGAAATTGACTACGGTGAGCGCCATCGTCAACACATAGATGACATAACTAGAAAGATTGAAAAGGGCGAAAAATAATCGAGGTACGACCTTAGGAGGAATGAAGTGACGGGAAAGGTCGTTCCTCGGTTATTTCATACTTTGAACGAGTACCCAACAAATGGTAAAGTAGTGTCTAGCTTCCACGACCAGGTGGCGAAGCGGTAACGCATCGGTCTGCAAAACCGACACTCACGGGTTCAAATCCCGTCCTGGTCTCAAACGGAACGAAGTGGGGTGAAGAAAGCGGGATGGGATTTGAAAGATTCGCGATGTGAGTCGCTATCCCTAATGCGACGAACCAGCGAATCCGGGCAGGTAATTCTTATGAGCGTAAGCGAATTAGAATTGGACGCCAAATCCCGTCCTGGTCTCAAACGGAACGAAGTGGGGTGAAGAAAGCGGGACGGGATTTGAAAGATTCGCGATGTGAGTCGCTATCCCTAATGCGACGAACCAGCGAATCCGGGCAGGTAATTCTTATGAGCGTAAGCGAATTAGAATTGGACGCCAAATCCCGTCCTGGTCTCAAACGGAACGAAGTGGAGTGAAGAAAGCAGGACTGGATTTGAAAGATTATTTTTTACCTAAAACCAAACAGTGTGCTCGGGAGAGGACTTGAACCTCCACAGATTTCTCTATTAGTTCCTAAGACTAACGCGGCTACCAATTACGCCACCCGAGCACACTATTTACTTTTCTATTCGAAGAGTATTACATAAAATACTTAACTTTGCACGCGAATAAAGCGGGTCAGACAAGACATTGTATTTTTATATTTTTAATATTATAGTAGCTTTGGCTATAACCAACGGGAGGATATTTCAATGTCACTGACTTCACTCGAAATCGCCACCATAGTGGTGGATGAAGAAACTAATAAGGAGACCAGAGAGGGTCGTATTCACCACTATCTGGAAAAGATCGACGTGGCCCTCGAACAGATCGATACTGCGCAGAGAGAAGGGGATCAGACCACGACACTGATTTACCCCAATACGGAATTGCATTTTCTTGATGAATTCGAGAAAATTCGTTCTGTGTTTATTAAGTTTGGTTACAAGTGTACAGAGATATCAGAAGGTGTGGACTACCTAGGAGGTGTAACTCGGGATGGAGTCACACGTTTCCCTAGCATCCTCAAATTCCGTGTTTCCTGGTAGCACATTCGACAGATGTAGCCTGAACACAACCAAGAGTCGCTCAACAGAGCGGCTCTTTTTTCCTTTTTGGTGTCCAGGGCGGGAATCGAACATTACATGTTCAGTACCCGTTGCGGATACTTTTCTTCGTTTCACTCGAAAAGATATCTCGCAACGGCTTCGATCCCGCCACCCATCAAAAAAGCTGGCGAGAAGCCAGCATTCCTTGATGGTGTCCAGGGCGGGAATCGAACATTACATGTTCAGTACCCGTTGCGGATACTTTTCTTCGTTTCACTCGAAAAGATATCTCGCAACGGCTTCGATCCCGCCACCCATCAAAAAAGCTGGCGAGAAGCCAGCATTCCTTGATGGTGTCCAGGGCGGGAATCGAACCCGCATAGCCTTACGGCTACAAAATTTTAAGTCTTGCGCGTCTACCAATTTCGCCACCCGGACATGTGGAATATACTATCATAAATGTGTATATAAAAATATTGCATAAAGGCTTGTTTTTACTTGCTAATTTTAGTACACTCATTTCTGTCCCTGTAATATATTACATGAGATTGTATTAGGTGAATCTTCCGTCTTACAGACGCTGTACACCTTTCGCAGTCAAACAAGCTGGGAGCTTGTTTGAGCTCAAGGTCTTGAGAAAGTCACCCAGACTTTCTCACCTTACAGGCGCAGTTCAGGTTGTATGATATTTTCTTTCAGAAAATCTCGACAACCTTCGGAACAGTGCCCCGCACTCTTCCACCCATAACTCATTCGAGTCGCGTAGAAAGCATCCATGCTTCCTACCCTCATTTAAGGAGTAAGGACGACAATTAACCATTTCACCGCCCATAGCTCAGCTGGTAGAGCAGATCCCTCTTAAGGATAAGGTCCTAGGTTCGATCCCTAGTGGGCGGACAAAATTATGCAAAATTCCTGATATGATTATGTCAGGAATTTTGCATAATTTTGTCCACCCAAGCAACTAATGGGATTGCTTGATATTTAGGGATTGATGACCTTGCAAGATACTTATGAGTGTAGCAAAAAAGTATCCGCAACGGGTACTGAACATGTAATGTTCGATTCCCGCCCTGGACACCAAAATAAAATGTCAGGTTTTTCCTGGCATTTTTTGACTAAAAAATGAGGTCACAATGTATATTATACTGAACATATGTTCAGTATAATATACATTGTGATTTTGTTTGTACGCGGTGAAAAGAGAATTGAATTGATGTAGAAATACGAGAATACTCAATCACCGAACTACACTCTTGAGTCGATGCTTTCTAAATTGTTCAAGTTTCTTCCTATGATTATTTTTTGTAAGTTGTTTTTTCAACTGAACAGGAAGGTTGTCAAACACCATACATATATATGAACAATAGCCTTTCTTTCTTGTCATACATTTTTTACAACACAAGAAAAGTACATGACATGCTTGATTCTTGCAGTGTATGTGCGTATCTGATTTTTCCGTTGTGCAGAGATGGCAGTGTGCGATGATTTCGTCACTAATGCGCTCTCCCATACGTTCATCAAACACAAAATTTTTACCGAGGAATTTATTTTCTAACCCCTCTTTTTCTACCTGATGTTTGTATTCAATAATCCCTCCTTTCAAATGTTTTACGTTTTCAAATCCATTATGTTTGAGCCATGCACTTGCTTTTTCGCAACGAATTCCTCCCGTGCAATAGAGTGCAATTTTTTTATTTTTATGTACTTTGAGTAAATCTGGTGTTATTTTTAATTCTTCACGAAATGTATCGACATCAGGAGTAATCGCATTTTTAAAATGTCCCACTTCACTTTCATATCCATTTCGCATATCCACCACCACTGCATCTGGATCATCTATGTACGCATTCATTTCTTGTGCAGACAAATACTCCCCTACTTGCGTTACGTCAAAAGAATTATCATCTAGTCCGTCTGCGACAATCTTCTCTTTCACTTTAATTGTCAATTTATAAAATGAAACAGCTGAGGTTTCTTCTATAGCAAACTTATACGGAACGTCACAGAATTCCTGTTTACTCTGTATGAACGCATCAAACTTTTCCCAATTATGTTTCGGAACATTCATCTGTGCATTAATGCCCTCTGAAGCAACGTAAATACGTCCTAGACATCCGAGTTTAGAGAGTTCGGAATACAGTTCGTCACGCAGAACTTGTGGATTTGCAATACGAACATAGCGATAAAACGAAAGCGTTCGACGAGGTACATTTTCCTCACTAACTTTCTGCTTCATTTCATTTCTTGGAATCGTTGGAGGTTTCATACAGTATAAAATAGCATACCTAATCTATCTGGTACAGAAAATGCCCTTTCATAAAATCTTTCTTTTTGATCATTCAAGAAACATTCATATTCTCTATTTCAAAACAGAGGATATCATTCACTGTCATCTGCAATATCCTCTGCTTGCTCAAGGAGGAGCGCATCCAATTCCTGCTCTGCTTCTGTATCTGCACTCTCAAGATCTGATGCTATTTCTTCGATAGCACTAATATCAGTCTGTATCGCTGTTTCTAACGCATCTGCACTTTCTGCAAATGACTTGTTTGTATCAGCAATTTCCTTGTTCGTCGCCTCAACCCTTTCTCGTAAATTTTGGATTTGACTTTCTACATCCTGTATATCTACAGGATTATGACTACTTCCATCTGTTGGTATATCATTCATACACTTACAATGAGATTATTTCTTATATGTGGACTCGACAAACCTAGTAAAACTATTTTGTAATTGGGCACGCTTTGCTGGAGTCATTTTCTTATTCAATGCATAATATTTATCAAAAATATTTTTCATTTCAACTGGTCGGACATTTGATTGAGCACCTAGCTTTACCCTTTTAATAAAATCTTCTTGAACAATTCTTTCGGAAGCGAGTGTAGTATCTTTATTCTTTCTTAGATATTCATTCCAACTAACGAGCAGTGCATCGATTCTGACTCTTCCTTCGAGGTTTTCTACATTGGCTTCAAAATTTTGTGTCTGAGGTTCCTGTAGTACTTCATTTACACTTGAATCAACTTCACCTCGCGGGTGCGATACTATGTCCTCTGGACGGGTATTGTCCTGTTCTCGAGTACGCTCATTGATATTAAAATCAACCGGGCGAAGTGCCTTAACCCGAACAAATTCCTCGCGCTTATCTCTGAATGGATTTGCCTTTTTATCTACTTTAGCAATTTGCACATCAATCCGTGCCCTACATTCAGCAATTCGACTATTTTCTTCACTAATGTCCCTTTTTCCTCCCGCAATGAGATCCTCAAGGAACTTCATATTTGCGTCATTTTTTATTTTACGCTCAGAATAACCAACCGACCTTAAACTCTCAGCAATTTCTTGTCTTTCCTTTTCATAGCCTTCTAAGGTCTCAAGGTACTCTTTTTGTTTCATCTCTGAAACCGAAGACTCTAAATCGAGTTGATTTTTACGGTCTGTCAAATTTTCAAGGTGACGTTCCATTGGTTCCAATCTTCCTTCATAACGGCTAATGAGCTTGTCTGCAATAAAATCACGCCTATTGATGTAGCCTTTAATAGTATTATCTCGCGCTTCCAATTTTGATTGCACCTTATCCTTCTTATTCATTTCGTCAAATATTTTTGTATCTATTTTCTTCATTTCTATATCAAACGTTTCGATCCCAGGACGATTCTGACTCTCAAACTGGCTTTTCAACGCTTCAAATCTACTCTTTGTATTCGTCAATGCTGCAATCATGGTATCTGAAGAGTCTGACTTTGACTTTAAATGTGCATTCTTTTTCTCATGTCTATTAATCCAAAAATTGTTATATGCAATTTCAAGTTTACCAACGACACGACTTACACCTGGGAGCTTGTACATGCCCTCGTATGCATCAGAAACCACTTGTTTTGCTTTTTCAGGAAAATTAGCTGGAAAAAGCGGTCTATCATATGATCGTGGAGGAACAATTCCTTCAGTTGTCAGTGGTACATGCGGAATTTCCTTTGAATTATCAACAGATGGAGCCTCTTGAGTAATGACTGCTTTTTCAACAATAATATTTGGTGGAGGTTCAACACCTTGAGTAACGACTGCTTCTACATCAAGGACTTCTGGTGTTGGTTCAACATCGAGAGTACTTGTAGACTCTAAAGGACTATTTGGTTGTGGTTCAACCACTACTTCTCCTTGCAAATCTTCACTCGGCTTGTCACCTGCGATAAATTCGAGTTGTTGTTCCTTGTACCATCCTGGTGGTTTTTCGTTAGGCATATTCTTGTCGGTATTTATTAATTAATCATTCAAAATCCATAAAAGTATATCATAGGAGAGTCGTTTTTGAACAAGCATGCATAGCACTTACGTTTTGCACTATATGATTTCCTCGATGTATTATAGCTATAACTGGCCAGAATAAAATTTGACATCTACTACAGATATGGTATTATATAAGCAGAAAAACTGTTTCTTCTTATGTATGTAGAGTATGCATAAGAAGCATAGAATTGCATGGTCATTAGACCTAACACACATGAAGGAGACCGTCATGATTTCAACTGCTTCTTTTTCCTCTATCAATAACCTCCTCGTAGTAATCTCAGTAATTGTTATTGGAACTTATTCACTCATACACGGGATCAGAAGTGGCGGTGCAGGTGGGAGGATCATAGTTGTTGCGACAATGTTGGCGTTTGCTTATGTCGCCTACGGTTTCATCTACGATGTCTTCCTCTATGGAGACAGAGTCTTTGAAGTCAGAGAGAACATTGCCCACAAAAATGCAGATCTGGCTATTCAGCGTGAACCAGATGATTCGACACTCATCCAAAAAATAAGATCACTATGGTCTCCATTCTCTGAGAACGTACCGAAAGGGCGTAGAACAGAGAATTCTGATCTAGATAAAGAAAGGATTTCATACGATGAGGTTGGTGGTGTACCAACATTCGACCCTGTGTCCAGTCGACCAACTAAGACAGAGACAGGACCTTACTCGGGCGAACCAGTAGAAGTTGTTCTGTCACAAACACCCTCTACACCCGTGACCGTTGCAGGTGGCTTATGTATTAAAACATGGAAGACCGACCGCAATACACCGAGCTATAGTACGGAAGTACTACCTGTAGGAAGTGATCAGTGGATTAGTTTCACCGGTGGTCCATTGAGAATCAAAAAAATGCGATGGTACGGTGAAGGTACCATGGCATATCAACTACGCAAAGATGGTAGTTGCTGAAACACACAACGCGAGCCCCTCCGGGACTCGCGTTTTTTTATACTCCATTACATCACCTATATTCTACCGGTATACTCTCAAATAACTACGGCATATCAATACCAAATGTTCCTGTAGCGATACTTAAAATTGCATACGCAGATATCATAACGAGAAGGCCGATGATTCCCGTGAGCATGTGTGCTTGTCCTTTGGAGCGTTCATTCTCACTATCTGCATGAAGGACATATTCATATGCACCCCAAATAAATACAAGGAGCGCAACCGCCATCATGAGTGCCATAAGCGGAAACAAAATACTGCTTTCAATTCTAGCGAGTAAATTTTGTGCGGCTACAACATGTTCACCTTCACCAGTAGATGGCATTTCTTTTTAAGTTAATTATTGTCGTACACCTGGAAGTGGTCCTGTTGGGAGATTTTGTGGTCCCTGTCCATCAAAACCAAATCCACTTGCGACAAGATTGACAATCCCCCATAACGAAATCATAACGACAAATCCTATAATTGCATAGAGCATAAGATTCCTTCCTTCTTCTTGTTTTTCAGTGTCATGCCCTCCTAAAATGAAGAATTTGAACATTCCCCAAATAAACATAAGGAATGCAAGTGCAAATATTGCAGGAACGAGAACGCCATTCATAAAACTCACGATATTTCTCAAAAAAGTCGCAACTCCAGTAAGATTCCCTGGAGCTCCCTGTGCAAGTGCCAAAAACGGCATGAGGAATGTTACGGGTAGTAGGCGTGATAATATTTTCATATAAAATTGTTAAAATTTATTTAATTAAGCTCTATAATATCTCTCCCTTTCATTCTAACGCGTATAGTGGAGTATGGGAAGAGAGGCTGTGGATACCCATTTGGCATAGGAGTCAAAAAAATGCTCCTTAAGGAACGACCTTTTCAAACTGCTTCTCAGTTTTCTCAAGGTCGCATCTTTCCCCGCATTTTTTGGAATTCAAAAGTGGCTACATTAACCACCGAAGAGCGAGTTTCTCAGCAAATAGAGAATTCCCCACACAGAACTCATAATAACAAGGGCAATGACTCCAGTGAGAAGTACCTGTTTTCCATTTTCAACTCCCTCAGTATCACCACCACCAATAATCCAGCCCTTAATAATTCCCCACATAAACACAATGAAAGTAAGCGTGAAAATAAGGATAATGAGTATATTAATGATGTTAAGAAAAATATCCACCAAACCTTTAAAATCTCGTGGTGGTGCAACATAGGCTCCGAAAGCAATCAAAGGGGTGAACGTGAGTATGATTCCTGTAATAATAAGACTTTTTTTCATAACATATCCTAAAAAGCTTCAATTGTTCCTTGTATAACCTCAATAATAAGTCGTGCCCCAAGTATCACCACACCACCAATTACTGCCCACAACAATGCTGAACGAGCTGTTTCTATTTCACTTGGATTACCTTGTGAAGTAACTAAGAGAAAACCAGCATACATGATGTATATAATGATAAGTGGTAATGCAAACACGAGAATAACATCAATAATTTTAAGAAGAAATGCGGGGATACTGTCTGACTCAAGTGGATTACAAAGTTCTCCCGACTGGCAACCCGAACCTCCTGAAGCACTTGGACCTGATGCTGGACCTGAAGCACTTGGACCTGATGCTGGACCTGAACCACTTGGACCTGATGCTGGACCTGAACCACTTGGACCTGATGGTCCAATATTTCCTGACGTTCCACCACTTAGAGAATCAGCATTTATAAAATCGCCAGTAGCGTTTATTCCTGAATTTCCGCCATTGAGCGAACGCTCATTGATAAATTGTCCGGTTGTATTCGAAGAGGGAGTACCTAACGGAATACAGGTATTCGGGTCTGCACCAGCACTACCACAGCTACGGGGTCCTTCAACAGCTTGTACTGAGAGTATATTCCCAAATACCAGTAATCCAAAAATTCCAAGAATGAGGAGGTGTTTATAAAATGACTTACGTAGTTCTTGTATCATGGTACGTTTTAAAATAATGATTCTAATTCATATGCTGTATCAATCATAACATTCTTGAGTCGCGTACGACCCGATGTTACCCCTTCAACCATTCGAGCAAAGACTTGATCACTTTCTTTTGGAGATGGGTCAAGCCATCCGCGTGCAATGAGTGCAGAACGATACACGACATTTTTAAATGGATCTGACTGTTGCCCACCATGTAGTACACGGTGTACGGGTGCAAAATTATATGCATCAGCAATCTTCTGTACTTGTGCTGGACTTCCAAGATACGACGCAACTGCATACGCACCTTGCACATTCTGCGAAGCACGTGGTATTGAAAATGCATAAAAATTTCCATAATTACGCTCTGTCGTGATGCCACTTCCCTGTGGAATAGACGCAATATCAAAATTAAGATTGGAATTTTCTCGCTCGATTGATTTTACTTCACTTCCTAAGCCAAAATACATCCCAAGCGTTCCACCCACAAACTCTGTGCGGTCGAGTTGTCTCGATCGATTCCATGAATACAATTCTTTATTAGGAATAGCAAATTGAGTATAAAAGGTAAGGACAGAATCACCGGGAGAAAGTGCATTTTCTGGTCCCTTGTTTAAGGTCACCGAGTAACTACGATTATTTTCTTCAATAATAGAACTCCCTGCTTGAAAAAAAAGCATTGCGAGAATATCTTTTGCATGTGCAATATTTGCATATTCTCCAAGTGCAACAGCACTCTGAGTAATTTCAAAATTATCATTAGTTTGCACGAGTGCTTTCGTTGTCTGAGCAACTAATGTCTCCCATGTCTTTGGTGGTTGTGCAAGACCACCACTTGAAAAGAGATCTCTATTCCAATACAAGACGAGCGGATCTACCGCAAACGGAAGTCCATAGGTACCATCGCTGAGCATAAATATATCTGCACCATCTATATAGGTATCACGAAACGTTCGTTCGCTGAGCGTCTCAAAGGAAATGGGCTGAAGCTTAGGGCGATAACTGACCAGTAGTGAGTGTGGCAACAGAATCAAATCTGGGGATCTTCCTTCGGCAATCGCATTTAACAACTCATTTTCAAATGAACGAGAATCAATTTGTGCATATTTCACCACACTCAATGCCTTATCCTCATTAGTAAATTGAAAAAGAAGGTCGTTCATCGTCTTTGCGTCGAGCGTTCCCCAGATGAGAACATTCTCCCCATACAATTTTTCTTTTTCTGTAGGATCGGGTTTGTATGCAGAAAGAAAGAACAGTCCAGCCAGACCAACAATCGCAAAAAATCCTATAAGTGCTATTTCAAATGGTCGGATATTCATACAGTATTATTGCATAGTATTACTGCCTTCGACACGCAAGTCCATAATGATGGCTTCCCGCAGGAAAAGACCGTTCAAAGGTAAATCCTGCACGTTCCAACAATCTCTTTGCATCGTCTTCAGATACCACATGGTCAGCATGTGGACCAAGTCCACCAAATGATTCTGTCCAATCAATGACGAATAACTTTCCGCCTTTTCGTATGACACGCGCCATCTCTGTAAGCGCTACATCTTTATGCACGATTTGAAACAATGTATTGGAAAGTAATCCTGCGTCAAGCACACTATCACCGAGTTTCGTTCCACCTGCTGTTTCTAAATCACACCACAACGGATGTATATTAGTGAGACGCTCCTCTCGAGCTCGAATACCAATTGCATCAACAAGATTTTTTTGAATTTCACATACGTATACACGACCACTTCTTCCTACCGCTTCAGAGAGTGGCTTCATATAATGTCCCGAACCTGCACCAAAATCAGCGACTACGTCACCTTCACGAAGATGAAAATGGCTCACCACGATTTTTGGATCTACAAATTTTTCAGACGATGCAGTGTACATATAGAGATAGTATAGCGTGTTTTAGTTCGGAACTGTATGCAAACGTGGTGAAAACCAAAAACTCTTGATGTACAACTGTTTTATATTCTCATTGGGATGACCTATGTAGACAGCCCTATGTAGACAATATTGGAAAGAGTGTAACGAATAAAGTCTGAAAAAACTAAATTATTGAGTAACGGGACTAATTTATCCGAGGAAAAACTTTAATCATGATTACTTTCTTTAGTTTCGATATATCGAATATATTCGATATATCGAATATTACTACATAGGACCACCCTGTGTAGAAAAAGGAAAGGTTGCTAAGCATCACTGATAATTACTTTTTGTTTGAGTTCATAGATGTTTCCATCAACCCCTTTGAAATATGCCCATTTGCTTGTACTGCCTTCACCTATAGAACCAATGGATTCAACGCCTTCTTGTTCCATCTCCACTTTTGCCTCTTCAACATTATCGACAAGAAACCCGACCACTGGTCCGGTTGAAAAATGATCATAGTCATTTCCATCTTCGCTTTTATAATCTTCAGAAAAGATTTCAAGCCTGTCGCCATTGGGCATATCGAGCGCTCGGAATCCTGGCTTTTCGTGCACAAGAGACAAAACCATTCTTTGATAAAAGTTCAAAAGTTCATCAAACTTTTTTGTTCTAATTCCGAGCCAAACAATGCCCTTAAATTTCGTTCTCATACTTTAATTGTAGGAGTTTCCTACACTTAAGAAACCCCTGTGATTTGCCTTTTAAAGTTGCCTGAGGCAAGGCCTCGGGCATTAGTTGCTATTTATAGGCAATGCAGTATGATTTTTAATAGATTCAACGTCAATAGTGAGGTGCTAATTGGGCTACTATATCACTATGCACAAAGAAAGCTTGCTGGACTTTCTTACCCGTATGGCTACACCACTTGACGTTATTGTTGAATGGTCGCATATCCCAAAGGGTACACTACCAGTTTTTCTTTTAGACTCTGGGAATGTGCAGACAGCACGCATTGCTCATCACAAAAAAGAGTACACGCATCTACTTCGTTTGACGGAAAAGCGTCCGTCAAAAATGTACCTGGCACACATAGAATGCCTTGTTCCTTTCGGGAGTATCGGATTTTCAGCTTACGTTGAAAAACATAACCTTGGCAACGTTCCTGAAGCATATCTTCCCTAAACAAAGTAAAATGAGCGCACCTATTGCGCTCATTTTTATACATACCAAAAATACCGGTGCAACATTACCAGACGACGCTTTATAACTGTATGCCCGAGGCCTTGCCTCGGGTATACAAAGAAAGAGGATTTTTTGTGCAAAGTTCGAGGCGAAACAACACCACAACAAACCTTCAAAAATTAGTTGAGTGCGAGACGCACAAGAAAAATATGTTGAGGCGTATGCCTATACGATGAAACATATTTTTTGCCGTGCAACGAAGCAGTCGGCAATTTTTGCAGGTTTGAGTTAGAAATAGACGATGGAAGCTATAGAATCACCCGCCCGCAACTTCATCACGCGTACTCCCTGTGTCTGTCTGCCAAGTGACGGGACATCCTTAAGAGGAAGTTTAATCACCTGTCCTTTCTTACTCATAACCACCAGTTCACCTTCTGCTTTATCTTCTCCGTTTACAATTGCAGCACCAATCACCTCACCTGTTTTGGGAGTGATCTTTGCAGTTTTGATTCCCGAACCACCACGTTTTTGTATTTTATATTCTTTTGCAGGCGTTGTCTTTCCGTATCCGTTTTCCATTACTACGAGTATCTCACTATTTCTATTTTCTTTTGAGAGAATGTCTGCTGAGACGAGTCTATCACCTTTCTTGAGGTTCAATACACGAACACCTGAAGCAGTACGTCCCATTTCGCGCACATCACTTTCCTTAAAACGAATTGCCTGTCCCTTTGCAGTGACGAGTGAAATTTCGTCTCCCTTACCCACAAATTTTGCTGAAATAAGTGCGTCGTCACCTTTAAGTGTAATTGCGATGAGTCCACTTCTACGCACGTCTTTGTAGCTTGATGCATCAGTTTTCTTACCCACACCGTCGCGGGTGACCAAAATGAGCGACCAATCTCCTTCCCACTCCTCTTTGCGTACTGCAAGTACTGAGGTAACTTTTTCTTCAGAAGTGAGAGCAAGGAAGTTCATAACTGACTTTCCTTTCGTCGCTCGTCGCCCTTCGGGAATGTCGAACATCTTTGTTTGATATACTTTTCCTTTATCAGTGAAGAAAAGAAGATCACTGTGTGTAGACGTTGTCAAAAGTTTTGTTACAACATCTTCTTCTTTTGTATTTAAATCAACAACTCCCACTCCCCCACGTTTCTGTGTTTTGTATTCTGCAGGATTGGTGCGCTTTACATAGCCACCTTGTGTGAGTACCAACACACTTTCCTCATCAGCAATCAAGTCTTCTTGACTCATCATCTTCACACCACCTTTCACTATTTTTGTGCGACGATCATCTCCATACTTTTCTGCAACTTCAAGGAGATCAGTTTTAATAATTGAGAGCATTTTCTTTTTGCTTCCCAAAATAGCTTCAAGCTCAGCAATGAGTTTCTGTACTTCACGAAGTTCATCTTCGATTTTCTTTCGTTCAAGTCCTGCGAGTTTCTGCAAACGCATATCAAGAATTGCCTGCGCTTGAATAGCAGAAAACTTAAACTCCTTCATGAGTCCTGCATGCGCGGTTGGCACATCCTTTGATGCACGAATGAGCTTGATGATTGCATCAATATGATCGAGTGCTTTCTTGAGCCCAAGAAGGATATGTTCACGTTCTTGTGCTTTCGTGAGGTCAAATTGTGTACGACGCTTAATTACCTCAACGCGATGCTTTATGTATTCTTCAAGGATTGCCTTCAGCGAAAGTGTTTGGGGGATACCGTTTACAAGTGCCACCATGTTGTAGTGAAATGCATCTTCAAGTTGCGTGTGCTTGTACAACTTATTGAGCACTGTTTGTGGTTGCGCACCATTCTTTAATTCAACTACAACGCGAATATCACTCGTTGACTCGTCACGGAGATCACGAATACCCTCAATCCGCTTATCGCGCACAAGATCAGCAATTTTAATGAGCATGTCTGCCTTGTTCACGCGATATGGAATTGACGTGATGATGATAGAGAAATTTCCTTTTTTATCTTCAACAATATCGGTTTCACCACGCACGACCACTCCACCACGACCATTTGCATACGCATGTGCAATGTCTTTTTGATTAAACGCAATTGCACCAAGTGGAAAATCTGGCCCTTTTACAAACTGCAGAAGGTCGTTCATTGATGCTTCAGGATTTTCAATCAAGTGTGCAACCGCTGCTGCAACTTCGCGAAGGTTGTGTGGCGGAATATTGGTTGCCATACCAACGGCAATACCCAGTGTCCCTGCGAGAAGCAAGTTTGGTACCGCAGCGGGAAGTACTTCAGGTTCTTTCTTTGTGCCATCGTAGTTTGGTCGCCAATTCACCGTATCTTTTTCTAAATCACGAAGCAGTTCTTCGGCAACTTTAGACATTTTTGCTTCAGTATATCGATAGGCTGCAGCGCTATCCCCGTCAATTGAACCGAAGTTTCCCTGTCCGAGCACGAGTGGATAGCGTGTGGTGAAACCTTGCGCGAGCTTTACCATTGCATCATACACCGAAGCATCTCCGTGTGGGTGAAAACTACCGAGTACATCTCCGACTACGGTTGCAGATTTCTTGAAGCGCGCTCCCGAGGTAAGCCCATTAAGACGCATCGAATAGAGAATACGGCGATGCACCGGCTTCAGCCCATCACGCACATCGGGGAGGGCGCGCTGTGTAATCACCGACATAGAATAATCGAGGTACGAGGTACGCATCTCGTCAGTAATACTCTGCACGATCACATTTTGATGTGGTGCTACTGATGCATCTCCCTCATTTTTTGGCTCTTGTATATTGCCTTTTTTCTTACTCGCCATGCGATATTACTGCTTACATTAAAAATTTCCGATAGTATAGCACATGAAGCTCGTATTTAAAGGTCGGTATGAAGATTTGTTGTTGTTCCAATCAAAATAATGCGCGGGGATACTGGCACATTGGTTTGTGTGGACGAAGACGTTATGAGATTATTTGACGGCATTATCGGTGACTCCGACAAAACATTATTCTCTCTTATAGTATTCTCTGCCGGTGGCCTTCCAGTACTCGTTTCTTGTGTTGTCACTGTTGACTCCATCGTACCTAAAGAACCATCGAGAGTAGCATTCTCTTCTGGTAATGTGTCCGTATTCAAAGCATCCAAACTTGCTGTCTCTACTTTTGGTTCATCTGATTTTTTAGTACTTTGCACTATGTTTCCTAACTGATTTTTTGTATCACTAAATAATTCTGAAAATCCTTTTGTTTCTTGTTCAGCTGTATCCTCTGATGAACCTTTTTGTGCAAACCGTGCTGGTAATGCAGACACCCATACCAAAGCAATGAGTATCGTTATCACACTTGCAACACCAAAAGCGTACTGTGATTTTACACTACTTGACTTCGATTCTAAATGTTCCCAAAAACTCATAGCATCAGTATACCGCCTGCATACCTCTTATGCACTCATACTCGAGAGGAATACAAGGAATGATACACATTACTAAATCTCAATGAGTAATGCTTTATGATCTGAAACGATATCATCGAACACGGCAAACTTTTTCACCTCAAGAGAGGGACTGGTAAAAATATAATCACAGGATTCTTTCTTGTGCGTGAGTACTGTCCGCGTCGTCGGCACAGCATGTTCCTTCACGTGATTGACCAGTATCTCATTAATCAACTGTAAAGACTCACTCTCGGGTGTCAAATTAAAGTCGCCACACAAAATAATCTCTCCGTGTAACTTTTTGATATATTCAACAATCATCTGACACTGTCGCAGTGTTTCGTCGTCACCATTTTTATGAGCGCGTAAATGATGACCGTGGTGGTTTACAATATGCATGTTTCTGCCGTTTTGCTCAATGACTACGTGTTGCAAACTGCGAATATTATAATCAGTGTCTACTAAATCAAAGTCATCTAAATATTCAAGGCGTGTAAAAATGGCGTCTGTTTCTATAAAAGGATTCTTACTCAGTATTGCCAAGCCACTCCGTGCGTGACGCTTCATGAGTCTATACCCAAATTGTGGCGTAAAGAAGCAATAGGGATAGTGAGATCCCTCTTTAATTTCTTCCAAATCGGAAAATAAGAAACTTCTTCCTCCCGGTACTTCAATCGCTTCTTGAAGACACACTATGTCAGCATCTTCACGCTGTAATAGTTCAATTATTTGGTTGCCTAAACGACCACCCCATGCGTTTAGTTGTAAAATCTTCATAGGAAAAAATAACTCTACTCAATTCACCGATGCTCATTCAAAACAAATGAGCGTTGCACTATACACCCAATACCACGATCTCTCCTTCCATTTCTGCAAGATCTTTCTTCTTTACTGTGAGTTTTTCTATTGGTTTTATAGGCTCAATGCCCTCTTCTTTGAAAAAAGCTTTGAGTGCAGTGTCAGTGTAGTGCATGGGAATAATACATTTAGCTTCAAACTTTGTTGCAAGCTTACTCGCAGCGGGGACATCAAGTACATCTCCCCCACCAATAGGAATGAAAAGTATATCAATATCATCGAGTTCCCCTAAGATGCGTGAATCAATAACGTCATTTCCAAGCGCACCAAGAAATACAATGTTAATTCCCTCCAGCGTCACCTGATAAATAGTATTGTATCGAGGAATATTTTCGTACATCGTTTGCACTCCATACCCACGCGCAGTGACCTCTCCCACTTCATATTCACCAGGACCTTGTATCACAAACGGTTCTTTAGAACCAAACGACATTTCTTCTCCTCCGTTGAAATCAGGATGATTGAGTGAAATAAATGCCACATCGGCTCCAAACCGTGTGCTGTTTAGCTTTGATTTTTTTGAAATCGGGTCAAATACAATCGTTGTACTTCCAAACGACACTTTAAAACACTGACCTCCGTGATACGTAATAACCATAGTGACACTATAGTACTAGATGAAAAGACTTTCGCAAAGCGAAATAAGGCTTGTCTTCCATTCATGACGTATTCACAAAGTTGAACAAAATTTTTCTATGCTGTCAAAAATTTTTCTATGCTCGACAAACAAAACTATTTACTGTACTTTTTGAGAGGCTCTGACACAGTACTTTTGACGATGGGAGATCCAAATGAAGAAAAATTTTGTTATTGCCTGGCGTGCAATAGGTCACGAACCATATTTCTTCAGGGGCGATAGTCGCTACAGGATATTTTTACCATTCATATCGGAAGATGTAACTTCTCGAGGTTGGGTGAAAAGTATTGAATACGCTCGTGTATTTGATACGTTCCCTGATTTTGATAGAAGAAGTTACTCAAAACACTTTAATGCAGAGCGATTACGTATCTTTCTGTATGAAAAAGAAATCTTGCCAACGCAGGTGGTGAGACCGACAAAAAGACCTCGCAGACATCCACCTTTTGGCTAACTGCCACTATCAAACGATAGTGGCAGTTTTTGCATCCAAATAAAAACGACTCGTGGGGTATTCAAGAAAACAATTTAAAAAAAGCCCGCTGGTTTTGCACCATGCGGGCTTCATGATTTACGTTGAGAACCTGATTACCAACGTTTCACAATATTTATTTTACTCTCGACTGGCGCAATGACGACCGTACCTGTAAGCGGGGCGGGCGTCTTGAAGATGATGAAGCTTTCATCATCTTCAATCTCAGAGGAATCAAAAGGCATTACCGCAAGATGCTTGGTCGGAGGCGCTGATTGATCGGACACTGGATGCAAATCTATATAGAGAAATTCCTGTCCATCATCCAAAATTTTGAGCCACACTTGAGGGTGAGCGAGCACCTTTTTACCACGAGACGATGCAAGTATGCCGTCGTGATAATGCATGGTCACGACACCACCCCTCACATTTTGTTTGAACTTTAAAAAGTGTTTTGCTACCGACGGCGAATGATTGCTACCGATAGTTGCATTCGTAGGAATCTTGATCGAAACAGTTCCTCCTTCCCACAGAAGTTGCCGATTTATTACTGGATTTGCCGATAACAAATCAGTTTTAGATACTGCTACGCCTTGGTTAGACATCCTTCGAAACTCCTCTTTAAAGCTCTGGCAAAGAGCGGATTGAACCAATTTTTATTGTAGGTCATTTTGTACTCTTTGTCAAGACATTTTCCCCTTATTCTAATAGACGAAATGAGTAATCTATAGTATGCTCTGCCCACCGTAATTGGTATTATTAGTTCTAACGGCATGAGGGTAATCCCGTAATCACGCACACGGCTATGAGACACGGCTTTTGCGGAGACCCATCGCCGATCAAAAATTCCATATTGAGCACATTTCTTGTAACGAACTCGTTTCGACTTACAGTCGCAGTTTGGGTTGTATGATCCAGCACTTATTTTTTCAAAATAAGTGCTGGATCGAAAACCTCTTGCAAAAACGTCCCACGTTTTCTCACCTCGAAATGTATCTCAATCTGAAATTTTATAAATACACACAATATGTCAGAAGAAAAAACATCGGTCATAAGCCGAATCTCTTCGTTTGTTCAAGGAGTTACACATACTCCTGAATACGAAGTTGAAGCATTAGAAGAAGAAATAACTCCAGAAGAAGCTGCACGCGCAAAAAGTCCTATGAATGTGCTTCTTGACGAAAGTCCAGTACCACCAAAGGAAGGCACTCTTGTTGAAGGAAAAGTATCAGCAATAGGACGTGCGCGTGTGTATGTTGAACTTGCACCATTTGGTACGGGTATCATTTTTGGACGTGAATTCATGAATGCACGCGACATTCTCCGCAAAGTTTCTGTAGGGGACATTATTGCAGCAAAAGTAGTTGACGCAGGAAATGAGGAGGGATATATCGAACTCTCACTCAAAGAGGCTCGGCAAGCACTCATCTGGAGTGATGCAGAGGAAGCGGTAAAGAAACAAACAATCATGTCACTCCCCGTAAAGGAGGCAAACAAAGGCGGACTCATTATTGAATGGCAAGGTATTCAAGGATTTCTTCCTGCATCACAACTTTCTTCAGAACATTATCCACGTGTTGAAGATGGTGATAAAGATAAAATTCTCACTGCACTCAATGATCTCATTGGTAAATCACTCAGCGTTATTGTAATTACTGCAGACCAGAAAGAAGGAAAACTCATCTTCTCAGAAAAAGGACCTCAGGAAAAAGAAGAAAAAGAAGAAAAAGTAAGTCGCTACAACGTTGGTGATGTACTCAAGGGTACAATCACTGGTGCAGTTGACTTTGGTGTTTTCGTGAAACTCGAAGAAGGACTTGAAGGACTCGTACATATTTCTGAACTCGATTGGGGTCTTGTAGAAGACACTCGCTCACTCTACAAAGTTGGTGATGCAGTACAGGTAAAGGTTATCGAAGTGAAAGACGACAAGATTTCTCTTTCAATCAAGCAACTTAAAGAAAATCCATGGGGTGCAGCCGCAAAAAAATATAAGAAAGAGCAAGAAGTGCAAGGTGTCATCATTAAATACAATAAGCACGGTGCGCTTGCCTCAATAGAAGAAGGTGTTGCAGGTCTCGTACATATTTCGGAATTTGCAAGTGAAGAAGAACTTCGCAAAACACTTTCTCTTGGCTCATCGTACTCATTTACCATTACTCTTTTTGAACCAAAAGAACAGCGCATGACACTTGCATTCAAGAAAAGTGCATAAGGAACTTAGCACCCAACTCACCATGAACCGCAGAGTCTGCATGATACGTTAGTTGACTACTCACTGCATCAAAAACCAGCATCTGCTGGTTTTTGATTATGGTGTACTGTAATTGAAAATCTATGTTACTCATGCTATGGTTGCATTAGAATTTGAAACGCAAAGTTGGAGGTTGAAATGGATACGATACCAGAAGTCACTTTTGAGACAATTGACACAATGATATGCGTCAATGAGGGTGTGAAATTTCTCGAGAAGTACGCACCGCATGATTGGAGAAAAAGATTAGCAAAAGCAATCTTTACAGGCTCGCTCTACCTCCATGACTCGAGACATGATGTCTTGGGATTTTGTTTCAGAGACACGGTATATAAAAAGAGTCTCGCATATGGTCGAAGAGCTCACGCTCTTGAAGAAAGTGATAGGAAGAACTCTAAAGTTTTTCAGACCTCTACGGATGTAAGACACTTCTTTGACAGACATATGTGTGATGAAACGAGAACGTCTTTTGAGTGGGAAGATCTTGGATTTGAAGTAAGATCATCAGACAAAAAGGAGCGAGACGTCCTCACGTGGGCATGGAGACGACGATTGGAGCCTGAGCTTCGAAAATTGAGACGTGAGAAAGCAGAACTGTCTCAATGAATGTGTACAAAGACCTTCCCTCAGTGGAAGGTCTTTTATTTGTCACAAGAAACATTACGTATTGATTATCTGCATTGCTTGTTGCAACCCATTTTTAAGAATACATGCAAGCGCAGTATCCACTTTTTTAGTTATCTCTGGCAACTGTGTTACTTCCCCACTTTTAAATGTACCCAGTACAAACTGAGACAGATGCTCACCTTTTGGTCTTTTCATTCCACCAAAAAATCCTTTCTGCGCAATCCCGACGCGAATACGTGTAAATTTTGAAGTACCATACGCATCAATTATAGATCGAATTCCATTATGTCCTCCAGCACCTCTATCGAAAGAAATACGAATATCACCGTATGCAATATCAATATCATCATGAACGACAATAAGTGTCTCTTGTGCGCCTGTATCTTTTAAATATTTTACCACTGCCAAACCCGAGTTGTTCATAAACGTCGTAGGGAGAAGTATACCCACCTCTGTGTCATATAATGTTCCTTCAGAAAGAAGTCCAGAATACATTGACGATTTGGAAAACGAAGGGAGATTATGGCGCGTCACAATGTTATGAAGAATAATCCATCCAACATTGTGGCGCGTCTTTTCATATTCACTTCCCGGATTTCCGAGACCAATGATTATATGCTTCATGCATTTCATTCTATCGTATTTTGAAAAATATTTCCCAAAACAGACTTATATGATACTGAACATATGTGCAGTATCATATAAGTCTCACTTATTGAAACACCAGAACATACAAAAACGCTTGTGTGGAATTCTTTTCAAAGATATAATACTTCTCGAATCATTATTCTATGGAGTCTCAAACAGAGTTACAAAGTTCTTCACTATCTTCACAGAGTGATTTTCCAAGTGACCCGTCAAAAGTTCCTGAAAAAAAAGAAGGTTTTATCGGTGAAATTATTCGATTTTCACTCATTGCACTCCTCATTGTACTTCCGATACGTCTTTTTATAGCACAGCCTTTCATTGTATCTGGCGCTTCAATGGAGACCACCTTTTCTACGGGAGAATATATTATAGTCGACCAACTCACCTATCATTTTGATGAACCAAAACGAGGTGATGTCATTATTTTTAGATACCCAAAGGACCCTTCAAAGTTTTTCATTAAACGCGTTATCGGACTTCCTGGAGACACTATAGATGTGTCTGGAAAAACGGTAACCATAACAAACACCAAACACCCAGAAGGTGTCACTCTCAATGAATCATACATTCGTGACATGAAACCAAGCGCAACACTTACTGAAATACTTGGCGCTGGTGAATACTTTGTCATGGGCGACAATCGTGACGCGAGTTCTGACTCACGCTCATGGGGAGTGCTCCAACGCGACAAAATTGTCGGTCGAGCGCTCCTCCGTCTTTTTCCACTGACGGAAGTTGATGTGCTTCCAGGAATGTACAATATCGATTCAGAAATGAAATTATGAACTTAGTTTAATGTACGTATGACTACCCCTATCTCAGCTCAAGATTTTATCAAGTCAGCATCACATACCGCACATCATTTTGGTTTTTCTCCGCTCGATAAACTCAAGATGCATCCTGATTGTAAAAATGGTGAGGCAAAAATTCAACACAAAGCAAAAGCACAGGATCGTAAAAATGATGCACTGTATGGAATGCTTACATCAGGTATGTGCTCGTATTTTGACTATAAACTAAATGGAATAGCAGGACCATCACTCTTTTATACAACAGAACAAGTTCCACGCTCTGGTGATATTGCCATTGCCTTTCATGTATTAAACGTGAAAAAAAGTATAGCAGAAGCGCTCCTCATTCAGACAATACGATCACTTCTTAATGATCTCGGACTAATACATCATACAGTGCGCATAAATTCTTTAGGTGATACTGATTCGACAGTACGATATATTCGTGATGTTACTAACTATCTTCGAAAACGTCTTGATGAAATGCCACCCGTAGCCCGTGAACTTATGAAAGAACACCCACTCGTTGCACTCATGTACCTTATTGAGAAAAATCACGACCTCGCAAAAAAGAGTCCGAGTCCACTTGAATACCTTACTGATGTTTCTCGAAAACATTTTCGAGAAATTGTTGAATATCTTGATATGACCAAAACTGCATTTGAAATCGACCCACAACTCATTGGTCACCATGAATGCTATTCTGACGCACTCTTTGCATTTGATATCTTAAACGAAGAGCGTGTGCTTGATTCGAATTCCCCACTCTTCATTCGTGGTGGCAGATATAATACGTTTGTCAGTAAGATGACGAAATCAAAAGTTCCTGCAGTTGGCGCCGTACTTATTCTGAAAGATAAAAAAGCTCCCACAAATATTCCTACACCGCGATACAAATACAATCCAAGTATTTATCTCGTACAACTTGGCTTTGGACCAAAAGTAAAAAGCCTTTTACTTATTGATGAACTACGTCAGGCTGGTATTAGCGTATACCAAAACATCATGAGCGATTCACTCTCAGAACAATTACGCCACGCTGAAGAAAAAAATGTACGTTACGCAGTGATCCTAGGTCATAAAGAGTATATGGATGGCACGGTCATTCTTCGTGACCTTAAACAGCAAAATCAAGAGAATGTATCTATGTCTTCAATCACGTCTCATCTCAAACGCCTTACTACAGCACTTGCATAGAGCCAGACGTATCACGATGTTGTGTCCTATACTTTCTGAGTGTCAGAACTCGACTAACTTTGCTTATTCATTTGCTTGCAAAGAGTGGTACACCATGGTATTCTCATGCCCACATATGGCTACAAATGTAGAAGTAAAAAAGAACAACCAAGAAAGCACTGCGAATCTTATTCGTCGTTTTACAAAGCGTGTGCAGGGTTCGGGTGTACTCAATCGCCTTCGGAAACATCGATACCATGAACGCGAAAAATCACCACTTGTCCATCGAGCACGCAAACTTATCAAACTTGGGAACAAAGTGAAATACGACAACCTCCTCAAACTCGGAAAAATTCAAGAAACAACACGAGGACGTAGATAGTATCAAAAAATCCCGTGAAGTAGCTACGCTACTTCACGGGATTTTTTGATAAGTCATATTGTATAAAGGAACATATGTTAGACTAATGTTATGTCCGTCATAAAATTTATTTTGAAATAAATTTTATGACGGCTCAGATTTTTAAGTCTTTCCATTCATATTAAAATCTACACATGTCACTAAGTATATCGAAAAGTATAAAAACATTTCCAAAACTTCCCTATCAAGAAATACAAGAGAAAATTCTTGGAAAATCCTACTCACTTTCACTTATTTTTATTGGTGAAAAACGTGCATGTGCGCTCAATAAGACACATCGCAATGCAACGTACATACCTAATGTACTTTCCTTTCCACTTACAGATGACGCTGGAGAAATATATATCACACCAACGGTTGCACAAAAAGAAGCTCCAAAATATGAGATGACATCTACAGGTTATATTGGATACTTATTTATCCACGGATTACTCCATTTGAAAGGGTACCCACATGGGGCTACAATGGAGAAGTTGGAGAAAAAATACTGCACGCTATTTAAACTCCAATAGCGTGCAATCACTCTGCGTTTCACACGCACAATAGAGCGTGGTCAATTTTTATATTATGGCTCAACAATATGTTACAGGAATAGACGTCGGCACCTATCAGGTGAAGGTTGTTATTGTGAGTGACACACAGAGTAAAAATGAAATGAATACTCCTCAAATAATTGGCACGGGGTATGCAGAAAGTCGTGGACTCAGGAATGGGTACATTATCAACGAAAGTGACGTGGTACGAAGTGTCCGCAACGCTGTGGCGCAAGCAGAAAAAGCAAGTGGCGTGAAAATAAAAAATGCGTACATTTCTATGGGCGGTATTGGACTTGATGAAATTCACGCTCGTGGCGAAGCAATTACTTCACGTGCTGATTCTGTGATTATTCAAGCGGATATTGATAAAGCAATCGAAGTGAGTGAAGAAAGTATCAAAGATAAGATTCCAAATCGAAAAGTAATTCATGCGATACCACTACAATTCACTGTTGATGGAGAGCGCGTACATGGCAGACCACATGAACTGAAAGGAACGAAACTTGAAGTGGATGTGCTTTTTATCACAGCCTTTGAACAACACCTCAATGACCTTGTGTCAGCAATTGAAAGTATTGGTATTAAAGTAAATGACGTTATGGCTTCTCCGCTTGCAGGGAGTCTTGTCATGCTCACGAAAGCACAAAAACGTGCAGGATGCATCTTGGCAAACATTGGAGCAGAAACGGTCTCCATTGTAGTCTTTGAAAATAACACACCAATTTCGCTCAAAGTATTTCCACTTGGGTCAAATGACATTACTAACGACATTGCACTCGGACTCAAGATTACCCTCACTGAAGCAGAGAAAGTAAAGCGTGGCGGTATGTCAAGTGTCCCCTATTCAAAAAAGAAACTTGATGAAATTATTGCAGCTCGACTTACTGATATTTTTGAACTTATTGATGCACACTTACGAAAAATTAAGCGCGATGGACTCCTTCCTGCAGGTGTCATCCTTACCGGAGGAGGTTCAGGAATCGCTTCAATTCAAGATCTTGCACGCGCCTCGTTAAGACTTCCCTCTAAGATTGCAACACTTGATCCTGCACAAAACGGCAAGGTACGGGATGCATCTTGGGCAGTCGGCTATGGTCTTTGTATTTGGGGAATGACGGGTACTGAAGAAGAAAGTGGTATCAACTTAGCGCGAAATACTGGAAACACAATATTAAATTGGCTAAAACAATTTCTTCCTTAAGCACTATCCTTTGAGATAAAGCTAAATTTTTAGAATGTACAAACACACGAAAGATAAATATGTCAATATAGTGACAGAAATTTTTTAGCACGGTATGATAGTGCTACGTTATTAGCAAGTGATGTCTTCGTGGTGATACGGGCATAAAAATTATTTCATATATGGAACAAATAAAAACAGACGTTGAATCATTCGCACGGATTCGTGTTGTTGGTGTAGGAGGTTCTGGAAGCAATGCCGTCAACTTTATGGTTGGTGCTAAAGTAAAAGGTGTTGAATTCATTGCCATCAACAGCGACGCTCAAGATCTCCACCACTCACTTGCAAAAAGAAAAATAAACATCGGTAAAAATCTTACTCGCGGACTTGGGGCTGGGGGCAATCCCGATATGGGACGAAGGGCTGCAGAAGAAACACGTGAAGAAATTGCAAATGCGATTAAGGGTTCAGACATGATTTTTATTACCTGTGGAATGGGCGGTGGTACTGGAACTGGCGCTGCACCGATTGTTGCAAAGATTGCGCGTGACTCTGGAGCACTCACTGTTGGTGTCGTGACAAAACCATTTCTTTTTGAAGGTCAAGAACGTATGCGCCTCGCACTTCAAGGAATAGAGGAACTTAAAAAGGAAGTTGATGCACTGATCACAATTCCCAATGACCGACTCCTTGCAATTGTTGACAGAGAAACAAGTGTAAAAAGTGCTTTTGAGCAATGTGATAGCGTACTCAAGCAAGCAGTAGAAGGGATCTCAGACCTTATCACGATGCCAGGTATCATCAACGTCGACTTTGCCGATATTCGAAGTGTCATGGAGAATGCTGGATCTGCCCTCATGGGACTTGGACTCTCAACAGGTGAAAAGCGTGCAGAAGAAGCTGCGCGAGCGGCGATTAACTCTCCGCTTCTTGAAGTATCAATTACAGGTGCAAAAGGTGTACTCTTTGCAATTGCTGGTGGTGACGATTTAGGCATGCTTGAAATCCAAGATGCTGCACGCATTATTACTGAATCAATTGATCCACATGCAAAGGTTATCTTCGGTGCTATCAAAGATGAAAAGCTTAAGAAAAATGAAGTGCGTGTTACTGTTATCGCAACAGGCTTCCCAGAATCAGACAGTCCTCGGCAAATGCCACCGATAAAAATAATGGAACGTCCACAACAAGCACTTCCTGAAGAAAAAGAACCTGTCCGCGGAAGAATTTTCAATAGCATTGGAAGTAGTCGCACACCTGAACCTGAAGTGAAATCAGAATCAATCCCTCCCCGAGAAGATATTCGTCCACAAATACAAAAAGAACCAAAACCTGTTGATCAAGTTGACGAAGAAAGCGACGACGACTGGGGCGCGGTTCCAGCATTTTTGCGAAGGTCAAAACTTAAATAAGTTTTGACCTGCAAAAATGCGGAACCGCGAGCCGGAGCGATGTGAGTGACTATTCATAATGTCACGAACCAGCGAGGCCGGGGAGGAAGTGCTTATTATTTTGTGAACATAGTTCTACAAAATAGTTAGCAACTTGACCCCTGTACCAACATTCCCTCTCCTCATTCAAAATTAAAATAATCTTTCTAAAGCGAAGAATTTTACTAGTTCGTCCAGAATGCCTTGAGCTCATACATACTCTCAGTATGTATGAGTGCACCGAGGAGTGTATTCGTCTAGGACGACGAATACACTGACAAATATAGAGTGTGGCGGGTAAAACGTGATTCAATATCACGTTTTACCAATTCTGCTAGAAAAACAACCTGGTGCCTGTCGGCTAATGCCCCGTCTTGAAATATGCTCCCAGCATAGTTCAATACATCGGGGATATGCACGACAGGATTGTTTTACTCAACAATCACTGTGAGCTTCGCTCACAGGGATTGTTGTTTTGCTCAACTACGATAGAATATGTCATACGCACAAAATAAATAATTTTCAGTTAACATATTCATATTTCTCATGTACGATTTAATTATTATCGGCGCTGGACCAGCGGGAATTTCAGCAGGAGTATACGCGTCACGCAAACAACTCAAAACACTTTTAATTACCAAAGAATGGGGTGGACAAAGTATCGTTTCTCCTGACATTCAAAACTGGATTGGGACGAAAAATATATCTGGCGACACACTCGCAAAAAATCTTGAAGAACATTTGAAAGCATACGCGGGAGAATTTGTTACTATCATTGAGAATCGACTCGTTACAAAAGTATCAAAGATTGATGGAGGTTTTTCAGTTACGCTCGATAATGGTGATGCACACGAAGCAAAGGCAATACTAGTCGCTACTGGATCTGTGCGTCGCAAGCTTGATGTTCCTGGCGCAGATACCTATGACCAAAAAGGGCTTACCTACTGTGCAACGTGTGATGGGCCATTATTTAGTGGACGCGATGTTGTAGTCATTGGAGGAGGAAATGCCGGATTTGAAACTGCAGCACAACTCCTTGCCTATACAAAGAGCGTTACCCTGCTTCATCGTAGTGACTCATACAAAGCAGATCCAGTCACTGTCGAGAAAGTGCTTGCAAATCCACACATGAAGGGTCTTTTAAATGTAAAGATAAAAGAAATTCTTGGTGATACATTTGTGACTGGTGTTGTATACGAAGATGCTGAAGGTACTGACCACACCATCGAAGCTGGCGGAGTATTTGTCGAAGTAGGACTCGTCCCAAGCACAGACTATGTTGCAGGGCTTGTCGAACTCGATGAATACAAACGAATAAAGATTGACCCCTGGACACAACAAACAAATATCCAAGGAATCTGGGCAGCGGGCGATTGCACAAATATCAAATACCACCAAAACAATATCTCAGCCGGTGACGCAGTACGTGCACTTGAAGATATCTATGTGCACTTGAAAACGAAATAGCAGAAAATCCCATATTTGGTGTATTTCTTCGTTGCACTGTATAAAATTTCATTCACCGTACAAATGTGTACGCCTCATGATATTTTATTTGCGCGCCTTGAACTACACTCAAATCTGAAATTTTCAATGTAAGAAAATTTCACTCAATCTCAAATATAGAATTTTAAATGCAATTCAAGGCGCACACTCGGCTTGCGACCAAACGATAGGTAACTATCGTGCGTGGAGCAAACGAGTGAAGCAACGCAGAAGTGCGTTAAAATTGTGAGTTTGAGCATAGAAAAACCGCCGACGGCTCGGCGGTTTTTCTTAATACAACGTAGAGCTTGTCTTCCGAGCCCGTGCGTCCTATTACGGACACTATTATGTGAAGAAAATCACCACACTCAAAAGACATATACAGCTTCCCACCTGAGCAATCGTGCGTCAAGAGTAAAAACAATGCTCGACATATGGCTCTAATAAAGCATTCCGTTGATAACCCTGTGTAATAATGGGTGCATAACCCTGTGTAGAAGTCGACGCTCTTAATGAAATTAGAGTGTAAACAATGTTCCCACAAGAAATGCGACGAACGCTGCGACTCCCCCAATCAGCACTATCTCGAGCACAGATTTTATCAGATCGGTACCAACGATCTTCCACTTTAACACTCCGAGAAGTACAAGAGCAATTCCTGTACAAAATGTTGAAAATGTAAATGCGATTTGCGAATCAAGTCCACTCACAATCATAAACGGGACGAGTGGAATAAATCCAAAAAAAATGAATGACGTGAACGTTGCAAGTCCCGTATAAATCGGGTTCTCTTCGGTTGGATCGGTAATCTTCAGTTCGTTATGCATCAAGAAATCAACCCAGTACGGATCATTCTTCTGATAGATTGAAGTCAAGGTTGTGGCGTCTTTTTCAGAAAAACCTCTCTCAATCAAAATTAATTTTGTTTCTTCCGCCTCTATATCTCCATTGCACATGGACTCGTGTTCTTCCTCGGTACGAATACTATTGTATAAACTTTTTTCTGAACGCACCGCAAGAAAACTCCCGAGCCCCATCGAAACGCCGTCTGCAAAAAGATTTGCAAGACCAAAAAGTAAGACGACAAGGAATGAAAGTTGCGTTGTTGTCTCGTTCGAAAATGCAGCCCCCGAAAAGCCTGCAACAACTGCAAAGGTGGTTATAATTCCATCAATTCCACCGTAGATCACTTCTTTAAGATACGTTGAACCAGGAGTGCGTTTATGTACCCTCAAAATATGCGCCTCAATTTTTTTAAGTCGGCGGTGGTTATGTCTCATATCTGCGTAATCATACCATGAATATTTTATGTCACATGATGTGTATTTTTCTACAAACGTGAATCAACAAAATCTGACGCTAGTCTGCTCGCAAAGCACTAGCGTCTTTTTTATTACTTTCACAAAAAAGTTTGGGGCTCACATTTGGGTATACGCATATATTATTAAAAAGTATGCAAAGAAAACTTAATGACCGCAATGTCTGGCTTTCAGAACTGTGTTTAGAAAGGGAGAGTATCAAAAGTAGCATTGTTTTGCTTGCAAGCTTGGTGTAGGCAGGGGCTTGCAAAGTATGTAAAAGTGTGCTACTATATATATGCACGATCAATCCTGATTGTGCTTACCCTCCACGTTTATGGGAGAAATCTGATGACTGCTCTTTTGAACCATGACCACCGTGTTGCCGGCACCCTGAAGTTTGACACTTCCGTGCCGATTGAGAAGCTGGCGGACTTCATCTCCGAGATGAAGTCTCGCACCCCCGAACGGTGGGTTGACCTCCACATCCGCGGTGCTGGTGATGATGGGACGCATTACATCGCGTTCCACTACATCCTCCCCGATGGTACGAAGAAGACCCATACCAAGGCGGTGAACAGCCTCCTCCAATACCTCCGCGATCAGCTCGGCACTCGCCCCAAGAAGGGAAAGAAAGCCGATCCTGTTCCGCGCGGTGTGATGGGATGGAGTATCTCCACGGTGGAGGTCATAATCTGATGATCTGACCAGATGTAGGGACCCCGACAGACTCAAATCTGTCGGGGTTTTACTTTTTATAATGTTTGAAATTTAATTAATTCTGGAAATACAAAAGTTCACTCTGAAAGAACTTGTAGAATAAAGAAATTACTGTTGTGACCTCTCGGAGATCGGCGCAACTCACATCAATATTTTTGCTTACTTCATTCCAAAAATATTGTGTGGTTACACAGAGTTACCCTGTGTTTGTTAATATTCAGGTCCTGCGTGAGTTTGTAAATTAAAAAAACCGCCCGACCTTGTGAGTCGAGCGGTCCTGACACAAGGTCAGGCGAATTGTAGGTCAAGCGACGACGCTGAATCCCCTGAGGGTTTCAGCAGCCACTCGCCGACCGAGGTCTTCGTCCAGGAAGCGCTTCACGGAAATACTTCGCTTATTGGCGAACGGAATGATGCCGTTCGTGAAGCCGTGCCCGATGCCGTTCTTGATCGCCTGAAGCGCTTGTTCCAGCGTCCAGTGATAAAGTTCAGATTCGGGGTTGCGCACCTCCTCGGTACGACCGATGGTCGTGAAGAACGCAGCTTCTTCCGCGAGGGTTTTGAACGAAAGCGGTTCGCCGTGGTGGTATTTCCAGACGTTCCCGCGCTCGACAAGTTCCATCGTGTCTTCCGACGCACCTGTTTGCCAGCCCTCGGAGTGATGCACCTCGTAGGCGTTGCATCGCGACCCGTCCTCGTTGCGCTCGTGTAACTGACGGTAGTTGATGTTTTTGACCACCAGTTCCGTGTCGCCATCGTGACGTCGCACGAGTACCTTGTCCTCCTCCCAGAAGGGAGTCGGAGGAAGGTCGCCGAGTCGCGTATACGTTTCCTTGAACACGCCACGTTCGTTGCGTTTCAAAACATCACGCCGCTTCTGTTCGACCTGATCGGTCATAGTGACGCTATAGTTGCCAGGAACGAGGCGACCGTCGGGTAGAAGGATGGTTACTCCTCCCTTCGTGTGGTAGACGCCAGGCGCATGCACAAGGACGCGTGTGCGACCGTAGTACATAATGGCATCGTGAATGCGGCAGACTACGCCCTTCGTGCCGTCGGGCACATCCTTGTAGGTGTTCGTCCAGCGACGTGTTTCGGGGTCGACCTTGAAGACGACCTCGTCGCCGATTTCCAAAAGTTCATTGAGGGTCATTAAGCTCTCCTTGGTTTAAGGTTAAGAAAGAAAATCCTTTTACAGTATACACTACAATAGCTTTTTGTCAATAGCTTTGTATAAGACATAAATATCTTTATAATAAGCCATATTAATGGCTTTACTTTTAATTACTACGAAAATGAATATATTGTGTCGCCCGAAGAGAAAATACAGTATGTAAAGAACCAAATAAATAGTGAGGAAAATAGAAAATGGGGACAGGGACAATTTATTTTAATAATTTGTGGTCTAATTTAAGAGAATCGGTGCAAGTTGCTCATTCAATATCTGCCATGGTGTCAAGTTTCTAAATATTTTGTCTTCGCTACGCTTTCAAAATATTAAGAACTTTCTACCCGGTCTCGCTTATTTCGGCATTAAACATAGCCGAAACATAGCTCCGACTGTCACATCGGAACGCAAGCAATGAAGATTGCTTGCTATAGCAAAACACACTGGATACGTATCCAGTGTGTTTTGCTATACCGATGTGACCCCATTGTCTGGCTTTCAGAACTTTGTTTTGAACGGGAGTATATAAAGTCTAGTATTCAAGCCCTAAGCTTTATAGTGCAACAAGAAATTAGTTAAGTCACCATTATCCAAGTAAGTTTTAAGAAGTGCTTCGTATTGCCCATATCGCCATTTTTGAATTTTTGGCCATCTATCCATACGCACTACTGACCAGATACTTCTGCAGAGTATAAAGTCATTTCTAAAGTCAGAAATTTGAGAGATTCCAGCATTTGCACATATTTTGTCCAGTTGCTCCCAGTAGGTGCTTATTTGCATTTCAGAATAGCGACAACCTGCAGTAAATTCGTAATCTCCACCAAGTGGGAAAAAGAATGTCTGTGAAATATTAGTGACTAGGTCATATCCCATCGGAGCGTACGAACCTCTCTCCCAATCAATCACTCCTTTTTCAAAGATATTATATGGGTTAAAGTCACCGTGTGTTAAGACAAGGGGTAACTTTTTGATATGATCCTCAACCCTAATCATCGCTTTAATTGTGTCTTGATTGAGTGCTGGTAATTCTTCCAGCAAGGTATTAACTTTTATAAGTTCTTTGAAATCAGCAAATGTAAAAGATTGTGTTCCAACAGTATTGATCTGTGCTTTGGTAAATATCTTGACTACATTTAATAATTTTGAAAAATCATTATCGGAAACTGTAAAGTCAATACAATTTGCTCTAAAAATCTGACCGAGGTGTTCATCGCCAAATGAAGATTCGGTAAAATAGTAAGATTCTAAATGTGTACCCTCACTTAGTATTTTTGGGATAGGAAAGCCAAATTTCAAAAGATTCGTATGGTAGTTTATTTCCTGCTGTATTAAATCTTTAGGTCCAATTCTAAGATAACTATCTTGCCCCTTATATATGGAAATAGGCATATGACTTCGTACTTTGACGAAAGTATATTCCTCTCCCTCAATCATCAATACTGGATTTTCCATCACAAAAGTATACCAAAGTTCTGAACACCAAAAAGGTCACTCTGTAAAAGCTTGTAAAATAAGGAGATTATTGATGTGACTCCACGGAGAATCGAACTCCGATTTCCAGGATGAAAACCTGATGTCCTAACCGTTAGACGATGGAGCCGGCTATGTGTGTTTGCTATTCATTCCTGAACCTCGCTATACTACCGAAAAATCAGAAAAAATGCTAGTTTGTATCATCAAATACTTTGGAAGAGTCGCATAGTGGTTTATTGCACCAGTTTCGAAAACTGGCATTGGGGAAACCCAATCGGGAGTTCAAATCTCCCCTCTTCCGCAGTGAACGAAGTGAGCGAGGGAGAGGGGAAATTTGAACGGTTCGTGATGTGAGGTACTATTCATAATGTACCGAACCAACGAACCGCGGGCAGGTGAGAAAGTGAATCTTTATAATTTTTTGATATGTCAAATTTTTCATATTGAGCAACATATAGATGTTTGCTAGTATAAGAGGGACTAGAATAGAAATGTTTCTGTTCAATAATCTCAATCATTTAAAAATAGCGCTCATTGATATTTATGAAAGAACAAAACGTTGAAACAGCAATTGCAGACAAGCACCTACTTACCACAAACAAAAAACAAGACGATATTTTGTACATTGAGAAAGTAATGATTATTTCTTTTGTCATTATTGGTGCAATTTTTAATATTCTCTTCCTTTTTCTTGAGCAAACGCCAATAACAAAAAGTGTACACATAGTGGGACTGCTGATGGTTGGTGTCAATTGGATGGTGTACATGGCAACTAATAGTTTTTGGTTCGTCCGCCATAACATGGTCTTTATGGGTATGGTTTCGATTGTCCCATGGTTAATTACTGGCGGACCAGAAAATATGGGGTTTATCTGGATAGTACCTTTTATCTTATGGGCATTTTTTTTAACAGGTTCAATCGGCGGAAGTCTATGGATTTTACTGACGTTTATTTTATCCTTAGGAATTGTGGTGTTGAGTGTTTTTGACGTATTTTCTATTGCATACTCATTCTCAGAACTTTTACAGCTATTCATGATGGCTTTCTTAACCACTGCGCTAGCATACTCATTTGATTGGTCACGTAGAATGTATGAACGTACTCTCGTTGATCAAAGAAATGCGCTTACCTCAAGTAACGATGAACTCGAAAAAGAAATTGTAAAAAGAGAAGCGGTAGAATTATCCTTAAAAACTCAAAACCAAGAATTGGAAAAAATGAACAAGTTTATGGTTGACCGAGAATTGAAAATGGTAGAACTAAAGAAGGAGATGGCAAAACTCAAAGGTATTCAGCAATAAAAACAAAATCGTATATTGGACATATTGATATAAAAAACTATACTATAAAAAGGGTTGCAACAACGTGGGAGAGTATCATGAAAATTTTGGAGACAATCTGTCTACTTATCGAAGTGTTTACATCACCACAAGTAGCGCTTGCAGAACTTGCAAGAATTGACGAACTGACTACATGAGTCATCAAAACAAAGTTACCGCGCATTTTTAATGCGCGGTTTTTTATGTGTCATGACAAATACAGGAGTATGAGTGACTAAAAAACCTCGGCGCCGTAGGCGCCGAGGTTTTCTTTTCAAATTTAGTCTAACAAAAATCCTCCCGCTTGATGCTCCCACAATCGTGCATACAAACCACCAGCCTTTGTAAGTTTAGTATGTTTCCCATCCTCAATAATCTTTCCATTTTCAAGCACGATAATCCTGTCCATTTCTCGAAGCGTTGAAAGGCGATGCGCAATCGCTATAACTGTCTTCCCTTCCATAAGCACATGAAGTGCCTTTTGTATTGCCACCTCACTTTCACTATCGAGTGCGCTTGTCGCCTCGTCAAGTACCAGTATGGGTGCATTCTTGAGCATTGCGCGCGCAATTGCAATTCGTTGCTTTTGACCACCTGAGAGCTTTACGCCACGTTCACCGACCAGAGTATCGTATCCGTTTGGAAGTAAGATAATGAAATCATGTGCCTGCGCTTTCTTTGCAACAGCAACAACTTCCTCATCCGTTGCATTTGGTTTTCCATACATTATATTTTCACGAATTGAACGATGAAACAACATCGGTTCCTGTGGCACAACAGATATATTTTCTCTCAGTGAATCTTGCGTCACCTCGGCAATATTTTCTCCGTCAATAGAAATAATTCCTGCTGTAAGCTCATGTTGGCGAAGTAGTAGTGAGACAAAGGTTGTCTTCCCTGCCCCACTTGTCCCTACAAACCCAATTCGCTCACCAGATTTAATGGTGAGATTAAAGTTGCTAAATACAGTGTTTTCTTCATACTTAAATGTTACATCTTTACACTGTATTTCACCTTTCGACACGATAAGTTTTGAAGCATCGTATTCATCGACAATTTCATAATCCACAATAATGTCGGCAAGTCCCTCCTGTATTTCTGCATAGCGTCGAATGAAACCATTCATACTCGACCCAATAAAAACAAGTGATCCTTGGATACCCGCCAAAAGTCCTGTAATCATGACGAGATCACCTACAGAAATGTACTGTTGTGTCCAAAGGTACACAGAATACACAAGAATCATCGCTTCAAAAACAACAATAATCACATTGTTCAGTGTCAATCCCCATTCACTGATATGACCTTGTCGTAGATTTAAAAGTCGCATTTCTTCAATATGATCTTGAAAACGTTTTTGTTCATCAGTCATTCGTGCGAATTGTCGAACTGCTGACATATTGGTAATTGCATCGACAGCGTATCCTCGTGCTTTCGTTGCTTGCTCAGAATAATTCACCACATGTTGTCTGCGATATTTTGCAAGATACATATTTACAGGAATAAGAATTCCAACAAGGGCAACAAACATGAATGCAGTACTCACACTTGTAGTGAACATGTACATAACTGTGATAAAAATTGAAAGCACCACCGGGTAGTAATTCCACACAAATGATTCTGCTATCGCCTGTGCACCCTCGCTCGCGTGCGTCACCTTGCTCGAAAGCGAACCTGCAAATCTATTTGAAAAATATGAATGGCTGTGACGCGAGAGGTAGGCAAAGAGCGTCATATACGCAGTCGCATTTGCGCGCGTGACCCATTCTCTCCCTATAAATCCACTGATGCGCCACGAAAAAAAGATAAGCGCAATGATTATTGGATATGCAATAGCCCACATCCATACATCGCTCACCTTCGCGATACCAGTTGAAACTCCATGGGCAGTATCTATAATCGATTTCACAATAAACGGAACACTCGTACTAAATATTTCCGCAAAAGTAACTCCAACAAACGCCCACAGAAAATACTTTTTGTGAGGTTTTGAGATATGCCAAATAAACCACATTGGGGTTTGTGGTACGGATGTGCTTTTTTCAGCAATTTTAGCTATTTTTGATATTTTTTGAGACATATGTACTAAACTGGACATTGTCCAATGTACACCATTAGACGCAAATATGTCGCCTTTCTTTCTGAATAAGTGTACAATTTGCGGTACATTCTAAGAAACACCCCCTAACTATGAAATCATTTGAAAACATACCGCGAAATCCACAAAAGGAAGAATATGATCTTTTAGACTATCGGGAAACACCGTATCATCACCTACTTTACATATTACCCCGCGAACTTGCGCAAACGCATCTTGCTATTATCGAAACTCAAAATATGAATGATGCAGATGCACTACAACATCTAACCGAAGTTGTGGAAAAAAGAAAAGAAGCAACCAGAGAAACGGGAGTAAGCGACGAAAAACTGGATATACTCTTCCGAGATGTCGCACGTAAAGAAGATATACTGCACCAACTTGAGACAACTGTATCTGAAAGCCCTAATATTGGTATTGGCTCTACCGCACGCATAAAACGATTTGATGTGGTTGACACTCCTATGGCAATTAAATATTTAGTATCTCCAACTGCTAAAACACTCAGCGCGTCAGCTGAACATGATATGTTGCGTGAAGTAGAAAGAATCCAAATGATAGAGGACTTAGAGCTTCAAGCACATGTTGATCTGATCCGCGTCCCTCATCCTTACTTTCACCATAAAAGCGAAAAAATCCAATGCTATGGAATGGAACTCGTGGATGGTGTCACACTTGCAGAGGACATGAGTCAAGATATGCAAAGAGAATTACAAACAAAATTACGTATTGCACTCGCTGATGTGCCGGAAGAGAAAATTTATAAAGAAGTAGATAAGTTTTTTACACAAATGCACACATATTGTTTACATGGTGATATTAAACCCGCAAACATCATGATTGGTAGCACCGGCACGTTATACATCATTGATTTTGGACAATCAGTTCTCATGCATGATGTGCCTGAAAAAGCTCGCGAGCAAATTGAAAATCTAAAGGAAAATGAAGTTGTCGAAACAAAAATGGCAATACGGCATTTCTTAAGAACCTTATTTCAAGATAACAAAAATGAAGCGCTGAAAGCCGCATAAATTTGTCTCTTCTATTTTGAATAGCACTCTGGTATATTGACACCACTCGCGCGCGGTTAGCTCAGCTGGTAGAGCACCACATTGACATTGTGGGGGTCACAGGTTCAAGTCCTGTATCGCGCACCAAGGTACGGCAAAACATCAGTTGCTTTGCAACTGATGTTTTGCCGTAGAACACAAACTGCTTTGTGTTCGGGCCTTGATACGAAGCGGAATGCTGTTTTTGCTATTCATAATGCAAAAACAAATAAGCTCGGAGAGGAAGTTCTTATGAGCATAAGCGAATTAGAAACTTGACCCCACAAAAAATCATTACAAAATATGAAAATCCTCAGCATCGAAACAAGTTGCGATGAGACTGCCGTGAGCATACTTCAAGCTACTGGTGACTTTCCTCATGCCACATACACAGTACTTGGTAATTCGCTTTTTTCTCAAATTGATATTCATCGTGAGTATGGAGGTGTGTTTCCTGCGGTTGCAAAGCGAGAACATGCAAAGACACTGGTACCGATGATGACACGTGCGCTTGAAGAAGCAGAGCTTCTTCAAGCGCACACAACCAATATCATACTTCCCCAAAACCACACTGAGGAAATTCATAACATTCTCTACCGAGAATCTGGACTTGGAGAATCATTGATACATTTTTTTGAACAATTTAAAAAACCAAATATTGACCTCATCGCTGTTACGAGTGGCCCTGGACTCGAACCAACACTGTGGGTTGGCATTAATTTTGCACGCACAATTGCATACTTCTGGAACATACCCGTTGTCTCAGTGAATCACATGGAGGGTCATGTACTTTCTTCTATTTTCGCCAATGACCACATTCCTGATATTTCCTTTCCTGCCCTCTCCCTCCTTATTTCTGGAGGACACACAGAACTTGTACTCATGAAAGAGTGGGGCAATTATATACGAATCGGTGAGACACGCGACGATGCAGTTGGTGAGGCCTTTGATAAGGTTGCGCGCATGCTTGGACTTCCCTATCCTGGAGGACCGGAAATTGGTGCCCGCGCGCGAAGCGCGCGGGAGAAAAATCTCCCCACTTTCAAGGACCTTCCACGTCCTATGTTAGATGCGAATAATTGTGACTTTTCTTTCTCTGGACTCAAAACTGCTGTCCGCTATGCAATACAAGAAAAAACACTCTCTGTAGAAAATATTGAAGCTATTTCACGAGACTTTGAAGATGCCGTGACAGAAGTATTACTCAAAAAAACAACTAAAGCAGTGGACACACACGCAATAAACACGATTATTGTCGGTGGAGGCGTTTCTGCAAACACATACATTCGTGAGACTTTTATACATTTTTTTGCAAAAGAATATCCCGACCTAAAAGTCTATTTCCCTCCTCGGACACTTTCAACCGACAACAGTATCATGATTGCACTTGCTGGACACGCGCACGCTTCGCGTGCGCGTGTATACTCAAACCTCACTGACCTAAAAGCAGATGGCAATCTTTCAATTGAATCAATCCAATAATACTGTTTCAATGTTCTAAAAGCCTTATTTTCGTGGTACTATCGCATAATCTATGAATGATGAAATAGAGAAAAAAGGAGACTTACAGACCTCCAATATCCCCGAGGTTTTCTTGAAGCCATATGATCCAAAAGACCACGAGAAAGCTATTTATGATATGTGGGAGAAGTCTGGTTTTTTTAATCCTGATAATCTACCTGATGAGCGTTCCGAACAGTTTTCAATAATTATGCCCCCACCGAATGCAAACGGTAGTCTTCATGCGGGACATGCACTTTTTGTAACGATTCAAGACATCATGATTCGTTATAACCGTATGAAAGGTAAGAAGACAGTATGGTTCCCTGGTGCTGATCATGCAGGGTTTGAGACACAGGTGGTCTACGAAAAGAAGCTTGAAAAGGAAGGACGTTCACGTTTTGGGATGGATCCAAAAGTGCTCTATGAGGAGATCATGGCCTTTACCCTTGCGAACAAGTCTTTCATGGAGAACCAGATTCGAGAACTTGGCGCTTCCTGTGATTGGAGTCGTTCACTCTTTACACTCGACACAAAGGTTATCACAATCGTATACGATACTTTTAAAAAACTTGAAAAAGATAATTTACTCTACCGAGGAGCACGTATCGTTAACTGGTGTTCAAAGCATCAAACATCGCTTGCAAACTTGGAAACAGAACATGTGGAGCGCAAAGATAAATTTTATTATTTCCAATACGGTCCGTTTGTGATTGGTACTGCACGTCCGGAGACAAAGTTTGGTGATAAATACGTCGTCATGCACCCAGATGATGCTCGATACTCAGAGTATACGCACGGTCAAGAAATTGAGCTTGAGTGGATTAATGGACCAATTACTGCAACAGTAATAAAAGATGAGGCTGGTGACCCAGAAATGGGTACTGGCGTAATGACTATTACACCCTGGCATTCTGCTATAGACTTTGAGATTGCTCGACGACACAACCTCAGTTACGAGCAAATAATTGACTGGAGCGGAAAGCTACTTCCTATCGCAGGTGAATTTGAAGGAATGAGTATCAAGGATGCTCGTGAAAAGATTGTTGAAAAACTTAAGGCAAAGGGGCTACTCGTAAAAATTGATGAAAACTATACACATGCGGTCCCCTGTTGCTACAGGTGTGAACGTGAAATTGAACCGCAAGTCCGTGAGCAGTGGTTTGTGAAGATGAAGCCTTTAGCAGAGAAAGCACTTCAAGCAGTTGATACAAAAGAAATCTCGTTTGCCACTGACCGTGACGAGCGTGTCTTCCGAGATTGGATGGAAAAAATTGAAGATTGGAACATATCACGGCAGATTGTCTGGGGCATTCCCATTCCCGCAAAAGTCTGTACTGCGTGCGGACACGGCATGGTTGATATTGAAAAAACTGTCACCTCCTGTACAAAATGTGGAGCGACTGTAGTACAAGACCCCGACACATTCGACACGTGGTTTAGTAGTGGCCAATGGCCACTCGCAACAACAGGATATCCCAACAGCGATAACTTTAAAAACTACTATCCAACATCAATAATGGAAACAGGAAAAGATATTATTTTCTTCTGGGTGTCACGCATGATAATGCTTGGCATATACCGCACAGGCAAAGTTCCATTCAAAAAAGTGTATCTGCACGGAATGGTCCGTGATAAACACGGAAAAAAGATGAGCAAATCAAAAGGTAACGTGATTGCTCCGAGTGAAATACAGGAGAAATATGGTACCGATGCTCTTCGCATGGGGCTCATTGTGAATAACGCACCCGGAACTGATATGAACCTTGATCCCGATAAAATAAATGCGTATAAGAAGTTTGCAAATAAGCTCTGGAATATTTCACGATTTGTGCTCGACAACATGGAAGGCTTCGACGTCTCCGCTCCACTCACTGAACCTCATAGACAATCACTTGAGCAACTCAACCAGACGGTTCGCACCATCACACAAAAGATGGAGATTGATCGGTACGATATGGCAGCCGAGGATATCTACCATTTTATCTGGCATGAGTTTGCAGACAAAATCATTGAGGAATCAAAACCGCAATTAAACTCAGGGATTCATGGAGAACGAGCTTCAAGACAAAGACTCATATTTGAATACTTTGCCACCTCACTCAAACTCCTCCATCCATTCATGCCATTTGTAACAGAAGCAGTATGGCAGAATATACCTCACCATCTCAAAAAAAATGAACGAGAGATACTCATGGTCGCGGAGTGGCCGAAAGTTTAGGATTAGACTTTTGGTTTTGAAATCCCCGAAGCGCTTTGCGCTTCGGGGATTTCACTTCTACCATAATGGTACAATATACCCATGCAATCAACGTACTTTGCTATTGCCTTTCTTGCAGGACTTATTCCTGCCCTTTTCTGGCTCTGGTTTTGGCTCAGAGAAGACAAAGCACGACCAGAACCTAAAATCCTCATTGGTACTGCTTTTATCGCGGGAATGCTCATCGTACCACTTGTCCTACCACTTCAACAATTCGCCATGCAACGCTTTCATGGTGATAATCTTATATTTGTTTGGGTCATTATTGAAGAGGTGCTGAAATATTCTGCAGCACTCATTGTTGTACTTTGGAACAAAGCAGTGGATGAACCTATCGACACCATTATTTACATGATCACCATTGCACTTGGATTTTCAGCACTCGAAAATGCATTGTTTATTTTTAATCCACTTACTGACGGAAACTACACAGATTCATTCATTACTGGAAACTTTCGATTCCTCGGTGCAACATTGCTCCATGTACTCGCCTCAGGGACAGTTGGTATCGCGATGGCACTCTCTTTCTACAAGCGAAGTAGTATCAAAGTAGCAGTTGCTACACTCGGCTTGTTCATTGCTATCATATTGCACGCACTCTTCAACTTCTTTATAATGGATGCAAGCGGTGAAACTGTTTTAGGCGTATTTATGTTCGTCTGGATGGGTATCATTGTTCTTTTCATACTCTTTGAAAAAGTAAAGCTACTAGAAAAAATTCATCGTCGCGTATTATAAAATCAACTATGATTAAAAAACCATCATTTCTCGAACGTATTACTGGATCAGTCAAAGTTAATTCTTCAAAAGATGACGGGTTTAACGACCACGACACCTTTGACAATGACGAAACAGGTGAACAAGTAAATATTCATCAACAAGGATCACAGTGGTCAGAGGATGAAGTGGAACAAGATGGCGAACTTCCTATAGACATGTATCAAACACGCGATGCTATCATTATTCGTGCGCTTGTTGCGGGAGTAAGTCCTGAAGATCTCAATATTTCAATTACTCGCGATATGGTTACATTACAAGGTCAACGCGAAGAAATTCAAGAAGCACCTGACGAAGATTATTATCACCGGGAACTTTTCTGGGGTTCATTTTCTCGCTCTATTGTACTTCCAGAGGAAATTGTCATTGATGAAGCTGAAGCAAAGGAAAAGCATGGATTGCTTGAAATTATTCTCCCAAAGTTAGACAAAGGACGCAGTACGAGACTTTCAGTGAAAAGTCACCATCCAGGGAAATAGTTGATTTGAGGTAAACGACAACACACCCACGCGCCAAAGGCGCGTGGGTGTGTTGTATTTTTATGGGTGCTGAGGGGCGGGCTCGGTGTCCAACTCTAATTCACTACGTTCATAAGAGTTACCTGCCCGCGGTTTTCTGGTTTGTGACATTAGGAATAGTCACTCACATCGAAAACCGTTCGAACCCGCACGTAAAGTGCATAGGCACTTTACTCCCTCAGCACCACATACAAAAAACCCCAGCGGGGCTTTTTGTATGTGGTGCTGAGGGGCGGGCTCGAACCGCCGACCCCTTCCTCTTCAGGGAAATGCTCTACCAACTGAGCTACCTCAGCAAACGTGAAGAATAATATCATTTCTTTACTTATTCTCCAACTTTTAGAAGAAGCTGTCCAAGTCCTTTCAGACCTGGTATTTCATCTATACCTGCCTTAAAAACCTCATAATTTGAGCCTAACGCCTCAAAATATGGTTGAAGCACATAAAAGTACACTGCAAATGGGAAACCGATTATGATGACATACCATATGATTTTAAGGACAATACCAACAATACTCCACGTATAAATCTTTTTAAGTATCTCATTATTTTCTTTAACAATACGTGTATTTTCCTCTAGTAGACGTATTAATTCAGTTTGATCATCTGGAAATCCCATAAACACTAGTATATCAAATTAATCAAGAAAAAATCTAATACTTTCAAAATATATATCATTAATCATTTGTTGGACTTACTTTTTTGATGCCCTCACACGAAATTGAACCAGGATTTTTTTTAGAACGGAATTTTTCAAATATCTCCCGGACATCTGAAGTATCCGTTGCACTCTAATGAACCTATCTCTAAAGTATTTCTACCCTCCCTGTAACTGTTTAAGCATTTGCAATAACATCTCTACTTGCTTCTGGAGTATTTCTATTTGTGTAGTGCCACTAGGAACAATGAGTGCGTTGAGCTTTGCTCGTGTGGCAGGTCCTACCGCACCGTAGCCGGTCGTGTCAGGAGTACCTGAGGAGACAATATTTTGTACTCTCTGAAATGCTTGTACCGCTGCTTGTGTGGCATAGCCATAGTAGCCAGTCACATTATCAGCGGTGAGATATCCCTTATCCACCAGAAGGTTCTGGAGCAGCGTCACATCATCGCCACGAGTACCGAGCGCAAGGCCACGAACGAGTAAGGTGTAAGAAGTGGGCAGAGTGGGAGATGTTTTTGGTGTAACAGGAGTAGTGTTGGTGTTGTGTGTTGCTGAAGTACACCTTATTAATGCTTGTATCTTCGCTCGGGTGAGTGCACCCACAACACCATAGCCAGTACTCACCGGGTCACCTGAAGAGACGATGTTGTATTTTTGCTGAAATGCTTTTACTGCTGCTTCCGTTTTAAGTCCAAAGTAACCAGTAATATTATCTGAAGTTAAGAAGTTGTTTTGGGACAAGAATGTTTGTAGTGCAGTGATATCAGCTCCTTTTGAACCAAAGGCGACATTGCGTGGGATTGATACGGGTACACAAGACGGAGCAGTTTGATTTGATCCTGAGGGGGTAGTCATAGTGGAAGGAGTGGTAGATGTATCTGAGTTTTTGGGTACTTTTTTTGAAGGAAGTACTGGGGTGGGGGTTGGGGTTGGAGTTGGAGTTGGAGTAGGTGTGGTGGTGGTTGGGGTAGGGCTTGGAGTTGGGGTGAAAGTTGGAGTTGGGATTGTTTCAGAAGGGGTGAATGTCTGTCCATTTGCAAGCAAAAACGCCGCACGGTCTCCAAAAAGTTGCATGTATCCAAGTATTTTGGTTTCAGTACCAGGATATTGATCCGTCAAATATCCCACTATACCCTTAGGATGAGCTGCGTACTTCACACTGTCGGAGAAAGTTACGCGTGCCATTTTGCTCCAAGCACTCGGATTCTGCTTTGCCATCCATGCAAAAAAATCTCGGAACATTATGTTTGGGCCTGCTGTTCCTTTCAGATCGGGTGAGTAGACACAGGTAAGGTCAGGAGGACACCAGTCAAAAGCAAAACGTCCGGAACCACTCGTTGAGGGATAATACGGGCCATTCGGCATTGGAGTAGCAAGCCATGTAGCCACGCGATCAATAAATCCTTGATGAGCTGGCGTCCATTCACCTCGTTTGATGGCAATATCAGCAAACTTGGTATAAGCAAAAGAAGCGTAATTGATCTGTATCACCAGATTAGTCGGTTCATATTGCTTGGTTAGTTTTTCCTCGTCGGTCGGATTTTCGTATAGGTATCCTTTACCTGGCCGTTCTTTTTTCATAATTTCAGCCATAAGTTCCTTCGACTTGTTCCAGTATTTAACATTGCCTGTTTCTTCAAAACCACGCATCAAAATAATCATAGGCCAAGTGATTACGCGCGCACCACCATCAGTCCATTTGGCAGGTTTGTCACCATTGATCATATAATCATTGTATGCTCCTTCCAATCTTTGAAGCGCCGCTTGCTTGACCCAACTATCTCCGGTTATGTCAGAAGCCAAGAATAAACCCTCTCCCCATGTATGAGACTGTGTAGGGGGGTAGTCTGGATCTTTCCTGTGATGACCCTTCTCATAACGAGAGAGTCCCACAGCATTAGCCCGTATCATACTTTTCCAAGTAAAGTCTGTTGATACCGCATGACGCATGGCCGCCATCGCCCATTTCAATGCGTCTTTGTTGCCAGTTCTCAAATAGTGGCGAAACGCCGCTCGCACCCAATCATAGTGAAGACTAGAATAACCCCCAGCCCCCGACCCAATCCACTCAATGTCACCATAGGATTTCCATGTATAAATGCCAGGCTTTGAGGCAACATGGTATGCTCCGCGCTCAAAATATTCAAAGAGCGTTGTTTTGCAAGAAAACCCAGTGCGAGTTCTTGCCGGGTTACAATCAGCATATTTTTCATCCCATGAAGTTCCTTGCCACTTGTCATTAAGTCTCAAAAGCGACTCAGCTTCAGCATCAATGCCGGTCAGTCCTTCGGGGGCGATTTCGTATTTTGCCATTAAAGCCTTACGTTGCGACTCGGTAAGATTTGGTAGCGCGTCAACTTGGTCAAGGATGGCAGTGTCAGAAACTGAAGCGTTGTCAATAATTGCAAAACGATCCCAAAGATCCTCACCGGCTTTAAAGTATTCATTACCTTCAAATAAAGTAAGAATAATTTCAGTAGCGGTAACGGTTATTTTTCGTGGCTGACGTTCCCAGAATTCAGGTATCACATACGCTTTACCGTCAATGCGAACTATACCGGTTCCTCGAGCGCCCCATACGCCAACCGTAGCACTTGGGCCTTGTGCTTGGATGATGGTGCCGTTACTTTTAATTTCATAGTAAAAACCGTATTTTGAACCACTGAGAGTGCCCGCCTTCCATCCCTGATATATTTCTGCCGGTAGGTTAACCTCCATTCCTTCAATAGTGGCTTTTGTTGATGCACCTGCTCGCGGGATGCGGATTCTGAGACCAGATTCATCAAAGTCAGCGCTGGTGCGATTCTTGATTCTTACATCATAACGCGTGCCGTTTTCGGTAGGAGTACCCCGAGTTTCCAAAGCAACCCCCGTTGAACCAAACGTTCCACCAGTCATAGGTAAGGGCATGAACGTACCATCGAGCAGTTTCCATTCTACTTGCATTGATGATGGTGTGGGTGTAGACACTGGTTCTGCAGTCGGTGTACTCACCAAAACTGCAACCTGAGCATTAGCTGAACCCGACGAGTTGGTAGCAGTTAACGTATAGATAGTATTAGCAGATGGAGAAACGGTGCGAGATGTTCCTGTAACCGTCCCGATTCCTTGATTAATAGAAACCGAGGTTGCACCAGAAACAGACCACGATAGTGTAGTTGAATTTCCAGATGTTACGGAGGATGGTGAAGCGGTAAAGGACGAGATCACCGGGGCAGAGACAGCAGGAGTAAGGGTTGGGGTTGGGGACGGATCAGTTGGTGAACTCTCTCCGGTTGCATTATAAATATCAGATATTTCTGAACTAGAAAGTGCTCGGTTGTAGATGCGAACATCATCAAGAGAACCATTGAGAGTTATGGGACCTACACACGAAGTCTGTCCTCCACCTATTCCACCAAGACGCAAAAAAGAATTGTCACTGTACATAAGTGCACCACCCTCGCCGGCGTAAGTGCCGCCGACATCCACCCCATTCACATATATGCTCATATCGGTAGCGCCACGAATGATACCAGTGACGTGGTACCACTGGCCCGCTCCAACCACCGAGGTGGGACTTGATTTGCTACGCACACTAGCAGACCGACAAGAAACATTGCTACCGTAATTTATACTGACCGAACCATCAGTTCCAATTACCGACCAATACCCGTTGCGTAAAGTCCCTTCTTTAAAGGACAAGACACCATTTACTGTGGATAATGAATTGACCTTCACCCAATAGGAAAATGATAAAGGTAATGATGGTCGTAGAGTTGCGCTAGTACCGCCATTCACATAGTCATTGCTCCCATCAAAAGTAATTGCCTGTCCTACCTTCCCCGTGGTCCACACTGGTCCGTTTATCAAAGTTCCGTTATTAGCATTCCCTGAAGAGTCAGAAGCGGTAGTGCCTGAACCCTCGTCAAATTTAAAGTGACCAATCAAACCATTGGTGGGTGCTACTACTTGAGCCAGGAAGGAAGATTTTGGAACACTTCCAAAATTCTTTCGCAAATTATTTAAAAGAGATTTAAGAGAGAAGACAATTGACTCCAACTGACTCGTTGCCGTAGGAAATGACCCTGATGTTTCAGCACCGATCGTAACTGAGGTTGGTAGTGTGAGTACTATAAGCAGGAGCGGGACGACAAGTACTCTGAGGTAAGACATATGTGCGAATTATGAGGCTTTAATAATATACTCAGTATACTAAATGAGACTCATTAAAAATGAACAGATGTTGATATGAATAGAGTGGTGTATATAGACCTTAAGAGTTACAGAGATTATGTTATCACTTACCTTTGTGGCTTTGAAATAATCACTATATGCTGTATTGGTGCCCTCACCCGGAATTGAACCAGGATTTTTTCCTTAGGACGGAATCGTTCTATCCGTTGAACTATGAGGGCTCTTGTGTATATCTTGTATTATACGGTTCAATTCTGAATTGAACCATGGTAAAACTCTATCCCATAGAGTTTTACTCCCGCGGACGGAATTTTTCAAATGTCCCCCAGACATCTGAAATATCCGTTGAACTATGAGGGCTAGGATATGTGCAAAAATACTCTACCACAAAACATCCCGTGGCGCCTTTGGCGCCACGGTATGTTTCTTCCAATCCTCACCTACTTCACCTCAAGTAATTCCCGAAGCTTCCCCTCATCAAAACCAACAACAACATCATCAGCAACACGAATCACCGGCACTCCCATCTGTCCAGTCAAATCAATCATTTCTTTTCGCTTCTCAAGATTTTCAGCAACGTTTATATCTTCATATGCAATTGCATGTTCATCAAAAAACGCTTTTGCTGCATGGCAAAAATGACATGAAGGTGTACTGTATATGGTGACTTTCTTTTCCATGTTCTATAAATTATTTCTTAAAGTATGAAAAGTATATCATATGTATTATCAAGTAACACCTAAATGCACGATTATACAATTTGCATTGTAATTACCAAAACTTAAAATAATCAAAAAACGACTTTTCTTCTCTATTTTTTTGTTGGTCGTAAATATCAGTGGATGTTCCATTTTTCCCAGTATTTAAACCTTTGGCATCACGCTCAAGAAGTACGACGACTTGCTCTCCCTCTTTCGCAACATCAAATCTATTTCGTAATTCCTCCTCTATACCACGTTCATCTTCTAAATATTTCACTTTTGCATCAAGTACTTGTGCTCGCGTCTCCAATTCTGCTAATTCAACTCGTTTTGCCTCCAACTTTTCCTTCATTTCTTGGGAAACAATAAAACGATTGTATACTGACACCGACATAAGTATGGTAATAAAAATGAGTACAAAAATAACTGCCTTTGAATACAGCACACTCATAATTTTCCTCTTTTCATGAAAATCAAACATGTGGTAGTATTGTACCATTGTCACACAATGCTATGAGTTTTCTTTTTGATAAAAAAACGAAAAAAACCATCAAATGGATTTGGGCTTTCTTTGCAATAATTATCGCAGTGAGTATGGTTTTTGCATATTCTGGCGGAATTGGGCAATAGATACCTATACAAATCTATTCTCTGTGCTATATTTATCGTAGATACCAAGGGGTGACTTCCTGTGCCGAATTAGTAGAATCTGGCAAAAAAACTCTATAGATCCCCTGAATCTCATTGTCTATAGAGTCTACTCAGCAAGATGCATGTTGTGAGAGTATACCTGCTTGTGGGACGCATATTGAAGCGGTGTGTCCCGCAGGTTTTAATGCTGAGAAGGTCTGTGTAATAGAACATGGATATTTGGGCAAAAGGTCTACTGCATCATAGGGTTCATAGTCAGTATCTCTGACTATGAACCCTTTAATTTTATCCAAGATATACTTTATACGAATTACGAAAGATAACGAGTGCGTTCTTAAATGCAAGGTTAATCACTCTCCGCTTACAGCGCCCAGTCTACTTTGTCGCTATTTTGTTACTCCGTACAAAATAGCTGGCAAAGTCTTAAATCTGATTTACTAGTCGGACGACAAGAATGCCTCGGTAAAATAAGCTCCCAGCTTGTTTTACCAGGCCGAGGAGTAAAACAGTCTGGGAGACTGTTTTACCGTCGCCCCGTGGAGGAGTCACTCTGTGACATTCCGACACGGAGTGTACCCCAGGGCACCCTCTCTTGTCTTCGACAATTCACCTTGTACGCCTGGTGGGCGTTCCTCTGCGAGCACAGACACCATGGTAATTTTCCGCGAATGCCCCCTTTGAAATATGCTCTCAGCATATTTCAATAGGGTGGGGATCGACGGAAAATTTGTCTTTACTAATCAGATTTAACCATTTTCATAAAAACATCTTGTGGAATATTTACTTTTCCATGCTCAAGCAATTTCTTTTTTCCACGTTTTTGTTTTTCTCGAAGTTTCATTTTTCGAGTAATATCTCCTCCGTACAAATATCCAGTTACATCTTTCTTCATGGCTGAAAGTGTACGCGATGCAATAATGCGTCCGAGTGCTTTCGCTTGAATCTTTGTAACAAACATCTGTCGTGGAAGTGTCGTATAGAGTTTTTCTACCATTGCCTTTGCATCAATTTCAGCACGACGAAGCCCGACCACGCGAGAAAATGCAGGAACTAATTCTTCCGCAATAAGCACATCAAGTCGTGCAACGCTCGCTGGACGCATTTCTGCAATCTCATATGAGAGTGACGCGTATCCACTTGTTGCATTCTTGAGTTTGTCAAAAAAATTTCGCATAAGTTCTCGAAGTGGCATTTCTACCGTGAGTAAATTACGTCCATCACCAAATACTTCTGTCTCCAGCACACTTGATTCATGATCATACAGAAGTGTCATGACACCATTAACATACAACGGGGGTACCATGATTTGTGCGAGTACCCACGGTTCACGAACCTGTATCTTCTCACCATGATCGGGAAATCGTGAAGCTGCATACACTTCTTCAATTTTTCCGTTTTCATACGTAATTTCATACACAATTGAAGGAGCGGTGATGATAATTTCAATATCAAACTCTCGTTTAAGACGCTCAGTAACAATCTCAAGATGAAGCATTCCTAAAAAACCACATCGAAATCCCCTCCCTAACACTCCCGAAGACTCTTCTTCAAACGAGAGAGACGAATCAGACATTTTAAGTCTATCGAGTGCCTGTTTCAGCATCGTAAAGTCATCCTGACTTGCGGGAAATACTGATGCCCACACCACTGGTGGCACTGAACGATACCCGACTAGTAATTCCCGTGAACCCTTTTCAAATGCAAGCGTATCACCCACGGAAGCAATTCCAGGCTCCTTTATTCCCGTGACAATATATCCAATTTCTCCTTCTTTCAACTGTGCCACGGGTCTTTCTTCTGGTGAAAGAATGCCTACCTCGAGTGCAGTAAAATTGCGTTCCGCAGCAAGAAAACGCAATCGGTCACCTTTCTCAACTTGACCATCAAATACACGGAAATACACAATTATTCCACGATGATTTGAATACTGAAAATCAAACACCAATCCACGAAAAGAATCCCCTATCGGTTCCTTTGGTGCTGGAATACGCTCACACACGAGGTCAAGTAATTCTTTCACTCCTTCTCCTGTTCGTCCTGATACATATCGCACCTCATCTCTTGAGCATTTCAGCAACGTGACCACTTCGTCAGTGACTTCCTCCTTTCGAGCATGTGGTACATCTATTTTAGTAAGTACGGGAATAATAGTGAGTCCTTGATCTCGCGCCATCTGGAGTGTGGTGAGTGTCTGTGCTTGAATACCTTGTGTACTATCGACAAGTAACAGCACTCCTTCGACAGCCTTAAGCGCACGAGAAACTTCATATGAAAAATCGATATGCCCAGGAGTATCTATGAGGTTGATATCGTAGGTAATTCCATTATACACATGCTTCATGCATACAGGTTGCATTTTGATGGTAATCCCGCGTTCACGCTCAAGATCCATGGAATCGAGCATCTGCTCTTTCATCTTTCGAGCTTCGACAGTATGCGTGATTTCGAGCATGCGATCTGCAAGCGTCGATTTCCCATGATCAATATGTGCAATAATAGAAAAATTCCGTATTTGTTTCATAGACTATGGTTCATACTCTACCATAGCATATAAAAATAGGTACTATCGCCTCTATATTACACTGCAAGTGTATCTTCATCTTGTGGGACCACCACAATATCGCTTTTCTTAAATCGTCGTCCAAACGTTCCATAGACTTCTTGAAGTTCTTTGCTTTTCAGTACATATTGTATAAGTACATATCCGAGACATCCTCCAACACCCGCTATGAGACCCTGTGCAAATACAGAAAAGAGCGTGTCTTGAATGAATTTTGTTGCCATGTAATTGAGTGTCGCATAGGCAACATATCCACCAAAAAATGCTGAACATGCGGATTGCAAAAGTGGTTTGCATAGTTTTCGGAGAGAGACGTGTATGTGTCTTCGCGCCAGTATCAGAATGACTATGCTATGTATGATAAGCGCACATGAATACCCGAGTGGGAGTGCGAGTACTTCAATATTGGAAATGCCTTCAAGACGCATACTCGTCTGTATGAAGGTGTAAAACATTCCATGATCGCTCAATACTATATAGAAAAAATACGCAGAAGAGAGGGCCACTGTAGACGAAAAGAGTGTTACGAAAAAAGGTATCCGTGTATTTCCAACAGCATAGAGCGCACGCACAATGAGCAGATGGACTGCCTGTGACGCAAGTGAAAGAATAAAAAGTGCAAGAATAGCAGCTGTCAATCGTGTATCACTCCAATCAAATGCACCTGCCCCGAGTACCACACGGACAAATTGCGCACGTACCACAATAAAAAGTGCCATCGCAGGAAACGACCAAAAGAGTATGTGGCGAAGTGCATTCTGAATATTTTGACCGAGTAATTCAAATTTACTTTCCGCATAGAGTTGTGCAAGAAGTGGGAATACCGCCACAGAGTAACTTACTCCAATAATCGCAAGCGGAACTGACTGTAAGTTAAATGCAAATTGAAACACGGACACTGAACCTACCGCCATAGTACTTGCAAAACCAATAAGTCCTAAAAGGACAATTTGATGTAGTGAAAGTGTGAGTACGCGTGTAATAGATGTCCGGCATATTTCAAAAATTTCGGAAAAATTATAGGTAAAAACAAATCGTGGAGCTAAGGTAGTTTTATAAATGAAAGGTATTTGTATACAGACATGTCCGAGCGCACCAAGTACCACTCCCATAGCAAGACCAGCAACGCCAAAAAGTGGATAAAAGAAAATAAGCCCAACGATAATACCCGCATTGTAGATAAGTGGACTTATCGCGTAAAGGACAAATCGATACTGCATTTGTACAATAACACCAAAAAGACTGGAGACACCGAGAAGCAACGGCTGGAGGAGAAGTATCCGTATAAGAAGTACGAGTGTTTCACTTTGTGCAATAAAGCCTGGGAAAAAATACTGCACAATTTGTGGTGCGCACAGCATGGCAATACCTGCAATACACATATACACAATGAGGAACAGGGAGAAAATTTGTGAAAGAAGTGCGCGCGCGCTTTGTGCAGATTTTTCCTCAAGTCGTTTTGAAATAAATGGTATGAGTACATACACTGAAAGTGTGGATGCAAAGAGTACATACAAAAAATCAGGAATGCGAAATGCAGCATAATAGAGATCTAATTCTACGCCAGCGCCGAAATGACTTGCAAGAAGTCTGTCTCGTATTAGTGCAAGTATTTGTGAACCAAACGTAAAAAGAGCAAGAATATACGCAGCCCTATGCAGGCTGCGTACTTCTTTATACACTGCTTGAAATACCTGTTGAACCATTATGGTGTAGTGTTTTCTTCTACTGGAGTAGTCGGCGCTGTATTTACTGGTGTGACGAGTGGTGTGTTTGATTCTTGCGTCGTACTCACCGTACCATTTCCATCGGTAACAGGAGCCACTTCAGGTACAGTCTGACTAGTTCCTAGTCGCAAACTTGCAAGCGAACCATCCTTCTTAATTACATTGATAAGATTGGCAACCTCTTCGTTTCCAGGATTCAGACTCAGTACGACTTCGAGTTGTTTCTGTGCATCACCACTTCTTCCTGATATATCGTACGCAAGTGCAAGAAGATATCGTGCATTTGCATAATTTTCATCAAGTCGAATCGCTTCTTCAAATGCAAGAATTGCTCCTTCAAGATTATTCCGCGAACTTTCAAGTACGCCGAGTTGGTAATAGCGAGCAGCATTTTTTGGTTCAAGATTAATAATGGAACGTGTAGTCGTTATAGCCGCCTCAACATTTCCTGTTGCTATTTCAAGTTGTGAAAGTAAGAAAAATGCTTCAGTAAAATTAGGTTTGAGATTTAATGCACTCGTGATATTTTCTCGCGCACCTTCAATATTTCCTGAGCGTCCTTCAACAATCGCAGACTCAAGATACAACAATGGATTTTTTGGATTCAGTTCACGTGATTTTGTAAAGGCCTCTAATGCTCTCTCTTTTGCTTCTGTAACACCGACCGACGCAAGTACACTATAGATATTTCCAAGAACTTCATAGTTTGCTGGCTCAAGCCCATCTATTTGTATCGCTTCTTGCGCAGCATTTACTCCTCTCACACTCGCATCTTGAAATTGTTTTTGTTGCTCTTCTGTTGGTGTCGCTACTGAAGCGAGACTGTTCATACGTGCAAGTTGGTATTCTGCAATACGACGCGCAAATATATCACTAGAAGAAAGACGATACGCATCAGCAACTTCGTTTTCAATTTCTTCTATATTCTTTCCACTTTGCATTGAGAACACACTCTGATTGAATGTATACACCGATGAGTAGTGTCTTCCTGCAATGTAGAGTACACTCGTCGAACCAATGATAATGGTTATGACGACTAAGGTGAGTACGAATCCTGTACGTCTATTTGTGCCAACAAATACTGTTTTTCCTTCCCCGCCACTCAATACAGTAAACGCAGAGAGCGACACACCGGTACAGAGCGCACCGAGAAGTAATATAACCACACCCGGTACATACACGAGTGACATTCCCCATATATACACTGCGCTGACAAACGAAGAAACACCAATGAAGTACCATATCTTATCTCCACCTGATGTTCCAAGGAGCTTTCTGATTCCTGTCACCAAATACACTCCCAAGAATACGAGCCACGCAATTCCACCTAAGACTCCTGTGGTAACAAAAAATGATGTTACGTAGCCATTTCCTGCATTAAATTCAGTATTCCAAAAAGGTGTACTATTAATAGAATTTTCCTTATAGAGTCTCCATGCATCAGCAAATCTATTAGTACCAATACCAAGAAATGCATTCTCATGATACACATTACGCGCAATATTTGCCGTTGCCTCAAGCGAAGGACGTACTTCTACATATGACACATTTGTACGTTTTGCAATAAATTCTCCGACCGTTCCACCGCCAACTACAAAGACAACTGATACGGTAAATACGACGAGTGCTATCGTGAGCGATTTGGTATTTGTAGTTTGTAGTTGCAGGAACGACAATTGTGTATCGTCAAATCTATCCTTACCCAGCGCATACACTACAAGTACCAGACTCATTAGTCCCAAAACGAGCCAAACCATGAAAAAATTAATGACTCCAAGCATGAAGAGCGCGAGAATAATCACTCCTATAAAGAGTGTTTTTCCTATCTTTGTAAGCGACAACTGTTCAAGTGCGACAAGTGAGAGTATGACCGTTAACCCAAGAAAGAGCGCAAGATCATTCCAACTTCCTACAGGAGTTGAAACGGTATTAGTAAATATGCCAAATGAAAGGAATTCAACACCAAACACAAGTCGAGCAATATGGAACAAAACCAATATAATAGTACTGATTGCGAGAAGAATATACAGTTTCATAACAGTAGCCTTATTCGGTTTCAAAAGTACCCAGACAGTAGGTATCAACGCGAGTATCGCAACAAAAATGGTCGAATGAATACTGAATAAATCTCCAACGAGCGAATCCTTAAAATCCCCGGAAAGTAATGTTGAGATAAACGCAATACCGACAATCGTCCATAGTGCGCAGAGTGTATATGAAATACCAACGGTTACTACACCAGAACGAAGTACCGAAAGGCTATAGAGAACGAGTGCAGAAAATATTCCAATTACCACCACAAGTGCTTTTGTGTACTCAAAGGGTGCAATACTGGTTGGAATAAATATGAGTGGAAGCAAGCCAAAAATAATAATAAATATGTGTTGTGCATACGATTGAAGGGAAACTGCGATTGGATCATTTTTCTGTGTGTTTGTATCTATCATATTCAATATATCTATCAAAATATTTCATTAATTCCTGTGTATGTGAAAATCATACCATATAAACAGGCACCCCAAAGGGGTGCCTGTTTAGTACGTTTATAAGCCGAATTCTGTCTCCGCATATCTTTTTTACTTCGAAAAAAGATATGCGGAGTGTGATCATTTACCTAGGCACTCTGTTACCAAAATGCTCATGCGGCACCCTCACACATCTCACTTCTGTTCGATGTCAGTATACAGTATACGTATGGAGTATCAGTACGATGCTCAAGATATGATACTTGATACAACCACATACTTACACTAATACTACATACTCATACTCATGCACATCGAACGAAAGTGAGATGCGCAAGTACGGCCTTGCACGCAAGTAAGGATTTAGCCGTTTCACCCTACTGTCACCAGTAGACTCGTCTCTGATGCCGTACATCATTTCTGATGCTTAACCCGATTTCTCGGGGTTTTCGTCACCAGAGACGTTCTTCGTTTTCACTCAGAAACGTCTCTGTTCGCACCTCGTCCAGCCGTAGTCTTGGAGTATCTATACTACATAAATGTACAGACTTTCATTACTACAAAACTACGGCTGGAGACGGGAATTACCCGCTACCCTGCTCCAACACTTTCATGTTGGACGTGTTCGGACTTTCCTCCCAACACCACTTTTTTAGATTCCATCTTCATTGATTCAATTGAGTGTATCAAATCTAAAAAAGTGGTGCTGGGCGATCACAAACGTGGATTCATTATACAACACTATCTTCTAATCTTCAAGAAATTTCAATGGCAGTGTCACTTGTAAGCCGGGCCGAATACCGAACGTATCAGAATAGTGAGGTTCAGTCTCCAGTACATAGCGGACAGGTTTTGGCGGTCTGAACGTATACGGATACGTATTTGGTGATATACCTTCATCAATACTGATTACGGTTAAGTCTTCCCCAATCCATATAATATCAATGGGAAACTGCATGTCCTTCATCCAAATACCATGATACGCGGTTTCTGGAAATACAAACAACATACCATCTATTCCCTTCTTGAATTCCTTTCTTCCCGAAAGACCTTTGGTTCGTTCATCATCAGAGTTAGCAATTTCTACATGTAACGGAATGTCTGCAATCTTCATAATTGGTATACTTGGCAAGAAAACATCACGTAACGAAATATCATTCGCAGTTGTATACAAAAATAATAATCCAAAAGGTATCAAGAGAACGATTAGTGTAATTTGCAATTTATTTATCATACTACCAAGGCCAATACCCAATAATACCAATTCCACCAAAGACAACGATAGTGATGTACCCAGCATGTATAACCATATCAAAGAATTTTTGTTCTCCTCGAACAAATGCCTGTACCGTACTCAGTGCAAGAAGTATCGTAAGGAATATTCCCATAGTACGCATTGGAATATCGTACACAATACTTAATCCAATAAATTGTGCGAGTGCAAAGAAAAATATACACCACACAAAAACTTCTTTACTCGTCATGAGTATCATTTCACGATTGGTACGTACGGTATCTATAGGTGTCATACCACGAATACCGAATAAAAACGGTGAGTACCAGATACTCCACACCGCAACTGCAAGCAGTGCGGACACAAGTACTGCAATTTCGTTAACGGGTTCAAGCATATAATCCTAAAGATACACACATAATAATTTACTTTTATAGTATATCACCCTCCATTGTCACTATTTTTGATTTGTTTCGTCGATACACAAACCATCCTGCCAAAATACACACAAGCACAAACAATGGCACATACACAAACGGCGACTCCACTATTCGAATTGGCGATTTTCCAAAAAAAACTTTCACGCCAACAAGTCGACGAAGCATTTCAAAATATCCAATAGTCATTTCCTCTCGAGTCCCCACCACCAGAACATACTGTTCGAGATTATTAGGAGTATGCACTTCTATGCGATAGGTACCTGGCTCTAAGTCTCTTTGAAAAAATGCACCCTTTCGATACGAATCACCTCCAAATGGCTCATACTCTGATTCCCATGAAGCATCTTTTGCCGAAAGTCTTGAAATTTCTGTCACCCTTCCTTTTGACTCTGGTAATTTAACAATAATTCCAGAAAGGGTGTTGCTACTTTCATCAATATCTGGCACGAGAATCTGTGTAAAAAGAGTAAACGGCTCAGAAGCACGTATTTCATATGTATGAGGAAAATCTTTCAACGTACCATAAAACGCCTGCGAGAGTGTCGGATCCTCAATAATATACACATCATTCAATGTAGACTGAGAAACAAGGTTAGGAACATGCGCCTCAGTGAAAGAGGCTTGTATGAAAAATAAAAGAAAAAGAAAAAGAAATCTCATAGACATATGAATATTACACGCACAACACAATGTCTTTTAATTATTGTGCTGTGCAGAAAAAATATCAAAATACTCGCGTAATGTTTTAAACAGGACTTCATTTTCAATATCCTCTACACAAGAATCAAATTCGTATCGTTCATCGTTGTACAGTATATCGTATCTGTACGCAACACCATCTACAGCAACGGGACATGTTTCGGTGAATTGAGTATTTGCAATAATCTCAAATTCTGTTGTTCCAACCCATTCACGCAAATCATCCCGTTCATTTTTGTGCAACACATCACTAAATTTTCTTTCACCTGAAGCTTGCGTTTTGACAATGTATGTATACGATCCATCAGGTGATATCTGGTACGAAGCACACCCACCCCCACGCATACAGCCACCATACATGTATGCATGAATAGTAAATGCTTCTACGTTCGTCCCATCATGTGAAGTATCGACTTCCTGACCTGTATTATTGTAGAGAAACAAAATCACACCAGCGATAAAACCGAAAACGAACGTTGCAATAAAAATAAGATACAAATGTTTTAACATAAAACAACACTACCACAATACAGCTTTTCAATTTTTGAGACAAATGAGTTACTATACTATCACTGTGTATGAGTTTGGAGAGATGGCAGAGCGGTTTAACGCGCTACCTTGGAAAGGTAGTATACGCGAAAGTGTATCGGGGGTTCAAATCCCCCTCTCTCCGCAGTGAGCAAAGCGAACAAGGAGAGAGGGGGATTTGAAAGACTCGCGATGTGAGTCGCTACTATTCCTAATGCGACGAACCAGCGAGTCCGGGCAGGTGAGAAATACTGGGAGTATTTCGCAAGACCTTGAGCTCAAACAAGCTCCCAGCTTGTTTGACTGCGAAAGGTATACTGCTTCAGTATGAAGATTCTTGTGAACGTAGTGAACTAGAGTTAGACGCCGAATCCTCCTCTCTTTGCTAATAAATGAGCGTCTAAACCAGGGCTCATTTTTGATGAGTGGAAGCGAGATTCGAAACTGATATACTGATACGATCATGCAGACAGTCGTCGATTACCCAACCGATAAATTCGTTTATAAATATCTCGCAGGGCCGGTAGATACTCCGGAAGAAATTGATGCGGGTGTTGCAGAGGGTAATTGTCGTTTTGCTCTTCAGCTCTACTTCTATCGTAAACATGGGGTATTCTTTGAGAAAGACGAAATCTATCTGCCCGGAGGATATAAGGTGATAGGAAAATTCATTTTCAAAGAGAAGTCAGTCGATTTTGACCAACTCAAAGCAGGAGATGTCGTGTATGCACAAAACCTTCGAAATAAAGAAGATAATGAAGTAGATAAGAGTTTAGAAAGATACAGAGACAAAGACGAATGGCTCTACTATTTGCACTCCGCGATTTATGTAGGAAAAATAAACGACGGAACAGACAACCGATATATTTGGCACGCAACACATATCGATGGAGGACCTACGCTTTGGACTTTAGAAAAATTTGAACATTATTACAAACCCGTTTCTGCCAAACGAGTACTATAAAGTGCTCTCACTAAAATTTGGGAGAGGCATCCACGATTCTGTGGCAATAAAAGAGGTTCTAACGTTGTTCAACATAGCACGCCGGTAAATGAGCGCCTAATTAGGCGCTCATTTTTGATGAATGGAGTGAGGTTTGAACTACGAATAGGTTATAATTTCTTTATATGACTCCTTTCGCTTTTGTATTTTTTGCACTCATCCTTACTATTGCCAACAGGCTTTATAGTAAATACGCACTTTTCAAGGTAGACGGCTATGCGCTTGCGCTATTGTCGAATATTATTGGAATCTTTTTGATACTTCCTTTCGCCTATCCACAACTACCATTGCTTTTTGAGATGCCACTATCGCTCATGATGCTCATAGGTCTTTCAGGAGTGTTATGGACATATGTTGCGTGGGCAGGAAATTTAAGTATTGCTCAGAATAATTTCTCTTTCAAAGAAATTATCCGGCAGACTCGCATCATTTGGGTGGTATTGGCAGGTATATTTATACTTGGGGAGAAATTACAGCTGACAGATCTTATTGGTGTAACTTTAATTGTTGCTTCTGTGTACATTATTTCGTTTAGGGATACATCATTTCGTGAACATATTTCTTCAAAACCGATATTGCTTGCGTGGTCAGTGGCACTAGTTGCCGCAGCGATTACTCTACTAGAAAAAGTGATACTCAATTCAACAACGGTTTTGGTATATGCTTTTCTTGCATATCTATTGCCCGCACTGTTCTTGAGCTTATTTCTAAACAGGGAACGTCTGGTTCATGTACGGACACTATTCCACGCGCACTATATGAAAATGTTGATCGTTAGCATTTTGATGGCCTCAGGATACTATGCAATACTCTCAGCTTATCAATTGTTACCAATCTCTATTGCATACCCCATGATACAAAGCTCTACAGCAATCGGAGTTTTGATAGGGACTTTTCTTTTTGAAGAAAACAAGGATTGGAGACGGAAATTATTCGCAGCTTGTATTTCAGTAGCGGGCGTTATTGTGATCAAACTGTTTTGATAAGACTGAATTCCGGCAATCTTTCCCACGCCCTCTTATTCACAAACGAAGTTCTAACGCCCTCCACGACCCTCCAGATAATCTAGCCTTATGCAGCAAGGTCGAAAACTAGTGTTTTTGAGATGATGATAAAATGTTAGAACCTATAAACTTTTGCTATACTCACCCTATGAAATCACCGACCATCGAATCCCCTTCCTATGTGCTAAGGCCGTTTAAAACGAGTGATGCCGAGCTGTGGCAAACATGGGATATTGATCCTGAAGTACAGACGTTCATGCCAGAGCCTTTTAATGAGCCACAAGATATTGAGGAGCAGCATAAATACATCGAAGAGTGCGAAGAGGATGAAGAAGGGCACTACTGGTCAATCGAAACGAGAGATGGAGTAACTATTGGCACTGTTGCACTCACCGAATTCAATGATTATCACGGCGTCGCCAATCTCGGCATAGTAGTCGGCAATAAAAACTACTGGGGCAAAGGTGTTGCAACGGAAGTCATTACTGCCCTCGTAGATCACGCCTTTGCGCACCTGAATCTTTTCCATATTGGTGCTGAAGTCGAGGAAGGAAACGTCCCAATGATGAAAGCGCTGGAAAAAGTAGGATTCAGACAAGACGGCCTGTTTGAGTCCGCTCGGGTAAAGAATGGAAAGAGAATCAATGTTCATCATTTTAGTATTGTTAAACCGTAACGGATAGTTATATGAAAAGCATAAAAATAACTCCTATAAAACAACGAGACGCGAGCGCCTGTGGACCTACCAGTATTGAAATGACTCTGAAATATTTTGGTGTTCCTCACACTATTTCAGACATCACCAAGGTTACAAACTATAAAAAAGAAGGAGGTATATACAACAAACAACTCGTGAACGTGCTCCAACACTACGGCCTTAAGACAAAAATTCTGAAGAATGCCTCCTGGGAACAACTAATCGAACTAAACACCAAAGATTCAGTGATTGTCCTTTCTTGGATGCTCGATGGCTACATCGGACACCTCAGCGTTCTAGACAAAGTTGATAAAGATCATATTTATCTCGCCGAACCTACTACCGGAGAAATATTAAAGATGGGCAAGATAAAGTTTCTTAGACTTTGGTTAGACTATGAAGCAAAAGATGAGGTGCCGATGTACCCCGAATCAAAATCTGATATTCAATTGCGGTGGATGTGTGTTGTATCAAAACCATAAGCAAAGAAAAAACCCAAGAGCCAGTAAAGGCCTTGGGTTTAAAAGTTGTGTCCCGGGTCACTTTTCCATAGTAACCCAATGCAACACTTTCATGAGGATATGGAAGACCAAGCTGGTCGTCATATCATCACGATCGAGTGCAGGACTAAGTTCGACGACATCCATGCCGACGATCTGGTTGTGCTTAATAACCGCACGCAACAGTTTCAGAAGCACTTGCGGAGTCATACCCAACGGCACGGGAGTGCCAGTTCCAGGAGCGAAAGACGGATCTAGCACATCAACGTCGAAGCTGATGTAGCACTTCTTTCCTCTCGGCAACCTGGTCGCCAGCACCTGAGCCAACTCTTCTTCGATGGTGGCTTGGGATATCGTCTGACACCTTTCTTCTCCGAGAGGAGCTCCAGCAAAGCCCCGCACTCCAAACTGGAGCAGTTGGGTAGCTGGATTTTCATGCAGGACCCGCCGCATGACATTGCCATGGTGATGTTCAGAACCGACTTCCCACTCCCCCATGTCTGTGTGCGCATCCAAATGGATGATGACCACTTCTCCATGAACTTCTGTACACGCACGGATTAGTGGAGCAGAAATCGAGTGATCTCCCCCAATGAACACAGGGAACGTCCCACTTTGATGTGACAACAGAGCGCCTCGATAACAACGTTCGTACACAGCCGTCAATGATTCACCGGTTCGATACGCGACATTGCCCAAGTCTCCAAACGAGACACCTTCGAGGATCACCGCCCCAAGGTCGGCGTTATGCCAACCACGGTTTCTCCTCGTAAAGATGTCTCGCTCGTAAGCGAGAAACTTCGTCGAAATTTCACGAAGCCGATCCGGACCAAGGCGAGTACCGGGGTTACCGGTTGTTGCCTGGTCGAGACTTACTCCGGCCACAACGATTGACCCTTCTTCGAGATTGCCCGCATCGACTGAGGGACAGTACACAAATGGTTTTCGCGCACTGACAAACAAAGTCTCTCCATCAACAGCCAACAGTTCTTCAACCTTCCCATCTACCACCTCGATCAGGAAGAAAGCCTCAGCAAACGCAGCGAGAATCGATAGAAATTCCTCGTACGGTTCACCCTCAGCTACGCCGAGTTCACTTGCAGCTTCACGCGTGCTCTTGGCACTACGGAAAGCTGCAAGGATCTTCATGGATTCCTCAGTCAACGAAAGGCGATGGCCAGTCCGAGTATTGTGTATCACAACCCCATACTCACCATCTTCACTTTCAAGCATGAGGTGCTTTGATACGACATACGAATCAATACTCATGACTCACCTCTTTTCTGCCCGCAATATGGGCATGTGTGACGTTTTCTGAATTTGCGGAAGTTGATATCGTAAGTACGAAAATCCAACTCCGCAGCCTTGTTGGTCATCGTCGGCTTCAAGAAGCCGGTAATGACCTTCAGCGCATCCAACACATGATAGTTTGCTGTGATTGCACTGATTGCAGCGATATTTCCTCCTTTACTGTGAGCATTGGTAACCGTGAGTTGCTGATATTCAGCTCGATGAAGCTGCTTATCAAGAGTATGCTCATAGCAGTACCAACACGCTGATTTACCCGGAATGACTGTCGGCCCAATGAAACTTAGATGACCGTCATACCCTCCGCAAAGTATATGGGGCACGTTCAACTCAAAACCAACTTCGGTAACAATTCGATTCACCGCATCAGTACTCGGGTCATCTGCACATGAAATAATTATGCTACTACCTCTCATTTCCTCCAGGCAGTCCTGAGGTGACACAACCCGTTGCGCAAAACCCCGAACTGAGATCTCAGGTTCGATCATGCGAAGTTTTTGTTCCACCACTTGAACCTTCAGAGCTCCGACGTCACTGACATTGAACAGACATTGCCTGTTCAAGTTTGATATTTCAACAACATCTGGGTCGATGAGAGTGAAATTACGGACACCCGCCAGAGCAAGACCTTGAGCAACCCAAGTACCAATGCCACCCAAGCCGATTATTGCGACTCTTGCTTGGCGCAACCGATCTTGCATCACTTCGCGAGATTGAGTTCTTGTCTCAAATTCCGCAAAGAAATTACGCTGCGTTGCGAACCTATCTTGCTTTATGACCGCCGGTTGCTTCCTTGTCGTTAGCACACGACTTTTTTGCAAAGCCGATACCAATCTCTTTACTTCTGCAACTGGAAGATTCGCCTTAACTGCAATTTCTTCAATGGAATGCAAGCCGTCGAGATACTGCAAGCAGTCAAAAGCTTCTTTGTTAAGGTTAAATGGGAGGACTACGCTACTTGCATTGAAGAGAAAATTCACTTCGTAGCCGTCCCGGATTTTTCTGTACAAGACAGAAATGCTGTCTTTGATCTGTGGGAACATAGCACAGGCTCCTATTGTCAATTTCAAAAAACAAGCTGTATTTCTGTGCAAAAAATACTACACATCACAGTTATGTCAAGGTTAATTCGTAAGAGGTTGACAAAAATAGGAAGTACCACTACTCTTCTAACAAACAAGCAGACGGGCTGCTTGTTCCCAACCCGCATGAGGAGAATCCTATGCAACAGACTGTTCCGTCGACCAGCTCGACACCCCAAGCATCCGCCGCAGTCGATCTGCGGAAGGTGAGCATCAAGCCGCTGCAGCGTCGCCACAACGATGTCTACATGCGGGGACTGCGCCGGCCGCGCGCCTAACAAGCCGCCGCCTCTGGTCAGGGACGGAAACCATTCGTGGTTTCCGTCCCTTTTTAATTACAGCATTCACTATCTGGTTTATATAACTCACTTCCAAATGTCCACAATCTTCAGGAAATTTGGACATTCCATTTCAATCAGAGAGGTTCTAACTTGGTACAAAGATTTCCACAGAAAAAACCACCCGATTTTAAAGTCGGGTGGTTGAGTTTTAAGGACGTCCGGTCCAACCAGACCACTGACGTTGGAGCATCTCGGGTGGAAGTCTCCCCTTGCTGATAGCGATAATATGGGCAGGAGGAATATTTTCCGTCCAGATCTCAGGAACTTTACCGAATCGCGCTGAGTATTCCTGGTAGAAGTTAATGATTGCTTCACCTGGAACTGGAGCTGTCTCCGAATGCGGCTGGTGATCAATATACTCACCGTTCACTTCATCGCAGAACTTGCGGTACTGTGGTGTGTGAATCACGAAGGTGTGCCAAAGAGCATCCACTTTCTTGCTCAGAACCGCGAGCGGTCCTTTGACGGTCAGTACCAACTCAAAGAAGCGGCGGAGTTCGGCAGAGGCTTCTCTGAAAATTGGAGCAAGCTCCGGATTCTCCAGCGAGAACTTATCCTGTAGGAAACTGAAGTCGTACGAATTGAGGCGTGCAAGCCTAATTTGAACGGTCGTCATGATATACTCCTTTCAACGTTATACTAGGAACTCTATTTATAATTCTATTTTTGACAGAAATCATGTCAATGACATGAAGCATAAATACCCATTAATATAAGGATTTATAAGCTATTTTGAGAATAATTAAACGTGTGATGTCAGGATTATTGACATAGAGAATGAGTTAGTATAAACTATTCCTATGAATCAAATGCGATCATTCCTCCTGAACTATGGCCTAAACCAAAAGGAAATAGATGTATATCTCGCTTGTCTCCAGCTTGGTCAGGCGAGCGTACTTACACTTTCAAAGCGAGCTGGTACTAAGCGTCCAAGTACCTATCTCATTCTTGAAAGCCTCGTTGCAAAGGGTCTTGTTGATGCAATGAAGACTAAGCAAGGTATTACGTACCATCCGCTCCATCCTAAAAAACTGATGACACAACTGGAGAATCTACAGTCCCAATATGAAGAGGTACTTCCTGAAGTACTGAGAATGTTCCGTAGCAAGGAGGATAAGCCGATCATTGGAGTCTATGAAGATTATGACGTGTATGAACGTGTCGCTGACGAGGTTCGTGAATTTGTAAATTCAGGGAAGGAAGCTTTATACTTTGGAAACTCCGAGCATTTCTATAACAAGCCAGATAAGGTAGAAAAATGGTACTCGGTAATGAAAAATAAGCGCGCCCATTGTCGTGAGATTCTTTGTGGTAGCGGAAAAGTTCAGAAAGACACATTCAAAAGGATCACTGAACTTGGTAATCCTAACTATCAGGCAAAATTGCTGTCTGACCCTTCTCATGCTGTAGCTACCGAATTCGGTGTATGGGGAGATAAGGTGGTGTTTTTTTCAGGAGAGGGAAAAGATCTATTTACTATTACGATTGAAAGTAAGAAGATGGCAGATACTCAGCGAGCTATTTTCAATCAAATATGGAAATCGGTTTAAATCAGTACCACTCCATAGGATTACCCTATGGAGTGCAAACGCTGATATTGACATGAAAACTACGAATGATAACATGGAAAAAGGTTTATCGGGAGTGACTGGTCATTCCCTCAGACAAGGGAGATGTTACGATGAAAAAGTACAAACCACGTTCGCCAGGAAATCGACTCGCGCAAAACGTAGATATCGCAGCTCTGACACGCAAATTCGCAGAACACCTTAAATCAGTTTCGGGCGAAGAGGTCATTGAAACGCTGCGTCGGTATGACGATGAGTACGAGCGACGCTATCCAAAAAATGTTCCGCCGATACGTGAGTATTAGGTACCAGTATCCAACAAAATTAGCATAGCGTCGGGGTATATTACCTCGGCGTTTTTTCAGAGGTTCTGACTGTGCCATGAATAAAGATGATGATTTTCGCGTGATTGGTCATCACGGCACGACCAAGGAATCCGCGCGAGCGATTGTTAAGGACGGAAACTTCGGTTTGAGCACCAATCAATACGATTGGCTGGGTAACGGTGCTTATTTTTTAAAGAAATCTCACTTCGCCGCTCCATAGGATTACCCTATGGGGCGCAACAAATTGTGTCGCCCTGTCTCGTCCGCATTAGTAATTTTAATCATTTGGATTTTGCTTGAAGTAGTTTCTAACTTCGTCAAAAAATCACCCTTACTAAGAACCTATTATCGGCAGACCCGAGTACCTAAATAACGATAACTAAGCTAGTATTTAAGTATGCAGATAACATTTATAACTGGCAATCAAAAGAAAGCAGACTACCTGGCAAAATACCTTGGGTATCCTGTTGATCATAGGAAGCTTGATCTAGATGAAATCCAATCTCTTGATTTGAAGGAAATCGTAGAACATAAAGTCCGGCAAGCATACGAAAAGATAAAGAAACCCGTAATCGTAGAAGATGTGTCTTTAGAATTTAAGACGCTCGGCGGGCTACCTGGACCCTTCATACGCTTCTTCATTGACCATGTTCCCTTTGAGACCATCTGTACAATGATCAACGGAAAGAACCGACACGCAACAGCAAAATGTGTATTTGGATATTACGACGGCGTGGAATTGAAACTTTTTGAAGGTAGCTTAGATGGCACTATTGCAGAAACACCTGCTGGTGAAAATGGATATGGGTGGGACAAGATTTTTATACCGGATGGATACACTGTTACGCGAGCGCAACTTAACGAAGAGGACGATCAGAAGACGTATGTGCAAATAAAACCTTTCGCTGCGCTGAAAACGTTCTTAGAGAATAAATAACTCATACACCTCGGCAAGTCCTGAGGAAATTCGCTCAAACACCCCTACGTTACCTCATCGCTCTTATACTGAACCTGAGTAGTTCACAGATTAAAACTTCGCATGCGCGAAGCGCGTGATAGCTCTGGACTAAATCACTTTACTTTGCTAAAGTGTTGATATGGATTGGAAAAGCAAAGACAATCAGAGATTGATTCAGGCAATCTTAGCTCTCAAAACAGAGGATGAAGCTGGGCGATTTTTGCGTGATTTAATGACAGAAAAAGAAATCAAAGAGTTCGCAAAACGACTAAAAGCGGCAGAGATGCTTACAGAAAAAGTACCCTATTCTATAATTGAAAAAGAGACTGGTTTAAGTTCAACTACTATTGCTCGTGTTGCAAAGTGGTTAAACGGAAAAGGCGGTGGCTATAAGATAATTATCAACAAACTTCAGCATCACAACTCTATCCAATCACGGAGAGGGTTGTCTTGATGTAATTTCTCATCATCGCATGAAAATAACCCCCTCCGTAATTGGAGGGGGTTTTACGTTTACCTACCCACGACGAGATGGTAAACATGGTTCCTTAAAAAAGGAGAGCATCGTGCAGAAACTCATCAGTTATTTCACCGACGGAATCTCATCGGAGACGCTTCAGACAATTGGAGCAGAAGTTGAAACTCAGTTTGTGGACAGGGACGGTAAAGCCGTTCAGACTCAAACCTCCCAACAGATGTTGGGCTACCTTGCAAAAAATGGTTGGGATATAGATTGTCGGAAAGGTAATCTCATTACAACCCTTGTTGACCAAGACGGCAACAAGATTTTTTACGAGCTTGGTCGCCACAACATGGAGGTTTCAACAGCAGCATCAACACCCGCTTGTGTCCTTGACGTCACGAGAAAATGTCTCGCTCAGCTCTACGAGTCCGCTCGCTTGGTTGGTGCGGAGCCATACTTTGCACCGATACTGTTCGGCGAAGAAGATCTACTGGTCATTCCCGACGAGAGAGATGCAATCTGGTTGGAACTGGATGGACGAAATGCGCTTGCACCGCTTGCGCGTACATCGTCGGTTCAATTCACAATCTCGGTTTCCCCTCAGGATACAATGAAAATCCTGAACAAGTTTGGGGAAGCGATCAATTCGTTCCTAGTGGATTTTCCGCAGGACGCGGTTTGGAAACGATACATCGTGGACTCATCCGCAAAATATCTTTCTAATCGATATGGTGGTCCTCTGACGTTTGAATCGTTAGAAGATTACTGTCAAGCTCTTGTACAACACGATGTCGTTCAGGGAGCCCATCTCATACCATTTCAGGATGTCAGCAATCTGGAGGTGTCTCTCTATCTACGCAGTATTTGGTGGCACTTCAGACTCAAGCGTTATGGCAACGCTTTGTGCATTGAGGTACGCCCCATGGCTCGCAGGGCAGATGAACAATTTCAACACCAACTGGAGAAGGTGTTGGCAATCGTCTGCACATAGTGAAAAAACCTTGTGTGGTCTCACGACTACACAAGGTTTTCTTTTTCTTCGCCTAAAAGAAAGACTTCGTCACCAACTTTTGTGCCATTGTGAGCAAAAAGTATTAGACTTCGCTTTGTAGTTCTTACATCTTCTTGTCCGTCAATTCCAATGAGTTGATTTTCTTCCAACATCTCAAAATTCTCAAATGGCTTCAACAAAGTAAATGTATCTGTTTTTGCGAAATATTTTTCATACATCTGAATAGAGGTCTGTTTTTGTGGAACAAGATTATTTTTTATATGTCCTCTCGCTTTCAGAAAAGCAAAAATGCTTTCTTCTGCTATTTTTGTTGATTGTGGATCTTTAATATTTCCACACTCTAAACATATTCCAACTTTCCCAACACTGTTCATGTAGGAATCTGTTCCGCCTGGTTCCACTGTGTCAAAACCAGATACTACAAGGCTAACTGGAAAAAATTTTACAATTTCTTTTGCGTTTACTTCGCAAATTACAAACGCCCGACTGTTTGGAATAGAGCTTGCATGAATATCCAAAAGTGCCTCGGCCTCGGCAAAATAAGTCTTCAGAAATTGCGCGCGTTGGTACTCATAACTTTCTTTTTCTTTTATAGTAAGTGACTCATCGTCAATAAACATTCTGTTCAGATTTGTCTCTATATAGCGTTTATTAGCCACAATCGCTTGCGGGTTTCCGTAGCCAAACAAAACTGTACCATGTTCAATTTTGAGGTTTGGTAAAATTTTTTCCAATGCTTCCACACCACATTTTTCATCGCCGTGTACGCCAACCAGAATGATACTTGTCGTTCCTTTTCCTTGACCAATAATTTTAGTAATTTCATCAAACATTACCAATACTTTAGCAAAGTAAAGCGATTTAGACCAGAGCTACCATGCGATAATTCCGAATTCCAAGAATAAGAAAAGATGAAAATGCTACAATAAAGACACCTTTTGGAACAAATCGCACTTTAACCTATAATTTGTCCCTACTATTTTTATAAGAAAAACATCTATGGTAAATTCTATCGGAGCTATTTTTTGGAGAGATACACATACCACAGACTCTTCCCTACTTAAAAAAGATCATGAAAAATAAATTTGACACAATAGTACTTGGCTTAGGTGCAATGGGAAGTGCGGCGGTTTATCAATTGGCAAAACGGGGAAATAATGTCTTGGGTATTGACCAGTTTTCGCCACCGCATATTCTCGGTTCATCTCATGGCGATACTCGTATAACTCGCCAAGCAATTGGTGAAGGCGAACAATATACCCCGATTGCACTCCGCTCTTACGAAATATGGCAAGAAATTGAAAAAGAAACTGGTAAAAAACTTCTTGAAATGAATGGTGGGCTTATCATTTCAAGCGGAGCAAAAACCGCCATAAATCATGTTGAGAATTTTTTTGAGAACACGGTTGCGACGGCGGAAAAATACAACATCAAACATGAGACTTTAGACGCTACCCAAATTCGCAAACGCTTTCCGCAATTTAATGTGCAAGATAACGAAAGTGGTTATTACGAATATAATGCAGGCTTTTTGTACCCAGAGAAGTGTGTGAGCACACAAATCTCTCTCGCTGAAAAATATGGCGCAACAATCCACAAAAACGAAAAAGTTGAAAGTTTTTTGGAGAAAGATGGAATCGTTAGTGTAAAAACAAATCTTGGCGAATACGAAGCTAAAAAACTAATCATCAGTGCTGGACCATGGTTTCCTGCACTTATAGAGGACGAATACTCAAAATTTTTCAAAGTCATTCGCCAAGTTCTCTTTTGGTTTGATGTCAAAACTTCTATTGAACGCTTTGAACCGAAAAACTTTCCAATTTTTATTTGGGAACTACAAGGTAATAAGCAAGGAATATATGGTTTTCCTGCGATTGACGGAGAGAACGGTGGAGTAAAAATTGCAAGTGAACAATACGAGATAACGACTACGGCAGACACCGTAAATCGGGAAGTAAGCAAAGATGAAATCAAAGCAATGTATGAAAATTTTGTTGCACCGTATTTCCCTGACTTAAGTGATAAATGTGTCAAAGCAATCTCTTGCCTCTACACCGTCACGCCCGATTCTCATTTTGTGATTGATACACACCCAAAATATTCGTCAATCATTTTAGCTTCGCCTTGCTCCGGTCATGGATTTAAACATTCGGCAGCGATCGGTGAAATCCTGGCACAACTTGCCATAGACGGAAAAAGTAAAATTGATATTTCTGGTTTCAATATCAAACGATTTGTCACCGAATAAAAATACTGGAAACTCTTTTTTCAACCTAACGCTCACGCGTGTGTCCTTCAGAATTCAAGTTATGGGAATCATTTAGAAATGTTTTTCAAGTTCTGCATACCATAACCCATACCCTTCACCACTCAAATGAAAGAAATCTTTTGCATAGTAGCGTGATGGATCTTTTGAAAATGGGTCGTCTTCTCCTTCAATAAGCAAATCGACATAGGTGACACCGTAGGCATCAGCAGTTTCTTTAAAAATATCTCGTACCGTGTATGTCCGAAATTCCCACAAAAAGGCAAACGGCCGTGGAAACATTGGAGCATCGCCAACGTTCCCTGAGGTCAACAAATATACACGATAACCAATACGCTTCGCTTTTTTGAGAATACGTTCAATATCAATACGCAATTTTTTAGTATTAGAAAAACGCACAATGTCGTTACCACCAGCCTGAATAACAATATACGCATACCGAGCAGTGTCTGGAAGTGCTTCTATATCAGTTGCGACATCTGCAGTTCTTTTCCCACTCAGTGAAAGATTTTCAACATTTAATTCTGGATGTGCAGATGCAAATCTACCTGCAACGGAATCCTCTGCCCGTGATGATCCAACACCAACTCCAGTACTATCACCTACAAAAAGCACGCGTGGAGCAGTGTCAGAAACATGCCGAGTATACGAACGTGCGTCGGTAATGAGTATTTTACTTTCTTGAATCAGTCCCTGTATACGCCAATACGAAAAAACAGCGTACATAAGTACTATCATCCCACCGAAAAAAATAATTTTTATACCGACATCCATATTTATAAGGTATATTTTTACCTGTCGCTATACTATCACTAAAATCACATAATTCGTAATGAGAAAATATCTCAACTATTGTGTAATTCAAAAGAATTCTACTTTTCATCACGATACGGTATACTCTTCCCATGAAAGAAAAGAAAACAGTGAAAAAAGGATCTCCCAAGGAGATTATTGGCGTTATGGGTGCGAAAGGCAGTTTTTCTGAAGAAGCTGGTCGTACCTATGCAACAAAAGCAGGTATTACAGATTACTCAATCGACTATCTTATAACTGCTGAAAAAGTCCTTTCTGCACTTGAAGCAGGTACTATAACACTTGCTATATTTCCAATAGAAAATAGTAACGGTGGAATTGTACTTGAAGCGGTACATGCAATGGCAAAACATACTTTTGTCATTAAAAAAATATTTGAGATTGACGTACATCATAATCTGCTCGTGCAAAAAGGAACAAAGTCAGACGAGATAAAACGAATCACTTCACATGACCAAGCATTGAAACAGTGTCGGATGTATTTAAAACGTGCATGGCCAAAAGCAAAACTTGAAGTATATATGGATACTGCAAAAGCTGCCGGGGACTTGGCGAGCGGGGTGTTACCAAAAGGCACTGCGGTCATTGCATCACATACTGCAGCAAAAGTGTACAAACTTGATATTCTTGAAGAATCTATTCAAGATTTAAAATGGAATTATACAAGTTTTATTGCAGCACGACTAAAGTGATATTTTTGCAAAGTCCAGTCCCCTAAAGGAGGGATGGGTTTTGTATCCACTCTCTACTTCATTTCCCGTAGAATTCTTATCCTTTCCTGTGCAGGCGGATGCGATTGAAAAAAACCACTTATTTTTTCTCCAATACCACCTGACTTACTACCAAATGGATTCGAAATAAAAAGATGTGCTGTTGCATGACTTGCATGTTGCATTGGTTGTCCATGACTCGAAATTTTTTCAAGTGCTGATGCCAACCCTTCTGGATAGCGCGTAAGGAGTGCACCTGAAGCATCTGCCAAATACTCTCGTTTTCTTGAAATAGCAAGTTGCATCAGCTGAGCTGCAATCGGTACCAGAATAATACCCACAATACCGAGAATGAGAAAAATTGGACTTTTTTGTCTATCATCTCCTCCTCCAAACATCACTGCACGCATAAAAAAATCTGCAAGCATCGCAACAAATCCCGCAAGCACAACAGCTACCGTCATAACGAGCATATCCCTATTACCCACGTGAGAGAGTTCATGCGCCATCACTCCTTCAAGTTCTGTTCGAGTGAGTATGTGGAGGAGTCCCGTAGTTGCAGCGACCACGGCATGTTCTGGATTACGTCCTGTTGCAAACGCATTTGGAGCAGGATCATCGACTACATACACTTTTGGCATTGGAAGCCCCGCAGTGATTGAAAGATTCTCAACAACATTCCATAAATCAGGATACTCCGCTTGCGTGATGGGGCGAGCTTTCGTCATGCGCAATACAATCTTATCTGAGTACCAGTAGCTTCCCACATTCATAAGCAATGCAAAAATGATAGCAACGTAGAGAATTGCCTGAGAATTGAGATACCAACTCACCGCGTAACCAATCGCAATAACGAGTACCAGAAAGAACCCCATAAGAAACCATGTTTTTCGAACATTTTCACCTTGATGTGTATAGAGTGTTGCCATACGTCATATTTTACATTAAATTTAAAAAGATGGCGAACAATTAGACTTTTTATCTAGACAAACGTAGGCTCGTCTGAAAATATAGTCGCTTCGCTCGTTATTTCCTGTTTCTCTTACAGAGACAGTTCAGGTTGTATGATCTTTTCTGAAGAAAATCTCGACTGACAAGTGAGCGAGCGAAATGAATAACGATAGTTTTCATTTTCGAGCGAACGTAGTCAGGAAGCTTCGCTTACAACCTCTTGCGACAATCCCCCGGATTGTCTCACCAGCTTCCGCCGCCACCTCCCCCACTTCCGCCACCAGAAGCACCGCCTCCACTTGATGCGCTTGTACCAGTAGATCCAGAAAATGCTGAAGCAAAACCTCCCAAACTTTGTGTAAGTCCAACAGCGTTAAATGTACCGAGTCCTCCCCCATTATACCAATCTGGATTTGGAATAGTAATTCCTTCAAATGTTTTCGCCCATTGCTTTTCTACGCCAAACGCAATAGCATACGGCAAATACTCCATAAATTGTTGAGGGCTTTTTTCTGGAGCATTGTGAAAGATAAAACGCTCTTTGTCGGTGACACTCAAAAAATCTTTAAATCCTTTGAGGTGATCAAGCGACTCGTATCCTTTTCGTGTTCTTCTTTGCTTAAAATAGCGGATTAAGAAAAAGAAAAATACTGGCACCCAGATGATATACCCCAGTATAGAAAATATTTTAGATTCCGTGGGAATAAGTATTGTCAGTATAATGATAATAAAAGGTATAAAAAGAACACCCATGACGACGGTAACAAATATATTTTTAAAGATTGTTGCTTGATAAAAACCATTATCTTCCAGATCTCTTTCAAGTGCTTTATTCAAGATTTTGATAATGCCCACATTTCGCAGTCTATGTCCCGAATCACTTCTAAGTGTACTCAATGAAGTGACACTGTCTTGTTGTGCCAATGAATTAAAAAGTAATGTGAGTATACTTTTCTCAAATTCACTCACCGTTTCATCAGGAATTTTTGTAAGCGTCATTTCGTAATCGTCAACTTCAAAGAAAAAAAGTACTTTTCTATCGGTTTTTTTGATTGTAATAAACCCTTGCTGTGCAAGATACACAATGCCTGCAGTGATATCCCGTGGATCAAGTTTCCCATCAAAGAGCAACCCCGCATACATAGGCTTTACTCCTGGATATGGCTCATATTGCGGAATAATGGGCTTCCCTGTTTTAAATTTTGTTTTATAACGATAGAGAAAAATACCTCCAACAATGAGTGTAGACGCTACCAAACCCCACAAGAGAATTGTAGGATTGAAACGCTCACGAACATCTTTTTGAATCTTAGTCATATTGAGTGCCTGAGCAATAGTCACTCCTTGATGTGGACCCAATAATCTCTGTGCAAAATAGACCACACCATTTTCTTCCTTCATCACAGTACACGAATCAGTCTTCCCTACGACTCCGTGATAACATGCCCGCTCGCGCATGAGTACGCCGTCGGGTGATGAGACATTCACCTGCACATCCTTTATTTCTACATCCCACTCATTCCCTGTGACATTATAATAAAGGTCAGATTCTCCAGACGAAGTGTATGAAATAGCTCCCCCCACACTATAGATGATTGCATACTCGTGCGTTCCTGTAATTGTTGTGTTTGGATCTCCAACCTTTATACAAAATTTATCATTTTGCGCATCTACAGTGTACGGAACTTCCTGTCCATCCATTGACACGGCTTTCAAATCAATAGCAATGTATCGTTCCTTAAACAAAGAAGAAGCTTTGTCCTGATGGATTGTTGGGATACATCGAAAAATACCGTGTTTATCTGCCGTAAAGATAAATGTAATATTTTCAGCAACCTTGAACGTACTATCTTTATAAACGGTAATATCAGAAACAAATGATTCTATGTACTCCGCATGAGAAATGTTTGGGATAAGAAAAATGGTGACTATTGCAAAAAGCGCACATACACCATTAAAAAATAACCGTGGTGTATGTGCGCTTTTTGTACTCTTAGAATCTTGCATACCTAATATAAACATTTAAATTTAGATGCAATTCTAGGCGTGAGTCCATTTGCGAATAAGCAATAGTAGATCTATTGTGCAGAGCAAATGGACGAAACAACGACGAAGTGCGCTAAATTTAGATGTTTTCAATCGTCAAAACCACGGCCTTGATCGTGGGATGAATACTCAGTATCCGAAGACCACGCAAGATACAACCTCTCTTCATACCCTCCTTTTTCCTCAATACTCTTTTCTACTGCAGTATCAAGTTCTTCATCAGTGATACCAAACTCTTTTGTCACCGCATCAAGTGTAATGACTAAATCTGCAATTTCTTTCAAGAGACTTTCGCGTCCTGTGTGATTTGAAACGCCACTTGCCTCTTCAAATACTTTGCGAATGATTTCACGTTTATATTCTTCATGATCAACTTCGCGCACTTCACATTCAAACCCTTTTTCAGCAATAATATTCGGAATTTTATCTCGACAAAGTTTATTATAATAAATCTTTTCCATATACTGAGACACTAAATTTATAATGACTAATTATACAGTAGTCTGAGTTGGAATTTCAGAAGTTACTGACTTTCGACTCAGAATACTCTCAAGCAACTCCTTGTTGAAATTTGTAGGAATTATGTGCTCTGATGCGTATACATAGAGCAGAACCCTTAGAACACTGTCAAGAACAGCGCTCAGTACCACGCAAATAAGTATCGCAAGAAGTATAATTGGTATACATACGAAGAGTATGGCTACTCCTCCTCCAGTAACAATCACCGAACCGACCATAACAACAGACAATGCGAGAACCGCTAGTACAAATACAAGACCGAAAGAGATGTTCGTCACCAAAGTTTCTCCCCATATTCTCTTAAAGACTGTCCCAGAATGACCTATTGCAGACAAAGCTGATTTATTGTCGATAATAATTGCAGGCACTACAAAATACGTAAGTACCGACCATGCAGAACCGAGAATGAGTACAATAATTTTTACAAGAATTGATGACCTTTCAGCAATTACGCGAAGAATAATACCTACCGTGCTTGTAATACATGCCCACGCAAACAAAGTTATCCAGTGTCTTCCTGCTGTTGTAATTCCACTCCAAAGTGTTGCATCACCTCCCCGTACACGCGTATACACAATATGTGTCACAATTGCCTGTGAGTAAGCGATCGTAAATGCAGAAATCACATAAAAAACAAAAATATATAGATATTCAATCCCTCGTGTATGTTGCACTCCTTGTGTGTTACCTCCCTCACCTAAAAATCCAAAAGGAATAAGCACCGTTACGGTAAGAATACCAATAAGAAAAAGTTGTGTGAGTCCAGAAAGAATAGGTATCCACAACATTTCTTTATCAGACCAAAGAAATTTGAATGTTTCTGTAAAGAGGAGAAAGCTCGCACGCATACGTCCAATACGCTTCCCTTCAATCACTAGTACATTTTTTTCCATAGTGATTGGTTAGAATTTAACAGTAACTGGATTTTTCTCAATACTATTGTCCTCAAGTTCAAAGTATGATTCACCTTTAAAATTAAACATGCTCCCAATAACATTTGATGGAAATGCCTGTAGTGCAATCGTAAGATCACGAACATTTCCATTATAGAAACGACGAGCTGCTTGAATTTTATTTTCAGTATCTGAGAGTTCGCGTTGTAATTCAAGAAAGTTAGTATTTGCCTTAAGGTCTGGGTACGCTTCTGCAACCGCAAGAAGCTTGCCGAGTGCTTGTCCAAGTCCTGCCTCAGCGCCTGCCATAGCTTGAAGACTTTCTGGAGTAATTTTGGAAGGATCAACGTGAACTTTTGTTGCTTCTGCCCGCGCATTTGTTACCGCGTCAAATGTCTCACGTTCATGCCCTGCATACCCTTTCACTGTTTCAACGAGATTTGGAATGAGGTCGTACCGACGTTTCAGTTGCACATCAATATCAGCCCATGCTTCTTTGGTGCGCTGAATAAGTGTTACAAAATTGTTATATGCAAACACTGCCCAAAGGACAACGACTGCAACAACAGCGAGAATAATATATGTAAGTGTCATGTTTTGTATAAATTACTAATTAAATAATCCGTTAGCATAAGTATACCATCACCTTCACGGAATAAAAGTGTGTGTCAAACCATGGAGCGCAACAGAGATTCGTATATTAAAAAACGCCACCGTTTTCGACACGGTGGCATTTGATTGATGTGCTAGCCAGATACGTTAGACATGTGCGATTCATTCACATATACCTCTCCGTCTTCGTCAATTCCACCACTTAGGGTAATGACCTTGGAAGGATCTCCAAATTTTTGGAAAGAAACACAAATCGTAGTACCAGAAAATTTTGAGTATGTTATATACGTATCTCCATCAGGAGCACGTATTTTTTCAAGACATGCTTTAGCGTCTGCAAAAGCTTTGTTCGCTATACTCTGATCTGGATCAGGAGTAATACGATCCACTGCAAATGAGTCGAATATTGTGTACGCAATTACTTCCCTTACTGTGCCGGTAGAATCAGTGAGAATCAGTCTCAATACTGCTTCCTGAACTTCTTTTTCTGTATACTGTCGTTCCTTCTGCGTATCCATACAAAACCTCCATGTACCTGTATCTAAAGTAGATACTACCACAAATATTAGTCCCTAGTCTATTTACGCATACTGAGACGATAAAACGGTGTGTGTTCTCATCGGGCTGACCTATGGAGCTACACCCCATTGACAATATCTATAAATAGTATATAATAGCGTATGGAGTATAGTCATGTGACTGTACATGCTTGAAAATAGAGGAGCAAGGAACATGAAAGGTATTGGAGTTGGTATTCTGGTAATTCTTGGATTTTTGGCGTTGGGCTGGGTAATCCAGGGCAACAACTTTTTTCTTTACAAGGCGTTTGCGCCGAAGTATGAACAAGTTCGCCGGGAAACCTTTGAACAGTCAAAGGCCTTCAACCAGGGCATGATCCAGGAGCTGCAAAATATGCAGTTCGAATATGTACGGGCAAATGACGAACAGAAAACGGCACTTGCGGATATCATCCTGCATCGTGTGGCTGACTTTGATCTCAACCAGCCGCAGGTCCCAGCAGATCTGCGTACATTTGTGGTTGAATTGAAGCAAAAACGTCTGTCAGTGCAATAAGTCTCAACCAGTTCAACCAGTGGAGGTGAAGAAATGAGAATTGAACGTAAATGGCTTAAGGTAGCAGGTCTACTTGTCGTTGTTCCACTAATAATGGGCGCGGGTGAAGCAACAAATGGTGGTTGCACGCCAAGTAGCGACAGTGTGCAAAGAGAACAGCAAGAGCGAATTCTCGCTGAAGGCACTTCTCAAATAGGAATGCCCGCCATTAAGAACTTCAGAGAGAAAAAAATCATGAAGGACATCTACGAACTGCGTGACCAGTCCGGCCTTGTTACCTACACCTATCTCTTCAACGAGATGAGTGGGAAAGTTGGGGACTTTTTCTGCGATTCAATTGGCTACGGCATTCCGTATGCCACGCAGTACACGAATCCTGAAAAATACGTTGGAAATGGCACAACGCTTCCACAAGCAGACCCAAATGGTCTATTCTCGCCAGCATCAGCCGACGGGACGTGGATTCTTTGCAAGGACCCGAACGGTGAGAAAGTACGTCCAGTCTTTCTGGAACCGCGCATCATTGTCTCACCGTTCAAGCTGAAAACTGCTGGGTAAATACCAGCGTCGGCGTTATGCGAAAGCATAACGCCGACTTTTTATTTTTTAACTTTATCCGAGTTCAGACCTAGTATATTAGTCTCTAGCTATTTGCACATATAGAAACAGTAAAAGGCGTGTGCTTTAAAAGCACACGCCTTTTACCGCGTTATTGCTTTATTACTTTTAATACCCACCCATTCCTCACGTCAGATCTCTAAACTCGCTACGCTCATTAAGAGTCTCCTGTCCGGCCTCACGGTTTCGGCATTAGGCATAGCCGAAACATCGTTCCGGCTCACGGGAAATAGGAAACGTCCGCAGAGGACGTTTACATCATATTTCCCATGCCCATACCACCCATTCCTCCCATATCTGGTGCAGTTTTTTCTTCTTCAGGGGCATCAGCAATAGCTGCTTCTGAAGTAAGGAGAATCGCAACGGCAGAAACTGCATGCTGTACACCAGCACGCTCAACTTTCACAGGATCAATAATTCCTGCTTTAATCATGTCATCAACGTACTCAGCTTTTGCTGCGTCGTACCCAAAGTTTCCTCCTTTCTCTTTTACTTTCTGAACAACCACTGCACCGTCATCTTTTCCAACATTGTTTGCAAGCTGTTTGAGTGGTTCTTCAAGTGCTTTGAGTACAATGCGATAGCCAATGAGTTCATCACGACCAAGTTCTTTATTGACACGACCTTCCACAACTGCTGCAGCACGCGTGAGTGACGTTCCTCCTCCAGGAACAATTCCTTCTTCGATTGCTGCCTTTGTTGCATTCACCGCATCTTCAATTTTAAGCTTGAGATACTTCATCTCTGTTTCAGTTGCAGCACCAACTTTAATAACCGCAACGCCACCTGAAAGCTTTGCAATACGTTCCTCAAGTTTTTCCTTATCAAACTTTGAGTCAGTCTGTGCAAGCTGTGCGCGAAGTGCATCAACACGCGCCGTGATTGATTCTTTTGTTCCTTCTCCACCTACGATTACTGTCTTTTCTTTTGTTGCAACGATACGTGTTGCCTTTCCAAGATGATTCAATTCAGTACTTTCGAGTTTCAAACCAACTTCTTCAGTAATCACATCCCCTCCCGTCATGACTGCAATATCGCGAAGAATTTCTTTTTTTCGATCACCATACCCTGGCGCCTTCACCGCAAGCACAGAGAACCCTCCACGGAGTTTGTTTACCACAAACGTCGCCAATGCTTCTCCGTCAACGTCTTCCGCAATAATCACAAGTTCTTTCTTCCCTGTCTGCGCAACTTTTTCGAGAAGTGGAAGAATCTGTTGTGCAGAGCTTATTTTTGCATCGGTAACTAAAATCAGTGCATTCTTGTATTCTGCTTCCATGCGTTCATGATTCGTAATCATGTACGGAGAAATATACCCGCGATCAAATTCCATACCCTCAGTAAACTCTGTCTCAATACCAAATGACTGTGACTCCTCTACCGTTACAACACCGTCCTTCCCCACTTTCTCAATCGTCTCTGCAATACGTGCACCAATTTCTTCACTTTCTGCTGAAATAGTCGCAACTTGCTTAATTTCTTCAGTCGTTGAAATTTGTTTCGCCATCTCATGGAGTGCTTTCACTACATCCTGACTTGCAAGCTCCATACCATGACGAACTGCCATTGCATTCACTCCCATGGTCGTATGCTTCAGACCTTCAGTAAGCAGTGCTTGCGTAAGAATAGTTGCCGTTGTCGTACCGTCTCCTGCGAGTTCATTTGTCTTATTGGCAACTTCCTTAATAATCTCTGCACCCATGTTCTCGAACTTGTCTTTGAGTGTGATTTCCTTTGCAATCGTTACACCATCATTTGTGATTGTTGGGCCGCCGTACCCTTTATCAATAATCACGTTCCGCCCGCGTGGACCAAGGGTAATTTTTACCGCATTTGCAACCGTATCAACGCCTTTCTTAAGTCGTTTTTTTACATCTTCACCGTAGATAACTTCTTTTGCCATACAATACTTATTTTCCTAAAGCTAATAAATCGTCGCTTTCTATTCTGAAATTCCTTCAACTATGAAAGTACCGCAAGGATACTTGAGGCAGATACTATATACATTTCCTCAGTACCAATTTTTATTTCATCAAATCCATATTTTGAGAACACTACACGATCCCCAATCTTTACATCCATAGGAATTCGTTTTTCGCCATCTTCATCCCATTTACCTTCACCAACCGCAGTGACGATGCCCTGCTCTGGCTTTTCCTTACTCACTGTATCAGGAATAATAATACCTGATGCAGATTTCGTTCCCGTTTCTTCATCGGTGAGACGTCGTACAACCACGCGGTCTTGCAATGGTTTTATCGTCGTTGCTCCAGTATTGCTTGAATTCATATTTCAAATATTTTTCCCTTTAAATCTTATAATGCGGAGGTCATTATATGAGTGAATTCACTCAGTGTCCAGTCATCATGATTCCTGCTCATTTCATAACAATTGTAAAGGAGAAAAAGTGACTCAAAAAATTTAAGATACAAAATACCTCTGCATAACAGATTCTTTTTTAATGATTGCTTTTGTACCTATTTTGGACTATTGTTTGACGTAGAGTCGAGTAATCGACAGGACTATGCACCCCTACAGCGTGTACAACTGAACATTGAAAGGAAACTGACGATGCCAACAGTAAAATCTACGACAGAAATACTAAAGGAAGAATGGCTTAGAGTGTATCAACAGAGTAACGCAATTTGGATTCATGACGGAAATTCAAAACGTCCGCATGCACTTCTTACATCGGGAATGCACTCAGACGGTTTCTGTAACACCAATCGTGTTGCAGAAAATCCCTCTACCTACGAAAAGGCAGGATGTGACCTTCTCAAAGTATTTGCATTGCATGATGGACATACACAAAATGTTGACCGAGTCGTCGGGCCAGCAATGGGTGCTATCACTCTCGCGTACATTATGGCACTCAATATCAATTACTCACGTTCACAGCCGTCGTGTCTCTGTGGATACGCTGAAAAAGGAAGTGGTGTAGTCTCCAAAAGAATGGTATTTACCAAGGTGCCAATCGAAGCTGGGGAACGAGTACTCGTTGTCGAGGATGTAACGACCACAGGGGAAAGCGCCCATCTTACTGCAATTGCAGTTGAGAAAGCCGGTGGTATTGCACTCCCCTTTGTGCTTACGTTAGTAAACCGCTCAGGTCTTAAGGAAATACATGGAAGAGAAATCATTGCCCTCATTAATCATCCTATGAAGACTTGGACAAAAGAAGCATGTCCACTTTGTAAGATGGGCTCAGAAGCTCTTGCACCAAAGAACACCAAGAATTGGACACTTCTCAATGCTCAGTATTAAAATAATCCCCGCATGTTCGTTAACATGCGGGGATTTTGCTTTTTTATGACTCTATGCTACTATCTTTAGGACATGGAAATCGTCCGTACCATACTTCCGTACGTACAAATAATTCTCTCCATACTTCTTGTTGCAGCAATTTTGCTTCAGCAACGAGGTTCAAGCATCGGTGGTGCATTTGGTGGAGATAATTTTAGTGCGACGTATCATAAACGAAGAGGGGCTGAGCTCTTCCTCTATAGACTCTCAACAGTCGTTGCAATACTTTTTGTCGCATCAACGTTCTTGAGTCTCATTATCTAAACGGATTTTTGGACCGCATGTTCTGTTCCGTATACGGAACTGTATATTTTTCTGCAGTATCTGCAATCAACCTCTAACGTCTTTCTGTACTGGGCTTTTCTAGAAACAATTCACCTCTACTTATTAGTAACACTACTCGTATCTCTGTGTACATTACTATGGAATTTTCGCATCCTCCATCACGCAAAAAACAAAACTTAATCAATAGATATTTTTTGAAACTACACACACTCAAAGCGAGTGATGCTTTTTTGCTTAAAATGGCGATGAGTATCTGTGTTCTTTTTCTAGTACTCTTTCTTATACAGTTGAGTCAAGCAGGTGCCACGCAAATACCTGCTGTTGGCGGAACATTCTCCGAGGGAATTATTGGTACACCACGATTTATAAATCCCATTCTTGCAGTTACACGTGCGGACAAAGATCTTTCAGCGCTTATCTATACTGGACTTATGACCCTTGGAAAGGACGGCGTGCTTGTACCAAACATCGCAGAATCCGTCACCATATCTGAAGATGGACTCACCTATAATGTAATTCTGCGAAAAGACGTAGTATTTCATGACGGAACACAACTCACGGCTCGCGATGTTGGGTTTACCGTCACGCGTATTCAAGATCCACTGCTCGCAAGCCCACTTCGAGTAAGTTTTGACGGAATAACCATCGAAGAAATCGGAGAATTTGAACTCAATTTTATACTCCCCGAACCATATGCACCATTTATAGAAAATCTTTCCTTTGGTATTTTGCCAGAACATATTTGGAAAGATGCCAGTAGTGAAGAATTTCCCTTTAGTCAGTTCAATAGCGAACCTATCGGCACAGGACCATTTGCGATACAGAAAATTATTCGTAACGCTTCAGGAATCCCCGAAACATATATTCTACGCGCAAACACCACATACCATCTCGGCACACCAAAGATTGAAAAAATAGTCCTTCAATTCTTCCCTACCGAAGAAAAACTAATGACCGCATTTCACGAAGAAAAAATTGATAGTGTTGTCGGAGTAGACCCAATACGTCTTACAGAATATAACGTAAAGTCAGAAACACACCATCTAGAGCGAATTCCACTCCCCCGTACATTTGCCGTATTTATCAATCAAAACAAATCTCCCGCACTACGCGATAGCACTGCACGCAAAGCACTTGACCTTGCAGTTGATCGCAACGCACTCGTCAGTGAAATGCTTGGTGGATATGGCAATCCACTTATGTCACCTATCCCTACAGGTTTTGGAATAGCAGTACAACAACCTGAACGCATCTCTCTCTCTTCACGAACAGAAAAGGCTCGTGATATACTAAGGGATGGTGGATGGAAACTTAATCCTGAAAAACAGATATGGGAAAAGGATATCGATGGAACACCAACACTCCTTGCATTCAGTATTGCAACGGTAAACAACAGTGGATTTGAAACGACAGCTGAATTTCTAAGAAATGCGTGGGTACAACTCGGGGCAGAGGTAACCATTAAACAATTTGAACAAGCTGACCTTACACAAGCAATTATTAGACCTCGTGATTATGAAGCACTCCTTTTTGGAACACAGTTAGGGCGCGCACTTGATTTTTATTCCTTCTGGCATTCATCGCAACGAACTGATCCTGGACTTAATGTTGCACTCTACGCAAATATCACTACTGATTCAATTCTTAGTGAAATGAGACGGAGTACAAATATCGAAGGGCGAAACGAAGCAATTCAAAAATTTGCAAATGAAATAAATATTGAAACTCCTGCAATATTTCTCTATGCACCTGAACTGCTCTATATCTTCCCGAATGAAATTTCTGGAGCATCGTTTAACGGCGTGAGCGAACCACACGAACGATTCTCAAACATTCAGGACTGGTATATGCAGACAGAATCAGTATGGCCGTTTTTCACACAATAACACACGTAATACCACAAAAAATTAATACAACGTAACTTACAATTTATGGAACCACAAAACACAAATCAATTTAAACACCGACGATCAACTGGTTTTTCTCGTACGCCAAAACCTCAAACGCATACCTCAGGACGTGTTTCAACAGGCACACCCCACGCTCGTACTCCACACACACCAGTCGCACATACTGCAGTGAGAAGTGAGGCTACACACGGACATGCACGACCTACGCACGAACGTGGACATCGTAGTAGCGGTGCAACCTCGTCGCGTAAACCTGCACACCAACGTGCAAAAATACAGAAAAATAGATCAAGAATTAGTCCAGCGCTCACACAACGCCTTGCAATTCATGATCCAAAAGTAATACCTGTCGCACCACTCATAGATGTCGATACCGTTCGTATTATTCCCTTGGGAGGCGTCGAGGAAGTAGGGAAAAATATGACCGCTATTGAAACAGCGGATGACATACTCATCTTTGATGCAGGATTTCAATTCGTCTCTTCAGAGAATGATGCACCTGGCGTTAACTACATTCTTCCAAACACACAGTATCTTGAAGAAAATAAACATAAGATTCGAGGACTCATTATTACACACGGACACCTCGACCATATCGGTGGTATTCCCTTTCTTATTGAACGTATCGGAAATCCACCAATCTATACTCGCTATCTCACTTCCCTCATGATCTTAAAACGACAAGAGGAATTTCCACACATTCCAAAGGTAACGATGAATGTCATTGAACTTGCAACACGCTTTAAAATTGGTAATACCTATGTCAAAGCATTCCCAGTAACACACTCAATTCCCGATTCAATGGGTGTTTCTGTCGAAACAAAACACGGCAATATCGTCATTTCAGGAGACCTCAAACTTGAACATGAAGATGGGGTTCCTTCAGACAAAGAGAAAGAAACGTGGGGAAATCTTGGAAAAGATAAAAATATTCTTTTCATTGGAGACTCAACAAATGCTGAGCGAGATGGATTTTCAATTCCTGAAGGACGCGTCCATACCAATATTGAAAATATTGTTCGTGATGTAAAGGGACGACTCATTGTAGGAACCTTTGCATCACAATTTGAGCGCATGATTCGTATTATTCTCATTTGTGAAAAACTTGGAAAGAAAGTTGCTTTGGAGGGACGTAGTATTAAAACAAATCTTGAGATTGCAGAACTTGCAGGTCTCATGAAAGTACAAAAAGGTACTCTCATCCCCATACAAGATATTGGTAACTACCCTTCTGACAGAATTGTCATACTCGCAACAGGAGCGCAAGGCGAGGAGTTTGCCGCGCTGATGCGTATCGCAACACAACGTCACAAATTCATTACTCTCAATGATCGCGATACAATCATGCTCTCTTCATCGGTCATCCCCGGTAACGAATTGTCAGTACAGACACTGAAGGACAACCTGTATCGTCGCGGTGTACACATCATCACCTACCGCGCATCGGACGTTCATTCCACAGGTCACGGAAATTCTGGCGAGCTCGTCTGGATTCGCGAACAAGTAAAGCCGACCTTCGTCATGCCAGCATATGGATTTCACTCAATGCTTCGGTGCCACGCATATGCCAATATTGAAGCTGGTTTCCCAAAGGAAAAAATAATCCTTGCTGACAATGGTATGGTTATTGACATTAAGAATGGTACGGAACTCAACATCCATAAAGAAAAAGTACCGAGTGAAATCATGATGGTTGACGGATTCACCGTTGGTACAAAACAAGAAGTAGTACTCCGTGACCGCCAATCACTCGCCGAAGATGGTATGTTTGTTATCATTGCAACCATCAACACAAAGACGGGTACACTCCGTAAGTCACCAGATATTATTTCGCGTGGTTTCGTATATCTTCGTGAAAACCAACAGCTCCTTTCAGAAGCGCGTGTACTCATAAAACGCACTGTAGAAAAAAACACCGCGCAAGCACATCCGATTGATCTCGACTTTGTAAAAGACGAAATTACTGAAGTTGTCTCAGGATTTTTACTTCAGAAAACAAATAAGACTCCAATGGTTATACCTGTCCTCATCGGCATCTAGCATAGAATCTAGCTATTTGGCGCATTTCTTCGTTGCTTCGCTCGTTTGCTCCACGCGCCGTAGATTACTACGGCTTGGTCGCAAGCCTCACTCGCGTCTCGAACTGCATCCAAATATCTAAATTCTAAAATCTCAAAATGTAATGAAATCCCCGAAGCGCGAAGCGCTTCGGGGATTTGTGAACAACAACACTTCGACTGAGTAAGCATCTAGTACACTATACCCATGCCTACACCTATCACTTCAGAATACGGACGTCTTGACGCATGTGTTCGTTGCGGATTTAAACCATTTTATATTGCACTACTCCTCTACGGACTCCATTGGTCAATTGTGATATACCTAAACTCCTCTTATTTAGAAAAGTTCTTTAGTGCGCAAACAGTGAGTATTCTCTACATTGTAGGTTCACTCATTACACTTGTTTCATTTCTTTCTGCATCACAATTCCTCAACCGCATCGGTGCAATACGCCTCACCGTAATATTCACTATTTTAGAAATTACTGCACTCATTGGCATGGCTTTTTTTCAGTCACCTATTATTGCACTTCCACTTTTTATACTGCACCAAGCCATTGCTCCACTCATTCTCTTCATCCTTGATATTCTTATGGAAGGACTCATTGGTACTCAAGAAAATAGCACAGGTGGCAGACGCGGGCTTTTCCTTACCATAGGAAGTTTCACCAGTGCGCTTGCAACACTTACCATGGGTTTTCTTGTTGGTGGCGAAACTCCACATTTTATTTTCCCGTATGTAGTAAGCGCACTGCTTCTCATTCCATTTCTTGGAATACTTCTGTACAACTTCACCAAATATCCAGATCCAATCTATCAGCAATTTAAAGCATTTGACGCAATCAAATTATTTTGGCAACACCATGATATTCGTAATGTATTTTTTTCTCATTTTCTACTACAAATTTTCTTTGCATGGATGGTTATTTACACACCGGTCTATCTTGCACAAGAAATGGGTTACAATTGGGAACAAATTGGGCTGATACTTTTTACCGCACTGCTTGCGTACGTTTTGCTTGAATATCTTATTGGTTACATTGCAGATACCTATATTGGCGAGAAAGAAATGATGGTTCTCGGTTTTCTCATTATGGGTATATCTGTATCATGGTTTGTGTTTCTTGATAATAGTTCTATTATCCTGTGGATGGTAGCCATGTTCATCACTCGTGTCGGTGCAAGCCTTGTTGAAACTACTACAGAAAGCTATTTCTTTAAACACACACAAGATAAGGACGCGAGTATCATCGGTGTATTTCGTATTGCACAACCACTTGGGTATATTACAGGACCACTCCTCGGCGCATTTCTTCTCCTTTTTTTCCCGTTTTCATTTACCTTCGTCATCCTTGGTCTCTGTATGGTCCTCGGAATGTTTTTCGCCATGGCACTCCATGATACAAAATGACACTATTAAATAAGACTTAAAAAAAATAAAAGCACCTACGTTAAATAGCGCAAAGCGACTGTTCTAGACTTGACAAAATATATATACAGTGTAAAATATATATCTACCTAGATGGTGGCCCAATAATGGGTTTCGTAGATCGAAAGGAGACTGAGATGAGTGGAGAAATCAAACTGTCCGCCTATAATATGTTGGCCACACATGTGACCAACATAGGCCTTAGAAAGGTACTGGGCGACGACCCTGTGTGGTCCGATATGGACATATGGCTTGGTGAGATGAAAGAACTTGATGCGCGAACAGTGTTCATCAAGGCACGAATGATTCAACTTCCAGAGACAAAAGAATGCTATCAAATGACTTCGGAAGTTGAAATGATTAGCACGACGACAGGGGTGTGGGAGTTCACATCAATGTTACTTTTTCTCCATCATCCCAAGCACTTTCTTCTTGGTGAGGATGTGGACTTTCCACTACCACGAGGGGTCAAGAGTGTGACATGTTTCACCTCAGATCCTACACGAGTGGATGACGAACAATATGCAGGCAACATTCTTCTACCCGCATACACGTCAGTTCGTCCATAACCCTACCACCCGCCCCTTCCACAAGGGCGGTTTTTTATTATGGCAACGCATAGATCTGTCCCCTTTTAACAATCATCCCCTCCTCAAAAAGTCGCTCAAGCTGAGCGTCAACACGCTCCACAGCAAAGGGTAATTTTTTATGAAACGAACTTCGTGATATTTTTTGTACCACTAACTGTTTCAAAATTACACCTCGAATGTGTCGATCAGAGTTTTTAAATACAGTTTGTTTAGTATAGTGTTTACTTTGTATATTAAGATTTCCTTTCGTCTTTTTTAAAAATGCACCATAGTCCATAAGTGCCCAGTACCATTCGCGTGGATTTTTACTATCGAGCGTATGTTCGACATATCGAATACATTCACGGTTATGAACATCATGCACGTCATTAAAAAAGTGATGCATGAATACCGTACGAATATTGGTTTCTATAATTGGAACTGGTTTGTTGTATGCAAATGCCATAATAGCGCCTGCAGTATAGTGTCCAACGCCATGAAGTTCCATAAGAGCTTTATGGGTTTGGGGAAACTTTCCGTTATGTTCATTCACTATTTTGTTTGCACACAAGTGGAGCATTTTAGCGCGACGGTTGTAGCCGAGTCCTTGCCATTCTCGCAATACGTCACCGAGCGAGGCAGACGCAAGTTTTTTTACCGTAGAAAAACGCTTGAGAAAACTGGTATATTTTGGAATGACGCGCTCTACTTGCGTCTGCTGAAGCATAATTTCTGAAACCAGAATATGATAGGGATTTTTTGTCGTGCGCCACGGGAGGCTTCGCCTCCCGTGGGTTTTATAGTATTTCCAAACGGTTTTTATGAATTCTCTTTCCTTCTTGTTCATACTATACAAACTCCTAACGTTTTATAAAACTACTTAGTTGAATAAAGTTCGAGGGGGTGAAAAAGTATGGGGTACTTTTTTACGAGTTTTTGTTGAGTCGTAATAACGTACGATGAAAAAAATTGCAGTTTTAACAAAGAAATTTGCCACCTGAGTAGTTTCATATCGTGTAGACGACATCTTTTCGTTCAACAACTACAGGCCATTTCTTCTCCTGCGCATACTTATATAAGGACATATTTGGATTAAAACAAATTGGCATTTCAACTGACTCAAGTAGTGAAATGTCCCCTTCAGTATCACCAACACCAATCGAATCTTCATGAGTGAGATTTTCTTTCTCAAACACTCGTGCAACAATTTTTGACTTATCTGAAATAAAATCTGCATCTATGACAACTCCAGTAAATCTATCTTGTGGACCAATTTCATACACACGACCGTACACTTTATGAAAACCATATGCACTACAAAATGCATCGAGAATTGTCTTTGGTGATTGTGAAATAGCAACGAGATAATATCCTTTTCCCCGTAAATCCTGAATGAGATCTCGAGTATATCGATAGGTATATCTTCCCTGACGCGCAACAACCATTCTTCCTACATCTGCAAAATCACCATAATGAACTCCCTGAAGGTATTTTACAAAAACTTTTACAACAGCACCAATATACACTTCGTATGTACCGTCACGATTTCTCCATTGAGTAAGTTCTTCTTCATATCCTGTATGTGCTTCCTTAGGAAAAATTCCTTCGGTGATACACGCCTCAACAACTTCAATGAGTAAGCTTGAGCGAAATATCGTTCCGTCAATATCAAAAAATGCTACTTTTTGCATATAGATAGTGTATCAAATTTATACTATAAAACCTGAATGTACATACAGTTACACCACGGTAATAAAAACTGGCTTCACCGATTTCCACTCCTCTTTCAATAACTCCCGCTCATTATATATACCAGAATCAGGAAAGTTACATTCTGAAATAGTAATAGTGTCATCAGGAAAAACAGCTTCGACATACGCAAGATGTCCTATATCGTCATGCAACATATATTCCATTATAGAGCCGACTTTAGGAACAACACCGACATGTACACTACGTGTTCCTTTCAGTATCTTATGCCAAAGTCCTGGCACACGAGGACGCACCTCGTTCCATGTAATATAAATACCCTTTTTCCACAATTGATAGAGAATATACTCACCTGCTTGAAGCGGAAAATTAGAACGTTGTAATCCAAATATATCTCCAAGAACGGTTCTCACGCGAGCAGTGTTTGGATGATCCACAGATTGTTCTTCCCCAATGACAAATTCAGGATACACCTGAACAGAGTTCTCTACCAGATCATCTCGAAGTACCCATCCCTCAATTTCGTTCCATATAATTTTATAAAACCTACCGCGTGGCTCTAACATCAGAACCATTTCACCATATGGAATAGTACGTATACATGTATCAAATGCTATCGTTGGATTTCTATACATTGGTACTGCTGTATTACCCACATACATACGTGTATTTTTTACATATCCAACAACTGAATTCTGTATTGGTGTCTTTAAAATCTCATGGATCCTTTTAAAGGTTGGTATTTCAATTATCTCGTGATCTTCTGGTGATATATCTTTTTCTACTTCAGCGACTTCGTCTGCTTCATACTTCTCCTCAACCACATATGTTGTAATGTGTTCCTGTGCATTTGTATATGCACGAATGCATCTGACCGTGAGTCCAATAATGGAGAAATATAAAGTATCAAGCGTCTCTAAAAAAAGATTCATATCAAATTCTTTCAATGGTGTGATACGGAAATTCATGTAATGCTTCTACTATAGATACTATGTACCCACTATAGCATTCTCCAAAAAAGACTTCCCCTTGACGTACGCATGCTTCCATTGAAAAACTCACACAATCAAAATTTGATCAGAACACAATTTATTTAAATTCCACATTTGTATATTATACTGAACATATGTTCAGTATAATATACATATGTATTGTACGAGGTGAACTACTTTCTAGTGGCTTTTTGGCCAAATGGTATTTGCTTTTGGAAAAAGGGGTGTGAGCGGATGGGAGCTACAGTCGTGTATCCGAGCAGAACATATGTCGCGTCCATAGTGTACGAGTCGATGATTAAAACCCCACCATTCTTTCTTCGGCATAATGTGTAACAAATCTTTTTCTATACGTATTGGATCTTTAAAATCACTTAAATCAAATCGAATTGCAAACCGACGAACATGTGTGTCAACAGCAATTCCTTCATGAATTTCAAATGCGTTTGAGAGTACAACATTTGCTGTTTTTCGAGCAACACCAGGGATACGTAACAGTGCTTCCATAGTGTGCGGTACCACACCTCCATATTCTGAAAGAATCAGACGTGCAGCACCACGAATATTTTTTGCTTTATTGCGATAAAAACCACACTGAAAAACAGCCTGTTCCATTTCATGTTGTGTCGCATCTCGATATGATTCTATGGTTTTAAATTTTTTAAATAACTTTTCAGTCACCATATTCACACGAGCATCAGTACACTGTGCCGACAATTGCACAGCAACGAGCAGTTCCCAGATACTGCCGTGATGAAGTGCAATTTTTGGATGCGGATAGAGTGCATGCAAAATCTTATTCATCGCACGGACGCGAAGTATTCTTTCTTTTTTCTGTGTGTCTGTCATACCATGCAGTATATCAAAAACACTCGAGTCATGACGACCCAAGTGTTTTTGGTAGACAAAATAAAAACGGCAATTTGCCGTTACTTATGAACTACATGCTGTACATCGCCCTTTGTGGGTTACTGCCTCATATACAGCCGAAAGTCCTACAAGGATATACACTACTTTGGTGACAATTCCCACAGGGAGAATGGTCTCGACAAGATTAAATTCAAACGATCCTATCAGAAGCCAATTGACTCCACCAATCACAAGGAGGACAAACGCCACCATGTGTACTATTTTATTATTCATTATTTATTATCGCTACTACTTAATAAGCGACCCACTGTATTATACCATTTTAGAACTCTTGTAAACGTGGGCTGGGTATAACTTACGAGCGAATGACGTGATAGAGTGCGAGACTTATTCCTCCTAATGCGACAATGGTTATACCAAAAAGTAAAAATACGCCAATATACGGAATGATAGCTATCGCACAAAGGAGGACAACACCTACAAGTACCGTGTTCCATGTAATATTTTTTTTCATACCGAGCAGTTGGAGAAAATAGTGTCCTATCAAAATACTTCCAAATACAAATGCATATGCCAATGCACTTACATAGAGAAGAAGAAGTAACATTCCTGCAAATATTCCTACAACACTTACCATAAGTAAAAGACTTACAAAAGGAATGACGACAAATACACCAATTCCAATAAGACCTGTTTTACCAAGCATACTGAGTGACTGTTCGATAACAGATTGTAGATGCTTTCGCAATATAAGATACAGAATGGAAGCGGTAAAAAGTAAAATGAACATTTTAAAAAGTAGTGCTTGTGCAAAATCAGCACGTGTACTTGCAGTAAGTGTCTCTTGACGAATGTCTCCTGCAACATGTGCGCCTTGCGCACGAATTATTTCATCTTTGCTTTTATATGTTATATCACTCTGAATTTCAGCCTTATCACCAAGTACAAGTGGGTTTGTCGAAACATAGGTAATATCGCCTCCAACCTTAGAATTAATCCGTGCATTTTCTGAAGTTCCATGTATTGCACCAATCACCTCTCCTTCTACAGTAAGGTCACCTCCCATGAAGAGAATGTCTCCTTCGATTCGTGCAGTCGAAAGAACGGTGAGTGTTCCTCCAAAAACTACCACATCACCTTTCACAGCCTTCCCGAGTGTTACCTCACCTCCAATCACACGGACATCATCACCAACATCACCGTGTATTTGCACAACACCACCCAATATTGTCACATCCTGATTCACTGGTGCATTTATGGTTACCGTTCCACCACCAATATACACATCATTTTCAGCAAGTCCTGAAAGAGTCACTGTCGGAGCAAAACCATAAAAATCGCCCTTTAATACTTGACCAGCATCAACAGAAACTTTTTCTCCACTACGAATAATAACCCCCGCATGTGCGGATGCGGGAACTGCAACAATGAGACACACGAATACCGCTACTATTGTTTTATACATGGCTGTAGTATAGCGTTTTTTCAGTATTTTGCCACTTTTTATAAAATACAAAATCAATAAGCAGAAATTATTGTATCCCAAAAAATCGTGGAAAAAGAAGTGGCGTTTTATCTACAGTACTTCCATTTTGAGTAATTGGTAGTTGCTCAGCATGGTGTGGCCAAGGAAGTGGCAGTGTGCCAGTAAAAGCTTTGTCGCCAAAAAGTACATCTGCAACACCCGCTCCTTCACTTCCCGGCAACCACGCAACTACTACTGCATCCCATGTAGGAATTTCATGAGTGATGAAGAGTGGTCGTCCTGACACAATAATCACAACCACTTTTTTACTTACCATCTGCAATTTTTTAATTGCTTCTCTATCTTCTATACTGAGCATGGGATACGCAGTGTCGCCCCATCCTTCTGCATAGGGTTGCTCTCCCACAATTGCTATACCAATATCAGCAATCCCCTCATCATCATTGAAATTGCCGAAAGCCTCATACGCAATTCGTGTAGAATCTCCTGCACGCTCACGAATACCCTTGAGGATTGACGTTGCTCCTTCTAACCAATTGCCCTCTATACCCTGCCACTCAACAGTCCATGCACCAGTCTGTCTACCAATATTATCTGCTGCGCTTCCTACGACACGAATAAATTTTGATGTAGATGTGATAGGTAGTACTGATTTTTCATTTTTCAAAAGTACCAATGATTTTGCAACCGCATCGCGCGCAAGCGCGCGATGCGGTACAGAACCAACAACTGTAGAGTGAACTTCATAGGTATTCGTATCAAACAATCCCAATGCAAATTTTGCGCGTAAAATTCTCCGCACAGCATCATCAATCCGCTCTTCAGAAATGTCGCCCGTATGCACCGCACGTAATACATTTTTAACAAACGGTTTATAATCAAATGGTAACATTACCATATCAATACCTGCATTAATTGCAGTAACGGCCGCACTATACTGACTTCCAGAAATTTCGTATACTCCATACCAATCAGATACAGTAAATCCTTTGAAACCAAGTTCTCCTTTTAATACATCAGTGAGTAAATATTTATCTGCTGAAAGTTTAGTGTCACCCCAACTATTAAGTCCGACCATAATACTCACTGCTCCTGTATCTATTGCTTCAATAAATGGCGGGAGATACTCCTGTCGAAGCAGAGCTTCGACAGGAGGTGTAATGCCTTGATCAATCTTGAAATTTATATTACTTGAACTTCCCCATGTCATTCCTCCCGCTCCAATAAAATGCTTTGGCGTACTCATGACAAAAACCGATGTTCCGCTGGAAGTAGTATCAAATTTCTGGAGACCGTTGATGTATGCTTTTCCGAGTCTGCCAACAAGTTTTGGATCATCTGAAAATGTCTCGTACGTTCGTCCCCAACGTATATCTCTTGGCATATCAAGTGTCGGTGAAAAACTCCAACGCACGTTGGTCGCCACAAGTTCCTCCGCCGTAGCTCGCGCCACATGCTCAACAAGTACCGCATCACCCGTTGCACCAAGTCCAATAAAATGTGGAAACACCGTTGCGCCAGGGACATTTGAATGCCCATGAATTGCGTCAACACCATACAAAACTGGTATACCAAGACGACTGTCTTTTGATATTTCTATAAAATCTGAAACCATTGCATTCCATCCAGCATATGTATTGTTGTCTGGTTTTCCTCCAAAGCCACTCAACAATGCTCCAATGCCATATGTTGCCACATCATCCTCCTTTCGAATGCTATTTTTCTCAACGAGTGTCATTTGTCCAATCTTCTCCTCAAGAGTCATATATGAAAGTAAGTCTGCAACCCTTGTGTCAATAGGTATGTCTCTATTGAGATAGAGCGGGTTTTCTGGTGGTTCAGTTACCGCTCTCTTATATTCATATACAGAGAATAAAATCCCTATCGAAAAAACAAGCGCAAAGGCGACATAGAAGAACAATCGATTTGGCGTCCATGTACTTTTAAAACGATGCATGCATGTAGTATACAACACACAATTTGCTTCTGTATCTTTATTGTCATTGATTCACGTATGCGTTACGTACCAAACGAAACAATCACTACTGCACGCTCATCTCATGGCGCGTACCAGATTCGTCTTCTGACACGATTCGATTTTCAACTACTGGTGGTATTCCCGCATCAATCTCCTTCTGAACCTTTTGTACGGTGTACCACACATACACGCCAAAACTTATCGCAGTAATGAGTAGCGCACATACGACAAAAAGATATATCTTCAATGTTTTCATACTTTTGGTGCAAAATACATAACGGGTGACTGAAGTATATACGCCATGCCAATTCCAAGCATGATAAGGAAAATACATATACAAAAAAGTGCACACCGCGCACGCGAAAACTCCCACGCACCATCATGCCAATTGCGTACAAAAAGAAACGGAAGAATGAACCTAATTATATGCATACAAGATAAATATAGTTCAGTATCATGTTATTTATTATACAACTCCTTTCCTCGTTCCCACATCTCGGGATGTCCATTTTTACTTAACCAGTACCACCATTCACCTCCCCAGAGATACTGTTTTTCATAGCGTGTATTTTCAGCGTACGCAATAATTTCATTAAACTTTTCTATATTCATGCGTGAATACTGTATTTCAATGGGAACTTTACTAATAGGCTCTAACAACCATGGCTCTAATGAAAGTTCAATGAGAAAAGTCTCTTTTTCTCCATGAAGAAACGCCATAACATTTTCTTTTGCACGATAGAACCATGGCGGAAGTACTGTCTTAAATTGCCCAAGTTCGGGATTCCAGAAATATACATACACACTCGTACCGAAGGCATCGCCATGCGTGTATGCTCCGTTCCAAGTCCCCAAATTACCGCTATCAGTCACCAACACAGGACGTGTTGGATCCAGACGCTTCACGAGCGCAATTTCTTCTTCAAGAAATGCTTCATCAAGATCTCCGCAATAATCATGGGCGAATAGACTAAGGTAGGGTTCATTCTCAACTTGCCAATGCGTAATTGCAGGTGAATCTTTATATCGCAATACCACCGCTTCAATATATTCCCGTAGTTCTATCTTTTGTTCTTCCCAAGAAAGCGTTTTTGCCCAATCGGGCAGATGGCACTCAGGCCAACGGGGTAATCTTCGCCCAATACCAAAAATAACCTGAGCGCCGGCTTTCTCTGCTTTGCGCAGATCGGTATCCATCCACGCAAAATCAAATTGATTTCTTGTTGGTTCAATAAGTGTCCAATGTGCACTTAAACGAAAATGACGTACTTGTAAGTCATAGAGAAACGCATCAAAGACTTCATTTGGGTTAAGTCCAAGTTCTTTTACATAGGGCACATTGTATGAAATACCATAGGTTATTTTCTCGGGAATATCTTTCCGTGCAAGTAGAAAAAGCGTAAAGCCAATCACCACAAGGACTATTGCGAGAATCACCAGTATCTTTTTAAATCGCTTCTTCATATCATATCAACTATTTCGTCTAGCATTTTCTCTATGTGAGAACAAATCTTGGTCACTTTTTCTTCTTTGTGGTAGAAAAAACTCCTTGGTCACAAAATTCATTATACATAGAATTTTGTGACAGCTAAGATTTTCTAATGCGCTGACGCTTATAAGAAAATCTAAGCACTCAGAAACTATATTCGCTTCCGCTCATTAGTTTCTAGCCACATAAATTCGGCATAGTCGCTTCCGCTCGTTGCCTCATTTAAATAATACTAGAAAACCGATCGTAATCACAGCGACAAAAAGAGCTTTCTGAAGAATAGTCTCATGCCGGTATACTTCGCCGGCTTTTATTTTACTTGGATGCATACTAAAGAAAATCCCAAAAAGAAGAATGAAGACAAACTGTAATCCTCCGAGTGCCTGCACCACCGCGACGTCTCCTAGGTCAGTTGCCTTCAGAATAAGAATGGTTGATACTCCCGCAAGGACCTTGCTAGAGAGAATGAGGTATCCAGTCTTACGTGTTGCCGTATCTGAATGTTTTTGAATTTTTTCTAAAAAAGAAGGCACGAGTAATAATGAGAGTACATAGAACATGAGCGCTGCGCGAGACCAGAAGAAAGCATTATCAAAAGAAGTTACAAGAAATAATCCTTTAATTGAGACATAATGGAGTGCAAAGAAAATACCTGCATGTACCGCAATCAGCGCAACCTTATAGGAAAAATGAAAACGAGATACTAGAAATGTGCCTATTGAAAGAAGGACGATACCCAGCATAAAATTATGCGACAATTCAGCATTAAGAAATAGGTACCCAAGACCAAATGACGCAACCGCTGATGTTGCTCCAATAACAGGAATCACGTTTGAAGCGTCTGACTCTTTCAGAGCAGTAAACATTGAAACGAGTCCGGTAAAAAACGTATACGCCGCTAGAAATGAAAGTGCTACTACTTCAAGTGTCGGACGGATAACATTTGCAAGAGACGGAAGTTGTACTCCTCCAAACGAAAACGGAAGAAGACCAATAAGAAATACGCTGATCCATACACCAGAAATGAGACAGGTGTAATATGCATAGACAAAAGGTCTCATGATGACCTTTTCATCAGTGACGATATGTTTGTCAATTAATACAACAAGCGCGTTTAAGAATTGCGCCGCAACAGCTAATAGTATCCAATTCATGTTAGAACTCCCAGAATTTAAAAATTTCTGCACTAAAACAGCGAGTGTCTCCTTCACCGTACTGCTCCGTACGCCTCAGTCAAAACTCTTGTTTATTTTGAACTTTCCTAAATTCTGAAAGTTCTATAATTATACCGCATTCTCCTTACAAATCTGCCTGTAGATATACGCAGATGGGCGTATCTTTCGTTCCAGTGTATGGTAGTCAATTTCCACAAGCCCAAAGCGTTTCTCAAATCCAAGTGCCCATTCGTAATTATCCAGCAGTGACCAATAGAAATGTCCGCGCACATCAGCACCATCTTGAATTGCTTGCCATACGCTTGCCACCTGTTTTTTAATATAGTCAGCTCGCCTATCATCTTTTGCATCAGCAATACCTGCCTCGGTTACAAAAAGTGGTTTCTTATATCGAGTTAACATCATCAAACAATCATAAATACCTTCTGGATATATATCCCAATCCATGTCCGTCTTTGCATATGTCTTTGTCTCACCAAATTTCTTGTGAATGTAATAGTTCAAACCAATTGAGTCACACTTTTTATATACTTGTTTCATAAAACGATAGGTCCACCACCAGTTAATGAACATCGCAACGAGTTTATTGAGAGGATTACTATTTGCATGAAAAAGAATGACATGTTTTACCACACTCACATCGCTTGCGAGCAATGCGTGCTTAATTGCATCGTATGCGGCATTATGCGCACGCGCAAGATTTTTCACTACGCGGAGATATAGAAAGAACGGCATAATACCTTTTTGGTACTGTGCTTCATGTTGTCTTCCAGAATTGGTAATAGTAAAAAAATCAAAAAGTGCAAAACGTTTAAATGGTGGCCACGTACCTCTATTCCAACCATTAGATGCGTACACAATAGGTTCATTCATGGTTGAATAATGATGACAGTAGTCTTTTAACTGTTCAGCCACATATCCACAATACCGTGCAAATATTTGCGGTGAATCCTTACGTTCAAACCCTCCACTCTCGGAAAACCAGAGCGGTAATGTGAAATGCCACAGCGTAATACATGGATGAATTCCTCTTTGTTGTAATGCACGTGCTACATTTTGATAGTGTTGTATCGCCTCAATATTAAACTTCCCTTCTTCAGGTTCAATACGCGCCCACTCCACTGACAGACGGTGTGCGTTATGTCCAAGATCCTTTACGATATCAAAATCTGCTTCGTAGCGATTATAGTGATCACATGCTCTTCCACAAAGAGGAACACGTCCCTCACGCGCCGCCTTGGACCAGTCAGTATTCTCAATTCCTCCTTCTACTTGGTAAGAAGCCGTTGCCGCACCCCAGAAAAAATCGGGAGGAAATTTTTTTAACTGATTATCTTGTCTCATTCCTCAAGTATAGCTTATTCAATAGTGTTACGAAAACTCTGTGGCGCGAGATATTCAAGCCATTTTTTATAGAGTGCCGTTGTTGCAATAACATCTTTAGCATTATACTCGGCGATGTCGCGGAACTTTTTCATGTGAAAAAGTTCCGCGACATCATCCCCTGCCACACCATCCACTTTTGGACTGAGAATACCAAACGCACGACAAAATAAATGTAATGATGGTTTTCTTTGCATCGCGCCATAAAAAGTCATTTGATCCTGCAAATCTATATGGCGTACATTTTTTTGTTGATACAAATACCTTCCGTCCATAAGATCATGGCTGGGACGAATCCCCTGTATTGCTGAGCGAAGATTGAGAAACGGTACATCAAATCCCCGACCGTTAAATGTCACGAACGTGTCATACGATTTGGCACCCTCCCAAAAATCTTCAAGCATTTCTTTTTCACTGCGTACTTTGAGTATAAAATCTCCATGCTCAATTTCGGTTTCGTTACCGACACCACAATAATAAACCAGTCCATGACGACGCTCCAGATCATACAAACCGATCGCAACAATACTTCCCGTCAGTGGAGAAAATCCCAAACCCTCACGAATATCTTTTTCTCCAGCCTCACGTTCAATTTCTGTTTTTGCAGTTCGCCCTACCCAACGCATGAGTACATTCTTTGTTGTTATATCAAACGTATTCCACCCTTCACCTACTGTCTCAATATCAAAAATAAGCGTTGCCATATATATATGAACCTAAAAAGACGAAAGTGTTGCAGTACCCATTTCATTAACTGGAGGTATCGTTTCTATAGAGGTTGTTGCTATCTCTTCTTGCACAAACACGTTACCTTCTCCCACATCACTCGTCGGCACATGTATATCTTCTGAGACTTTTACTGTCTCCGCAACAGAATCTCGTGGTTCATCAACAAGTGCATTTCTTACTTTCTCAATAAAATGTTTTCGTTCAGAATCGTAATTTTTTTCGGTAATTGGAGAAACGTCGTATCTATCTTGCGGAACAGTAAAAAAAGTTTCTCCGGCAAAGGCTGATGTGGACGTATCCATACCATGTACAAAAAATACACCGCCGGCAAGTACTATAGTGACACCGAACATAAGTGTAATAACCAGATATTTTGTACGAATCATTACTGACAAGTATATCATCTTACACTCTAGAGCCACACACTTCAAAAAACCTTTTAAAAATATGAATGTTGATAATACTATCCAATTTGCACATCAATGAGTTGTTCAGTACGACGAATATCAGCAAGTAATTTAGAGCGTTCGGCATTATAGAGTGTGATGGTAAAGACCGCCTTGCCACCATGTTTGGCAAACTGACACATATCTCCGATCTTTTTGATCATTTTTATATCAACAAATGATTTGAGTTCCTGACATTTCTTAATTCCTTTAAGTTTGATGATTCTGCCACTTTTTTTAGGATACCACTTTAGTGTAGCTGCGAATCCTTTACATTTCTTAGGAATAATTGGTTTTTTTGGAAGACGTATAAGTACATCATTGAGCGAGTGATCAATGTCACAACTCAAACTATGAAGTTTGTCTCGAAATCCTCCAACACGAGGACCAATTTCGATAATCTTCCACACATCGTCAATCTTCATGAGTTCAATATGTGCAGTAGTGTACCGTAAACCAAGTGCATGAATGCCTGCCTCAGCCGCCTCATGCGCACGTGCAATACTTTCCTTTTTAAGTCCTGTCGGTGATAAATGCAGATAATTATAGAAATCGTCATGACCTATATTTTTACCCGTAATCACGCGTACCATAGGACAAAAATACACCTTCCCTCTTCCGCTCACGTACGCATCAACTGAATACATATCACCATCCATAAATTCTTCAACCATCATCTTTGGCTCTTCAGAACGACTATTTTCTTTGTAAATTTTTTCTATTTTTTTGTATGCGTGTGTTAATGTACGCGTTAAATCCTCTTCATGATAACAAATACTCACCAAAAGACTTTGTGCTAAATTGGTCGGTTTTACAATCATCGGAAATTTTATTTTTTCTATAACACGCTTTCGTTCAGCTTTTGTATTTTCACGAACCACCGCATATTTTGGAGTAAATTTTTTTGCCAAGAGTGCAAACCTGCGACGCATTTCAAGTTTATCAGTTGCCCAAATCAGTGATTCAGTTGTTGGCGTACGAAGATACGGTACATGCGGAATTACTTGTATGAAACGTGACATGTGTGATTCACTACGACAGGTAATTCCATACAGCTCATCTTGATACGGAGCAAGCGCTTCCGCAATACATTGAGGTTTTGAAAAATCGCACTCAACAAGTATATCGAGGTCGTGGTACTGCTCTTTCTGCTTTTGCTTTTGTTCTTTCTTTTGTTTATCTCGAATGAGCAATACCTTAAATTTCCGCTTCTCCCTTTTTTCGTAGTCACGAATACTCTTCACCGCACCCGCAGGCAAAAGGCTAACATACACGATAATATTTCTCTGCTTTTTTTTCATGTATGAAAGTGATTCGACTGAGACACCATCATACTGCTCTCCTGCAATAGATGTTGATAGTCACTAGAATAAAACGTGAATACTATACTACACTTTTCATGGTTAGTACAGACCCCCTCTGTGACAACTTTCCCATACTATTGCTCATAGGATATTGTATCTTTTACCAACATCACCTATCATGCATACATGCACTCTTTTACAAAATGTATCCTTCTTAATACAGGAACCGCAACGCGTCACGCTTTTATAGAAGGACTCGGTGAACTTCCTTTTAAGCGATACAGCACAAAATGTATGGCTCTCCATATCACAAAAGTTGGTGTGCCTCAATTTCTCTATCGAAATAAAATTGTCGACTGGAACGGTTCGTGTGTCTTTACTCGATTGCGTGGAGACGACCAACAATTTTGTGGCATTCTTTATGATTACTTTATTCATAAAAAGATTCCTGCAAACGACCCTATCAATCATTCCTATGTCCAAAGCGCTGAAAAAATTTCACAAATGTTGTTACTCACGCTTGCGGGAATTCGCATTCCTGAAACATTTATTTTTAGGGAAGAATCTTTTTTGACCAATCAATCCTACATAGAAGCACACCTTTCTTTTCCGTGTATCTATAAGACTGACGGGAGTAAAGGGAGAAATGTACAGTATGTAGAAACGATAGAAGACTTACGCACGCATATTGCAAATAAAAAAGCTCACGCACTTGCACTCATACAACCATTTATTCCGAATACCTTTGATACGCGAACCATAGTTGCGTTTGGTGAAATACTCGGAAGCATAAAACGTACTCGTACACACGGTTATCTCAACAACATTGCACAAGGTGCTACGGCAACTGCATACACACTCACTGAAGTAGAACGCACAATTGCACGACAATCTGCAGAAGCCTGCGGTATTGATGTTGCAGGTGTTGATATGATTCACACCGATACCGGACCAATTGTCCTTGAAGTTAATAAGTCCCCGCAGATTCGCGGATTCGAGTCCGTGTACAATTTTAAAGTCTTTTCAAAAGTCGCTGGACTGATGCGTAAAAAGTACGAGAACCAATAACCAATTTAAAAATGAAAATACATGAACTTGGGCATGTGGTGCTGTATGTGCAGAATATAAAAAAATCTGCTGATTTTTATCGTGACATTTTAGGATTTCAGGAAATTTTTCGCGAAGGACCACTCGCTGCATTTTCATCTGGACGAACGCATCATGAATTACTCCTTATAGAAGTCGGAACAACGAAAGAACCACAGAATCATAGAGGGCCCGGACTATATCACATTGGATTTAAAATTGGTGATGGACATACGGCAATTCAAGCAGTCTGGACTGAGCTCAAGGAAAAAGGCGTTCATATTGTCGGCACAGGAGACCACACCATCACACAAAGTATTTATATTTTGGATCCTGACGGAAATGAGCTTGAACTCTATGCCGACATGAGTGACGATTGGAAACGAGATCCAAAAGCAATGCTCACGCAAACAAAGCACTTAGATTTAGAATGAAACCAATATTTTTTAGGACATCTGCAAATGAATGCAATTCAGGGCGTGTGTGCAAAATGTAACGAGACATATTTATGGTATATGGTGAGTCTCATTTTTTGAAGCGCGACGCAGAAATGCGTTGATCACATAGTCCTCTATTTGCTATTCATAACGCAGAGCCTCAATCGGACTCTTCTTCGATGCCTGATATGCAGGATAAATACCAAAAATGAGTCCCACTATTACTGATACTCCCACACCAAGCATTGCTCCAAGTATCGGAAATGTAAATGTCCAGTCTTCTGCAATAGTGCGTGCAAGTACAATAGCAGAAAATGCTGAAATAATTGCACCCAAAATAATACCAATTATTCCACCAATGCCTGTAAGGATAATTGCCTCGGTGAGAAATTGTCGAAGAATATCTTTACTTCGCGCACCCAATGCTTTTCGTAATCCTATTTCTTTTGTGCGCTCGGAAACAGAAACGAGCATGATATTCATAATCCCAATACCACCCACCACAAGCGAAATGGCCACCACCGCAATCAGGAATGCGGTGAATACATTGATGATTGTTTCAATACGTTCAATAACATCCTCTTGTGTTTGCACGTTAAAATCGTCATCGTCACCAAAACCAATATCGTGTGCATCGCGCATGGTAAGCATAATATCGTACGCCATTTTTTTAGCATTTTCTGGTGCATCTGCACGTATCATCACTTCGTTATAATAATCATTTCCCGTAATGTATGTCTGTGCGGTCGTATAGGGAATGATTACCAGTTCATTAATAGTGAGTGGTCCCACATCTGCAGTATCTGCAAAAACACCGACAATCTTAAATTTCTTATCTTTAATTTGTATCTGTTCACCAAGCGCACTTCCGTTTCCAAATATATCTTCTTTAAGTGTGTCCCCAATAATAGCCACGCGCGCATTTTGATCAATATCTTCTTGAGTAAAAAGTTCTCCACTCCCCAATGTGAGGTCAAGAATGTCGACAACAAAATCCGCTGTGCCTCCAAATACCATTCCTTTAAATTTTTCACCTCGATACTCAATGGGGTCAGGCACCATGACCGACGGAGCAACGGATTTAAGGTTTGGCACATTTTCTTTTCGTTTCAAAAGTTCGACATCATATTTTGTTATAGAACGAGTAAATAACACAGTTGTAATATCGGTACTATCTTTTCCGGGTCGAAGGATGACTGTTTCAGGACCTAATCCACTCACTTGATCAAGGATGAGTTTTTGCGCTCCCTCTCCCAAAGACATTATGATAATAATGGCAGCGACACCAATGACAATGCCAAGAACAGTAAGCGCCGAACGAGTAAGCTGTGAACTCAATCCTCGTAGTGCAGTAAGAAAAATATGTTTAAATTTCATACATCACTTTATAAAATCTATATTTGCATTACGACGATTCTTGATTGGTTTGTCGCTCTCTACCATACCATCTACCACATAAATCATACGGTCAGCATGCTCTGCAGTGAATGTTTCATGAGTAATAAGAATAACCGTATGTCCCAATTCATCATGAAGTCGTTGGAGTGTCTGCATCACTGCCTGCCCTGTCTTTGAATCCAAGTTTCCTGTTGGTTCATCGGCAAAAATAACACTCGGCTCATTCACCAACGCTCGCGCAATTGCTGTTCGTTGCTTTTCTCCACCAGAAAGTTTACTTGTCTCATACCCAATTCGATGCGTCATACCAACAATTTCCACCACATCTTCGACTCGTTTTTTCCATTCTGATTCTGGACGCTCCGAATACAAAAGTGGTAATTGTACATTTTCAAATACAGTCTGCCGAGGGAGTAAATTAAATGATTGAAATACAAAACCCATTTCAGTATTGCGAATATGTGCAACTTCATCATCGGTATGATCTTCAAAACGTTTTCCATTAAATCGATACTCCCCTGCAGTGTGATCGGAGAGAAACCCTAAGATGTGGAGGAGTGTTGATTTTCCTGAGCCAGATGGTCCCATAATGGAGACAAACTCTCCTGCATCAATGGTAAACGTCAATCCTTTGAGTACTTTCGTATCCACTTCTCCAAAAAAAGTTTTTTCCAATTGTGACACGGAAAATAAACTCATGTTACCGATTTTTAATCTGTGTAATTGCTTCTTCAGTGGCAAAAGTAATAATGGATTCGCCACCAGCAAGTCCTTCGAGTATTTCAGTTAAACCATTTGAACCGCGAAGTCCTGTCTTAATCGATACTTCTTTGAGTGTACCGTCTGCCTGTATTACCCGCACAAACTTACCTTGTTCATTTTCATAAATAGAACGCGTTGGTACTGCAACTACCTGTGCGCGAGTAGCGGTGGTAATATCAATTTCTGCAGTCAAACCATCTTTAATCATTTCGTTTTCTCTATCAAATACGAGTGTTGTCTCAAACACTCGTACACCAGAAACCAAGGTCGCATTGGTCGCAACACGCACAATATGTGCGTTAAATACCACATCATCATATGCATCAAATGAAACCTCTGCAGTATCTCCCACCGAAACTTCGGCAATATCAACTTCAGAAATATTCACAATCAATTCATAATTACTGTTTGCAATGAGCGATACAACGGGTATTCCCGCTCCGACAATCTGTCCTATTTCTGTATTCACCGCAGTGACAATACCTGAAAACGGTGCAGTCATTGTAGTAGTATCATATGCAACCTGTGCTTGTGTGACGAGTGCTTCCATCTGACGCACCAGTGCTTGTTGTGCAGTGATGCGTTCGTCACGAGCAGAACTCGATACTTGCGTGAGTTGCGATTTCATTTGTTGTAACGCGGACTCCGCAGTCTTTACTGCACTTTCTGCTGTTGCTATCGCTATATTTCGAGATTCTACCACTGCAGTATATGCATTCAGATTAGTAAGATAGGAACTCGAACGTGTGTTCGGTATAGGAATTTCCCAGACAGTTCGTTTTGCAAAATTATCAGGAAACTGTACATAAAGACCACGAACACCAATTGCTACAGGATTTACAGTTGATACTGACTGTGTATCTGTTTCTAAACCTGAAACCATAAAAGAAGCTCCCGAAGGCGCGCCTGAATTATACAATTCAAGTCGATATATACCAGATTCGTCGCTTGTATATGTACCTGTTACGGTTGGCGCCGTATATGAATACGTCGCGTTCTCACGTTCATCACTCACCAGATATGCTTGAAGCGATGAAGAACGGAGCGTCTTCTCTGCATTTTGAAGAAGTTGATTTTGCTGGATAGTCACCTCAACAAGATTTCTTTTTGCATTTGCGAGTGCTGTCTCTGCTAAAGCAACACTCGATTCAGTCACCGCACGACTCGTACTGTCGGCACCAGCAAGAAGCTCTCGAAGTCGTACCTGTTCAGCTTCAAGACGTGCACGTGCTCCTTCAAGATTACTTCTCTGTTCTGAATCACTCAACGTCATGAGTACATCTCCTTCTGCAACAATATCACCCTCTGCAAACGGTACACTTGTCACTCGTCCACCACGTTCAAACGCCAAATCAACCGCGCGAGCAACTTTTACCATTCCCGTTTCATTGACCAATTCGACCACATCACTTTTTTGCACCGTACCAACTTCAACACCTTCAGGAAACATCCCTGAAGGTGTTGCAACATACCAAATGAGGAGTCCTAAAATAACGACACTGGGAATCAAAAAATATTTTTTTGAAAGAACAAATTTTTTCATATTTGATAAGTACACATTACCTACGCACACCTACAATGCTTTTATCTATTGTACTATTTATTACTCAAAAATAGGCATTATTTATACACCTAAAATTTTCTTCCTCTACTCATCTAACTTTTAATCTCTATACGTAACAACTTTATAGAATTCAAAAATACCAAGAAATCGGGGACAAGGTGAATTGCTGCGCCTCCATGGCCGCCTCTCTACCAATTGCCCCCATAGCGATACCGACAGTTGCTTGTGCAAGTGCTGGTGTATCATTTACGCCATCACCAACCATTATCACAAATGCTCCTGCCTTTTGCATTTCTTCTACTATGCGGATTTTATCTTCGGGTAACAAATTGCACGAATATCAGTAATGCCAAGTTCAGAACCAACATACTATGCTGTCTCTGTATTATCTCCAGAAAGAAGCACGATATTTTTTACACCACTTCGTCGAAGTGACGCCACCATCTGTTTTGCTTCAGGACGTATTGCATCATTCACGTGGAATACCACCTTTGAACTATGCTCACAGCATAGTTCAAAGGGACATGGATAGAATGGTCGATATATTTTACTCAATACAAAACACTACTCGTATCGTAATTCAATTTTGTCACCATCTTGCATCAAGTAATTTTCAAGCTCAGTGTTTGGTGTCCCGTTCACGGTCATAGTCACCGTCTTCCCAAACGCATAAAAATCTTTGCCCCACACTTCAAAGAATTTCCCAAGTCGCGTATCGTCTTTGGTAACTTTTGCAGGATATTCAAGATGTATAATAGGAACGTCATCATGTGTATGCATCGGTTTATGTCCCCCAACCATACCTATATTTTGTGGTATCTCAATCTTTTCACCTTTCACATATATAGTGAGTTCTGGATGCGTATGCATTCCTTTCGTAGTAATAATATCAGACGAATCATTCACGGTAACGGGTGATTGAGGTTGACTCATTTTTGCCCACACTATCAAGGTAACTACAAAGAGCAGTGTCACGACGATACTAATAGTTGTTGTATATTTTTTCATCATATTTTGCACATTATCGGTTTATTAATTTTTTGTACTAAAAAATACGTTGCGTAGGCAAGTGCCAATACTCCCGCAAGACTCAGTTCCTGACCTTGAAATGGAAGAAGTGCAAGTATCCCTACCCCACCAAACGTGGCAAGTAGTGCCGTGAGTATAAGCGACCCGCATGCAGCACACCCCACACCAAACATTCCTATGACTGTCCCAAAGGTACTCACCGCAACACCACCCGCACTCAATCCTGCTTTTTGTCTGCGATAGATATACAGCATGAGTGCAACATTTACACCAATAAGAATTGCTACGCTTATTGTTGTAAATGCAGAAAGTACCGTAAAATTTGTCGTAATGGATCCGAGAAGATTGATAAGAAGTACAACCTTGCTTGTAGTGGATATGGCACCATCTCCCCACACCATTCCGACAAGTTTCAGATTTGGAAGTAGCACCGAAAATGCAAAAATCAAAACTCCTATAAAAAGTGTGAGTAGTACATACCAATAATTTTTTAGCACAACATTCATACCTTACGAACCTTTAAGGGCTAATTCTATAAGTTGTTGTATCGCACTATATGGTTGTGCCCCATTGAGAGAAAGCTTTTTACCATCTGGACCAATAATGATACTCCATGGGGTACCACGTCCACCAGTTGCAACCGCATTTGCTAAGTCATCAGCGACGTGTTCTGCATATTTTCCAGTCTCTAGACACTCAGTAAATGTTTGTACATTAATACCAATATATTCTGCAATCTTTGGAAGTTCTGCTGAATCGAGTCGGTCATTTGAAGGTGTAATTTCGTACAAACGATCTGCGTATTTCCAGAATGCGTCATTTCCTCCTTGCGCTCCCGCACACTCAAGTGCTTCTGCTTCTTTCCGCGCTTTCGTATGCAGTTGATCAAGTGGGAAGTGACGATATACCCACGCAACTTTACCACTCTCACCGTACGCATCCATAATCTGCTTCATGCTCTCATGAAAACGTTTACAAAATGGACACTCGGTATCTGAATACTCCACAATCTTTACAGGAGCATCTGGATTTCCTCTGACATGATCTTCAGCTGACACTGCTCTGAGATTCTCGAGACTCGCATCAGATTCGTCCGGAGCTTGAATCGTCGGCACTACTCCTACAGGAGCAGCGCGACCAATGTGTACACTCATAAGCACCGCTCCTGCTATAAATGCTCCTGCCATCACTATTGCAAGAGGCACTCCAAATGTCTGGAGTATTGTTTTTTGTGTCGTGTACTGTTGTGTTTGTTGTTCATTCATATAATTATGTGTATCCATTAGAAAAATAAAATGGTAATTCGGCAAAAGTATGACGCATATGCGTGTGTCTGAAAAAAATTAATGTGTCTTTGGATGTAGAATACCGCACGCAAATGCAAGCCGTAACATGTTACATATACCAATATCAGGATGCGTTCGTATATATTGCCTATAGCGAAAGAACAACACATCTGCAACGGCACGAGAGATTTTCAAAAAAAATGAACAGGTAAAGGCAACGGCGACTCCTACAATAATCAATGCGAGCATATCTTGGAGACCTTGAGGAATTCCAACCAAAGTACCCTTCCATAGCTCCATATGATCAGTAACGCTTGTATTGCAACAGGCATTAAGAGTTACTGAAGATACGACATCTGCGGTACGCATTTCGCTCATATGCATTTGTACTGGCATTGCATGAATAAAACTAATACAAAGAAAACCGACAACCAATGAAAGTAAAATGAGGCCGCACAAAACAATTTTTATGTACCCTGCCAATAATGGGCAAAACCGTATATTCATATGTGTTCATTTTATCATAAAAATAAAAAACCCTTTCGAGACGAGATAGAATAGAAGTATTACACTACCCTCATTACTATACTCAGTGCAAAATATCAATTCTTATCAGACTACGATACCAGTATACTTTTCCTACTTGTAGGAAAAGTATGATATACTCTAGCTATGCCCAAAAAAGATGTAGAACAATTTTATGGTACTGCTACTGTTGGTGAAAAAGGTCAAATCGTTATTCCCTGTGACGCGCGCGAAAAAATGAATCTCCGGAAAGGAGAGAAGTTACTCGTATTCGGCATGGGGTGTGACATGATTGCATTTACCAAATTATCGAACATTGAAAAATTTGCATCGAACCTTTCCAGTCAATTAGAAAGTGTCCGTGATGTTATTAAGAAAACAAAGTCATAATGTAAATCTATGAATTACGAAATTATTCCAGAAAAAGAAGTAGTACAAAAAACAGCTGACGCGCTCATGAACAATGGTTTCAAAGTAACAATTGTCGATACAAAAGTAGAAGCACTTGAACATGTGAAGAAACTCATACCACAAGGTATGTCTGTGATGAACGGGTCATCAACAAGTCTCGAACAAATTGGTTTTGTAGAATACTTACAGTCTGGTCAGCATGGATGGAACAATCTACACGAAGCGATACTTGCTGAAAAAGATCCTGCGACACAAATGCAATTACGCATGCAAAGCTCATTTGCACAATATTTCCTAGGAAGCGTACATGCAATTACCGAAGCGGGACAACTCCTTTCTGGGTCTGCATCAGGAAGCCAAATTGCACCCTACGCCTTCACAACGCAAAACCTTATAGTGGTCGCGAGTACCAATAAAATAGTAGACAGTCTCGAAAACGGCATACAACGCATTCATGACTACGTCTTTCCCCTTGAAGATGCACGCATGAAAGGTGTTGGATATCCAGGAAGCGTTATGTCCAAAATATTGATTCACGAGCGTGAGTCTACGATGATGGGAAGAACTATTACCATCATTCTTGTAAACGAAAAGTTAGGCTTCTAAAACCAAAAAACCTCAGGGCTTTGCCCCGAGGTTTTTCATTATTAAAATACTTACACTCATTACTATGGAAAACAACAATCAATACATCCCCGGAGTCTGCAACATTGGACAGGATGAAATCGCACATCGCAACAACGTTGCATGGATTGGGCTTATCAGTACGGCAATTCTTTGGACTGGCTTTATCATACTCGAAGTACCTGCACTCTGGCGACTTACGCTCTTCATCCCTGCAATGATGTCCGCAACTGGATTCTTGCAAGCATATATGAAATTCTGTGTCTATTTTGGGTTTGCAAATCTCTTCAATTTTGGCACTGTGGGTACCACGGACACCGTCTCTCAAGCAGAATATCGTGCAAAGGATAGAAAGAAAGCGTGGCAAATAACCCTTTCTGCGATGCTTATCGGAGCAGTGGTTGCATACCTCGGCTACACACTGTAAAAATTATAAACGTACAATCTCTTTTAGAACCCATACAATAACTCTACCTACTTTGCTGTCTACGTCGTTCAAACACTTACCGCATACCTCATATATGTCTCATGTTTTCGCTCCTCGACATCTCGTATCTGAGGTTATTGGATAGACTCTTAGAGTGTCACCTCAATATTCTCTTCTGCAGTACTCGAGATTTCAAACCAACCTGAAAGTGGACCATTTTTGCTCATTCTTTTATATGCACGCATAGTGTTAAATTTCTTAATGAATAATGTATCTTTATGGGTACACAGTGTGTCCCTGTTGAATACTCATTCATAGTACGCACGTATGGTGAACTCTCGGTAAAGGAGGTTAGGTTTTAGAAATTGGAAGTGAGACTGTTGCGGTAGTACCAGCACCAAGTTCACTTTGAATGGTGAGCGTTCCAGAGAGTGCATCGATAGTCTCAGAAACAATTGAAAGACCAAGTCCTGAACCTTCGTTTGCAGTACGAGCCAAGTCAGAACGGAAGAAAGGTTCAGTAATATGTGGTAAATCCTTAGGGGCAATTCCAATGCCCGTGTCCTTAATTTGTACCACTGCAAATCCTCCGCGCTCTTTTAATGTGACCGATACAGAACCATTTGGTTTTGTATATTTAAGAGCATTTTCAACAAGATTTTCAAAGGCACGTGCAAGCGACACATGGTCACCACGAACGCTAAGTTCCTCAGCTTGTGGATCGATGGCTAGTGAAAGTGATAATTCCTTCTCAGTTCCAAGTGGGCGTAATTTTTGAATAACACTTTTGATGAGTTCAGCGATCTGAATTGACGAGTCGCCATCTTCTGCCATCTGTTTTTTGCTTGTGAGTGCCAAGAGTCCGTTTGCAATACGAGTGAGCGTATCAATCTCCTCAATATTCTCGGTGAACTGCCTGACCGCACGAGGTGACAAATTCTTTTCTCCACGTAGTACCACTTCGTTACCAGAACGCATGACAGATAGTGGTGTACGAAGTTCATGGGCGGCATCTGCAAGGAAACGGCGTTCGCGGTTACGGGCTTCACGAACCGGACGAAGTGCAATTTCGGTAAGTATGTACGCGCCCACACAGACAAGTGTCAGGATGAGAACATCGGCAAGAATTACCTTAAATTCAAGCACCCCTTCAGCTTGCTCAAATAAACGTGCTCGATCAACAAAGTTTGGTACCTGATCCTCAATGGAATCTGCGAGACTCACTAAGAGTGCCTTGAAGAGTAAATGGCTTGAGATAGCAATTATGAGCGCCGATACACCGACGTATGTCGAAATGAGCGTGACACGAGCACGAAAAAGGACATCCTTATTCCATTTTGTAGCCAACGCCACGTATTGTTTGTATATGTGTTCCATCATCATGTAATTTCTGACGTAAGTTCTTTATATGCACATTCACTGTGTTGCTTAGGGACGTATCAGCAAAGTCCCATGCATGATCGTAGAGTGTATCACGGGTAACCACTCTCCCTTGATTACGCATTAGGTACTCCAGTACCATATATTCTTTAAGGGTGAGGTCAATACTTTCCCCATCTTTTTTTACCTCGTGACTAATTGTATCAAGCGTAATATCTCCAAGTTGAAGTATCACGTTTTCGGTTATGACTGGACGACGCAAAAGTGCACGTACTCGTGCGGTCACTTCCTCGAGCGCAAAAGGCTTTGCAAGGTAATCATCAGCTCCCATATTAAGTCCTTTGATTTTGTCGTCGGTAGCGTCCCTTGCAGTAAGCATAAGAACCGGTACAGATACACCTTGTTCACGCCATGAAAGACAGACTTCAACACCATCTTTACTTGGAAGCATAAGGTCAAGAATGACCACATCATATTCTTTACGATTGATGAGAATACGTCTCTCAGCCTCCATGCCATCATGGATACAATCGACAGCAAAACCATCTTGTTCCAAGCCCTCTTTGAGGTTGGCAGCGAGTTTTTTGTTATCTTCAACGACAAGTATTTTCATACGTTTGTAGCATACCCCAGTTTAGTGAAGTCTGCATAAAGTTTAATTTTAATCATAGAGCGTCAGTAACATACAGACAGCAAACATCATGAGGAGACTGCCGAAAAATACATAGTCGGCAAAAAGCTCATACTGGGCACTTCTTTCTTTTTTAATAGACCGCATTGAGGAAAAAGAAAGTAATGTACTCAACATAAATCCAATAACTGACAACGCAACCATCTCGTCAATAAAAGCGCTCTGACCAAGATGGAATGCTTTGAGTGAGGTAAGTACAATGAACGTGAAGCCAACGAGGTTGGTTGAGGCGTTCATGATGTGTGGTGATTTGTCTCCGTTCATACGTTATATAATTCCAGGGAAATAATCTGTTTTAATGTTCGACCGTGTAACCCCAAGTTCTCTAAGGACCTTTTGCATCCCAGAAACAAGCACATGAGAACCTGATATGTAGAAAAGTCTCTCTTTATAATCTGGCATGGCTTCACGTATCATTGCTCCCGTAATGCGCCCCACATTTCCGCCCCATCCTTGTGACAGAGCATTCGTATCGTCTATGGTATATATCGTTTCGACATTAACCTCATTGTGAGCCTTCTCAAAAACATCGGTATACACAATGTCCTGTATTGATCTGCCTCCGTAAAAGAGAGTTGTCGTGCGCTTATCTTTTGTATCAACCATCTGTTTAATCATGCTCCGAAATGGAGTGATCCCAATTCCTCCGGCAATAAATGCTAATTTTTGTGATCTATTTTTTGGAAGAACAAAGTCACCTGAAAGTTGTGAGGCGGTTATTCTGTCTCCAACTGAAAGCGCAAGCATCTCATGTTTGAATTCACTTACTGGCTCTTGAAGTCGTAGAGCAACCTTGATCTCGCGCTCAGTTGGCGAGGAGGCAATGGTAAAGTACCGACGATTACCTTTCATATTGTGCGCAACGTCTCCCAAAGTCCATTCTAGATACTGACCTGCTCTAAAATGGAACTTTCTATTTGATACAAAAACAAATTCATACAAATCAGAAGATAACTTATTGACTTTAGTGAGTGTGAGCACAAGCTTCTGTTTTGAACTGACTGTATAGACAAATATGTTGCCCAATATTAATGCTAGTTCTGGAGTCACATAGAGCGACCCAATATGCACGAATGGTAAAAAGAGGATTCCTACCAAAACACCATATACGATTCGTAACTTTCTGGTTGGTGGAGTGGTGAGTGGTTCAGTGAGCATTACTGTTGCAAAGAACAATAATCCCGAACTAAGAACGATTTGGTCCAAAGTAGTGAGAATATCAAACTCCTGAAACAGTGCATACGATATTCCAATACCAAGCACTGCGAGCACAAAACTAAGCACCATATCCTCACGAGCAATCTTTCGTACGAGGAAGTATCCGCCAAGTGCAACAAACGGCAACATAGTCACCGTCCCTATCCACCACGAAGCTCCTACTCCTAAGGTGAAACCAGTAATCACCACTGCAATAGCAGCAGGGTTGAATACATGCTTTCCACGAATGGCGAGGATGTATTTTGATCCCATTGCGATACACGCAATAGCACCAAGCATCCATAGTTCAGAAATAGACGCCGCAGGCGAAACAATGAGTGTCAGAATCAGACCGGTAATAAATGCTGACTCATGATTTGTCGGAGTTCTGAAAATCAGTGCCAAAAATTCGTTTGCAAGCCATGAAACAACACAGAAAAAAATGCCAGAAAGTGCAATTTCAATTCCTGTGTAGGGGAGAATTCCAAAAAATCCAAATGCAATTGCAACAATCCAAAGAAATGCGACGAAGTAGAGCGTAATGCGGTACATTGGTATGAAATTGAGTATGCGATCCATAAAAGTAAATAGCTGTTTCATATAACGTATTGATTAAAATTACTGGTAAACACCGCGTGACCGACGCGGGTAATGACGTATCCTTCAAAACCTTTAAGTGATTCAATGAAGTTGATACCTTCGCTCCCCATCGCAAACCCTGCGGTTGCAAATCGATCGGCTTCATACGCATTGTGTGCAATGACCGACAAACTCACCACATCAGTGAGCGAATCGTTGTGGTCATGTGGATTATAGATATGTGCACCACGAATATAGGCTCCTGAAGTGGCAATACTGACATTAGTGAGCTCGATACATTTTACAATTTCCTGCGTATTAAATGGACTCCGAATGCCCACTCTCCATGGTTCATCATCTGCGTTCATTCCAGACGTTTCAATATCACCCCCTGCTTCTACATAAAAATTTGCGAATCCTTCTTGAGTGAAGAGTTCTGCAACTTTGTGTATTGCCCAACCTTTTACAATACCCGATGGATCAATTAACCCTTCTCTTGTTCGGATATCGAAATATCCATTTGTTTCCTGCTTCGTCACCTCTGCAAGACGCAATACTTCTTTCATATCCTCACTCCACTCTGACTCTAAAACCTCTCCACGATTAATCTGCATGATTTCGCTCTGTTCCTTATAGGTGCTAAAGCGAGCATCAATAGACTCAAAGTACAAGAAGGCACTCGCAATTGTCTGCCCTACTTCATATGTATCACCTACCATTTCAATGGTGATTGGCATGCCCATAATGTCAGTTCGAGTTTGTTTCATAATGTTATGCTTTTGCTTCTTGAATTGCTGATGCGAGTGACTTCTTGAATGCCTTACTGGTGTACGTAGCTCCGCTTATGGCATCGACACTGCCACTTTGTGCAACAACAGTCTCAGTCTGTAGCTTTGGAATTGCTCGTGCGTTAATTTTCTGTGATTCACGCTGTTTACTTGGTGACTCGAGCGCTATGGCGTTTGTAATGACACCATCTTTGAATGTTAGCTGTACTTGTACATATCCGTAATAGGCATTCTCACGAGTGCCGACATACGTTCCATCAACATATCCTTTGGTTGTATTTGTCTTCGGAGGTACCGGTGGTTGGATTACAGGAGCAACAGGTTTCGGTGTTGGGGAAGGAATTGGAGTTGGTGCTACCACAGCAAAAACGGGAGGAGGAGTTGGAATGTCGGAAGTCTCTGACGTTGTTGCAATCAACACAACGTGTCTTGATTCATCAACGGTTGTTTCCGTCTGAGTGCTAGAAGCCGTGCCTAACGCTACTTCGGGTGAATCAGTTAATCTTCCATCCTCCACAGGAACAGAATCCTGCGCTAGAACAATTGTTTCGGTCTTTGGAAGATAGCCATAAATGGAATGTATTCCGAACAGAATGCCCATAAACGTCCCCGCCACATATTTTTTAGTTTTATCTTTCATACTGTTACTATTTTTAGCCGAGTACACCAAGTAGCGCCTTGAGCGACGACTCACACCTCGCTTGGTCTGGCTTTACTGCTCGTACCTGTCTGAGTGCCGCATCAATTGCATCGTCGACCTTTGTCCACTCAGCACCATCCATCCGCTTGAGCTTTGCTTCAGCGTTATCCCATTCATACTCCAAGTCACCGATCCGCTCCTCTGCGTCAGCTGGTTTCCCCGCAATCACCAGATTTAGTGTGTCTTGGGTGATAGTTTTGAACGCTGAGAGGTTGCCAAGTGGAGAGGCCGTAACAACTGGCTTTGGCACCTTGGCAGGTTTCGTAATGGGAGTGGTGGCAACTGCCGTGTTATTACTGTCCACAATCTTCGGATCGGCGTCACTTGTATCACTTTTTTGAACTGGAATGTCGGTGACTTCACTTGGTTTTGAAACGACACTAATCGTCTCTGGTGAAGTGGCTTGTTCCGTCTCTTGTGAGTCGACATTTGAAATTTCACCTTGTAGTGATGCTTGTCGGTAATGATAGCCCGTTCCTGCAACTAGTATCATCACACCCATCGCGAGTGCTGTCTGCAAAAAAGCATTTTTAGGTGATGATACTTTCTCGGGAGCGACAACTTTTCTAATAACATCTCGCTTGGTCACCGTGAGGTAGGTAACAACTCCGAGTATTGCTCCAAGGAAAATTACACTGGTGATGGTTGCCCCCAAGCCTAGACCACCATGTTTAGGTGTTTGCGAAAGGAAATCACCAAGTGATGCTCCGAGCGGTCTCGTCATGATGTAGACAAGCCAGAACGATAAGACAGGATTGAGTCCAAATCGCCATGCGCCACCAATTACCGCAATCACTCCTGCTACGATGATGCCGGTGAGGAGATACCCAAGTCCCAACCCTTCTGCCATGAGGTCTCCTGCTGCTGTTCCGAGAGCAAAGGTAAAGAGTATGGCGAGCCAGTAGAATACTTCACGACGTGCAGTGAAAATTGAGTGAATGGAGAGAGTCTTTTCTTTTGCGTACCAAAAGGCGAATGTGAGCGCCAACGCAACACTGAAAAATATCGTACTTGTTTCAAGCGGGACGCCCATACTGTCCGTTAGGTTGTCAGTTACGAGCGTCCCAAAGACACTGATAAGCACTACCGCAAGCCAGTAGATACTTGGTATATATTTCTTCGACTTAAATTGGAAGAAAAGTGCTATAACGAGCAATACGCCCGTGACGATTGAAGTTCCCGTGAGACCGAAGCCGAGGTTCATATTGAGGAAATCTGCAGCAGTCTCACCAACGGTGGTGCACAGGACTTTTATTATCCAAAAGAAAATCGTTATCTCAGGGACTTTGTTTAATAATGTACGAGCCATTAATGGAGAGGTGTCTTGACTCCCTAACGATGTTGCGTCAGTTGCTAAATTGTTCATATTATTTATAGATTTTATTAATTACTGCTAATGACAGGATTTGTGTCATAGGGTGAGTGTATGAGAGTTAGGTGAAGATTGGGTAAAGCAAAATGTAATAATTTGCTCAACGAAAAAACCACCGATTATTTCGGTGGTTTTTTCGTCTGGATACTGCTCTCAGCAGGTATGCAATTACGGAATAGTGCTATTGCGAGATTTGATCGAGGTCTTACATTTCTTCACTATTTTGGGGAAAGTTCGAGCCCATGACGGGTGCGTACTTTTGACCTCCAAAATATGTTGATATAGAAGCCTCGGTCGGTCTCACTTCAAAGCTGGCCGTCTGGGACGATGTTGGAACTATCTTATTAACTAACTGATCTCTATCTTTATTCATTCAAACAGGCTTCATAATTTGCTTCCTGCATCTGATACTCTTCACATCCTTCAATGAATGAGTTTGAATTACCACTACAGAAATTTCCTTGTTGACCCCACTCAAAACCAGCATAGTGCCCTGTGTCGTAGGAATATGGATTTTCAGGTTCAATAGAGTTACAGTCCTTGGATCCTCTATAATTAGGATAATTTAATGAATCCTCCATTAAATACTGATTTTCGTCACTTGAACTGAATAACCATCCCCCTACTTGTACAATGCCACCAATCACAATTCCTATAATTATGATTCCTACCGCAAACTTGATTAGTGCAGATAATAATTCCTTTATCTCACGAATTAGAGAAAAAGTTTTTTCTCTAATTGAGTTAAGTACTGCATTAAAACTTTTGTCTTCTTTAAGTTCTCCTCTGACTGAAAAATAACCAAACAGTAATACGGTTGAAATTAGGTACATGAAAAGAAAAACTATTTGTGTACTCTCTCCAATCATCCCAGCAAGTGCAATTCCTAAACCCAGCACCACCAAATATATTAATCCGGCAGTAACTAGTCCTGTGAACTTCAAAAATACCTGAAGAATTTTTTTCATCTTCAACTTATTAGTTTATTAATCCTTACAATATGAAACAGCAAATGAATCATCGCTAACCTTACAAGTTATATTTGTGGGGTCGGTTGAATTACACAACCAATTATTTCTTTCACTATACCATTGACAACTATCCATATCATCAAATTTTGCGTATGTCTTGCAGTCTGTGTAGCCCGAGCCACATAACACATAGTCTACTGGGAATTTTATTTTTTCATATACAAAAACGACAACCAATACCAGTACTATTGTGTAAATAAAGTATTGAAAATATTTTTTATTATTCATAGATTAAATATAAGTTCATTCAGTCTGTGCGACTTCTGCAGTATATGTTTCAAGGTCTATCCATGAAGCAGTTGCATTTATTAGTTTTTTCAGGTCGTTGGTGTCTGATTGCTCATATTTTCTTTCGTAGTGAGTTTCGTCATTACGGATAATACGAGCCTTATCTGCCAATGTACGGATTTTTAAGTTATCTAGTTTTTCATGAATACAAGCATGCAAAGAAAGCTCCTTGATTTGGTCTTCCTCTGCAGGAAGGTTTTTTATAAGGTAATCTTTTACAAGAAATTCTAACGCTTTGCCGTATCCTAATCCTGCAATTTCATCTAATCCAAACTCTTCAGCTTGGTGTGCTTGTGAATATATAGTTACAAATTTAGCAGAAATACCTTTTACTGTGTCTGAGAAATTACTACCATCAGTTTTAAAAATTGGATGTTGTCGATCAACAATATCGAAAAAATTTGGAAGTGAACAAGAGTGGCAAATGTATATATCAGTCCTACGCTTATTTCCTTGAAAATTTAACCAGCCTGTATATCCAGTTTTTGTTGTAATATCGGAACCACAAAAACCACAAACGACTTGTCTTTCTGGTAACTCCACCGTCCCAGACCATTCGTAATCGATTCCTCTTTTCATGTGTTGATTATACGCCTTTACAATGAGGTATCAATATCGTTAAGAATTTTTGTTATAGCTTTAGCGATAGAACCCGCTTTTTCTTCGACAATCATTGATGGTATTCTCATCGTGTGGAACCCCTCATCATCTGAATAATGATCGCGTTGAAAATCAGACATTATTTGGTTTACACTTGTTAAATGCTGTATACCGTCTACCTCTATATAAAGCTTGCCCTTTGGTATAAAGATATCTACATGCTTATGTCCGTCCCAATGCTCTAACACAGTTTCAATACCCAGCTTTTGCAAAGCTTCGTTTAGTAACAATGCTTCTTTTGTTGGTTGTATATTACCCATATGTGCTAACTATAGTATGTAGAACCATAGTTAGCAATTACATACGCTGTATGTAATGAGTTCAAGAATTCTTATCCAATTTGGTAAGCGAATACGTGACGAGCGTACTAAGCGTAACATCTCGCAAGAGCGTCTTGGGGAACTCGCTAAAGTTCACCGTACGTATGTAGGAATGATCGAGCGTGGCGAAAAGAACATCACTCTTACTAATATTGAGAAATTGGCAAAAGCACTTGGTCTTGAAATCAAGAATCTATTTTGAAATTCTTTTGCTTATAAAATCGTCAATGAGACACCAGAATCTAAATCTTGGATTAAGGTCCAGATTTTTTATTTTTCTTTTTTCAACAACTTCTTTCATACCATTAAAAGGATACGTAATTTGAATTTGCTCATGGTAACCATTAGCTGAAACTGATGCGCCTCCACCATAAGCTACTCCATGTTCAGCGCCAAAACCAATTTTTGATTTCCTGCAAACTACACCAAAAAGAGCTGGGTTTCCTGTACCGTGATTTAAAATTTTCATGGTCATTAGACCAAAGTGTGGATGTGTAATGCGTACTGCACTAGTTTTATCCACTTTCTCCATTATCTTTTTATCCATATAGAACAACTCAAAAGTATAGGCATCTATAGGTGCGTCCTCGTGTAAATTTGGATGTAAATCAGAAATTTCATGTGAAGAGAATATTACATGGTCATCTGATATTGATTCGTGTGCAATTTCTTTAAATTCACTTAGTCCCCACACTGTAGCACCACACATTGGTCCACCATCTGTATTATGCGGGCTAATGACCTGCACACCTTTTGGAGTTTTTATTGACTTAAAATTTCCAGAGATAATACCAGTACCAGACACTTGTACAGCTCCACTTATATGATGTATTAACTTTGGTTTATGTGTCGTTTTCCATTGCTTTACTCTTTCAATAGGAATTAGGTGTGTGCCAAATCCAGACATTTCCACATCATCAATACTCATCTTAATGATGTGGTAAGTTTCATTTTTATTAGATAAATCTCTTAGAAAGTAGCTTCCATCAGCTAAATAGCCAACGATCATTGTTGCGTAAACAGACCTATTTTCTCTAATACATAATTTATAAACAGACTGTTTTGTCATATTAAGAGTATATCTCTACCTTTAAGATCGGCACAGGCAGTCCGTTCCGCTCCTCCGCAATACGGGGTCCCCATACCGTCTCGTTAGAGCGGTATGGGGTTGCGGGGACTGCTTGTGCCGTATTTGACAGGATTTATATACGGGTACAAACTACTCCCTAGTACAGAGATCTTTTACACTCCTGAGCACGACTTAAAATAAATAATAAGCTCGCCCAATTTAAATAATAAAAAGCTGGTGAATAAACAACAAAGGGAGATTGCCTGATACCACACAGGAATCTTACCGCCAAAAAATAAACTAAAATTCCAGCGACCCAAATAAAACTAATCTAAGAGCGCCCCAAAATAAATAAAACAAAGTGCCGATAAACAAACGCTTAATTTAGCGTCTTTTTGTTTTTTGTGTAGAAATTTTTGTACCTGTTTTTGTTTAACAGGTGAAATTTCAATTTAGTCATAACCTAATACTGAAAACAATTGCGTACTTCAAGGAGAGATACAGTCGTGAACTTACTGAGCAAGAGGCTCAAGAAGCACTGGAAACTCTATCAAACCTTTTCGCATTGTTTTCTGATGAACCTGAGCCCTCACTTGGGCCCCCAGATTCTACGTGAGCAAGAAAACCTTGTTTGCTTTTGGTGATGTGTTTGTACCGCCGTCGGCGGTTGAACACATCACCAAAGTAGATGGTCTTCCACATGGATACCATTCAATCACCTTTGAACATAAACATAAGACATTCCTTTGCAAAGTAAAATACCTTCCGTATAAATCACTTAAACCAAAAGAACGACCGTACAAAAAACGTAGTAACATCATCAAATTTAGTTTCTCTTCCCAGCGTAGACTAAAAGACAAACTCCTTAATTGTATGTGGATGATGAAAGCAGAATGTACTCTCACATATCCAAATGAATACAGCTCAGATGGTCTTGTTATAAAAAATCACCTTAAGCAATTTACTCAATGGCTCACCCGACTCGGATATAAATGGTTATGGGTACTTGAATTTCAAGAACGTGGTGCTCCTCATTTTCATTTTGCTATTGACGGAGATCTTGATAAACAAGTTCTCGCAGAACGCTGGTACAAAATAGTTAACTCAGGCGATGAAAAGCATTTACGTGCTGGAACATCAATCAATAGAATTAGAAGACAATACGGTTATGGTAGATATCTCTCAAAGTATTATGGAAAACTCAAATCAAAAGAAGTTCCAGTTGAGTATCAAAATGTTGGTAGATTTTGGGGTGCTTCAAATCGTATTGATGGAAATGAAGTCACAGAGATTCTTTGTTCTAGACAAGATACAGAAAAGTTTGTCCATTCTGAACTCTTTGTTATCTTGCGAAAATGGAATAAGCACCAACGTAAGGGATGGAAGAGAAAGAAAAAGAAGATTAGAAATCCATATTTTGACCCAACTGCTGGATTCAAACTCTTTAATCCTGATCCCATTCTTAGAGAACTGGAGAAAAGAGATATGTTGCCGTTCTACATCAAACGGAGGGACCTGGGTTTATCTATATAGTCATAACAGCACATAAGATGTATTATCCAAAACAATGAAAGCTATCCTTTATTGCAGAAAATCATCAGAATCTGAGGATCGTCAGATGATGTCTCTTGATGCTCAAGATACTGAACTCACTAAAATTGCTGAACGAGATGGAATACAAATTGTAAAAACACTCCACGAATCAATGTCCGCCAAAGCTCCTGGTCGTCCTCTTTTTGCAGAAATGCTCGACCTTCTTTCACAAGGAAAAGCGGATACAATTTTGTGTTGGAAACTAGATAGACTTGCTCGTAACCCTATTGATGGTGGCAGTATTAGTTGGTTACTCCAAACAAATCAAATTAAATTAATAAAAACTCACGATAGAGACTACCTCCCTACCGATAACGTACTCATGATGTCTGTTGAGTTTGGAATGTCCAATCAGTACATTCGTGACCTCTCTGAAAATGTTAAACGTGGTAATCGTGAAAAGCTTCGTCGTGGTGAGTGGCCTAACCATGCTCCCTACGGATATCGTAATGACAAAAATACTAAGACGCTTGTTATCCATGAAAAAGAAGCAACAAATGTTAGAAGAATTTATGAAATGTATGAAACAAATTTATACAGTTATGGTGACATAGCAAAAGAACTCAATGTCAGGAAAAGCCTTGTTGAACGCATCCTTCACAAAACCTTCTACTACGGACTCATGGAACGTCACAATGAATACTTTCCTGGTAAACATGAGCCTATAATCACTCAGAGCCTCTATGACCGTGTTAAAAATGTCCGTGAGGGCACAACACGTCCACGGCTACAAACTTTGTTCTTTCCTTATCGCGGATTGATGGTCTGCGCTAACTGCGGTTGCCAACTGACTGCTACAAAAAAGAAGGGTGTCTATGATTATTACTACTGCACTAACGGCAAAGGCGTTTGTGACCAGCACACAACGTATCTCACTAATTCTGAAACCACTGATTTTTTTATTGGTGCTCTTGAAAAAATACGCTTTGACGAAGACTTGGTTGAACTCATGTATCAGGCACGGCGTGAGAAGAGTAAAATCAGTGAATTTGACGCTGAAAAGGCTACTGCTGACCTCCAGCTTGAATTGCAACAATTAGAGCGTAGTGAGCGTAAATTACTCTCCTCATACACTTCTGAATTTATTGATGAAACTATCTACGGTGAGGAGGCAAAGAAATACAAATTGCATAAAATAAACATTCAGAAAAAGATTCATCAATATTCTGACAAAAAACAAAACCCTTTAATTACTTTGGAACCAATCAAAAATGTGTTTCTAGAAAGCAATCAAGCCGTATTAAAATTTAAAAACTCAAAACCAGAGCAAAGAAATTTAATACTCAATGAAATACTTTGGAACTTATCTGTAAAAGATAAGAAAGTGGCTCAATATAAGTACAGAACCTACTATGACATTCTCGCTAATGCACCTAAAAGTGGTGATTTAGCAACGTTGCTGACTGTCACGGTCATGAACCTGTGTGATGAGACCCCACAACACATTTAGAGACCCCTTCTACTCCTTATGTTAGGCGTCTCGATCTCTAGGGTGTTTTTATAGAGCAAGCAAACAAAGCGTATTTCACCCGTCTCGGTCACTGTCTCATTTTCAAAACGAGGCACTTCCAGCATTCCTTGAGGAATAAGGGTAGTTTAACGAAACGAGACAAATGAGACACCGTAAGGGGTATATCGTTTAGTGTCTCACTATTGATATAATTACCCAATGTCCACCGAGCAATCAACCATAGACTACCTCCTCGACCAGCTTGTCGGGGTGCCTGATGTTTCTGCCCGAAAGATGTTCGGCGAATACGCATTGTATGTCGGCACAAAAGTGGTTGCACTGGTATGTGACGATACGCTCTTTGTGAAGATTACCGATGCAGGAAAAGAATATGTCGGAGCAAAATATCAAGAAGGAACTGCATACAAAGGTGCGAAAGTATCCATGCTGATTTCTGAAGATTTGATAGAAGACAGAGAATGGCTTTCAGAACTCATTGACATCACCGCTCGTGAGCTTCCTGAGCCAAAGCCCAAGAAGAAAAAGAAACATTAGTACTCCTTACCCACATTCGGTATGACCGTTTCTCCATCCCAACCGTCAGGATCATCAACGGTTTGATTAGGAAAGATGAGTCCGCCTATCGCCCACAGTGGTGCAGTGATATTGAACTCTTCTCTTTTAGTGGCAGTGTTGGTAATTGGATGAGAAATGTATGGAATAGGAGTAAGCGTATCTCGTACCGCAGACATATTGAGTTTGTAGTCTCGATCAAAGAGTCGGTAGAGACCAGTATCGTCCATTTCCGCATTATTTTTCTGTATCTGTTCAACATCTGCAATTGAATATCGTTGTGACCAGAGAATACGATTCTGATTATCAAGCAGTGGGTACGCATAATACTTGCCCTGAAGTTTGTTGTGCAACATTAGTTTTTTGAGTCGAATCATAAAGGAGTGCCTACCAACGAGATTCCCGAGCACAATGATATTCGTGTTCTTATCACCAATCGGTATCACTTCGTTTAAGAACCAGTCAGAAAGCGCTCGTCTACTCTCATCATCTTGTACTGAAAGTGTGTCTTCCATATCGTCACAGATAATCAAATCAGGACGCTGGCTCTTGAACTTAAGACCTCGGATATTCTGGAGTGATCCAATACACATAATCTTTGCTCCGTAGAGTGGTAGTTCTATCGAGAACGCTCCCCATGGTGTGGTACTCGCTCGGAACGGACCAAGATCTTGTTTAAGGAGTTCGTTATCCTCAAGCTCTGACTTAATGTTAAGAAAGTGAGCCTGTGACTGGAGCTTGCTTTTCGATATGATTAATACAAATTTCTTTTGACGCTTCCCTAAGATAGACCAGATAGTATTCGAGAGATTCAGGATCGTTGATTTGCCTGAACCACGAAATGCCATCACCACTAACAGTTTCTCTGAGTAGCTTTCAGTCATACGGAACATCTCTTTATGGAAGAACGCATACGGATGCGAGATATGGTGCGAAAGGTAGATACTGCAAAACGCTTCGTGTGATTCTTTCACGAGTTCTCGTCTGACGGCACTGTCAGTGATGATGTTTTGAAGTATTGTTTCTTTTTTCATATGTGTTCTTCTAAAAGAGAGCTATGTGTATAGCGCAAGCGCTCCTTTTAAGACTTTAGTTTGCTCTTTGGAGAGCGGTATATCTCGCTTTGGCTTCATGAGTGAGTGTTCTTTCTCTTTAAGCAAGAACCTGCTGTGGTTATGCCGAAGCCAGAACTGCACTGCTTGGAACTTCTTCTCTTTGATAAGACCAATGAGCTGGGATTCGGTCATGTCATTGATTAGTGCAATACCATCTTCGAGCGCATCTTCTGATTCACGGAGAAAGTCAGGATCTTCGTTACGCCAGCGGTAGTAGGTAGCACGAGCGATGTTCGCTTTCTTGCATGCCACTTCGATGATTGGTACCGACTTCAGATGCTCAAGTACTCTGGTCTTATCTTTCCTAGTACTTTCTTTCTTGGTCATACCTTCTTTCGCTTTAACCCAGTCTCTTTCTCCCAGCGACGCATAATGACCTCTGCATAGACATGCGATTTTTCCATGATGAAGCATCGACGACCCATCTTTACTGATGCGATGAGCGTGCTTCCACTACCACCAAATGGTTCAAGGATGAGGTCGTCTCGTTTTGTGAGTACCTTGAGGTATGGGATAAGGAGTTCAATTGGCTTGGTACCAAAGATAATCTCCTGACCCGATGACTTCTTGTCTGCGGCGATATGTGACATGAAGTCGGTCGGGCAAATTGTCTTACCTTTCTCATACGGTTCGAAATGAGGCTTGCCTGAGGTGGCATAGACCGCATTCTCGTATATGTTCTGAAATAGTTCTTCTTCGGAATCAAGATTGAGAGGTACATCTCCCGAAGATCCTACAAGTGCAATATCCGTCTTATTGAAGAACTTATTTCCTGCGGAATATCCCTGCATACGATTCGGGACATGCCACGTAATGGTATTGCGATACTTCCAGTGAACTTCGAGTGCATTCCAAATAGTTCGCAGATTCTTTGGATTCTCGAAGATGATGATTGAGAAGTCTGGCTTTTGTACTTTAGCAACGTTAGCCATCCAAAGGTCGCTGAAGTTCTCTGGCAACACATCGGTCTCCAAGTATCGTCGATTCTTCTTTGCACCGAATCCTACCGTCGCACCATCTTTTCCTCGACCCTTTCCTTTCAGATAGTCCAAGATATAGGGAGGGTCTGTGAGTACCATATCGGCACGGTTATCTTCCATGAGTTTAAGCATGTCGGCTTCGATGGTCGAGTCTCCGATCATGAGACGTGAATCACCAAGCACATAGACATCGCCTTTCTCCGCTTTCACGACAATATCAAGTTTGTCTAACTCTTCTTCGATATCGAATTGTCCCTCGTTCTTTACCACAGGAAAGATATCGTCGATATCTTCTGAGGTGAAGCCTATGTCGAGGAGTATTGAGCTGTCATACTCAGCCAGCATATCGAGATTGAATTCTCCTTGATTGCGATTTAGACGGAGATTGAGTTCTGATTCCTTTTCTGGCGTGAGGTTCACATACACCACTGGCATATTCTGATACCCAAGCTCTTTACACGCTTCTAGGCGGAAATGTCCTCCCACTACGATATTTGTCCGCTCTTCGTGAGCGTTTACGATAATCGGGTCGACATTCCCGAATCGTTTAATACTTTCCTTCAACTGCTTCTTCTGCTCTTCACTCCACTTGCGTGGGTTCTTGGTATTTACCTTAAGCTCACTAATGGCGATGTATTCGATCTTCAAATTATCCTTGTTCATATTTATTCTAGAATTAACGATTAAATCTAGAAGCACAAAAAATCGCCTCGACAGTCAAGAAAATTCTTAACCACAGAGGCGATCTTTCGTATGAGCTAAACTCGACCATACTCAAAAAAGATCCTAACCGTGAGGTTATGAATATTTCTTTGAGCTGGTTTTGGCGGTCTTCTGCGAGTTCCTGCGTTGCAGGGTTTTCGTATCAAACGTTCAGTTCAGCTATCTAAGGGATGTCTATGTGCTTCTACCCCGAAGCGTATCACTCTGATATCAGATAGTGCAAACAGCTGTCTGACACTTTTGTCTCTGACGTATCAAATTCTTATTTTGAAAACTCTTTATAAATGTGAAGAAAAATTCAATTTGATATCCCAGAGTGGGATCAAAAAGTTATCCACAAATGACTACCGCCAGAACGCCAAACGTTTGAAAAATCCAACCACTTTATCGACAAAACTCTCCTGTATTGGCTCGGGTGTATGAAGTTTTTCAACGACTGGAGCTTCGACAACTGGCGTAGTGGTGGCTTCGGTTGGAATTTCTATTACGGGTGTAGTTACCTCTGGTGTCACAACGGGCTTATTCACCTGCGATACTGCTGGTACTTCCTTTGGAAGCGATTTGAGATACTCATCGTGTATAGCAGTACCCGGCTTTCCGTTTGGGTACTTATTGTTATAGAGAGCCGTGATTCGTAGAGCTACGTCGGGACGACTGGCTTTCACTCTTCCAAAGAATGCAGATGCTTCTGTGAGCGGGAGCGAATCCATGTACATGAATCCTTCGTAGATATCAGTGTCGGTGTATACCTCAGTGTCTGAGTTTTGCTTATCGAGCAAATCAAGGTACTCCTCACTCTGGGCAATGTTCTGTTTCTGTAGCTCAATGATTTGCTGACGCAGTTGCTCCGCTTCTTTCTCGGCTTTTGCGAGGTCAGATGCTTGTGATTGATACCCATCTTTTTCATCCTCAAGTTCAGCTATTTGTGCGTCATATTTTGCATCTATTTCAGCAAACTTGGCATCGAGTTGATTTCCAATACCATAACTTCCATAGAGTCCTGTGACGTATCGCTTCTCGGTATCACGCTCTGCTTCAAGAGCTTCGATACGAGCATTGATAGTATCAACTGAAACTTCGGGGTTGTTTGCAATCTGTGCCTCAAGACTTTGAAGACGATACTCCAAAGCTGAGAGTGCTTCACTCTGCTTTATCCCTACATCACCAGGGAGATAGTTGTAGTCTGTGGCGTGTACGGGTGACGTACATACCGAAATGGTAAATAGGAAAATTCCTATTCGGGTTATTTGTTTCATAGGTCACTGTAGCGGATTTAGCCTAATAACGAATTAGGCGAAGACTCTTGAGTCGTTAGACAGAAGACTCCCCGCCATTGCGATCCAGTCTTTCGACCAGACCCATATCCAGTTTCCCAGACACGACCGCTACAGTGACTCTGACGAGGAGTCTTCTATACTGTAGCGGTTTTATATTCCGACCATATCTCAAGGGATTCCTTGGGGGTTAGGTCTTTATTGTGAGGAACATGATAGCAAAAATATCGCTAACCGTCTGTACCTTAGCTTAGTTTTTGGGTCTTGCGAAGGGGTCAGTTACCAACAGGTGTAATAGCAGTTATGATGCCTGTTATAAAGTTTTCATAGCAAGCTTCGATGTCTTTATGGGTCAGATTATCAAATATTAGATCCTTGACTCTTGTAACCACATCTTTCACTTGTTCGTCAGTAAGGTGGTTCGTTCTGAGCCATGCTTCAATAGCTTTAAGTTTTTCCTTATCTACTGGTAAATCAGAATCAGCGAAGACGGGTAGACTCATTCCAGTTATTGCATCATTTACCTGTTTTGCTATAAAAACATTCTTAACAAAATCTTCGCCTGTACTGGCATTGAGTGTTGTGTCAATTTCTTGATAAATTTTCCACTCACCAAATCCTTTTGCTTGTTTGTATTGTTTCTGTTGATCTTTAGCAGCAGAATCAGAATCGCTCAAAATAAGACACTCTCGATTCGCCAACTCCATCATTGGTGTGATTGTCTTGATGTGCTTTACACCCTTCGCATGACATAGACCGACATCCTTAAAGACTTTCTTTGTTTCTGCAGAAGTTTTCTCTAAAGCTGTGATGAACAATTTTTTATCTTTCCATCCCTCAAAGATAAGATTCTTCGATTTCAAGGTTTCAAACACGGAATAACCTAGAGCATTGAACAGAACTTCTTCATCAGCCACGTTTGAATCTTTAGCTGACTCAATAGAAGTAACTTCGTCCTTTTTCTTTACCATGTAGTGTCGCTCAATGTTCCCTGCGTCAATCATGAAGATTGAGTGTGTACTATACAAAACGTAATTTTTTGAAGAAATTTTAATGAGTTCATCTCGTAGGTATCGTGCGCCAGATGGGTGGAGACTTGAGTCTGGTTCATCAATAAGTAGTAGTGTATTTTTGAGTTTGTCAGTTTTAACATTCACAGAAATCATCAGCAAGAATGTTACAAACCGCTTAAATCCATCGCTTCGTTTAGCAAAATCAAAACTGTTCTGCTCTTTAATAGCAGGAATGATTTTGTCAGCATCCAGTCGAAGCTTGAATTCAATCGTCTTATACTCCTTCCAGACAGACCTAAAATGAGTTGTAGTTTTTGAGGCAATTCTATCCAAAAAATTCTGGAATTGATTGTGAGTCAATGCTTTCACACGAGTGATCTCAGCTTTGATATCAGTCACACCCCCAAGAGTGAACATGTTTTTAAGAGGTATGCATGTATCAGGATCTGCAGTGAATCCAGCGATATCAACTTCGGACGGCAACAGGTTATCTTCGTCATATTCCCAAAACAATGCATCGAGGATACTTTCTTTAGCAATTTCATTGCTAATTGTCCCCATTAGCAATGCAAAATCATTAATCTTTATTTCCTCAAGATATTCAGGAGGTATCCCCGAAAAATCACTTTCTCTTACCATTGAATAAGTAGAGAGCTTCACCTTCTGTCCTTTGTGTTCAATTTCAAATTCAGCTGGGCATACTTTAGTCGGCTTCTTCCAGGAACCATTTAATGCGATGTCCGTGTTGAACGCAGTGTATCGAAATGCTTTTGTCGCCTTAATCAAATCTATGTAATAACGGACATCGGTACGTTGGTTGCAAAACGTTTTAAGTTTTGTCGCTACGCCAGCAACAGTTACTATTTCTGGGTCCTTTTCACTTGCAAGTGTTTTCACTGAAACAGTATCGAAGAGTTCATCCGCCTCCACTTTCTCAAGTCTGAAGAAGAACTTTACATATGCTTCAGTAATTTCGTCTTCATCAGGTAAACTTTCTCGTACGTCGTCCTTACTGACAGGATCATAATCATCACTAAGTAGTCTAAGTGCTTTTAGAATGTTGGATTTGCCTGATTCGTTAATACCTACAAGGACGCGACATGGAGAATCAAAAGAAACCATCTCTTTTTTGATGGATCTGTAGTTGACGATTTCTACGGAATTTAGCTTCATAAGTGGCACTAATTTAGCATTTTTTGAGCATTTTTGCGACTTTCGGTTACCTACTTGGGGGGTCTGGGACGCTCTAGACTCTTAGGGCGGGTTGCGTCATTGATTGGTGTATGGAAACAACACAAGCGCCAGCGGTGGGTCTGGCACAAGCGGTAGACCCATCAGGGATTAAATACTGTCTCTACGCTCGTAAATCAACCGAGCAAGAGGACAAACAAGCGTTATCAATAGAATCACAGGTGCGAGAAATGCTCAGTCTTGCCGAACGAGAAGGATTGAATATTGTTGAAATCAAACGAGAATCACATTCTTCCAAAGAAGTTGGTCAACGACCGGTATACAACGAACTACTGACCGAGATACGCCAAGGCAAGTTCAACGGAATACTGACATGGGCGCCTGATCGCCTCTCAAGAAATGCAGGCGACCTCGGAAGTGTGGTTGATCTCATGGACCAGAAGTTACTCCATGAGATACGCACCTACGGACAGAAGTTCACAAATAATCCCAATGAGAAGTTTCTCCTGATGATTCTTGGGTCACAGGCGAAGCTTGAGAACGACAACAAGATGGTCAACGTGAAGCGAGGGTTACGAGCACGGTGTGAGATGGGTCTCTGGCCTTCTGTGCCTCCTACGGGTTATTTGAGTCACTCTGATAGAAACAAGAAGTGTGAGGTGGTGCTTGATGAACAACGAGCGCACGTCATCAAGCAGATGTTTGAGAAGGTAGCCTACGACGGGTGGTCAGGACGAAAACTATTCAGGTGGCTGCGAGACGATATACGCTTCAAAACAAAGCATGGCAAACCACTGACCCTAAGTAACATTTATATAATTCTAAAAAGCTCCTTCTACTACGGAGAATTTGAATACCCGAAAGGAGGCGGACAATGGTACACCGGAAAGCATGACCCTATTATCACCAAGGATTTATATAACCAAGTGCAGGATAAGATAACGAGCGATTACGCTGTGCGGGTGCAGGATAAAGAGTTCGCCTTCACGAAGATGATTACCTGCGGACTGTGTGGATCAGGAGTGACTGCTGATGAAAAATTCAAGAAACTCAAAGACGGCACAACAAACCGATATGTGTACTACGGATGCACGAAGTTCAAAGATAAAAACTGCCCTTGCGGATACTTGAGAGAAGAAGAACTGATTGAACAGCTTGCAAACATTTTTGACACAGTGTCACTCGACGAGATTGGCATGAAAGACAAAATCAAAACTGAGATTGAATCGCACAATGAATTTCAAGAGTCGGTACTTGGGCAGAAGTCGGCGAAGGTGAAAGTACGGGAGGTAGATATTAGGAACTATGCAAAACACATACTACGGAAGCGACCTATATACGAGAAGCGAGAGTTACTTTGTCACCTACGAAGCAAACTAGTGTTGAAAGATAAACAACTGAAACTCATCTAAAAGATCACTACGAACCTTTGCTTCTAAACATATTGCGTAGAATAGTGAAGGTAAGGTAAAAAAGACATAGGAATACAACATACAAGAAAATAAGTACCGAAAGCGGTAGTAATCCTAACGGCAAAGCGCCCACTAAGAAAAATGAATACCACGATCCTCCTGCTAGGACAGGTCCGAAACGCATTGGCATTTTATGTATACTCATAAGTACCGCGTTCAATGTAATAATTCCGAGTAAGAGCCACTGTATGATCCCCATGGAATCAAGTGGAATGCCAATAAATAATCTTCCCAAAAGGGCGAGTGCAATAAGTACCATGCCGAGACGAAGCACAATATACACCGCACCCATAAATCGCCTTTCTGACGTATCAATGACTCCATCTTGTGTTGCCATAATGTAGAAGATGAGCGCAAATGTCGAAGCACCAACACCGAATGTTTGTCCAATGGTGAGTACAAGTGAGGTTATAAGAATGAAAGTATCCATAGTGAGTACGTTTATGGACAATCAAGACAAATATTCATATGTGTGAGCGTCCCTTCAGTTTTCTTATGTGGATTTAGAATACCCTTTGGATCATAGAGCTGTTTGATACTTTCAAATACCTGATACAACTCATCACCATAAAATTCTCGTAAGAATGGGGTACGAATAATGCCGTCGCTGTGGTCTGCGCTGATGTTTCCATTCAGTCGCTTTACAAGCGCAAAGGTCTCTTTCATCAAAGCCGTGATATTTTCTCCAACCCTGGCATCTGTAAAATCGAAGATTGGAATAATACGCAGTGAACCATCACCTATGTGTCCATGATATCCATAACTCACAGCATGTTTCTTTAAAATATCTCTCAATTCTTCAATAAAGATACCGAGTGAAGGGAGAGGAATAATGACATCCTCAATACATGGAACAGCTCGTTGCCCACTCTCGTTATGGTCACGCATTAAGAGAAACGCATTCCTCCGAATATTCCATACTGCTTCACAGTCTTCTAGGTTACTGATGTGCTTTGCATGATAACCATGCGCGAGTAGTGCGGTGAGACACTCTTCTGCTTTGGCTTTTGTTTCAACGTCTGTGGATTCACTAAACTGTGCAAGTATGTGGAGATGTGCATCGGGATTAAGATACGGCAACGCTTTGCCTGCCGATTCCCTGAGATGTGTCTCGGCTTTTCTCAGAGTATTTCTGTCGAATGTTTCCAACCCTTCTGGATTATATTTCTCAATAACAGATAGCATGTCAGGAATATCTTTCATTGACGGCGCTGAAATAAGAATGAGTTCAAGGTATTTGGGAATCGGCACCAGTTTCAACGTTGCTTTTGTCACAATACCGAGAGTTCCTTGTGCACCGACAAACAATGGTATTGCACTAAATGTTTCTTCGTTTACGACGCGGTCAAGTCGGTATCCCGACGACGCTTTCGGTACACGTCCTATTGCATTGCGTAACGCATCTCCCTGAGAGTAGTAAAGATTGAGGAGCTGAATCTCTTTTTCATCGTCTACTTCGGAAATGTTCTTGGGCAAAACGCGCACAATACTCCCATCAGCCAGAACAACTTCAAGCTCAAGTACGTTGTCACTTGTTGCTCCGTATCTGATACTCTTCTCACCAGAAGCGTTATTACCGATCATTCCTCCAATTCCGCAAAGACTACGTGACGATGGGTACGGTGCAAACATAAGTCCGTGCTCTTCGGCACGAGATTCAATATCACGGAAATATGCACCCATCTCAACAGTTGCGGTTTGTAGAACAGGATCAATATCTATGTGATGCATGTGGCGAGTGAGGTTCAAGATGTAGCCAGTACAGAGCGAACCACCAGTCATGCAGGTACCACCAGCTCGTACTGAAAGACTCACATCAGAGTTAATCAGCTTCTCCTCTGCAACTCTGCGTACTACAACAACGATGTCTTCCGTATCCTTCGGATAGAACACACCTTGCGGTCGTACCATAAAAACACTCGCATCTTTTGAATGTTCATCGCAAATGGCATCGCTCTGGTCAAATCCTCCTTTGAAGGTTTCAGGTTTTTCTAACATAAATACTTAATTAGTCTTTTGCATAAATGGTAATCGGTCTGCGTATGATTTCTGTAACCATGTCACCAAATGGTATGAAATGCATACACTAGCAACAGCAATAGTTATACTGCCCACGATATCAATTCCATGATGTACATTTGCCTGTACTCGAGCAAGACCAACGCTAAGTGCCAGAATCCCAAGAATGAATCCAATTATCTTATGTTCGGTGTACACAAGGGCTGAGATAGTTGCAACGAGGAGTGTATGTTCTGACGGGAAACCATTGTCGGGTATGTGCGCAATGAGTGGTTGTATGTTTTCAACTACAAAGGGGCGCGGACTGGAAATAAAGAGGTTTGCTAAACGTCCTAAAAGAAAAGCAGTTGGTAGTGCAATGAGTGCCTTGTATGCAAATACTATTTTCCGATCTTTTGAAAGTAGTGCGGAAAACAGGGCACTCGCAAGAACAATGCCGATATGAAGTTTTGACGCAAAGAAAATAGTAATCGCCTCCATATTTATTTGGTTGAAAAGAGTCTTAAGCTATTGAGTGTAACGAGAAATGCCATGCCTGAATCAGCCGCGATCGCAAAGACAAGATTCGACATTCCAAAGATGACCAAGACGAGAAACACGACTTTCACACCGAGAGCAAGGGCAATGTTTACTCGAATGGCAGACATAGTTTTTCGAGCGAGTCTGACTGCATACGGAATAGTCTCTAAGTTTCCTGAAAGGAGAGCTATGTCGGCAGTTTCAATAGCGACATCAGTTCCTCCCGCACCAATAGCAAAGCCGATATCAGAAAGTGCGAGCGCTGGCGCATCATTAATTCCATCTCCCACCATGGCAATGGTGCCGTATGTCTGTTTCTGCGTTCGTATTACTTCAACTTTATCTTCTGGCGAAAGTGACGCATGAATATCAGTAATACCCACCATCTTCGCAACAGCCGTAGCGCTGTGTGTATTGTCTCCTGTAAGCATGGAGCTTTGAACTTCAAGGAGTGAGAGTGACGCAACGACACCTTGAGCTTCTTCACGCACTACATCAGAAATACCAATTGCACCGATAACTTGTTTTTCTTCTGCTACAAGCACAACGGTTTTGCCTTCTTTTTCAAGACGTTCTACGTCACCAATGAATGCTTTGTCTTCAATTCCATACTGACGCATGAGTTTAGTGTTGCCGATATAGTTGTGTGCGTCGCACACCGAACATTTTGCGTGTCCGCCCTTACCCGCGACATTCTCGTAGTCGTGCATAGCATGCGGTGCAATACCATGTTCTTTTGCATAAGTGAGGATGGATTCCGCGAGAGGATGTGACGAAAATTGTTCAATTCCTGCCGCGTCAGCAATCACCTGATCTTTGCTGTGATTGCCAAACGTAATGACATCCGTGACGCTATGGCGACCATAGGTAAGAGTTCGTGTCTTATCAAATGCAATACTTTTCAGTTTTGCGAGCTTCTCAAGATATACACCACCTTTTATTAGCACTCCATGCCGAGATGCCCCGCCAATGGCTGAAGCAATAGCAACTGGTGTCGAGATGACAAGCGCACAGGGACACGCAATCACTAACAGAACGAGTGCCCGATAGAGCCACGTATCAAACGATTGAGCAAGAAGAAACACAGGTACCGTTGCAACAAGAATTGAAAGAACAACAACAATTGGTGTGTAGTATCGAGCAAAAGAATCTATAAATGCTTCAGTTGGCGCTCTCGAAGCTTGTGCGTCTTTCACGAGTGCAATAATTCGTGCAAACATCGAATCATCGCTCTTCTTTACGACCATGATTTCAAGATATCCTTGAATATTCATTGTTCCTGCAAAGACCGTATCTTTCACTTGAACATCAACAGGCGCAGACTCTCCCGTGACTGCTGAAGCATCAATGGATGACGACCCCTTAGCTACTGTTCCATCAAGTGGTATTTGCTCGCCAGGTCGAACGACAACGATTGAACCTACAGTGACGCTTTCGACAGGGACGACAGTGTCGTCAAGAAGTCGAGCAGTCTTAGGTGAACGTTCTAAAAGTGCTGAAACAGCACGCCGTGAACGCTCGACGCCAAAAGATTCAAATAATTCTGAAAGTGAAAACAGAAATATCACTGCCGCCGCTTCACCATATTCTCCAATATAGAGCGCACCAAGCGATGCGATAACTACAAGAAAACTAATATTGAGGAACTTTTTCCGAGCGAGACCAAACCACGCACTTCTCACCACAAAGATACTCCCTGCACCTACCGAAAGAATGTAGAAAAGTGTGCTCCACCCCTCCATACCTTCCGTGAAAGACAACAAGAAACCTGTGCCGAGCAACATACCCGAGATTGCGGTGAAGAACTTAAGGCGAGATTCATTGTCTTCATGCTCACTAGTATCAGCGTTTTTGCTACTTACATCACAGCATGCATCTCGCTTAGTCTCTTTAAGTGCGGGAGTTTGTGTCATAGATCACCAGTGATTAATAAGTAACGTAGTATTTTATGGTTGCTTTCTCTGTAATGTCGGCAACCCACTTCTGTGCTTCTGCTTGGAACTTTTCTTGCTTTAATTGTTCTGTAACTTGTGTTTTTACTTCCTCAAGACTCACGTCTTTTGGTGGAGTAATTTTATTCTCCGTAATATATGCGTCGACCTCTTCTGCCGTAACTTGTACTCTTGTAGCTAAGAGTTTTTCAAGCTTCAATTGTGTCTCTAATTGTGCACGCAATTGCTCCATCGTCATTCCTTGTGAAGCGAGCGCTTCTTCAAGCGTACCACCTTGAGTAGCCACTTGAGCCTCAATTTCCTTTATTTTTGTATCAACGTCACCAGCTTCGATAGTGATACCGTTCTTAGCAAGCTCTGTCTCAATAAGCTTCTTGTCCACCATTGCCTCAAGAGCTTGTTTGCCTCCTTGTCTTTCAAGATCTTGTACCACTGCAAGACGACTGATTGGACTACCGTTCACTGTAGCCGCAACAATAAATCCTCTCGTATAGAGGAAAGCAACTGTAACAAACAGTACGGCAACAATGATAGCCCCGTAGAGAAGCGATGATCGCTTCATAGTGAGCGTAATGTGCGACGTTAGTGTTTCCTTTACAACACTCGTTTCAACTTTTTCTTCTGGTATTTGATGTGGTTCCATACAGTTAATTTCTTTACAACTAATTTTCTAATCTCTTTGAAACTATGTACGCCAACGCTGACACAATAAACATGCTTCCGAACACCATGATGCCCATGAATGGAATCGTTATAAATCCAAAGACGAGCACTGGTGAGTCAGTACATGCTGGCATGAGTCCTCCGTACGAACAGGGCAAGCTGAGAGTCTTTCCAAGGACAAAACCTTGGAAGTGGTAGTAATAGTGGTAGCAGGCATACCAAAGTCCGAAGGTAGCAAGGATTCCAACAGTGATATGTGTCTCACGAGTCCTAAACCAGAGAGCAACGAATGTGATAACGCTCACTGGATACAAGAAGATGCGTTGCCACCAACACAGCTCGCACACTGGTGTCATATACACGAGCTGATACGTAAGCGAGAATGCTATTGAAGTTACTGAAATAAGAAACAATGCCAAAAGAAACTGCTCATACGGAATCTGTCGTACTAGGGCTCTCATTCCTGGTGAGGTTAAGTACCCTACACCCACGATAAGGATCGCTCCAAACAGAGCCATCGAACCAAGTGCGAGAATTGTTGAGAATACTTCAGGCGTCATTGTGTCGTTTGGTTAGACGAAGCTTTGTCTATCGCTGTTTGGATAATCTTTTTGAAGTCCTCATACCCTTGTGGATTCGGTAGTTTTTTGCCATCGAGATAAAAAGATGGCGTTCCCGTATTGCCTAGTTTCTTCCCAGAATTCATATCCCGTTCTACGCGAGCTTTTACTTCGGGAGACGCCACGGCGACCTTATATGCTTCCATATCCAGTCCAATTTGCTCCGCATACTTCTCAAATACAGCTGGTGTTGGAGCAGGTTTCTCACCCCAATTCTTTTGCTCAGTAAACAAAAGATCATGCATCTCGAAGAACTTTCCTTGCCGAGCCGCCGCTTCTACCGCCAGTGCCGCCGTCATACCATTGCGATGTCCCGGGAGTGGAAAGTACCGAAGGACTACACGGAGGTCATTTGGAAACTCTTGTTCAAGTTGCTTCACGAGCGGAAAGTATGCTCCACATGCCTCACACTCAAAGTCGATATACTCAATGAGTGTCACTTTCGCATTTGCCCCACCCTTAACGTAATCGTCTGGTGCGACGGTGAAGAAGTCAGCTGTAGCAGGTGATACTGCCTCATTCGTCGATGTCCCCGCATTACGCATCCATATCAGACTTCCTACTATAGCGACTATAAAAATAGTCCATACTGCGATCTGGAAGGCTTTATTGTTATTAGTGTCTGATCCCATAATTTTAAGATTTTTAATTCGTTTAAATGCTACACACAGGTGATTGTTTTAATTTCTTGAGGAGCGCATATATAGCGTACGCAAGCAGTCCCACTCCTAAGAATCCAAATTCCTGACCGCCAAGTGGTAAGAGTGTGAAGAATGTACTTGCGCCACCCACGGTGAGGAGCGATGTGAGAATAAATGTCCCACATGCGGCGCACCCAATACCGAAGAAACCACTCACGACACCACTGATACCAAGTGCACCGACCGAAACGGCGCTGTTACTCTTTGTTCGCATGGTGCGGATGTAATAGACAAAGAGTGCGCTGTACACACCGAAGAGTACTGCGATAAGTACTGTATAGAGTGCAGACATCATCGTGAAATTAGTCGCAATTCCTCCATACAAACTTATGAGAATTTGTATTTTTTCGATGGTCGTTGCTGTACTCGACATGAGTATTGTTCTTATAAGCAGTAGATTCGGCAACCATACAGCCACAGTAAACACAGTCACTCCTACAACAAACGCAACGAGTGCGTAAATTGGACGTGCGAATACCATGAGTAGTTGCTGAATCATAGTGCTCATTACTTTTCTTTCTTCGCCAACTCAATAATCTGTTCGACAGCTCCCAGTGGTTGCGCGCCATTTATAGGAAATGTCTTTCCATTTGGTGCAATTACCACACTCCATGGTGTACCTCTTCCGCCAGTTGCAACCGCATTAGCGATGTCACCTTGTATGTGTTCATCGTACTTACCGCTTTGACGACATGTATTGAATGCAGAGATATCAAGTCCAATTTCTTTTGCGATTTGTGGGATGACCGTGTCTATATCAGTACGATTGTTGGTAAGTGTGAGTTCAAAGTATCTATCAGTGAATTTCCAGAAGGTGTCATTTCCGCCTTGCTCATTTGCACACTCTGATGCAACGGCTACCGCCTGCGCTTTCACAGGGTGTAGTTGCTCAAGGGGAAACTGCCTAAATACCCACGCCACATCACCACTCGCGCCATACTTATCCATAACTTCATTCATCGTGTTATGGAATTGTTTACAGAATGGACACTCGAAATCGGAGTATTCAACTATCTTTACAAGTGCGTCAGGGTTTCCTTTAATGTGATCTTTGTCGGTTACTTTCGCCACAGCATCCGTTGAACCAACCTGTTGTTCAGGAACATTTTGTGCGGTGGGATTAGTATTTTTTTGTTGTATTACCTTTTCAGCACTTCCATTCAATAACACCGCACCTGCAATGAGAACTCCTGCAATAACTACCGCAAGTGGCATGAGGTAGGGATTTTGTCCTGTTGTTTTTATTTCTTCCATAATGTATCTCTGCTAACGTCCGTACCATTCATTGAGCCAGCGGTTCATAGTCTCAATTTCTGCACGTTGTGTGCTAATAATATTTTCTGCCATTTCTGTGAGTTCAGGTCGCTTGGTAGTTGTGACAATCTTTTCTGCCATTTCTACAGCGCCTTCGTGATGGGTGATCATGGCCTCAATAAAAGCGAGATCAAGATCGACACCCTTCTTATCGGCAAGGCTATCTGCGAGACTTGCCATTGAGTGCTCCATGGCCGCATTCTCTTCTGATGTGAGTCCGACAACTGCAGGAGTTTCTTCTAAAGCAGGAGCATTTGACGCTTTAACGCCGTAACAAATACCGAAGCCAAGTGTGAATGCAATCGCAATTGTAGCGAGGGTTTTCTTATTCATCGACAACAAAAATTACACGAATAAATACACACCGAGGATGGCGTGTTACATCGTGTGCGTTAGAAAAGCTTTGGGTTCAAAATACCTCTTGAGAAAAATTCTTGAAGATAATTATGTGTGAAGACATTCTGCGTTCTTGAGAATTGTGTTCGTAGTGATACTTCTAAACGGGACGGACTGAAGAAATGTGAAAATGATCGTAACCCAAAAAGCATCAGTAGGCTCACGAGAAGCACGAGCGCCATTGTCCCAGGTATAGCGGTGAACATGTGTTGCCACGCTTCAATATGTTCGATAGGACTCATAGAACATACGACGCTGAATTCACTCATGAATGGACAACCGGGCATCGGCATATCCATAGATCCCATGTTTTTCACATGGAAATAACCGAATCCAAGTGACATAGCAAGAGAAAGGAGGAAAAGTCCTCCAATCATTCTTTGCATTATCCGCGACCCATATAACATAAGTGAAATTATATCAAAGACAATCTGACTCGCATAGTATCGAGAAGCTACTCATGCATCACCTTTGCCCTTACCACATTCACAATCTATGGCACAGGTGTTGCCATGCACTTTCTTCTTCTTGAGATATAAAGCAATGACAACTACAAAAATAATACCGGCGCATGCTATAAGTTCAATTCTCTCTGTAAAGATTGAGAGACTGAATACCCCAGCTGAGGCAATCAGCCAAATGGGCACTGCGCAACACGCTACACATAATACGCCGACAATATACTTCCAAAGGTTTTTCATATTTCGTACAAATTATTTATATGTACCGATGATAAACTATGGAGTATACTCCATAGTCAAGTACACGTATGCTCATCAACGAATTGTCACAACAAACTGGTTTCAGTATTGATACTATCAGGTTCTATGAAAAGACTGGTCTTCTTGATGGAAAGAACGTTGCTCGACGTCCTAACAGATACAAAGACTACACGGAAACGCATGTACAGAAACTCATGGTTATTCGTGACCTGAAGAACTTCGGATTTACCCTCAAGGAAATAAAAGAGACAGTATCTCTCTACGAGCAAGAGCCAGCAAACTGTGTTCAAAATGTTCCTAAAATACAACAGAAATTATCTTTCCTCTCATCGACTATTCAACGCATGACTGCGTTGAAGGAAAAGCTGATACGCGTAAGCAACGACTGCGAGAATGACTGCAAGAATTGTTGCGGGTTACATAAGACATTACAGACACTCAAAACCAAATAGAAATCGAGTTATTTTTACCTCCCCAACAACTCGTTCGTTGTAGTTTTTGAACTGTTAGAATATATGGATGAATCAGATGAGCGACATCAAATCTTCCATAAAATGTCTACTCTCAATTGTGCTTGCGCTCGGGCTTCTTTCATCGTTTGGATTACACGCAGTTCAAATTGAGCATGAACACTTTATGACCTCCTCCGCTCACGGAACGCACGAGCACAAACAGGGGTTTGCAACACTCGATATTTCCATGCATCTTTCGGATAAGAAGATCTTTATTTTTCTCCCTGTTGCGCTACTCTTCCTACCTTTTCTAAGTAGACAAATGCGAATTGAGGAACTTCTGCTCCTTTCCGCCACACGTTACGCAACAATGCTTCAAGAACGACACGGTAACCACTACCGAGTATTTGATTACCTTCGACTCTTTCTCAAGAAGGGGATTCTTCACACAAAAGCATACTAACCAAGATACAAAAAGTCTTTTATTAACTAACAAACGTTTATTATGAAACAGACAATAGTTCTTGGAACAGGAATACTCGTATCGGCATTTGTATTTAGTTATGCCGCATTTCTTCTTCCGGTATCAGCTAACGGGGATGAACATGATGAGTCTAGCGAGGTGATGAAAGTGGAGGATGCGAGTACACCGGATATCAAACGAATGGAGACACTCATAAGTATTCTCAAGCAATTGATTGCGGTCATGACTGAATACAAAAAACAGTATCCTGGCGCCTCATTCACCCTACCGACTGTCACAACACCTTCAATGTCCGATCACCATGCAGAAAGTACTGCTACTGCAGACACAAGTGACCACCATGCGGAATCAGCAACAGCAGAACAGAACGAATCAGATGATGAAGAAGTAGCACCTGCGGTACCTAAGCTTGTCATTGAAATTGAGGAACATTCAGGGAAGACACATGCACATGTGAGATTTATTGATGGAAGACCCGAAGCGATGTTCTTTGTAGATGCACCACTAAGCAACGAAGACGCTATCGTGTCGGGAATTAGCGCACAAACAGGACTTGGAAAAGAAGAAGTCAAAAGTGCGCTCAAATATATGGGGATGTAAATATAGACACCAATAGTACAACAAAAAGCACCTGGGGTGCTTTTTGTTGTCTTTAGTGCGCGTGTGGGGCTGATTCATCTACAGGCGGCGTTGTCGCTGCTCCTGTACCATGATTCATTCCAGGCATACTCATATCCATTGCTGGCGCGGCAGTAGTCTTTGGTGACAATGCAAACCCATTCGACATCCAGAACACAGGGAATGTCAGCGCCAATGAGATGAGGACTGCTTGAAAGAATTCTTTCATACAAGTTAATAATACACTGTTACTTTAATGTCATCGCAGACTTATACATACTCTATCCTGAAAGTTTGTATATTGAGTAGTATCCCTTTCAGAGGCGAATTCAAGAACTATTCTTGCTACTCAAACGCAATTTCAAATCCATACATCCCCATGGAACAGAGTCCCTCGAACGTACTACCGACCTTCTGTGGCGGCAGTACGATTTCGGTCACTCCAGATGGCGGAAGGCTCTTTTGATAGTTAATCGAAGGGAGACTCAATGCAGACGAGCAGTCGAAGATGCCTGTAGTCACAATTCTGAGTGTAGTCGGAATATCCGCCTTTGCCTTCGAGAGCTTTGGCAAGTAGCCACCTTTCGCAGAAATAGTCACAATCTGCTTTCCGTCAACAATGGTGACATTGTTTTCATGTGGTGACTCAGTGGTATTTGATCTTTGTGAAAGCATGACAGCACCACCAACGAGTGTTACACCGATGAGTACTGCAATAATAGTTGGTTTCATAATTTTAGAAGCTAAAGAGTGAGGGAGTAATGCCTGCGGCAACGAGACCGTAGTGGAGGTTGAAGAGTCCGAAGAAGACAACCACCAGACCAGTAGTCTTGAAGAAGATGCCTGAACGAGCTTTTGTATGGATGGTCAACGAACTGAACGACAGTAGTGCAAGTACAGGGAGTGTTCCAAGCGCATACACAAACATGGTAAGTGCGCCTGACATAAAGCTTCCTGTGGTAAGCGTGTATATCTGCATCGACTGGGTGAATCCACATGGCAGAAAGAACGTCGCAACACCAATAAGGATTGGAGTAAATGTATGGTTTATCTTCTTTAGTCCCTGTACGTGATTTCCTATGAACTTTGGTAACGTTGGTTGCAGTTTCTTTGCCCACGGAAAGACATCAAGAAGATTAATACCAAGGATAAGGAGTACGAGAGCGACGGTGAGACTGAGAACGAGCGTGCCCGTAGCACCAATTTTGAACACTGTGCCGAGTGCACCGATAACTCCTCCTAAGACAAAGAACGAGACGAGCCGCCCGATATGGAAGAGTACCTGTGGGCGTACCTTATCACCCTCCTTTGCGTAGTTTGCCGACATCGAGAGTACTAGACCACCCACAACTGCCATGCATGTTGAAACAGATGCGATCATACCGATGAGAAATGCGGTGCCGTATGAGACCTCAGAGGTCGTTACAAGATTCACAATGCCGAGCTTCTGCAAGATGATAAAGAATGCAATAAAGCCGATGGCGAGCGGAACAGCAACGCTAAACTCGTGCCATTTGGCATTATGTTTTTGTCTCTCTAGAGAAAGAGTGTATCCATGCGAACGTACGACAGGATTTAAGTCGTTTGCAATCTCTTCAAGCGACTTTTCACCAAAGTCTCCGGCAATTTCAACATGATGATGTTTGAGTGATGCTTTTGCGCTCGTGATGTTGGGAAGGTCTGTCAGCTCTCCTTCAATGAGGATAGGACATGACGCGCAGTGCATACCACTGACATGAAGCGTATATGTTTTCATAGTTAGAGTTTCTTAGTCTTGAGGCGTAGTGAGTTTCCGACTACAGACACACTTGAGAACGCCATGGCAAACCCTGCAAATACCGGACTGAGGAGCCAACCGAAGAATGGAAAGAATATCCCTGCCGCCAGTGGAATACCAATAATGTTATAGAAGAACGCCCAGAAGAGATTCTGTTTGATTCCACGCATGGTCATCTTTGAGAGTCGAACCGCCTTTACGAGCTTTGATATGTCACCATGGAGCAAGGTGATGCCAGCGGTTTCAATAGCCACATCAGTTCCTGTTCCCATAGCAATACCGACATTCGCTTGCGCGAGTGCTGGAGCGTCATTCACCCCATCTCCCGCCATAGCTACGATATGCCCTTTTTCTTGAAGTTCACGAACATACGCAAGTTTCTCCTCAGGTAAGACTTCTGCGACGACCGTATCAATACCAACTTCTTTCGCGATAGCTTCCGCAGTCTGTTTGTTATCACCCGTAAGCATAGTCACTTTGATGCCGAGCTTGTGGAGATTCTTCACCGCCTCGATTGCTTCAGGTTTGATAGCGTCAGCAACAAACACAGTTGCAAGTACTCCATTTGTAGTAGCAAGAATAACGGGTGTTTTCCCTTCAGTTGTTTCTTTTACAATGCGTGAGATATCAAACGGGAGTTTCATCTCTGCAATGAGTTTTGTGTTACCAGCAAAGTATTGCGTACCATGAACAGTACCCGTAAGTCCCATACCTTTCTTAATCTCAAATCCTTGCACAGGATTCTCTTCAAATTTGTGTACTTTTGCGTATTCAATAATTGCATGAGCGATGGGGTGCTCCGACTTTCGTTCAAGTGAAGCAAGGATTGAGACGATTTCTGCATCAGGGCGTGACGAGTAGTTTTGAATACCGACAAGTTCGGGTTTCCCTTTAGTGATAGTCCCAGTCTTATCAACGACTATCGTATCTACCGCGTGGAGCTTTTCGAGTGTCGCCGCATCTTTAATTAAGATACCTTCCTTAGCACCTTTGCCAACACCAACAATAATTGCAGTTGGTGTTGCAAGCCCCAGCGCGCAAGGACATGCGATCACAAGTATTCCCACAAACGAAGTAAGTCCGTACGAGAGTGCCTGCGCAAAACCGAGCGATTCAGTTCCGAGAAGTAACCAGACACCAAGCGTAACAAAAGCAAAAACAAGCACAATCGGTACAAAGACACTCGATATCTTATCGGCGAGCGCTTGAATCGGTGCGCGACTGCCCTGTGCGTCTTCTACCATTTTGATGATGTTCGCAAGGAGCGTTTCAGAACCTACCTTTGTAGCGGTAAACGTGAAGGAGCCGTTGGTGTTAATCGTTCCAGCAACGACATTACTGCCAATAGTCTTCTCAACAGGAATTGGTTCACCTGTCACCATAGATTCATCAATAAATGAAGTGCCGTCAGTGATAGTGCCGTCCACAGGAATCTTTGCTCCTGGTTTAATCACGATTTGGTCTCCGTGCACCACTTGGTCAATCGGAACTTCCACCTCAGTGCCGTTTCTGAGTACGAGCGCAGTCTTTGCTTGGAGGGTCAGAAGTGCTTCAATAGCGTCCCCCGTCTTCAGTTTTGATTGTGCTTCAAGATATTTTCCAAGCGCAATGAATGTAATGACGACAATAGTTACGTCATAGTAGCTCTCATGCACGTTGAGGTATGGTGCGAGTGAAACTTCAAACGCAGCTATGAGGAAGCTATATAAGTATGCAACTGACGTTCCAATACCAATCAGCGTGTCCATATTCGCCTTGCCATAACGCAAGAAGCGATAGAACCCAAGGAGGTACGGTTTCCCAACGACAAAAAGGACGTAGGTAGCCATAAGAGGCATAATCTGATGGACGAACCCACTAAGAGTCTCTGGCATCGGGGCTACCACGGAAAACTTTGCAAGAATGTCCCATCCCATAACAAGAATGCTGAAGACTGCTATCGGAAGTGCAGAGTAAACCTTCGTACGCATGTCTGCAATTTCAACCAATTTCTCTTTCTTCGACTGACCAATACCTGTGTGTGCCGTGTGCTCATCGGCAGACATTCCCATATCCTCTGCCGAAGACAGCATAAAAGAATATCCAAGTGGTTCTATCTTTTTGGAGAGGTCGTGACCCGTTGTTGTTTCATCATGTTCAATCTTTGCAGATTCAGTGCCATAGTTTACTTCAATAGAAGCAACACCATCGGTCTTTTTAAGTGTTCGTTCAATGATGCTGGCGCATGACGCACAATGCATGCCTTTGATTTTGTATGTATGTTTTTTGTGCATAGAAGTTGTTGCTAATAGTGTATATGTAGAAAAGCAAAAGAGATACCGTCAGTCGTGCTGAGGTAACGCCCCTTTGATACACAGCTTAGAACAACTTAGGATTGAGAATACCGTCTGAGAAAGCTTCTTCTAGGAAGTTAAAGCGCGTGACAAGTTTCCTTTTTGAAATTCTATACCGGAGCGTCGATCTGGGGGGCGAGAAGAATTTAGGAAAGACAGAAAGAATTAACGCAACTGAAACGAGGAGCAGGAACTGGTCTTGATTGAGAGTGATGTTGCTTAGAAAACTCTGGGATGCCCCAATCATCTCAAGAGGACTCATCGTGCAGATAGATACTCCTGGCATGAATGGGCAGTCAGTCATGTTTCCCTCCATGTCCATACTCATTCCCATATGAGAAATACCCAAAGAACCAGCAAGCAATAGGGATGCGAGCAGAGGCACGAAAGCGTTTTTGAGCGCGAGGACTTGAGCAATCATAAAGTGAATTATAACACAACAGAAAACACACCCGTTTGGGTGTGTTTTCTGTCTGGATACTGCTCTCAGCAGGTATGCAATAACGGAATAGATGCGTCGTGATTTTCTATCGAGATTTGAGGGGTTTAGGACACCCCCTTACGAGGGTTCGTGTCCATGACTCGTTCTTAAAATAGCTTGATGAATCTTGCTATTTTAGGAGTCTCGATAGGTCTCACTTCAAAGCTGCCGGTCAGGGACTCGAACCCCAATAGTTGGTACCAGAAACCAAAGTCCTACCATTAGACGAACCGGCAATGTTTTGTTCTCTATTTGTATTTTTTGTCCACGTTAGACCATGGCGTCGCAAGGAGGCATTATAAGAGCACCTTGCGACGGGCTCAGAAATTATAGTCGCTTCGCTTTTTAATTTCTGGCCACCATTAGACGAACCGGCAATACCTTACTCAACAATGATTGAGTGGGATTAGCGTACCATATTTCTTTTCACCGCTCTACTTTATGATAACTTAGGTGTTATCGGCTTTCTCCTGTATACTCACATCTCAACTTAGTAGTTTAATCTAAACATACCATGACAGACGAAATAACAACGCCTGCACCGGACGAAACTACACCAACACCTACAGTTCCTGCGACGACAACTCCTGAAGTTGTAGAGCCAACACCAGAAGTTCCTGAAGTAAATTAATGCTTCATTATATACACGAAAAAACACCCACTGGGTGTTTTTTCGTGTACATTCACATACTACCCTCCTTTTGATTTCTTGAAGCAATCAATACATTTCAAATTTGATGTATCTCGTGGCTCAAACGGAAGCGAGGTGATCGCTGTGCTACATCCACTACATTTCCAGTCTCCAGAAAATTTTGGTCGGTCAGTATTTTGTGGCTTGGATCCTGTACTCCCTCCTCCCTTTTGTTTTTGGTGACAAGTACGACACAAGAGACCATCTGTGCGCTTTGGTTCAAAGGGTAATTCAGTAATTGCTCCGCTACAACCACTACAGGTCCAATTTCCTTGATGCATATTTGTTTAGTTTGTTAGTTATTAGTTTTTAACTGTTAGTACTTAGCGATTAGTATACTACGCAAGATACCATGTACTAGTAAAGTATGCACATTCTCTTCATGTCAAATCCAAAGAAGTACTTGACCTAATACTTAGAAATGCTAAAATATAAATACATTCGGGATTTTCCCGCGGCCCCGCCAGCAATGGCGGGGAATATTGTTTATAGGTATAAGTCTTTAAATCCTAACTTAATTCGAGCAAAATCAGCATCATCGAGAGTTCCCAACTTTGATGAGAGTCTGCGATAATCAATTGCTCGTGCCTGATGAAGACACGCCACACTTTTTTGTTCTTTGTGACGAAATGAGACATACCACGTACCTATTTTAATTTTAGTTGTTGTAGGTATGACAAAATAGAAACCATGCGATAATTTTTTCAGTACAATTACTGGTCTTGAGAAAAGTGTACTCTTTCCATTAATTTCAGAACCAATATTCTCCCCAATACTTGCCCACCATATATCACCTTCCGATACAAGTGGTGGTCGATGTGCCTTACTATCTAAAAATTCCTTAAGCCCTATCCATTCGAGAAATCGTTTTATACTCATTATAGTGGTTTTAACCTTTGCGGTTTTCGTAAGAGGCTTTAATAAAGGCGGTAAAGAGAGGGTGTGGCGCAAGTGGACGAGCATGAAATTCAGGATGGAATTGCACACCAACGAAAAACGGATGCGTGTCGCGCGGGAGTTCCATAATTTCCATGAGTTTGCCGTCGGGTGATGTTCCTGAAAAAATCATACCCTTCTCCGTGAGTCGCTCGACATAGTTTGGATTTACTTCGTAACGGTGACGGTGGCGTTCGGATATTTCGGGCGCGCCGTAGGCGCGCGCACTGATACTTCCCTTTGTAAGCTTTGCTGGATACTCGCCGAGTCGCATACTACCACCCATGTCACCACGAGCAATCTTTTCTTTTTGATCAGGCATCACTCCAATGACAAGATGATCTGCTTTTGGATTAATTTCCTCAGTACTCGCATTCTTCAGTTTTAAGACATTTTGTGCGTATTCAAGTACTGCGAGTTGCATACCATAGCAAATACCAAAATACGGAATATTATTTTTACGCACATAATTGATAACATTAAGTTTTCCTTCAATACCTGTTGTACCAAATCCTCCGGGGATAAGTACGCCATCGTATTCCTTGAGTCGCTTGAGTTCCTTTGTATCTGCAAAAGGAATGGAGGAAATGTAGTGAATTTCTGGTTTCAGATGAAGTGCATACGCAGAATATTTAATCGCTTCAAGTATTGAGAGGTACACATCCGAAAGCACAAAGTCACCCGAATTAAAATACTTTCCCACGACTGCAATTTTTACTGTATCCTTTCCATTTTTGGAACGCTTCACAAAATTTTTCCATGCGGTGAGGTTGGACGATTTGCAATTTTTAATTCCTAAAACTTCACAAATACGAAGTGAGAGATTGTCATTTTCAAAATTAATCGGTACGTCGTATACACTCTTCACATCTGGTGCCGAGATTACATGTTCAGCCTTTACGTTACAAAACTGTGCAATTTTTTCTTTCCGTTTAGCGTCAAGTGGTACCGGCCCCCGCGCAAGAATAAAATCAGCAAATACTCCTGTACTATTTAAACTACGCACTGCAGTCTGTGTTGGTTTGGTTTTCATTTCGCCAATACTCGTCGGGACCGGAAGATAGCTTACCATCACTACAGCGACACTCTCGGGTGTTTCCATTTTCATCATACGCACCGCTTCAAGAAAAAGAACATTTTGGTATTCTCCAACGGTACCACCAATTTCAGTAATAGTGACATCGGCATTAGCAGTCTTCGCTGCCAACTTAATACGTCGTATCACCTCCTCTGGAATATGGGGAACCACTTCGACGTTTTTCCCCTTGTATTCTAGATTACGTTCCCTGCGAATCACGTCCTGATAAATACTTCCCGTCGTCAAATAGTTAATGCCTGAGATATTGGTATTAAGAAATCGTTCATAATTTCCCATATCTTGATCGGTTTCAAGTCCATTCTCAAGTACAAATACTTCGCCGTGTTCCGTGGGATTCATCGTGCCTGCATCAACATTGATGTATGCATCAATCTTGATAGCAGTCACTGTAAGTCCACGCGCTTGAAGCAAAAGTGCAATTGATGAAGACGCGACGCCCTTCCCCACACCACTCATCACACCACCGACGACAAATAAATACGTATGCTTTTTTTCTTTGATGGTATTTGGTTTCGTAGTTTTTTTTGGTGCCATGCTATACGCGTAAGTATCGAGCTATTGCGAGTGTACTCGACACAGTTCCCAATACGACTCCAGAACCAACCAACACAAAGAAAAGGTATCCGAAATTGGTGACAAAATATTCAAAAATATTAAATGCGAAAAATTGCTCTGTACCAGGACCGAGCCATAGGACTACTGGGTAAAGCAATGTGAGTGTCAATATTCCAGCGACTAATCCGTACATCACTCCCTGAAGAATAAATGGTCCGCGAATAAACATATTTGACGCACCAACAAGACGCATTACGGTAATTTCTTCTCGTGAAGTGTATATGGTGAGACGGATAGTATTGAATGCAATGAGTACTGAGGAAGCAATGAGTATAAGCATCGTGATATAGCTTGCTCGTCCAGTTGTTTCTATGATGTTTGTAAGCTTATCAATCGCTTGTTTATTCTGATTGAAATTGATGCGGTCTATGAGTGGCGCGTCCGTTGGTTCTGCGTCACGACGTTGCTCGAGAAATGTTGCAATGCTTTCATATTGTGATGTTTCTTTTGCGCGAATTGAAAGCGAAGCTCCAAGTGGATTATCGTCAAGTTCTTCAAGCGCCTGAATAGTGAGTTCGTCATTTTTATGTTGCTCACGAAATTGTGCAAGCGCATCTTCGCGAGATGTGTAGACTACTTCTTGTACGTCAGGGAGACTTTCGAGTGAGGCTTTAAGCTCCATAACTGACACCTCAGGTGCAGTCGTAACCATGTACACATTAATATCAACTTTTTCTTTTATTTGTGCGAGTGATGTATCAAGGAGCTGTCCAAGAAGCATCATTCCGCCCACAACCATGAGGGTAATGGTGATGACAAATATTGCTGAGAGTGAAACAAACGCATTGCGCCAAAACCCAATAAAACCTGCTCGAATAACTCGTTTGAAGCTTGTAATCATGGTTAGTTTTTGTTAGTAAACAACCTATGCATAAAAAACCTTCCACACAGCCCTACTTTTTTTTGGTTATCTTGAGAAGATTCACATTTCCACATCAAAATAGTATACCACTTCTCAAACTGATTCACGGCAAAAAAAAGTAGGGCGATGTTTAACAAATTATAATTCACGGTATTCATAACAATTTATAAAATATACTTACCCTCTGCATCATCTCGTACTATTCGACCCTCATCCATAGTAATCACGCGTCGACCAAGTGCATCGATGACACCTTTGTTATGTGTTGTCATAATGACCGTTGTACCTAAATCATTAATCTTCTTAAGAATTTGCACCACTTCATATGTTGCGATTGGATCAAGATTTCCCGTTGGTTCATCTGCAATAATAATATCTGGCTGATTCACAATCGCACGGGCTATTGCTACTCGTTGTTTTTCTCCACCGGAAAGTTCATGCGGGAAATTCCATACCTTATCTCCCAAATCCACAAGGTCAAGTGCCTGTGGAACATTTTCTGCAATCTCCTCATCTGAACGACCATTTGCTTCCATAGCAAATGCAATATTTTCGTACGCAGTTTTATTTTGAAGGAGTTTAAAATCCTGAAATACCGTACCAATTTTTCTTCGGTACTTAGGTAATGATCCACGCGAGAGTGTATGAATATCCAATGATTCAAAAAAAACTTGACCCTGTGTTGGCCTGTCTTCCGCAATCAACATTTTGAGGAGCGTTGTCTTTCCTGCACCTGAGTGACCAACAATTGAGACGAATTCAGATGGCGCAACTTGGAACGTTACTTCATGTAGTGCGATTGAACGCCCTCCACTATAAATTTTAGAAACGTTATCAAAATAAATCATACACTAATACTCTTATTCTACTCGTACTCTGCACTTGTGTCCATCGCAAAGCGATGGACACAAGTGCAGAAAATAACATTTCGCTACCACTATTTCACATCACACACATCTGTGTACTCAAAAATTAAATTTTTTCTACTCAAGTTGCGCTTCAGCATCTATGAATGTTTGTATATCACCCCCGAGTACTCGGTCAATATCGCGCACTTCAGTATTTGTACGATGATCTTTTACGAGTTGATACGGATGGAGCACATACGAACGTATTTGACTTCCCCACTCAATTTTTATCGTTTTTTCAAAGGAGAGTCCTTTGAGCTCGCGCTTCCGTTGTTCTTCTTGAAACGCATATACTTTCCCCGCAAGAAGCGCGAGTGCCTTTGTTTTATTTTGCTGTTGGCTGCGTTCTGACGAAACGTGGACAGAAATTTTAGTCGGCAGGTGTGTTGCCCGTACTGCAGTCTCACGCTTGTTGACGTTTTGTCCTCCCGCGCCACCTGCTTTTGCAAACGTCACTTCCACTTCATCTTCCACAAGTCCTGTATCATGCACATCATCAATCTGCGGAGAAATTTCTACAAGCGCAAAAGACGTCTGTCGCTTTCCATTCGCATTGAATGGCGATATGCGCACGAGACGATGTACTCCTGACTCACGCTTGAGCGTTCCATACGCATTTTTTCCTCCAATTTCAAAAATGACATTACGATAGCCGTTCTGATCATTTGCATTTGAATCTATGATAGTGACGCTCCATCCTTTTCCTTCAGCATATTTTTGATACATCTCCACAAGCATGCGTGCAAAATCTTCTGCATCATCACCGCCCGCACCCGCAACGATAGTAATGATAGCGTTGTTTCTATCATACTTTCCCTTTCCATCTTTTTGGTCTTTGAGTATTTCAAGCTCTTTAAACATTCCCTGTGCTTTTGCAGAGTCATTCCAAAAGTCAGGACGCATCATTGCATCTTCGATTTCTTTTATTCGTTCTTCAGGCGATTTTGGCATACTGTACAGTATACCACCTAATTTTTAAGGAGCTTTTAGGCGGTCGCGTATGCATCTTTGTAGATGAATACGAGACAGACCAGAAATTATATTCATTTTATTCATTAATTTCTAGGCCACTATAAAAATGGATGTACTCCTGTGGTGCAAAAACTACCCCTGCGCGCCCAAGGGCGCGCAGGAATCACAACATATTGAATCAATCCTACACATACGATAGGATAAGAGTAGGTACACCATCAAAAGGAAGCCTAAAATGAATACATCAAAAGACCAGAAACCACTATGCACGACGGAAGTTGTAGATACGGATGACTGGGGTTTTCGAGCAAAAATAACTACAGGAGATGGGGTTGCATACGTGCAAGTACTTTCGTTGTCAAAGTTGCTCGAACGGAGTTCCCAAACTAAAAAAACAGATGCGTAGACACGGATGAATCACGTTTGTATGATTTGTTACATGTCCATACAAAAAAGTAGAACCTCTGCATGTACGCAGAGGTTTTTTCATTCAAAATGTAACTGGTACACCTAAGTGAGCCATCTCTCGGGATTGGTGTCCGCTAGTAATTCGCTGACGCTCATAACAATCGACTTACAGTCGCAGTACGCCTTTCGCAAAAACTGCTCAAGGTCTTGAGAAATACTCCCAGTATTTCTCACCTGCCCGAACTCACTGTCTCGCCTCATTATAAATAGAGGCTTGTATCGTGAGCTTTTCAATCCCGCGCGCTAGCAAAAGAAAAACCCTGAAAAGGGTTTTTCTCGTGAGCCATCTCTCGGGATTGAACCGAGGACCTCATCCTTCGCTTACACCCCATTTTATAAAAAGTGATATATGGGGACTAGACTGTATCTTACGCATACCCAGCACTTTCTTTTTTAAAAAAAGAAAGTGCTGGGTGAAGCGTCCTTTGTCAGTCGTTCGGGCCTCCGCCAACTTGCGGATGCCACGGTCTTAGCTCCACTTGAGCCGTTAACCGTTATTCGGGATTCATATAATCTGTTTCCAGATTATCGGGCAAGAAGTCGTTGCGACTTACCATGGATGTGCTCTACCGACTGAGCTAAGATGGCGTATGTTTCCTATGAACGCAATTCGGTGATTGCGGACATGATAGTATCACGAAGTTTTGTATTAGAAAAATAGATAGAGAACGATAGCTTGTTAAAGATCTTCGTGTGTACTAGGATTGTTTGGTTGCCATCTTAGCTCAGTTGGTAGAGCGTTACATTCGTAAAGTAAAGGTCCCGAGTCCGATTCTCGGAGATGGCTCAAAATATATGTTTGCTTCTACAACCCTCATTCATTTGAATGTAAACCACGGGTCGCCGGTTCGATTCTATACGGAATCTGTACACCTTTCGCAAAAATTGCTCAAGGTCTTGCGAAAGTCTACCCAGACTTTCTCACCCGGCCATTGGTTCAGAGTAGAGTAATATGCACTACAAATACGCTTCTCCCTGCAGGGAGAAGCGTATTTGTAGTGCAATGTATGTGTTTTAGGGGCGGGGCCTACCAGTCACCTTTATATCGACGAACTTCAGTTGAGTCATTCGGTTCGAGATCAGGTACAGACACGTTATCAGGCGTATCTGAAGTCGGAGTCATTGATGGACCACTGAGCATTGTTTTTAGGACTATGATTCCTGGTGCATCGCCACTATTTTCAAAACTTAAAATTTTAGTTGCAAGATACTGGAGTGCTGCTTCGCGTACCTGTGGTGTCACATCGCCACCAATCGAGCTCGATTCATTTGAGGAGAAGTGAGCAACTTTTTGATCAAACGCGAGAGCAAACATACTGAGATATTCTCCCACAATTGTCCGAAGTTTTTGCCTACCACGAGCATCATCAAAGCCAGCATCGAGTGTGGCAATTTTCTCAAGAAATGCCTGCGCTTCTTCTTCGGCACTAAATGCCTCGTTTTCTTCATACTGTACTCTCGGCTGAGCCGCTTCAGCAGACTGTGGTGCCATAGCCGTAGCACCAAAAAGCGCTGTGCCGGCAATAAGAGCACGGGCTGTCTTACCAAGACGAGACTCCTTCTCCTTTTCGTTACTTATTTTCTTTGGTATTCCTTCCATATACAAATACTAGCATACGTTCCACCTAATCAATATTAACCAGTAGAACTTGGGGTAACATACCCAGCGCTCTGGTAACAATAAGTCGAGCATAACCACTAACCAAATGTAATCTGTCTCCCTTCTGGCAAATAATTGGGGCGTCAAGACTTTCTCAGTTTTCTATTTTTGACTTTAACAGTTGCCAGTCACGGGGAGCCTCAGCGTGACCATCCACAACTAATATTTCAGCTCAGAATTTTATAAAAGGCGGGTGCAAAATTAAAACCCCTTTCGGGGTTTAATTTTGCGCGGTCGACCGGGCTTGAGGGTCAAGTTTGTAATTCGCTTCGCTCATAACAACTCCCTCCCCGACCTCATTCGTGGCAAAGCCACATCATTCTGGTTGTTCAAGCCCGGAAGCAAGCAAAGCAGTTTGCTTGCTTCAACCGCGCATATGAAAAAGAACCATAAAATATGGTTCTTTTTCATATGCGCGGTCGACCGGGCTTGAACCGGCAACCTCCCGCGTGACAGGCGGGTGCTCTAACCAATTGAGCTACGACCGCAATTTCATAAACTGTTCAAAGACGACCTTCTTTCGCTTTAAGTACAGTTTGTGCGGTGTATTATACATAATTTTATAAAGTTTGGAAGCATTATGTATGGAAAATAAAAGACGTACATAATTCCCTGATTTTAAAGTGTAAAGACTCTGGCCAATCAATCTTCTCTTCTTGAGAATAAAATATACGCCATGTAGTGGTTTTCTTTGTGTCGACGACAGGGAATCTTCCATTACATGGACGGTATACCTTTCGGCTATATTGTTGCTTCGCACAATCTAGCGTGAAAGGTTTTCGATCCCTGACGTATAGTCCCCCAGACTATACTTCGTCGACACATATTGCAAAAACCCCATATGGGGTTTTGCAATATGTGTCGACGACAGGGATCGAACCTGTGACCTTAGCTTTATGAGTGCTATGCTCTACCAACTGAGCTACGCCGACAATATGACCGAAATCAAACGTGTATGTTTCCATACAGCGTACACGAGTCTACTATATTTATACTACTCATTCAATAGAAACTACACTACTGATAATCGCTTTTCTGCATTCTCAATATCTTCTGGATAACCAATAGGCAACCACATTTTTTCCTCAACCACGAACACAGGGTACTGGTGTGCGTATTGCTCAAGCGATTCAGTTAAATAGTATTCTCCATTAACGGGATGTGTTGGTTCAAATTCAAATATATGTTCATCAAGCACCATGACACCGGTTGACACAAGATTTGAAGGGGGATGTTCTGGTTTTTCAATAATTTCTGCAAGCGTACCGTCAGGATTCTGCACCACAACTCCAAATCGCTCGGGTGTATCACTCGCCATAACAAGTATTCCTCGAGTAAAGGAAGTGAGACGCGCAATATCTTCCTTCCCATGAATATCATCTGCGAACAGAAAAAGAAATCGTCCTTTGAGCATATCCTTACAAAGCCACAGCGCACGACCAGTACCATCTTGTACAACCTGTTCAACATACGTTACTTTTTTTCCATAAAATGTTTCTCCACAATATTCCCGTATCATGGCGCTCAGATATCCAACAACGATAATAATTTCATCAATAGCGCTTGGAAGTGCCAAAACAATATGATCAATCAAAGGTTGTCCTGCGACTTTCACTAACGGCTTTGGGCAATTGTCGGTTAGTGACTTAAGACGAGTGCCCCTCCCCGCTGCTAAGATAACGCACTGCATATTAGTGATAGTTATAGCATGAGCACCAAGCAAAGGAAAAGACTGTCAAAGCCAGTCTTTTCTTTTGTTTGTTGCGGGGCCCGGAAACGGGGTCAAGTTTCTAAGCTCGCAAGCTCGCTAAGAACTTCCTCCCCGAACTCGCCTGTCGGAAGCGACATGGCTCCGTTTGTTCAATTCCGACAAGAGCAAAACGGTTTGCTCTCTTGCCTCCTCACAAATACACAAAAGCACTCCGTAAGGAGTGCTTTTGTGTATTTGTTGCGGGGCCCGGAATCGAACCGGGGTCTGGAGGTTATGCTTACCAACTACAACTTTAGTTGCTCAAGCAAATGCTTGATTTGTGGTCTGGACTATACCTTCATCTTTCTCTTGCGAGTGAAGATGCTTACCGTCTAGTCTCTACACCTTCCCAACATCGTTATGATGATGGGCTTGGCTCGGTATTGCCATGTGCAATGCACGAAGGTTTCACCGAATTTGGCAAGTGTTCCATATGACATTTCTGTCGTATGAGCCCAATTGAGCCTCCCGAGGTACCTCTCCTCCACCCCGCGTGCAATAATGCTCTCGCATTATTTTCTATAATCGCTTTATAGAAGTTTCTAGAGTGTAACAAAATTCTGAATACTTGTCTATTTTATGTATATGATATAATTACCTCCTTAGCTATGACAAAACCACTCATTCACGAAAAAGCACTGACTTTACGTAAAAATGGTTACAGTATTGGCACTATTGCAAAAAAACTTTCTGTGAGCAAAAGTACTGTAAGCGGTTGGTGTCGTGATATCGCCTTATCTGAAAAGCAAATTCTCTTAATAGCTGAGCGAAGCAAACATCATGCTACTGCAAATCTATTGCTCGCTTCAGAGAAACAGCGTAAAGAACGTCAGAGAAACACTGAGAAAATGGAAAAAATGGGGAAAAGAGAAATTGGTAAGCTTTCTCTTCGTGACATACAACTCATTGGACTTGGACTATATTGGGGTGAAGGATATAAAAAAGGAAGCCAAGAACTTGGCTTTACAAATAGTGATCCTGCCATGATTAATTTTTACATTGAATGGTTGGAAAAGATATATGAAATTTCCACAAAAGACTTAATTCTTCGAGTAAGTATTAACAATCAACATTCAGATAGAACTATTGAGGTAGTTAACTACTGGTCAACAGTAACGAATGTACCCTGTTCACAGTTTACAAAAACAAGTCTTTTGCACATACATAGTAAAAAATTTTACAAGAACATTACTACACATTTTGGCACATTAAGAGTGAAGGTACGGAAAGGGACAAACTTGAGAAGAAGGATTTTAGGATCGATCGAGGCAATTAAGACTAAATAACACCGAACTCTCGAAAGACTCGTTCAAAGCGTACCATAGTTTCTTGCGCTGATTTTTTGGTCAATATAAAATCACTCCCCGCGTGTGCAATTTCATTTCGTACTTTGTGTGCTTCCCATGCATCTTGCAATGTTGTAAACGATTGTGGATTGGCGGATTTCAATTTTTCTCCAATACTTGTTCCGACATACCCTGCTCCAGTCAACGTTTCATCAAGAAGAATGTCAGCTTCAATAATACCAACTCTCCATGATTCTGGGCTATTTTCTGTAACACGTCGTTGAATAATGTCCCATCGCGAATTTTTTGTTTCTGCATGTGCATGATGCGTTGCCCAGTGATGTTCTGCTTGGTGAAATGCATGATGTTCTATTTCTGTTAATTGTCCATAGCGAATTTTTGCATACACAAATCCTATAAAAAACACGAGCGAGACAAGAATCGCAATAATTGAATAGATATTCCACCAATGCTCAAGTGTTCCCGTTATTCCAGACACGTCACCTCCGACTGTTTTTTCATAGAAAAAACGAACGATACTTGCAATATCAATTCCGTACGTTTGTACTACTACTTCATTTGGCGCAGACGTCGCATTCATACTGGAAATTTTGTGAGTCGTATATTAAATAATTCCCTTTTCTGTATCATATATTTTTTTACCAAAATCAAAGAGACGTTCGTCTCCTGCATGTGGTGCTGTATATTGTACCCCAACAGGAAGCGCGATTCCCTCTCTCAGTACCGTTCCACTCGGAATTGAGAGTGCAGGAACGCCAATCAAGTTTGCAGGAACGGTAAAGATATCGGCAAGATACATTGAAAGTGGGTCACTTTTTTCACCAATTTTAAACGCAGGTGTCGGAGCAGTCGGTGTCATAATGAGGTCGACCGTTGTAAACACAGTGTTTAATTCTTCGCGCATCATCGTGCGTACCATTTCTGCTTTTCCATAATATGCATCATGGTATCCTGCAGAAAGTACATACGTTCCAAGAAGGATGCGCCGTTTTACCTCGTCACCAAATCCTTTTGCGCGCGTTTGTAGGTAGTCATCGAGAAGTGTCTCACCTTCAACGCGAAGCCCAAATCGCATACCATCATACCGCGCGAGATTGGAAGAAACTTCAGCAGGCATGACGATGTAGTACGCAGTCAGTCCTCGCTTCATGAGTGGAAGTGAGACATCAACAATCTCATGTCCTGCGTTCGCTAATGCTTGAATTGTTTCAGTAAAGACTGCAAGCACATCAGCATCCACTCCCTCTTTTAGAAAATCACGCGGAACGCCAATACGATATGTTTCTTTCACAGGAACAACAGGATACGTATCGTCGTTGATAGTCGTTGCATCATACCTATCTTTGCCCCCAATAACAGAGAAAAGAATTTCAGCATCACGCACTGAATTTGTAAACGTACCTGCCTGATCAAGCGAAGAACCCATAGCAATAAGTCCATAACGAGAAATCCTTCCATACGTTGGCTTGAAGCCAACATTTCCACAAAAACTTGCAGGGAGTCGGACAGAACCTCCCGTATCCGTACCGAGCGCCGCAACTCCAGCACCCATCGCAACTGAAGCGCCAGAACCTCCTGAAGAACCACCAGGGACACGAGAGGTGTCAACGGGATTTTTGGTCATGCCAAATGCCGAATTTTCGGTTGAAGAACCCATGGCAAATTCATCAAGGTTGGTACTTCCTAAAAATACCGCACCTTGTGCTTTCATGCGCGCAATAATCGTTGCATCATAGGGCGCAACATAATTTTCGAGCATTTTTGATCCTGCCGTTGCACGTTTTCCTTTTATAAGGATATTATTTTTAATGCTAATGGGCATACCAAGCAACATCGGCGCACGCTCTCCTTCTTCTGCGTAGCGAGTGGTTGCTTCGCGAACACCTGCTTCCGCATCATCATACACATCGATGAATGCATGGATTTCAGAATCTTTGGCATCAATAATTGCACGCATGTCGGTATACGCCTGCAATGGTGTGTACGAACCATCAACAAATTTTTTCCGCAACGCAGTAATAGTCATAGATATAGACATTATGATTTAGAGCCAATTATTTTCTTTACCTGTACATATTGTCCGTGTCGCTCTGGTGCAAGCGCGAGGAGATCTTCGGTGTATTTCCCTCCCTCATGAGGATTTACATCTTCACGCATAACATTTGCAAGTGATCCAACTACTTTCTCATTTTCTTTGTTTCCGGTAATTTCTTCAATGTCACTCACATATCCTAAAATGCCCGTAATATCAAGCGCAAGTGATTCTGCTTCCTCTTCGGTGACTGCGATACGTGAAAGTTTTGCTAGATGTGCTATGTCTTCTTTTTTCATCTGAATTGAATTATATGTAGTTAGCTTATGCGGGTATAGTAGCATTGAGACGTAAAAGTCGCCACTGTATTGGAACCACTTGTATTGGGACCAACCGAGGCAAAGCCTCGGTTGGTCCCAATTAACTCTTCAAAAGTTCCAGAAACTGCATTTCAGACAACATCGGTACGCCAAGCATCTCCGCTTTTTTTGCTTTTGTTCCTGCATCAGTTCCCACTACCACATAACTCGTATTTTTTGATACTGAACTCGTGACAGACGCACCTGCATTTCGGGCAAGATTTTCAGCATCGCCACGACTCAGAGTCGGCAGTGTACCCGTAAATACAAACGTCTTTCCCATAAGAGTACTTCGCTTCCCTGTTGAGATTGGTGATTTGAGTATTAGATAATTAAGAAGCGCATCAACTTCTTTTTTATGAGCACTCTCTTGGAACCAAGAAACAAGTGAATCAGCGACAATATCACCAACTCCATGGATTTCTGAAAGTTCCTCACGAGTCGCATTTCTCACACGCTCGATGGTCTGCAGTGCATCAGCAATAATACGAGCAGTTTCGTCACCAACATGTTCTATCGAAAGTGCAACGAGAAAACGATGGAGTGAAACATCACGCGCCGTGTGTATAGCTGAAATAACATTCTGTGCAGATTTCTCTTTGAATCCTGGTAAGCCTACTAGATCACCCTCAGTGAGCGTAAACAGGTCTACTGCAGAATTGATGAGATTATTATCGAGCAATATATCGATAATCCGTGGACCAAGACCATCAATATTGAGTGCGCCTTTTGACGCAAAATAGTAAAGGCGACGACGATGGAGAATATCGGAATCTTTTGCAACACATCGATACGCAGACATTCCAGGAATTCGTTCAATACTTCCGTCACCACCGCATTCAGCAACCTTCAGTGGAAAGAGATACGGCTTCGTATTTTTTGGACGAAGTGGCAGTATCACACTCACTATTTCTGGAATAACATCACCAGCTTTTTGGAGAATGACCGTGTCACCAATACGCACGTCAAGTCGCTTAATTTGATCTTCATTATGAAGAGTAGCACGAGAGACGGTCGAACCGGCAATAAGAACAGGATGCAAATGTGCAACAGGAGTAAGTACGCCGGTTCGACCAACCTGAAGCACAATATCTTCAACTATCGTTGTCGCTTCTTCAGAAGGAAATTTAAATGCAATTCCAAAACGCGGTGACTTTGCTGTGTATCCAAGTGCTGTTTGGAGACTAATTTCGTTTACTTTAATAACGGTGCCATCCATGCCATAGGGCATACTATTTTTCTTTGACACCCATTTTTCATATTCAGTTATTGCCTCACCAAGTGTTTTACACAGCTTCGCATGTGGATTTACTGTAAAACCAAGCGTCTGGAGCAATGCAAGTTCCTCAGCTTGCGTTACGGGCAACTTTCCATCCAACGTCTTTTCATCTATAAAATCAATATCATATGTATAAAATGAAAGTTTACGCTTTTGTGTCACCGCAGGATCGAGCTGTCGCACGGAACCCGCTGCAGCGTTGCGTGGGTTTGCAAACAGTGGTTCATCATTTTTTGTACGTCCTGCATTAATACGCTGAAATTCATCTTGAGAAAGCCATGCTTCACCAACAGCAATGAGCGACACAGGCGATGTAAGTTTGTGTGGAATATCTGCAATCATTTTTGCAGTATGGGTAACGTCCTCTCCCGTCACGCCATCGCCACGTGTCGTCGCGCGTACCAACACACCATTCGTATATTCCAAGATAATTTTAAGACCATCAATTTTATGTTCACTCACATACCAAATATTTTTTGTATGTATATCTTGCTTTTCAAGAAATCGATAGAGACGTTCTTCCCACGCCGAAAGTTCAGCGCCAGTAAATACATTATCAAACGACCACTGTCGCACACGATGCGTTACTTTTTTAAATGCATCGTCTGGACGTCCGCCAACAGCGTCAGTTTGTTTGAATATTGTAGCAAGTGCAGGATATTTTTCTTTGAGTATCATAAGTTCACGAACAAATGAATCATAGACTTCGTCACTTATTTCGGGAGCATCTTTTTCGTGATACAACTTTTGGTGATGCGCAATAAGTCTACCGAGTTCGCGGGAACGTTTTTCTATATTCTGAGGCACTGGATTCATGACACTATAGTAGCATTTGACTACTGCATGTTCAAAAATCCCCGCGCCTTTGGCGCGGGGATTTTTGAACACACCCTACCCATCAGTATATCCTCGTATATTCTCGCTCTACCACTCGGCCACTCGTAGTAATATCTGCACAGGCAACATTGTATCCTCGTGATTGAATGACAGTACATTCTGAACCCGCAGGGCATGGGTCTGGACCCACAGGGGGAACGCCTCGATCAATATTCATGTTGATACCATTTACATCCATGTTAACAGAACTAGTGAGACTATAAAATTTATACACACTAAACTCTGTACAAACTTGATTTGGAGCGGTCCCCCAAGAAAATTGGAAGCGTTGCTCTTCTCCACTTGATTTAGTAGTATTTCCGTCCAAATCCGTACTATCATCATTCATACAGGTAATACCACCAACAACCTCAATACCAGGTACTTCAAACGGACTTACTCCAGTCTTAGGAAAATCATGATACAACGCACATTCAACACCTGCACTTGCCGCTTGAAACGCTGTTTCGGATGCATACGCAATACCCGAAAGTTGAAACTGTTTTAAGGTTAGATTCAACAGTGAAGCACTCACTCCAAGAAGTACCCCCATCAAAAGGAGCGTGACAAGTAGTGTAATTCCATCTTGATTAGTAGGTGTACGCATATGCATTAGTTTTCTTCATATCGCTGATAATGATCATAAATCCATGTCTGTAATTTGACTGTTCGTGTCGTCGTACCGCCAAAAATCTGTGACTGCCATGTTACCTCAACGGTAACTGACACACCACCACCAGCAATTGCGCCGACATACACTTTTCGAGTAAACGGTGAGTCACTTCCTCCTCCTGTGTGACTGTATACTCCGTTATTTACTTTAAGTATGCAATTATTAATACTACTACTACTACACGATTTAAATTTATCAGTTCCAGAATTTTTAAATCCACACCCTACCCCTGAAACCTTGCAGTCACTTGCAAATCTACTAGTATCAGTATACCAATCCCATGTCTCCCTTACACCAGGACTCGATAATGTCCAACCTTCATACTCCTCAAGCGCATTCGTATCTCGCAACTCGCGTACTGCCTCAATTGCTTCTTGTGCCAGAAATACTGCGGTCACCTGTTCGTTTGCATAATATGCATTTTGAATTCCCTTTTGTGCAACCGTCAATGGACCAATAATAACCAAAAGAAGTATGGTGATCGCCACCAATGTTTCAACAAGTGTAAATCCTTTTTCTGTTTTTTTCTGAGTATATATTTTCATAATACTTTTAGAAAATGTCCAAACCATATTGAATAATACGTGTCTGAATATTAAAATCAGTTGCAGTATCGAGTCCATTATTCACTTTGCCTTTTATATTTAAAATCACTGATGGTTGTTTTTCATCTGTATCACCACTATATGTATCGGAATTTTCAACCGTAATCTCAAATGTTTCAACAATGACGTCTTCAGACGTAATACGAACCCATCCTCCACCATTATTCACATTCTGCTCTATATATCCAGAAGTGACGACACCAGCAGTTACAACATTAACATAGCGATACCCTATTCGTTTTCCATCTCTTTCTCTAATAAATGCAATTGATTCCTTTTTGACACAATCATCAACTGCTCCTGCTGAGGTTGGGAGTGAACTCAAAGTTGAATTTGGACAATAATAATGATACCCCATGCGCATTTCCCGCGTCATACTATCAAGCGCAAAGGAAAGGTTCGTCGTAGACGAATAAAGTGCTTGCGCCTTCGCATTTGCATCAACCATAATAAGTAGTGTTCCCACACTTATCGTCATGACAATTGAAAATACGGTGAGCGAAACCATCATTTCAATGAGACTGAATCCTCGAATAGATTCTGCTTGTGTATGTTTCATTGTTTTTGTTTTCTGAGTACACATATACATACTGCTATTCTTTAGAAACTGAAATTTGCCCAAACTTAGTTATGGTAACGACAAATACACCCGCTGTGCCTCCTGTAGAATCTACTTTTATTTTAGCACCAGTAACACTTGGTGCTGCAGTAGTGTCCACTGGATCATTTGAAGGATCTGTGGCATAAAAAATCGCATTAAAATCTGGACGTCGAAATGAGATGTCGAGACGAGTTAAGTCACATTTATCTGCAGTACCTACAGGATAGGTATAACACAACTCTTTCACACGCATCGTCCGTCCGATAGTGAACGTCTGTATATCTTCCGCCAGATCGGGATCACTTTCAGAAAAATCATAGTGTGGATTGCTTGTTGGACTTCCATCTGCATAGCGAAATAGTTTATATCTTTTTCTCTCAGTCGCGTCTGAAACGTCAAAGGTCACCCCGTAAGGATAATCAAAATTTGTATCATTGCGAAGCACACTCACCGATTTTACCTGTGCGTCGCGGAGAGTGAGTGCAATATCGTATGCAGTTCCTTTCAGAAGGACAGTACTATCAAATGCCTTATACTTCACCAATACTACTGCTGACACGATGGTAATAATCGCACAGCAAATGAGTAGCTCTATCAGGGTAAATCCTGCAGACGTGAATTTCTTCTTTCTATGAGAAGAACAGGGTATAGGTGATAGTGAAAATATCTGCATGTAAAAATTGTACCAATAGAAATCCTGCAATCAAAAATGGTGCGAACGGTACCTCACTCTTCATTGTAAGTGATATTGAAGGAAAATGTGCATGAGTTTTCCCCTTTTTAATGATATGCCCCAGCCAGAGGATCAGGAGACTAATACCTGCACCGACCCAAAATGAGAGGACGACCATCGAAAATACACCTGAAATACCCACAATCATACCAAGTGGTAGTGCAAGCTTCGCATCTCCAAGCCCAATCCACCGACCTTTCGAAATATACCACAGCCCCCAAAAGAAAAACGATGCGCCAAGGCCTGCGCTAATAGGTGAAACGAGGAGTAGTAAATCTTTCGTGTGTGAATATTCATATCCGAGAAATAACAACGTAATGATTCCTACTCCAATGGTTAATTCATTTGGAATAATTGTGTGTCGAATATCATAGACAACAATCAGGACGAACAGAGACACGAGCAGGAGATATAAAACAAAAAGTATCATATCGTATGCAAACAAATACCACACGACAGCATATGAAAACCCAGTAAGTAATTCGACAAAAAGATAGCGGGATGGGATGTATGCCAAACATGCACGACACTTCCCTCCTTGAAAAAGATACGAAAATATCGGAAATAATTCATACCACACGAGTGTCTTTCCACACGAAAGACAATGTGAACGCCCATTCAGTGACTTCCCCGTATGCAGTCGATATAAAACTACATTCAAAAAACTACCGATAATCGCCCCAAGAACAAACACAGTTCCATACCAAAATAATTCCATCCCACCATTCTAATGCATCTCCAGTTTACATAGGTCAGCCCTATGACAACACACAAAATAGTCTTTGTATAGTATTGCTCAATTCACATAGGTGATGCCCTATGACACATTATATTTCTTGATAGTCAAGCCACTCCATGAGTTCACGCTTCTGATCCTTAATATTCATAAAATATTTTGGAAAGGCGTCCGAGTTCAGTATCTTTGCAATCTGTCGATCTTCTCCAAGATAGTCTGGCAGACTTGAATGTCGATAGGTGCTCAATTTTTTCTCGTCAATATAATTTCTTACATCGTCATCTTTACTTCGATATGGATTCAGGTGAATATACGAAAATAGATACTTTAAATATCGGTCCGAATCAGCATATTTTGCCTTATATGGTCCCTCAAACAATCCTCCAGTCCTGAAGTATTTTTTATTGAAATACGAAGCATACCCAGTTGCAAGCTTACGCATGAATTGTGGAACACCTTGTGGTACTGCTGGAGTAAGAAGGATGTGAAAATGATTCGACATAAGACAATATGCACCAATGTGTACCAATGGCTTCTCTCGCTCAATATCAAATACATTCTCTGCGTCAAGTTCTCGCATTACGAAAGAACGTGTGCTGTTTGCAATGTAGAGAAGTTTCTTGAATCGATCGTAGTCACTCTCACTCTTAAAAATAATCTGTTTGCTATTACCACGATTGAACAGATGATAAAACTCTTGCTCTGCAAATTTGTAGTAACGATTTGCCATGTACCTATACTAACAAGTATTAATGTGTTGTCATAGGGCTGACCTATGGAGCCAGAAAATGAGAGGTCTCTCTGTGGCATGTCAATAATTATATCACTCAAACACACACCGAGGAAAGGCCTCGGGCAAGTTGCCCGAGGCCTTTCCTCGGTGTGTGTTTGGAAACGTTGGGAAGAATTACGGACAAACTAGTTCTGTAGTAAAATCAGTCCCCACTACTCCAGTTATTTCTTTTGAGGCACCTGTACTATCCATACAAGTGTAATTACCTGAATCATCTCCAACTAGTTGTGCGGCGACGGCCCAGCTTGTAGGATCATCATTGCAAAGTGTATCTCCTACGCTAGGATTCAGGGCATCAGCTGCAACAATGAGATGAGCAATACCGATCGGAGTAACTGTAGCATCATTTACACACACACTATCAACGCCATCAGTAATTTCATATACATTACCCGCATCCTCATAATATATTGCGGCTTGGGCGCGAGTACTGTTGATATTTGACACAATTCCAGCATTGGTTCCCTTATCTCTCGCAGTGTTGAGCGACGCAAGTACGACTGACGCGAGGATACCGATGATTGCGATTACTACGAGGAGTTCAATGAGGGTGAATCCTCTATTTTGTGTGTGTGTTGTCATAAGTTATTATAAATAAGTAATGTCTTGCTATTGTGAACGACTCTTGCATAGTATACAACGTCATTCTATTTAAGACAGAACAACCTATGAATAACTAAAAACCCGCCGAGGCGGGTTTTTAGAAAATTGAAATCAACTTTATGGACAAACAGAACCACCTGCAGCGATGGCAGTGTTGTTAGACTTTGATGTTCCTGTACTATCAACACACCAGTAAGCATTACTGCTTTCAGCAACCTTAAGAGCTGCTTGCACAGCCCATGCGGTAGCGTTGTCGTAGCAGGTTACGTTGCTTGTCGTATTAACTGCATCCACAGTACCTACAGTTTTTCCTCCCGCTGTTGCTGCCGCGGTAACAGCTTTGATAACGTTTGCATCTGCGCACACAGTTGCATAGCTATTTGGAGAAACATTAGAATACACCAACTCTGCTTGTGCTCGAAGGTTATTAAGATTTGATTTCTGCGCAGCATTTGCTCCCTTATCCCGTGCTGTATTAAGCGACGCAAGTACGACTGACGCGAGGATACCGATGATTGCGATTACTACGAGGAGTTCAATGAGGGTGAATCCTCTATTTTGTGTGTGTGTTGTCATAAGTTATTATAAATAAGTAATGTCTTGCTATTGTGAACGACTCTTGCATAGTATACAACGTCATTCTATTTAAGACAGAACAACCTATGAATAACTAAAAACCCGCCGAGGCGGGTTTTTAGAAAATTGAAATCAACTTTATGGACAAACAGAACCACCTGCAGCGATGGCAGTGTTGTTAGACTTTGATGTTCCTGTACTATCAACACACCAGTAAGCATTACTGCTTTCAGCAACCTTAAGAGCTGCTTGCACAGCCCATGCGGTAGCGTTGTCGTAGCAGGTTACGTTGCTTGTCGTATTAACTGCATCCACAGTACCTACAGTTTTTCCTCCCGCTGTTGCTGCCGCGGTAACACCTTTAACTACATTGGGATCTGTACATACTGCAGCATAGCTATTTGGGGTGGCGCTGTCATATACCAACTCCGCTTGCGCTCGAAGGTTATTAAGATTTGATTTCTGCGCAGCATTTGCTCCCTTATCCCGGGCCGTGTTAAGTGACGCAAGAACTACCGATGCAAGAATTCCAATGATAGCGATTACTACGAGGAGTTCAATGAGGGTGAATCCTCTATTTTGTGTGTGTGTTGTCATAAGTTGATATGTATAAATAATTATTACTCCACGTAGTGTGGTTACTTAGTATTATACGCTCTTTATTGGTGTTTTGGTGGATGGCTGTGGACAAGAATTTCTCATATACATACTGATGACACAAGGAGCCGTACAAGTGTACGGTGAAGAAACAAATCTGCAGTGTATCTACACACGCTACAAAACACTATTTCTGGATACAGTTCGAGGAGTGAGGAAATAAAGGCACGAGACGTATGACTATACGGTGAGTGCCTTTACGACTGAAACGATAAAGAAACGCGGAGATTTACGGCGTGCTTTAAAAAACCTCAAATGCAAGGCGCTGAGGAATGATGGCAGGAGGCGTACGCATAGTACGACGACTGTCATCATGACGAAAGCAAGGTAGTAGTTGAGGAATTTTTGAAGCACGCCTAGATGTTGCCGGTGATGTTGTAAATTGGCATGAGTACCGACGCCAACAACACGCCTACCCCCAAACCAAGGAGCACAATCATCGCAGGTTCAATAAGACCAATGAGCTTATCAATAGAGTCGTTGACTTCGCGGTGATAAAATGTGGAAAGTGTTCGTAATATTTCACCAAGTTTTCCCGTCTCCTCACCGACCTTAGCCATTTGAGCAAGTACACCAGGAATTTCTGGATATTCAGAAAGTGCATCCGCAAAAGACTTTCCTCCCTTTACATCAATAAGGGTTTGCTCAATGATTTCTTTGTATACTCGGTTATTCACAATTTCAGCAGTAACCTCAAGCGCTTGAACCATTGAAATACCGCTTGTGAGCATCGTTGAAAGGTTGTCACAAATACGTGTCAAAAGTAAATTTTGATATACTTTTTGAAAAACGGGGACGCTCAGTTTGAATTCATCAATGGTACGCTTCCCTGCTTCTGTTTTTTGAAATTGCCAATAGAAAAACCCTGCACCCATAAAAAGAATGAGAATGTACACAAAGTAATTTACGAGCAAATCAGAAAGTGCAATGACAATCTTTGTATAAATTGGCAACTCCTGACCTGAATCAATAAGAATTTGCGTAATACTTGGGATTACCAAGGTGAGCATGAGTCCCATAACAGCAAAAAATATTGAAATGACAAATGCAGGATAGATGAGGGCTCCTCTCGTCTTTGCAATAATTTGATAGGTACGATCTATATATTCCGCCATGTAAATAAATACTTGTTCGAGTTTTCCTGACTCTTCTCCAGATTTCACCATACTCACATAGAATGGCGAAAATACATCCGAGTGACGTGACATGGCTTTTGACATAGGGCTCCCTGCTTGCAAGTCATCACTAATTTCAGTAAGTACCCGTTGCATTTTTGGATTAGCATTTTCCGAAGCGAGGAGTCGAAATATACGCAGAGGTGAAACCTGTGCTTCAAAAAGTGTTGCGATTTGCCGAGATAAAATAACAATTTCCTTGTAAGTAACACGCTCAAACCACGTTATTTTAATGTCCGCAAATGAACCCTCTTCCTCAACAGGATCAACAGAAATGATGGCGTATCCACGTCCTTCTACTGTTTCAATTGCAGATTCAATATTCCGCGCATCAACAGTACCTTCTCGAGGAGTACCAACTTTATCTAATGCTTTATATGAAAATAACATGTTAGATTTTTTTAGCGAACAACGTGAGCTTAATAAAGCTTAGACCCAGCACTTTCTTTTTTGTAAAAAAAGAAAGTGCTGGGTAAATTCGCATATTCATATTTATTTCATACGTATTCATAAATAGTGAATGCTTATTTACATTAAACGTTCAAGTCCTTTTGGATTTGTTGAATATGCAAATGCATTTTCAACAGTAATTTCTCCCTTCTGCACTAATTCAACAAGTGACCGATTCATATCAATCATACCCACATCAGTCCCCGTTTCAATGACTGTTTGAATTTCGTGCGTACGACGCTCGCGAATAAGATTTGATACTGCAGTATTGTTAATCAGCAGTTCATATGCAGGAATAAGTCCTCCTGAAATACGCGGTATAAGACGTTGTGAGAAAATGGCCGTCAAAGACCCTGAGAGTTGCACACGAATTTGATCTTGCTGACCTGCAGGAAACGTATCAATAATACGATCGATAGTCTGCGCTGCCGTGTTGGTGTGAAGCGTTGAAAAGACAAGGTGACCTGTTTCTGCAGCAGTTACGGCAGTTGAAATAGTATCTCTCCCACGCATCTCACCAACCATAATGACGTCCACATCTTGTCGGAATGCTGAATGAAGACCAGTATGAAAATCTACGGTATCCACACGAACTTCACGCTGATCAATGAGTGACATCTTTGGCTCAAAAATGTACTCAATAGGATCTTCAATAGTCATGATGTGTTCTGCACGAGTTTCGTTGATAAGTTCAACCATTGCTGCAAGTGTGGTGGACTTACCTTGCCCAACAGGACCTACACAAAGAAAAAATCCTTGTGGTCGTTGAGTAAAAGATTCAAGTATTGGCGGAAGTTCCAATTCTTTAAAATTCCGAATAACATTAGAAATATGTCGAAGCGCAATTGACACCATACCTTTTTGAAAAAAACCATTGCCCCGAAAACGGACGCCATCTTTTGCAGCAAAAGAGAAGTCAACTTCTCGCGTCTCGAGAAACTTTGCCTCTTGATCCTTATTGAGCATTACCTTTATAAAACTCAATATATCGTTATTAGTAAGGAGTGGTTTCTTGGTGAGTGGTATAAGCGAACCATCGACACGAATAATTGGATGCGAACCTACCGAGAGATGGATATCAGAACCCTTTTCTCCAATGACGATGTCAATGAGATCATCGAGTTCTCTTTTGTAGTCAACAGCTGTCATATATTTTTAGAAACAAGCTTCATAACTTCTGCAACTACTTCACTAGGAATACGTTCTGCCTTAACAATGTATCCCACAGCACCCTCATCAAATGCATGCTTCTTATCCGTTTCTTCACTTTGATTTGAAAGCATAATACACGCTGGGGTACCTCCAAGCTTCTCAGTACGCACAAGCTTGAGTAAATCAACACCACTCATTCCCGGCATAATCATGTCTAATAACACAGCATCATATGTAGATTCATGTAATTTAGAAAGCGCTTTTTCTGCAGTATCAGCAACATCAATAGTGTGTCCGAGTTCACTAAATTTTGTTGCGTACATATCTCTCAAAAATGCGTCATCATCAACAAGTAAAATTTTCATATTATCTAGTATACGCTATACACTCGTAATAATTGGCTGGTTATCGACAGATACGGCTTCTGCAGTTTCAGCTTTTATTTCTTCTGCTTCTTTTTCAGCCTCGTCTGAAACAAGCATGGCACCACCTAATGTACTAATTTCTTCAAATGGAATCGTATGTTGAAGTGCCTTAATAATCGCATCTTCCTTCATCGTAATCATACCATTCCTTCGTGCAGCTTTGAGAATTTCTTCCTCTCCCGCACTGTTTAGTATGAGTTTTTCAATTTCCTCATTGATAGTAATTGCTTCCATAACTGCAACACGCCCTTTTGTTCCACTTGAACAGTCTGGGCTTGGCTGAGTAAAGAGTACATGATCACTATCTGCAACGATTGTTTTAAATTTGCTTGGAAGATCAGCAAACTCAGTGTCGATATACATCTTGAGACTTCCCTCAAGTGGCATTTTTTTGCCTGATCCTGGACAAATACGACGAACGAGACGCTGTGCGAGTGCAAGTTCCAAGGTGGGAGCAATGAGATACGGATCAATTCCCATATCAATCAGACGTGGGATGACTCCCGCAGCATTGTTGGTGTGAATGGTAGAAAGTACAAGGTGTCCAGTAAGTGCAGCCTGAATAGCCAACTGAGCAGTTTCTTTATCACGAATTTCTCCAACCATGATTACATCTGGATCTTGACGAAGTGCGGTACGAAGTCCATTTGCAAACGTATAGCCGATTTCTGGACGTACCTGTGACTGACTCACCCCATCCATATTATATTCAACAGGATCTTCAAGTGAAATAACATTCATCCCTACACGGTCAATTTCGGAAAGCATTGCGTAGAGTGTTGTTGATTTACCTGACCCTGTTGGTCCTGAAATAAGAATAATGCCGTATGGTTGTCGGATTGCTTTCCGTATTAATTCAATATTATGTGGCGATACACCCGTATCTTCAAGTGTTCGCACTCCTGCTTCAGTATCCAAAATACGCATCACCACCTTTTCTCCATGACTCGTTGGCAAAATCGACACACGAAAATCTATTGCACGATTATCAATTTTTGCAGAAAAACGACCGTCTTGTGGTTTTCGCTTCTCGTCAAGACGGAGTGACGCAAGGATTTTTATGCGCGCAACGACCGCTTGATGTACCTTTTGTGGAAGTTCCAAACTACGAACCAGTAATCCGTCAACACGAAATCGTATGACTGTTTTGGTATCACGAGGTTCTATATGAATATCTGAAGCAGATCCATCAGTAGCATATCGTAATATTGTCGCGACAATCTTGGTGACAGGGGCATCTTCTTTCATATGCTCAACAGGCTTCTCCCTCGCCTCGTCTATTACCGATTTTTCAAGTGGATCATTTTGTAAATCAGTTTCCAAGACAACAAGCGCTTCATCGACCTCACCACTGAGATTTGCATATGACTGCATTCCATATTCAAAATCTTGCTCAAGGATGACGACAAGCTTATAGGGAATTTGATCCTTTGCGGTAATAATGTTGAGGGCGTCTCGAAATGACAAATTTTCAGGGTCGGTAACACCCACGATGAGTACGTCATCGTCAAGTTCAATGGGAATAATGCCGTAGTGCTGAGCATAATCCTGAGAAATATATTTGAGTGTTGTTGAAGCAATGCGCTGACTCTCCAAAATAACCCGAGTGGGTAAATCGTAGTACTCGCCTATAGCAGTACGTATGACATCTGCATCGATACCCTCATTTAGAAGTGCCTTCTCATATGAAATTCCCTCTTGAGAAGCTTTCGCTTGTACACGTTCTTGTACAGTAGCATCAATAATTTTTTTTTCTGCGAGTAACGCGAGGAGATTCATAAGAGGTATTATGTAATCACTGCTTAACGAACAGGTTCAAATGGATTTGGTCTACCAGTTCCCACATCAACTATTTCAACACTAAAGTCTTTGAGGGATGTAAATTTTGGATTAGTAAATATTGAGACATCAAGAATATATGCATCTAACTTTTTCGTGTTGGCAAGTATTTTCTCAATCTCAAGACCTACCTCAGAATTCGTCTGGCCACTTTCAAGAGTCGCATCAGTAACATCATCTTCGCTAGAAATCATGGAATATGCAATCGCTCCCACTACTATAATAGCGAGTACAACAATGAGATTTTTGAGTAATTTTGACATAAAAATTTTTTATATATTATTGTGATTTCGGGAGTCCATAGGAACGAACAGTGAGTGCAAACTGTTGAAACGGACTATCTTCAGTTACTGAATACTTCAAGTCTATTACCTCAAACAGTGTAAGGCTTCTCTCAAGATCTCTTAAAAAATTCTTAAATTGCTCATACGTACCAATAACCTCAAAAGATACATCGACTGTGTCTAGTTCCTCAATAATTTCTGATTCATTAGTAGTCGCATCAGCTGATACAACAGTATCACCCCCTTTTACATTAATATTCCCAAACAATAAATTATTGTTTTGAGTAATTTTTTCAAGGTCTATGAGTATACGTGTGCTATCAAGAGTACCCGGTATAAGTGTCTCAAGGCGTTCACTATCGTAGACTGATTGATTATTTTTAATACTTATTTTTTGTTGGAGCAATGCTCTAAATGCACCTGCCTGCGCTGAAGCGGACGCGTAATCTTCTGTTTCTTTTTGCAAGGCTTTAATTTCAGTAAACTGTGTCTGTGTAAAAAATACAAACAGAAGAACTGCTATTATAATTGAAAGGACTGGTGTAAGTGTACGCATCATATTGCTGGTATTATTTGATTACTCGTTGTCGCCACATTTATTGTGTCACCGAGCGTCCCAACCAGATTAGTTCCTGTAGGTTTTTCTGGCTCTGTGCCGGTATATTCAAGTAAGCCATTTTTAAATACACCAACAACAGTAAAATCCACACCTCCTTGACTACTCGCAAGTGTATTTTGTACGACTTCATTTTGTGATGACGTAATGTCTTTTGTGACAAAATTGGAAAAAACCGTATCCTTCAAAAATTGCATTTTTTGCAATGCCACTGAGGTGAATTCATTCGTATTACCCTTCAGTGTTACATTTGCCTCGAAACCAGGGTCATATGAAAATTCAAGTGAACTAAACTGCACAGTCTGTTTTGTTACATCTTCGAGTACTTTAAAAATTTGTGACGGTGCAATATGTCTCTCAAGTAGCTCGTTTGTAGCTATGAGTTTTTCATCGTACATTCGTATTTCCTCAATTTTTTGAGCATCATCTGCATTAGTTACACTGCGTAATGAATTTTTTGCTTCTTCAAGACGCTTTACCACAACAAAATCTTTATAAAAATAACTTCCTACCGCACCAACACAGGAAAGGATAAGTACCGTCGTCGCAAGAATACTAAAAACATGAATTGTTCGTCGTTTGCGCACCTGCAAAGGAATCGCACTTGGTGCGGAAGTTGCATTAAGAGGAGAACGTGGAATATAAGTCATCGCTCTTATTATACGCTCTCTCGTACGAGAAAAAAATAATCTCCTGTGGACAGGAGATTATTTTTTAGTGTTTTTGAAATGCATACAATGCCACACCGACTGCGACGGCGAACGACGGCCCTGCTTGTTTTAATGTATCCTCAAGAAATGCAGGGTGTCCCACTTTTAAAAATGGGTCAGCAAAAGTAACGGGGCAAGAAAACATATCCTGAATATATGTTCCAAATCCCTTAAGAAGCGCGCCACTTCCACTGAGGATAATTTTATCTACTGTAATTTTCTCACTCTCTTCGTATCGTTTTACCACCGTACGAAGTTCACGCAATCCTCGTTCAATACCCGTCACAAGCGTTTTTTGCACGCGCGGATCTGATTCTACACCATGCATACCGACCGCACGCTTGAGTTCTTCCGCTGCTCTAAATTCAAGAGCGAGTGCTCCCTCAAGAGTATGTGTTAATTCAATTCCTGAAAGTGGAACACTATGCGTCTTTGCAACAACACCTTTTCTCATAATATACAGACGCGTCGAAGACGCACCACAATCAAGAATTGCCACCGTTTCATCTTTTGGTGAGAGTACTGATCGTATTGCACCAAAAATTTCGACTTCATTTGTTACTGTATTGAGTCCGCTCCCCTTTATGATTGATGTATACCATGACAACGACTCGTTATATATTGCCGTAATAAGTACATCGGTAGACCTCTGCTCTTCACGCACCATAAGTGGAAACCAGTCAAGACTCACTTGTGAGAGGGATATTGGAATATATTTTTTAGCCTCAATAGGTATCATGGAGCCTATTCGTTCAGGATCAAGCGTCGGTACCGAAATGACTGTTGTAAAACTTGCATTATACGACAGCGCCACAGCCACATCTTTACCCGTTGCTCCCGCTTCACGAAGAATATCAATGAGTGCTTCACTACATTTTTGTGCAGGAAGATGTGTACCTCTACCAAGGTCGAGACCCTCATATGGCCCGAGTTGTAATTCTCCATATGTCTCAAGTGTCGGAACACCTTTCACTCCCCGTAATTGCACGATTTTAATTGCAGAAGATCCAATGTCTACTCCAATAACACCGTCTCTCATTGACGAGTCTCTAATGTCAGGCTTCAAAAAATTTGTAAGTGACGCAAAATTAAATCCCATATATAAAATACTTTCTTTATTCTATCATTAGATTCTATAATACTCATATGATTATGTCTGCATTACTCACTTCTTGTATTGATTTTATTTTTCCACCTCGTGAGACAACGCTCCGTGTTCGAAACATAACTATGGATATGGCATCTCAATATTATCGGCATATCGTTACGGACGGAGTGCACACTATATGTACGTATACGAACAACGATATTCGTGCGCTCATTCATGAAGCTAAGTTTCACGGAAATACAAAAGCATTTGTATTACTACATTCCCTTTTTGAAACATTTTTACATGAAAAGACAAAGAAAATAGACGTCATCATTCCGATTCCGCTGTCTCGCGCGCGCTTGCGCGCGCGAGGATATAACCAAGTGTATGAAATACTTCGCTCTAGAAAAACCAATATGCAAATACCTATTGAAACAAAGGTGCTTATCCGCACACGGAATACTCGTCCGCAAACTGAACTCGCGCGCAGTGAGCGTCTTACAAACATGCACGACGCCTTCGGCGTCGTGCATGGCGAAACAATCACCGGAAAACACGTCCTTCTTGTCGATGATGTCATGACCACAGGTACCACGCTCAAAACGGCAAAAGCTTCACTTTTGCCGTACCACTCTGCCTCAATCACCTGCCTCGCTTTAGCACACTAGAAAATTATGGTATTCTAGCTGACATTCAAGGTATGTGTATTTTGAATATACAAAGTTACGTAATATGGAGAGTTGGCTGAGTGGATGAAATTGTGTGGGACACAGTTTCATCTGAGCATGGCGAAGTGGACGACTTGTCGAACACGAAGCCAACTTGAAATGAATATGGAGAGTTGGCTGAGTGGATGAAATTGTGTGGGACACAGTTTCATCTGAGCATGGCGAAGTGGACGACTTGTCGAACACGAAGCCAACTTGAAATGAATATGGAGAGTTGGCTGAGTGGTCGAAAGCACCTCACTGCTAACGAGGCAGGGTCAAAAGCCCTCGCGGGTTCGACTCCCGCACTCTCCGCAATGAACGAAGTGAGTAAGGAGAGCAGACAGTGTGGGACACTGTCTAGGGAGTCGAAACTGTTCAGTGATATTTTTTGAGTGAAGCAAGAAAAAATATCCTGAACGGGTACTGAAGTCGTAGACTTCGACTCCCGCACTCTCCGCAATGAACGAAGTGAGTAAGGAGAGCAGACAGTGTGGGATACTGTCTGCTTAGAAAACAAGGCTTCATAACTGCACTCACTATGAAGCAAAAGACTACTGAGTAGCAAAACGCGACAAAATCAGTTACACACACCTTTCCCTACCTCCTCTGTACAGAGTGACAAAATTGCGTACAATTGTCACTAGGGTCCCAAAGATAGATTATTCTAAATAACATTTAAGTAAATTACATGGCAGAAGAAAAAGTAAAGAAAGCGAATTCAGCGTTCATGAAGCCGATGAAGATTAGTGAGGAACTTGCAGTAGTTATTGGTGCGGGTCCAATGCCACGCTCTGAAGTAGTAAAGGCACTCTGGGTATACATCAAAAAGAATAATCTTCAAGATCCTGCAAATAAGCGAAATATCAATGCTGATACTGCACTGACTGCAGTCTTTGGTGGAAAAAAGGTAGTCAACATGTTTGAAATGACCAAGTTGGTTTCAAAGCACTTATCGTAATTTTGGTGAGTAGTGTAAAACCCCACGCGCCGAAGGCGCGTGGGGTTTTACACTACTTCTGAAATTCCCTCAATTACCGCACGACACTTGCAATTGCTTTCACCAACCCTGCAAATGTTACCTTAGGAATGATTTCTTCTGCAGTTGGTTTTTTCACCAATCCCGCAATTTTTTTTGCAGCGAGAAGCTTTATTTCATCAGTAATCGCATTCACTCCCCTGTCAAGCGCACCACGGAAAATTCCTGGAAAAGCAAGCGCATTGTTAATTTGATTTGCATAATCTGAACGTCCTGTCGCAATGATGCGCGCACCTGCACTACTTGCATCATCGGGCTTTATCTCAGGAATCGGATTTGCAAGTGCAAAGACAATGGGATCACGCGCCATACTCTCAATATGCGCTCGAGTAATTGTTCCTGGACCAGACACACCAATAACAACATCGCTTCCACGTACCGCATCATGTACCAAACCTTTTACACCCTCTGGATTAGTCACTTTTACTAATTCATTTTTATATGACGCCATCCCCTTTCGTCCTTTATAAATAACCCCTGCACTATCTACCACAATCACATTTAAAACTCCCGCTTTTACCAAAAGCAATGCGATTGCTCTTCCTGCTGCACCAGCGCCTACAATCACCACCTTCAGATCATTGAGTTTTTTCTGCACTACTTTCGAAGCATTGATAAGGCCTGCGAGTACCACAATCGCTGTCCCGTGCTGATCATCGTGCATGATGGGAATATCTAATTCTTTCTTGAGTCGTTCTTCAATCTCAAAACAACGTGGTGCGCTAATATCTTCCAAATTGATTGCCCCAAACCCAGGTGCAATGTGCATAATAGTCTTAATAATCTCTTCAGTATTCTGCGTGTCGAGTACAATAGGAAAACCATCTATCCCCGCCATTTCTTTCAAAATTGCACACTTTCCTTCCATGACTGGCAACGCTGCAATAGGACCAATATTTCCCAAACCAAGTACGGCTGAACCATCAGAAATCACCGCAACCGTATTGCGCTTCATAGTGTACTCTCGCGCTTCCTTAGGATATTTTGCCAAATGACTTGAGACGGCACCGACTCCTGGTGTATACATTATACTCCAATCATCACGGGTAATGAGTTTTCGTTTAGAAACTATCTCGAGTTTTCCGTGTAGTTTTTTATGAAGTGCAAGTGCCAATTTTGCATAATCTTTTTTGAGAGTTTTTTTTGTTTGCATGAAAAATATAAATTATTTCTACAGTATACGCGATTTTGAGTTTCAAGAAAATCCACGGAAAATCGCGAAGCGCTTTTCCGTGGATTTTCTTGAAACAAAAATGCCCGCCACAAGGTACTACTACCAAGGGCGGGCATATGTTATGCAAATTCACGGGTAGTCCAAAAGAGTTCTTCTCTTCCTTCTACCAAGATTTGTTCTTCGATTTTTGGTGGACGAGCATCAATATCAAGCCTAAATGTCGTTCCTCCAGATACAAAGTGTATGTAATTTGGATACAATTCGATCTTTGTAATGGATCCCCACCATAAGTCAATCTGTTTGCCACTCTTATCCTGAGGGTCTTTAAGAGTAATACATATACCATTCTTACTCACAACAGTTTCAAGTCTTGCCGCAATATGTAGTAACATCGCAACAGAAAATTCACAGTCATTTGGCTTGTACAACATACGTATAGTTCGCTCCAAATCTGCTATCTTCCCCGAAGGAAAATCTGGAAGTGGGCAGAATGACGCTACTTTAGTTTCTGTTCCTTTTGGAATAACCTCCCTTACTAAACTACATTCGTACTGTCCTCCACTTGCGTAAGTACGGTTAGGACATTCCCGGCACGAGCTAACTGTTCCAAGCACTTTTGGTGGCATTTTTGTCTCCTTGACCAAGTTTGAGAGTTACAAGGCTTCCTTTTCCAACGCCACTATAGTTCAGCCGTATACCAAAGTCAATTTAAAAATCAAAGAAAGAGATACTGTCATTTGTCATATTCTATAATCTGCTACTATAGTACCTATGCATCCCAACGATTTACTCACCAAACATTTTCGTATTGACGCTGAGCATGTGAAGGCACTGGGACGATTGCGCATTCTTACGGTGGAGGACTTGCTCTATCATCTCCCCCAACGCTATGAGGACATTTCTGCAATCCAATCAGTGCAAGGACTCATAACGGGACATGATGCAGTCGTCTTTGGGCAACTCGGTGGACTCAAAACCCGAAAAGCATGGAAGAGCAGAGTACCGATTGCCGAAGGGTGGATTGAGGACGGGTCTGCACGAATTAAAATCATGTGGTTCAACCAACCCTATCTTGCAAAAATGCTCACCGACGGTATGTATGTAAAGCTCGCGGGAAAAGTGACGGGGAGCGACGGAAAACTGTACATTGCAAATCCAGAGGTTGAAAAACTTGAATCACTCCCAATTGACCGTCATGACTCAATTTTTAATAACACAAGCAACTTAGACGAAACTATCTATCCAGTGTACCGAGAAACAAAAGGCGTTACTTCGAAATGGTTCTATCACACGGTTCAAAAATGTTTTGAACGGGGCATACTCGACATACTTGCAGATCCAATTCCTGAGGAAATGTTAAAACGATATAATCTTCCCGTACTTCGCACTGCGCTCCTATGGATACACACACCCAAAAAAGCTGAACATGCGCAGAGCGCACGAAAACGATTCGCCTTTGAAGAAGTATTCTACATTCAAACTGCAAAAGCACTTGAACGAAAAGCGGTGGAAGGTGTGCTTGGATACAAGGTGAATGTCGGAGACAGAGAGGGTGCCCTGGGGCACCAATTTAAAACTGAAGCATCGCATATCAAAGCATTTACCGAGCGTTTTCCGTTTCCTCTCACAAACGCGCAGAAAAAAGCTATCGACGCAATCTTTAATGATTTTAATGGACTCCATCCTATGTCTCGCCTCCTCGAGGGAGATGTGGGGAGCGGAAAGACGGCAGTTGCAGCGACCGCAGCGTATGCAGTGGCAACGTCCCGACCCCCAGAGGGGGTCGGGAAAAAGCTTGAGTATGGAAATCTTCAAGTCGCGTATATGGCACCCACCGAAATTCTCGCAAAGCAACACTTTGAATCATTTATTGAATATTTCCATCATCTTCCAATTCAAATAGGACTCATCACGGGAAGTGGAGGTATGAAATTTCCTTCAAAAACAAATCCCACAAAACCAACGAAAATATCAAAAGCGCAGTTACTCAAGTGGGTCCAAAATGGTGAAATTCCGATTCTTATTGGCACCCACGCAATAATGTATACATCAGTTGCATTTAAACATCTCGCACTCGCTATCATAGATGAACAACACCGTTTTGGAACGAATCAACGGAAAGCACTCGCAAAAAAAGATCAACGAATGCCACATCTACTCTCGATGACGGCGACTCCAATACCTCGAACGCTCGCCCTCACTGTCTATGGTGACCTCGACATCACACTTCTCGACGAAATGCCCAAGGGACGAAAGCCAATCATTACGAAACTCATCACAAAAGAAAAACAGGAAGAAATGTACACGCATGTTCGTACAGAGCTTGCATCAGGAAGACAGGCATATGTTATTTGTCCACGCATTGATGAAGCTGATCCAGAGAATGAAATGGCATTGAACGTGAAATCTGTTGTTTCCGAAGCAAAACGCCTTAAGGAAAAAATATTTAAAGACTCACGCATTGGAATCCTCCACAGCAAAATGAAACCTGCTGAAAAAGAGAAAATAATGCTCGACTTTTCAGAACATAGAGTCGACATTCTCGTTGCTACGTCTGTGGTTGAGGTTGGCGTCAATGTACCTAATGCAACAAATATTATTATTGAAGGATCAGAACGGTTTGGACTTGCCCAACTTCATCAGCTACGTGGACGCGTCATTCGAAGCACACACCAAGCATACTGTTTTGCGGTAAGCGACAGTAAATCAGAAAAAACTCGTGAGCGACTCAAGGCGCTCACGACTGCAAAAAATGGGTTTGAACTTGCCGAATACGATCTTACCTTCCGAGGAAGCGGAGAACTCTATGGTGCAAAACAATCTGGACTTACCGATCTCGGTATGGAAGCGCTTCGTAATATCAAAATGGTTGAAGCAGCGCGCGCTGAAGCAAAAAACCTCGTTGAAGTTGATCCAAAACTAGAAGATCACAAACTCATTAAGGAGCGAGTCTTACATATGACACAAAACCTCCATATGGAATAAAACACCTCTGTCTCTCATATCTACAGTACGATAAAACCAAGATTCTAGTTATGCTAAGATATACTAATATTATTATATTAAACTAAACAACCATGAATATAAGATTGAATAAGTATTTGGCTGTTATGATCATTTCTTGTACCCTTGCGTTCACGCTTTCTATACCAACGAATGCACACGCTGAGATTTTTAATTCAAACAGCTCTCTATCTTCCATGTTCTCATCACTCAAGGTGTTGATAACAGAACTAAAAAACACTCTCGCAAAACTACCTCAATCGTCTTTTCGTGCGCAAGTGATACCGCCGACAAATGGTCTTATTGGTCATTTAAAATTTGACGAGAGCTCTGGCACTACTGCCTCTGATGCTTCCGGTAATGGAAACACGGGTACGTTAGTAAACGGTCCAACATGGGTGAGTGGTGCGGTGGCGGGTGCTGTGCAGTTTGATGGGATAGACGACAAGATATCTTTAGGAAACCTGAGTAGTACACTCTTCTCCGGCGATTTTGCTTTTTCTGCTTGGGTCTATCATAAGTCAAATGTAACAAAGTATGTATTTGGTAAGCATATAGGATCAGGGGATAATGTTGCATTGTTTGTACGCGCTAGTGGCGCTACTTCTCGTTATGAGTTTAGAATTGATCAAAGTAAAGGAGCTGACGTTGTAGGTACATACAGTGACAGAGCAAACAAATGGGAGCATGTTGTAGTGACTCGAACAGGGTCATTGCTCAACCTCTATGTCAATGGAGTAAGTAATGGTTCTGCAGAGAGTAGTGAAGATGGAAGTAATACAGCAGATTTTATTCTTGGAGATGCACTACTCACGAACGCTGCTCCATGGGACGGCATCATGGACGATATTCGTATATACAACCAAGGACTCTCTCCAGAGGAAGTTTCAAATATATATAATACTGCCAAAAAAGAAACTGCTACTTCCGGCTCAACACAAACACCGATACCGACAACTCTTCCTGCTACTGTATCTGCTCCGCTCATTTCATCTTTCAGTGCTTCACCAACTTCCATAACTTCTGGAAATTCCACAACACTCTCTTGGTCTGTCTCTGGCGCAACCTCGGTCTCTATCAATCAAGGTGTTGGGACAGTTACTGGTACCTCAAAAAGTGTTTCACCAGCTACCAACACAATATACACACTTACAGCAGTAAATGCAGTTGGGTCGGTAACTGCAAATGTCCCTATTATCGTTAGTAACGGTGCAACTCCAGTCGCCCCTATTGCAATAGCGCCAATCGTCGGAGGAGCGGCACCACGACCCGTGGGTAACGGTATCACTATAAAAGATATGTCAAATAGTACCCAGATAAATCGGCCTCACTCCATCAGTCGCGTATTTAAACAAGGTGAAATTAGAAATTTCCCACAAGCGCGCGTCAATGGAAACAACGTCTCAACTCAGGCTGATGTAAAAAGCCGATGGCCCGATGGTTCAGTGAAACATGTTGTCGCTTCATTTCTTGCAACCATTCCTGCAAATGCATCAATTGCTGTAGATTTTATCAACCAGTCTTCCGGCAATAATGACGGAGGAATGACTAAAGCGGAGATGCTCGCATATGGTGGAGGAAGCTGGGATGCTGAAATAGAAACCACCATAGGATCTGCAAATGCTCGTGCAATGCTCAGTGATTGGGATGGTAATGATACGGGTCTCAATGGCAAGAGCGTGCGTTACTGGCTTAAAGGTCCGATTGTGACTCAAGTTATTGTCGAAGATAAGACGCCAAGTCTACGTTATGACTTTGGTTCCAATAATTATAAATCACTGCACCCAATTTTCGTTTTGACATTTTACCCAGGCACAGACCTTGGTGTTAAAGTTGAATACATACTAGAAAATATGTGGACGACAAAACTTCAAGATCAGGAGTACGCCCTTACACTAAAGGCAAATGATCCTGCACCTACGACTGTCTACACAAAACCACTCTTCACCCATATTGGACAGACTCGCTGGCACAAGACCTTTTGGAGTGGACAGGAACCAAAAGGCTGGATTAACGTGGGGAATCCTGGTGTTACCATTAACTATAATTTCCCGTACATCACGAGTACATATGTATTGCCAAACTTTGATCAGAGTATTACCGTACCTAAATCAGTGGCAGATTCTATCGTGAGCAGATTCCGTGCTTCTGAAAGGGACATCAAAGGAAAAGCATTATGGGGATATAAAGGTTTTGGTTCATTGGATGACCACTCGGAATCAACCGATGTACCTGAGATTTATGCCCTGTACCTGTACACGTTTGATCCAGGACTCTATGAAGTACTCCTCGGACAAGCTGATGTCTCAGGATATATTCCTATACACTTGCGTGAATCAGCTACGGATAAGTCCTATGACAGCACAAAAACCATCAATGCTTTCAGTCTACCGCTATCCTTAAACGCACGACCGACATATAGATCAAAAACCGGAATATCAAGCCTTGGTATTCCATCAGCCGGTCCTCTATCTGTAGATGGCTGGAATCCAGATGCTGGACATCAACCAAGTTTTGCTTACGTGCCGTATCTTATTACTGGTGACTGGTACTATCTGGATGAGATTAACTTTTGGTCGAGCTATAATCTTGCAATGCCAATTGGAGAGTATCGTCATAATGATTGGGGATTTTTTCAGCGAATACAGTTACGAGGAGAGGCGCGTGCGCTGAGAACACTCGGACATAGTGCATTCATTTCACCTGACAATTCGTATGAGAAAGCATATTACACTGAAAAGCTCCATAATAATATAGCTATTCGTGAAGGTCAGTACGATATCAAAGATGGCTCATTCTATGAGCCATGCACGACGAGTCCATTTAATGAAAAAACTGAAACGTCAAAGTGGTGCTGGGGACGAAATTCTGAGTATGTTGCAGGGGGGAGATCAAACCCCTTGTATCTACCGTGGACATTAATAACAGACACACCTAGCATAACTTCAGGAATGGAAGCAGACAAGGTTCATATGGTTACTTCACAATGGCATAATCAATATAATCACATCGCCTACTCGCATCTTGTTGAACTTGGTTTCCCGATAAAAAAATTAAGAGATGCAACGATTCTTAATTTACTTGGACAATTGGCAAGCCCTGACTATAATCCAAATTTAATTATATTAATCGAGGGAATGCCCGGCCTGCGTAAATCAGATAAACAGTACTTTGATAATTGGGGTGCAATGAAAGATGCATTCGTTGACTCTCTTGAAAACAGAACCTCAATCCCTGTAAATGACGCCTACGCCGTTGAGGCACGAGCTGCAGCAACATACCTGCCTGGAATTAATAGCGGTAGTATGAGCGGACAAGCAGCATGGGAGTGGATTTCCGCCCGGGCTTCGGTGATGTCCACAAAAAGTAAGCAGGTACTATATCCCCAGTGGGCATATCTCCCTCGAAATACATTTGTGTCATCTGACAAGATTGCTCCATCCACTCCAACAGGACTTTCAATTTTATCAACTTCTGCGACATCGACACATCTGTCTTGGTCCTCCGCAACAGATAATGTAGGAGTCTTGGGATATCGCATCTATAGGAATGGCAGTCAGATTGCGATATCCGGATCCCCTTCTTACATTGACACGTCCCTTACTCCGTCAACCACCTACAACTACACTGTGGTCGCCTACGACACTGCGAACAATATTTCAAATCAATCATCTCCTGTCTCGTACACAACATCTGCATTTATACAGAGTAACGATAGGACCCCCACTACCAAACTACCTGTAACAATACCTACTCCACCTATCAAAACACCGCCACCTCCTTCCGCCTCAAGTACTACCACCACAACTCCCGATCAATCAAGCGGCACAAGAAGAGGCTCAAGACGTTCTTCAGGAAGCTCACCTACTGCAAACATCCCAGTAGCCAAAAACAGTTGTACCCCGCTTACTCTCCCACGTAATGTGGCTTTTGGATCACAAGGAAGTGATGTCACGACACTCCAAAATTTCTTGGTCACTAATGGATTCACCACTGCCGATAACGTGACTGGGTACTATGGATTAGCAACCGAATCTGCAATCAAAGCGTTTCAGAGGCAATACGCAATAGTTTCCTCAGGTGATCCTATGAGTACTGGCTACGGTGTTGCGGGCGCTATGACACGAGCGAAGATACAAGAATTAACAAAGTGTACCTCAGGAGCAACCCGAATACCGACCACGCCTGTGGTTCTTATACCAACCCCCTATACACTGCTTGTACGGGGACTTGCCCTCGGTACTCGCGGTGACGATGTCACTATGCTCCAAAATCTCTTATTAGCACAAGGATTTCTCACTGCCGATAATGTCACGGGGTACTACGGATACGCCACGCAAGTAGCAGTACAAGGATTTCAAAGAAAATTCAACATTGTCTCCTCTGGTACTCCTGATACGACCGGCTACGGTGCTGTTGGTCCAGCAACGAGAGTGAAGTTGAATGGTTTCCTTAATAGCACCGCATCACCGAACAAGAACGCTACGCAAAAAGAGATGCTACAGAAGCAGGTTGAGATGCTTTTGCTCGAAATCCAGAAGCTACTCAAGGCAAAAAAAGAGACTGAGTAAAACAATCCCGTGCATACCCCTCAAGCTGAAAAGGCACTGTCCGCCAAGCGCCATGTTGCTTTTCTAACAGAACGTGTAGACACTGACACAGATTCTTTGAATGTGTTTTCCAGAACTTCAGTATGTTGTCTTCAATCCTTTGGTGCGCTATAGTTTCAGTGTCTTACGACCGTCTGTATGAAAATCATACAGACGACCAATTCTGGAAATACAAGAATGGGTACTTGAGTATCCCTCATTTCCGCCTGTAGCTCAGTTGGTAGAGCGCCGAGCTTATACCTCGGTGGTCCTAGGTTCGAGTCCTAGCGGGCGGACAAGCGTTTAGAAATCCTGACCTGCGTCAGGATTTTAGCTTGTCCGAGCCGGAGCGATATTTTGTCGACCTCAAGGAGACAAAACCGCGAGGCGGGGTCGCGAGTACTTAGTGAACGAAGTGCACTTAGTAACTCGTGACGACAAGCTCCTCCCATTTATTTAGAAATCCTGACCTGCGTCAGGATTTTAGCTTGTCCGAGCCGGAGCGATGTGGCCAGAAAATAAAAGAGCATGGCGACTGTATTTTCTGAGTCTGTCATAACATTCTATTCAAAATGAATTTTATGACGAGTACAATGCAAAATGTCAGAAACCGCGAGGCGGGGTCGTGAGTACTTAGTGAACAAAGTGAACTTAGTAACTCGTGAGGACACGAATACTACGAGATTGGGTCGTATAATTTTTCATTCCAAGCAACAAAAAATACTCCAATATGGTATTATAGAATTTTAGAAGTTCTCCACAATTCACTTGAGAGGTATCGCAATGTCTGAACTTGGAATCATACACTTCATAGACTATCTGCAAAGAGTCGAAAACGGTGACAAGGTTATCTGGGACGCAGGCATGAGATGGCTCACCTGTTTTTCAGATAAATATTCACGTGATCATAGTCGTACTATCGGTGCCCGATGGAATCCAATGTTTGAACTTATATATGAGTTCGACACTTCTGGAAACTGGGATCATAAAAATCCCATCGGCATACGATTCCAATGTGCCGACGAACAACTGTTCAAGTCAAATATACTCTTGGGGACGAAGTGTCTTGCAGACGGCTCTCTCCCTGCTGTTGAATTGTACAGAGATGCAGTACGGTACCTAAAGACGAAACCAGACTTTCCAAGTGAAAAATGGAAAGACTGTGCCATTGCAGGTCGTTTTTTCAAGTATGAAAAAATCCTAATCCCTGCATGTGAGATTGAAAAAATGTTAGGTGGCATTGTACGCCAATAACAAAAACCCTGTGCGCCAAAGGCGCACAGGGTTTTTCAATTTCTTTTAATCAAAAATCTTTATCAGTTTAATTCGCAAGGCATCGGAAGTAGTTAGAATGCGTTGCGGCAGGAGAACAACCATTCGCATTACATGCATGTACCCACATATCATAGTAATTATTTACAATTGCACTACCTGTGTATGTTGTTCCTGTAAAATTATTGTTACAGGTATCTCCTGCATTTGCTGGAGTACAATTGTTGTTAAACGAAGGATTAAATGATGAAGTCTGACCATCGACGCGCACTTGATAATACGTAGCACCGGGAGTAGCAAAACTTGTCGTCACAAGCGAAGTGCCATTTGCAACACAAGAAGCGGTAAACGCTGGCGGTGCAGAGGGTATTGTTGTCGACGTTTGACTCGATCCAGAACACCCACTGGTACAACTCACACTCTTCCCTTTGTAACTACCGTAGGAGAGTGTGGTGACCGTATTTTGAGTACCTGAGGAGTATGAGGATTGACAGCCGAGATTAGTCACAGAAAGCGTTGCGCTACCGCCTTGTGGTGCACCCAGATATCGTGCAATTGCTGACAAATTTGAGTCTGCAGTAAACGGCCCATTGCCCCATATCATCCCACCTGACGCATTCGCAGTAACTGTTTGTGTTCCATTGGAGACATCAGTTCCTGGACATGAAGCAGTTGTTGGAGGTGGTGCTTGTACAACTCCTGAACATCCATTGGTACAACTCACACTCTTCCCTTGATAACTACCATAAGAATAGGTGGTCACGTTATTCTTAGTACTTCCGTCATATGTAGACTGACATCCGAGACTTGTGACAGAAAGTGTTGCTGTTCCTCCTTCTGGCGCACCAAGAAAACGTGCAATTACTGAGAGGTTTGAGTCAGCAGTAAAGTATGGTCCGCTTCCCCATACGGTACCACCGTATGCACTTGCAGTGACAACTTGTGTACCACTAGAAACTGGAGTTCCTGGACAAGATGTAGTGGTTGTTGGAGGTGGTGCCGTTTGCACTGGAGTGTTTGGAAACACACAAGCCGATCCATTCCACACATGTCCATCCGCATTACAATCAAATTCACATTTTCCAGCGGTATTACTTCCTGAACGAATATACGAAGTGTTTGCAGTCAGTCCAGTAAGATTAGCTCCACCATAGGCACTGGCATTAGGTGGAACAGTGCCAGTACAGGAATACGTGACTGATGTCGATGGAGCAGTCCCAGAACACCCGTTGGTACAGGTGACTCTCATACCTTGCCACGAACCGTACGAATATGTTGTCACACCATTTCTACTGCCACTTGCAAATGACGGTTCACACTCAACACCAGTCACTGAAAGTGTCGCTGATGTTCCTTCGGGTGCACCTAAGTATCGTGCAATTGTTGATAAATTTGAATCAGAAGTAAAGTACGGACCGTTACCGTATACCGCACCATATGCTCGCGCAGTCACTACTTTTGAAGTTGCTGTAAGTGGAACTACGGTGCCTGGGCAGGAAGCAGAAGTTGGTGTTGGAGTTGGAGTTGGAGTTGGAATGGTTGGTGCTACATATGGCGTACTCACAACTGGAGTTTGACTATTATAAAGTTCATCACTAAATATCTGGTCACCATTCCATGTACATCGTATTTTTGTTCCAACTATGTGTCGAGCATTTGGATACGCGTACGATTTACAATGCGCAAGCGCATCCTTCTTTGTTATACGCAAGTTGTTATAGTACGGTTCGCCTTCGGCAGAACCAACAAGTGGCGTGATGTACATTTTATATACTCCCTCTGAGGCACTTTGATTCCCCTGTTGCTCCGCAAGTAACTTCGTATAGATAGCAATGAGTTCGTTCAGTAACTTCATCAATGATTGAATTTGCGCATCATTTGCAGTACTTGCAGATGCGAGTACTGCACCATTAAGGTTTGTGCGTTCAGTCACTGCTTCAATTACAAGCTTTGTTCCTTTGAGTACTTCCGGAAGTCCACGTTCCACAATGACGTTTGCTGGTTCAACCTGTGCGTATGCCTGCTGTATGGAAAAAAAATTCCAGAGGAGTACCAACAATACAATACTCATGATACGCATGTTGATGCAGTACTGTGTTTTTTGGTTTGGTAATGAAAATGTGTGCATATTATTTTTTGTATTGTAGTAATGATTAATGAAACAAATATATACAGGAAAGGTCGTCCTCTAGGGACGACCTCCAATACATTATTTATAGCACTATTGCATTATGTGTAGAGATGATAATGGGGATAACACGAAACCCGCGCCTTCGGCGCGGGTTTCGTATTAATTTCAAAAGTGCTACTTCCCCATCAACACATCCGTATCAGGATTGATCACAAGCGCTTTTGTTGGATCACCAATTCTTTCTTCTTTTTCACGCATTTCTTTATAGGCATCTTGAATCTGTACACCTTCTGTTTTCAAAATCGCTTCGTACTCTTCTCGTTCGAGTGTTTCAACTTCAAGCAAGCGCTTCGCTACTGCATCAAGCGCTTTTCGATGTTTAATCAAAATTTCCTTTGCTCGTTTTTTTCCTGTTTCTATAATCTGTGCAACCTCATCATCAATTTGTCGGGCAATCTCAATCGAAAATCCTCGGTCTGCACTCATTCCACCACCAATAAGACGACCTCCCGTACCCTCAAGGGCAACTGGTCCAAGTTTTTCACTCATACCATATTTGGTCACCATATCTCGAGCAAGGTTTGCAATCACCTGAAGATCATTTGATGGACCCGTGGTCAAGTCGTCAAAAATCATTTGTTCAGTTACATATCCTCCAAGCGTCATTGCAATATCATCGAGAAATTCTTTCTTTGACGCCATACGACGATCCTCATCAGGAAGTTTGAGCGTGTATCCTGCGGCACGTCCGCGAGAAATAATTGAAATCTTTTGCACAGGGTCAGCATACGGAAGTACCGATGCAACAAGTGCGTGTCCCGCTTCATGGTATGCAGTAATTTCTCGTTCACGCCGACTCAGTACATGACTCTTGCGTTCAGGACCAAGCATCACTTTTTCAATAGAGCGAATGAGGTCGAACTGTCCGACCTTTTTACGTTCTTCACGCGCAGCAAGAATTGCACCCTCATTCATGAGTGAGTAGAGGTCTGCTCCCGAAAACCCTGGCGTACGCTGTGCAATAATATCGAGATTCACATCTTCTTGTAACGGCTTCTTCCGTGCATGGACTTGCAAAATTGCTTCTCTATCAATGCGATCAGGAAGATCGATCGTCACTCGTCTATCAAATCGCCCTGGACGCAAGAGTGCAGGATCGAGTACGTCGGGACGATTTGTTGCAGCCATCACCACAACTTTTTCATTTGGTTCAAAACCGTCCATCTCAACGAGTATTTGATTAAGTGTTTGCTCACGCTCATCGTTTCCTCCTCCAACACCTGTTCCTCGAATACGTCCTACCGCATCAATTTCATCAACAAAAATAATTGCTGGCGCTGCCTTCTTTGCCATCTGGAATAAATCGCGTACACGACTTGCACCCACTCCCACAAACATCTCTACAAACTCCGAACCTGAAATGGAGAAAAATGGAACGCCCGCTTCACCTGCAACAGCCCTTGCAAGAAGCGTTTTCCCGGTTCCTGGTGCGCCCATCATCATTACTCCTTTTGGAATCTGCGCACCAATGTCGAGAAACTTTTTTGGATTCTTGAGGAAGTCTACAATTTCTTCAAGCTCTTGCTTTGCTTCTTTTGCGCCGGCAACATCTTTGAAAGTAACTTTCTGAGATTGATCATTTGGATCAATGATGCGTGCTTTAGAAGAACCAAAATTCAAAGCCTGCATTCCTGCACCTTTTACTGATCGTGTGAAAAACCAAATAATAAATCCGAGAAGAACAAGCGGAAACAAAAATGGTGCAAGATTTGAAATCCAATATTTGAGACCCGACTCATTTTGTACATTAATCGCCACCTTGGAAATCTGATCTATATTCACACCTAAGTTCGTGAGCGTTTCGGTGACTGCTGCATCATTTTCTTTCTTTGAAACACCAATGACACGCGTTTCATCATTGTAGTGCATTTCAAGTGTTGCACCTTTAAGAATGATCTCCTTAACCTCACCTCGCTTCACCTGTTCTGCAACTTGTGAAATTGATAATTCCTCTGGCTTTTTAGTGGTATCAGATACATATGAATATACTAACGAGAGCGCAATCAAAAAAAGCACTGTTGAGAGTATGTTGTTCCAAAAGTTTCCAGGACCAACAGGCATTGCAGACGGCATTTTCATATCGGTCATTCTTTGTTTCAAACCTTTTTTTCCTTCCTTTTTTGAATTTTCAGTACCTTTTATTGGCTTCTGCTTCTCTGCAGGTACCTCATTTGGCACAGTATTTTGTTGTTCATCATGTAGCTTTGACATGTTGGACATTATACATAAAATACACCTTTTTGCGAGAAAACGATTTCATTTTGAAAAAACGCTTAATTTCGTATGTATATTATACTGAACATATGTTCAGTATAATATACATACATTTTTTGATTTGCTCACCGATGAATACCGTCAGGTGACATTGCTCTCTGCTTCTATCCCGTTTATAGTATTTGTATGTCAGTGATCCAACACAAACGCGCATACTTTGATTTTGAAATTCTTGAAACATTTGAGGCGGGTGTTTCCCTGCTTGGCACAGAAGTTAAATCTATACGCATCGGACAAGGAAAACTTGACGGTGCATATGTCATCATCCGCGGTAAGGAAGCGTTTCTCGTTAATGCATCTATCCCTGCGTTTCAGAAAAAGAATACTGCAACGAATTATGATCCTGAACGACCACGAAAACTACTTCTTACGAAAAAAGAGCTTACAGAACTTGAACAAAAAAGCGAGAAACAGGGTTTGACAATAGTGCCAATAAAGTTGTATAATAAAGGTTCAAAGCTTAAGCTTGAAATTGGGATCGCTCGCGGTAAGAAAAAGCACGACAAACGTCAGAGTATAAAGGAACGTGATACGATGCGTGATGTGCAACGCGAACTGAAATCGCGTTAGTCATCTCGCAAGTATCAGTATTTAGTATAAGTATGAGTATTTGACATGAGTGAGATTAAGATAAAAGACTTTACTGATCTCATTGCTTGGCAAAAATCCCATAAGCTTGTGCTTACGACCTATGAGGTTGTAAAAACGTTTCCTAACATAGAAAAATTTGCACTTTCTAATCAAATGACTCGAGCTGGTATTTCAATCACTTCAAACATTGCAGAGGGCTTTGGGAGAAATACTGCACGAGACAAAGCTCAATTTTACAGCATTGCCAAAGGTTCAACTCTGGAGCTTCGTAGTCAAATGTATATCGCGCGTGACCTTGGATATATTACAATGGAGACTTTTTCAAGATTTGAACGGGACGCACATGAAGTGATACGATTGATTTCTGGGATCATTCACTCTGCACAAGATCGTGAGTAGTAGCGTATACTCTATACATATACTTCATACTCATACCCCCCGATTTTCATTCAAAAACCTTTGAATGAAAATCGGGGATGACAGGCTTAGACGGTTTGCCCCGTTTGCAATGTGCAGTGTCGAAGTTGAGTGGAACTTCGTAAAAATTCATTCAATCGTACGTGCTAAGAAAAGCGTACCAAGTCCTTATGCTCACGCATTTGGATTCGCACCTGCTGTAGCGTAACCGCTCCTTGTGCGCGTCACACTGTTTCATGTCTCATAAGACACGTGTGGTGATATAATCATGAGACTCTAGAGTACTGCCTCGTTTCCGTAGTACTCCAAATTCTTCGAAACTCGATGCATGATGATTTAGACTACCTTTTACGTCACGCATTTAAATCAAAAGGTTTTCTATGCACTGTAGAAACATACAGACGATCATTCTCGGACCGGAGTTCGAATCTCCGCATCTCCACAATAAATAAACACACCTCTGAGGAGGTGTGTTTATTTTAGATAATAGTGGCTGACCCCATTATTGCATTATCCACAGCACAGCCTATTCTGTGGACCCTAGAAGCCCCTCTTAAAAAGACTTCTTAAACAATCTCCCCTCATCGCCATCATCGCTCAATTCCAGAACAACTTCACCTTCATTGAAGGATATAATTTTTTCATCTTTATCTCTTGGTAAATCATGTTCAATTGATGTTAAGACATACTGAACATCGTAGTCTTTTATATATTTCCTCAGTAAGTGGAGATAGACTTCTTTTTTTCTACCATCGTGAGCTTCAAACGCGCCATCATGGTAAATAAATCTAAAAAATGAATGCTGACGATAGTTTACCAATAAAGCTAGGTCGAAGGCCATACAAAGTATTTTTTGGTATGTATTACCCTTACCCTGAGAGGTGAGCTTCAATCTATCTGGGCTTTGAATATGAGCTCTGAATTCGACGTTGTCCTCATTATTTTTGCCAATAGAAATAACTCCGGGTACATTTAAGATACTATCAATAATCTCTCCGAAAGTTTTTCTTATACTGGCATAAAGGTTATTACCTTCTTTAATTTGTTTGTTTATTTCATGAACTACACCCAACCTCTTAGCCAAATAACCCTGACTACCTTCTGCCATAGCCTCAATCTTAGAAATATTATTTAATTGATTCTCAAGCTCAGCAATTTCAAGCCCTATGTCAATTAAATCTTTCTGGTAAGACTTGTACTTTTTAAAAGAATCGAGATCTTTGATTACTGACAAAGAATCTGACCTCTCGTTGTTAAGACTTCTAAGTTCTTTTGTAATATCTTCTTTTTCAGTCAAAAGTTCAGTTTTTCTAATTTTCAAATCCTTACTTCTTTCATCAAAGAGCTTTATGTTGAACTTCACTAAATTGTCGTAGTCATTCACTAACTGTCCCGCAAAGTATATTTTTGCCTCCTCGTATATTTTCTTCGTCTGCTCTAAATCAAACTTGAGTGTGTTAGATAGAGATTCCTCAATTTTATTCAACTCAAAACTGATACTATAATCTCTAGAATTAAGCTGACTTATCCTTGCCTCAACTTTTTCAATTAAATCGACTTTGATACTCTGCTCTTTCTTAAAGTAATCAAATTTGTCTATTCTTGACTGAAACTCATCTCTCTTTGTTTTCTTAATTTCAATCAAACCTTGTATTTCATCTCTTTCTTCCGTTGAAATAGTAAACTTTTCTTTTATTTTATTAACCAAGCTTACTTGTTCAGTGTACTGGTCTTCAATTTCGTATTTTTCTTTAACGAACCGTGGCTCAAATCCCAAGAGAGCAAACATTAATGGTTTCCAAGATACGTCCTTGCCTCTTCCATACTTACTCAGTCGAAAAACATCCCCATAGTCACTCTGGGACCTTAAAAAATAATTGATTGTGTGCCTAAAGGAATAACTATCCAATACATCAAAATTCAGTGCATTCTCTAAATAAGTAATTGATTTTTTGAATGTAATCTTGTCTCCATCCCATTGTGTCTCTTCAAGAAAATTCTGCCATTTTTGATCATGGTATTTAAAAGAAACTTTTGATGCATCAGACACTCCTCTTTTAATGGTTAGATATCTACCAGAATTGAGTTTTATCTCTAAATAGAAAACGTAGTTTGCGAAAAGCTTCTTGTTTTCATGTAAAAAATGCTCTGTTGAAAGCTCCTTCAACATCATAAAATCAATGAGTTCAATTAGGGTGGTTTTTCCCAAATTGTGAGAATCCTTTGTCTTATCTTTAGGGTGATTTACCTTACCTAAAATTACATTCAAACCATCATTGAATTTGATTTCATGAAAATCTTCATTTGAATATAATTTACTTAATCTCATGTCAGTTTTAGTATGTCTTCTTTTTCAAAGTACTCTACTTTACCCAATAAGAATAACAAATTTAATGAATATAAAAAATTAACTTTACTCTTACTACCATTAAGGGTAATTATTTCACTCAAGACCTCATCATATGTTACGAGTTCTCTTTGGATCAGTATTCTTAGAATATCTCCACCAATCTTCAATACTGAATTATCAAGATTTGTATATTTATTTGGTATTAACATATTATTTTTTACCAATATCACAGTTGTAGTACATAAAATGTAGAAATGTAAGTATGAGTCGTCTGTCTTTTCTCATCTCTTCGAGATTGTTCTGGAACACGTAGTCATATAAGTGAGTAATTATTGATTCAAATTTATCAAACTCATCTCTTTTAGCAGTTATTTTTGATTGAAGTTCCGCCACTGTGTTTAGATAGCTCTCTGTATGTTCCTCATTTTTTGGGTCACTGAGAAAATTAGAAATACTGTTAAAATATGGCAAAGATAATTCTTTGATATAAATAAAATAGTCTTCCGATAAGTTATTTTTCAAATTCTTTTCTTCTTTACTAATGTAGCTAAAATTTGTGTCGACCTTTGAAGAATAATCTTCTACTTCAATACTAATAGCTTTAGATTGAACGTGAAAAAATTTTATAACTTCACACAAATCAGATTCAAAAAACCTGAGAGGCTCAATGAGACTCCCCAATGCAGGAAAACTTTTAATTAGAAGTGGATTTGAATTAATTAATTTATTCAAATCTTCTATACCAATAACTTCGACATTTTCAACACCAGTTTCGGTTTTAATTAAATCAATATAAATTTTATGTTGACTACCTGTAAGCTTTCTGTTTGCAAAAAGTAAATAGTTATCGATGTCGTTAATTTCTTTAAGATTTTTTATTCTTGGAATCTCTTCTCTTTTAAATTTGAGAAAAAAACTATTTTCAGAGTAACTGGCTTCAGAGGATTCAGTGAATTTAGCCTGAACTATTGTCACATCCTTCCACGGACTTGTAGTTGAAGGATACTTCTCAGCTACACCAGTGAATTTAGAGTCTCTGCCTCCGTCCTTACCACTGGAAAATGATTTAATTCCTATCCCAAATAAATCTGTACAAATAGCAATAACTAAGTCCTCAAATACTTTAGAACTACCTAAATTATGAATTGAGTACTTGAGGGCCATTTTTACATTATACGTTACTTTCTAATACAAATTAGATAGATATACAGTGACTAATTTGTGTTAACTACTGTATAAAACAGCTCATAATCATGATTCTCTAAATTTGGTTTATAATCCCCTTTTTTCCACCAATGCCCTGTTGTTTTTTTTGACTCAATATTTAAGAAAACACCCCATTGATAGTCCAGCTGTTTACCGTATTCTTCAAGCTTCTTAAAGTCATGAATGTCAGTCGGTGAACATTTCTTTATTTCGATTACAAGCAAGTTGTGCTCTTCACCTTCCTTCCCACGATGATGAATATTTATATCAGGATAAACTGTCTTTGCTTTCGTGTCGTCAGTCATCACTCCAATAACTGGCAGATTCAATGTCTTGGAACGCCAATGGTTGTTAACTAACTCAGCACCAAGTCTGTTGTACTCACAGTCTACATGCCAACCAGAAATTTGATTATTCATCTCAGCTTGAATATACATAGCTAAACGATGAGAAATGCTTCGTTCGTTTACATCGTGTTCAATGAGAAATGGGTCGTTAGCATACAAACTCCTCAATGCATTATTCAAAACCTCTTGCAACAAAGTTTGAATGTCTGGAGTCATACAGACAATAGTAAACCTATATATTAGTCATGTACAGATTCTCAGCAAGCTTTTTTGTTTTTGATATAGTTATAGAATGTACTCACAAGGAAAATACGATTTACTTAAAGAAAAGTACGGCACTTACTCTAGCTGGGCAATCTGGAATGAAACTATCAAGAACGACACCGGAATGATTGATGACAATGTTACAGAACTCCACTCTCAGTATGTATTACTGGGTCTAAATATATCAAAACCTCTACTGGATACTCCTTGGTCTAATTTTCACGGTGGTAAAAATGACAGGAAGCTTATGTATGCTTGTAATGACACCGCACTACGAGGCTCTTACCTGACTGATTTGTTTAAAGGCATACCTGAAGCGAAATCAGCTAAACTTTATGCCTATGTAAAGCAAAACCCTGACGTACTGGCCAAAAATGTGAGCGTATTCAAACAAGAAATGGCTGACATTGGAGTAAGAAAAAATACCGTATTTATAGTCTTAGGAAAAGGGATACTCCCCTTCTATTTGGAATTCTTCGGCAACGACTTTAAAAACCCATACGTATGTTACCCACACTACGCCAGTCACGGAACTGACAAAGACTGGGTGGAAGGATTATGGAATGAGCTTGGGATTAAAAAAGAATTTGTAAAAAGGTAACTACCACAAATCGACAATCTTGAGAAAATTCGGACACTCCATTTCAATCAGAGAGGTTCTAACTTGGTACAAAGATTTCCACAAAACACAGCCACCTTCATTGGTGGCTTTTGTGTTTTGGGGAGACGCAGTACAGTGTCTGCACACTGTACGTGGAGATTCGAAAGACGGAGTGATGTGCGAGCTATTTCTAATGCTCGCACGAACGAGTCCGGGGAGAAGCCACACAATATTTTTGGAATGAAATGAACAAAAATATTGATGTGAGCTGACCCTCAAGTCCGCCCATCTCCACACACACAATAAGAGAAAATCCCCTCACGGGGATTTTCTTTTGCAAATTTTCTGTATCTCGCAGTTCAACAGCTTTATGTTACACGACACCCTTTATACCCCACAACTCCTTTTCTGTATGATGTTGCACAATAGCTTCATGATGATTGCACAGGTGTCGTACTCGATCGAGAGTCAAATTATTATAACTTGCAATAGCGCGAGTACTGCGCCAATTCATCAGAGCATTTTCTGAAATAGTAACCTCTTGAAGCCACCCGTAGAGACGTTGTTTTTCTAGAGCATCCTTACGTTCTGCACTTATCCGATTGAGTACACGGAAAATAACGCGCGTTGCAGTAAGACCAACCATACTTGCCACAAGCGGTTCCCACTGAATTTCAGTCCATTCAATCTCTATCTCTAACATATTTTTGTATTTAACCATTAAGATACAGAAAAGTCAATATTTTCAGTCTAAGTACCTTCTAGAAGCTAGAAACTCGTCTGCGAGAATCCATATTCAAAGTATGTCGTCTTCCGTTTGAGGAATGACGACATTTTATATAAAACATATAGCCAATACTATTAAAAAGTATATACTTATGCGTAACGGCAATACTTATAAAAATTATTTAGAATCTATTTACATGGAAACAGAAGAAAAAAATACGAATCAGAGTCCATCAACACCATCAGAAGGAGGTGCTTCAAACACGCAAAGCACTACACAATCCACATCAACTGAGAAAATAGAAAATAAGACACTTATGGCGATTCTCGCATACCTTAGTATTCTTATTATTATTCCTTATCTTACATCAAAGGACGATCCCTTTGTGAAATACCACATTAAACAAGGTGCAGTGCTTTTGGTTATTGAACTCATCGTATGGTTTGCTGGCACAATGATCTGGGGACTCTATCCACTTCTTATGCTTGTGAACGTTGCGACACTCGCGCTCTCAATCATTGGTATCCTTAATGTACTCAATGGTAAAGAAAAAGAACTTCCTCTTGTGGGGCAATTCTCAAAGAATTTTAATATATAGCACCGTACGTACAAAAAACCGCTCACATTGAGCGGTTTTATATATCTACCCTGTATTTACTAGTTCGTCGCATTCATTCTCGTAGGTTTAACCCGAGGATGCATGCGACATATAAGACGTATCTTCGGCGGACGATTCTTCTGCTAGAACAAACGCCAGGTTCCACCTCGCTATTCCAGAGGGCAAGCCCGAAGGAATAGCGAGGTGGACGTTTTTACTTTGTGACTGTTATTTTTACTTCACCTTTATTGGAAGCGGCAGAACTGTCAGTGGCAACACCGGTAATAGTATGTATTCCTGAGGAAATCCTACTCGTATTCCATGAATACGAACAGAGTGTTGTGGCAGAACATGTCTTAACCGTTTTACCATCAATCACCACATCAATTTTTGAAATACCGCTGGTATCAGTTGCTTGCACATCTACACTTGCCTTCCTTCCGCTTACTTTTGTTCCGTCAGTTGGGTTTGTAATAGCCACTGTTGGTGCAGTGGTATCTGCCACGATCACATTATAATTCACTATCGCCTCAGCGAAGTTGCTTGGCGAAGCATCATGCACAACACGGACAGGTACTGGATAGGTAGCTGCACTTGCGGAGAGCGGTGAGAGAATGTTCAGCGTTGCATTACTTGAGGAAAGTGGATTGACCGTGAGAGTCAGCGGAGTCGGAGATTGTGTAAAGTCTGTAGGAAGGGTCGGAGTAACGGTAAATGTTGTCGGTGCACACCCTTCCCCATCGTTATTAGTAACCGTCACGGTATATGACACACGCGTACCTGCAGTTACCCACGCACCTGTCGGATTAATGGAGATGGTTGGATTATTGCGTACACAGGCGGGACCAGTCTTCGTAATATTTACACTCGCGCTTGAGGTAGATACGCCAGCAAGTGCAATAGTAATTCCTGCTTCCGTATCAACCAATGACTCACCCGGAACGATGGTACGCACAAAGAATGTCTTGCGTGCACCGCCAACTGTATAATCACCCACAAGTCGCACGACAATACCATTAATGGCCGGATCTGTGGTGGCATAGTTTCCAAATACACCAAATTGGGCACGTTTCTCTATTTGATAGTATCCATCAGAAAATGTACCGAGTGAGGAAGTGAATGGTCGTTTGATACGGAGGAATTTTACCCCTGTAGAGCCCGGCTCAAGCGCTTCAAGATTATAGATTCCAGAAGCGGTTACGGTCTGCATTTGTGCGGGCGCCAACCAGTACTTTGCTTTATTGAAGGTATTAGTGTGTTTCGTTGAAGCTCCCATAATATCGTACGGGTCACCATACTCACTACTCGTACAGGTACTGGGCGTTACGTTTACAGCAACTGAACAATTGTATTTTGCAGAATGATGAAAACCAAAGTTGTGTCCGAGTTCGTGACCTGATACACGAGTAGTCACATTGTCTCCTCGTACCCATGAAGTTGACCCACCGAGGTATGCAAGTCCTGCCCATGAACATCCAGTATTTGCAGGAGGAAATATATATTGAATATTTGTATATCCTGAAAGATTTACACCTTGATTTACTAACTCTTGCTGAGCTTTACTTGCCCACCCATTATAATCACACGTTCCATTTGCATCTACGGGAATAGTCACCCATCCATACACATCTCCCGTTGGTGTATCTCGCCCTTGTATTTCCCACTGTCCATAAGATGTTTCTTTATAGTGGGCATTCGTAGAATTTGTATTGGTAAAAACTCGTGCTTTAATTTCAGCAGTCGTCAGTGGTTGGGTGGTATTATTGGTAAAATTGAATGCGATAATTGCAACTTTCTTTACGGTGGACGCACCAAGAACTTCACCTTCACCAGTCCATTCACCTTCTGTAAGCGGTTCAGTAGGAATCACGATACCCTCTCCAATATCAGCCCCTGTAACGGTGATAGTGGTTTCAGGAGCAATACGATACGCTTCGTTTTGTGTTAATAGAAGTGTATAGCGTTCATTATTCCCAACTTCAAGTATGTATTCCTCATAACCTGCTTCGTTCTGAGAGTCTGGTAACAGTGAACTTGTTTCTTCTCCATCCTGTATAGCAGTAGTAACCAGTGCAATTTTATACGTTCCTGATTTTTTAAATGGTTTCTCTATAAGCGACCTGACTTCCTCAGGAAATGCGGTGATCGCATTTTGATCAAACAGTAATCCTGCGAGTGAACTTGGATTTGTTTTTGCTGTCTCACGAATAGCATTCTTTCGATCTGTGAGAACTTGCTTCAATGCATTGAGTGATGGTGGTGTACTTGCATTAGTGGCGTGCGTATATTCACCTACGCGTATCAAAGCATCGTTCGTAAGTGTACGCACACGAGCGACCACTGCATCTTCTGCTATGGGTGAGCGTTTATTCAGGGAACTTGCAACCGCGCCAAGCTGTGTATCGACATCGAGAGAAAGATACGTGCGATCAATACTATTCAATGTAATCAGTGTCGCCAGCGTTGCAAAAGTAAGAAAAATACCCCATGCAACGGCACTACTATGCGCGTGTCCATGCCATCTGTCGTACCAAGATAGAGTCGATCGTAATTCGTTGTGCAACGTTTCCATAAAGTAATCAGTCGATTTTAAAAACTAGTATGCCTCAATCATACCGCACTCAAAGTCAAAAAAATTGACTTTATACACTATGTATGGACGTGCGTTAGGATATTCTCCATATGCTTTCGTATAAATGAGGTGCGAGTTAGAGTCCTCGTCTACAAAAACTTCACGGAGGCGATCTGCAATAATGGCGTAGCCAGCGTCGTTTGGATGAATGTCGTCTTAAATCAATTTTGGTTGCAACAGAATACCGTCAAGTACATCTTCCACATATATTGTCCCGTACTGTCACCATAAGCGTGCAATTACATTGCTTTAAAACAAAAAATATTTTTACAGTACTATTTGGATGCAAAAATACGGCACCACGTGGTGCCGTATTAAAAATGTATAATACTAGAGTCTGACGCGACCTGTTGGAATTTCTGGAAAAACAATCTTTTTTCCAGTAGTCACAAGATGATGTGCATTGACACCATCAATGAACATAGTAAGGTCATTCACAGAGCCAAAATTAAATTCACAGTCTTTGACTCCTCCGTGAAGTCCAACACGATAAACTCTAATCGAATCAACATGTAACGTCTCAATACTAACGGACAGCTCTTTTGTCACTTTCTTGAGTATTTTCGGACCCTTAAACATATGGATATCCTTTCTTTTTGAAGTTACTGTACCAATTTTCTTTATACCACAGCTACACATACTAATCAAATATGTGTCCGATTTATTTTTACATATACCCAAACGTAGATTTTCATGCATTACGAGTGTCTCAGGTACTCATGCTATACTCGGCGCATGCAGACACTTATGGAAATTGCGCAGACAGCATCACGAGAGGCTGGTCGAGCGATTATGGAACTCTATACAACCACTAACTTTGACACAAAACACGATGGAAGTCCTGTGACACTTGCCGACATGCGGGCTAATGAAGTTGTCATCAGTCATTTAAAAAAAACGGGTATTCCAATTCTCTCTGAGGAATCAGAGGGTATATCACTCCCGTACCCACCACGTCTGTGGATTATTGATCCGCTTGATGGTACGCGCGATTTTCTCAAAAAAAACGGTGACTTTGCCGTTATGATAGGGCTTCTTGAGGAAGGGCGACCAATACTTGGGGTTGTGTACACACCCGCATACGATACTCTCTACTTTGCAGAAAAAGGCGGAGGTGCCTTTATCACACAGGGAGAAACCACTTCACGACTCAACGTATCTACACGTACGTCAGAATTACGTTTTGTTCGGAGTATTAGTCACTTTTCTCCGCGCATGGAGGCACTCGCAAAAAAACTGAATGTCACACTCTATCCTCGAGGAAGTTTTGGTATCAAGGCAGGAGTACTTGCAACAGGTGAGGCTGATTTTTTTGCCTCATGGGGAGGATTTGGTGAATGGGATGTGTGTGCAAACGAAATTATTGTACTCGAAGCTGGCGGACAGGTAACCGATACGAACGGTAATCCTCTCTTTTATGGAACAGATGACCACAAGCTCAAGTATGGCATTATTTTTTCAAATGGTGTCTGCCACGATACGGTACTTGAGGCAGTTCGGACTATACCTCAAGGGGTGGAATAGTAATTGGTAGATCAAAAATTTTGATTTCTCCACTTGTCGAATCAACCATGCGTATAAACGTTGGAACGAGTTTAAACATCACGAAATCTTCAGCTTCTTCAATATAGTATTTTGCAGGATTTTTTGTCTTAAAAAATGAACACGTCGTTCCGCACTCCTCATCAGGGACCTCTATTGCAGTTCCTCGAATATCGACTACTCGAAGTGGATCAAGCGATTCTTCAACAATAGTGAGTGAAATGATCGGCTCGTGACGAATATCAGTGTATCGACTAAATGATCGTCGCGTACCAAAATATACATTGAAATCTTCATCAATTGCGTAGAGCATCAGTGAGGTTACAGGGAAACCTTGTGCATCAATAGTCGCAAAGACTGCCTTTCGATGTCCGTTCAAAAAATCTTTTATCGTATTTCTCAGCGTATCCACGATAGTATTATATTCCTTATTGGGTTACCGTTTCGCTACCTTGTGTATCTGTTTGTGCTTCTCCTGCAGTTTCGTTTGCGTTTTCTGGTTGCGATGCTTGAGTACCCTCTACTGACTGCATCGCTTCAGTTGTAGTAGCCGTTTCGTCAGCAGTTTCTCCTTCAGCTGGCACTGGATTATTTTGAGAAGAAGATTCTGTATTTCCTCCCTCTTGTGGCACAAGACCACCATTGGGCATGTCTTTAAATGCATCGGGAACGGTTTCTACATTTTTTGATGCATCACCATTTGCATCTCGATTTGCTTGATTTGAATTTTGAATGAGTGCAGTGACATCAATTTCTCCAGTATCGGACTTTCCGACGAAAATAGCACCCGCAACAATAACAAGTCCTGAAATGAGAATACCAACAATAAAAAGAGGGGTTCCCATTCGTTTTGATTTATATATATTTTGTTCTGCAGTTTTCTTCGTTGTCATGGTGCATAAAGTATACCATCTCTCTTTCACCTGCAAAATGTCTGTACACGCATATTTCATGCATATCAGCCGTGGTACTATAAATACATCATGAAGAGTATATTTTTGGCACTCTTGTTTCTTGTTGGCTTATTGCTACTCAATGCATTTTTGAGTTAAACTTCTCAACGAAAAAGCCTACATCGTGCCTGAGTATGCTTCAATTCTAATCTGAATCGCAACACTTGAACCAAAGCAAAACCACCCGTAGTCTAGTTGTGTTAGCAAATAAGACCAAGGGCGGTATGCATAGGCATTTTAACCGTGAAGATAGAATTGCGCTAGGGGCGCTTAAACGAGCAGGATTGTCTCAATCTGAGATTGGCAGACAGCTCGGTTTTAACAGTAGCTCAGTCAGTCGAGAACTTAAACGTAATCCCAAAACACGAGGTGGGTACCATGCGCTGAATGCGGATATTCAAGCCATCTCTAGAAGACAGCTAGCTAAACAAAATTATCGAAAGATTGATAGCTCACTCGGTGTCGTCATTTTTGTTCAACTGCACCCTCTTATCTCACCAGAGGTGATAGCTAGACGGGTTGGTATTCACCACCAAACTATTTATAACTGGATCTACCGTGATAGACCACATTTACTGTCCCGACTTCCGCAACGGGGACGCAAAAGACGGCGTTATGGTTCTAAACGAGCCAAGAAACAAGGCTGGACCAGGTTGGTGAAGAGTATTCATGAGCGACCAGAATCAGACCCAGCTTGGGAAGGTGATACAGTGAAAGGTTCGACTAAACCAAAACTACTAACGCATGTGGAACAAACTAGTCTGTATACCAGAGCGGATTTGTTACCAAATGGAACAGCTGATGTTGTTCATACCACCCTCAAACAAAAGCCTCTGTCTGGAACTATCACCTATGACCGTGGTTCGGAGTTTGCTCTCTGGAAAATGATTGAACGAGACACAAACACTAGTGTATTCTTCGCTGATGCGTATGCTCCTTGGCAACGTGGGAAGAATGAAAATACTAATGGAAGACTGAGACGCGTATTTCCTAAACGTTTTAACTTTGCTACGATTACGCAGAAACAACTAGATGAAGTGGTTCATCTGATGAACCATACGGAACGGAAGAGTTTGGGATGGAAGACACCTTGCTCAGTCTATGGAAGAAAGTGTTGTATCTCAGATTAGAATTCAAGATCCCATATTGCTCTTTATGCGACTCTATGGTACATTCTGTGGGTATCCGAGAGAGTTAAAAGATGACCCAATGTCAGGTTTTAAGAAATTGCAGTCTGATATTTTGAAAAAATATCAGACAATCTAAACCACGACTGCAAGCATAGCTTTCTGAAACTAGGCTCGAATATTGTGAAAGTTCACTCTCACATATTTCTCACTTGTTTCAGTAAAGCAGGGACTCTCTTTTTAGATAGATTGGGTTGCAAATTTAGGTGCACCTAGTTGTACCAAAAATTAACAAACCTATAGTTTTAAAACCTTGAAAGACGAACGCATACGTATCAATCAATCAATAAAGGCGAAGGAACTTCGCGTTATTGGTGCTCGTGGTGAAAATCTTGGTGTACTCGCTACACGAGATGCTCAAGTATTAGCTGAGGAAGCAAATCTTGATCTCATTGAAATTTCCCCAAATGCACAGCCACCCGTTGCGAAGATAATGGATTTTGGTAAGTATCAGTACGAAGTCAAGAAAAAAGTAAAAGAAGTGAAGGCGAAATCGCACGTTACCGAGACCAAAGGCGTGCAGGTCAAAATCGGCACTGGAGAACACGACCTCACACTCAAAGCAAAGCGCGTTGCAGAATGGCTCGCTGAAGGTCACCGAGTAAAAGTGGATTTATTCCTCTGGGGACGTTATAAGTACATGGAGGAGGGTTTTCTCAAGGAGAGACTTGAGCGGTTCTTGAAAATTATACCAGCTGAGTATAAAATAGCCGACGACATGAAAAAGAGTCCTAAAGGATTTAGCGCAACGCTTGAACACGTCAGTCTTAAAAAGGTCAAATCAGCATAATCTCGATAGCAACTAACGACACTCAATGAATCATGAAAACAAATAAGTCATTTACAAAACGTATTAAAGTTACCAAAAACGGTAAGCTTATCGCGCGTAAACCAGGTCAAAATCACTTTAATTCACGACAATCGGGTGCGAAGCGTTTGAATAGAAAGCGTACACAAGTAATTACTATGTCAGCAAAATCGCGACATCGTTTTCTTCCAAGTGCATAAGAAAAACTTTCAAATTTGGTACATTTCTATAATAATTTATTTAACAAACAACTAATCACTAGCCATATGTCACGAGTAAAAGGAGGAGTAACTGCACTGAAACGACGACGGAAAATCCTTGAGCAAGTAAAGGGATACCGTTTTGGTCGTGGAACGAAGAAGCGAGAAGCAACTGAAGCTATTCACCATGCGCATCTCCATGCATTTGCACACCGTAAAGATAAGAAGAATGATTTTCGTAGACTCTGGACGTCACGCTTGAACGCAGGCCTCAAAGAAGCGGGACTTAAGTACAGCGTATTCATGAAGGACTTGAAGGATAAGAACATCCTCCTTAACCGAAAAATGCTTTCAGTAATTGCAGACGAACGCCCTGAAACATTTGCACGACTTTTAGCAAAGGTGAAATAATTTCGAATTTTGTTTTTAGAATAGCGTAAAACCCGCGCCGAAAGCGCGGGTTTTACGCTATTCGTCGTCGCCATTCATTTACATATCATTGGTATCACTCAACATCTCTACTCGATTTAAATCTAAACTTCAGTGTTATTGGACGATGATCTGACGAACGAACGGTATGTTGGCAATGTGTTGAAACTATATCAATACTTCGAACCCATATATGATCGAGTTTCAAAAAATTTGTGTGCGAATATGGTGCATACAAAAACCCTTTCCTTTGAAGCTTGTTGTTGAGATAGGTAAAACGTCGCGCATTCCAGGTGTTAAAATCTCCCGCAACAATGACGGCACCATTCTGAGGAATATGTTCCAGCCACTTATCTATACTATTTTTCCATACTGAATTTGTCACAAAATTAAGTGCATGACAATTCATAATCGTCAGTGCAGTGTTTTCTACAATGTACTTCGCTACAGTCATATTTTTTTGCGTAAGGAATCCGACCTCACGATGTTTCGATTGTAAGCTCAATTCATGTACAGGTTCTACCTTGGAAAAAATTGCGGTACCTGTCTTCTTTTTTCTAAAAAGAATCATTGCTCGTTCAGAAATACAGACAAAATAATTTTTTGGCAATGTAACAGAACTCACCCATTCTTGCAAAGCCATAAAATCACTTTGACGACAGAGACGACGGATGTCCCTTCGAGCAAACGGTCGCTTTGCCTTATAAATATTAAACGTAGTAAAAGTATACTCCTTCATATGTAGGCATTCTACAGCAATCAGAAATCAATCTCAATGCGTTCATCTTTTGCTGGTGCTACTGCATGCACACCAAGATAGTCGCGAAGTCGCTGTACGAGAAAGAGCGATGCGCGTTCTTCCCCCATCGTGACGAATACCTGTTTTACGTTTTCACAACCTTGCGCTACAAAATCAACAAGCTGATCACGGTCTGCATGTCCCGAATACCCACGAATTTTGGCAATTTTTGCGCGTACCTTTACTTCAGTGTCCAAAATCCTCACTTTTTTTGCACCATCTCCGAGTAGACGTCCGAGACTTCCCACCGCTTGATAGCCAACGAGTAACAGTGTCGTCTTTGGGTCTTCGAGATACTTTTTCTCATGTTCTAAGATGCGCCCACCGTGACTCATTCCTGAACCTGCAATAATAATTTTTGCTCCATGCGTCTCCTGTATTTCTCGCGAATCTTTCATCGTGCGTGTAAAAGAAAGTTTTGGAAAATCAAATATATTATCACCCCCTTTAATTTGTTCCTGTACCGCATCTTTCAAATATTCCGTGTATGTTTGATAGAGTTCAGTCACGCTGATTGCTAATGGTGAATCAAGAAACACGGGAATTGGTTTTATAATTCCCCGTTCAAAAAAGTTGTTTATTTCAAAGAGCATTCCTTGCGTCCGCTCAAGTGAAAACGCAGGAATAATCAGCGTTCCCTGCTTTTTAATCGTATCTTCAATATACATCTGCAGTAAACTTGAACGCTCCTTTACTTCCTCATGCATGCGATCGCCGTATACGCTTTCCATAAGTACATAATCATATCCCCCAACAACTTCTGGAGGATTGAGCAGTGGTTGTGGGATATTTCCAATATCTCCCGTAAAAAGAAATTTCTTTCCGTTACGACTGAGCGTAATCATTGCCGAGCCGAGAATATGTCCTGCGTCCGTAAAGGTGACGCTGATTTCTGAAGGTAGTGTAAATGGATGATGAAGTGGAAAGGTCTTCCAAAGTGATAGTGCAGTATCAATATTCACTTCTTCAAAACATCGTGGAGTACCATACCGTTCAGATTCATAAAGCATCACCTTGTACGCATCACGAAGCATGACGTTTGCTAAATCGCGTGTCGGAGGCGTTGAGTAAATTATTCCCCTAAATCCATCACGCACGAGCTTTGGGATACGACCAATGTGGTCGGCATGTGCATGTGTTACCAAAAGCACATCAATGGTACTCGGATCATAAGCAAACGTATCGCAATTTGAAACCATTGCAAATTTATCTCCCTGAATAAGTCCACAATCAATCAATATTTTTGCTCCATCCGTCTCGAGAAGAAAATTTGCTCCGGTGACACTTCCCGCTCCTCCATGAAAACTTATATATGACATATCTAATTACATTTCTTTTATACTCCGTACAATACCATACCCAATCACTGCACCAATATTCTGGATAGGAATATCGAGCAAAATATCGGCGTTTGCTAGCAAAACGAAATTCGCCAGTCAATTGCTACGTCAAGCGCATGACTCAGTGAAGTTCTAATAAATTCGCCTTGAAGACATTATATAAATGTACTTGCACGATGAGAATCAGTCCACTTAAAAAACGTACCTGAGGTACGTTTTTTAAGTGGAGCAACGGAGCATGTTTCCTGACTCTGAGTTCAGGTGGGTACCCTTTCCAAGCACTTTTGAAATTTCGTCGCGTCGAAGTCTCAGCGGTACTTGTGACTACAGGCAACCCGATATGTTCCTTAAGCAAGAACATGCGTACCGTAGCTCCAATTAAAAGTATAGCAGAAACCGCGGACACTTCGTGTCCGCGGTTTCAACATAATGTGTACAACTTCGATTCTTTTAAAGACGATACTTATTCAGTTTTTCCATCGAGATCAACATCGTACATAATTCGCTCCTGCGCAGTAACATAGTCCATAATTTCTTCATCTTTAAACCACAGTGCAATTTCGCGTTCTGCTTCTTGTGGCACATCAGAACTGTGTATGAGATTTCGTACGGCACGATTTTCGTATGCGGAATGACCATATGAGTCGATAGTATAGTCACCCCGAATAGTCCCGACATCAGAGGTAGACGGTTCAGTAGTACCCACGAGTTTTGTCACCACGTCAACTGCCTTGCTTCCTTCAAGAATCATGATAATAACCGGAGCAGCAGTCATATATTTTACAATTGTCCTAATCATGTCTTTCCCATATTCAATTGCTTCTTTTTCAACCGGAAGATCATGGGCCTTGAGATCTTCAACGGCACGAGTACCCTTCTTTAAAAACCACTCATCGTCCTTATTATAGTGTTTAAGGAGCGTTGCTTCGTCAGCCATAATCATCTTCATCGCAGTACATTTAAGGCCAGTACGTTCAAAACGCTTAATAACCTCACCAATGAGTGAACGCTGTACAGCGTCTGGCTTTAAAATAATGAGTGTGCGTTCCTGGTGCGGTTTTCGATCCATACAATAAAATTAACTATCCAAAAATATCTCGTGAGTATACAGTAAAACGGCTTTATTTCAAGGGTCTTTGCCTAATAGCTACAGTTTCGTCATAATCTCTGGTCCTCTTTCAGTAATGGCGACCGTGTGTTCAAAATGTGCCGCTCTACTTCCGTCAACAGTAAAAACACTATATCCGTCTCCATCATCATCAAAAATGACATCTTTTTTACCAATATTTACAATGGGTTCAATCGCAAAAACGTTTCCTACTTTTATTTCAAGGCCAGTGCCTGCTTTCCCGAAGTTTGGAACATATGGTTCTTCGTGAACCGCATGTCCGACACCATGTCCACAAAGTGCTTCAACAATACTAAATCCATGCGCCTCTACAAATGTTTGCACGGCATGTCCAATATCGCCAATATGATTTCCGGGTTTTGCCTGCTTAATACCGAGCGCAAGTGCTTCTCGAGTTACGTCAATTAGCTTTTGTGAAAGTGGGTCTATTTTCCCCACAGGCACTGTCACACCGGAATCAACAATCATACCTTCATAACCAATCGACATATCGAGATTGATAATATCACCCTCTTTGAGTATTTGATCTGCACGAGGGACTCCGTGTTGTACGGTATTGTTTACTGATGTGCAAAGTGCTGCCGGATAGGGGCGTGATGCAAAAGTTGGAAAATAGCCAAGAAGCACAGGCTCAGCACCAAAATCCTCGGCGAGTTTTAGGGCATAATCGTTGATATCTTCAGTAGAGACACCTGGCTGTGCATATTTAACCAATTCCTTGAGGATTTTGGCGAGTATCTTCCCACCTTTTCTCAGAGATTCTATTTCTTGTTTTGTTTTAATTCGTGCCATAGGTAAAATAAATACATTATGTATACACTAGTTATATACCGAGTTTTCGTTGAATTTCAGCATGCACTTCATGAATAGACCTTGTTCCGTCGCAATCGATGACAGTAGTGTGTACTCTTTCCCGATAATACGCAAGGACAGGAATTGTTTCCTCACGATACCATGTCAATCGTGCCTCAATAGAAGCTTCCGTGTCGTCGGGACGCGCTCTTTGCATCATTCGTTCACGAACGACGTTTTCACTTGTTTCAAGATTGATAATTGTTATGTATTCTCTCTTATAAAATAAAAGCGCACTCTCAAGCACCCGTGCTTCGTTTACAGTTCGTGGAAAGCCATCAATTAGTATATGACATTCATCATCAGCGTGATGATGAAATGCATCACCCCAAAGCGCAACAGAAAGAAAAAGTGGTTGGAGAATTCCACTATCGAGTGTTTCATATATTTTCTTTTCAGTAAACCCCTCTGCTTTTGCAGCAAGCGCACGAAATCGTCGTCCTGTTTGAATATCGAGTACACGACGTTCTGAGTCTCGTTTTTTGAGTACTTTAGATAGAAGTTCAATTTGTGTACCTTTCCCGCTTCCTTGTGGTCCTATAAAAATTATTGTATGTATTTGCATGCGTGCATTATTTGATGAGATAGCTAAAAATTTGTTTTCGAACATCTTCTTCTGTCTGTTCCCCATCAATATCTATGAGTTTTCCCTTACTTCTAAATAGTGCAATAGAAGGTTCTGTATGGGATGTGTGTTCCAAAAGCCGTGCTTCTACTGATTTCGGAGAATCTACAACATCTCGCGCCCTCTTTTCGCTTCGTTGCTTTACCGATGCGTCACTCACTGCAATATTAAATACTATGTACGACCTTCCCATCCATGTATGGATCTCATGGAACAATTCAGCCTCATCTCGTTTTTTTGCCACCGCTTCAAATACAATACGCTCATCTGCATGTTGACTCAAAATTGCATGCGTCATCCAGTATGACGCAATCCATTCAGGAATTAATTGTCCACTTTCGTATAAAGCTTTAATCTTATGCCCAAAAACCGAAGGTTTTTGGGCATTTTCACGCACCTTATTTCCGTTTGAATATAATACTCCGCCAAAGTGACTCAAAATGAGATTGGCTTGCGTTCCTTTACCTGAAGCAATCTTACCCATAAGTACAATACTTTCGTAAGGAGTGGTGTATTCCATAAGTACACAGACTACCAGTTTTTGAAAATGACGCAACAAATATATGGATATGTTAGACTAATGAAAATGTATTCCGCATACATGTAGCAATAAGAAATTCATTTAAATGGAACGAAAACATATCATCACATTGTCAGGAAAACCAGGGAGCGGAAAATCTTCAACCGCAGACCGCATTGCTGAGATGCTTTCCTACACCCGATACTCCTCTGGAGATTCTGTTCGAGCAATAACACACGTTCAAAAAATTACGTTGAGTGCATTTAATACTCACGCAGAAACTCATCCAGAAATTGACTACCAGATAGATGAAGAATTACGGAAATTGCGAGATCAAAATGACATTGTCATTGATGCCCGCCTTGGGTTTTATTGGATACCTGAATCATTTAAGGTCTACTTGGACCTTAATCGTGATGTTGCTGTTGCGCGTATCTTTAAAGATGCAAATATGAACACACAGCGAAGTGACGCTGGCGAAGGAAGTGCAACGATGGAAATGGTTATGGACCAAGTCGAGGAACGTATGCGCAGTGAGCAAAGACGATTTAAAAAACTGTATGGTGTCAATCCCTATAGCATTGAACATTTTGACCTTGTCATTGACACTGCTCGACACAGTCCACAAACGGTGGCACTTACTATTTTTGATACCTATAAAAAATGGCTCACCTCAAGTAACTGGAAACGGGTGATTAGTAGCGTACCAATCGGTTTCTCGTTTAAACACTAGAGCGTACTCCAAAACCCTCAATTCCTGCGTTGTCCGCATCAAGGCGATGTTCATCGTATAGTGATACGCCTCAAGCCCCTTGACTTGACGCCCTGGAATTGAAAGTTTTGAAGTATGCTCCCTATTTGAGTTTGCATTTCATAATAAAAAGCTCTGTTGTGTAGGGATTTGAGGAATGCTCTAGAACATGTTCAAAACCTAAATCCCCGCGCCTTCGGCGCGGGGATTTAGGTTTTTAAACACCATGTTCAACAATCTAGTACTGTCGCAATGAAACTTGTGAATCAACCCGACGTACAAGGTCAATAACCACCGAAACAGCAATAAGAAGCGCAGTACCACCAATTGCAAGCGTTGTTACACCCGTGAGTATCTGCATTGCCATAGGAAGTACAGCAACAGCACCGAGAAAGAGCGCTCCAACGAACGTAAGACGAGTAATGAGTTTGCCTAGGTACTCTGCAGTATGTGTCCCTGGACGAATTCCTGGAATAAATGCTCCACTTCGTTGCAAGTTCTTTGACATCGCATCAGGATCAAAGGTTACCGCCGTGTAGAAGAACGTAAACATAAACACGAGTATAAAGTAGACGAGTGCATATAATTCCTGATTTTGAAAAAATGCAGTAACTTTGTCTAACAAACCTGCCACTCCTGACACATTAAATGATGCGAGTATATTCAGTATCATCTGCGGAAAAAGTGTGATGGAAAGTGCAAAAATAATTGGGATTACTCCCGCTTGATTGAGTCGAAGTGGTAAATAACTTGTGGTTCCACCGTATGTTTTACCGCCACGCACTTGTTTTGCATGCGTAATAGGCACTTGCCGTTCTGCCTGCGTCATCACTACAACTCCATAAATAATTGCGAGTGCCACGGCTCCAAATCCTACAAAAAGTGGAATTTTTGATGCGTCAAAACTGAAGATAAGCTGGCTCGCTGAGGCAGGAAGTGTCGCAACGATACCCGCAAAAATAATGATAGAAATACCGTTTCCAATACCATATTCAGTAACCAGTTCTCCAAGCCACAGAAGCAACATTGAACCAGCTACCACAATGACAATGTTTACGAGAAATTCAAACGTAGTAAGTCCACTAATGACACCCTGTGATTTGAGAAGTGAAAGAAATCCAAATGCTTGCAGAATTGCAAGTGGAAGTGTGAGTTGACGACTGTACTGAGTAAATCGCGCACGTCCAGTTTCTCCTTCTTCAGAATACATTTCCTTGAGCTTTGGAGACATAACCGTCATGAGTTGCATAATGATAGATGCGGTAATGAATGGCCCGACTCCAAGCATGACGATTGAAAGATTTGTGAGTCCTCCTCCTGAAAATATATTGAGCAATCCTAAAAATTGGTTATTTTGAAAAAATTGTTCAAGGACAAGCAAATCAACACCTGGAATTGGTACTGCAGTAAGTCCTCGAAAAAGTACCAATGCAAAAAGTACAAAAAGTATCCTATCGCGAATTGCCTTTTCGGTAAAAATTATTTTAATTTTTTGAAGAAAAATATCCATTTCAGTATCACTAATAATTTCAAATGAAATCATTAGAAAATTAAGGGCGAGTAATTATATCGACGTCTTCTCTCTTAGAACCTATCCACGATCTTCCCCCTGCCCAGAGAACTCTTATTTTTAGCTACAAAAATTCGTCTCATTTTCAACATAATTCATTATGTTTCAAACTCCGACTCTTTTTTCGCTTTAAAAATAAGAGTTTCTGGTCTGGGTACCACGAGATCGTGGATAGGTTCTAAAGTACTGGTATATGGTAGCATAATTTTCGGTGCAAAAGGGCTTCGCCCTTTTGCACCGAAACACCACCACTACAGCACCGTACCTCCTGCTTTTTCAATCTTTACCTTGACTGATTCAGAAAAAATACATCCAGAGAGTGTTATTTTCTTCGTTATCTCTCCAGTGCCAAGAATTTTAACCTTTGGCACTTTTCCTTTCTTAGTAACAATAACTTTGTGCGCAAGCAGTGTTGCTGGTGAAATAGTATCTCCTGCAGAGAATACGGTCTCAAGCACTGAAAGATTCACTACCACAGGGAGTACCCGTTCATTATTTACTGAACGTGCTCTGTTCTTTCCAAAACCGCGTAATTTTGGAAGTCGTTTGATTGTATCACGCATTTCAGGACGTGGACGTCCACCAGCGCGCGCAGTTTGACCTTTTCCGCCTTTTCCAGAAGTCTTACCACGCTTCCCTCCACGACCAATGCGCTTTGCTACTTTTCGCGTTGTATTCGGTTGTAATTCATGTAATTGCATGCCTAGTTTTTCTTAATGAATGTAATGAGTGTAGAAAAAGTTGGCAGTCGCAACGTGCTTTTCCTAATGCGTCGTTGCGAGCGCCATGCTCTTTCATATCATTTACGTTCTATAGTGATTACTTATAAAAGTTACTTATTTACGCTTTTAGCTTTTTTAATGCATGAATCGCGGCGCGGGCATTATTAAGTTTGTTTTTGCTTCGAGAAAAAATCTTTGCAGTGACGTCCTTCACACCGCCAAGTTCGAGTACTGTACGTACTGAACTCCCTGCAACAAGTCCTCGTCCTGGAGCCGGCATAATCATTACTTCACTTGAAGAAAGTTTTACACTCACATCATGGGGAATATGCTGATGTTTATTGAGTGGTATCTCAATCAGGTGTTTACGTGCATTTCGTACTGCTTTTTCAATTGCAAGTTGTGTATCTCCTGCTTTTCCAATACCAACTCCCACTTTACCCTTCTTGTTACCGATTACAATCGCAACACTGAAGCTGAAACGACGACCGCCTGCCATCACACGCGTCACCCGACGAATGCTAATAATTTTTTGTTCAAATTCTGAACGAACACGTTCTTCTCTGCGCGTTCCGCGACGCGCACGTCGTGGATTACGTCGAGAATCTCTATCACCTCCCCCACTGCGACGATTTCCTCGTGCATCAGCATCTCCTGGTGCATCGAGGGGTGCGTCACCAGCTGGTGCATCGGCGATAGTATCCGTGTCAGTCACTTCTTCCACTATCATATCTGAAACTTCTGTTTCAGTTATAGCTTCCTGCTGTTTATTTTCACTCATGATTAACGTTAGTTTATAATCCTGCGAAACGACGCAGGATTATGTTATTAAAATACAAGACCTCCTTCACGCGCACCTTCTGCAAGTGAAACGACTGCGCCTTGGTACTGAAAACCGCCTCGGTCGAATACGACTTTCGTAATACCTTTCTTCTTCGCCTCCACAGCAACCATTCCCCCCACTTCCTTTGCACGATCTTTCGCCGTCTTTGCCTTTGCCTTTCGTGTATCTGTACCCACAAGTGTTACACCAGCATCATCGTCAATGAGCTGTGCGTACATAAAACGGTTACTCCGATACACCGCAAGGCGCGGACACTCTGCAGTTCCTTTGACCTTTGCACGAATACGCGCATGTCGACGTACCCGCTTTTCTACTTTTGATGCTGTAATACTCATGATATGTAACGAGAAAAGGATTACGAAACCCCCTTCTTACCTTGCTTGCGAATAATAAATTCACCTTGATAGCGAATTCCCTTCCCCTTGTATGGTTCTGGCTTTTTTACTTTACGAATATCCGCTGCAAATTGACCTACCACTTCTGTATCAATACCAGTAACAGTGATTGTGCCTTTCTCAGTTATAATTTGTACTCCCTCTGGCGCAACAAGTTCTACAGGATGTGAAAATCCTACAGAAAGCTTAATTTTATTCCCTTGTGCTTCTGCTTTATAACCCACTCCTTCAATTTGAAGCACCTTTTTAAAACCTTCTGTTACTCCAAGAATCATATTGTGGAGATGCGCAGCATAGGTACCCCACAGTGCCTGTGTTTTCTTCGTGTCTTTTACCTTTCCAAACACCACCGTACCATTTTCAATAGTAACTGAAATATCGCTCGTCAAAGGGCGTACGAGTTCGCCCTTCGGTCCTTTCACCGTAAGCACGCCATCAGCACACGTCACTTCGACGTTTGCGGGGATTTGAATTACTTGTTTTCCGAGTCGACTCATATCTTAGATGTTTCTTATGAATAATTGCTATGAATTAGAAATTATTTACCAAATAATGAATAGCTCCTCACCTCCAACGTTCTTTTCTCGAGCCTCTTCTCCGGTCAAAATACCGAGCGGTGTTGAGAGAATACGCTTTCCTTTTCCAAATTTCACAGGGAAAATTTCAGAAACACCAAGATATAATCGTCGTCCAGGCTTTGACACACGCTGAACACCTTGAATCTGATGCACACCCTGTGCATCGTACTTAAGCATTACATCGAGTGTCTTCTTTACTTTCTTTCCATGCTTATCTGCACCTTGCACAAATCCTGTTTGCACAAGTTTTTCAGCAATTGCTGCCTTGAGTTTTGAGTATGGAATACTCACTGCTGATTTTCGTACCATTCCAGCATTTTTTAACTGAATGATGAAATCTCCTACTGGATCGTTTACCATGATGATTTCTTAATACCTGGTATATGTCCTTCATGCGCCGCTTCGCGGAAGCAAATACGACACATATCAAAGTCTCGCATATAGCCACGCTTACGCGCACATTTGAAGCATCGACGTACCACACGACTTTTAAATTTTGGTGCGCGGAGCGCCCGTAAAATGATTGATTTTCTTGCCATCAATGATGATAACGAACATAGTGACTATATCGAATTGATGTCCCGATTTCCTCTAACACAGAGGTAATCGCTAAACCTAGGAATCCAATTAAGTCACTCAGTTCATTCAACTAACTTAGTAATAACGTAACTTGGCGAGCCGTTTCACTGCGGATCAGTGACTGCGCTCTCCGAACGCGATACTCTAAAAGACTCGCTTTCCGTCGCTTTTCTTTCTAGAAAAGTTCAATCGGCGCGTCCATGTTCGCCTATACAGGTAGAAACAAGAGAGTATGCGAATATCGCTACCTCAAGAATATACCAAAATGAAACCCCAAAGTCAATTTTTTGTACTCGTCCACCACTTATAGTACTTCCCTGATAATTGAGACACGTAATAAACCTATATATGACTTACTTTTTGGATACACTGTGTTTGGAATGATTCCTCATTAATATACATACACTGCCCTTGTCTTTCCTCTGGCTCTCTATAATAGAGTCGTATATTGCTATAGAGGCTTTCATAGCACTGTTCTTTTTGTGTTCCAATAGACGTAGCCGCACAAATTTGATAACTCAATTGTCGTCCACCGACAGAATAATCCGCATTTGCAATAGTCAAAAGACATTCTGGATTTTTTTCTTTTGGTAAAAGGCCACAGTAATAAAGTGTTTTATCAATATTACTTTCTGTGAGTGGGTGAATCTGGCGAGCAAGATTATTATAACAATTGTCTCTGTATGACTTATTTTCAACCACATCACAATATTCTGCAACTTTTTGTTGCAGTGAAGTAGAAATGTCCTCTGTTCAAATTAACTATTACGTTGTGTAATACGTCGTACCGATTTTTTGTTTTTTTATCTTTTCTGTCTCCACGGATGATTGGATGCTGGTTTGTGCGCGGTACTTTTTCTCTCCAGAACAGTTGGCGGTCTGCGTACTTGCTTCGGACGATTTGGTATCTCTGCATAGGTTAGATATACGTTCTCATTTCGTGTATGACGAATGTGCATAGAGTCATCGAGGCGCTCTTCTATGATCACTTCGTCTCCCTTGTATACCGTGGTGGGCTGGCCACGGAGAAGTTGAAACCATCGTCCATTCCATTGAATGGTGAAGTCGTTCTTCACGATACGACGATACTGTTTGGAGAATATGGATGTGAGTTTCTTTTTAAGTGTGTCGGTGAGTGGACGATGGGCATCTTCTGGGTTGTTCAGCTTTCTTCTGAATGTGCTGTTATGTTTGGGGAGGTAGATGTGTGTGAGAAAGCTATTCATCTCATCGGTGGTCTTTCTCTTAGTCAACCGCAATTCTTTCACCAGTCTATCTTGGTGTGTCCGAAAGCCTCGCTCCACCCTTCCTTTTGCTTCTGGGGAGTGGGCGGTGATGATTCTAATATCCAGTGCTTCCATGGCACGCTCAAACTGTGTCATGAAGTGGATGTTGTCTTCTGCGCTCTTATGGTTGACCTTGTATGTGCTGAATTTGTCTAGGTATATGGCCATTGGACGCCCGTGGTGCTCGATATATGTCCACCAGAAGCGAAAGGTGGGTACAATGCCTTCATGGTCGTCAAACACCGCTTGGGTAACGATACTGGTTGCATCGTCGATGGCTTTGAGGAGGCACTCCTCCTCACCATCTTCGTTCCAGTCGTGATACCCTCCGTCGTATTGAATGAGTTCACCGTAGCGTGACATTGACTCACGCCATTGTCGGTGTGGTTGTTTGATTCGTTGTCGTTTTGGTTTCCAAAGATCAGCGTCAATCATGATTCGACGCACGGTACCGACATCAAGAATGATGCCTTCTTGTTCCTCGAGCTTCTCCATCGCAAAGGTTGGACCGAAGTCATGGTGGTCTTTCTTTTTTAGAAATGCCATTACTTTCTTTTCTTGTTTCGTGTCTACCTTGCGGTGTGATGACGACCCCTTGAGTCCATGCAGAATTCCTTCCGCTCCAGACAGTTCAATCTTTCGCTTTAGCCTTCGTACCTGTCTGACTGACAAACCAAGTCTCACTGCTGCTTCATTGTTTGTATGATCTCCTTCGATACACCCTTTAATAATTTCCGCCTTTTCATTTTCTGCTTCCGTCAGTATGATGTTTTTGTTGTTGTTCATGAACCAACAACATACAAGAAATGTCCTCCCTTAGGGGAGGACATTTCTACTTCTTTGAGGAGGACATTTCTACTTCTTTATTACACATACAGGCCAATAGAATCTGATAGTACGAATTCTTCTGTGCTTCCATCGTCTTTTAAAAGCGTTATCTTTTCATTAGTAACCATTGTGATTACTCCACTATAAGAAACTGCCGTTGCTACTGTAGTAGATGATGGAAGGTCTTGTCTTGATGTATTTGTGACCTCAAAAACATCACTCACTTGGTTAGTCCTATACAGTAGATACGAACCTGCGAGGATGATGACGATGCCGATGACTCCGCATCCAATAAGTATATAATTTACTTTCTTGTCCATACGATCCTATATAATAGATTAATAAGAAGAATTGAGGAATTCATACTTCTCAATATTGCATTCATGAGTAAGTTTACCTTGGATGGACTACTATGAGACACGGAAAAAATGGTATGTGTTGATAACTTTTAATCATAAAACCATCCTCAAATCAGTGGTTTATTATTTTAGGCTATAAAAAATGCCTTTAACTCTATTTTTATTACAAAATATCCCGACAGCTTCGCTGTCGGGATATTTTGTAGTATATGTCATTGATTTCTGTATACAACACAGAACTTTTTTTACGTCTCAAATTGTATTGGCACAACTTCAAATGTTGCAGTAGCAGACCCTGTCGGACAGATAAGTCTATACGTAGTTCTGCCACCAACAGTGACTGAGTAGGTCCCACTCGTCGCTTCAGTACCTCCAGATGCTGTCGTTGTATCGTGTAGCAAAATAGTATTAGAATTTGGTAACGTACCACCTGTTAGAGTACAACTTGATTCATCGATGCCTCCAGTATTCCATTGTAACACTCCAGTACTTCCTACATTTACAATACGTGGCTTCGCAGTGAGAGAAGGTGCGCTTGATGGTAAGCCTGATGGTAAGCCTGATGGTCCTGATGGTGGGGCTGATGATCCTGATGGTCCTGATGGTGGGGCTGATGATCCTGATGGTGGGGCTGATGATCCTGATGGTGGTTCAGGAGGGGGTGGTAATGGTGCACAAAATGCTTCAGAAGGAGGACTTGAGTTACTACACGTACACGCTGGCCAAATACCAATTAGATTACCAATAGTAGTAAAGCCACAACTGTTTGGAGGAGAACTACATGCTAATGGAGTACAAGCTCCAGATGGAGGAGGTGGAGGAGGGTCAGACGGAGGTGGAGGGTCAGACGGTGAAGGAGGTGGGGGTGATGATACGTCACACGCAGGTCTCGCAGAGACTTCACCAATAGCAAATACCCATTGATCCTCTTTAGTTTCTCTCTGATTTGCGTGTACTGTAAAGCTTTTGGGAGAATCTAAAATAGTAAATTCTCTAGCGTACAAGAAACTTCCTGCAATAAGAAACAGGAGTGATAAAGTCCACCCAACGGTACGAAAAGAAAAGTAATTACGCATACATACACTCTTGAAACTTAAGTATACTACAGTTGTGTTTCTTTAGACCAAAGATATATCCACACTTTATCTCCTCTCATTAAAACGATTCTCTGTCGCAGTGATATTTGTTTGAATTTCTGCCTTAAACGAGGACAAACCGACACTCGCAGAGCTTCGCGTATTTGCAGAATATGCCATATGCCACTCTTCCTCGGTCACATTTTCTACATATTCAGAAGCTTTTGTGAACGAATCTTTTGCTAACGCATATTCATTTGAATGAAATAATGCGACGCCGAGTGCATTCCACAACCAAGGATTAGTTGCACCATTAGTACTGAGTTGAATGCCCGCACGTGCCACATCTACAGATTCATTAAATTTTTCTTGTTCTGCGAGCACCCATGCAAGATCATTATATCCTCCCCACCGTGTCGGTGCACGTGCAACCACTTTACGAAAACCTTCTTCAGCACCCGACATATTTCCGCTATATGCTTCAATAAGAGCTTGCACATATATCGACCTAAAGTTATTTTCATCACGCGCTAACTCCTCTCTTATTTCCCTCCGCGCACTTGTAAAGTCACCTTGAATGAAGTAAATCCGAGCTAATTGATGGTGCGCAAACGGTATGGTTGGATCAACGCTGAGTGCCAGTGTGTAGGCACTCACTGCGCGAGGAAGATTTTGATTTTCTTGTAGATAATAATGTCCTATTTTAACCAAAAGTGTAGCGTCGTCAGGATTGAGAAAGTACGCACTCTGAAAGTGCTGTGCCTCAAATGCTTTGTTCGCAACCCACGTGCGGATATGAAATATATCGAAAAGAAATAATCCAAGCACCAATACAGCAATGATACAACATGCCTCAATAATATTTTGAAAAGTCTTTTGCATATATGTCCGCTATTTATCTTCCCAAAGCTACCGCATACACCAGTGATTCGCTGATACCGTCAATTTTTAATAACGATTCTACTGCTTCGTCATGAGTACCAGCCAATGGACATGTATGTATCCCTAATGCTGTTGAAATAAGACAAATATTCTGAGCAATATGTCCTGCCTCAAGCAAAATATATCGATACCCACGTTCACCATATTTATCTTGCATACGATTAAATACTGCAGTCAAAAAAACTACTGCCGATGCTTCCCATGCCCATTCATAGGTCAGTAGTTGTTGTACATCTTTGGCATCAAATGTCCGTACGCAAAGCACTTCCAACTTATGCTCTCGTACGCGATAATGATAAATTCCCGCCGACAAATCATTACTCGGACGTATGATAACCACGTAAGTCTCAATCGGAAAACGTGCTCCTGCTGACGGGACGGCTCGATGACTTCTTCCACATTCACTCCCGTCATCGTTATACATGACATGAGTATTGCCACATGCATATTTAAGTAATGTTCCTATATCCAAAAGTGTAACGGTCAACTCACTATATGTACGACGAGACACCCGAGTCTTTATAATCGAAAATAAATCTACTTCGTACAGTGCATCAGATAACGCGATTGTCTTTAAGCGAGGATACTCCTTATATAAGGTTTTATTCCATATTTCTGGCCATTTTTCAGGTGTTTGCTTATGACGCTTCGTTACATGATGGAAATGCCTTGAAGAAAAATCTGACATTGCAGTATACGATTACAATTTCCATCCATTCTGCTGAAGTAATGATTTAAACTCTGGAGAAAAAACAGAAAAATCAACAAAAACCGTATGGAGATAATTGGTATTCGTTTCTAAACGCAATTCATCATTCGTGATAAATGCACGAAATGAAAGTTTCTCAGGCTCTTTTACTGATTTGTATTCTTTGCTTAGATCATTGAGAAGAATTGTAATATCATTCTTTTTATAATCACCGTATAGACGATAGAGAATTCGTGCATAATTGAGACGCGTGTACAGAGCACTGTCTTTTACTGGCAGAGTATCAGGGTACATACTTGCCAAACGCAATGCTTCTTGAAATGTATTCTCATATGCATCATTTTTTTTCACTGCATCAATTTGCAACACGCCCTCTAGAAAACCGATACCATTCAAGAATCGCATACGAGTAATTTCTGAGATTGCCTTTCGCTCTTTTGTTTCTTGCACGCGCGCGCGCGCAATAAGAAGTCCGAGCCTTTCTCTGTATTCTTGAATCTTTTTTGGGTCATTTCTGTTTTCAAGTATCGCGCTCGCATACCAACCTCCTTCAGCAACTTGTAACGATGAAAGCGGATAGAGTGTAATCCCAAACTCTGCAATCTGACGAACCGCAAGACGTGCATCTGTCTTCACAATTGCTGTATTTGAAATAAATGGTTCTTGCGAAAGAATGAAATCTAATGTTTTTGAATTATAATCTGAAAAATACGCGTCAAGCAGTGCGCGCACGGCTGATGCTCGTACTAACACATCATAAGAAGTGTTTCCTGCTATTGCAGACATAGCGCGGAGTGCATGCTCGCGATTTTCTGTACCACCACTATAAAATCGTGCGATTTCTTTTTGAAGCTCATAACTCCGACGTACTGATAGATTACTTGTTTGCGCAATGAGCGCATCATAAGAACTAACCGCCTCTGCATATTGTCCATTGACTATAGTAGTATGTATTTTCATATTTAGTGATTCTCGTTCACGTTGTTCTCGCGAAATACTATATTCAGTATATTTTAAAATACTATACCAACAAGTTACGACAATCACACCCAGTAATACCATTCCTAAAAAAAATCTAGGTATTCTTTGTTGAAAAAATGAGCTTACAGAATTCATCTAAAAAATTAATATTATATACACGCACCACATGCACCACTTCCATCACCACATGCGCTTCCCCCTCCAGAACCATCACCACTACTTCCTGTTGCTCCCGCTGAAGACGCACTCACTCCCGAAGCAGTTGTTGCTCCACAGCCTCCTCCAGCATCCCCTCCGTAAAAAACGTCATCCGCATACACTGTATCTGTACTCAGTAGAGATAAAACTCCATTTTTTTCTGATTTCCCACTCGAAAAAATATCGGTTACCACAAAACTTACCAATACCATACAAAAACAAAAAATTCCTTTGCTATAAAATCTTAGATGATTCATAATAAATCTATAGTAATGATTTTATTTTAGCACACATGCAATGTCTCGCAAGAAGATATACACGTATAGAAACATACAATCAAATATCATAAAATACTTACCTTCCTATGGAAATGGATGTGGGACTGGATTAATACTATTCATATCTATTCTTTGTACCAACTCTTTAGGAAAATCTGTATGTAAACGATTGTGCGTAAGTGGCGCATTCACCTCATTTAAAAATAGCGGAATCAACTTCGGGGCAATGACATGCACTACTGTGTACCCGAGTTTTTTCAGCAAATTGTTTTTTACTTCGTAATAGTAGAGTGGCCATTTTTTTTCAGCAAAAAAATCAACGATATCTTGCAGTTCTTTTTCAGGAGTTATCGTGGCGGTCTTTTCATGCACAAGTGGGCGCACATCTCCTTGAAAAAACCACATATACTCGTCCCTCCGTGCTGGATTATTTGCCAAAAGCAAACGCATCCGTTGATTAATTTCTGTATGAAAAAATGGTCTGTAATTTTTTGGCAACTCTGTAGTGCATGGGTATCGTCGCGCCCCCTGATAGCATGCCAATGCTTCATGAAGCGCACTTTGTATTGCCAATTCCTTGTTTCTATCACAACCTCCCGCGATACTTAGCGCAGGTCCAACCCCACTTTCATCAATAATTCCAACAACAATGACAGACTCTCCTGTATCAACCGTTACATCACATACTTCCACACGCAATCCACATTCCTTAAATTCAGCAAGCAGGCTTCGTGATTCTGTATCTGTAATAGTTGCCAAATCTATACGTGGTGGAGCAACTTTTCGTAGCCAAAATACTAAAAAAGCATCCCGTTGTATAAGTTCACGCACGCCAGAGAGTATCGCTTTTGTTTTTGTGAAATGAGCTCCTCCACCATTGGTATTCGGCTCCATTATCATCGGTTCATGAGAATGAGGATAGTCAAACACATAACTCCAATACACCATCTGTGCGGGGAGCCACACGGATGTGGCATCTATCAGCGACTTTCCTTGCACCCACGCAATAGTTTTTTCATCATCCAAAAGACGTTCAGGAAAATGCCTAACCTGTTCGTCATTCCACTGAGGATACAGGAGTGGATTAAGAAATGACTCACGTTTTTGTTCCATTACACGAATATTTACATAACGTAAATCTTTTCTACGGTATACTGTTAAAAAGTAGCGTTCTAACCCCTCACCGACAGCCTTACTCCCAGCAATATCAGCGTTATCAGACAATCCTTGTGCAGTCATATATTCTGAAAATAATTTCCCGTCTGAAAAACCAGTAGGTGTATCTATGGTAATGCTCGCTTGATACCGTCTGGGGACATCGTTATAGCCCCTAAGGAAGAGTGGTTGACGACGGACTGGTACACCGTGGATCCGTAATGACTCTAAAATTAATTTCCACCGTAATGGTGTAGTGTCAGAAGTGAATGGTATTCGTACACTTCCAAAAGCTGAACGTGAATCAAGTGCATTATAACTTTCTAATATCCATCGTTCACGACGTTTCAACAATGGACGGAAACAGTTCTCGGTGCTTCCTCCCTTTTTATTCCAATTCAGAAGTTCCTCTGCCTTGATACTATTGCTACGCGTATCTGACGGAAGGAACTCACTCGTCTCGTCAATTAATTCATTTTTTTTTAATGGTGCCATATAGGTGAACTATAGTATAGACATTGTATGAGATTTCGTCTATCTAAATTGAGATGGGTTCTAAATATTTTCACGACAAAACATCCCGACAGCTTCGCTGTCGGGATGTTTTGTAGTATATGTCATTGATTTCTGTATACAACACAGAACTTTTTTACGTCTCAAAACCTTTTGAAGGAACTTCGAACGTTGCAGTTGAAAACTCTGTTCCACAGGTGAGAACATACGTGGTTTTCCCGTAAATAAGCGGTACGGACAAAGATCCTGTAGAAGGATCTGCGTTGCCACCCGCAGTGAGTGGGGACTGGGACGTTCCAAGAGACCCTCCCGTAATAGAACACCCTGCCTCATTTGTTCCATTGGTGTCCCATGTAAGGGTCCCTGCACCGCCGTACGACACTAAGCGAGGTGTCGCCTTGAGTTCAGGCGTTGCTGGCGCTAAACAAATACCTGTTGGGTTTATCCAAGTTCCATTATTACATGTAGCACCACAGACTGCAGTACCAACTGAACAATTTCCACCTACAGTATTTCCGCTTGCGGTAGGAGTTGGCAGTATACAATTAAGCAAAGGGGATGTAGTGCACGGTGATGGTGATATCGGTACGCAACTGCCACTTGTCCAAGTGGTACCACTGACACAACTTGCAGTTACAGGTATGCTTCCAAGGTTTGTTGTACCATTCCTTGCTTGAATATTATTTATACCATTCGTAATAGCATAATTTACAGAAGAGCCTGAAGGCGATGTAGTATATTGTACATTTCTCGTTACATTATAGAGATTTGGATCAGATGCATTACTAATGTTCCATGTAAAAGGAACATTGCAAGTACTTCCACCTGATGCAATAACACATGATGTAGGATCCGCTGAAAGTGTTGCAGACGTACACGTTGGATAACTTGTACCGCCATTCGCGCATACGCCTGAACAAGTTGGACCACCAAAGTTTGAGTCTGTGGCTACGGTACAGGAACCCGTAGATGGAGTACACGTTGGATAACTTGTACCGCCATTAGCACATACGCCTGAACAAGTTGGACCTCCGAAGTTTGAGTCTGTGGCTACGGTACAGGAACCCGTAGGTGGAGTACACGTTGGATAACTTGTACCGCCATTCGCGCATATTCCTGAACAGGTTGGACCTCCGAAGTTTGAGTCTGTGGCTACGGTACAAGTAGACGGAGCTGTACATGTTGGATAATTTGAATAACCATTCGCGCATATTCCTGAACAAGTTGGACCACCAAAGTTTGAGTCTGTGGCTACGGTACAGGAAGCTATTGGCGTATTACAAGTAAATGTTCGCTCTGGATACGGAAGGTTACCAAAACCAGTGTCAGTTTTTGAGTGTACCCATGTTTTATAGGTATGACCCGGAGTAAGCGTTTTTGACCATGACGTATTTGTCATATTGCCACAATAATCTGTACCGTACCCTGATTGAGTTCTCTCAAGTAGTGCATCGGCATCTACCGTATCAAACACACAAGCAGAGTTATTGGCAGGAAAAGAATTCTCGTTAAATAACGATGACGGCGTTAAATCATCCACACGAAGCGCATAGTGATTTGCCGTTGCAACAGAATTCCAAGAGATAGTTGCATTTCCAGAAGTGTCACAGGTAGCTGATAGACCTGTTGGCTGTTGCGGGGATCCATTATAAGTAACCATAGTTGCTGGTCCGAAAGTACCATCGGCACTGCGCGCATGAATCCAAATCTTATTTTTAGCTCCAGATACAATATATGACGCGTAATATTCTAAAGGAACATTCTTTGATATATTTCCACAATAATCCTGTCCTTTTTTAGCACTTAAGGTACTTGGAATTAAGTTGCCATCAGTCGTAGAGTCATTACTACAATTTGCAGACTCCGCAGGATTGGTGGTTGCGTCAAATTGCCATGAGTCTGCTGGATCATCTGCATTATTATCAATACGAATAGCATAATATTCAGCGCCTGGTACAGGGTTCCAAGAAAAATATACGTTATTATTATAGGGAAAAAGATTTGTAATTGTTGGCGCTACGAGGACAGTAGCTACAGGGGGATTACACGTTATTGTCTTTTGGTCCACACCGTCTATATGTGTTGGTCCCGAACAACCGCCAGCATTACATGCATGTGCCCATATTTTGTAGCTATTATTTGCAACACTTGCACCTGAGTAAGAGGTGGAAGTATAGTAATCGTTCTGCACTATCATTGCGTTGGTGGTTACGTTTTGTACTCGAAGGGCATAATATGTCGCCCCAGCTGTTGCAAACGAACCTGTCGAAAGAGTTGTTCCCGGTGACAAGCATGAAGCGCTAAAAGCAGGTGGAGGAGGTGGAGGTGGAGGAGGAGTACACGTTGGGTAATTTGAATAACCATTAGCACATACTCCTGAACAAGTTGAACCGCCATAGTTTGAGTCTGTGGCTACGGTGCAAGTTGATGGAGGTGAACAACTAGGAAAAGCCTCTGAAGCAACTGAACATTCATTTGACCAATTACAAGCATGCGCCCAGACATGATAGTTTACAGTACCCGCATAATTGTAGACATGACTAAATGGGGATACTACATTTCCACAAACGTCACCAGCTGGCCATCCACTTGTGGGACAACTACCGTCCCAGAAATTTGCAGTGTTATCAACCCGTAGAGCATAGTAGTCTGCACCTACCGAACTCATGCCTATATTTAGTCCGGTTCCTGAACAGGAAATACTAAAGGATGGCTTTAATGGAGCAACAGCGCTTACATTTTCTAAAAAAATAAATCCACTGATACTTGTGAAACATACAATGATAAAACTGAGTTGTCCTAGTTTATGTAAAATATGTAACATAATTATGAAATTAGTATACAGTTAAACTTATCACTTCGGTCTTATCAGACTCATTTACGGTACGAGAAATTTGGACTTTCATACCATTTTCTATATCTTTAAACGTAATCGGTTTCATTGCGTCACGGACACGATTGTCGTAGAGGCCAACGAAATCACTTGTAGAATAATTTTCTGTACTACCATCCTCCTTCGTTACCGTTACTATATCTCCGTCAATATTACTGACTACCGCTGAGAAAGAACCTGCACTAAAAACTATCTCAGGTTTTTCTGTATTTTGCGTATTTTGTATAGGATCTATCACCACAGCTTCTTCTGGATTCATTCGAAACAATATATACGAGCCTGCAAGGATGATAATGACCCCAATGACTCCGCATCCGATGAGTATATAATTTATTTTCTTGTCCATATGGTATAGCTAGATAAATATTAAAAAGTATTCGTACATGTAAACCCTTACATTGAATTTACTAGTAGTATACCTCATGCTAATTGTGGAAAAGATAAAAATGTGTTGGTGTGTTGATAAGTGAAGAAAAACCTCCGAGGCGAAGCCTCGGAGGTTTTTCTTCACTACACTACATACTTTTTCTATGTTTTAAAAAATGTGGTGACTGTCTCATGATAGTTACGCACCCACAATTCGGTTATAGGACGTATATTCCCGAGTTCGTAAAATGCGATCATGGCTTTCTTATATTCAACCTCATTTACCGTACGCCATGCAACTGGTGACAAATTGTGCGTATGAAGTATGAAATTCGCAAAATGCCTTGATGTACGCTTATTCCCATCTACAAATGGTTGTATGTACGCGATTGAAGCAAGGGCAACGATAGCTTTTTCCAGTGGATTCTTTATTTTAGTAAGTAATGAAAAAAGTTCCTCAAGTGCTTCTTCTAGTTGTGACTCGAATGTGAGCGGTGTGTACTGTGTACCGATAATGCCCACATGTGACTTGCGAACACCTCGAGAAACACCCAAATCCTTCATGAGTAATGCATGCATATCAATGAGCGTTGCCAAGGACATGTCAGAAAAGAAATTTTCTTTGTATATAAGGTCAAAGACTTTTTTTTGGTTCAGTATCATTACTGCATCATCATGCGACTTGCCTTTAACCTCTTCTTTGTTTTTTATAAGATTTTCAGTTTCAAGAAGTGTGTAAGTATTTCCTTCAATTTTTGATGACTTCCAAGAAAACTCTATCGCGCAACGCTCCAAAGCACTATCTTTGTATTCCTTCGCTGTGTCTCTCTTCCATTCACCATAGAGTTTATTTGCATTATCCAACAGACTTTTTTCTCCGTCATTAAATAATTCTTGAGAAATCTGAAAGCGAGTGTGATTGAATGTTATAGGCACGGACGTCTGATAGGGTGCATCATATAAAGAAAGATCAAATGGATACGATTTAATACCATCTGTTGAAATACAGTATTTTGTTGATCTTCCGCTTCCAACAGTATCGATAATCTCAAAATCCTTAAGTTCCTTAAGGTACCGTGAGAGTGTTGGCCTGGTGACATCACCGAGATATTTTTGTATATCCCCTGTAGAAGCGACCTTATTTTTTAGAATAAAGTCGATGATTTTTGATTGAATCTGTATATTCAGTAATCGTATCATATAGGCCTTTTTATTGTATCACAGTGATACAATAAAACAAGTGTTTTGATATGAAAAACCTCCGAGGCGAAGCCTCGGAGGTTTTGCATTTTACACCTTTCGTACTTCAGTATTATCTCTTCCGTATCTTTTTTTCTTCAGTAGCACCTACCTTTTTGAGGGGAAATCCGATATGTCGAAGAAGTGCTTCTGCCTCTTTTTTTGTTTTTGCAGTAGTAACGATTGTAATGGCAAATCCGAAGACGTCTTTTATATCTTCATCTGCAGTTTCTGGGAAAATAGTATGTTCTTTGATACCGAGTGTATAGTTTCCCATCTCATCAATTGCACTCACTTTTAACCCTCTAAAGTCTCGTGTTTGTGGAAGTGTGATATGAACGAGCTTAAAGAGAAAATCACGCATCCGCGCCCCACGAAGTGTTGCTTGATACCCGATTATTTCACCTTCACGCAGTTTAAATGACGCAATAGACTTTTTTGCAGGGCGACCTGCTACTTTTTGACCAGTAATCAATGCGAGACGATTCTGAATCATCACCAATCGCTGTTTATCCTGCACCTTTCCGACACCAGTCGCAACAACCACCTTCGAAATACGCGGAACTTGCATGACATTCGTATAACCAAACTCTCCCTTAAGAGCTTCAAACGCTGTATCTAATGTTTCTTTCATTGTTTTCATACGACCAAAAAATATTATGTATTAGATCTTTACTCCTGTAGGGCGTGCGACACGTACTTTCTTCGCCTTTTCTCCCTCCACTTCGACTGTATATCCGACGCGTACTGCTTTCCCTGTCTTTGGATCCTTTAGGGCAACATTTGAAGACGGAATTGGCATTGGCTTTGTAACAATCTGACCCTGTGAACCACGACGTTTTGATTTTTGATGTCGAGTCACCACATGCACTCCCTCAACGAGTACTTCGTGCTTCTTCGGAAACGCACGAAGAACTGCTCCACTTTTCCCACGGTCTTTTCCTGCAATAACGACAACTGTATCTCCTTTCTTGATTTTCATACTATTGAAATATTTAGATATTTAGACGACTTCTGGAGCAAGGGAAACAATCTTCTGATACCCTGCCTCTGCCAATTCTCGAGGAATAGGACCGAATACACGGTTTGCCTTTGGCTCCTTCTTTTCCTTATCAACAATAACCACTGCATTATCATCAAAACTGACGTACGAACCGTCCTTTCGGCGGTATTTCTTCTTCTGTCGTACGACCACACCATACACCACGTCCTTCTTCTTTACTTGCTTTCGTGGTTCTGCTGTTTGTACCGAAAGTACCACAAGTTCTCCTAATTCAGCATATCGCTTCTTAGAACCGCCAAGCACTTTGAAAACACGGCCTATTTTTCCGCCTGAGTTATCAGTTATTCGTACTATTGTTCTATCTTGTATCATAAAAAGAATTTAGAAGCGATTAACCTTTAACAAGCTCAAAATGCTTTCGCTTTGAGAGTGGACGCGTTTCACGAATTTCGACCTTATCTCCTTCTTTTGCAGTATTTCCTTTATCATCCACCAAAAACTTCTTTGTGCGACGCATGAATTTTTTGTACTTTGGATGCATAACGTAGCGCTCAACAGCAACCGTAATGGTGTCCTGCATCTTCGTCTTGACGACAGTACCGCTCAGTACGCGTCCGTTCGAGAGTGTCTTTTCTGTTGTTATTTTTTCTGTTGCCATACTTTATATATATAAAATGTTATGCAATGTCCTTTGTTGTACGCTTCTGTAATTCGGTAAGTGCTCGTGCAATATCTTTTCTAATATTTCGCACTGCATGTGAATTTCGCATACTACTTCCCGCAATACCAAAACGTATCTTTCGAAGTTCTTCACGCTTCTCTGCAACAAACGTTACAACATCTGCGTCATTTTTCTTTTGTAATTCAGACATATTCATATTGTTTATACGCGTGTTTCTTCACGAGTTACTACTTTTGCCTTCAGTGGAAGCTTCGCTGTTGCCTTTCGGAGTGCCTCCCGTGCAACCGCTTCAGTGACACCGTCAATTTCAAAAATGACGCGTCCTGGTCGCACATCAAAAATAAAGTGATCGGGATCTCCTTTACCTTTACCCATACCTACTTCAGCGGGCTTTTTCGTCACTGGCTTGTCGGGGAAAATACGAATCCAAATTTTACCCGTCTTTCCAAGTGTTCGTGAGATCACGCGACGAGCAGCTTCAATTTGATTTGATTTTACCCGAGACTGCGTCTGTGCCTTCAGTCCGTACGCACCAAAAGATACCGTGAGTCCTCGTGTTTCGGGCGCATTAAGTCTGTCCGGATGCTTCCGGTCAGTGTGCCATTTTCGGTGTTTTACTTTTTTAGGAAATAACATACGAGTATTCTAAATTATGCTTGTACTCCCGTACGAGCGCGTCTTGTTTTTTCTTTAGTCTGTTCTTCTGCATTCACTTTTCTGTCAGCGAAGATGTCTCCACGGTAAATCCATACCTTCACACCAATAGCTCCGTACGGAAGTCGTGCAGTCTCGCGTGCAAAATCAATATCTGCGCGAAGTGTCTGGAGCGGGATACGTCCCTTCTTGGTCTCTTCACGACGTGCCATTTCTGCACCACCAAGACGACCCGAAGCAATAATACGCACGCCCTTTACATCTCTGTTTGCCATTACCTTTTCGGCAGTCATCTTCATAACTCGTCGAAATGGAAGACGCTTCTCAAGTCCTTCGACAATCATTTGACCAACGATAGACGCGCTTGTTTCAGGTGACCGTACTTCCTCAATGTCAATTTTAATTTCAGGTTTTTCAGTAAGTTTGAGGGTGCGAAGAAGCATATCAATCTCCTTCTTGAGTTTTACCGCACCTTCTCCACTACGCCCAATAATGAGTCCTGGTCGTGAAGTACTAATAATGACGCGAAATGTTTTTTCATTTCGTTCAATTTCAACATTTGCAATATGCATTCCACGGAGTTTCTTTGCAAGATATGTTCGTACCGCACCATCAGTACGGATATATTCACGATATTTCTTTGGATCACCTGCAAACCATCGTGATTTCCATTCACGAATAATACCGAGGCGTTGGACGTATGGATGTGCGACGTGTGTCATGAAAAGTAAATAGTTAAAATTATTTTGTTCCTAACTCAACCGTAATATGACTATTACGCTTATTGATTCTCGCTGCAGAACCGCGAGCTCTCGGCATCATGCGTTTAAACACCGTACCTTTATCAACTGAAACGGATTTCACGATGAGCGTACTTGTATCGACACCTGCAGACTTTGCATTTGCAAGTGCTGATTTAATCACCTTTGCGAATGGAAGTGACGCACGCTTATTGACAAAGGTGAGAGTCTCAAGTGCCTTTGGAACACTCTTGCCACGCACCAAACCTGCAAGGAGACGTACCTTACGCGGTGATTGACGATAATTTTTGAGAAAAGCTTTCATATGTTACGAGTTTGGATTTTATTTCTTCTTTACGTCTCCAGATGCCTTTGCTGCCTTTGCCGCTGCTACTTCTGATTCTTTCTTCTTTACCTCAAGTTCTTTCTGCATCTTACCTCCATGTCGAATGAACTTCTTCGTAGGAGAGAATTCACCAAGTTTGTGACCAACCATTTCTTCCAAGATAAAAACCGCGATATGAGTCTTTCCATTATGGACGCCGAAGGTAAAACCAACCATTTCTGGCGAAATGACTGATGCACGATCCCACACCTTAATAGTGCCAGTCGCTTCTGGTTTTTTGCCTTGAATTTTCTTCAAGATTTTTGGGTTTATATAGGGTCCTTTATAGAGTGATCGTGACATAAGTAAAACTAAAAAGCGCACATGCGCATGAAAGGTTATCTACCCAATTAAATCTTGGGTGAGAACCTCGTGTAACAACAGGTAACGGCCAGTGCTAAACGAAGTGCCCACAGAGTCTACTGTTGCTCCATATATCTTCCAAAAAAGATACGCAACCGCAACAGTTCTGGAACGAGGGCTATAGTACGCGAATCAGCTAGATATGTCAACAATTTGTATACGTCCACCAAAAATACGAGAGTATGTGGAACACATACTCCATTCCTAAACTTAAAGAAACGTTGATAAAATAATAGAAATGTGATAGTGTCAAGGTAGTTTCTTGTTCACACTAACAATGAGGTACAAAACCATGCATGCGGACGAAAGAGATGCTGTTGATGCGTTTATTACCGCTGTTCAAGCACTTGTCACAAATGAGGCAATTCGTGAGACGACACGAGCTTTTATAAGCAACAAGAGTACTACTCTCGATATGCTTCAAGAAGCATATCGCACATGTGAGTCTCTTGTAAAAACACGTAGGCAAGTTTTTCTTCAGAAGGAAAATGTGACGTATTTGGCTCAAAGGAGATACTTACATGTCGCATGTGATATGCTCCGCAGAGAGATAGATATGCTTACTTCCGATGGTTTTCAATACCCATTTGGAATCATGCCCGACGATTTTTCTTCCCAAGAAGCAGGTACTCATCTTCTGACTGAAGGTGATCAACTTTGTTTTGATTAGCATCAAAAAATGGCGGTGAAAAGTCCCTACAGGACTTTTCACCGCCATTTAATATATATGTTCCAAAAATATTGAACATATATAAAAACCATGCTCTAATAGTCGCGGATTGTAGTAGTAGAAACAACATCACGGGGGATACATGCCTGTCAGAAAGCCTAGCTTTGAGTCAGATAGATTCAGTATATTTCTTGCGTCAAGAAATGAATCCTACAGTACAAGATACATAAAAAGAGTGAGGGGTTTAATCAATTGCCCACGCACATCACCTGAATTGCTTGCAGTAATTGCAATGCATGAGTTCACTAATCAACGTTTTCTGGAGCTACGAGGAAGTGCCTTGAATTCATTATGCGGAAGAAACGATGCAAAAGATGCATTGTTTCGTCTTTGTATGCACAGCACTGCAGAGACTGCCATCTCTGCACTGAATGCACTGGATGCAAAGTATGAGTTGACACAGGAAAATTTGATCGACTTATCTATCTTTGCTTCCAGTACACTAGTACGAAGAGAAGCGTCACTTTTACTTCAATTCGAAAAATCAGTTGCGCATCAACAAATTCGTAGAGTTGCATAGCACATTAGTGAAAACCGATCGAAAGTCCCTACGGAACTTTCGATCGGTTTTTTGTTTACAATATTATGAATAGCCACTCACATCGCTCCGCTTGGAAATAGACACAAAAAAATCCGACACGCATGTGTCGGATTTTTTTGTGTCTATTTCCCTCCATTGCGCATGAGGCGTCCTGGCTTTCGTCGATTTACGATAAATGTGGTTGATTGCTTCTTTGGACTTCGAGTCTTTTGACCTTTGCCCGTTGGACGACCCTGTCGTGTACGCGCACGCTTGTGTCCGCGTGGCGCGCGACCCTCTCCTCCTCCGTATGGATGGTCTACTGCGTTTCGCGCACTTCCACGAGTCTTTGGTCGTTGACCTCGGTATCGTGCGCGTCCTGCTTTACCAAGATTTACCAGACGATGTTCTTCATTTGAGACAACTCCAATAGTTGCCCAACAAGTACTCAATACACGTCGAATTTCACTTGAAGGCATCTTTACCAGAGTATACCCCGCATCGTGTGCGACGACTTCTGCGTGACTTCCTGCAGAACGCGCCATACGCGCGCCAGCACCCGGTTTAAGCTCAATATTGAATACTGATGTACCAACGGGAATATTACCGAGCGGTAGACGATTTCCAATCTTTGGCTTTACTGATTCGCCAACAACAAATTCTTCACCCTTTACGAACCCTTTGGGAGAAAGTACATAGCGTCGCTCACCGTCCTTATAGAGGACAAGTGCGATAAATCCAGAGCGGAATGGATCATATTCCACAGACTCAACAATCGCTGGAATATCCTTTTTGTTATACACAAAGTCTACCTCACGATACGTTCGTTTATTTCCTCCCCCACGATAAAAGTTAGTCGTACGTCCTGTACTATTTCTCCCTCCCGTACTCCGACGACCTTTCGTCAGCGCCTTGAACGGCTCATTTTTACCCGTCGTCAGAACTTCCTTATATGACACAACGGTCATACCACGACGCCCTGGTGATGTTGGTTTATATTTTTTCATGCGTAATACTTAGTTTATTTACTGATAAATTTTAAACCAACTCGATACGATCTCCCTTTTTGAGAAAGACATATGCTTTTCGTAAACCATGTTCCATCATATCTCGACCGCGCGCACGCGATATGGAATGTCGGGGCTGTTTGTTCACAATGTGTATCTTCACTGGCGTGACTTTATAAAGTGCTTTAATTGCATCGCGCACTTCATACTTCGTCGCACCCTTTTTTATCTCAAAAGTATACACGTTCTTATCTCCAAGAAGTGCTGTCTTTTCAGTAATTCGAGGCTTCAAAATAGCTGAAGCGACACTGGTCGTATTGATTCGTACTGGTTTTGATGTTTTTACCACAACAGCATCGGTAACAACCTCTACTGATGTATCTTTCTTTTTTCCAAAAATTCCCATATTACTTATTTTACCGTCATAGCCTTATCTACCTTAACAGCTACACGCGCTGTTTTGGTCACTACGCGCGTCTCAAGCGCTTTGAGTGATTCTTCAGGTTTTGCGACTACAACATACTTATAGGTGAGTAATGCAACGGGGTTGACGTCCTTGACATTCATCACACTGACGTTCCCAAAGTTGCGAAAACTGAGCTCTGCGTGTTCATCACGACCTGAAAGGACGATGAGTGCAGCGTTCGATTTCTTTGTTCCTATTTCTTTCTTCCCTTCAATTCCTGAAAGGACCGTGAGGAACTTTCGTGCATCTGCCGCCTTTGGAGCAGGAAATGTGAGTGTATCTACAAAGACTATCTCATTATCAGACAGTTTTTGCGACAACACACTCGCAAGTGCTTTTGCACGCACATTTTTGTTGATTTTACGCGTATACTCTCGTTCATTTCGTGGTCCGTGTGCCACACCACCTCCTGCCCAAATTGGAGAGCGCGATGAACCATGACGAGCCCGTCCTGTTCCCTTTTGCTTCCACGGTTTCTTTCCACCACCACGTACTTCGCCTCGGTTCTTAGTATGCGCAGTGTTGCTTCGAGCATTACCCTGCATCGAAACCACGACGTCATGTACGAGGTTAGCATTCCATTCAACTCCAAATATTTTTTCAGAAAGTGTAATCTTTGAAACTTCCTTCCCTTCTTGAGAATAGACATTTGCTTCTAATGTCGCTGTTTGTTTCTTTTCCATATGCTATACGCTACGTACTTCTACTAAAGTTCCTCGTCGACCTGGTATTGCACCTTTCACCAGAAGAATATTCTCTTCTTTGTTCACCGCAATAACCTTTAAATTTTTAACCGTGATACGATCTCCACCCATACGTCCTGCCATTCGAGTTCCTTTAAACACACGTTGCGCTCCGGTTGCACCAATTGAACCCGGCGCTCGGACAGTGTCCTTCGTACCATGACTCTTGTTGCTTCCATGAAAACCATGTCGTTTCACTCCTCCTTGAAATCCTTTTCCTTTTGAAATTGCTGAAACAACAACAACATCACCTTCTGAAAAGACTGAAGCATCGAGTGACGCGTCTTTTGCAAATCCTGCAACAGACTCGGCGTTTCCTGATCGAGGACGAAATTCCACAACGTGTTTGTATGCACCATTTTGGTGTCCACGCTGTGCCTTGCTCACTCGATGACTCTTTTGTTCACCTGAAGCAATCTGCACTGCTTCATATCCATCCTTTTCTTTACTTTTCACCTGCGTCACCTTCGCGGGTGCCACACGAAGAATCGTGACTGGATGCGCGACTCCACGAGTATCAAATACTTGGGTCATGCGCTCTTTTGTTCCTAAAATAAACTTCATGTATTAGTTGTTAGTCGTTCGTCTTTAGTTTGTAGTGTGTAGTTCGTCCACTACAAACTAATTTCTCAGTACTAAATTTTAGGCACTATTTTCTGATAAAAGCTTTTATTCATGACCCAGACAAAACCGCGCTTTTTTGTGAGCGCGGACACAAGTCCGCACGCAAAAAAGCGCGGTTTTGTGCCCATTGGTCCCCTCGAAATGCTGAAGCATTTCGAGAGTATGAGTATGGAGTATTTGTATAAGTATACGGACAATTTCTCGTCGCGATACTCATACTTATACTTTCTACTTATACTTCCGCTCGTCAGAGCGGATCGGTACATAGGTCTTTATCCAGCCATAACTATGGCTGGGTTTAAAAAGCTAGTCGTGAGTATACCGTGATTTGTAAAAAACGCAACAAGCGATTAAGAACCTGGAGTAAATGAAAAGTCATCTTCAATCGTTACCTTCCGTGCATTATCTTTAATCGCAAGTATCATTCCATTTATTAAGGACACTATATCTTTATTCTGGATTTCTATGGCGAGTGTTTCTTTTAAGTACAAAAGAATAATTCGATTCTTGAATGAAATAAGTATAGCATCCGAAGAGATGAGGTCTCTTTTAACCACATACGTAATTATTGGTCTTGATTTATAGCTTAACGCCCACTCATCTCCCAAATGTCGAAGGGCATCACGAAAATACGATTCAGGTAAAATACTCTCACAGATTATTCTCTTATTTGATAAGGCTTTGTTTAAAGCAATTGTTTCCTGTTTAGTAAACAATTCGAACCAACCGCTATTATTCTGTGTTCCCTCAACAATAGTTACTCTTTCACCGCCCTGTAGCATGAGTATTTGATTAACACTCTTCTTCACTTCGTCTATGGTCGTATGTATAACTACCTTAGTGTGTGTCTCTGAATTTGATAATTCATCATGTAGTAATCCAATTTTTTTCCAGTAAATCTTGCCCCCATGTAGGGAACGTTGGACAAAACCTCGACGGTGAAGTTTTTTGAATGCCAAGTAGAGTGACGCATGAGGAATGCGTATCTTTCTCATAATCTCACGAGGTCTCTCCCCAACTTCGTTGAGTGCAGTAATGAGTTTCCTTTCATTTTTTGAGAATAAAAATTTATCGATTGTGGTCATAGTTATCGGAAATTATGATAACTACTAGCTGTCCAAATGTCAATAACTGAAAGGATTTTATACGCAAAGTACTTCATGATAATGAAAAAAATTGTTCGAATGTTGAACTCCTCGCTATACTAGTGACTCCACAGTACTAGGAGAAGGAAATGTTCACCTATCTGCATCGCTGGAGCATCCCCTCAAAAGTCGAGAGGGACTTCATTCATGACTGGACAGAACTAACCAAAGCAGTAATGGAAAAGTTCGGAACAAAGTATACGGCTCTTTACCGGTCAGAGACGGGTGACTTTGTATCGTTGGCAAATTGGCAATCCAAAGATACTTGGACGGTGTGGAAAGAGGAATATAAAGATCATCCCATGCGACTCAAGTACAGAGAATACAAAACTGCCACATCGGAGTGTATGCTCCCTATAGTCACTCTTCATAAATAAGAACTAAGTCGTCCTAAAATCATTTGATTTTAGGACGACTTTTAAAAAATACATATGCATAAGAAAATCGACTGGAAAATTATACATACCACTTCTGTAATGGGTGAAGAGAAACTGCTTGTACTAGCTACTCAAGCACAACTTGTTGAAAAACTTGACGGAGACGTTGCTGAACTAGGGTCATACAAAGGTGGAAGTGCCATCTTGCTTGCACAAGTACTACCTCACAAAAAGGTTCATGCTTTTGAGAGTTTCAAAGGGTTGACAAACCTATCCACACAAAAAGACAATATTCGTTTACGAGATGATGAACGAGGACATATGCCTAGTGATTTTGCCATACCAGACAAAGAATTGCAGAAGAAAATAGTTAGACGATTAGCAAAATATAATATACAGCTACACGTAGGTTTATTTAGCGAGCAGGCAAGACATGTTTCAGGCCAGCGCTTTTGTTTGGCTCACTTTGACGGCGATACTTACCAATCTGCTCACGAATTCCTAGAATTCTTTTACCCTCGCTTAGTGAATGGTGGCAGACTCTTATTTGACGACTTTGGCTCCATTGCAACACCGGGAGTTGCTCATGCTATGGAAGATTTTTTTGGAAAGAGAAAGCACTTACAAGTTTTACCTACCCAACAAGCTATTTTTGTAAAAAATTACAACAAACCTCTATACTAACTCATTTTTTATGAACGTTCCGTTCTGTAAGTCCTCTATTGTTGTTTTGAGTTACTCTGCTAATGCCCACCAAATTACTCTTCGCCTTATTCTGGTTTATTCCAGAAATGATGTTTTGCATTTTGCTCGCTTAAAAAATTTTCTACTTCGTCCCAATTTTGTGTTCTATTTCCGACTTTAAAAAGTTTATCTGTATACGAAGCTGGCTTACCTGCATGGAGTGCTGCGAACAAATACCGCACTCCCTGATTGTCATACGAATTAAGCTTTAACAGAAAATGATAGTACTCTAAGGCGATTTTTGTATCTCCATACTCATGGTGCTATATCGCATACGCAACTAATATTCTGAAAATTTGGCAGTACTGGTGAATACCATAGGAAATATTATTTTTACCATTACTGTGAATGGGTAAGTGTATCGCAACTTCTTATATACCCTCGAAAATTTACCTAATTTCAAAAACTTTTTATAAATTACAATACAACTACTCTACACTACTATGGTTTCAATGAAGCGTGGGATTATGAGCGATGCTTCAGTAGACGGCTTTATGATTGAGCCAAGATCAATACCTTGTGGGACGTATCCTGGATACTGAGCTAACTTCCAAGATACCTCCTCTGCAGTAATCTCAGGGTGAAACTGCATCGTATACACGCAAGAACCAAACCGTAATGCACTCGCTCTACAGCAATCACTATTTGCAAGGAGTACTGCTTCTGTTGGACAATCAGAAAGACTGTCTTTGTGCATATACTGTGCAACAAATCTCTCTGGTAAAAATGAGAAAAGTGGGTCTTTCTTTCCCTCGTCAGTAAGTACTATTTGGTACGAACCAACCTTCCGTTGTGACTGATCGTGAATCACACGAACTCCGAGTACTTCGGAGACAATTTGATGTCCAAAACATATACCGAGCATCGGAAAATCTTCATCAATCGCATACAAAACAAGATTGCGCACACGAGAGACAATTTCTTTTGAAATCGTACATGCCATATCATCATGTCTCCGACCACCGTCAAAATCAAAATCACCCGAGCCACCGAAAATAACCGCGTTGTATGCATTAAGCATATCCTCTGGACGACTCCAGTCAATTGACTCATCAAGTGACGACACGAAATCAATATTCACAAAATTTCCAATGACTCGGCGATATCCGAGCTGTTCGGATTCAATTATCTCCTTTCTACTTCTGGATTGAATAATAAGGACTTTTTTCATGAGTAGACATTAAAACATACTCGAAATGAAAGTGAAATGCATAACCGTATACACTTCATCACGACATGATTAGTCATTAAAAATGCTATGATTTAGTTATGGAAAAAATTGAAGAAGATCTCATTCGTCTCGAGGAAAAAATAGATGCAGTATACGCATCTATGGAGAAAGTGAAAAAATACCTACTCACGACATTAATCATTACTGTCGTCACCATTGTCTTGCCAATTATTATTGCACTCATTATGATACCTATGGCACTCAGTACGTTTGGAACCATGTATCAAATTTGAACAAGAACACAAATTTCTAAAAATATAACCCTGTTCCCTTACGGGAACAGGGTTATAACATTTCCATCGACGACATGATAAGACAGCGATTTCTGTGCTGAAAAGATATGCGCTCCTTCCTGCCATTCACAATCAAGCCATGTGCAATTTCCATATTCTACTACACTCAGATACCAATCATCACGACTCACTTCTCTGAAAATCTCAATTGCATATTGCGGTCCGTCCTTCTCCTTTTGAAAAAAGAAGACATTTTCAGTTCCATCCTCTATTAAGATTCCTGAATTGCCCTTCCATTGTAAAAGTAAGAGTGTCGCCAAGAGTGGCTTCAAGAGTCGCATCCCTTCTGCACCGAAAAATGCATAGTGTCTTGAAAGGTTACGCACGACCCTACTGTTTTCACTTGTCGTAAGTAATCTATTTCCATTAAGCCACGCGCCTGTATCCATAGCCTTAACTCTTTTACCAAAAAGGCGAGAGAAATTTTTCTCTACAAACAAACCCATTCGGCTCTCAAAAGTAAACGATGCAAGCAATTCGCGTGGAGCGAAAGTAACACGTGCAGAATTGAGATGTTCAAGACAATTTTCAGAACTACATCCGAAACGAGTACCTGTTTGAAACGAAACGACTTCCCCCATCACTGCATTCCTTTCCTCAAAACTGTTCTATTTCACCAATACGGTCATAGTCACAGTACGTTACTTACCTACAACTACCAAAAAACAAATCTGCATGCACAATAGCGTACCTGTAACAAAAGTCAATAATTTTTAGTCCTTGAAATTATTTTATTGAAGGTAGTTGTATGCTAGGATTGACTCAGGTGTTCTAAACATGGAGGAATCTGATATGTTGTTGGACAATTTTATCTTAGGTTTCAACCTCCTTATTTCACTGTACCTTCTTTTTGAAATGAAAAAAAAGATACAGTGTATCCGAGAGATGAAAATTTGCATCAAAACAGTTGAAATCGTAGACGAAACGTATGCAAAAATTCTAGAATGGCAAAGGGTACGACCCTTCCTTCACGTTGATCAATGTCCCTATATGCAGTCACTTGTATGGACAATGATCAGAGCCTTGGAACGCAGAAAAAAATTTGCACCATCTTTTTGGGAGCCAATTGACGAAACCTTCCTTGCAGAACTCTACGAACTTCTCAACACAACCCCACCAACAAAACCAAAAGGTCCCGTAGAGGGGCCTTTTTTTATCTCATCTGCTCAATACACATAAAAACTCGCGGGCTATGCCCGCGAGTTTTTATGTGTATTCTTCATCGCGATTTTCAAAAAATCACTAGATCATTTTCACGTCAATACTGACTCCAGAAGGAAGCGAGAGATTGGTGAGCGCTTCAATAACTTTAGCACCTGGATTCATAATATCAATCACTCGTTTATGCATTCGCATTTCGAACTGTTCTCGCGCATCTTTGTACACGAATGACGAACGGTTGACTGTATATTTTTTGATTTCTGTAGGAAGTGGAATGGGACCGATAACTTTTGCATCAAAACGCATTGCAGTATCGATAATTTGCTTCACAGAAGAATCAAGAATTTTGTGCTCATACGCACGAACCCGAATTCGAAGTTTCTGCACTTCAACAGAAACATCTCCTTTCTTTACTTTCTTTGGTTCAGTTTTTGCTTTAGCTTTTGTTGTCATAATTCTGAGTGAGTCTTCTAAACATTGTGAAGCAGATTGCTCCATTACGCAACAATCTTTGTAACGACTCCCGCTCCAACAGTCTTCCCTCCTTCACGAATTGCAAAGTTCTGTTGTTCTTCAAGCGCAACTGGCGCAACGAGCTTTACCTTAAATTTAGCAGTATCTCCCGGCATAACCATTTCTACTCCCTCAGCAAGCGTCACATCTCCAGTAACGTCTGTAGTGCGAATATAGAATTGTGGTTTGTATCCTGTGAAGAATGGTGTGTGACGACCTCCTTCATCCTTTGAGAGAACATATACTTCCGCCTCAAACTCAGTATGCGGAGTAACAGAACCCTTTGCAGAAAGTACTTGTCCGCGGTGTACATCTTCCTTCTTGATACCACGAATAAGAATACCTGCATTGTCTCCTGCTTGTGCTTGGTCGAGTTGTTTATTGAACATTTCAACTCCAGTCACCGTAGTGAGTGCAGTATCCTTGATACCTACAATCTGTACTTCTTCACCAACCTTTACCTTTCCTCGTTCTACACGACCTGTTACTACCGTACCGCGTCCTTCAATTGAGAAAATGTCTTCAATTGGCATAAGGAATGGTTTGTCGAGTTCACGAACAGGCATTGGGAAGTATGTGTCCATTGCGTTCACGAGTTCAAGCACCTTGTCTCCCCATTCACTTTTTGGGTTTTCAAGCGCTTTAAGACCTGAACCTTTAATGACTGGTGCATTTGCGCCATCATATCCGTTCTTTGTAAGGAGTTCACGAAGTTCTTCCTCAACGAGCATAATCATTTCTTCATCATCAACCATATCGCATTTGTTGAGGAATACGATAATGTTTGGTACTCCCACTTGCTTTGCAAGCAACACGTGCTCACGAGTCTGAGGCATTGCCCCATCAGTCGCAGCAACCACAAGCACCGCACCGTCCATCTGCGCAGCACCGGTAATCATGTTCTTAATGTAGTCGGCGTGACCAGGTGCATCAATGTGCGCATAGTGACGATTTGGCGTTGAGTACTCAGAGTGTGAGAGAGAAATAGTAATACCGCGCGCTTTTTCTTCTGGCGCTTTGTCAATTTCATCTACACCCTTTGTTGTTGCGCTATATCCCTCACCTTTTGCGTTGAGTACGGTGAGAATCGCAGCAGTAAGCGTCGTCTTACCATGGTCAACGTGACCAATAGTTCCAACGTTTACGTGCGGCTTTGAGCGATCAAATTCTGTTGCCATAGTAATTTTATACTAAAAACTTATATAATAATAATCACCGCACGTTGCATAGGTTATAGAGGCTGTACGAAACGTACAGCCATGAGAAAGTGTTCCACACTTTCCGAACCTGCGACTCCCCTCAATTTAATATAAAAAAGAAAGAAGCTTCATATGAGTACACAAAGGAAAGGGCGCGAGAACGCTGCCTTACCTCTGGGCGCACATATGTTGCATGTCAAAAAGAGCAGACACTCCCTCGATTAAACCCTAAAGTTCAATGCAGTGTCCGCAATAGTACAAGAATAGGGATTATTTTGCAAGCGAATGTAATAAACTTTAAAAAGGAAGACCACGGCTTTTAAGCTGTGGTCTTAATCTGCTCAAGAAGAGACAGATTATTATTTGAAGGTTTGTTCAATGGCCCCATATGAAACACGAACGGTACATACTAACACGTCCCGTTTTGGATCATACTTCATACAAGGAACCAATTTTCCGTATGCAATATCATCAGGATATAGTCCATACTGACCATGGTTGAAGTCTCTCTTTAAAAAAGAAAGACGACTCAATTCATCCGAGAAAACGGGATATGTTCGCCAGAAACGGATAGCTAATCCTGCAAAAGATGCTGCTATCCATATTCCAATGAACAAGATGATATGTGAGAATGATAACGAAGGGTCCATGTCCTTTCTCCTTTACGCTCATTGATTTTTTCTACTTCAAGGATAGCACTTGGACATACGTTATACAAGGTTGGTTTTCTTCAATTAAAAAATTACAAAAATAACATCCAAAACACAGAGGGTGTGCACAGCGCGTATTGGAGAGAGATTCCTCACCGAACGCAAGAGGCGTATATCGATGAGATACACGTCGCGCACTCACTCTGTGTTTTTGACATTAATAATCCAACTTTTCCACTCTTTGAATACTCGTTTATTTTTTTAAACAAGTACTCAAAAATGGAGAGGAGTCTGCGACCAAGCAAACTCCTCTCAAAACGACGGACAACACCCGCTCTTGGCGGCTCATCCGTCTATTCCTTGCCACTCATCTGCTCGCGCAGTGCGGCAAGTTTGAAGAAGGGATGATCGGGGTCGAAACCCTTTTCACTTCCACTTGCCAGCTCGGGTTGCATACGTGCCGCATATGCCGCGGCATGTTGAGCTTCTACCTCGGCTTTTTCTTGAAGCGCTTTTTTCATTGCTGCTTCAAGTGCGGTTTTTGTTTCCGCGTCTTCCTTCGCTCGAGTCTCTGTCTCAAACTTTACCACGTTTTCTGGAGTGTAATCAAAATTACACCAGTTAACACGAAAGTTCGTCGATCGAAACTCAAACTCAGGAAGACCAACCGTCTTGCGACGGTCGTTGAGTGCGACGAGTAGTGGCATGAACTGATCCTTGGACGTCCAGACCTCCTCCCTCACCTTGCTAAGTGTCCGCACCGATTGCTCAAGAGCAATGGTCGCGGACACGAAGTCCTTGTGCCACTGCCACGAAGCTGTGCCCTCGTTCGAAAGTGCGAGCACGCCATAACCTTTCAGGATTTCTCCGTTCGGGTCGCGACCATACTCATGCGACATCAACGACGGAATTGTAGCACCGCCATCTCTCTCGAAATCCGGCACTACGGGTGTCGGGAAGGAAGCCTGGTTCCACAGAGCGTCAGTCAGAGCCGGTATTTCTACCCGCCCACCGACCACGCGCACCAGTGCTTGTGAAAGCACAGGCTCGCCCGCCTCCACTTTTTTTACCAACTCGGCAACTGCCTCATCGGTGAGTTGTGGTATGGACGAGCGCCAATCTAGCTCGACACCCTGCTCGCGCAAGGTGAAGAACTTTTTGTCGATCGCCCACAAGAGTGGTTCTGTCGTAGTCTGCGGAACCAACGAGCCGAACTGCTCGTACAGATAGAGTGTCGCGCTCGGCAAGTGAGAGCCGAACACCCAGCCCGATTCCTCGAAGAAGTAGTGTGAATACCCCTTCCAAGAGTCAAGCTCGACACCATATTGCGTCCGCAAAAGAGTGAGCCCCGTTGACTGGTCGAATATCTGACACCCGCGGAGCAATGTTGCTTCGCGGGCGATCAGACGTCGTACATTTCCGGAAAGAATGGCGGGCGCGAACTTCGCGCTATACATTACCTTTCCGCGCGCATCATTCTTCTCCGAAACAGGAGAGAGTTCGACGCGCACTATGTCACCAGCACTCACCTCGCGCGGGAGAAACACAATGCTCCCGTCGTGGGAAGAAATGCATTGCTGCGTCTCGTCCCACTTCTTTCCCTTCTCGGCGAGAAGGGTGACAACCAATTTTGTTTCGGTCATCTCGACCTCCTCATTTCTTCTAGAGGCACACCAGGATTGATGTGCCTAATAAAAGGGATCTCGCGATGGTACCACCAGCGCGAGATCCAAAGTGTAACCTCAGAGGCAGTTGATTACCTCTGCTGCCTCGTCACTGTTAAACGACGAAGCGTGAATGATGCGATCAGCAAATTGCTCAACCGTCGCATCGCTCGATGAGCCAACGTCGCAGAGAACTGCAAACACATTGACTTCAAGTTTCTTTTTTGTCGCCGTAAATTCCGTAAGGAATTCTGGCGACAGAGTGCTTTCACCATCGGTGATAAACGCGATATCGGCCTTGCTAAGACCTCCTTCACGAATATACCGAAGCGATTCAATCAGCGGTGGCTCAAAGAGTGTTCCACCACCAGATCTGCTCTCGGCAATGTCGAGCAAGTCTTTTGCCGAGAGTTTTCCCCGCACAAACATGCTCGACCGCTGCACTGAGCTGTCAAACATAATCCACGCGAAGGACCGGTTACGGAGCTTGGCGTAGTGAGCCATTGCCAAAACAACGGCTTTGGCCCACTGCTCTTTTGCTCCACTCATTGAGCCAGATGAGTCTTCGCAGACTATAACTGGCCCTTCACCCTTTTTCTTTTTTGTCTCTTCGCCACGAAGACGAAGTTCGCCGCGCGCCCAGCGAGTGAGTGCCTGGGTACGCAGTGCTGGGTGCGTGAGTGCGACGAGCTCGGTCGTGACCGCACGTTTGATGTCGCGGCCCGTTTCGATTTTCGTCACTCGCACGCCCTCGTCGCGATCTTTGGACGCGGCTTTCTTTGCCGCCATCTTTTTGATCCGGCCGAGTATTTTGGCAAAGTCCTTGAACGCGGAGTTCTTGCGAACCCGCTCCAGGATTGCCATGGCCTCGGGGATACCTTGCTGTGTAAGTTCGGCTTCCTCGAGTCCCCACGCCTGCAAGATTTCGGAGACTTCCTCCACCTTGGTCTTGGCGTCGCGTGCGGCTGCGATGCCTTGGCGTGCGAGTTCTTTTTGCTTTTCAAGCGCTTCTTCACTTCCCGGTTTCCCGAGGAGTGATTCCGCGGCCTGATCAGCGAGCTCGCGTGCGACGTTTGCTTTTGCGCGCGCTGCTTCTGCCTTTGCTCGCGCATCGACAGCCGCCTCTGAAAGTACGCCTCCGATCTGATTGCTCTGGCCGGACGGGCTTCCTTTTTTGGCGGAGTTTGACGGTTGCCCGCTACCCTCTCCCTTGACTTCGCCTTGGCCTTCAGATTGTCCGGATTGCTCGCCGGACTCTCCGTCGCCATTGCCAGCCTCGTCATCTTGATCAGCCGCTTGCGCGAGCTCATCAAGTGAGTCGGCGTCTGCTTCGGCCTGCTTGGCCTCCGCTTCCGCCTCCTCGGCCATATCCTCGACCTCTTTGGATTCTGCCAATTTCTCGACATCTTCCTTGGAGACATGACCAACGATGGTGTGACCCATCGAGATGGTGCCGAGGACCGACCGCAGCTCGGAGAGCTGCGTCGTGGCGTGGATTTCTTCGTAGGCGGATGTTGCCATTGCACCTTTAAGGATTTCCGCAAAGAAGCGTCGGTCTGCACGTACCTCTTCACCCACTACAGGTTTTTCAGCCCACAGTGCGTAGTAAAGGTCGGCGAGCACACCGACCATGCCGGGGAGTTTTGCCTCCCCGACCTTTTCGATGTTGTAGAGCGCGGGAATTTCTTCCCGCCTCCGCAAGAAGCGGACTGCCGAGTATTGGTCGGCATCCGTCACGAGGAGTTTTTGAAGCACCCCGCGCGAAACGGGTTTGATTCCCATTATTAGTTCCTCCTTCTGGTCCCCGTGGCAGTCGCCACGAAGTCCTGTTTCATTTCCGCCAGCTGCTCACGCAGGGCGGTAATCTGCGACTTTTCAGTCATATCAGCTTCGGCTTCAAGTCGCTTGAGGTCGCCCTCAAGCTCCTCTATCTGCGCCAAGCCCTGCGTGAGCTTAGCGGTCCCGCCGCGTTCCATCGTATCCGCATACGGACCACCTGGAGCCTGGAGCGCTTCAAACTGCTCCTGCGCATCGCTAAGTGGAGTGCGCACGAGCGGAGCAAGTTTTGCCCGCACGAGTGGTATCTGCTCGGGAGTGTCCCAAAACAAATACTCCAGCACCCTAAGGTCTTGAGTATTCACTTCGGTCCGCCCTGCGAGCAGAGCAGAGGCCTGAAGCACGTCGATGACGCGCCCCAACCGACGGTCGTCCGCCCACAACCATTCCCAGTCTTCTTGCGAATCCTGGAGGAGTGATTCGACAAAATCCAAGATTGTCTCCTGAACTTTGTCACTCACGCCAACGTGTGGCCGTGCTTCACGCAGAAGCTCGATTTCCGTCAATGTGAGTTGGGCAGGTGCACCCGCGTTTCCACGAGTGCGATCGAGTCGCGCTGAAAAGAATTTCTTCTTCCCAGCGCGATCGAGCGGGTTAACCACGGCGCGGATGGTCATACGAGACCACATCGCCCCAAGGTTCCCCTCAGGATCGGGCAGTTCGTTGCTTGCCGCTACGAAGGACAAAAGTGGTGTTTCCACCATCTTCCCTTCATGGCGGATTCCATCGCCTTTGGACAAATCCAAAAGGGTTTGGAGCACGCGACCTTCACCCTTCCAGATCTCGTCTGCAAAGACGATATGCGCCGCTGCTGCGCGGCCGAGGCGGTCACGCGTGCGGATGGATTTTACTCCCTCCGCAGTGACCGCTTCCTCGATAGTCGTCTCCTCCACGAGCAACTGCTCGGGAGAGACGATCGTGGGAATCAGCGCATCGTAGAACGACGCGCCAGCAATCGCCCTCGCGAGCGATTGCACAGTCCCCGTCTTGTTAATCCCAGGCGAACCGAGGAAAAACGCGGGATGTCCGGAAACAAGTGAGAGCATTGTGCACCGCACAATGCTTTCACGGCCGATGTTGCGCGAAGCAACATCGGCCGACACACTCGCCACTTTCGGCGCAAGGCCGATGGCCAGGTCGAGTATTTCTTTACTCATTTTCATTCCTTTCTTGCCCGTGACTTACGTCGTGGGCGTAGTGAGGCGTGCGACTGCCTCGTTGAAAACTTGTTTACCATGATCCCGCCGGATCACAGACAGCCACCGCGTCGCTTTAGCAACCGCGAAGACTTCCATTTCCGAAACGCCGTACTGCGATGCAGCTAGGCGTGCCAGGTTACTACTTGCGCTTGGAGACTTGTCGCGAGCGATCGCGAAGCACTGCTTACGCAGCTCCTCGCTTACACCCTTCAAAATCTCCGCACGCAATTCAAGCTCATGAAGTGGCCGATTCATCTTCGACCTCCTGCAAGAGTGACTCAATCTGCGGAGCGCCGACTGGGTCAATCTTGTACCAGATCGGCAGAGCCGCACGAATCTCCACGAGCTTGATGCTCCGAAATTCATGCGGTGCATGCCGCAAAGTAGTAAGGTTATCCAAACGGTCAGACCGCTTGGCGATGACCGCGAGTGGTCCACCCGCCGCCACGCGACGAAGGTAAACCTCGTCCGGCTCTTCCTCATTTTCATGAGAAAGTGCGCGGACAATGCGTGCAACGTCCTTGCCGAAGAGCTCGGCGATCTGCGCGTCAGTTGCATCCGTATCCTCGAGCACATCGTGCAGGAGGGCAGACGCGATAAGGTCCTCGGCATCGCTACCGAGGAGTCCAGCATCGCAAGCAAATTGGGTGGCGCGAAGCGCCACCCGCATCACATGCTCTACTTGGGACTCTCCGCCAGGGCGAGTCTGTCCCATGTGACGGTCGCTCGCAAAAGCGAGTGCTGTGAGAATTTTGTTCATTAGGTTTTCTCCTGTAATCCTATCGACCGACGAATAATTCGCTGGTCGAATAAGAGTGACAAGCGCGGGGTACCACCATGCGCTTGTCAAGTAACCTGCCCGGCGAGTGCAAGCACTCGCCGGGCACCATTTCACCAAGGGCAGATCATCGTTTTTGTCCCTTGTATTGTTTCCTCGACGTCCCAAATGAGGGCGTGAGACCTCCAGAAATGGAGCGACTCTGCAGTCGCCCATTTGCGGTCCCACGGCTCGGCTGGGGCACGGCCACCGATGAAGGCGGTCATGAGGAGATATGCCCCGCCGGTCGTGCGCTTGAAACACGCAACGGCGGAGCGCGTCGACTCAGGCTCACGGTTCTTGACGAACCGAGTGAGCCCTCGCCTGTTCGGGCGCTGCGCATAGATGATCTCGTCACCACCACCATCAAGGGTGGTGGTGACGCAGATCGAGACTCCGACCTCACAGTCGAAGTCGATCTGCTCGCAGAACGACTCGCGCCCCTCCGAAGAGATGCGCAAGATCAATTCCGCGAGGATCGGCCCCACGCTCTGATGACTCGCCACGTGCGAGTCTGCTCGGTCGAGCACGAGCTCGCCAGAGGCGAGCTGTCCGAGCTGCGGCGTTCCCCACCGGAGAAGATCAAACGAGATGGGAAACATCTCGCCGATCTTTTCGTCGGGTCCGGCGACAATAACCGCGGGACCCGCAAAGGGATGGATATCATCCCACCGGCGGTTGTTGAGATGCGCTTGCGCACGCCCCGACTCGACCGGCCAGAACTGCCCCACCCACGACACACCCGCTCGCACATACGAGCGCACGAGAGTCGCATGGAGCCACATCGGCGGGCCGTCGTTGATAATGACAACCGGCCGCGTGACGTCCACCTCGGGTGGGACAAGTTGCACGAGATCATCCACCGTGATGAAGCGGGTATTCTTCCACTTCACTACAGTGAATTCGGGAAGAGGAATAACTTCCCATTCGACTCCTGGGCAAAAACCCTCGCCCTGCGGCGTAACGTCGGGGATTTGAATATACCCTTTCGAAACATCGTAGAGCTCTACCGAGCCCGGGATGCGAGCGCAGTATGCGCTCGCAAGAATCGCTGCCCGCACGTTCCAGATGCGGACGGTTTCAAGCTTGGCGACTGCGCGCGTAAGCGCGAGCGCAGGACGAAGATGCTCTGGACGCACACCCAGAAATGGGTCGTGCGCATCAACCACGCCGAGGCGCGACACGAGTGTCGCGCCGTTGACCTGGCAGAGCGCTTCGCCTTCGGAGATTTCCGCATTTGCACGGATGACTTCGCGAAGACGTTCAGCCACAGCTTCGAGCGTCGGCGACACAATCGTGTGCCCACGCTCGAGGCCAGAGATCCGACCACGGACAATGTCGTCGCCTTGGTCGGGGTAGAGTTCGCAGGTGCCGACTAACACAGAGTCGAGCTCTGCAATTACTTTGAAGCCCGGCTTTCCAAACTGGGACGCAAAGGCACGCCACTGCGCTATCTCTTCGGGCTTTGACGACAGGATAATACACCCGTCACAAACTGAAAAAATCGCCTCATTCGGCGGCAACATCTTGCCACCCGTATCCACCAACACGAGCGGTTGCTCGTTGTTGGTGACACACTCCATCATGGAGGACACGAAGTCCTCCGTGAAGGAGCCTTTCTGACGAACCGCGGCGACCAAATCTTGGTCGCCGAAATTGGACCAGTGCCACTCTCCGTCTGGAGCGGCAAAGGCGAGGTAGAACGAATCGGGCGGCAAGAGCCGCATCAGATTCGCTAAGAAAACGGACTTCCCCGAATGGGGCGGTCCGCAGACGACAATTCGACGCATGTGCGTCTCCTTTCTTGAATGATAAAGAGTTTATTTAACGTCGCTTACTCTTCTTCGCGACTCTACTTCTATCAGCTGATAAATTTATTTTCATAAACTGACCAACTGAATAAAAGGCTCGTGTAGTAACCGTACATACACAAGCGAATTAACCGTACCTGTCATTAACCAAAATGACAGAGTTGTGGAGGAGAGACTTTCGCTCTCTCCTCCGTTTTTGTATTACCCTAGCGAAAGTAGGTTGGAGGATGAAGTTCTTACGCTTGATCCTCCTTGAGATAAACGTAGTCAGCGACCGCCAAAAAGGCGACGCGAACCGTCGTCTGCTGCAAAGCGGTTTTAACCGCTTTGCAGACGCGGAGCACGGCGGCCTTGTAGGCCTCCGTGTCCTTATCGAATTCGGGATTCGACTCCCCTGTCACCGTGGCGGTGACCTCGCCGCCCGCCGGACAACCCCAGTCGGGGTTGTACGCGGTGCGGGAGTCGACGATGACCCCGCCGACGCCAATTTTGGAGGAGTTAAATTCCTCCTTCATGGCGACCATCCAGGCCGAAGCCAAGATGGCGCCAGCGGTGGTGTCCACCGGAAGGCCGTTGTCGTGGGCGTAACCAGGGACGACTCCGAAAACTGCGCTGAAGGCGATCGCGATCTGTTTGGTCGTCATAGTGCTCTCCTTTGCCGCATGAAGCGGCGGTTGTAAACTATACCAACGCGCGACTGTCGTGCGCTGGATAAAGAGGGTGAGCAGTCGGAACCAACCGATGCTCACCCAAAACCTTTGCTAGTGTGCCGTGCCACACTAGGCAACCAAGAACATTCCTCTCACACGGGAGAGGTGCCGATCAGCCCGCCTTGACGATGCGGGTGACGGCATAGACCTGACCGTTCGCGTCGCGAACGGTCCCATCCTTCGGCCCGGTGCCGGGGACGAACACGTCGTCCCGGCCCGCGACCTCGGGGCAGCCGGCGATCAGCGCGGACACGAGGTAGATCGTGTCCGGCTGGGGCTCGGGGAGCCCCTCGACCGCGCCGTAGGAGGTGCGGTCGAACGCCGCCATGCCACCGATCGGAGCGAGCGAGCCACCCGGCGTGGTCGAAACGCGCGCCGGCATCGGCTTGCCATCGAGGCTCTTGCGGGCCTCGATGACGATGTCGGTGGGATCCGCCTCGGCCGCCATGTTGGCGGTGTTGATCCGAAGGCGCATCGGGTGCGGGTTGAGGTTCACGAACATCGTCATAGCTTGTCTCCTTTAGACGTGCTATTTGCTGCGTGCCGCGCAGCGCGGTTTTTAGGAATCCTAAGATCCCCAATAGAAGAGGTATCGATCTCTCTCCTATTGGGAATCACAGGCTATCGCCATGGCAGCGAATCAAAAACACAAAGTAGTAATGATATTTGTTGTGATGCACTGCCATGGAGACGCGAGCGTTCTTATACAGATACTCGCGGCTCCCCATGTTTGAATATTTATTTGTCAAAGAATTCCTTGCTTCTCATCTGCTATAGCCAACTCGTGTACCCTGGCTCTATAGTCTTAGTGATGTGCAAAGGACATTTTCGGTAAGAAGCGGTGGTTAATCGCTTCCGACCGATCGATGTCCTCTCGAGCCAAATATTTTCTTTGGCTCGAAGTTAATCGGGTGAAGTAATCGGTAGCCGTCACCATTGACGGTATCTATCGGTGGGGTGGGTTTGCGGCCTACCCCTTACTTCGTGCAAACGAATCGTGGTTTGAGAAACGATTTGTTCCTTTAGCTCCTTGTCTGCCACACTTTTGGCTGTGGTCACCCCTAGTTTCCCAGATGAGCCTCTCGGCTCGTTTCTCTCTCCTTGATTCCCTGTAAGGTACTCTCTCCGAAAGTGAGGAGGCTCTCTCGCTTCCACCTCTTTCTTAACTGTATATATCATAACAGAGGTTAAATGTATTGTCAAGATATATATACAAGATTATTTAAAATATGGATAAAATTCCTATTTTAATATATATAAATACTTAATTATCAACATATTTTTGTCATTGTCATATGACAAATACTTTATTTCTGCTACTATGTGTGAGTATTATGCAACTTGAATATACAAAAGAAATCACTGACACAGGACTCTCCAAGGAGCAGGCTATCGTGTATGAAGTCCTATTAAAGCTCGGGGAATCCCCTGCGAGCGCTATTACTAAGGCCATTCCAAGCGGTACCACGCTGTCTCGCCCGCTTGTATACAAGGTACTCGAGGAGTTGATTGTGCTTGATCTTGCCTCAAAGTCTGAAGAAACTGGGAAGATCGCTAAGTTCACCCCCAAACACCCAGTAGCTATTACTAAGGTAATAGATGAACAAAAGGAGCGGATTGAGCGCACGAAAAAGCAATTTTTGGCTACTTCGGGTAAGCTTTCCTCACTCTTTAATCTGAGTGTTGGAAAGCCGGGAGTACAGTTTTATGAAGGAGAAGATGGTGTGTGGGAAGTGCTTATGGACAGTCTTACGGCAACTGAAGAGATTCTTACGTATGCTGATCTTGAAGCAATTGCAAAGTACATTCCTGCACTGAATGCTGAATACTCAACTATGCGCGAAGATCAGAATGTAAAAAAGCGGGGTCTAGTGATTGATTCACCTGAAGCACGGAAATTCCTCAAATCGTATACTGGCAATGTTACACATACTAAACTTATTGCTTCAACTGAAAATTTTATTCCGTTCCAAACTATTATGCAGATATACGACCAGAAAGTGTCGTATATCACATTGACCGATCAGTATCTTATGGGAATTATTATCACTGATCAGTTTATTGCAAATACACACAAATACCTCTTTGAGAGTTTATGGAAATTGAGTGGCGGTGAAGTTATTTAAGGTGCTTTCTTTTCTTGTTCTTATGTGACAGTGAACTGTTCTTGGAGCATTGAGGGGAGTGTTTCAAATACAAGGTACGTTTTACCAATATGTGTAAAGTAGCGAGTAAGCGCTTTTCCTTTCGCGATTTCAGGATATTCTTCGGATGAAGATTGTTCTCGAACAATAACTGTTCTGTCCTGCTCAATCATCTCAATCAATTGTTCAACTGAGAATTTCTTACTTTTTATTTGTTCATTAGAATCTTGTGAACGCCAAATTTCAAAGCTTGGTTTACCAGCAACGCTGATGAAACGAGTGGCAACAAATCCATCTTCAATATATTTTTTTGTGATTGGTTGCAGGGGGTCACAGTGTGCCATCATGGGGCGACCGTCTTTGAGCTTCTGTTTAATAGTTTCTTCCAACATTACTCCACCAACCCCACTGTATGCAGGATCAGCGTTGAACGAACCAAAGTACGAAATCTCACTTCCGTTTGCATCATGAATCAAATCAAAACGATTGTAACTCACTATTTTTTCACCGTCACGAAGCACTTGAAACGTGGTGTTCGCATTACTAAAACTCTTTTCAAGTGAATCAAGAACAGCATTCTTAAAATCAGTGTCTGCAATATTCGGGTATGCCACCTCATAGTTTGCTTTCAGTAGTACTCGCATTTGCCCTTGATCCTTTATGTTGAGTTCAGCTGAAGAAAGCTTTTCTATGTTTCCCGAACCAATTTCCTGTAGCAACGCCACATACTCTTTTGCTTCAGCAAGATAGGTTTCAATTTGAGATTCAATTTTATGTATGTCGGTACTTCGTACCGCTTTCTCCAAGTCTTTTTGTGCTCGGTTGAGGATATTTTCTCGAACCTGCGTCGCAAGTTCAATACAGAGATCGCCTACACAATCAGAAACTTCTCGCACCAACATTTCAGCTCGATCTGCGCTATCAAGCAATTCTCCATAATAGGTAAAGACCTTGTGCGCGACTTCGGGGTATTGACCAAACGCAACAATACGATCTCCGAGTGAATCGTCTCCTCGTTCAAGAGAAAGAAATGTGCGCATGCCGTCAACACCATAGAGTGCGGTAAATTGTTTCATTAAATCAGCCGACTTCGGAGTGACTCTTTTGAGGTAATTAAGGAAGAAATATTGCTCCCGCAAAGAGAGATCCCGCAAGGAAAAACCGAATGCATTTTCAATTTTTCCAGCTAATTCACCGGAATGAACGTGCTGAAACAAAAGCACATCCTCGTCAGTAACTCTCTCCAAGCTCTCATCATCTTTAAGTTCAGCTACAAGCTCCTTTAGCGTAGTTAGTTCTAGTTGTGGCAAGGTATCAGTACTTGCTAGTTTTCCTTCAATATAGGTACGCAATTCCTCACCAAGCTCATTCAAATTATCCTCTATTTTTTTAACAACTCCTGCCCGTGCCTTGATTTCTTCCGTTTCACTGAGTGCTACCATTGCTGCTTCAAATTTTTCTTTTGCTTTTGCAAAATTAGTTTGATGGGTATTTCTAACTTTTTTTAGCAAACCCGCTACTTCTTGATGTACAGCTGTCGGCTCTTTTTCGTGATGACATTTTAATGTAATGTTTGAGGCAATTTCAAAGGCATGTTCAAAATCTTCATGTTCGATGGCCGCCTCAAGCTCAAGGTAGTCTTCTTCATATTTATCACCAAGTTGTTCCCTGTATTGAAATAGTCCTGTAACATACTCCTCACTTGCTTTCAAGTTTTCGTCTCCCGCTTCCTGATAAAGAGCGTTTTGCGAAGGGAACTGTTGTTGTCTTACTTCACCAAGGAAGTAAGTACGCCACTCCTCAATGCTCAAGATAGGTAGTATTTTGGAAAATACTTCTGCTGCACCTTCAGCATTGCCACTTGCTACTAACTCACCGACATACTCATCGTAAATAGCATGATAAATTTTTACTGAAATCTCATCTCTCCTACGAGCAGGTGACCGGTCTGCTATATCCAAGTGTTGCTTGTAGATGCGGTATTGGTTGACATCAAAATCGAGTTCACTTTCTGGTGATGATAGAAAGGTCGCAACGTCAATTTTGATTATTCCGGTTGCTAGACCAGATTTGTCCATGCATACCAGGGCATCTTTAGTTGCAGGAATAACCCTAGTTGAATTTGAAACTACATGATCCAGACTATATTTTGAAAAAAACTTAGCAGTTAGTATCTCTACCTGCTCATTTGAAAATCTAGTATTGAGACGCGAGTCAGTCGTTTGTCCTTCTCGCCTAATAAAACTAAGCTGAGGATTTTCATATTCGGCATCAAGCACCTCCAATCCCGCTTCAGCTGCTATTTGCACAAAAACTGCTGAATCCTCTGAATTCATGAGTGTCTCATACGTTTGTCGTACTTGGTTATATGCAGGACGTGACCATTCACCGCCCGCAATTGCTTGGGCACCTACTGTTCGCAACTGATGAAGGAGATCAAGTTTTTCTGGTACTGAAAGTTCCTCCATCGCCTTTATAGTGATTTCATCGAGTCGTCCTTTCATGAACGAAACATCGTAGACGGTCTCACCGACAAACACGCTCCCAAATGTTCCTTGCACGACTTTACTTCTTGTAGCTCTGGTCATGAGCTTGAGACGATCCGGAAGTCGTATGTAATTGATTAAGCTTGGTGATGCTGAAAAAAATTCGGAGCGGATATTTTGACCAAAATGATATAAACGTTCCAACTCATCCTCATTTGCTTGTTGTTCTTTTCTCTCTATAAAATCAACAAGTTCAAAAGAAAACTCGTTTATTAACTCCGTATCAACCTTGCCAGCGCCGAATACCTCAAGTTCCGGTAAATTGAGTGGTGATCCATATTTGTATGAATCTTCCAGAACTTGTTCATATCGGCTAGATTTTACCAATTCCACAGCAGATCCTGTTTCTTTTTTTTGCACGGTCGGTTTTTCAAACATACGTAAATCTTACCAGATTGTGGGACTTTATGTATCACATGGTCTATCTAACCTAAATATTCTAATTACACTTAAAAATATTTCAAAACACCCGGCACCTTTGGCGCCGGGTGTTTTTGAGCTATTCTTCGGTTTCAATATCTTTTAGGGTCAAGTTGCTAAGTACAATTCTTCACTACGTTTGAATTCTACTAAGCACTTCCTCCCCGACCTCGCGGTTTTGTCTCCTTGCGGTCGACAAAACATCGCTCCGGCTCGTAAAAGACTGAAGAAGCTTACGCTTCTTCCTCTACGTCTTTTATGCCCCTTGCTTTCTTGATTTCTATTGCGACATTTGGTGGTACGACCGCATAGTGGTCAAATTCCATAGTCATATTTGCTCGTCCTTCAGTCATTGAGCGAAGTATCGTCGTATACCCAAACATTTCAGACAGTGGCACTTTTGCATGAATCACGCGCACAAGATCTCGGTCGTCCATTCCTTCTACAAGTCCTCGTTTTGAACTAATATTTCCGTTTACGTCACCCATGAATTTTTCAGGAGTCGTGACTTCAACTTTCATCACTGGCTCAAGAAGTACTGCGCCTGCCTTTCGCGCAGCCTCTTTAAAGGCATGAATTCCCGCAAGTCTAAACGCAATTTCACTTGAATCCACATCGTGATAACTTCCGTCAAAAAGCTCTACTGAAACGTCTTCCATCTTATATCCTGCAACAAAACCACGCGCCATTGCCTCCTTACACCCCTTCATAACCGCTGGAATAAACTCATTTGGAATTGCTCCACCCTTAATATTATTGATGAACTCAAAGTGATCCTCGCGTGTCACGTTCTTTTTTACTTCTTCACCTTCTTCGAGTTTCTTCAGTGGTCGAATACGAATCTTCACATGACCATATTGTCCACGACCTCCTGACTGCTTCACATACTTATGTTCTGCCTCAGCTTCGTGCTGAATTGTTTCACGATACGCTACCTGTGGCTTACCTACCGTTGCCTCCACACCAAACTCTCGTTTCATACGATCTACGAGAATTTCAAGGTGAAGCTCACCCATTCCCGCAATAATAGTCTCGAGTGTTTCCTCATCTGTTGAAACTTTGAATGTTGGATCTTCATCTGCGAGCTTCTTCATTGCGATACCCATTTTTTCTTGGTCATTCTTCGTCTTTGGCTCAATACGCATCGCAACCACTGGCTCGGGGAAAATAATTTTTTCGAGAACAATTGGATTTTCTTCTGAAGAAAGTGTGTGTGACGTCTTTACATCCTTGAGTCCTACTCCCGCAGCAATTTCACCCGCATACACTTCTTCCACTTCTGTCCGCTTATCTGCCATGAGTCGCACGATTCGTCCAAGTCGCTGTTTTTCTCCTGTTGATGCGTTAAAAATGTAACTTCCTGCTTTGACCGTACCTGAATATACACGGAAGAACGTCAGCTGTCCGACAAATGGGTCTGTCTGGAGTTTAAATGCAAGTGCGCAAAATGGAGCATCATCCTTTGCTTCGCGGGTGATTTCTTCATCCGTATCAGGGTTGATACCTTTTACGGGAGGAAGATCAACTGGTGACGGAAGATAATCAATCACGGCATCAAGTACTCGTTGTACGCCCATGTTCTTGAGGGCTGAACCAGTCATGACGGGGAAAATTTTGTTCGCAATAACTGCTTTACGGAGTGTTGTCTGCAATTCTTCGTAGCTCGGCTCAACACCCTCAAGATACGCGTTCATTTGTGCGTCATCATTTTCAACAATACGCTCAACGAGTTCAGCATGGTATTTCTGAGCATCTGCTTTGAGTTCCTCGGGGATTTCAACCTCAACAACTTTCATACCCATTTCACCCTCAAAGATATATGCTTTCATTTTAAGAAGGTCAACAACTCCTTTCAAATTTTCTTCACTTCCCCATGGAATTTGGTAGCGTACCGCCTTTGGAGAAAGTCGTTTCAAAATTGAATCGTATGAGCGCTCGAAGTCTGCACCGGTTCGGTCCATCTTGTTAATAAAACAAATACGCGGTACTCCCGCCTCATCAGCATAGCGCCAGTTTGTCTCAGACTGTGGCTCAACACCGGCGACACCATCAAACACTACAATTGCACCATCGAGCACACGCATTGAACGCTTTACTTCTGCAGTAAAGTCGATGTGTCCCGGCGTATCAATAATATTAAAAGTATACTTAAGTGCTGGATCATTCCTGTCTGCAATAAGTGACGGCGTCCAGTTACAGGAAATAGCCGCAGCGGTAATAGTGATACCTCGCTCTCGTTCTTGCTCCATCCAGTCGGTCACGGTTGCGCCGTCATGTACTTCACCAATCTTATGGCTCATGCCAGTATAAAAAAGAACGCGTTCAGACGTCGTTGTCTTGCCTGCGTCAACGTGGGCGACGATGCCGAAGTTACGAAGCTTATGAAGTGGAAATGCTCTCGCCATATGTGAATAAATAATTAATTTCTAATATAAATACAAACCTTAATACCAACTACTTTCCATCCATGAACACGCCGTGTCGCTATGCTATAGAAAATAAAGAGCCCAAAGGCCTCAATGCGCATACTATACGGTATTTGCCAACATTCGGCAATAAACTGACATGAAACATTTCACGCAAGATATACATGAGTAGACAAGTCGGACAAAGTAAAAACGTCCGCCTCGCTATCCAGAGAGGGTAAACTCGTGGAAATAGCGAGGCGGAACCTGGCGTTTGTTCTAGCGGAAGAATCGTCCGCAGACGATACGTCTTATATGTCACATTCATTCTCGGGGTAAACCCACGAGAATGAATGTGACGAACTAGTAAAACCCCCCAATCTTGCGAAAGGGGGGAGTGTCGCCGAGGGCGACGGTTAGGGTTAAGCCAGAGAATGGCCGGCCAGGGGGTCTATATTTCTAATGTCGTAGGAAAGGAACTAGGGGTCCTTCATATTCGCCTCCATTTTTGTTTGGCGCCGTTTTTCGCCCTGAACACTCATGGCGTGAGTGGCAGGCGAATATGTCTTATCTAAAAGGCACAATCGTATACCACCCATGAAATTAACTCTTTTAAGAACCTTATTTGTTGATAGTATCATACATAACTATTCTTGTCAAGTACTTTTTAACAAGACGCATGTCGCTTTCGCGGGACTACACTCATAAAGAACTGTATCTTATGTTTATATTCTATAATACTACACTAGCTTGTCAATAGCTACAAAATCCTTATTTTTCAAGCTATTTTACGGGTACTCGAGTACGTATCTCACGTTTTTAGGAGTAAAGGAAGGATTCATATATAGCAATCTCAAAAAAACCACCCCGGAGGGATGGTTTTAGATTTCTTGACTCTTCATGCTGAAGAATCCAAACGCTTTGACATATAGTGGCCAGCGATGTATTTCCCCTCAACACATGCGTACCGAGGATTGATACCCCATCTCTGGAATCTATGCTTGAGATAGAGTCCAAGCGCTGACGTCTGTGTTTGACGGACACTTAAATTAAGTTGCGTCATCCAGTTGAAAGATCGAGCTTTTTCCTCGACAGCTTCTAAGAGCATCGACGCAATGCCCCGTCCTCTCCATTGAGGATGGACAAAAAGTGTGGAGACCTCGCCCACAAATCCTCCCGCTTCATTTTTTGGTTGGGGGAGCAAAAGCTGTACCGAACCAACAACTACTGAGTTGTCACAGGCACAAAATAAACATGAATACTCATCGTGTGTCACCTTTGTCCAATGGTGGACCAGCGCCTCATCTCCGGGTGAAATTATCCACCCAAAACCACCACCTGACTCAATTGCTGCTTTAGTGCACTCAACAAGTGATGAAATGTTATGTCCCGATTCGTCAGTTCGAAAACGCCGAACTTCTATCTGCTCACCTTGCTTTGTCTCTTGAACTTTCATCTCCGTGCCTCCAAAAAGCTTACGTTTCCATGTAGATACTATCATGGAAAGTAGTGGCTGTCTTTCATTACTCAATTTCGATAACACGTCTCTAACGCTCCGTATCTATCGAAAAAGTTTGTAACGGTGTTTCATAATTCTGAGTATTTTAATTTTAATATCCAAGATGTCTCATCGCGTCGAAAACGCGGACGAAGCCACCGATATTTGCCCCTTTTACATAGTCAATACGTTCTACTTCTTTTCCATAGTGTACGCATGTTGCATGGATATGTTTCATAATCATACGGAGTTTTGCATCGACTTCGCTTCCAGCCCACTGTATATGCATTGCATTTTGACTCATTTCAAGTCCTGAGACTGCCACACCACCTGCATTTACTGCTTTTGCGGGACCAAATAGTATTCCAGCATCTTGAAATATTTTAACTGCTTCAGCGGTCGAGGGCATATTTGCACCTTCAGCAACGAGGAGCGCTCCATTTTGCACCATTGCATCTGCATCTTCTTTTTTGATTTCATGTTGTGTTGCTGAGGGAATACACACATCGGCCCGCACCGTACGCCATACTGTTCCCATCCTGTATTCGACACCTGCTGGTAACGTGATGTCTTTCAGTGAACCGTGTTTCGCTTTATGTACTTTAATGGCATGAATGAATTCGTGCGTCAGTCCAGATTCTGCATACACATATCCCTCACGGTCTGAAAGCGTGCATGGTACTCCTCCTTCATGGAGTACTTTCTCCGCAACATGCGTTGCAACATTTCCTGAACCTGAAATTGCAACGCGCAAGCCAGAAAGTTCCTTTCCGGCATGCGCGAGCATTTCTTGTACAAAATACACTGCGCCATACCCAGTTGCCTCAGTACGCATATACGAACCACCATACGCTACGCCTTTCCCCGTGAGTGCGCCATCTGTGCGATTCATGAGTTTTTTGTATGCACCGTAGAGATAGCCGATTTCGCGCGTGCCGACACCGATGTCCCCTGCGGGGACATCGGTGTCGGCACCAATATACCGAGAAAGCTCTATCATGAGCGCAACACAAAATCTTTGAATCTCTCGATCACTTCTTCCTTTTGGATCGAAGTCACTGCCACCCTTTCCTCCACCGAGAGGAAGTCCTGTTAAGGCGTTTTTAAATATTTGTTCAAAACCCAAAAATGTGAGGACATCCTCGTTTACCGACGGGTCAAACCTGAGTCCGCCCTTGTATGGTCCAAGTGCTGAATTAAATTGTACACGAAATCCATTGTTGTATTGCACATCCCCCTTATCGTCCTCCCACACTACTTTAAATTCAATGCGTCTCTCCGGAATGGTGAGACGCTCAAGTCGTTTAAAATCTTCCTCGGTTGCATTATGAAGTTCAAGGTACGGTATAACACTTGCAAAAAACTCTGTGAGTACTGCACGAAAAAGTGGTCGGTGTGCATATTTTTCGAGAATCTGTAGTTTAAATTTTTCTCCCATATCTTCCATATATAGATAATTAGCAAAATTGGTATAGTACGTTTTACATTTTAACACGCCTTGATGAATTGTAGACGAAGCTATATATGAAGCTATATATACTTCATTAACATACGCGGTATACTATATTGAATAGAATCACTGTATGAAAAATCTTATCCTACTTTTCGTATGTATGTTCCTCCTCACTCCTTTCGTTAGCTATGGAGCAGAACCAAACGCAGGATTCGTTCAAGGAATTTGGTACTCTTCTCCTGCAATATTTGCCGATGTGCCAACGCGTATTTATATTGCGCTTCGCAATAATACCGAGCACGACCTCACGGGCACGATACGTTTTACCGACAATGGAAAGCGAATTGGTTCTTCAGAAGTGAGCGCCCTCAGTGGACGTCTCGTTGAAGCCTGGGTGGATTGGATACCAACTTCTGGAGAACATACGATTCTGGCAACGGTCAGTAATGCAACACTCCACATTATTGGCGGAGGAACAAAATCTATTGAGAGTACGAGCATTACTGCAGAAGACATACTCATAGTAGACTATGATACCGACAAAGATGGCATAGGTGATACGACTGATACTGATGACGACAATGATGGCGTTTCAGATACTGATGAAAAAGCACGGGGAAGCAACCCCCTTGTACCCAATCCAAAAGAAAAAACTCTCGTTGAAGTTGTTAAAAAAGAAACGCCACTGAAAACCAACACTGAAACACCTTCAGAGACAGAGAGTGTACGTATTAGAAATGGACTTGAAAAATATATCGATGAAGGAGCAACACATGCACTTCTCAACAACGTCACTGAAAAAGTAGCGAGCGCAAAACAATCACTAGACGAATATCGAACTGAGCGAAACAACGATTTGTATGGAGAGGACTCCAATGCAACAACAACAGAAACGACCATCGGTGCATACACCGACAACGCGACCATCACACGATCTAAAATTGAGACGAAAAACAGTTTCCTCAGCTCCTTTATTTCTGGAATTTCGGCGCTTCTCCAAAATATCTACACATTTGTTCTTTGGGTATTCTCCCGCGCACTTTCGTTCCCTGCACTTATACAGTTTGCACTCCTCATCGGAATTCTCTACACAATATATCGCATCGCTCGATCTTTCGGACGTCGCCCGAGAAATTAGCATAAAAAAACAACCCCGTAATTTCGATTGCGGGGTTGTTTATACGTTCAGACACTCTTCACAGTGATGTCTGACTTTTTAAGAAGCATAGCTTCTATCTCTTTTCTTGTCTCATTCACAGGCGAACAATGTGCAAACAGTGATTGCTTGGATTTTCCCTGAATCACTGTCAATGAAATACAATTTTCATTGTTTGACACCTTGACGATGAGTTTGTTTCCGCATCGAAGTCCTGACACAATCGGACCAAGACAAATTTTTCCCACGCAGGCATGCTCGGCTACCATATTTGCCAGTCTTGCGACGGCACTGGTACAGTCCATTTGTCTCCCGGTAAACTTTCCACCAATACATCTATCTCTTTGCTTAGGCACGTTCCCTCCACTTGGTTTCTGTTTTTGTATACGACACTTCATGTACTGTAGCTCGTGGCTACCGCACCATACTGATAGAACTGGGTTTAAAAGAAGCTTCAACTAACTCTCGCACACGCTGTAATTCAGCAAAAGTTATTCTTTGAAGAGTGCAACGTTTAAAAAATCGTACATTTGATTTTTTAACGATTACTTCTTTTGCACCAAACTTCCAACAGTATTCTTTTGGCTTGAGTACTGAAGTACCCTGTGCGGTGATTTGCATACATGAAGCATTGAGACAAAATGCGACTTCAGCGACACCTAACTGAAACAAGGTACCCTCTCGCTTTATCTCAAAAGGACATCGTTCTAAAAAAACGTATCCTCCACACCGTACACACGATTTAGATGAAGCGAGAAAAATACTCTTCAACAACTGACCCATTTTTTCACGATAATGCATCTGATGTTCAATTTCAGTCAAACTAAAACTCTCAAAGATCTGCGTCATGAAATCCTTCCTTCAATGATTGTTTCCAAAAAGGATAGTACCACTAAAAAATAATTTTGCAAAAAAATATGAGTGCGTAATCATTAAATAGTACGTTGCACTATTTGTCCCCTGCAACAAGAAAACCTGCCTCTTTTGCACCCTGAATAATCATGCGCTTCGCCTGCACGACATCAGATGTATATATACGCAATTCTTGATGTGAGATGTTGTCACGCACTGAAACTAAAAGACTTCCTTCTGCTATAGCAATTTTGACTCTCCGAATTCCTCTCGTTGGCGACAAGCCTCCTTTAATGAAACCAACTGAAATTTTTGTTACATATGGACAATTGTGCGCGATGTCCGCAAGTATCCCCGCACCCGGAATAACCGTGGTATGGCTACCAGCATACTTCCCACCCGCCCGAGTATTTTTCTTAGACATGTCGTATTTGTTTCTTCATGACCTCATTCTGAAACCAGTCAGTCTCGATGATGCTGTTGGTCCACCGTAATACTCGTGGGTACGGAGTAAAATCAAATTCACCCTCCCTCGTCCGCATGATTTGTCGGATAAATGGAATTATTGCAATGTCGGCAAGGGTGATCCTGTCCTCAATAAGATACTCTTTGTTGCTCAATGCGTCTTCAAGTACTCCAACAAGTTTTTGTAATTCTGCTGTATGAAAAACATGTGCTTCTTTGTCAAACTTCAAATTTGCACCATATTTATAGAGGTCAATGATTGGCTTCAGCTCCTCATTACACCACTTCCACCATTCGAGCATTTCAGCATATGCTTCACTACTTCTTTCAGGTGTAAACTCAGGTCTCTCATCAACTGAGTCAGTGAAGAGATTCATTTCATTTGATTCAGGCACAATACGCTCAACTCCCTCATCAAGCACATACCGAAGCACCGGCACACGAGCTCGTTCTCCAGTGGCAAACGACCATTCTTTCATCCATGGCGTCCATTCCCGCAACGGCTCTTCGACAATCTCATACTCTAAATTTTTTAAGTACAACAAAATTCGTGTACGAATACAAAACGGACATCGTCGGTAGTTGTGAAGTATGAGTTTCATTTCTCAAATTTGAACTCCTTTCCAATCTTCCACACACCTTTTTCCCGAAACGCAGGGATGGTTTGTCGTCTACCTGCATTAATGATGCCACTTAATTTCAATGAATGTTTCTTTGCATATTCAGACAGTGTAATTATTTCTTGTCCTTCAAGATATGTGATTCGTTTATGTAAACCCTCGGTAAGTGCAAGATGGAGTACGCGCTCCATTTGTTTTGTAGATTTTGCATCTCGAAAATTCGCGAATGTTTTATAGTAGAGTTGCTTCTCCTTATCACGAATGATTATATTTGGATATCCAAATTCTTGTAGTTGCAAATTAATAAGCACTCGACCAATACGACCATTTCCGTCACAGAACGGATGTATTGTTTCAAATTGCAAATGAAAATGTGCGATCTTGGTAAAAATATTTACATCGTGGTTTGTTTTGTATTCATTAAGAAGCACTTCTATCATACGCACCACATGCTCTGGAGCTGGTGCAATCTGTTTTCCAACTCGCACATATTCGTTTTGTTTTCTAAATCTACCGGCAATAGCGTCATCGATACCGCCCATGAGTAAGCCGTGAATAAAAAGAATCGTATCTAGATTGAGCACAATACTTTCTCTTTTGACCTTTATATATTCGTATACTCGAGCAAGATTTTTAGCTTCAAAAACTTCGCGAAGTGAATAATCTTTCGAGACTTCGAGATCAAGGAGTATTCTCTCGGTATCAGGAAGTGTTAGGGTTGAATTTTCTATAGCATTTGAGTTATACACGGATTCTGCAAGTTCCACCTCATCCAGAATAGTCAGGAGCGACTCTTTACCTTCCTTCAAAGAATCAAGGCGCTTCTTCAAGTCTATTATATTTTTAACTTTTTTTGATATCATATACGTAAATATATGCTTATATTATAGTCAATTCACGTTTTTTGTCAAGAAAAACGTGAATATTGAGTGAAAATCGACAATATTTACGTTTTTACAAACAATTTCCTAGGTCTGATTTAGAGTTTTTCGCACTTACATAGGCGAGGCCTATGTAAAACTATTTAGTTCTTCAAAAATCCGAGGGAGTAGGCTTGGGGGTGGAGTTTTTCGGTGAGGGAGACGATTATTTTTTGGTAGTGTACGAATACTATTCTCCATCGGATCTTTTTATAACTTCCTGCACAATACCCTGTACAGTATCACCTTCCTCAGGAATTATTGGTTGGTGAGTATTATTTGTACTTTTAGGTAATAAGATTCGACGTCCATCCTTTTTATCATAGTATTTAATAGTGACATTCTCTCCACCAAGTAACGCAACTACTCTATCACCCGTCTCTCCTTTTTCTGAAAAACGACATAAAACAAGATCTCCATCATTTATACCAGCTTTGTTCATAGAATCACCACTAGCAAGCAGTACGAAGTATCTTGCTCCTGGTTTAATTTTACTTTTCTCAACCATTATCATTTCTTCCACATTATTTTCTCCAAGTAATGGTTCACCACACGGTGCTGAACCTACGAGTGGGACTTCAACCATTTCCACAGTATATGGAGATAGGATTTTGTCAGTCTTAATTTCTGAGACTTGTGAACTTAAAATATTTTTAACATAATTACGAAGTTTTTCATCAACAATATATACATACGTCCCTCTAATCCCTCTCGTTAAAAGAGTTTTATAAATATTAATTATATATCGTTTCAATTCTTCACGATCATCCACCCCTCTATGACCATTAGCATCTAAGTATTTCGCTCTATCTATTACTATTTCTTTTGTGACTGGATCAAAAGATATTTCTGGACCAATTATCACTCCCGCATAGTTGAGGTCATACCCTTGAATTGTATGAATACATCCTACTTCATTAATAGCATTTGGTGAGTTTACCCAGTCACTAATCTGACTATTCCAAAATAATTTGGTATTATCAATAACTATATCGGGGGTGCTTCTATTTGTTCTCGAGATCCATTTCCATGCGTATCCTGCCACCAATCTACTGAGCTGGTGTTCTTTCTCCTTTTCTTGAATAGCCTTCACCATCTTATCTATATCATCATATAATTTAAAATCATATTCTTTAAAGTTTTTGTGGGTTTCTTTAACTTCAAGAAGATTATCAATAAACTGAATATATTCTTCCCCACCAAGTACACGTACCTGGGTTTTTAATTCAAACTCAATTGGTTTTGACCGTAAGACCTTATGAGGAGAAATATCTGACGGCCTTACGGATTGTTTTTCGTCATAGAAAAGCACTATCTTTTTAGCTGATTTGAGGACCCAATCGAGTTCGTCTCCCTCATTTCCTAAGCCTAAAAATCGATTCGTCTTGTCAAACATTCCAAAATTAGGAATATTTCGTCTTTGTCTAAGACGATGCGCTTCATCAACCACCAATACATCATATTCCTTCTTAATCACATCGCCTGGCCCGATAACCATTGCTGGCTTTAATCCTGGAATACCTCTAAACACTTTCTTAAGCGTTCGACGGAGTGCTGTCATGGCGATAACCAATGCAACATTGGTATTTCCTTCCTCAACTAATCGTTTAAGAAGGTAGGTGGCTAAGATTGTCTTTCCAGTACCAGGACCACCATGAATCACATAAGTTTGAGCGACATCTTGCTTTAAAGATTTAAGTAATTTTGTCGCAATTAAATATTGGTCGTCTGTAAGAGTCTTATACGGTGAATATTTAAAAAGATCACTATTACGAATTTGTAATAAATCATTTTTTGCTATCTTTAAATCTTGGAGCTTCTTCCAAAGTACTTCGAATTTTCCCTGATATCTTTCTCTATCAAAGTAATCATGATTTTGAAGTCCTCCATTTCCATTTTGGAGTGTGTATTGTCCATCAGCTACTAAATACTCAATTAGTGAAGCCTCCGTATCCAAAGTAGCTGATTTATTAGACTCATCGTCAGAAATTATATGAATCTTTTTTAAACGTTGGCGAGCTACATTTTCAAGATGTTGTTTGGTGCGACCGTAAGCGCGAAAGGTCTCTCCCACGTAAAGCTCTTTTCCATTTTCTATAATATAGACAACTGGCCAATTACTTCCATATTTGTAAGCACGTATCGCTTCAACTCCCGACTGATCAAATGTGAAATGTTTTATTTCTGACATTTTATAGTTTGGTGTATTTGGTATGTTGTCCTTTGGCTTTCTCTTCAGGATATTTCTCTTCATTCTTTTTCATCTTTCTGTCTACAGCTTCAAAAATATCAATATCCAAATCATGACTCATCAACAGCACCCAATACAACACGTCAGCCAACTCATCACCAATTTCATCTCGATGATTGCCTATATGTTCCTGCATTTCTTCTGTATTTTTCCACTGAAAGTGTTCCATTACTTCACCAGCCTCCAAGACCATAGAAAGAGCTACGTCTTTCGGATTATGAAATTGTTTCCAATCGCGAGCATCTCGAAAGGCAATTATCCTCTCTGTTAGTTTACTCAGTTTATCTTGACTATCCATATCTAAAGAGTACCACCGATGTATTCTTTCCTCAATTATCGAAGAAACACAAAAATTCAGATGAATTACGCGAAATACTTACTGGTAACTGAGATTTTCAAAACCAGACAAGGCAAAGGGCCGGAAAATTTGTGAGCCGTACTCGACGTACGGTGAACAAATTTTCCGGCCCTTTAACGCAGTATGGTACAGAAAATATCTGTTACCAAGCGAAGTGTGCAAAAGCTCGGTTAGCCTCTGCCATCCTATGCGTATCCTCCTTCTTCTTCACCGCAGCTCCTTCCTCGCGCGCTGCTGCCATGAGTTCAGTTGCAAGTGCCTTAAACATTGGTACTCCCTTTTGAGCGCGAGCTGCGGTAATAATCCATCTAAAGGCAAGCGCAAGTCGTCGTTCTGGACGTACTTCTCGCGGAACTTGGTAGTTTGCACCACCGACTCGACGTGAACGAACCTCCATTTGTGGACCCGCATTACGAATTGCTGTTTCAAAAATTTCCACCGGATCTCCGCCTCCCTCTTTCGCATTTTTAATCACCTCAAATGCTGCGTATACAATTTTTCGTGCAGTTTCCTTTTGTCCACGTACCATAACATAGTTAATAAGTCTCGATACATTCACCGAATCGTATCTTTCATCCTTTCCTAATGCTGGTCGTCTTTTTATTGGTCGTCGCATATGTTTTTATTGGTCGTCGCATTATGTGGCATTCTGTAGAATCCACAGGGTAATCTCGTAGCGACTATAAACTATTAATGATGTTATTTTTTGTGTTCTCTAGCTCTCCTATAGATAGAACACTCGCATTTGGATACAGTTCGAGGCGTGAGTGAGGCTTGCGACCAAGCGGTAGAGACCTACCGTGCGTGGAGCAAACGAGCGAAACAACGAAGAAATGTGCCAAATGCGAATGTTCTATTTAACCTTTGGTCGCTTCGCACCGTACCTTGACCGTCCCTGTCTTCGCTTATCTACACCCGTTGCGTCGTATTTACCACGGACAACGGTGTAATTTACACCAATATCCTTCACGCGACCCCCACGGACAAGTACTACGGAGTGTTCTTGGAGTGTGTGTCCGATTCCAGGAATGTATGCAGTGATTTCTTGACCATTGGTGAGTCGCACGCGCGCAATCTTTCGAATCGCTGAGTTCGGCTTACGAGGAGTCTTTGTCGTCACACGCGTACAGACACCTCGCTTAAATGGTGAATCATACTCGTTCGAACGATTCTTAATCGAGTTAAAGCCAGAACGAAGCGCACCAGTCTTATTTCGACCGCGTGTATCCTTTCGTGCTTTTTTTGTAAGCTGATTGATTGTTGACATATGTATAATTAAATCCGTCGAAACAGTGTCGCTACTCTACTACAAATAGGAAAATCTGCAAGCTTTTATGCAGTAACCTCGGTTTGAGGATAAAAAAAGCCCAGCGCAAAGCGCTGGGCAAGTGTACTTTCTGTCCGTTCCAAAAAACAGAAAGCATGAACTCAAATTTCATCTATGGGCAGGGGGTTTTATTGCCAAAGATAATTTCTGAATTCAGTATTACCATATCAAAACAATACCCCCTTTTCAAGTTCATAGACCAGTAATAACAGAAAAAATCCAATAGACAAGGACGGAGAAAGGCTCCCAGAGAATTTGCATAAAAATAAAGACGAGTAAAAAGAGTGCGATAAGACCAAGATTTTCCATGTACATGGTGAGCGCTCGATACTTTTGTGCAAGTCCAAAAGGAAGAAACGGAACGATTATCTTTGAACCATCCAAAGGTGGAAACGGGATACTATTAAACACCGCAAGTAATATATTTATGAGTACAATATACCCTGCCATTTGAGAAAAAGCTGGGGAAAGTTCAAGTACTGGTGCAAGTCGTATGATACCTGCAAAAATAACTGCAAGAAGGAGGTTGGTGAGTGGACCTGCTGCCGCGACGATAGATTCACCCCATTTCCCATTCCGTAAATTGTATGGATTATATGGCACAGGTTTTGCCCATCCAAAAAGAAAGTTTGCACCAGTAAGGAAGAGTATCCCTGGGATAATAACTGATCCCAACGGATCAATATGAAGGAGTGGGTTTGGACTCAAACGTCCTGCGAGACGCGCCGTAGGGTCACCAAGCCAATTTGCCGCATAACCGTGTGCCACCTCGTGAAGTACGATAGAGAGAATGAGGATTGCAAGAGTAATAATTTCAGGAAGCATGAAGTAGAAAATATTAATAGTTAAATTGTATGTACGCAATTGTATAGAGAACAACAATGTATAAAAACTGTATTAAAATAATGGATACGAGTAGATAGAGCGAAAACGCAATGATGCGCTTATAGAATTTATCAGAAATAAGCCACCCTTTATGCGTGAAAGTATCTGATTTTTGTAAGTAGTTTTTAAACGTATCAAATATTTTTTGCATATCGCATTGTACAACACTTTCATTCTACAGGATATTAAATAAACCTCAAAAATGTCTTCACCTTGAAAACAAAAAAAGTCCCGCACAAAGCAGGACTTTTCAATCAATTTATGAATGTTGACAGTCACTTCGTCTCAACCGTGTGTACCACGTTTTGTTTCCTGCAGGAAAATAGAAGACTTCGAAACCACTGTATAATGGTAGGCCATTACGGAGTGATGATAGGAGGCCCATGTTTCCATCACACATCAGTCTTAAATCGAGTTCCTCTTGAGATTCAAGTGAAAAAGTAACACTCGAAATCATATCCGCTACTGCAGTAATCTGAGTAGCGGAATGGGTAGTTTCTGACCGACCACAATCCTTTGCCACACTGAGAGCAAATATAAGCTGTCCATTATCGACACTTATTTTGCCAGATCCATGTACCAGTTCATTTCTCAGCTCATCACAAAATCGTTGTGATGCATAAGAATTTGCTCCAGCCACGAGTCTCAACCCAATCAATTTCCCGTGCTCGTTAGTAACGAGATCACATTGAATGTTAAGTTTTTCCACGACAGGTTCCTTTCTCTCTATTGTTCTATTTTACTATCTATGAACACTATACAACAAATCCATGCTAACGCAAATTCTCGATTAGAATTCGTTTAATTTTAGTACAGTGAAGTATGGTACATGATTGATTGAAACAGTTGCGTGTGATACATTCCGTATTAGAAACACTTTGTAACTTTCACCTCAACTCACACACAACACTGAAAGGAAGCGGGAATGTACTCTGAACATACAGTCAGCCTAGAAACTAATGAATATGTCAGATTTTGGCATAAAGCATGCCTGAATATTGATGTCATGGGAAATACTCAAGTGAGTACTCTTGAAGTCAAAAGTCGTGATACATCTACTTTCACAATACCAAAAGATGTCATGGCATTTCAGTTCTTCAAGGTCAGCATAGGCACTGTAAATATATGCGGACAAAGGGTACCCTTAACGAGCGACGAGCACTCGGCATCTCAAGTGTATTACTTCAAGATGAGTTCTTTGGATCTGGAATTACTCAAGAACCGTATTCGACCAGGAGTACCTCTTGCAGAGGAGGTTGTATGAGGTGAATATGACCAATCATTCCGCGCAAACTTGTTTGCGCGGAATTTCATTTTCTTGCATATCTGGTCGGGTATGTTAGGATAGCGCTCACATATGGCACGCGTTTGCGAAATAACAGGAAAGAAATCTCAAGTCGGAGGACGATACTCAAACCGCACTCGTGCGACGCAGTTTAATCCGTGCGGAAATGTCCGAAGACAGCCAAATCTCCAAAAGAAGCGCATTTTTGTACCAGAACTTGGAAAGACCGTGACGCTTACTATCTCTACAAGTGCTATTCGGACAATTGCTAAAAATGGTGCATACAAGACACTTCTCAAAGCAGGTCTCATTTAAACCACAAAATATTTCCATCAGAGAAAGAACGAATACTGCCCTCATCGGCGGTATTTTTTTGTTGTATGTTGTGAACTGTGAGGAGGTCTGTCACTTCCTTGTGCGGATGACCATAGGTATTATCTTTTCCTGCAGAAATAATTGCATACAGTGGATGTACCGCGGTTACAAATGTTTCTGCCGAAGATGTTCGTGACCCATGGTGCCCTACTTTAAGCACGTCACTTACAAGTGTACTTGTCCCGATGCTCACGAGATATTCTTCAATTTCTTTTGGTGAATCCCCCGTGAGCATGTACTCACTTTCACCATACACAAGACGCGCAACAATTGATGACATATTACTTTCGAGTCCAGATGGATCATGGTCAGGAAAAAGAATGGTAAGCGTAGTACTTCCTTGCACCCCAAATCCTAAATCATATACCTGTCCACGTCGTGCATAGATAACCTGTGAACCTTCTTCTTTTACTTTTTTCAGAAACATTAGAAACGCAGGGGTGTCACTCATATTTTCTGTCATAAGAATGGTATGTACCGTATATTTCTTAAGTACGTCAATCAAACCGCCAATATGATCCATGTCTGGATGAGTCGCCACGACCATATCAATATCTGTATCAAAAAACCCCATTGCGGTATGAAGAGAAGAAAGAACACGATTTCCCTTTCCTCCATCAATAAGTACCTGTGTTCCTGATGGTGATTCTATAAACGTCGCGTCACCTTGACCAACATCAAGAAACGTCACCTCAAGAAGACGCTTCTCTTCTCCTTGCACATTGAGAGTGACGAGCAAAAGTAAAAGGAGCATTACAAATGCTGTAATCACGGGCGCGCGTATTTCCTTCATCATAATGATATTGTATCGTACCCATATACCTAAATCTGCAAAAATATATCTAAGAATGGTATACTGTCTTCACATTAATTATTAGCTCATACATATTTATGCACTTATACACGCCACAAACATTTAACCTTCCTGAACTATCGGGACTTTCAGAAAAACAAATCAAAGTACACATCGGACTCTACGAAGGGTATGTGAAACATATCAACCTACTCCGTGAACAAATTAAAGACCTTGAAACACTCGACAAAGAAAAATATGCATACGCAATTACGGAAACACGACGTCGTCTTGGATTTGAATTTAATGGTATGCGCATGCACGAATATTATTTCACACAACTCGAAGGTGGTGCACAGGACATCAACACTGGGTCAGGACTTGCAGATGCGGTAGGTGAGAAGTATGGTTCAGTAGAAAAATTTATTGCACATTTCACCGCCGTTGGCATGAGTCGTGGGATTGGATGGTCAATTCTGTACTACGACCCAATTGGCAAAACGCCACACGTTGCATGGGTCACCGATCATGAACTTGGACAACTCGGCGGACTTCCAATTCTCCTTGCGATGGATATGTGGGAACATGCATTTATGATTGACTATGTACCTTCCGAAAAGAAAAACTATATCGAAGCATTTCTTAAGAACCTCAATTGGAGCGTCGTTGAAAAACGATTTGATGCAATAGCATAGTTACATGCAGGACGAATTTGAGCTCACATATTTACTCAAAGAGTTCCCAAAAAACTTTTTTGAGGAAGCGAATGGAAAAGAAATTCTTGATATCTATATTCCTTCTATAGCTGAACGAAGAATACTTCGTATACGAAAGTTGGGCGATAGATACGAAATCACCAAGAAACAACTTGTAAACGGTACGGATTCTTCACATCAAACTGAAAACACTATTTCACTCACGAGGGAGGAGTTCGAGGAATTAGCCGTAGCTAAAGGGAAACGAGTCAGGAAAATTCGCTACTATTTTACTGAAGACAACGTGAACTATGAAGTTGATGTATTTCAAGATGAACTGAAAGGACTTGTTTTGGTTGACGTTGAATTCAAATCAAACGAAGAAAAAAGTACGTTCGTACCACCACATTGGGTTCTTGCTGATGTCACCCAAGAAGAATTTATTGCAGGGGGCGCATTGAGCGATTCAACATACACCGATATAGAAAAAGAGTTATCTCGATATAATTATATTAGTATCCAAATTGCTCTGTCCATGTAAAATAGAGTGATGCCTCTTGTGCTATATAAACGGATACGACAAGACATCTTTAAATGGATACACGCCCACAGATATCTTTGTCTGCTTTTGTGTATCTGTGTTTTAGGAGTAAGTACATATATCACCTCAAGAAACGCACAACGACAATACGAATCAATGCTTTCTACCATAATATATGACACCAATGATGTTCCGCTCCGTATTAAAGAAAATAGTAAAGGTCACTATGTAGTACCTGTACAATCGATTCCTGAAAGTTTTACCACAATACTCATTGCAAAAGAGGATGCATGGTTTTACTACCATTTTGGAATCAATCCTTTCAGCTTTGTTCGTGCAGTATATAATTATGTGATATACGAAAAAACTTCTGGCGCAAGCACACTCACACAACAACTCACGAAAAATCTGCTCGGTACAGAATCGACGCGTACCGTATGGAATAAAATACATGAAGCATTCTATGCAATAAGTTTGGAATTGTGGCACTCAAAAGAAGACATTGTACGTATGTATGCAAATACTGTTTTTCTTGGTAACCAAATTCAAGGATTTGAAACAGCAAGTGTCGCGTATTTTAATCTTTCGTTAGAAGCACTGTCGACAAACCAGCAACTTGCACTTCTTGCGACACTTTCACACCCAACAACACGAAACCCATGGGAAGATGACAACATCACTTATGCACAAGGACTCCATGAACGCCTAAAAATACCTGAACCATTTGTTCCACCAACAGTTACAAAGAAATATTCATTTACAAATGATGCATACTTTGAACTCGATACGTCAGGAGTAACGTGCGCCACAACATGCAGAACAACAATAGACGCAGCGCTCACGAAAGATCTTCGCGCTATTCTGCTTCGTCATGTAGAAAATGAACGAGCACGTGGAGTACGAAATGGTGCCATTGTCGTTATTGATCCAAAAAATTCTACACTCCTTGCGGTTATTGGAAGTCCGAATCCACAAAATACTTCTGGGAGTAATCAAATCAATATGGCTATCGAACCGCGTCCAATTGGCTCTACAATCAAACCATTACTCTACCTCAAAGGATTTGCGGAAGGATTGCGACCATACACACTTGTTGAAGATAGAGAATATAAATATCCTATTGCTACTGGTTTTTCTCTATACCCTAAAAATTATGATGGACGGTATCACGGAATAATGACACTGCACGAAGCTCTCAGTAATAGTTTAAATGTTCCATCGGTTAAGGTTTTAGAATATATTGGGCTTGAAAATTTTTATCGCTTTCTACATGAAACACTCAGCTTTGAACCAATACAAGAGTTAGATAGTTACCAATATGGTATTGCACTTGGCGGACTTGAAATGGATCTGATGACACTCACTCATTACTTTACACTTTTTCCACGAAACGGCATACTCGCACCGCTTCGTGTAGTACAAGACACGCAAAAAAATTTCAATCTCCCGCCACAATCACATATCACAAAAAACGTACGTGTAGCTGATGAGAAATACGTCGAACTGGTTGAAACAATTATGAGTGATCGTCTCACTGGCGTAAATCAGTTTGGTTTAGAAAGTAATCTTAATCTCACCACAAAAGATTACGCAGTGAAAACAGGGACCTCACGCGATTTTCATGACAGTTGGGTGGTTGGGTATACGCCAGATTTTGTTGTTGGCGTTTGGATTGGCAATGCAGAAAATCAGGCACTTGATCAGGTGTCTGGCGCCTCTGGAGCCGGGTCTGTCTGGCATGATGTAATGGAATATTTACTGACGACTTCATATAATACGAAAACAGAGTTTTCATACGAACACACACGACGCATACCGATTGGACTTTCAGACGAATGGGGACTCGTTGACGATATCCAGTCTGAACATGAAACACTACTCCAAGAAACGAACCTCATCACCAGTATTCATGACGGTGACGTTTTTGAATACAAAACACACACCGCTATTCCACTTAAAGCGAAAACTGATGTGCTATGGAAAATAAACGGTACAGAACTTGGAAACGGGCGTGAAGTCATCTGGAATCCTGCACGCATTGGCAAATATGAAATTGAAGCATTTGAAACTTCTTTACGGACAAGAGAAATTGTAACTGTCGAAATTATTTCGAAGGAGTAATGGTGATAATATCACCAGAAGTGCGTCCAAATACTTCGGGGAAGAAAAGCTGTTCTGCGCGAGCAGGCAGATGTTGAAACTCTCCCGGCACAAGAGCACGAAGATAATATTCATATTCATACACACCCGGTGAAAGTTGTTCCATAAACAAGTAGAGACGATCATCATGTAACTCAACATGTGTAGGATACAGTCGTTGTGATTCATCGGTGTAACTACCTCCAAAACCTTTTGAACGGAAATAGTCTGCAGTTGGTGAGTCACCAAATAATGAGGCGACACTCTCAACAACATTTGCCATAAGTCCTTTCGGTTCACGCATACCATACTCTTCATAGGTATCTGCAGTATCGTTTTGTAACGATTTGTCCTCAGTATCCAAATTGAAGTTTACTATTTCAAAGCCAGCAGGAATGATGTCTTCAAGTGACACATTACTATATTCGCCAGGAATAGTGAGTTTTATTTTTCCATGAATTACTTCACCAACGTTAAATTTTTGTAATGGTATTTTTTCTTTAGTATCATCGAGTGCATACAGACCTCGTTCTACCGTAATACCCTCATCGCGTGGAGGTAACGCAGATACTGGTAAGTAGTATTTCAAAGCCATATCATAATAGAAATTGTTTTTGACGTCAGAGCGATTGGTGCGTTCAAATACAACAGGAAGTAGTTTTTTACGTACTAGTTCGTCAATAGGAATGTACTGCGTGAAAGTTTTAAAGATAGTACTCGGATTAAAGTCAAAATCAAATATTTTAACACCATCAAGGAGACCGCGGAGTGTAAATGACGACTCTGTTTCGTGTTGCCATGCGAGGTAATCAATCATTGCATCAATAACTACAAAAGTATTGTGTGTACCTCCCCATACACCTCTCGCATCACGACTTGCAAGAAGCCATCGAAGCACATTGCCTGTAGTGGCATGTTCATCTTTATGTGCAGAAAACGCTTTTAAGAGGAGCGCAGTATCTTTAATAGAAGTCTCAAAATAACTGCTATTTTGATTCGTCTGCTTCAGATACGCACCACGACCATCAATATCAATCCTATTTTTGAGAGCAGTATACACAGCATCACGATTACTTCTACTAAAACCTTCTGCGGTCAAAATAGATAAATACGCAAGTGACATACTACTTATTTTTTCATTTAAGAATGCGGTATCGTTGATGAGTGTTTCTACAATACTTGTGAGTGCTGTTTCTGAATTTCCATTGTACATACGGAGGACATACTCAGCGAGTACCACCGTTTCTCGATTATCAATTGGTGCCTGTGTGTACGCTTCAATTGTTTTCTGTTCAATAAATGCACTGGCTCTATTGAGTACATCTTCCTCTACCGTATACCCTGCACGTTTCAAATCAATGAGTGCAGTGAGAACGTGTATCGTAAGGGAAAGATTGGCATTCAAACCTTTATAATATGCAAATCCACCATCAAGCGTTTGTGCTTCATACAGCTGAGAAAGTCCGTCATTGACGACTGTAGCAACGGTATAGGTCACTCCTTCATATTCTATGGTGTCAAACGTACCTGATACATTTGGTAGTGTCAGCGCTTTCGTAAGTGTACCAATAGTACTGAGTGCACTCGCAAGTTGTTCACTGCATCCATATGGATACGTTGCCATATACGCAAGTGCATCAGTCATAAAGACTGCCATGGTTGCATTCGCGTTGATAGTGAGTCCTCCTTCCCCATTGACCACTTCGTCAGGAACATAGAGATACTCCACTGCCCTATCGTCCTTTGTTGCATTCGCAGTCGCAACCGTCTCGTACGTCAGATTTCCTGTAATCGGAATACTTTGTTCGACACTATCAACAAATTGACCGTCCGTAGCAGTAAACGTGAAGAGATGTTCTCCAGCTGTTTGATTATTTGGTGCCGACACTTCAAAATATACCGTTTTTGATTCTCCCGCACCAACTGAAATAGAATCTTTTTTTGCTTCTGCGAAGATAAGTGACGAACTTTCAAGTGTGACATCAACGCGCGCATCATGGTCAGTCTGATTAAACACCTGTGCGCCAAGTGAAAACGTATCTCCGGGGACAATGAAGCGTGGCTTAAGTGGAACAGCCATTAAATCTTTTTTTGTAGTAAATTCATCATAGTCAACACCAAGTTTTGTATCTGTAGTTACACCAAGAGATTCCACTTGCCATGTCGTGAGGTTGTCAGGAAGTGTAAATGATACAGTCGCCTGACCATTCACATCTGTTACTACTGAAGACTCCCAGAATGCAGTGTCTTTAAATAATCCACGTTTCTTTTTGGCGAGATCATCTGGATTTGCTCCTCCACCACCTTTCGTACCAAGCGGGATATCAACCTCGTGTAAAATATTTTTAATATTACTTGCAGTCGTCACTGATAATGGAAAACCGTCATAGAAAAACAAAAGCGGATTTTTTTTCGGATTTCCTTTAAGCGCAAGGACCGATAGATCGGCAACCGCAAGTGATACTTCAGCAGGCACCACGCGTCCCGTAGCATCTTTTGTTTCGACTGAAAGCGTTACCTTTTCTCCCGGGAGATAGTGTGTTTTATCTGAACGCACTGCAACCGAAAGTTCATGCTCGGTACTTCCAATCGTATACTCCACACTGCCGAATTTAACTTCTGGATCTTTTGAAAGTAATACTGCAGAGACAAATATATTTGGCGCATATTCCTTGCGTACAGGGAACGTATGAACATATAGACCTCCCGTAAGGTTGACGATAGTGTACTCATAGACCGTACCGCGTTCAATCGCTATCAGTACTTTTGCATTTTCATACGGTGACTTAATGAGTAACGATGCTGTTTCTCCAACATCCACATTTGATTTTTCAACTTCTATGTCTAATTCATAATTATTGTTTTGAGGAACCGGTACGGCGCGTGACCCATAGATATACAGATGCGCAATTGTCTGTATCACTGTATCATTTGAACCAACTTTAGAGACCTGTATCTCATATTCACCTTCTTCAGCAAGCTGTACGGTACCGCTCCAATCTCCAGACGCGTCAGTTTTAATAGATTCCTTCGAAACTTCAGTAAGACGTTTTTCTGAACGATAGTAAAAACCTCCATCTACTTCTTGTCGTTTAAACGTTTCCCAATTTACTTTATATACAGTTTTTTCAATATTACTTAAAGAAACTGACACTCCTTTTGTATCGACCGTTTTTACGCGAAGCGTTACGGGAGTCTGTACACTTGTATAATATTGATCAGTTTTTGCACCAATATAAAAATCTCCCTTATGCACAACAAATGATTTCTGCATTGAGACTGAACGTCCATTTATATCTTTTGCAGTAAGCGATATAGTAAACAGCTTGCTTCCTTCTTTTGTAACATCGTCAAAGTAGTCTTTAAAATTAAGCGTCTTTTCAATAACTGCATTTCCATCTGCATTGATAGGTACTTCACCTCTAAAAAGAAAATTATCTCCATATCCACATGAATAACAAGAGTACCAATCTCCGCCAAAATTAAAGTATTCATCCGTGTACTTATCGAAGTAGTAATCTTGAGAAGTTACTGCATAGGAAACTGTCCCCTCATCAAGTGGTACTCCAAAGTAATAATCTGCCTGTACGCGCAACTGCATCGTGTCGCCACTGATATACTCCTCTTGATTTGTAGTTGCTTCAAGTTTAAATGCTGCTGGCACATACTCCTCGACGCTAAATGTTGAACTTTGTCCAAATACTTCTATCCGATATACTCCAAGTGGTGCATCAGATGGCAGTACAAAATCTGTGGCAAACGTACCGTACACACTTTGTGTAAGTCTCGTCTCATAGAGCAACGCACCTCGCGAATCATATATTTGTAATGGTACACCGTCTTTTTTATTCCATACTTCATATGATCCATCAAAACCAATCCTATCAATACCGCGAATATTGACCGTATGACCTGGTCTATAAATAGGACGGTCGGTGTACACGTAGGTACGCGACGCATCACGAACCTGCTCCGCATAATTCAGTGTATCAGCCCAATTAGTTATAACTGCGGTTTCTCCACCGTATCGGATAACTGCACCCGCGAGGTTTTTCTCAATCGTTGTACGCGCGACACCTTGTCCATCCGTTATTCCATTAGTTTTTTGAAAAATGGAACTATTTCCTTCAGTAACAAACTGAATAACAGAAGCACCCAAAACAGGTTCAAGTGTTTTATTATTACTTACCCAATAAAGATTACTTCCAGAGGCAAGTGCTTGTGTAAGCAATCTATCTTTATCTTCATTCGTAGAAGCGCTCCATGCATAATCACTATGCATTACTTCTTTCTTAATGACCGCAAGATTCGTAACACTTACATAGGTACGGTCAAATAATTGCGACTTACTATACCCATCTTTATAGAGTGGATTACCAAAGGTAAGTATATAGTGTCCGCGAGTATCAGGAAAATATTTTGCAAGATCGACTTGAAAATAATTATTCACCCAATATTTTGGAGGAAGTGATATTCGTTCATTCACCACTTCTGAACAACCAACAGAATCGGGCGGGGCAATATTTTCAACTTGATTTACGGTACGTTTCAAAAACTCCTCAGGACTCATTTTGCATATATGCATATCTACATATTCAAGATTTTCTACAGCATAGGTAAATTTTGTACGGTCTGATGGAGTCACATTATATTGCTGTTGCATATTGTGAAAACGCGTATATTTCTCGGTAGGACTCTTCGTTCTAAACGAGAATGACTGCGTTACCATTTGGCCAAACGTGTCCGTGAGTGTCAGTGTCATGCTGTAATTTGTTTCAGGGAGTAATCCGTACTGGAAATGCGTCTGAAATTGTCCTTGTGCACACTTTGCATAATACATATTGGACCCATCAATAAACTCGGAATTTGACCATCGACCATACACAATGTATCCACTTGTTTTTATGTACGATTTAATACCATCTTCGCCAGGATCTTTTAATGGTGCCGTACTACATATATACATTCCATCAAGATCAGCAGTAGCGACACCACCCATAGGAAACGTCTTCAAGATTTGGAACGCTGGATACGCTGTTACGGTAATCACCATTGGTTCTGCATTCATACGAAATCCCTCCTGTGAATAAATATCCTCTAATGTCACATCAAAAGACTCACCAACAGAAAACTCGTTCGGGTTGAATGTCAAAATCAATGTTTTTGTATCTGGTTCTTTTTCACAACCTGAACCAAGTTGTATTTCAGTACCTGCACTATCTTTTTTACATCGTTCTCCATACACGCTACTCTTCAGTCCTTTGACGGTAAAATCTGAACGATCCTTATCTATATCTTCATAGAAAGTAATCACTAATGTGCCTGTCGGGTCAAAAAAATCAGATCGAACCAATGTCGTACGTTCCGATGTGGCGATGACATTTTCTACAATATTAGGAATGACAATTGTTTGATTTCTCTCTTCAAGCAGATCTTTAGTTCCCACTAAAGGTGACGCACCAGTAAGAGAAACCGTGTACATCGTATCAAAGTCCCAGAGCTTTTTTCGTCCATGTGCATCTTTTGCTTGATATACAAAAAGCTTACTCGGGTCTGGTTCAGTAACTTCTTTTCGTGACTTTCGATCATAGTGTTTAGTTTCGCCATATTCAATAATGCTCGGGACCAAAGCTCCATCACTATTGTATAGTTTGATTTTGTCGGCTGTTTTATCTATATCAACTGCTTGGTTAAACTGAATAATAAATGGAGAACGATAACCAACAGTTTCACTTGAAACAAATTCGTACCGTAGCGGTCGTGTCGTAAAGGTATGTATTTTACCTGCCACAGGCAGACCGTCTACTGAGTACAATCCATCAGCAATAGTGACTACATAGTCCGATGATGGAATAAGTGTCGTTTCAGGAATAAATTGAAGATTACGGGTACTAATCCACTTCCATTTTCCAGGAGTAGTAGGAGTAATGGTGATGGGAATTTCTTTTGATTCTTGTTCTAAAAGCGTCGTCAGTGGAACCATTGGACGATTAAACATGATAGTAATTTCACTATCTTCATGTGCTTCGGATTCAGAAGCGGGGAGAACTATTTCAACTTGCGGATCTTCATCGACGTAAAAATCTCCAGACATCTGCACTGATCCTGTATCCATATTGATTGCATAATAAACTGCACTTCGCAGTGGCTGTTTTGGTGCAAACACAATCACACCATCCTGATCCTCTGTTTGCCATTGCCCTTCAATCGTTGGACTAAAAGTAATACCTTCTTTTGCCGACACTTCACTCACCCCTTCAGGCAAATAAATAGGAATCATTGCGCTCTTAGAAATTTTTTCAGGGACAAATGAATACACATTCGTAAATTGCTTTACGGGAACTTGCCTGTTCTCCCATGCATACCATATGTATACTAAAGTACCCACAAGCACAACGATGAATGCTAGTCCTAAATACTTTTTAGAAAAAAGTGCTCCATACCGCAATTTTGGTGTGACTGAATCAGAAACAACTTCTTCCTTTGGTAATGCTTCTGTCGATAAGGAAGAAGACTGTACCAGTTCCGTTTGTATTGGATTCATTAAAGGAGTAGGAGTTATATTATCCATAAAATATATACGAGTATTATAACACTTACAGTATCCTGGTTACAATGAAATTACTTACATTAGTTTATTGGTGAACGCCGAGAATGCCCGTCCGTTTACGGCGTGGATGGGGGCGGACGGTATGTTTTAAAATGAGTTTCTACTTTTCAAACTAAATAATTTTAAATTGACGCGAGAAAGAATCACTACCTGATATTTGTTTTTAAATCTACCGAAAAGGGAGCTTGGTTTTAACATCCCGTGAAGCGCGAAGCGCTTCACGGGATGTTTCCGTCTCCTCTTCTATTACCCACCCTTCATAATCATTTACTATTTCCTTTTCTACTTTATTCTTTTTAGGAGTACGAATGATAATTTCTCTATCACTTTCATGTATACGAAGGCGCATCATTACATATCCCAAAAATAAGTATGCAATAACGACAACCCAGAACGGAAATGCACTTAGCGAAAAAGAAGCAAACGGCAAACTGCCAAACAGCACCGCAATACTAATAATGTACTTCAGTGAAAGATAGGTGATATACCCAATACCATACCCCAGTACACTTGAAAACATTCCGACTATGCCCGTAAGAAAAGTGAGCAACATTGCAATCGGAACCATAGGGAGCACGAGCACATTTACCACTACCGCCACAACTGAAAATGTGCCCATCTGATACAGCAAAATAGGAAGAACAAAAATTTGAGTCGCAAGCGTTGCCGTGATAAAACTACGAATACCAACTATTTCAGGAACACGAGAAATCCTTGATTCAATCGTGGGTGATAAAAGCACGAGTCCTAAAGTCGCAAGAAACGATAGTTGAAAGCCCGGGTCATGTACAAGAAGATACGGATTTAATATGAGCATTCCAATCCCTGCGAACATAAGTGCTCGAAGTACCGCATACGTTCGACCTGTTCCTTGCGCAAAGAGAAGTAGTCCTGCCATTACCGAAGCGCGTACGACCGTTGCAGACAGTCCGACAAGTAATGCAAAGAGCACGATCACGACCATTCCAATAATCATCCGTACACGCGGAAAAAAGATATACGAAAGCATAAACGTAATAGTTTGCACCACAATCATAATGTTGTAGCCAGAGAGCACCACAATATGAATGATGCCAGTCTTTCTAAATGTCTCTTCAAGCTCTTTCCCCATTGCTCGTTTCACTCCGAGTAGTACACCCTCACCAAGTCCTGCATATGGTTCGGGGACGACCGCTTCAAGCGTCTCCTGAAATTTTTTCTTACCTTTAAATATATATCCAAGAAATGTCCCGCTCTCCTCAGTGAGTATGTGCACATTCGCGAAACCTATTATATAGGTGACTCCACGCGCTTTTAGGTATCCTGCATAATCAAACATTCTTCCTCCATCAGTTGCAAACGACTCGGGACGAGTCAATGTTCCTTCCACCTGCACAACATCTCCGTATGAAAGATTTTCAGAAACATTCGTAAAGCGACTCGTCGTCACAAGTATTACATCACCCGTTGTATCATCCATACCTTCTTGTCGCACATAAAGATGTACGTTTGTTTCACGAATTTCTGGTTCACGGATAATCTTTGCAGTAAGTGTCACACTCTGTCCCTCGTACTGCTGTAGAGCAGGTGGTGTCATTTCGGAAACCTGCATTCGAAGTAATCCGAGTGAAAACGCAAAGAGTGCGAGCCCTGTAAAAAATAATGGCGACTCAAATCCACGTTCCGTGGATTTGAGTCGCCATCCCACCACACACGCAACACTTATCACTACAAACAGTAGCACTCCTGCAAAACCCATATCAAAAAACGAGCGGACAAAAATTCCGCTCGTAAATGCAATACCGACGGTATAAAAATATTTACTGGACATATGTAATCAAGGTAACTATGTCGACCACAACGCAATCAACTCTTTCTCATCATCTGCAGAAAATGACTTTTTAAATTTTGCTTTCTTTCCTCTCACTCGCTTTTCACACTCTGTCCATGTGGCATGTGTCATCACGACACCATCTACCTGTGAAACATACGAAAACGCCTTGCCTTTCTTCGAAGTAGACGAGGAAACCGAGCGAGGTTTCGGCATACTTTTTAAAAATTCCGTATATGCTTTTTCACTTCCTTTAAAAAGGTTTACTTTTTCTTTGCGCGCAAATCCAATAGCAATCATATCCACTCGCTCGTTATACATGACTCCCGTATGCGCCCGCACATGTTCCCACGTCACTGTATGTTTTTGTGCGTACTGTACGAGCTCCTCCCACAAATCTTTATTCAGCACTTCTTTTTTCTCCTTCGTCTGCCATCCATTCTTTTCCCATCCAAAGACCCATTTCGTCACTCCATTGATGACATACTGTGAATCCGTTTTTATCGTCACCACCGATTCGTGTTGGCATTTTTTTAGTCCTTCAATCGCTGCGGTAAGCTCCATGCGATTGTTTGTCGTGTGTGTCACAAAACCACCAAGTTCTTCGAGGGTAGTCTCATTTTTATTATTCAAGTGCGAAACGATAACCCCCCACCCACCAGGACCAGGATTCCCCAGAACACTCCCATCACAAAAAATTGTTACTGAATTCATATGCTCAGTATATCAACAAGTGTCAGATTCGTAACTCACTTTGCTCCTAACGACATTCTACCCGGTCTCGCGGTTTCGTCATTAGGAATAGCTTTCGTCTTAAAATCCATTCAGAATAGGATTTTAAGACAGACTCAGAAAATATAGTCGCTTCGCTCGTTATTTTCTGGACACATCGCTCCGACTCATAGTCTATTATTAAAATAAAGCAATTTATTTCAGATAATATCGACTATGCGTAATCGGGTTTCTAAACGTCCCATAAAGTGTGACCGTTCAATGTGTGCAAGTAAGTTGATCGGTTTCCCTGCCTCGGGTATGACACTAAATTCTGTAGGGAGTTTGAAAAAACAAATTGCGTCCAATCGTCCGTTTAGTGTTTTGAATTTCAGTTTCGTGTGATTTTGCGTTTTTCCAAAGACAAGAACCTCGTCTGGAATTGCATCACGAATCTCAAAGAGTGGTTTTGTATTTCCGATGCCAAACGGCGCGAGCGTAGCGAGCGTATTAAGAAGTGACTCAGTAATATCCGCAAGTGTAATCTGCGCATCAATCGTGCGTTCTTGAAATGGAATAAAAAGTTCTGTATCGAGTGCATCGTACGCGCTCATGAGCGCTTCGGGTAGTGTATGAATTTGTTCATGACTGACTGAAAAGCCACCTGATGCATGATGACCTCCAAAGGTGAGGAACGCGTCCTGCGCACCTTCCATAATGCGGACGATACTCACCGTTCCCTCACTTCGACATGATCCTTTAATAATTCCTTGTCCATCACGACCCCAGAGAAATGTCGGTTTTCCAAATTCTTCTGCAAGCGAGTTTGCGACGAGTCCGACAAGCGATGGCCGCCATTCAGGATTTCCCATCACAATAACTGTTGGAAGTTCAAGGAGTTGGCTCATGCGCTTCTTCGCCTCTTTGGTCATACTCGCCACAACTCCTTTTCGCTCATTATTTAGTTTTTCTAAATGTTGTACATATGCACCAGCCTCTCCCTCATCGCGTGTACGAAGCATGTGAAACGCGTCTTCAGGTGTGTCCATACGCGAAGCGGCGTTGATACGCGGAGCAATGGTAAACCCGATATCTTCTTCGGTAAGGTGTGCCTGACTCCCACCCGCTTTTCGCAAAAGTTGTTGGAGTCCCGGACGTTTTGATTTGCGTAACACAGAAAGTCCGTATCGTGCTAATACTCTATTTTCATCAACAAGCGGAACCATGTCGGCAATGGTTGCAAGACCAACCAAGTCGAGCCACCATTTTTCCCAACCCTCTTTGAGTGTAATGGCTCCACTTTTCCTCCCCACTTCGAGTACCGCCTGTGCCAATTTGTATGCAACAGTTGTCCCGCAAATACCTTGAAACGGATACGCGTCATCACGCTTTGGATTGATAATTGCGTACGCAGGCGGAAGTGTCTCGCTCGGTTCATGATGATCCGTTACGATGACATCAATACCAAGAACATTCGCTTCCTCAACTGCATGATTGTCAGTAATCCCGCAGTCAACCGTAATAATGAGTTTTGTATCACGCTCTTTAAACTGAGGAACAGAATCTGAATTGAATCCATATCCTTCATGGTGTCGGTGTGGAATATAATTTTCAAAATTTGAATAGTTAATTGCAGTGAAAAAATCATGTAAGAGTACACCGCCTGGGATACCATCACAATCGTAGTCGGTGTAAATAACGATGTGTTCATTTTCTGCAATTGCGCGGAGTATTCTTTCAACCGCTTTTCCCATATCAGTCAGAAGAAATGGACTATGTAAGTGGTCGTTGTAACTTGGTTCTGTAAATATCCGTGCTGTCTCCGTATCAGTAATGCCTCTATTAAAAAGCAACTGTTGCATGAGCGGAGCATATTCACTGAGCTGTGTTGCAATTATGTCAGGAATAGGTGATGGTAACTCATACGTTCGTTTCGGTGCCATCATAATTATAGTGATGATTTTACCACACTTAATGACTACATATGACCACCCTGTATAGGTCGTGAAAGTGGTTGTGTCACACAATTAAAAATTGCTGTCAAACCTATCAAAGCCTTTCAATCGATTGAAAGGCTTTGAGGTGACTCTCTTTCGATTACACTTGGTGTTATTTTTTGATACAATATTCTTATGAGTACTATTTTTAAAAAAATTATTGCGCGAGAAATACCTGCAGATATTGTATATGAAGATGAAAGCGTGCTTGCGTTTCTTGATATCAATCCCATCCGCAAAGGACATACGCTTATTATTCCGAAGAAAGAGAGCGCCGATATTTTCGATACAGAACCAGAGACGCTTGCGCATATGATGAAGGTCGCACAAAAAGTTGCATGCGCACTCAAAGAAACTACTGGAGCAAAGGGGGTAAATATTCACATGAACAACGGGCATGAAGCGGGGCAAGATGTCTTTCATGCACACATCCATGTCATTCCACGATTTGCGCGCGGTGAAGCATTTGCTACTGCTACACACGAAACCTATAGTGAAGGCGAAGAGCATGCGTTCACAAAAAAGATCAAGACAGCGATTGCGTAACACTTATTCGTATTATGATCAATTTCCATGCGCTGACTCGAAAAAACCTTTCAATCGATTAAAAGGTTTTTTGAGTAAGGGTTCACTTGATTTTATCCCACTTCCTGAGAACTCCTCCATTATTTCTGATTAAATATGTAAGGGAAAGCATCCCAAATGTTTTTTAGCTCATAATTTCTAGCCTTCTTTCAGTGCTTCAATACCAGGAAGTGTATGGTATTCGAGAAAGTGAAGCATTGCACCACCTGCAGTAGAAAGAAATCCAAATGAGTCCTCAAGTTTAAGTGACTCAATTGCAGTGACTGTATCACCACCTCCAACAACTGAAAACGCGCTACTCTTTGCAATGAGTTCTGCAACTGCTTTCGTTGCCGTATCAAAACCATCTTCATAATTTCCAAGCGGTCCATTCCAAAGAATTGTGTGCGCTTTTTCTATATAGGGAGCAAGCATTTCAACTGTACGCGAGCCAACATCAAGAATTTTTTCATCAGTATGTAGATCATTTACCAATGCTTCTCGCGTACCAATATCTGTGGAGACGACAACATCAATAGGAAGAAGGATATTTTTTTTCTCAAGAAGTGGATTTTCTCGCATATCAATATCTGAAAGTAAGGATTTTCCAACTACATACCCCTTCCCTTTCAAAAAATCATTTGCAATTGCACCACCTATGAACGCATGTGTATAGTGATTTGAGTATTTCTCCACAAGTGGTTCTTTTGTTTCAAACTTTGCGCCACCGAGGATAAAGAGTGACGGTGATTGAGGTTCCAGTACTTTACTGAGATGTTCATATTCTTCCATAAACGTAATACCTGCAAAACTGGGAAGATATTTTGGAATACCTACTATTGATGCATGAGCTCGATGAGACACTGCGAATGCATCATTTACATAAAAATCACCATGCGACGCAAGCGTTTGTGAAAATACTTCGTCATTTTTTTCTTCGCCATCGTGTGATCGTAGATTTTCTAAAAGTACTGCAGATCCTTCTTTCATATGTGCAATTTTTCCAAGAACATCTTCACCAACAACACCATCGACGTATGCCACGGGAAAATATTTTTGCAAAGGTTCAAGAAGTGGAAGTGTGCTATTTTTTGGATTGCGTCCCATATGTGTGAGTATAATCACTCGCGCTCCTTGGGTAATAAGATAGCTAATTGTGGGAATTGCACGAACAAGACGAAACGTATTTTGCACCACACCATTCTCGATAGGAAGATCAAGTGACGTACGAACAAGAACGCGCATACCATATATATTCGTCAGTGTTTCCACAGGACGTGGATGTGTTCGTTTCATACAGCGCGTACTGCATTTACAATTTGTATAAATTCATCGGCATGCAAACTTGCACTTCCTACCAAAAAACCATTGACCATGCCTTCACTAAAGAGTTCGCGTGCATTCTTTCCATTTACTGAACCCCCATAGAGTATTCGAACTTTTTGCGCAAAATTTCTTCCATATATATCTGAAAGTATTCGCTCAATAAATAATTTCATTTCATGTACATCTGAAGAAGTCGCATTCTTCCCTGTACCAATTGCCCAAATTGGTTCGTAGGCAATGGCAACTTTTGAAAGACTCGTCTTCGTCACTTGTGCGAGCGCTGTGCGAATTTGAGTTTCAATATGTGAAAGATAGTGTCCACTCTGGTCACGTTTTGTCTCTCCCACACAGAGAATGCCTGTGAGTCCCGCCTTAATCGTTGCAAGTAATTTTTGATTCACCTGAACGTCACTCTCACCCGAAGCACGGCGCTCTGAATGTCCAAGAATGCAGTGTGTGACACCAAATTCCTTAATCATGGAAAGAGAAATTTCTCCAGTATGCGCACCGAGTTTTTCATGATGGATATTTTGCACCCCAAGTGAAAACGCTGGACTTTTTTTATGTATGCGTCTCACTGCATCGAGATACACTATTGGTGGCGCAATGACCACGTCAACTCCTTTTATTTTTACTAATGCCTTTTTTAAGGTAACTGTAAGTACTAAACTCTGTGTTGACGAAATTGGATTCATTTTCCAATTAGCAACAACAAGTGGCATGATGTCTCGTTTCATAATACATTCATTTTATCATGACGCACAAAAAAGAACGACTTAATCGTGAATGCTTATTCCCTTAATTCTGCATGTAATCCATTACTCTATTTCGTGCCATGACGTAAGGGTATACCCACCTCCTGGACCTGTCGTGAAAAGAAGGCTCGCAAGTCCACTTTCATATATAATTTCTGTATTATTTTTTGTATGTATGTAATAGCCAGTCACTGATTTAATACCACTTCCATTTTCAATCAAAATTTCGCCATGGGCTGCATAGAGAAGCAGCGCACCTGTTGCATTGTTTTTCATATTAATTGCAACTTCACTTCCACCATCTTCAGCAGAATCATTCTGCGAAATAAGAAAAATATTTGAATTTGTACCAAATCCACTAAAAATTGCATTGTTTTGCAAGACAATTTTACTGCTTGTATGCCGATCCGTCGGTTTATCAGAAATAATTGCAATATTCTTTCCAGACACTGACGCATCAACTCTAAGATTGGGACTATTTTTTATATCAATGTTTCCAACAACCCAAACCGATCCCTGAAGATACACATCAGTGGAATTATTTTGTATCTTAAGGTTACATTCAATTTTCATTGGACCAATTGTTGTATCAGCACCTATAGTGTAGGTACCACTACTGCATGCAGGACTTGTACTCGCAATCACTGTCCCCGCAGCTGCATCTACTTTCCACTCATCAATCTGTGCATCGGTTATTGGCATCGTTGCAGTAGCTTGATCTGGACTTCCTGGATGACAATGAGTGTTACTGATGCATGTACTCCCAAAAACTAGAGTCCCTGTTAATGTCTGATAATATGCATCTCCGTCAACAGTCGCACTCGTAATTGTATTCGCCCACACTGAACCTGTGGCATGAACTGTATCAGTAAGCCCACCTGAACCTGCCGAAATAACATCTCCATAGACAATATTATTATTTGCTCCACGCACTGCTCCATTCGCAAAAACATTCCCCCGAACCGCCGAATTGTTTTCCATAAAAATTCCACCATTTCCACCTTGCATCCCAAAATTAAACGAGGCACCGCCACCAATAACAAGATTCACTTCTGATCTTCGGATGGCATCATTCATGTCGCCCTCAGCAAGAATTTCAAATGTATCGACAATCGTTGTTCTCGTCATGGTAACTGTAACATCATTAATACTGAACGACTCACTGTTTGAGTAATTTTTAGCTTGTCGATGCCGATACACCGCATCCTCAATTCCTGCTTCAGCACCATAAAAACTTGCTTTTCCTGACTCAAGTATTCTATATGAAACAAGGTCATCATAGACACCACGACCAATACTCAAAACGAGCGTGAGACTTGCAACGAGAAAAAGAATAGTAAATAAAAGAAGTGCTGAACCTTGCTGTGATACTTTTGGGAAATTTGGATATGACGCTGGAAAAAAATGTGAAACAAAAAACATTCTAAAACCTCGCAAAGAAGTTGCAATTTGTTGTTCGAGTATGTTTTTTTTATTATTCATATGAACCACGTAATACGGCACTTGTATAAAATGTTCGTGTACTTGATGCTCCTTTTGACTGAGCGCTGAGTGTGAGTCCAACACGAATCATATCGGTTGTACTTCCTGTATATTTATGAAAGGTAAGGTCCTGAACAGTTACTGCATCACTCGTCAGTGGTCCGATTTCCGTTCCGTTTACATTCACTACGAGTGAACCTCCTGATAGGTAAAAGCGTGTCGTGGTACTTTGTTCCACCAACGTAAGTACGCCAGGAGAAGTATTAAATGAACTGAGACCTGCATTTACAGAATTAGATGCACGAATATCACGCACAATGCGTTCAAGACTCACACTCGCTGATTGTGAGAGTTCTCGCTCAGTTCTATTGCGCACGAGTACCGTGTCGAGTGAAAGGAATGTAGTCACAAACGCTCCTGAGAGCAGTACCATGATTGCGATATAAAACAAAATCTCGATAAGCGTAAAGCCACTATTGTTCACTCTGTTCTGCTTATGTATATGTGTATAGGTCATGGTGCAATATCTGCAATAATTGTAGTCAGTGAAACACTTTTTACTGGAGTACCCCAACGTACCGTCATCGTTACATATTTTGAATCTGTATCAGCAACACTTCCTACAGTGGTACTTGCCACAATGTCATACGTCCCCGATTCACGATATACATTATCGAGTGTAAAACTTCTCGTATATCCATCGATGATTTCAGGGGTAACTGATATACTTACTCCCGTATTTGTCGTTTCTAAATATCGTGTCTGATTGAGAGGAATGCTACTAATTTTTGTCCATGCATTATCGCGTACATAGCGTATGAGTTCAAGACCATCCTCTGCGAGATATAACGCTTGTGTTTTTTCTGCAATATCACGTCCACTATTTACATAGGTATTTATCGCATACACAGAATACACGAGTATGAGTCCTGCAAGACTCACCCCAATCACCGCTTCAACCGCAATGATTCCAGCGTGCATTTTTTTAAAGAATTCTTTCATATATTATTGATACTCTACAAGTCCTGAAGGATGTACGGCGATTGTCGTTGTACTTGTTCCTTCACTATCGCGTATATAGAGTGTACCTCCTGGACTCGTTTCTCCTGTAAGTCGAGTGAATATAATACTTGTACCACTCGTCACAAGTGTACCAGTTGAAGTAACACCGCCTTCGAACTCATAGACTTTATTGGTTGGATTTCCTAAAACAAATGTACTACCCTCAAATCGGGTAACTGTCGTCGAACTAATATGTACACCAAAAACAGTTCCACCCTGCGATGCTAATGTATTTGTTCGCGCAGTCGTGAGCGCCCCAAAGACTTCGACACTCCCTGCACGAAGTGTTGAAGACTGATACAAAGCTTGAAAGCCAACAATTGACGTTACCGCAATGATTGCAGATATCGCAATAACAACGAGTATCTCGATGAGCGTAAATCCTTTCAAATAATTTCTTTTACACATTTTTTAAATTCCATCAGAAATTGAATAAATAGGTGCAATCATCGCAAGCGCAAAGAAACCAACTCCTCCACCAATCACGACCATGAGTACTGGTTCAATAATGGTTGAGAGATCCTTCGTCTTTTGTTCAACTTCTGTTTCATAAAACGAAGCAAGCTCTGAAAGCATTTGGGAAATTTGTCCCGTCTCTTCACCGACAGAAATCATCTCTCCTACTAATATGGGATACAATTTTTGATGTGCTATAAATGTTTCTGAAAGCGGACTTCCCTTTTCCACATGTACTGCAGCTTCAGCCATTACTTTTTTATAATACACATTCTGAAGTACATCTTCAGTAATTTTTATTGCACTAATCACATCGACACCAGAGGACAGGAGGGACGAGAGTGTTCGTGCGGTATACGCAGAATTGGTTTGTTTCACCAATGTCCCAATAACTGGTAAATGAATATACAAGAAATGGAGCGCTCGCCGTCCTGTACTAGTCTTTCCAAGACTTATAATACTCACCACTACAGCTATAAAAATAAGCAACGCAAGAAATCCATGATTTGCAAAAAAGTCACTTGTGGCAATAATAACCTTTGTCGCAAATGGTAACTCAATATTCATCTGTACAAATGTGCTTGTAAGCGTCGGCACCACGTAAATCATCATCAGGACTCCAATCAGCGCCATGACTGCCATAACAATCGACGGATACATCATCGCTCCCTTTACTTTTTTGCGGAGACTTGAAGAGCGTTCAAGTTGCACCGCAATTGTCTGGAGTGCGCTCACCATACCCCCACTTTCTTCACCCGCCCGCACCATTGCAACATATAAATGTGAAAATGTACTCGGGAACGCTTTTAGTGTTGCGTTGAATGGATCTCCTTTTGTAATTCCTTCACGAACCTGCTTCATAATTCCCTTCATGCGTAAGTTGCTGGTCTGTCGCTCGATAACAGAAAGCGCTCGTGAGAGTGGAAGTCCAGCCTTAAGCATTGAAGAGAGGTTGCGCGTGGTCATCACCAGCTCATCTTGTTTTACTCGAGTTAAAAAGAAGTTAATTTTCTCAACATTAATGAGTGAACTGAACGAAAACTTACTCTTTTCACCAACACTCGTCACCACATGACCATTCGTCCGTGCAATATCATATACCGCGTACTTATCGGGTGCTTCAACAACCTGAGTGACTTTTGTACCGTCTTTTGTTGTTCCTGTATAGGTAAATTTTGCCATATCAAAATATCATTACTCTGAAATCACACGAAGCACTTCTTCAATCGAGGTCTGTCCAAGCGCAGCTTTGTATATTCCATCTTCAACCATAGTAAGCATTCCCTCTTTTCGCGCTTGTGCCTCAATCTCATCTGCAGTTCCCGTAGCAAGTACAATTGCCTTGATAGCGGGAGACATATACAGTACTTCATGAATACCAATACGCCCCTTATATCCACCGTCACTTATACTCCCCTCCTTTGGACGATAAAACGGAATGCTATTCCATGTTGCATTACTCTTAACCACATTTTCTTTTTTGAGTTCATCAAGAATTCGGTCGAGATCAATGTGCTTTCCAAGCTCTGCGCGTTCATTTGCTGAGAGAGTGTATGATTCTTTTGTTTCAGTGAGTCTTCTCACCAATCGTTGTCCTACCGCAACATGCAGTGTCGAAACCAGAAGAAAAATCTCAATCCCCATATCAATGAGTCGCGCAACTGTTGCTGACGCGGAATTGGTGTGTACCGTTGCAAGTACTGAATGTCCCGTAAGGGCAGCATTGATTGCAAGGCTCGCCGTCTCTTGATCACGAATCTCACCCACCATAATAATGTCTGGATCTTGGCGCATGAGTGAGCGAAGTCCATTTGCAAAACTAAAGCCAATTTCAGGACGTACTTGTGTTTGATTCACACGCGCCATTTGGTACTCGACAGGATCTTCAATTGTTGAAATATTTACTTCTGGTGTATTTAAAATATCAAGTACGGTATAGAGCGTCGTCGTTTTTCCTGACCCCGTCGGACCTGTCACCAAAATAATTCCCGTTGTTTGCTTCATTGCAGAGTGAATACGCTCAAGCGCCTGTCCGTGAAATCCTAATCCTTCAAGCGTAAATCCGGACCGACTCTCACGCAGTAACCGCATAACGATTTTCTCACCAAAGAAAATAGGCAGTACCGAAACACGAAACGATACTTTTTGTCCATCCATATCCATTTTAAAACGACCGTCTTGCGGAAGTCTTTTTTCATCAAGCTTCAGGTTTGAGAGTACTTTAATACGCGCAGAAATCGTTGGCGCCGCATGCTTTGGCAATGACATCGCATCATGTAGAATGCCGTCAATTCTATACCGAACCAACATTTCATTCTCCATTGGCTCAATATGAATATCAGAAGCACCTTGAATAATAGCGTGTCGGAGCAGTGTATCAACAATACGCACCACCGGAAGATCCTCTGCCATTTTTTTCAAATCGGCTTCAGAAAGTTCTGTTCCTCCATTGTCACTTACCACTTTCAGTGCAGATGATTCTTTCACAATCAAATCACCAAACTCATCTTTCAATGTTTTTTGATACTGTACAAGAGAACTCTTCATTGACTCAGAGTCTGTAAGACGAGGAAGAATCTTGAGTCCTACCTTTTTCTTTATAAAGTCAATTGCAGGAAGATCTGCGGTGTCGAGCATGGCAACCTCAAGTGAGTCGTCAGACTTTTTAAATGCAATAATATTATGCGTTCGTGCGACAGGTTCTGGAATCAAGGAAAGCACTTCAAACGGTATTTTTACTTCCTTCAATGAAACAAAGGGTACACCCAATACATACGATTCCACTCTTCGTAAATCATCTTCAGAAATCACACCACTCGAAATGAGCGCCTCTGCGAGTGTCCGTTTTTCTTCAGTCGCAATTTTCTCTGCACCATCAATATCCTTCCGAGACACGAGTCCCGAATCCATAATGAACCGTTTGAGTTGTGTATCTTGTATGCGCACAGGTATACCGCAATGCTCCAAAGAAAAAGAGCAATTATAATCTTAGTATAGCACCCTCATACACAGAAACTACAAACCTATATACAGTTTTTCAATTTAAGACTTGATCTAAATGTTTCTCAAAATGTTGATAATCAACCCTTCCCTCTTCTGGTGTCCAGTCACCTCCCCAAATCCATCCATGTTGCTTCATAAAAATAACCAATGGATGATTTTTTGTAAGTGTTCCCTTTGCCAACTCATTATATACACCGTTCTCAGGTGCACGAAAAACCTCCTCCTGCTTTTCGTCATATTTAATATAAATATTTTGAGCAGGATTGATATCAAACGCAAGTCCAGTTGCATGATAGGAAAGCTTATTCGTACCCGCAATGACTCGGTAATTATATCCAGAAGAATTATTGTCGTTGCAAGACTTTTCGTCATCCCAAAAATATTTTTGATTACTAATTGGAACGACTTTTTCAATGGGGAACTTATACTTCTGTGCCAGAGTGAAAAAGCTCCGCACATCTTCGGATACTTCTTGATGGACTGCAATTTGTCCACGATGCATCTTATCGTCGTATCCAATATACTCAACCTCAAGAATCACAATCGCGCTCAGAATTTTGAAGGGAGTCATTGCACTAGGATTTTGCGCAAGGATTTCCTTTGGAGTCATTGCACTATCAACAATAGGTAATTCCATCATCATATGCATATAGTACTTCATTGACTCTAAATTACAAGAATGCTAGATTTTAAATATGAATAAGCTGACACAAAATATGAGGCATACCTGCACAGTTAATTCTATGTGGCGCTTTCATATGCGGACTCTTTTTCCGGAGTCCATTTTTGTGTTTGTCTCATAATACCTATCATACAGATCGTAATAGACAAACGTAAAAATGGGCTCCGAAAGGAGTCCATTTTTGTTCTTTCACAATACAATGAAGGAGACCGTCCACATGCACATCATCAACCCCCAATCCATCAACGACTTGGTTGAACTGAAAAAAAGTGGTGTTCCTGTAACACTTACTTCACATCCAGGAAACGCTTCGCTCTACAAACTCTCACTGTGGGCATGTGGCATACCCGAACACCTTTGGGATGTCACCTGTTGCAAGGCTGATGCCAACAACTGGCCTATGTATCGACTATGCAATGGTATCGCTGAATTACTTGTCGAGGAAGAACTTTTTCAAAAGATTCTTACCACTACAAGTCCAAAAAATCGATTTGTAACAGCATACCAATTTACAAAGCAAGGAGGGCGTCTAGGGCGGTTTCATGTACGGGTAATGCAACAATTGTTTCCCACAACCATATCGAGTTGTTCAAGACTTCTCCTCTCGCAAAAGGAGCGCATGCACGAAATGTTTGCATTTCTTGCAGAGACACGCGACGATGTGTTTACACGCTTTATAACGCCCGACGGGATAATGAATCCTATCAGCGAAAGCGGTATTCGGAAACAAGATTTTGCGAATTCCTTTATGTCTCTGCTTGGTGAACTCGACCATCTTCTTTTGAATGACGCGCCTATTACCACTCATGGTGGTGCATGTTATGACGGAGTTATGGTGACACTTGCGGGTATGCTTGCTCACTACTGGCAAACGGGAGAAACAATCAGGGTCGACATTTCTGGTCCTGATATGATTCACTATGCCACACAAAAAAGATACCAGTCACAGCTTTCTGAAATGCTTGAGCATATACGGAAGTGGAAACCAGCGTTCATACCAAAACGATTTATCACGCATATGTTCCCTGGAACGTATGCACGGGTGGGTCACGTCCAAAGACGAAGGAATGACAGCTCCCATATCTCAAAAATAGTGCTTGATAGAAAGAGGACTATGATTGAGTCGGAGAGTACACTGGATAAAAATGAGAAACGTGCATTGTGGGATGTGGCAAAAGATGACAATCTTCATTGGCCAATTCAGATTGTGCCGAATATGGAAAGGTATTTCTCCCAACACGATCTCCTTCATTGTGACGGGATAGTAGTTGTCAATGAGTTTTGGAAAAACATACCTATTCCAAACTTACTCGACACACTGAGACAAGCAAACGCACTGCTTCGCATAAAGTAGTTACGAAGGGTGTGGACTTTAGTCCACACCCTTTTCTTTATGCGAGGATCGACACGAAGTACTAAGTGCGAGTGGCTGTGTGTTGCAATTAATTATTGAACTCATTATTCATGAATTTGACATCTCACACACATCATATATACTCCCTATATGACTGAACGTCGGCTTTACCAGCCGGCATTTTTGTTACAAAAATTATAAAGTTTTAATTTAAGAGGAATACCTCACCCAGGTCAGAATCTGGAAGAAGCGAGTGAATTGAGATGCAATTCAAGGCAAAACAAGATTTGCGAACGAGCCTTACTTTTTTGTAAGGTGAGTAGAAAATCGAAGTTTTAACGCAGAAGTGCGCTCAATTCACTCGCTTACACACAATATGTTTGATTTAAAAGTAATACACTCAGTATTAGACCAAATGGAAAACGAGCGTGGCATTGCACGCGAGAAGATGATTGACGCTATTGAACAAGCGCTTGCAACTGCATATAAGAAAGAATTCGGAAAGCGAGGGCAAATCATCCGTGCTCATTTTGACCTTACGAGTGGAGCAACCACATTCAACCAAATCAAAATTGTTGCTGATGACACAACGGTACGCACGGACGATCAAGTAAATCACGAGACTGAAGGTGACGAGCGACAAACCGTTGAGCCACAAGAAAAGCCAGATGATGATTTGCGTGTTCGTTTCGACCCTGAAAAACATATCCTGATTGAAACCGCTCGACTCATCAAGAAAGACGTCGCTGTTGGTGATGAATTGGTATTTTCACTCGAATCAAAAGATGATTTTGGTCGTATTGCTGCGCAGACTGCAAAGCAAGTGATTATTCAGAAAATTCGTGAAGCAGAAAAAGAATCTGCACTCAAAGAGTACGGGCAAAAGGAAGGAGACATTATCATAGGTCATGTACAGCGTTTTGAGCGTGGAAATTTATATATCGACCTTGGTCGTGTGACTGGTGTCATGCCCTATGATGAACAAATTCCGGGTGAACGCTTCAAACCTGGTGAACGTATTCGCGCGCTCCTTCTCGCTGTTGATGAAACACCACGGGGGATTTTCCTCAAACTTTCTCGCTCACATCCACACTTCCTCGCAAAACTTTTTGAAATTGAGGCGCCAGAATTGCAAAATGGCTCTGTCGAAATAAAGGCAATTGCGCGTGAAGCGGGTTCACGATCAAAGATTGCTGTGTGTGCACATGACGACCATATTGATCCTGTTGGTTCTATGGTGGGACAGCGAGGCGTTCGTGTTTCAACAGTTATGAGTGAACTCGGTGGAGAAAAAATTGACATTATTGAATGGAGTGAAAAGCCAGCAGAATTTATTGAAGATTCACTTTCTCCCGCACAAGTCATAACTGTCCAAATACTGAGTGAAGCTGGTACTGAAAATACTGATGCTCGTGGACACGCTACTGTGACTGTCGCATCAGATCAACAATCACTCGCTATCGGACGTGGTGGACAAAACGTACGTCTTGCCGCAAAGCTTACTGGGTGGAAAATTGACATTATCTCAGCTGGAGACACAACAAAGGATGCAGGTGGCGAAGAACCGACGAAATAAGCACTTGCCCCAAACGAAAACGCCCGCACTCTTCGAGTGCGGGCGTTTTCGTTTGGGGTTATTTATTTTTGTAGTGTTCAATACATTCTTTAATAACGACAATTGCCTCGGCAATATCTCCATATCCAAGTACTTTTGTTGTTCCACGTTTTTTAAGATCCTTATAGGTATTGAAATGGTACTCAATCTTGTTTTTCCATTGTTCACCAAGGTCATCAAGGGTTTTAATACGATTTCCACTATCGAGGTCGCTTGCAGGCACACAAATAATTTTATGATCCTTTTCCCCACCATCTTCAAAATTGAGTACACCGATAATCTTTGCAGAAAGTACCACTCCTGTTGGAATTGGTTCGGAACATACTATAAGTGTATCGAGTTCGTCACCATCTTCGTCAAGTGTTCCTGGAATAAAACCATAGTTTGATGGCTTTGCAAAAATTTCAGGCTCAACGCGATCGAGTTCAAAGGTGCACTTTGTACGATTATATTCAATTTTAAGGATAGAACCTTGAGAAATCTCGACAACAGTATTAATAATGCCATTTTCAAGGTCTCCTGGGGTATATATTGTATTGTAGTCAGTCATAAAACGTTTTTAATCAAAATAACAGGACGATTATAACATACCTCTGATTTGTGTATAACAATCTCATAAAAGAACCACGGACATCTTATAATACACCATAGGTTCAGACATGCTGTATTAATTACGAGTCTCATCATTATTCAATAACTTTAATCTATGAAACATTCACTATCAGTAAATACATGCGCGCACTACATATTCATTGGTATGTTACTTTTTTTTTCAATAGTCTCTCAAGTGCATGCTCAAAACCGAACACTTGGAGAAGTTGATCATGGTCAAATGAGTCCAGAAGAAATGCGTACCATGCCAATAGCAGAAAATACACCCGTGCGAGAATCAATGCGTGACGCACAAAAAACCATGCTTTCAAGCCAAAGACAAGATCGCATTATTAACCTTGCGAGCAATATCACAAGCAGACTCGACGCTGCTACGACTCGATTTGCAGACATTACTGCCCGTCTCTATACACGTATTGAAAAACTGAGAGTGTTAGGAGTGGACACGAGTCTCGCTGAAGCAAAACTCAATGAAGCAAAGGATTTAATCAACACAGCAGGTAATACACTCGCTCAAATGGGGTCACTTCGAACAATCGTCAGTAGCGACTCACCTCGAGAAGCATTTGCTACGGTACGCACGCAATTTTTGGATATTCGTGCTTCATTAATGCAAGCACATGCACTTCTCCGAGAAACGGTTGCGCTCCTTAAAGAAGCGGTGCAAAAAGCAGAGAGCGCGCGCGGTGTCAGTAGTGCGGTAACGGATATACAACCTTCCTCAGAAAACGCATCGAGTACAAACTAGTTAGAATTATTACTCAGTAACAAAAAATATTTATGTCAGACGAACTAAATTTGGGAGAAAACAAAACCGATACATCCAAGATGTACCGCCCACCATCGCTTATGAATACCCACCATGCACATGTTGGACCAATTCTTGGAGTACTTGTTATTATGCTTGTACTTATTTTAAGTGGACTCTATCTTTGGGGCGGAATGTTAAGTAATGAAGCAATTGCACCGACTGAACCACCGATTGTAAATAACGAACCTGAGACAGTTCGTGCAACCACGGACACACAAATACTTGAAACGCTTAGTCCGTCAGACGACTTGAACGCAATTGATGCTGACTTAAATAGCACTAATTTAGACTCACTTGATACTGACCTCACTGCTATTGATGCTGAGTTTGGACAATAGAATATTACCAATTTCAAAACCATCGGCGCGCTTCGCGCGCCGATGGTTTTGTTTCTCATAAAAAATAGCCGATGACTTCGTCATCGGCTATTAATCCACTACAAAACTTGTTCTCCTCTGCTCTAATGTAACTTCATTACTTGAGCATCTCTCGCATCCCCATCACCTGCTCCGTCACAATCCTCACTTGTGTCTGCATCATCACCTGCATCATTGAACACATAGACTTCATATCGAGGACCAAGTGCAACACTCGAGTAGTGTACGACATCTGGAAACTGCTCACACAACTCATTTAAAAGTACGTTCTCAAGAAAGTCACACCGATCACTTACGAACAACGCATAGTTCTCTAAATCTTCCAGATTAACGTCACCTGCATATCCATCTTGAATATGTTCTGCCCTCTCATATATATCACGAAGCTCAAAGAATAATTTGTGACACAAAAAGAAAAGCACTTTGAGTGAGTCGTGCATACTACCCACAATGATATGACTTCCTTCAGGCTGTCTTTCGCAAAAGATAGTTGGTTTCTCTATATCACTTTGTGTCACCTTTCTAATTTCTGCATGAAACCAAGAAATCATTGCGAAGTTGAATATAGTAATCCCTTTCATTCGATCCACTCCTTTTCAACAAACGAGAGAACAAGCTCTTCACAGTGACTTCACCATGAAGACACCAAGCATTACTAGATACTATACTGCATTTTTATTTTAGCAAGTATTGCAATCACTCGACCTGAAATCCTACCTCTATTGTGCTTTATGGAACAAACTAGTACACTCTTTTCGTTATGCAAAAAGAAATCTTAGAGACGATTCGTATTGAAAAAAAGCCAAGGTCACTCGTGGTTATTACGGGAGAACTTCCCTTTCGAGAACTTGAAAAACACCGTACGCATGCTGTCTTAGAAATAGCAAAAGACGTTCACGTTGATGGATTCAGAAAGGGACACGTTCCTGAAAATATACTTATACGCACCGTAGGGGAAATGGCTATTTTAAACGAAATGGCTGAACGAGCACTCTCGCATGCCTATCCAGAGATGGTTGCGCATCATACTCTTGATGTCATTGGCTATCCACAAATTTCTATTACAAAACTCGCAAAGGACAATCCTCTCGGTTTTACCATTACTGTTGCTGTCGTTCCTGATATTACACTTCCTGATTACACAAAAATTGCAAAAGAATGTAATGCTGAAAAGGAATCAAAGAAAGTGACCGAGGATGAGCTAACCAAACAAATCAACGACATCTTACGGCAAAAAATTGCGTACGAACGTCTCCAAGGAAAAGCAGGAAAACAAACTACGGCAGAACATGTACATGATGAAACTTGTACTCATGACGTACATGTACATACTGAAAATTGCACACACGAGAGTGAAACTGAAACAAATGAGTCAGATGAAAGAGAAATCGTGCTCCCAGAACTGACCGACGAATATGTTGCGACGCTCGGGAAACCCGGGCAATTCATGAACTTAGACGATTTCAAAAATAAAATTCGAGAACATCTTACCCTTGAGAAAGAGCGTGACATCAACTCACGTCACCGCGCAAAAATAACCGACAGCATTGTCGAAAAAGCAGTGCTCGAACTCCCACAAATATTGATAGATGCTGAAATTAACCAGATGTTCGCACAGATGGAAGAAGATCTCCACCGAGCGCAATTAAAAATGGAAGACTATCTTGTGCATATCAAGAAAACAAAAGAAGAACTCATTAACGATTGGACACCAAATGCAGAAAAACGAGCGAAGCTTCAACTCGTACTGAACGAAATCGCAAAAAAAGAAAATATTACTCCTGATCCAAGCATGGTTGACCACGAAGTCTCTCGACTCCTCGAACAATACAAAGATGCAGACGAGAAACGAGTCCGTGTCTACATCACCTCAGTACTCACGAACGAAGAAGTACTCAAAAAACTTGAAGAAACAAAATAACGGTATTTAGTAATATACGAAACGCCCTCGAAGCCTTCGGCTTCGAGGGCGTTTCGCTTTTCATTTCATAAGACTCCACCAAAACACCATCTATCTGAAAATATTGACATTTTTTGTATTTACTTTATTATCTACTCAGTTTTAGTACCCAACTAATCAGGAACAAACAGGAGACAACACCAATGTCGGACAGTACCCCAATTGACATTAAGCTCTTAACTGAGGAAATGGTAAAAGGCGATAAGGAAATTTTTCGACTTTTACATCGTCGTAAAGAGATAATAGATATTCTTACAGGAATAAGAGATCGTATAGACAATACGCTTGGAAAACCCGCACCACTTGAAATATCTGCGAACGAAGGACGTATACAACAATTAGATCCTCCGACCACACATTTAAAATCAGTGTAAATAACACAAATTGCTGAAATTAAAATATCAGCATATAGCATTCAGTGAAAAGCTCGTACCCACGAGCTTTTTTTTATTTTAAAATAGCACTAGCAACTCACGTCTAGTTTTGGTAGAATCATAAACATATGCAATCAAAAGAATCACAAATCAATAGTTATCTCGTCCCAATGGTAATCGAAAAGACACAAGGGGGCGAGCGTGCGTACGATATTTTTTCACGACTGCTCAAAGAACGAATCGTCTTTGTTACAGGAGGGATTGAAGATCACATGGCAAACCTCGTCGTCGCACAACTTCTCTTTCTTGAGGCAGAAGACCCGAAGAAAGACATTTTTATGTACATCAACTCACCTGGAGGTTCGGTAAGCGCAGGACTTGGTATTGTCGATACTATGAACCATGTGAAGCCAGACATCGCAACGGTATGTGTCGGTATGGCAGCATCCATGGGATCGATTATCCTCTCACAAGGTGCCAAAGGAAAACGAAGTAGCCTTCCCAACGCTGAAGTAATGATTCATCAGCCATGGGGTGGGACACAGGGGCAGGCGTCAGATATTGAAATTACCGCTCGCCATATTCTTCGTACACGTGAATTACTCAACAAAATGCTTGCGAAGGCCTCTGGAAAGCCACTCGCACAAATTGAAAAAGATACCGACCGCGACTTCTTCATGACCGCAGACGAAGCAAAGAAATATGGCTTGGTGGACACCATTCTAAAATAAGCTTCTGCTTATTTTAGAACAAAAAACGAGACCTGCGTCTCGTTTTTTGTTTTCATGAGTGTATTTATACAGCAACTTAGTTTCTTGTTGAGATAAATCTCTGTAAGTCTTCAATAGTTTGTACACCACCCCTCAGCACCCCTTCGTACACATCAACAGACACATACGCTTTGCCGATACCATACATTTTTTTATGTATAAGCTCCTCTTTGAGTGAAAGGATGGTGATACGCTTTTCCTCATCTATGCTAAGTAGCTCTTTTTCATACCGATTAGTGTCCCCTGTGTGAGATTCAGGCTTTTGTAGCCAAATATCCAATACCCATATATTTTTACCAAAGTGGATCTCAGGAGAAATCCAATACCCAAAAGGTCTAACTCCGGCACGTGTATGTGGATAGTTAACCTTATCTGAAGACTTGAACTTCGATGTAGCATCGAGAGAAATGAGTGCTGCACACAGCATTGCAAATGTCTCTTTTGTGGCATGCTCACCCACTATATCTATATCAAGATCAGGATGATTAAGTAAGTTGTACGCATAACTACCACCAACAGTCACATTGCCATACTGTTTGAGGATTGGTATTAGAACTTCATTTAACAGTGCGGTCGCTTCAATGTGTAATTCATTTTGCTTTTCTAAAAGTGGATGCATGTGCAAAGTATACCAAAAAATCTCAACGAACCTGGTTCTAGTACTTGAGAAAGGATGGGACCGACACCAGTCGACACACACTCATTCTTCTGTTACTGTGTGAGTGTCGATTATTGATAAGGAAGTAATCGTGTTATTTGAGGAGATTCAGCAATTACGAAAGACAGAATCGACTCCTGTGACACACACAACGCATGCCACTACCCATTATTTTTGCGCTCATAGGCGCAGGAGTACTCGGCATCGCTTTAGGATATTATCTTAGATACTTACACGCACTAAGTCAGAAAGGATCGATTGAGATTTCAATTAAAGAACGTGTAGTAGAAGCGGAAGAAAAAGCAGTTAAGATACTGGAAAAAGCTGAAGCAAAAATCGAGGCTCTTGAAAAAGAACGGAAACAGGAATTTAAGGAAATAGAGGAGAAGTTAGGAAAGACAGAAGAACGGCACATACGAAAAGAAGAACTACTTGACAAACGTCAGATAGACGTTGACTCACAAATCGAATCAGTCCGAGAAAAAATAGAGCAAATTAAAGATATCAAAGTACGGCTCGATGAGCGTGAGAAAGATATTCTCAGTAAACTGGAAGCAGTCGCGAGTCTCAAGCAGGAAGAAGCAGTTACCAAAATACTCGAAAAAGCTGAAAAAGAATACGGGACCGATATTGTTGCACGAATTCAAAAACTTCAAATCCGTGGCGAAGAACAGTTTGACGAACAAGCGCGTAACATTATCACTTCCGCAATACATCGTATTGGAAATACGCTCCGCGTGGACATTATGAGTTCAACAGTAGAGCTTCCGAACGACGAGATGAAGGGAAAAATCATTGGTAAAGAAGGTCGTAATGTACGCGCATTTGAACGTGCGACAGGAGTTGATGTACTTATTGACGACACTCCAGGACATATTACCCTTTCTTCTTTTGATCCCGTACGCCGTGAAATAGCACGTGTTGCCCTTGAAAGTTTGCTTTCAGATGGTCGTATTCAGCCCGCAAAGATAGAGGAGGTTGTTGAAAAGGCACGCGCTGAAGTAGGTACTATTGTTCGAAAAATGGGAGAGAAGGCAGCATACGAAGCTGGAGTGCCAAATCTTCATCCAGACCTTGTAAAAATACTTGGTCGCCTCCATTTTCGCACCAGCTACGGACAAAATGTACTTTGGCATTCAGTGGAAATGGCGCATATTGCCGCAATTATTGCAGAAGAAATTGGTGCAGATGTCGGAGTTTCACGCGCTGGCGCATTGCTTCACGATATTGGAAAGACAGTCAGTCAAGAAGTACAAGGAACGCACGTTGAGATTGGTATTCGTATTCTTCAAAAGTATAACGTGGACGAAAAAGTAATTGTTGCAATGCGCGCGCATCACGAAGAATATCCGTTCGACACACCGGAATCAATCATTGTACAAGTTGCTGATGCAATTTCTGGTGGGCGCCCAGGTGCACGCCGTGATTCGATCGAGAACTACATCAAACGCCTTAAAGAACTCGAGGAAATTGCACTCAGAATGCCGGGTGTAGAGAAAGCATTTGCAATCCAAGCGGGGCGTGAAGTGCGGGTCATTGTAAATCCAGAAAAAATTACTGATCTTGAAGCGCTCAATCTTGCACGCAGTATTGCAACAGACATTGAAGAAAAGCTTCGCTATCCTGGCGAAATTAAAGTAAATGTCATACGAGAATCGCGGGCTATAGAATACGCGCGGTAGTACGCCTCTAACATATCCCATATATATTGCGTGAAAAAGTCTTTGCTGATAGGCTCAATTCAGATACAAGAGGAGATCGTGGATGTCAACAGAAAATAGTTTCGTATTCATTCGCAATGGAATTTGCAAAGCATGTCATGGGAGTGGCAATAGACTGTATCCTAAAGATACATCAACTGCGTGGAAAAATCGGTTGCTTACTTGCAAATCATGTTCAGGAAAAGGCACAAAAACCACTGTCAAAATTAAAATTGAGAGAAAGGCGGAATCGTAAGATTTCGCCTTTGCTTATTTTCTTTGCTTATTTTTTTCACCACACATCTCACACTACGAAATTCTAAAAGATTAGAACACACAAAATTGCACTGTGGTAGTGTATTGCGCTACAGAAACGGTACTATATAATTGTTTGAAGCCACATTCTGGCATCAAGTACATTGCACACTATAGGACTTACACATTTGGACGCAGTTGCTTAGATTTTGTTATTAACGAAGTTAGTTAAAAAATCTTAGCTGTCCCAAAATTCTTTCAAAATGAATTTTGTGACCAAGACGCGCAAATGCACCGAATGCGTAAGTTCTATAAATTATTATTCGCCATTAGTACATATATTTCAAATACTATGAATAAGGCAGACATAATTGACAAAGTACACGACACCGTAGGAGGTACTCGTGCAGACGCAGAACGCGCAATAGAAACAGCAATTGATTGTATCTCTGAATCCCTAAAATCGGGGAAGGAAGTGTCAATCGCTGGTCTCGGTATCTTCTCAACAAAGACCCGAAATGCTCGACTAGGACGGAACCCACGAACTGGTGAATCTATTGATATTCCAGCTATGCGTGTACCAAAATTCCGCGCGGCAAAAGCACTCAAAGAAGCAGTGAAGTAATATACTCACTCATAAAAATCCCACGCACCTTCGGTGCGTGGGATTTTTACATATACCAAATACACACAACATCCCAACCGCCAATATTTTCCTGCGGAAAATATTGGCGGTTCATCGTTAATTCTTCTCACACTATCCACACATTTGCATTTATAAAAATGATGCTATACTTTCATACATAGCGGAGGTATTAACTTGGTTTCATGTACGCCAAGCAACGCTATTCAAAGAGAGTAGAACGTTTAGTTCTATGTCTCACCACAACAAAAGCCCCACGCGAGGGGCTTTTGTGTTGTAAAAATTGAGATTTTTACAACACAAAAGAAACGAGCGATGTGAGTGACTATTCCTAATGTCACGAACCAGCGAGTTCGGGCAGGTAAATCTTATGAGCAAAGCGAATTAGATTTGGACGCTTTGTTCTAGAGTGATTCAACATCCCTCTAGAACACAAAAGCCGACCTTATCAGATGTTTTTCCGCGAAGCGGGAAAAAGATCAACAAGGTATACCGTCCCTGTATGATCTGACCCCTAATAAATGGACAGGAAACTAAAACTCCCTGTCCATTTATTCGTATATAATCAGATCATTATGAAAAGAAAAAAATTCACTGAAGCAGCGCAAGAACTGCTCCGTATCAACAAACACGTACTTCGAGTGAGTGATACAAACATCACGTACTCACCGAAGTTTAAAGTGCATGCGCTTGAACGAAATAGAGCTGGACTCTCTCCACAGAGCATCTTTGCAGAAGCAGGATTCCCGGTAACTATACTTCTTGATATTCCTAAGACATGTATCAAGGCCTGGAGAAAGATCTACGCCACCAAAGGTAATGACGGACTCCTTCACACACAGCGAGGTAAAAGCAAGAATGGAGGACGTCCTAAAAAAGAACGCCTTGACCCCTCGAACATGACTTTAGAAGAACAGGTTGAGTACTATCGATTAAAGTCTGAATATCGTGACCTGGAAAACGCTTTTTTAGCACGAGCTCGGGGGATAAAAAGAATACCCTTCGTCTATCACCCCGAGCAAAATACGAACTCATAGCACTGTATCCAAACAATGTTATCACACTCTGCCTTATCGCCGGCGTAGCGCGTAGTGGCTACTATGCCTGGAAAAACAGTGCAGAAAAACGTGCGGAGAGAGAAGAAAAAGATACTGTCTTTCGCGACCAGATACTAATCCATGAACATATACACATTGGCATCACTGGCTATCGAGGAGTTACGCCGAAGTTTCCAGGAGTCAATCATAAGCGTGTGGCAAGAATCATGAAAAAATATGAACTTCAGGCACGTATTCGGGCAGCCAATCCATACGAAAATATGTACAAAAAGACCGAAGGACACGCAGAGGTTGCGAATGTGGTTGACCGAAACTTTGCGGTGATGATCCCTGAGACAGTTGGTGGTACGGATATCTCGTATCTTCGCTGGCGTGATCGTTTCATTTATTTTTCGTTAGTGAAAGACTTTGATTCAAGTGAGGCACTGGCCTGGAAAGTGTCCCGGACACTTGAACACGTACTGGTGCTTGATACCATTGAGATGCTTAAATCTCGACTTGGTGATTCTATGAAAGACTTTGTGTTGCACTCAGACCAAGGATGGCACTATACACACCCCATATATCGTGCGAAGCTGGCTGAGCTTGGTATGGTACAGTCGATGTCACGCAAAGGAAACTGTATCGACAATGCCAAGACAGAGACCTTCTTTGGACACATGAAAGACGAGCTTGATATATCAAACTGTGAGACATTTGAAGGGATTGTTCGCAAAGTTGATGCGTTTATGTATTATTATAATAATACGCGACACATGTGGAGCAAACACAAAATGACTCCGGTACAATACCGAAGCCATCTTGTATCTTCCGTCGTTTGCTAACCCAATTCACTATTTGAGACTTTTAGTTTCGTGTCTATGAATTAGGGGTCAGATCATTAGGGATTTTTCATTTGTGCGGGCAAGAGGAATCGAACCCCCATCCTCTGGTTGGAAGCCAGATGTTTTACCACTAAACTATGCCCGCAAATCTGTAAACCATTTGAATATCATACCCATAAAGATACGGTACCCATATAACTTATCCGCATGATTCTAACATAAACAGATTGTACTTTAAACCCCATGATACAATCATGAGGATATGGCAATTTTTGAGTTTTTAGGAAATATACTCACCAGTGTTCTCATTGGATACCTTGCATTTACCAATACCGTTGCACATGAAATACAATTGTTCTTCAACAATGATTCAAAACAAGTTAGTGTCGCTTCAGAATCACATGAATCTCCGCTCAATACACTCGAAAAAATCGCCCAGACGACAGAAACTCTATCTGGTTCAGTTCCGAAAATTCTGTTGGAACATGCCGAATTTCAAAGGGCTGCCCTGTATGCAAGTAAACGTGATGATACAGAAATACCTCCTGATGTAAGCCGTCCTCTCCGTGACACTATTAAGGATGCCCTAGTAAACATTTACTGTCAGTATAAAACTGATACATATATTCGTACAACGACAGGCACTGGTTTTTTTATTAATGCAAAAGGAGTCATCCTCACAAACGCACACGTTGCACAGTTTCTTCTCCTCAAAGACGGGAAAGACTCTGTAGCGAGTACTGAATGTGTTATTCGTACTGGCGATCCAGCAACTGCAAAATATAAAGCTGAACTTCTATACATTTCACCGACGTGGATATTTGAAAACGCAAATGTAATTACTGAAGAAACGCCCCGAGGTACTGGTGAACGTGACTATGCATTACTCTATGTTTCAAAAAGCACAGACAATTCTCCACTTCCTGCACACTTCCCCACTATTCAAGTCAACAGTACACTTCTTTCACGAAGTACCATAGGCAAGTCGGTACTCACTGCGGGCTACCCTGCAGAGTCACTCCTAAGACGTGGCGCAGATGCAACACTTTTGCCCGTCGTTGCATCAACAACAATTGGAACACTCTATACCTTCGGCAGTAATTATGCAGATATATTTTCAATTTCCGAATCTCCTGTCGGTGAACAAGGTGCCTCAGGTGGACCTATTGTCACCACAGACGAACGTGACGTGATTGGTCTCATTGTGACAAAGGGTGACGCGAGGACAGAAGGTGAGCATAGTCTCCGAGCAATAACACTTTCATACGTCGACCGTACGATTGTTGAAGAAACGGGATTTTCATTACTCCAAAATATGCAGGGTGACATTGCCCATCGAGGCGCTATATTTAAGAAAGCTATGGTACCGTTCCTTGCGGGTATTCTTGAAGATGAACTACGAGCGAGTGAATGATAAAAGCCACGCGCCAAAGGCGCGTGGCTTTTATCATTCACTCAAAACTACACATTCAGTGTTGTACTCGCACTTTCTGACGTCGTTGACCCTGTCTTATCCTCTTCGATATTTATATCTCCTGAAGACTCCAATGTCTCTTGAGACGGAACATCTCCAACTTTCTCTTCACCCCCTGTCAAATTAATTAAATCATTTACCAAAGCACGTGCCTCTCGTATTGTATTTTCAGCAAGTTCAATATCAAGAACCTCAACTCCAGTTGAGGCATCAATCAGCAATATTGCAACACGCTCAACTCCTTCACTCACCTTCCCTGTTTCGTCAACATCAGAAGATATTTCTAACCGTTGCGTGACTATTCGATTCAATTCACCAACCGCAATGATCTCATTTCTTACAACCTCAATTCGCTCTTCATCGCTTAATATTATCGGAACCAACTCATCGAGTGCAATACTTTCTCGCACATTGATATCCGTCATAAATACAATAAGTTTTTGCACAAGCCCCAGTGTGACAATTAGATTATTTGTTGCAGTTTGTTCATCAGTTACGCGTAATTTCTTTGCTTCAACGGTGAGTCTATTTGTGTCAGAAATGCGTCGTTCAATATCAATAATTTCTTCAGATGTTGCAGAAACTTTAATAGTAGTGAAAAGCTCAAACGCTCGTGTAGTTTCAGATTCAATCTTTGCAATGAGTCCATCAAACGATGGGGTGACGTTGTCTTGATTTGAAGCTACGGCATTATGAGCTTCATTAACCACTGTCAAAATAGAATCTATAGAGGACGTGCTGTTTGTACTTTCGTTTGTGCCAAGTACAGCCGATTGAACCTCGAGTGATGAATTAAATGCAATTTCTGCAATTGCTGCAGCCTCTGCATCTTTTACGCGAAGCTCAGCAAGACCAGTTTGTACCGCAACAGTGTGTTCTTTTACCGTTATTGCTATCTGCGTCTTTACTGCTTCGGTGAGTTTCCCTTCACTTGCAAGAACACGTGCTTCAGCAATGCGTCGTTCCATAAGCTTTGTCTCAAACTCAATTTTTTCATATGGTGTACTCACAAGTTGTCCTTGAATTGTTTCATTAAAACCAGTTTTTACTAAATAGAGAACATCACCAGGAGCAGACCGCTCTGCAACAAATGGTGCGAGAATTAAAAGAAATATAAAAACTCCTCCTGCAATCCGTGCATATCGTGAGGCAAAATGAATCGTAATAAATGATTGAGATGGGATACCCAGTGCAAATTCATTTTTTAAAGATGCCTGCTTCGGCAATGGGTGATACTCCATGTACGACAAAACACGCTCTCGAAGCGCATGTCGCTCTGACACTTTAAGGTTTATTTTTTCCGAGTATTTTTTTAAATCAGTATCAAAAGATTTCATAATGTTCATTGTAATCGTTTGTTCTCAGCTTCCTCCTCTTTTTTTATTATAGTATCTTTAAGAATCTTTAATGCGCGGTATATTCGTACCGATACTACATTTTCAGACTCCTCGATAAGTTCACTAATTTCCTTTGGACCTAACCCATCCACAAAACGGAGCGTCAGTACTTCGCGATACACCAACGGCAATTCAGTGATAAGTGCACTCGCCTTCTGTGCATCAAGAGAAAACGTGAGTTCTTCAAGTCCTCCTTCATACAACTCAGGAAACGAACCTTCATTTGTACCTTCTTCTGCCAAAAGTGCATCCAGCGAAAATTCTTTCCGCTTACGATACTCATCAATAATGAGATTATTCATTACTTTGTACAAAAATGGTTTATACGTATCAATCTCATGACCGCCCCTGATATAACTCCACACCTTTGTAAACGTGTCGTGTACAATCTCAACAGCACGCTCACGATCAGAAAGTCGATACATAGCATGACGAAACAATGCGTTTGCGTATTCGTCAAATGCTTCCAAATACCGTTCTTCTTGGGTTTGTATTTTGGAAGAGTTTACTGTTTTCTTTTTTGGCTTTTTTTCCTTTTCGGCCATGTGAAAACATTATAAGCGATGACGCAGAAAAAGCCCACTTCTTTCACAAAATAGATCCAATTTTCAACTTCAAACGGCCAATTGGCTCAAAACGCTTCAAAAAGACAAGGTTTTTTGAAAATATGCCAGTTTCAGGAAAAACTGAATGAATTCAGACTAACAAAATATAAAAAGGGCGGAACGCTTCGCGTTCCGCCCTTACTCCCTCTACACCCTCTCAAATACCATAATGAGTACGGTGACAATTAGCCCCATGCCACAAATCCCGAGGAGGACGCGGAGGATGATGTCAGTGGTATCACTCATATTTGTTTAATCCTTGTCCTCAATACCGGGGACGCGGGTGCACACAACGTGCAAAGAACTCTATCAGCACGCGATTATTCACGAACTGAAAAAAGTGGAGATTTTTAAAGAATCTCCGGAAACTTTGGAACGTCTACATCACTACGTGCTCGTGTAACTTCCTGCAAGTAGAGTGACCATTCCATACTCTTCCAAAGCTTTCAAATCTGCTTGGGAGAGTCCGTTGACATTCGAGGGTGCGTTTCCCCACAAGATGTCGTCATCTCCATTTAACTCAAAGAATCTTGCAAAGAACATGCCACGTTCTATGCAATAGGATGCAGCGTTCGGCCCAAACCAGACGCTTTCCTGATGTAAAAGTTCCTCGTCGTGAAGAAACATGGTGATTTCTTCTTCGACGCGGAATACTACATCAAACTGGAGGTGACGCTCCACCACCTCGACGACTTGCTCAATCGTCAGTGCAGAACTTACACCCTGCGGAGATCCTCCAATCGTAGGAGAACCACCCCAGCCTGGCTCAAGCAGATTGAGCTCAGTAAAAATTGCCTTCATATTCACCAACCGTTGCTCGTAAGCACAGACGGTGAACTTGCGGTGTGACTCGCCTCCTCCCAGTTTATAAGCTGGATTTAGCGCGATCACCACAGGCGCAAGCGAGTAGCCAATCATGGTTACTGCCATATGCGCAGTTTCGACGACGGCAATACGTCCATCAGCGCAAGTCTCGTATTTGATCTGCCCTGTCTCCAAGGTATTAATCAATTCTAGACGGTCGTGTTCAGCGTAAACCGCATAGTGCTGAGGCTCGACGCCAGTCAGCAACCAAGCTTCCATCGTCGCCACACGGTCGACAAGCGGGACTTTGAAATCCGCGACCGCCATCGCAATTCCCGACAGCTCGCGAGAGTTGCCAGCAGAAGCCGAGTCCGGCCAGGGGTTCTTCCTTGTGGGAAGCTCACTTGGACCAGCCCAGCCACCGCGTGCAAACTTGTCCGCATCAGCTATCATGATAATCCGTTTCATTGCAGGCTCAAGGCTTTCACCTTTCGCCCGCATGGAAAGAATTGCCATAGAGCCAACCGCATCAAGGTCAGCACGTATAGTTGCGAGGGTGGCACCTTCAGGTGGAACTTCCACCGTCAGCGCATCCTCAATGGCGGCGCGGTTGGCGGCGCCACCAGTGTGTTGAGGATCAATGTTGCATACACAACGCTCTGCGAGCGCCGGTATAGTCACCTCAATGCCCACTACTGGGCCGGAGGCGAAGACTTTTTCATTGGCCTCAATGGCCACTGAAGTGTTCCGTGGGTCGAGTGTAGCGTAGGAAAAAGTACCCATTGTGTTTATATCCTTACCCCAGAACCCCGAGGCGCGGGTGCGAATGATTCGCATTTCAAAGAACAAATCTCAATGAGCCAACAATTTAAATTGTGAGCTCAATAAAGGTGGCAATGTGTTCGAGTTGCCACTTCTCGGTTGGCTGTTCCAACATGAGGGTTCTGCTTCCCTTTGGCTCACCATTTGTTTTAAAGACAAACGGGGACAAAAACTTTTTACCCGTGCTTTTCCGTCCCTGGATTTTGGGACAACCTGCAGTATGACTCCGCTGCAGGACAAGGTTTGAAGGTAACCGGTTAGTATCCGGATATCTTCCTCGTTGTCTCCGTCACCCACTGTTTGTGGGTTAGGGGACAGGTGTACAGCGATCGAGTGTACTCGCTGTACCCATCAGAGTCGTCGTATTGGAACGTCCCAAGCGGGGACGTTTGGTCGGACGATCGTTCCCAGGAATGTCCTCTCAGAATTTCAGAAAAATCAATTTCAATTTTTGTTCCTGGTGGGGGCGTGTATTTGATACGCCCTTCACCGCGAACAAAAAGAAAGTATTTTTCAATTTCTTCGGGAGTGGCTTTGTAGACGCCACTCCCAAATGGTTCTTCGAGGTCATTCATGACTGCCAGATGACAGTCGCCGATGCGGAAACACATACTCATGGCATTCTCCAAACCCCAGAACCCCGAGGCGCGGGTGCGAATGATTCGCAAAGAACTTGATCAACCCATGAACGATTCATGGACTGAAAAAAGTGGAGATTTTTAAAGAATCTCCAGAACTTTTAGGCTATTTGTTATGGTCCTTTCTGCCTTGGTGAAGACGGAGCACATTGTTGTCGTTTGTGTGGATGACTTTTGTTTTTGGAGACAGACTCACTTCCATCTCTTGAGCTACTGCGACAGCCCCAAAAATTGAAGTAATGCCGATCGCCAAAAACGTGGCGAAACCCAAGAAGTATGAGAGAGGCACCCACACTCCCATCCAAAGCGCCAAGTTGGTGACGCTCGCTGGTATAGTTGCTTCAGCAACAAATACCAAAATTGAGACAGGGATGAGTCCCAAGTAAAACTTGACTGTGTTTGTCATGATTTTTTCCTCACTCTCAATACCGGGGGCACGGGTTGCACATATGTGCCAAGACTCTACAAGATTTCAAATGCATTTGAAATCTTGATAAAGGGAAGGAAGTTTAATATTGCAAACTTCCCTCCAAGACTTCTCCTTTCCCCTTCATACCTGAACCCACGAAGGTAGGGCCCCTAAATAACGAGTGGTGAGCTCGCTTCATTAGGCACCACAATCGGTTACCAGCCAAGAGCAGTGTTTGAGGTTTGAGCGTGACTCAATCAATCTACGATGACTCATAGACTGAATAAAGTGGGCAAGTATAACTACAACTCGCCCAATCTTTTTCGTATCCCTTGCCACAATAGCTACATGCGGGAGCAGATATGCCGGATAAGATTCAACCGGACTCTGTTTTGACGCTCCGAGATTTGGAGCAACTCTTGGTGTTACCGAGAGAACAGCGCCTGTATAGCTACAACAGGTGAGCCTTGATTTAGTTTAGCGCTCCTTAGCGCTATTCCGCCGCAAGCGGAAATGGCACAAGTGGCGGGCTGTTTTGACGAGCCTCTTTTTTGACCTCTGCCTGGGAGAATTTCTCCCCCCAGAAGGCCTTGGCGGCTTTTTCCGCCTTCCACTTCGCGACCAGTTCCCGGGACGGAACCACTTTCGCCTGCACCCCTTTCGGAGCAAGGGCAAGAGCGTTCACGCCGCAGGGTTTGTGAACCCTGCGTTCGGTCCCAGAAACCGATAGGAGCCACTCGGCGCTCGGCGCCTTGGGGTTGCGGCAGAACGAGCAGACGTGTTGGTTGGTCATGGTGTGTCTCCTTTGTTTTGCCGCAGAATTGCGGACTCAATGAGCCAACGAATTATTCACTGGCTCAATAGAGTCCTCGAATTTTTTGTTCGAGGAAGTTTTCCCTTTGCGGGAGTAGAGTTTTTTGCTACTCACGACACGCTTCCGATACATTGGATTAGCGAGCTCACGAGCAGTTTCACTCCTCGCTTTTGGAACCTTCAGATTTGCTTTCATTTCCTTTTTCCTTTCTCAATCAACCAACGACAATTCGCGGGTTGAATAAAGTGGAGAAGCAACCGGCTTCTCCAATCGGGATAGTTGAGGTTCGGGATATCAGCCCGGGCACTAGTATGCGCTGTCAACGACAAACTCGCCGAAGGAGCTGCCCTTGTGGCCGCTCACGTCCTCCACCGGGAGGCCCCTGATCGTGCGGCAGTAAAACTCCCGCTGACCTGTCCGGATGATGACCTTCTCGGCACCAAGCTCCTTAGCTTGGTGCACCAGAGAAGCAACGTCCGGTTGGAGGCCGCGATCGCAGCAACCGTCTTGGCAACAGTACGGCAAACGCCGACCGTTGTTGAAGCGCAAGCCGTAACGGCTCGAAGATCGCTTCAAGATGTGGACGGTCTTGTCCACAACAACCGCCGATGCACGGCCTTCCGTCAGGATGACGGCGTTGCCAATAGTGGCGGGAGCGAAGTCGTCATGAGTCATAGGTGCCCTCCTAGGCATTGTTGCGAATGATTTCGCAAAAATCTCAATCAACCAGCGAACAATTCGCGGGTTGAAAAAAGGTGGCAATGTGTTCGAGTTGCCACTGCTCGGTTGGCTGTTCCAACATGAGGGTTCTGCTTCCCTTTGGCTCACCATTTGTTTTAAAGACAAACGGGGACAAAAACTTTTTACCCGTGCTTTGACACCAGTGGGTTTTCTGGCAACTGCAAGTGTGTCCCCGCTTGCAGGCAAGGTGGCTAAACTACTGACGACGAGCGCAGTAGGTCTCGAGCAACCTTTCGGCCACTTCCGACTGCCCTTGGTTTTCAAGCCAAAGACACTTAGACAGGACGGTGACGTCATCCTCACGGGCACTAACGTATGCCGGGCGGTTGCCTTCGGTGAAGGTTGAGACAACAAAACCTTGGACGGCAATATGCATCGCATACCCCTACCGTGGCGCCAGTATCCAACTGACGACTTTCTTGCTTTCTCGGTCGCAAGACAAAACCGTTTTTGCTGTTTTACAGCAGAATTTCTCTGAAAGCACCAGTCGAACTGACGCTCTCAGTAGAAGAGGCGAAATTTTAAGGTCGCCTCGGCCTTGAGATGGTTTATACGGGTCATCTCGTCCCTTAAATACCCCTGATCCCCGAGGTGCGGTCAGTACTTCAGGATGCGCCATTTGATGGGTTTCCCTGAGCGAACTAGTGAAAGAACTGTCTAGTGCATGTTATGCACCTAAGGAATTGTAATAAAACATACAATCCCTATTGTTCTGCCAAAATAAACAAAACCGGGCGCCCTATATTATTGAGGGCGGGCTTCACGCCTATGGTGTGCTGTTTGGCAGAACTAAGGAATTAGATACTTTAGTCTCTTTTCGATATTAAATTGTCAAATTCCAAACACTCTTCTTCCGGGTGTCAAAACTTAATGACATGGGTATTATAGTCGATTCTATATTTTTGTCAAGCTTTTTTGACATAATATACTTAGATATCTATATAATGCCTTATTATAGAGCCATATTTTATATAAATAACGTCATTATAGATTGTCATTATTTTTAATAATCAAAAATATATTTGACTATTTTTTTTGACTATGCTAGTATTATAAGCGACACAGGAAGACATGAAATATGTACTCCTTCGTCAGGGCAAGAAGCCCGACCCGATAAGAATTCGGGCTTGTTCAAAACGAAAGGAGCCTCAAGATGAGACTCACATTTGGCGGCGACGGCATGTGATTGCCGGACGTTGGACTATCTTTGTTATGCAACGGTACAACTCGTCCCTAGAAAGAACGAGTAGACCGTAAATCTGAGCCAGTAAAGACTTGTCTCAACAATAAAACGTTCATTCTGAGGACTTGGGCCGGAAGCAGCAATGCTTCTGGCCCATATTTTTTAGACCGAGTCAGAAGTGTCTGCCCTGTCCCACAGGAAGTTAAAAATCGTTTTCATTCCTTCAGTGATTTGTTTACTCTCGATAATCATCCCAAAAACTGATCCCTCAAGAGAACGGATGGAGGTCTTATTATCAAACAAGGTTATCTCAATCGTTGAAAACGGAAATACTTCTGGTGCAAGAAATTTTCGTTCAGTAAGAGTGCCTATGTCGGCCTTTTCAAAATAAGGCTTATGCACATGAATGCCTTTAGAATATATGCCTAACTTTTTGCGCTTTTCAGAGTAATCATCAAGCTCCTTTTCGGAGTAAAGTTTTCTCAGTTGTTCATAAGAAAATATTGTGTACATTTCCTTTTCTTTAGTCGTGAGAACTTCCTCGCGAGTGGTGGTTATGCCCTCTTTCCCGGAAAAGAATCTGACCACTGGGCGTTCACCTGCGCCTGCAAATTTCCTCAAAAGGTCAGGTAAGAACTCAATAAGTTCGCGCTCTTTGGTATCTATATCGTCGCGTTGCTTATTTAGCAACCGTTTTAGAAACTCGGGAGACTCCGGAGAAAAATAGGTCTTTTTACCCTCTTCATAAGTACTCATGAGACCTTTTTTCATCAGTGACTCAAGCTGTACATAGGTGGTAGAGCGCACAATTTTTCCATGTTTTGCGAGTTGATCTGCAGTCGCCGGACCAAGCTCGAGCGCAGCGGAATACACCTTTGCCTCTTTCTCTGAAAGTCCTATATCTTGTAATTCTCTGAGCATACGAAGTACTCTATTATCTGATAAGTATCCACTACATTCCAAAAATATACAAATATAACTTTGTACTTTTACAAGAACTAATGCCATCTTGGATGACGAAGAGAAATGAACAAAGCTCATTTGACATTTACTAGATGGGGACTACTATTACATTAGGTCCAAAAGAGTCCTGGCAACAAAAAATAAGGGAGTGCTGGTAATGAGTAAGTATACGTATACGATAGTTTGTGAAAGGCAGCCCGACAATTCTTGCTTATGGCATGTAAAAAAGGGTGAAAAAACATTAGCAACAATTCGGTCAGACCGGAAAAACGCTTTTTTAATTCTTGAAAGTCTTGAGAATCTCAAGCATAGGAATCGAGAAGAATATGAGCGTGTTATAAAACATAATTATCCTCCTATAGTGCAACGCGCACGAAAAAGATCTGAGAGACCTTCAAATATGCTCCTTAAGGTGGCTTAACGTACACCTACAGAAATGGCCGTGCCTCAAGCACGGCCATTATTCGTTCACTATATTTATACATTAAATCCAACGACTACGCGTGAAAAAGTAAATCGCTACAGTCATTACCACAACAATGATAGCAAGAACAATAAAAAAACCATATGGACTCGTTTGAAGCGGTACTGGCACATTCATTCCAAAGAGTGATGCAATGAGTGTGGGAATGGTCAGAATAATGGTAAACGCAGTGAGCATGCGAATAGTACTATTCAAATTCTGCGTCAAAATAGATTCACTTGCGCTTCGAATATTTTGTATGGTTTTCAAAATTGATTTTGCAGAATCAATCAATTGACTATTGGCAATAAGAAGGTCTTCGAGACGTTCCTTGTCCTCACTGAACATGTGCATATAATTCCCTTTGGTCAACTGTTGAAGCCACGCATTGGTAGGCACAAGTGCTGAAATTGTTTCATTCAATTCCTGCTCAAGAAAAACAAGTCTTTGTATATCCCTTCCTCGAATTTTTCGCACACGTTCCATGTCTTTATATACTAACCGTCGTGTGCGAGTGAGTTTGCGTTCGTATGCAACAACAAGTTCTGACATGAATTCAAGAAACAGATTAATTTTCTGCGTCGTAGAAAATACACGCTTCCCATCAACAAACTGATGTAGAAACGGTATTTCCTGTTGAGCAATGGTAATAATGAAAGAATCACCAAAGACTATGAGTATTGGCGCAGTATCTATGTCAATGTCCTTTACATCATAGGGATAGCGCGTAAAGAAATACGAAACTAAACCTTCCTGTTCAAAACGTGGAACTTCAAAGATATCTTTACTGTCCTCTACAATGGTCTTTTCAAGTGCATAGTGATCAATCAGAAATGTTAATTCTTCTTTCGTCGGTGCAACCACATGGACCCACACGCCAACTTGAGGCTTGGTGAGTATTTCAAGAGCATCTTCCTCGGTGTTTTTGTAATAGTAGGTAATCATAGGCGCCAGTAGTATACCAGAAATTCCTGTCCAAAGTCTCGCATTTTTTTTCGTTGGGTGGTATTATCGTGAACACGAAGTCTAGGTTTTCTTACAAAAATAAGTGAATCGGGGTGTATCTTCGCCTAACGACTCGATACAACCAATCTTCGCTCGGACATGATGTATGACCACGAAGTGCTCTCATCCTCGCTAATATCTGAAAAATAAGTAAACTTCTTTTTCAGATATTAGCGAGGATGAGTATCCCATACATCACGTCTCTCGCTCATCGGGGTGTAGCATAGTGGTAGTGTACGCGGTTTGGGACCGTGTGGTCCGGGTTCGATTCCCGGCTCCCCGACAAAAACGCATCAAGAAACCCGCTTCGCGGGTTTTTGCGTTTTTGTCGGGGAGCCGGGAATCGAAAGACGAGCGATATGATGGACTATTCCTATATGACCCGAACCAGCAAGTCAGGGCAGGTGAAAAATGCTGGGAGTATTTTGCAAGACCTTGAGCAGTTTCTGCGAAAGGTGTACGGCGACTGTAAGTCGATGATTATGAGCGTCAGCGAATTACTAGCGGACGCCGACTCCCGGCTCCTGTCAGTCGACAAAGTCCAACGAGAAAAATCTGATCACGAAACGATTTATCAAGAGATCGACCAGAAAAGAAAAAGCCACAAATAAAAATACAAAAACGTTCCACATGGAACGAATTTTATGAATTAAAGAAGAATATCGCGTTTCACATGAAACGTTTCATGTGAAACAGCAAGAACTACGTAATTTAGAAAGGAAATACTTAAAAAGCTGTTTCCCGTGAAACTAATCAAAAATCACATTATCAAGCATATATACCGTAGCGTACTTCTCACTGAGAACAAGTCGTACTGCCAAAATATCAATCTGCCATAATCCTCTATACTTATTCTCCGAAAGCCACACTTGGATGACATTTTTGAGCTTTCTCTGCTTTTCAGCATGAACATTCTCCTCTGGTCTCAATGTTCCATGTGAAACAGCATTATTTAGATCATACCGTGTTTCATATGAAACAGTCTTAACCTCTATAAAATGAATCTTATCATCAGTTCCACGTGCAACAATATCAATTTCGCCACATTTTTTGAGGTAATTGCATTCAAGTATAACAAAGCCCTGTTTCACTAACCAAACTGACGCAGTTTGTTCTCCAAGTTTACCTATGACATTATGACGAGCCATGTTTCATGTGAAACTACATTATCACTAGAATAGCTCTATTCCAATACGTTTCACGTGAAACGTATTGGAATAATTAATTTAATCAGAATATACTCTATATTTTATATTTTAAGCCATTTTTTAAAGACAAAATAAGAATTCATTTTTGTCCTTTATACACATATCCCCTGAGTTCTCCACACTTTTTAACAAAATTAAATAATTTTACACAATGACTTTTATTGATTTCTTTGTCCTTTAAATAACAAGGTCTGCCTCTATTGATGTTGATGTTTTAGAATTTTGGAAACATTTCTATTTCTAACACCATATATAAAAATCCGAACGTACGTTCGGATTTTTATATGTATGTGCGGCCAGGGGTAATCGAAACCCCGACTAATCCTTGGCAAGGACTCGTTATACCACTTAACCATGGCCGCAATTCAACGTCTAAACAGATCAATCAAAACGGTGACTAGGATTATAGTATGTAAGACAGAGGAGCGCAATGAATTGAGTCTTGTGGTCACGAGTTGTTATATTTTTGTAGGGTCAAGTTTCTAAATTCACTTCGTTCATTAAGAACTTCCTCCCCGGAGGTATGTTTTGGCATTTTGAATAGCCAAAATATGTCTCCGTCTTGCACATGTGGTCACGAGTTGCTAAGTGTAATCAAACACTTTGTGTTGATTTCACTAAGCACTCTCGACCCCGACTCGCGACATTCTTTCTCTGAGGAAAGAATGTAACGCTCCGCCTTGCACATCGGTCGAAAGCAACACTGGTTGCTTTCTAAAACAAAATCACGTTTTCCTAAGAAAACGTGATTTTGTTTTACCGATGTGCACCCGCCAAGACTCGAACTTGGGACGACTGTTCCGAAGACAGTAATGATATCCACTTCACCACGGGTGCGATGATTCAACAAGGCTATCATACGGTTACAGGCAGGAAATTGCAATGCAAAAAAATCAAATTGTCTGCTACAATCAAACAATATGATAGTCCGAAATGAAATTCCAAAAGAAGTCCAACATATCGCTGATACCCTTGAGAGTAGGGGATTTGAGGCGTACCTCGTGGGTGGATGCGTGCGTGATTTACTCATAGGAAAACGTCCTAAAGATTGGGACATTACAACAAACGCGCACCCTTTAGAAATCGAGAGTCTTTTTCCTGAAACATATATAAATAATGAGTACGGGACAGTCGGTGTGGTCAATAAAGAAACTGAAGACCAAACGCTCAAAGTGGTGGAAGTGACTCCGTATCGCACGGAATCAGAATATTCTGACTCTCGAAGACCCGACTCTGTGGAGTTTGGTGTTTCGCTTGAAGAAGACTTGAAACGACGGGATTTTACCGTAAATGCTATTGCATATCGACTTAAAGATGAAAAAATAGTTGACCTCTTTGGAGGAGAAAATGACATCACACACAAGCGACTGCGCGCCGTTGGAAACGCAACCGAACGTTTCAAGGAAGACGCACTTCGTATGATGCGTGCAGTTCGTCTTGCGGTTGAACTTGAATTTGTCATGGAGGGGGACACCATGACTGCAATTTCTGAGAATAGCGCCAATCTTGAACGTATTTCAAAAGAGCGTATCCGCGATGAATTCACTCGAATCCTTAACTCAAAACAGCCCATGCAAGGAATTGTCTTCCTTGAAAAACTCGGTATGTTGCCCTACGTGGCTCCTGATCTCCTCCGTGGGATTGGAGTCGAACAAAATCAAGCACATGCATTTGATGTGTACGAGCACTTGCTTCGCACCATGCAACATGCTGCTGATAAGGACTGGGACTTTGATATTCGCCTCGCAGGGCTGTATCATGACATCTCAAAACCAGAAACGCGTCGTTGGTCTAACGAAAAAGGTGACTGGACGTTTCACGGACACGAAGTGGTTGGTGCTAAAGTAGCAAAAAAGGCACTGCAAAATCTCAAGTTTCCAAAAGAAAGAATCGACCGAATCGTAACACTTATACGATGGCACATGTTTTTCTCTGATCCAGAACAAATCACCCTTTCTGCAGTACGACGTACCATTGCAAACGTCGGACAAGAAAATATTTGGGACCTCCTCAAACTCCGCAGATGTGATCGGATCGGCACAGGAAGGCCAAAGGAACAGCCATTTCGCCTCCGCAAGTACACAGCAATGGTGGAAGAGGCTCTTCGTGACCCTATCTCAGTAAAGATGCTTAAAATCGATGGTACACGCATCATGGAACTCACCGGAGAACGTCCGAGCAAGAAACTCGGTGATACGCTCAATGCGCTTTTGGAGGAAGTTCTGGATGACCCTCTTAAAAATACTCCGGAATACCTAGAAAAACGTGCTTTGACACTGATGGCAATGACTGAAACTGAGCTAAACGTGCTTGGTGAAAAAGGGAAGGAGAAACGCGAAAGGGAAGAGGCAGGAGCCGTGGCAGAACTACACAAGAAGCATAAGGTGGATTAACGTTGAATGATGTCACTGAGAAGAAGTCCTTAAGCTTCCGTAATTCAGAGTATTATAATCAACTCTTTACAAAACCAAAATCTTAATGTATTGTCCAGCAAGATTTTGGATTTTGAAAGCCCTATAAGTTCCCCGCAATCTGAACCTTTACAGGAGTAAAACTGATGCCAGTCATCAAAGTAAAGTATGGTGTCTCCCCCAAATGGAGGAGGTCAAACTCAACGAGCTACATCAAGCCATCGTTTGCGCGGTCTGTGCCGTCAAGGAACTTGATCTGAAGGACCAGAATGACATGACAACGTTGTTCCCATCCGACCTGATGAAATACGGTCTTGGTACCGACATCATCGTGGAAATCACTGGACTCGACGACAAACCCGAACGAACACACGATGTCTTGAAACATTTGGCGAAGCTGTCAGCACACTCTTCCCAGAAGCCAAGGTCGAATGTTTCGTTCATCCTTTCAACCACAACCAGAACGGTTTCTGGTCAACCCACCAATAGGAGAACCCATGAGCAATCCTGCGTTTCTTACTGCCAAACAGGCCGGGGAAGCCTTTGACGCATTTGTCAGGCCAAGCATCCAACACGCTATAAACAAAGAGAACGTCAACAAATCGCACATGCATGTTGTCGTGCTTCAGCCAGGCGTACCGTATGTTGAGGGTGCCGACCTTCCTATCCTTTTCGAAGTGTCGTTCGGCGAAATGGAGGATTGGGAAGTGAAGTCCTACAAGGAATGCGCCTATGGGAAGGCTCGCCTTTCTTGGCGAACTGGCTTGTCTTCACGAGAAGTTGTGTTGACCAAGCCACACCTGCTTCTGCCTGGCGACTGTCGTCTTTGGGGCAGTTCTGTCTATGGCGGTGTCGTCACTGGCATCAGCGGTGTCCAGCCGTTCTTCGACGAGATGTTTGCAACCATGACATCGTCTGCCATGGTCGGCGAAGCAAGCTACTACGCTGACAAGATGGCACAAGATTCGGATTCACCCGACTTCCTGTAGCACGCCACCCACGGCGAAAATGAAAGACACCCTTTCGTTTCGGCGGAAGGGTGGCTTTTTTTATTTAAAGCAAAGTCACGTTATAGAAACTTGGAATATAAATCGCTTCTGCTCTGTGCCTCATATAAAAAAGCCCGTGGGATCGGCTGCCGAAATGTGGTGTTTCGGCGCCCGATCCTACGGGCTTTATTGTGGTTTGGACAATTTTGTATTGGTTTGATTTGAGTCATGTGTGGAACATTGTGTTCCTGTGGATGTGATCTAGATGACCTTCTATCCTAAAGTTGACTCGTTTGTTATTTTTGGTGATTCTTGCGTTGAACCAAAGTGTGGTTCGAGCGTTCCTCACCTATGTGATGTACATAGAGTTTTTTTGGAGGTATTAACTCAATTTTATAATGTTCTCTTTAAGGGGTAACCCTATGTTACCTGCTCGCCCTTTTTGGGCCTGTCACTATAGTATGTCCTTTATAAACGAGTGTAAAGGACATACCTGTGCATAAGTGTGGATAACTATAATCATGATGTCCTTTATAAAGGACATCATGATTATAGTTATTATTTACAAGATATTTTAAGAAATATTTATTTCAATAGAAACAGGGCAGTGGTCACTCCCGAGTACTTCTGGATGAATCTGCGCATTTTTTATAATAGGAACCAAAATTTTTGAAGCCATTATATAGTCAATTCTCCAACCAACATTACGCTCACGTGACCCTCCCCAATGCGACCACCACGTATAGCTTCCGTTACCCTTTGTAAAGAGTCGGAATGTATCTTCAAATCCAACATTGAGCATATTATCTATACCCATACGTTCTTCTTTGGTAAAACCTTTTTTTCCTTCATTCTCCTTTGGTCGAGCAAGGTCATCTGCTGTATGTGCCACATTGAAATCACCGCAAAAAATCACTGGTTTTTGTTTCTCAAGCATGCAGATATATTCAAGATATGCAGGATCCCACATAAGACGCATTGGAATTCGAGAAAGATCGTCTTTTGCATTTGGTGTATAGACTGTACTGACAAAGAAATGCTCAAATTCGAGTGTTGTAATTCTACCTTCCTTAGTAGTGTCTCCGTATATATCTTTTAGGTTGTACTTACTCGCAATAGCATCTGGTAGTCCTAGTAAGACATTGATGGGAGCAATCTTAGTAAAAATTGCTGTTCCAGAATACCCCTTTTTCTCCGCTGAACACCAATATTCATCATATTCAGGTAAATCCACTTCAGATTGCTCCTGTTGCGCCTTAGTTTCCTGAAGACAGAGAACGTCTGGGTTGTATTTTTCAATAAAACGCCCGAAGTCACCTTTATTATGTACCGCACGAATACCATTCACATTCCAAGAAAAAATTTTCATAACCACATCATAACAGGTACTTGGTTTGAAATTAAGTTGACTCATCATAAAAAAAGATTACGTCAATAAAGCGTAATCTTTTAGATCAGTGAGTACTAATGGATACGATGTGTATCTGGGAGTGTAAGAACAGTGTTGGCTATACGAAATTCCCTAGGCCCAATAAGAGAAGCGGACGCCAATCTGACTGAGTGAATCGGAGCCTCTACAAGCTCCCTCTCCCAAAAGTCTAAAAACTTTTTGACTTCTGGAAACCTTGGTGCAATATCGAGTAGCTGCCATATAAAGGTTTGCAATATATTTTTGTAGTCTGGCATACGATACGTTACTTCAAGCGTTGTCAGCCGATACCCTTTAAGTTCTTGAACAAGTCCACTCATGACAATCTCCTTGTTGATCCCTCTAAAATTATAGTAGAAAAGTTAAAATAAGGCTAGAACAGCCCTAGAATATCTTCTAACACTTTACATTTCCCCAGTACTTATACTAAAAACAAGCAAAGCGCATGATAGAGTAGTGCTATTAAAGGAGTAAGAAAAAATTATCATGGCAAAAGGAATGGATCGGAAAAAAGAAAAAAAGAAACCAAAGAAAGGGGCGGCGAAATAATAATGCTGTAGAAAATCCTCCTCGACGCCTACGGCGTCGAGGAGGATTTTTCCCGACTTACCGTCGCTGTACACCTTTCGTTTCGCAATCAAACAAGCTGGGAGCTTGTTTGAGTTCAAGGTCTTGCAAAGAGTGTCTACACTTTTCCACCTTTCAAAATACGCCAAAATGCGTTAGTCTTACGACCTTATGTCACGAGAAGCAGGGCTCATCACCTTTAGCGATGTCACCTTTGAATATACCCACAACAAACCGATTCTCATTGGTGCTAATTTTGTAATACGCCGTGGAGCAAAACTTACGCTCATGGGACAAAACGGTGCAGGAAAAAGTACTATTTTTGGTCTCATTACCCGAGAGTATACACAAGGAGGAGGGGACATAAATATTATGCCACGAACAACAATCGCAGTTTCACGGCAGGTGATTCCTCGTGACGAACTTGATCTCACCATTCGAGAATTTTTTGAAAAATGTTTTACTGAAAAAATTTACGATATCGATCCTAAAATTGATGCAGTACTTTCAATTGTAAACCTTACCGCTCCCCACGAGCGCATCATTCGTTCATTTTCTGGGGGACAACAGGCCCGACTACTCCTCGCGTCTGCACTCATTCAAGATCCTGACCTCCTCCTTCTTGATGAACCGACCAACAACCTCGACACTGAAGGAATTCAACATCTCACGGAATTCCTCCGAAACTATAAAAAAACAGTCGTCGTTATTTCTCATGATGCAGAATTCCTCAATGCGTTTACTCATGGAGTGCTCTACCTCGACGTTCATACACATATCATTGAACAATATGATGGAAATTATCATGATGTGGTAAAAGATATCGCGACTCGTATTGAAAAAGAAAATCGAAAGAATGCGCAGTATGCAAAAGAAATTCAAGCAAACAAAGATAAAGCAAACTTTTTTGCAATGAAAGGAGGACAGATGCGTATGGTTGCAAAACGTATGCGTGAAAAAGCTGAGGAATACGAGGAAAACAAAGTTGACGTTCGCAGAGAAGACAAAACAATACGACCGTTTACCATACAAATTCCAAAAGACCTTCCTCCAAAAATTCTCACTATTTCTTCATATAAAGTCATCAAAAATCACAAACCCGTCGAAAAAAACTGCGACATAATTCTCAAGAAAAACTGGCACCTGCAACTCGTAGGACCAAACGGAATAGGGAAGAGCACACTCCTTGAATCCCTTGCATCGGGACACGCAAAAGGTGAGACGGTCGCACCACAGGTAAAGATTGGATACTATCGCCAAGATTTTTCAACACTTAACTTTGATGACACGGTATTTGATGCACTCATGTCGGTCATGGAGAAAAAGATTGAAGAAGATATGCGTTCGTGCGCATCGGGATTCCTCCTTGGACAAGACGTCATGCGAACGAAGATTGGCAGTCTCTCTGAGGGACAAAAAGGTCTCGTTGCATTTGCACAGCTTGTTCTCATGAAACCTGGACTTCTCATTCTCGACGAACCCACGAACCACATCAATTTCCGCCACCTACCTATAATTGCTGAGGCTTTAAACAAGTATGAAGGTGCAATGATTCTCGTCTCGCACGTCCCCGACTTCGTAGAAAAGATTCGTATTGATGAGGTGCTTGATTTAGCAAGAAAATAAAAATGCTTTTATTTTCTTGAACCGGAACGATGTTTTGTTTATACCTAATAACAAAACAAGTGAGGTCGGCCATCCAAAATAGTATCCCGTACTATTTTGGGACTTATGAACGAAGTGAATTAGTGAGCTGACGGAAGAAGTGACCAAAACTTCCATATTTTGCAGATTTGCTTATCTACAGCAAGATCTTGTACATCGCTCAAATTTGCTATATTATATACCTAACGTATATGATTACATTTGAGAGAAAGAAGATAAATAATAAGCCATTTTATTACCTTACTGAGCAGATTAGACTTGGTAATAAATACAAAAAAATACAGGTGTTTGTGGGCAAAAGTATCCCTACTGACACTGTAAAATTTTTTGTGATCCTAAAGAAAAAGGAATACGCACTGCTGAGTACACAACTTGCATCACGCTCCTTTAAAGAGCAATATCTCAAGCGACAACTTCTTCTGAGTGTGGAAAAAGCTCGTGTTGACTTTAAATACCACACCGCTCAGTTGAGCCCTACTGAGTACAAACGACTTGCACGACTATTTGCAATTCGTTTTATTTTTGAATCAAATGCGATTGAGGGGAGCAGGCTTTCACAAAGTGAAGTTTCGAAAATTGTATTGAAACAGTATATAAAGAAAAATACTCCTAAAAAAGAGGTTCAGGAAGTATTGAACGCGATCGAGGCTTTCGACTACATCACATCGCACAAATTTGTACTCACACAAAAAAATATTAAATATCTTCATGCATTGGTAACGCAAGGACTTGATATTCCTAAAGGCTACAAAAAACAGAGAATTGTTGTAAATAACAAAGAGACCACAGAACCAAAAAGGGTACGCGTAGAACTCGCCAAACTCATCGCATGGTATAAGAAAACAAAAAATTCAGAACACCCTTTTGTACGAGCAACAATCTTTCATAACCGATTTGAACATATTCATCCATTCACTGATGGGAATGGCCGGACAGGAAGACTCATATTTAACGCCATGCTTCTTCATAGTGGCTTTGGTTTTATTCTCTTCAAACATAGCAACCGAATTGCGTACATGAGCGCCTTGGACAAAGGAGACGAGGGTCGTTATCGAAATATTCTCATGTTGAGTAAACGAACATACCAGAGAACGATACAAGAAATTATTAACGAGTGACCGGCTCCTCATCCTCGTACCCCACGTCCCCGACTTTGTAGAAAAGATTCGTATTGATGAGGTTCTTGATTTGGGGAAGAAATAGCAATTTCACTGGAGCAAACTCACTCGTAGTCTTTTTTAAGGAGAGAGCGAGGGATTAGGTGTGAAATTCTGCGCTGTCTCAAAAGGCCATATCGAAGCAGCCAACATGCAAATATTTACCCACATATCAGTAAGTGTTGCGTGAAATGTCTGGCGCGTTTGAACCATGAGAGAAAGTATGGGGATTTTTAAAAACAAGCAATCGGTCGCCTTTCAGGCGACCGATTTTTTCTTATTGCATTTTTTTCGACACAGTTCATACTATAATATATGCACGATGAAATACTCAAAAAAGAAAATCCAGAATTGTATAGGGTCGCGAGAGAAGGAGGTACTGAGCCTGCATTTACGGGTGAATATGTTCATACCAAAGAAGACGGCATGTACCACTGTGCAGTGTGTGGTACACCACTTTTTTCTTCGGAAACAAAATTTGATAGCGGTTCGGGGTGGCCGTCATTTACTGATCCGACTGTTGCGAGTGCAGTGAAATTACTTGAAGATGATAGTCATGGGATGCGACGAACAGAAGTGCGTTGCGCTAACTGTGATGCGCATCTTGGACATGTATTTCCTGATGGACCAGTGAAGAATGGAAAAACCTGCGACCGGTTTTGTATTAACAGTATTTCATTAGACTTGAAGAACGATGACTGAAACAGCAATTTTTGCAGGCGGATTTTTCTGGTGTGAAAAAGTGCGGGGTACTTTTGCAAGAGGTTGTCGAAATTTTAAATAAAATTTCATACAACCTGAACAGCTCCTGTAGGGAGTAGAGGAACTTTATATAAATATTATTTATGATCAGAATAGCAGTATTTGCAGGCGGATGCTTTTGGGGTTTAGAGGAACTCTTCCGTACACTCCCTGGTGTTGTAAGTACCGAAACCGGCTACACAGGCGGACAAAACGAAAACCCGACATACGAAAATCACACAGGACACGCGGAAGCGCTCAAAATTGAATACGACGACACAAAAACTTCATATAAAAATCTCCTCGATTTTTTCTTTCAAATTCATAATCCCACAACATTGAATCAACAAGGAAACGACCGCGGTACTTCCTACCGTTCTGCTATTTTTTATGCCAACGAAGCAGAGCGGAAAGAAGCGGAAAAATTTATCGAAATTGTGAACGAATCAGAGCGATGGGACAATCCTGTAGTCACCACACTTGAACCACAGGGACGATTCTGGACAGCCGAAGGGTATCATCAGAAATACTTGATGAAAAACCCAGGAGGGTATACCTGTCATGCTATCTACTTTGATAGTTATCTAAGATAAAAAATGAGCCAGAACCCTTCGGGTTCTGGCTCATGTTCATCTGTGACTATTCATCGTCCATTGGGATAGGGGAAACGCTTGTTAAGTGTATCCAACAAATCAGATGTGATACGATCACCCTCTTTGAGCTGGACTCCCTGCGAACGCCTACTGAGTGGTCCCCACAACGCATCGTGCGTCGTCTGCATAAGTCCGCCCGTATTAATTCGAGCAATCTCCATATCATGCGGGTATTCCTCAAGTAACTCAACTTGGTCTTGTATAGAACTTTTAGCAATCATCTCTCTCGCCTGCTCAAACGAGAGGCCTTCAGCGTCAAGATGGTATCGATCAACAATCAAGTACGCACGTTTTGCTTGATTGCGGAATCTTTGTGAAGATTCCAATGTTACGAGTGCATGACTCAGTGTTACTGGGGAAAGACTCAGTGAATCAGACGTCTTCACAAAGATTGAAAACATAACATGATCTGCATCTATAGCATTTGCGCCTTCGACCATGTCATCAATCCTTTCTGGTATACAGTTTGCTACACTGAGTGTATTCAGTGTATAGAGTGAACGCATTTGACTGCGCACGGTACGAATCCTATCTGCCCATACGACAAATGGAGGCGCTCCGACTGATCCACGTCCGTGATGTGAAGCATCCCAGTATTTTGGACCAGCATCCATAGAAATATCCACGTTGTGAAGACTGCTGAGGAAGTCAGTTCCGTTGTGGATGTTTACGCCATTGGTAATAATAGAAACTTTCGAATGACCATTCACAAGTCTTTCAACACATTCCGTTGACATACGATTGAAAAACGGCTCCATACCGACTACCACTAATTCCTGTGCCCCACTGTGTATTACTGCCTCCATAAGCCATGGTGACATTACTTCGTGTGTGCGATCAGAAGGAAGGTAACAGTGCTCACACCTCAATTGACACACGGTGTTTACGTCGAGAGCAATTGCTCGTAACTGTGACATCGTTAGTACTCCTTTTGTTTTGTCTACTGAAAGAAAAGCGGGTACTTTTTTATAGTACCCGCTTGATTTAAAACTTAGGCTCTCGGCTTAATTCTCGAGCCTATGACAACACCACCTTCGAGTGGTTCAAGTTTTTCACACATGACGCATCTCCTTCTTTTGTAAGGCACATACATATGTTGTGCAGGTTTCAAACAACTTCCATGGGATAGTGTACAGTGTGTTCTACATTAGTCAATATTTATGGCTATATATAGTACCTAATTTAAGACTATAAACTCTTATTTCTAAGCATTATTTCAATATATTGACTTTAAGTCATCAAAAATATTGACCTTTTTATTTTTAGAGCATATACTCTAATAATATGCATATACAAGAAGCACTCGCAGTGATTGGACTTAATGAAAAGGAATCCGCTGTGTACATGGCGCTTTTACAACTTGGACGAGTCTCCGCATACTCAATATCAGAAAAAAGTGGTCTTAAAAAACCTACTACCTATGTAATCTTGGACGAACTGATACGAAAAGGTCTTGTCGTTAAAGTTCCACGAGAAAAAAAGAAACTCTATGTGGCACGTCCTCCTGAAGAAGTATTTCGTGTTGCAGAGGAAAAATTCAAATCTGCACAACAAAAACTCCCTGAGCTTCTAGCGCTTACAAAAGGCGATGTGACTAAAGTGAGTACTTTTTATTTTGAAGGTCTTAATGGTCTTAAGCAGACAATGGAATATGGGCTAAAAAATGTCGCAGGAAAGGAGATTGTCGGATTCTATGCAATGAGTGAAGGACTACCAAAAAATCTCATTGACTATCTCAATGAGTGGACAGAAAAACGACTCCGCCAAAAAATTACCATGCGCGGTATTGTTCCTGACCACGATTCGCTTAAATCATATCGAGCCACAGACAAAGAGGAGGGACGTATCATGAAGATAGTCCCGTATGAAAAATTTTCATCACAAATTGCAATTGACGTCGCTGGGGATTGTGTGCGTATCCATGATTATAAAAATCTGCAGGGTGTGGTGATTGATAATAAAGACGTTGCAAAGACTATGCGTGAGGTGTTTGAAATGCTGTGGACGAAATATTAAAATGTGCCCATACCGCAACTGAGTTTCTGTTACACTCTGTACAGACGTATGTACATTACACACGATAATCAGAAAACTGTATGAAAAATCCAGGGGGATATACCTGCCATGCGGTCTACTTTGATTCGTACTTGAAATAACAATTGACGCACTACGCTCGAACGAGGTCCTCAAAATCAAAAATAATATCTCCTATTTTTTCGGCAAATTCTCTATCATGACTGACAATAAGAATCGTCTTGTTGCTTTCACGCAAATCCTTAATTATGAGAACAAGCTCATCAACAAAAGTCTCATCGAGTGACGCGGTTGGCTCATCAAATATAATGATTTCATAATCCATTACAAGCGTACGCGCAATTGCCACTCGCTGTCTTTGACCTCGAGATAATTCTGGCGGATACTTGTTGAGGAGTTCGGGATAGAGATGGAGCTTGTGAGCAACCCTGTTTGCCAACACATATGCATCTTCGGCACTCATACGCTTACCAAAGAGGAGAGCTTCCGTGATGTTTTCCAAGACTGTTTTGTTGTCCCAAAGATAAAAATCCTGAAAAACGATACCTACTTTTTCTCGCACAATGTGCTCATTTGTGGTCATTTTACCTTGTGAGATTATCTGTCCACAGATACTGATGGACCCAACATCCGGTTGTTCAAGAAGCGTAAGACATTTAAGCAGTGTGGTCTTACCAATACCGCTTTTCCCACGCAATACAGTGATGTTATTTTTTTCTAGTGCAAAACTTAATTCAGAAAATACTTTCTGTTTCCCAAGTGATATGCCTAGATTCTTCACTTCAAGAATCGTACTCATATGGTTCGTCTCTTAAAATATATACTTGATTCAAGTCTTTTTGAGAGAATAGTGAGTGGGTAGATAATTGCGATATACATACCACCCACGACAAGGTACACCTCAAGTGGCTTAAACGTCGTGGCAATAATCCAATTTCCCGTATGTGTAAGCTCATATACCGCAACAACTGAAGCGAGCGAACTGAGTTTAATAATTCCAATATATAATAGTGTTACTGATGGTAGGACGTTTCGAAATACTTCCGGTAGAATGATTCTTTGCATAATTCGAAACGTGCTTAACCCCAATGTTTTCGCAGCCATAATGGAACCTTTTGGAATCCCTTGTATCGCACCACGAATTACATCGCCCATAAAAGCTCCTGTATCAAGACTAAGTGCAATCAGTGTTGGCCAAAATGCACTCGTATGAATTCCGAGCACGGGAAATGTGTAGTAACAAATGAGCAACAATACAAGAAGCGGTACTGACCGAATAATATCGGTAAGAAACGTGGTGCCACACCTGAGCACAGTATCTCTTGAAGTCATTGCGATGCCGCACAGTATCCCCATGAGTGTAGCTAGTACCATCGCAGAGAACGACAAACGTAATGTTATTCGAAGACCCTCAAGAAGCACCTCCGCGTTTGCAGAAACAAAATCGAAATTGAACTGGTATGCGAAAGAATTCATGAATGGTGTAATTACTGCGGAATGAATGTAGTCTCAATTTCATAAGAATAAAGTGTGTATTTTTTTGCCAACTTCTTCAATGTGCCATCAGTTTGTAGTGCCTGAGTCACGCCATTAAGAAACAAAAGCCACTCGACATCACCTTTCCTTACTGACCATGAAGCCGGGATTATTTGAGGAGGATTGTCCATGAACAATGCCTTTACATTTTGATTAGGATTTTGTTCAAGATATTGTTGAATGGAAGCAGCATCAGCGAGAGCGACATCAACATTACCTGCTACGACATCGGCAAACGCAAGAGCCGCAGTATTGCCCGCAAAGACCTTTTGCGTGGCAAAAGGAAGATTTTTTGTGGCGTATTCTTGTGATGTCCATCCTTGTGGAACAGCAATTGATACCCCATCTTTGTTTAGATCTTCAATTTTGGAAAATCGGAAATCATCTTCTTTCACTAACCCAGCGACACCACTGAAATACCCTAGAGGGGAAGTGAAACTAACCTCTGCCCACCGTGAGGGTACTGCAAAAAGAGGGCCACCCATTAAGTCAAATTTTCCTGTTTTAAGATCAACAATTGCTATTTCCCATGTTGTCTCTACCCACTCAATTTCCCAATCCATTCGATTCGCCAACTCCTCTACGATATCGATGTAGTATCCTGAAAGCTCGCCTGTTTTTATATCCTTCACAACGTATGGAGGATAGGCTGCATATCCAACTCGAACAATCTTTTCGTCTGTTATACGTTCAAATGTAGAGTCCTCTACCTGTACTGATTCATTTCTTGAATTGAGTAACACAAAAACAAGTACCAGTATAGCGATGACTCCAATCCATAGATGATTTTTAACTGTATTCATAATATATTATGATGTTTGTAATTTATCGCTCCTTCACGAAGCAATCGCACCATATCATTCTTGACATCATATGTCATACATTCTATGATGACATTATAGGGAGCTATTTTTATTAAAAATACTTAAAAATATGGATATTTTTGATTGAATTAGAACCTATATAAAATACTATGACAATATGCTAAAAGAACTGCAAATATTGGGGCTTCTCAAGAACGAGGCATTAGTATATGAAGCTCTTGTAAAGTTTGGACCATGCAAAGCTGGCCACCTTATTGGGAAACTCGACATTCACCGAAATCTTGTATATCAATCACTCGATAGTCTCGTGTTACATGGCTATGCAACAAAGTTCATTAAAAAAAATGTGTGGCATTTCCAAATTACGGATCCACATAGTCTACTTTCTCATATCAAACAACAAGAAAAGATTCTCGGAGAACTTGTCAAAACGATAAGTACCTACAGGCACAAGGCGACGCAACAAATCATGGTATATGAGGGGATAGAAAGTTATCGCAGATATTGGATCGAGTCTCTGGAACGGGTGCCCGAAGGAACTATTGATTATGTGGTTGGATCAACCCTCATTACAGGTTGGGTAGAAATGATGGGACCTCTCCATAAAGAATATACTGAACTACGTCTGCAGAAAAAGATAATCTGGAAAGTAATACAATTTAAGATTACTGAGGCTGAAATAGAGATGCTTCGGAAATATCCCGATCTGTCTGACTACCGATTGTGGCCAAGAGCGGGGGATTGTGTCGGAAACTTCAACGTAATTCACGATACAGTGATTCTCCATTCTGCATTGCACCCACCCAGAATTATTGAGATTCGCGACCCAAGCTTTGTGGCAATCTTCAGAAACTACTTTGATATGATGTGGGAAAAGTCAGAGCCGGTCACTATAGACACCTTGACCTGAGATACTTTAAAAAAAGAACTTATGCAAATGAATATAGTTCCAGCTGCACAAGTAAAATAATATGAGGCATATATATTACGATGAGAATTATTTTACGTAATGGTGAAAATAATGGGCTACCTTTCTTATTCAAGCAGGAATATCAATTCGTGATATTCCTCATATATAGCTTGATGATTGCCATATTCGGATAACAGTAATAGCGTGCTGATAAAACGCTCCGCGCACGGAGCTTTTCATTCTGATACAATACAAACCATTACTATTCATCTTGATATAAATCTATGCTAAAAATTGGATCTCTTGCACCAAATTTTTCACTCAAAGATCAGAACGAAAAAACACATACATTAAAAGACTATCGTGGAAAATGGGTACTTCTATACTTCTATCCAAAAGATAATACCCCTGGATGTACCAAACAGGCGTGTGCTATACGCGATGAGTATCCAGCATTTAAAAAACTTAATTGTGTCGTCTTTGGTATCAGCACCGACAATGAGACAAGTCACAAGAAATTTGAAGAAAAGTTTACGCTTCCATTTACCCTCCTTGCGGATACTGAGAAAAAGATGGTGAATGCCTATGGTGTGTGGGCTCCAAAAAAGCTTGCGGGTAGAGAATATTTTGGAATTCTCCGTACATCGTTTCTTATAAATCCAGAAGGCAAAATTGCAAAAGTCTATGAAAAAGTAAAGCCTGAACTCCATGCAGAAGAAGTACTGAGTGATTTAAAGACACTCAGTAAATAAATGATGTTCTACGCTACTTTCAAAACGTAAAGGTAGCTATACGAATTTACATTTCACAAATGCAAGAGACATGCTACTCTATACACATAATTTTATTGTAATCACTTCGTAATAAATAATTATGGATACCACACAAGAAGACAAAAAAGTGGACGGGGAAGTTACCCCTCCTGTTGAAATACACTCTGCAGATATTATAGGTACTTCGAGAGAAACTGCATCGATACAAAGCACACCATTGTATAAAAACAAGCAATTGCTTATTGCAGTATGCGTAGCAGTACTCTTATTCATTGGAGCAGGATATTACGTCTATACGACACAATACGGCAATGGTCCAGCTGTCGCGATTGTAAACGGAAAGAAAATATACCAAAAAGAATACGCGGAGAGTCTTACCCTTATAGAACAAACAGTGACACAGCAAGGAGAAGACATCACGCAAGCAACAGTACAAGAAGCAGTTAAAAAACAGGCACTTGAAATGCTTGTAAATAGTGCGTTACTGATTACAGCAGCAGAGAAGAATGGGGTTACTGCTGAAAAGGACGAAATACAGGTGAAATATGATGAACTCGTCACACAACTTGGAAGTCAAGAAGAATTAACAAAAAAAATGGCTGAGGTTAACCTTTCGGAAGAAAAATTGCGTCGTAATATACGAGAGCGAATCATTACCGACAAATATATTGAGTCTGAAACTAAAATAAAAGATATTACCGTTTCAGAAACAGAAGTGACTGAATTTGTAAAGCAAATTAGTACTGGAGATACAAAACTACCACCGCTTGAAGAAATTCGTCCACAAATTGAAGCTCAGATTCTGAGTCAAAAACAGCAACAAGTTATACAAGACCTCTTAGAGAAATTGAAGGGCGAAGCTGATATACAGATGCTGATATAGATTAATAGACATGTTTATAATCCCCCCGACGCCTTTGGCGTCGGGGGGATTTATGTAGTACTCACAACATCCACCAGTAAGAAAATCGACCACCTCCCGTCAACATGAATATGAAAGAACGTTTCGATGCCTACACACTTACACGTCCTCGGACAAGAAAAATAGTCGGATGGCTTCTTGTAGTGATTGGTTTTTTTGCACTCGTCACTCCACTTACTCCAGGAGGTCTGTTATTTTTTGTTGGACTTGAAATTCTTGGACTTCGAATTATTTTAACAGAAAAGATAAAATGTTTTTTTGTACGACAGAAAAATACAACGCCTTCAGACAACTCTGAAGGCGTTAACCTACGCAACTAAAATACGCTATACTAAGTGGTATGCGAAAAAATATTATTCTCGGAGCCTCAATAATACTCTGTGTTATAATTGTTTTTTTTATTCTACGTTATTCTCCTGCACAAGCGCCTCAAGGTGAGTGTACCACGGACGCAAAAATATGCCCTGATGGGTCAAGGGTAGGAAGAACTGGTCCAAACTGTGAGTTTGCACCGTGTCCGACGGTTGAAAATCCTCCTGTTACCGATGATCTCATTCTTATTGATACACCAATACCAAATCAAGAGGTTACATCTCCTATTACCGTCACAGGAAAAGCTCGCGGAAACTGGTTTTTTGAAGCAAGTTTTCCAATTGTCGTTACAAACTGGGATGGACTCATTATTGGACAGGGAATCGCAGCGGCACAAGGAGATTGGATGACCGCTGAATTTGTACCCTTCACCGCGAGTATTACTTACACACTTCCCACAGAAACACCGTACAATCGAGGAACACTCATTCTGAAAAAAGATAACCCTTCGGGACTTCCTGAGCATGATGACGCACGTGAGATTCCTATTATATTTAGCATGGATAGTACGGAGGTCATCCCTTCAGCAAATTCAACAGGGTCAACACCACCGAAGCTAGACGGGAATACAACAATTTGTACCATGGACGCAAAAATATGTCCTGATGGGTCAGGGGTGGGAAGAACTGGTCCAAACTGTGAGTTTGCTCCCTGTCCATTGTAGTTTTTATCCATGATAGAATTGCTTTTTCCATACATACTTACCGTACACATAAGTACAGTAATCATCGCGCTTTGTCTCATTGTCAAAGCCGACATGCTCGCACTCTCATGGATTCGTGGTAAAAGTGAGACACTCAGTTTTACAAACATTTATAAACTCCACATATACACATGGTACGCACTTTGTATGCTCATTACTACTGGTATCCTTTTATTTTACCCGTACGATGAATACTTACTTTCACACCTACCGTTCCTTATCAAAATGGGATTTGTATTTACACTCATTATAAATGGGGGTTTTATAGGGATACTTATGCATACTGCGATAGAAAAACCGTTCCGAACCATACGCTCGAAAGAAAAAGCTACACTTTTGCTTTCGGGCGTACTATCCACAATTTGCTGGCTAGGCGCAATCATCACCGCAACAATGCTTGAACTTTAAATCATGCTAAAATGAAAACATTATAAAAAGTAATTGAGTTCGCATGAAATCTACATACATTATTATTGCACTTGTTACTATAACGCTTGGGGCCATCTGGTTCACTAGTGGGAGCGAAGACCCCTCTCAAGTTCCTACAGTTTCAGAAAAACCAGAAGTCAAAGAGGCGGAAGACATGGGAATGACCGCAGAAGAACACGCGACAATGACAGGAAATGGGATGGTTGGTGGAACTGACGTTGGTATGGAAATGCCTATACCTGATATGCCAAACACTACCGAAATGCAAATGAACCCTAACGCAAAAGTATTTACTATGCTCGGAAACAATTTCGCATTTAATCAAAAAGAAATACGGGTAAAACAAGGGGACACAGTAACGATCAACTTCACGAGCACCGATGGATTCCACGACTGGGTACTCGACGAATTTGGAGCGCAAACAGAAAAAATAAAAACTGGAGAATCAACCTCTGTCACATTTGTTGCTGATAAAACAGGAACCTTTGAATACTACTGTTCAATTGGCTCACATCGGGCTAATGGCATGGTTGGGAAACTCGTTGTGGAGTAACTTTCTTTTATAGGGGACAAGACCGCGCGCCTACGGCGCGCGGTCTTACATTACCTCTATTCTAAAATTTTGCTATACTCATCCGCAGAAACACTAAGGAGAAATCGTATGTCATCATTCCACGAACAACTCACAAAAAACCATTTTGCTGAGATACCACTCAGTATCACGCATGATGATTTGGTTCGCAGTGCAAACCTCTTTCTCAGGTTCCTTAAAACAGTTCCCGACCAAACCAAACGAGGAATCCACTTTAAATCTCCATTTCCTCGTGGAAGTGCAGATGGCTACAGTGATAAGCGCGAAATCGGAGGAAAAGATCCGAAGGAGTTTGTCCACTGGGGTCCGCGTCTCCTCAAATATACTGCGTACACCGAACTCTACAATTCATCGGATGATGCGCGCACGTTCTTTGACACTGCAGAACGTATCTACACAGATATGGATACACGTGTCTGCCAACTCTTTGAAGCAGAGTTCCCTGAACTTATGCATCACTGTATTGTTGACGGAAAACTTGCAAATGCAGTACTCCGCTTCCTCTGTTACGCTCCAGATAGTACGGTGGAATTTAATGCAAAACCGCACTATGATAAAAGTTTTGGTACGGTTGCACTCGCCGAGAGTGCGCCAGGACTTCGCATTGGATGTTGTGAGAAACACCCGCTCTGCAAGGTAATCCATTCAGAAGGCACAGCACTCTTCATGCCTGGAGAATTGATGTTTGAGTACTCAAAAAGAACAATCATCCCTGCATGGCATGATGTCAAAACTGACAAAGAAACCACCGATGTATGCGATAGATGCAGACGATGGGCAATTGTCTTTTTCATTGACCACAAAGACGGCAACTACCCATCGTGGGATGCCGTACATAGTCCATTGAATGTACACGGATAAGCAATCCACACACGCACACAGGACTCCTCACGGAGTCCTGTTTTTAATTTCTTTCCGACTGACAGTCGCTGTTCAACCCCTCGAATGAAATTTCTTGTGAATATCACGGAGGTGTTTATCGGTAACGTGCGTATATATTTGCGTGGTTGCAATATTTGCATGTCCAAGCAGTGCCTGTACTGAACGAAGATCTGCGCCATTACTTAAAAGGTCCGTCGCAAACGAATGGCGAATAACGTGTGGGGTCACTTTTCTAGTAATACCAGCGATTGTTGCATACCGTTTCAAAATACGTTGAATACTTCGTGGCGTGAGGCGTAGTTCTTTATTTTTTATTTCATCCGCTTTACTCTGCTTTCCGTAGTGAATAAACATCGCATCATCAAAATCTTTTCGTTCTTTGAGGTATACCCTGATAGCATTGCGTGCAGTATCTGAGAGAAAAACCACGCGCACCTTATCGCCTTTTCCGCGCACTGAAAATTCATCCCGTGTAAGGTCAACATCCTCTTGTGAAAGTGCGCAGAGTTCAGAAACACGAAGTCCTGTAGAAAAAAGTAACTCCAGAATTGCTCTATCTCGAAGTCCGCGTACCGTACTCACATCGGGTGCATCCATCAATCGATTGAGTTCAGCCGTTGAAATAAGATCGAGTGAACGTTCAGGTACTTTTGCAAGTTCAATACGTTCTGGGTTGAGTGAATCAATACCTTTTTTCCGTATATACTTTAGAAATGCGCGCAGTGCGATAAGGTAATAGTTTTGTGTTTTTCTCTTGAGCGTGTCAACATTCCTTCCAATTTTTGTCCCGGGCTGACGATTGAGCCAAAGACGGTACTCGCGCACCATAGTTTCAGTGAGTTTTTTTGGGTCATCATTCTTGCTATATTCTAAAAAGCGCGTGAGATAATGATCGTAGTTCGTAACCGTATGAATACTCCGTCCTTTTTCTATTTCAAGGTATTCAAGAAATTCACGTTTGAGTTGTGTGAGGGTCATAGATGAATACATTGTAACGCATAATAAACATCGCCACACGGTATATCGTGTGGCGATTATTGCATCAAAATTCATCTTTTCGTATCAAGAGAGGGCGTTCTGCAATCTCCTTTTGTATGTGCGGACTTGCAATCATTAACATTTTACGCATATGTAAGATGCAGGCAGTAATACTTTTAAAGAGACTGGAACCTCTTTCAGCAATCATCAAACGATTCTTTGATTCATCATGAATCATTTGACGAAGAATCTCTGCTCGAAAAGCAACGAATACCAGAATAAGGGCATCGTACCGCAGTTGCGCTATTTTTGTACCCAATTCTTGAAGAGATTTTGCAGTTGGAACCTCAATACTGTGTTTCACTATATTCTCCTTGCCTTTACTGAACCAGACACAATCATAGCACACATACTAGAAAAGGGGTTGCAAAGTATGTCAACATGTGGTAAAGTAGTGACAACCTTCGCAGGTTATAACTAACGGCGTCCGAGTATGCATCTACATACCGCGACGCATTTCTAAACACTATGCTTACAAAACGAAAGAAAGAAAACGCGATAAAAGAAGTGCGTAGGCACGATGTCGATACTGGTTCGCCAGAAGCGCAAGTAGCAATTCTCACGAAGCAGATTGATGATCTCTCAAAACATCTTAAAAAGAATTTAAAAGATTTTCACTCAAGACGTGGGTTGCTTCAAATGGTTGCTGACAGACGAAAGCACCTAAAGTATCTTGAACGAAAAGACGTGAAGGCGTACAAGGGACTCTTAAAAAAACTAAACCTGAAGAAATAGTATTGAGTATTGAAAATCCGCACATTCTTTTAAAAGAATGTGCGGATTTTCTTGTTCGACCGAATAATCTGGTATACTAGCCTCAGAGTTTTTATAAAGCTCTTTTAGAACCCGTTTCAAAGGTATTTTTTAAAAAGGATTTTTAATACGAACAAACATCATGTCAGTCATTAAACACAAAGAGCAACGTGTCGCTATCTTCATCGACACACAAAACCTCTACCATAGTGCAAAAAATATTTACCGAGCAAAAGTAAATTTTGACGCAGTCGTCAAAGCTGCGCTCGGCGACCGAAAACTCGTTCGCGCAATTGCGTATGTCGTCACGACCGAAAGCGGTGAAGAACAATCATTCTTTGAAGCGCTAGAAAAGATTGGTATTGAAGTAAAAACAAAAGATTTGCAAATATTTTTTGGTGGTGCAAAGAAAGCCGACTGGGACGTTGGGCTTGCCATTGATGCAATCAAACATTCTCAAAAAGTTGATGCTATTGTACTTGCATCAGGGGATGGCGACTTCGTGCCACTTGTTGAATACGTGCGAAGTCAAGGATGTCAGGTCGAATGTATTGCGTTTGGAAAATCGAGTTCATCTCGACTTCGTGAATGTATCGATGATTTCATTGATATGGACGAAACACCACAAAATTTTCTTATTGGTCTCAAGGGAAATAATCGACTTCAAAAACAACTCCGTAGAATTGTAGGGACAGATACTGACGAGGACGTGTAGGTAGATTTAGATGGAGGACACCCCGTGGTGCCTTTGGCACCACGGGGTGTTGTTTTTGTGCAGTTTTGTTAAACTGAGCAGATTATTCAGGAGTGGTTTGGATAGATAGATTTCAACAACAGCATCTGCTCAGTGAAATCTAAAATCTGAATCACTCTCCAATACATTACACATTTATAGATAAAAATAATGGAAAAAAAATCATATAGTATCGATATTGAAGGAAAAACGCTCACGGCACTGTTTACCAATCTCACCAATCAGGCGCACGGCTCGGTCATGGTATCAATGGGTGAAACGGTGGTACTTGTTACTGCAGTTATGAGTACCCGGAATGCAAACAACACATCATACTTTCCACTTTCAGTAGAATTCGAAGAAAAATTTTATGCCACCGGACAAATCTTGGGAAGTCGATTCATGCGAAGAGAAGGGCGCCCGAGTGAAGGTGCGGTTCTCTCAGCACGCATCGTCGACCGTACTATCCGACCACTCTTTAATCATGCACTCCGACACGATGTGCAAGTTATTGTAACGGTACTCAGCGCAGGCGAAGACGATCCGGATGTACTCGGTGTTATTGGTGCATCGCTTGCACTTGGTGTTTCTGATATTCCATGGAACGGACCTGTAGGAAGTGTACGCATCGGAAAATCGCGAGATAATGGCACCCTCATCGTAAATCCCACATACACAGAACGAAAAGACTCATTACTTACCTATGAACTTCTTGCGTGTGGAATGGATGGCACTATCAATATGATTGAAACTGCTGGATATGAAATTCCAGAATCAGATGTTGTTACCGCGCTCGAACGAGCCGTCGTTATAAATCAAAAACTTGAAATATTTCAAAAAAATATTATTGCTGAAATAGGAAAGGAAAAACGTGCACTCGTACTTCCAGAACTGAGTGACGAAGTGAAAACACTTTTTGATACTACACTCCGCACCAGACTCAAAGAAACACTGTTTTCAAATCGTTCAGGTAAAGCACATCTCTATGAATTGAAAGAGGCGTGGCTTGCACTTTTAAAGGAGCAAGTCCCCGAGGCAGATCAAAATCTTGCGAGCGAGTACTTCGAGCATGAAATCGACACAGAACTCCACATAGGAATTATTCACAATAACATGCGTCCTGATGGTCGTAGTATGGACGAAGTTCGCACACTCTTTGCGCAAGCTGGTGGTATTTCTCCAGCACTCCATGGAAGTGGAATTTTCTATCGCGGTGAGACACATATTTTTTCGGCACTGACGTTAGGCGGACCTGACGATTCACAAATCCTTGATTCCATTGAAGAAGATGGTACAAAAAAAATATTTATGCATCATTATAACTTTCCTCCATTTTCAGTTGGCGAAACAGGTCGCGTGGGCGGAGCAAACAGACGTATGATTGGGCACGGCGCACTTGCAGAGAAGGCACTCTCAGCAGTCATTCCAGAGAAAACAAAGTTTCCCTATACTATTCGACTCGTTTCAGAGACTATGGCATCAAATGGCTCAAGCTCAATGGGTTCAGTGTGCGCATCCACACTCGCACTTATGGATGGTGGTGTTCCCATTCTTCGACCCGTTGCAGGTATCGCTTCTGGACTCATGATGGAGAACCACGAAACATACCAACTTATCACCGACATTCAAGGACCTGAGGACGAACATGGTGACATGGATTTTAAAGTCGCGGGAACGCGTGAAGGGATTACTGCAATGCAGATGGATGTAAAAGTTGGCGGTATTCCAGTCACCATACTTTCTGAAGCACTCGAGAAAGCGCGCGTTGCACGACTCCAAATTCTTGACGTGCTCGAAACAGAAATCGCAACACCGCGTTCTGACATTTCACCACGAGCTCCAAAAATTATCGTCATGCAAATTCTTCCCTCACAAATTGGTTTGGTCATTGGGGGAGGTGGAAAAACTATCAACGGTATTAAAGATGAAACGGGTGTCGATGAAATCACTATTGAAGATGACGGGACAGTGTTCATTACAGGAAAATCTGGGACTGCAGAACTCGCACAAACACGCATCGCTGAACTCACGCGCATTTTTGAAATTGGTGAAAAATTAGAAGTTGAGATTACCCGCATCGCACTCTTTGGAGCATTCGCACGACTCAGTGGTCAAACAGAAGGTCTCATTCATATTTCAGAAATTGTCCCATGGCGACTCGAAAATCTTGACGGCATACTTGCCGTTGGAGAAACGGTGCCGGTCATCATATCAAAAATTGAGGAGGGAAAAATTGGTCTCTCCATTAAAAAAGCTGACCCAGATTTTGCTGAAAAAAAAGGCATCAAACCTCCGGAGAAAAAATAAGTATTGCACCTTGTGTGAAAACACCCCGCCGACAAAGTCGGCGGGGTGTTTTCCTGTACAACTTTTCTTTTGAGAAGCCTCCCAACATATGCGATACTAGAAGGAGCAATCACTAAATATTTGTATCTATTTTCATGAATTCAGACCCTACAACAACACCTAAGCCATCGACCGATCAAATGGGAATCACGTTTAATGAAATCCATTCTGACGAACCTCACGAAGAAGTTTCTGTAAAACAAACTACAGTTGAGCAAAAATACGTCCCAAAGAAATCGCACCTTTCAAATCAGAGCGAAGTCTTTAATGTAAGCAAAGCATTTGAAAGTGACCGTGTTGAATCGGGTACCATTGTTAGTGATCGAAGGAAACGTCGGGCAACATTTGGTGACAATCTGCGTGCAGCATTTTCAGAATGGTGGGGTGGAGTGGAAGAAAAAATTACCGACACTACTGAATCACTTCAAGCACTTCAGAAAAAAGACACGGCAACTGTTGCCAAAGCAGAATCACGCGTGGACGTTATTAAGAAAGCTACAACAAATGCGACACTCGCTCCGCACGATGACCATCATATTGTTGTCGAAAAAATAAGGACGTATAAACAAGATGTTGCAAAAGTTACTGGTACACCACTCATCATAAAAAAGGAAACGGAAGAAAAGAAAAACGAGTGGACGCACACTACCGAAATAAAAACTGAATTAGGTAGCACTGCCTCACATACTCCTCAAATAGTAGCAACACCCGATTTGCGAAGCGCAATGATAGCACCAGAAATTGAACAAGTGATTCCCTACAGTTCACAAGCACATGATACAAATCATCAACATGAATTTGAAGAAAAAGTTCAATCAATTGAAGAGTGGTATAAAAAAAATCCGAGTCTCCAAAAAGTTTCAACTATACATACAGTAGAAATACCTCAGAAGAACGATGTATCTGTTTCTCGTACACCCGTACTCATTGCACCTGAGGTAGCACAATCAACTCCTGTCGAAACTACACATACTGTTCCCATCACTGTTTCGCACAAAGAGACGCCACGTGTACAAGTGCCAATACTTCCTGTTTCACAGGAAATAAAATCTCCTCTCGCTCCCTCTGCTCGTAGTATTCCTCCACTCGTTTGGCATGAAGAAGCACCAGTCGTGAACGTGCAACCTGAACCCGTGAAACCGATACCAACGGTTCCACTTCCTGTACAAGAGACTCTGACCGTCACTCCACAACACACTGATGTCCTTGTCCCAAAAAAGTCGTTCCGCGTTACACCTCCACTACCAGTCGTTCCAGAATCAAATTCAGAGGACACTGCTATCAGACCGCCAGCCACAATTCAAAAAACTCTAAAAGAAAAAACTCATCGTACCGAAGAATCTCGCCCATACACTCCTGCTCCAAAAGATGAATCTATACGCATATATGCACGATGGGCAATTCTTATTGGCATTGTCATTGTCGGTTTCGCACTCGCAATATTTACAAGTATGTACTTCAATATATTTGCAAAGAATGAAGTATTAGAAAATATTCCAACAACTTCTCCTACAATTATAGAAACGACACAAGAGTTCGAAATTCCACTCGGAGACACAAAAGAAGTTTTTCTAAATACACTTAGTCGCAAAATCATGGAAGCTCCTTCTGGTCTTGTCCAATTCTATCCAACTATTTCTAGTGAAATAAATATACGTTTCGCAACAAGTCGAGAAATATTTTCATTCCTTACTACACACCTCGATACAAAAACATTTCGAACACTCGATGAAACACTGATGATTGGAAGTGTCACCACAAATAAAAACGAACCATTCATCATAATGCGTGCAAATAATTTTGATACATTATTTGCAGGAATGCTTTCATGGGAAACATATATCATCACCGACTTCTCACCACTATTTGGCATACCGCCACAAACCAACATTCGTTTTACCGATGCAGTACGCAACAACAGCGCGACACGTATTCTGTATGACGGCACTAAAAACGAAATCCTACTCTACTCATTTATTAATCAAAACACTGTCGTTATTACTACATCAAGCGAAGCACTTACAAAAATTATTGAACAGCTATAATTTTAAAAGATTCTTCTTCGACACATTGGTATCAAAAAGTCATGCTATACTTTTGTTATGAACGATACATATAAAATCCGACTTGAAGAAATGCTGAAAAAAATTACGAGTGAACTACAATCAATTGGAATTCATAATCCAGAAAATCCGAGTGATTGGATTGCAGTACCCGCAGACCTCGATGCAGAAGAACCCGATCTCAATCTTGCCGCGGACAATGTCGAAGCATGGAATGAACGTACTGCACTCGTTGCAACACTCGAGCCACAATACAATGGAATCATGAACGCGCTCGCGCGTATTGAATCTAAAACATTTGGAATCTGCGAAGTGTGCAAAAATCCAATTGAGGAAAAACGTCTGAACGCAAATCCAATTTCACGAACGTGTATCGCACACCTTGAAGAAGAATCATCTCTCTAACATCATGGATGTCGCTCGTGTATTTTCTGCTCAACCATCACTCACCTTTGCCGACATTGTCACTATTGAAACAGACCTCTCACGAGGTCTGTTTGCATTTTCAATTGTTGGACTGCCTGGAAAAGCTGTTGAAGAAGCACGCGACCGCGTCAACAGCGCAATTAAAAATACTGGCTTCGACGCGCCAAAAAGTCAAAATCATAAAGTGGTAATTTCACTTGCGCCTGCAGATTTAAAAAAGGAAGGTCCACTCTTTGATCTTCCAATGGCAATTTCATATCTCATTGCTTCAGGTGATATTCAAGCTGATGTAACCAAAATAATTTTTATTGGCGAACTTGCGCTCGATGGAACGCTTCGTCCCGTGCGTGGTGTACTTCCGATTGTGCGTAAAGCGAAGGAAATGGGATTTGAAGAAATTATTGTACCGTATGAAAATAGAGAAGAATCTGCACTTATCCCTGACATCAATATTATTCCTGCACACTCGCTTCACGAGGTAGTCGCACACATCGATAAAAAACGTGAAGGGCATGTGCGCATCCAAAGTACACCACTTACACAAATTCCATCACTCTGGGATGAAGACACGGTACGCTTTGAAGATGTCCGCGGACAAGAATCAGCAAAACGTGGTCTCATGATTGGCGCAGCGGGGAGACATAATGTCATCATGGTAGGACCACCAGGAACAGGGAAGACGATGCTCGCACGAGCCTTTCAAGGAATACTTCCGCCACTCACAATTGAAGAGGCTCTCGAAGTTACGTCAATTCATTCCGTAGCAGGCACTGGTGTCGGTATTTCTTCTCGTCCACCATTTCGCGCCCCACACCATACCGCTTCATACACCGCACTTGTCGGTGGTGGGACACATCCCAAGCCAGGTGAAGTCACACTGGCACACAAAGGTGTTTTGTTTCTTGATGAATTTCCAGAATTTGAACGGCGCGCAATTGATGCGCTACGCCAACCGCTTGAAGACAGAGTGGTTTCAATTGCGCGCGTGCACTCGAATGCACTTTTTCCCGCAGATTTTATTTTAATTGCTGCGATGAACCCTACTCGGGGAGGAAACGATGGCGGAAATTACACTCATCAGATAATGGAGACCTACAAACAAAAAATCTCAGGACCAATTCTTGACCGTATAGATCTCTGGCTTCAAGTGCCCCATGTTGACTATGATACGCTCACCGAAAAGAAAACCCCGAGCGCCGAAGGCGCTCGTGGAGAAACAGAAATAGTGCGTGAAAAAATCCTCCGTGCTCGTGAGCGCCAAAACATACGTTTCAAAAACTCTGGAATAGGCACGAACGGTGAAATGTCCTCCCGCGATATTGAAACGTATATCGAACTCGGCGCTCCTGTTCGTGAACTCCTCAAGCGCTCCGCAGAAAAACTCGGACTTTCGCCACGCAGTTATCACCGGCTCATCAAAGTCTCCCGAACAATTGCCGACCTCGAAGATTCAGACGAACTCAAAGAATCCCATGTTCTTGAAGCGCTCCACTTTAGGGCAAAAACATAAAACCCCGAAGTGAACTTCGGGGTTTTTGTATGTCTGAACATACACAATTACTGTTTTTTAAAGAGTTCAAGCGCTCGTAAAAAGTCTGCTGCACTCTCACGAGCGTGCGCTCTTGCACCTTTAATCAGATTCTTGTGGTCAGGCTCAGTGGATGCCGATACTCCACTTTCTCTCCGACGTCGTGCATTCATAATAAGATTATTGTAATCGTTCGGATGAGAATCTAGATATTTAGCTGTTTCATCCGCGATTCGTAACGCATCTTCTGAGGGCCCGCGCTTGGACCTTTTTTTCGTTTTCTTACCCATGATTCACTCCTTTTTCATGTATCGTAATGTCACGATGTAGGACCAAATTTCACTATATAACTATTTAATTTTTATTTCAACTAATAGTCTAATGATGAGGACGGAAGGAAATTCACAAAAATATGATTCAAAATATATTTAAGCAACGCGAACTTTCCGTTTTCCAGAAACCCATTTTAGGATGGAGCGCGAGGAGACAAACAAAAAAGCTACAAGATGTACATAGACGTACATTGCAGTAGCTTTTTTTGAGCAGTCAACAAAGCGATCCGCCTAAAATGGGTTTCTGGCGCCACGAACTTCAAAATGCAAATGATTCCCGGTAGATCGTCCTGTATTTCCCACATAACCAATCACTTCACCTGCACCAACTGATGCACCGACACCAACTGCAGTTTGCGAAAGGTGGGCGTAGAGTGTCTGAGTTCCATTTGGATGCTTTATCACGACATAGAGTCCATATCCTCCGTTGTATCCTGAGTTTTTTGAAACAATCACACTGCCTCCTGCCGAGGCAATCACTGGTGTGCCTGCGGGTGCTGCGAGGTCAACGCCGTTGTATCCATGAATACCCTGCGACCGCTTTGCACCTGGAACAGGATTCATAAATCCTGAACTTCCGCCACCAGTAGCCACTGTTCCACCGCCAGTTCGTGAGGATTTTGTAGATTTTGCTGGAGCAGGTGTACTGATAGTACCGTTTGGAATCACTACAGTATCGCCAATAGCAACATCTTCAGCTGATGTAAGTTGATTATATGCAAGAATATCATCCAAGTCGCCTTCATATTTCTTCACAATTGACTGCAAAGTGTCACCTTTCTTTACAATGTGACGCACACCAGTAATGGGGAGGATTACGAGTTCATCACCTGGACGAATTTTACTTGCATTTGAAATATTATTTGCCCAGAGAATCGTTTTTTGACTCACATCATACATACGCGCAATTTCTGAAAGTGTATCGCCTTCGCGTACCGTATAGAGACTAATTTCTCCATTTACGGTTTTTGTATTTATTGCTGTATCTTTTCCATCAATATCTCCTGCTGGGACGAGCGCGCCGTCTTCCACAAGAATATCACCTCCTCCCTTTGCAGGATTTGGATCAATATTGAGTGCCGCCTTAAGAATAGGGGTAACTTGTACATTTGCATTTTGCTCATAACTTACGGGAGGTATGGTATCCGCAGTTGCAGTATCAAAAAACATCGAGAAAAAACCCGCATGCACCGAAAATGGCACTATAACTATTAAACAAAGAATTGCCACCTCGACCATACGTCGTCGTGTATTTATTGTACGATATATCATCTGTTCCTCGTCTTCATCAAGACTTTTTTGGAAAGAATCTTTTGAGTTCTGTTTTATAAGCGTAATTTACGGACTCACCGCCATACTTCCACTACGGTAATTTCTGAAACAAAAAGAGCGGTCTCTTTAAGGCGCTCCCTAGTACCTTGCACGAGTACTCACTCATAATAACGGAGTGGGGGAATGGGTCAACCTTGCCAAATGAGCTTGTCCACAGCTCAGTAAAAGTGTCGATTTTAGGCTCACAAACAAAGGTTTTATGACTATTGCAAGTACTCAATTTTATTGGTGTAATATTTTCCCTCTCTATACGGCTTACAAAACACGCAAACAAGACGAGCATGGTATAGTTGAAGCCACACATGGAAAAAGAACTACCATTACAGCACCTTCAAGGACTCAATGAAGCACAAAAAAACGCAGTATTGACTACAAAAGGACCTCTCCTCGTTCTTGCAGGAGCAGGTTCAGGAAAGACACGTGTCATTACTCATCGCATCATGCACCTTATCTCAGAAGGCGTTGCTCCAGCAAAAATTCTTGCAGTTACCTTTACCAATAAAGCGGCGAAAGAAATGCGCGAGCGTGTCATGCAACTCTTGCAGACATATAAGGGAATCGAACGCGCGAGCTATGATGAATCACCCACAGTAACAACCTTTCATGCACTTGGTGTGCGTATGCTTCGTGAACATCATGAGGTATTCGGATTACGGAAACAATTTACTATTTACGACCGAAGTGACTCAAATACCGCCATTAAAAAAGGTCTTGAACGGGCAGGATATGATCCAAAGCAGTTTGAACCACGGAAAATGCTCTCTCTGATTTCTCGTGCAAAAGGAGATGCGGTGACACAGACTGAGTATGCAGGGAGTACGCGTACCTACCCTGAGCGAGTAGCGAGTGAAGTTTGGAAACACTACGAAGATATTCTAAAAGAAGAACATGCGCTCGATTTTGATGATTTACTTTCAAAAACACTCTCCATGCTCAAGAGTCGTCCAGATATTTTAGAAAAATACCGCACACGCTATGAATATGTACACATTGACGAGTACCAAGATACGAATCGGGTGCAGTTTGAAATAGCACGACTTATTGTCGGTGACCGCGCAAACTTGTGTGTAGTCGGTGATGTCGACCAATCAATTTACTCATGGAGAGGAGCGGATATCAAAAATATTTTGCAATTCGAACGACATTTTCCTGAGGCAAAAATCATCATGCTTGAGGAAAATTATCGTTCAACACAGACAATTATCTCTGCGTCAAATGACATTATTGAGAAAAATATAAATCGTCCTGCAAAAAAAGTATTTACCAAGAATCACGAAGGGGAACTCATCGCACTCTATACTGCCATGGGAGGGCAGGAGGAAGCAGAACATGTCGCACTCACGGCAAAAAATTTGATAAAAAACGGTGTATCACCTTCTGAAATTGCCGTATTATTTCGTACAAATTTTCAATCTCGTGTACTTGAAGAAGCGTGTATCAATTACAACCTACCGTACCAAATGCTTGGGACGAAATTCTTTGAACGGAAAGAAATTAAAGATGTACTTTCATATCTACGCTACGCAATGAATCAAGACAGTACCAACGACTTAGTTCGTATTATAAACACACCTTCCCGCGGGATTGGAAAAGTAACGCTCCTGAAAGTTGTGGAAGGAAAAGCACATGAACTCCCTGCGAAGACGAAAGAAAAAGTTGATCTCTTTAATCATCTCATCTTTGAAATAGAATCATATGCAAAAGAGCATCCTGTGCATGAAACACTCACCTTTATCATGAAGCGCACGGGTATTGAAGAACAATACAAACATGACGGGGAAGAGGGTCTTGAACGACTCGAAAACATTCGAGAACTTGTGTCACTCGGCACAAAATATCGTGAGTACAGCGCACTGGAGGCAATCGAACATCTTTTAGAAGATGTGGCACTCGGCAGTGATCAAGATGAGTTGAAAGAAAAAGAAGAATTTGATGCGGTGCGTCTCATGACTGTCCACTCTGCAAAAGGGCTTGAATTTCCTTATGTCTTCATCACTGGACTTGAGGAGGGACTTTTTCCACACGAACGACTTGGCGACGAACGTGTCGATACCGAGGAAGAACGACGACTCTTTTATGTCGCACTCACGCGGGCAAAGAAAAAGGTGTTTCTCTCGTATGCACATATACGGACTATTTTTGGAAGTCAACGCGTCAATACACCATCTTCTTTTCTCCATGACATTCGAAGTGAGCTTATCGAGGAGAGTAACCCAACAGAATCAGGTCACGAACGTACGGTGTATCTTGATTAAACAATGCCCGAGGCAAGGCCTCGGGCATTGTTAGTCAATCAATCTGCAACTTCTCTGGAACATCATACTCACCCTGTGTTTTTGTCCACAATAATTCAAAAATTTGTTTCATCGCGAGCGCAAACTCTGTACTTTCAACAATAATTGCCTGCTTTGAATGCATGATAACAATGCGCACCCCCCACGGAAACGCCTCGAACGAACAATCTGCACTATAGAGTGACTCAGGAAGAAACTTCATAGTGAGTTTCCCGACTTCATTTCCAAAGAACTTTTTATACGGATGGAGTTTCGGATCATCGACAGTGAATCCTCGCATACTGATTTTATGCTCTATTTTCGCCTCGTTCCATGGTAGAAACACATCTTCATGAAGTTCTGGCGAAACGTTATCAGCTCGCGCGAAGAAGCCAACAATCTCAGTATCTCGAAAGTTCTTCAGTTTATACTGATACGCTTGTTTCAAACCTCCCACCCCTTCAAAATAGAGAATGTTTGGCTTATCACTCCCTTTGCGTTGCATTGCAAGAAGTTCTGGAACTACTTTACGCGCCTCTGCAACACGTTGTTCGACATCCTCAATATAACTTTCAGGAGAACGTGCGATGTACATACGTTGTTTTTCTCCAGTCATTTGCACAATGAGTCCTTTTTCTACCAATTCCTCTGCAATGACGTACGCGGTCGGGCGTTTCAAATGGGAACGCTTGGCAATTTTATACGGCGTTGCCGGACCAAGCTCAAGAAGCGCAAGATACACGCGCGCTTCTTTTTCAGTGAGATTGAGTTTTTTAAGTGCTTGTATAAGTGGTTCCATAGTTACTGTTCACACAATACTAGTACATTATCTAAATATAGTCAATATTTTTGACAAACACAAACTCCAAAAATGAAATGACTATATAATTCAATATATAATTAGATAAACTGGTGTAATATATCAAGGTTAAATAGACAGTATTATTGACATTATTTGAAAAGCCTGTATACTGTTCTACAGATGATACGGAAAGTATCAAGATCATTGAAACATCTGCGAAATCATTCGCACCCGCACCTCGGGGATCAGGGGGAAGGAAACACCATGTCAGACATGTACTTCTCCTATAGCGTAAGCTATGGCGACGTTCTCCTTCGCTTTGATGTGTCGGACGCAACGGCATCAAAAAGTTTCCTGGAGGGGAACCCCCGTAGGTGGAGAGAAGCGTCGTGGGATATGAGTTTCCCACGCGCACTTGTTAACGACTGCAAAGTCGTGGACGAGTCTCTCTGCAACCTAATTATTGAGTTTTTCAAGCTCAAAATTAGGGGCGGTTCCATTACACCTCGAAATACCGGTAGTTGGTATTCTGGAGGTGGTGTATGGGATCGCCACGGGAGGTACATGGAGGGGAGTGGTTAGTTTCTCCTCGATGTACGGAGCGGGCTGATATCCCGCTGGCAACAGAAGTTTCCCATCGTAAGATCTGGAAACAAAACTATCAAAAACTTGGAGAAGTTTGTGAACTCACATCCTTCTCCTCTCTATTGAGACCATAACCTTGGTTGTGATCTCATCGAGATTTGTTCTTTTGAAACATAGCGAAATCATTCGCAACCGTGCCACCGGTGATGTTGGCAGGAGAAATATCATGGAAAAGACAAGTGACGTTAAAGGTACCATTACTGGTTTTGCAAACGACAACTGCTTTGCAATTGTCGAAACAACCACCGGTACGGCGCTTCTCGACATTGATGACACTCTTGACTACCGTCTCCAAATCGGCGACAAGATTGAAGTCTCGGAAGCAGGATGGTATATATTCAATGGACAGATTGTAACTATCCTTGGACACAAGTACCGCCTAAATGGTCACCTACACACCATAGATGAGGGGTGACCACACGTTCAACACACCTAAAAGGGAAATTGACCATGGAAGAACACGAGCAAATCAATGCAATTCTTAAGAAACTTGCTGAGAAATACCACAATGACCGCGATACTTTCAAAAAACTGAACGAAATCGCGACACTCGTAACAATACTTGTACTCAAAGGAGCAACACCTCGATCTACTTAGATCGGGGTTTTTTAATAGACATTTTTGCTGTTGACAGCTAGTAGTCGCCCTTTCGGGCGACTACTGGCTTTTCTTTTAAAAGAAGTGCGCCTATACTGTCCAGATGGACAGAAAACTTGATGCGTTTAAAACGAAGAAGTCGTTGGGGCAACATTTTCTTAATAATACGCGTGTTCCTGAACTTATGGCAGATGCAGGGAATGTGGTAAAAGATGACATTGTACTTGAAATAGGACCCGGAACTGGTGTACTTACTCAAGAACTTCTGAAAAGAGGTGCTCGCGTTATTGCCTATGAAGCAGACATGCGAGCAATACATTCACTCGAAAAAACGTTTGAAACTGAAATAACGGCCCAGAATTTGACTCTTATCCATGGGGACGTGCGTGAAATTGACTTGTATGCGCTCGGCCTTCGGCCGAGCGCATACAAAATCATCGCAAATATCCCCTACTATCTCTCAGGAATGCTCTTCCGCATCTTCCTTGAAAGCGATATACAACCCTCAGATCTTGTCTTTCTCGTACAGCGAGAAGTCGCAGAACGTATCGCACGAGACAAAAAAGAATCCCTCCTCTCACTTTCAATAAAAGTGTTTGGTAATCCACGGTATGTAAAAACCATAGGAAAGGGAAACTTCACACCTCCTCCAAAAATCGATTCGGCGATTATTGCCATTACTGATATATCAAAAAAACGCCTCGCCTCGGCAGGAATCACACAAACACAATTTTTTTCTATACTTCACCAAGGATTCAAATCACGTCGCAAACAACTTTTGGGAAACTTATCAGAGACACTCGACAGAGAAACACTTACCCACATCTTTTCCACACTTAACCTTACTCTTGACGTTCGTGGGGAAGATCTCACCCTTTCACAATGGCTCAATCTGTGTCAAAAAATTTCTATCCATAAGTAATACAGAAATAATACCCACTATTTCTAGAGTTAACCACAGTTTAGATACATTTAACCCACAGTTTCTCACCACACTTGTTATACTTTGAGAGTATGGGCCGGTGTATGTGCGTATAGTAATGAGCGTCGTATACATGTCTCAGTAATGCACATTCGTGTGAAAGGGAAATTTGGTATAGGAGGGGCAGTTATAATCGGGATAATAATGATCCTTGGCGCTTTTTATGTGAAACATAATAATTCTGTACAAGCACAGGGAACACTTGTCATACCAATGGCAGTACGCACTCCACTCGATACAAAAGATTCAAATACCAACGGCATACCCGACTGGGAGGAAGATTTGCAAGCGAATATATTTGAAACTATCCAAATACCTACAACTGCCAAAGCAACCAGCTCTGAAGACGGCACCTATGTTCCACCAACCACCTTCACGGGCAAGTTTTCCGAAGCATTTTTTAAAGATTACCTACAAGGAAAAGTTAACGGTCAAGATTTCAGTGACCCTACAGAATTTATTGATAGTGCAGTAGCTACAGTCGAAAACAACACTGCAAGTAAACGGCATACGCGCCTTGAGATTACTATCGTTCCCTCTACACCGGAGTCAATCCGAGAATACGGAAATCGTATTGCTGAAATCACACAAATACATACCGTCGAAAGTGAAAATGAGGCACTTATTCTCCAGAAAGCACTCGAAACGAGTGATAAATCTGAACTTGATAAACTCGATCCGATTCATACAGTCTACGCAAATATCATCGCTGATACACTCAAAGTAGCGGTGCCTGAAACACTTGCAACACAACATGTAGAATTACTCAATGCATATGAAGCAATTCTTACGGATGTCGGTGCCATGCGCATTGCTTTTAGTGACCCTCTGTACGCACTTGCACGAACCAAACAATATCAAGAAGATGCAAATAATTTGTTTAGTGCGCTGAAGAATATTGCGAAGACACTCACTGAAAATAATATAACCTACGCCAACGACGAAGCGGGGGCATTCTTTTACCTTTTTGACTCATGAAATTCCTAACTTTTTCAAAAAGAAAAATACTTTCGTCACTTCTTTCAGGAATGTTGGTGTGTAGTTTTGTACTTGCACCCGTTTCACTGACATTTGAGATTACTGTGGCAAGGGCGGTAGTTTCAACCTTTGAAACTAATCCGGCACTCATTGGTTCAACACCCGTAATTGCCGTTGAAACAGCTGCTACTACTGTTCAATCAACCATCTCCGCAGTCCAAGAATTCATACAAACAGGTATCATGTACTCGCTTGAAATCAAGGAGTGGTCATTTGACGCAATTGCATGGGGTCTCGTCAATCTTGTTATTTCACAAATGATTCAGAGTGTTACCCTGTGGGTGAATTCAGGATTTCAAGGAAGTCCCGCCTTTGTAACTGACCTAAACGGTTTTCTTGCTGACGTTGCCGACCAAGTGGCGGGGGATATTATATGGGGCGCTGGCTTGGGAGGACTCTGTTCTCCATTTCAACTTGATATACGACTCGCACTTGATATACAGTACCGTGGATCGCGTGGATACGAAGCACAATGTCGTCTGAGTGATGTAGTAAATAACATAGAAGATTTTGTGGATGGAGATTTTGGTGCAGGAGGATGGGAGGGATGGCACAGTATGACGCTTACCCTAGAAAACAACCCCTACGGTGCACTGCTTGAAGCGAGCACAGCACTTGAAGTGGGTATCACAAATGCACGTGGTGAAAAACTAAAAATTCTAGACTTTGGTAGAGGATTTCTCACAAAGAAAAAATGCGACGATCAAGGTCACTGTACTGATGTATTACCTGGAGCAGTCATAGAGACTCAATTGAATCATGCACTTGGTCTTCCAGGAGACAGACTTACTATAGCCGATGAAGTAAACGAACTACTTGGTGCACTCTTTTCACAACTTGTGGTGCAAACATTCCGTGGAGCTGGTGGTCTCCTTGGTATGACCAATTCACGATACGGATCTGGTGACTACTATGATCGCCTCTCAGAACAGGAGAGATCACGTCCAATTCAAGGAAAATACTCAGGGACCACTGTATTCACCGATACATTGAATATAGAAAGTGAATACCTCAGCCTTAAACAACAAATGCTTACAAGGCTTAATAACGCTCGTGACTACAAAAATACGAGATACGGTTCTGATACCTGTCACTCAGGTCTCCTTACTTCATCACTCCAAACAACACTCACAAACACACAAACAGAAGTTACCGCTACGCAGATACTCATTAATAAAATGCGTGTGTTCCGTGATGACTATAACGCACTCACAAATCCAACCGCTCCGACAATCGTCATACAAGAAACACTGACAAAATACAATGCACTTTCAATAGTGGAAGCACAATCAGTCATTATAAATGAGTATCGCTCACTTCAAACATCAGAAGTGCTTCACTCTCAATCAGACACGATAAAATTTAAACTGACAACTGTAAAGGAAATCGAAGAGGAAATAACAACCTTCACGCAAGGAATTGATCAGGTCTGTCCGAGTCGCCAAAACAATAATCGAGATTAATATGCAGGACACTCAGAAAAACAACATGCTGATCAAAACCATTCTGACTGTTTTTTTATTGTTCACGTTCCTCGCTCCAATTTCATTTTCATTAAAAACATATCAGGCACATGCTCTTGGTCCCGCTACTACTTCCGATACTCCTGCGGTTGATGCAGATACTGATCCTGTACCTCCAAAAAACGCTATCGCAACTCGTGGGGACGCAACACAAGAATCAGAAAATTTCGTAAGTCGTTCTGCCTCATTTGTTGGAGGAAAAATTTACGACTACACTATTGGTGCTGCAATAGCAATTATCGGAAATTTAATTTTATCACTCGCGGCAGCGTTTACATGGGTTGGCGGAAAGTTACTAGAACTGACCTTGGCAGAGTTGGTGTTTGGAATGGGAAATCAAATCAATTCACAAGCATTGGGAACAGCAATCGACTCTATATGGTCACTCATTCGAGACATTTGCAATCTTGCTTTTATTTTTGGTTTTATCTACGTCGGTATTTATACCATCATTGACCCTGAAAAGGCTGACACAAAGCGTTTTCTTTCCCGGATCATCATCGGTGCGCTCCTTATTAACTTTAGTCTCTTCTTCACAAAGATAGTGATAGATTTTTCAAATTTTTCTTCAGTAGTAATATATACCGCAATGGTAGAAAGCCCCGAAACAAGTACTATAACTGGAAAAATAGTAAGTCAACTTGGACTTACTACGCTGTATGCTTCGCCAGGTGCGCAAATTTTAGCAGATATTGGAAGTGGTAAAAGTATTTGGTTCTTTATTATGGGGGCAATATTTCTTCTCGTTGCCGCATTTGTCTTTTTTGCAGCCTCGTTCTTACTCGTTACTCGATTCGTTGCACTTGTACTTATTATGGTTGCGTCACCAGTTCTTTTTGCTGCAACAGTATTTCCGAAAACAAAAAGCTATGCAGACGACATCTGGAAAAAACTCTTTAGCTACGCTTTTTTCGCTCCGGTGTATCTTTTACTTACTCTTATCACCATAAAACTAATGGACGCTCTGGGTGTCTCATCTACGCAAGATAAATTTGTGAACGCATTAACAGATACGTCTGGTACCGCATTCAGTGTGATACTGAACTTTGTCGTGATTATTTTCTTCTTAGTGAGTTCACTAACAATCGCCAAAAGAATGGGAATAGAGGGAGGCGAAATGGCAGTAAGTGCCGGAAAAGCTATTCGTGGAAAAGTACAAGGTGCCATTGGGAGAAATACGGTTGGTCGACTTGGCGAAAAACTTGCAAAAAATCAAGACGAGTCCAGAAAGAGTAACAGTAGATTTAGACAGTTTTATGCTGCAAGCTTACGAGGTACAGGGATTGATGCTGTTGCACAATCAGCTAAAAAAGCTAAGTTTGGTAGCTCACAATCTCGAGCTGAGGTTGTAACAGAAAATAAGGAAGTTGCAGCGGCGCGCGCGAGAAATAAGACTACTTCAGATATATCAGATGCTATTGCAGAAAGCGCAACGATTGATGCTGATCCAAATGCTTCACAATCGGATAAAGATACCGCACGTGTACAAATGGAAAGAGCAATCGCAAACGCTTCAACTGATCAACTTCTTGCACTTCTTAAAAAGCACGAGAGTAACACCCAAGAATATGCAACCATTGTTGCAAATATGTCTGAGAGTCAGGTTACAAGTCTCACAAATGCAAAACAAGAAGATTTTGATGATGGAAAGAAAACAAAATTGAGAAACCAACGAAGACTAATCGCTGAACAACGATACAGCAGTGCAGCAACACGAGATGCACTATCTAGAGCAAATGCAGACGAACTAGCATCCATGAGTAGCGAGTTCCTTTCTCGAGAAGAACATGCAATGCGACTCAATTCATCACAAATGGATGACCTTCGAAAGAAGCTGACCAAGACGGAATTTGAGAACCTCTCAAAATCTCGAGAAAGAGCTCTTGAAAGACTCGCTCAAGGTACTATAATTGACGGAAAAGGTAGTGGCCATATACTCAATCAGAAACCTGGTGAAATAGCTAAAATGCCAGCTAAGGTTCTCGTATCTTTAGCAGATAAACTATCAGTTGCTACACTTACCAAAATTGTAGCTGATGGCACATTATCAAAAACTGACGAAGGCAACATACGTACAGAAATCACAAACGCTATAAATACAATACCAGCTAATGCTACACCTCAACAGAATGCTCAACTTGCAGTCCTTCTTGATTTCATGACCAACACAGATGTAGGTAAACGATTTGGAAATTAAAATATGATTACTAATGATTCAAAAATTACCATGCTTAAAGGAGCCTCTGAAGAAACTTCTCAATTAGAGATCATGCAAGAAACAGTACGCTTACTGCAAAGCATTAGAAAAAAATATAATATTCATAGTGATAGTAATTTTATTGAGATTCTTGACGACATTATCCTTGGATTTTATCCTAAAGGGGATTTAAGAAAACTACTTGTTGAGAATACAAAGGTATCAGAAGACATTGCTCAAAAGATTGAATTCGATTTAAAAGATTTTCTCGCAAAAATTGATGGAGTGCCGTCATTGCCTTCAGCGCCAAAGGATATTAAAGACCGTCTGGAACTTCGACCAGAAGGAGTTCCTGTTGGTGGAACGAGTCAAGAAACGGAAACGACTGCGCGACCAATAACACGCGAGCAACTGCTTACTGCACTCACTGCAAAGCGCACAATGGCGGGAGACATTGCGTCAATCAAACAAAGTGGGAGTGAAGAAGTACCAGAATACGAAGCATATCGAAATGCACAAAAATCTGAATGAACGCATTTGCGACGTATGAAATCGTCGTGACACATTTTAAAACATTTCACCATGTAGAATATCCAGTACGGATGCTGATAGGGTACAATGTACATATGCAATTTGAGGTTCCACAATTTATTGAAATTGAAGATAAAATTATTGGCCCACTTACCTGGAGACAATTTATTTATCTCGCAGGTGGTGGCGGAATATTGATTATTCTGTATCTAACCGTCCCCTTTATTTTTATAATAATAATTGGACTTCCGTTTATGGCACTTGCGGTCGCACTTGCTTTTCATAAAGTAAATAACCGACCGCTCTCTATATTTCTTGAATCAAGCATCAACTATCTTACAAAAACAAAGTTATACCTCTGGAAACGTGAGGAAGCACAAGCAATTATAGAAAAAACAGAAACCGTATCGCCAACGCACGACCTTTCATTCGCACAAAAAAAATCAATAAATACACTTTCGAGAAAATTGACGCTTAATCAAACTGAGCAGTAACCTATGACGACACAAAACGCCACACAAAATTTTGTCCCCATTGCCGACATCCACGATGATGTGGTTATACTTAAAGATGGTCAAGTGTGTATGGTACTGCTTGCGTCTTCAATAAACTTTGCACTTAAATCATCAGATGAACAGCAAGCAATCCTCTCGCAATTTCAAGCATTTCTAAACTCGGTTGATTTTTCACTTCAAATATACATTCAATCACGCCGTCTTGATATTCGACCATACTTAGAAATTTTAAAAGGTCGTGAGTTACACCAAGACAATGACCTCATGCGTATCCAACTCCGGGAATACATGGAATTTATTACTACGTTTACCAGTCAAGTTGATATTATGACAAAGAATTTCTTTGTCGTTATTCCCTATACACCGACCGATATCAGCGTCAAAGGATTTGCACAATTACTTTCACCGAATGCAAAAAGGTCTGAACGTACCGCTGAAAAGTTTTTTGAAGACAGAACACAACTCGAACAACGTGTATCTGTGGTTGAACAAGGACTTTCTAGAATCGGTGTACGTACGGTACCACTTGGCACCGATGAGCTTGTCGAACTCTTCTACCACATCTTTAATCCAGAAGATTTGGCAAGTGCGCCAAAACGATAAATAATTGCTATGGGACTTTTAGATTTTATAAAACCGAAGAAAAATGATGACAATGGGATTGCTCAAAGCGGTACACCGCTTTCGCTTCCTGACGTAATCGCTCCTTCAGCTATTAGTGTGAGTCCACGGAGCTTGAATGTAAGTGGTCGTCTTTCTCGAATCTTTTTTGCAGTATCTTATCCACGATACTTAAATGACGGGTGGCTCGAACCTGTACTCAATCTCGAACGAGAAATTGATGTCTCTATTGTCATTCATCCTATTGATACAGCTGAGACACTTAAAAAATTTCAAAAAAAGGTAGCTGAAGTTCAGAGTCAAATAAACCAACGCTCAGACAAAGGCATGGTGCGCGACCCACAACTTGACGCTGCCTATAGAAATCTTGAAGATCTTAGAGATAAGCTCCAACAAGCCGAAGAAAAACTTTTTAACGTTGGTTTGTATATTGCACTCTATGCAGATACAGAAGCTACGTTAAATAAGGTTGAAACGGAAGTAAAAACAATCCTTGATACACGACTTGTATATATTAAACCTGCACTCTTTCAACAGGAAGACGGTTTTAGAAGTGTTATTCCAACCGTATCAGACAAACTCCTTGTACATACAAAATTCAACTCCTCTCCACTCTCAAGTTTTTTCCCCTTTACGTCATTCGACCTTACTTCCGATACAGGAATTCTCTATGGTATCAATCGACACAACAGCTCATTAGTACTCTTTGACCGTTTTACACTTACGAACTATAACTCAGTAACCTTTGCTACTTCAGGAGCAGGGAAATCATACACGACCAAACTTGAAATTCTTCGTTCGCTCATGTTTGGTACCGAAGTGATTGTTATTGATCCAGAACATGAATATCAATATCTTGCAGAAGCAACAGGCGGTCGTTTTTTCGATATTTCACTTTCATCAAAGCATCACATCAATCCATTTGATTTGCCCATACCACTCTCAGACGAAAACCCAAAAGAACTCCTTCGCTCACACATCATTGAACTCGTCGGGCTTTTCAAACTCATGCTCGGAGGACTCACTCCTGAAGAAGATGCGGTTATTGACACTGCACTCCATGAAGTATACGCACTGAAAGACATCACTGGCTCAGGCGATTACCGCGATCTTCCACCGCCACTCCTTTCAGATTTTGAAATGGTACTTGCAGGGATGGAGGGAAGTGAATCATTGGTGCAACGTCTCACGAAATACACTTCGGGTACATGGTCTGGATTCATGAATGAACCCACGAATGTAGACATCAATCAAAAGTTTGTGGTGTTTTCACTCCGCGACATGGAGGAAGAGTTGAAAACAATTGCAATGTATATCATCACCAACCACATCTGGGGTGCAGTACGAAGAGAACTAAAGAAACGTCTTCTTGTTATTGATGAAGCGTGGTGGATGCTCAAATCTGAAGACACTGCTGCCTTCCTCCACAACATTGCAAAACGCGGACGTAAATATTACCTTGGTCTTGCGACGATTACGCAAGATGTGGACGACTTCCTTCGTTCACCATATGGAGTTCCCATGATTACCAACTCCTCAATTCAACTCCTTATGAAGCAATCACCAACCGCAGTTGATACACTCCAGAGTGTATTCAATCTCACAAACGAAGAAAAATTTATGCTTCTTGAATCTGGGGTAGGGGAGGGAATATTTTTTGTGGGACTCAAACATGTCGCTATCAAAGTCATTGCCTCATACACAGAAGATCAAATTATCACCTCCGATCCATCACAATTGCTTCAAATTCAACAAGCGCGTGCTGAACTCCTAAATAATACCTAACTATATGCCACCTCTCATTGCGCGTGGAGCAGGAAAAAAAGCACAGACAGCGCAACCAAAACACATGTCCACACAAAATAGAACGGGGGGCAGAACCGGGGAGCTGAATGCGTCTCGTGGTATTCAAAATACTCGCATTACAAATGCACAATCACGATTTGAAGATCAGGCTTTCAATCGTCTTACAAGCACCCAACTACAAAACACTGCTCAAAAAAATCCTCAATCAACTATTGAGAGAAGTGGCTCCCGAGGTTTTGAATCAGACCAAACGCAAGCAAACTCAAAGGTTAGTAAAAATCAAGATTACAAACTTTACAATGCAAACGCTGTACAATTAACTGAACTCCGTGAAATTGGGGGTAACTTTGATGATAGTGACGAGGTTCTCACCGTTACAAATATACCGAAAAATCCACCTTTTCCATTTGCAATACTTTCCATTGCCCTATTGAAGGACTTGCTTGATATCCCCGCAACACTGGTAATCCTCGGGATTCCATTTTCAATGGCACTCTCATTTGTATTAGCATTGGTTTTATTTTTTTGGATTCTTGGGAAAATAGGTGGCGGATGGTGGAAGAAAAAAGTCATTAGCTGGCTTTGGAAAAGATATATACTTACAATTGTCATAGAAATTCTACCCTTTTTTAGTATGATACCCGCAACCACGATTTTTGTTCTTATGGCTCATTACCATGAAACAAAGACTGTAAAACTTCTAAACTTGGCACTTGAAAAAATTCGTAACGGAGGAATTTAAAAGAATTACTACCCAGTCATGCACACAGCAATTCGAATACGACATGATAAACTATACGTATGTCTAGACCATTCAAAACAAAAACTATTCACTACTTAGGACTGCTTGCGACAACACTTGTATATCTTCTTTTTGCACATCCACTCACTTCACATGCGCAGGCATTTTTGACCGAGAACACGGGAGTTACAATAATTTCAAAACCTGAATTTCCGAGTGCGAATACTTCTGTGCTTGTTTCATTAGACGATTATAGTATCAATACTCTTGGTGCCAGTATTGCTTGGTATGTAAATAACGTAGAGCTTACACAATTTAGAAATGCTCGTTCAGCGACAGTACAAACTGGTGATATTGGCAAAAAGCTGACTGTGCAGGTAGCACTCACAAGAGACAACGGACTTCCACTTACGGCAAAATTAGATATTATTCCAACAAAAGTTGACATTGTTCTTGAAGCGAACACCTACATACCTAGTTTTTATAAAGGGCGAGCGCTTCCAAGTAGCGAATCGACGGTTCGAGCAATTGCTGTCATGAACGATGGGACTGAATTACCCGACACCATGTATACGTATACATGGTCACGTGACGAAACCGTACTTCTCGGAGGCCCCGTGAAGGGAAAAAATGTACTCGACTTTACCATGCCTCATTACGACGACGAACGTCTTACTGTAGAAGTTTTTAATACAAATGGTGCGATAGTAGGGAGACAATCAATAACACTCAAATCATCAACTCCAGAACTCCACTTTTACGAACAGAGTCCACTTCGTGGGCTTTTTCATAAGGAAATAGCGACCCCCTTCAACCTCATAGGGGACGAAACAACTATTTATGGTGAACCCTACTATCTGAATTCAAAAATCAATGACGGTTCAACAAAATTCTCGTGGGAAATAAATGGAGACGATGCAAAAGCTGATACCTTAGCTCCAAATGCACTTACTCTGAGTCATGTGGGGGGTGGGGGAAGTGCAGAAATTGGCTTAAAGGTCTTAAACGAGACACGAATACCGCAACTCGTAAAAAAGATATTTAAGATATATTTTGAATAATATATGAATATTTTTCTTAAAAAACACATACTTACTGCTTGTACTACTGGTCTTTTTGCTCTGGTTATCTTTTTCTTGTTTGTAACACATGCATTTGGTGCAACACCAGAGTTTGTACCACTCACCGGACTTCCTGGACTTCAAGATTTAGATAAAAATACCCCAATTAGTACCTACATCAATGCCGTCTATCTCACCATCATTGCTATCGGTGCATTAATTGGAGTTGTACGACTTGCCATGGCTGGCGTGAAGTATAGTCTCGATGATATCGTTACCCGTAAGCAGGATGCAAAAGATGATATTAAAGGAGTACTTCTCGGTCTCGCGATACTTCTTATTCCATATATTGTGCTCTATACTATTTATCCAGGACTTACAAATCTTAATGTCCTCAGCAACGCTCCAAAAGTAAATTTGGGTACGGAAAAGAGCGTTGGTCGAGTATATAATGATGCTTCTAATAATTCATTACAGAAAAATCCTGGGGATGTTCGTAAAGCTCAAGAAGCTGGAGATAATGCACTCAATCCTAATCGTGTACAAAATTGGAATTTGGGATGTGCAGGAATGGGTATGCTTGTATCACCGGATAGCGCTGAAAGGGAAATGAAATGTCAACCTGCTTCAAAAGATGAAAGACGCCAGAACTGCGAAAATATTTTAAAAGGCACTTGGGTGCAAAAATACCCTCCTTGTATTCTTCCCTCAAATTAAGGAACATCAACACCAATAAAATGAAAAAAAATATACTTATACTCATCGGCATACTCATCATCCTCATTGTCTTTGGCGTATGGGCATATCTTTTTATGTATGGAAAACCGACAAACACGGACGAGATATTCGCGCAATTTGGATTAGGTGGTGACGATGCGACTCCTGTAATAAATCCTGAACTATCCAGTGTGGACGTTGGAAGTATATCAAATGACAGTGCTCGCCAAAAACTAAAACAACTCACGACACGACCCGTTGCAGGAGCGGTCTTTTCTACTTCCAGCATACGGTACGTCGAACAAGGGACAGGGCATGTCTACGAGATAGATCTCCAAAATGGAGCAGAGCAACTCGTGAGTGGCACGACCATTCCACAAACCACAGAAGCGACTTTTTCAAAAGATGGTGAGTACGTTGCAATAACATCGTACATACTCTCTGGAAAGAAAACGATTGTTGGAACAATTTCTCAAAATGAAAATGGGGATGGAAGTACCGAAGGCGTCACACTTCCGCTCGGTGCAACTGAGATTCAGTTTGGAACTGCGCCAGGAACAATACAGTATCTTATGAGAGACACGTCCGGTTCATTAGGATATTCATATAATATTAAAAAGGAAACGAGTACACAACTATTCAACATTGTACTGCGTGATGTTCATGTGCTCTGGGGTGAACCGATCTATGTATACACCACACCTACTTCTCAACAAGAAGGGAATCTCTATAAAGTATCAAAAAATAACCTTGTCTACGTTGCTGAGGGGGAAACAGGACTTATTGCCTTTAGATATGACGAGGGTGTCCTGTTGACGACACTTGCCTCAAAAAACGAGCAGTATTTTGCACTCACAAATGATGGAAAACAAATCTCACAATCGTTTCCTTCTCTTCCTGAAAAATGTGTACAAAATCCAGCAAAAGCACGGAGCGTCTACTGTTCGATACCTTTCACCATTGATACCGCGGAGTTCCCCGACGACTGGTACAAAGGTACAATTTCGTACTCCGACTTACTTTGGAGTATTGATATAGAAACCGGTGAAGCAACAGGACTCAGTGAGTTCTTGCTAGAAAGTGGTAGGGAAATTGATGTCTCGCAAATTGGCACGAATGATACAGGTACCTACATTTGGTTTATAAACAAAAACGATAATACTTTGTGGATGTTTGATACGACATTATGAGTCTCGGTACAAAATAACTTTATACTTTCAGTCTTACAGGCGCGGTACAGCTTTCGGCTATTTTTCTTAAAATCAAAATAGCACGAAAGCTTCGGAACAGTGTCCCGTGCTTTCCCGCCTTACAGGCGCGGTACAGCTTTCGGCTATTTTTCTTAAAATCAAAATAGCACGAAAGCTTCGGAACAGTGTCCCACACTGTTCCGCCTTACAGGGGCAGTTCAGGTTGTATGATATTTTTGCAAAATATCGACTGACAAGTGAGCGAGCAAAATGAATAACGATAGTTTTCATTTTCGAGCGAACGTAGTCAGCAAGCTTCGCTTACAACCTCCTTGAAATAGCACCCCGTGCTATTTCAAGCCCTTGTGACGCACTATGTATTCTTGTGCAATGGACATAAGATTATTGATGACAAAATAGAGTGCAATGGCTGCTGATAACGTATACGAAACAACCGTAATGATAACGGGGAAGACATACCGCATCTGTAATTGCATATTTCGAGTAAAATCTTCTTTGAAATTTGGTTCTGCTTTTGGATCTCGGGGTTTATGTGGAGGGAGCGAGAGATTGGTATGAATATACTGAGTAAGTCCTGCAAGAAACGCAAGGGGGATATTTTTTGTAGTAATATCAATCAGACCAAGAAAAAGCATGTTCACTGTTTCAGGAATCTGCACAAACGAATACAGGAGGGCAGTATTTATCTCGGGAAGTTTAACTCCACCACCTGAGTAGACTGTAAAATACAGTGCAAGAAAGAAAGGAATTTGGATGAAAAGGAGGAGAATACTTGAAAAAGGGTTAACTTTTGCTTCTTTAAAAAGTTCCATTGTTTTCAGCGCTTGAATCTCACGCTTATCCTTGTGATCTATTTTAATTTGAGCAAGTTTCGGCTCGAGTTCTCGCATTGCTAGTTGTGTACGGTTTGCCTTGAGTGAGATGGGGAGAATGATTGTCTTAACCAGAATTACCATACAGATAATTGCAATCCCCACATCGCCAGCACGTACTACGTCAATAAAAAAGACGAGTGTATTATAAATTGGGTCAAAGAAAAATGTGTGCCAAATAAAACTCATAGGTACAATACTGCTACTAACGATTAAATTTTAAAATGTTATCTACACACGTTCGAACTTCATTTTTAAGCAGAACATAGTCTTTTTCCAAAACAGATGATTTTACAAGAAAAATGAATACACCCTGAATCTTTTTCTCAGAACGGTAGTTTCTCAGAATATCATAGATTCGCCTTCGAATCTTGTTTCGCTGTACGGCATGTCGTGCAATTTTTTTAGGCACCACAACTGAAGCGTGGAGTGATTGATGTGGAACATAGACCACTTGAAAAGAAGGGTAATGTGATCGTTTTCCAACAGCAAAAAACTGACTGAATGCCATTCTACTCAATCGCTCTTTTTTGGGAAGCATTACTCTCAGTGTAGCTTATACGCTCAGTTTTGCACGTCCTTTTCGACGTCGTAACTTAAGTACTTTAGCACCTGATTTTGTTGCAGAACGCACGAGAAAACCATGAGTGGTTGCTCGCTTTCGTTTCTTTGGTTGATAGGTTCTTTTTGGCATATTGCGTATGTGGCTCACACTGTACACCAAATAATACTTTTAAACAAGAGGCTATTTTATGATGCTTATTTTTGTACACGCTTACATAAATTAGAAAATGAAAAAATAAAATTTATGTACCATAAAATATTTTTAAATATTCACATGAGCGTATTGACCTTTTTCCTATACACCGTTCTCCACACGTTGTACACACACATTACACACTGACACTAATAAAACTGTCATTTTTTGCTTAGTATTTACAGTTTTCCACAGGCACGTATAATGCTTGTTGTCATTTAGTAATTTCTTCTATGAGTTCCATTTCAAACATTGCAACAAGTATTCTCCACACAGAACAAATAGATGTAAAAAAATTATGGGACGATGCGTTAGTGAGTATTGAACTCTCCATTACTCCAGCAAATTTTAAAACATGGTTTCGCGATACGCACATTATCTCGCTTGAAGACGGTACGGTTATGATTGGTGTCCCGAGCGTATTTGTACGAGATTGGCTTTCAGATAAATTCCAAAATCTCATTTTAAAAATACTTCGCGATCTCACGCCTCACGCGCGAAGTATTGAATATACTGTCATCCAAAAAAATGATAAGCGTTACGAGACCTCAAAAAAACAAACAGTAAATGCTGCGCTCCCTCTCGAGGAGTACTACATCAATAAGAGCGACAATCTGAATCCAAAGTATATTTTCGACACGTTTGTTGTTGGACCATTCAATGAACTTGCACATGCAGCAGCGCGTACTGTAGTAAATAAGCCAGGGATTGCCTATAACCCACTCTTTATTTATGGAAAAACAGGGCATGGAAAAACACACCTCATTCAAGCTGTTGGTAATCAGTTGAAGCGTGTCGGTAAAAAAGTCTTCTATGTGACGAGCGAACGGTTTACCGTTGACTACATGAATTCGCTCCAGAACGGAACTGCAAATAGTTTTAAGGATAAGTACCGTCAATACGACGTACTGATTATGGACGATGTGCAGTTCCTTATGAATAAAGAGAAAACGCAGGAGGAGCTTTTTCATCTCTTTAATGCGATGCACGACAACAATAAACAAATCGTCTTTTCAAGTGACGTGCATCCTGCACTCATGTCCAATATGGAATCTCGTCTCCAATCACGTTTTGCGCAAGGAATGATTGTTGACATTCCGCAACCTGATATTGAGTCTCGAGGAGCAATTCTCAAATCAAAAGCAGCACAAAACAGCCTTATGCTGACTGACGATGTTGTTGATCATCTCGCGCGTACTATAGAAGGAAATATTCGTGAACTTGAAGGCGCTCTCAATACCATCCTATGCCAATCACAACTTCTTGGTCGTGCACTCACACTTGATGAAGTAAAAATGCTTATTAAAAATAGTACGCGACCTCGAAAATCCCTCGCAGTAAGTGACGTTGTTGATAAAATAGCGAGATACTTTGATATTGAACCTGCAAGTATTTACGAAAAAACACGAAGAAAGGAAGTGGTAAAACCTCGGCAACTCATCATGTTTATCCTCCGTGAAGATTTTCAAGTTTCTTATCCCGCTATTGGTCAAAAACTGGGAGGACGTGACCACACAACAGTTATCCACTCATGTGAAAAAATTAAGCGTGAGCTTAAGGATGACCATGAACTTGAAGAAGAGGTGTCACAAATACGCCTTCTTTTAAAGTAGTGTGTATGGTGTGGGGAAACGAAGGAAAAGTTCTTTATAATTATGTGTATATACTATAATTTTTTGTTCACATCCATACAAAAACATTCGCACTATATTTCTTGAATAAAAATTTATATCTCTATACACAGAAAAAAATTATTTCTCTTAAAAAATATACACAGTATGTATGGATAAAAAAGATTAGAACAGAGCCATTTTAAAACACCTATCCACCTATCCACATAACTAATAAGGCCTAATAAAATTTTTAAAATAAATTAATTACACAGTTATGCACATTACGACTGATACAAAAAAATTATTACGACTACTTGAAATTGTTTCTCGAATAAGTACAAAACATGTCACACTCCCAGTTTTACAATGTGTTCTTTTAGAGGTTACAAAAAACACTCTCTTTGTTCGAGCAACAAATTTAGAAATTGGTATTGAGGGTGGAATAACAGTAACTACAGAAGAAGAAGGAACGATTGCGGTACCAGCACATATTTTATTACAAACAATACAATTTATTTCTCAACCAACAATTACACTTTCAACTGAAGGAGATGTACTGCATGTAGAATCAAAATCTTCAAAAACTGAGATTAAAAGTATTACCGCTTCTGAATTTCCAAGCATTCCGAAAGTTTCAAGTAATCCACTTAGTATCCACGGATCGTTATTTGCACTTGGTATTAAAACAACTGCATTTACTGCATCACAGTCTTCAATAAAACCAGAATTAGGAAGTGTATACATACACCAAAAGAAAGAACACTCACTCACATTTGTTGCAACTGATTCATTTCGATTGATGGAAAAGACAATTCCACAGAAAAATCTCATTCTTTCGGAGTCGATACTCATTCCATACAAAAATGCGCTTGAACTCGCTCGTGTGGCTGAATTGGAGGATGGTGAAGTGACACTCTATGTTACTGAAAATCAGTGTGCGCTTATTGCAAAAGATATATACATAACCTCGAGACTCATTAGTGGAACCTTTCCTGATTATGAACAAATTATACCGAAGGAATATACAACAAAAATAACTATGCTTGTGAATGATCTTGCACAGGCATTGAAGAAAACAAGTATTTTCCTCAATAAGTTTATGCAACTTTCCATAACTATTTCAGAAGGGACGTTTACTGTATCTGCACAAAGTGGGGATGCGGGCGCAACCACAGAATCACCACAAGCCTCAATAGAGGGTGAAGATATAACACTCAATTTTAATCAACGATATGTGACGGAAGTAGTCCCGCACATTACTGACGATAGTGTACTCATTAAGTGTGCAGGCATAGGGCGCCCAATTGTTATTGAAAATGTGCATGATAAGTCACTAAGATATTTGGTGATGCCAATGAATAAATAATATACACGTGCTAAATACCTTCATGCACGTCGTTGCTTTCGTCATTCAATGCCTCATCGTAGCGTCTAGCAAACCTTATTTTCGCTACTCAGCATCGTTACCTAATGGTATTTAGCAGGTGTATAGATTTTAAAGCCATGTTTCATTCAAATGAAAAAAGAAAGCAACGCGGACAGGGAATTGTAAAATTATCCGATCTGTTTAAAAAGTACACTGACGTACTCAAAGCTCCTCAGGGAACGGTGGTGAGTGCCTTTATTGAGGTAATTTTTGAGGTATTAGGCATTCGTATTGAAAAAGACAACTGCACCTACTCGGTTGCTTCAAAGACACTCTCTGTCCGTGTTCCAGGGATGATTAAGTCAGAGATTACACTTCAAAAGAAACTCATTTTACAAAAAATGGCAGAAAAACTTGGACAAAAAAATGTTCCGAAAGAAATCTTATAAATATCTATAGAAAATTAGCGTAATTGTAGGATTAATTGTTAGTCTTTTTTTCAGATGCTTGCATGAGTGATGTTTTCCAGAGTGATACCGGATACTCCCAAAGGACAAATTGTGGGTCTCGTTGATTTGTTGGCTGAGGACCCAGTGGATCGTCTTTATTTACAAAGTAAAGTATTGAATGCGCTCCCTGCACTGCACTTTCTAGATTCAGCTCTTGTTTCTCTGTTGATTCATTGGTAACGAGTTGTGTTGGATCAAACCACACACCACGAAGTATTGGTTTTATTGTGTCGGGAGTTCGTGGCGGTTCTGCAAAAGTTCCTCCCGGATACTTTTTAACCGCAACATCCATAAATGCTCTCCATAGTGGAGTAATAATGAGTCCAGAGATTTCATTCATTGAACGATTGTCGTTATTTCCCGCCCACGCTCCTACAACCAAATTTGGTGTATAGCCAATTACCCACGCGTCACGCTTATCATTTGTGGTACCAGTTTTTGCAGCCACGTCTCTTCCTGGAAAATAGAGAGATGAGTTTGCACCAAAAAGAGGAGTTCGCGCAACATTGTCCGAGAGAATATCAGAAATCTGAAGAGCAACATCTCGGTCAAGTACTTTTTTTGATTCGACTTTTGGCTCGTACAGCACATTTCCATCCATATCTTCAACACGAATAATACTTTCAAGCGAATTCCGAGTACCCTCATTCGCAAAGGTACCGTACGCGCCAACCATTTCAAGAAGTTTTACTTCACCACCTCCAAGTACGAGAGTAAGTCCGTATTGATTTTTATTCGTGAGTGTCGTGATTCCCATATCACGCGCCATTTTGATAGAAGGAGTAATTCCTGCAAGATAGAGTGCTTTTACCGCAGGAATATTGAGTGATTGCGCGAGTGCATTTCTGAAATTTACCGGACCACGGAATTTGTGGTCGTAGTTATCTGGTGAATAGCATCCATCTAGAGAGGTGAAGTTGTCAGGTGCGCAGTTGGTCGAAAATTGTGTTTTGAGGTCAAACACAACAGTATCGGGAGTGTACCCCTTTGTGAATGCAGTTGCGTACACAAACGGCTTAAACGATGAACCTGGCTGTCGTTCAGCAAGGGCAATATTAAAGTTACCGTCAATTTCTTTATCAAAATAGTCACGAGACCCAACCATGGTGATAATTTGTCCATTGGTAGGGTCAGTCGCGACAAGTGCAGCGTTTTCTGCATTGTACGTTTTCTCATTGTACAGTGCTTTTTCTTTTACAATCGCTTCTGCTTTTTCCTGTAGTTCCCAGTCGAGCGTTGTGATAACCTTGAGTCCTCGTTCTGCAAGTGACTCCTCGCCGTATTCTTCAATAAGAAAATCTCGAACAAAAAATACAAAGTGTGGAGCGCGAATACCCGTTGCTACTTGGGGTTTAAATATAATCTTTTCATTTTTTGCCTGATCAAACTCTTCTTGTGTAATAAATTTGTTTTCAAGCATTTTATCGAGTACTAAATTTTTCCGCTTTTCAAGATCGTCTACGTGCGCGCCGTACGGTGAGTAATAGGTTGGGAGCTGTGGAAGTGAGGCGAGATATGCTGCTTCAGAAACAGTTACATCAGATGCTGGTTTCCCAAAAAAGGAGAGACTCGCTTCCTCGACACCATAGATTGTCCCTCCATAAGGCGATTCATTAAGGTAGTGGGAAAGGATCTCATCTTTTGAAAGTATCTGTTCAAGCCGAAATGCAAGAATCATTTCTTTAATTTTTCGCGTAAGCGTTTTATCACGCGCAAGTATGGAATTTTTAATCACTTGTTGCGTTATTGTAGATCCACCCTGTCCACTCAGGAGTCTTCCTTGTTGGAGATTGGCAAGCGCCGCTCTGAGAATTGCAAGTGGACGGACACCTGAGTGTTCAAAGAAAGTGTCATCTTCAATGGCGACGGTTGCATTTTTAATGTTTCGAGAAATATTTTCATAGGGAACAACAGTTCTTCGTACATCTTGATGGAGATCATAGAGAAGAATTTTTCCTGTTCTGTCAAAAATTTTCGTTGATTGGAGTACTTGTCGGTCTTGAAATGAACTGAGGTCAGGCATTTTTAGTGTTGCAACCCAAATTGCAAAAATCCCCGTGAAAATAAGTCCCAATACAAATAACCCAATAAAAACATCAATAAAAAGCTCTTTTTTTGACATTTTTAAGCACGCTTTTAAATGCTTTTTTACCCATACTCGTACGCGTTTCATGAGCCAATCATAGCACTGTATTGTGTATATATAAATATTGAGGATAGTCTTAGAGGAGGATTTTGAAGAACCTTATAAAATTTTTTGAATATGATACAGTATAATACTATGAGAATTGATACTGATGAAAAGAAAATAGAAGAGTTACTCGTTCGTTCAGTTAAAGAAATACTTCCGAGTAGGGAGGAGTTTCGGACGCGACTACTTTCTGGAGAACGAATGAAGATTTATATAGGAACTGATGCCACAGGTTCGTCTTTACATCTTGGTCATTCAACAAACTATCTCATTTTAGAAAAATTTAGACAGCTAGGACATGAAGTAATCTTTCTTATTGGTGACTTTACTTCACGTATTGGTGACCCTACAGACAAGAGTGACTCTGCGCGAAAACAACTTACACGCGATGAAGTAATTAAAAATACAAAAACATGGCTTAGTCAAATACGACCAATTATTGATATTGAAAATAAAGATAATCCAATTAGAATCCTTTATAACCATGATTGGCTTGCTGAATTAAATTTTGAGCAGGTGATTGACCTCGCATCACATTTTACTGTTCAGCAAATGATTGAACGTGATATGTTTAAAAAGAGGATAGAGGAAAATAAACCGCTCTATTTACATGAACTCTTTTATCCACTCATGCAAGGATATGATTCAGTTATCATGGAAGTTGATGTAGAGATGTGCGGATCTGATCAGAAATTTAATGCACTTGCAGGAAGGACGTTATTGAGAAAGATTAAAGATAAGGAGAAGTTTGTTTTCATCACCACTTTGCTTGAGAATCCCAAAACAGGAGAAAAAATGATGTCCAAATCATTGGGGACAGGCGTATTTCTGGATTTTAATGCAAAAGATATGTATGGAGGTATTATGGCGCAAGCGGATGAAAATATGCATCAACTTTTTATTGACTGCACGCAGTTGTCGCTTGAGGAAATTGAAAAAAAATTCCAAGACCAACAAAATCCTCGTGATATAAAAATGAAGCTCGCATATGAAATAACTCGTATGTATCATGGAGAGGAAGGTGCAAAAGAGGGTGAACACTATTTTGTTGAAACATTTCAGAAAAAACAAATTCCTGAAGATATTGTAGAAATTAGACCAGAATATATTGAGTCGCTCATTGTGGCCAATATCGTTCCATCTAAAGCAGAGCTTCGAAGATTGCTGAGTGCAGGCGGTGTGCGTGATGCCGAAACAGGAGAAAAACTTTCTGAAATTCCGACCCATGTAGAGACGCCACAAATACTCAAGATTGGAAAACAACGATTTGTGAAATTAGTACCCTAAAGAGATTGTAGAGAGACGAAATGTGAAAAACAAAACACCGTGGGCTTCGCCCACGGTGTTTTGTTTTTCACATTTCGTCGTGGTCGTCGAAGGAATCGTAGTCCATATCTTCATCTTCATCTTCAAAAAGTTTACCCTCATCTTCTTTAAGTAAGTCATCTTCCTCCTCTTCTTGTTCGACTATTTCACTTTCTTTTAGAATCGGCGGAAGTCCGTCAACAAGAAGATCGTCATCAATCTCTAAGTCTTCATCAAGTTCGCCGAGAAGGGCATCGTCAATACCACCTTCCCCTTCCTCTTCCTCCTCAAAATCCCCTACGTTTTTGTGTGTTGAAAAAAAGATCATAGATTACCGATTGATTTACATTAATTTTTACCAAATCTTTTTATCAGATGTTGCGATATTGTGCAACCTTTTGTGTCAACTTCGATGGTGTGCGAGGACAGTTATGCCGACCGCGATTGCGTCGTACTCGTCATCATGTGCATCTTTTGGCGCATTGTGGACAAGTCGTTTTACCATAGCGATAACCGCATTTTTGTCACTTTTACCATAACCAGTCACCGCAACCTTGATTTCTTGCGGTCCAAATTCATAGACTTGACAGCCGGCTTTTTTTGCAAGAAACATAATAATTCCACGAACTTGTGCAACACCAAGTGCAGTTTTAACATTTTTGTTAAAAAAAAGTGTCTCAATGGCGACCGCCTGCGGTGCGTACTTCACGAGTAGTTCAGATACCGCATTTCCGATATAAAAAAGTCTGTCGATAATCTCTGTATTTCTGTCAGTAATAATACACTCAGAATGAATCAGCAATTCTTTGCCATTAACTCGTTCGAGTATAGCAACACCGAGTCGATCATACCCTGGGTCTAATGCCAAAACTCTCATACAGTTCCTATAGGACAATTTTGTAAAGGTAGTAGAGAATTCATAACTTACTCGTCCGAGGGACTATCTGCGGTGGTAAAAATATCCTGTACGTCGTCGTGTTCCTCAAGTGCTTCAATGAGTGTGTTCAGTTTTTCGCCATCATCTTCAGAGAGGTTTATGGGCATGTTGGGAGCATACCCCGATGGTCCTTTTGTAAAAGCCCATAATGAGGAACCACTCCCACCAAGCTGATACCCCATCCTACTCAGCGTGTGTTTAATTTCAGGAGTAGTGCGGTTTGTATTGTCGGTCACTGCAGTGATAAGCATCGCGGTACCACCAGGACCATATGTTTCATAGAGTACCTCAACAAGTGAAGCACCGTCAGCTCCACTCCCTTTTGCAACTGCGCGGTCTATGTTCTCTTTTGGCATTGAATCCTTCTTTGCACGTTCAATAGCGGCCAGAAGTCCCGGGGACGCAAGGTTCCCCTGTGCCTTTCGTGATTCAACCGCAATAAAGCTTGCGTGCTTTGAAAAGATTTTACTCCTCTGTGCATCAGTCGCCGCTTTCTTATGCTTTATCTTTGACCATTTATTATGTCCACTCATATGTAGATTGTACTTAACTATTCTTAAGGTGCTCGTATGCAGTCGCGGTCGCTACGCGACCGCGAGGAGTGCGCTCAAGAAGTCCCTGTCGAATGAGGTACGGTTCGAGCACATCCTCAATAGTGGACATTTCTTCGCCTGTTGCTGCAGCCATAGTATTGAGTCCGACGGGTCCTCCATTAAATTTGTTAATGACAGCATTGAGGAGTGTTCTGTCTGGTCCTGTGAGGCCGAGCGTATCAACTTCAAGGAGCTCAAATGTTTTCTCAATAATCGTTACGTCGAGGTCAGCTCCTTCAAGTTGTGCAAGATCACGACAACGTTTCAGTAAGTAATTTGCCATTCGCGGCGTAGCACGGCAACGTTTTGCTATTTGCCCAAGAAGGGAGTCTTCTACACGAACATTGAGAAGTTCTGCAGATCGTTTCAGGATTTGCGCTATTTCTGAATCGGAATAAAATTCAAGACGAAACGTTCCGCCTGAAAAACGTGAGCGGAGTGGTGAAGAGAGGAGTGAGATACGGGTGGTCGCAGCCACAAGCGTAAATGGGGGAAGATCGAGTTGTACCGTGCGTGCAGAAGGACCTTTCCCAATGATAATATCGAGGACTCCTGATTCCATTGCAGGATACAACACTTCTTCAATGGTTTTTGAAAGGCGATGTATCTCGTCAATAAAAAGCACATCCCCAGGCGAAAGATTGGTGAGGATGGCAGCGAGGTCACCGACTCGTTCAATCGCAGGACCAGATGTTGTGCGCATGTTTGTTCCGAGCGTTTTTGAAATAAGATGTGCGAGTGTTGTTTTGCCAAGACCAGGGGGACCATAGAGAAGAATATGTTCTGCCGCGTGTCCCCGTTCGCGTGCAGCGGTAAGTAAAATGCGTAGATTTTCCTTTATTTTTGCCTGACCAACGTATTCATCCCAACTCTGGGGGCGCAAGGTTTGATCAAGATTTCCCGCGCCATCTCGTTCAAACGTTGGACGTTGTTCTTGAGTGTTGCTCATGATGTATCTATTGTATATGAATTTAGGAAGAAGTTATAGTTTCAAAGAAAGATTTGTAGAATAGCCTAAAAACTTATAATATAAGCTATTTAATGTAGGTATGTAGAGTTTAAAATAGAGTATACTCTGAAAAACATTGACAAATAATCATAGTATGCTAAAATCTTCAAGTATGGTTCGTTGCATTCGGGGCTTTCTCGAATGTTTTTCTTTTTAAATGAGAATTAAATCTATTGTTCTCAATAGAGCGGTATCGAATAGATAACCCTCTAAGCAATACTTGGCACTCAGAGCGAGGGTACTTTGGTACCCGCCTTGAGCGTGATCACTGGAGTATTCCTTAGTTTTGGAGTGCCACTTCTTCCGGGAAGCTATTGCTTAGAGGGTTATATATTTGATATGGACTAGAACTTTTATTACTTTGATAAAAGTTCCCAGATATGGAAACGAACAACATCGTGTTCAGTACTGATTAGAATATAACATAGTCATATAGTATCGTCTCCTTGACCATATGAGTACTGAGTTGCGTAGCGTAAAAACACGCGAGTCCCAAAGGGACTCGCGTGTTTTTTACATACTTATTTTTCCAAATGATACAAATCCAGTACGCGAGCAATTTCATCAAGTGAGGTTATTCCTGCTAATACTTTTAAAATTCCGTCTTGTTGCATTGTTGGTATTTTTTGATACTGCGCGACAGTACGAATAGTACTCTCCCGCGTATCAGAAAGAATTATTTCTCCAATCTTTTCATCGACACGAATTGCTTCATAAATTCCAGTACGTCCTTTATATCCACTTCCTCCGCAAGTGTCGCATCCCTTTGCTTCAAAAATAGTATGAATAGCAAACGGCGTTTCAACAATCCGCTGAAACATCACTTGTTCTTCAGTGGTAATTTCTCGTTCTATTCTACAATCTGTACAAAGGGTACGCACCAATCGTTGACCTAAAATAATGTTGCATGCATTTCCAATTGCTTGTGGTGTGATACCAAGGTCGACAAGTCGTGCAAATGCTCCGGCAGCGCTATTGGTGTGGAGTGTTGAGAATACAAGATGTCCTGTTTGTGCAGCGTGAATTGCTGTTTCTGCAACTTCCCTATCACGGATTTCACCAATCAAAATAACGTCTGGATCTTGCCTGAGTATTGAACGAAGCCCCATTTCAAAAGAGTACGCCTCACTTACTTGTGTTTGTACAATACCCGCGAGCTTATATTCAATAGGGTCCTCAATAGTCACAATTTTTAACTCTGGAGTATGTATTGCAGAAAGAAATGTGTAGAGCGCACTTGTTTTTCCTGAACCAGTTGGGCCTGTCGTAATGATTGCGCCGTGCGGTCGTGCAAGTTCTTCGATAATAACTTCATGAAGTCGTTCGCTAAGTCCAAGATGTTCGATTTTGAAACTGGCTGCACTCGGGTCGAGTAGACGCATGACGAGCGATTCACCATATGCTCCAGGAATAACAGATGTACGCACCTCAATTTCTCGCTCTCCAATGGTAAACGTAAATCGTCCATCCTGTGCTTCTTTTCGCACATTGAGTTTGAGTCCTGAGAGTAACTTTAATCGAGACACAATATGTTTTGATACTTCAGTATCAATATCGCAAATATCAGAGAGTACACCATCGAGACGATAGCGAATACGAACTGATAATGCCTCAGGTTCAATGTGAATGTCCGACGCGTTCAATGCAAGCGCTCCTCCAAAAATTGCTCCAATGGTCTGGCTCGTTCGAGTAACACTGTTATGTTCTTTGAGTGTGGCAATATTTCCACCAACATCATGCGCGGTGTGGATTTCGCGTGCAAATTTTTTAATAATTTCTGGATCGACATCGAGTATACCTTTTGCTTGTATAACGGCATTATCAATATCCTTATATCGTTCCCATGCGTGTATAAGACTTTCGTGGGAGGCAAGATGGAGTATTGGTGTAAGCTCCATACGTTTCATTTTTTCAAGTAGGGCGGGAAGTGTAGCATTTTGTGGATTTCTGATTGCAACAGAAACTCGCTCATTTCCATGTGCAAAAATAGCAAGTTCAGCTCCACGAGATTCGTCCTCAGAAAGAATTTTCAATGCGTCCACATCAATGGGCGTTTCGTGAAGATTGACGTATGGATAGCCATATTTTGGTGCAAGGTTACGTATCAATACCTCCTCTTCTTTGTGATGGAGTTCATGTATGCGTGTATTTGTAAGTGTGTCATTGAACTGCATAATACTATGCTTCAATAATACCACATCAGAAATTTAGAAAAGCAAGAAAATAACCCTTATTTTAAGGCGGAAAATAGGTATTGACAAAAATATTGGTAGTTGTATAATTGTGACTAGATAAAACACCCAATCCCCAGGAGGGAAAGATGAAAATAGTACTTTTGAAAGTAACGGCACTTGTTTTTTTAACGATAAGTACTACAGCCTGTAGTACGTATCGTAACGATACCCACGGCACCCCCAGTACTGGCGTCCGAGCAAATGTCGATCTGGATGTACTCGGACTTGGTGTGGACGCTGGCGCAAACGTCGGTCTTCACGCCACTGGTGCTGGCATACCCGTTCAAGGTATGCAAGGCGGAGTTATTATGCAAGGTGGTGGACGCAGACCATGTGCGCCGTCACTCAATGCCATGAGGGCATCTGAAGAATTGATAGACTGGGCTTCAGCTGGTGGTGAAGGTACCAAACGAAAGTCCGCGCAAGCGAATGCCTATGATTCAGGAGGCAGTGCAGGATACAGTTGTAGTGCCTCAAATTCTGGTTCGTCAGTCCTCGTGAATGGTCAAGTCGTCGGTCAAGGTGGACCAGCGTTTTTTGACCAAAGTAACAACAGCGACCTGCCCTGGCGAAATCAACAGCAAGGGTATCGCCCGATGCAGGGGCCATATCAAAATGGCGAACCGGGTCGGTGGAGGTAAGTATGAAAATATTCGCCTCACTTTCGATTCTCATCCCCCTCCTTCTCGGGGGATGTGCGCAAAGCACACTCTCTTGCATGGGGACACCGTCATTTGCATCGCTGGCAATGGCATTATGTCCGCAGGTGGCGGGAGTGAAAAGTGCTGTTGTTGGCAAGGGTATGAATATGCCCGTCGAAGAGCGTAGAGCAAACGCTTCTGTACAAGAAAGAAACGGGCGAGTTGTACGCCGAGAAGTCGGCTTACAACAAACGTTTTGGAAATGAGTAAAGGCCGATTGTGGGAGGAATTTTCCTCCACACAATCGGCCTTTTTTTTAATCCCCGAGTTACCGAGGCCTTGCCTCGGTAACTCGGGGATTTTGAAATTAGTGGTAGAATGAGTTAATGGAAATACAGAAAATTATTACACTCGAAGAACTCCATGCAATTGCACAAAAAATACTTTCTCATTGTGTCGAAAAAAGCAACGAAACAAATACAGCAACTGTGATTGGACTCACTGGTGATTTGGGTGTTGGGAAAACGGCGTTTACCAAAGCGCTTGCGCGGTTACTCAAAATCGAACATGAAATAACCAGTCCGACATTTGTTATTATGAAGTCGTACGCTATTCCCGAGAATAAAAAATATACACATTTGATACACATTGATGCATACAGAATTGAATCAGATGACGAGATGCGTGTACTCAGATTGCAAGAAATATTGAATGATTCAACGAAACTTGTATGTATTGAATGGCCAGAAAAGATACAGAGCATTCTTCCGAGCGACACACACAATATAACGCTGGCACTCAACACTGATGGTTCGCGCGATATTTCATACGATATATAACCATGGCAAAAAAAGAGAAAGCGGAGACAAAAAAAGATGAAAAACAAAAAACGTTGGTATTGCTCGATGCACATGCGATTTTGCATCGTGCGTACCACGCACTTCCTGATTTCACTTCTGCGACTGGTGAACCGACGGGAGCATTATATGGTGTGGTTGCGATGTTGCTCAAAATAGTTGAGGACCTAAAACCTGATTACATCGTCGCGTGTTTTGATCTTCCAGAACCAACGTACCGTCACGAAGTGTTTAAAGAATATAAAGCTGGTCGCGCGAAAACAGATGATGCACTCGTTGCACAAATAAATCGTTCTCGCGATATATTTGCGGTTTTTGGTATTCCTATATACGAATGTGTAGGATTTGAGGCAGACGATATGCTTGGAACCATTGTTGAGCAAACAAAAAAGAACAAAGACATTCGGGTGGTTATTGCTTCAGGAGATATGGACACGCTTCAGCTTATCGAGAATAAAAAAGTACTCGTCTATACGCTCAAAAAAGGTATTAACGATACCATCCTCTATGATGAGAAAGGTGTTCAAGGACGATTCGGATTTGGGCCAAAACAAATTCCCGACTACAAAGGACTACGTGGTGACCCGTCAGATAATATTCCAGGCATTAAAGGTATTGGTGAAAAGACAGCAACAGATTTGATTGTGCGGTTTAAAACTATTGAGGGCATATACACTGCACTGAAGAAAGGTGATGCAGTATTTCGTGAAGCGGGAATAAAAGAACGCATGATTGAGCTTCTCAAATTAAATGAAGAAGAGGCGCAGTTTTCAAAAATGCTCGCGGTAATTAGGCGAGATGCACCAATTTCTTTTACACTTCCGACAGTCACGTGGAGAGAAAATATTGATACTGAACAGATACTCACACTCTTTGCCGAACTTGGTTTTCGTACACTTGCAACGCGCATTCAGAATTTGTTTCATATCGTAACGACCGATGTTTCATCGAATGCTGAGCCTGTTGACGACGTCCGTGTGCAGAAAACGGGATTAGCACTTTGGTTACTTTCTTCAGATACTACCAACCCAACACAAGAAGATATTATGCAGTATGGACGGGTGCATGCACTGACAACATTTGATGCTATAGAATCGTACATTCAAGAAGAAATTAAAAAACAAAACCTCACGCGTGTATTTGAGGAAATTGAACTTCCACTTATGCCAGTACTTCGTGAGATGGAACGTGTGGGAATATGTATTGACGTGCCACATTTATACGCGTTGTCGAAAAAAATGCACAAAGAAATCACCACGCTTGAAGCGCGCATGTATGCGCATGCTGGAGTTACATTCAATATTAATTCACCCAAACAGCTTGGTGATATCCTCTACGATAGGTTGGGACTTAAGGCAAAGAACCAAAAGCACACAGCGACAGGGCAACGTTCGACACGAGAATCAGAACTTGAAAAGTTACTGGGCATGCATCCTATTATTGAAGATATTCTGCGTTATCGCGAAGTACAAAAATTAGTATCCACCTACATTGATACTATTCCAACGATGGTGGGGAAGGATGGTCGCATTCATACGACGTTCTTGCAAGCGGGATCAGTGACAGGAAGAATGGCGTCACAAAATCCTGGTGTACAAAATATTCCGGTGCGCACCGAAGAGGGAAGAGAAATACGGAAAGCATTTATTGCTGATAAAGGATATACACTCGTCTCAATAGATTACTCACAGATGGAACTTCGTGTCGCTGCGTTTCTTTCGGGTGACAAAAAAATGATTGAGATTTTTAAGAATGGCGAAGACGTGCATCAAGGAGTGGCTTCACGGGTTTTTAACACTCCACTTTCTGAAGTGACTCCAGATATGCGTCGTCAGGCAAAGGTGATTAACTTCGGAATTCTCTATGGTATGGGAGTCAATGCACTCAAAGCAAATCTTGGAGAAGGAACCACACGTGCTGAAGCGCAGGAATTTTTTAATGCATATTTCAATACGTTCACACGTCTTGCAGAGTATCTCGAAGAAACAAAAGCATTTGCACGAGCGAATGGGTATACACTCACGTATTTTGGCAGACGAAGAAATTTTCCGGGGATGAATTCAAGCGCTCAGTTTATTCGCGCACAGGCAGAACGTATGGCAATTAATGCACCAGTACAAGGAACGTCGGCTGACATTATTCGTATTGCAATGGTACGTATTTATGAGCATCTCACAAAAGGAAAGCTCACTGATGACGTTCATATGATGTTGCAAGTACACGACGAACTCGTATTTGAAATTAAGGATGAGCAAGTACAAACACTCGTACCGTTGTTAAAAAAAATTATGGAAGAAGTACTCCCACTTACAGAAACACTCGGTGTACCCATTTCGGTCGATGCAAAGGTAGGTGCAAATTGGGATGATATGAAAAAAATATAAGTATGCTCTACGTATATTTTGGAAGTGATACTACAGGTGTACGGCAAAAAGCTTTTCATTTTGTGCGTACGCTTACTCAGGATGATGCACTGACCACGAGTATCACCGAAGAAAATTATCAAACAGGAATCCTTGAAGATCTTGCTGAAGGCATGTCACTTTTCAGTGCGGAACAGGTTGTTGTACTCGATACGCCGTCCGAAAGCGAAGATTTTTTTGATGGAGTATTGAGTCGCCTTGCATTACTGAAAGAGTCAAGGAATCATTTTGTAGTTATTGAGGGGGCGCTTACTGCGGGAAATAAAAAAAAGATAGAGTCACACGCGGTAACGATTGAGGAAGTTGAAGGAGGAAAGCAAGAAAAATTCAATACGTTTTTACTCACTGATGCACTCTTGCGTCGTGACAAAAAGTCGCTTTGGCTTTTACTCATGGATGCATGGAAGGCTGGAATTACCAACGAAGCGATTACGGGAGTACTTTTTTGGCAGATTAAAATATTACGACTTGCAGAGAAAACAAAAAGTGCCGAAGAAGCAGAACAAAATTCGTTTGTCTATCAGAAAGCAAAACGAGCGCTTAGTCATTTCAAAAAAGGAGAACTCGATACACTCTCACGTACCTTGCTTGCGATATATCATGACGGACATTTAGGAAGGTGTGACACAAGCTTGGCATTGGAACAGTGGGTGTTGGGGGTGTAGTAACTCTCAATGCAAAATTCTTTTCTTCTGAACAGGGTGCTAGTATTAATTATTATTGACAATCAAAAGTGAGTTGCCGTATCATGTGAAGACATAAAATGAGGTGCTTTGAGTGGACTTGAAAAAGAATTTTCTCATTATGTTTTAGATGGCCCTGCTCAGCAATGAGAAAGCAAATAACTTATGAAAATATTTATAAAAAATCGTAATAATAAGAAAGTTGCAGTTGTTATTGAAGAAAGCACGACACCGAAAGGTCTAGTTTTTGTGATGCATGGACTTGGTGGATTTAAGGAACAACCCCATGTTCAGAATTTTTCTCAAGCATTTAAAGACAATCAGTTTACAGTTGTCCTATTTGATACAACGCATACCTATGGTGAAAGTGAAGGAAATTATGAAGATGCTACCACTACAAACTATTACGAAGATTTGGAAGACGTTATAAATTGGACAAAAACTCAAAGTTGGTACAGTGAACCTTTTTGGCTTGTCGGACACAGTCTGGGAGGAATAGCAACTGCTCTATATGCTGAAAGACATCCAAATGAAGTTGAAGCCCTTGCTCCAATTTCAACAGTTGTATCTGGGGAACTTAGCGTTGAAACAAAAAGGAAACGTGGAACGTTAGACGAATGGAAAAAAACAGGCTGGTTAATTGAAAAAAGTGAATCAAAACCTGGACTTGTGAAGAAATTAAAGTGGTCAGAAATGGAAGATAGAATGAAGTACGATTTATTACCAGAAGCGAATAAACTAACTATGCCAGTGTTGTTAATAGTTGGAGACAAAGATCTCGGCACTCCGCCAGAACATCAAAAAATCCTTTTTGATAAATTGCCTGGCAAAAAAGAAATGCATGTAATCAAGAACGCACCGCATACTTTTAAAGATCCAGAGCATCTAGCAGAAATAAAGGGTATTTTCGATAGATGGATTAAGGGAAATCTGTAATTGACATTCCACTTCGTTCCAATAAGAGAGCAAAAAACAAAAACTATCCAAGGCGATAGTTTTTGATTATTTTGTATTCAAGCATAGGAACAGAGGATTCTCGAATGAGTCGGAAGTTCTTCACTGATTCGTTGAGAGAAATAGTTTGGGATGCTAAAAATTCTTGAATTGGTTGTATTGGAATTTCTTTTAAAAAACGAGCGAACGTAAAGTGAATAATTTTAGATGGTGGTTTGGTACCCGGAAGAAGAGTAATTCTTTTCAGGAACGTGTCACGAATGGTTTGAAATTCACCGCTATCGTTACCTTTCATAAAAATAGCCTCAGAGCTTATATGAATATCTTGAAATTTAACTTCAATTTTTGAAAATTCATTCAGTATTGTTCTAAGGACTGTATCGTATTCTGGAAAAATTTCATTAAAAATCTCATCTTTATTCTTCCCATAGTCTACTAGTGGCGCAAGCCAATCCATTAAAGTGATATGAATGCTCTGGAGGGGTAGTGGTAGGATGGCGTCACCAAATCTTCTATATAAAGAATCTTGTACAGTCAATACTTTTTTCCTACTCTCAGGACTCAGTGCAACATTTACAACATATCCTACAACAGGAGCTCCGTTGTTTGTGTAAATTTCAGTGACGCCTGTTTTGTTCATATTGCGAGTATATCAAAAAAAACGCCATCAGGTTTTTGGGTGTGTACCCAGAAACCTGATAGCGTTCTTGGTCAATGAAGGAGCTATATGGTGAACGGAATGCGCAAACGGTCTCGATTTACACGAGTCGACTTCCGGAATTCCCGGAGCGCCTTCTCTCCAAGCTTGCGATCTTTTTCCATTGCGAGGGCTATACGTACCCTATTTTGCTCCTTCGTTAGATTCGAATCTTTCTTGGTATTTTTTACTGGTGGTTTTGCCATTCTAAACCTCCTTGCATATCTTCCTGCAAAAGCCCATTGATAGATGGTAAGCAACGCGCTCATGTTAAGTAGTGAACGTCACTCAAGTCTAAATTTGCCTCAGACCCACTATATATACTGGCTTATTCACGCACCAGATACAAGTTGACAGGGTGGATATGTGTTGGACATAAGATATACGTCACTTCCTACGGGCTACTCTGGGATGTGAGTGTGCTCGAAACTACGTAGCAAACCTTTCGGTCCCTAGATCGCGAGCAGAGGTAGCTTTCTTGCACACACATAAATATCTAACCCAAAAAATTAATTAGCGTTTTGTAACGTGAACAAGAATATGCTCGATTCGTGAGATTTGCATTCCAATCTCGTTTTTAACAATCGAAACCTTATCATTCTTGAGTGACTTGACCGACTGAATAGAAAACCCTACTTTGATAAGTGCATCTAAGAAATCTTGTGTGGTAAATATTCGATCGTGCACAAGTACTCCATTTGTGCCTCCTAAACGGAGGTCAGCGTTTTTTCTTAAAATCCTGATGTTTTTCACCCTGAAGGTGTTAGTAGTAAAAACGAGTTCGCCACCCTGTTTAAGAACACGATGAATTTCCCTTAAGGTTTTTGTGAGGTCTTTAAAGTGCTGTAGAACATAATTTGAGATGACAATATCAAAAGATTTAGCTCTGAAGGACATATCCTCCCCGTCCATTTTTTTGAACATAAGATTAGAGAAAGGTTGTTCGTGGAGACACTGCTTCGCAAGAGATATCATGCGGGAAGAATTATCAATCCCAACCATTTTATGCGGATTGAGAGGTGCAAGAAGAAACGAATGAATCCCATCTCCGCATCCAAAATCAAGTATATTTCTCCCAGCAATACCAATTTTCCTTAGAAGTCCGAGATACGCTTTATCTGTTGCTCGAAACTTCTGTCTAGCGCGCGTGTACTCCGTGGATAGATTGACAGAATATCCTTTCATAGTGAATACTATACCTCATGTTACTCGTAATTTCATTTGTGGTACTGATCTCGGCAGTCTCCATTTTCGGTTCCCTTTACGTTAGAAAATACAATAAGTCGGATGCTCTTATTGGCATTTATGTGGCGTCGGTGTTGATGAGCAATATTCTCGCCTACAAAATTGCAAGTTATGATTTGGGATTTATAATTTCCTTTGCCACTGCAGCGACTATTATCTTCTCAATCACTTATTTACTCACGGATATCGTAAATGAGCGGTTTGGAAGAGCGGAAACGATAAAAATGATTTGGATCGCTTTTCTTTCCCAAGCGGCAGCAACTATCTTTATTTTGTCAGCAGTCGCACTGCCATCAGCCCCATTCTGGACTGATCAAGAAGCGTATGCGCGGATTCTTGGAAGTGCTCCAAGAATCATCCTTGCCAGTCTATTCACATTCTTGATCGTGGAGAGCTTAGATGCGTACATTTTCGCATGGTTTAAAAATCTCACCAACGGCAAGCATCTGTGGATGAGAAGTGTTTTCTCAACCATTCCGGCAATGTCTCTCGACACGGTCATATTCGTCACTTTGGCATTTTCTGGAGTTCAGCCGATCATCCCTATTATGACCGGCATGATCTTGGTTAAATACTTAGTTGGTGTTGTTGATATCCCATTTATGTATCTCAATCGTTGGATAATGGGGAAAGCAGTTTCTTCACCAAATGTTTTGAACGGTCAATAGGTCAATTGACGAAGATGTGTTACTTAGACGTGGGCAATTAAGCAACAAAAACTGGCATTAGAAAGCCGCCGAGTCCGCGAGTGTGGCTGGATCCCTTATGCAACCGGCTTCGGGATCTTACGCCGTCATCACTGGTTGCTAAGTAGAATATTTTACTTCGTTCATATTCATACTAAGCACCATCGACCCCACCTCGGTCATTTTCTGTCTATGAAGGACAGAAAATATCCCTGCGGTTCGGACAAGCTTGTCGTCACAAGTTTCTAACTATTTTAAAAACTTCGTCTTAAAAAGTAGTAAGAACTCACGACTCTGTCACTAGGGAATCTCTTGTTACACAAGCAGTATAGGTTGTCGATATTTTCATTCGCTTCACTCTTAAAATATCAGGCAACCTTTTCGATCCCTAGATCGTACGCAATCCCATTGCGTACTTGGGCGGACAAAATTATGTAAAAATCCTAACACAATTGTGTTAGGATTTTTACATAATTTTGTCCGCCCACTAGGGATCGAACCTAGGACCTTCTCCTTAAAAGGGAGCTGCTCTACCAGCTGAGCTATGGGCGGATATTTAATTATACTCTCGAATTGACCTTCTCCTTAAAAGGGTGAGAAAGTCCGGGGGACTTTCGCAAGACCTTGAGCAATTTCTGCGAAAGGTGTACTGCACCTGTACGGTGCAAGACTCTACCAGCTGAGCTATGGGCGGAAAAATGTGGGACATTTTTCCGGACTTTGTGTGATAGCTTTAGGAACGAAGTGAACTAAAGTATCCACAAAGTGTACTGCGCCTGTAAGGCGGAAAAATATGGGACATTTTTCCGAACCTTTCGTGATATTTTCTTCAAAAATATCCGAAAGGTGTACTGCGCCTGTAAGGCGGAAGAGTACGGGTCACTGTTCCGAAGGTTGTATGATATTTTCTGAAAGAAAATATCATACAACCTATACTGTCTCTGTAAGAGAGATAGTTTACGTGTGCAGAAACATAGGTTTCTGCGCACGGAAACTATACCACATCAGGTATTCTTGTCGATTTTTTGTTTCGAGGTACCCATGCAAAGCCAATCCATGTGAGCAACTCAATAATAGTTCCAGAAAGATCAAACTCATACCATGCGTGCGAAAATTTGTAGCGATCCATGTATGCATGGTGATTATTGTGGAATTCTTCACCTACTGCGAGTCCATATGTCGGAACATTAAGCGCTCCTCCAATGCGCTTAAATACTTTTCCATCGTCACGAAGTTCGCCGTCTTTGTATCGTTGATACCCCCATACATGCGCAATCCCATTGATAAATCCAGCGGCAATGATTGGAATGACGAGCATTTGAATCGACCAAATAATAAGTGCTGGTAAACCAAATAGTATGAGTTCAACGATGAGTGTAATACCAATGCCAAGTTTTCTCTGAGCGCCGTACACAGTACGTTCAAGCCAGTCGTTTGGTGTGCCATCGCCGTATTCTTTCAGAAGTTTTTTGTCTGCACCTGCTTTTGTATAAATATCAGCTCCCTCAAGAAGAATTTTTTTGATTCCAAAATAACGAGGACTATGTGGATCTTCGGGTGTGTCACATTTTGCATGATGTTTACGATGCACGGATACCCACTCTTTTGTATTCATTCCCGTAAAAAGCCAGAGGATAAGTCTGAAGAAATGGTTAATCGGCGCAATGAAATACACTGATCGATGCGATTGTGATCGATGTAAATAACAAGATGTAGCGAGAAGCGTGAGGAGTGAGGTGATACAAGTATAGATGAACAGAAAGAGTATTGTCGGAGAAAGAATGCCATGCAAGAGATAGTTGAATACTGTGTATGGTTCCATGATTGGACAGTATACAAGACTGGATAAAAATGTCACATAATTTTTTCAATAATTATTTTTTCACTGGATTTCCGTTGTTTTTCTTCACGAATTTCATTTCGATAAAAGAGTGTTGGGACAAGCACCAGTGTGAGAATCATTGCAAAGGTAAGTCCAAACATGATTGAGAATGCAAGAGGACTCCAGAAATCAGAGATGGTAGAAAGTGGAATCATTCCTATTACGGTTGTTATGGTGGTAAGGACAATTGGACGTAGACGGGAGACTGCAGCATTGGCAACCACATCAATAATAGAATCTCCCACAATCATTTTTTTCTTGAAGTGAATCATTGAATCCATGAGAATAATTGCATGGTTAATAATAACTCCCGCAAGTGCAATGACGCCGAGAAGCGAAGTAAATGAGAGGGCTTGTCCTGTTGCGGTGAGTCCTACGAAGACACCAATAAGTGAGAGTGGTACGGCAAGTAATAAGTAGAGTGAATGTCGAATGGAATTAAAAGATAATACGAGAATAGTAAGCATGAGTAAAAGTCCTGCCACGAATGCAAGTCCCATTTCTGTAAATGACTTATTTATATCTTCCGTTTCTCCGCCATACGAAACGCTCACTCCAGAAGGTAGTTTCAGTTCAGCTTCGCGCGCAGAGAATGCAGAAACAATTTCACCAGCGGTCTCTCCGTCAGTAGTATATGCAGAAATTGTTTCCATGCGCTCCTCATCCTCATGAACAATGACTGCATTTGCCGGTGCAAGGCGTTCAGTGACGATTGTTCCAAGAAGTACTGTACCTCCATTTTGAGTTGGAATACTCAAATTTCTGAGCGTGTCGAGTGTTATTTGAGGAGTGGCAGAGACGTCAGTTTCATCCGGATCAACTTCAATTTTTACGACAATATCAATATCGTTTCCATCACGCGTGAGCGTTGTTGCGGTTATGCCAAAAACCGCAGTTCTCAGTGTTTGACCAATCGTTTGTGGTGAGACATTGTAGGTCGACGCTTTCTCGGCATCTATTGTCAGTACCAGCTCCGTCGCGCTACTGTTTGTACTGAGTGTAATGTCACGCGTGCCAGAGATTGAGGAAAGTATTTTTTTAGCTCGCTCGGCAACAAGGGCAAGTTCTCCAAGATCATCTCCAAAGAATTTTATGAATACAGGTGCGCCGGTCGGAGGACCGTTTTGTTGTTCAGTGATACGTATTTCTGCATTTGTAATAGGGAGAAATGCTGTATGCAAGTCAGTGGTAATTTCTGCGCTCGTTTCTTTACGTGATTCTTTTAGGGTGATAGTTATATTGCCATATTTACTTCCTGAGTTTCCACCACCCGTGAAGGAAGAACCTGAACCTGCTGTTGAAGTAAAGGATTCAATATATGATTTTTCGTAGAGCATTTCTTCTACGGCACGTACTGCGAGATCGGTTTCGGCTATTGGTGTACCTTGTTTTGTTTCAATTTCAACAAAGACAAAATCCACGTTTTCTGGTGGGAAGAACACCACCTTGAGAAGGCCTGAAAGGGGAAGTATAAAGACACAGATAAATCCAATACCAAGACTCCAGAGGAAGATGCGTTGTGCTCGTGCATTTTTAAGAAACGCAACAAGTTTTTCTCGATACCATATTTGTATATTGTGTGTGTATGTTTCTTGTAGCACCTCAAAGCGATTCGGAGTACCTTTACTGGTGAGATAAATAGCGATGAGTGGTACCATGCCGAGCGCAACAATAATTGATGCAATGAGTACAAAAATAATCGTGAATGGAATTGATGAAATAAATTCTCCAATTATTCCTGAAAGGAAAAAGAGTGGCGTAAAGACTGCAACAGTAGTCATGGTTCCACCAATGAGTGGCCATGCATATTCTGCGATAGCGGTATGTGCCGCCTCGGTCGCATTTTTATGAGTACGCATGCGTGTGTGAATTGCTTCAGTGATAACAATGCCAGAATCTACAAGAATTCCGACAGCAAGAATGAGTGCAAAAAGTGAGATGAAGTTAATGGTATTTCCTGATGCGTATAAACCAATAAATGCAATCACAAACGAGAGTGGAATTGAGAGTGCGGCAACGATTGATTCACGCCATCCAATCGTAAGGAGAAGTGAAATAATCACGAGTGCTACTGTTTCAAACCCGACTTTTACTAATTCAGAAAGATCTTTACGAACGTTTTTTCCTTGGTCAAAAACCACAAGTACCTGCGATGATGCAAGGATACCGCCTTCAGCCTGCATGTCTGCAAGAAGTGTGAGCGCCTCCGATGACATCTCGGTGACGTCAACTCCCGCACGTTTGTAGAGAGAGAGAGTAAGCGCTGACTCAGATGGCTTTCCATCTACTGATACCCGTGAAATGCTTGATTCACGTTCTACGCCATCTTGTACTTCTGCAACGTCTCGAAGATATACTGAGGTGTTATTAAAGCTCCCGACTGGAATATTTTCAATTTCACGTACATCATCAATTTTCCCTTCATAGCGTACTGCGTATTCAATACCGTCTGTCATGATGGTGCCGACAGGAAGTGTAAGGTTCGCACTTGCAAGAGCATTGGTCACGTCATTTACGGTGAGTGCATATGCAGAAAGCGCATGTTCTTTTATGATTACTTGTACTTGATTTTCTCGGGTACCTTGGACAATAACATCCGAAACACCAGGGACACTTTTAAATGCATCAACAAGTGTTTTACCCAGTTCAGTAAATGCAACGGGTGGAAGATTTGAGGAAATCGAAATGATGAGTATTGGTTCATTTGCAAAGTTTACTTCACTCACCGTAGGGTCATGTGCATCTCGGGGGAGGTCTCCTCTTACCGTATCGACTGCATCTTTGAGATTTTGTATTGAGGTATCAATATCAGCACGTGCATTGAATGATGCTGTTACTATTGAAATACCATCGCGTGATGTTGAGGTGAGTGAATCAAGGTCGTCAATATTGCTTATTTCTTGTTCAAGTTTATTGGTGACAAGTTCTTCAATATCAAGTGCTGTAGCGCCAGGGTATACCGTTGTCACTATTCCGATAGGTACAATAACTTCAGGAGCAGATTCTTTTGGGATTGCGATAAGTGAGTACGAACCAAGGCCAATGAGTGCAACTATAAGAAGCCATGTAAACTCATGCTTTTTAAGAAAGAAAAACCAGAGCGGACGCATAGTATTATTTTGTTACCGTTACACGGTCTCCTTCATTCAGACCTCGTGCATCAATGATAATTTCACGTTCAGGGGTGAGTCCCTCGAGTATTTCAACAGTTTCTCCGAGAATTGATCCAAGTGTTACGGGGAGACCTACTAATGTATTGTCGATTACACCAAACGCAATTGGTCCAGAGGGAAGGAGTTTGAGTGCAGAAAGTGGCACTATCATTTTTCCTGAAGCAATCACCGCGTCAGTGTTCCGCATGAAGGTTACGGCGACCGTACTTCCGTTGGTAAGTGAACGTGCATCGTCAGCACTGATACGTACTTCAATTTTTCCTGTTTGTGGATCAATCGCCGGTGCAATATTGACGATAGTTCCGGTTGCTGTGGAATTGATACGGACGCTGTCTCCAACTTGAATAGTTTTTAAATCATCTTCACTGAGTGAGGTAATTATTTCAAGAGATCCATTATTCGCAACGAGTGCTACAGGCATCCCGAGAGATACATAGTCCCCCTGTTTCAGATAGAGTGCATTCACCACACCAGAAATTGGAGTACGCACAATAGTTTTTTCATAATTTGCTTCAGCACTACGCAATGCTCCAAGCGCACTCTTTAATTGCGCACTTGACTGCGAGATTGTCCCTGTTGTGCCACTGAGTTTTGCTTGTTCATAGGTACTTCGTACTCGTGAGATAGTACTCAATGCTGAATCCAGAGCTGTTCGCGCACCAGCAAGTTGTGTACTGTATGTAGCACGCTCGCTCTCAGTCAATGAAGTGTTTTTATCCGTATCAGAAATAATACGTGTAATACCTGTGGTGAAATTACTTACTCTGGTCAGTGTCGTTTCTGCCTCGACAAGCATTTCTTCCTCAGTAAGATTCGCATTTCCTGAAGTGAGGTTTTGTGACCATGTTGTTAAAATTGCTCCAATAGCGCGACGTTCTGTAACAAATTCGACTGCATTTCCGGATCCATTTAGGCGAAATCCGCCAATACCTTCGTCAGGGTTAGTGAAGTGTTGATCAATGACATTGCGGACCACATTGTCTGTTGTTGAAAAAGTGTCTCGGTATGCATTGCGTACAGAAACTTTTGCTTCAGTAAGACTCGTGTCATTTTTTTGAGAAGAGGCAAGCGCAGATTCGTAGGCACCCTGTGCTTGCAGTAGTCCTGCTTGCGCACTGCTGTTTTCAATTGTCGCAAGAATAGCACCTGCACGTACCGTGTCGCCTGTTTCTACTCGTACTGTAGTAATTTGACCGCCTGCTTCAGTTTGTAGTTTTGCTTCTGAAACTGCACGGACAATTCCTGTAACAGAAAAACCCCGAACATTTTGTAGTGCTTGTATTGAACGAAGTGTGACTTCAGGAAGAGAAGTAGACTCGTCAGTGTTTGCTGTATCAGAGGTACTTTTGCTCACGAGTACAATCACCGCAAGTATCAGTATTCCAAGCACCACAATCACCGCGCGCACCACACGCTTTCCGTACCAATCATAGAGACGTTGTATCATAAAAGTAATATAATGTAATCGTGGAGAATAACACATTAAAATGCATTTGTCTATACTTATATTTGTACTCACTTGTCGTTATTTAAGTTGGATATTTATCGAATTTGAAAGAGAAATAACTTTTAGATTTAGATGGGGAGATCGAACGCAAATATTCCTGCGCCAGTAATAAAAAGTGAGAGTGCTGTTGTAAGTAGCAGTATATAAAAAAGTCGTTGGGGAATATGTGGGTGTGTACAGTGCTTATGTATGATAAGTAATTTTAGTGCGAGAAATATTGTAAGGAGCGACGCAATTTGTGTCAAAAAACCAATCGTGAATAAGATACCGATGAATATTTCAAATACTCCCATATACCACACAAAGAAAAGTCCGTAGGGAAACAATTTAAAAGAAAAGATTTCTTTGAGCGATTGCCGATGACGAATGTGCGTGTATCCGAGATGGATAAGTATACAGCCAATACAGATCCGTACGAGTGCATACGCAAGTGGTGCAAGAAATTGTATGGGAAATACATTGAGCATGCTGACAGGTTTTATTTCGACCGCATTTGTATAGTAGTGTATCATGCGTTCTATCAATATATGAACGTTTTTGTGATTCTACATAATATTCGAAGTGCCCATAATGTCGGTTCTATATTTCGTACGGGAGATGGGGCGGGCGTTTCCAAAATATATTTGACTGGATATACGCCCGCCCCTATCGACCGATTTGGAAGACCACATCCTGAAATTTTGAAGACTTCTCTTGGCGCAGTGCAGACAGTTCCGTATGAAGTTATTCCTGATGTACAACAACTTATTGCGAATCTTAAAAAAGAGGGTGTATGTATCGTCGCTGTTGAACAAACTAAAAAAGCGCATAATTATAAACAGTGTTCATTAGAAAGAGATACCGCATTTATATTTGGTAATGAAATAACGGGAATTGAGGAAGAATTACTCAATAGTGTAGACGAGCAAATTTTAGTACCAATGTACGGAGCTAAAGAGTCGTTGAATGTATCAGTATGTGCAGGAATAATACTTTTTCATTTTCGGTAGAGGATGGGCTTTGTTTTTTGAAACCTCCCCCGCAACGCCTTCGGCGTTGCGGGGGAGGTTTATTAGACTGCCATTACCCTTCACCAAAAAGTGCGGACATTTCTTGTTGTACTACTTTCGCATCACTCCACGGTGTCTTTGTATTGTGTGGTCCCATGATATAGGGGTCGGTTCCTTTGCCTGAAATAAGAACGACGCCACCTTCCGGAGCTTCTTCAAGAGCCGTACGAATTGCTTTTCGTCTATCCATAATAACGGTTACTTTTGATTCGTCGTCAATTCCACGAACCATATCATCAATAATTTTCTTTGGGTCTTCATCGTATGGATCTTCATTAGTGAGAATAATACGTTCACAATATTTTTCTGCAATACGCGCCATTTCAGGACGTTTCCACGTATCTCTTCCACCGCCAGTATTTCCAAGTACACATACTTTCTGTTCTTTTTCAAATGCAGTATAGAGCTTTTCGAGTGAGTCGGGAGTGTGTGCGTAATCGACAACCGCAGTTACTTTTTTCGAAGCATTTTTTGGTGTTTTAAAACGTTCCACACGCCCTTTGATTGGTGCAAGTGTACTGAGTGCGCGATGAATTGTTTTAAGTGGTACGCCAATTGCACGTGTGCAGGTAATAGCAGCGAGTACGTTGTATACATTAAAAAGTCCTATAAGGGGGACACGAAGCGTTGTCCCCTGCATGACGAGACTGATGTCCTCTCTGTTGAGAGTATAGAGTTCAAGATCAGAGAGTCCGTAGGGAAGTGGATGCTCTATATGAGTATCAAGAAATGTTACGCCGTGGTCGTCATCACGGTTTGCAATCATGTATCGTGGACGTTTTTGTGAAGCTTCAAGCGTTCGTGCAAGTTGTAACTTTGCGGAAATATACTTTTCGTATGATCCATGTGATTCGATGTGTTCTGGGGAAAGATTGGTAAAAACGAGTGCATCAAGATGAATAAATTTGTGGCGATACTGCAGTACACCCTGTGATGTCATTTCTACAACGGCAACATCACATCCTGCATTTACCGCATCGCGAAGAAAACGTTGTGTAAAAAATCTTCCGGGCATAGTCATTTTGTACATGTTTCGTTCGCTTTTTTCACCAATTTTAAATCGAATAGTACCAATCACTGCAGTACGTCTTCCGTCTGCTTCAAGAATTGCGTTGATGAGTTCAACAACAGTTGATTTTCCTTTTGTTCCGGTGACACCAATGACCGTTATTTCTTTTGAAGGAAATCGATAATAGATTGCGCCAATAATAGAGAGAATATAATGGTACGGTGGTTGTAGTATGGTAAAAAGCGTTTTGGGAATGAGACGTTTAATATTGTAGAGAAAGTTTTCCATAGTACATTGTAAAGTATAACGGGTTTTTAATTTTCAGCGAATTTTGTTTTGCAGGTGTGTGAAGTGAAGTCCCCGAAGCGCTTTGCGCTTCGGGGACTTCAGAGATACACCTTACCCACCAATATACTTCAGTGCATGTTTAATCCGAGTATTTGTATCCACAATATCTACAGGAATTTTTTGTACTGCCTGCAGGGCATCCCGCTGTGAATATCCAAGTGTCATGAGTGCATCAATCACATCAGAGTCACTTTGATGTGAATCAGTATGTTCGTGTGCGTCAGCTTCTCCATCAAGTATGTCTGCAAGTCCTGCAACAATTTTTTCAGCACTCTTTTTCCCAATCCCAGACATTTTTGAAAGGTATACGGGGTCGTTGGTAAATACGGATTTTCTGAGCGTTTCCAAAGTTGCTTGTGAAAGAATTTGAATTGCTGTTTTCGGCCCAATTTTCGGGAGTTTAATAAGATGTTCAAACATACTGAGTTCATCACGGGTACTGAAGCCGTAGAGGTCAAGCGCATTTTCACGAACTGCAAGATGAGTATAGAGTCCAGCATGTTTTCCGAGCAGGTATTCACCACTATGTGCTACTGCAACCAAATATCCCACACCCCCAACTTGCAGTACAATATGTGTACTATTGACGTCTATAATTTCTCCTATCAATCTTGCAATCATATTCAGAATGGTACCTTTAATTATTCGCGTGTACAAGGTACTTACACGCCCGTATCATTTAATCATTTCCTTGAGATGTTTTTCGTGAAAGGCAATCTGTATGTTCGACGTCGGACGTCGAACATACAGACACATTGCCTTTTCTGTATACACAGGGTATAGTAGCCGTCACATATGGCAATAACAAAAGGAGCAAAAAAAGCAATAAGGACATCACAGAGAAAGCGTGTATTTAACATTCGACGTAAAACTGCACTTCACGATGCAGTGAAAGCGTTTAAAACAAATGTCACTGGAGGCTCTCTTACTGAGGCACAAGCGCTTATTCCGAGCGTCTATAAAGCTATCGATAAGGCGGCGAAACGTGGAGTTATCAAAAAAAATACTGCAGCACGAAAGAAGTCACGCCTCATGGCTCAATTGAAGAAAGCGGGAGTTAAATAAATAATGTAGATGATCACGAAAGAACCCCGAGCGCAAAGCGCTCGGGGTTCTTCAGTCTCGTACATACGGCTGTATTTGAATTACCTAATACAGACACCACTTTCCCTCTGAAACCACGTCTACTTTTTCATTTTCAACAACAATTCCACTTTCGTTATCGAGCGCGTACAGTTCGTTTGATATTGTTTCCAGATATTTTTTGTTACCCTTGTGACTTACTGATTCAGGTGTGTGTACCGACATTTCAAAATCAACAAAGTGTAATCCTGTTACGTCAGTGATACCACTGTTGTTTACATCACCATCATCCACGCCTGCAATCGCAATACTCGGAGTAGCAATAATTGTTCCTGCACTGATACCGACGTACACTTTGTTTCCCAAGTTCACAGAAAGCCAGTCGTCAAATTTTGTTTTTCGTATCTGGTCCAACAAGTGAAATGTATTCCCGCCACCTACAAGAATGACATCAACGTCAGCAAGTCGCTCACCCCACGCTACTCCTGGCGCAGAGATGTCAACAACATCAATCCACGTAAATCCGTATTTGTGTAAGTTAGTAAGTTGCGCTATGTACCAATCTTTATTTCCCGGTTCAACATTAGCGGCAGTAGGAATGAATCCTATTGTAATCTCTCCTATAGGTTTTCCGACTAAAGAAATAAGCGCGTTTGCAAGAGACTGGTTTGTAATGCCTGCTGAGGTCAAGAGTAATTTCATAGGTGTAGTATAGCCAAGGTCATTATATATAGAAAATTGACTTGGAAAGATTGTATACTATATGAATTAGCCACTCAATTGGAACATGTGCTACAAATAGAGTATTAAATTAGGAGATATAAAGAAAAAAGATGAATCAACAGCATCATAGTCAAAAAGAAGAAATATCACATGACAAACATGCAGGTCATCATACTGAGGATTTTCTCACAAAATTCTGGGTTGTCCTTATTCTCGCGGTACCACTCATTGTGTATTCAGATTTACCTGAAGTATTTTTTGATTGGTCAGCACCACATTTCGAAGGTGTACTGTACATGCAGGCAATTTTAGGAAGTATTGTTTTTTTCTATGGAGGTTCGGTATTTTTGAAAGGAGCGTGGGACGAACTTCGCGCACGTATTCCAGGAATGATGACACTCATCGCACTCGCTATCAGCTCTGCATATTTGTATAGCGTGGGTATGGTATTTTTTGGTACAGGAATGACGCTCTTTTGGGAACTTGCAACACTCGTTGCGGTCATGCTTATTGGACACTGGATTGAGATGAAGGCGGTACGGGGAGCGCGTGGAGCGCTTCGTGAATTGGCAAAACTCCTTCCTGATACTGCAGAAGTGATGCGTGAAGGAAAACCAGTCACCGTTTCACTCTCAGAACTCAAGCAAGGAGATGTGGTATTGGTACGACCTGGCGGAAGAGTTCCTGCTGACGGTGTGGTGATTGAAGGGGGGTCTGATGTCGATGAGTCACTTATCACGGGAGAATCACGTCCTGTAGAAAAACAAAAAGGAATGGAAGTGATTGCAGGTTCTATCAGTGGGGATGGGAGTCTCACGATACGTCTTGAAAAGTTAGGGGATCAGACATTTCTTGCAGGAATTATGCGATTGGTTACCGATGCTGAAAAGTCAAAATCACGGTTGCAACTTCTCTCAGACCGCGCAGCGTTTTATCTCACCATTCTTGCTGTTGTTGCGGGAGCGATTACATTTGTTGCGTGGCTTTCAGTTGGTGCGTCGTTCGGTTTTTCAGTTGAACGTCTTGTTGCGGTCTTGGTCATTGCCTGTCCGCACGCACTTGGCTTGGCAATCCCACTCGTCGCTTCTATCTCAACCACCATGGCATCAAAGAATGGTTTCTTTGTGAAGCGACGACTTGCGCTTGAATCTGCACGCAACATCACGACGGTACTTTTTGATAAAACGGGAACACTCACGAAAGGCGCGTTCGGCGTGGTTGCAGTGATTGGTGAAAAAGAAAAAACAGTATCGCTTGCCTCGGGTGCAAATCTAACTTCGGAACATCCGCTCGGACGTGCGATTGTCGCATATGCATATGCGCAGAGTATTCCATTGTTGAAAACATCATCGTTTATTAATTTGCGTGGTAGAGGTGTGCAAGTGGATATTGACGGCATGCGCGTATATATAGGTTCGTCCACGTTGCTTCAAGAGCAAAATGTAGTTATTCCTTCAGAAAGTATGCACACCATTCAGTCACATGAACGTGAAGGGAAGACAGTGATACATGTTATTCAGGAAGGTGCATGGATAGGAAGTATTGCACTTGCAGATGTCATTCGGGAAGAATCACGTTCGGCAATTCAAACGCTCAAAAGTATGGGTATTAAAGTTGCAATGATAACTGGTGATGCAGAGGACGTCGCAAAATGGGTATCAAAAGAACTTGCAATCGACGAATATTTTGCGCATGTGTTACCACATCAAAAAGCTGAAGCAGTGAAAAAATTACAAAGTCGAGGCGAGCGTGTTGCTATGGTAGGGGATGGTGTGAATGATGCGCCAGCACTCACGCAAGCAGATTTAGGAATAGCAATTGGTGCAGGGACAAATGTGGCAATAGAGTCAGCAGGTATTATTCTTGTAAAAAACGATCCGCGCGATATTCCAAAAATAGTCCATCTCTCACGGCTCACCTATCGAAAGATGATTCAAAATCTTTTCTGGGCTACGGGATACAATGTCATTGCGCTTCCAGTCGCAGCGGGAGCATTAGCAATATATGGAATCATGCTTCAGCCAGCAGTTGCCGCTGTCTTCATGTCACTCTCTACGGTGATAGTTGCGGTGAATGCTTCACTGTTACGAAGAAATAGACTTTAAATACTGTGAACGAATCGGAAATGATAGCTGAGTGTATCTGCGGTGGAGAAAATTGTGCTGATGAATTTTTGGTCAAATTGTTGCGATTCAATAAGATGATGCATTCTGAGTATTCTACACGGACTTTCATATATCATGAAATGAGCTACTCTCGTCACAGTCACTAAGTCTCTAAAAATGGAAAAAGCTGGTCAATCTCATGATCAGCTTTTATAATCTCTCGTTCATGCAACACGCTCTCATACGGATGATATGCGTGCGGATGTCATCACACACTTTTTATTGAGCCTGAGTCCCTCATTGTAGACGGTCTCAATGAAGTGACGAGCGTCAGGATGAATTTCGCCCAATTTTCGACGTAGTTTGCTTAAAAACACGTCTATAACCTGCACTGTGGGCGCCTTCTCCGTAGGTAGTTGCTCCAACAGATACTCTTTCGAGAGTGTTCGCTTTTTTGCGTTTACCAACGTGGAGATCATTATAAATTCTGATCTCGTGGCAGGTAAAGGAGTACCGTTTATCGTCACTGATCGGGCAGACATATCTAACTGTAACTGTAAATCTCCTAGTCGACAGTCGATCATGGCTGACATTAAATCTGTATGCCGTCGCACCACTGCCCGCACCGATGCCGTAAGCTCCCCGAGGTCTTAGAGCGGATTAGGTAAGAGGTCGTCACCACCGTTGTCTAGAAACATTTTTCGATGCGTAGACCACGGTCTTTTTTGATCCTGGGATATTCCAATGAGCGGAACAGTAACCTTATTCGAGCGAAGGTCGCGCGCCACATACGTGTTTAGCCTACATGCTTCAAGGTGAATGATGCATGCATCAAACGTCCTACACGATAGTAAAAGCGCAACTTCTTTAGCGCAGTCAGCATCTCCAACTTCAACGAACATGTCACAGTTAGAAAGGTGATTCGTCATTACTGTATCGAGTCCCAATGCTAAGATTTGCATAACAACCCCCTTGGTTATTTGTTCAAAGAGCGTTCTCATGAAGTAAACAGGTTTAGTGTACTAATGTCAAACTTCAACGCATGTGTTCTGTAATGAATTCCCGTTTTTTACGGCTTGGATGTTATACTCCGTAGACTTACTAGCAGATTAACACTCTCGTAATATCTCATATTTTATGGTATACAAAAAAAGAAACGCAGAAGTCACTACTCCAGACACCACTCCTATTAAAATCGTGCCTTTTGCGGAGGGTTTCAAGGAGGATTTATACAATTTGTACAAAGTGTACAGAGCGGAACAGTCAAATACAAACTATTATTTCGATAATTAGGGATGTGGACAGAACCAGAAGAATCTCGTACAAGATTTTTTCTTGCTGGATAGCTTCAAGCATGTCTCATATCAGCTTCGATCCCCTAAGACCTATAGAAAAAGTCCAGTATAAAACTGGACTTTTTGTTTGGACAGAGATTCTCACCTTTTACTCAAAGTAAGAAAGAGGGTAAGCACATGTTTTAGATCATTCTTTTGATTGTCATTTCGAATGATATAGTCCACATGCGGGATTGTATAACTCGAGAAACTGACAGGAATAAGATTGGGGTTCTTCGCTCGTAGCTCACGAATTAGTTCAATTGCTGGTTCAGCCTGCCCATGTTTAGTACCCGTAATGAAGAGCTGTCTCTCGGTGCCTACGAACTTATCGAAATTGTGTTCAAAATCCACAAAACGATAATCAACGTCTTCCTTGAGACCAAGGGCAGAGAACACTTCTTCACACATTTCTCTGCCCAGAGAAAGTGTTTGTATGACGAGAATTTGAGGAGTTGTGGTTGTTGGGATCTGTTCCGCCATAGCCCTCTGTTCACAGTGGAATGACCACGAAAGTAGTCTGATACCACTTCCATAGAAAGTCATGGTGTTAAGTCCTTCGTGGATGTGACTCTTACTTGCAGTTCCACGGTCAACAACCACTTCCTTGTTGGAATACTGATCGACTCTTACGAGACGAAAAGTTCCTTTTTCTGAGTCCGTTGCTGGTTCGTCGTAATACACATAGAATGATTTACCATGTGTAGGTATTGCTCCAATGTTTATAAACGGACTCTTACTGCGTCCTACGAAACCCTCATCTTGAAATAACAAACATGCCACGGGATCACAACCTTGTTTAGATGATTCAGTGTTTCCAGAAACTTGGACAATTCTGAACTTTTTCACGATACTCTCCTTTGTGAATTGTGTAGGATTTTCCTACAAACCTACGAACAATTCGCAGGTTTGATAAAAAAGGGGATTTTGACGAGTTCCCCTTAAACTCACGGCTGTCTTTAGAGATTGTCAAGACTCATTTTTTTTGAGACTTTCCTGATAATCTCAAGTAATTCTGCAATTGCGACTTCGTCACCCTGATAGACCCATGCTTTCTTTACGAACTGATGATCTGCCCAACGTTGATTGTCTGAAGATATTGAGATCACGTTACGCAAAGAGGGTGCAAGGTTTGCACCACCCCATTTCCACTTACCAAGACAGTTATCTAGTAGAACAATCCCGCGGTCTCCTTGAGCTCGAAGAATTTCAGTGTGAAATTCTTCGAATGTCGGTGATATTTCACGATTTGGGTTTAGAAAATGCACAGTACATGCAACTTGAATCTGGAATTCAATTGCTCTTTTAAGAGCAATTGCGTACAGTTCTGAATCTTCGATGATAACAATGTTGGTATTCATGTGATCCTCCGATTCCTGAGCCAAAGATCTTTTTAGTCTTGGTCATTACCTCATGACTTGACTATCCACATATAGTGTATCATAGTGTCTTTTTATGTCAAATAAAATATAACGACTTTAATCTGAGTAGTAATTATATGTTTAATTACAAAGGATTTATTCACATTTAAAGTGTTGACAATAAGTTGACAACTAGTATCATCCATTTAGATGATAGAAGAGATATTAAAACAACTTGGCTTTAATCCTAAAGAAGTAGAGGTATATTTGACGATTTTGAAGCATGGGAAAATAACTCCTCCACAAATCGCTAAAGTAACGGGCATAAAGCGCCCGACTGTTTATAGTGTTACAAAGGAGCTTTTGGAGAAGCGTGTAATTGCAGAAGATTTTGGAGATACTAAAAGCTCACTTTTTGCACTTTCTCTTGAAAGTTTAGAAAATTTGATTTTGCAAGAAGAACGGAAGGTAAAAGATAAAAAGAAACTTGTTGCTAAAGCTATCACTGAACTTCAAGAATTTACAAAAAATGTAGAATATTCAATTCCGAAAATTAGGTTTGTTTCTGAAGAGAATCTCAATGACTACTTGTACAGTCAGTACAAGTATTGGGAAAAGAGTGGAAATAAGTACGACAATGTTTGGTGGGGTTACCATGATCATAGTTTTACTCTGCAATACCAAAAATGGATAGACTGGATTTGGAAAACCACCACCAAAGATTTAAAAGTCCGCTTTTTGACGGATCATGTGGGAGCGGAGGGGATTGAGAAAGAAATGGAAAAAAAACACCCGGAAAGAAAAACGGTTGTCCTTAAAGATTCAAAGTTTGACACGTGCCTATGGGTAATTGGAGATTACATTATTATGGTACAAACACGAGAGAAGCCAAACTACTTGGTAGAAATTCATGATCCAGTACTCGCAAGAAATCAAAAAGCATTGTTTAAGAAAATCTGGTCTGATTTGCAGACTGCAGAGTAAGGACCTTATTAAGAAATTTTCTTTGGTTAACCCATCAGGTATTGCACATTACGTGTTAGTACCCGTTCAGGATATTTTTGTTCCCCGCCTCGGTCAGTAGGCGGATGGCGGATCCAAAACTATCTCTGAACAGCTTTCTTCACAACGATGTTCCACATCGTTGTGTCTGTGCTCCTTCAACGTATCGGAATGCCATTTAACAAACATTCAAAGGATTCCTTGATGACTTTTTCACCACACTTCTAACCCTGCTCGGTAGGGCACTTTAACTCAAAGATTCAAAAAATTCGTCCACTTTTTTGTGAGAGTGGAGATGGACAAGTTTTTCCGGATTCTCCTTAACAAACTGGCGCATTTGGACACCATGGGTGAAAGTACGTCGTACTATTTCAGAAACAAACTTGATGTCATCCCATCGGCTGAGTTCTGGATGTCGTTTACTCAGAAAGACTCGTGTTAGATGGTTAATTAGACGTCGCCACAATGGGATATCGAGGAAAACAACGTAATCGGCACGTTCCGTAATCATCGGCTGAACACGAGAGTACCAACCATCTGAAACCCAAGAAGCTTCTTTTGTAAATTCTTCCACACGTTCACGGATGCGAGTGCGCACTTTTTCTTTTCCGTCGTTGTCCTCCTTGCGAACTTTGTGACCGTTTGCTTCAAACCAGAGTCGGTCGAGATGAATATGAGAAATATTAAATTTTTCACCTATCTTGCGAGCAAGGGTACTTTTTCCGCTTCCGCAGTTTCCAATAATTGTGATTCGCATAAACTTTTTTGCGGTTAGACTTTTCGCTGTTTGTGAGGTGTTTAAGCCTCCCAGTAGATCTCGCCAATATGTGCTCTCACCAGGAATCGGACCTGGATCACGGGTACCGCAAACCCGTATTCTATCCATTAAACTATGAGAGCAATGGTAGGGATAGTACCACAAAATTTTTTATCGCGTAAGTGCAAAACGCGCTTCTTTTTTTGGAAAAGTATAAAGTATAAATAGTGTACTCTGTTCTAGAACCCGACAAATTCAAGAAGTTTGTGTGAAAGTGGTTCTTCAAGATGTTCTTCAGGAATTCGTGAAGAAATAATAGATTCAATCTCGGTTATGTATTCATCGGGAATAGGAATAATAATGAGTGGGACAAACATTTTTTTTGATTTTGCAATGAGTTGTGGATTGATGTGATTTTCTTCATCAAGATAGTATGACTCAAGTGTTGCATAGGGATAGAGTGTGTCTTCAATACGAATACCGCGCTCTGATACTTCAAACTCAATAACTCGAGGCATTCGGTGTGAGGTGATAAACATCGTCATAGCACCGAGGAGAATGACGACACCAAAGAGAACGTTTCCAAAAATGATGCTCGTAATAGAACCGGCAACAGCGATGATGCCAAGTATCCAATACCAGTCACTCGTTTTCTCGATGTGGTGATGTTCGGGAGCTTCCCAATACACTGAGCGCGCACTTCTTGTCATGGGCATATTGTATCATGTACTTTTTTTATTACGTGTATAGAAGTCGAATTACGTCGTTATGTTTTAGCTGATTCTATCGAATACACGTATTCAGGATTTACAATTATGATTGTTCCCGCATTGTTTTGGTGTAGAATGAGAAAACTTTCATCCTTTCTATAAAATATATGAGTACAGTCACAAGTACAGATACAAGTACCGTCACAAGTACAAAGCCAGTATGTTTGTATTGCGGAAATAATCCAGTGAATCACACTGCAGTTTACCTGTATGAGAGTGTTTTGATATACAGTATGCCGTTGACGCAAACTTTGAATACACTGAACCATCCACTTTTGTATACCCTTCTTCACAACACACTCCTTACTTGGTGGATGCGGTCACTCGAAATACTCCATCTCATTACATTTAATACAGAACTCGAAAAGGCGTGTAGTGGACGAAGTCAGGTAGTGTGGGAAGAGGCAAATCGGCGCGGTATTCGTATGGAGCAAGTGTGTATTTCTGGAAAGCCGTGCGAACAGTATCGTGCGTTTCTGCATGGACGGTGGCACTACTTCACCAGTCTCCCAATACCACCATGGGCAAATAGACATGCGTACACATGGATGGATAGTAAAGTGCGGTTGAAAAAGTTTTTCACACACCATGGTGTACGGGTTCCGAAGGGAGGTCCAGCGCGAACCATGAAGGATGCTGAAGCAATGTTTCATGTTGTAGAAAAGCCCGTGATAGCAAAACCAGAAAATGGTTCGCGCGGAAGACACTCACTTACGAATTTGGGAACTCTCGAAGAGGTGCGACATGGATTTAGGACTGCACAGCAATTGTGCTGTCGCGTCGTTATCGAGGAACATCTTGTGGGAAGTGTGTATCGCGCAACATATGTAGGAGGGAATATTGTGGGTATATTGCGTGGCGATCCGCCGAGAGTGACAGGAGATGGTCGAGCAACTATTGTAGAACTTATTCAGAAAAAAAATGAGGAGAAGCCAGAGCGAGTGAAAGACGTTTTGATAACGGAGGTGACGAAAGAATTTCTTTTGCGACAAGGATATACACTCGAGTCAGTAGTACCTTTTGGAAAGACGATTGATTTACTTGAAAAAATAGGACTTTCATATGGCGGTGATTCAGCAGAGGAATTTCCCCATACACATCCAAAACTCCTCCGTATGTTACAAAAAGCAGGTGATGTACTTGGCGTACCGATTGTTGGATTTGATTTTATTAGTGAGGATATTACTAAAGACCCAGATACTGTGCGGTGGGGAATTATCGAAGCGAACTCGATGCCGTTTATTGATCTCCATCATTTTCCCAGACAAGGAATTCCCATTAATGTAGCAAAAGAAGTGTGGGACTTGTGGGGTGTGTGAAAATAACAGAATGCGTACTGTTAAAAATAAATTTTAAAGAAATTATGAAAATAAATGTAACGAAAAAACAATATTGGAATCTCATGCGCGGTATGTACATGGCTGACTGGATGGCGAATGCAATTGACAGCAATCAACAACTAATACAGTCGACTTCCGAAAAGTATGGAGTAGATGCTGGTCTCATGCGAGGGATCATCTATGAAGAACAGTCACACCTTACTCCTGTAGTTGAACCACTTGCAGAAAGTACTCTGTATATTGGTGACTCAAAAATCTCGGGTGCAACTATCGGTCTCGGGCAAATAACTAAAGGATATTACGGTTATTCGGGTAAGGACTTATTAGAATCAACGAATAATATAGATGCCATCGGACAACACTTGGACTCAGTAAGAAACCAATTAATTGATGAAGGTTTAGAGACCTCAAACGCCATGATTGCCAGCCGTTATAATAATGGATTTACTTTAGAGGTAACAGACTATGGAAATAGAGTATCTCAATATACAAAGACACAATCAATAATATCTGGCATGCAACAAATCGTTAAAGGTCTCAGATCAATCTTAAAAAATAAGTCAGAAAAAAATGAAAAATAAACTACTCTTTTTTGGAGCTGCTTTAATTGTAGTTATATTATTCGTTGTTATTTCCCATTATTCTCTATCAGCATCAATGATAAGAGATTGTAAAGCAATCCAAAAGAATCAGACTTTAAGCGAAATTGAGCAACTAATGTCAGAGTATATTGATTCAGAAAAGGTCAAAGTAGCACTTAAAAGTAAAGGTTCAATACCATTACAACCAGAGATCATTTATGATAAGGCACTTAATCTATATACTACTTCCATAACAGACGATGTACAATGCAGTATTTACTTCATCAATGATACTGCTATTTATGTTGAAGTAATAAGCGATTAAACGTCGATAGAAGAGGCATAATGTGCACAAAAACAGTCCTTTAAAGGACTGTTTTTGTGCACATATCGTGCTAGCACGACTTGGCGGAGGAGGAGAGATTCGAACTCTCGAGACCTTTCAGCCTGGCGGTTTTCAAGACCGCTGCACTAAACCACTATGCGACTCCTCCATATCTTTATGCTTCACGATACTACCAGAAAAGTGAGTAAAATCAAAACGTGGTATTATGCACGCATGCGATTATTGGGAATTGATTATGGGACGAAGCGTGTGGGCGTTGCGCTCAGTGATGACAAAGGTATGATGGCGTTTCCGCACGTGGTGCTTGTGAACGATACCTCACTACAAAAGTCTATTGAGAAAATTGTACAAAAGGAGGGAGTGGAAATGATTATTATCGGACATTCGCTTGGTCGGGACGGTGGACCAAATGTCGTGCATGAGCAAGTGCAAGATTTTATACAGGATCTCACACTCAATCTGGGACTTCCTATTGAACTCGAACCAGAGCAGTATACGACACAGGAAGCGATTCGGTTTCAGGGGAGGACGGAACTTACGGATGCGAGCGCAGCGAGCATCATTTTAAATAGTTACATTATGCGTATAAAAAATACACCAAAAAACATATGATTTCTTACGATGATTTTGCAAAATTAGAAATTCGTATTGGTGAGATTCATTCGGTTGAAGTGGTTGAAGGTGCCGATAAACTATTGAAGTTGAGTGTTGATGTAGGTGAGGGAGTAGATGTGGAAGGAAATCAAATACGACGACAAATTCTTTCGGGCATCCGCACATATTTTGATGACCCACAAGTTTTGGTTGGAAAGAAATTCCCGTTTTTGGTGAATTTGGAACCGAGAGTAATTCGTGGTTTTGAAAGTCAGGGAATGATACTTGCTGCAAGTCACGAGGACACGCTTGCGCTTCTTGTGCCAACACAAGATGTGCCTGCAGGAACAAAGATAAAGTGAGAAAATCTTTAACAAGCGTCGAGAAGCGCGCGACGGATGTCGCGCGCTTCTCGACATGTGGCGTTGTACGAAAGGACACACGCACCGTATAATAGAAGGACATTTTATGTCCGTTCTTTCTCATATACAACAAATATTTCCACCGCCACACATGATTGCTTTTCCGTGTGTGGGTGTGGACGTTTCTGATACATCATTAAAATTCATTCAATTTAAGCGAGAGCATGCTCATGATAAAAATCTCACACTTGCTCATTGGGGAGATATAGAAATTCCTGCGGGTATTGTGGAGCGGGGAAATGTTTTTGACGAAGCAAAGCTTACAGAGGCACTCAAAGAAATGAAAGCGCAGTGTGGTGCAGAGTATGTGAGCCTCTCGCTTCCTGAAGAGCGGGCATATCTTTTCGAAACAACAATCCCTGCACGAACACCGCACAAGGAGATACGAGGACTCCTCGAGTTTCGTCTTGAGGAAAATGTGCCACTTTCTCCTCGTGATGCATACTTCGATTATGTAATCGTAGGTCTCGATACAGAACATCGTATGAAACGAGTTGTCGTCGTGGTGTATGCACAGACAACTATTAACAGTTATTATCAATCCTGTAAAAATGCAGAATTGTTGCCACTTTCTTTTGAAATTGAAGCACAAGCAATTGCACGCGCATCTATTCCTCAGATACATGAAGGCACCTACATGATTGTTGATTTTGGAAAGACACGAATGGGCGTAGGTATCGTACATAACGGCATGCTCATGTATACCTCAACCATTGAAATTGCAGGATCTCAGATGAGTCAGGAGATGCGAGGTGTGTTGGGTGATGTGACAGAAGCAGAACTTACGAAAATAAAAAATACAAAAGGACTTTTACATACAAAAGAAAATCAACCGATAGCAACTATTCTTGAAAAGTACGCCAATACTATTGCAGATGAGCTTGGTATACGGATTCACTATTGGGATACACGGGGAATTGATCGAGAAGCGCGTGCAATCAAAAAAGTAATTATGTGCGGAGGAAGCTCAAATCTTTTTGGACTTCCAGAGTTCTTGAGTGAGAAGCTTGAGGTACCTGTGGAACGTGCGCATGTGTGGTCAAATGCGTTTTCTCTCGAGGAACATATGCCACCAATTACGCGAAGATACTCGTATGGATATGCGACAGCAATCGGATTGGCACTTAAAGGTTTTATGTAAGTATGATAAATCTCATTCCACCAGAAGGACACGTTATCATGAAGCGAGAATATTTTCTTCGCGTGGGAGCGACACTCCTCCTTCTTTTTTCTGGTGTTGCAGTCCTTCTTGCGGTTGCACAAATCCCAATGTATGTATTGATTGATGCACAGCTCAAATCACTTGATCTTGAAGCTTCTCAAGAAAATAAAAACGAACAAGCATTAAAAGATGCTGAGAGTGAAGTGAGGTCAATAAAGGAGATACTCGCGCAGATAAAAGCAACTTCAACACCCATTACCACAAGTATGGTTATTGATGAGATTGAAAATCGTGCACCTGAACACATTTTTTTTAAGTCATTTTACATTGATGCGCCACAAGGGGTGATTGAAAAGGCGCAAATACAAGGTACCGCACCAACACGAGAAACGCTTGTTCAGCTGAAAGGATTGCTTGAGGCGTCAGATATATTTGAAAAAGCAGAGGTACCTATTTCTGATCTTGCACGAGATACGGATTTACCATTTGCAATTACCGTGACACTTAAAAAAAATAAATAAACGGTATGCAACATTCACGTACAAAATTTTTAGCAGTAGTAAGTCTCAGCATCTTTTTGGTGAGTGTAATTGGATGTGCCTCTTTTTTCTTCATAGTTTCAAAAAAGGAGGCTTCATATGTTGTGCGAAATGAAGAACGCGCGCAGAATAAATTTTACATGGAATCCGTACGGACACTCATGGGAAGTTTAGAGGAGACTGCTGATGAACGCGCATCACTCGTTTCACGCATACCTACAGAAGATAGTGTCGTCAATCTCATTACGCTTATTGAATCCTTAGGAAAAGAACAGGGTGTCGCACTTACTATAGATGCACTTAATATAAAACCAGTTAACGCTACCTTTGAAACACTATTTGTAAATCTTACGGTAAAAGGTTCACATGAGTCAGTCCTGCACACACTTAAACTATTTGAAAATATTCCCTACCAAAGTAGAGTGAATAAAGTACAGATGACACGGATAGGAGAAAATGTGGATAATGATTTGTGGAGCGCAACCTTTGAGCTTCAGATAACTAAATTTAAAAAGACATGAAATTTGAATCACCACTATTTCAAAGAGTTCGAGAATCTTTTACAAAATTATTCACACGAGAAGTTGGTGATTATATGAATCCGATGCGTGACTGGACGCGCGGACTTTTCCTTGCAGTATTTCTTTTACTCTTAGGATTTTTGTTTTTTGCTTTTAAATTCTATATTCAATTTGGTGTGCCAAGTATCAATAGTGTCGCAGAAAAATTACCGATGACATACAATGAAAGAGACGTTCGTTTCTATGCCGATATGTTTGTCGCAAGAGAAGCGGTATTTAACGAACTTCGTCAGACTACACATCGTGCTCCTTTGCCAGTATCTGTAGAAGTTTCAAGCACCACACCGGTTATTGTAGAGGAAGTACCACTTGCGGGAGATGAAATACCGCAGTAGAGTGTTCGAGGTGAGGTAGAAATATCTTATGGACTTCGTTCGAAAAACAAATAGAAAGAAACTTTCTGCTTGTTTTCTCACTCGCCCCTGTAGTTAAATGGATATAACTGCGGACTTCTAAGCCGTTATTCGAGGTTCGATCCCTCGCGGGGGCACCATGGTAGAAAATCGAATATCGAAATACAAAATATCCTTAATATTAAAGGTGTTTTTTTGGTTCCAAGTTTTTAAAAATTAAGAAAGAAATTTTGGTCAAGGAAATTAAGGTTTGGAACCAAAAGATAACGCCCCAATCCAAAAGGATGGGGCGTTCTAAGTTCAGGAACACTGGCAGTGATTAATCTTCCATCACCATAGCCATACGTTGCATGGATACGTCCAGGCTTCCGAAACTTGAATTGCGACGAAGGAATTCCAGAGCCTGTTTAAATTTCTCTTCCGGACTTTTCGAGTCGCTCCGAGCGATCGATTCATTTAACTGACCCTTTGCAAACCAGACTCCTGGCATGTACCAAACTTCCCAGTACTGTCCACTGTGTGTATCTCGGAGTGACCGCATGCAGACAAACCCCCAGCTGGTCAGTTTGTCAGCTTCACGCTTGTAGTTCTCGGCTGAATAGTGGTAGCCACACAAGTTAGAAATGTAGATTGATGGACTGGCATGTTGCAAGGATGCCTCGGTACCTGTATCAAACCCAAAGAGGTCTGCTTGTCTTGTTTCAACCTCACTAGGTTTACGCCAGAATGGAAGCATTTCCTCGTCCGTCACAGGTCCAGGCAGTGGTTCAAATGACGGTACGTGTTGAAGGCGTCCGTTTTTATCTCGACGAATCCAATGATGTCCGCCAAGAAGTGATGCACGAAGCATATCAGACTCTTTGCCTTTCAAACCATCAACGCTGAGTTGGTTTGGGCCGTAAGAGGGCACTCTGATAGGTGTGTGAGTTTCACTCATGGTTTTTTCTCCAAGGTTGCAAATTGATCAGAACTCATAGGGTTCATACGTCCCCAAAGCCAATGACACAATACGACAAACAACCCATTCTGTCTACTAAGAAAGTTCTCGATATCTTTTTATTTTTTGTATGAAATATTTAGCTTCATGAGTCTTTTATGATTAGTTTTACATTGAACATTTTATACTTTTCGTATAGCTCAAGAGCTTTAGCTGGTGTGATTGCATTAATGTAGAAAATAGTATCACCGTATTCTTTAGGAACATCCCAGAGACTATGTCTAATGAGAGGGCCCCACGCCCATTTTGAGACTACATGGTCATCCTCCAAAACACCTATATGAGTGAGGCTGTCAGGATAATTTTCTAAATCTTGGTATATAACGTAATCACCATCTTGATGTTCTGTAGTCTTTGCGAGTTCGCCGGCTTCAATAAGTTTTTTAACAAAAGCATCGTAAATAAAACCGCCAGTCTCTTTTAACAACTCCCTATTTTCTGCAAGTCCGAGAGCATGAATAAAACAATTATAGTTCTCCTTCTCGGGTGGAGGATTTTTTAGAACTTCTAGTTCAGTGGGTAAAAGCTGGCGTGCATTTTTTATAAATAACTCAGGTTGCCACCAATCATTTGTATCATTCTTTAAAATAATTTTGTCCAACTCCTCTCGATTTACCATCTTTTTATTATACAAAGAGAAACCGCACCAGTCACAAGGACTGGTGCGGTGAATTGCTACATGTGACAATCAGCCAAAAATGCAACAGCATCTTCGTTCTTACGAAAGATGTCTGACACTTTCTCTGTCCAATCGTCGAGTTTCCTTTTGCTCTCTGGGTCGCTATCAGAGTACACCCAAGGTCCGCTTATCCACGAACCGTCAGGTGTCACAACTGCGTTGCAGACTTTTTCATCGTAACCTTCAAGGAAAATGCGTTGCCAATCCTCTTTGGGAACCTTGCCGAGAATATCGCCATAGTCGAAATGTCCATCAGGATTGTAGGTCGAGAGAGCATACAGCCCACCCTCATCCACAAAACCTTTTTCGCCATTCCAGTCCTCAAATTTCTCAGCCAGTTCGTCGAGTTTGTCGGTCTTATAATGACCCGACATACGTTCGATTTCTTCAGCGTCGATATACCGTTTGTATTGCGGCACCTCGAGGTCGGAATTGAACTTCATAACAGCATCAGTAGCTTGTTCGAGCATTTGCTCGTCGGTTTCATTGCCAGTTTTTTTGACTAAGATACAAACGTTAAAGTGTGCCATGGTAGTTTCTCCTTATAGAGCATTATCGCTCATAAGGAACTCAAATAACCCGCTTGCCTCTTACGAGGGGATAAGGGTGGAGAACTGTACTTCCTTAAGGTCCTGATTAACCGATAGACCAGAAGGGTATCCCGAAGGACGTTTCGAGTCGTTGTATCAGAATGACTTCCAATACAACCTAGCCCCAATACTTCGATGTTTTAGTACTTCAATTTATATGGTAGAACACAATACCTAGCCTGTCAATCCTATTCTTTCTTTCAAACTATTCATCCATTCGTCCTTGTATTTCCTGTATGAACCGTAGTCATCGGGATACTGCTCAACTAACTTAAACTTGAGTTGACTGTATTCTTTAACTACTTCTGGATGGGAACGCAGGTAGTCATGCAAACCCAACATCGCAACTACATGTCTATGTCCATGTTGAAAAAATGTAAATTCACCAAACGAGTATCATCTTTCTTTTTGATATATAAACATGAACCTTTCATTACGTACTAACCAAGAAAATCATAACCAAGAGAACTTAAGGCTGGTTCGAAACCATCAGCATCTTCAATATTTTTAATGACAACAAGAATATCTATCAAGGGTTTCCAAGCTAGTTTTAGCACTGAAGTACTCCAGATGTGTTCAGTGGAAAGTACTTTGTCACCTAGGATGCCTTCTAGTATATTTGCTTCAGCACTAAACTGTTCTGCCCATTTAGGGTCATATTCATGTACGTTATATTTTCGTCCTGTGTATTTTTCTTTACTTATATTTCAAAAGATATTTGTTCCTCAAATAGTTTGGTGCCTTCAACTACTATATCAGCCTTCGATTTGGGGCTGTCACGTTGTATGTACTTGTCTTCTTCATCAAACCAGTCCTCCCACATCTTTGTTAATTCTTCCTTACTCTTCCCAGTACCTGTATCACGTTCAATTCCACGTTGGAGACAAATGTCTTTGGGAGTATCAACAAAAATACGAAAACTAATGTAATCGTTAAACTCACTCCGAGAAGAACTAACTCCTTCTAAAATCATAATGTCTGTAACTGGTTGACTGACGACTGGCTTAGGGTGGTGATTCTCCCACCAACTTGCTGGCTGGTATGAAAGTGTTTTTGTCCCGTTTACAATCGGTTCAAATACTTCCTTAATTACGTTCGGGTACCAATTTAGTGGATTGTTCCAACCCGCAAAATCATCTGTATGAATTATTTGTGCTTCAAGTTTTTCTGCTAGCAACTTTGCAAGTGTAGACTTACCAGAGCCACCACGACCATCAACTGCAATAAAGGTAACTTCGCCAACTTTTGGCTGTACAGTTAGTAACTTTAGCATTATGTTTATCATATTGATGATTATAACAGAATGACCTAAGTTTTTATTTTGAAAAAATCAACTATTCATGAAACATCATATAGTCCAAGAACAATACTTAAGGCAGTGGTGTAAAGATAAGTCAGATTGCCAATTATGGATTTACACACACTCAGATAAAAGGCTATTTCGTAGAGGACCTAGTTGGAAGGGATTTTGGCGTGAAGATTTTAATGTGTATGATGAAAAGGGTGAGGAGGACGCCTACTACCTACCAGAAGAGGTTACGGCTCATGTAGACAACCTTGGGTTGACCGCTATCAAAAATATGGGCTTTGGGAATCAGCTGGAAGGTCTTAATCGTTGTTATCTGGCTTTCTATACCGCACAGCAATACATTCGAACTCCGAAGTATCGTGAAGATACTGACGCAATGCTTGATGCTCAAATAAAGCACTTCTGGCGACTTGATACACCGTCACTTGAGGACGTGGAAATGAATCGTGAAGATATACTTAAAGAGGAACCGAAAAATGATAAGGAGCGAGAAGCAATTGAAAAGGTTAGACAAATGACAGATGACGAATTTAAGCAAACCCTATTTGACGTTATTCATGGGGATGATGTCAAAGTAAAACTTACTAATGCAGGGCACTCAAAACAAATCTTGAAACTAGAACGTTATGCACGAGACGTCTTTGATTTTACTTGGACTATTATGCTTGCACCACAAGGTACCAGCTTTATAACTTCAGATGCACCTTGTTTCGCTTTTGCCTATAAGAACTCATCCTTGGGTGCGGGGTTATGTTCTCCGAATGCCGTTACATTTTTTCCACTCACTCATTCGCTTTGTCTTATGATTGATCCTTCAATTAAGGGCAAACGTGAACAATTCTTCGAAAGCATCAAAAAGTAACGTTCGGGCTATTAACCAGCAGATTCTTAGACATAGCCACGACTGCATAGTTGCTTGTGAAGAGACACATTTAAAACATTTGTTAAAAGGCTACCAACATGAGAAAGGTCGTGAAGTCTCAGTTAAAACAATTGGACCGTATACACTTTTTTCGTAAAGGTAGTGGTACGTCTTTATACAAAGGGTGCGGGTCGATTCGGGGCACCCCCCTCTATGCGTAAGCGACCATAATGTCCCGTAGTTCAAGTCACCCTTTAAGTTCCTCAATTATTTGGTTCCAAGTAATTCCATTGGGGTGCATAGTCTAGCGAGACCTACTGAGAGGCTTAAACAGAGTACTAATTCAGTAGAGTCAAGCTGAATACAAAATCAACAAACAACTACTTTGTGAAGGTGGTCTCGCTTTCATAAAGTGGAGTTTAAAGGTACGTGTAATAACTAATAATAAAAGACGTCCAACACGAACTGGATATCTAATAATTAGGGTACCTTACTTCCATTATGAAAATGGAAACAAAAAAGGAGATATTCGATAGGTATACCAAGGAATACTTAAAGATACGAAGACAGAAAGGAAAACGAGTAGAATTCAGTGCGATTATCAGTACTTTCCAGAGTGTTTCGAATATGGGACGGAAGTGCAACATTGTCCTCCTCATTTCAAATTAACCGATAGGGCAACAGCTACTCAAGGAATTCAAGTCGCTTGACTTCAACACCAAGTTCAGTCATTTGACCGTATGCACGTACTTTTTTTGCTTCTACAAATTGATCTGGACTACATACTGTTTTGTTTCCGTCAGTAGACTGACACATGCTCTCTGCGTCAAACATAAGCGGTACAGCATGTCCGAGCTCACCATTCTGTTCAAAAATAATATGCCAATATCGAGCATCAAGTGGTGGGGGAACCCTTTTAAGTAAGTACCCTTCTTGTTCAAAACTAAATTCACGTTCAGGGGCAAATTCTCCAGTGGAACATAAAATATCATCGATATACCATCCGCCATTCTGCCTTTTGAGAGTGATAATTGCTTGTTCAGTTACGGTAGTATCCTTCGCCATGACGAGTATTTGTGTTTTGTCTTCCTGTTTAAATATACTTCTTGCAGTAATTCGCTCTGGTATCGTAGATTGACACAGAACTGGATCGATCTCAGTGTTTTCACCCACTCGACTTTCCTTGAGTTTGGCGCTGAGTGTCTTACTTAAAATTGGTCGTGTCGCTAGTTCTGACTGAAAGGGATCGGTGCTTGTTGATTTTGCTGCTTGAAGCCATAATTCATAAAAATCCAAAACTATATCAATAGGATTATCAGTCGATACTTCTTGGTTGTTTGATTCCTGATCTCCCTGCGTTTCAGTTTGAGACACTTTTAAAAAGAACCATGTGATAAGTACAATCACCACCAGCCCCAGTAAACCTCCAAGCATAAATATCTTATATTTTGTTTTCATTTGTGTGTAAATATTTAGAAACGATTAAACCCTAACGCATGCTTTATTATGAGTGTGATCGTACGTGAGTCATGTGAAGATTGCGTAAAGGGGTGTTGCTATAAGTAGGTGAGATTATTCAGCTACGTGTAGCACTTTTTGCACAAGTAGAATTTTACGCGCTCGTCCAGAATACTTCACATCGGGGATATGCACGACAGGATTGTTTTACTTCTCAAGTATGATAGTAACACTCTTTTTCTTCAACATCACCTATTATTGTAAATGTACTTCGCATAATTCCTAATATCAACGTCAGCTACCTTCACCTTTGCGTCATCGCGACCTTGGAAAAGCGACTTATATAATCCAATCTGCTCTGGAGTCGTGTCCATTTGCTAGTGGTTATATTTTTCTATACCTCGTCGTCCGACCTTGTCCGATGCGTTCGACTTTTTTAAGTCGAAGTAATGCATTTATTGCTTGAGATACGGTAGGACGGGCAACTTTTGTAGCTTTTGATATCTCTCCTGGAGTTGCCTCTCCAATAGTCACAAGATACCCCCATACAAGTAATTGCTTTGGTGAAAGTAGTTTTTCAATATTTTCGTTAGATATAAGTGCGAGTGCTTCTTTTGCCTGGGTTAATGAAACATTCAAAAAGAATTCAAGCCATGGAGAAATGTCTTCAACCCCTGTGTTGAAGGTTTTTTGACTTTTGCGAAGCACCACATAATATTCAGCTTTGTTGCCTTCAATAATTTTTTCGTGTGAGGCATATGGTACATACTCATATCCATGCTGAAGCATGAGTAAATTGGTAAGAATGCGACTCATTCTTCCATTTCCATCTTGGAAAGGATGGATTTTTAGAAATTCAACAATGAAGTTAGCGGTAATTATGAGGATGTGGATTTTTTTCTCTGCGAAAGCATTCTGAGTCCACTCTATTAACTCCTGCATTTCTTTTCCTGTGAGCCATGCAGGAGTGGTTGCAAAGACAACAGCCACTCTGGCACCTGCATCGTCTAACATTTCTACTTGGTTCTCAACTTTTTTATAGCTACCTCGATGAGGCGTATCCTTGTCTACATATTTTAAGAGTTCTCGATGTAGGTGCAAAATACTACTTTCTGAAAAAGGGATTTTCTCGTACGCAGAAAAAACGTTTTCAAGAAGTTCATAGTATCCCTGCACTTCCTGCTTGTCCCTATCCTTAAATTTTTGCATTGAGAGTCCACGCATGAGTTTTTCGACATCTTCATCAGAAAGCTTTGCTCCCTCAATACGAGTAGATGCACCCGTAGAGGTAACGAGAACAGACTTTTTAAGTCGCCACAATATCTGGGGGTTGAGTGATGCCCCTCCAAAAAATCGCCCCTTGAGTTCGTCAATCTGACTCACGAGTGACCAAAGGCTTTGTGGTATATTTGCAATTTGTCTATCGAAACGTTTCATATAGTTAATCTAATATGGATGATATATGAGATTATATTAGATTATATGCTTTGTGGCAAGTACCGTAATCTTTTTGACTAAGTGAGCATAGATGGTTATTTTACGTATATTTTAAGCCACCCCTCTAGAGCTACCGAGAGGGTTCGATTCTCAAAGACCGCACATACTAGCGAGACCTACCGAGAGGCTTAAACACCCTTATAAACCAATAGAGTCTAGGTGGGCTAGCTGTTAATAACTCACTCCAAGAAATTTTATAAAAAAGACCCCTCGCATATTGCTACGCAAGGGGTCAGGATTGACTTTGAGGCATTGCCCTAAGCCCGGTGTTCCATGCACCAATTTCTGGCATTCTGAAACATTCGGAGCCACGGTGAAGCCTCGAGGTTTTTCCATGAGTTTGGCTTCCAAGGCCATTGCCACAAACGGAAACAACGTTCTGGATGAGGCATCATCGCAAGATGACGTCCACAGGGAGAGCATAGAGCCGTAATCCCGAGTGGCGAGCCATTCGGATTGTACGGATACACTTCCGTAGGCTCGCCGTATGGATCAATGAATGCGAGAGGCGAGAGCTTGCGCTCTGATACCTCTTGCGCGACCGACTGATCTGGATAGACCAGTCGCCCTTCACCGTGAGCGACCCATACACCGAGCTTCGTTCCCTCCATGCCGGCAAGAAGCACCGACGGGCTAGGTAGAACTTCTACCTGCACCCACCTGGACTCAAACCGACCCGAAGTGTTGTGAACGAATCTCGGCTGCTTCTCGCCGGAGATTCCTTTCCACGGAACCCATCCGAGTAGCGCCATCAGCTGACAGCCATTGCATACGCCGAGCGAGAATGTATCCTCGCGGGCGTAGAAGCGGTCGAACATCTCCCTCAACTTCTCGTTGAAAAGAATTGTTCCTGCCCAGCCTTTCGCACTATCGAACACGTCCATGTAGGAGAAACCACCGGCAAAGATGATGCCCTGGAACTGATCCAGATTGATCCTGCCTTCAAGGAGATCACTCATCGTGACATCCCATGGAGCAAAACCGGCAGCCGCACATGCGGCCTGCATTTCTCTGTCGCCGTTCGTACCTTCCTCGCGCAATACTACAACGCGAGGTTTGTTGTCTGCTTCCAAAACTTCTGGAGGCGTTGCTACTGGAGTGAAGGAAAGTTGATACGACGGAGCCGTATCAATGCCGGGAAGCTGGTCCTTGTGACCAGAATGTTCTTCTTCGGCACATGCAGAGTTCATCTGCAACCCTTCGATCTTGGCGCTTGTCGCTTCCCACCAGCACCGGAGTTCCATTGTCGTACATCTCCACAGTTCTCCGGTATCTTTCGCATCGACGCTGCACGCTGTGCTGTCGAGGGTGATTCCGATCATCGAGATCGGCACTTCGAACGATTTGCAGATTTCAAAAACCCGCTTTTCGCTCTCGGTCACGAGTTCAATGACGAACCCGAGTTCCTCGCCAAACAGACTCGCCAGAGCGGAAACGGCATGAGGGATGCTCACACTGAATCCGCACCGACTCGCCATACACATCTCGGCAACTGCGGTTATGAGGCCGCCATCGCTTCGATCATGCAGAGACAGAATCAACCCTTCGTCGATCATCTGCTGCACCGCAAGAAACGAATTTCTCAGGAGCGTTGGATTTTCAACATCTGGCGACTCATCGCCGAGTTGGTCGAACGCTTGAGCCAGAGCTGAACCGCCGAGGCGATTTTTACCCTGTCCAAGATCGATGAGTGCCAAAGCACTCTCTCCCGGACGCTTGATGTCCGGCGTGACCTTCTTAGTGATGTCGGGTACTGGTGCGTATCCGAGCATCACCAAACTTCCGGGAGCCTTTACGAGCTCTCCAGAAATCGTCGCAGCCATTGAAAGGCTATCCTTTCCACCATCGACCGCGATGCCAAGTTCGACCATGAGGTCAGACATAGCAACCGCAGCGTCATAGAGGAGGGCACCTTCGTGAGGCAACTTCGCAGGCCACATCCAGTTAGCACGGCACCGAATTTCTCCGATGTCGCTGATCCGCGCCGAGGCCATGTTGGTAAACATTTCTGCCACCGCCATTCGAGCTCCGGCTTTCGCATCGATGAGCATCTTGATCGGCTGTTCTCCGACTGCAGTAGCACTTCCCGTGAGAGCAAAGTGGCTTTGCGCGTTGACGCTGACATTTGCAATCGGAATCTGAGCGATACCGCAACATTGCTGTTGCGCTACGAGCCCAGTGACGCTTCGGTCTACCTTGTGAACAAGGAACCCTTTTGAGCCCACGGAAGGCAAGGCGAACACCGCCTGGATTGCTTCACCGACAGTTACATCTGGCAGATCCAGAGGCTTGAGGCCTTCGGTCCGCCGATTTGATTCGAACGTCTTCTGAGGCATGTTCGTGAGGATCTGCTCCAGGTTCAGTTCGACGGGCGTTGTCCCATTTTGAGAGTCCTCGACAACAACGTTTCCGCTGCCATCGATTTCTCCGAGGACTTCGCAGTTGACGCGCTCGCGTTTGCAGACCGACTTGAAAAGCTTGATCTGTTCCACCCTGATCAGGAGTCCGTATCCTTCTTGGAATTCGGCGCTCCAGATTTTGAGGACGGACATCGTCTTGTCGCCAAGCACGATTCCGCGGATGTTGATCTTACCGCCAAGTGGCTCAAGCAACTCCGTGAGGACATTACTCGGACCGCCAGCACCTTGATCATGAATGCTCGAGATGGGATTCTTATCTCCCATTTCAACGCAGGCCCGAATAACTCGATTCGCACGATTCTCCATCTCTGCGTTGCCGCGTTGAACAGAGTTGAAATCGAGCGACTCAGTGTTCTGACCTTGCATCATACTTGAGGCTGAGCCTCCACCGACCCCGATGGGGTAGGCAGAACCGCCGATGCGCACGATGAGCATTCCAACTTCAGGCGTTTCTTTCGTGATGTGGCCATCAAACAAATGACCGACACCACCACTGTAGAGGATCGGCTTGCGGGGCTCGCGCCATTCGCTTCCGACCACTTGACCGAACGTTCGGGTAAAGCCCAACGTGAGGGGTTCACCGAACTGATTGCCGTAGCTTGATACGCCGTTGCTGCCCTCGATGAGAATCGAAAGTGGCGAAGCGTACTTCGATGGCTTGTCTCCGCCGACAACCTCGCCCGGAATTGAGTATTCGGGAATGAAAAGGTTTCCGACAAAGTAACCAGCGACGCCGATGCCGACGATACCTCCACGTCCGACTGCTGAATTGTCGCGTATCCGTCCACCTGCGCCTGTCTGGGCACCTGGGAAGGGCGCAACGAATGTCGGATGGTTATGCGTCTCTGCAGTACAGGTGATGTGAACCACCTTTTCCAAGATGCGCATTTCCGAAGGATTGCCCGGAGTGACTGGTAGGATCAAGCGTGTGCCGAATCCCTTAATCACACCGGCGTTGTCTCTGAAGGCAACGAGGCTACAGTTTCCACTGCCGAGATTGTAGAGCGGTCGCTGAACGATCTCAAGCAGTGTCTCCTGCATTGGCGTTCCGTCGATGACGAGCTGGCCTTTGAAGTACCAGTGCCTGCTGTGCTCGCTGTTCGCGTTGCCCAGCTGGAACAATTCGACATCGGTCGGATTCCTACGAAGGACTTCCGCAAAGAGATGCTGATAGTACTCGAGGTCCCGGGCATCCATGCCAAGACCAAGCGCACTGTTCATCTCCTCGAGCGCCGTTTTTCCGCGACCCATGAGGTCGATCACTCGGACATTTTCCGGCAAAGTGCCGGTGTCAAAGCTCTCGATCCCGTTCGGGTAGTGTTGCTCAGTCATCCGGTCAAGACGAGTCTTGAGGATGTCGGCCGACTGGCCGTTTCCGGCAGCGTAACGATGAGTGCGTTCGATTCGCGTGATCTGCCGAAGTCCCATGGAGTGACAAATCGATACTGCATTCGATGAGAACGGTGTCTCGATCGAAAGCCGGGGTCCGATTTCTATAACATCTTGCGATGCTAAGTGAGGTTCGATTCCGGTGTTGCCGGGCTTGAACGTTTCTGCGATGAGCCATTGGAGCTGCTTCTGCTCCGGCTCGGACAGTGGGTATGTGGTTTCGATGTAGAAACCAAGGTCTAGACCGTCATTGATTTGACGATATATTCGATAGATCATGACTCTTCTCCAGTGTGGTTGAGTGATCCGTTGACAAAAAACAAAACCCGTCAGGAACGGGTCTTTCCACCAGCTAGACTACTCTAGAAAATCAATTTTGCAAGGAAAATTAATTGCATTTCACCAAAATCAAGTCTATTATCCTTGAGGATTGATTTTTAATAGTAGTTCTCGTCAACGAAGAGGAGCTTACCATGAACAAAGGCATGACCTACGCAGAAACTGGCGTTAACTATAACGCCATGGATCCGTTTAAGATTGCGTGTCAAAAGAGAGCAAAAGCTACAGATACGAATGCAGAACGACTTGGTTTTAAGTCAGTTTCTTCAAGTCGTGGTGAAAGTGCTTTTCTTTTCCAACAATTTGTATTCACTAAAAATCCACATACAACCTTTGGTCATGTGGAAGAAGGTTTGGGTACAAAAAATCTTGTCGCCGACGCAATGTATGCACTCACCAACAAGTCATACTATGATCAAATTGCTCAAGACACAGTGGCGATGGTCGTGAACGATATGGTGACACTTGGAATCTTGCCGATTGGGGTCGCAATGCACCTTGCTGTTGGTGAATCAGATTGGTTTGGGGACAGTGAACGTCTGACTGATTTAATAAACGGTTGGGGCTCTGCGTGTGATACAGCTCGGTGTGTTTGGTCTGGAGGTGAAACTCCAACACTGAACGGCATCATTGTCCCGGGTACAGTGCTTTTGTCTGGATCTGCTTTCGGCACGGTTAAGTCTGGAAGTAGACCTCTGGATCAGAAGAATATCCGACATGGTGACGTAATCGTTATCATCGAAAGCTCAGGCATCCATGCCAACGGGCTGACGTTGGCGCGGAAGATCGCTGACAAGTTGCCGGAAGGGTATCTCACGAAACTCTCCGACAAACGGACCTACGGCGAAACACTTCTTGATCCAACTCACATCTTTGTGGGCTTGGTTGAAGACTGTCTCGATGTTGGCGTGAATATTCACTACGCTGTGAATGTCACTGGTCACGGATGGCGCAAACTCATGCGGGCAACGCAGGCGTTCACCTATGTGATTGAGACGCTTCCAACGCAACTTCAGATTTTTGACTTCCTGCAACAGCACGGGCCAGTCGATGACATGGAAGCATACGGCAATCTCAACATGGGTGCGGGGTTTGCACTCTATGTGAACGAAGTCCAAGCGCCTCAGGTGATTGACGTCGCCAAAAAACTTGGTCTGCGTGCGTTTGTTGCCGGACACATTGAAGACGGCGACAAGAAAGTCGTGATCACACCAAAGAACCTCGAATATGCCGGCGAGACACTGGCAGTCCGTTAGTAGCTGAGTCGTCATGTAGTCCAAAGGGTTTGGTTGAAAAATACCAAACCCTTTATTTTTATTTAGAAAAAAATCTGCACGTCTCTGTCTTGGTGGGTAGTAATGGATTTTTGAACACCTTTAAGGTGTCTTGTGCTAAATAAATGAGCATCTGGTATAATCCCACTATGGAACAATTCATTTTACACAATGAAGGTGGAAAAGAACCTGGAATTATTATTGTACAAAATACAGATTCACTCATTCAAACAGTAGATTTTTTAGTTGGCTCAGGATTTTTAGTAGCGCACACCATACCAGAACTTATTTCACATATTGACCACGGTGGACGGGTGACAATTTCACAAGATGAAATTAATTCTGATCCAGTAAGTTATTTTGACATTATGTATGGTTTTGCTTCAGGTTCTCTTGATAAAGACACAATACATATGAACCCAGAATATAAGAAACTCAACGTAATATTAGTGGCATCCAGTGAATTTCTTGAATCAGAATCAGAGACAGGGAGAGACTGGCTGTCACTCTGTGGTTTAGCGTTTCAGTATTCAGCAAAATAATATGAAAGAATCCTTTACTGAAAAACCAAGTTCTACAGTGGAAAGCCATCTTGAGTATATGGGGGTAAAACTTCCTGTCGCACAAAACCGTGAGACGGCACCCCAAGTAGAAAATTTTAGTGACTATGTAGAAGATGCGTTCTCACGAGATATGGAGCGTATCGTTGCAACGGGATGGGCATTAAGAGAACCAATCCTTATTGAAGGAGGAACCTCGCTTGGAAAAACAAGAACGGTAAAAAAGATGTGTGCAGAACTTGGATACGAAATACACTACCAGAATTTAAACAATCATACAGATCCTGCAGACCTCATGGGTAAGTACATCCCCAATCCTGCACAAATTAGTGAAAACGAGCCAAGGTACACTTTTGCTGACGGCTCTGTGACTAAAGCCCTTCGTTTTGAACAAGGAAAGATAAAGGTGCTTATTTTGGACGAATACAATGCTGCGCATCCGGGTGTTATCATTCGTCTCCATGAAGTCCTTGATGCATATAAGACAGGAAGTACAGTAACACTTTCTGAAGACGGAAATGAAATACTCAAGATTGAACGAGACGGAGTAAGGATCATTGCAATTACCAATCCCGCAGGTGGAGGTTTTGCTGACCGTGAACCGCTTGATCCTGCACAGATGCGGCGTTGGACGTATCACAAACTTCCAGATGAACTTCCGATAGAAACATTTAAAGCCGGTGTTCTTGCCTTATCAGGACTTGGTGGCGTAAAAACGGAGTTAGACATATCTCGTGAAAAACATACGCTTAGCAAAATAGATGCTATTCCCACTGAAGTGCTCGGTGAACTCCATGGGATGAAGGAGATTGTTCCCCAATATGTTGCATTTCATGAAGCTACAAAGAATATGCTTAAGGAAAAGCGTATTGCGAACAACCAACGTCAGAAGTTTTCATTTGATGACCGTGAAGAGCCCCGGAGGGTTTTTTCATACATCGCTCGGTTCTATAACGGTGATATGGGAACAGTAATGCGAGACGCGCTCCGTTATTTTTATGCGGGGAAGGTGCTTGACCCTAACGATAAAGCAAAACTTGAAGAAATGATACGAAAAGTAGATTATACACCAGCACGTAATCCCGAACGACATACTCTTAGTGAAGGTGTGATAGGAAAAGAAACAGAGTCAATACTTAGTGAAAGGGTGATCCGAACGGCGTTTGGAGCAAAAATGCGTGAGGCACTAAAGATTCGTGTTGATGTCATTGGACCAAGAGACTTCGCTAACTATCATGGTGATTTACTTGATATAAAAACCGATCTAGATAAAAGTCTCGTCACTGCAACGTTAAAAAAAGTCCTTCTTGACCCCATACCGTACTCGTCAGATGAACTTACTGATATGAAAACTAATAATGTGACGGTCGTACTCTGCACAAGATTAGCTGCTAAAGAGTTTAGAGAAAAACTACTTAGTGACACATTACAGACAAGTGATTTTTATTGGAGCGCTGCCTATTAAACTACTCCAGTCTATTTCTGATAAATAAAAGTTTGCAGAAATTTCCCTTCTTTAATCACATCGCAGACTAATTAGATGTACAGAACACTGAAAGGTAATAGGCTATTCTAGTGATGGCATAAAATAAAAAGCCCCTAGATTTAGCATCTAGGGGCTGTGTGTGAATAGGCACTGGCCTATTCGTAAGTAAACTGCTCTATGATCTCATGTGTTTTCATAAGACCATGAACATATCTGTACCAAAGAACAATATAACATCTAGTAGACCTCTTCCTCAGCCTCTAGGCTTTGGATAGCTATAAGAAAAGATACAACTCTTTTCTTCACTTCCATTATATACCTAGTCAAAATCTTTGTCAAGGGGTAAAAAACCCTGTTTTTAAGCCTCAAACATGTGACATAATGTGCTATTATTATTGAAATATGCCCCGTTTTGAGACATTTAGAACTGGCCCCTCTGACCCTTTGGAGAAGTTTTCTTTAGAAGAACAGCGGGTAATTAAAGAAAAAGTACAGGTTCTCTCTTCTCTTGTATATCTTATTGGTAAGGACTACAGGACTGAGGTGGAGATAAACCCCGAACCTGGGTGGCATTGGGACTTTGAAAAGAATGTGGTTCGCGCCGACCCCCAAGATCTCCTCACGAAACCGATAGAATTTCTTCGTTTCGTCATGAGTCATGAGGCGGGACATCGTCGCATTTCACGAGGGTTTGAAGTAGTACCTCGCGAAGTGTGGGAACAGCCTGGATTTGGTTTCATGTTGAACTCAATCGAGGATCCGAGAGATAATAATTTTGTTGCAGACACGGTTCCGCATTTTAGAGAAGAAATGGCGTTTGCATATGGTGCTGAAAGTGAGACAGAACAGTTTGAGGCAAGTATGAAGAAAAGTGCTCAAGACAAATTCGGAACACAACCACGTTTTATGCAGGCAGGGTTTGAATATATGCGACTCTGGTATCAGATTTCTCTTGGTAAAGAACCAATAGTGAGCGAGGATTTACCTGACGATGTCCGTGACGTTGTTATGAAAACACTCCCTGCGGTACGCAGAAGTTGGAATACCTATCCATCACGAAAAGAAGCGGAGGAAGGTACAGTAATAAATGGCAAAAAACTCACAGGTGAAGAGACAATAACGGAGTATGCCCGCGCATCTTTTAAGATTAATCATCAGATTGTCTGGCCACTTTTTAAGACTCTTGTCGATAGGGACATTGAAGATCAAAAGAGTAAAAAATCAGATCAAGGAAGCGGCAAAGAGAAGGGAGATGTTTCTGAGGACAGTAAAGAAAAAGACTTCACTGAAGTGTCAGAGAATGAGGAGTCTCCTGACTCATCAGAAGAGGCTGAATTGCTCATCAAAGAATTTGCAGAAGAACTAGCGAAACATTTTGAAGGCGAATCTGAGAAAGCAAAGGAAAGAAGTGTGAGTATGACTGAAGCTGGTACTTCTTCTTCCGACAACAACTCAGGTGAGGAAGATAAAGATGTGTATCAAGGTGAGGTATTGAAACAAGATATAGAGAGCAAGGAAAGTAAGCCCAAGAAAGAACCAACGCAAGAAATAAAAAAGTCACCCACACTCGAGATGTCTGATGAAAAAATTCAAGAACTTATCAAAGCACTTGAAACAAGAGAGAAGACAGATCCTCAGTATATGGAAGTTTTAAAAGAGCATGCCGTGCTTATTGATCAGTTAACATTTGAACTACAGGAGATTTTTAATAAACGAAGACATACGCGATGGCAGCCTGGTTACAAGAGTGGAAAAAAGATTCATATCGGACGTGCTATACAGGAGGAGGTACGTGGCTCTTCGCCATTTGAAACCGGAGTATTTATGCGAAGAGAACAACCAAAAGAGACAGATTATGTGATCAACTTACTCGTTGATTTGAGTGGATCAATGAATATGTCAGATAAAATTATTGAAGCATACAAGGCAACAGTCGTACTCTCTGAAGTACTCAATAATATAGGTGTAAAATTTTCTGTAACGGGTTTTAATACACGTCTCCATAATTTTAAAACGTACGTCAGTGAACTCGACGATACGATACGACAAAAATACCAAGAAATGTTGTACGAGGTGAGTAGACTCAGTGCTGGTGGTACCGACGACGGGTGGGCGTTAGACACGGTTCGTCAACGTGTACTTGCTCAAGAAGAAACGCAGAAGATTATTTTTGTCGTATCAGATGGGGTTTCCGCACCATCGGAGGAACATAGGAATTACGACCTCGGGGAAGTTGTAAAGAGTACGTTACAAAGTAGAGTGAAGTTAGTTGGATTAGGTCTTGGTGACAATACTGGTCATGTAGAAAAATACTATCCAAACTCGGTAGCAAATATTAAGGTAACTGACCTTGCAAAAGTGCTTGCGCAGAAAGTACGCGAGGCAATTGAACAAACATAACAGCGCGTGCCCAGCGCTAGTTTCTGTGGGCGGTGGAGGGCTCGGTGTCAAAATCTAATTCGTGTTACTCATAAGATTTTCCTACCCGAGAATTTAAATATTTTGCATTAGGCATAGCAAAATATATATATATAAATTCTTTTCAAGTCCCTTGCCAAAACACAAAAGCGCACAGAAAGAATCTGCACGCTTTTGTATTTGTGGGCGGTGAGGGACTTGAACCCCCGACCTCGATGGTGTAAACATCTTGCTCTACCAACTGAGCTAACCGCCCATGTGCGGAGCATATAATATATGCAATTGACCCAGTTGTCTACATATTTGGACTACTGTATAATACATACACAAGATACGTTCTATAATATGAAAGTAAGTGAAAAACATAAAGCAATTGAATTGCGGAAACAGGGTGTTTCAATGGGTGAAATAGCAAAAGTTTTAAGTATCGCAAAAAGTAGTGTGGGTTACTGGGTACGGGATATAGAACTTTCTGCGCTTCAGAAAAATAAGCTTAATAAAAATGGTCATAGTATTGAAGCAATCGAAAAGCGTCGTGTAGCTCGCATTACCAACACTAGAAAAAGAAGAGAAAAAATTATGACAGAGGCACAGGAGGAGGTCGATGGACTGCTCAGAGACCCACTTTGGTGTATCGGAGTTGCCCTCTATTGGGGGGAAGGAGGCAAGACGCAACAGACAGCTCGTGTATCAAATAGTGATCCTGCAGTCATTAAGATCATGATGCGGTTTTTTGAAAAATATAGTTGTGTACACAAAAGTAAGTTTCATGCCCATGTACACATTTTCTCGCATAAAAATGCCACAAGGTCAGTAGCATATTGGTCCAGAGTATCAGGTATTGCAAAGAGTAAATTTTATAAAACATATGTTAAACAAAGTAGTGCAAGCTTGAAAAAGAGAGAAACTCTCCCCTACGGAACAGTGCAAATATATATTCATGATACTACTTTTTTCTTCAGGCTTATGGGTTGGATAGATAGATTGAAAGGGTTAGGTGATAAATAGAGTAATTTGACTGAATTATTTTTGTTGTATACTCACTATAATGTTTTCAGAAATCTACTGTGTCGTAAAGGGGAGGGTGCAGGGTGTTGGGTATCGTGATTTCATTGACCAGTATGCAAAAGAACATGCTTTGTGTGGTTGGATAAAGAATAATGAAGATGGTTCGGTTGTGGTCGTTATTCAAGGAACTCCTGATGAACTCAAGTCATGTATTGAAATTCTTAATCAAGGCTCGTTACTTGCAAACGTAGTGTCACTTGCAATAGATTGGCGAACTCCCGAAAAACAGTATTCAGAATTTAAGGTCATGTCTTCGTAGTATGGAAAAGAAAATGGTACTGGATTGTGTTGGGTTTATCATGGATGGAAACAGACGTTGGGCTAAAGCTCGAGGATTGTCTGTGTATGATGGACATGCGAAAGGTTATCAGGTCATGAAGGAGATGATTATGGTGATGCACGCTACACACATACCACATATGATAGTGTATGCCTTTTCAAGTGAAAATTGGAAACGCGTGGAGGAGGAGGTTGGATACCTTATGAATCTCATGCGTCATACACTAGAAGAGTTGCGTATTGAATTACAAGAGTCCTCAGAAAAGAAAATTAATCTTCGAGTCATTGGTCAAATTGAACGACTTCCTCAAAATGTACAAAGTGAGATTCTTCAGGTTGAAAGACAGAATCATTTAGAACCAGAATTAACTGTTTGGGTCGCTCTCTCGTACGGCGGTCGAGCTGAAATTGTGCAAGGAATTAATCGTGCTATTCTGGAGGGTACGTCGGTAACGGAAGAGTCGTTTGAAAAATTTCTTTGGACATATGGTTTGCCTGATCCAGATCTTATTATTCGAACAAGTGGAGAAAAACGAATTTCCAATTTTTTACTCTGGCAATCTGCATATAGCGAACTCTTTTTACACCAACATTGTGGCCAGACTTTGGAGAATCTGAATTTCGAAGTATGCTGAGTGAATTCACTGAGCGACAGCGAAGGAGGGGTGAGTGAAAGATATAGAGAGTGTTCGGATGTCGGTTATTCCTTTCTGTATCCATACATGATGTAAATACTAAAATATAATGATTAAAAAAATGTCCGAACCACAAATATTGTATGAAGACACTGATGTGTTAGTAGTAAATAAACCATCAGGAATGATGGTGCATAATGATGGGAGAAATGAAGGGGAGACGGTGGTGGATTGGTTCCTATCCCGCGCGCCGAAGGCGCGCGGGATAGGTGAAGGGGGATTTGCACAAGATGGCTCTCTCCTTGAACGCTCGGGAGTTGTTCATCGACTCGATCGAGAAACCTCTGGAGTACTGGTGCTTGCAAAAACACAGGACGCATTTATACACCTGAAACAACAGTTTCATGACCATCTCATTAAAAAAGAGTATCGGACATTTGTGTACGGCACCATGAAAGAAAAATGGGGAACAGTAAATCGTCCTATTGGAAGAAGTACAAAAGATTTTAGACTTCGCTCTGCGCAACGAGGTGCGCGTGGCACGCTTCGCGAAGCAATTACTGATTGGGAACTCATTGGCCAATCAAATACACATGCCTACCTTAAGATAACCCCAAAAACTGGTCGTACACACCAAATCCGTGTGCATCTTAAGGCAATTGGACGACCCATAGTACACGATGAACTCTATGCTTCAGAAGAATTACGCAAGGGCGATACTCTTGGATTTTCTCGTCTTGCTCTGCATGCGTATGCGCTCAAACTTACTCTTCCTACTGGAGAAGAGAAATCATTTCTAGCACCACTCCCGCTTGATTTTGAGATTGCAAGTACGACTATTGCGACTACCTGACTCTTGTGTTAGAGTACAGCACGCTTTTTAGAGCTATGTGTATAGCACATGAGTGTAGCAAACTAAATCTTTAGATAGTATGAATACAGCAATAGCAGGAATCACTATTTCTTCCGTAAACATGGAAGATCGCAAAGGTCTCGGTATTACCGCGGGCGATACTGTCCGTGTGCATCAAAAAATTCAAGATAAAGGGAAAACACGTATCCAGATTTTTGAAGGACTTGTTTTGGCACGAAAACACGGAGCAGAGGCAGGCGCAACGTTTACTGTGCGTAAAGTGGTTGACGGAATTGGAGTTGAAAAAATTTATCCACTCTACTCTCCATTGATTGATAAAATTGAAATTATACGACGAAGCACGGTGCGTCGCGCAAAACTCTATTATATCCGTGAAAAAGTTGCACGAGAGGTAAAGCGACAAATGCGTCGTATGCGGATTATGGATATTTCTTCAGAATCAGAAATACAAGTAAAAGCAGATCGTGATCGTAAGGAAGCTGAGGAGGTTGCTGAGAAAGCAGTAACAGAAGCACGTCTCGCAGAAGAAGCGAAGGTGAAAGAGGAAGCAGTAACAACAAAAATTGCAGAAAATCAAATCACCGATGCAGAGGTAGTTACCGCACAAGAAGAAAAAGAAGAGGTAGCAAAATAAATACAGAAATAGAAACACAAAAAGGCGTACTTGAGGGTGTGCCTTTTTGTGTGCGAACTATGCTGTAATTTGCAAATACGCTAAAAATCCTTAGAATGAGTGAACTCAAGTATTTGAGTCCCGCCCGGGTGTTGAAATTGGTAGACATTTATCCTTGAGGTGGATAAGCCGAAAGGTGTGGAGGTTCGAGTCCTCTCCCGGGCACCATTAGAAAAAGCTGGTTTTTTACCAGCTTTTTCTAATGGTCTGAGGACTTGAAGAGGTTGTCGATAATTTCGACCGAAGGAAGTGTGGGAAGCGAATATATGGAGCATCGCAAGACCTATTGAGATTATATGAAGTATGAATAAAATCCAATGAGTAGAGTGTTTTTGTCTTGCAACCATACTATTTCATCAGAAGATGTTTTGTCAGTCAACCGTAAAAAAATTTCTTGAAGATGTTATTAGGAGGTCATTTATACTGATGTATAATAAAAAGTGTATGGAGCAAGATAAAGATATTCAGGAGGCAATCAAACTAATAGCAGATATAAGTAGTTTGCAAGCTAAATACTTAAATAATGTTAGAGAACAAACATTAGTGGAATTAGAAGACATAGTTGGATAGTTATGGAAAGGATTACAAGTAATTTTGGTAGCAGACCAGAAAAACTCAATGCAGCCGAATTACTTAAGCGTCTCAAAGAAACGGGAGTGCAAATAAACAAAGCAGTAATACGTTCAATTCCGCTTACAGGACTTTTACTAACTGCCATGCCAGCTGCTCAACAATCAACATATGGCTACGAGGTGACTTCTGAAATAGACCACGGAAACAAACGGTGGCATCATGAGGACAAAGAAACAGAGCAAATGATTGAGTACATGGCTGGACTTGGTCCTATACCAGAACGTTATATGTTAATGCAATACAAAAAGACGGTTCTTACTTACTTAGCAGGGAAAATAGACTCTCCACCCGCAGATTGGGAAGATTTTACAAAAGAGGATGTGGATCGTTTCTGGTTGTCACAGTTTACTAAAGAAGACTTATATAATGCACCATCTGATTTTGTATTGAAAGATTTCGTCAAGGAAGTAGGAGATAGTTTGATGCGTGGATCGAATAGCATAATTTCGTTTTCGGGACCGAACACACTTCCAGATGAATATCAAAGTGGAGTGGATGTAAGTAATTATGAGCTGGATGAGACAGGCAAAAGAGTTCTTTACGAAAAACTTTGGCGACTGGAAGAGATGTGTGGTGGAGCAAAAATAAGACCATTAGAAGAAAGTGATTCTGAGGGATGGAGGTCTAAAGAACGAGCGTACTACCAAGCTTTGACACATACAATGTACATAAATATTCATACAAGGGATCTTGTGAATAATAATTTTGCCGCTGAACTTGCACATGCCTGTCAACAGCACCTGAAGCCCTATACGGCAAATAATCAAGCTTTGATTGATCATATTTCTGTTAGTGCGTATGCTATTCAGAATGGAATGAGCTTTGGTGTGGCATATGACGAACTTCTATATGACAAAAAAGGTTCTGCTGAAAATGAGGCTCATCGTGAAATGGAACCAAAAATAAAGAAGTTTCTTGACGATAATAGAAAGGTTGCTACCGACTTTAATTTTTGACGTTAAAGAGTAGTCGGTATAGTAAAAAATATAGAAAATCTAGAAAAAATGAAGCAGTCGAAACCCTTGTTGCAAGACTTGAGTCAAGCGACGAGACACTTGATTTAGAACTAATGTTTTCCTAACAAAACCACTATGCACTGAAAGTGCACACATTGCGTGGGGAATAAAGTCCTGTGTGACGTCTCATGTTGTCATGATCGGTGTTCCCCTGCGTTCGATGAGATTCAAGGTTCTATTCCATGCACTTAAAAGCGAGACTCACGTCTCGCTTTTGGCTTTTGTACGCTAGAGTAGTGTAGGTTTTTCCTACTGTTCCATCCTCAAATACTCTCTCAAAAACGCCAACTCTCTTTGCAGAATAAATTTCCCTTGATAGGTATTTGGAACATCGGTTTCCACCTTTGCAATTGCTTCTTCGGTTGTCATCCAAACAGTGGTCATACCTTCTGCGATTTCACCCGATTCTAAAGTTGGTTCTAAAATTTCACCAACAACGCGTGCTGAGTAGCCATATGAAATATGAAGTAATTTTTGTTGTTCACGGTATTCAATTACGATACCTATTTCTGTAAGGATGGTTGAGTCACAGCCAACTTCCTCGCGTACTTCTCGATGAAGGGCGTCTTCGATACTTTCACCATCGTCAACACCACCTCCTGGTAATTTGTGAAAGAATCGATTTGTAAGATATTGAATTGCAACAAGACCAATCTCATTTGTAAGGATAGCTCGGGCGCTCTTTCGTAACTCAAATGTCTCACCAAGTATTTCAAAATTGTTGAGACCAAGTGATTTATCTGATATTTCTGTAAGTAATTTCATGGGTGAGAGTATAGCACTTTTCTTTGCAATCCTCGACAAGTGGCATAAAAACCGCTATAAATATGCAGTCCACATGGCGGCTATGGTGTAACGGTTAACACTGGAGCTTGTGGAGCTCTCAATCAGGGTTCAATTCCCTGTAGCCGCCCAGCATACAGAAACCCCGAAAGGGGCTTTTTGTATGCTGGGCGGCTACAGGGCGCAACTGTTTTTCTTAAGAAAAACAGGAGCAGGAATTGAAGCCCTTTAGAGATATCTTTTCGAATGTAATAAAGAAAAGTATCCTAAAGGGGTACTGAAACTGTAAGTTTCAAATTTCCCTGTAGCCGCCCTAACGAGAATCATCCTCAAAAAACACCTCAAGTTAGGTGTTTTTTGAGTTCGAGCGAAGTGCAATTTAAGGCAGTTGATATCTATATTGCTAATAACAACAAAATGATATAATATGTTGTTATTGATATGAGCAATAACAACAAAATTAAAATAGGCCGTTATGTGAAGCAGAAGGAAGGATATTCAGCTTTTACACCTTTTGAATTTCCTCCGAAAGGAGGTTTTGTTCTAAGTCCACGATTATATAAAAAGCATGAAGAAGCTACTCGCTTAGTTGGTAAATTGGACGGCATTACAAGGCTACTGCCAGATAAGGACTTCTTTTTGTTTATGTTCATAAAGAAGGATGCGGCGTATTCAAGTCAGATTGAAGGAACCAAGGCAACTTTGCAGGATGTTGTGGCGGCGCCAGTGACTGAAGAAAAGTCGCAACGTCATCCTGATGTCGATGATATTGTTCATTACGTCGATGCGGTGAATTATGGTATTGAACGAACGAAGACACTCCCGATTTCCCTGCGTCTGATAAAAGAAATTCACGAGCGGCTAATGATTGGTGCTCGCGCAACTCAGCATGCCTATCCAGGGGAGTTTCGGCGATCTCAAAATTGGATTGGGGGGAGGACTCCCAATGATGCATCTTTTGTTCCACCAGCACCAAATGATATGGAAAAGTCATTGGATGATCTTGAAAAATTTATTCATGCCAATGACATGTATCCGTTACTCATCAAAGCGGGGTTATTGCATGCGCAGTTTGAGACCATTCACCCATTTACCGATGGTAATGGTAGAACAGGACGAATGTTGATTGCTCTCTATATGCATCATGCATGCCTATTAGATTTGCCAGTTTTGTATCTCTCAAGTTATTTCAAGAAACACCAGAAATTGTATTATCAAAGGTTGCATGGATATCATGACGAGGATTCTGAAATTGAAGCATGGCTCGAGTTTTTTCTCGAGGGCGTAGCTGAAATTGCGAATGCTTCGGTTGAGACTTGTGCAAAGATAACGAGTTTACGTGATCGTGATTTTACTAAAGTACAGAAACTCGGAAAAAAATCAGCTGAATCAACCTTGGAAATAATACGTAAACTATTTGGCCAACCAATAATTGGTATTGCAGAGATTATTAAATGGACAGGTTTTACTCCGCAAGGTGCATATAAAGTCCTCGAGCGCCTCGAGAAGCTCAAAATTCTTGAGCCACTTGGTGACGCTGATTATGGACAAAAGTATATTTACGCCGATTATTATGAGATTTTCGATGACTCATTTAGGGAGGTAAGAGCAAAGAAAAATAGAGCTGCATAGTAGGGTAAAACGTGGGAATGTAGATACTTGCATCGCCCAACCTCTCAAAAATAGTTCTAACTTCCTCTACGACGTCGCCCAGACATGAGATGCCCCGGAAGGGGCTTTTCTCATGTCTGGGCGGCTAAGCAAGCGGAGCCTTGCGTCAAGGAATTGAACGGTTCGCGATGTGAGTCACTCTCATAATGCGAGGGTAAAACAGTGTGGGGCACTGTTTTGCGAGAACCGCGGGGAGGTAACCCTTGTGAGCGTGAGCGAACTAGGGTTGGACCCCAATCCCTTGTAGCCGCCCAATTTTTAGAGGTATATTTTTAAGGGTTTTCTAGATACGCCCCCCATTTATTTAAAGGAAGTTCTTACTGAGTTTGAAAACAAGATTTTTAATAAAATAATACTTGTTATTAAAGGCACTATCAATTGAATAAGTATCACTATTAAATCAATGGGAACACTTCCTAAAATTTTGATCATCCTTATGTAGTTAATAATTAAAGTATCAACTACGGTAAACGTGAGTACAATATAAAGTAATGTAAGTAATGAACCTATAAGAGTAAGCCAATACGCAAACTTTTTCTTTTTATACAAAAAGAAAGAAAGTATGGAAGTAAAAATTAGTATAAATAATCCATTTATCATAGGCTTAGTATTAACTTCATCAATTAGATCTCCATTTGTATCTACATATACAGCAACCATAAAACTTATAAAAGCTCCTAAAATACAACTGAACAAACCGTACCCAAGCAATAATCTGGATGCGATTTTTATTTTTTTATCTAAAAACATAATTTGAATTATAGCAATAGTTCTAACTTTCTTACAGAAACTGTCCACTCATTGGGTATTTTGTTTTGCTTTACTTACAAAATTCCACAATGAGTCTTGCGAAGCTTCATGTACCCCATGGCACCTTCTCTGCCTTCGGCATTCACCTTGTATTCGCTTCTCACCTCTACGACGTCGCCCTAAAATAAATATCTTCATTTTGTGAAGGTAGACAAAGATTTTTTAGTTCCGACGAAATGGACCCCTAATGAAAATGAGGAACTTTGGTATGCTATTATTTTCCTATGAAAAATATTCGTATCAGTGAAGCCGTCATGTGGACATTTCTTATTGTTGGAGCGATAGGAGGGGCTGCGATGATTGGCTGGCAGGTAAACACTGACTGGAATCAGCTACCAGTCGCAGAACAACGCGCGGTACTTAAAGAGGACGAGGTGAATGATATTGCTGAAACTTTCATGAGGGAACACTTCTTACTTGATCTGACCTCATACCAGAGGGCATCAGTTCTGGTGAGTGAAGAACGACCGTATACATTTCTGCAACAGTCATACTTGTCGGATACAGCACTCACTGCGTATATGGATATATACCTAGGTGCCTCAACGGTGTATTATGTTCGCTTTTTCAAGCCAGAAGAGATTGAAGAATATGACGTGACTATTGATGCCTACCGAGGAAATATTGTGGACTTCTCTCAAACACTTCCGGAGGAAGCTGTTATCGCAGAAGCATCGGAGTCTGACGCGATTGAGGCAGCTCGTCAATTTATAGCTGCAAAAATTAAAGTAACTCCCGACACACTTGTCGTTCATTCTAAAGAGGAAAATAAATATCCAGGTGGTATTGAGCGATTAGTCACCTTTGCATGGAAGGGGAGTGAAGTTGATTCTGAATATGGAAAGGGATTTGTAACTTTTAATACAATTGTTCGAGGAGTATCAGTGGTGGGCTTTGTTCCCTCGTTTGAATATCCAGAACCATATGAGCGGGCACTTGAAAAATCAGGCAATGTAGGAAGCTTAGTCGGTTTCGGTTCTCTCCTTGCGTGGGTGGTTATTATTATTGCAGCGTTGGTTAGTATGATTCGAGCTTTTTCTGCGCGCAAGGCAGTGTGGAAACTGTCACTTGGTGTAATTGTTGTACTCAGTGTGCTTTCTATTGTTGATTTTATCAATCTGTATCCTGAGACACGCGCGTGGTACGACACTATTGATTCAATGACAGTGTACTGGATATTCGCCGCCCTCTTTTCAATCTTTGCAATACTCATTACTGCACTAATGTTTTTTATGCCGAGTGTTGCAGGGGCTACACTTGCTGTAGAAAAATATCGTGAGCGTATTGCTCCACTTATGTCATTACCTAGTTCTCCAGATATAAAATCGACGTATCGGCTTGCACTCGTCCGTGGGTATCTCCTCGGTGTCTTGTTCTTAGGTTTTACCCTTGCGTTGTATTGGATTGGTGACACATATCTTGGAGTATGGTACCCGTATGGCGAATCAGATATTATAAGCGGTCTTGGTAGTTTCGTTCCTGCGTTTACGCTTATGCTCTCTCTCGGGTTTATGGCAGCTATCACAGAAGAAGTTACATTTAGGTTGTTCGGCATTTTGTGGATTAGTTCCCTCACTAAATCAACAACAATCGGTGTATTAGTTGCAACGATTATTTGGGCATTTGCACATACAGACGGGTCTGTGTTACCTGTATGGTTCCGTGGTGCTGAAGTGTTTATGGGTGGTTTACTCTTTGCATATTTTTTTATGCGATATAACATTCTTACCACCATCGTTGCTCACTATGTGCACAATATCTTAATTGCGAGTATGGTTTTACTTTTTACGTTTGGAACTGCACAACTTGCTCCAGTGCTCCTAATTGTCCTCATGCCAGCGATTACATATTTCTGCTTTGAACTTGTAGTGAATGGCCGTACGCGTAGAAGTACTACAGAATAGCGTCGGTCTGACTTATTTTGCGATTCTACTAAATAATGCACTCAGGGGTAGGGTAGAAAGTCGGAATATAAATACTCGCATCGCCCAACCTCTCAAACACAGTTCTAACATCTCTATACAGATTCCATACTGGGACTGTCCACCTCTGCTAGAAAAACACCCAAGGTACCGTCCGCCCAATGCCCCGTATCTTCAGGTCGGGGATTAGACGGACGGTGTAGTTTACTATATGTTATAATTTCCCACTTCCCGATGTAAAGTCTACTTTACTTTTTAAAACTTTTGCAATGACTTATTGAACTACCCCGTCGCAAGCGGACGCGGTAGTTCAATAAGCATGTGTTCAGGTGTAAAGAAAACTTTACATACGGACCAATACTCTATAAAATCTTTACTATGCAGGAGAGTATAAAAAATAAAGTACCTGATTACAGGGTGAATTTAGGAATCACCCAAGAAGACCTTGCGCGCGCGGTGGGCGTAAGTCGTCAGACTATCATTGCGCTTGAAAAAGGTAACTACACGCCGTCAATTTTATTAGCACTCAAAATAGCGCACTTTTTCAAGGTGTCTGTTGAGAAACTATTTACTATATCGTATGAAAAATAATCTTTCTGAAATATTTACCACCCTACTTCTGATACTTATTGCTGTTCTCCTTCTCAATCCGTTTGACTTTTGGATGCCCGACATGATGGTTGTGGGTATGCTCGTGCTCGCACTCGTACTCTTTGCGGTATTTGCAAGTTTTATTTTACGTGAAAAAACTACTGACGAACGAGATGCAGCACACAAGACTCTTGCGGGGCGAAATGCATTTCTTGCTGGTTCTGCGATTCTCATTTTGGGCATTGTTGTAGAAGGATATACCCACACCGTTGATCCGTGGCTCGTAACCGGACTTATTGTGATGATTATTGTAAAGATCGCTACACGCATATGGAGTGATAAGAATCTATAGGTAGTTTTCCACAGTTTGTAATGTAAAGTTAACTTTACATTTAGTGTAGTCCACTATATACTTGTGGGTATGTTTAAGAAAATCATTATTGCAGTTGTTGTTGGTATTTTTCTCGGTTTCGCGTATTACGCAATTTCACCAATTTTTAAGACCGTTACCGTAAACGATGCTGCGCCTCACCTTAATGCAATATCAATTAGTACGACTGAAACGTCGGATATGAAAGCCTACCCAGTAATTGGTACTGTGGGGCATCCAGCGGAGGGGATAGTGAGACTTATTGACTCTTCCGAAGGGAAAGTTATCCGATACGAAAACTACAAAACCCTCAACGGTCCGGATTTGTTCGTCTACTTGAGCAAGGACCTAAATGGGGAAGACTTTGTCAGTCTGGGAGAAATCAGAGGTACTGAAGGTGATATCAACTATCTTATCCCAGAGGGCATAGATCTCGCGGAGTATAAGTATGTACTGACATGGTGTAAACAATTTGGGGTTTTATTTAACTATGCCGATATTGGTATGAACCATACAGCCCCGAACCAAGAGAGCGTAGAAGATTCAGCACAAGACCGCGAGAGCGTGAATAAGTCAGCAGTAACACCCGCTACTCAAGTTGAAAAAAATAGGACTGTTTTAGAAAAAACAGCTTTGCTGGCAAACGGATGTTTTTGGTGTGTCGAGCATGATCTCGAAAAAATAGACGGTGTCATTGATGTTGTCTCGGGATACGCGGGTGGTTCTACAGAAAACCCAACATATAAAAATTATGCAGCGGGTAGCCATCGTGAAGTCGTGCTTGTTACTTATGATGCAAACAAAGTATCATTTGGAAATCTTGTAGAACACATTATTAAACATGGTGACCCAACGGACGCGAACGGGTCTTTCGGAGATCGTGGTCAACAGTACTCACCAGCAATATATTACGAAAATGACTCGGAGAAAGATGAGGCATACCGAGTAATTCATGCAGTAGATGCTCTCAAGGTTTTTCCAGACGCATTACCCCTTATCGTTATCCCCCGTGTAAAGTTTTGGCCCGCCGAGGAGTACCATCAAGACTATTCAAAGAAGAATCCCCTACGGTATACCTATTACCGGACGGCATCGGGCAGAAATTCATTTATCGAGAAGTACTGGGGAGATTCTGCAGTTAGTTTTATCATTCCTAATCCAAAAAATATGAGTACACAAGATGGAGAAATACTCTCGAAGGAAGATTCATGGAAATCCTTCATAAAACCATCAAAAGATGTACTCCGCACACTCCTTACACCAATACAATACGAAGTGACACAAGAGGATGGAACTGAACGACCGTTTACGAATGCATATGATAAAAATTATGCAGAAGGATTGTATGTTGATATTGTTTCCGGAGAACCACTCTACTTCTCAAAAGACAAATACGATTCGGGCACGGGATGGCCGTCATTTGTAAAACCTATTACGGATGATGTCGTTGTGCTACACGAAGACAACACACTCTTTACAAAGCGAACTGAAGTCCGCTCTCGCTTTGCTGACTCACATCTCGGACATGTGTTCTATGATGGGCCAGCAGATAGAGGTGGTAAGCGATATTGTATGAATTCCGCATCACTCCGATTTATTCCTCGTAGTGATATGGAAAAAGAAGGGTACGCATACCTCTTTCCACTTATGAACACATAATGTATCTAAATACATACTATGAAAAACATCAAAGATATTTTCAAAATTAGCAGTATACCCGTTGTATTGGCATCTATGTGTTGTCTTTCACCAGTCATTCTTGTACTCCTCGGTGTTTCAACAGTAAGCTTTGCGTCGTCACTCTCGGATACATTGTATGGCGAATATAAATGGGCATTTCGTATTGTTGGCTTACTTGCATTGCTTTTCTCACTCGCGCACTATCTTAGAAGAAAGAAAGGTATTTGTACGATTGATGATGTAAAACAAAGACGAAATGAAATCCTCAATTACATTGCAGTAACAGTAATTGTGGGAGCGCTTGGATACGTCTTCTTTCTCTATGTGGTTGTTCACTACATCGGCGTCTGGCTCGCTCTCTGGGATTAGGTACTAGTAAAAGTAGGAATATAGATTGTCTCGTCTTGTAATCTTTCAAACATAGTTGCCTTGACAGTATATACCAAGAGTATATACCAAGAGTATATACTCTTGGTATATGAAAACACAGGTCAATTTAAAGATAGATTCACATATAAAGAAAGGTGCGCAGAAGAGAGCCAAAGAACTCGGTCTTTCCTTGAGTTCTGTAGTGAATGCGACTCTCAGTCAATTTGCTCGTACTGGCGAGCTTGAGCTGTCTAGCGCCCCACGGATGACTCCTTTTCTGGAGAACCTTGTGAAAGAAGCACGGGCAGATTATGAAGCAGGAAAGCTTAAGGTATATGAGAATGCTGATGATTTTATAGCGTCACTCAATAAATAAGTATGCGCATTGCGAAAGGTAAACAGTTTGAAAAACAATACAAAAAACTGTCGCCAAAAATCCAAAAAAAATTTACTGAAAGATTAAAACTTTTTCTTGAAGACAAGAATCATCCACTTCTACATGCGCATGGTTTGGCTGGGAAATACAAGAGTCTCCACAGCTTCAATGTTTCAGCAGATATTCGTACTATTTTTGATGATTCGTATGACGACATGATTATCTTGGTATACATCGGCTCACATAGAGAATTATACGCTTAAACAAAGTTAGAAATAGTGTCATCTGTAGTGGGGTAAAACACAGGAATTTAAATACTCGCATCCCCCAACCTCTCAAACACAGTTCTAACTTTCTTACAGAACGGTACACTTTTCGCAACAACTACTCAAAGTCTTGCAAAGCTCCAAGCACCCCAGGGCACCCTCTCTTGTCTTTCGACAATTCACCTTGTATTCGCTTTTCAACGTTAACGACGTCGTCCTAAAGAGAATTTGCCTAAAATATCCCCTACTCAGGGGATATTTTAGTTCTAGCCAAATGATACCCTAAAGAGAATTAAGAACTTTGGTATACTTTTGTGATGGAAGGTTTTAAACAGGTTCCCACAATGCCCACTCCTGAATCAGCGAGGATTTTTTTTGAAGCATCAGCAAAGAAGGGTAGAGCATACGTCAGTTGTATAGAAAAACTCATAAGGAAGGATTCTCATCTTGAAACTGATGAGCTTGCAGAAACTGACCTTGATGATTTTATGAAGGCCGGAAGTGAATTTTTTAAAATTCAAAGTGAACGGTATAGACAAGGAGGAGGTACTCCCGAGATATTATTCAAACAGTTGTTTCAGGACGGTGTACTCCCACCCGAATTCACTGATCAGAGTAAGTATGAGCTATCGGAGCCAACTGAAGGGGTATTTATCTTGAAAACAGATATCCATCTACTTGAAAAAGTCAGATCTGGTGCAACTGCGGTGGCTGTCAAAATAAAAGATGGTATTTCATTCGTGTTAGTTCCTGTGACAGGTGAAGCATCAGTTGACGAGAATCTAGGGAGAGAAAATATTCTACACGAGGTGCACCATCTTTTTTGGAAAGGTGCGATGGATAATAATCTTTTGGCAAGGGGAGAAAATGATCATGACCTACAAGCATCGTTTTCAATGTATCAGGATGAACTTGTTGCTCGTATGAGTAGTGGGGGAGCATTGTTTGGGTATTCCCACTTATCAATGTTGAATCCCGAAACACAGGAAGCTTTCAAAAAAGAGAATCCAGAAAAATTTAAACAAATCATTGATACTGTAAGTGGGCTCAATGACTTTTGTAGAGAACTGAGCGAGGAGATGACAATACGAAACATAGAAGGCGAAGGTTTGATCGGCTTAATTATTGATGCGAAATCATTCAGTGACCTGAAAGCATCCATGCAAAAGTTTAAAGATTTTGTAATAACACAACCGATCACCAATCCTAGAAAACAATCGGTCACAGGTTGGGACTTTATTTAAACAATATGGTGAACAGTAGAGTGTGGTAACTTACACAAGTTCTATTTGACGCCAAAAAAGTCCCCTAAACAAGGGACATTTTGGTTCTAGCGAGATGTACTCCTATGGTATTATGAAAGGCGAGGATTTCAATAAAATAGTTGAGGATTGACAGGTTACTTTAAACAAAAAATTTATGTCCATGGAAAGTTGTAAACCATCATCAGCGGAAATTAAAACAGCCGAAGGAATGATGTCGGAAGCACAGAAAGAGATGAGTAGAAAAAGAGAAACAGAAGAAAGGGTCAAAAGTCTTGGAAGCCAACTTCATGAAGAATGGCGTAAACCCCGATACCGAGAAGACTCTAAAGATTACGAGCCGAGAATAAAAAAGACAAAAGATGAAGTGTGGTCACAAGCTCATGGCGGAGCTGTGGAGGTTGATATTGCGAATACTTCCTATGAGGATTTGCCGAGTGAATGGCAGGGAGAAAATAAAATTTCTGCTGAAATTGCGGTGTCTGAAGTTGAAAAAGCAATTGAGGCAGGTCTACCCTATGACGAATCGTTTGTGGAAGTTGCAAGTGCAACTCTTCACGACAAGTGGCTTGAGCGAAATGGAAGTTGGGCACTTCCAGAACAGAATGTTCCTTATTCAGAATTGTCGGAAGAGGAAAAAGAAAAGGATAGAGTAATAATACGAAAGGCAATTGAGATTTGTGGTGTCGGACAACCTGAATAGAGTATTTCAAAACTTCAATCCATAAAATATAGTGCATCACACAGTAGGGTAGAACACAGGAATATAAATACTCGCATCATCCAATTTCTTAAACACAGTTCTCGCATCTCTATACAGATTCCATACTGGAACTGTCCACTCATTGGATATCTTATTTCGCTTCGCTCGTAAACTATCTCAATGAGTCTTGCGAAAGTCCCCCAGACTTTCTCACCGTTCAAGTTGTATGGTATCTTTCATTCTTCAAAATGCCGATAACCTCTTGCAGAATGGTTCCCAATCCCATTCCTCACTCTACGGCGTCGTCCAGTATTTCAAGGTGGATTTTATAAGGGTTTTCTAGATGCGCTACTTTAAAGGAAAAACATATGATAAAATCAGGAGATGAATTCGATTGAAAAAGCTTTGCTGGTCGGAGCAGTTATGTGGAATTTTGCAGATGGTATGCTGGGTCCACTTTTTGCTATTTTTGCGGACAGTGTGGGTGGCGACCTTCTGTCGATCACCTGGGCGTGGTCACTCTATCTAGTTGTCACCGGCGTCGGGGTCATTTTGGTTGGAAAATATTCAGACGGAAGGAACAAGAAACATCTGTTGCTTATTGGGTATGCACTAACTACCCTCTTCACTTTTGCGTACTTGCTCGTCTCTGAAACCTGGCATCTGCTTGTTGTGCAAGCTGGACTAGGTCTATCTATTGCATTTAGCAATCCAACATGGTCTGCGCTGTATGACGAGTACTCATACGATGACAAGAACGGATTCTTGTGGGGACTTGCTGATGGCTGGATGAAAATTGCTTTGGCCGTAGCAATTCTTATTGGCGGTCTACTCGTGACTTATACGTCCTTTGAGACCCTCTTCATCATCATGGGGACACTCCAATTACTGACTTTTATTCATCAACTTGTATTTCTCAAAGAAAAACCTGGAATATAAATTATCTGGTCTTGTAATCTCTCAAAAATAGTTCTAACTTTCTATACAGATTCCATACTGGAACTGTCCACTCATTGGATATCTTATTTCGCTTCGCTCGTAAACTATCTCAATGAGTCTTGCGAAAGTCCCCCAGACTTTCTCACCGTTCAAGTTGTATGGTATCTTTCATTCTTCAAAATGCCGATAACCTCTTGCAGAATGGTTCCCAATCCCATTCCTCACTCTACGGCGTCGCTCAAAACGTAAGTTAGAAATTTTGTAACAATTTAGTTGTTGTTCTTTAAAAACGTAGGTTATCGTACTGTTGAAAGATTTGTTATACTGCCTATTATTCTGAGCCAATCATTTTAGAAGAATACATACAATATGAAAACCATCACCAGTAATTATTTCTTTTGGCCAATTGTTGTATCAGTTATCGCACTTTGTTTCGTAGGGTATATTGGCGGGCCTTCAGCATTTTTACTTGTGTCTATCCTCGCAATATTGGAGACAACACTTTCATTCGATAATGCAGTCGTCAATGCAAAAGTGCTCGAACGGATGAGTCCTGTGTGGCAACGCAGATTTTTGACGTGGGGTATTGCCATTGCGGTGTTTGGCACACGTTTTGTACTCCCGATACTGATTGTGAGTGTTGCACTTTGGGTGTCACCCAGTGCCATTGCGATATTGGCATTTACTGATGCCGCTGAATATGGACGCTTGCTTGGAAGTGTACATGGTTCTATTACAGCATTTGGTGGAGTATTTCTTTTAATGGTTTCACTCAAGTATTTTTTTAACAAAGCCAAAAACATACATTGGATTCATAGTATAGAAACGCATCTCGTAAAATGGGGAAGAATTGAGGCCATTGAGATCGGATTTGCACTTGTACTACTTGGAATACTTTCAATGTATACTTCATTTGATCAGGCGGAAGTACTCATTGCGGGTATGGTGGGACTCGTTCTCTTCATTGCAATGGAGGGAATTGCAGGGACGCTTTCAGTAGAGTCAGAAGGCGTGGCAATGCAGGGAGCGACCCTTTTCATCTATCTCAATATTCTTGACTCCGCATTTTCACTTGATGGTGTTGTGGGAGCCTTCGCACTTACGAATAATCTTTTGATTATTGTCGTTGGACTTGGTATTGGCGCGTATTTTGTTCGTGCATTAACATTGTATTTTGTTGAGAAAAAGACGCTGATGACACTGACATACCTTGAGCACGGTGCCCATTGGGCGATTCTTGGACTTGCAGGTGCAATGCTTGCAAATCTTGTGATTCACGTTCCTGAAGTATTTACGGGACTGATCGGACTTTGTTTTGTAGCACTTGCGTATCGATCTTCACTGCGGGAGATGCAGACGAGTAATACATAGGTAGGAATATTATTTTTATAAAATTTGCTACTATACCTACCATGAGTAATACAGATATTATCGGAGGCGTTATTTTTTTCTTTGCTATAGGAGCAGGATTAGGTTATTACGTGGCGCGCGTCGTCATTGGTGGGTGATAGAGGATGAAGTCCGATAGGGACACTCAACCTATCCCATAAATGTATGTGTGTATGTAGTGAGCAGAGCAATGACAAGCACTCCACAGAGTGTTGCGACAAATGTTTGGAAGAAGTGATCATGATGTGTGTGGCGTAATTCTGGAATAAGGTCTGCCGTTGCGATGTAGAGAAGATTTCCCGCTGCAACACCGGTAAGTACAAATAAAAAGTTGTCGAATGTAGATGTAAAGAGGTATGTGAGGAGTACACCAAGTACAATAGTTGTTGCAGAGAGAAAGTTATAAAGGATTGCTTTCTTTCTCGCATATCCAGCATGAAGCAATACTCCGAATTCCGCTATTTCTTGAGGAATTTCATGAAGTGCAATACCGATAGTGGTCAGTATTCCTACCATTGGATTAATCATAAACGCCGAGGCGATGATGACCCCGTCAGCCATATTATGAATTGCATCTCCAATAAGAAGTTTTTGTGCACCATTGGTTGCACAAGTATCGTTTTTATCAAAATGATGATGGTGAAATGTATCAAGAAAATAAGAAAGTAAATAGAATCCTAAAAACCCAATTATAATTGTCCATGGTCCCCACGTTGGAGACGCGTTAAGTGTTTCGGGAATGAGTTCAAAAAAGACGATTCCTAAGAAAACACCAATTGCTGTTGGAAGGATGAAGCGATGGCTCCCTGTAAGTTTTCCGCTACTACCAAAGAAAAAAACACCAATGAGTGAGAGGGTAGAAACGATGAAACCTGCTATAATAGCTTCAAACATAGATAGTCTAAGTGTATACTTATTTAAGTCTAAGTTCCAGAGTTTTTGATGAGTAGTCGATATGTAGGTTTTATGAGCGTAGTTACTGTATAGCAAATATGAAAACATTTATAGAAGAATTTAAAGAATTTGCAGTAAAAGGAAATGTTATTGATTTGGCAGTCGCGGTTATAATTGGTGGTGCGTTTGGGAAGATTGTATCGTCGCTCGTTGATACGATACTCATGCCTGGGATAGGATTCTTTTTAGGAGGCATTGATTTTACGGGATGGGTATTGCATGTAGGAGAAATATCAATTGCATATGGAAAGTTTATTCAAGCAATAGTCGATTTTACAATTATTGCGTTTGTGGTATTTATGGCGGTACGAATATTGCATCGATTTAAAAAGTTGCGAGAATCAGAAAATAAAAAAGAGGAATCTTCGAGTGAAGAAGTGCTTTTGCTTCGTGAAATTCGTGATTTGTTGCTGAGGTAGGAGTAAAAGGGTTGAAAGAGGGAAAACACCCGCGCGCCGAAGGCGCGCGGGTGTTTTCTGTACCGCAACACATCCGCAACGTCTCAGCAATCTTGCCGTCAAGAGGATTTCGTTGCTATCCACAGGCCTATTCCCTATAGAAGAAATTTCTTTGCTAAAAAACCTATATTTTACATACACAAGAATCACACGTTAGATTTTGAGCCGTAGTTTTCAATTGTGAAGTGCGTGGTATTATTGATTCAACACACGCACAATGCTCTTCGTGTGACGGTTGCCTGCACATTATTTTAATCAAACCACGAGAGGTACGTGGTTAGTTAAAACTCTCTCACTCCACAAAAGAGAGGTGCTTTATTAACACTAAATGAATACGGTCTATGATCACCACAATCGTTAAAAGAAATGGAATGAGTGTTCCGTTTGATCCAACAAAAATAGTTGTTGTCATGAAGAAGGCGTTTGCAGCAGAGCAAATATCGGTTGACGATGCGACGCTTGAACAAATGACCGGTCGTGTGGTGGCCAACCTTACGGGATTGTGTTACGGGAAAGAACACTGTCCTACAGTAGAGCAAGTGCAGGATTTGGTAGAAAATACGCTTATGGAGCGTGGATATTTTTCTGTAGCAAAGGCCTATATTCTCTATCGCTTCAAACAGAGCGAAGAGCGGAAGCAGGAGGTAATCAAAGACATTGAAGAGCAACGACTTACGGTTGAGCGGTCTGATGGGAGCATTGAACAATTTTCTCGTGAGAAGATGCGCGCATATGTCTCTGAATTTACTGTTGGATATGAAAAAGAAATTGATCTCGATGATATTGTCTCGCAAGTGGAGCGAGAAGTGTATGATGGTATTAAAACAACTGAAATGGCAAAACTTGTCACGCTTGTACTTCGTGCGCGTATTGAGCGAGATCCTGCATATGCGGTAGTTTCCGCACGCCAACTTGTACGACGTATTGCGGACGAGGCAGTTGGAAATCTGAACGATGTACCTTTGAAGGATAGGATAACGGCATATCGTAATGCATTTGTACGAAATATAAAACTTGGTGTTGAAGCAAAGAAATATGATGAAAAATTATTGACGTACAATCTCGAAAAACTTGTTGAATTCATAGAACCAGAAAGAGATGATCTCTTTAAATATTTGGGTATTGAAACATTGCACGATCGATACTTTGTACGTATTGAAGGTAAGGGTGTTATTGAAACTCCACAAATGATGTGGATGCGTATTGCAATGGGACTTGCATTTAATGAAAAGGATAAAGAGGCAAGCGCTATCGAATTTTATAATGCCATGTCGCTGTTGCAGTTTGTCCCCTCAACGCCGACACTTTTTCATTCAGGTACACCACACCCGCAACTTTCCTCATGTTATCTCAATGTGGTAGAGGATGATCTTAAGCATATTTTTAAAGTATATGGCGACAACGCGATGCTCTCAAAATGGGCAGGAGGAATTGGAACTGCGTGGAGCAAGCTTCGCGGAACGGGTGCCCTTCTCAAATCGTCAGGAATTACTTCACAGGGAGTCATTCCGTTTTTAAAGATTGCTAATGACGTCACGGTTGCTATCAATCGTTCAGGACGACGACGCGGTGCAACGTGTGTATACATGGAAAATTGGCATATTGACTTTGAAGACTTTCTTGAACTTCGCAAAAATACGGGTGACGAACGAAGGCGTACACACGACATGAATACTGCATCATGGGTATCAGACCTTTTCATGAAGCGTGTAAAGGAAGATGGTGTGTGGACACTCTTTTCTCCTGATGAAGCAATCGACCTCACTGAAACATATGGAAAACGCTTTGAGGAACTCTATGAAGAGTATGAGGAGATGGCAGACAGAGGGGAAATAAAACTTTTCAAACGACTTAAGGCGCGCGATCTTTGGAAGAAGCAACTCGGCATGCTTTTTGAGACAGGTCATCCGTGGATTACATTCAAAGACCCATCAAATATTCGTTCGCCACAAGATCATGTAGGAGTAGTGCATGGCTCAAACCTGTGTACAGAAATTACACTCAATACGTCTGCAGACGAAACAGCAGTGTGTAATCTCGGTTCTTTGAACTACCCGCTCCATATTCGAAACGGCAGACTTGATGCTGATATGGTAAGGCGAACAGTGACGACCGCAATGCGTATGCTCGATAACGTTATTGATCTCAATTTCTATCCAACAATAGAAGCACGTAATTCAAATATGAAGCATCGTCCAGTCGGTCTTGGTATTATGGGATTTCAAGATGCGCTGTACATGCTCAATATTCCTTTTGGTTCAGAGGAATGTGTGGAATTTTCAGATAGTTCAATGGAAATTATTGCGTATCACGCTATTCTTGCATCAACAGAACTTGCGCGAGAACGGGGAAGTTATCAGAGTTTCAAGGGTTCAAAATGGGATCGAGGCATTTTCCCGATTGACACCGTTGCACTTCTCGAGGAGGAGCGGGGCGTTCCAACAGGAACAGATAGGACTGAGCGACTCGATTGGAGTGTAGTGCGTGACGCGGTGAAGCAGTACGGTATGCGCAATTCAAACACTATGGCAATTGCGCCAACGGCGACGATTGCAAATATTGCAGGAGTTATTCCTGGAAACGAGCCGATTTATAAAAATATCTATGTAAAGTCAAATATCTCGGGAGATTTTGTGATTGTGAATTCGTATCTTGTTGATGATCTTAAAAAGATTGGTTTATGGAATGCAGAAATGCTCTCAGCAATTAAGTACAATGACGGTAGTCTTGCAGGTATTCCAAATGTTCCCGTCGAATTGCGCGTAAAATATAAAGAAACATTTGAGATTGACATGCGCTGGTTGGTGAAGGCAGGAGCAAGTCGAGGAAAGTGGATTGATCAGTCACAGTCACTCAATATATTCTTCAACGGTACTTCAGGACAAGAGCTTTCAGAACTCTACATGTATGCGTGGGAAGCAGGATTGAAGACAACCTATTATCTTCGCTCGCTTGCAGCATCTCAGGTAGAAAAATCAACGGTGGGAACCGAAGGTTCCCACCTTCGAAAAGACTCTGATGGCGACAGCAAGCAAGATGCAACATTCACCGCAACAGTTATTCCGGGTACTGCATTTGTGAAAGTTGAAACAGGAATCCATGCAAAAGCAATTAAATCTCCACTTGCGACTCCGTCTCCGTTTACAAAAGAAATTCGCGAAGCACAAGCAGTCGAAACGAAGGAGAAGCCGAATATAAAGTTGCATGTTGCTGATGACGGTATTTGTGAATCCTGCCAGTAAAACCTGTGAATTTGACGCACTTCTTTGTCATTTCACATATTTTTCTCCACGCACGGTAGCCACCTACCGTTTGGTCGAAAAATATGTTCATTTCTCGAATTGCATTCAAATTCACAGGTTTCCACAGAATCTTCTAAGTTCGTACTTTCTCGCGTCTCGAACTGTTTCAAAAATGCACTTCCTAGACAATGTAAAAGAAAAACGGTATACAAAGCGAGCCTCCCAGTCAAACTGACTAGGAGGCTCGTACACTTTTGTCGTGGCTACAGGCGCCCAAAAAGCATCCGTTCGTCATGCATTAGTTCATTCCATCGCTTTTCTTTATAGGTCTCACACTCAGGACTAAGGTTACCTACACCGAATGCACCCTGTTCAAGAAAGTAACAACCTGCGTCGTTCATTTTTGTAAATTCTACATATCCCGACAGTATACAAAACCCTAGAAATAATAGAGCACCAAGACGGGTACCAACACTAGGATCTTCGGACAATTTCAACATTGAAGCACCTCTTCTTCTTAGGGTTTATGTAGGATAGGGTTCTGATTCTGTGGTGATCATACCTCACAAAAATCATTCAGTCAATAAGACAATGTAGAGGAAAATCAGAGTGTTACTAACACTAATGAATGATACAATATAGCTCCGAAAGTAATTATTTTTTATATGTCAATTAGAAAAGATACAGCACCAGTAGACATCAATAAACGTCGTGCAATTAATGGTGCTGATGCAGATGTGATTCAACTCTATCCGATGAAACACGCGTGGGCATGGCAGTATTACAACGCGGCAAATGCAAATCACTGGCTTCCAACTGAAATCAGTATGCAACTCGACATTGAGCAGTGGAAGTCACCAACGGCAATTACAGAAGATGAGCGACATGCATTTGAAACAGTGTTAGGATTTTTCACGACCGCTGACTCTATTGCTGCTAACAATATTGTTATCGCAACCTATCGTCATATTACGAGCCCTGAGATTCGTATGTACTTGCTCCGTCAAGCGTATGAAGAGGCGATTCATACTCATGCATATCAGTACATCGTGCAGTCGCTTGGAATGGATGAATCCAAGATTTTCAACATGTACCGTGAACGTGATGCAATCTACAACAAGGCAAGTTTCATTTTGAATTTCAATGATGGCATTTTTGATAAAGACTTCAAAACAGGCACATTTGAAAGTGACCAAAAGTTTCTTGAAAATCTCTGTGTTTTTTCGCTTATTATGGAAGGTATATTCTTCTACAGTTCCTTTGCGGTGGTATTTGGTTTCCAGCGTCAACACAAGCTCACAGGAAGCGCAGAACAAATTCAGTACATTATGCGCGATGAGTCCATGCATTTAAACTTTGGTTGCCAACTCATTAACACGATTCGTGAGGAACAGCCAGAATTATGGACTAAAGAATTTCAAGATAAGATTATTGGGTATGTGCGAGAAGCTGCGCGTCTTGAATACACCTATGCACAAGAAGTATTTCCAGCAGGGATTTTTGGCATGAATGCACTCGGCTTTAAACAGTACATTGAACATATTGCAGATAGACGACTTGAGCGTGTCGGTCTTCCCCCACAGTTTGGGGTTGCCAATCCTTTTCCGTGGATGAGCGAAGCAATTGACTTACCGAAAGAAAAGAATTTCTTTGAAACACGCGTGACTGAATATAAAACAGGTGGCGCTCTCAACTGGTGACCAGAAATTACAGAGCAAAGCGACAATAATTTCTGAGTCCGTCTTAAAAATCTATACCTGATGATTTTTAAGACGCACCAGCTCCAACCCTCATTAAACTATATTATGTACTTTTCTGACCTAGACTCAAACGAGCGGAAGCGACTATTGTGAATTTATGTCCCGATTTTTTCTCTCCCAGAGAAAATCGCTGGACGACCGAAAAATAAGTAGCACAAGCGACAATAATTTCTGAGTCCGTCGAAAAATTTTATTCATAATAAATTTTTTGACGCACCAGCTCCAACCCTCATTACACTCTATTATGTACTTTTCTGACCTAGACTCAAACGAGCGAAGCTCCTATATTTTCTGAGTGGCCTATTTTCCTCCACAAAGAGGAAATGTAGGATTTCGCATGCTAATCTAATATTTTTTTCGTTTCTGTGTCACTTCACCGTTACCAAATTAAATTGCTGTTCTGGGTGTTCCTCATTCCATTCCTTCACTGCGCGCGTAAAGTCATGTAGATTTCCATATACGAGCGGAAAGTATGTTTGGTCTGATGTCTCTGCGTATTTTGCAATGAGTTCTATCGCAATATCTTCACGATCGTCCATAACAGCTTTTTTAATTGCAGGAATATCTTCGTGAATTATTTCCGAGATAATCTTTTGACATTCAACACTTTTTTTACAAGACTCATCTTCTGCCAGTTGCTTAAGAGACTCTGTTGAATAATCTGCTATGTTTGGCAGGTTCTCCCTCTCAAGGTACTGATAGTAGGTGTTACTAGAGTCAAAAGATGCAAATAACTTTCCAAGAACCACCCCTTTTTCTCTGAGTTTGTCTCTAAGTACAAAAGATTTACTGGAACTCTCGATTGTTTCTGCAGGCTGTATGTTAATTTGTCCTTCTGCGTATAGAATTCTTGCGGCACCAGCCATACTCGATTCTACTTCATTAGAAACTCTATATGACTGTCCTTCTGGAAAGAATCCAGTTGTGTAGAGTGCAAATGTATTGTGACCGTCATGGTATACCATGGGTGCAGTCTCCTTAAATCCCAAAGAAATAAGTTTGTCTCCCGCTACTTTATTTAAAACAGCACGATTAGTTTTGTATCCGTTATTATCACTGAAATAAATTTTGCGGTATTCTTTTTCAAACTCTACAAAATTTTGAGTAGTAGCAATACGAGCAGAGTCTTCTTTTACTGCTTTAAGAGACGCTTCGTCTTCGGGTACATTTCCTTCAATAAAAACTGTCATTTTTGATGTTGTAATATTTACAAGAAATGAACCGATTTTAGTCTGGTTTTTTACTATGTTAACATGATATTTAGAGTTTGCTTCTTGAGACAAAGCGTGGATTTGTCCAATAAACACTATGGTGCGCGCGGTCGCATTCCCAGACATATAAAATATTACGTTACGTCCAATTTTTTCTGCCTCTTTTATAAAATTAATGCCTGTCCTTTTTTCTGTAACTTCGTTGCCTATGGCGTTGATCGATTCTTCTAGTTGTATGATTTGTGTTTTGAGATCTTCTGATAGGTGTTGCGCCTCACTGGTATGTGCTATTGTGGCAAAAAGCAACGCACCTATAATAGTCTTGTATTTTTTAGCGACTCTGTCATAGAGTGCTGAGAGCGCTTTTGGAGAGGCAATAATTGCTTCTTCGAGGATATGTGTATCTTCGTTATTTTTTTCGCATTCTTCAAGAACACGAGAGATGCTCGAAATTGCTTCTTCACGCGCTCCGTTATTTTTTTCAGGACTTTTTTCCGACTGGGGTGTAAATCGTTCCATGTTTGCAGTGTATCAAATTCTTGGATACATGCGTATGGTGTGTGTATGGTAATGTCGAGCAAACCCCCGACGGCGAAGCCGTCGGGGGTTTGCTATACTTATATACTATGCGTTTGGGACTACTTCTCTTAATACTCACGGCAACACTTTTTGGAAGTGGATATTGGTATACTGCGTTTGTTGCACCCTGTCAGGTACCAGTACACTATCGTATTGGAGAAGTTGACCCTCGTTTCGGCACAAACAAAGATGAGCTTATGCGTATAGCAAAAAACGCTGAGGATATTTGGGAAGATACTATCGGCAAAGACCTTTTTGTATATGATGAGGAAGCAAAACTTCCTATTAATTTAGTCTTTGATGTACGACAAAAAAATGCAAACATAGAAGCGGAATTGAAAGAAGATTTGAACGCTAAGGAGGGGATGAGTGAAAGTGTGGGAAATCAATATGAGGCACTTATAGGAGAATTTAGAATACTGAAGAAGAAATATGAATCTCGCATTATTGCGTATGAGTCAAAGCTCTCGACCTATAATCAAGAGGTTACTGAATGGAATAATAAAGGTGGTGCGCCAGAGCATGTAATGCGTGAACTCACAGAAACACAGAAAGAGTTACAGAATGAACAAAAAGAACTTGAAGCGCTGGGGAAAACTCTAAATAATTTAACCATACAATTGAACGCGATTGGTGCGCGCGGAAATTCACTGATTGCAGACTACAATACCATTGTTGATACATACAATAAGGAATTCAGTGAAGCAAAAGAGTTTACGCAAGGTGACTATACACAAGATACAATTAATATTTATCAATTTGATTCCGAAAAAGAACTCACCATTGTTCTCGCTCATGAGTTTGGCCATGCGCTTTCACTCGATCACGTAGATAATGAAAAATCAATCATGTACCATTTTATGGGAGCGCAACGTATTCAAGATGGTATTACCACAGAAGACTTTAACGCATTTAATCAGGTATGTGAGCAGAATGACTCATTTCTTGGAAAGATTAGTCGCGCGATACGCTCCTTGTAGACGGCTTCGAACAGGTGTACCATATACGATAATTAGTAATACATAAATTATTGAGTATGTTTCAAGAATCATATATGCGTAAGATAGTTGCTACTGTAGGAGTTATGGCCGTCGTTGCGCTTATTGCGTATTCCTACAACACTATTAAACAGGCGAAGTATGTTAAGGATAGTCCTATAATTACCGTATCAGGTTTTGGTGAAGTGTTTGCAAAGCCTGATATAGCAACGTTCAGTTTTTCAATTGAATCGAAAGAAGCGGATGCAAATACTGCACAGGACAAAGCATCAGAGACAATGAAGTCTATCCTCGAATACCTCGCACAGTCTGGTGTAGAAGAAAAAGATGTAAAGACAGAAAACTACACGCTTTCGCCACAGTACGAGTATGATCAGGTAATTTGTACTCAGTGGTCGTGTCCACCTGCGCGTGAACCAAAAATGATTGGCTATCAAGTGAGTCAGTCCGTAGTGGTAAAGGTTCGTGATACTAAAAAAGTTGGTGAACTCGTCTCAGGTGTTGGGAGTAAAGGAGCATTGAATGTTAGTAGTGTTTCCTTCACGATAGATGATGAAGATGCACTCAAGGCAGAAGCTCGCGAAAAAGCAATTGCTGATGCAAAAGAAAAAGCAAAAGTACTTGCAAAAAATCTTGATGCGCGAATTGTGCGAATGAGTCGCTACTGGGAAGATCAGGGTGGTGGATACCCAATACCATATAGTGTTGGAATGGGAGGAGATATGATGAATGCAAAAAATGAGATGTCCCAACCTGCACAAATTCCCTCAGGAGAAAATATGATCACGTCACAAGTAAATATTTCATATGAAATTAAGTCACGTGGGTGGTAGTGAAAATATGGGTTAGATAAAGTAGGGAAAAGCCCCACGAGCGACGCTCGTGGGGCTTTTCTCTATAAAAACTTGACAACAAATTAATGAAGCGTACTATTGTAGGTAATCGCCCGCAGGGGCGTTTTAATTTTGTTAATCAAAATACTATGACCAATTTTATCAATTACCTAAAGGATACGCTTGCGGAACTCAAGCATGTATCGTGGCCAACAAACAAACAATCAGTGGTATATACAGCACTCGTGATTGCTATTTCAATCATGGTTGCATTATTCGTGGGACTCTTTGACTTCGCTTTTTCAAGAGCTCTTGATTGGTTTATTAAATAAGGGAATGGGAGGTTGATTAATAAAAGAGGGTTGTGGAGAGGGGGGATTTCAAATTCCTTACAGGAATTGTCCAAGTATTCGCTTCTCACACTTCGCTCATAACAAATTCTAAGCATGGCTAAACAACATACAGATGGTGAGCGTCACTGGTACGCAATTCATACCTATTCGGGATACGAAAATGCAGTAGCGCGTAATTTGCGTCAGCGCATCGAGTCACTTGGAATGGAAGATAGAATTTTTGAAGTCGTTGTTCCTACAGAGAAAAAAATTCGAGTAAAGGGAGGAAAAAGGATTACTGAAGAGGAAAGAATCTATCCAGGATATGTACTCGTGGATATGGTTGTTACTGATGATTCTTGGTACGTCGTGCGTAATACACCGCGCGTCACAGGTTTTGTTGGAAGTGGGACACAGCCAGTTCCACTCCAGAAGAAGGAACTCGATACTCTATTAAATCGTATGAAGGATGATGCACCACGACATCATATTGATCTTGTGATTGGAGACCTCGTTATGATTGCTGACGGTCCATTTAAAGATTTGGAAGGAAAGGTAGGTGAGATTGATGCATCTCGTGGTAAAGTAAAAATTCTCGTTTCTATGTTTGGACGGGAGACACCTGTTGAACTCGACTTCCTACAGGTGAAGAAGATATAACGAACGTAAGCGTGAGAAGCGAATACTTGGAGCTTCGCAAGACTTTGAGCAGTTATTGCGAAAAGTGTACAGTCCCTGTAAGGGATATATATCTTCTTCCGTCGATGTTTTTTATTCCTAATAAAAACAGCCGACGTACCACTCTGAAATAGTATTCTTATTCTGGTTGTTTAAATAGGTGTCATAAATAGGACTACGTTCCTTGCAAACACGGCACATTTCTTGTACGATACGCGAGCTTCAGGGAGTGTCTGACTATGGAACAGATATTCCACATAACATAATTATTGATACATATGGCAAAAAAACTAGTTAAAAAAATTAAAGTACAGGCAACAGGAGGAAAGGCCACACCAGCGCCACCACTTGGACCTGTGCTTGGACAAGCCGGTATTAATATCGGAGAATTCGTGAATCAATTTAACGAAAAGACGCGTGAGCGTATGGGAGAAGTAGTACCTATTGAAATCAATGTGTACGATGACAGAAGTTTTGATTTTATTACCAAGACATCTCCAGCGTCTCGAATTATTCTTAAAAAGATTGGAAAAGAAAAAGGTTCAAGTAAAAATGCGACCTCAAAAGCGGGTGAAATTACAAAAGCGCAAGTTCGTGAGATTGCTGAAGAAAAAATGGTAGATTTGAGCGCAAATGACATTGAAGCGGCAATGAAAATTATTGAAGGCACTTGTAGGAGTATGGGGGTCAAAGTAATATAAAATTACTTTGACCGAGGTTGTAAGCGAAGCTTGCTGACTACGTTCGCTCGAAAATGAAAACTATCGTTATTCATTTCACTCGCTCACTAGTCAGTCGATATTTTTCGGCAGGAAAATATCATACAACCTGAACTGTTCTCGTAGAGAGTTAGGTTACGGGGTAACCTTCACGGACCTTGTGAGATATTTTGAAGAAAACCCCCGACGCCTTTGGCGTCGGGGGTTTTCTTATAATTAAAATTATGTATACTAAATTCGGGTAACGCACCCATGTACACTTCAACAGAGATAGGGGAACAGATGTCTCAAGCACAGTTACGCGATTCTGCATATGGTTTTAACATTGGAAACTTCAATCTTAGCCATCCTCCAAAAGACTATCCGCACTGTAGACAGACAGTGGCCGTATTGCTTATTTCTGAGCGCAATCGACTCTATCTTGTCCAGTCCATAAAGGACAATACACGTCAGACGTGGGGTATACCACAGGGCGGTATTAAATCAGGCGAGACTTTTTTGGACGCATTGGCGCGCGAATCGCAAGAGGAACTCGGCGTTGTTCTAACACAGCAAGAACTGAAACATGCAACAGCACTTGGTACGTTTATGAACATTCTCCCCGATGAACGAAAAAAAAAGAAACGTGAAATTGGAGAGGATTGTCGAGATAAGCTGTTATATTTCACTGCTGTGAATATAGACAGGTATCCATGCATTGAGCTCAAAAAAGATGAGGTTAATGACTTTGCAAAAGTCGATAACTGGAATTCTTTGTGGAGTATTATGGCCATGGTAGAAAAGGACAGGTGGCAGAAATGCCATGCTGTTTGGTCTGCGGTTGAAATAGCAATTGATCTCAATCTACTTGCGTGGCCGAAGCGACCAGACTATATGTCTATCGAAAGATAAGACCAACACCTTTAAAAGGGACGAAATTTTCGTCCCTTTTTCTATTGAAAATATGTAGTATACTTCAAATATTATGCTTTTGACTAAATACATCCAGACGTGGTCGATGTGGCCTAGAGCATCAAAAATGAAGCAACTATAGATTCTGGTCTATCTCCTTTTCTTTATGAAGTAGGATATACAAATCCAGTATTTGTATTTGCAATGACACCATTATGAATTGGTGTTTTTTAGTATCGTTTTAAGTTCAAAAAATAATCATGCAATACATACCAATCAAAACAAGAACTTTTATTCCACCTCAAGATAATCTCTTTGCAGTCCTCGATGAGTCACTCACTGACGTACAGGAAGGTGATGTGATTGTAGTGACGTCAAAGGTAGTCTCAATACATGAAGGAAGGTGTGTACCCATGGAGGGTACTGACAAAAGTGAACTTGTACGACGGGAATCGGAGTACATCTTCAATCCTGAAGACCGTGTGCATCCACTCACCATAACGCACCATGCACTTATTTCTGCGGCAGGTATTGATGAGAGTAACAGTTGTGGATACTACACGCTTCTTCCTGCAAAACCATTCGAGAGTGCACAAGAAATCTATCAGTACCTTAAAAAAAGATTTAACAGAGAGCACCTTGGTGTCATCATTACTGATAGCCACTCACTTCCGTTTCGATATGGGGCTATGAGTGTTTCCATTGGGTATTGGGGGTTTGTTCCTGTCGAGAGTCACGTTGGCAGAGCCGATCTCTTTGGTCGCTTAATGAAATTCTCTTCTACTAATATAGTGGATTCAATTTCAGCCGGATGCGCGCTCGTTACGGGTGAGTGTGATGAATCACAGCCAGTAGTAATTGTACGCAAGGTGCCGAATGTTATATTCACTGACTTGGACGTACGCGAGAAGCTTCTCATCCCGTTTGAAGAGGATATCTACAAGTCACTCTTTAAGGATTTTAAAAAGCTGAAATAGCTTTTAAAAGAATGTCATCGTTCCAAGGTAAGGAATGTAAAAGATAGTCCTTCGTGAGTGTGTACTTCGTTTTCAATGACTTTTGTAAATTCAGAATAGTCGGGGAAAAATGTATCCGCATCAGTATCTTCTGCGTCGACTACCGTAAGGTAGAGACGATGTGTCTCTCTAAGTGCTTCAGTATAAATGCTTGCGCCACCAAAGATGAAAATTTCCTGTGCATCAATTGATTCCGCTGCGCGCATTGCTTTGTGGAGTGAGTCAAAAACTAGACATCCTTCGATGCACATTTGCGTTCGAGTAATGACTATATTTGTCCGATTGGGAAGCGGTCTACCAATTGATTCAAAAGTTTTCCGTCCCATAATAATTGGATGTCCCATCGTGAGGGCTTTCATTCGCTTAAAGTCAGCAGGAATACGCCAGATGAGCTCATTCGCTTTACCTAATTCTCGGTTTTTACCAATCGCCGCAATAATACTTATTCGTGGTGTAGTCATGAGTAGATTATGACATACTCGCCCCAAACTGTCGTTTGGAACTTATTTGTTAGACCATGTATAATAATCATATGAATAACTACGAAATTGAAATAAAAACACTTCTTGGAGAAAAAGAGTATGCGGATGCTCTGGTACATCGGATGAAGGAGCTTGATTCGACATGTACCTCAGTTGAGACAAATAAACAGCTCAATCACTATTTTACGGGAGGAAATCTCGAAGATCTCTTTGCAAAGACAGAACATCTTTTCTCACCTAAGGTAAAAGAAAAATTCCGACATATTGCAGAGAAGGGAACAGACTTTTCAGTTCGCTCACGGCAAAAAAATGATACCATTCTGCTTGTCGTAAAAGCGTCAGTAGATTCTGATTCAAGTTCAAATGCAGTCTCACGACTTGAGTTTGAGGAAAAGGTTGATTGTTCGCTTCATGAACTTGATGCGATGGTGCTTGATGCAGGATTTATCTATCAAGCGAAGTGGTCACGCGAACGCGAAGAGTATGTGTATAAAGGTGCAAATGTCTGTATTGATAAAAATGCAGGATATGGGTATTTGGCAGAATTTGAAAAAGTAGTAACTGATGCATCCGCGTTGGAGAGTGTCCGCTCGGAGCTTGATGAGTTGATGCGGGAGCTCGGCGTAGCCGAGCTCCCGCAAGAGCGTCTTGAGCGGATGTTTGAGTTCTATAACCAAAACTGGCCAGAGTATTATGGTACAGACAAGACGTTTATCATTGAATAACTAGGACGTATGGAATTGAGTAAAGTTCGAGGCAAAACAAAAATTGCGACTGAGACGTACATGTCGTACGATGAAGGAGAAATTTGTAGTTTTAACAAAGAAATTTACCAATTCCGTAAGTCATAACAAATATGTTTCTTTCTGACAAAGATATAAAAGCAGGAGTAGAAGGTGGACTGATTACACTCGTTCCATTTACTGAAAAGCAATTACAACCCGCATCGTACGATATTCGTCTCGGTAATACGTTCATTGTAAATGAATCACACACGGCAACGGTTATAGACATCGAACGAGGCATTTTCCCGAAGACGCAGACTGTTGAAATTGCAGATGGGCAGGAGTTCGTACTCCATCCTGGTGTCAGTATTCTCGGATACTCAAAAGAAAAGTTTGGTTCTGATGAATTTCTCATTGAGGTTAATGGAAAATCAAGTCTTGCACGCATCGGACTGATTGTGCATAACTCGGCAAGTATTGTGAACCCTGGACACTTCCTCAATATTGCACTTGAACTTTGCAATCTCAATAATGTGCCGATTATTCTCCGACCAAACATGCTCATTGCACAACTCACGTTCACGACACTTTCTTCTCATACAAAGCGAAGTTACAAAAATGTCGGACGATATCATCTCAATAATATTGCCGGATACGTACCACCGAAGTCTGGCCCTCTTGCAAAGAAAAAGTCACCACAAAAAAAGAAGTCTAAGAAAAAATAATCATGTCAACTACAACGAGTCGCCACCCTGAATATCAATACCTTGACCTACTGCGTAAACTTATTGAGACTGGTGATAAGCAGGTAGATAAAGGTACAGGAGTAGCAACCTACAGTTCGTTTGGAGATCAGATGCGTTTTGACCTAAGTGAAGGATTGCCACTCCTTACTACCAAAAAAGTATATTGGAAAGGAGTACTCCACGAACTGCATTGGTTTCTTTCAGGACAATCAAATATTAAGTACTTAGTAGATAACAACGTTCATATCTGGGATGATTATCCATATCGAATCTATTACGAGAAAGTAGAACGAGGTGAAGCACCTGCCCTTACAAAAGAAGCATTTATTGCAAAGATTGCTTCTGATCCTGAATTTAGCACAATGCATGGGGAACTCCCGCATATTTATGGTGAGTCGTGGAGACGGTGGCCCGCGCACGATGGTCGTTCCGTTGATCAGCTCGGCTGGGTAGTGAGTGAGGTGATGAAAGATCCCGACTGTCATAATGCCATTGTGACCTCGTGGAATCCAGAATATTTATACGGAATGGCCGCGCAGGGACAGGCATGTCGGTTTCCTATTTGTCACAATATGTATCAGGTCAATATTAAACAGGGAAAACTCTGTCTCCAGCTATATCAAAGAAGCGCAGATATTTTTCTTGGAGTACCATTCAATATAGGCAGTTATGCGCTTCTCGCCTTTATTCTTGCAAAAATAACAGGTTACGAGCCAGGCGAATTCATCCATACATTTGGTGATGTCCATATATATGAAAATCATCTTGAACAAGGAAAAGAACAACTTACTCGGGAACCGCGTTCGTTCCCCAAAGTACAGATTAATGACGCTGTTGTATCATTGGATACATTCCAACCTGAACACGTAGAGCTTATTGGATATGAATCACATGATTCCATCAAAGCAGAACTTACGGTCGCTGGTGGATACAACAAAGATTTACACAGTTAGTAACATATATTTAAAGCATGATCTGACATTTTTAAAGTAGACGGATTATATAAGTTAACTATTTTAGATATGCAATACGAATATATAAAAAAACAAGACAGAGAAGTATTTGACGCAATTATGGGAGAAGAGATTCGCGAGGAGAAAGGACTCGAACTTATTCCGAGTGAAAATTATGTGTCCAGAGCCGTTCGCGAAGCGAACGGCTCGGTGTTCACGAATAAATATTCTGAAGGATATCCGGGAAAACGCTACTATGGCGGACAAGAGTACACGGACATTGTTGAGACGATAGCGATTGAACGTGCGAAGAAACTTTTTAACTGTAAGTTTGCAAACGTACAACCGCTCTCCGGCGCGCCCGCAAATGTTGCCATGTATTTTGCACTTCTTGAACCAGGAGACACCGTTCTTGGTATGGATCTTTCGCATGGGGGACATCTCACGCACGGACATCCTACTACCTCAATCAACAAGGTCTTCAATTTCGTGCGGTATAAGATGAAAGATGTGAATACGGGTGAGATTGATTATGAACATCTTCGTCAAATGGCACTTGAGCATAGACCAAAAGTTATTCTCGCAGGATTTTCTGCCTATAGTCGCGAACTCAATTATGCAAAGTTTGTAGAAATTGCAAAAGAAGTCGGTGCATATACCGTTGCTGATATGGCACATATCGCTGGACTTATTGCTGGTGGAGTTGCACGCAATCCTTTTGAGGATGGGTTTGATGTAATAACCACAACGACACACAAGACCTTGCGTGGTCCACGAGGGGGAATGATTCTTGTTCGTGAAGATGAAGACATTGCAAAGAAAATAAACAAAGCAGTGTTTCCAGGACTTCAAGGTGGTCCTCATATGAATATCATCGCGGGGAAGGCGGTCGCATTTGGCGAAGCAATGACTGACGGTTTTAAAGTATACGCGGGACAGATTCTCAAAAATGCAAAAGCGATGGAAGCAGTCTTCCATGACGCAAATATCCGCATGCTCGGAGGTGGTACCTCAAACCACCTCATCCTTGCTGATGTATTCGGTTCACTTGGAGTAACAGGAAAAGATGCAGAAGTTGCACTTGATGCAATCGGAATCACTCTCAACAAAAATATGATTGCGGACGAAACCCGTACCGCGATGGACCCATCAGGTATTCGCTTTGGCACTCCTGCAATGACGACGCGTAATATGAGAGAAAAGGAAGCAACACAAGTTGCAGAAATTATGATAGAACGGCTCAAGAGCATCGGAGACGAAACGAAAGGAAAGCAACTCAGAGACGCTGTAGAGAAATTATGCCTCTCGTTTCCCGTACCCGAGAGTTTTGTCTAGAGTAGTAAAAACGTCCGCCTCGCTATACCTGCCCGAGGCAAGACCTCGGGCATTCTACTCGTAGGGCGTAGTCAGCAGGCCTCAGGATTTTTCATTGTCACGCGTCATGCAGTACAATACATCTATGAATTTTCTTGCGCATGTATATAAAATAGTCAGTCGTTTTGTGCGTAATCACTGGCTTACCGTTGCATTTCTTCTCGGATTTATTGTTGATAATTTGACACTAAATAGAGTCGATCAGGTTTTTGATAATGTTGTGCTTTCATCGTATGTGATTCTTGCAATGCTTGGAATACTGCTTCTCTACGCAGGGATTGCTGAACGGTGCAGTGAGCGAACAAATATTTTTCTGAAGACAAATGCCCCACTCCTCATACAATATGCGTTTGGTGGATTACTTTCAGGCATGCTTATTTTTTATGGACGGAGTGGTTCATTTGATGATAGTTGGCCATTCATTCTAATACTCATGGGAGTTATTTATGGAAATGAAACTGTCAAAGATAGGTCGGGGAGACTGGTATATAACCTCTCTATTTTTTTTGTAGGATTATTTGCGTACATGATTTTGATTGTTCCCGTACTTCTCGGAAAAATGGGACCAATTGTTTTTATTGGAAGCGGATTTCTGTCACTCCTCATTATGTATGGATTTTTTAGTATCTTGTCTAAAATAATTCCTAATTTTATTCAACTCCAAAAAAGACATGTTGTGTTTTTTATTGGACTTGTGTATGTAACGCTCAATGTATTGTATTTCACCAATATTATTCCGCCAATACCACTCTCACTCAAGCAAGTTGGTGTATACCATCATGTTTTGAAGAATGAAGATGGTACGTATGAACTGAGTTATGAAAAAACAAAGTGGTGGGAGTGGTATCGGAATTCAGATAGCACATTCCACTATAGTTCAGGCGAAGATGTATATTGCTTCGCATCGGTATTTGCTCCGTCGCGACTTTCAGCAAAGATTTATCATCGGTGGGAATACTATGATACTGACGCGAGGACATGGATTGAGCATGGAAAATATTCGTATGCAATTAATGGAGGGCGAGGTGATGGGTATCGAGGATTTACAAAAATCTCTAATTATCGTGAGGGGAAGTGGCGGTGCATTGTAGAGACGGAGCGTGGACAGGTGATTGGAAAGGAAAGTTTTACGATTGCATCAGGAGTAAAAGGTGAACTCGTGACTGAAATAAAATAGTAGTATATTGTGGTGCATATGGAATTAACCATTCGAAAAGCAATTGACGCGGTATTAGAAAGGATTGGCATTGAGCAGGTTGATTTTGTCGTGGAGCATCCAGCAGATATGGCACATGGAGATTTTGCGACGAATGTTGCGATGGTGTGTGCGAAGCGTCTCGAGAAGAGTCCTCGAGAAATTGCGGAGCAATTTCGCGAGGAGCTTGAAGCAAAAATCCCGCACATTGCGAAGATTGATTTTGCTGGCCCTGGGTTCATTAATTTCCACCTCGACCGCAATTTTTTCAAAGAAAAAATTGCGGATATTCTTGCAGATCCCGACACATGGGGAAAGAACAACTCACTCGTAAACGAAGAGATTATTTTTGAATACACGAGTCCAAATTTATTTAAACCGCTCCATGTTGGAAATTTGGTAGGGAATATTGTGGGAGAATCAATCTCCCGCCTCTTCGAGGCGGGAGGCGCCACGCTCCATCGGGTCAACTACCCCTCAGACATTGGACTTACCGTTGCAAAAGGTGTGTGGGGACTTACACAAACTCAGGGCGATCCGAATGATATTAATCAAATAGGCGAAGCATATCGATTTGGAAACGATGCTTATGAAAAAGGAGGTGAAGAAAAAGAAGCTATTGAAGCAGTGAATCGTGCACTGTATAAAGGGGATGATGGGTCACTCAATACACTTCGTGCACAGGGTATTGCAACCTCTCGTGCACGACTTTCTGAACTCTGTCGTATGCTCGGTACGTCCTTTGAAACAGAAATTTTTGAAAGTGAAGCAAGCGAACCAGGGGCAAAGATCGTTCGAGAATATATTGGAGATGTGTTTGAAGAAAGCGATGGCGCGGTTATTTATCGTGGTGAAAAACATGGACTGCATACACGCGTCTTTCTCAATTCGCAAGGTCTTCCGACCTATGAAGCAAAAGATGTTGGTAATTTTGTGCTGAAACAAAAAAAATATCCATCATGGACTCAGTCGTTTGTGGTGACAGGTGGTGAACAGCGTGAATATTTCAAAGTGCTTATTTCCGCTCTCCGAGAAGTTTTTCCCGAAGCGAAAAATAAAATTATTGAGCATGTTCCCACAGGTTTCCTAACACTCACCACAGGAAAGATGTCATCTCGAAAAGGAAATGTGCTTACCGGAGAAGCGATTCTTGAAGAGGTGCAGATAGAGGCAAGGGAGCGTGCAGAAATAAGTCGAGCAGAAAACTTTGAAGAACTCACCGAAATGGTTGCGGTGGGCGCACTCAAGTATCAAATTCTTCGACAGGGAATTGGTACCGATATCGTCTTTGATAAAGACAAAGCACTTTCTTTTGAAGGTGATTCTGGACCATACCTCATGTACACACATGCACGCATTGTTTCAACTGAAGCAAAAGCAGAGGCAGTGGGACTTTCTCCAAGTACTGCGCACACTCCCGAGACGCCATATGCACTAGAGAAGCTCGTGTACCAATTTCCAGAAATTGTATTAAAAGCGCAACGAGAACGTGCACCACATCATGTTGTTGTGTTTTTAACTGAGCTTGCAAGCGCATTTAATACCTTTTATGCACATGAGAAAATTGTAGATACTACCGATGCATTCGCACCATACAAACTCGCTCTTACAACCGCCGTCCGCGCCACGCTCAAAAACGGCCTCTGGATTCTCGGTATCAAAGCCCCCGACCGGATGTGACCAGAATTTACAGAGCGCAAGCGACAATAATTTCTGAGTCCGTCGGAAAATTTTATTCATAATAAATTTTCCAGCGCACCAGCTCCAACCTCCATTAAATTTAATTTATTTTCTCTCCCCAGAGCCAATCGCTGGACGGATATCAATTAATGAATATCCCTCGGGATTTCTGAATTTCCTGAGTTGTATAAAAAAGAAAAGTCGCCTCCGAAGAAGCGATTGGTTTGTATCTCCCTGTAGAGGAGGTATGTAGAAACCTTTCAATCGATTGAAAGGTTTGGCAGACCACCCTTATACTATTGAAATTGACCGCTTCCTTCGGAAGCGGTTTTTCCTTTTCATGCTGTTTGCAGTTTATGGTATAGTACACCCGTACGCCTGATATGCGTATTTTATTATTATGTCTGATACACATAAGCTCAATCATATGAATAATACAGAAGAACAGGAGAAGAGTGACGTTGCACGTCGTGAGGAAGAGGTGCTTGCGTTTTGGAACGAGCGTGACATTTTTAATAAAAGTTTGAAAAAGGAATCACCGAATGGTGATTTTGTGTTTTATGATGGACCGCCGTTTGCGACTGGACTTCCGCACTACGGACATATTCTTGCAGGGACTATCAAAGATGCAATTCCACGTTTTTGGACAATGAATGGCTACCGTGTTCAACGGAAGTGGGGATGGGATTGCCATGGACTTCCACTTGAAAATATTATCGAAAAGCGACTTGGTCTGGCAACGAAACGAGATATTGAAGAAATGGGCGTGAAAAAATTTAATGAATCAGCGCGTGATGCGGTACTAGAATATGCTGACGATTGGAAAAAAATTATTCCACGCATGGGACGTTTTGTGGATATGGAGGATGACTACCGCACGATGGACCATACATACACGGAGTCGGTGTGGTGGGTATTTTCTGAACTCAACAAAAAGGGGTTGGTATATGAAGGATTTAAAACGATGCATCTCTGTCCACGCTGTGGTACAACGCTTTCAAACTTTGAAGTGAATCAGGGATACAAAGACATCAAAGATATTGCGGTGACGGTAAAGATGCCGTTGCTTGATGATGCAGGACAGGTAACTGATACATCAATTCTTATTTGGACGACAACTCCATGGACGCTTCCTGGCAATATGGCAGTAGCTGTGAATAAGGATATTGAGTATGTGAAGGTGAGAGTTGATGCTAGCGAGAGAATTTCTGTTAACGACAAAAGAGAAGATGGTAGTTACGGACCTGCGGCAGTGATGAAAGATGAGTATTTAATTCTTGCCAAGGCACGTCTTGTGCAGTTAGGTACGGAGCAGTATGAGATTGTTGAGACTATGAAAGGAAGCGACCTTGTAGGGAAGTCATACGAACCACCTTTTGATTTCTTACAAAGCTCACCACGTGGACCAAAACGTATTCAAGATTTTGAAAAGGAACAAGAACAATACAAAAATGCATGGAAAATTTATCATGCTGACTATGTAGAAGTTGGTACCGAGGGAACAGGTGCGGTGCATATTGCCCCAGCATATGGAGAAGACGACATGAATCTAGCAAAGGAACACGACATTCCCATCGTGCATCACGTTGATCACGACGGACGCTTCATGCCATTGGTGACCGATTTTGCAGGAAAGTTGGTAAAACCAAAAGATGATGAAAGTTCTGGAGTAGACCATAAAGATGCTGATATTCAGGTACTCAAAAAACTTCAAGAGAACGGTACTGTTTTCAAAAAAGAAACTATTACACACAGTTATCCGCACTGTTGGCGATGTGATACGCCACTCCTCAATTATGCAACGACATCATGGTTTGTGCGTGTCACCGATATCAAGGATAGACTTGTGGCAGAAAACGCAAAAGTGCAATGGATTCCTGAACATGTTGGTCGTGCGCGATTTGGGAAATGGCTTGAAGGCGCGCGCGACTGGGCGATTAGCCGTCAGCGATACTGGGGCGCGCCACTGCCGATTTGGAAAAATCAGACTACAGGTGCATACAAAATATTTGGTTCGCTTAAAGACTTGAAACAATATGTACCAAAATCGGGGAATACGTATTTTCTGATGCGACATGGTGAATGTGAGTCGAATAAGGCAAATATTACTGATACTAAGAAAGATTCGCGTAATCCGTTGACTGAAACAGGAAGAAAGCAAGTATTTGCATCAATGAATGACCTTGCAGAAAAGAAGATAGATGTAATTATAGCTTCTCCGTTTGAGCGTACCCGCGAGACTGCAGAGATTGTTCGTGATGCTTTAGGAATACATTCGTCATCACTTATTTTTGATGACCGACTTGTGGAAATTTCACTTGCAGATATGGACGGGGTAACGAATCATGAATATCATAAATTCCTTCGTGCAAATGGAGGATGGTGTATTGCGCGTCCGCACGGTGGAGAATCATGGAGTGATGTGAAGCAACGGGTAGGAGATTTTCTTTATGATATTGATAGGAAGTATGTGGGGAAGAACATTCTCATCATTTCGCACAACAGTCCCTTGCGTATGCTCGGTGCTGTGAATTATGGTGCGGTATTGGGTTCGACTGCATTTGATCACGATGAAGATGGAAAGCGGTACAACAATGCAGAGGTGCGAACATTGAACTTCTCACCAATTCCGCACAATGACAACTATGAACTCGACTTCCATCGTCCATACATCGATGAAATTGAACTTCATGATGAAGATGGCACACCGCTTGTGCGTGTACCCGATGTGTTTGATTGTTGGTTTGAGTCGGGTGCAATGCCGTATGCACAGAACCACTATCCATTTGAAAATCTGGAGACATTCAACCCAGAAAAGGGTATTGGATTTCCTGCACAGTTTATTGCAGAAGGGCTCGACCAAACACGAGGATGGTTTTATTCACTTATCGTGTTGGGGACTGCACTCTTTGGAAAGTCTCCCTATGAGCATGTCGTCGTGAATGGGTTAGTACTCGCCGAAGACGGAAAGAAGATGTCGAAGTCACTCCAGAATTATCCCGATCCCATGGAACTTACCGATACCGTCGGTGCAGACGCTATTCGGTATTACTTGCTGACATCGCCAATTGTAAAAGGCGAAGATTTAAATTTTTCTGAAAAGGAAGTGCTTGAACTCCAGCGAAAAAATATCGGACGTTTACACAACGTACTTGCCATGTATGAACTATATGCGGATGAAAGTGAAAGTATTCGTGCAAGCGATAGCTCTACACAGGTACTCGACCGATGGATGATTACGCGAACGTATGAAATGCTCAGTATGGTAACTGACGGATATACGCGGTACGAGCTTGATAAGGCGACCCGACCAATCACTGATTTTATTGATGATCTTTCGGTGTGGTATTTACGACGCTCACGCGACCGATTAAAGCAGAATTCGCAAAATGGAACGTCTATAAATTCTGAAGATGCTGATAAGCAGGCATGTGTAGCAACGCTTCGATACGTATTGCGTGAGCTTGCAAAAGTAATGGCGCCCGTGATGCCGTTTTATGCAGAGTACCTTTTCCTTCGGGTACGCGAAGAAAGTGACGCGGAAAGTGTACATCTCGCATCGTGGTCAGTTGGTGAACGCGTTGACATGTCTGTTCTTGAAGAGATGCAAATCACGCGCGACGTAGTCGCGCGTGTACTTGAAGCTCGTGCAAAAGCAAACATCAAAGTACGACAGCCACTGCAATCGTTGAAAATTAACATTGAAAATATCAAACCAGAACTCCTCCAACTGATTGCAGATGAAGTGAATGTAAAAGAAGTGCTTTTTGTGCCAACAATACTTGATGCATTTGAACTTGATACCAATATTACTCCAGAACTCAAACGAGAGGGTGCTGTGCGGGAACTTATCCGAAGTATACAGGAATCACGGAAAATATTGGGGATGTATCCAAAAGACAGGATTACACTTTTTGTGGATGAAAAGACACACGAACTCATCAGTGGATTTGAAAAAGATATCGTTGTGACTGTGGGAGCTGAAGGAATTTTGGCGGTTGATATGGTGCATGAAAGTCGACAGATCGTCATTGACGGTGTGACGTACCAGTACGAAATAAAAAGATCATAATGGCGTACGCAACATACATCACAGAAGCATTGGTGTGCGGTATGTATGATAGTCGCAACGCTGATAGATCGTTTCTTCTCTTTACGCGAGAAGCGGGTATGGTGTACGCGCACGCACGGAGCGTGCGTGAAGAACGATCAAAACAACGGTATGCACTTCAGGAGTGTTCGCATGCGCGTATTACACTCATACGCGGAAAAAGTGGTTGGAAAATCGCAGGTACCGAACCGATTCAAAATTTGTATACAGTGGCAGAGTCACGTGAATCTCGTGCATTCTTGCGCAACGTTATTCTTCTTTTGAAGCGAGTGGTGCATGGTGAAACGGTAAACGAGAAAATTTTTGATGACGTTGTTGAGTCGTGTGTGTATGCAACACTGCACGCATCTCCGACACTTGAACATATCCTTTCGTTACGTATTTTACATGCACTTGGATACATTGCGCCCGTGCCAGAATTTAGCGCAGTACTTCATTGTCCTATGCTCGATACGTATACGGTTATATTCACAGAAAGTGAAGAAAAAAAGTGTCGTGAAGCGATTGAGCATGCGCTCATCCAGAGTCAGCTGTAGCTATCTCTAGTGACGTTCATGATATACTCGTATTAATGAGTACTCATGATTCACAATCTAAAAATCCTGCAGATGCTTTAAAGAAACCAATTGCAGGGACACATACGCCTGCCGATAATCGCGTAAAAATAACTGAAGCAGAGCATATTAAGGAGTTACGTGAACGACTCTACGCCCGAGGCACTCCACAGAGTCATATAATTCGGCATGAGCTTCCACCTCACGAAATTCACGAAAGAATAGAAAAACCAGAGGGAGCTACGTTCAAAACAGCATCTTTGGGAGAAAAACACACTGAGAAAAAGAGAGCGGTGCATGAGCATCCGACAGAGAGTATCGTCCATCCACATGCACAGACATTACCAGTAGAAGCAGTCGTAAAAGATGAGAATACAGTATCATATACGGTACCTATGGCAACCTCAAGTAGGCGAAAGTTGTATCGAAAAAAAGTCGCGCTTGTAGGCGGTATTTTTTTCATGTGTGCGCTTGCTCTTGCAAGCTTCTTTATGTTTTGGGGGAACAACACGATTTCGGGAGAAAATATTTCTATTGATACCTCGGGTCCAATAGCTATTGGAGGAGGTGAAGAGTTTGCGTTTCAGGTATCTATAGCAAATCAAAATACTGTTCCCATTCAGTCAGCGACACTTATTATTCAGTATCCAAAGGGTACGCAAAGTGCTGAGGGTACCGATAAAGAAATATCAGTCGAACGGACGCAGATTGAGAGTATTGGAACTGGAGAATTAATTAACATTCCACTCAAAGCGCGTATCTTTGGAGAAGAGAATGAAGAAAAAGAAATTAAAGTCTCTATCGACTATCGCATTGAAGGCTCAAATGCAACCTTTCATAAAGAATCAGCTCCGTTGAAATTTAAGGTAAGTACTGCGCCACTCGTTATGGTATTCGATTCAGTCACCTCAGTTTCTTCAGGGCAAGAAGTTGAATTGAAACTCACGGTACAATCCAATTCGCCAACTCCACTTTCTGATATTTTAATAAAAACCTCGTATCCAGATGGTTTTGATTTTACCAAAGCCACTCCCGACACGCTTTCAGGTGAGGATACATGGAGGATAGCGACGTTAAAACCTGCTGAAAAGAAAATAATCACAATACGCGGTCTCATGACAGGATATGCAGACGAGACACGAACGTTTACTGCCACTGCAGGAGTTGCAAATGAAACTGATAAAAACATGCTTGCTTCGGTACTCGCTAAAGCGCAAACAAAAATTTCAATTGAACAACCATTTCTTGACGTGGGTGTTTCTATTAATGACAGTACTGCGGAGTCGGTAATCGTCAACACCAGAAGTTCTGCAAATATTGAAATTAGTTTTAAAAATACACTCGATTCTGCACTCTACGACGGGAAGGTGCTTGTTGAACTTTCAGGAAATGCACTCAATGAATTTGAAGTCGGTGCGAGTGGTGGATTTTATGATTCAACACAAAACACTATCACCTGGGATGGTGTTGATGAGGGTTCGCTTAAGGAAATTTTACCAGGACAAACAAATCGTCTCAGATTTGTCTTGAATCCGAAGTCAGATATTGGGACTACTCCAGAAATAAAGATGAAGGTTACTGTCCGCGGACAGCGTGTCTTTGAAAATAGAGTCCCGGAAGAACTTGTGGGGACAGCATCACGAACTGTTAAAGTAGAGAGTATTCCAACTATTAAAAGTTCAGCATTGTATAGTTCTGGACCATTTACCAACACAGGCCCGACACCGCCAGTTGCTGAGAAGGTAACACAATATACTTACACACTGAAGGTGAAAACAGGGACAAATGCAGTTACGGGCGGAGAAGTGACTGCAGTACTTCCGCAGTACATGAGCTGGCTCGATTTAGTAACTTCAGATGATGACGTGTCGTACAGTGCGTCTACAAGAACAATGCGTTGGAGTATTGGCGATATGGATGCAAATAGCGAAAAAGAAGTAAGTATCCAAGTTTCGTTTTTGCCAAGTCTTTCACAAGTAAATACCACACCGACAATTCTTGAAACACAACGATTTAAAGCCACGGATCGATTTACAGGTACCGTCGTACGTGCGGAGTACCCTGCACTTACTACGAGTCTCTTTGACGAATCAGACTCACGTTTCAAGGATGGAAAAGTACGCGCAGAGTAGCATGAAAGAGTTATTTGCTCAGAGTCGAATATACCTATATATTAGAGAAACTATATATGGAAAAAGATACTGTCACCATGGAAAAAATCGTCTCACTCTGCAAACGCCGTGGGTTTGTATTTCAAGGGTCTGAAATATACGGGGGACTGGCAGGTGCGTGGGATATGGGACCTCTTGGTGTCGCGCTTAATAACCATATCAAACGAGAGTGGTGGAAGATGTTTGTTGATGGACGGGAAGATATGTATGGACTCGATGCCTCTATTTTGATGAATGAAAAAGTATGGGAAGCTTCGGGACACACGGGTGCAGGGTTTAGTGATCCACTTGTTGAATGTACATTTTGTAAGGGACGTTTTCGAGCAGATCATCTACTTGAGGATTTACAAAAATCAGATTCTGAATTTGAGGTTAGTGATGCATCTGGGTCATCTGTCAAAATTGAAGAATTTGATTTTCATTCAACACCCTGTCCATCATGTAAAAAAAATGGCCTTGGCAAATCTAAAAATTTTAATCTCATGTTTGAGACCAAAGTTGGTGCACAGGGAGATATAAAATCATACCTTCGTCCCGAAACAGCACAGGGTATTTTTGTGAACTTCAAAAATGTGGTGGATTCAATGAGTCCAAAAATACCATTTGGTATTGCACAAATTGGAAAAGCATTTCGAAACGAAATCGCACCACGAGAATTTCTGTTCCGTGTGCGTGAGTTTGAGCAAATGGAGATTGAGTATTTCATTAAAGAAGAAGATTGGGAGCGACTTTTTGAAGTATGGCGAGAAGATATTTTGCGATGGTTTGATCACCTCGGTCTTTCTCGTGAAAACATCCATGAGCTTGAAGTTTCTGAAAATGACCTCGCACACTACAGCAAACGAACAGTGGATTTTGAATACAATTTCCCCGAAAAAGGATTTGATGAACTTGCAGGATTTGCGTACCGTACTAACCACGACCTCAAGAGTCATATGGATGCAAGCGGAAAAAGTCTTGAATATATCGAAGCAGATGGTACACGATTTATTCCGCATGTGCTTGAACCATCGTTTGGTGTTGGACGTGCATTTGTCGCGGTGCTTTCAGAAGCATATACTGAAGATGAAATGAATGGGGAAGTACGCACGTATCTCAAACTTCCTGTACACCTTGCCCCCTATCGAGTTGCCGTCTCACCGCTTCTTAAAAATAAGCCTGAATTAGTAGCAAAAGCACGAGAGGTTTTTAGCATACTTAAAAAAGTATTTGGCAATGTTGCATGGGATGACAACGGCAACATTGGCAAACGCTACCGCAGACAGGATGAAATTGGCACCCCCCATTGTGTGACTATCGATTTTGAAACCCTCGGACAAGAAAAGCTCGAATTAAAAGATACCGTGACCGTGCGTGATCGAGATACTGGTGAACAAACACGCGTTGCAATTGGAGAACTCATTGCATACCTTAACAGATGAAGTATATATGGCGAAGAAATACATCACCACGACACTTCCGTATGTAAATTCAAACCCTCATATTGGATTTGGCTATGAGGTGTTGCAAGCGGATGTACTCGCTCGCTATTGGCGACTCGCTGGGCATGAAGTGTTTTTTAATACGGGCACGGACGAACACGGACAAAAAATAGCACAAAAAGCAGATGAAGCAGGACGAGATAGGCAAGAGTACGTCAACCACTATGCAGAAGAATTTAAAAAATTGGGTGTCGGACTCAATCTTTCTTTCGATAACTTTATCCGCACCACTGATGCGCCACACAAGCATGCGGCACAAGAACTGTGGAAACGATGCGAAGCAAATGGAGATATTTATAAAAAAAAGTATTCGGGTTTGTATTGTGTGGGATGTGAATCATTTAAGACTGAGTCAGATTTGGTAGATGGCAAATGCCCCGATCATCTCAAAGCACCCGAACTCGTCGAGGAGGAAAATTATTTTTTTAAACTCTCAAAGTATCAAGCATATTTGGAAGAGTACCTTTCTCGGGAAGGTGTCATTGTGCCAGAGTGGCGAAGAGAAGAAGGACTTGCTTTTGTACGCAAAGGGCTTGAGGATTTTAGTATTTCACGCGAGAAAGTACGACTCAACTGGGGCATTCCCGTACCTAATGATGAACATCAAGTGATGTATGTGTGGTTTGACGCACTCACCAACTATATTTCCACACTTGGTTGGCCCGAAGACACACAAGGAAAGTTTCAAAAGTTTTGGGTTGATGGAGAAGTATTGCAACTCGCAGGTAAAGATCAAATACGATTCCAATCTGTTATTTGGCAGGCAATGCTCAAGTCTGCAGGAATAAAACAGAGTGACAGTATCGTATATCATGGCTTCATCAATTCGGGTGGACAGAAGATGAGTAAGTCACTTGGTAATGTCATTAGTCCGTATGAGCTTATCGAAAAATATGGTACCGATGCAACGCGCTACCTTCTCCTTCGTCACGTCCACCCATTTGAAGATACGGATATCACATGGGAGCGTCTTGATGAATGGTATACCGCAAACCTTGTGAATGGTTTAGGAAACCTTACATCACGAATTCTTAAAATGTCTGAAACTCATGGTGTTACATGGCGTGATTATCTCGGGGGAGATGGTGATACGAAGCTACATAATTATCCGGGTGTTTGGGATAAAGAATGGTCAAATTATAATTTAAAGAATGTTATTGATAATCTCTGGACAAAAATTGCATCCATGGATGTTTCTATCCAACAAACTGAGCCATTTAAGAAAATCAAGATATCTGAGTCAGAAATAGAAGCGAGAAAAGAAATTGCGATGCTCCTCTCTCATCTTTTGCGAATTTCCTACGAACTTGAGCCTTTTATTCCTGAAACTGCGTTGATTATTCGCAATTCTGTATTGGCAAATAAAAAACCAGAAAATCTCTTCCCGCGTCTTTCATAAAATATGAAAAAGATATACAACAAATTGGTCCGTAACAATTTTGTGAAAGTTTTTGAACATGATGTTCAAAATAAGATAAGTATAAGTGATTATAGTGTGCGGTATATGACACCTGCAGAAACGCTTGAGAAATTAAAAGATAAATTACTTGAAGAAGTACAGGAAGTATTTGAATCATACAATAAAGAAGATAAAGCTGGTCTGAAAGAAGCAGCAGCAGATGTGATTGAAGTGATTGATGTAATTTTGTATCACCATAAAATTAGTCTTGAGGAGGTACTCTCCATTCGTGACGCAAAGCGTGCTCAAAAGGGAGGGTTTGAGAAAGGAGTATTTCTAGAGAGTATGGATTATTTTGATGAAAATAAATAAATATATCTATGCACGCAATATTAAGACTACACACAATCCGCGCATTCACTCACATTGGTTTTTTTGAATCTGAACGAACAACGGGGCAGTGGATTGAGCTCTCGGTTGACTTGCATATGAAAAATCCAGAAGTATGTGCGAGTGATGATATTAGCGACACGATTGATTACGGATTTATGACAGGGCGCCTAAAAACGTTTTTAGAAAAATCAGAAGCCAAACTCATTGAAAAACTTGCGCTTGATGTTCAGAAAGAAGTCTTTGCACTTGATACACATAAAAAAGTGGAAAAGGTACTTATTAGAATACGAAAGACGTCACCAAGTGAATTGTATGATGGACATGCAGTCTACGAACTCGAAGTAAGTCGCCCACTATGAAATTTACCTATATAGATGTGCATACTCATGTAAATCTCTCTGCGTATGATGTGGATAGGGAGGAGGTGGAAGAACATACGCTTGCCGAAGGTGTTGCGCATATCAATGTAGGGACACAAAAAGATACATCACAAAAAGCAGTTGAACTTGCAGAAAAATATGATGGTGTGTATGCAACGGTTGGGGTGCATCCCGTCCATACGAGCAAGTCATACCACGATCCACAAGAATTTACGGGCATGGAGAAAGGATTCGTATCCCGCGGAGAAATATTTGACAGTGAATACTATCGCGCACTCGCTCAACACGAAAAGGTAGTCGCGATTGGCGAATGCGGATTGGATTATTTTCGCGTGGAGAAAGAAACTAAAGCAGTGCAAGAAGAAGCTTTTATAGCACAGATAGCACTCGCGAATGAACTCGGGAAGCCTCTCATGCTCCATATACGCCCGAGTGATGGACAGATGGATGCGTATGAAGATGCAATTTCAATTTTGAAACGGGAAGCAAAGGTCTTGGGTAACGTACATTTTTTTGCGGGGACATATGAAGTAGCAAAACAATTTTGGGATATGGGATACACTACTTCGTTTACCGGAGTTATCACATTTGCCAATCAATATGATGAGGTGGTACAAAATGCGCCTCTCGAGATGCTCCACGCGGAGACCGATGCACCGTACGTCACGCCAAAGCCATTTCGAGGTCAGCGGAACGAACCACGTCATGTACGAGAGGTCTATAAACGCATTGCAGAGCTTCGCAATGAGGATGCAGAAACAGTACGCCTCGCCCTAATTCAAAATGCCAAGAGAGTCTTTAATGTATAGTATAAAAAAGCTAAACAATCACGATCTTTGAGACTAAATTTATGGTAAAATATGTGCATATGAAAAACAGCATTATTGCACTCATCGTTATTATTATTTTAGGCATTGGTGGATATATTTTTTATCAGAATAGTGTTACTGAGGTTATCGTACTGCCAAAGGTGGAAGATACCGTTGTTCCGACACCTCCAGTTACAGAAGATACACAAACTCCAAAAGTCGAAGAACAAATCGATACGACTAAAACAGTAATTGGCACATCAGTGGAGAATCGAGATATTACTGCATATCATTATGGTACTGGAGATGAAGAATTATTGTTTGTTGGTGGTATTCACGGTGGATATGAATGGAATACCGTTCTGGTAGCGTATGAACTTATGGATTATTTAGAAAAAGATCCAACAGTCATTCCCAAAAATTTAAAAATTACGGTGATTCCTGTTCTCAATCCAGATGGACTCAATAAAACTGTAGGTACGGCGGGTCGCTTCACGAAAGCCGATGTACCAACGGTACGTGAGCAAACGATTCCAGGTCGTTTCAATGCAAATACAGTTGACCTAAATCGAAATTTTGATTGTGATTGGCAAGCAAAAGGTACATGGCAGAATGCAAACGTTAGTGGTGGTACAAACGCATTTTCTGAGCCAGAGAGTCAAGCAATTGAAAAATACGTGGATGCACATGAACTCACTGCGGTTGTAGTTTGGTACAGCTCTGCTGGAGGGGTCTTTGCTTCCAATTGTCATAATGGTGTCTCTGAAGAAACGCAATTACTGACGAGTATCTATGCAAAAGCATCAGGATATCCAGCGTACAAGAGTTTTGATTTCTACACCATTACAGGAGATATGGTAAATTGGCTTGCAAAGAAAAACATTCCTGCAATCAGTGTGCTTCTCACGACACATACGGATACAGAGTGGTCTAAGAATAAGGCAGGTATTGAAGCTGTATTTAAGCAGTATGCGAAATAATGCAGAAACGCATACCGCAGAGGATTGTAGGTAGCGTACTTTTTCTCACGATTCTTTTACTAGGCATTACCGTCTATGTATTGAAGAGTACATCGCAGGAAGCTGAAACAACACTTCCTCTTGAACCAGAAGTAGTACACACACCGTCTGCAGTTGTTCGTCCTGAGAAAGCGGTAATTGGTACATCAGTCGAAGGAAGGGACATTGAAGCGTATACCTATGGTAATGGATTGAAACATCTGCTTTTTGTCGGCGGGGTACATGGTGGATATGAGTGGAACAGTGTTGTACTCGCATATCAATTTATTGAGTATCTGAAAGAAAATCCTGAAAGTATTCCAGCAAGTCTTACACTGACAGTAATTCCATCTGCAAATCCCGATGGTGTGTATGCGGTGATTGGGAAAGAAGGAAGATTTACGGAGGATGACGTGCCGGAAACGACCGGTGCCGTAGGCACCGGTCGCTTTAACGCACACAATGTTGATCTTAATCGTAATTTTGATTGCAAATGGAAGTCTGAAAGTATGTGGCGTGGAGAGGTTGTCAGTGCAGGTACAAAAGCATTTTCTGAACCAGAAGCGGTAGCTATTCGTGATTATGTTCTTGCCTATAATACCGTAGGTGTTATTTTTTGGCATAGTCAATCTAATGCAGTGTACGCTTCAGAATGTACAGAAGGAATTCTCCCGACCACCCGTACACTTATGAATATATATGCTCAATCAGCGGGTTATCCTGCGGTCCCTGTCTTTGATGCATACGAGGTTACTGGGGACGCAGAAGGATGGCTTGCATCAATCAACATTCCTGCGATAACAGTAGAATTGAAAACGCATGAGACAATTGAGTGGGAAAAGAATCTTCGGGGAATTAAGGCGGTACTCGAATATTATAAGTAGGTTTTGATTCTTTAAAAAGGAAAATGAAACCCACGAGCCTTCGGCTCGTGGGTTTCATTGCAACTCCTCACGCATTAATCAAATAATTTAATGAGATAGGTATCAATCTCACGTTGGTCAAGATTATAAAAATATTTTCCATCATCATGAAGGTCGTCTGCTAAGTCTTTTCCCACAAACCTCCAGTGCCATGGTTCAAATGTGTAGTACGCGTTCTCTTTTGGGTAGGAAATGATGAATCCATATTTATGCGCATTTTGTTGTAACCAAACATATGCATCAGTTTGGTCAAAACCAACAAGACTTCCATCAAGCTCTGCAGTGGTGAAATCAATCGTGGTACCGAGTTGATGTTCCGAGTATCCTTGGTCTGCTGAAAACGCATTTGCGCCAGAGCCGTAATTTGTAGTGTACACACCTTTAAGACTCATCTGCTCATCAAAGGAGCGAAAACCTGAGAGTACGAGAAGATGTATGTCATCATCTTTCGCATCTTGCAGAAGCGTAGTAAGGTAGTGTGCGACTTTTGCATGAATAAACTCCGGTTCGTCTGGTTTGAAGCGGAATTCTGGTTTAATCTCAGTTACTTTTTCAGGCATATAGTTTTCATTCAGGAAATATACGCGTGAGTATTTTATGAGTAACTCAGGGTCAATTTTTGATAGTTTACTCAACTTTCCAACGGTTCCAGAAATATCATTCACTTGTTCTTCAAGTCCATTATTTCGTTCTTTTTCTTCAGTAAGTATTCGAAAGAGTTCAGCGCCATTTTCTTCTGATACAGCAAGCTCTTGACTCCTCATTTCAATAACGGCTTCCAAATTCAGTATGTGATTCTCTTTTTCCGTTACGGTTGCTTGTGCTAACGCAGTCTCCGCTTGCAATGCTGAATGTGCTTTTTGGAGTTTGAAAAGTGAAACATATCCATATCCAGTAGCTCCAAGAAGGAGTATTATAAAGAAAAGACAAATGTAGATTGGCAAGCTTGAGCGCGTTTCCATAATGCAAATTTTACCATGGTATTGAAACTGTGTCGTATGTATGGTAGGGTAACGCCACATTATTAGGTTAACGTCTAACAGAATGTATCTTAAAAATGATGCATTTCAGAAATTATGACAGAAACAACAATGCCAGCAGTTGAGGCAAATGACGGAGCATTCGATGAACGAAACAGCTACGAATTTGCTTTCCACATACTTCCGACGATTGCTGAAGGGGAAGTAGTAGGTGTCTTTGAAAGTATCAAAGCACACATTGCGAAGGAGGGAGAAATTATTGGTGAGGAACAACCAGAACGAACTGACTTAGTGTACCCAATAGTAAAATCTATGGAGGGCAAGAATCGGAAGTTTACAAGTGCATATTTTGGTTGGGTTCGATTTAAGCTTGAAGGAGAGAAGCTTGCAGGTCTTGCCGATGAGCTTTCGCTCACTCCAATGCTCTTGCGACATTTACTCATAAAACTCAGTGCACTTGATGAAGCACACCCATTTCGCTTCCATGAAAACAGAAAATCGGTGAAAATAGTAGAACGGGTACATGAGGATGTAGAACTTCTGAATGAAGTACTTACCGAAGTAGAGGAAGATGTGGAAGTTTCAGAGGAAGCACTTGATGAGTCTTTGGAGAAAATCACTCATGATATAGTGGAAGAAGTAAAGTAGATTATTTAATTAGTCCACCAAATTGTATGTACATTAACAAAGCAATGATTTTTGGAAACTTGACTCGAGACCCTGAGCTCAAGTCACTTCCAAGCGGTATTCAAGTATGCTCATTTTCTGTTGCTACAAATCGTGTCTATAAAGATCGAGATGGAAAAAAAGTTGAATCGTCAGATTTTCACAATATTGTGTTGTTTGCACGGCTTGCAGAATTAGCTGCACAGTATCTTAAAAAAGGTTCCAGTGTCTTTATTGAAGGTCGCCTTCAGACGCAGAGTTGGGAGAAGGAAGGAGTGAAGCAATATCGAACAGAAATCGTTGCGGATAACATGCAGTTTGGACCACGCACTGATGCATCACGGAGTGGAAGTGCGCCACAGGGGAGTACGAATACCGCACCAGCTACAGGGAATGCACCTGAATATCCAGAAGAGGATATTAATCCAGAAGACATCCCATTTTAATTTTTTAGCCCGAAATTACTTCATCTATGTCGTGGTATAGAAGTTAAGGAGCGCAAGCGACTATAACTTCTGGTCTGTCATTTTTTCTTCAACGAAGAATAAAAAATGACCTACTTCCTCGCATCTAAAGCAATTTCGAATTAAAAAAGATCATATTGATTGAATAAAATATCCATTAATAATAAAATTTCTATCATGGAAAAAAAAGAAAAGAAAACAAAAACAACAAATATTGAACATTATGACTACAAAGATGTGGTGCGACTTCGAGCACACATGAACCCACATGCACGCATCTTTAGTCGTAAGCGCACAGGACACAGCGCACATGAACAGCGTTCATTTGCACAAGCGGTAAAGCGAGCGCGATTTATGGCGCTCCTCCCGTACGTTGCTGAATAGTAGGAAGTAATTGTAAAAACCCGTGTCCTTCGGACACGGGTTTTTATAATTTCGTCTTAGGGTCAAGTTGCTAAACACTTTAGACACTTTGTATCCAAAGTATTAAGCACTTCCTCCCCGACCTCGCGATTTTTGGCATAGTGAAAGCCAAAAATATCGCTCCGGTTCATAAAGCGATGAAACGAGAAGCAGTTCTCGTTTCATTTGCGCTTTATGCCTTTTCTACACGCTCTGCATATTCGCCAGACTCTGTATTCACCCGAATAACGTCGCCTTCGTTGATGAACATGGGTACTTGTATTTTTGCACCAGTTTCTAGAACCACTTCTTTAGTTGCGCCCGATGAGGTGTTTCCTTTTACTGCTGGCGCTGCTTCTTTAACCATAAGCTCAGCTTTTATAGGCATTTTAATACCGATAACACGTTCGTCATACACCACAGACTCAATAACGCTTCGTGGTTTGAGGAATCGTATTTCATCACCGACAATTGCTTGCGAAAGGGTAAAACGCTCACTCGGCTTACCGGGAATAGTAAACCAGTATTCACCTCTGTTTTCATAAATATATTCAACAGGACGCGATTCAATATCCGCTTCATCAGCAGTCTCGTTTTGGTGAAATGTTTGTTCTACCACACGACCAGAGATAAGACTTCTGAGTTTCGTGATATTGACAGGCTTCCGTTGTTGTTTTCGAAATACATGAGATGCCAGCACAATATGTGGTTCATTGTTCCAAATAATGACTTTTTTGAGGGTGATTTCGTTATATGACAAGACAGACATAACTTTTTTAGTGTATGATTGGTATGATTATTAAGAATGTGCATAGTATCAGCATATGTGCAGAGATACAACCACACGCGCATAATTTATATTGTATATGTTTGGACTCAAAACTGCAGAGAGTATCAAAGAACTTTCCGACGAGAGCATTCTTGCGCGTGTGCAGAGTGAGCCATGGCTTTTTACCGCAATACTTGAACGATACCAATCTGCGTTTTTGCGCAAAGCAAAAACAATTATTCATAATGAACAGGATGCTGAAGAAGTGGTACAGGATGCATTTACAAAAATATACATAAATGCACACAAGTTTGAAGTGCGTACTGGTGCAAAATTTTCTTCTTGGGCATATACCATACTCATTAACACTGCGCTGACACGATACCAAAAGTGTGTGAAAGAAGGGAAGCGTACACTGCTCCTTGATCCTGAGTATCTCGAATTGATGGGAGATATGAAAGAACATTCTGGATTCAATCACGATAAAGACGCAATTGAACGAATTCTTGTTCGTCTTCCGGGACATTTTGCACATGTACTTCGTTTGCATTATCTTGAACATTGGTCACATAAAGATATAGCAGAGGAGAGTAATGAAACTGTTGGGGCAATAAAGGCGCGCATTCACCGAGCAAAAGCTGAGTTTCGTAAGGAGGCGGAGAATACGGTGGGAGAGGCGTCACTATTGTAGCGCTACCACACTGATCGTGTTCTTTATAGGTCTGATGAATGAAGTAACCTTTTGGACAATATACTTGTTATATTTCAATCAGCAGTAATACACACCTACTATGAAAACACTTAAACGAAAAATCATGCGAGGAATTTATTACGCGTATTTCTTGCGTTTGGTGAGCCTCCCAGGCGTTGCACAAGGATTTGTCATGCTTGGTGTACTCATTGCGCTCACACATTTCGTTTCTCTTGGGAATGTAATTCACAATCTTTCGACGATTGAGATGAGTCATCTAGGTACATTTGTCTACAACGGTGTTCGAACGACAGAATTATGGACACTGGTACTCATCGGTCTCTTTGTATTTTTATCACTTTCACTTCGGGTCACTCTTGTTCCGAGAAAGGACGAGGAATACTCATTTGCACAAACATAAACATTATACAAAACCCCCGCGAGCCTACGGCTCGCGGGGGTTTTGTATTTTTACAGACTTCATGCTTATATAGAACGAGAAATAACTGTTCACAAGGAGGACCATGAAGTGCGTATATATGTTCCACCAAAACATTTGCCACAAACTATTGTGTTCGTGAGACATCCTCAGTGTCTGCACAATGCGAGTTTTGAAAGGGCATTTAAGCAGGGTATCCCAAACAAATTATCGCCACTGACAGAGTTTGGAACGCTCCAATGCGAGATAACTGCCGAGTACCTAAAGACCAAATTTGGTGCATTCAATGCAGTGTATTCTTCGAAGTATCCACGCACGCATACCATTCCAGAGTCTATGGGACAATCCTTTAATCCTCAGGTGTATGCAGAACTCGATGAGTGTGATGCTGGAATTTGGCATACAATGTCAAGGCGTGAGATTAAAAAACGCTATCCTACAGATATACTCAGGCACGAAAGTGAGAGTCCATACCATTATAAAGCCCGAGATGGAGAATCGTGTGCAGAGGTAGAAAAACGGCTCATTGACTTTCTATCGCTTACGAACGAACTTGCTGGGAAGCAATGCATTCTTATTTCTGGGCATGGCGTTTCTGGTTTGTATTTGCGAAGGTTGCTTACTGGTGCGTCAGTAGAAACATGGAATGAATGGTACAAGAAAGGTGGGCGTCTCAAAAATGCTTCGGTCACCGTGTTTAAGAGACGAGGTGTATTTTATACAACGCCTCTCTATAATTATGTTCCGTGGGCAGGAAAAATTAACTCCAGGCATGTCCCAAAGTAAAAATCACAGGAGTGTGGTTCAATCAATAAAGACGGGAACAATTCCCGTCTTTATCCATATATATTGAGAGTATATATTCTATTCAGCGTCAGATTCTGTCTCAGACGATTTCTTTGGTAGCGCTACAGGTGCCAAGTCATCCTTAAGAGCCTTTCGAATATGCTTCTCAAGTTCTTTTAAGAGTTTTGTGTCAGCACGAAGCGCAGTGCGTGTTGCATCGTAGCCACGTCCAAGTTTTACCTCACTACTTGCGTCACCTCCGGGAGGGAGATATGAGTAGGATGCACCAGACTTTTTAATAAAACCAAATTTTTCACCAAGGGCAAGGAGTTCACCCTCACGACTAATTCCTTCGTTATAGATAAGGTCAAACTCGGTCGCTTTGAATGGCGCCGCAACTTTGTTTTTCACCACTTTCACTTCGGATCACTCTTGTTCCAAGACGACAGCAGGAAGAATACTCGTTTATCCGAATATAATTTAATCGAATAAAGCCAATACCAAAAACCTTTATGCACCGCATAAAGGTTTTTGGCGTCCACTCCGTGAATCTTTTGTCCATTTGTATCAGTTATGTTTATATAGAGATAGATTGATCTTTGAAGTGGAAAGGAGAATTGTTTTGACTGATGTCTTTCAACCCCCGTCATTTTTGCCCAGAGTCATTGTTTCCTTGCGGCATCCCCAATGCCTTCATAATGTGGAATCGCAGACTGCGATCAGGAACGGTATTGCGAATAGGGAATCACCACTCACCGAAGTTGGCAAATTGCAATGCGGCATTACTGCCGAGTACCTTACAAGGGAATTTGGCGCATTCGATGCTGTACACTGTTCGGAATATCGGCGGACGCATACAATACCCATAGCAATGCGATTAGGGATACCATTCCAGGTACACCCGCATCTCAATGAGCGTGATATGGGCATATGGCATAGTATGCTTCGAAGCGAGATCGAACAGAAGCATCCTGACGAATGGGAAAAGCTTCGCTCGCGTAGTACCCACTACTATGATCTTTCGCCGCTTGAGGGAGAGTCGTGCGCAAACGTCGAGCTTCGCTTGATTGAACACCTTTCCAACTCTGTCCTCTATGAAGGGATCGATACTGTTCTTTTTTCAGGTCATGGAATGTCTGGATTGTGTCTCCGAAAACTGCTCATCGGCGAATCGGCCGATACATGGCGCAGATGGTACGATGCAAAGGAAAGGTTTGCTAATGCATCGGTCACGATATATGAGCGAAGAGGCGCATTCTATGAATGCACGCTCTATAATCACGTTCCGTGGGAAGGGAAGATCGATCCTGCACTCCTGGTACGTCTGGAAAAGGAAGCGTAGCGGTTTCCACCAAATCAAAAGCAAGGGTAACCCTTGCTTTTTTTAAGCCAAATCTGATCCATTACCTTTTTTGTGCGATAAGCAAACTTTGTGGAGTATGTATATCTCGTTGGTCAGGAAAACCAATAAATTTCTGTGCGACTACCGTAAATCCTTTTTTGTTCAATAGGTGACTCCATTCTTCAATCGTTCGATACGCACAGGGTATAGGAACTTCTTCTCTCTGTGCCAGTACTCGATTTGCAACCCAGTCGTATACGGACATAATGAGCTTTCTTTCCTCAATATCCCATCGCATAAATTCTGCATATTTGGTGGCTCCATTTTCTGGAGCAAGGGTTATAGAGTAAGAGTCTTCAAGTACAATAATATGCGCTCCTGGTTTAAGGCAATCATAGATGTATTCGAGATAGCGTTCTTGTTCAGCGTATTCCATATGATGGAGTGTCCACGTAATGACTATGGAGTCTGGCCGTTCTTTTTTAAGAAAAACAGGGAAGTCCGGTTCTTTCACCACCCGAAAGATAATTTTTTCGTTTTTGAATGTTTCCCATTCGGGATAGGATTGAATGTCAATTCCTACTATTTCTTTAAATCTGGGATCTTCTGCATAGAGCTTTCCCAAGATTCCTGTTCCACAACCAACATCAAGTATTTTAGATGAGGATGGAGTAGCGGGAACGACATAGTTGGAAAAGTACTTAGGTACAAGTTGTTGAAAAAATCCAATGGAGTATGTATGTTCTAAATCATACGCCCATTTTTCTCCAAAGTTTTTCACATCAAGGTTACTCAGATTAGGTAAGAGGTCATTTAAAAAACTTTTTGAGAATCCAATCGACAAAAGGCTAGTATTGAGGTTTCTCAGAATAAAGTCATTCAGTACTTTGTTCTCGGTTAGGATTTCTCTAACATCAATAACTTCAAGATTTGTAGTCATTTTTAATCTAAAACTCTTGATACTAATTGCGCGTTATTCTACTTCTGATTCTCCATCAGAAGACTTTTTTGATACAGACACAGGTGCCAAATCATCTTTAAGCGCCTTCCGAATATGCTTCTCAAGTTCTTTTAAGAGTTTTGTGTCAGCACGAAGCGCAGTGCGTGTTGCATCGTAGCCACGTCCAAGTTTTACTTCACTACTTGCGTCACCTCCGGGAGGGAGATATGAGTAGGATGCACCAGACTTTTTAATAAAACCGAATTTTTCACCAAGGGCAAGGAGTTCACCCTCACGACTAATTCCTTCGTTATAGATAAGGTCAAACTCGGTCGCTTTGAATGGCGCCGCAACTTTGTTTTTCACCACTTTCACTCGGTGACGACCACCCACTACTTCCTCACCTTTTTTAATCTGTGCAATTCGACGAATATCAAGTCGCACTGATGTATAAAATTTCAGTGCCTTTCCTCCTGGAGTAGTCTCAGGATTACCAAACATTACCCCAATCTGCATACGAATCTGATTGATGAAAATAATGACTGTCTTTGACTTCGACACTATAGACGTAAGTTTGCGGAGTGCCTGACTCATGAGACGCGCCTGTTTTCCTACATGATGCGCACCCATTTCTCCTTCGATTTCGTCTCTCGGCGTCAGTGCTGCAACGGAGTCAATCACGATGACATCAATTTTTCCAGAACGTACGAGCGATTCCACTATCTCAAGTGCCTGTTCACCAGTGTCGGGTTGAGAAATGAGCAGTTCTTCAAGTTTTACGCCGAGATTTTGTGCATATACAGGGTCCATTGCGTGTTCTGCATCAATAAAAGCACAGATACCACCAAGCTTCTGTGCTTCAGCGACTGCGTGTAGTGAAAGGGTCGTCTTTCCTGAAGATTCTGGACCATATATTTCAATAATACGCCCACGAGGGTACCCGCCAATTCCGAGTGCTTCATCAAGCCCAATTGATCCTGACGAAATCGCGTCAATATCAACTTTCCGTGTATTACCAAGCGTCATAATTGCATCGTCACCAAATTTTGTTTTGATGCTACGGAGCGTCTCAGCAATACTATCAAGTCCCTTTTTTCCATCGTCACCTTTTTCACCCATAGTCTTCGCTACCGTCACTTTCTTTTTTGTCTTCATGCTAGATTGCTACTCTTTATTTATAATTATATCTATAAGTATACAGTATTGCAGTTATTTGTTTAATCTTCTCAATAACCCCGCTTATCGAATAAGAGAGTTGTTTTGTTTTTGCGGGGAAAGGTGCGACCTTGAGGAGACTCGTCAGAGTCGGAAAAGGTCGCTCCTTGAGGAGCAAAAGTGTGAGGGGTTATTGGATAGGCTCTTAGAGCATGTTCGAGAAGTATCTATGTCGAGATCTGAGGAACATACACATACTCTCTCTGTACGGAAGTCGATCTCCCAAATCGGTCAAGCGCACGGAGCAATACAATACTGTATCCATTTTCAAGAATGAGCGTATGTGTGAAGTCACCTTGTTCGGTGGTGTGTATTTCTTTACCATTTAAGGTAAGTTTCACAATATTATGGGTATTTCCCGTGAGGGTGAGTTTCCGTTCATGTTGTTCGGGAGTATAGTGGTCAGTCATTGTGATATTTGGACCTTGAAGTATATTGCGTGCTTGAAAAAGTACATAGAAAATAATGAGTCCAATTAAAAGAAGCACACCGAATATGCGGAGCATGTTCCCGAGAGTAATATCAATGAGAGTAATACGCTTCATAGTTACACATCGTCGTTTTGAGTGCCTCCATTGTCGATAACCGCGCGTGGACGTGAACCATCGGCTGGTCCAATAACTCCTCGTTCCTCAAGCATATCAACAAGACTCGCTGCACGAGAGTATCCAATGCGGAGTTTCCGCTGAAGATATGAGGTTGATGCTTTCCCTGCTTCTATAACTGCTATACGTGCGTCTTCATAAAGTTCGTCATCATCACCTGCGTCGTCGATGGTTGAAGCAAATATAGAATTTGGGTCAGCTTTATCACCACTTGGATCGAGGTTGATGGTAGAAAGTTCTTGAGCAGACCCCTGATCTTTCAGATAATTGACCACTTTTTTTACTTCGTCAGTAGTCACAAACGCAGATTGGAGGCGCATTGGCTTTGGACTTTCAGCCGAGAGGAAGAGCATGTCACCTTGTCCAAGAAGTTTTTCTGCACCACTTTGGTCAAGAATAGTCCGTGAATCAATTTGTGATGCAACTTGCAGTGCAATACGCGTCGGCACGTTTGCTTTAATAAGCCCAGTAATAACATTTACTGATGGGCGTTGTGTCGAGAGAATAAGGTGAATACCGACCGCGCGACTCATCTGTGCAAGGCGCACAATACACGCTTCAAGTTCCTTTGGATATGAAGACATGAGGTCAGCAAGCTCATCAATTATAATGACAATATAGGGAAGTGGTTCTGGTAACGCTTCAAGTTCATCTTCAGGTGACCCCTTCTTTTCAAATTTTTGCTTTGCAGGATGGTAGACCGTTTCGTGGTACGTGGCAATATTTTGTACTTTTTCATGCCCCAATATATCGAGTCGTCGATCCATTTCTTTAATACACCACTTGAGTGCGATGATTACTTTCTTTGCGTCCGTAATGACAGGAGTGAGTAGGTGGGGAATCCCGTTATAAAGGGTGAGTTCAATACGTTTTGGATCAACCATGATGAAACGGAGTTGATCAGGAGAGTTGCGGAAGAGTAGTGAAATAATGACATTGTGAATGGCAACCGATTTACCCGAGCCAGTCGTACCTGCAATGAGTCCGTGTGGCATACGAGCAATGTCCGCAAACTGCGCTTCGCCAGTGATGTTCTTCCCAAGTGCGGTGAGGAGTGGTTTTGGTGAATCAGTATAGGTCGGAGATGAAAAGAGTGATGCCAATCCGAGTGTTTGCTTTTGCTTATTGGGTACTTCAATACCGACAAGAGATTTTCCCGGAATGGGAGCTTCAATACGAATTGGACTTGAGGCAAGTGCATATTCAAGATTTGTTTGCAGACTGACAATTTTTTCGAGCTTAACACCTTCTGCAGGTTTGATGGCATAGCGTGTTACTGAAGAACCAATGGTGACCGCATCCATTTCCACATCAATATTGAATTTCTTCAATGTACGCTTAATCGTGTTTGAATTTGCTTTTACATCACCGACGTCTGCGGTCCCCTTATCTTTTTGAAGCAGAGAGAGTGGGGGAGGTGCATAGGTACCTCGAAAACTCGAAACTACGAATTCATTTGACACCGCTTTACTCAGAAACTTCTCAGTAAGCGATTGTTTTTTAGGAGAAGCATCTTCCGCATTTGCTTCTGCCTCACTTGTTTCTGGTGAAGATGGTTCAGATGTGGGAGTGCTGAATATTTCCATGTCCACCTCATCAGCAGTCTCGTCGGCCTCTTTCTTTTTAAAGAAGTGCAGGAAATTCGTGTTGAACGTCAGAAAGAGGCCGACGAGTAAGAGTGCAAAAAGTATAATACCTCCGACCATGTCTCCAAAGAATCGTGTGATTGGATAAAAAAGGTATTTCCCAATAAAGCCTCCGCTTGAAATAAAAAGATTGAGGAGCGCAAGTGTTGCGAGGAATGCAAGACTAATACCCACAAGTTTTGATCCGCTCACACGGTCGTCATCGCGTGGTTTGAGAAAGACATACACAAAGAGCGCACATACAATTGGTGCAAGAATGGATCCATATCCAAAGAGATAGGTAAGTGCATCATGGGTCAATTCACCCGCAACGCCCGCATATCCGAGTGAAGAAAATAAAAAAAAGAGTGCGAGGACAACAAAAAAAATAGCAACAATTGCCTGTTTTGTATGTGGTGAAAGGTCATCAAAAAATGAATGCTGTGTCGGTAATGGTTTTCTTCGTTTTGCCATACTGTATATTATGAATATAAGCATGATAGCACATACGCACCCGTACCTTATTGTGGAAAACCATGTATTTGAATTTTAAAAAGTTAGACATAAAGGTCTTGAGTATATTTTGCAATCGAGGTACGGCCTTAAGGAGTGAAAAAGTGCTGGGCACTTTTGCAAGACCTTGAGCTCAAACAAGCTCCCAGCTTGTTTGACTGCGAAAGGTGTACAGCGCCTGTAAGGCGGGAAGCAGTCGGGAAAGTGAATGAGCAAAGGAGCGGAAGCGACTATTGCGAATATACGATTTTCTTTGAGGTACGGCCTTGAGGAGACTCCCACCGAGGTGCGGCCTTGAGGAGACTCGTCAGAGTCGGGGGAAGGCCGTTCCTCGGTGGTAAGACACCACCTCAAATCAACACATAAAAAGTCATACGGAAAGTACCTCAAAGCGACAAAAGGAAGTATACTGTCTCTAAGCATGTCCATTATTATAAAGTCATTTATAAGACAGTATGGAAACTAAAGAGACAATATCAAGGACTAACATACAGAATAAATTACTTGAAGATGTAGACTATTATAAGTTTATTTTTAAAAAGACAGAAAAGATTGCGTGTGCTGTCTTTTATATCACGCGTTCCAAAGAATATATAAGTCATAACGATACGGTCGTAACTGACTTAGAAAGGTCGGCGCAGTCACTCATCGATGTCTCATTGGAGTCCTTAAAGAGTACTACAGTAAATAGTGCTGAAAAAGTGTTTGAAGTAAAGTATGCACTTATGCGCCTTGAGTCACTACTTCGCATCGCATGTTCGTCTCGTCTCCTTGGTGCGGAATTACTTGATGTATTTCTGCATGAAATAGATTCAGTACACCGATCACTCAGAAAATATACTGAATCAGGAATTGTAAATCCTCTTGCAGAGACTCGGCCGATACAAGATGTTCCTCGTGAGCGGAAGATAGTACGCTCACGAGCTGAAGTCTTTGGATTACAAGGAGGTACTACAGCATCAGTACCTTTGATAAGTAGGCGTGAACGTGTTCTTAATGTCTTGCGTGACAAGGGTGATGCAACAATAAAAGACATTGTGGAAGTTATAAAAGACTGTAGTGAAAAGACAATTCAGCGAGAGCTTACCAATCTAATAAAAGACACTATAATAGTCCGTGAAGGAGAGAGAAGATGGAGTAAATATAGACTTATTTAAATAATAATATTTTATTTAAGTATGTCATATACAATGACGTATAAAAATATGTCTTATAAAAAACTGTTCTTTATAAAAAGTCATTTCTAAAAAACTGTTAGTATAAGCAACCGAGTTCTTTAAACTAACGAGGTGCGGCCTTAAGGAGGCGAAGCAACGGGGGAAGGCCGTTCCTCGTTAGTGTTATCCTTATTGATGTCAATGCACTAATGGACAGTAAGAAAACCAACGAATGCGCGTCTTTATTCAGAGATGAAAGAGTAGCGAATGGTTGACTTTCAAGTCACCCAAACGTATGCTCTAGAGCGTTGTTTTAGATTGAATTGTGTTCGTGAATATTTGTTTATGCACACTATCCTGTCTGAAACAGGGTATACAAAACAAAGTGTTTTGTATACTATAGCTATGCGCTTCAGTGCGCTCTTTTTTGAAAATGTAGAGGAAGCAATCTAAGCGGTTGTGGATATATATTTTCGGCAGAGCGTACTAAATGTGGAGGTGTATAACTTTTGTTCCTTGATAACGTGAACTATACGTTCACTACATACTAAATAAGACAAACAATTCCGAAATTCCTTTTGCGGGGATAAGGAACGACCTCGGTGTAGTTGCGAAGCAACAAAAAGAGGTCGTTCCTTGAGGAGCAAAAGAGAGATTCCCGTATTCCTTATTCCGCCACGATAGATAATTCCGCATGACCTCTGAAATTGTAGCTAGTTCATATACATAAGGGTGTCGAACCAGCTCAGGCATTACATGTCTTAGAAATTAGGTATATGAAATAGTGATATTAGTGAGCAGTTCTTCGACGGGCTGTTCGCAAATAAGAATTAATTCTTATTACAAGTTAATTACTTAATAGTAATAGAACCTTCGCAAAGGGAGGTAGTTCAAGGCACACAAGCAAAATACTATGAGACGTACAATCGTACGGTGAATATAATTTTGTGCGGTGTAACGATGAAATACCCCGTTTGCGGAGGTTCTACAAAAGGTAAAAATTATTTATGAACATAATTGCAAACAACGTTGCTTCAAAGCTCTTCGTAGCTTTTGTCGCAGCATCTATGCTTTTCACACTTGCAACACCTGCAAAGGCAGCAACGACTGAAGAGCTACAAGCACAAATCGAAGCCCTTATGGCACAGATTGCTGGACTCACAAGTTCAACAGACAGTGGGGCAGGATCGGCTGCATGTACATTTACTCGCGCACTCACCGTTGGTTCACAAGGAGCTGACGTAAACTGCCTTCAGAACTACTTGACTTCAACAGGTCATTACAAGTTCTCAGGTGGTTCAACTGGTTACTTCGGTGCAGTTACTGCATCAGCAGTAGCAGCATGGCAAGGAGCTAATGGTGTAGCACCAGCAGTTGGATACTTTGGTCCTGTTTCACAGGCTAAGTACTCAGCACTTGTTGCTATGTCAGGTGGTGATGATTCAACAGATGATTCTGATGATGATTCAACAGATGATTCAGATGATGATTCAACTTCAGGAGATCTTTCTGGAGAGGCTTCATGGACAAATCTCACAATCGACTCAGCTTCAGATGATGAGGTTGATGAGGGAGATGAGGATGCAGAAATTGCAGTTGCTACTTTCGAATTCGAAGATGGTGATGCAATGATTACTCGCATCGATGTTGCAATTGATGGAGCAGGCGATGTGTGGGATGTGCTCGATGAGGTATCACTTTGGGTAGATGGTGACGAGATTGCTCGTTCATCAGCTTCAGATGAAGATGATTACCAAGATGAGGACACTGGAACACTTCGTTTCTCAGGACTTGATCTCGTAGCAATGGAAGATGAGGAGCTTGAGGTAACAATTGCCGCAACTTTCCAAGGTTCTGTTGATTCAGATGACCAGGGTTCATTCAACGTTTCTGTCGACTCATTCCGATGGGTTGATGGTGATGATGTTACTGAGACTGAAACAGGAACTGATTTCGATCTCGAAGAAAACGTAACCTTTACTCTTGGTGAAGCAGGTCAAGATGATGAACTCATTGTAAAGACTTCAGACACTGACCCAGATGGAACAACTCTTCAACTTGAAGACGATGCAAAGTCTGATTGGTTTACTGTATTCGCATTCGATCTCGATTCTGATGATTCAGCAAACGATCTTGAACTCAATGAAGTTTCAGTAATCCTCGATACAGCATCATCAACAGGAGCAGTGACTGCGTTTACGTACGCAGATGCAATTGACGATGTTGAACTCGTTATCGATGGTGTTACTATCGATGATCTCGTTGTAGCAGCAGCAGCTACTACAACTCTCGCTGGCTTCGATGACAGCCGAGTACTTCGATTCGATGTTGACGGAGACGTTACTATCGATGCTGGAGATCGTGTGACTGCAGAACTTAAGGTTCGATTCAAATCACTTGCAGTTGCAACTGACGAAGGATCAACAATCCAAGGACGTGTAACTTCAGCAAATGCTAAGGCTATTGATGCTGAAGGTGCAGACACTCTTGAAGCTACGCAACTTTCAGGTGCTGCAACAGGAGATGAACACACACTCCGAACTGCAGGTGTTAACGTAGAAGCAGGCGACATTGAAGCAACTGTAACAACAGGTGACAATGATGACGATGACTACGCAACATACAGTATCGAGCTTGAAGTTACTGCGTTTGAACAAGATGTATACATCTCAACAACACCAGGGACTTCACTCTCATACACCCTTGAAGATGGATCAGGTACTGCAACTTCTTCAGGAAGCAGAACTGTAACCATTACTTCAACAGGTGATGAAGTGTCAGGTACATTCGAAATTACAGAAGGTTCAACTGAGACTATTACAGTCGAAGTAACTTATGATCCTTCAGTAACTACAAGTACTGCAGCTCGTCTCCAGATTGAAACAATCACCTTTGGTTCAACTTCAGGTACACCAACAGGTCAATCATGGACAGCTTCACCAGATGAGGATTACCGAACAAGTACTGTAACTATCGTTAACTAAGCTTAACGTTTGTTCCAACAATGTGACGTAAGTCAAATCTAGGAAAGCAGGCAATGGCGTAAGTCAAAGCTAGGTTAGGAAAAAGCCGACGTGTATACGTCGGCTTTTTCTGTACCTGACTACCCACGGTCAAGGCCAGACCCCCAAACCCACGGTCAAGGCCAGACCTTGACCATACAACACAAGGTCAAAGCCAGACCTTGTACCACGAGACCATACACAGGAAATACCTGCGGAGATTCTCCACAGGTATTTCCTATGTTGAACCCTTTAAAACCGCCAGCCCTTCGGGCTGGCGGTTTTGCTGTGCACACTACCATCCCAACAAAATGTGCGTACTTGGTTGACAATATGATATACATTGTATATCATATTAATAATGAAGTACTTTGACTGGAATGAAGAAAAGAATACGTGGCTTATTAAGAATCGTAACATTTCTTTTGAACTCATTGTCGAGATTGTTCAGAATGAAGAATATTTAGACATTGTTATGAATCATCCCTCGTATGAACACCAGCGAGTATACATAGTTGCCATTGATGAATATGTGTATCGTGTTCCGTTCGTCGAAAATGATACAAAGATTTTTCTCAAAACTGCGTACCCAAGTAGAGAAGAGACCAAGAAGTATTTAAGCAAATAAATTATGATAAAAGATTCATTCAAATTAACAAAGGAAGAACAGGAAATAGAAAATGCGTTTGCTCGTGGTGAGTATATCCCTGTCCCCAATCTTGCAGAGGAAAAAAAGCGATATGCGAAAATCGCACAAAACACCTTTGCGCGAAATAAGATGATTACGCTCCGTATTTCTGAACGTAATCTTTTACGAGTAAAAGCGGCAGCAGCACGCGAGGGACTTTCATATCAAACATTTATCACGTCGCTTCTTCAGAAGAATGTGTAGCAACAATAATAAAATAATATGGAACCAGTATTCAACCTAACATCAGAAGAACAAGAGATGGAGGATGCTGTCGAGCGCGGTGAGTATGTATCTGTGCCTGCAACAGAAGAGCAAAAAAAAGAGTTACAGGCAATCGCGAAGTACACACTCGAAAAGACACGAACAATTAGTGTGCGACTCACCGAACGGGATTTAATGCGTCTCAAAGCAACCGCCGCACGTGAAGGTATTCCATATCAAACATTCCTTACATCACTTATTCATAAGAATGTGTAATGGCCAAGCTTAGCCTAGGACTCCCCTAGGCGAAAGCATTGACAAGTGATACACTTTTGATACACTTTATCTATATGGCAACAACAAAACGAAGACTTAATATAACCCTCTCACCTGAAATGGATGCAATAATTTCATTTATTGCTAAACGAGATAAAGTACCCGAAGCAACAAAAGTGAGTGAACTTCTTAATATTTCTCTTGCACTAGAAGAGGACAGAGCCTTTTCTGCACTTGCAGATGAGAGATTGAGTAAGAAAGTTACATGGATATCGCATGATGATGTCTGGGGTAAGTAAGCGTATGAACGAAATACACTATCTTCCAAAGATTGTAGATGATTTGTCACATATCTCGTCACCAATTAAAAAAGATATTCGTAAAGCTATTGAAGAAAAACTGACTACTGCCCCAGCTTTCTTCGGAAAGCCATTACAGTTTTCCTTAAGGGGACTCCGAAGTATGCGCATAGGGGATTATCGTGTTATTTTTCAGCTTTCAGGAAAGGTGGTGTACGTAGTCTTAATCGCGCATCGTTCTGTTGCGTATAAGACTGTAGAAAAAAGAATGTAAGTCAACGCTAAAATAAACAGGTCAGTCCTGAACCACAGTCAAGGCCAGACCTCGACATCTATACGTGTACAAGGTCTGGCCTTGACCGCGTTGTATGATACGATATATGCGATGTCACAACGAAAAGTTGGTTTTGCTCACGGTGAGTTCTATCACATATACAATCGAGGTAACAGTAAGCAGGTGATTTTTAAAAACATCACTGATCATCGTCGATTCCAACAAATGCTTTATGCAATGAATTCGCGGGAAGGAGTAACTTTTCGTTTTATCGAAAAGGAAAAGATGTACACATACGATCGTGGGGAACAACTTGTCTATATTGGGGCATATTGTTTAATGCCAAATCATTTTCATATTCTACTTACACCAGCAGTTGAACAAGGTGTGCAAACATTCATGCAGAAACTTTCCACGGGATACTCCATGTACTTCAATAAAAGGTATGAACGTTCAGGAGGTTTGTTTGAGGGGCGATTTAAGTCGCAACATGTTGGGTCAGACGAATATTTAAAATATCTTTTTGCATACATTCACCTTAATCCATTAAAACTTATAGATTCAAAGTGGAAAGAACAGGGACTCAAAAATACTGCAGGTGCGGAAAAGTATCTTACGGAATATCGTTTTTCAAGCTTCTCTGATTTTTTGAAACAAAGAGAGGAGTGTTCAATTTTACATATAGAATCTTTTCCCGAATATTTTCCTAATCGAGAATCTTTTTTGGAGGAAATCAATGAATGGATGAATTTCCGCGCTTTTGCAGAACCGGTCAAGGACCGGCCTTGACCGGTTCTATTGATTGCGGAGCTGAATTTCGCATATGCGTGGACCATCTATCTATTGGTCAAGGCCGGTCCTTGACTTGAATGATTGACAACCTGTTTGTTTTTGGTTTATACGCAAGAGGATATATACTATAGGTAATGTTCAACAAAACATTTTATCGGTTCTTATTTGGGTTTCTTACCGTTATTGCTTCGACGCTCATTCTCATTTTGATTGTTGGATCAAATCAGTCATAATATACACATATGCGAATCACCGATCAGTATTTTTGGAATGTCGTATTTCTTGTGTTCTTTTCTGTCCTCGTGTTTATGGCAACAATCATTCTCCAAAGCGAAGCCTATAAATCATACGCAGAACTTACCTTAATCGACTTCACACTTATTACTCTCGCCTCATTCCGCCTCATTCGTCTTGTGGTGTACGACAAAATATTTGCTTTTTTTCGTGAGCAATTCTATGATGCGGAAGAATATAAAGGGAAGGTACTTCTGGTAAAGCCTGAAAATGGTCCACGACGCACACTTGCCGACCTCCTCTCGTGTCCATGGTGTTTTGGTATTTGGGCAACTGCGATGATTTCTTTTTTCTATATGTTGACACCATACGCAATGTTCCCAGTACTTGTTCTCGCACTTTCAGGTGTTGCAACATTTCTGCAATTACTCGCCAATTTCATTGGATGGAAGGCTGAATTGGCGAAGGTGGATGTCGAGTAGTAGTATTTTGACTATAATGTATTAGGCAGGTATTCTTTCAATTGGATTGTTCTTTTTCAGGGGAGAAAAAAGTGAGACTGATTCTATACTTAGTAGCATACACACCAACATATGTAACCCCGAATCATCTTTCGTGGTTTCGTATTTGGGCTATTCCAATTTTGTGGCTTTCGTATACGTTTACAAATCCCCTCGTCACTTTCGTATTGTATACACTTGCGTGTATTACCGATTGGTTTGATGGGCATCTTGCACGAACGAGGGGATTGGTGACGCAAACAGGGAAACGACTCGATGAAGTGTCTGACAAGGTGCTTGTTGTAGGAGTACTCACTATTCTATTCCATAATGGCACAATCACGTTTGATGTATCCTCGATACTTTTTTGGTGCGTTATTATTATTGTTGTTCGTGAATCCATAGTAACAACAGTAAGAGAAATGTACCCAGAACGAGCTCGGCAAGTACCGTCACTCGCAACTGCAAAATTAAAGACTGCAGTGATGATGTTTGGTTTTGGATTGCTTATTTTACAGGACATCCAACCATTTTGGCGGGAGATTTTTGTTCTTGGTAAAGGACTCATATTTCTCTCAATGTGTCTCGCGGTATATTCGGGCGTTGTATACGTTCGTATTTTTAGTTCATCGAAACGATGAGTTTCTTTTAGAAAGCCACGACCGCTTTGCGGTCGTGGCTTTCCTTTTTATTACATTCTGGTATAGTGTCTCGCATACAGGCTCATGACAGTTGGTTTGCTTCCGAAAAGGGTGGCACCTAATGAACCGTTTGGTTCGCCAACCGAGGTCCCATCTCTTTTAATTAAGGTAGGGGGTCGAAACCCTAGTCTGCATCGAATATTTTTTCGAGCATGTCTGTGCCCAAAAAATAAGGAGCAACAGCGACTATATTTTTTGAGGCCGTCTTGAAATTCTATATATAATGAATTTCAAGACGAACATATTTTATCCATTCAAAGAAGTCTAAATTACCAATAGAATGGCAATTACAAAAGCAAAGAAGCAAGATATTCTTGCGAAGCTCGAAGGTATTAAAACAGATTCCAATTCCATTGTCTTCGTAAAATTTAAAGGAGTAACCGTGAAGGATACAACTGCAATGCGACGAAAGATGCGAGAAGCAGGAGTTGGGTACTTCGTTGCAAAGAAGACACTCATGAAGCGAGTCTTCGGTACAGGATACGAAGGTGAGATGCCTGAGCTTGAAGGAGAAATCGCTGTTGCATACAGCACAGATGCAATCGCTCCCGCACAAAATGTAAAGGAATTTGCGACAAAGTATAAAGAGAGTATTTCAATTGTTGGTGGTGTATTTCAGGGAGTATTCAAAAGTAAAGCAGAGATGACAGAGATTGCATCAATTCCATCACTGCAGATACTTCGGGGTATGTTCGTCAACGTTATCAATTCTCCAATTCAAGGGTTGGTAGTTGGACTGAAGGCTATTGCAGATAAAAAATCAGCATAACCTTTTTGCAGTCATTTAATTAGAGTATTTAATTTAATAAAACAGTATGTCAGACGAAACAACAGTAGTTGACGCAGTAGAAACTGCAGTCGAAATTCCAAAGGAATTTAAAGCACTCATTGAACAAGTAGAAAAAATGTCGGTACTCGAACTGCATGCATTGGTAAAGGTGCTTGAAAAGCATTTCGGGGTTTCTGCACAAGCAGTTGCGGTTGCTGGTCCAGCGGTAGCAGGTGGTGCAGATGATGAGCCGAGTACATTTACTGTAGAGCTTACTGAAGCAGGAGCACAGAAGATTGCGGTGATTAAGGCAATTAAAGAAGTGCTTGCACTCGGTTTGAAGGAAGCAAAAGATCTCGTTGATGCAGCACCTTCTGTCGTAAAGGAAGGCCTTAAGAAGGAGGATGCTGAGGCATTGAAAGCGAAGTTGGAGGAGGCCGGAGCTAAGGTAACTTTGAAATAAGTTTCAAGCAATTCATAAAAGCCGTGCGGGACTTCGTCCTGCACGGCTTTTATGCTATATTAGCAACTGACAATCTAGTGTTCTTTGAGTAGAGGAGGGTTTAGCCGATGTTAAAGCTTGTGAAAAAGTGGTGGTCGCGGCACTTATCAAGAAAAGCCGAAGAAGCATATCGGTGGTATCTGGAAAGCCCGACGGTAACTTCTGGACGATCTTGGCATAATGCTGAATACCGATTTGTAATTTGGTGTAGGTCTCTGAAGTATATGTATGTTGTCGGTAAAGATGGCCGATATATCAATCCTCATCATCCGACACTCTACCTCGAGGCTGCAACCTTTTGGAGAGCCATTCGTATTGGTAATACGACACCACTAGACTTCAATGACTCTCGCAGTGTACGTCCTAGTGAAGTGTGTAAACCTTAAGAAAAGGCCTACTAATAGGCCTATAAGTCATTAGGAAAAGCCCGACCTGTGTTGTTTTGGCAATACAGGTTGGGCTTTCATGTTTTATCAACATTCCCACTCATTTCAGAAAAAGCAGTATTTTATGATATTTTCGTCTTTTGTCGTTTACGACATTATCTGTTTTCTGTGTCTAGTCTAGGTTGTTTTATTCCGCATGCTATAATCCCACCACTATATGACAGACCCTCTCGCAATACTTTTTGGTAATCAAGCACGAGTAAAATTGCTTCGTTTTTTCTTATTTAACCCCACGCAGGAATTTACATTTGAGGATATTTCACGACGCGCAAAGCTCGTGCGACGTACCGCGCGTACAGAGATTAATGCACTTGAACGTGCTGAAGTCATTTTAAAGAAACCAATGTATGTGAAGCATGCGACCAAAGATACAAAAGTGCGGGTGCAAGGATACGCAGTGAATAATAAATTTCTTCAATTAAATTCTTTACAAACATTTCTTTTTGAAACTGCGCCAATCAATGGATCTACGGTACTGAAACATCTCCGTAAAGTTGGACCACTCGATTTTGTTGCTTGTACGGGGATATTTATGCGTGAGTTTGACCGAAGACTCGATCTCATTGTTGCAATGAAAAAATTAACGGAAAGCAAAGTGGAGGTTGCGATACGAGCGCTTGAAGCAGAGCTTGGTATTGAAATACGGTATGCAACATTTACCTCTGAAGATCTTTTATATCGTGTTGGCATGTATGACAAACTTACTCGAGACGTTTTTGACTACCCGCATCAAGTACTTGTTGATAAAATTGGGATTCGGAACGAACTTTCAGGTCATCGGAGGATGTAGAAAACTATCTGTTTGTAACTTAAAAGAGTCAAAACACAGGCCTCATATTTTCTGCACTATTCTATTTTTTAGTATACTCACAAAAAGCTTGACTCTACATTGGTTTCGTATATAATGGCGCCTACGTGTTTATGAGTATCACCAAAGAAACCACCTAAGCGGAGAGGAAATCGCCTTGCGAGTTCTTGTACCGCCAAGCGCGGTTTTTTTAGTCAAAAAGTTCAGGGATGAATTTGGAGACGTACTCAGAGAAAACATGCGATATTTGTCAAATCTCATACGAGGAATTCAAAGTGAAGTTTACTTCACTTTGAATCCTCAATGTGAGAGTTATGTAACAGTGGTTACATAATCGCATATTCTAGAGACGAGGTTGATAAGGCCTCGTCTTGAAAATCCTACGTGTTCGACGCACGTAGGTTCACGCGGAAAACTGCTCCGCAGTTTTCCGCGTGACAGGTAAGCGCATACAGAGTAAAGACAATTGCAATTTATTGCGGGTCTTTTCGTCCTCTGTATGCACACACAAAACAAGTCTTGTATGGGTTTTGTATCCCATACAAGCACACTCAAAAAATTGTACAGCGGTGTACAGCATTCCTTACAGGAATGTTAAGGGTGTATGGTGGATGCCTAGGCTTCAAGAAGCGATGAAGGACGTGGTATGGCTGCGTTAAGCGTGGGGGAGATGCCAAACAATCGTTATATCCCACGATGTCCGAATGAGGAAACTCACCTGCTTACGGCAGGTACCCTTGTATGAGGGAGCGTACCCAGGGAAGTAAAACATTTCAGTACCTGGAGGAATAGAAAGCAAAAAACGGAACTTTCTTTCTGGTTGGAAAATTGTGTGGATTTATTCACACTGTTTACCATTACGACCAGGAAGAAGGTTCTCGCGATTCCCTTAGTAGCGGCGAGCGAAACGGGAACAGCCCAAACCATTCGTGTTTACATGGATGGGGTTGTAGGGCAATGGCGTCATTTAGTTGAGAAGAGTTACAAAATGTTGTAATAACAGAACGCGTTGGGAAGCGCGACCCAAGGGGGTAACAGTCCCGTATGTGAAATTACAACAACTCTTTTGTCATTGTTCCTGAGTAGCTCGGGACATGAATAGCCCGAGTGAATCTGCCAGAACTAACTGGTAAGGCTAAATATTCTTGAAGACCGATAGTGAACAAGTACCGTGAGGGAAAGGTGAAAAGAACCCCGGAGAGGGGAGTGAAATAGATCTGAAACCATACATCTACAAGGAGTCGAAGACCTGCGGGTCGACGGCGTGCCTATTGAAGAATGAGCCGGCGAGTGTATCTTTGTTCTTTGTCTAAGTGGCAACCCCACGGAGGCACAGTGAAAGCGAGCGTCAATAGCGCGAATATAGAGCAAGGATACGACCCGAAGCGGGATGAGCTTGCCATGTGCAGGGTGAAGCGACGGTAAAACGTCGTGGAGGCCCGAACCCACGCGCCGTTCAAAACGCGGGGATGACATGTGGTAGGGAGTGAAAAGCTAATCGAATTCCGTAATAGCTGGTTCTCTCCGAAACAGCTTTAGGGTTGGCGTCGTGTGTTCCTCCTGGGGGTAGAGCACTGGAAGGTCTAAACAGGGAGAAATCTCGTTAGACCTATCAAACTCCGAATACCAGGTAGTATAAACACGGCAGTTAGACGGTGGGGGAGAAGCTCCACTCGTCAAAAGGGAAACAGCCCAGATCGCCAGTTAAGGTCCCTAAATATATGCTCAGTGCAACTTGAGGAGGTGAGGATTCTCCGACAATCAGGAGGTTGGCTTAGAAGCAGCCATCCTTTAAAGATAGCGTAATAGCTCACTGATCGAGAGTCCTTGCGCCGAAGATGATCGGGGCTCAAGCATATTACCGAAACTGCGGATTCGTTATATCTTCGGATATATCGAGTGGTAGGAGAGCGTTCTGTTCTGCGATGAAGCCAAGGTGGAAACCGCGGTGGAGCGTACAGAAGTGAGAATGCCGGCACAAGTAACCGCAACGCGGGTGAGAACCCCGCGCGCCGAAATACCAAGGTTTCCTTCGCTATGCTGATCAGCGAAGGGTTAGTCGGTCCTAAGCCGATCCCGAACGGGGGAGGCGATGGATAGCAGGTTAATATTCCTGCACACTGTTGCGTTTCGATGGAGGGACGGAGGGTTGTACTCTCAACATCTTATTGGATTGGTGTTGGAACTATGAGGGCGCGAGATAGGCAAATCCGTCTCGCTCACTTTAATGTGGAGCTCGAGTAGGGTCTGAACGTGAGGCTACGGCCGAGCGAATGAGGGGAGCACGCTTCCAAGAAAAACTTCTAAGGTTAAACGTAATGGTTCCGTACCGCAAACCGACACAGGTGGTAGGGTCGAGAAGACCAAGGCGAACGAGTGATAGGTCCTTAAGGAACTCGGCAAAAAAGCGGCCGTAACTTCGGGATAAGGCCTGCCCTAGTATCGCAAGATATGTGGGGCCGCAGCGAAAGATTCCCTGGCGACTGTTTAACAAAAACACAGCTCTCTGCGAAGACGTAAGTCAATGTATAGAGGGTGATGCCTGACCAATGCCGGAAGGTTAAATATGGGGGGTCGTATGTATTTATATGTACGGCTGGACTATATAAGCCCCGGTCAATGTCAGCGATAACTATAGCGACGGTTGTAGTTGTAAAATTTGGCTAAATGCGGGAACACCTGACCAGACACTTTGAGACAAGTGTCTGGGCGAGTATCATTATTACTATGGTACTCGTGTATCTCTGTGCTACTCGTATGAGATTTGTCTCTCATGCAGTAACAATGCCAGAGTGCAGGCAATCCGCAGGAAAGATTCACGATGTGATATAACACACATATAAAAGTTATGACTGATAATACATGGCTTAAAAAAATTCCTATTGATGTCGGACATTACCTCTCTGGTTTTGCCGATGGAGAAGGAAGTTTCAATGTATCGCTTCGCAAACTTGATGATCGTACTCTAGGGTGGCAAGTCGTACTGACATTCAACGTCGCACAACGCGACATAACAGTACTTGCACTCTTTAAACGGTATTTAGGATGTGGACGATTACAAGCTAGAAAAGATGGAGTGCACTATTACATAGTGTCAAATCCAACTTCGATCGTAGAACGAGTAATTCCTTTCTTTAAAAAGTTTGGATTTCTCTCTACATCAAAGAAAACAAATTTCCGAATATTCAAAGAAATTGCAGTACTCATGGCAAAAGATTTACATCTGACGCCGGATGGACTTGCAACAATCGTTTCACTTCGTGAACAACTCAATGTTGGTCGCGGACGAACACGAAAATATACGGCAGACGATTATCAGCAGTCACTTCGTGAAAATCCTCAGAGACTATATGCCAAAGTGACTCCGCGACAAAAACGTCCGGAACACAAGATATAGTCCGATCTGCATGGCGACATGCAGGATCTTTCTAGAGAATCGAAATCCTTGATTCTTGACTGTACAGAGATTGTAAAACTACAGACTTTGTGACAAAAGAAAGTGATAACGTAAATGAATCGTTCTAAGGTAGCGCAATTCCTTGTCGGGTAAGTTCCGACGTGCACGAAAGGCGTAACGACTGGGGAACTGTCTCAAGGACCTGCTCGGTGAAAATACAGTGGGGGTGAAGATGCCCCCTACCTGCAGCTAGACGAAAAGACCCCAGGAGCTTTACTGTAGCTTCGTATTGGGGCTGTTTGATTAATGTGTAGCATAGGAGGGAGACTTTGAAGCGGGCTTTCGGGTACCGTGGAGTCGTCAGTGAAATACCTCTCTTTAATTGGGCAGTTCCTAACCTCGTAGAAAAAATCTACGAGAGACAGTGCGTGGCAGGCAGTTTTAGTGGGGCGCTACCCTCCCAAAAAGTAACGGAGGGGTCTCAAGGTTGGCTAGGTGCGAATGGAAACCGTACCGATAGTGTAATGGCATAAGCCAGCTTGACTGTAAGGTGTAAATACCGAACAGACACGAAAGTGGAGCATAGTGAACCGATGGTCCGCGTTAGATGCGGCCGGAGATTATCTGACAAAAGTTACCCTGGGGATAACAGGCTAGTCGTGCCCAAGCGTCCATAGCGACGGCACGGTTCGGCACCTCGATGTCGGCTCAACTTATCCTGGGGCTGGAGCAGGTCCCAAGGGTTTGGCTGTTCGCCAATTAAAAAGTTACGTGAGCTGGGTTTAGACCGTTCAGATTCTCTGAATATGCATGTGTGCATGTTCGAAGTTTGAGCAGTCTAAATCCCTTCGAGTTTTTCGATCTATGAAAAAAGTATAAAACCAACCAATATCACGGCGGCGTATTACAGAAATGTAGTATGTGAAGTCAACTAATATCGGTGAAGCCCGAATCACGAAAGTGATGGGTAATACCGAGGGAACCAGATTCTTTTATGTGTAATTGTAAATAAATTTGGGCCCGTAGAGACTACACGTTGAATTTGTCAACATTCAGAGTGAATGCACAAAAAGCTATAGTCCGATCCTCCAAGTAATTGGAGTAACAAAATGCGTGAGACAGGTTGGTCTCTATCTGCTGCAGGCGTCGATTCTTGAAGAGATTTGTTCCTAGTACGAGAGGACCGGAATGAACTAACCTCTGGTCTATCTGCTGTCACGCCAGTGGCACCGCAGAGTAGCTATGTTGGGAATGGATAACTGCTGAAAGCATCTAAGCAGGAAGCCAACTCTAAGATGAGGAATCATTAAGTCCCCTGAGAGATGATCAGGTTGATAGGCACTAGGTGGAAGTACAGTAATGTATTGAGCCGAGGTGTACTAATAAGACGTAATTCCTGTAGGGAATGTTGTACATCGCCCCAAATGCACAAAATTAACGCACTGCTTTGTCGCGCAGGCGAAGAATAATATTCGCTGGACCTCGTGTCCCGCTCACATTATTCTCCTGGCGCTTCTCGCATTGCATTTAATTTTGAACATTTGGGAGTGAAAAGCTATACAATTTTTTGAAGTATTGTTTTGTGTCGTCGCAGGTGAAATAAACTGAAAATAAATAGAATATGTGATTGATAATTGAATACTGTAACGTTGTGTTACTTATGTAAAGGGCATCACGTTACAGAATTCACTATACAATAGTAAAAGAGCATTTAAAGTTGGTGGTCTCGCGAGAAGGGTACACCCGTTCTCATTCCGAACACGGAAGTTAAGCTTCTCAGCATCGATGGTACTCCTTCTGGGGGAGAGTAGATCACCGCCAACTTTAAGTGCTTTTTGTATATCTGGTGATTTCGCGAGGGGGCTAAAACTGTTCGGGGAACAGTGTTAGGAGGTTGTCGACAGTTTAGACCAGAGGAAGAAACTGTCATACAACCTGAACAGCGCCTGTAAGGCGCACCCGTTCTCATTCCGAACACGGAAGTTAAGCTTCTCAGCATCGATAAAACATCACCCCATGATGTTTTATCCCCTTCGGGGGGTGAGAAATGGAATGGGACCCACTCCGCAAGACTCATTGAGGACTTTTGAGAATGAAATGAATCAAAAGACCCAATGAGTGGACAGTTTCTGTAAGAAAAGTAGATCACCGCCAACTTTAAGTATTTAATCAAAAAACCAGCACGCAAGTGCTGTTTTTTATGATATGATTTAGGCATGAAAACATTACTATTAGGATTTATATTATTTTTACCAATATTCTTTGTTCATGCTGATACGATAGATCGAATAAGAATTTATATTGAAGAAGAAGATACATACATATATGCTTGGGTAGATTATGAAGACGAACCTCAGGACTATTTCCAAATTAATACTAATGACATTGGTGAGATGTATGAGAAGATTTCAGAAGAGACAGGATTGTCAGAATTTGAAGTCAAAGATCTTGCCGAAGTTCATAATAGATCTCCATACAATGCATATGGAGGACTTTCTATTGATGGTGATACCCGTGAAATAAATAAAATTAGTATCTCAGACTCAACCGATAAGCCAGAAGTGACGGTAGATTTTTCTACTGGTGAAGATCCTACGTTTACCGTTCGTTACAATAAAAAGCATGACAACATGTATGTGAAAATTGCCGAAGTTATTCGAAATGACCATGGCTTCAATATTGGAATGCAAGCCGTCGGCAATTTAGCTGAATTTTATTCTGATAAGGATCCTGAAGTAGGACAAGAGGATACCAAAGAGAAAGCACAACAGAATTCTAAAACCGAAACTGTGTTGGAGACGAACAGGCGGGAGGCGTTAATTTCACAATTACGATTGTTGTTGCTAGATCTAATAAAACAATTGCTCGCACTTCAATCACGGCAATAGAGGATTTTCTTTGGTGTCACCGAGGTGACGCAATCGTAATACCATACTCCTCTTTAGGATTGTCTGATATAGTATTGGGATGAATCTTACAATTACGAACGTGCGCAGAGTCATATTGGTCATAGTACCCATACTTTTTCTGTTTTTGGCATCGACAGTACAGGCATATGTAGGAAATGCAGGAGACAATCTACAGTATAAAATTATTTCCATTAAAAGCGGAATGAACACTAATAATATTCCTTCCACTCCCTACATCACCACTGTCGTGTCTATTACGGCAAAAAAAGAAACAGCATACATTGACATGATTTCGGCAATAAACAATGCGTACTCTCTTTTCTTATTTGCATACAATAAACAGTCTCCAGCAGAACATTTGTCTGTATCATCAAATGGCATTAACATACTCTCTAATAATGTAAAAAATGAAAATGGACGCTTTAAAATCCCAGCAGGGGAAACTGGAATTTTCGAGTTTACGTCACTGCTGAATTTTCAAAAAAATGGTACGTACACTGTGTACACTGGTTTTTTGGATTATGTAACCAAAACCGGTGAAAAATACCAATTTGAACCCAATATTCCTTTGGGTGAACTCAAAGTCACATGCAAAGCTGGGTGTACGATAAAAAAGCAGTCAAATAAGCCCAAGAAACCTACACTTACGCTGTCAGCTAAACCAAAGACAATTGACGCAGGAGAAACGACAACTATCCGCTGGAAGACAAAGAATGTCTACCAATGTTATGTGCCAGGTATTGCTGGAGCCCAGAAATTAAACGGTTCCACATTATTCAGTTCAAAAGAACATCCTACTGGCGAATTTAGTCTGAGTTGCTTAGGTCTCCGTGGTGAGATAACAAAGAAGATAAAAATTTTAAAGTAAAAGCCACGGTATGATCGTTTATACTGAAGGTGAGTCTTTAAATTATTTCTAATATGAGAACAAATATAACTGACCCAGGAGCAAGCAATCTCAAATACGAAATACGTAAAATTGTTGAGGTTGCTCAAAAAATAGAGAAGCTTGGTACCCCCATTATCTGGGAAAATATTGGTGACCCTGTGGCAAAAGGGGAACGGGTTGCTCCATGGATAAAAGAGTATGTTACTGAGGCACTCAAAGAGGATGCGACGTATGCGTATTCACCAACGAAAGGACTTCTTGCTACGCGTGAGTACATTGCAAAAGAGCGTAACCTTGAAGGGGGAATTCAGATTTCTCCCGAAGACATTCTTTTCTTTAATGGGCTCGGAGATGCAATTTCAAAGATATATAAAAACCTTCACCCCGATGTGCGTGTCATTGGTCCAAGTCCCGCCTATCCAACACACTCCTCTGCAGAAGCATCACATGCAGGAAAGGAACATATTACCTATTTACTTGATCCAAAGAATGGCTGGCAACCCGACCTCAATGATATGGAGCAGAAGATACAGGGAAATTCTTGGATTGCAGGAATACTTATTGTAAATCCTGATAATCCAACGGGGTTTGTGTACACCCCTGATGTTATGGAAAAGATTGTCGCTCTTGCACAGAAGTATGACCTTTTCATTATCTCTGATGAAATATATTCAAACCTTGTCTATGGTGATAATTATAAGAAGCTCGCTGGTGTAATAGAGGATGTGCCCGCAATTGCAATGCGTGGAATTTCAAAAGAGTTCCCGTGGCCGGGCGGACGCTGTGGATGGATTGAATTCTATAATCGTGATAAGGATGAGTCTTTTAATACTTATGCACAATCAATCATTGATGCAAAGATGCTTGAAGTGTGTTCTACCACACTTCCGCAACGAGTGTTGCCACAAATCATGAGTGATGCACGCTATTTTCCTGAACTCAAAGAACGTACGAAAGCGTATGAGGTAAAGGCAGGTATTGTGCATGACATCTTCTCAAAGATTGAGGGTGTGACGGTACATAAACCGCAGGGGGCATTTTACTTCACCCTTGTATTTGATGATAATGTGCTTACGAAGACACAGACTCTTGAGATACAAAATCCAAAGATTAAAGAACTTGTGGAGTCACTTGTGGCGGAGGAAGAAGCACTTGATAAACGATTCGTGTACTACCTCCTCGGCGCCACAGGTATTTGTGTTGTACCACTTACTACCGGTTTCAATGCATCGTATTTTGGTTTCCGCGGAATTCTTCTTGAAAAGAATATAGAAATATTTACACAAAATATGAAACGACTTGCTTCTGCAATTCAAGATTATCTCGCATCATAAATAGTAATTCCCGAGACCGCGAAGCGGTCTCGGGAATATTTGCTACAATGTATCTAATGAACATTGAACGTCCGTGGGCATTTTGGCGACGCGTGCAGTATGGAGCAGGTTTTTTGTTCGTACTCGCACTTATTGGTAGTGGTCTTTACTATAAGTATGGGTATCAAGCTCCTACCTGTTTTGACCTAACTAAAAATGGTGATGAAAAAGGTGTGGACTGTGGCGGAGCGTGCACGCGGATTTGTAGTTTTGAAATTATCCAACCGACCATTTTATGGTCTGAATCTTTCAAGGTGACTGAGGGTCAGTACAATGCTGTTTCGTATGTAGAAAATCGTAATGCAAATATTGGGTCACCAGCTATGCACTACACACTCACACTTTCTGACAGTACTGGCGTCATTGCGACGCGGGAAGGGGTGACAGTACTTCCGCCGGATAGTGTGTACCCTATTTTTGAAGGTAGAATTGTAACGGGGACACGGGTACCGACAAAGACAGAAATCACTTTCAATGGTGACATAGTATGGCTTCCTGGTGAATCAGGGCGAGAACAGTTTATGCTTGAAAAGCGTGAGCTTATAAACGCCGATAGTAAACCGCGTCTTGTTGCACAGCTTCGAAATACGTCACTTGATGAGGCGCAGGATGTGGAAATTGTTGCCACAATATTTGATGTTCGAGGCAACCCACTGACAGTTGCACGAACGGTTGTTGATTATTTTAAAGGAAGGACGACTGAAAATGTTACCTTTACTTGGCCAGAACCAATTGCAAAGACGTTGCGTAGCTGTGAGATTCCTACTGATGTTGTACTTGCGATTGATCTCTCAGGTAGTATGAATAATGATGGCGGAACTCCTCCAGAACCTATCACGTCAGTACTCAAATCAGCAACATCGTTTGTCACACAACTCAATCAGAATGATCAAGTTGGTGTCGTGACGTACGCAACAAAAGCAACGCTTACTGAGATGCTTACGCACGACAGTGTTCGTGTGGCAAAAATGATACCGACACTTTCGATTAATCCAAAGGAAGAGCAAGGAAGTACAAACACTGGTGATGCACTTCTTCAAATTCGAGATGAACTTAGTTCATCGCGACATAATCTTGATGCGCGCAAAGTTGCAATTTTGCTCACTGACGGCCTCGCAACTGCACCGGAAAAAGATCCTGAAGTGTATGCGCAAAACCAAGCTTTATTACTAAAAGACGCAGACGTGCAACTCTTTACTATTGGACTTGGCGCACAGGCAAATCAAACCTTTCTAAAAAATATTGCATCAAGTCCGGCAGATAGTTACACTGCACCAACAACGAAAGAACTCAATACAATTTACGCATCAATTACGAAAGCAATCTGCGAAGACGGTCCTGCGGTGATAGAGATCATACCCAAAGCAAAAACCAGTTTCTCACCGTTGCGCTAAGGAATTGCTTATGCAACATAGATTTTAAGGCATAAAATGAAAAATTGCTTGACTTTCTACACAGAATATAGTACAATATAACATACTATAAAGTTCTTTGAAACTTGAAATGCGAAGGCAAAATAGTCACAGCGACAAGTAATTAAGTGGTCAATTAAGTGGTCAAGGCCAGACCTTGACCACACTTGAATGTTTGTCGCTGTGACTACTGCGCGGTCTCAGTTCCTGCTCGGAAAGAGTTATATATCCGTGAGTAACGGATTTATTGGAGAAACCACCATGAGTAGTGGAAACGTATTTGAACGTCTTTGGAAGCTTCTGGCTACAGCAAACAAGCTTGTCCATGATGGTAAGCGTGACGCAGAAGCTCTTTGCTCACTATTGCAATCTTTCATTGAACAAAAGTCGACCAAGGTCTGGCAAGCGAGCAAAAACCAAACCCTCCGCATCGTCGAAGGCAGTCAGGGACTCGTCATTCCTGCTTGCGATGGCAAGAACTTCCTTGCGAAAGCAAAAGAGGTTTTCAAATCCTTCATCGATGGTGATTTCACCAACTGGAAACTTGCGAAGGCAAGCCATCCAACCAAAGAAGTTGCGGTCGAAATCTACGAGATGGCGAAAGATGCCAGCTTTGTGCAGATATTCGGATCTATTGCTTCCGATTTGAACAAGCTGTGCTTCACACAACATCAGATTGAAGCCTTCTGTAAGGTTCACCACGAGTGGCTCCGCACTGACGGCTACGGCACCTTCTTCCTCTTTAAGGAGAATGAGCAATATTTCGTCGCGCGCGTCCTCGTGTCCGCGGACGGTCTCCATGCGAGCGTGTACCACCTCGGGGACGAGCGCGTCTGGCGTGCCGTGTATGCGCATCGTCTGGTGGTTCTGCAACGAGCACTTTAAATCTTGGTCTATAACTCTTTGAATCTTTGTACCTCTGGCACTCCGTGTGCTGGGGGTACTTTTTATATAGTATGGGTAGTACGAACTACAGGATTTGGACAAGCGTCTTATTCTCGCGCATAATGGGAGAGTGAGATTACTCCGCACACTGTTTGCAAGTATTGATATATGGCTTATTTCAGCCGTTATTTTCATAACATTGCTTGGACTTGTTACCATGTATACATTTGATGGTGATAATTCGTATTTTGAAAAACAAATCGCATGGATCATTATTGCAGTGATTGGGTTAGCTGTTTCGATTATTCCTGACTACCGATTTTTACGAATGGGTAATACAACATTTTACGTCTATGTTATTACCGTCATGTTGCTGGTACTCGTACTCTTTGTAGGGGAGACGGTGAAGGGAGCGCAGAGTCGTTTTGACCTTGTCTTTTTTTCACTGCAACCGTCAGATCCTGCAAAGCTGGTACTTATTGCAGTTCTTGCAAAATACTTTTCAAAACGTCATGAGCTTATTGGCGATTTTAAATACATTCTTGTTTCTGGTGCATACGCGCTTCTCATATTTGGATTGGTATTCATTCAACCTGACTTCGGTTCTGCAATTATTCTCTTTTCAATTTGGTTTGGCATGGTACTTGTTGCAGGTATTTCCTTTCGACATCTATTGGTAGTGGGGACGATAGGAGTCGTCGTATTTCTCGGACTTTGGAATTTTGGGTTTCAAGAATATCAGAAAGACCGCATCACCACATTTTTGCATCCACTTGCAGATATTCAAGGATCAGGATACAACGCGTACCAATCAACCATTGCAGTCGGTTCGGGTCAACTCTTTGGAAAGGGGGTAGGATATGGCACACAGTCAAAATTACAATTTCTTCCTGAATATGAGACAGACTTTATTTTCGCTGCATTTGCTGAAGAGTGGGGGCTTCTTGGCGTCGCACTTCTTTTCTCACTTTTTGGCATTGTAATTTGGAGACTTCTGTATCATGCGCTTCACGGAGCGACCAATTTTGAACGATTGTTTGCAACGGGTGTCGCAATTTTATTTACGAGTCACTTTTTTGTACATATTGGTATGAATATAGGACTGTTGCCAGTGACAGGAACCACAGTACCGTTTTTAAGTTATGGTGGCTCTCATCTTCTTACTGAATTTCTTGGCGTGGGAATTGTGATTGCAATGGCACGATATACAAAGCAACAGTACGTTGCGCGCGAACCGCTTTAGAGCATGTCCAAAACCCCAAACAACCACAAAGTCGTTACACACTACAAACTTTAACCAAGAGCATGTCTTCAAAACTTTCAATTCCAAGGCGCCCAATTGCGGAATGTGAGACGTAAAGTACTACGGTGAACATTTCTCAATGCAGGCAACGTAGGAATTGAGAGTTTTGGAATATGCTCTAGATATATATATTTTCAGTTTTAGTAAGCATGGCAGAAAGAGCAAAGTCGTGCGCAACTTTTTTTTGGAGTGATTCTGCATATTTTTGTGCATGTTCTGGGCTCGTTATGATTTTTGAGAGTGCGTGTACGACGCTCGTTGCATCTTTAGGATTAATAAGGAATCCCGACTCTTCGTCATCAATGACTTCGGGGATTCCCCCCACACAGCTTGCAATGCATGGTACACCCGCGAGTCCTGCTTCGAGGAGTCCATAGGGGAGGCCTTCTTTTAAAGACGGGAGTATAAACGCATCAAATGCTTTGAGGTAGTGTGGTGCGTTTTCGACATATCCAGTGAACATGACTGTAGTTTCAAGATGGTGTATTTGTACGTAGTGTGCAAGGCTTTCTGCCAGTTCACCAGTACCCATAAGTGTAAAAAATATTTTACGTGTATGTGTTGCATTGAATTGTTCCACAGCTTTGAGTGCCGTATGGAGATTTTTATTTGGCGTGAGTTCGGAAGATGAGACAAGCCAAAAATCATCTTTATGTTGGTCAATTATTTCTGGAGTACATAATGAAGCGCGCGCTTCTCTTTGTGTGAGAAAGTGTATCGATGAAACACCTGTGTGTATGACTGAAGTTTTTTTTGATGCACGAGGTATGTGCATGTGTAGATAGTCGTTATGGGAAACAACAATGAGTCTATGCACAAGGATTGTGGTAATCCATGAAAGAAACCATACTGCACTTTTCCATATAATTCCTCTCTTTTCAAGAAACGCCCATCCATGTGCAGTAAATACAATCTTCGGTACACCGAGTATTCGTGCGATAAAAGCGCCTGTCCCACCCGCTTTTGAACTATTGAGATGCACAATATCTGGTTTTTCTTCACGAATAATCTGAGCAAGTTCTCCCATCGCTCGAAATTCCTTTCGAAGGTTAATATCACGTGCAAAGTTTTGTATAGTACGCGTTCTTATTCCTGCAGTTTCAAGTTTTTGTTTCAAAACACCAGCGCCACCAAATGCGACTACCACTTCATAGTCTTGTGGTGAAATTCCTGTCGCAAGGTCAAAGACATAGCGTTGGGCGCCACCAAAATTACTCTTAGTAATCACATAGAGGATTTTCTTATGTTTGTGCTGCATATGGTGTATGAAATTGATAGTACGAATTTTGGTGGCGGAGAACTGAAACGATGTCCCACATCATTTCAGGACCAAAGTTTGACTTAGTAATGACGTACAGTATTTTTTTCTTCGGGTTATCCATGTCATTTCATAATAACTCATCGAGATGGAAAAGGGATACAGACAAAAATCACAAATCCAGATCACTTGCGTAAACAGTGCGGTACCGTATTATACCTGCAATGAATGTATTTGTCCGAGGTGGCACACTCTTATTACTTGTTGGAGATTTTTTCGTCTTTCTTGGCTCATTAGTGCTGACGCTCTTTGTTAGATATCGAGCTTTTCCTACACAAGAAGTAATTGACCAACACGTGCAACCATTCACACTCCTTTTTTGTCTTTGGATTCTCGTATTTCTCATTGCAGGTTTATACGATCGACATATTTCATTGGTGCGGAAAAGTATTCCTGCGTTGATTTTGAAAGTTCAGTTTATCAATATACTTTTGGCAGCACTTTTTTTCTTCGTACTTCCTTTTGGTATTGAACCAAAAACAAATCTCGTAATTTATCTGGTACTCTCAACTATCATTGTCATTTTGTGGCGTCTCTACGTGCATCCACTTTTGGTGACCGGAAAACCAATGCGCGCACTCGTCATTGGCGAGAGTGAAGAAGCGCTTGCGATTGCTCGGGTTTTTGCAGGGAATCCTTTTTTCAAAAATATAAAACCCTTTCTTTTAAGTAAAAAAGATATTCCTGATTTCACAGAATTTCGAAATTCGCTCCTTCGATTTACTGCACAAGACTCAACCGATATGATTATTGCTGATATGCGTGATGAGTATGCACAGAAACTCGTGAGTGATTTTTACACGTTTGTGTTTAGTGACAAAAATATTCGTTTTTTTAATTTGCCATCTGTTTATGAACAGTTATTACATCGTGTTCCACCAGCACTTATTGAAGAGAGTTGGCTTCTTGAAAATGTGACTGCAGAATCTCCACACTACGCGTACGATGTACTAAAGCGCATTATTGACATTGTTGGTGCAAGTATACTCCTCATTCCTGCCGTGATTATTTTTCCATTCGTAATCGGTGCAATCAAATTAGGAGATAGAGGGAAAATTTTTTATAAAGCTGAACGGATTGGTCAATATAATAAAGTGATTCATATACTCAAGTTTCGTACCATGACTGGAATGGATAACGCTAAGGATGCGCTTAGGAGTACATTGCAGGTTACTCATGTCGGAGCATTCCTTCGAAAAACGCGTATCGATGAACTTCCACAACTTATTAATATCTTGAAAGGCGACCTTTCGTTTATTGGTCCGAGACCAGAAATACCGACACTCGCTACAGTGTATGCTGAAAACATTCCCTATTATAATATGCGTCATTTGACGAAGCCGGGACTTTCAGGTTGGGCGCAGATAAATAATTTTGATGTACCACGGCAAGGAGTAGATATCCCGCGGACTATCGACAAACTTTCCTTTGACCTCTACTATTTAAAGCACAGGTCACTTTTACTTGATATTGAAATAGCACTTAAGACTATCAATACGTTACTCATGCGGACAGGAACTTAAATTTTTGTGAAGTAGTTGTAACGTTGTATACTCATTTCCGAATCATTTACTTTATTATGAAAACATATCTTATTACTGGGGGGGCAGGCTTTATTGGCACGAATCTTTCTGAACGGTTAGTGGCAGAAGGTGAACGCGTTATCGTGGTCGATGACTTGAGTGCGGGAAAGAGAGAACGATTGCCACAAGCAGTTGAGTTTCATAAACTTGATATTTGTGCTACTGACGAATTAGAAAAAGTATTGCAGGGAGTTGATATCATTGTACATCTTGCAGCAATTCCGCGTGTCCAAACGTCAATAGAAAAACCATTTGAAACATTTCAGGTAAATGTTATGGGGACACTTTCTGTACTTGAATCGGCACGAAAAGCAGGTGTGAAGCGCATCGTGTATGCTGCTTCAAGCTCAGCATATGGAGAACAGGAGATACTTCCACTCAAAGAAACACTTCCACCACAGCCAAAACATCCGTACGGTTTACAGAAATACAATGGCGAAGTATTGATGCGTATTTGGCATGAAATTCATGGACTTGAAACAGTTTCACTGAGATTTTTTAATGTGTATGGTCCACATCTAGATCCTGAAGGTGCATATGCACTGGTGATTGGAAAGTTTCTCAAACAACGAAGTTTAGGAGAACCGTTGACTATTGTTGGTGATGGAGAACAGACGCGAGATTTTACCCATGTTCGCGATACGGTAGATGCAATTGTTCGCGCATCGGTGAGTGATAAAGTAGGTGCAGGGGAAGTACTCAATGTCGGTGCTGGAAATAGCGTGTCGATTAACGAACTTGCAGAACGAATCGGTGGTCCAGTGATACATATTCCTGAACGTGTTGAAGCAAAACATTCGCTTGCAGATACTACACTCAGTCGTACATTGCTCGGATGGCGACCCGTTGTCTCGCTTGAAGATGGGATTACTGAACTTAAAAAAACATTTGGATTAGTATGATTGTAGATGGGAAGAAAATTGCAGAACATGTCTATGCACGCACGCGAGACATAGTTATCAAACTTGGAAGTGCACCACGACTTGTGGTCATTGTCTGTGCGCCAAATTTTGAAACACAAAAGTATCTTGATCTTAAAGAGAAGAAAGCAATTGCACTTGGTATTTCAGTGACTATTATTACACTCAATGAAGCAAGTACCACTGAAGACTTTAAAAGAACGATAGCAGAGCATGTTTCACATGCTGATGGACTTATTGTGCAGTTACCATTACCGACGCACATAGATACGAGTGCAGTACTTTCAGAAATTCCAATAACACACGACGTTGATGCGTTGAACGAACAGACACAGTGGCTCCTTTCTCCTGTAGTTGGTTCAATTAAAGAAATTTTAGAAGAACACCACATTACCGTGAAAGAGAAATTTGTGACAATTCTGGGGAGTGGTCGTTTGGTTGGACTTCCTGCGTATCGTTGGTTCGTTGACCAAGGTGCGCACGTAAGTGTGGTTACCAAAGATACGATTGAAATTGCGCACTATACGCAACGTGCCGATATTATTGTGTGTGGTGCAGGAAAACCGAATCTCCTTACACCCGATATGATTGCAGATGGGGTCGTTATTCTTGACGCGGGTACGTCAGAAGATGGGGGAGAATTACGCGGTGACGCTGATCCACTTTGTGCAGAGAAAGCATTGTTATTTACCCCTGTTCCTGGTGGGATCGGACCTATTACTGTTGCAATATTATTGTCTAATGTTGTTGCGTCTGCACAAAGAAAATCCTCTATGGTATAGTATGTCGCATCCTTGATACGGATTTGAGCTATATAATACAACACTATGAGTGTCAATCAGAAAGAAAACACGAGTCCAGACAGATTTATTCGAGCATTTCGAGCGTTCGCAGTTATTGTTGCTTCGGTAGTACTTAGCTATTTTATATATACAACCACGGTCAATCCAAATTCCCCGTATGCATTTAAGTTAGGTCTCGATCTTGCAGGGGGAAGTCATTTGGTTTATGAAGCGGATGTCACATCACTTAATCCAGACGAAGTTCCCGAACTCATGAATGTGCTTCGTGAGGTTATTGAGCGTCGTATCAATGCGTTCGGTGTGTCAGAACCTATTGTGCAAGTTGAACGAAGTAGTTTTGTTTCAGACGTAAAACAAGAGCGTCTCGTCGTTGAACTCCCTGGAGTTGCAAATGTTGAAGATGCTGTAAAAGAAATTGGAAAAACACCACTCCTTGAATTTAAACTTGTGGATCAAGAAGCGCTCTCTGCGCAAACTGCAGTGGAAGAGAATTTTGGCGATGCAATAGAAGATGGTTCTGCGGAAGTAAAAGTAAAAGGTCTCGATGGTCGTGAGCCATATATTGAAACAGGACTTACTGGACGATATCTTAAAAATGCGGAATTAGTTTTTGGACAGGGAAATGGAACAGGACTCTCAAACGAACCAATTGTGAGTATTACCTTTAATGAAGAAGGTGCTGAACTTTTTGAAAAAATAACTCGGGATAATGTGGGTACTCAACTCGCAATTTTTCTTGATGGTACCGTCATGTCGTCACCACGTATCAATGAGGCTATTGGTGGAGGCAAGGCGGTGATTTCAGGTAATTTTACTCCAGAGGAGGCGCGTGAACTTGTTCGCAATCTAAACTTTGGTGCGCTCCCAGTACCTATTTCACTGGTAAGTACACAAACGATTGGGTCGTCACTTGGTGATTCAGCACTTCACGCTGGTGTCTATGCAGGTGTTGTAGGTTTTTTAATACTGGCACTCTTTATGGTGCTTTGGTACAGACTCCCTGGTGTTATTGCGGTACTTGCATTGGTGATGTATATCACCATTATGCTTGTACTCTTCAAGCTTATTCCCGTGGTACTTACTGCTGCGGGAATTGCGGGATTTATTCTTTCGGTAGGTCTTGCCGTTGATGCCAACGTACTCATTGCTGAGCGTATCAAAGAGGAATTACGCAGTGGAAAAAAAGTCGACATCGCTATTACAGAAGGTTTCAAACGAGCGTGGCTTGCAATTCGAGATTCTAATATTGCACACATTATTGTTGGTATTATTTTATTCTGGTTTGGAACCGCTCTTATTAAAGGTTTTGCACTCGTCTTTAGTATTGGAGTGCTCGTGTCTATGTTTTCTGCAATTACGATTTCACGTACATTACTTATCGCATTACCCATCAATGCCGAAACGAAACTGGGTAAGTTTTTAATGGGTTCGGGTATATCACAATAACGTATGAATATAAAAAATAACCAGAGCATTCTTTTCGTACTCCCCGTAGTCTTGTCAGTATTTGCTATTGGTGCAATTGTGACATGGGGACTCAAACCAGGAATTGACCTCGCAGGAGGTTCAATGTTGCAAGTGTCATATGATACACGACCAGTCATTGAAGACGTGAATGAGAAGCTCGTAGAGCTTTCATATGGCGAAATCAGAATACAGCCATCAAATGATACAGATTTTATCTTGCGACAAAAAGAACTTACTGATGAAGAAAAGAAAAAACTCATGGAAATATTGGCTACGTTTGGAACAGTGCGTGAGGTGCAATTCAATTCAGTCGGTCCTACTATTGGAGAAGAAATTGTCCGTAAGTCATGGTGGGCAATCGCACTCGTGTCGCTCTCAATCATTGCTTTCATTGCGTTCGCATTTCGCCACGTGTCAAAGCCAATTGTTTCATGGAAATACGGTATTGTTGCAATTATTACACTTCTGCACGATATTCTTATTCCTACAGGACTCTTTGCGTATCTTGGATATGCGCGTGGTGCAGAAATTGGTGTATTTTTTATTGTGGCAATTCTTACTACACTTGGTATTTCAATCAACGACACTATTGTTGTATTTGACCGTATTCGAGAAAATCTTCGTCTTAATGAAGAACGAAAGACATCCGAAACATTTGCTGATTTAGTATGGAGAAGTATTTTTCAGACAATGGCACGATCGATCAATACATCACTCACCGTTATTATTATGCTTGTGGCGCTCTTTATACTCGGTCCAGATTCGACAAAAGATTTCTCACTCACTTTGATTATTGGTATGGTTGCGGGAACATACTCTTCAATTTTCCTTGCAAGTCCGCTTCTTGTCCAGCTCGAAAGGTGGCAAGTTGCTAAAAAATAACTCGTATATGTTAATCGGTATCACAGGAACTGATGGTGCAGGGAAGGGCACGGTCGTTGATTACCTCGTATCACAAAAAGGATTTACACACTATTCTGCGCGCGCAATTTTTATAGAAGAACTCAAAAAACGAAGTGAAGAACCAACGCGTGCAAACATGCGACTTATTGCAAATGAAATGCGGGAGGAGTTTGGCAATGACTTTCTAATTACTTACTATCTCAAAAAAATTGAAGAACATGGGGTAGAGAACGCAATTATTGAATCTATCCGAGCAGTTGCAGAAGCCGTGACACTCAAAGCAAACGGGGGCATTCTCATAGCGGTTGATGCTGATCAAAAAATACGATATGCCCGTGTTCAGGAAAGAAGGTCTGAGAGCGACAAAGTAACTTTTGAACAATTTCTTGCCCATGAAGCGCTCGAGACGAATGACCCAAATCCCCACGGCATGCAGAAACATAAAGTGATCAGAATGGCTGACTACGTTTTATTAAATAACAGTTCTATTGATGAACTTAATATGCAAATAGAGGAGGTATTTCAAAAAATAACAAAAACGTCGTCCTAATTACGGATGAATTCTTGTACCAATAAATGTTTTTTCATCAAGATAGTTTTCTAACTCGTGTATTTTTTTGCCGTTAATGATAGTAACTTCAAGATTGTGTTTTTCTGCAGTGCGAGCAGCGACAGGGTCAAATGGTGCAGAAAGACCAGGACTCCATTCTGTCGGTATGAGTTTGAGAAATTCTTTCCACGAGATGTCTTCAATTTTTTGAGCGTCTTCGTTTTGTCGTGGATCTTCTGTATAGACGTAGTCAATATTTGAAAGATTCATTATTTTTTTTGCGCCACAATTAATAGCAATCTGTACCGCTCGGAGGTCAGTACTTGCTCCTGGACGGTAGCCTGCCGCAATAATGAGTGGTGTATCTTTTGGTGTATCAGTAATTTCGTCAGGATTGGTAATCATTTCTGGATGTGCAATATCTCGAAATATAGTGCGCAAGAGATGACCATTGAGTCGTGTTGCATGGATGCCCATCCAGTCGAGATCTTCAGGGTCAAGTTCAGTAATAGTCGCAGCAGCATCTTGATACCGACGTGCAGTTTTTCCACCACCAGCAATAATAATAAAACGTTTCCCCCCAAAAGTTATTTGACGTTCAATAAGATTTTTAAATTCAGTGAGAAATGTTGTGTCAATAGCATCAGGAACAATAAGTGAACCACCGACGGACATCACGACTGTTTCATGTTCCTGCATTACCATAGAGTGTACCGTGTTCAGAAGATATTGTGAAGTTGTGTAGGTCTGTTATGTGTAAAATATAATGAATAATTTGAGTGGGCATTTTGTATTTATGCTTTAGAAAACGACACTTTTTTCAACCTTTTTTGGTGGAAATTGACCTATGGTCAATTTCCACCAAAAAAGGTTGACCTTTTGTCGCGTACCTGTATAATAGCGCCACTGTCCAATTTCAAGCGATGAAAGTAATGCTGGATGTATTGCATCTGTAAGGCATTTTTTTACGCTCGAAAGTTTTGGAGGATAGTCGTTTTTTGATATAACTTGGATGAGTTTCAATCTGGATATTTATGTTCAGGGAAAGACTATATTCAAGGTTTGTATGGCAAAGGTCAGCAAATTACATATTTGGTATATTAATCAGCAAGTTAATATATCAACGTACAAATGTTGCATACATGCAATGTCATTTTTGATGTTGTCTAGATGTGACGGTACGCATCACAAAAAATGAATATTGGTAAATATTCCAAAGATCCAAAAGACAAAAGCGAAGCGATTGTTCACAGAGTGAACGATCGAGTATGAGTATAAGTAGGAAGTATGAGTATGTGAGACGCGAAGCGTCCGTATACTAATACTGATACTAAATACCAATACTCGATTGCATCACAATGCAATCGTACATTCTCTTTTGTCTTATCCTTGAAAATGTTTGTTGAGTGGAGATAGTAAGTACAGTCTCCAATTACTCACAGACGAACAAGATCAACCAATCACTTCGGTGATTCGAGATCTCGTTTTAACTTAGAGTTTGATCCTAGCTCAGGGTGAACGCTGGCGGCGTGGATGAGGCATGCAAGTCGAATGGGCTTAGACCCATGGCAGACGAGGTAGGAACAAGTAGGTACGTACCCCAAAGTCAGGGATAACCCGGAGAAATCCGGAATAACACTTGATAGTCTCGAAAGAGTAAAGATTTATCGCTTTGGGAACGGCCTGCTTTCTATCAGCTTGTTGGTAAGGTAACGGCTTACCAAGGCTACGACGGATAGGGGAGGTGAGAGCCTGACCCCCACCGATGGAACTGCGACACGGTCCATACTCCTACGGGAGGCTGCAGTCGAGAATCTTCCGCAATGGACGAAAGTCTGACGGAGCGACGCCGCGTGGTAGATGAAGTCCTTAGGGACGTAAATACCTTTTATGAGGGAAGAAGTTTATTGACATTACCTCATGAATAAGGGGCTCCCAATTCTGTGCCAGCAGGAGCGGTAATACAGAAGCCTCGAGCGTTACCCGGATTTACTGGGCGTAAAGGGTGTGTAGGTGGTGTGATTAGTCTTGCGTTAAATCTTCGGGCTTAACCCGAAGCTCGCGTAAGAAACGGTCATACTAGAGGAAGCGAGAGGTGTGTGGAACTCATGGTGTAGGGGTGAAATCCGTTGATATCATGGGGAACACCAAAAGCGAAGGCAACACACTGGCACTTTCCTGACACTGAAACACGAAAGCGTGGGTAGCGAATCGGATTAGATACCCGAGTAGTCCACGCCCTAAACGCTGTCCGCTAGCTATAAGGAGTATCGACCCTCTTTGTGGCGAAGCTAACGCATTAAGCGGACCGCCTGGGTAGTACGAGCGCAAGCTTAAAACTCAAAGGAATAGACGGGGGCTCGCACAAGCGGTGGATCATGGGGCTTAATTCGTCACTAAGCGAGGAACCTTACCAAGGCTAGAAATCCTACTGCACGCCTATCGAAAGATAGGAAGCCTTCGAGGGTGTAGGACAGGTGATGCATGGCCGTCGTCAGTTCGTGGCTTGAGCTGTTCCCTTAAGTGGGGAAACGAACGCAACCCTCGTTGCCTGTTATAAGTGTCAGGCGAGACTGCTCCCTCACGGGAGAGGAAGGTGAGGATGACGCCAGGTCAGCATGTCCCTTGATGCCTTGGGCTGCACCCGTGATACAATGGGTGGTACAACGAGACGCAATGCGGTAACGCGGAGCAAATCTTTATAAAACCATCCCCAATTCGGATTGAGGTCTGCAACTCGACCTCATGAAGACGGAATCGCTAGTAATCGTGGATCAGCATCGCCACGGTGAATACGTTCCCGAGCCTTGTACTCACCGCCCGTCAACTCAAGGGAGTCGGAAGTGCCCGAAGTTCGTGCTTGACACGACCTACGGTAAGTTCGATGACAGGGAGTAAGTCGTAACAAGGCACGGCTAGCGGAAGCTGGTCGTGGATTAATTCCAATTGGACACGTCGTCGATTAGAGGTAACTCTTTTCATAAACGGCTAATTGGTCGATATTTTGTGCCTCAATTGAGCACAAAATAGGCTATAATACCTAACCCTATAGATGGTATTTGACTCTAGGAAAAGACCTAGCAGGATAAGACAAAATAGAGTGTTTACTGCTTTTACAACAAGACCACCCTTTTAAAAGGGTGGTCTTGTTGTAAAAGAAAAACGTGCATGGGCACGTTTTGTCAGTAAACACTAACCACAGCGATGTTTTTGGCTTTCCCTATGCCAAAAACCGCGAGGTCGGGGAGGAAGTGCTTAGTAAAATGAATGCGAAGCATTTATTTTACTTAGCAACTTGACCCTGATGCTACATCACTGACCGGAATGTTTTCGTGTGATAGTCTTCTTACAGAAGCTGTCCACTCTTTTGATTTTTAGGAAAAATCTCAAAGAGTCTTGCAAAATGCTCCCAGCATTTTTCACCCAGACTGTCACACAGGTCGGCCGACAACCACTTATGAGCGAAGCGAATTAGTGAGTTTTGGCTGAAGCTTTTAGAAACTTGACCCTGAAGACTTTTGTCACGAATTAGTGCATCACAAGAGCATTTCCTACCCCAGGGCATTTTCTCTTGCTTTGCAATTCACCTTAATTTTCCTAATTCCTTCCAGTCATAAAGAAAATTGGTCAGTTGGGTTGAAAGCTACTTAGTCGGTAAACGTCTCTCTAATAATTCGTGGCGGTTCGTATTCTCTATTGTACATGTTACGAGGAGCTGAAGGGGCTCTGGGGAATGATGAATCTTGTACTCCTTTTCTTTCCATATAATCGGGAATAACGGCACCCCTATTTCCTAATCCGAATCCTGCGACAAGTAGATTCACTATACCCCAAAGACTGAGAATGACGACAAAGGCAGTAATTCCCCAAAGTGCAAGTGAACGTGCTTTTTCTTGCGCATCGCTGTTACTTCCTCCAATAATAAAATATCGAGTTACATTCCAAATAAAAACCAGAAAGGCAACTGACAATAAAAAGGGGACAATGGTAGTATTTAGAAATTCGTTGATATTGATGAGTAGCGTTTGAATATTCATCCCATAATAATACCTCAAAAACCTCTAGAATAAGCCAGTTTTAAACACACTTGACAAATATACCAAGTATAGTATAATGGAACACAGAAGATGAGCATACGCTCATCAGGTTTTGCAGGAGAGTGAGATGAAAAAGAATGCTAAGAGTTTGATGTACAGCGAATCCGGAGTAATCCGTGTACGCTGGTGGCCACTGTTCATATTCCCACTTTTTTATTTGTATTTTGATATCAAGAGTTTGATATCAAATATTATGTATTTTTTCACACAGTGAAAAAATATAAAAAGGCCGGATGTGATTTATTCACCCGGCCTTTGTTTGTGTTTGATTACAGAATGAAAAGTTTTGGCCGGATGCACGTAGTGCATCCGGCTGTTTGAATCACTTCTTTGTCAATTTAATTTAGATTTTTTTTCATTTTTTTTCCGATATGTCCTCTTCCCTCGTTTCATTTTCTCCTCTCGGCGTTTTTGAAGTTGTCTACCTTTTTCGTCGCGTTCCTCCGCAGTGAGCTCCACAGGAAGATTCCCGCCCTACTCACGTTTGCCTTTTGCCTGAAGAACACTTCCTCGCATACCCCATCCTGACATTTTCAGCCTCTATTGTTAACGATACCAAAGGGAACAATACCGCAAAAAATTATTTCACACAAGTGATCCCTATTGTTCTGAGGTGAGTGACTGAGGCAAGTCTTTCATTGCTCAAATGCGTTGTTTTTGGTAGTATCGTGTAATTCTTATTGACGTTCCGTCCTCAGTCCGCGCTTAGCTCAGTTGGTAGAGCATTCGACTGATACTCGAAAGGTCCTAGGTTCGAACCCTAGAGCGCGGACTGAGGACGGAACGTCTTGTCCGCGCGAGCTGAAAAATGCGTTGGAGCATTTTTCCCGATTTCGACCAGCGGGAGAAAAACTACGATGTGAGGCACGAACGAGTAGTTAGGGTTGGCTAGAGCATTCGACTGCCCACTTACAGTGGCTGTTTAGGTTGTATGACCGAGTACTTATTTTTTGTCAAAATAAGTACTCGGTCGACAACCTCTTGCGCCAGTCACCCAGACTGGCTCACTCGAAAGGTCCTAGGTTCAAACCCTAGAGCGCGGACAAAATTCAGAAAAATATTAGAGAAAGTTCTAAAATAGTTTCCCAAACTATTTAGCTCGAAAGGTCCTTGGTTCTCGGCTCACAGCCGCTGTTCAGGTTGTATGATAATTTTCATAAATTCAAATTATCGACAACCTCGTGAAAATGTATCCCATACATTTTCACCCCAAGAGCGCGGACAGGGGTTTTTACTATGTCTGCGCGAGCTGAAAAATGCGTCGAAGCATTTTTCCCGATTTCGACCAGCTTAAAGACCATCGCTCAAATGATGGTTTTTAATAGAATATGTATTCTATTGTGGAAGTGTAGAAGTGTCGGATACTGTTGCTAGACTTTCTGCTTCTATTTTTAAGTTATAGGTGAGACTCACTGTAAATGCGCTAAATGCAATAATGAGTGTCCATGCAACAGCAGGGAAAAGTTTGTATGATTCGAGTGGTTGATTCATGATGTATGAAGTATACCAGTATAAAGTAATGGACACATAATATGCTGTGCAAAACCATGAATCAATGCGTATGTTAGAATTTCACTAATTGAACGAATGGGGAGCTATATATATGAAAGAAAAAAATAATACTCAAGGGAAAAAGTATCTTCGGACATGGATTGAAATTGATACTCGCGCTATTCTGCAAAACTATAAAACATTTCGGAAACTCATTGGTTCCAAAAAACTACTCATGGCCGTGGTGAAGTCAAATGCGTATGGGCATGGTTTGGTAGATTTTTCTGGAGTTGCAGAAAGGTGTGGTATTGATTGGTTCGGCGTCGATTCTCTTGTTGAAGGTGTTGCGCTTCGAAAGGCGGGAATACAAAAACCAATTCTTGTATTGGGGTACACACTTCCTGAGCGACTACTTGAAGCAGTGAAATACAATCTTTCTCTAACGGTTGGTGATTTTGATTTACTACATGCAGTACAATCACTTGGGAAAAAAGGAGTACAGGCAAAAATTCATATAAAAATTGATACGGGAATGCATCGACAGGGATTTGTACTCTCTGAGATTTCAGACGTTATAGAAATTATGCGTATGGGGAAGTACACACCTATTCTTGAAGGAATATATACCCATTTTTCTTCTGCAAAGGATCCAAAGTTTCCGCAGGTGACTGATGCACAAATTACAGTGTTTAAAGAAGTAGATATGCTCTTTCAAACAGGGGGATTTAAAAATGTTATACGACATGCAGGGGCAACAGCGGGTACGCTCATTTTTCCTCAAGCGCATTTTGATTTGGCACGTGTGGGTATTGGTATGTATGGTCTTTGGCCATCAGAAGAGACAGAACGTGCTTTTAGTTCTTTACTCAAAATTAAACCAGTACTTTCGTGGAAGACAATTGTGAGTCAAGTAAAAGCGCTACCAAAAGGTGAGTCGATAGGGTATGCTCATACCGAGACGCTCAAACGTGCTTCAAAAATTGCCATTCTTCCTATAGGATATTGGCATGGTTTTCCCCGCGCGCTTTCAAGTGTTGGCTATGTGGTAATTCGTGGAAAACGTGCAAAGGTATTAGGACGAGTATCAATGGATATGGTTTGTGTCGATGTCACCGATATTCCAAAAGCGTCTATCGGTGATGAAGTGGCACTTATTGGAATAAGTGGACACGAGACAATTTCAGCAGATGAAATAGCAGAAACCTGTGGGACTATTAATTACGAAATTGTGACACGCATTAATCCGCTCATAAAAAGGATTTTGGTGTAGTGTGGGTGGAAGGAGAAGTCTCCTGAAAAATAGCGAAGCTATTTTTCAGGAGAGCAACATGAATATGTATACATACAGAGACTATTTTAAAGATAAAAAAATCACCGTGATGGGGCTTGGTTTGCTTGGTCGTGGGGTAGGGGACACGGCGTTCTTGGCCGAATGTGGTGCTGAACTTATTGTTACTGATCTAAAATTAGAATCAGACCTTCAGGAACCTTTCAATCGATTGAAAGGTTTTTCGAATATTTCGTTTACGCTTGGAGAACATCGAGAAGAAGATTTTAAAGGACGAGATATGATACTGAAAGCGGCGGGCGTTCCACTTGATTCAAAGTATATTGAAATTGCCCGAGAAGACGGAGCGGAAATTGCAATGAGTGGCGCACTTTTTGCAAAGATTTCAGCGATTCCGATTATTGGTGTGACAGGGACGCGCGGGAAGTCAACGGTCACGCACATGATTCACCATGTACTCTCTCAGGTGACAGAAGGAGCGCCGGTACTTCTTGGAGGTAATGTGCGCGGGGTTTCAAATTTGCAACTTCTCCGCGATGTGCATGATGATTCTATTGCAGTGATGGAGCTCGACTCGTGGCAACTACAAGGATTTGGTGAAATGAAGATAAGTCCGCATGTTGCCGTATTTACAAACTTCATGGAGGATCATATGAATTATTACAAAGGAGATATGGATGCATATTTTTCAGACAAAGCGCATATTTTTAGGTACCAGGAAGAATCTGGAGTCCTCGTGACGACACCGGCGGTACTTGAACGAGCACAAGAATACGCGAAGTCATATGGCGAGGAACTCCATCAAGAAATTAGACTGGCAGACACCTCACTGCTTCCTGATGATTGCCTTCTTGCAATGCCCGGAGAACATAATCGCTTAAACGCAGCGCTTGCGACTGAAGCATTGCGCGCAATCGGACTGACCGACGAAGAGATTTTCCAAGGACTTGCAACATTTCCAGGAGTGCCAGGACGACTTGAATATTTAGGTGAGTATGATGGTGTGAAAATATATAATGACAATAATGCAACAACACCAACAGCGGTGATGCGCGGTATTGAAGCAGTTGCTGATGGAAAGAATATTATTTTAATCGCTGGTGGTGCCTATAAGGAGGTTGATCCATCTCCACTCGTACCACTCATACAAACACATTGCAAAAAGACAATCCTTCTCGCAGGTACGGGGACTGATATGCTCAAAGATAAGATTGAGTGTGTGGTGGTGAAATCACTTGATGAGGCGGTGAAGATCGCGCGCGCCGAAGGCGCGCGCGGAGACACCATCCTCTTCTCCCCTGGCTTTGCATCATTCGGTATGTTCAAAAATGAATACGATCGGAATGATCAGTTTGTAAATTTAATCACGAAATATGAATACACCTGAAAGACCCAAGAATCAAGCAGAGTTAGTGAGAGAGACTATTGTAAATACAGTTAAAAACCCAGAATTAGTGTTAAGGAGAAATCTTGAAAAAGGATGTGTTTATGGAATCGAATTCTTGATCGATGTACGGAGGCAATTAAAAAATGATTCAACGTATCGTATTGAAGGACCAGATCCAGATTTCAGGGATTTTTTTCTAGTTTCAGATGATGACGTTAGATATTACAAAGCACTGATACGAATGCTGAATCGAGGGGGACACACCTATCCAAGCATACAAGAAGGTTTTTTTGATTTCATCTCTAAACAGGCAATCGCGGATGTGCGAATCCGATCTGTGATTTCAGAAATTAATGAACTTTTTAACCAAGCATTTAACGAAACTTTTGATCAGAAGAGTGTATGAAAATACATACGATTAATCAACACTTGTTGCGGGGGTATTTTCGTCTTTTACAGGTATGGTGGTTTATTCGACGACCAAAGACACAGGGTGTGAAGTGTTTGCTAGAACATGATAATACATTTCTTTTAGTTCGTCTTTCGTACGGGCATTGCCAGTGGTCAATACCGGGAGGTGGAGTGAACTCTCAAGAGTCATTTGAGACAGCAGCAAAGCGAGAAGTGCTCGAAGAAACCGGAATTACAGTCACTGAGCTGAGACATATTGGAAATTACGCGCAAACTATCGGATATAAAAATGATACGGTACAATGCTATCATACGGTAGTTCCTACTAGGGATTTCACGATTGATAATTTTGAAATTTCTGAAGCACAATGGTTTGCCATCGACGAACTTCCTCCAGACCATTCACCGAATGTTGATCGAATACTTAATTTGTATGCATCTCAAAGAAATTAAACACATTCACTTTGTTGGCGTTGGCGGTATTGGCATGTCTGCACTTGCGCGTCTTTTTATACATGATGGAAAAGAGGTGAGTGGTTCTGATCGCGCGCCGTCAGCAATTACCGAAGCACTCGAAAAAGAGGGTGTTCAATTCAGTACCATGCAGGTAAAGGAAAATATCATCGATGGAATAGATTTGGTTGTATACACCGAAGCGATGTCTCATGACCATGAAGAATTGGTACATGCTAGAAAGCTTGGTATTCTGACGGTCAATTATTTTGAAGCACTGGGAATGGTCGCGAACGAGTACTACCTCATTGCGGTTGCAGGAAGTCATGGGAAGACCACCACCACCGCAATGCTCATTGATATTTTTGAAGAGGCAGGATTCGACCCTTCAGCGATTGTGGGTTCTCTGCGTTCAAAGACAAAGAGTAATTATCGAGCGGGGAAGAGTAAGTATTTTATTGTCGAAGCATGTGAGTATAAAAGAGATTTTTTGAGTCTCACGCCTGATGTACTTATTATTACGAACATTGAACATGAACACGTTGATTATTATAAGGACTTACAGTCGGTCCAATTGGCATTCAAGGAATTTGCTTCCCAAGTACGGGAGGGTGGTGTAGTGATTATGAATTTTTCTGGTGACAATATGGCACCCGTACTTGAAGGACTTACTGTTTCTATTTTGGATTACGGAAAGTTTTTTGATCCACTTCTCAAACTCAAAATGCCGGGGATGCATAATCAGCTGAACGCCGCGGCGGCCACAGCCGCCGCGGCGTTTGTCGGAATTACGTCAGATGTAGCAAAAAAAGCACTTGAAAATTTTGCGGGCACATGGCGTCGGTTTGAATATAAAGGCGAAGTCAACGGAGCAAAAGTGTACGACGATTACGGACATCATCCTACTGAAATAAAAGCGACTCTTCAAGGGGCTCGTGAACTCTGCCCTGATAAGGAAATTACGATTGTGTTTCAGTCACACACCTATTCGCGCACGCACGAGCTTTTCGATGATTCTGTTACAGCCCTCAGTGTTGCTGACCGCGTGATTGTGCTTCCGATTTATGCAGCGCGAGAAGAGAATACGTTTGGTATCACTCATACGAAGCTTGCTGAAGCAATTCGTGAAAAAAATAAAAACGTAACCGCACTCGATTCATTTGAAGAAACGGTAACAGAACTAAAAAGGTCAATATCGTCAAATGATGTAGTTATTACCATGGGTGCAGGAGATATGACATCAGAAATAGCTAACGCACTCATCTTATGAACGGATTACTCTCGGTTGTTGGAACACCAATAGGAAACATGGAGGACATGACACTTCGGGCTATTCGGGTGCTTAAAGAAGCGGATTATATTTTGTGTGAGGATACGCGTGTGACGGGACACCTTTTGAAGCACTATGGTGTTGATACAAAAATGCGTCGGTATGATGCACATGCTTCAGAGAAGACACACACAGGAATTTTACATGATTTAGAAGTGGGGAAGAAGATTGCACTCGTGAGTGATGCAGGGACTCCGGGGGTGAGTGATCCGGGGGTGATGCTGGTACGACGCGCCCGCGAAGCGGGCGCGCGCATTGACGCAATCCCAGGCGCATCGGCAGTTACCGCTGCGTTTTCAATTGCAGGTATTGCAGGAAATAGTTTTGTTTTTTTAGGTTTTGTGCCATTAAAGAAAGGTCGACAAACTTTTTTCAAAAGTTTGTCGGAGTACGACATGCCCGTTATTTTCTACGAAGCGCCGCACCGAATCATGAAAACACTCGAATCACTGAAAGACAACCTTTCAATTGATCGAAAGGTTGTGGTGGCGCGGGAACTGACGAAAATGTTTGAGGAGGTTATTGTGGGAACCTCAGAAGAAGTGTTGCAGTATTTTATAGATCATCCTAGTCATGTACGAGGTGAATTTGTAGTTCTTGTTTCCTGAGCATTATGGTCCAGGAATTCGCCCTAGGACAAAGTGGCGAATTTGGACATGTACCACAAGGGCATTTCCATTTTCATAGTCGTCCTTTGGGACTCTTTGAAAAATAGGTCATTTCAACATAGTCGCTGACGCTCCTTGTTTCATTTAACCATGTTCGTGGGGAGTTTGTAGTGCTAGTACATTGTATTGACTAAAATTAGACTTTCATCTATATTTACATAAGGAGTGAAAAGGAAGAGATCAAACGAGATTTCCTGTAAGAAGGAAACAGGCCAGTAGTTTCAGATTGTCTCATTCAGAATTCTTTTTAAGTAAAGAAGCCATAGAGGGTAAAGCCCCGTATGATGTCGAGAGATCTAGAACTCTTGCAAAGTCCTAGCTCGCGTATTAGCTAGGATGACGAGGTGGATCTGCCTAAGCCTATAGGTGTACGCAAATGGTTCATTCAATCCGCTGTAACCTCCAGTATCAGTAGAGAGTATTGCAAACGCAATGCGTGAGCTTCCATCTAGCCTAAACCTTTTCACTTCAACCCATTTTTGCCACAACGAAAGTTGTGGCCTTTTCTTTTTTGTAGTTGCAACAAGCCCGCGCCGAAGGCGCGGGCTTGTTGCTTGCATGTAGGTTTTCCCCACTTTCGCAACTATCATAATCCACGCTATACTGTACGTATGTCGAAAGAAACACTCGTGTGCATCATTGGATTTTTTGTGTTTTTTACATCTTTTTTAGGTATTCCGCGTGAATACAAAGAATGGATTTTTATTGTTTCTGGATTGATTCTTATGCTTGCAGGATATAAATTACGAAGAAAAGCTTTCTTGCAATCACTTGAACACGCAAGCGGAGAACGTCGAGGAGAAGCCTTTGTTGAGAGCGGAATAGTTGAAGAGAAAACACCGATACACAAAGACAGTCAAGCTATATTATGAAAATTATTGCTATTGGCGGAGTGCTAGGTGTTGGGCTTCTCACACTTTCGTATATCGCATTACCTCGTATAACTTCTTTTGAATATGCATCTGGAACAGTAAGTACAACTCCATCCATACAAGATAAAAACGCTAAAGAAAAAATTGTGCCTGATACTCGAGAGGTCATGATGCATGTCCCGCTTCCTGAACCAGTACGCGCCATTTATATGACTTCTTGTGTTGCAGGAACACATGAATTCAGAAATCGCGTGGTGAAATTGATTGAGGACACCGAAATAAATGCGGTGGTTATTGATATAAAAGATTATTCGGGAACTATCTCATTTCCACCGCTTTCAGAAGAGTGGAAATCAGCATGGACGAGTGCTCGATGTGGTGCGCAAGATATGAAGGAGTTTATAAAAACTCTCCATGACAAGAATATTTTTGTCATAGGACGTATTACCGTCTTTCAAGATCCATTTTATACAAAAATACGACCTGACCTTGCAATTGTGAAAGCTTCTGATGGTTCGGTATGGCATGATAGAAAAGGCCTTTCATTTATTGATGTCGGGTCACATGATTACTGGGATCATATTATTACGCTTGCTCAAGACTCATATAACATTGGTTTTGATGAACTTAATTTTGATTATGTACGGTACCCATCAGATGGAAATATGCAAGACATCGCATTTCCGAATAGTATGAAAGGCGAGTATAAGGGAGATAAGCAGGCAAACTTAGAAGCATTCTTTAAATATCTCAACGAAAAACTTGACGAGGAATCTCGTTTCAAAAGTATGCGCCACGAAAATACTGGCCGTACTTCCGCGACACCGTGGACATCAGTGGATCTCTTTGGCATGACCACGACAAACACGGATGATCTCTCTATTGGACAAGTACAAGAACGCGCTGCGCCGTATTTTGATTTTGTTGCTCCGATGGTGTATCCGTCGCACTATCCAAACGGATTTTTGAATCTCGGCAACCCGAATGACTATCCATATAAAATTGTGCATTATGCAATGAGCGAAGGAGCGCGTCGTATGATGGCATCAACTACTCCAGTGCAGGGGTTTTTACATGAACGCATAGGCACCTCTACGCCTGCGCTCTATTCGAAACCAGTGTTTACTCCTGCGAGATTACGCACATGGATTCAAGATTTTGATTATGGTGGGGATTACGATGCTGTTGACGTGCGGGCGCAAATACAGGCGAGTTATGATGCGGGGGTACAGAGCTTTATGATTTGGGCGCCAAGCAATATATATACACGTGAAGCGCTCTTGAGTGAATAAATGAGAGAATAAAAAAGTCCCCGCGACCTTCGGTCGCGGGGACTTTTTTCTGCTATACTTTTCATATGGCATTTGATCCTAATAAAATTACCTATTTTGCACAAACAGATTCGCGCGGAAAAAATGCGCGCTTTGGTATTAAAGCAAAAGACCGTCAGCGACACATGTATGTGATTGGAAAGACGGGCATGGGGAAGTCGACGCTTCTTGAAAACATGGCAGTGCAAGATATTCAAAATGGTGAGGGCATGGCGTTTATTGATCCACACGGTTCTGCTGCAGAAACGCTTCTTAATTATATTCCTGAACATCGTATCAATGACGTACTCTATTTTGCACCGTTCGATACAGGATATCCTGTATCGTTTAATATTATGGAAGATGTCGGAGAGGATAAGCGCCATTTAGTCGTGTCGGGACTTATGTCAGTCTTTAAGAAAATATGGATTGACGCGTGGTCGGCGCGTATGGAATATATTCTTTCAAATACGCTTCTTGCACTCCTTGAGTATCCCGACTCGACACTTCTTGGCGTCAATAGAATGCTTTCTGATAAAGAATATCGCAAGTTAGTCGTTGATAATGTGAAAGACCCAGGTGTACGGGCGTTTTGGGTTGATGAGTTTGCAAAATACAATGAGCGATACATGCAGGAGGCAGGAGACGCGATTAAAAACAAGATTGGACAGTTTACTGCAAATCCAATTATTCGAAATATCATTGGACAGCCAAAATCGAGTTTTGATATTCGTCAAATTATGGATGACAAAAAGATTCTCATTATGAATCTTTCGAAAGGACTCATTGGAGAATCGAATGCAAACCTCCTTGGTTCAATGCTCACGACGCGTATTTATCTTGCGGCGATGAGTCGTGCGGATTTATCACCAGAAAAAATGCGTGATATGCCAAATTTTTATTTCTTTGTAGACGAGTTCCAGTCTTTTGCAAATGCGACGTTTGCAAACATTCTCTCTGAGGCGCGCAAGTACCATCTCAATCTTACGATTGCACATCAGTACATTACCCAAATGGAAGAAGAAGTGCGCGATGCTGTCTTTGGAAACGTGGGGACGATTGTTTCCTTTCGAGTAGGACCGTTTGATGCCGAAGTACTTGAAACTATTTTTACACCACAGTTTTTAGCAACAGACATTGTGAATCTTAGTTTTGCACAGGTGTATCTTACCCTCATGATTGACGGTATCGGTTCACAACCGTTTTCAGCGACGACACTTCCACCAATTGCTCCACCATTAATTTCATATAAAGAAGTTGCAATTGCTGCGAGTAGGAAAAAATTTACGCGACTTCGTGCAGAAGTTGAAGCTGACATTCATAAATTTCACGAACCTGTCGTTGTGCCGAGAAAAGTAGTAGAAAAACCAATTATTCCGCATGCAGTGGTGACTGCTGGAAATGAAGCCCGTGTAGTAAAGAGGGATACTTCAGCACCAATCAGTACATCACGAGCAACATCTTCACCACAACGACCCGTATCGACTGAAGTACCGAAAGCGCGAGATGTACCGAGAGGAGTTCCTGAAAAAAGTACTCTATTACCAGAAAGACGCTCAATAGAAACGCCGAGAATGCAAAAACCGTTTGTGCGTTCAATTACACCTGAAGTACCGAAAGAGTCTTTTTCTAAAAAAGACACACAAGTGCAACCTTCACCGCGTCCTGAAGATTTGCGTGATGTGTTGAAACGGATTGCGTCGACGGCACGCGACAATTCTGTAAAATCTCGAACTCCAGAAAAAGGGAATGAGAAAAATACTGATAGTGGTGAAAAACAAGATCTTAAAAATGCAGTGCAGGCTGCACTTCACAATCCTGTTGTCTCAAAGAGTGTAGAACAAAAAAAATCTGAAGAAAATACAGAACATGTTTTAGTACATTCTGAAGAAAAACCACTATCGTCGCCAGTACCTACCGTTGAAACGCAATTGCCTCCTCCATCACTTCCACAATCTACACAATCTACACAATCTACACAATCTACACAGGACACCATTACACCAAAAGAATTGGAGCGTATGATGAGAGTTACTATCAGCGATAAACCACCCGTATAAATATGTTTCGAAATATTCTGATCCTACTCGTCCTTATTTGTCCGCTTACCAGTCGCGCGCAGGTACTATTCAGTGAAATAGCATGGATGGGAACAGATACTGATGCAAATAATGAATGGATTGAGTTGTATAATTTCAGTGGAACAGATACCGATGTCACTGGATGGACAATTACTTTTAATGATACGGCGTTTATTTCACTGACAGGTATAATCCCTCCGCATGGTGTGGTTGTCCTTGAACGTACCGATGACAATACTCTTCCAGGATCAGCATTTCAGATTTATACAGGAGCACTTCCTAATACCGGTGGAACACTGAAAGTGCAAGACATGACTGGCGCAGTGAATGATGAGGTGGTGGGTGGAACTAATTGGTCAGCTATAGGTGGAAGTAATACTACTGTTCCAAAGATGACACCACAGCGGACACGAACGGGTACATGGATTACAGGTCTTCCAACTCCTGGCGCTGATAACGTGCAAGAAAATGTACCAATTCCTCAATATGACACAAGGGACGATACCGTAACAGAAACTTCTAAACCGAAATCAAGCGGGGGTGGTGGGTCATCTCGCAAAGTAAAAGAAACTGTGGCGGTTGTACCGGGAGTTCTCAGTATGACAGTCACTGCACCAAAGACAGCCTATGTAAATCAAACAATTGAGTTTGAAGCAGTGCCACAAGGTATTGGGAAAACACTCATGAATTCACTTGTATATTCGTGGAATTTTGGTGATACATATGTTGGAAATGGTAAAAAGATTTCACACGTATTTTCGCATCCGGGGGAATATATTGTGGTTGTTGAAGCTGTATTTGCAAAACAGAGAGTGCTTATTCGTCATGATATTACGGTACTCCCTACGTCGTTTGAACTTTCGCGTACTGATTCGAATGATATTCTGTTACACAATAATGCAAAATACGAAGTCGATATTGGAGGGTATGTATTACAAGGTGATTCTCAATTTACGTTTCCTAAATTTACTTATATAAAGGCAAACGGCACGCTTATAGTGCCAAAGAATAGAATCGGACAGCAAACATCTGCTGTTTCGTTACTTGATACAGAACGTACGCACGTTGCACTACTTGGAATTTCAGCTAATACAAAATCTCTGCCATTGACTCAGTACGGAAAATCAAAACCCATCATGACGGTGAGCGGGATATCAACAATACAGAGAACAAGTGAGGTGAACAGTATTGAGCCAGTATCAGATGCTACAGTAGTTATTGAAACATCAGAAAAGCCAATCGATACTATTGTCCGTATTGGTAATACCAACAATCAAATTGAAAAACAAGGTTTTTTTACGAGTATATTCAAAAAGATTGCAAGTTTATTCAACTAGTATTTGAGGGTTTTTAATGGAAGTATGTCACGACATTGTGGGTAACATTTTTGGTATTTTTTGATACTATGAATGAATGAGTAATGATATACAGTTGAAAAAAACTATTGTTGTGACTGGCGGGGCTGGTTTTGTAGGATCTCACCTCTGTGAGCGGTTGGTGCATGATGGTCATGTGGTAATTTCTCTCGATAACTACTTTACGGGAAGTGAAAAAAATCATGTCGAAGGTGTCGAGTATCGACACGGACATACTAAAGATATTGAAACACTGGTTCCCGAGACTCCGGATATGATCTATCACTTGGGAGAATATTCGCGTGTTGCGAAAAGTTTTGAAGAACCAGCCCTCGTCTTTGATTTGAATATGAGTGGAACCTTTGCCGTTTTGGAATTTTGGCGAAAGAAAAAATGCAAACTCGTGTATGCAGGATCTTCAACAAAAGGAGTGGGAGCACGCGAGGATGGTGTCATTGGTAGAGACCTGGCTCCGTATACATGGATGAAGGCGTCAAATACTGAGCTTGTGGCAAATTATGGGCGATGGTACGAAATACCGTATGCAGTTGTATACTTTTATAATGTCTATGGCGAACGCGAACGCACGATTGAAGAATATGGCACTGCCATTGAAACATGGCGACAAAGAAAAGCAGAAGGGAAGCCACTGCAGGTTCGGAGTCCTGGCACACAAGAACGTGCATTTACGCATGTACTCGATACTGTTGATGGAATTGTTCTTGTTGGAGAAAAAGGAGAAGGAGATAATTTTGGCATTGGAACTGATGAAATTTACACCCTTCTTCAGGTTGCAGAAATGTTTGGCGGAGAAATAGAAATGCTTCCAATGACACCGACAACTCGATCTAGTGCCGAAGTTGATTCAGCAAAGACAAGAGCACTCGGGTGGAAACCACAGCATCATTTGCATGACTATATTCGGATAGCGGTGACATTATAAAATGAGAAATTACGTTGCATGTTCACCAATCGTAATGCACAATATCTTGTAGCAAATTTTATGCTATAGCAGAAAATTTGCTACAATGTCTACATGGTGAAGAAATTAATAAAGACTCGACTTCCAACGAAACAAATCATCTTACGAACACTCCTTGCAGGAGGAATCATGAGCGTTGCACTCGTTGCTCCAAATGCACTCACTCTCGTAAAGCACCTTGATCGAGGAGGCGTACATCGAAAGGATTTGCACCGTCGTATCACCCAGGCCATAACAAAACTTGAGCGGAGTGGGTTTGTGCGTACCTCAGGCACATTTGGTAACAGAAAGGTGTCGCTGACGAAAAAGGGGAGTAGTGAAATCGAGCGTATGTTTGCGAATGAATATCATATTCCAGAACCGCTGTTTTGGGATGGGAAATGGAGAATGGTTATGTTCGATATACGCGAAGAAAGGAAGCGGGTGCGTGAGCAACTTCGCGTTCTCCTCACTAGTGCTGGATTTTTACGTATACAAGATAGTGTGTGGGTCTATCCGTACCCATGCGACGATTTCATCGCACTTGTACGAGCGCATCTCAGGAGCGGAACGGGCGAGATGCTCTCTTTTGTCGCTGAAGCCCTTGAAGCTGATAGAAAATTACGTGAGCATTTTCAACTAATGTAGCGAAACAGATTCTGCATTACTCTACGCAAACCTAGAGTGAATTTGACAGTAAATATAAATGTAGCAATTTTTAAGCTATAGCATGAAAATTGCTACAATTGTAGTTTATAATACTATCAAGGTGAATTGTTGAGTTTTGTGCTAAAATCGACAGGATACGTTTAAGTATGAAAAAAATACTCATTTTCTCACTTGATTACTTGCCCGGAACCATTTCGGGAGCTGAGTCTGCAATTCAAGATATTACCGACCGTATTAGTGGAGAGGAGATAGAGTTTCATATGGTGACACTTTATTATGATAGTACTACCCCTCGTGTCGAAAAAATAGGGAATGTTCTTATTCATCGTGTTGGACTTTTTGGAAAACCGAATGCGTCACTCGAGGATCGTGTAACATTTCCACTGCATTATAATAAACATTTTTTTCAATTTGCGGGAGGAATCAAGGCATATTTTTTGCACCGAAGACATCACTACAATGGAGCGTGGGCAATGATGGCACACGGTACTGGGGTACCTGTTTCTATATTTAACATACTCACTGATGTACCGTATGCACTTTCGCTCCAAGAGGGAGATCCACCAGAATATATTGAGAAAATTATGCGACCTGTCTGGCCATTATTTAAGCGAGCATTTACGCATGCAACGGTACTGCAAAGTATTTCGCAATTTTTGGCAGATTGGGGTACACGTATGGGATACAAAAAGGTGATAGTTTTGATCCCTGATGGTGCAAATCCAGATTCTATCAATCCTTCGTTTGATGTATCTGTCGTTGAAGAACTTAAGAAGAAACTCGGAAAGAAAGAGGGAGAAATTTTTATCGGAAATTCTGCACGACTGGTCAAGCAGAAAGGTTTTGATACGGTTATACGGGCGCTCCCGTTACTTCCATCGCATGTGCGACTGCTTATTGTTGGTGGTGGTCCCGAAGAAGAAAATCTTAAAGCACTCGTTTCTGAACAGGGACTGAATGACAGGGTCATCTTTACTGGTCAGGTTGATCGTTCAGTTGTCTCACAATACCGCCATGTCATGGATATTTTTGTTGGACCATCGCGTTCTGAAGGACTTGGGCATGCCTTTCTCTCAGCAATGGCGTGTCGGCTTCCTGTTGTTGCGACACAAGTAGGGGGGATAGCAGATTTTCTCTTTGATGCAAAGCGAAATCCCAAAAAAGGTACAACGGGGTGGGCAGTTGATCCTGACAGTCCAGAGCAGATTGCAGGTGCGGTGGAGGATATTCTCGCGCACCCCGAAGGGGTGCGCGAGATAATAGAACGCGCGCGCAAAATGGTTGAAGAAGAATATGATTGGGATAAGATAGCAATAAAAATGAAAGAGAACGTTTTCGACCAACTCTAATGCAGGTTTTTTTGACGACTCTTTTCATCTTCAGTACGGAGTGCATCACGCGTCGTTTTATATTGCTCAATAATTTCAATGGGAACTTCCTCTCTCTTAAGGACGTGTGCGAGTACGTCCTTCCAAAAATGAATTCGTGTGACATTAAGTGTGTGTAAATCGTCGGAACTTTTAGAAAGCGTGCTAACGTAGTACCAGAGAATTTCACCAAGTCGGTACATACGCATGAGATGGAGTGATTCACTTTCTTCAGACGTTCTATTATCTCGTACATATTGTTCGAGTGCTTTTTGTAGTGGAGGATTGTAGAGTGTCATAAAGTTGATAAACCGCGCCCAACCCTCGTATTTATTTCCAAACGTGAGTGAAGAATGGTCAAGTAAATATATCGTGTCATTCTTGATACGAATATTGTGCGGAACAAAATCAGTGTGTGTTAAAAAACCACAGTATTGTTCAATAAACTCAGCATGGGTGGTCATGTAAGTCTCAAGTGACCTGAGGAGTTGAGATACTTCATCGAATTTTTCTGATGCATTTTCTATGTTTTTTCGAAATGTGTGTAGGTTGTGCAGATATTCGCGTGCAGAGCGAATTCCAAATACTCCTTGGATGAGCCGTCGGTGTTTAAAAGTAGTTGCATGCGCGCCTTCTTGTCCTTTAAAAGCGCGAAGCGCAAAATCAAATTGCTCGATAAGTGGTCGTTCGAGAAATGTGCATTTTTGGTCTATAAATTCTTGTATTCCCACAACGTACTTGCCATCAGTGATGTATGCAATTTCCTTTGGTGAATGAAATACATCACGCGCAAAATCAATTTTTGTTAAAATATTTCGACACATACGTTCATGATTAATTTCACGAATTCCATTCTCGTCTCGACTCGCTTTAATAACGACGCGTTCATTATGGGTATTTGTTCCAAGAAGAATGAGTTTAAATCCACTGGTTGTGGTTACTGCCTGCATTAAAAAACGTTCACCTATTATGTGTGGTTGCGTCACATCAAGTGTGTAGCCGTGATGTTGAAGCAACGGAGTAACATGCGCGAGTTCCTCGCGACAATAACGGCTCCATGTTTCTTTATTATTTTTTTTCATACTGAAAAAGGTCTGCGAGCGCTTGTGTGTGCGAGCTCCACGATTGTTCGTAGCGTGCAAATTCCTGTGTCGGGTATGGTCTAAAGGGCATAATTTCAGGTCGTACCGCTGGAGTGACGACACGTCGTATTGTCTGTGTTTGTGACAACCACGATACATCTTCCTTTTCACTACAAATAATGTTTGAAGCCTTTTGTGTTGTGATACGGGTGAGTGTGCGAAGTACCCACTGTTGTTTTGAAGAGGTAAGAGCGGTGCTGTCTCCAAGATGTAATATGATTGGTGTGCGTACGAAAAAACTTGCCACAAGCATGGGTAGTTCCACAGATGCGCCATTTTGGACATATAAGTAATCAGCATGACGGGCTTCTCGCACGAGTGCTTGAAAGAAATGAAAAAGTCTAATAGGAAGTGGTTTGTTTTTTGAAATGTTCACTATGTGTACATTTAGTATTTTTTCAGGAAGTGTTCCGTAGGCAAGAATAGTGATTTTTGCTTCCGTACTCAATCTTCGAGCCAGTTCCTTTACGTACACTGCAAGGGGTGCAATGTCTGGAGGGTAGAGCGGTGTAATAATAAGTATTTTAAGCATATTCTAGAAGTGTACTACATTTCCCGTAAGATTTTATAGAACCAATACCATAGCGAAAAAGTAACGTACTTCACTATGTTGAGATTCTTGAGGTATGATAGAGATAATGCATGCAATTATTCTTGATGGACAGCTCAAAAGTGCGCTTGCGTGTGTGCGCTCGCTTGGAAAGGCTGGCGTCACGGTCTCCGTTGGGGCAGAACGAGAAACGGGCATGGCACTCCATTCTCAACATGCGAGCGCACGCTTTACCTACCCGTCACCATATACACATCAGGATGCATTTATTCGTGCAGTAAAGCGCGAGGCACAGCGACTCGGCGGAAAGCCAGTTGTCTATGCGTTTAGCGATGCGACATACCTTTCATTATACTCCCACAGGACCGACCTGTGGGAGTATATGACGCTCGTTTTTCCAAATGCAACGTCAGTCGAAATTGCATTTGATAAAGCAGCGACCTATTCACTCGCGCGCGTGTCTGGAGTACCTACCATTACCACCTATACACCCGAAACAAAAGAAGAAGTGAGTCAGCTCTCAGAAACAATAGAATATCCTGCGGTGATAAAAACACGAAGAAGTGTCACATGGAAAGATGGTAAGGGAATATTTGGCAGTGCAGTTTTTGTACACAATAAACATGAACTTCAAAAAATATTTGCAACACTGAAACAATCACTCGGCGAAGCGCCATTGATTCAAAAACTTATTTTAGGGGAAGAGTACGGTGTCGAAATGCTTGCAAAAGATGGTGCGGTATATGCACTCCTTACGCATCATCGTATTCGATCACTGTTCCCTACAGGTGGGTCATCGGTACTTAAAGAAACAATGTACGCAGGTGACCTAAAAGATACACTTGAAGAATATGCAAAAACGCTCGTAACGAAGCTCATGTGGTCGGGTCCAATTATGGTGGAGTTTAAAGTTGATAGTGATTCACGAGAACCGTATCTGATGGAAATTAATGGACGGTTTTGGGGATCACTCCCACTCTCAGTTTTTGCAGGAGTTGATGCGCCGTATCTCTACTATCTTCAGGCAACGAGTACTACGCTACCTCAGGAGTTAGTCGTCGCACGAGACGGTGTTGTGTCCCGTCACTTCTTTGGTGACGTACTGCATCTCATCAGGGTTTTATTTAAACGTGATCCTATGCGAAAATTGTTGTACCCGAAGCGCCGTAAGGCGCTTCGGGACTTCCTCTCCTTACCACGAGGTACCAAATCAGACGTGTGGTCATTTCGAGACCCAAAACCAGCGTTTTTTGAGGTAGTTGATTATTTTAATAGATTATGGCATAATAAAAAAAGAAAATAGTTTAACCAGAAGGAGGACAATCATGGACACCGTGAACACAAGATCTACATCTGTCGGCTTCATTGGCACTCGACTGAAAGCTATCATTAATAAGCTCCGTGACTACAGGGCGTCATACTTTCTCGACGAGGAACTCCCTGTTTCCGGACTACTCCGTTCGTGGCGCGAAGAAGGTGACATCATCTACTTCTGTCTCACTTCCGACGGCATGACCGACAAGGAATGGGTGAAATATCTTGAAGGTAAGGGTTGTTACTATGACAAAGACTACATCAAGCAGGTACTCAATTCGTCGGACTTCAGGACAACCAATGGCGTGACGACTGAATTTGCCGTCTTGAAGGGAGTCCATTTTGGGAACAATGACCGGATCACAGAAAAGATTCGTGTCGAGGCAGACAAGTACAAGTTTAGAAAACTAAACATCGAAGAGGCCTGTCTTCTTCAAAGGATCACCATGAAGGAGCTTGAAGTTATGGGTCTCTGGCGGATTGTCGCAATGACCGAACCCATCAATGACTCCAAGGGCATTCCGCGCCTGTTGCGTGTGGGTTGTGGTGACAAGGGGCGCAAGTTCGAGAGGTACAGAGATAGGTCTAACCGCAGGTGGTCTCGTGGTGGCGGGTTTGCGTTTGCCGTGTCCTCCACCTTCTCTTAATCTCTCGAGTGATAAGCATGTCAGTTCTCAATCCTAAGACGCTGAGTCCTGTTCGGACATTATCTTCTTTCGATTTAACCTTTAGCCGTATTCCATTGTTGGAATACGGCTAAAATTTTGTCTGGGCATTTTTGCGATAAAATGTTGTATACTCGTCTGTATGAAAATTACAGGAATAATTCACTGTCACTCAAACTATTCATATGACGCGAAGATGTCGCTTCGCGAACTTAAAGAACTGTTTCAAAAAAATGGAGTGCAGTTTGTATGTATGACGGAACATACGGATGAATTGACTGATGAACGAGCCATGGCGTTCATCGGAGAGTGCGAAGCACTCTCCGATGAAACGTTTCTTTTTATTCCAGGGTTTGAAGTGCCATACCGCGTCCTTGGAGAACACGCGCACGTGCTCATGATCGGTATGCGTTCATTTTATGAACGCTACGCATCAACGATTGAGGTGTTGAAACCCTGGACTCAGGAAGCATCATTTGTGGTACTTGCACATCCTGTTCGAAATATGTTCAAAGTCGATGACGGTCTACTTGAGGAAATTGATGCGCTCGAGGTGTGGAATCAACAGTACGAAGGGAAGCGGGTACCACGAACCCGTTCACTTAAACTTCTCGAAAAACTCAGGGAGAAAAAGCCACTCCTCATCGCGACAGGCGGCGTTGACTTTCATCGAAAGGAACATTTTGGCGCGCCACTCGTTTTACTTGAGGTTGTGGCACTTAGCGAATCGTCTATTATAGAAAAATTACAAACAGGTGCATTTACCATTACTTCACCCCAAGCATTCATGTATGGAACCATTCCCGATACAGAAGAAATTATTCGAAAATACAGATGGGAGAGCCATGTTTCGGTGTGCATCATTATGCTCGGGAAAGCAATCAATGCTTTTTTTGCTCGTTTTGGCATCAAGTTACCTAAAGTAATGAAAGAAATTGTACGCAAGAAGATTTAGTCATTTGTGCTACAATGCGCTCACTCTATGAAGCATGATCACTGCGCATCTGGAACGGTCATTATATCGATTGATCTTGAACTTGCGTGGGGGAATGGAGGGAAAAAGCACTTTGTACCACTCCATCAAAAAGAACGAGAAGCAATAAACGCATTTCTTGCACTCTGCGAGAAGTACGACATACCATGTACATGGGCGACGGTTGGAAACCTTTTTCTCAAGGATACACAAGAAGCGAAGAATCGAGGCATTGTATTGAGTGAAAAAGCAAAACAAATATACGAGTTGATCAATGATTCAAATAGGTCACTGTGGTTTGGTTCGGATATTATTGAACAGATTTTAGCGTGTAAGGCATCACAAGAAATTGGTTGCCATACAATGTTTCATACATTAGCGCCAGAAGTAAGCACGGATGCATTTCGAACAGAGTTGACACAAGCAGTCATGCTCGCAAAAGAAAAATACGACATTATAATGCGTTCATTTGTATACGGGCGAAATTATGTTGCACATCAAGAAATACTTACCGAAACAGGGTTCACTTCTTTCAGAGGACATCATGTGGCACATTCTTTTCCTGGATCATTTGGTGAAACGAAGGTAGCTCGTTATTTAGAATCACTCATTCCACTTCGAGTACCAGGAGTGCATCCCTTGAAGCACAGCGATGGCATTGTTGAGCTTCCCGCGAGCTATTTCCTTGCAATAATGCTTGCAAAAACTGTATCAGTGCCCATGTGGCTTCGGTCTATGCGGTGCAAAAATGGCGTTCGAGGATCAATACGTGACAATGGTATTTTTCATATGTGGTTTCACCCACATAATCTTGCTCAGAATATTCCCGTATGGATGCATACACTAGAAGACTTATTTCAATATCTCGCAAAAGAACGTGATGCTCAAAACATTGAAGTGCATACCATGGGTTCTTATACAGAAGGTTATCTAAAACATATATGACACCGGCACCAGTCATTATTTTTGACGGAGAAACACGAAGTGCACTCACTGCACTTAGGTCACTTACTGAACGCGCTATTCCTGTGGTTGTTGCATCACACAAGAAAAAGGCACTTAGTTTTTCATCAAGATACTGTATAAAAAAGCTTGTGTACCCGAGTCCAGGAACACATCGAGCTACCTTTCTTGATTTCATGGCGAAGTATCTAAAAGAAAATCCAAATGTACTCTGCATGACCTTCACTGACACCACGACTGACGCACTCCATACAGGTATAGCACAGGGACTCATACCCAAAAACGTGTTCTTTGGTCCCACTCTGGAACAGTATATGCGTGCGACCGATAAACGTGTGCTCGCTACCATCGCATCGGGGCTAGATATATCTGTTCCTGTAGAAATCGTTGACTTTGATAGTGATTCGACTCACGATCTTCAGTTTCCACTCATTATAAAACCAGCACGATCGGTTTCGTGGAATGGCGAATGTGCCTATAAAGATACGGCTCGATTTGTTACTACTCACGAAGAATGTATGCAACAATACCATGCGCTGTCAGGACACGTGGATCGTGCGCCACTCATGCAAAAGGTAATTGTCGGAGATGAATATGGCCTCTCACTGCTTGCGGTTCAAGGAGAAATTTACACATTGTTTGCACATAAACGCCTCAGATCAATTACGCCTCAGGGTGGCGCGAGTGCGCTTCGTGAGAGTGTTGCAGTTACCGCTGAAATGGAAACTATTGCAAAAAAACTTGTCGGAGCACTCTCGTGGAATGGTGTTATGATGATTGAATTGAAACACAATACACAAACTCAAAAGCTTACCCTTATAGAAATCAACGCACGTTTTTGGGGTTCACTTTTTCTTGCAATCACAGCAGGCGTCGATTTTCCATACTTACTCTATGTTGCTCATTATGGTACGCTGCAAGGCATAGTACCACACTACAAAGTTGGAATACGTGCACGACATTTGGTGAGTGACTTGAGACATTTTTATGCCCTCAGATTGAAAGCGTTTCATCCAAGTCATATCAGTGCATTTTGTACTTTTTTCCAGAAAAAAATGTATTACGATGTGTGGTCTTTTCATGATCCACTACCTGGTATTATGGAGTTTACGCAAGCTATGCGAGAGAAAATATGATCGTACGCGGTATTTATCACACACACTCAACGTATTCACATGATGGTACCTTTACGTTGTTTGAATTAAAAAAACTTCTCATAGATCGAGGTTGCCAATTTGCAATCATGACGGAACATGCTGAAGACTTAACTCCAGAATCATATCGCTCTTTTTACAATGATTGCAAAAGCTTAAGTGACGCTTCATTTGTGTTTGTGCCAGGCCTTGAGGTTCCTTATGAAGGGAAGGTGCACGTCGGGTGTTTTCCAAGCGCTGAAAGTTACGATGTCGTGCCACTCTATCGTGAAGGAATTGTGGGTATGCGTGAAGTAGGAGCAACAACGATATATCATCACCCATCAAAGCAACAGTACTACATGCATGACGATTTTCGAGCACTACTCGATGGAGTAGAAGTATGGAATTCACGGTATGAGGGGAATGTGGTGCCAAGCAAACGGACCACTACATTTGTTAACACGTTTTTTAAAAATAACAGCATTTTGATCGGCGGACTTGATTTACACACAAAATCACAATGGGGTGGACCAACACTCGTGGTTCTAGTAGACGCTCTCACAGTAGAGAATATTCACACCATGATAAAAACTGGACGATATGTGATTTCGGGCAGATTTTCTACCTTTGGTAGAAAAAACCTCAAAAGTTTACATTTTTGTGCATACTGGGTATTGCGAACACTTTATGACACAATAAAGAAATTGAGAGATTATCTACAACGTTAACTTTTTATAGGTTTACATTACTAATCTGTATTGCTAGTATAACGTTCATTATGCATCTCTCGAATATCAAAAAAGTATTTTTCTCAATCACACAGCTTTGTACAAACCCGGGAAAGAGTCTCTCGTGGGTCCGGCGTGGGGGTCTTTTAGAAGACAGAGTTGTGATTGATGAAAGTTACTGGTTTCTGGGGACACTTCCAAGAAAACCACTGAGCGTATATTTTCCCCACACAAAAGAAGTATCAGTCATTATTCCCCGTACGTTTGATCGTACCTTTGGCACCTCAATTACGGTCACCGAAGCAGTGACACTCGCAGCACTCGTGCGAAATCAGAATCCAAAAAAAATTCTCGAGATTGGAACATTCGATGGCAATACGGCACTTCTTTTTGCGACAAACCAACACGAAGAGGGGAGAATAGTGACTGTAGATCTTCCTCCTGATTTTGACCCTAAAAAGGATCAAGCTACTTTGAAACACGCTCAAGTCAAAGTGAATGTAACGCCACGTGCATTTGTTGCACGACAGTATCAGGAATCTGCGGAGACAAAGAAGATAACACAAGTGTATGGAGATAGTGCATCACTTGATTGGAGTCAATTCGGTGGGCCATTCGAATTTATTTTTATTGATGGCTGCCACAAAGCTGTTTATGTACGTTCAGATACTGAAAATGCAATGTCACACCTCGCACAGAACGGGTTACTGGTATGGCACGATTATGGAGTTATCCCAGATGTCACTTCTGTTGTCGATGCATTTGCGAAAACACATCCAGAGCTTAAGATGTTTGTTCCTGAAGGTACTCGACTTGCAGTAGGTATCAGGCAGTAGTTTGAAGCGCTACACCGGTGATCTCTCCCATCGACATACTCTGCATTCCATATTTTTTTTGAAGATGTACAAAGTGGTTGAGAATAATTTCAAGATTTTTGAAATTTTCTTTTTGGTCAATACCAAAATTGTGTGGATGCCACCAGAGGTGAAAAATTTCTCCGCGTTTTGCAGCGTAGGTCATACTATTTTTAATACGTCGAAGTTTAAGCCATTCAAAGAGATGAAGTGATGTGTTCCATGGTCGGAGGAACCGACTGGCGGGAATGTTGAGTGGTTCGCCCACTCGTTTTTCTGGAAGTGAATAGGTATGATGACCACTTATATTAAAATAGTGATCGAGGAGGCGTAGTCCGCGAATGAGCAGTGTTTGTTCAGTATCTTTTCGAGGACGATACAGTGTGTGATTTTCATTTCCTCGATACGCGCGGATTTCTTTTTCGTTACATACACGAAGTGCCGAAGGACTCGTTTGATTTCTTGGAAAAATAATTGATTCGGTAGTAATAGCGCATGTTTTTGAAATTGCGTTATGTGCTTCAAGATCGCGTGCAAAGATGGCGACATCGTTTGCGTGTCCATCAATGCAGTAGTAGTGAGAAAAGGTATGATTTCCTAATTCTTGATGCGGAGTTTCCAGAATCGTCTTTATGAGCGATGGTCCAAAGTGATAGGGGTCAGTTTTTTCATCGTCACCAATGTGTGCTGTTTCAATATGATGATATGACGAAATACGCGTGTCTTCATAGATGGGGCGAAGATGTGACGGTGGCAGCAGTGAGAGTAGTTCTTGTTTGTTTCGTGCCATGAGCATCCCGACAACTGCCCACGTTGCGTGAATGTCTTGGTTTTTGAATAGTTCAAGCATTCGAGGAATTGCCGTGCGTTCACCAAGAATTCGCTCACCGTATTCGTCTAAGGATACTTTATCAAACATACCCCAATACAGCTCAAAATCGAGTGAAATAACGAAGTATCCATTTTTTTGAATAGAGTTCATTGAGTAACTATACCTCTAGAGAGGCAGTTTTAAAATAGCGTATTGTAATGCATACTGTTTTCATGAGGATTCTTATTGCAACAGGTTTGTACACGCCCGATATTGGTGGTCCTGCAACGTATACAAAATTTCTGGAAGAATTTCTTCCAGTATATGGCATCAGTCTCACAGTTGTTTCTTTCAGCGCCGTTCGGAATTATCCAAAAATTATTCGTCATCTTGTGTATCTGGTACATCTTTTCCGAAAAAGTAAAAATGTAGACTGTATTTATGCACTTGACACGGTGAGTGTGGGAGTACCCGCACTTATGGTGAGTTATGTACTGAGAAAAAAACTCTACCTGCGCGTTCCGGGGGATTATGCATGGGAGCAGGGACAGCAACGTTTTGGTATTCGGGAGCTACTTGATGAGTATCTTGTAAATCCAAAAAAACCGTTTCCTGTTCGTGTGCTTGCGTGGTTGCAATATCGTGTTGCGCGACATGCACTAAAAATTGTGGTGCCAAGTGAGTACCTGAAAGGTGTGGTCACGAAATGGGGTATCTCTCCAAATAAAATTTTAAGAATCTACAGCGCACTACATCCTGCGGAAGTCATTGAAACGAAAACAGCACTTCGTTCGCGTCTTGGGTATGAAGGATTCGTGGTGTCAACTGCAGGACGACTCGTGCCGTGGAAAGGTATCGAAGCACTTATCAATGCAGTTGGTATGCTCCGCGCGGAGGGGGTTGCGATCACACTTGAAATTATTGGAGACGGATATTTACGCACACATCTTGAACACCATGCACACAGTACTGGTGCAGACACATATGTCCATTTTCTCGGAAAATTACCGACACAAGAACTTCTCGAGCGCATTACTGCGTCAGATGTGTTTGTGTTGAATACCTCATACGAAGGAATGTCTCATCAGCTTCTTGAGGTTATGGCATGTGGTGTACCGATTGTAACAACTTCTGTTGGAGGGAATACGGAACTCATTACTGATGGAAAGGAGGGACTTCTTGTCCCGTATAATAATGAAACTGAAATTGCCCGTGCGCTTACACGACTGCGTACGGATGCAATGCTTCGAGATTGTGTGGTGAAAAATGCTCGCGAAAAAGTGAAACTTTTTCGCGAGGAAGTCATCATCCCTGAAATTGTAAAACTACTGTACAATACTGAAGCAATAAATGAATCACCGTATGAAAGTCGTTAGTCTTAGTCTTGATCCAAAAATACTTGATCCTGAAAGCGTCCCGTCGACGCGGGTCAGTCGCTATGGCGATATTGTGGAGTATTATTCAATCATCATACCGACACCTTCGACGGTTACGATTCAACTATCTGATTCAGTGACTGTATACGGTATTTCAGGTGCAAATAAAGTGATACAACTCTGGAAGATGTACCGAAAGGTTGTCGAACTCGTTCACAGAGGAAAATGTGATGTGATTACTTCACAAGATACATATTTCCTTGGACTTCTTGGACTTTTTGTTGCGCGCAGATATCATCTTGGACTTGAGGTGCAAGTACTTGGTATAGAAAAATTAACATCATTTCGTAAACGGATTGCGGTGTATGTATTGAAACATGCAAGTGTGGTACGCGCACTAAGCTACCGCATTAAAGAACGGGTTGAGACTGAATTTGGTATTACGCATGGACGAATGCATGTGGTCCCTATTTATGTAGATGTTACAAAACTCGGTCTTCAGACTCGAACGCTCGATGAACACGCAAGGGTTGAATTTGAAAAAGCAGTACAGACATTTGATACACAGTATGGTACGAAGGTGAATTTTCTTGCAGTGAGTCGACTCGTTCCAATTAAACGAATTGACCTTATGCTCTCTGCGCTCCAAGAAGTTGTTGTTCAAAACACAAATGTGCTTCTGCACATTGTGGGAGATGGTCCTGAAAAAAAATCACTTCATGAAATCGTGCGGAAACTTTGTTTAGAAAAATATGTTATATTCCACGGGTATCAGTCTGGACATGCGCTTGGCGTGTTGTACGCGCAGTGCGATTGTTTCCTACTGACCTCTGCATATGAGGGTTGGGGTATGGTTGTTATTGAAGCAGCAACCTCTGGACTCCCTATTATCATGACTGAGGTTGGATGTGCGGGAGAATTTATTGTACACGACGAGAGTGGTCTGATAATTCCAGTTAATGATAGCGACGCACTTGCCAAGGCAATGTTGCGAATACTTCACGATACAGATTTGAGAACAAAACTTTCAAGAGGAGTAATACAGAGACTTAGTTCTCTGCCAAGTTTTGATGCCGTACTTACGCAATATAAAAATAACTGGGAAAGGGCACAGCAATATTTATTATAATATCGATATCGTATGAATGTACTTATTACAGGAGGCGCAGGTTTTCAAGGAAGTCACCTTGCTGAATTGATGCTTAAAAAGGGACATAATGTCACACTTCTCAATACGTTTTCCGAAGAAAAATTAAAAAATATTTCTAGTTTCAAAGGTAAGGTACATGTTGTGTTTGGATCAATTACGGATCCAACAATAGTTGAAAAAACAGTACGTGGACACGATGTCGTGTTCCATCTTGCTGCAAATGTAAACGTGGACCAATCACTTATTGATCCAAAAAGTTTTTTGGATATCAATGTGGTGGGGACGTTTCATATTCTCGAACAAGTTCGCGCACACAACATACGATTGATTTATGCTTCAACATGTGAAGTGTATGGAGATGGACACGACCTCTCGAGTACGGCACTTTTAAATGAAACAGCAGAACTCAAACCAAAAAGCCCGTACGCGGCCTCGAAGGCTTCTGCAGACCGACTCTGTTATGCATATCATGAATCGTTTGGTGTTGATGTGACCATTGTGCGTCCATTTAATATTTTTGGTGAACGGCAGAAAAGTAGTACCTTTGGCGCATTAATTCCTATTTTAGTACGAAAAGCAATGATTGGAGAAAAGCTCACGGTCTTTGGTGATGGTTCAGCAACACGAGATTTCATGTATATTAATGATCTTGTGGAAGCGTACGCGTTGGTGATGGAGACGAAGGGTCTTGAAGGAAAGGCGATTAACTTTGCAAGTGGTACGAATACATCAGTAAAGGAAATTGCGACCTACATTGCAAAGCAATTTGGAAGTGAAATTAAGCATGGACCTGCACGTCCGGGTGAAGTGTCACGTTTTCCTGCTGATATCTCGTTTGCAAAAAGTATTGGATTTACGCCAAAGGTGAGTATTTGGGAAGGAATTGATCGGTATATTTCGTGGGCAAAATCACAGGCGTAACGTAGGTTTAGAAATGGAGAACTCGTTTCGTCGTCCGTCGTGAGTCCGTGGGTAACCCCACTTTTTTGGATGTCGAAAGACGTATACTAGATACATGTCTCGAAAAAACATCTATGATTGGCTTGATCCATCAAAGCAAGCTGGAGATCACCTGAATTCAGTACTCAGTGCAGGAGTGGTTGTTGGCAAAGACGGAGTTATTACTGATGAGACGTTGTTAAAAGAGGAAGAGAGCGCAAAGAAAGAAGTAGTAACGCAAACTTCAGAAACATCAGAAATTGTAGATGAGAATTCAATACAGGTGAGCGACGCACGTTCGGAGCCACCGCTCATTGAGCGTGTTTCAGATCGTCAAAAAACGAGAATTCTCATTTTGACTAAAGATGCGAGTGTTATACAGGAAGGAAGCGTTGCGTATCGGCGAATTGTTGATATGCGGGATATGTTTCTTGAGATACATATTCTGGTACTGAATCTTAAGGAAAAAAAGAGTAGAGAACCGGTGCAACGTCTTTTTGAAAATGTGTGGCTCTATCAGACCAACTCGTCCTCATGGTGGAGATTGAGTTATGACGCATATAAAAATGCAGAGTCACAACTCGTGTTTAACGCTGGCTTTAGAGCAGATATCATTGTTGCTGAAGATCTTTTTGAATCAGGACTTGCAGGATGGTTTTTAAGTCAAAAGTACAAACGTCCATTTCAACTTCATGTGCATGAGGATTTTTTTGATACAGAACATATAAATGCACAAGCGTACCCATCACTCTATGAATGGTCGGTTCAGTATTTACTCAACCGTATCAAAAGTGTACGTACGAGAACTGAGTTTCAGCGACAGGCAATTATTGCAAAACATTTAGACCTTGAGTCGACAACAGAATTGTTGCCAAATTACTATAATCTTGAAGTGTGGAGAGATTTTGTACCAACGGTAAATCTGCATGAACGGTACCCACAATTTAAATTTATTATACTGCACATTTCCTCCATGAGTGCATTGTCGCACACACGCGAGGCACTCTTTGGTGTGGCAAAAATACTACGTCGTTATCCCACCATTGGATTAGTGGTTGTTGGTAGTGGTCCACAACGGTCGCAACTTGAGCGACATACTATTGCGCTGGGTATTCAGAAACAAGTAGAATTTGAACCGATGTCACCTGAAATTATTTCGTACATGAAATCAGCAAATATATTTATTCATCTTTCTGAAGACGGCTCTGAAGATGAATTGCTTCTTGAAGCTGCAGTAGCAAAACTACCAATTATTGCAAATTCGGCAGGACTTGCAGGGAAGTTATTTGTAGATGGAGAGTCTGCACGGCTTTGTGCTCCGCAGGATGCGGAGTGTATTTACGAGAGTATCAATATGTATTTGAATGAAAACCAACTTCGAACGCGTTTTGCACTCAGTGCAAGTGATATTGTATTTGAACGAATTGAGCAGAATTACGCTGCATACCTGCGCGCATATAGCCAGAGTATAGAACGATGTATTGCTGAAGTGAGTTAGAGGAGTGAGTATGTGTCCCCCCTGAAATGCTTCGCATTTCAGGGGGGACACATACCATCTTGCAGATAGCGTATCCTTAAAAATAACGTACAATTTTCTGATTATCTCAACACATCATGAAACTCTTAATTTGTACACAGGCAGTTGATAAAAATGATCCAATCCTTGGGTTTTTCCATCGATGGGTGGAGGAATTTGCAAAGCATTTCGAACACGTTTTTGTCATTTGTCTCAAGGAAGGCACGCACACACTCCCCGACAACGTCACCGTATTTTCTCTGGGAAAGGAGGGGGGAGAAGATAGAGTAAAATATTTTTTTAGATTTTATTTATTTTTTGCTCGAGTCTTTTTTAAAGAAAAAGTGAATTTTGTTTTATTTCATATGGGCGCTATATACAATATCCTTGCATTGCCATTTTTCTGTTTGCGAAAGTTTAACCATACAAAATTTGTATGGTGGAAAACACATGGACTTCTTAACTTTGTCGGGAAAATTGCACTCATTGGAGTCGATGAAGTTGTGACAGCCGGAAGTAAGAGTTTTAATGCAAAGGCAAAAAAAGTTCGTGTGGTAGGTCATGCAATCGACACAGAAACATTTACGTATACTCCGCGAATAGAAGAAAATACTGATTTACAAATACTTATGGTGGGGCGTGTTACCCCTATCAAAAAAATTGAAAATGCATTCCAAACTATCTCAGCTTTTAGAGAAAAAATAAATACAAATATTTTTCTTGATATATATGGCCCGGTCACAGATATTTCATACAAAGAAAAACTCCAGGAAGTAATTGAAAAAAGTAGACTTCAGGATTGTGTGCAATTTTTACCTGCACAGACCCCTGCACAAATGCAGGGAATATATCAACAGTATGATGTGCTCATACATCCCTCATATGAAGCAGGTTTCGATAAAGTTGTACTCGAAGCAATGGCAACAGGAGTTATTCCAATTACTTCTATTCAATCATTTGAACCAATTCTTAGTTTATTTAACTTGTATATAGATGCTAATAACAATGAGAAATATGTTGAAATGTGTAGTCATATTCAAAAAATGACTTCTGAAGAACGAGGAGTATTACGAGAAAAGCTACGTAAAATTGTGATTGATTCACACAGTATTTCTACGTTGCCAGAACGAATATTCCGTGTACTCTAATACAAACTATGGTTAATTTTATCGGCATCGGTGCACAGCGATCAGGAACGTCTTGGACGTATGCGTGTCTCTATGAGCATCCTGAAATTTGCATCCCGATTAAGGAGATTCACTTCTTCAGCCGTGAGCGATTCAATAATGGAAAAGACTGGTACGAGGCAAATTTCAAAAATTGTGACGAAAGAAAAATAAAAGGCGAATTTTCTACATCCTACCTCTACTCGCCGGAGACCGCAGAGCGAATCCATGCGATGTACCCCGATGTCAAAATCATTGCGATTATTCGCAATCCAATTTCCCGCGCTTTTTCGCAGTATGGAAACGCTATCAAGGGCGGGGAGATACCTGAGTCGATGTCCTTTGAGGAGTACTACACGACCGACTCAAGTGTCCTCGAACAAGGACTCTACACCAAACAGCTCGAGCGATACTTCAGTCGTTTTGACCGGTCACAGATACTTGTGATGGTGTATGAGGACAATAAAAAAGATCCGCAAAAGTTCATGGAACAAATATATACGTTCCTTGGAGTAGCTCCGCACTTTGTACCGAGCATGCTTCATGATGAGATTAATATTTCTCGTGTGCCAAAACATATTTGGATTGAAAAACGCATGCACATGTTTTCTGAATTCCTACGTCGGAATGGTCTTGATAAGGTGGTGCATTTCGTTCGACAGTCGGGTCTTCCAGAACTCGTACGAAGCGTCAACACAAAGCCAAAAAAGGCTGAGAAACCAAAGTTTGATCGTGAGTTTCTCGTTGCACACTTTAGAGATGATGTTGCGCAACTTTCAAAAATCCTTGAGCGTGATCTCAGTACAGAGTGGGGAATGAATAGTCATTGATATGAATATCAAAAAGAGCATACGAGATTTTTTTATTACCACAGTATCGGTATTGGGTGTATCTCGCGTGTACCGAACACTCCGCATGGGGGATGGCCCATTGGTCCGCGTGCTCGTCTTTCATGATGTGCAGGATGAGGTGTGGTTCAGAAGGAGTATTGAGTGTATTAAAGAGAAATACCATATTGTTTCACCGGAAGACTTTCTCGAGGGGAAATTTGATGCAACACGCATCAACGTGCTCATTACCTTTGACGATGGATATGCATCATGGGTGGATGTGTGTCTTCCAATTCTTCAGGAACACGATGCACATGCACTCTCTTTTATAAATTCAGGGCTCATTGATACGTATGAGGACGAAGTACAGCAAAAGCAGTACGTCCATGACAGACTCTTGCTCTCGCCGCGCATGACCCTCTCATGGGACGGCGTACGAACCCTCGCCCGCGCCGGCCACACCATCGGCGGTCACACCACAACCCATGCGCGGCTTTCTGAGTTACAAGAACATATGCAGCACCAGGAAATTATAGCCGACAAAGCACGCATCGAAGCAATGCTCGGAATTCCGTTATCTACATTCGCGTACCCCTTTGGACAAGAAAAAGATTTCAACAAAGTCACCGAAGCAATTCTCGAAGAATCGGGATATACCCATGCCTTTACTACCGAAGGAGTGTTTGCAACGTTCAAAAACAAATTAGCAATTTCTCGTCTCTGTGTAGAAGAAGGGCAGTCGACCACCTCGATCACCCACTGGATCGAAGGAGGATACGACCTCTACCATAAAATAAAATCCCTATGTGTGCGATAAACGGCATTACAAAAGACGACAGAATTCTTGTCGAGACAATGAACGCTCGAACGAAGCATCGTGGCCCAGATGGTTCTTCAGTGTATCAAGATGGCAATATAACCCTCGGACACAATCGACTCGCCATCATTGATGTGAGTAGTGCCTCAGATCAGCCAATGCGAAGTACTGATGGTCGATACGTCATTGTGTTCAATGGCGAGATCTATAACTTCAAAGAATTACGAAGCGAAATTGGTGACCGCTATGCATTTAAAACACAGGGAGATACCGAAGTGCTGTTAGCTGCATACATTATTTGGGGCGAGGAAATGTTTTCAAAACTACGTGGCATTTTTGCCTTCGCGCTTTGGGATACGCAGACTAAGTCGCTCCTCCTCGCCCGAGACCACATGGGTGTGAAGCCTCTGTATTACACCGTACGGGAGGGAATATTGAGTTTTTCGTCTGAAATACCCGCACTTCTTATACAAGAGAATCCACTGCTTAACCGAGAAAGTGTCGCATTTTTTCTCTCAATGGAATATGTACCCGGCCCACAAACACTCGTTGCCAATGTGCTCAAACTCCAACCTGGCACATTACTTCGATTTGAAAAAGGAGTATGCACACAAAAAAAATACACCACGCGCTCATGGGAAAATCGTGCCGTCACAAATGAAGAAATCTATACCACGATAGACCAGGCAGTACATCGTCAGCTGGTGTCTGACCGTCCTGTGGGAGCGTACCTCTCGGGAGGTTTTGACTCGAGTATTGTCGTACATCACATGGCAAAGCATTCATCCTCGGTGCGCACATACTCAGTTGATTTTGAAGCTGTAAAAGGAGAAGAAGGTGATAGTCTTAAATTTAATATTGACGCAGGCTTGGCGGAGAAAACTTCTGAATTTTATGGTACCGATCACAAAAAATTAACCATTGGTATTCAAGATATTCGCGACACTATAGAATCGGCAATTGCCGCTGCAAGCGAACCAATTGCCAATTCAACTGCGATAACCCAATACCTTCTCAGTGATTTTGTACGAAAGGATGGAGTCGTCGTTGCACTCGGTGGCGATGGTGGCGACGAACTCTTTGGAGGATACACGAGACACCGTCTTGCGATGGGTGCATATCTCTACCAGCGACTTCCACAACCAATTCAAAAACTTGGTGCAGCAATACATCCACGTTTAGGAAAACTATCGACACCTTTCTTCACGCCACTCCACATAGCGCTCATGGCCAAAGACCAAAAAAAGATTAATCCATTTCTCAAGACCCCACTCGATATCAATACGCACATCAAAACATATTTTGATGGACTCTATAACGCCATTCCAGAACGGGGAAGTACACACCCACTTAATGTGTTTATGGAAGTAGACAGACAAACCTGGCTTGCAGACGAATGCTTTATCCGCTCAGACTCAGCATCGATGGCACACGGTATTGAGCTTCGAGTGCCCCTTGTCGACATGGATGTTCTCAACTGTGCTAATGAGATTTCTATTTGGAAGAAAGTTCTCCCGCATGAAGGGAAGAGGATTATTCGAAATGTCTATAAACCGTATTTGCCAGAGTACCTGTACCATCAACCAAAACGTGGATGGCTTTCACCGGCAGCAAAGTGGTTCCGGGACCCCGTAATCTATGCGTTTGCAAAAGAGGTGTTCTCTTCGGGTTATTATAACGGTCTTGATACTGTATTTGACTGGAAAAAAGTCCAAGAAATACTTGATGCACATGTAGAGAAAAGAGGGTATTATTTATACCCGCTCTGGAACATTCTCGTCCTCCAAATCTGGTCTCGAGAGCATGGAGTTAGTAGTAATGATACATAATATATGAAGATTGGATTTATCGGTCAGGGATTTGTTGGAAAAAATATTGCAAATGATTTTGAGTCGCGGGGGTATGAGATAGTTCGGTACTCATTAGAACCTGCATATCGTGAAAACAAAGAGGCGATACAATCATGCGATGTTGTGTTCATTGCGGTACCGACACCAACGACACCCAATGGATTCGACGGTAGTATTATTGAGAGTACGCTTTCGCTTGTTGGAGAGGGGAAGATTGTTATTCTCAAATCAACACTACTCCCTGGAACCACTAAAAAACTACAAGAACAAAATCCAAATTTGATCATATTTTTTTCGCCTGAATTTCTTTGCGAAGCAACCGCAGCACACGATGCGTCACACCCAATGTTTAATATTATTGGTATGGCAGGCTCTTCTGCAGGACATCGTACTGTTGCGGAGATGCTCATAGACATACTTCCAAAAAGCGAACACTCGTTCATTGTTACTTCAGATTCCGCTGAACTATTTAAATACACACACAATGTGCATGGTTATATGCGCGTGGTATTTGCGAATCTTATGTACGACACTGCACAAGCACTCAATGTAGATTGGTCGCAAGTTGAACGAATCATGAATATTGATCCGATGATGTCTCCGTACTACAACACGCCTGTACATCAGAGTGGGCGAGGCGCAGGAGGTAATTGCTTCATCAAAGACATGGCAGCCTTTTTGCGACTCTTCTCCGAACTGAGGCCAGATGATACGCTTGGTATCGAGGTATTTCGTGCGCTTGAGAAAAAGAATCTCGAACTTCTCACCCAAACCAACAAAAACCAAGACCTCGTAAAGGGGGTGTACGGCGATACTAAAGCAACTTCTTCATGAATTCAGATATCCGTGTACTTTATTTGGTAAATGGACATATTCCAAACAATAGAGCAAATGGAGTACAGATTGCACATACGTGTGAAGCGCTAGGAAAGCAAGTGACTCTTACCTTGGCAACACGAATGACATACGTGAGAGTTGAGGATAGTTTTTCACGATATGGTATTTCCCCTACATTTTCACATGTCAAAATCTTTTGCATTGATATACCGAAGATACCTTTTCGATATGCACTACGCAATGCGTCATTTTTTCTTTGTGCAAATATATACGTACTCGGGTTTTTCATTACCAATTTCATATGGGGAAGAAAATCAGTGCTGTATGTGCGTGGAGAGGTCATACTCTCCCTCATTCCTCTTGCATTGATATTTCCTATTTTTTTTGAGACACATCAGATACGGAATTATGTATGGTTGTACAGGATTGCCCTCCGGCGCGCGCGGGGAATTGTGGTCGTTACCGAACGACTCAAGAAAAAATTTATTGAAGAGTACAAGATACCCGCACAAAAAATTATAGTTGCACGCGATGCTGTTGATTTAGAAAAATTTGCATCGGTGAAGAAAGATAGCTCACTTTGGCTTCGTCACGGAATACCGATGGGGAAGAAAATTGTTTTATACTCAGGAACACTTGCAATTGAAAAAGGGGTGGACACAGTAGCGCAAGCATCCGCCCTTGTACCAGACGATGTACAGATAGTATTTCTGGGAGGCACAAAAGATCAGGTCAAAATATTTAAAGAAAAATATGATCATAGTAAAAACGTTTCAATTATAGGAAGGGTTGACTATATCGACGTACCGAAATATATCGCATCTGCCGATGTGCTTGTATTGCCCGATTCCGCCTTTTATACCTATAGCAATTTGTATACGTCTCCTATGAAATTGTTTGAATACATGGCAAGCAATAGGCCAATTGTTGCCTCAAGAGTGCCATCACTCAGTGAGGTTCTTGACGAGGATTCTGCAGTATTTTTTGAATCAGGTAATCCACAATCTTTGGCGTTGGGAGTTGTACAGGTACTCGGGGACGAGGTGCGGTCAAAAGAGATGAGTACACGCGCAGGAGAGATGGTCACTGAATTTACGTGGGAAAAGAGGACAAAAGCAATCGTTGCGCATATACTAGGAGAAATGTAATAATTCAATTCCATGAAACAACGAGAAGAAACGTATGCAGAGAAGATATATACACGAAATGGTGTTACGAAAGAGAATATCTTTACGCACGGTGAGTGCGTACTGCATATAGGTCCGGGGAAGAAAGTACTGCCAGGTGCAGTAACTATCGATATCCTTAATTTACCAGGAGTTGGTATTGTACATAACCTTGATAGCGTGCCATGGCCTTTTGTGGACAACGAATTTGATTTAATTTTTGCGCATAGTGTATTTGAACATCTTGATGATCAGGTCGCCATCATGTCGGAGATGTGGAGGATATTGAAGCCGAAAGGGAGAATTATTATCACCGTACCGCATTTTAGGTGCCCTGATGCTTTTACGGACTCAACACATAGACACTTCTTTACAACACGATCGATGGACTATTATATTAAGACAAAGGCGTTATCAAACTATGAGTATTCCGATAAAAAATTCCTTGAAAAAGGGTTTTGGTTTGGTTGGCCACAGTCTTCCTCTAATCCGTTCGTAAGGTTGTTTAAGCAGTTCATTGCAAAGTATCCAACTTTTTATGATTCACATCTCTCGCTCCTTTTCCCAATGAAGATAATCATTTGGGAGCTTGAGGCTGTAAAGTAATTGCGATATGCAACGAAAAGAGAAACATATTGGAATTGTGTTGCATCCCTTTGGAGATTTGGCAAAAGGTCTTGAGCAGTATGTATATGAGACGACGTGCGCATTCCTTAGAGCCTCAGAGAAGGGGGTAACATTCACGGTCTTTGTGAAAGGAAATCCTGATACTTCGTTGCTCCCTCGGGGTACAACCGTAGTGAGTCTCCCCAATGCATTTTACTGGAATCTGTATCTTCTTCCTTGGTATAGGGTATGTGATGTCTTTGTATTTTTTACTGAATCGGCACCTCTTTTCTTGTGGAGGAAGAGCGTGGTCGTCTTTCTTGATTCAGCATATTACTACTTCGGTTCACAAACACTGAGCGCACGAGTAGAGAGAAAGATACTTGTATGGTGGCGAACGCGCATGATGCAGAGCGCTCGTCATGTTGTCGCAATCTCAGAGGCATCGAAACGAGATCTGGTGGAATATTTTTCTGTTCCTTCGCTTCAGGTGAGTGTGATTTATCCAGGCTTTAAGGTAGATGCCTTACAGGACATATCTGTGGAATCATCGAGCGCACCGTTCTTTATGTATGTCGGTCCAATGAAAGAACGGAAAAATGTACTTCGTATTGTTGAGGCATATATTGAATTTCGACGCACAACCAATTTTGAACACATCCTCTACCTTGTGGGCAGACAATCATCTGGTGCGTATGCGTCATCTGTACTTAAGCGCATTGAAGAGAGTGCATACAAGGACTCAATCGTTTTCAAGACTTCAGTCGATGATACAGAACTCTACAAATTATATAAAACAGCGACAGCACTTGTCTTCCCAAGCCTCCTCGAAGGGTTTGGACTACCAATACTTGAAGCATTGAGTTGCAGTTGTATGGTAATTACTTCAAGCACAACAAGTACAAGCGAAGTCCTTGGCAATTCTGGATTTTTGGTTAATCCAAACAATACAAGTGAAATAGTTAAAGCAATGGTTCAGGTCGCGGAAGGAGACTATGATAAAGAGCAATTCATGAAAGAGGGTAATCTACAATGCCATCGTTTTAGTTGGGAAAAATCAGCTTTGGAATGGAAGAATCTATTTTCTGTGCTATAGAGATTTGTTAGGGTTCTGCATGGTTGATTCCACATAGAATAAAGAATACGTTCTCTTTTTTGCGAGATTGTTGTAGTATTCGATGTAGGGTTATTAGGAAGGACAACTTTTTGAAGTTCAAACGTGTTTAACTTCAAGGATGAATTTCATTTTAAATACATATACATGAAAAAAGCACTTATTACAGGAATTACAGGACAAGATGGTCCATACTTAGCACCTCTGCTTCTTGAACTTGGGTATGAAGTGCATGCCATAATGCGGAGAACGAGTAACGATCCGACCGAACAATTGCAGCACCTTTTTTCTGGTCGGGCAGTGAATTTTCATGAAGGGGATATTCGCGATCTTAATAGGGTCTCTGCAATTATGAAGGAAGTGTGTCCAGATGAAGTTTATAACCTTGCCGCACAATCACATGTCGGAGTTTCTTTCACTTGTCCAGATGAGACATGGGATATTAATTATTATGGGGTTGGAAGGGTCGTTAATGAAGCGCTAAAAGCTAATCCGAAGGTAAGAATTTATCAAGCATCTACGAGTGAAATGTTTGGGAATTCTCCTGCACCACAGAATGAGGAGACTCCTTTTATGCCACAGAGCCCTTATGCAGAAGCAAAACTCAGAGCGCATCAAGATTTTATTATAAATAAACGAAATACTATGCAGGCATATACTGTTTCAGGTATTTTGTTTAATCATGAGTCAGAGCGGCGAGGTAAACAATTTGTAACTCGAAAAATTACCTACTCGCTTGCAAAAATCAATGCAGGTTTACAAGAGCATCTTGAACTCGGTAATCTTGATGCTATTCGAGACTGGGGACATGCTGAAGATTATGTGCAAGCAATGCATTTGATGCTTCAACAGGATACTCCCGAGGATTTTGTAATAGCGAGCGGTGAGTCCCACTCAGTACGTGAGTTTGTTGAAATTTCAGCTAGGCATTTTGATATAGATATAGAATGGGAAGGTGAAAAAGAAAATGAAGTAGGAATAAATAAAAAAACTGGAAAGGTTATAATTAAAGTTAATCCGAAATTTTACAGACCTCGAGAAGTGAATCACCTTGGTGGGGATTCATCAAAGGCGAGAAAAATTTTAGGATGGGCTCCAAAAATTTCCTTTGCTGAGATGGTAAAGAGAATGACTGAATCAGATTCAAAGATTATTAAAAAAGAATATTCTTTGTAAACATGAAGGTTTGCCTTGTTTCAATGAGTACTGTGCGTTTATCTGGAATAGGCAGAACTGTTCTTAATGTTGCAGAAGAGTTTCAGAAACAGGGTCATTCAATTGGTTTTGTCTCAGAATATGGTGATTGCGAAGGGGACGTTCTTTGGACTCAATTTAGAACAAGAAACCCAATCAAAATTTGTGTGAATTTTTTGCGAATGTTGAAATTTGTACGGAAATTCGATGCCATATTGTGTTACGACATTCTCCCTTGTGGATTTTTATCTGCACTCGTTTCTAAATTTACAGGGGTACCATTATATATTCACTGTGTCGGAACGTACTCACTTTTCCCAAAAGAGCAAAGTATAAAAAGTTATGCGATGATGCTTGTTTGTAAAAAAGCAAAAAAAATATTTGTTCTGAGTACTGTTGTTAAAAAACATATTGAAGAAAGCCGACCTGGGTCCTTTCTCCCAAATGCAGTGATTGTACCGCCTGGAGTTGAGGTAGATTTTTTCAGGTATGAAACTGAACATTCAAATATAGTTACCGAACCATACATACTTACGGTTGGAGCGGTAAAAAGTAGAAAAGGACACGATGTTTCATTGGAGGCATTTGGTAAAATAGCGCATCAATACCCCTCACTTAGATACGTAATTGTCGGTGATTATGATAAAACGACTGATTTTCATCAGGTATTGAATAAAATTATTAGTAAGTATGATATTTCAGATCGTGTTTTTTTTATAGAAAATGCTGACGATGAAGAGCTACGAAAGTTATACTCCCATGCACAGTTTTTTATAATGACATCACGTACTACGAGTGAGTTTATTGAAGGGTTTGGTATTGTATATCTTGAAGCTGGTTTGTGTGGAATCCCCTCAATTGGGGCCCATGACACGGGGGCTGAGGATGCAATTGTTCATGATAAAACAGGACTACTTGTATCACTTAACGTTGACGATACTATGCATGTCATGCAATCGCTACTCGACGACCCTTCTTATAGAAATATATTAGGGCAGCAAGCTAAAACGTATGCATACACATACACATGGTCAAAAATTGTTTCTCAATATATGACGTATATGAGTTCATTTGATACTAATTGAAATATTTTATGTTTAAGCAGTACCTATATTTTTTGAAAGAATCCTTTAAGAACATATTTTGTTATCCTCGCGAGACACTCACTTTTTCTAATGAAGAGAACTATGATACCTATTGGTCTGAGAAACGAGGTAAAAATATTGGAAGCTTGTCGTCTTGGCAGCAAGAGCGAGCGGATTTGATTGTGAGTGTTTTTTTAAAAAATTCACAGCCACTTGTTTTTGCTGATATTGGATGTGGTGACGGCTCGATACTCAATTACATTAATGAGCATGTTCCGCAAGTTCAAAAAACTATTGGATATGATAATTCTGATTTTGCACTAAGTCGCGCAAAAGAATTTGGTGTTGAATGTCATATGATAGATATTTCAAAGAAAGAAGAGTATTCAAAATTTGAAACTGCAGACTACTATTTATTACTTGAGATTCTTGAGCACGTACCTCACAGTGAATTTTTACTCTTAAAAGCGCTCGACATTTCAAGAAAGGGAGTTTTCCTTTCATTCCCAAACACAGGCTACATTCGGCATAGAGTTAGAATGATGTTCGGAAAATTTCCACTACAATGGAGAATTTTACCAAATGAACATGTTCGGTTTTGGACATATAGTGATTTGAAATGGTGGCTCAAAGCTCTTAAAATTGATGATTACAAAATCTATTGTTACCAAGGAGTACCTATTTTGAACAAAATACTGCCATCATTATTTTCTGCAGGTTTTTTGGTATATATTAAGAAATGATTTTTTTATGGATATAAAGAAACAAAAAGTAATCCTCGTTACCGTATTTCACAGTCTTGTGTCTAAGAATATTCTTAACACCGATGCAATAATCCATTTGCGGGATTCAAATAAATATAAAATTGTACTACTCGTCCCTAAAATAAAGAAAAATTTTTTTGATTTGCATTATGCTCACAAAAATATAGTAATCGAGGGAATAGATATGCAAACTTTCGGAGAGGGCTGGAAAGAAAATTTGATGCAGACTCTAGCGAAATTGTTAATTGATACACACTACCTTCACTATAAAAGAAGAGAACTACTCGATAGTAAAAAAACAATAGATGGGTGGATTAAATACGCAATAAGAGAATTAATTGTATATGCATGTGCGGGAAAAAATTTTTGTATACACATCTTTCATAAAATTGATCTTTCCTTTGGAAAAAAAGAAATATACAAAAGTATATTCAGTACATACAAGCCCGAACTTATTTTTTCAACAGACATATTTGAACAGATGGGTGCTCAGCTCTTGAGAGAGGCAAAGGATCAGAATATTAAAACTATTGGAATGGTCCGATCGTGGGATAATTGTTTGAGCAAAGGGTTACTTCGAATTAAACCCGAAACTTTTATTGTAAATAACGAGGTGATTAAAGATGAGCTCATTACTATTCATGGAGTTTCTGAATCGTCGATTAACGTTGTGGGGCTTCCACAGTTTGACCGATTTATTTCAGAAAATCCACAAGATAAAAAAACTTTTTTTGAAAAAAATAATCTTGATCCAGAAAAGAAATTAATTATGTTTGCTCCGGGGGGGAATGTTTTGTCCGACACTGACCCTGATATTTGTAATATTTTGATTACCGCAATGAAGGACGGATTGTTGCCAAATGATGTTCAGATTTTTGTAAGAAACCATCCGCATCACCCTGCAGATTTAGATTATTTCAAGAATCGCGATGACATTATTGTGCAATCTCCAGGAAGTATTTTAGATTCAAGTACACATAAAGAAACAGAATTAACGCCTGTAGATCAAGATTTTCTAAGAAACATTCTAGCGTATACAGATGTGCTTATTTGGGTTGCAACATCATTATGCTTGGATGCACTCGTGTATGACGTTCCTCAAGTAGTGGTGAATTTTGATGGGTTCCAAACAAAAAACTACTATCACAGTGTTAAACGATACCATGATGAAGATCACATGAAAAAAATGTTTGCTCTTAAACCTTTTCGAATTGCAAATAATTCAGAGCAATTAATTTCAAATATTGATATGTATTTGAAAGATAACACTATAGATAGTAGAGAGCGAGAACTTGTTAAAAAACAGCAATTTTACAAAGTAGATGGGCATGCAGGAGAACGAATTGCTCAGATAATTAATACGGTGATTAATTAAGTCGGTGGCGTCTAAATTTATCGTGTGCAATATACCAGTCTTCAGAGCTATTGATATCCGAATCATACAGGTCATCCATAATGCATAGTTTTACATTATCTCCATATAAGTTAGAAGGTGATTCGTATAGATTTTTTGGATTAATTACATATGCAATATCATTTCGAGAGTAACAAGGAGGGAGATCCTGACTTCGAGCAATAATATTTTTGAGTGGAGAATCGTTAAAAAAACGGGTACCTTGATCATCTTGTTTAATTATCCAGTGAGGATTTCTATTTCCCATTGTTTCATGCACTGTTACAACAGAAGTTGCATTTGAGTTTTTATACAAAGCGATTGCTTCGTCAATATGCGTTGATGTCCGAAGTGGATTCGTCGCCATAAGAAGCACGATAGCATCAATAGGTTCTCCAATTTTTTCAAATTCTTCTAGTGCGTGTACAAGGACAGGTTCTATTTTTGTAGTATCTTGAGCTAATTCACTTGGTCTGAGAAAGGGGACCTGAGCGCCGTGAGCACGAGCAACATCTGCTATTGTGCTGTCATCTGTAGAGACAAAAGTTTTTGAAATAAATTTTGAATTATTCGCAGCTTCAATTGCCCATGCAATAAGAGGCTTCCCGTGGAAATCACGGATGTTTTTATTGGGGACTCTTTTTGACCCACTTCGCGCCGGTATAACTGCAATAATGTTCATGATGATATATAATGACCGTTCGGACTAATAATTGCAAACTGTATACGTTATGAATATTACACACTGGGAAATAAGTGATTCTTTAAAACAGGAATTGGAAAGTCATTACAAGACTGGCTATTCGCTTGCGTTATCAAATCAAAAACCAATGGAAATTGTCAAAGCGCTCACATTTGACGGACTCTCCAATTCTGTAACTGTTGAAAAACTTACAAGGTTCCTCAATCTTCTCAATACCGGCTTTTTGAAAAATGGGATTAAGGGTGTTGGACTTGAAATCGGTTCTGGTCCAGGGACATTTGTTGCAACATTTGCAAATCTTCCGAACGTGGAACATGTATATGGTGTAGAGGCGTGTGAATCTATTGTTACGGTGTTGATGGAGAAGGTCGTTGCGCACATCTCCGGAGAAAATGGATACAAGGTTACAGGTGCAATTGCAGATTTCGACCATCTTTCACTCAAAGATAATAGTTTGGATTTTATATTTGATTTTTTTTCGCTTCATCATTCTTCAAATCCTGCAATTACTCTCAAGGAACTCGCTCGAGTTTTGAAACCAGGAGGTCTCATCTTTTGTATTGATAAAGCGCGTGCAGACAGCATGACTGATGCCAATCTGGAAGCACTCCTTGATGTTGAATATTCACTGGAAGGAAAAATCAGTATGGGAATTCCGCCTGAAGTGAAGCATACACGTCGTATGAATGGAGAACATGAGTATCGACGAAAGGATTGGAAGAAATATTTTGAGGAAGCTGGTTTCACCAATTTTACCCATTATAATGCTGCAAAGATTGCGGGGGCTACTCCTATCAGAGCTTTCAAATATTTCATTTCGTTATTACCGATACGCATGCAAACACTTCTCTCGAGCCATTTCTCACGAAGAGTTACGAATAATCTTGAGCCAAGCAATAGGATCTTTATTAATATTTTTCCAGATTATCCACGAGAATTCTCTCTTATATTTGCGTGGAAGAAGTAGGGCATTTTTTGCCACAGTACATAATCAGTATTATTTCTTCTACCGAATACAGAAACGCTGCCAAGTCTTTCATAAATAGAAATAAAAAAAGGGGCTGCCGTGAAGCAACCCCTCAGTTGTACTATCTAGTTCATTTACATATCAAGTACTTTCTCAATATGGTTTGCGTCAATATGTCCACGTGCTTCGAGAAATACATCCTCAGACATCGCAGAAAAATTGAGTGGCGCACCACTTTTGCTGTGGAGTACTTTGGTAGCGTCGTCCAACTCTTGGACGTACCACTCCATCGCGCTATCACATAGAGGATTGCCATTGGACTCGAACGAAAGTCCAAAGTGTGTTCGTAAGAGCTCTTGTACCTTACGATCCCGAAACATGTCTGTCCCAGGGTACGCAGTTGCCGTGAACATCATTTTGTTGACGGATTGAAGCGCGATGTCATGCTCGGGTGTTCCTGAAGTGAGGCCTTGTGTGTACAAGCCCTCTTGCCATTTGATGAATGCGACGCTGGTTTTTAGGTCTTCTAAGGTTTCCCCAGGATAGGCCATCATCCATGTAGCATTCACATGAATGCCAACTTCTCGGCAATTTTGAATTCCTTCCATCATCATGGTAGGAAACTCGTAGTCGCCGACCGTTGTCATTCTTTCCACGCCACCTTGCCTGATGATGTGTCCACCCTTGTTCATTCGGTACAGTGTTGCTTTTGCTGCACTTTCTGCGCCGACACCGATGTAGATACAACCAGATTCTGCCATTGGAACGATACGGTTCATAGTGCATTCATCAAGTCTCGTGTGAGTTCCCCAACGGAATTTAAGTCCTTCAAATGCAGTAGGGAGTGCTTGACAGCGCTTTGGGTCTACTGCGAAGTTGTCATCGGGGAAGCCGATGAAATCAACGCCGTAGGTTTTGATGAGCCACTCGGCTTCCTCTCGGAGGTTTTGCGGACTACGAATGCCCCAGTTACGTTCGCCTTGTGCCCCGCGATAGCAGAACGAACAAGCGTGTGGGCATCCTCGTGAGGAGACAGTCGTAAGACTTCGATGTGTGATGAAGTTCGCAGCGGACGAATTGTTCGCTGCAAGTCCCCACACTGGTGTTGTGATGTATTCCTCGAGGAGACGATTCCCAAGGACATCTTCTTCAAGGAGGTCCCATGCAGCAAATGGTAGGGCATCGAGGTTGTGCGGACGGTCACCCGCATACACAAAACGATGCTTCCCTTTGATTTCGCCAACGTAATATGGCGAGTCTATCATCTTTGAGTGAATTTTTCCCGCGCGTTTTACTTCATGTGCGCAGAGAATGATGATGTCGTCACCTTCTGAGTGCCCAATAGCATTGAGCTCAGGCACCCAGTTGAACAGCCCCGACTTGAATTCAGTTGCAAGTCCACCTCCCGAAATAAGAAACGAATCAGGACTGACTTTGTTACAAAACCGAGCTATCCATTGCTGCCACTTGAGTGTCGTGATTTTTCCTGAAAGTCCAATCACGTCCGGTGCGCCATGTTTCTCGAAGTGTGCCAGAATAAGTTTCTCGGCTTCCGCATAATTTAGATGGCGTCCGTTTGCAAGACCTTTACGTCTTGCAACATCATCCTTAATGCGGTATGCATTCAGGTCGATGATGGTTGGTGTTGCCTCGTATTGTCGAAGACGTGCTGCCATAAGTCCGGGTCCTTGTGGCGGGGTATTTGGGCGTGCATTTTCTCGGAGTGGCATGTTGATGAAACAGACGTGGATACCCCGAAGAGCATCCATAGAGAGTTTGTTTACTCGATCGCTCGGATGAATGCGTTTTGGAGCTTGATTCAGGGGTTGAATCGTCTTCATTGGGGCTGACCTCTCTGTTTGGTTGAACTATTGTGAAGAACTATGTACGTAAAATTGTACCCAGAAATCATAGTACAACTAAAATACTATTCTGTCTATGAGTACTCATCAAGGATCTTTCTCGAGAGGAGTCATATGTATGTATACTTTTAGACCATACTTCGGTTATACTCTTTGTATGAAAAATAAGCCGTTTCCCATTGCGATCTTACAAGGTCGTCTGTCTCCTGATGTCGAAGCACGATATCAGTTCTTTCCAAAAGATGGATGGCGAGACGAATTTAAAAAAGCTAAAGAAATTGGCTTCGATGGTATTGAGTGGCTCGTCGATCCAATAGGTTGGGAAGAGAATCCAATCTTCAGCTCTTTATTTGATGAGGCGGAAGATGTCGCTCGATCAACGTCACTTCCGATTACATCAGTATGTGCAGATTGGTTCATGGGAGTATGTATCTGGGAAGGGGAAGCAGAAATGCATCGAGAGAAGATTCGCTCAATCCTTTCTTGTGTCCAGAGAACAAAAAATAAGGTACTCCTTATTCCACTCCTCGAAAAGCACAATATTTCTTTATTAAACATACAGAAGAAGATAGTTGATGTTCTCAAACCTCTGGCTCCCGAGCTTGAGGCGGCGGGTGTATCGATTGGCTTTGAAACCGAATTGTCTGCTCAGGAACTCATGAGATTTTTGCAGGGATTTGAGAGCGACGCATTTGGCGTGTACTACGATATTGGTAATTGCACCTCGTATGGATTTAATTGTCCAGAAGATATACGAGTACTCGAGAATCGTATTAAAGGGATACATATAAAAGATAGAAGAGTTGGTACGACAACGCCAGTACGTTTAGGTGACGGGGATGCTGATTTTAAAGGAGTTATACAAGCACTTACTGAAACTGACTGGACAGGTACACTCGTTATGCAAGCGTGGCGAGGAGGGCAGTATGTAGATGATGCTCGAGAACAGTTGCTCTATATTCGAAATATTATTAACTAAGAGTAATGTATACTGCTATATGAAAATAGATGCTTTTAATGTTGAGGGAAAGGTAATTATCGTGACTGGTGCTGCGGGGAATCTTGGTAAAGGATATGTATACGCACTCCGAGATGCAGGAGCGACTGTATACGCATGGGATAGAGATTCAAAAAAGCTCGATGATGTTTTTCAGGAGGATTTATCTGAATCTGTGATAACAACGTCACTCGACTTAACGCACGAACAAGATGTACTGGATGCAGTTCTAAAGATAGTGGATACACAGGGGCATATCGATGGTCTTATTAATAATGCAGCAATGAATCCTGCGGTTGGTGTTGATGACGGTGCAGACCTATTTGCTCCATACGAATCATATTCAATTGATTTATTTCGAAAGGAGATAGATGCAAATGTGACAAGTATGATGATTGCGATGAAAGCTGTCGCTCCTGCCATGATTAAGCAAAAAAGTGGATCTATCGTTAATGTAGCTTCCGAGGTTGCAGTTATTGCACATGATCATCGGGTGTATCAAACTCATGGTAAATATAAGTCACCAGCATATGTTGCAAGTAAAACAGCGGTTGTGGGGCTCTCTCGACAGTGGGCCGCACGTCTCGGGGAGCATAACGTGCGAGTAAATTCGATCTCCATTGGTGGAGTACAAAGTCCAGGTGTTCCAGAGGACTTTGCACAAAGATTTGGAAATATGAATATGCTTATGCGCATGGCTCGTCCGCGTGAGTATGATGCAACAATGCAGTATCTTCTCTCTGATGCAAGCTCATTTATGACTGGAACGAATCTCATCATTGATGGAGGGAAGACTGCGTGGTGAATGAGTGCGTTAGTAAGAATTATTCAATAGTGTTAAGAGACCCCCCCCTTTGAAGAACTTGATTTATTTAGAAAGAGAGGTATTGTAAACCAATTCTCATACCAAGGGTGGCTATGAATTGTTCTTACAGGAAAGGAAATGTCATGAAAAATCATGGTGTATACGCACCACGAGCAGTTGTTCTTGCTCGAAACATCCGTGCGATTGTGTTCGACTCCGATGGAGTATTGACTGACAACACGGAATCAGTCGGGTATGGTTCAGATGTCATCGTAAAGAAGCGATCTCATTACGATGGTCAGGGCATCTCACTTCTCCGCGCCATTGGGTTGCATGTTGCAGTCATCACTGGAGAGACTGGTGCTGGAGCAACACTTATCGAGCATCTGGTGCGTAGATGGAACACTCTCCCGTCAACTAAAAGCAAGTCAAATCCAAACGGATGGGAGAGTATTTCTCTTTACACAGGATGTCGTGATATACAAAAGCGTGATGCACTCAATGGATGGTTAACCCAGATTGGTGTTTCTCATGAAGAATGTGCCGTCATGGGAGATGACCTTGTCGATGTTTCAATGCTCAATGCAGTTACATTCCGTGCTGCACCAGCATCGGCTGAGGATGTAATTCGGGAGATGGTTGAATTCGTGAGTGCTCGCACAGGTGGAAACGGCGCAGTACGTGACCTTGCAAACTTCATACTCGAATCTCGTGGCCTGAATCCGTTTGACTATCCTACAAGCTAAACAAGACCTTCAGCCCTACATACGGAAGACAATTCCGTATGTAGGGTATTTTTTATTATGACCCTTCTAGTATTCTTGTAGAGATGTGCTTTGGTTTGTAACCTCTCTCTCCTAAAATTAGTTTTCATAGTAAGTGAGTATTGTTAGAAACATGCTTGCAAATAGTCGTAAGTAACCAGTTTGCTCTTATTTATACGGAGTGATAGTATCTACCCGCCACAACTAACTTACAGGAGGCATCATGGCACAAATACGAGTAGGGAATAACAGTGTTGGAACAGGCGCTCCGTGCTTTGTGATAGCCGAGGTTGGCATCAATCACAATGGATCGCTTGAATTGGCTCTTCAGCTCATTGAAAAAGCTGCTAGTGCAGGTGCACAAGCTGTCAAGTTCCAGAAGCGTGGTGTTCCGGTGGTATACCCTACCACGGAACGTCAGACGCCTCGCAAGTTCGACAAAAGCTTTATCGAAAATGCCATGAAGCGTGTGGTGATTGATGAAGTGGAATATCCCGTCTTTCCCGAACGTGGACAGATGGAGAGGCTTCAGAAGTGGTTACAGGGCATTGAGGTTGAGACGTTCAATGGCGATCTCAAGTATGCACTCGAATTTGGTCCCAAGGAATGGGACGTAATCCGTGTGCATTGCGAGAAATTCGGCCTTGCGTGGGGAGTGAGTGCATGGGATGGTCTGAGCGTATTTGAGATTGATGGGTTTCAACCCGACTTTCACAAGATTGCTTCAGCATGTCTCCCGCACAAGAATCTGCTCGAGCGCGTTCGTCGGTGTGGACGTCCGGTCATTCTTTCTACCGGAGGTTCAACAATTGAACAGATTCGGAAAGCTGTTGAAGTTCTTGGGCGTAAAAATCTAGTAATTCTCCATTGCACAGCGACGTACCCTTCCGAAGACGAGGAGGGGAATATTTCCATGGTAAGTACGTTGCGGAGTCAATTCCATGATGTACCTATTGGCTACAGTGGTCACGAGCGGGATGCACTCCCTACGGAGCTTGCCGTCTCTCTTGGGGCTGACGTAGTTGAACGTCATATCACACTCGATCGTAATCTTCCAGGAAGTGATCAAAAAGCAAGTCTAGAACTCCACGAGTTCGAAGACTTGATTATCAGTATCAGGGAGATCGAAACGAAGCGAGGAACAAGATCGTCAATCAAGCCTCAAGAGTGGGCACATACTGATGATTTTGCACGAATCACGTCACTCTTGGGTGACGGGATAAAGAAGGTCTTTCCGAGGGAAGTTGAGGTTATGGAGAAGCTTCGGCGGATTTCTGACTTATGACTTACTTTGTTGGACAAACAGGGCGCTCGAAACAGAGCGCCCTTTTTTTGCTTGACTCTATATTAAAAGCGTCGTAAGAGCAGAACCGACGATATGAGACCGAGCGCGTGTATTAGTAAGTCGGTAAAAATAGCTCCCCAAATTCCATAGTGAGGCAAGAGTAGAAAGAGTAGTCCAATTTTAAATACAGATGAAAATATAGACATTGTATAGAGTTGTTTCTTTGAGGCGTGAACAAGTGCAGTATAGGCAATAAGTTTTTTCTGAAAAAATAGGAGAGATAGCATTGCTACCTGTGAATACAGGACAGCGTCAAGATACTTTGGAAAGAATAAATTGAACACATAAGGTGCTAGAAGAATATACATAATGACGACAAGACTGAGTGGTATTGTGAGGAGGAACATTTTTCGATAAATAGTAGAGCGAATATCAGATATGGTTCTCTCTGAGTATCGAGGGTATACAGTCTGAGCAATTTGTTTGAAGATACTTCTACATTGTGAGAGAGGAATTTGCGAGAGTACATACACCGCAAGTTGAGCTGCTCCTAAATAATGAAATATCAGAATTTTATCGAGTTGGCCAGCGAGTGTTGCGAGAATATTGAGGAAGCTGAGATGCTTCCCAAAATTTATTGTTTTCTCCGGTGACTCGTTGTGAGTCGGGACGTCATACTTGAGTGAAATTCTATAGAAAAGATATGCAGAACCTGCTTGGATTGCAAAGTAGAAGAATACAATTATGGGTACTGATGTTGTTATATGAATTACTATGAAGAGGGTAATGCTATATACGAGTGTTGTGATAATGCTGAATATAGCTACTCGTTTATAATCTTTTTTTCCTTCCCAATACGAAGTGTATACGAGTGCACTTGATGTTATGGGGAGAAAGACCCCCATTATTACTAAGGAGAGTGTAATGGTAATGTTGTCTTGTAGAAAGTAGTACCCACCCAATGAAAGAGATGCAAGGAAAGTCAGTATACTCCAACGCATTTGGGTTTTGAAACTATTCTTTAATAGATTACTGACTCCTCGAGAAACATCTCGAATGACTGCAAGATTAAGACCAGTAAGTGTGAAGCTACCAACTATTGCTGCAAGCGATAAGGCGAATCGATAATTACCAAAGGTTTCCTTAGGAAGAAGATTTGCAAATGAGATTGCGAGAAGAAATGTGACAATTGTTGTGATAGCATAATTTGTAAATAGCCAAAAACTACCTCGAGCAAGATATTTAATATCGGTCTTGGCCAGCCTCTCTACAGTCCTAAATATTTTTTTGAGCATTATTATATAGTAGTGGACGTTACACATTGTAACTCAGAATAATAGAAAAGGTTATGGAAGAAAGAATGTGGTCTTATAATTAATTTTGTAAATTTTTAATGTCATCAATAGGGTACCTTGGAGAAAATATAACTGACCAAGTGTTTTTGGTTTGATATCGAGGTTACAAATGATATTTTTATTGGTACTATCTACACATGAGGCTTTCAATAGTTTTACCAATTTATAATGAGGCCCAAAGCATCCCTGAGCTTTTTGAACGTATTCAAAGTACGATGTCAGAAATAGGATGTCTTTATGAGATTATCGCTGTAAATGATGGTTCAAAAGACGAGACTGCTCTATGTCTCAATGAGTTGGCTTTAAAAACGCCTGAAGTAAAGGTTATTCATTTTAGGGTTAATGCAGGACAAACTGCTGCAATTCATGCGGGAATTGAACATGCGACTGGAGAAATCATTATTTCATTAGATTCTGATTTAGAAAATGATCCAAAGGATATCATAATCATGCTCAAGAAGATGGAGGAAGGATATGACGTGGTGTCCGGTTGGAGAAAAAGACGTTGGGTTGATAAAAGGTTTGGACGAAAGATCCCTTCGATTATTGCCAATAAGTTCATCTCGTATGTCTCAGGCGTTCATCTGCATGATTATGGATGTACGCTCAAAGTGTATAGAGCAGACGTTATTCAAGGCGTAAATCTATACGGAGAAATGCATCGATTCATTCCTGCATATGCCGCACGAATGGGTGCTCGAGTTACTGAGATTGAAGTTTCATATACACCGAGAAAATATGGAAAAAGCAATTATGGATTTTCACGGACACTTCGCGTACTTCTCGATTTGCTTGTACTGCAATTCTTATATAAGTACATGGACAGACCGATTCAGTTCTTTGGTGCAATAGGTTTTTTCTTTGTATCAGTGGGGGTATTGGCTGGTCTTGGGGCGATTGCGCTCCGTGTGTTTGAGGGTGTATCCATGATACAGACTCCGCTCCCTACTCTATCAGCACTCTGTATTATTGTTGGGGTGCAGTTAATTACTATGGGAATTCTTGCAGAGATGGTTATGCGTACCTACTACGAATCGCAAGGCAAGAAAGCATATTTAATTAAAGAAAAATTTAATTTGTAAGTTATGTGTGGCATTGCAGGATACTGGGGGGAAGGATCGCGTGAAATTCTCCAGAATATGGGAGACTCGCTCACGCATCGTGGACCTGATGCGGGCGGAATAGCTGAACTTGGTGTAGTAGGGTTTGCACATCGAAGATTGTCCATTCTTGACCTCACCCCGACAGGACATCAGCCGATGCATATTGCTGATGGAAGTATTTCACTTATCTTTAATGGTGAAATATATAATTATAAACAGCTTAAGAAAGAATTTTTAAGTGCGTATACATTTAAAGGAAGTAGTGATACTGAGGTACTGCTGTATCTTTATCGGGAGTTAGGAGAATCATTTCTTAAAAAAATCAGAGGAATGTTTGCCCTCGCGCTTTACGATGCACATAAAGGCACGTTGCTTTTAGCGCGCGATCATCTTGGAAAAAAACCATTGTATTGGACAAAAAAGAACAATACACTCATTTTTGGTTCTGAACTCAAAGCGCTTCGTACGCATCCACTTTGTCCCCATGTAATTAGTCGTATTTCAGTTGCACAGTACCTTGTCTATGAATACATACCTGCACCCGCTACTATCTATGAAGATGTGTATAAACTTCTTCCAGGTACGTATCTTCTGTATGATGGAACGCATATAACACAGAATATTTTTAGTGAAATTGAACCAGCACACGGCACCACTGCGAAAGATTTTCAGGGAGCAAAAAACGAGTTATACGAGCTTCTTGAAAGAGCAGTGGCGAAACGTATGGTTGCTGATGTGCCAGTAGGTGTATTTTTGAGTGGAGGTCTTGATTCAAGTGCGGTAACGTACTTTGCACAAAAGGCAACAGAGCATCAGATCAAGACATTTTCAATTGGTTTTCAAGATGCAAGTTTTGATGAAAGTCACTATGCTCGAGAAGTAGCAAAATTTCTCGGTACGCAACATTATGAGCGTATTGTTGAAGCGGAAGATTTGTTGCGCGTTATGCATCAACTCCCGTGGGTACTTGATGAACCTATGGCTGATTCCTCAATTATTCCGACATTGCTTTTGTCTGAGTTTACAAGGTCTGAAGTAAAGGTTGCACTCGGTGGGGATGGAGCGGATGAACTGTTTTGGGGATACGATACTTTTTTTGCACATCGACTGGGGATGTACTATGAAAAAATACCATCGTTTATACAGAGCGGTATGCAATCTGTAGTGAATGCGCTTCCTGTATCACATCAGTATATGAGTTTTGATTTTAAAGCGAAGAAATTTTTATCTGGATTTAGTACCACTAGAGCTCGTCGAAATACTTACTGGTTGAGTGCGTTTACTCCAAAAGAATTGTCATCTATTCTAAATTACGAGATTGAAGAATCGTCGGTACTCGCACCGAGCGATAGTGTATATACCGACGCGTCCCATTTTTGGGATAATCTTCAGACTGATTACCTCAAGGGATATTTAGTGGAAGAGATACTTGTAAAAACTGATCGAGCAAGTATGGTATATGGTTTAGAAGTTCGAGCTCCATTTCTTGATCTCGATGTAGTAAATTTTGCAATGACGCTGAATCCTCAAGATAAATATCGTGGAAGAAGTGCAAAATATATACTGAAACAAGCAATGAAAGGATGTTTGCCAGATCATATTCTTGAAAGACCAAAAAAAGGATTTGGTATACCTATCGGATCGTGGATTAAAAATGAACTAAAGGAGTTATTTGAAACAGTCATTCTTGATGGTGCGCTCGTGAAGAGTGGTTTGTTCAAGCGTTCCGGACTTGCTATACTCTTGGAGTCACATATTTCAGGGAGGGTCGACAATCGAAAAAAACTCTGGACATTATTTGTTTTGGCATTGTGGATGGAGAAATGGACTTAATATAGACTCAATTTTACATAATTCTTCTAGAACATGTCATCACAAAATCGATTTGGGTATGAATGGGATAAATATTCCTGGATTACGGAGGATTATAAAAAACAATTTTTGAATTGGACCTCCCCAATGCAACCGTCTGATTGGGTAGGAAAGAAGGTTCTTGATGCAGGATGTGGTATGGGGCGAAACAGTCTTTGGTCAATGAAGTTTGGCGCTCTTGCAGTTATGGCGTTTGATTACGATGAGCGCTCAGTCGAGCGAGCAAAAGAGACACTCAGGGAATATCCGTCAGCGCAGGTATTATTTAAAAGTATCTACGATATTTCGTGGGAGAATGAATTTGACATCGCGTTTTCAATAGGTGTTATTCATCATTTAAAAGATCCAAAACACGCAATTAAGAATATGGTGCAGGCACTGAAACCAGGAGGAAAACTTCTTGTGTGGGTTTATGGTTATGAAGGGAATGAATGGATTGTGCGTTTTGTGGATCCTGTTCGCATTTATATTACCTCTAAACTCCCGCTTCCACTCGTACACGTTCTCTCGTATTTTTGCTCGGTACCGCTGTATCTCTTTGTAAAGATATTCAAAGGTCCAAGTGCCTATTTAAAACAACTATCAACATTCAATTTCTGGCATGTGCATAGTATTGTATTTGATCAACTCATTCCTGATGTTGCAAATTATTGGAAACACGAAGAAGTACGAGCACTTGTAGAAGGTCTCCCTCTCATGGATGTTGATGTTTCTGCACCACCAAACAAATCAGGATGGATACTCACAGCATTTAAGAAGGAGTCTACTAGAGATAGATTTATATGACAAATAAAATCATCGGTGAGGTACTCAGGTTCGCTATCTCAGGTAGTGTTGCACTTGTTGTACAACTTGGTCTTCTGTATCTCCTCACGAGTGTGGTCGGGGTATGGTACTTGTTTTCAGTGGTAGTTTCTCATACGTGCTCTATTATTCTGAATTTTGTACTGCAGAAATTTTTTGTACGAGAGAATTATGAAATGGATAGAATGCAAAAACAAGTTGGTTTATTTTCAATACTTGCATTGAGTTATCTCGCATGCAACGCGCTCTTTATGTATGTGCTCGTAAGTGAGTTGGGGTGGCCATATATGCTCGCACAAGGGCTTGTCGTTATTGTACTTTCGATTGCAACATTCTTTATAAATAAGAATTTTATATTTCAATAAAATACACTATGCTAGCACGACATATGCGATCAGTTATGGAAAAGATACAGCGATGGGGAATACGGCATAGTATTGCAGTACTTGTTGGTATTGGTGTAGCAATTATCATTGCATCACCACATTTGCGTGCGTATTTGCTCGTTGGTGAGGAGAATTTTAGAGGAGTTCATGTTCAGTTTAGTGATGATGAGGTAACTTATCAGGCACGCATCAAAGAAGTTGTTGAAGGTAATCTCGTACTAGGGAATCCGTATATTAAGGAGCATATGAATGATTCCTTCATTATGCCACCACTTGCTGAGTGGACAGTTGGATTCTTTGCATGGATTACAGGAACCTCAGTACCTTTTGTAACGAGTGTAAGCGATGGAGTGCTCGGTTTCATAGGTTTTCTTCTCACCTATATGCTTTTTCATATACTCACGAGAAGTATGTGGATTTCACTCCTGTACACACTCGTATTTTTTTTCTTTTCACTTGCAACATTTGGTCGTCCAATCAGTCCGCAATTCAATGCACTTTTCCTTTTTACAGGACTCATTGTTATTACAAAGATATATTTTAATCCATCTTTGTGGGGACGTAAGTGGAATCTCTTTGCAGGACTTATTACAGGAGTCACTTGTTTCATCTCCCCGTATTATTTCACTGCGCTCCTCGGATTCTATGTTCTTGTCTTTCTCTCGCGAGCAATATTTGAGCGAAACATGGAATCAATCAAGAGAAATGCCCCGTGGTTCTTTATAGCGTTCCTTCCACTTGCCCTCGTGTATGCATTTTTCCAGCTCAAGGCAGCACAAGATCCTTCGTACAGTGAGACAGTACTTCGGTATGGGCTCCTGCACACACATATTCCGGGAAGTTTCACCAATGTGCTGTTTGGAAGTGTTGCATTTAGCGTACTTGCACTTTGTTTCAAGTCTCTTCAGAATCAGAAATTTGCATTTTCGGTTGGAACCCTGGTAACACTGTTTGCTCTCAACTGGCAGAATATTCTCACGGGTAAATCACTTCAGTTCTCAAGTCACTACCTTTTTGTTTCAATTCTTTTAATCTTCATTTCATTTGCGCTCATTCACACAGCGCTCGTCACAAGAGAGATGGTGAATCTGGGTAGGATGAGAAGATTTCTAATTATTGGAGGTATGGCATTCCTTCTCGTAGTTATTGGACACAATCAGAAAGGTGAATTTATAAATCTTGGTAAAACACTTTTCACTCGAGAGGAGCTTCTTGAGGAACAAAAGAAGATGGAAGTATTCAATTGGTTCAATGCAAATACGAGAGCAGACTCAGTAGTATACACACTTGGGGGTAAATATGATTTTTTGCTTCCTATCTACACTGAGAATAAGGTGTTCTACAATTTTTATGCAGCGCTCTATCCAGCGTCAGATCGAGAGACAGAAGAGAGATGGCTTATTCAGCACTATTTTGATGGAGATATGAGCTCAACAACAATACGAGATTCACAGAGAGATTTTTGGGGGAATAAATATATCGATACATACCAATCAAGTGAAAATCGGAAAAAGATTCAAGCCTTCCTGATGCGAACTGACTATGTGCCGGGTGAAATGATTTTAAATGAGCGCATTGATTATATGTACAAGCGTTTCCAGGAAATGCGTACAATACCAATCGAGATTGTTTTCACAAAATATAAAATCGAGTATGTATTGTTGAGCAATGATTATTCCTATGCTGATGATGTTGAAAAGCAACTTGGTAGAATGACAGACATAAAATTTATTATTGATCTTGGGGAGGTCAAGGTGTATAAATTTCAACCAGAGTAATTTTTCAAGAAAATTTCCTGCACTCTTATTTTGTGGATTAAGAGTCCATTTGTATTGATGAGTGCACTATACTTAGAAGATTATTTGTTCTTAAAATATTTTATGTATAAATTTGTGTTTATTATTGTTTTGCTGTTTGCAAGTATTTCCAATGATGTGCGGGCTGAGTCAATGACGGTTAAGATTTATTCAAATGAATCAGATGGAGCAATACAAACGTCACCTTATCCAAGCAGTTGGGAAACACAATATTATTCAACGTATGGTATGGATACGAATGCAGCAATAGATAGATCTTTGGTCGGTGTTAGTGTTTTTAATTCTGCACAAGGGTATTTGGGAATACATAGGTCATTTTTATCCTTTGATACATCGTCTATACCCGATACCGCCAAAATTATTAATGCAAAACTTATGCTCACTACAGATTTTCATGTTTCGAATACACTGAACGACCAGTATTCGTATTTGAGTGTTTTGCTTGGACGACAAGCATCTGCTAATGGTTTGTCATTTGATGACATTGAAATGTGTGGTAATAAATTGGTTGATCCAACAATTGGATCAAATAATATCAATATCTCAGATATTACACCCGACACCGCTATAAGTTTTGATTTAAACGAGTTTGGTTTAGGGTGGATTGCAAAAAATGGATACACAAAGTTGTGTGTAAGGGAGGGTCATGATATTGAAAATAAAAAAGTTACAAACGACGGAAACTATTGGCTCAGTTCTTCTTTAAGTTATTACACCTCTGAGAAAGAAGGAATAGAATTTGACCCATACCTTGAGATTACATATGAGGTTCCTGATGAGCCTGTGGACGATGGAGATGGAGACATGTACGACCTTGCGCGAGAACTTATTTCAGCAGTTGAAGGCCATGCATTTCCGGATGCAATCGAGCAGGCGTATTTCGCAAATTTGAAAAAAGTTGAAAAGTTCTTTGATTCTGCAATGTACATTCCCGCGGAAAATCAGCTTCGTGCTTTTTTGAAAAAACTAAAACAAGATTACAAAGCAGAAAAGATTACCGAAGAAGAATATACTGATTTGATGAATCGAACGAATGCGTTGTTGGATATACTTCCGGATGACGCGTTTGGTATGGTGCCACTTATGACACAAATCGCATCACCGTATCCTTCTCTTGTGGAAACGACTGAATGGGCTACGACAACATATGCAGATGGTCGTGCGGACAGTGTGGGTGATTGTGGACGTTCGATTGCGCAGTGTGGATGTGCGATTACCTCACTTTCAATGATTGGAAAATATCATGGAATTACGACGGGATTTGATGGTTCATCGGTAAACCCACTCAATATGAATGCATGGCTTCTTGAAAACAAGGGATATTCACCAGATGGGAGTGTGTTGTGGAATTATGCACTCGCATATTTGGGGGAAGAAAAGGATGGAAAGGTTGTGAGTAGACTTTCGCTTGACGGACACAATGAAACAGATACGAATACTATTGGAGAATTCGTTGATAATGCTAATCCGTCACTTGGGTTTAACGCAACAAAAGGACATTATGTAGTATTGACACACACTATTGATGAGGGTGGCTTTTCAGTCAAAGATCCCCTTTGGTACAACACAAAGACAACCGATGACGAGCGCTCTGTTGCAGGAAAAGTGCAAGATTATAATGATGTGGTGACTAAAGCAAATCTTATTGGGTATAATTCAGCACTCACACCATTGCCTGAGTCTGTTGAAATTGTACTTGAGTCGCCTGCGGAATTATTGGTGACTGATGAAAAGGGAAGACGACTCGGATATGATGTGGAGACAAATACCTTTGTATCTGAAATTCCGGGAGGTTCATATGACCGTGAAGATTTTATCTTGAATCCAGAAAATCCTTCAACAAATCCACATAAGAAAAAGCGTATCTACATACGAAAGCCTGAAGGAGAAAAATTTGCAGTAGAAGTGATTGGGACAGGTGTCGGGGAATACCACCTTAGTTTTGCTGTAACAGATGGAAAGGGTGGTCTTTTTGGAGAGCAGATTGCGAGTACGACGAGTGTGGGGAAAGTCGATGGCTATACCGTTACCACACTCGCTGGTACTGATGCGTTACCGTCATATCTACAAGATATTTTGAAACTCATTCCGCAGAGTGAACAAAAGAAGTTTATACAGAAATTCTTTGTGATAGCAGTACAGATTGAAAAGAATCACGTTGTTTCTACAGAACAGATTGTCAGTGGTCTCATACGATTTATAGAAGAAAAGTATTCGGGTAAGGTATGGATAAATAGTGTAATAACTGCATTAAGAACACTCGTGGAGTAAGATTAATTAATGAAAGTATATGCAACAGCACTAGCTCTACTTGCAACTAGTGCTGTTTGTGTATATTTGTATGCATTATATGTTCCAAGAACATCAGATGTAACTCCAGTGACTATTGAGAAAAAAGAGAGTGATGTAGTTGAGGAATTTAATGAGTCGTATGGGTCAACAATTACCGAATCTTCATTCGACAGTGTACTGTTTGGTTGTCCGTGTTCAAATCCTATACCTACGGATGTTATTGAGCGTGTGATTTTTGGAACAGGTATGGAGTCAAATGGATTTGTATATACAAATGGAAAACCAGAGTATTCACAAGTTTTTTTTGATACGGTAAAAAGTACTATGTGGAACGCCCTGTGTGGAAGGGAGATATCATTGACTCGTGAGTTGGAAAATATGGAAGGTTCTGTATCCAATGCTATTTTTAGCATTTTATATGAGAGTGGATGGGAGGTGGCCGGTGCAGATATTGTTTTGAAGGTGGAAAACAAGGACTATATTTTAAAAGTTTCTTCGTTACTTGCTGATGGACCGTTATCTCACCTAGTGGGACTTGTTCATATTCCTACTGATTCTGAACCGTTCATACAATTTATTACTGTTAATGAAAAAACTAAAGTAACTGGAAATGATGAAATTGAAGGATTTTCTTGCCCTTGCTTCCAAACGTTTAGTTTTTTTGTGAGCGAACAGTACCCTATTGAGAAAGTTCACACCTTTTTTCAAAAAGAAGCAAGATGATAATTACGTCCAAAATAGAGAATAAATTTGCCTAACTTTCTATACGTAATGCCTGAACACGGCGCTAAAGGTGACGTGTTCAGGCATTACGTATTGTAAAATTATCTACTAACCTAGTATGCGGAGGAGGTCTTTGTAGTACGGATCTTCTAGAGGTTCGCCCTTTCTGCGTTCGTGATAGTGACACGTCACATCATTGTGCGTAATAGGGTACAGGTGCGATGCAAATGTGTGACGATAACTTTTTACTATTGGTGATGTTATAGTGTTTGTTATTATCATTTGAGATTTTTTGCATGCATTCAGAACACAGCAATACTGAGCATCTTCCTCGGTTAAATTTAAAAGGGCGCCAGCTTCATGATCTTGAAGTGATGCTCGTTGGTGGTTTTGCACCTGTTATGGAATTTATGGGTGAGGAAGACTATCGTTCGGTGGTTGAAACGATGAGACTTACAAATGGTTCAGTATTTCCTATCCCGATTGTGCTTGATGTTGCCTCGCAGAGTCCGTATAGAGTTGGCGATAGTATACTCCTCTGTGATTCTTTCGGGAATCCACTTGCGGTAATGGATATTACTTCGCGCTATACTCCCGATAAGCAAAGGGAGGTGGTGCAGGTATATGGAACTACAGACGAAATGCATCCTGGTGTGCAGTATGTGCTTCGTCAAATGCACGATGACTATATTGGTGGACGTCTCACAAAAATTGCACTTCCCGTGCGAAATGACTTTAAACAGTTTCGAAAAACACCAGAAGAACTCACTGCGCTCTTTAAGGAAAAAGGTTGGGATAAAATTGTTGGCTTCCAAACGCGGAATCCAATGCACCGTGCGCACTTTGAATTAGTGAAGCGAGCGAACGAAAAAATCGGTGCGCCAGTACTCGTGCATCCTGTGGTTGGGATGACGAAGCCTGGTGATATTGACTACGTCACGCGTGTGCGCACGTATAATGTGGTCTGCAACACGTACGGAAAAGAATTCACGTATCTTTCACTGCTTCCGCTTGCGATGCGTATGGCAGGGCCACGTGAAGCACTCTGGCACGCGATTATACGCAAGAATTATGGCTGTACGCACTTTATCGTAGGACGTGATCACGCGGGTCCAGGGAAAGGAAGTGATGGAAAAGATTTTTATAGTCCGTATGAGGCGCGAGATTTGGCACTTGCCTATGCAGATGAGATTGGCATTACTATCGTTCCTTCAGATGAACTTGCGTATTCAAAAAAACGCGATGCATATGTCTCGAGTGACGAAATTATGCATGATGACGAAATTGAAAATATTTCAGGGACTGAATTTCGGCGAAAACTTAGAGAAGGTGAGGAAATTCCTGAATGGTTTTCCTTTAAGGAAAGCATTGCGATTTTACGTGAGAGTATTAAAAAGGACACACGCCCAGGAGCCACTATTTTTTTTACAGGACTTTCGTGTTCGGGGAAGTCGACACTTGCTCAGTTACTCCTTGCTCGTTTGCAGGAAATTCAGGATAGAGATATCACGTTTCTTGACGGTGACGTCATTCGCGAGCATCTTTCGAAAGGTCTCGGTTTTTCAAAAGAAGATCGTGATGAAAATGTAAAGCGGGTGGGATTTGTGGCGAGCGAAGTAGTAAAGCATGGAGGGATTGCACTTTGCTCGCTCATTGCGCCATATCGCGATGCGCGTCGATATGTGCGAAATATGGTTGAACACTCGGGAGAATTTATTGAGATTTATGTCAATACATCTCTTGCAGAGTGTGAGCGAAGAGATACGAAAGGTCTTTATGCAAAAGCACGCAAGGGTCTCATTCAAGGTTTTACTGGAGTGAATGACCCGTATGAAGAGCCAGAAAATCCAGAACTCATTGCGTGTACAGAAGAAAATACTCCTGAGCAACTCGTTGAAGAGATTATTGCGTATTTGTATGTACGGGGTGTGTTACATACAAAAGTGTAGAAAGTCATAATGTGAGAAAAACCCCGCGCCAAAGGCGCGGGGAATGCCCTCCTCATTACACCACACAAAATACAGTACCCATGACAGCATAAAATATGATATAGTTTTTGACATTATGAAAGATATCGCAAAAGGACTCGTGTATGCAGGAGTGTTTCTGATACCATTTATTGTACTTATTATTTCTAATTCACTTTTTTTTCCATTTATTACCGGAAAAAATTTCACCTTTAGAATTCTAGTAGAAATTATTTTTACCGCATGGATTGTGCTTGCACTGTATGAACCGCAGTATCGTCCAAAGTTCTCATGGATTGCCGTAAGCTTCTGTACACTTTTGGCGGTGATGTTTTTTGCGAATATGTTTGGACAAAGTCCTCTTCAAAGTTTTTGGAGTAACTTTGAACGTATGGAAGGGTATGTCACGCTCGTACACACATTCCTGTATATGCTCGTTGCTGGAAGCGTACTGATAACGCCAAAACTGTGGGATAGATTCTTTATGACGACTATTAGCGCCGCGGTTATTCTTTCACTCTATGCGTTTGCTCAGCTTTCAGGAAATATCACCATCAATCAGGGAGGTCTACGCCTCGATGGAACACTTGGAAACTCAGCATATATGGCAATTTATATGCTTTTCCACATTTTTATCACGATATTTATGCTCTTGCGTACTTCGAGTACTGCAATGCGGTATACCTATGGTGTACTCACACTACTCTTTATCTATCTCCTGATACAAACAGCGACACGAGGAACCATGCTTGGACTTGTTGGTGGACTCTTTATCACCGTTATTTATATTGCGCTCTTTACCAAAAATAATCCTGCTATGCGGAAATGGGCAATCGGTGGAATTGGTGGGCTTATTTTGATTGTAGGACTCTTTATCGCTTTTAAAGAATCATCATTTATTCAAAGTAACCCATACCTCCAACGTATCGCAACGATTTCGCTCAAGGAAGGTGGAAACCGCTTCAACATTTGGAGTATGGCGTTTGAGGGTGTAAAAGAACGCCCGCTCCTTGGCTGGGGACAGAGCAACTATAATTACGTCTTCAACAAATATTATCGGCCAGAACTTCATGGAGGAGAGGCGTGGTTTGACCGTGTACACAATATTGTCATGGACTGGCTCATTGCCGGAGGGGTTATTGGTGCGATTGCATACTTCTCGATACTTTTTTCCGCACTCTACTATCTCTTTGTGCGTCCGCTTATACGAAAGGCAGATGAGACGTTTAGTGTTACCGAGCGAGCTGTACTCATTGGACTGCTTGCGGGATATACCGTTCATAATTTGTTTGTCTTTGACAATATTGTCAGCTACATTTTCTACGGGACGATTCTTGCATACATTCATGCACGCGCAAGTACCACAATTCCTGCAGTTACTGCATGGAAAGTTGATACACGAGTTATTGAACAAGTCGCCACACCGGTGCTGGGCATAATACTTTTTGTGACCGTGTACTATGTAAACGTTCCAGGGATTCGAGCGGCAGGAGACATTATTGAGGCGTTTAAAGCAAAGGATCCTGAAACGATGTTAACATGGTTCGATACAGCACTTGCACGAAATTCGTTTGGAAATCAAGAGATCCGTGAGCAGATGACTCAGAAGGTTCAAGGGATACTCCAAACACCCGACGTATCAGAAAAAGTTAAGGAGCGTGCATTTAAACGTGTGGAAGAGGAACTCTTGAAACAGGCAGAAGAAAAGCCAGGAGATGCACGCGTAGAAGTGTTCATTGCGTCGTTTTATCGAATGACGAATAATCTTGACGAAGCAATTAAACACCTTGAAATTGCACGAACGCTGTCACCTCGCAAACAGTTGATTATCTATGAACAAGGACTCGCACAGCTTCAGAAAGAAGATTATGAAAAGGCGACAGAATTATTTAAAGAAGCGTATGATCTTGGTCCACAATTTACCGAATCAAAAGTGTACTATGCAATGTCTGCAATACATGCAGGAAAGCTTGGTTTAGTAGATGACTTGATTAAAACACCTGAAGAAAAAGCTGCGTTTGCGGTAAATCAATTTGCAATTCAGGCAGTGTACAAAGCAAAGATGTACCCACTGCTTATTGAGATGTTTCAAATTCAAATTGAAAAGAATCCTGATGATGTACAATCACGAACGAATCTTGCGTATGTGCTGAATGAGTCAGGTGATGCTCCGGGAGCGATTGAGGTACTGACAAAGGCAGGTGAAGATATTCCGAGTTTTAAAGAACAGTCTGAACAATTTATCTCAAGTATTGTTGGACAAATTGCACCAAAACCAAAAGCAAATGAGAAGGAAATTCCAAAGACAGTAAATATTAACGGGCAAACGGTTGAGGTGAATGTCCCATCGGAATAATTGAAAAAATAATATATTGAGTGAATATATTTTGTTGCACATTGATTTTTCTTCAGTGGGAAGAAAAATCAATGTGCAACACCTCTGTGAATTTTTGTAAAGATATGCGTATTAGTACTGTTGAGATTACACAAAATATTCCGCTCGCCCCCTATACAACACTTGGTGTAGGCGGGCGAGCGGAATATTTTTGTGAAGTCGCTACTTTAGCAGAATTACGTGATGTGCTTTCGTGGGCAAAAACTGAATCACACCCAATTACTATTCTTGCAGGTGGTTCAAATATACTCGTGCGTGATGGTGGTGTGCGGGGACTCGTTATACGACCACAATTTTTAGGTGTTACCTATACAGGAGAAGGAAATGAAGTGTTTGCTACCGTGGGTGCAGGTGTGCTACTTGATGTATTTATACAAGAATTAGTGACGAAAAAAATATGGGGACTTGAAAATCTTTCAGGTATTCCAGGAAGCGTCGGCGCGGTGCCAATTCAGAATGTAGGTGCGTATGGTGTTGAGGTAAAAGATACTATTGTATCGGTAGAAGTGTTTGATACTGAAACACAAACGGTGCGTATCCTACAAAATACAGAGTGCCAATTTGCATATCGAGATTCATTGTTTAAACATAAAGAGGGGAAACGGTATGTAGTTACCGCAGTAACATTTAAACTTTCAACCGTGCCGTTTCCACACTGTACTTACACTGATTTGAAAACATATTTTGATACTCTATCGAACCCAAGTATTGAAGCAATCCGTATTGCAGTTTTGGAAATACGCAGTAGAAAATTTCCTGATGTAACTCGTATTGGAACGGCTGGTTCATTTTTTAAAAATCCGATGGTGACGAAAGAAAAATTCGAAGAATTACACAAAAAATATCCAGCGCTTCCCGCGTATACGCAGGGGACGAACCAAGTAAAGGTTTCACTCGGGTGGATACTCGATCATGTGTGTCAGGTCCGTGGATATACAGAAGCAGGAATAGGGTTGTATGAGCAACAAGCACTTGTGCTTACTTGCGAGAGGGGAGTATCTGCGTATGCGATAGAAATATTTTCACAAGACATTATTAATCGAGTGTATCAGGAAACAGGAATTGTGATTGAGCGCGAAGTAACGGTACTCGGAAATACCGTTTGAAATTTTTTATAAAAAAATATTACAAGAAAAAATAAAATAAATATTTTTAAAAAAAATTTACAAAAAATATTTATCCACACATTATTTATTTTTTTTCTTGTATAAAATTTTTTATAGTCGATAATGTAAGTAAGCAGATGTTCTCTTTACACAATGCTCTTTGAGTAGAGAATAATGCGGTCGAATTGTTAATGAGTAAAATTTTCAATTTCATATCATGCCAGTAAAAAAGAAAGTAGCTAAGAAAGCTGTAAAGAAGGTAGTAAAGAAAGTTGCTGCAAAGAAGAAAGTAGCAAAGAAGAAGAAATAATTCAAACCGCATTGTATCTTCGGATGCAACAAAAACCTCGGGGCTTCGCCCCGAGGTTTTTGTTTTCTAACGTATTCAATACAACCAAAAATTTATGGTATGCTATAAGACTTATGCATATCAGCCATTATATACAGCATGTCATTTTTAGATAGATTTTTTGGTCCCACATACGAAAAGGAGCTTAAGGAGATACGACCTATAGTTGCTCAAATTAACGCTCTTGAGCCTGAAATGGAGGTTCTTTCTGATGCTGAGCTACTGATGAAGTCTGAGGCACTCAAAGCAGATGTTTTACACGGGAAGTCCCTTGACGAGGTGATTCCAATAGCATTTGCACTTGTTCGTGAAGCAGGGAAGCGCACACTTGGTCAACGTCACTACGATGAGCAACTCATTGGAGGTATTATTTTACACCGCGGAAAAATTACAGAAATGCGAACGGGTGAGGGAAAGACATTGGTGGGAACGCTTCCTTCATATGTACACGCACTTACCGGAAAAGGTGTGCATGTCGTTACGGTAAACGATTATCTTGCACGGCGGGATGGTGTGTGGATGGGTCAAGTATATGCGCTTCTGGGACTCAGTATCGGCGTTATCAATCAAAATGCATCATACCTCTATGATGCAAATCATAGCGACAAAGATAGTCTCCGCGACACTGAAGGTTCGTATAAAGTAGTGTATGAATTTCTGCGTCCGTGTACGCGAAAAGAAGCATACAGTGCGGATATTACCTATGGGACAAACAACGAATTTGGTTTTGACTATCTCCGTGACAACATTGAGTTTGATGTTGCCAATCTACGTCAGCGCGGACACGCGTACGCGCTGATTGACGAAGTGGACTCAATTTTGATTGACGAAGCGCGTACGCCACTTATCATTTCAGCTCCAGCCGAAGATTCAGAAAATTTATACGAAATTTTTTCTCAAATTGCAGAACGACTCACCCCAGACATAGATTATGTTGTTGATGAAAAATTAAAGAGTGCAACACTCACTGATGCAGGTGTTGAATCTGCCGAAAAAATGCTTGGTATTGAGAATATTTATACGGACAAAGGAATTAAGTACGTGCATCATCTTGAGACTGCAGTACGCGCACGAGCGCTCTATACGCGTGATAAAGAGTATGTGGTGAAAGATAATGAAGTGGTTATCGTGGATGAGTTCACGGGAAGATTACAACAAGGACGAAGATGGTCAGATGGATTACATCAGGCAGTTGAGGCAAAGGAAGGTGTGTCAATTCAAAAGGAATCACGAACGTACGCGTCAATCACCTTTCAAAATTACTTTAGAATGTACGACAAGTTGGCGGGTATGACAGGAACGGCGCTCACGTCACAAGAGGAGTTTTATTCAGTGTACAAGCTTGATGTGATACCGGTGCCAACACATCGCGCAGTGATGCGAAAAGATCATGATGATTTTATTTTCCAAAATGAGCGGGGGAAAATAAGCGCAATTATAAAAAAAGTAAAAGAAGTAAGCGCAACAGGGCAACCAATTCTCATTGGAACAGCATCGATAGATAAAAATGAGCAGTTGAGCAATGAACTCACAAAGGCCGGTGTCGTACACGAAATGCTGAATGCAAAAAATCACGAACGTGAAGGAGAAATTATTGCTGAAGCGGGCAAGAAAGGAAGGGTGACGCTTGCAACAAACATGGCAGGACGAGGTGTGGATATTAAACTTGGAGGAATTCATGCTACGCAGACTGAGATTGACGAGGTGAAAGCACTCGGAGGACTTTTTGTATTAGGTACCGAACGACACGAGGCACGTCGCATTGATAATCAGCTGAGAGGACGCTCGGGACGTCAAGGTGATCCTGGAGAGACACAATTTTACGTTTCTATGGATGATGCATTGATGCGTGTCTTTGCGAGCGATATGGTAAAAAATATGATGGGACGATTCGATATTCCTGAAGATCAACCAATCCAGAATAGTATGATTACTCGCTCACTTGAGTCTGCGCAAAAGAAAATTGAAGGATTTCATTTTGACTCGCGTAAGCATGTACTGGCTTACGACAATGTACTCAATCAACAACGACATATAATGTACACAAAGCGCAGAAAATTACTGTTGGGAACTGTTGATGATGTACAAGAACTTGTGCGGGAAATCATTGCGTACATACCTGAAGTTGAGGAAAAAATGCAAGAGCGCATTGGTGTATTTGGGGAATTAGCATGGTATGAAATTATGCGGAAGATGATGCTTCAGGTAAATGATATTTTGTGGGTGGAACATCTTGAAGTGATGCAACACACACGTTCAAGTGTGAGTCTCCGTGCGTATGGACAGCAAGACCCGCTTATTGAATACAGAAAGGAGGCAATTCGTCTGTTTAAAGAAATGGAAGAAGTATCATTTCATCGTGTTGCGGAACTCATTCCGACAGTACAAAGAGAGGCTGTTTTGAAAGAAGAAGAATCATTAAAGAAAGCACAGGCACATATCGCTCTTATAGGTGGCAGTACTGAACAAAATATTAACAAGGAAGTATCGAGAAATAGTGAACCAATACGAAAAGAAATTAAAATGGGTAGAAATGATATGGTTACTATTACCAATGGCGTGAGTACGGAAACAGTGAAATTCAAAAAAGCCGAACCGCTTCTTGCACGTGGTGATTGGCGCGTGGTCGAATAATATTTGTAGAAAGTAAAGAATATAAATATGCATACGGTAAGTATTGTCCTCGGTACTGCTCGTGAAGGTCGACAATCTGAAAAGGTTGCACGGCTTCTCTACAATGAGCTGTTAAAACGTGAAATATTTCATGTTGTCTATGTGGATGTGCGTGATTGTGTGAGTACTGCAAGCACGGTACGGTATGACGAAAAAAGTGGCAGTGATAATTTTTGGTATAACACAGCAATGCAGAGTGATGCGTTTATTTTTGTGCTACCCGAGTACAATCACGGGTACCCTGGTGAATGGAAGTTGCTCATGGATTCACTCTATAAAAAGGCGTATATGGGCAAGAGAGCAGGACTCGTCGGTGTTTCCAACGGTCAATTTGGTGGGGTACGCGCACTTGAATCTGCGACGCTCTCACTGAGTACACGCGGTATGTATGTCATGAAAGACGCACTTCATTTTCCTTTTGTAGAAACACATTTTGATACAACAGGCGAACTTGTGTATGATGAACAAAGAGTACGTGTTGAAAAGTTTTTTGAGACATTCAAGATGTCTCTTGACGCACATGTTCAATCTTGAGGAATAGAAGTGTGCAAAGGAACGACCTTGAGGACTAGAAGTTAAAGATTGAAACGACTATACTATAATAATTCTAGTTTGTTACTTTAAGAGTTTTGTCCGCCAAGCTGTTTAATTTTGTTCGACAAGGTGCGATCTTGAGGAGGAATGAAATGACGGAAAAGGTCGTTCCTTGGCGAGCAAAATAAGTGACGAGCAAAATCCTTCATACGCAAGTTGTTAATTACTAAGATACATACATATATCATGAAATTTATTACACGACTTCTCATTACTGCCTTTGCACTGGTGCTTGTGACATATTTTGTACCTGGCATAGCAGTTACAGGACTCTATCCAGCACTTATTGCTGCCTTTTTTCTTGCTATCGTAAATGCTGTTGTTCGTCCAATACTCGTATTACTTACATTACCAATTACCATACTGACACTCGGCATTTTCATCTTTGTCATAAACGCAAGTATTTTTCTCTTTGTTGCGTCATTTGTTGATGGGTTTACGGTCACTAGTTTTTGGAGTGCGCTTGTAGGTTCAGTACTCGTGAGTATTGTGAGTGGCATAGCAAATCGTTTTCTCTAGAGTGCGCCAACCTGTCAAACACCGAGTGTTTGACAGGTTGGCGTCACCCGTTTCACCCGTTTATATATGAATACAGCGCATCACTCAATGATAGGTTGGATACTCGGAATATGTCTTGTAATTCTTATGAGTACGATTGCGTTTTTGAGTGTTGATATTCCATATGATAGTTTCTTTGCATACGCACAGGAACATCGGATACTCGGTGCGATTCTATTTGGGTTCAGTATGTTCGGAGCAACAGTAATTGCTCCAATTGCGGTACTTCCCATGGTGCCACTCTTAGCACCAATACTCGGGCCTTTTCTCACTGGTCTATCCGCATACATTGGTTGGACATCGGGGGCGATTGTTGCATTTTGGATTGCGCGAAGATTTGGACAACCACTGGTACTACGATTCGTCCGAAAAAATGATCTTGAAAAAATGTCATCGTATCTTGATGACGATATTGGGTTTGCAACTATTGTGATGTTACGTCTCGTACTCCCTGTAGATGTACTGAGCTATGCGCTCGGATTGTTTACATTCGTGTCGTATAGCGTGTACATACGAGCAACCCTACTCGGGATACTCTGGTTCCCGTTTGCGTTTGCGTACATGGGTACGACGCTTCTTGCGGGTGACTATGTACTTTTAGTCAGTATCGGTGTAGCATCAGTGGTCATTCTTGTTTTGGCGTGGCACTATGTGTCGCGTACAATCAAACGGTAATAGATGAAGTTTTTGCAGGGTGTATACAATTGATATGTTTATAGATGAACTCATAATAAAAGCAAAAGCAGGAAATGGTGGCGACGGTGTCGTGCGCTGGCGCCGTGAGAAATTTGTCTCGCATGGCGGTCCTGCTGGTGGAAATGGCGGAAGAGGTGGTGATATATATATGCGCGCCGTACGAGATTTGAGCTTGCTGAGCAAGTACACAGGCTCTAAGGAATTCACTGCAGAAAGCGGAAATGCAGGTGAGAAACGGAGTAAATACGGCAAGGACGGAGAAGATTTATATATTGATGTGCCTGTAGGCGCGAAGGTGACAGAACAGGAGCGAGGTCGTGTCTATGTGTTTGATACTGAGGGAGAGACACACAAAATTCTTCTCGGTGGACGCGGCGGTTTGGGTAATGAATATTTTAAATCATCGACCAACAGATCCCCTGAGGAGTCCACAAAAGGAAAAATTGGAGAAGAGGGAATCTTTACTATTGAGTTGTCACTCATTGTTGATGCTGGATTCGCAGGACTTCCCAATGCAGGAAAATCAACACTACTCAATGCGCTTACTAATACTGCAGTACGCGTGGGTGCATATCCATTTACGACGGTCGAACCACACCTTGGTGAGTTGTACGGTTTTATTTTAGCTGACATACCAGGTCTTATTGAAGGTGCATCAGAAGGAAAAGGACTTGGGCATAAATTTCTTCGTCATATACAGCGTACGAAAATGATTCTTCATTGTGTGTCACTCGAGAATGAAAATCCACTCGATACATACGAAATAATTCGTTCAGAACTTGAAAAATTTGACTCAGAATTGCTCAAAAAAGATGAGTGGATATTGCTTACAAAGTCTGATTTGTGTACAGAAGAGAGTGTGCGTGCTGTAGTAGACTCCTTTACCAGACAGGGATTTAAAAATATGCATGTCGTATCTGCAGAAACAAATACTGGTGTCAAAGAATTAAGTGATGCGCTCGTCAAACACCTCCGTAGCAAAAATATATAGTATATAAGCCATTCCATCTTCTTTAAAGATTTTAAATGAGAGACTGTAGTTTATTGTAATAGTATATAAAAAATAGGAAAGTATTGACAAAATTGTGTTTCGTGTGTTTATAACTTGTTGTTCTGCGCACAGAACGGTACTATTATGTTCATGAAATGTACTGGATGTTCTCTCAGTATTTAAACGAAGAGTGATTAAAAAACAACAAGAACTAATTACACTAAGAATGAAAACATACACACCAACTATTGGCATCGAAGTGCATGCTGAGCTGAAGACAAAAACAAAAATGTTTTGTGATTCAAAAAACGATCCGCATGCGGGTGAGCCGAATGCGCATGTCTGTCCTATATGTATGGGACATCCAGGAACGCTTCCCGTAATAAATAAAGAAGCAGTACGGCACGTTCTTAAAGTTGGTATTGCTGTCGGCGCAGAGTTGGCGACATACACTGAATTTGATAGAAAAAATTATTTTTATCCAGATATTCCGAAGGGGTATCAAATTAGTCAATATTTATATCCGTTAGTAAAAGGCGGTGAGCTTGGAGGAGTTGCACTTACTCGTGTACATCTTGAGGAAGATACCGCACGCTCGCTCCATGATCAAGGTGAAGGAAGTATCATTGACTATAATCGAGCAGGGGTTCCACTTATGGAACTTGTCACTGAACCAGTAATTCATGATGCAAAAACCGCAGGCAATTTTGCAAGAGAATTACAACTGCTCCTTCGAACCCTCGGCGTTTCAGATGCAAATATGGAACGTGGTGAAATGCGTATCGAAGCAAATATTTCGGTAAGTACTACAGAAAAGTTTGGTACAAAAGTTGAAGTGAAAAATATCAACTCTTTTAAATCTGTTGAAGGAGCAATTGAATATGAAATCAAAAGACAGATTGAAGCACTTGAGAAAGGAGAGTCAATCATACAAGAAACTCGAGGTTGGGATGAGTCAAAAGGTAAGACATTCTCACAGCGCATTAAAGAGTCAGCTAATGACTATCGTTATTTTCCAGACCCAGATTTGCCAAAGCTAAATGTCGCTCATTCTGAGGAACTTTCTGTATCTCGGATAAAAGATACTATGCCGATACTACCCTCAGAAAAGCGCTCAAAATATAGTGAACTCGGTTTAACAAGAGAACAAATTGAGATTATTATTTCTGACATCGATACAGATTGTTTCTATGCGAAATCAATTGATTCTCTTGAATCAGGTAATCTTGTACCAAAACTTGTGGCTAATTATCTGATTTCAGATTTACTTCCGATGATACATAATTCTGAAAAAATTATAATGGAATGTAGCCACTCTAATTTTAGAGTACTCATGCAAATGATAGTAGATAATAAAATCACTTCACGAGTTGCGAAGGATTTACTTTCTGAAGTTGTGTTAGAGGGCAAAAACCCAGAAACCCTCGCTTCAGAAAGGGGCTTACTACAAAGTAATTCTGATGATGTATTGAAGGGTATAGTATCTCAAATAGTAGACTCCTATCCAGAAATTGTCTCTGAGTATAAGGCGGGTAAGGAAGCATCATTGCAGTTTTTAATTGGTCAAGGAATGAAAATTTCTAAAGGTTCAGCGAACCCACAGATGCTCGCAGAACTTATTAAAAAAACAATACAATAGGGTCTAATGAGTAGGTGAAATATCTAGAACCCACCTCCAATCTAACAACCACAACAGAGCATGGTCAAAAACCCCTCAGACGAGACGTGCAAGTGAGGAAATGCGAGAAGTGAGAAAGTCTGGGAGACTTTCGCAAGACCTCGAGCATCCTCTGCGAGAGGTGTACCGTCTCTGTAAGAGATGAGTATACGATGAGTGTTTCCGAATGTAGCACAACGACGTATGAGGGGGTTTTGGACGTGCTCTAGTAGATATCTCGTATAGAAGATATACCCTCACAACGCTGTACAGCATTTTTCAAGGGGGTATACTTATAACATTATGGAGGTACTTGTTCTCGATGGAAAAAATTATGTAAAGGCATCAAAGGCTGCTCGTGATCTTGGATATGCAGCGGATTACGTGAGTCAGCTTTGTAGGAGTAATCAAGTAGACGCGCATCTCATTGGAAGAACGTGGTACGTTAATCAGGAGCAATTAAGTACACATCGTACAGATAAGAAACGTACCTCACGTTTAAAGGCGCGCGAGCATGCAAAAAAAACTATTGAAGAGCATCGGCTAAAGATACAGGAAAAGCAAAATAACTATACAAATATAGATATTCGTTATGAAAACGATAATGCTGACTTGATCCCTAAAACAAGAAAAGTCGCTATAGAGACTGAAAAGGAAAACGAAAGTATCTACGGAAAAGAAAGTAACATTTCTGAAGATACCATCGTACTCAATAAAGGGAATAAGGTCATTCTTTCGGGCGACGTTGCTGTTGTCGATGTCACAGATGAGGTAACAGATCCTGATACAATATTTCTTACGCCATCAAAAATTCTAAAATCTAGTACTCAAATTAAAAAGATACCTCAACAAAGTAGAGCACTAGAGGTTACAACGGATGACTCACCGCTGAAAGAGAGAGCGACTTTTAGAGAAAAATTAGAAGAGGTTGTAACACAAGAAGATGAAATACTTGTAGCACCTTCGAGTACTGGTTCATATGCAGAAGTCACTCGCACAGCAACATCAAATAACGCAAAGCAAAGTATTGTCCCGTATCTTATACTACTCCTTTTGCTACTTGTAGCAGTACTCTGCACGGTACCTTTTTCATATACTATATCGTATGTTGATGACAATTCTGAACAGACTACAGAAGGTGTAGCTTTCTCATTGGAAAAAACAGTAGAAATTATTAAAGAAAAATATAGATATCTCGGCAAAACAATATAGATAGGTTCTTAGTGGCGAACGCCGAGAATGCCCCATCTCTTCACGGCGGGGATATGCACGACAGGATTGGCTTACTTTTTTTTTGGTTTCATTTTATATTTGGTTTTGTCTCTGTAAATGAGCTTCACAGAATTTCCATTAAACTGCGTTTCATTTTTATTTCTGTATGAAGTTGTGGTAGCGTGTCGTGCTGATATGTAAAGAATTATTTTGTGTATCTTACAGAATTTATTTTAAAAACTTATCCACAATTTTTTACAAAAAACCCGCTCACTTCTCTCAAAAAACATATACAATATGTGTATATTTTGTTTTTTAGATATGTCAGAAGTACTTACCATTGAAGGCATACAATACGTCAGCGCAACACATGCGGGAAATCATTTTGGGTACACGAAAGATTATCTCTCCATGTTGATTAACGCAGGAAAAATAGAAGGTCATAAGGTTGGTCGAAAGTGGTATGTGAATTTCAATTCAGCAGAAATATTTTTTAAGACAGCGCACGAGCAACGTACTGCATATAGAAAACATATAAGCGCAGAACGAAAAAAAGAACTCCATCACCATACACAGGTACGCACCGCACATCGTCCCCAGAACGCAATTCTTGAAACACTCGTCATACTCATTCTGGGTCTTTCTATGGGAGTGACAGGCTACCTTGGTACAACAGTACACCAAGCTTCAGTGACCGCATCCAATACGAGTTTTTTAAAAAATATCGCCATCGCACTGTATACGTTTATTACTCCAACAGAAACAGTTTCTGTTGCTCTATCTCCACACATGCAGTCGCCAGAACGTACTACGCAATACGCATCAGCAGGGACACTCTATAGCAACAGTAGCACCACCTCTGCACTCATCGTTCTTCCTCCAGCATCTGCAACAGATACCGACACCATTGCAGAATCATTCTCAGATGCTGTCATAGTGACGCCTGATCCACAGCATCCAAACACTGGAGTCGTTACACCAATTTTCAAAAACACAAAAGGCGAACCGTATCGGTTTTTGTTGGTGCCGATGGGAGAAGAACGTAGTGCAGAATAAATATTTTTTATGAAAAAAGATTTTACAATATGGAATGAGATAAAAAAGAAGCTTCATCACAATGTAGATAAGAAGTTTTACCATACGCGTGAGGTATGGTGGTGTGCACTCGGTGCTAACATTGGAAATGAAGAAGACGGTTCTGGAGAGGGGTATCGACGACCTGTACTGATTTTGAAAGGATTGAGTACTGACACACGTCTCGTCGTTCCGCTGACAACATCTATGCAAAGACACTCACTTCGTCCATCAGTTGGCATTATTGGTGGCAAAGAAGCACATGCACTACTCTCACAAATGCGCGTTATTGATACAAGACGATTGGTGCGGAAGATTGAATATCTTGAAAAAGCACGATTTGAAATTATACGAAAAACCGCCAGAGATATGCTCTGACGGTCTGACATACTTTTTGCTCCTTGCGGAGCGAGCCCGAAGGCACTTGTTTAACTATACTACCAATCCACAAAAATAAGTCAACCAGAGAAATACACAATCCACACAAGAAAAACATGCACAACACGATTAAAAACATCATAACGAAATACACCTCGCTTACGCGAAAGGTGACTTTATGTGTTCGAGTGGTGACTTCATGTTTTTCAAAGAACTCACCACATCCGAACACTCGAGGTGTGGCTTCATGTTCTTACCGAGGCTCTGTAAACCAGAACACACGAGGTGCGGCCTTAAGGAATCGCGAAGCGATGGGGAAAGGCCGTTCCTCGGGTGTGAAATTTTCAGGCGTGAAGGTCGTGTCTCTCATGATGAGTGTGATTTTTATACTTCTCTCTACACTCGTGTTTCCTGCATTTGTGCCCCGCACAAATGCAGCACCAAACTACCAAATGAATTACCAAGGTAAACTCACGAATGCCTCAAACGTCGCAGTCGCAGACGGCACATACAACATGCGCTTCTGGCTTCTCACTTCAGGAACTATTGCGACCACCAGCGCAGTCTGGAGTGAGACACTCACGGGTACCAACAAAGTACAAGTCACGAATGGTCTCTTCAGTGTGATGCTCGGGAGTACGTCACCACTTACCGGAGTAGACTTCAATCAAACACTCTACCTCGGTGTAGAGATTGGTGGTACGAGTACTCCCGGATGGGACGGAGAAATGAGTCCGCGCAAAACACTCGGTACCATGCCTTCTGCATTTGAAGCAGATAAACTCGATGGACTTACTTCCACACAGTTTGTGCGCACGGATGCAACGACTACTATTGCAACTTCAAGTGCCGACACACTCCTCACCATAACGCAGAATGGTATCGGTGACATTCTCAATCTTTTTGATGGAACAACTGAAGTCTTTACGGTCGTAGATGGAGGTAATGTCGGCATCGGCACCACCTCACCGTCACGAAAGCTCACCATTCAAGGAGGCGACGCATACGTCGGAGGCAATCTCACTGCAACCGGCACCGCAACGTTTGCGAATCTTCTCGTCAGTGGCTCTAGCACAATTGGTGGAGGAACCGGAGCGACAGGTCTCACCATCAACGGCACCGCAACAACGACAAATCTCAAGGTAACTTCTCTCACCGCGTCTCGCGCCATCTTCACCGACGCAAGCAACCTCCTCACTACTACTGGACTCTCCCAATACCTTATTGACTCACTGTCTGACGAAACGGGGACGGGCTTCGCGGTGTTCTCTGCCAGCCCTACATTCACCGGCACCGCACTCTTCGCATCCCTCTCTGCGTCCGGTTCCTCCACCATAGGTGGAGGAACCGGTGCAACGGGACTGACGATTAACGGCACCGCCACCACCACCCTCGGACTTATCATGAGTGGTAGTGCGTCAAATATTTCACTCGGCTCCAACTACCTCTCCGGTGACGGAGGGGATGAAGGTATCTTTGTAGATGCGAGTGGGAATGTGGGTGTGGGGACCAGTACACCATACGCCAAACTCACCATCGCAGGTGAAGCACTCGCGGACTACTTCACCGCAACAGGAATCACCTCAACTACCACCCTCATGGGTGGTCTCAATGTGGGCAGTGGTGCCATCACCTACGACCATGCATCAGGACTCACCACCATACAGAATATGGCTTTTGGTGCTATGAACTTTGATAGTGATGCAGGTATCGTGACATGGGTAGACATGCCCGTTACTTCTGCGTCAGCAACGGGAACCGTGATGAGCTACTCAGCAAACATAGCAGGGACGAGTACGCTTACGGTCTATGCAGAATCAGCAGGGAACGGTGGTGCAGAAAACTTCCGTGTAGGTATTGGAAGCAGTACCCCTACACGAACACTTACCGTAAGTGGAGATGGGTGGTTCACGGGAAATGTTACCGCCGCATCTTCAACGCTTGGTTATGCTTCCTCAACAAGTTTTACTACAGGTGCTCTTCGTGCGACCGCATCTTCTACCATAGGAGACGGCACCGGAGCGGGCGGTCTGACCGTAAGTGGCACCGCAACAACGACAAACCTTAAAGTAACTTCTCTCACCGCATCTCGCGCTATCTTCACCGACGCAAGCAACCTCCTCACTACTACTGGACTCTCCCAATACCTCATTGACTCACTCAGTGATGAAACAGGAACAGGGAACTTGGTCTTCAGCACCAACCCACTCCTCACTGGGTTTCGTTCGAGTGCATCTTCTACGATTGGAGACGGTACAGCAAATGGTGGTCTCACCATAAACGGCACCGCCACGAGTACCCTCGGACTCATCATGAGTGGCAGTGCCTCAAATATTTCACTTGGCTCTAACTACCTCTCAGGTGACGGAGGGGATGAAGGTATCTTTGTAGATGCGAGTGGGAATGTGGGGATTGGGACGACGACGCCATCGTCGCAACTTACGATTGCGAACTTCTCCGCGTCAAGCACTTCACGCCCCTTCTTTGATATCACCGCATCCACGACTGACGGAAGTAACACATCATACCAAAACTCTTTCTTCCGCATATCATACGCATCTTCCACCGAAATCTTTGGGAAGGTTATTGATCCGGAGTTTGTTGCCGAAGAGCAGGGAACGACGCCGGGGACCACGCTTGACGCCGCTACCTCCGTCTTCGTTTCTGGCAACTACGCCTATGTGGCAAACTATGGTCGTGCCTCCATGGCCGTCATAGATATATCAAATCCCGCCGACCCGGTATTTGTCTCTGAAGAACGTGGACCATCCCCTGGTATTTCTCTTCAGGGAGCTCAATCAGTCTCCGTATTAGGTAATTACGCTTATGTCGTTAATTATGAACGTGATTCTTTAGTGGTAATAGACATAAGTAACCCCGCCGACCCTGTGTTCATATCGGAAGAACGAGGCCCCACTCCTGGAACTTCTCTTGGTGGACCTTCTTGGATTTCAATTTCTGGCAACTATGCCTATGTGGCAAACTATGACCGTGCCTCCCTCGCCGTCATAGACATCAGTAACCCCGCCGACCCTATCTTCATATCGGAAGAACGTGGACCAATTCCGGGCACGTCTCTTAATAGCGCAAATTCTCTCTTTGTCTCTGGTAATTATGCATATCTTGCAAATCAAGGTAATGCATCCTTAGCCATTATTGACATCTCAAATCCTGCCGACCCTGTGTTCATATCGGAAGAACGTGGCACCACTCCTGGAACTACTCTCGCTGGTGCCACCTCTGTCTTTGTCTCCAGTAAGTATGCCTATGTGACAAACCATACTCGCGACTCCCTTGCCGTCATAGATATATCCAACCCCGCCGACCCTGTGTTCATATCGGAAGAACGAGGCCCCATTCCTGGTACGTCTTTTGATGGTGCTCAAACTGTCTTCGTCTCTGGCAACTATGCCTATGTGACAAACAATAATCGCGCTTCCCTAGCCGTCATTGACATAAGTAACCCCGCCGACCCTGTGTTCATATCGGAAGAACGAGGCCCCACTCCTGGAACTTCCCTTGACGGCGTCTATCCCGTCTTCGTCTCGGGCAACTACGCGTATCTAGCAAATGGTAACCGTGACTCCCTCGCCGTCATAGATGTCGGAGGAGCGACCGTCTCTAACCTCGCCGCAGGGACAGCCAAGATTGGAAACTTGCAGGTGGACTCCTTCGCCCAGTTTGCTCAAGGAGCTCTCTTTGGAGGGGGACTCGGAGTGCAAGGAAATATATTCGCAAATGGTGGTGGTTCATTCATGCGTATGGGTACCACCACACCTCTCGCATCCACAACTCTTTCCTGGGGCAACACCCCCACCACTCCCGCGCTCTCTGCACTCGTCATAGACGGCGCAAGCAGTGGTATAAGTGACGTCTTCTCCTTGTCCCACTTAGCAACAAGCACCGCAGCATCTTCCGGTATCGGTACCGGCATCCTCTTCAACTCTTCTGTTGTGGATGGTGCAACAACCACTGCGACAAGTACCTCTCGCATTGCCAGTATTCTCACCAATGTCTCTGCCTCTTCTCCTGCCTCTGTACTCACGTTCTCAAACAAAAACACCTCAGGATTACTCACTGAGTTCATGCGTCTTGATCATCAGGGATACTTGGGACTCGGTACCACCTCACCGTCACGGAAGTTAACCGTCGCCGGAGGCGACGGTTGGTTCGGTGGCAACCTCACCGCAACCGGTACTGCAACCTTTGCGAATCTTCTGGTGACCGGTTCCTCCACCATAGGTGGAGGAACCGGTGCAACAGGCCTCACCATTAACGGCACCGCAACCACCACGAACCTGAAAATCACCTCACTCAGTGACGGTTGTCTCAGTACTGCTTCAGGACTCGTCACCTCAAGTGGTAGTCCATGTGGTAGTGGTGGAGGTAGTAGCAACTGGCTCTTTGATGGTACCCGTCTCACTCCAAGCACTACCGTGGGTATTGGTATCTTTGCTTCCTCCACCATCGGTGGAGGCACTGGCAGTACTGGACTCACCATCAATGGTACCGCAACCACCACACTCGGACTTATCATGAGTGGTAGTGCGTCAAATATCTCACTTGGCTCCAATTATCTTTCAGGTGATGGTGGTGACGAAGGTATCTATGTGGATGCGAGTGGGAATGTGGGGATAGGGACTTCATCACCAGGGGCCATGTTAGATGTTGCTGGGAATGTCTTGTTGTCTGGAAACGCAAATCGGACACTTTCAGTTGGAGGAAATGGAACATACGGTTTGACTTTGAGTGGGGCAGCATATACAGGAAATATAGGAGGCTCCGCAGTGTTACAAGGAGGAAACTCTAACAGTGGAATAATTACGGCGGGAGGCGGATTTGATGCATGGAATGGTGGAGACATAACTCTTTTAGCTGGTACTGCTGCTAATAATAATGCTGGTCCTGGGAGCATTTCAATTACAGCTGGTGCTGGTCATCAGGCGAGTGGAAACGCTCAAGGAGGAAATGTCACCATCGCTGCTGGTCGCGGTGGTAGTAATGGTGCAGCTGGTGGTAAAATTTTTATTGTTGGAGGCCAGGGAGGGGGTTCCTCAACTCTTCATGGTGATGTCATTCTTGCTCATACGGGAAGTGTGGCACGTGGCAATGTGGGGATTGGCACAACCACACCATCGTCACAACTCACGATTGCAAATTTCTCCGCATCCAGTACCTCACGTCCATTCTTTGATATCACCGCATCCACGACTGATGGAAGCAACACGTCATACCAAAACTCTTTCTTCCGCATCTCCTACGCCTCTTCAACCGAAATCTTCGGCAAGGTGATTGATCCGGAGTTTGTTGCGGAGGAACAGGGAACGACGCCGGATACCTCCCTTAATTCCCCCTACTCCGTCTTCGTCTCGGGCAACTACGCATATATGGCGAACGCTGGTCGCGACTCTCTCGCCGTCATAGACATCAGTAATCCCGCCGATCCGGTCTTTGTCTCTGAGGAGCGCGGTCCCACCCCTGGCACTTCTCTTGATTATGCCTTCTCTGTCTTCGTTTCGGGCAACTACGCCTATGTGGCGAACTTCAATCGCGCCTCCCTCGCCGTCATAGACATCAGTAACCCCGCCGATCCGGTCTTTGTCTCTGAGGAGCGCGGTCCCACCCCAGGTACCTCCCTCAACGGTGCCACCTCCGTCTTCGTCTCCGGCAACTACGCCTACATGGCGAATAGTAACCGCGATTCCCTCGCCGTCATTAACATATCCAATCCCGCTGACCCGGTCTTCATCTCGGAAGAGCTCGGTCCCACCGCCGGCACCTCCCTTGATGGCGCATGGTCCCTCTTCGTCTCCGGCAACTACGCCTATGTGACGAACCTTAACCGCGACTCCCTCGCCGTCATTGACATCAGTAACCCTGCCGATCCGGTCTTTCTCTCGGAGGAACGCGGCCCTACTCCCAGCACTTCCCTCAATGGCGCCGTCTCCGTTTTCGTCTCGGGCAGGTATGCCTATGTTGCGAACTTTGACCGCGACTCCCTCGCCGTCATTGACATATCCAATCCCGCTGACCCGGTCTTCATATCGGAAGAGCTCGGTCCCACCGCCGGCACCTCCCTTGACGCCGCTCAATCCGTTTTCGTCTCGGGCAACTACGCCTATATGGCGAACAGTACCCGTGACTCGCTGGCGGTCATTGACATCAGTAATCCCGCCGACCCGGTTTTCATCTCGGAAGAGCGCGGTCCCACCCCTGGCACCTCCCTTGACGCCGCCGACTTCGTCTTCGTCTCCGGCAACTACGCCTATGTGGCGAATGCTAGTCGCAACTCCCTAGCCGTCATAGACGTCGGCGGAGCGACCATCAGTAACCTCGCGGCAGGTACCGCGAAGATCGGTAACCTCCAGGTAGACGCGTTTGCACTCTTCAGCGGGGGCGCTCACATAGGTGGGGGACTCGGCATAGGCGCGGGCGGCCTCTTCTCACAGGGCGCAGGTTCCTTTACCCGTATGGGCACCACGACGCCACTTGCATCCACCACATTATCCTGGGGCAACACTCCCACAACACCAGCACTCTCCGCACTTATCATTGACGGTGCAAGTAGTGGTGTGAGTGATGTATTCTCACTCTCTCACTTAGCAACGAGTACCGCAGCAGCTGCAGGTATCGGTACGGGTATACTCTTTAACTCCTCTGTTGTTAGTGGTGCAACCATCTCAGCGACGAGTACCTCTCGTATTGCAAGTATTCTCACCAATGTCTCCAGTAGTACCCCACAGTCCGTCCTCACCTTTGCAAATAAAAACACTTCCGGCGTACTCACGGAATTTATGCGTCTTGATCATCAGGGATACTTGGGACTCGGTACCACCTCACCGTCACGGAAGTTAACCGTCGCCGGAGGCGACGGTTGGTTCGGCGGCAACCTCACCGCAACCGGCACCGCAACGTTTGCGAATCTTTTGGTGACCGGTTCCTCAACCATCGGTGGAGGAACAGGAGCAACAGGGCTCATCATCAACGGCACCGCCACCACCACCCTCGGACTTATCATGAGTGGGAGTGCTTCTAATATTTCACTCGGAAGCAACTACCTCTCTGGTGACGGAGGGGATGAAGGTATCTATGTGGATGCAAGTGGGAATGTGGGTATTGGGACGACGACCTCCACTGCGCGACTTACCATACAAGGAACGGCAGGAGCGACTGCGTCGCTCCTGCGCACCGCGACCTCTACCGGTACCACCACTTTTGAGGTACTCGCCTCAGGTGATGTGGAAGTTGCGAACAACCTCATCTCTAAGGGAGTGACATGGACTGCACGTACTGCTGTAGCATCGAACGGGTGGAACTCCGTCACCTACGGTAATGGTCTGTTTGTGGCGGTAGGTGAGGTCGGTATAGTCATGACCTCCCCCGACGGCAGTACCTGGACCGCTCGTTCTGCTGCAGAAGCAAACTGGTGGAACTCCGTCACCTACGGCAATGGGCTATTTGTGGCGGTTTCATGGGACGGAACCAACCGCGTCATGACCTCCCCCGACGGCATCACCTGGACTGCCCGCTCCGCAGCACAAGCAAACGAATGGACCTCCGTCACCTACGGCAATGGTCTCTTCGTTGCAGTGTCACAGGATGGCACCAACCGCGTCATGACCTCCCCCGACGGCATCACCTGGACCGCCCGCAGTGCCTCCGAAGCAAACGGATGGATCTCCGTCACCTACGGCAATGGTCTCTTTGTCGCGGTGGCAGGGAGTGGCACCAACCGCGTCATGACCTCCCCCGACGGCATCACCTGGACCGCGCGCTCGGCTTCTGTTGCAGATACATGGCAATCCATCACTTACGGCAATGGCATGTTTGTAGCGGTAAGTAATACCACAAACAGCTATATCATGACCTCTCCCGACGGCATCACCTGGACCACTCGACTCACGGTGAGCGGTGCTGACTTCCTTGGTGCCACCTATGGCAATGGACTCTTTGTGGTGGTGACTGAAGCTGGAGCTTCTGGCGTATACACCTCCCCCGACGGTATCACATGGACACGTCGTCCATCTGCCTCCTCAACAACTTCCTATCTAGGCGTTGCCTACGGCAACGGCACATTCGTTGCAGTCGGTTCATCAGGAAGCACCACCGCAGCCGTCATGACCTCCGGCAAATCAGAATTTAATCAAATCGCCACGGGCAACATCTTCCAAGGAGGTATGAGTATACTCGGAGGTGTCTTCAACATTGGCACCACCACTGGAACAACAAGTCCATTTGCAAGTAACATCCTCAACGTCGCCTCTACTACAGGCACCTCCGTACTCACCATCACTGGCGCTGGCAATGTGGGTATTGGGACGACGACGCCGACGTCGTTACTTACGATGGGGGCGAGCGCCCTCAGTGGTGCTCGGGTCGCTGGTATGAAACAGTACTTTGGTTTTGTGAATTCCGTGGAGAGCGCGCTCTATTACGGAGACGAAACATATATTGTGAATGCACCGACAGCGACAAGTACGCTTGTCGGCAAGATGTTGCGTATTGAGGATAGTACGGCGCTCGGCAATGTTGTGCGTGGCTTTGAAGCACAGGCGCATCGGGGGACGAATACCAAAGGGGAAAACACCGGCCTCTCAGGATTCGGACGCACCTTTGGGGTACGTGGTACGACGATTGGAGATGCAGGTAATACCTTCCTCCCCGCCGGTGTCTTCGCCGAGTCTCAGGGCACGACACAAGGGAATGCACTCCGTGCATATTCAGGGACGATGACGACTGAAGATTTAGTCTCGCTCTTCCATGACACCAGTGCGTTCACTGGCACGGGACTTCAGATGAACTTTGGTAACACCACTGGTTCATTTGCGGCAACAAGTACTGCAAAATTCCTTGATCTGCAAGTTGCGGGTACTTCAAAGTTCATCATTAGTGCAAATGGTTCAACCACACTCGGAGACGGTACGGTGAATGCAAGTCTGATGATTCCCCGTGGTGGTATTTGTGTCGACAACGATGGCTCCTGTATCTCCACCACCACGGGGCAAATACGTTCCGTCACCAGCGCACTTGGTAACTCCGACCTTGCAGAAATGTACTTCTCTCGTGATGCACTTGAGAAGGGAGAGATAGTGGCATTGAGTGGTGGGCTTTCGGTGACGCGCGCGAGCGGAGCGAGCGCGCAGAACATCATCGGCGTCGTCTCCACCAAACCAGGTATGACGCTCGGATTTGATGACACTTCGCTCAGCATTGGTGAGACTGCCTATCCAATAGGACTCAAAGGACGTGTCCCGATACAGCTCTCCACAGAAAACGGTCCTATTAAAAAAGGAGACCGCATCACGCTCTCATCAATTGCGGGTATTGGTATGAAGGCGACTGAAAGTAGCAGAGTCGTCGGTATTGCACTTGAAGATTATGATGGTACTCGTGCATATTCAGCAGGTTATCTCAATCAATTCGGTGACGATATGGTCAAAGACCGTATCACCGAGAAGACCGTAATCGACCCACGTACACAAGACGGTTGCTACAACGGTGGAGGAAACGCACTTGGTGAATCACCGTGTACTCCAGAGAAAGTCACTAAAACCACTGTCACCACCGTCACCGACAATACTGCATACAAGACCATGCTCATCACACTCACGAACGAAGCACCACGCACGCGTACTACCCCAAATGGTACCGAAGTCACCATTGGTCATGCGCTGATGTTTATTGAACTCACCAATTACCAGATTGCAGATGAAACTACGATACTGCAAGAATTGACTGCTACTTCATCACTCGAAAATAATACCGGTACCGACACACTCTGGAGTCGTCTTAAGGGACTTGCACACAACTTCGTAAACGGCATTCTCACACTCACCGGACTCAAGGCAGATAGAGTTGAGGTGAAGAACGAACTCTGTGTGGATGGTGTGTGTATGAATGCGAGTGATTTGCGCGCTCTGCTTCAAAGTGTGCGTGGAGGTGTGAGTGTGCCACCGACGACTGGAGAAAGTAGTAGTGATACGGCGACAGAAATTATCGGCGGTTCTTCGGGTGCGGAAGCGAGTGGGGAAGTCGGTGGCGAGTCGTTGTCACCTGATCCTACCACTCCGCCACCCGAAGAACCGCCGGTGACTGAAGCAATCAGTGGAGAAGTGTCGAGCAGCGAAGAAATCGAAGAAAGTCCACCACCAGAAGCAGAACCACCGCCATCTGAACCAAGTCCACCACCATGATCATACTATCCTAAGCAAGGGTAACCCTTGCTTAGGAATACAGAACCGACACAACACCTCGTACAGAAAAAACAAAACATCACACACAAACATGCAAAAAGATTTCACAACTTGGAATACACTGAGACATCAAAGTAATAATTACTTGATACAACCGTCTACCATAAAATGGATTGGTTGGTTAATGGGGGCGGATAAAGCTATCCACACCGTATGCTTTTTCTGGATATGTGCGGTCGCGTCTGACAAAATAACATGGTGTGTGAGTCTCAGACAACAGCGATGCATATATGACCAAGCGGTTTCGTCCGTTGCCCCATTCGTTCGTCAATTGCGTGTAGCTATACTTTGTCCGCTTCGTAATGCGAACCGTGCTTTTTGCGCACGGTTATTAACTGTATGTATATGATCGGAAAATTCACACAAGGGAGAGTGGCAGTATTCATTGATGCAGCGAATATTTTTTATTCGCAACGTACATTGGGTTGGCGAATAGATTTTCACAAATTGAGTGTATATATGCAGGATGAGACAAAACTTGTAGGTCTCTATTATTATACGGGGAACGTTGGTTCGCACGAAAAGCAGTCTGCATTTATACGAAAACTAGAATCATCGACGTACCGTGTGACATCGAAGGAAGTAAAATTTATCAAAGTTCCAGGTGTGTCAGACATTCCTAAAGGAAATCTGGATATTGAACTTGCTCTCGACGCATTTCGATTTCGAGATACGTTTGACACATTCATTCTTTTCTCAGGAGATTCCGATTTTGCATATCTTCTTGATCTTCTTAAACAAGATGGCAAACGGGTTATTGTTGTATCTATGCGAGGTCATATAGCAAGGGAGCTGATTGTGCGCGCTAAATATATTGCACTACCAAAGCTCAGGAGCGTTATTGAGAAAGTCAAAGGGCCGGACAAGCCGGCCCTCGAAGTCTGACAAGATTATACTACCAACCCACCAAAATAAGTCAACAGAGTAACACACACCAGAGTACACACACACCTAAAAACATGCATCACACTCTCAAAAATATCATAAAGAAATACACCTCTTTTACTCGAGGAGTGACTTCATGTTTTTCCCGAAATTCAGTACACGCGAACACCCGAGGTACGGACTTAAGGACTTCAGATTTTTCCAGAAATTCAGTACAACAGAACACCCGAGGTACGGCCTTAAGGAATCGCAAAGCGATGGGGGAAGGCCGTTCCTCGGGTGTGACTTTTCGATCGCGGTTATTAGTTGTCTTTATGAATAGTATACAAAATCACACAAAAGAATTATCGATACACATCGCGCCTGTGTCCGGTGTCTGTAAGTTGGATGGTATTCTCGTCGATAAATTTAAAAATGACACGCCAGTCACGCGTAATACGAAAAGACAAAAGACCAAGGAGTGGGGACGACAAATGCTTTGTGTGAAGTCGAGGGTCGTATGGATTTTTGCGAAGGTGCAGAATAAGTGTCGCCAGTTTTATTTGTTGCGCCTTTGGAAGTTTCCGAGCGCTTTTTATGAAATGCGAGTGGTAGACTATCTCAAGCATTTTTTGAAAGTTCTGCAAGAAAGGATTTTTTGTCAGAAAAACGTCGTGTGGGGCGAAGCTTTGATGCATGGAGTGCAGTACGCACAAACTCAGGACGATAGTTGCCCTCAGGGTCACGTCCAACTAAGCTCACAGCAAGTGAGCGAAGCATTTTCATTTCTTCAGCGAGTGAAATATTATTCATGGTATTTGCATTCTACTCTCGTTTTCTGTACTCCGCAAGATGATGGATACTCAGGAGTCAATTCCCAAATGCAGAACACCCGAGGTACGGCCTTAAGGACTTCAGATTTTTCTAGAAATTCAGTACAACAGAACACCCGAGGTGCGGCCTTAAGGAATCGCGAAGCGATGGGGAAAGGCCGTACCTCGGGTGTGAAGACATTCGCGCTCGTCATGAGTACGGTTAAGTATCAATATAAGTATGTGTACGAGTATTCGCGGATGGCTTGTGTGGGTTTTGTACTCTGCACGGGCGTCGTTGCATCACTTCTTTCTCTTACGTCTCCGCTCACTGCACTCGCCTCTGAAACGCTACTCGACAGCACCGTCTTTGCAACGAACGTACAAGGAAATAATTCCAGTCCCACATCCGTGTGGATTACCGACCAGATTGGCTATACGTTTTACCTTGGCGCGGAAGGAGATCTAGAAATGGCATCCACGACTAATGGCGGAGCCACATGGTTGGTTAGCAATGCCGTCGATAGCGTCAATACTACAGATGTGGTCTCGTACGCCATCTGGTGGGATGGATGGACTGCACCGGGTACCACCACCCAGTACATCCACATAGCGACCACCGATACGACTACGAACAGAATCTACTACACACGTTTTGATACCACGAATAATACCTTTTCTCTCAGTACGACTACCTCGACGCAAGCTGCAGCATGTACGCGCGGTTCTGATTGTCAGGTTTCTATTACAAAGGCGAGTGATGACGTGCTCTATGTCGCTGCCGGCGATACTTCAGATTCATGGGTTGACTCGTGTGCTACCACCTGTACTTCTACTGCAAACTGGTCAGAGCGTGTTGGTGGATTCTATCAAGGTCTTGGTGATGACTATCCTATTCTGACACCAATCGCTGGAACCAATAACGTGATGCTCGTGTACTGGGATATTTCGGCAGACGAGTTACGATACAACATTTATTCGGCAACATCCTCTGCATGGCAATGGGCAACCAACGCAACACAAACTCTCGCGTCCACAAAAGATGATAATGGCACCTACGACGGACAGTTGTTTGGTATGAGTGTTTCCACGACGACCGGCACGACCTCCCTCGTTCTCGTTGATGACGCAAATGATTATACGACCGCCGACCATGACATAAATTTTTATACCTATTCTTCCACCACCGGTTGGGTCGCGCGCACGAATCCAGTCACCACTGCACCAGGAGGACTCACTGGTGCAAAGGTTGCCTTTGATGAGGTAAATAAAATATGGTATGTGATCTACACACGACGAAGTACTATCGGTACCGCAGTGACGGGAGATATCTATTATCGAACCTCCGCCGACAACGGCACGACGTGGAGTGGTGAGCAGGGTCCCGTTAATGATACTCCCGACGATATCAACGGACTAACGACGGGCATCTCAAGCGCTGAACGCATTGGTGTGTGGTGGAGCTATACGACTGCACCAAGAGATGATGACGAATACTACAACGTCGTAGCAGATTTTGGTGGGGGTGGTGAAGGTGCGCCGATTACGCTTTCAGGGACGCTTTACAGTGACGAAGGAGTGACCGCGATTACTACGGGGAAAACGGTTGCGATTGCCATTGGTACAAGCACGGTAAGTCTCCATGCAACGACGAGCACCGCATCGGGTGCGTGGAGCTTTACCGTGCCTGCAGGGCAGAGCGTGCGCGCGTCGACACCAATTCTTGTGTGGATAGATGGCGATGCAACGACGCGCGCCACACTCTTTACAAAATCTGCTGGCTTTGATACGACGATTACGAATCTCGATTTATATCAAAACAGAGTGATTCTGAGTCATCAGGGCACATCGACGACGATTGCCGACATGTATTTTTATGATAGCGATGACGATGCGGATATTCAGTACAATGCGGATTCGGTCACGCATGCACTCACGGTGCATACAGGGAATAAACTGTATATCCAAACAGGGAAGACGTTCATTCCTGGTGGGAGTGTCACGGTGAATGGGAACGGGAGCAGTACCTCACTCACTGATGGAAGTTTCCTCATACCGAATTTTGCGACGTATATACAAGGAGGAACGACGACCATCGCTGGTTCGTTTAATGCGTCGTCAAGCGCCCAATTTTATAATAATGGTGGACTCCTCAATTTCACCGCAACAACGACAGGGAAGAGTATTATTGCTTCCGTGTCGCCGACACTCGGGAACGTGACGTTCAGTGGCACCGCAAGTGTCTCATTTTCTGCAGTTGCTACAACGACGAATCTTACGATTAACGCGGGCGCGACTGCGGTCGCGCCCGCCTCCCTCCCGCTCAAAATCACCGGCAACTTCACCCAAAATGGCACCTTCACCCAAACGACCGGCACCACCACACTTGTAAACGCAGGTGGTGGCGATTGGACCGCGCGTTCTGCTGCGCAGGCAAATCAATGGAAATCCGTCACCTACGGGAATGGTTTGTTTGTCGCAGTATCAGACAGTGGCACCAACCGCGTGCAAACCTCCCCCGACGGTATCACTTGGACGGTCAGATCTGCCTCTAATGCAAACCAGTGGTTATCCATTACCTACGGCAACGGGCTGTTTGTGGCGGTAAGCGCAACAACGAGTACTAGCACTGCGGTCATGACCTCCCCCGACGGCATCACATGGACTGCACGTTCTGCCTCAGAACCAAACTTATGGTACACCGTCACCTATGGCAACGGACTCTTCGTGGCGGTGTCATGGAATGGCACCAACCGCGTCATGACCTCTCCCGACGGTATCACCTGGACTGCCCGCACTGCCTCTGAAGCAAACTCATGGTACTCCGTCACCTACGGCAATGGACTGTTTGTGGCGATTTCGTACGATGGCACCAACCGCGTCATGACTTCCTCTGACGGTATTACGTGGAGTCCGCAAGCTCAAGCTGTATCATCAAATGCATGGCGAAGTGTCACCTATGGTAATGGACTCTTTGTCGCGGTCGGAAATAGTTCTATGATGACCTCCCCCGACGGCATCACCTGGACTGCACGTTCTGCCTCTGAAGCAAACACATGGAACTCCGTCACCTACGGCAATGGTCTCTTTGTGGCGGTGGCAGAAAGTGGCACCAACCGCGTCATGACCTCTCCCGACGGCATCACCTGGACCGCCCGCTCCGCCTCTGAAGCAAACACATGGAACTCCGTCACCTACGGCAATGGGCTCTTTGTGGCGGTGGCAGAAAGTGGCACCAACCGCGTCATGACCGTGGACAAACTCCGCATCCACACTTCAGGAGGAACTACACAAACCGCCACAGGTACTATGACGGGCACCTCTGCATTTAATGGGCTTGAATTTACGGGTGCGGGGGTGAAGACTCTGAGTACCAATGCATCGAGTTCGACCTTCTGGGTGAACTCGGGCGCGACTGCGGTCGCGCCCGCCCTCCTCTCCATCAGTGGACAATACCAAAACAACGGCACCACTACCTTCGGCAGTACAGGTACCACCACCTTCAGCGGAAGTGCCACGCAAACACTCTCAGGCACCCTCACCGGCACTTCAGCATTTAATAACGTTGCATTCACTGGTGCCGGAGAAAAGATATTTAACAACACCCACGCATCCACCTCAAGCCTTACAATAGAATCAACCTCAGGAGTAGTCACCGCCCCCACCTCCACCATCTCAATTGGAGGCAACTATAGAAATGACGGCACATTCCGCCGCACGCATTTGTCCTGGACTGCACGCTCCGCTTCTGAAGCAAACACATGGCGATCCGTCACCTACGGCTTTGTGAATGGTACAGGTCTCTTCGTGGCAGTTTCAGACTCTGGCACCAACCGCGTCATGACCTCTCCCGACGGTATCACCTGGACTGCCCGCACTGCCTCTGAAGCAAACTCATGGTACTCCGTCACCTACGGCCTTGTGAATGGTACGGGTCTCTTCGTTGCGGTTTCATACGATGGCACCAACCAAGTCATGACCTCCCCCGACGGCATCACCTGGACCGCCCGCTCCGCCTCCGAAGCAAACTTATGGTACTCCGTCACCTACGGCAATGGTCTTTTTGTTGCAGTTTCGATAAGTGGCACCAACCGCGTCATGACCTCTCCCGACGGTATCACCTGGACTGCCCGCTCCGCCTCCGAAGCAAACTCATGGTACTCCGTCACCTACAGTAATGGACTCTTTGTCGCGGTGGCAGGCAGTGGCACCAACCGCGTTATGACTTCCTCCGATGGCATCACTTGGACCGCCCGCTCCGCCTCAGAAGCAAACCAATGGATCTCCGTCACCTACGGCAGCGGTCTCTTTATGGCTGTTGCCCAGACTGGCACCAACCGCGTTATGACTTCCTCCGATGGCATCACTTGGACCGCCCACTCCGCCTCAGAAGCAAACTCATGGACATCTGTCACTTACGGGAACGGTCTCTTTGTGGCAGTTTCAAACACTGGCACCAACCGCGTTATGACTTCCTCCGACGGCATCACCTGGACCGCCCGCTCCGCCTCTGAAGCAAACACATGGAACTCCGTCACCTACGGCAATGGGCTCTTCGTTGCAGTTTCAAACACTGGCACCAACCGCGTCATGACCTCAAACGCGGGAACGACGACGTTTAATGGTGCGTCGGCGCAGACGATAGGAGGCACCCTTAATGGTGCCTCCGAGCTCGGCAACGTCGTCTTCCTCGGTGCGGGGACAAAGACGTTTGCAACGACGAGTGCGACGACTTCAAACTTCACCATTATGTCTACCTCTGGCACCGTCACCGCCCCTACGTCCACACTCATGATTCAAGGTGACTACACGAACGCGAGCACCTTTATTGCGCCAACGACCACCCTCAGTATTCGTGGCAACTTCACACAGAACGGTACATTCACCGCGGGCGTGGGCACGACGACGTTTAGTGGGAGTGCACAACAAATTGCAACGGGTACCATGACGGGCACTTCTGCATTTAATAATCTTGAATTTTCAGGAATCGGCAACAAATCCTTCATCACAAACGCCTCAAGCTCAAACTTCCGCATCAATGCAAGTACGACAGTGAGCGCACCGGCACTTCTCTCGGTTGGAGGACAGTACCAGAATGACGGAAGGTTTGTGCATGGTTGGGGGTTGACTATCAACCTTGCTTCAGAAGCAAACCAATGGCGCTCCGTCACCTACGGCAATGGTCTTTTTGTTGCAGTTTCGATAAGTGGCACCAACCGCGTCATGACCTCTCCCGACGGTATCACCTGGACTGCCCGCTCCGCCTCCGAAGCAAACTCATGGTACTCCGTCACCTAC